>Ga0210025_1000002_pt1 | contig 1033417 bp, 1041 predicted proteins | sample CryGeyme20150102_FD_183989 | JGI IMG/M metagenome (GOLD analysis project Ga0210025, IMG submission 183989) | Groundwater microbial communities from Crystal Geyser aquifers in Utah, USA - Crystal Geyser metaG 2015-0102 (SPAdes) (version 2) | ecosystem: Environmental > Aquatic > Deep...
ACCAGCTTTTGCAGGAAATTCTGGAACCGCAGATCATATTCAAGGCGCGCGCCTGTCTGATATATCGTCATCATTATGCGGCCCTCCCATAGCGAACGGCTTGACCCTGGGCGAGCTGCATACGGTAAGCGGCATCCAGTTGCTGAGCCCGATCAAGTAGGGTGCGAAAGCGCTTTAGGCTCACCCGCACATTTTCTTTCTCGGCATAGGCCGCGTCATAAAGCTCTTTGACATCGAAAAGCGAGATTTCGCTTTGATTGTCGTTCCTTGGATGAAGAGCCTTCCACGCTCTGCTTCCTATTTTCTTAAATGCAATCATAATAATTCCCCTTCAGTAGATTTACATATTAAATATACCGAATGTTTTTATAGACAAATGGTAAAGAATTAGTTAATAAAATAGAAAAAATACAGAATAGTGTATAAAGTACGAAGATGATTAAACCAAACCAAATAAGAGCAGCCCGCAATTTTCTTGGGATCGACCAGCAAAAACTAGCCGATGCCGTCGGTGTCTCGAAAATGAACATCTCGGATATCGAAAACGAAAAGGGCGAGCCTCGCGCAAAGACGCTTAGAGCAATAGAGTTGTATTTTCAGACTTGCGGAATCAGGTTGACCCCTGCTGGAGGGATTGAACCAGACCATAACTTCGTCACTATTTATGACGGCGCGGACTGCTACCTAAACTTTCTCAATGCGGCACAAAGCATACTTGCCGGAAAAAAGGGAGAAATCCTCTTCAGCGGTTCTGACGAGAAACGATCGCCACCTGAAGTTATTCAGAAGTTCAACGAGCTTCGATCTTGCGGCATCAAGATGCGTTCATTGATCAATTATGGCGACACGTTCATCATGGGCGACCTTAAAGAGTACCGATGGATGCCTGACGGACTGTTTGTCGATGGAGATGTAAAAGTCATCTACTCCGACCGTGTTGCCTACTTAGTCAGTTGGATGGAAACGCCCAGGGTCATCGTGATCCAAGACAAGACTATCGCCGAGGAAGCAAAACGACATTTTGATTTTGTTTGGGAGCACTCGACGCAGCCTACAGAGACAACTGCAAGCAATTATTATGAGGATAGCCATGGCCGAGACTAGCATAAACGCAAAAGCGGCCTGGCGATCACATTCGTCGTTCATGTTGGGAATAAGCATGGGTAGCCAGAATCATGAGGGCGAGGCCTTGGAGGCAATTGTTGATCGCATCAACTCAGGGGGCTTTTCTACTGGTGTGCTCGACTTGGCAGACACCCTCAACCGCTACAGGTACATAGCAGATGGCAGGTCTGAGCAGGAGGCCATAGACATCTCCCGCACGGAAGGCGACGAGTGGCTAAGACGTAACGCTGACATCTTATCTAGACTGAAAGTTCCCGCTACAGTTCATCGTTGGGATGAATGGCTCAACCATCCTAAGTATCCTGAGGCCATAAATAAGATCAGAGGTTTGTACGCGAGCAGCCATGTTCTTCGTGATGCCCTTAATACGGACATCGACAATTTCTACGTGAGAAACTATGGAACGACAAATGTATTAGAAGAACGAAGAGCTCTTAGCGCAGAATACTATATGGAAGAGCTGGCAGTAGCAGCGATTATGCTTGAAACAAAACCAAGTTTGGTGATGTATCCTGGCAAACAACTCAATTGTTTTCGGCTTATTCGTGATGGCAAGATTCCAGACGCTCCACCGTCTCTGTCCAGTTCCTCATTCAGCAGATTGATCATTCATAGCTTCCAACGACCGCCGCTAGTCAATCCAAACACACGAATGACAGCGTCGCCAGTATAGAGTTTATCTGATGATGAAAAAAAGCGGCGGCCTGATGGCCACCGCTCTAAGTGTTAGAGTGTGAACTTGCGCTTCGCGATTTCACGCTCGATGGTCTGCATCGAGACAAGGGCTTTGCGCTGCTCTTGAGAGCCACGCGGCGCTTTCGAAAAAGCGATAAACGCTTCTTTGCGCAATCCAAATAGTTCTGCGGTGCCAAGTGTTGCCGCTTCAAATTTTGAGACGAGTTTCATCGTATCCTCCTTTTGTTCAAGGAGGCCCCGAACCATTCAGGGCCTTTCGGCCCCGCACACCATCATCGGCCCAAAAAGGCTCTGATGGTTCGGGCGTCTCTACGGACAAACGGCAAGGATGCGCGGTAAACGCTTCCAAGGCTTGAGGCTGCATCGCGCAGGCAGCAGCAACGCAACAGTGGATTGATCGGAAAGAAGGCAGGCATCGCGTTTCGTCTGTGCCAGCTCAAGAGCGGGTAGCAAGCGATCTTGTCTGATGCGGATTTTCGAGCTCGGAAAGCGAGGCGTGGCTGATGGATGAGGCTGCGTTTTGCTAGGGAACCCCGTGTCTTCTGACCCCCGTGCCCGTCATCCCTTGGGTCTGGGGAGGCATGCAAGCGAACACCCATAAATCCCTGACCGAATGCGGCATCACATTTCAATGGCCTGCCCGCACCACCTGCCTGCAACAGCCGTGTTGACCATGACCTGCGAGCCTTTGCCTTCGGCCTATCGGGAAGGCGTTAGCAAGCCAACCCAAACCAAGGAGATGACATCATGGCACGCGAAAAGAACACCAACACCCAAGCACAAAACGCCCCGCAATTTCTGGCCTGGCACGTTACCGAGAAGGGCGAGAAATCCTACTGGAACAAGGTCGGCGCAGCCTGGCCGCATAAAGACGGCAAAGGCTACACGCTCCAGCTAGAGACTTGTCCGATCAATGGGCGCATCGTCCTGCGGCTTCCGCTGGAAGATGCCCCTGAAGCAGAAAGCGAGGGGGGCGCATAAGCGCCCCTTCATCCTTCGGCCTAGCCTAAGGCCCAGACGGGTGGCGCGTTCTCTGACGCGCGCGACGATGCTCCTCAATGCGATCCCGCTCAGGATCGGGGCGGTCGATATCGCGATAGTTCGCGACATCCTTGCGCAGCTGCATCAGCTCTTGGCTGGAGATTGAACGCTGGCGCTTGATATCGCGCTGCAAGGCCGCACGCTCTTCGATCTGCTTGAAGATGACGGCATCTTTTTCTGCGCGGTCACGCTGCCACGCGATCAGCGCTTCTTTCTCGTTCTGCGCTTTGATCTTGGCATACTGACCTGTCAGGCGATGCCATATCCCAGAGAAGCCACGCGGCAGACGTGCAGCCCGTTCCATGGTGTCCGCCTGCCATCGTTTCTGATGTTGCGCCGTGATTGTCGCGCGCTCATCCTGATGGCGCGCTATCATTTCTCCCTTGCGAAACTCCAGCATGGCAAGGCGCTGCCTTGTCTGACTGTGCGCCTCTTTGATGAACTCATGCACCTTGCGCGTCATGCCTTGCGCGATGGTTGCCTTGATCTCGCTCGCGGATGGCAGGCGATCACTCTCTCCAAGACGGGCTTCCATCTCTTTGGTCTTCACCCCGACGTAGCGAGAGAGCGAATAGACCTCGCCGCGATAATCAAGCGCGACAAATCCCCGTCGATCCCCCTTGGCCAGCCAGAAGCCCCGTTCTTTGAGCGCAGCTTCAAACGAGGTTCGATTGTCAGAGTGCTTCCAGGCATCTTGAAGCGCGGCCTTGATCTCGCGCGGATCAACGCCAGCGCGCCTCGCCTGCTGCCATTCTTCGCGGCTGAAGTTCAGCGGATCGCGCAAGGAGCGATCCTGAAGGCCGCGCGGCATGTCCCAGCCATGCTCAAGATAGAGCGCGCGCGAGACATCGCGCAGCTTGGTCTTGTAGTGCGGCAGGTTGATGGCGCGCATCTTCTCTGTGTCGATACGCGACCACACGACATGGGCATGGCGTCTGCCATCTTTCTCATGAAACACGATGGCGAGCGGTTGGTTCTCTAAACCAAGCTTCTTCCCAATCAGATCAGCCGTTTTCTCGAAGACTTCGGTTTCAACATAAGCGCCTTCAGGCGGATTGAGGCTCATAGAGAACAGATAGTTCTTGCAGCGCGTGCCTCTCGCGATGGCATCGGCTTCATGCAAAGCGTCAAGCAGATCATCACTGACAAAGCCTGCGACCTCAACCAGCTCGACATGCTCATTGTCCCGCATGGCCAGAAGATACCGCGCCAGCTGCCCACCATCACCGCGCTCTTTGGCCTTTAGGATCATGGCGAGGCTCCTGGGGCTTTGCCGAGCGCGCGTAAGAGATCAGCACGCAGCGACCTGACTTCTTCGCAGGCAGCGGCCAGATCAGCCTCAGTTTCTGGCGTGACAGGCAACGAGCCCGTGTTCACGGCCTTGGCCAGCTGGTTCAGGTTCGAAGATAGGCGCGATCCGCCCAAGGCCCCCAGAACACGCCCCAGGGCTTCCGCATCCTTGATCGGGCTGTTCCCTGGCTTCTTGCGCGGCGCAGCATCGTCACCGAACAAACGCTCCCGAATATGGGCGGCAAGGGACACACGCCCGCGATCTGCATCAAGCCGTGCGCGTTCTTCGAACGTCAAACGGATCGAAAACGGCGGCGGATACTTCGGCGCTTGCGCCTCAGCTTTGGCGGTGCGCGCCGCTATATCATTGAAGTTATGGTCTAAAGTGCTCATCGTCGCACCTAGGACCTTCGCGGTCTAGTTGTGCGAGATGGCGTTCCCACTCCTCAAGGGCTTCGAACAACGTGTTCGAAGTTTCTCCGCTGAGGTGCACCATTTACTCTTTTTTATCTTTAGTATTAACTGGCCCCTCTTTAAACATTATTAAACAAAGGCGCATAAGTAAAAAACTTACATAGCCCAAGCCAATCATGGCGATCCAAAAAAGAATAGGTTTTTCTTCTCTCAAGAGAGGGTATTGAGGGCTTTTAGGGATAAAAATGCCTGTAAGAATGGCATCAATTATTAAAAAAATAAAATATAGTCCAAGAGCGCCAAAAAAAGTAATAGACCGTAATGAAATGGCTTGCTCATATAATAAATTATCTGATTTTTGAGATTGATTCAATTAAGATGTAGGCATAAGGGTATGAAACACTCGGATTCTATGGGTGCCTCATTTATTGATTCCTTTCTAGTATCTTTAAAATAAAGTTAACTGCTTTGTCATTATAAATACTAGGGACATTTTTAGATAAAATACCCTTATTAAGATATTGATCCTCTTGGCTTTTATTTCTAAAAACAAATGCTGAATAATCGAGATTTTTTTTCATATCATTTTCAGAGATAATTTTCCAAATATCCCCTTGCTTAGATGAGGGCTCTTTATTTTGAACTTTTTTCACTAATTCCTTTGCTGAATATGGATAAGCCTTTGTGAGATTTTCTTTAACTTTTTTAACGACTTCCACAGATCCAACTGGTCTGATATCGCCTACAAGTTTGAGTGTTGTCTTGCCTGTCTTTTCATCAAATTGACCTTCTTTTATAAATTTTATTTTATTTGCTAAATTTTCATCGACAACCAATATTCTATTATTATTTTTTTCTATTAGAGCTTTTTCAGTGTCTAAAATTGCGGCATTTTCTGGTCCAGCTCGACCTATTTTTGACATTAGATCGAGCCACTGCTTATTGTTTTGATCTATTCTTTTGTTAATGATGTTTTCTAGCTCTGCTGATTGTATTTTTTGTGTTCTTCCACCATATCTGTAGTATATTTCACCATTTTTAATAATTTGGTTTCTACCTTCATCTTTTTTGGCAATTACTGGCTTGGTGGCGGCTTCTTTAATTCTGAACACCCCTAGCTTTTTACCATCTATATTAATTAGCTGTTGCTCCCATTCAATATCCGATGAAAAAATATCTAAAAGGTATCCTGTAATTTTTTCAGAATCTATAGTCTCAAATTGTTCAATAGATTTTGGTGATAACCCAGATATTATGCGTGGAGTGTCTTTAATACCAAGAATTAGATATCCACCTCTGTTATTAGCAAATGCGGCAAAATCTCTAAAATAGTCAGCTAGTGCCGATGTACTGAATTGTTCTTTAAACTCAAGCTCTTGGCCTTCTCTGCGGAAAAGGGTATTACCTTTTAATTTAACTAAATCTTCAATCTCTTTTTGCTTAATCACCTAAACCTCAAACTTAGTCAGTACTTCTTTCTGTGCCTGTTCCAACTTCGCTACGTCAAACCCATCGATCATTTCGTTGAATTTCTCGTACCAGTTGATTTCGGCTTTTAGGTGGAGGAACACTGACCCTAAACCCAGCGCCGCACGATCCATGAAGACGAATTCGCGGGGGATTTTGACGCCGCCGACTTGGCGGAGTTTTTCGTGCACTTTTTCGGCAATTTCGCTGCCATATACGCCGTTTGTGACCTCCCCAATCGGGCGGACTTTGTCTTCCAAAATTGGGCCATAAAGGAATCTTGCCCAGATGTTGAGGGTTTCAACCTGTTCAGTCGATAGCCCCTCAAAGCCCCAAGTTTCATAGGCATGCACAGCGCGTTCGATATCGTCTTCTTGGAGGGCGCGGTATAGATCAATCACGCCACCCACAAATTTAGGCGGGAAAATACGCACACACCCAAAATCAAGAAGGTTGATGGAGAGGTCATCAGGGCGCACAGAATAATTGCCTAAATGCGGGTCGCCATGAATAATGCCGTAATGATAAAATGGCACATACCAAGCGCGAAACATGTTCATCGCAATTTGGTTTCGGTCCTCTTGGCTGGCGTCTTTATAACCAAGGATTTTGTTGCCCTCAAGCCAGCTGGAACAGATTAAGCGGCTGGTGGAGATATCGTTTATGATTTCGGGAACATGCACGTTGCTCTCATCACGGAGCATGTGTTTATAAAGCGCGGTATATTTGGCCTCTAATTTATAATCAAGTTCTTCTTTTAGACGTTCTGCCAACTCGGCGTGGACATCGCCTGTTTTGATCGCTTTGTCGTAGCGTTCATAGATGGAGAAAATGAGTTTAAGTTGTTTGAGGTCGGCCTCAATAGCACTTTGCATGTCGGGATATTGCAGTTTGCAGGCGATATTTTTGCCGTCCAATGTGATGGCCTTGTGCACTTGCCCTAGGGAGGCGGCGGCGGCGGCTTCTTTGTCAAAAGAGGCAAAGCGGTCTTGCCAGTCATTGCCTAGTTCGGCCTTCATACGGCGTTTGACAAACGGCCAGCCCATTGGCGGGGCGTTCGATTGCAGTTGTTGAAAGGTTTGGGCGTATTCTGCAGGTAGGGCCTCGGGGATTGTGGACAAAATCTGCCCGACTTTCATAAGGGGGCCTTTGAGATTGCCGAGCGCCTGAGTGAGTTGGGCGGCGTGCTCTTCGCGTTTGATTTCAATACCAAGGTATTTTTCACCAATCAGGCGCGCACCCAATCCAGCCATAGTTGTTGAAACGCGCCCATATCTTGCGATACGTCCACCTATTGAACTTTGTTCATCTTCGTTGCTCATGGGGTATAGAATGGCGCAAAATACGTCTATGCGCTAGCGTTTTTGCATTAAACAATCTTAATGCGCCCCGTTGTTTGTGGGTCTATACAAATAAGGCGATATCGGGCATAAAGAGGGCATGAGACAAGAGGTTATCGACACCCAAGATAAGATTTTAATGGCGGCTTTGGAAGACGTACCCTTTGATGGTTGGTCATGGCAAGTCGTCCAAGAGGCCAGCGTTAAAGCCGGGTTTAAGGTAGAGACGGCGGACGCCGTATTCCCTGAAAAGCTGAATGATGTGTTGATTCATTTTGCCAATTGGGCGGACCGTCAAATGATGGCAGCGCTTAAGGATATTAATCCCGATGAAATGCGCGTGCGTGATCGTGTTGCCAAGGCGGTTGAACTGCGTTTGCGCGCATTAGAACCATACAAGGATTGCGTTCAGGCTTCGGCAGGATATTGGGCGCGTCCTTTAAAAAAAATTGACGCTGCAAAATTGATCTGGCGGACTGCCGATATGATTTGGATATGGGCAGGCGATACGGCAACGGATTATAATAAATATTCCAAGCGCGGATTGTTAAGCGGTGTTATCACATCGACTATGCTTTATTGGTTGAATGATAAATCGGATAACATGGATGATACGCTTGCGTTTTTAAACAGGCGCATTGATAATGTTTTACGCTTTGGGAAAATTACGGGCGGGATCGTATCCAAAGTACAATCAGGCGTTAATCGCATGAAACAACAAAAACAATAAGAGATAGCGCGTGCAGAAGAGACCTAAATTTACAGTAGAGAAGACCCTGACACGCCTTTTATTCCCGTTGGTGTTTTTTGCTGTTATTGGCATATTTGCCTATGCTTATATCCTTGAGCTTGAAATCCCACCAGCCGATGAACAGGTTGCACCATTTCAAGCGACAATGAATAATAAGCCTGTTAACACGCTTGTCCCTTTAGAAGAAAAAACGCCGCCACTTGAAAAACCTCATCGCACCGCAAATCAGATACAAGACTGGTTGACGGCGATTATCTCTGAAACACTGACCTTTGAAGGCCGTGATTATGACCAGGTCCTGAGCGCGGTGCGTCCATATTTCACGGAAAAAGGATATGATGAATACGTAAGCTATCTTGAATCAATACAGCTTAAGGACAATCTAACGCGAAGCAATTATCGCGCAGGGATATTTTTTGATCAAAACCCTTATGTCGGAAAAGGATTTGCGTTTGAAGGGGCCTATCGCTGGCAGGCGCGTATGCCAATCACCCTCAGCTTTTCATCGCGCAGTGATGACACGATTGTGAACCGTAAATTATTGATTGATGTGCAAATCGGACGTCACAAGGTCGAGCAAGACATGAGCATTGTTTTGATTGAAAGCTGGAAAGTCTCCTCTCGCCGCGATTAAGCGGGCAAAGATTGACGGGATAAGCACAATTATTTTCTGGTATCGCGCGCGCCGTTTTCATACAACTAACCATCAAAAAAAATGAAAATAAAGAGGACACAAACATGAGCGAAGCGAATGTAGCAGAATTTCCATCAGGCGATAAAAGCGATGATGTTGGCGGGGTTGCTGGTAAGCGCCTGAAATCATTTTTAGAGCGTATCGAGCGCCTTGAAGAAGAAAAATCAGCATTAGCCGAAGATATCCGTGATGTTTACGCCGAGGCTAAATCAGCAGGATTTGAGAGCAAGATCATGCGCCGCATCATTAAGCTGCGTAAGATGGAAGTTGAAAAACGCCGTGAGGAAGATGAGCTTCTCGAGCTGTATATGGCTGCGATTGGCATGGAGTAATTTTTCGTTAAAGCTCTGATTTATAATTACTTTTACGTCTTAACGTTTCTGTAATGTTTTTTCTATAAAATGCCCCTATAACACAAATATAGGGGCTTTTTGTGAGCGGATTATCACTACAGGCAATTATGAACGAAATGGCGCAAGGCGATGTACGCCCACGCCCGTATTTGCCGCGTGAGCCAAAGTCAAAATTCACACAAAACCCGATCAATGAGCTGCAGGCTTTTATCCAGCTTGATCCCACACTCGCCAGTCTGCATAAGCAATATTTAGATGCCAAAGCACAATATGAGAGCCTGATCGCCGCGCATGGAAAAGGGGATGCCATGGCGGAAATTGCGGCGGATATGATGGACAGTGCATGGTGTGCGATGCAAACGCGTTTGTTGGAAGTACGCGCCGAGCCTGCAATGATGCACGAAGCGCAAGCAATGATGCGTTTATCCATCAAGATGATCGAAGAAAAACATGAAAAAGAGAAGAAAAAAGAGGCGCTTGCGCTGTTTCATAAGTTACAGATGCTCAAACGTATGGAGCAGATGAGAAAAGACCGCGTTCCGATTTTTGAAATTGGATTTCTCTTTTTGCTTTTTGATCTTATCCCTGCGGGAATACCCAAGCCGCAACAAACTTATGCCCGAGCGGCGTAAATTATGACTACAAAATTAAGACAATAAAAAAGAGCCCGAAGGCTCTTTTTGAATTTTTAGTAATCACATTTTAGGGCAGGCGTCAGCCGGCCTGAGTAATCCCTGTGCCCGAATCTATTAGCGTTACCTGACGGGCTGGGTCTTTCGCCGTTAGCACAAATTGTACCTCGTGGCACTTCGTATTGACGGTTGATGCCAGGGTTTCTTGGATCATAAAAAACGCCAGGGTGTCTGGGATGATGATGCCCAGAGTTCGTATCAGGATATGCGTTGGCTCCCGCAAGGGCGCCAAGACCTGCACCGATGGCGGCTCCGAGAAGAGCATTTTGCTCTGGAGTGTTTCCAGCGCACCCAGCCATAGCCATTGAACTTGTTAAAGCCACTGCTCTTGTCCATCTATTACCTAAAATACTCATATCTATATCCTCTATTTATAAATTATAGCCATTTTATACGTTTAAAAATATGAAAAGTCAACCACCATTATGTAAACGAAAGCAGAAAGTAATATTATTACGTATTGCTTAAGATTCGCGGCGTAAGGCCGCTTTATCGCTTTGATATTTCTGGATTTTTCGGAAATTGATAATGCCGATCCCGCCAAGAACAACGAGGCCGCCCCAAAAAATATTTTCATTAAGAACCTCGCCCAATATGAAATAGCTCGCGATAACAGCGAAGATGGGTTGAAGCATTAAAAAAGGGGTGACGAGCTGTGCGGGGTTACGGGACATGAGGCCGCTCCAGACAATCGTCATCGAGCCCATGATAAGCACTTGATAGGCCAAAACAAAACCGAGGATGGATTTATCAGCGTTGATCACACGTTCAATCTGCCCATCCTCAATAAGGGCGCTTGTGGTCAAGGCAACAAAAGTTCCAATTAAATAGGCATAAGCCAAAAAAGAAGCAGGGGCGATATGCCCTGTGCGTTTCATCATAAGCGAGCCAATAGACCATGAGAGCGCGGCAAGGCACGCCAAAATGGCCCCTTTAGGAGAGCTTGCAATGTCAGGCGCGCCAAAGACAACAATTAGTCCGCAAAGCGAGATCAAAATACCGATGGTGGTCGGCAGACCAAATTTTTCTTGAAAAAAGAAATAGGCAAATAAGAGGGTAATGGGCTGTGATATTTGGACGATCACAATGAAACTATTGCTCGTGATATAGGTAAGGGCGAGATAAGCAAAAATGAGATTACCGCAGACAAAAAAGAGCGAGACGGGAATGAGTTTGAGCAGATCGCTCCAAGATATTTTTCTGACAAAGGGTAAAAAGAGCATCGCCGTTAACGCAAAGCGCATGGTGTTAAGTGCGATAGGGTCAACTGTTTGCACGCCAAGCTTCATGATCGGCGCATGTATTGCCCATAAAATGGTGACCATCAGTGTGAGCAATAAATCTTTACGCGTAAGGGATATCATTTTTCAAGCGCTATCGGTTCGTTCTTTTTAATCTTGCGGAAGGTAACGATGCCGACCCCTGAAATGGTCAGTAAGCCCCCAATGATGATGGTAAGTGTTAAAGGCTCATGCAAGAATAATACAGAGGTTCCAAGGGCAACAACAGGGATTAGCAACGTCCATGGCACAAGTTGGCTGAGCGGCATTCTTGCAATCATGCGCTGCCAGAGCATATGGCTGAGGGAGAGGATGATGGCTTGATAGAACACGACACTGCCAACAATTTTCCAGTTAACAGCGTTTAAATCTTGTGTCCATTGTGTGCCTTCGATGAAAATGCTTGAGAGCATGATAAGGGGCGCAACGGGTAAGCACATAAGCGCGATATATGTAGGGGGATGCACGGCATCCAGTTTCTTTTGAGCGACATAAGTAAGCGCAATAAAAAATGCGGATAAAAGGGCAAGAAGATAGCCAATGGGCGCGGCGCCAGCAGATGGCGCGCCAAAGATAACAATGACGCCCATCAGACCTACAAATATTCCCGTCCATGTGCGCCAGCCCACGGTTTCTTTGAGAAAGAACCAGCCAATTAACGTCACCATAATAACATTTGATTTCATGATGATGGAGACAAGTCCCGCATCAAGATAAGTCAGCGAGACATAGAGAAGCCCCTGATGAAGTGGCCCCATCAGCAAGCCAACAAGCATGATTTGGCGCGCCTTTGCCCAGCCAGGCCATTTCATGAAAGGAATAAAAATTAATCCTGCCGCCGTAAAGCGCATGGCGAGTAGTACGAGCGGATCAATTGCACCCACGCCAATTTTAATGGCAACAAAGTTACTGCCCCATATAAAAATAACGAGGAGGATGAGAAAGACTGATTTTAATGGCATTTATTTTTTGCCGATATCGTTGGATGTTTTTTGATGCTCTTTAACGGCCTTATCAAGAGCGCTCGGGGAGAGCTCCCCCATTTTGCAGATCGTATCCCATTCTTTTTGTCGCACTGGGCCTACGGACAGGCGCATTTGTTTAATGAGCGCCATCTCTTGAAGTGATTTCGTGGCCTTGATATCGGCAAGGGTAACAGGGTTTGGCATATCACATATCGCTTTGAAATTGACCATACCAAAGCGCTCTTTGGCGTCTGATGGGTCGGGATAATAGCCGCTTACGCATTGGACGATGCCAACAATTTCCTTGCCCTCATTTGAATGATAAAAAAAGGCGAGATCGCCAATTTCCATGGCTTTCATGTTATTGCTGGCTTGGTAATTACGCACACCGTCCCAGTGTTCAACTTTCTTTTTCTTATGATCATCCCATGACCATTTAAAAGGTTCAGATTTAATAAGCCAATAATTCATTTTTGTTTTTAATCCTTAAACTCTATTTTTTTGAGACCCGTTTTTGCTCTGAATTTATTGATGTTTTTATAAATTTCATCCTCTGCATATACACGGCACCATGGGATAAAGGTAACAGTTTTGCCCATTTCTTCAAGATGGGGCTTAGCCAATTTTTCTTGGCAAAGCTGTGTCAATAAAATTGAGAAATAATTATAGGCAAATATTTTTTCTGCAAACGGGGCATTTGTGCTCTGTTGGCTTCGCTCATTCCAGTAAGCATCATTTAATTTATGTATCTCCCCAATAAAGGGAAGCGTGTCGAGCATGTTTTTATATTCTTTTGCTTTTTGAGCATCTTCCTCAAAGGCAACATACCAATACCACTCTTCAAAATATGCCATAGCATGAAGCCCAAGCCAATACGCGGAGGGGCGTTTGCTAATGTGATAATGGGTTGTGTTATACATACGATTTAAATCACCATGCCATTTTGGAGAATCAAATAAAATATGTGCATGTGCTGCCAAAATATTTTGTTCGGTACATGTTTCAAGTTGATCAACAGCATGGTTCACTACGTCATCAATATAGCCAGAGGGTTTGCCCCCTTCATCTTTAGCACGTTTATCATAGCGAAAGCCTGCGAGAAGGTGCTCGTTATAAAGCATTATTGCGTATAGAGCAGAGTCTTTTGAAAGATCTTTTTCGGCTTCTTTTAAAATTAAATAAGCTTGTTCAGCGAGGTAATCACATTTTTCCCAATCTTGTTTCTCAATCTCATGGCCATATCCAAAACCGCGGGCTTTCCATGCCCATATATGTGTTATACCTGCAATAATAACTTTTATCTCTGGTTCATAATCATAAGGATTGGATATTTCATGAAAGGCAAGCGCCCATCCCATTCTAATGATCATATGTGTTCGGTCTGCAGCGGGAAGTGACCTGTACAGTGATTTTAGACCCCTCCAGTCTTGCGCGTTCCATAATGATAATGCTTGTGGAACGGCAGGGTTACCCTCGTCACCATTCAAAGGCATAACGTTGTTTTGTGATATAGAGGAAAAAAAACTCATAAGTTTTCTCTAGACACTCTCAGCACGCAAAGGTCTGTCGAGAACGCTTTGGATAACATCTTTTATTTCTTTCCCTTCGTGGAGGAATTCGTAAACAGCTTTTGAAATAGGCATATCGACAGCATTATTTTTTGCCATGACACGTAAGGCTTTTGCTGTGTGGACGCCTTCGGTGACAGCAATGCGGTCGCCTAAAATTTCTTCAAGGGTTTTACCTTGACCGAGTGCAACACCGAGAGAGAAGTTGCGTGATTGCATACTTGAGGCCGTTAAGACAAGGTCACCAACACCACACATGCCCATAAGTGTTTCTTTTTTAGCGCCCATGGCTTTGGCAAGGCGGCCAATTTCGGTGAGGCCGCGTGTGAGAAGCGCGCATCTTGCGCTTTCGCCCATTTCCATTCCTTCAATCACGCCGCACGCAATAGCGATAACATTTTTTACAGATCCACCAATTTGTGCCCCGATGATGTCCGTTGTGAGGTAGGTGCGTAAAGTGCGTGAACCTAAAGCATCAATGACTTGGCGGCCAACATCTTTATCTTTGATAGCAATTGTGACGGCGCAAGGCAGGCCACGTCCGACTTCGCTTGCAAAAGTAGGGCCTGTTAGAACACCAACATTGCCACCTGGGATTATTTCTTGGGCAACTTCAGACATCATTAGGCCAGTTTCTTTTTCGATCCCTTTGGCACAAATGATGAATGGTTTGCCGGTGCTTAGTTCTGATTTAATAGAGTCTAACGTTGCGCGGACATGTTGCGCGGGGGTCATAATCAGGATGACTTCCTTATTATAAATCTCGCCTAGATTGTTTGTAGCATGCAAGTTTTCATTGAGCTTAATACCCTTAAGATAGGTCGTATTTTCATGTTCATTATTAATGGCATCAATAACCGATGGTTCACGCGCCCATATTGTGACGTCCCGCCCTGTCGTTGCCAAAGCTTGAGAGAGAGCTGTCCCCCACGCGCCTGCACCCATAACACCAATTTTATGCATTTTTTTCTACCCTCTTTTTTAATAGGACAGTTGTTTTAAGCTTTGACGCCGCCGCCAATTTTTGGTTCTGCGGTAGGATCCAGAGGCCAACGTGGCCTTGCGCCGATATCCAAGCTATCTGTCATATTGCGTTGTAACCGTTCGATCCCTGTCCATGCGATCATTGCCGCATTGTCTGAACAAAGATGGAGTGGTGGCGCCATAAAATCCATATTGTGCGCCGCCGTCAAGTCTTTCAGCTTTTCCCTTATGGAAATGTTTGCGGCCACCCCACCAGACACTACAAAAGCGGGCTTTTGCGGCGTATCCCCTGTTTGTTCGCTCTGTGGGTAAGTGTGGGGAAAAGAGTTTTTGTATTCGCGTAAAAACCTTGTGATGGCTTTCGTGCAACGATCTTCGATGATCTCGGTCACGGTGATTTGAAAAGCATAGGCAAGATCGGCGATGTCTGTTTTGTTTAAATCGCCTTGGGGTAATTTTTCAATATGGTTACGCACGGCGGTCTTGAGCCCAGAAAATGAAAAGTCACATCCATCGCGCCCTTTTAAAGGCTTGGGAAGGGGGAAGCGTTCAATCGCACCAGCATGATCGGTGCAGGTCAGGGCGATTTTTTCCAAATTTGGCCCGCCCGGATAGCCTAACCCCATGAGCTTAGCGGATTTATCAAAGCATTCACCGAGGGCATCATCAATGGTTGTGCCCCATCGTTTATAAACACCAACATCTTCGGCCACTAAAATCTGTGTGTGTCCACCAGAAACAAGTAAGATTAAGTAAGGAAATTGGACGTTATCGGTGAGGCGCGGCGTAAGCGCGTGCGCCTCAAGATGATTAATCCCCATGAAAGGGAGATTATGCGCCGCCGCAATCGCTTTGCCGGCCATCATACCGACCATAACCCCGCCAATAAGGCCGGGCCCTGATGTTGCGGCAACACCGTCCAGTTCATTAAAGCGCAGGCCTGCCTCATCCATCGCGCCTCTAATGAGTGTATCAAGGTGATCGAGATGGGCGCGGGCGGCGATTTCGGGGACAACCCCGCCAAAGGCTTTATGGTCGTCAAGCTGGCTGAGGACAAGATTGGCGTGAATGACGCGCTTATTATCGACGATAGCCGCCGCCGTTTCATCGCATGAGGTTTCAATCCCTAAAATTTTCATATCTTCTCTATTTCATCTTTTCTTGGGAGTGTAAAGTGCGTACAAGTGATTTTAATATGGATGACAAGACGCAACACAGCACTATTCGAATAGGGACGCGCCGTTCGCCGCTGGCGATGGTGCAGGCCGAGATGGTACAGGCCGCCTTATTCGCAGCCCACCCGCAAATAAATTTTGAAATTGTGCCGATGATTAGTCAGGCCGATTGGAAACCTGCCGAGGGGGAAAAACCGCTATCTGAAAATTTGGGCGGTAAGGGGCAATTTGCAAGTGAAATTGAGGATGCTATTGTAACTGGGAGAGTTGATTGCGGGGTACACTCGCTGAAAGACATGTCATCTTTTCTCCCTGAAACGTTAGAAATTAATCACTATTTACCGCGTGCCGATGCCAGAGATGTATTGATTTCAGTTAAACATAATACTATAAAAGATTTATCCGCGGGCTGTGTGGTGGGGACCTGCAGCTTGCGGAGATCATCGCTTTTACTCTCTCATAATCCAGATATAAAAATTGTGCCGTTTCGGGGTAATGTGCAGACACGACTTGATAAGTTGTATGAGGGACAGGTGGATGCGACCCTACTCGCCAAGGCGGGGCTGGATCGTTTAGGTATTCATATTGATCATGCCCGTGTTATTGAGCCAGAGGATATGCTGCCTGCGTGCGGTCAGGGTATTGTATGCATCGAGACCCGCAAAGGGGATGTGCGCGTGCAAGGCATTATGGCGGCGATCAATTGTGAGAAGACCGCTTATTGCGCGGTGGCCGAGCGAGAAATCCTCAAAATATTAGACGGATCGTGCCACACGCCGATTGGTGCGTATGCAATTATGGATGGCGGTATGCTCTATTTACGCGCGCTTGTTGCATCACAAGATGGGCAGATAATTTTCCGCCAAGAGCATCGCGGCGCCGTTCACTCTAGCGAAGAGGCGCGCGCGATTGGGCAAATTGTTGGACAGCGCCTTAAGCAAGATGTTCCGCAAGATATGTTGGAATAATTGATGAGCGGCAAAGTCCTTATCACGCGCCCGACGCTCAGCGCGCAAAAGACTGCGGAGGCTATCGCAGCAATAGGTTTTGAGTGTGTGATCGCCCCTGTCATTGACATTACGCCTGTCGATTTTGATTTGCCTAATTCTGATGAGATAGATGGATTTGTTTTTACAAGTGTTAATGGCGTGCAATCTTTTTGTGCCAAATCTGCATATCGTGATAAGCCCGTTTACTGCGTTGGCGATACAACAGCGTTGGCGGCGCGAGATTGTGGTTTTCATGATGTTCATAATGCAAAAGGGACGGCGCAAGACTTAGCGCAGATGATACATGATAAAACCCAAGTACAGCGTGTGTACGTGCATTTTCGTGGACGCGATGTTGCACACTCAATCGGTGAGTTACTTGCAGATAGTCCAAAATGCACGGTGATTGAGACAATCGTCTATGAAGCGCGCGTATTGGAGAGTATATCCCCTAAAGCATTGAAAGAATTAGAAAATAAGACGATTGAGTATGCTTTATTTTATTCCACGCGTACGGCGAAGGCCTTTACCAATTTGGTAATAAAGGCGGAGTGTCCCTCATTGATGAAACCCATAAAAGCCTTGTGTTTAGGGCATTCCATGGTAGAGTTTGTGGCGAAATTGCCGTGGAAAGACATTATTGTAAGTGATACGCCAAATGAGGCCGCTTTGCTTTCCTTATTAAACAAAGACAAAATAAACAGGAGTAATTATGGCCAAGAATAAATCATCTGTTCGTTCAGGCGCGATTGAAAATGCCGAGGAAATTATTGAGCGCTTTGGCGGTATTCGTCCGATGGCTGCGAAGATTGATACCCCTGTAACGACGGTGCAGGGATGGAAAAAGCGTAATGTGATTCCCGGAACGCGCCGTGCTGATATCATGAACGCGGCCAAGGATTTAAAGATTGATTTAAGTGATGTGATGGGCAGTGAAGGTATTGCCAATCAAAATACGCAAAAGCCAAAAGCATCCAACAAGATTACTCAAAAAACAGCTAAGAAAGCGCCAGAAAATAAGGCTGCTGAGGCGGCGCAGCCTAAAAGAGAAAAATTGCCAACGCCATATGAGGCGGTTGAGGTAAAGGCCGCCGCAACACCCAAGCCAGAAGGCATAAAAGCGGTTGTTACTCAAAAACAAATGAATGATAAAACGGATAAGAAAATTGAGGGAAAAATGAATACGGCAAGCATTAAGTCTAAAGACGCGACTATGCGCACAGCGCCCAAAACCGATACAGATGTTTTAAAAGCCTTGGAAGAAAGCAATAAGAAAACATTGATTAATACGATTTGGATTGTCACAGCACTGCTACTTTTATCGGCGCTTGTGCTTTCTTTCTTTTTTTGGCCTCAGGCCAAGGTGATTGAGGAGCAACAGCAAACCATTGAGGAGTTGCAAACGAAAATGGAAGATGTTGACCAAAAGACGTCGATTTTAGGGAGTATTGTACCCAGTGACATGAAAAACTCATGGGATGAAATTAAGACGCGCACGCAAAATGATCTAACAGCGCTGCAAAACCAAGCAAAGAATACGCAGATTGCCTTAGAACAATTAAAAGAGCGCACGGCTGAAATTTCTAATGGTGTTATCGGCGCGGATGCGGGGCCTTTGTCGCAAAGATTAAGCGTCATTGAAGAGCAATTAGCGACCATGAATGGCGGGGAAAGTGGGCGCTTTGCCGCGCTGATTGAGCGCATACAAAATCTTGAAGCGAGCGTCCCGGGGCAGATCCAATTTAAAGATTCTATTCGTGAGCTTCAGACAATCGTTGATGGGCTTGATGGGCAAGTTAACACCCTTGAGGGGCGTTTAGAAGAAGCACAAAACAGTGAGGGTGCTTTGGGTCAAACCCTAGAAGGCGTGTCAGGTAATGATTTAAAAGCGGCGGCCATGTTGATTGCGTTTTCACAGCTTCGCGATTCTTTGAACCGTGAAGGCGCGTTTGAGGATGATCTTGTGTTGCTTGATAAAATGGTGGGGGAGGATAATCCCGAATTAAAAATGGCAATTGCAAAATTAGCGCCGCATGCACAGCAGGGCGTTTTGACGCGCCAAGGTCTGTCAAAAGAATTTCGCGGCCTTGCAGGCGATATCGTTGTGTCATCTTTAAAAGGAGAAGATATTTCGATTAAAGAGCGAGCCAAAGCACGTTTGAATGATGTCATGACCATTGAAAAAGATGGTGAGCTTGTGACGGGGACGCGAACACAAGCAACCGTTGCCAAAGCGCAAGCGCTTTTGGATGCAGGGGATATCCAAGGAGCGATGGTTGAATTGCAAAGTTTGGAAGGCGGCGCGGCGCAGCAGGCGCAACCGTTTATGAGCCAGCTTCAGGCAACATTACAAGCTGAAGAAACGCAGCAACTTCTTCGTAACTCTATTTTATCAAAAGTGTCAGGGCAGCTTGGTAATTTGGGTGGTTTTAGCGGCGTACTTCAGGGTGAAATACCATCCATACCCAATATGCCTCAAATGCCGATGCAAGGTTTAAACGGTGTTTCTTCGATGAACCCGCAAGCGATCATGAATTCTATTCAAAGCGCGATACCAAATGCGCAGGGGCTGAATGGGGCGCAGGGATTTAACATTGATACCATGAAAAAAACATTAGAAGAAAATGTGACGCCCAATGAAGTGGTGCGCGATGAAGAATCAGGTTTTGCTATCTTGCCGCAGCAACAAGGGTTTAAAGGTTTCTCTGCAGGTCAGCGTTAATTTATGATATAAATGATCCATTGTTTTTAAAAAAAATTTTTAAAATAAGAGGATTTTATTGTGCTAAAAGCGCTCTGGTTTTTTATACAAGTTGCTGTTATTGCCGCAGGCGCAATATGGATTGTACAACGCGATGGACGCGTCTCGCTTGAGCTGATGGGGTATACCGTTGGTATGCAAACAGGGCATTTTATTTTAGGTGCGCTGGTTTTATTCTTCATACTTCTTTTCTTATTCCGTCTTGTGCGCGGTATTTTAAATATCCCAAGCGTTGTTTCCGATATGCATGCCAAGGATAAAAAGGCGCGTGGTTTTTTGGCGCTGACACGGGGTTTTGTTGCTGTGGCCGCCGGGGATACAAAAAAAGCTTCGCAATACGCAAAACAGGCCATTCATTATTTACCAAAACAAAAAGGTCTGCCGATCTTACTTGATGCGCAGGCCGCACGCATGCGCGGTGATGATGGGCATGCCAAAACCCGTTTTGAGGAATTGCTTGCGGATAAGGACACTGCATTTTTTGGCATTCGTGGCCTTTTGAAAAATGCAGTTGATGAGCATGATTATGATACGGCGCTTGAATATGCCAATCAGGCGGCAAAGCTTCATCCCAAACAAGGTTGGGTTTTAAAAGGGCAATATGATTTACAAATTAAAACAGGCCATTATCCGCAGGCTCAGGCAACCCTAAAAAAACTTGTGAAGCTATCCTACATATCAAAAGAACAAGCTGATTCAGACAATGTGGCCATACAACATATATATGCGAGCAGAGCGTTTGCCAGAGGTGAAGAACGCGTTGGGCTTTTGTATTTAGAAGCGGCGTACAAGATTGATCCATTTTTTGCGCCAACGGTTTGTGCGCTGGGTAAAAAATATTTGAATCATAATAAAAAAGCGAAGGCGCTTAAAATATTCAAAAAAGCATGGGCAGAAAATCCGCATCCTGATTTGTTATTTATTTGGGACGCGGCGAAACCCATTGCCAAAAAGAAGCAAAGTGAAAAGACATTAAAATGGTATGCGGATTTAGTCGCATTAAAACCTGATAGTGCTTTAGGTCAAATGGCGGCGGCGCAGGCGGCGATGGATTTAGGTTTATGGGGCGAGGCCAAGGCGTATTTGATGATGGCAGAACAATTGCACCCATCGGCGCGTTTGTATCAAATGCGCGCGCAAGTCGAGCAACAGGCGACGTTGAATGACGATGATATTCATAATTGTATGGACAAGGCGGCGCGAGCCATGCCAGATAAAGTCTGGGTGTGCCGCAATACTGGCATGGTTTATGAATGCTGGGAGCCAATAGCCCAGCCTCATGGTGATTTTAATAGTATTATTTGGGATTATCCGCATGCACGTCAAAATAATGTCCCGCAAAAGGCGCAGACAATTTCATACGGCAATCATTTGTTGATTGATCCTGCGGCATAAAGCAAAGCCCAATTATTTAAAGCTTATTTTCAAAAGTTTTAGGGCAATAAACCCGCCTAAAAATCCTCCAATATGGGCGGCCCATGCCACGACGTTGCCATCGGGACTTCCGATAAAACCAAAGATGAAATAGGTTGCAAGCACAACGCCGATAATAGGCCAGATTCCATATTTGGAGTTAAAGCTGCCATTGAGCTTATTAAACATGATGATGGCGGCTGCAAAAAGACCGCTGAGCCCGCCGGAAGCGCCAATGACGGGGCTAAAAGAGGCAGGACTGAGCGCAAATTGAAGGGCAATTCCAATAAGACCAGAGATAAAGAAAACCGCCATCATTTTTTTACCACCGAGCCAGCGTTCAATTCCTGTTCCAAACGCCGCCATCATGACGGTATTCATACCAATATGAATCCAACTGCCATGAATGAACATGTGGGTGATTGGGGTGAGAAGTGCCAAAGGCTCAAACGGCGCGGCGCCAGAAAAACGGGCAGGGATAAAGCCAAGGTGAACATAAGCCCATTCCATCGCCTCTTTGGATAAAATTATCGTAATGAAGAGATGGACGCCGATAATGGCCGCTAAAAAATATTTTGTAACAGGGGGCAAATTAATCGCAGGCGCTGGCTTTTCTAAGCCTTGTGCCTCGAGCGGCATCTGTGCCGCTGTGGGAGGGTCTTTTTTGACCGTTTGTTTTTGAGCGCGTATAGAATCAAGCGAGACAATATTGTCTTTAGCGGGCTGTTTTTTGTTGTCGTTATCGTTGTTGTTATCGCTCATGGTTACTTTATACCCGTGTTTGGCACAGGCGAGAAGGTGTAAATTTCATATAAAAAAACAGCGACATCTTCATGCCGCCGTTTTTCTCGCAATATCCCCCATTATGAAAGAGAGAAATAAACGTGTTTAATCCGATGCGTTATGGCGTCATGGCGCCAAAGAGCGAGTTTGTTTTTTCCACGTTATATTCATATTGAATGGCTTCGTTCCCCTTGGGTGCCAAACCACCGCCAGGTGTGGCGCGCTGGATAACATTATCGACGCCTTTTAAAAGATCCATTGCCATCACTTTGGCTTGTTTCAATTGTGCCTTGAGGTTATCAAGCGCCGCGCCATATGCTTCTTTTGCGAGTTCTTTACCCATGACCACAAATTCAACGATTTCGCCGACATCGGCAATAATTCCTTGTGACACCTTACCAAAAGCATTCGCAGAGGACAGGTTAAGGTCTTCTAATTCTTTAACGGCTGGCTTTTTGCCGCCCCCGCCTGATGATCCGCGTTCTCCTCCTTCGTCCTCATCCTCATCTTTACTCGCGTTTTGATTGGCAACCTCAATGTGAAGATGTGTTGGTGCTTGATAGCTGACTGGGTAGTTTTTTAGATCAGCTAAAGCTAAGTTTTTACCGCTAAGGCCCGCTTTTAATTCAATTTTGACAAGGTTATTGTCGCGCCAATCAAAAACAACGCAATGGCTCTTAAATTCGCCAGGATGCGCATATTTTTTGACAAGCTTCTTACCAGGGTAAAGAGGCTCTGTTAGGCCTGCTTGCTTTACGAGGTCTTCGATGTTTGTTTGCATTGCTGCACTCCTTACTTTAACCAGTTTTATTTTCCGAAATTATGGTTTTACTATGCACCGAAATGGTTAAAGAAGACTTAAAGGTTTAGACATAATCATTATTTTTTCAAATAGAGTGCTATCCCCTTCGAAACGCTGGGTTTTTAAGGCAAAATTTACTTTTGCGATATAAAAATGCTATAGTTATCTATAAGTAACGGGAGATGAAAATGTTTAGATTATTTGCTTTAGCACTGATGATTGCCTTACCTGCAGAGGCTATGGCGCAAAATCTATTCGTTGGCTCTAATTTTTCCGGTCAATCTTATAATGGAAGCTTAAGCGGGCAAAACAGGGCGCCGATTGCTCTGGGCCGCATTATACAAGGCGCATCAACCGGAACAGCGACAACGTCTTCATCGGGTTATACGTTTGGTCAGAATAACTATGCGACAAGTTCCTATAATAATGGGGCATCGAGCGCTTCTGTTCCGTATTCTTTTAATATTAATCCCGACACAGCCATGCGTAACAGAGCGCAGCGCGATGCGCAGGCTCAAAGAAATCAGATTGATACCTTGTCTTATCTTCAAAATGGCGGGCTCGATCAAACCTATGCCGAAGAATATAAGGCTTATCAGGAGAAACTAGGCCTTAATTCAACCAAAAATGCCATTGGAATTACAAAAACGACACCAACCAAAAAAGTGTCGCGGGTTAAATATAAAAACCCTTTAGAAACGAAAAAGATCACAAAGCCGCGCCGCGTGTTTAGTTCAAATTACTAATTTCAGACTATAAATTATATTGTGAGATTGGCTTATGGACATAATGTTTGTAAGCTTTTTTCATGACTAGCTCGTCGCGTTTTCAATTGTATTGTTTTATCACCCTCTGTGGTGCCTATGGGCTTATCGGTTCTCCCACGCCTGATGCCCCTGACTGGAAAGAGCTGCTAATTGCCATCGCGCTTTTGGGCAGTATTGGTATAAGCGGAATTGCCTTTGTAATGGGGCTATCGCAACAAAAAGGCATTGAGGTAAAAAAGGCGCGTTTTATGCGGCTGTTTTTATATTATGGGATTAGCGTGCCTTTGGTTGTTGCGGTTTTTCGGGGAGGTGAGCCAGCACTCATAACGCGCGATGTGATTGGCTTTCTTTTTTTACTTTTGCCGCTTTTCTTATTCCCTCTCATTCATTCCAACAAGCGCGTTAAAGACGCGGCGTTTTATAAGATATGTCTGTATAGCGCTCTTTTTATTGGGATGTGCTTTGCGGTGCGGGTTATATGGCCAGCCTTATCCAATACGACAGAGCTTCTCTATTTAGCGAATTTCCCTTTGGTCATTTTGACGGCGATTTATTGTATGGGGCAGGTCTTGGCGTTAGGGGGATTGCGCTTTTCTCTACGCCAAGCTGCGCCGCTTATGGGATATGTTTTATTGACGGCTCTTGTAGTTATTGCGATGCTTCAAGATGTACAAAGGGCGCCTATGGCAGCGCTCGGGCTGTCTTTGATCGTATTAATCTTAGATCAGTTTATAAAAGCGCCTAAAAAGGCGATTGTGAGCGTTTTTATTTTAACCAGCAGTATTATATTTCTTTGGCCTTATTGGCATGAGGTGTTGCTCGCTATTACATATAAAACCTCTATCGTTGGTCTGAATATGCGTGCCCAAGAATTAGCGGCGGTATGGCAAGTTTTATCGCAATCGCCAACGCATTTCCTTTTTGGTGCAGGGTGGGGCGGACAATTTGAATCCCCTGCAGTTGGAAATTTATCAGTCACTTTCACGCATAGTTTACTATCGTATATGGCACTTAAAACGGGCTTTTTTGGCATTGTTCTGACGCTTATTTATATGGGTGTTATCAGCTATCATGGGGCAGGGGTATTTTTTAGGGACAGAGTTGTGGGCATTGCGCTTTTATGGGCTTTTATCATTCCTATTTTTCTATATGCTTCTTACAAATCGCTGGATTTTGGGCTGTTACTCACGCTTATTCTGGCTTTGTCGCTATACAATGAAAAACAGAGACCTTTAGAAGTAACGCAATAATCCCATGGCACAGAAATCTATCCTTATCATCAACCGTGTTTACCCTCCGCATTATGGAGCGACAGGGCGCATGGCAAGTGATTTAGCTAAGCATTTGGCGGCGCAGGGCTGGGATGTTCAAGTTTTGGCGACAGGTGAAAAATCAGCGCGATATGAAGATCAAGGCGTGCATGTTCGAACGATCAAGGCAAAGCCTTTGCGCCGGTCTTGGATGGGGTATTGTTTAGTGTGGATTCGGTTATTTTTAGCAGCCTTAGGAGCCAAGAAAACTTCTGTGGTGATTACGCTTACTGATCCGCCGCTTCTTATATTTGTAGGGGCGATTGTGGCAAAGCTCAAACGGGCCAAGCACGTGCATTGGTGCCATGATGTGTATCCTGATTTATTGCCATTATTCGGTGTGCGCTTGCCGCGATTTGTGATGAGGGCGCTTCATAAAGCATCACGCAGGCGTATGAGTAAATGCGCCCAGATTGTTGCCATTGGGCGGTGCATGTCCAAACGTCTTGCGATGACAGGGGTGGAGCAAAGTAATATTCGTATCATTCCCAATTGGTCTGATCCAAATATTTTCACCCCCGCCGATCATACATTGCCGTTGATGAAGCCTAAAGCGCAAATGCCAGAAAATATGTTTCGGGATGATAGTCCAAAATTTCGTATTTTATATGCGGGCAATATTGGTAAAGCGCATGAAGTTGATATGTTTTTAAAGGCTGCCGAAGCCTTGCATGATCATAAAGAAATAGAGTTTGTTTTTGTCGGCACAAGCGAAGGACATGACAGATTAGCCGATGAGCGTGCAAAAATGGGGCTTGATAATATGAAGTTTATGCCTTATCAGCCTGCGCCTTATTTAAGAACGATTTTAGAAAGCGGTGATTTGCACTTAGTCTCCATGAAGGATGACATGGCAGGGTTGCTTGTACCATGTAAATTCTATGCCGCCTTAGCGGTCGGGCGTCCAACCTTATTTTTAGGGCCGCAAAAAAGTGAAATTGGCAAGGTGATTGAAACTTATAAAGCGGGTAAGATTGTAAGTGTTCACAGTGCAGATAAGCTTGTGAAAGGAATTTTAGAATATCGCCATGATGGTAGTGCATGGTTTGCAGCGCAACAAGGCGCAATTGAAGCAGGGAAGTTGTATAATCCGCCTGCATCATTTGCGCTATGGGATGAAACCCTAAAAAGCGTGATGAAATTATAAAATATGACCATACAGGCGCGCCACGATGACATGAATTTAGCCGATTTAATCGGCGATATTTGGCGGGCAAAATTCTATATGATTGTTATGGTTGCATTATGCGCTGTCATGGCGTTTTTATTTTTAAAAATAAGCACGCCGCATTATCGGGCGAGCATGATTGTGGCGCCTGCAGATGGTTATGCACTCGGTGATTATGCGTCGATGATTGACAATGAGCGTATTGCCGCAATGCCATTTTGGCGCCCGATGGATCAAGAGGGCGTGTCCACAGATTTTTATCGTTTTATTCATACAATTCGCGGGCCATCGGTGGGGGAAATTTTACTTACTGATCGCGGCGTTCTTTCTGGCATTCAACATGATGAGGGCAGGGCGTTAAAAACGAAAGAAGAGCTTGCTATTTATTTATCCAAAAAAATACAGATTGACCCAATAGGGGCAACGCCGCTGCGCCGGATTCATTATGCGCATCCTGATCCTGAATTTGCGGCGGCGATGCTGCGTAAAATTCATCTTGTGGCCGATCAAATGATACGCCGTGACCGTAAGCGTCAATCGCAAAGCCGTATTGATTATTTGAAAGACTCTCTCTCAAAAAATCAAAATCCCGATCATCGTAAGGGCATTACGAATTTATTAATGCAGCAAGAGCATATTCAAATGCTCGCCAATCTTAACGAGGCCTATGCCGCAATTGTTGTTGAGCCAGCCTTTACCGCGCCAAAGCCTGATTGGCCAAAGCCTTTTGTTGTCTGGCCTGTGGCGTTATTTTTGGGTGGGTTTTTGGGATATATTATCTTTTCAATACGCCGGTCATTTAAAGCATGATTCCCGTTTCAGTTTTAATCACGGTCTATAACGAGGCAGAAAATTTGCCGCGCTGTTTAAGGGCGTTACAGAATTTTGATGAGATCATTATTATTGATTCAAATAGTACGGATAACACGGCGGCGATAGCAAAAGAGTATGGAGCGCATGTCATCTGCTATCAATGGGATGGCCAATACCCTAAAAAACGGCAATGGTGTTTGGATCATCTAGAGATCAAGTATGATTTTGTTTTTTGGGTGGATGCAGATGAAGTTGTTACGCCTGATTTGATATCAGAGATAAAAAATCTCTCTTTCGATTCCGCGGGTTATTTTGTGAAGGGGCAATATATTTGGCTTGGACAAGCCCTGAAACGAGGGCTTAAAAATAATAAGCTTGCACTTTTTGATCGCCGTAAAATCTATTTTCCTGTGGTGGATGACTTGGATATCAAAGAAATGGGCGAAATGGAGGGGCATTACCAACCTATTTTAAAGCCTGACTATTCTGATGAAAAGATAGAGCAATTAAATGCCGAGCTCTTACATTATGCGTGTGATGATAGGGGCGCGTGGGAGCGCCGCCATGAACGCTATGCCATTTGGGAGGCCGCAATGATTTGGCGCGGCGCTTATCCAAAAGACCCCTCACGGGGGCGTGAATTTATAAAAACGATTTTTCGAAAAACCCCGCGCCGCGATTGGATCGCTTTTGTTCATTCCTATATTTATAAGCATGGATTTTTGGATGGTAAAGCGGGGTATGATTTTGCGCGATCACGCGCGTGTTATTATCGAAAGGTCGCCGTTCATCTTAAGGCTTTAGCCTCCAGTAAAGCGCAGGTGCAAAGCGGCGCAAGGCATGCGCAAGGTACTGCCTTGCATAAATCAAACAGCGCGAGAGATAAGAAACACCACGGCGCCGCCTAATAGTGTATTCTTCTATCCTTGCCTGTTTAGCGCGGCGCTGTGACAGTCCGCCAGTTTCAAAAAGGCAGATGGGTTGATTGATATAAAAAGCGACAGGGTTATCTGTCACAAACTGCCATGTGAAATCATAATCCGCAGCGAGTTTATAAGTTAAATTAAATCGCAACTCTTGAATACTGTCGCGTTTGTAAAGCATAGCTTGGTGGTGAGTGATCATACCTTTATGAATATGCGTATAGGGTTTTGATTTCTTATAAAAAGGATCGCCCTTTTTATTTTCCTCAAGCGCATCGCCATAGATAAAATCGGGCAAGTCATCTGATAAAGTGTTTTGAATAGTTTGCAATGTATCGGGCGCGGCAAAAATATCGCCTGCATTCATGAAAATAATGAAGATTCCATTGCAATGAGATAGCCCTTTATTCATGGCATCGTAAAGCCCGTCATCGGGACTGTTATACCAATGGGCATTTGTTGTTTTTAAAAAATCTTCTGTTTGGTCTTGGGAATTACCGTCTATCACAATCCATTCATAATCGGACCACTCCGCGTTATGTTGTGCGGCAACAGAGAGAGCGGTTTCTTTTAATCCCGAAAGATTATTTTTGGTAATTGTAACAATAGAAAAAAACGGTGCGCGCATGATTTTAGTATAACGATTTAATCGTCATCGCCAATGGCTTCAATATAAAGGCCAGAGATGGCAAGATTGGCAAGCATCGTGCTCACACGCTCGGCACTTTCAAGGAAATCAAAAGGTTTGGGATCGCGCGGGACAATAATCATGGAGCCGGGCGGGATCATTGTGCTGCGGTGGTTCCATGGGCTGATTGAAAGGGGCTGGGCGCTGCCATCGGGATAAATCACAAAGGCGCGGTCTTTATCGGCGTAATATGTTGTCCCGCCTGCCTCGCGGATATAATCCAGTGGGTCTTTACCTGATTTAAATTGTAAGGCGGCGGGGGAGAGAACTTCGCCCGTTACGCGTACGGTTAAAGGACGTTTAGGAATAAATATTTTATCTCCTGCCTCAAGCAGGATATCTTGCGCAGGGTCTGCGGTGAGCGAGGCGGGGTCTGCTTCGACTGTGATACGCCCCACTGCTTGCGCTGATTTTAATTGTGCAATCAGGCTTTGGGTTGCGGAGACTTGCGCCATATCAGGCTTCTTATCATCAGAAACGGCTTGAAGACTGGCAGCAAGTTTCATTTCTAAATCCTGCGCTTGGGCTTTATAGCGGCTTTGTTCTCGTTTGCGCTCTGAAGCGCGGCTAAAGATTGCTCCATCGGCGTAGCCTTGCTCAGTAAGTCCGCCTGCACGCTCCATCAATTTAAGCATTGTGTCTCCGGGCATGAGGTCATAACGCCCCGGATGTTTCACTTCCCCCAAAAGCATCACGCTTTGATCATTGATCTTATGAAATTTTTGATTAACGCGGATAGTATCGCCTGCGGAAATTTTCACATCGGATGGATTGGTTATTTTCAGATCAATTGTTTGCCGCCCTAGATCGCGTGAGGTGACCTCGATACTCTCTTTGTTGGCTTCCAATGACATACCGCCTGCTACGGCAAGCACGCTGTCGAGTGTTGTGTCTTTTGTGATTGGATAAGCCCCTTCTTGACGCACGGCGCCGCGCACAAAGGCAGAGCGCTCTTTCAAAAAAGCGGCAATGACGGGCTCATCTATTGCTGCGTTTTGGGGGTTGAGTGATGCCTGATGGAAGAGCGGATGAGAGCTGTTATGATCGGGGTCAAGGCGGCGTATCTCATCCATAGAAAATAGATGAACTATATCGCCTTCTTTTAACTGTTGATCTTGTTGCTTTTTCAAAACGCCGCGCGGGGAAAACGCAATAAGATCCTTGGTTAGTTGGTTGGGATCCATGCGCTCGACTATTCCAATAAGCGGGTAGATATCTTTGCCGAGAACTTTGCTGTCATTAATGAGCGCGGAAAGTGTGTTGGATTTTTTAAGGTCATGCGCGCCTGGTTGGCGGGTGTGGCCTGATAAGGTTACGGCGCTGGCTTGTTTTTGTTCAGATTGCGCGACCATCAATATTGATCCATCGCCAAAAAGACGTTGTTTTGAGGTTGCAACTTCTTGGATGGTTTCTTCACCGTCACTGGTAAATTCCATCTTCATGTAACGGCTTTGCCCTGGTGTCATAAGGCCGCCAGATAGAGCAAGGGCTTGATGAAGGCTGATCTTGTCAAAGGCGTTTAACTCATAAATGCCGGGGCGCTTGACTGCGCCTGATACGGCCATAGTTGGGCCAATAGGCGGCACAATAAGGCGGTCGCCATCTTGAAGAAGTTTGTCCGCGCCTGAGCCACTGGCCATTAAGAGATGGTAGAGATCAATTGTATGGCTTTTGCCACCGCGCACAAGTTTGATCTGTCGCAAGGATCCTGTTTTATCCACGCCGCCTGCCAGTGAGAGGGCGTCAAGCGCCGTGTGAAACGCTGTTAGGTTTTTACGCCCCGGCTTTTTTACATGACCAACAACGAGAACACCAATTTGGCGCACATTCGACAAGGAGATATATATTTGGGTGTTATGCATGCCGCCTGTTTCGGCCTGTAAAAGCGCGCGGATATCTTCTATAGATTTCCCTGCAGCGTTTAGCGGGGTGAAGTCATCGACAATAAGCATGCCTTGGTTATTGATTGTATATTGGTTTTGTGTATTTACTTGGCCGCGGACAATAATATCAAGCGTGTCACCTTTGCTAAGGATGTAGTTATCACTGATAGCGCCGGCAGGCATACTGAGGCGCTCTTTTTCTAAATCTGCGGTTGTGTCGAATAGGTCATAGCCATATTGTTCAAGCTCATCGACGATGCGTCCTGAATAGAGGGTTTCAAGGGTAGAGGGTTTTACGTTGATTACCGGTGCTGACGTTGAAATTTCGCGCGGGGCGGTGAGGGGTGTTTCTTGTAAGTCATTGATTGATATGGGCTGTAAGGGGATATCAATAGGGGCGTATCTGTCTTGTGTGTCTTGGTCCATCCAAGGGGTTACAGGAATGCTAAGGCCGCTTTCGCCGCGCGCTTGGCCGGTTGAGACGGACAGCATGGCGACACAACCTAAAAGAAGCGATTTGCTGATTAAATACTGTCTGTTTAGCGTCATGTTTTTTTTAGCGGTAAGTTTCAGAAAAACGAATCAAGGAATATCAATACGTTAGATAATATACAGCCGTATGATCGCCTTGTGAATCCCTTCGGCGTGACTGGGTGGGATAACCCCCAACATTACAGGGATTTATATTGATTAAAAGAAGCTGCGCAGTAGGTTAGGGCAATGAGTATCCATATGATTAAATTAGTGGTTGGTATCGACAACCTAGATGATTTTGCCCTCTGGCAGGCGCAGGAGCGCGTCATGTTCGAAGGACAAGAGGCAAATGTCGTGCGTACGCGTTTCAAACCCAAACAAGCCGATGACATTATCAGGACAGGCGGGTCGATTTACCGTGTGATTAAAAGCCGTATCGTTTGCCGCCAAGAAATAATTGGTTTTGGCAGTTATGAGAGCATGGACAGAGGGACGCAGTGCCTTATTTTAACCGACACGGACATTATCCAGACCCAAAGCATGCCCTATCGTCCGTTCCAAGGGTGGCGCTATCTCGATCAGGCCAAAGCGCCAAAAGATCGCGGCCTTTATGTGATTGGTCAAGATAACGACGAAGCCCCACCTCCCGAAATGGAAGAAGCGCTGAAAGAAGCAGGGTTATTCTAAGAATCAATTTTGTTCGGCTTGATAACTTCTGGCCTCGTCGTCAGAATTTTAAATGCGTTTTGGAAAGGTCTTACATAAAGCTTCCAAACGGAGTTTAACTCTTCTTCCTCTTTTTTACTACCTAAACCAAAGGTGAGGCTTTCTTTGCCGCGCAGTACATATAAAGAGCCAAACATCCAATCCCAAAGGGAAAAGAAAGAGCCAAAGTTCTTATCGTAGTGTTTCACCTGTTCACTATGATGGATTTGGTGTTGGGCAGGGCTCATAAAGACGTGTTCGGCTTTTGGCCCAAATGGAAGCCAAATGTGAGAATGGCGAAGATTCGCGCCCACAACATAAGAGCCAATCAAAAAGGCATTAATGCCGAGAATCGTCATGAATCCCTCTAGATTCGGGTAGAAGTAATAAAAGACGCCAGAGGCAATGCCAAGGCTGATCATCCTAAAACTCACGCTCATCCATACATCAATGGGGTGGGCGCGGTGCAAAGTGGCGGGGGTCATAACTTTGGCGGAATGATGGACTTTGTGAAATTCCCAAAGCCATGGCACTTTGTGCTGTATCCGGTGAGCAAAGTAATAAGAGAGGTCTGAAATAGCAAAGGCGACAAAGGTATAGCTTATGATAACAAGTATTGAAGGTGTATTCTCACCGCTTCCTGCTTTAACTGGTGTAAGACTCATCAGAGCTTGAGTGAAGCTATGGAAGAAATCAGGCTTTACAACGATAGCATTGAAAAACAACGTAATCATCGCCAGATTAATAATAATGATCGCATAATCGTGTTTTGCGGAATCGTGAAGCCATATTTCCTTTGAAAACAGATAGTTAAGTAGTCCTTTGTCTACACTGCCGTCTTTACGCTTATTCACTTCATAGAGGTAAACAGGAATCGCCATAAGATAGGTTGTTATCATAAAAGGCCAGAACATCCGTGCCCCTGTCTGCGATATCAGCATGTAAAGAGCAACGGGCATTGCCAATAAAAGAGCTATTTTGGATAGAGTCTCGATTTGCTTATTCATGAAGGTCCTATTGTTGGCGTTACTCTATAATATTGTACAATAATTCACATGAAATGAGGAAAATTATATTTTTTATAGATATTTTTAGATTTTATTAAGTATTGTTCTATATCAATATCTTATTTGTATTATTTGCTTTTTTAAAGAGCACTATTATCGATAAATAATAGAACAAAACATGCTTTTTTAAAAAAAGTTTAAAAAAGTTTAAAAAAAGGGTTTACAGGGGGAAACGTTTAGTTATATAACCCCACTCACAGCGCGGGAAGTTGACCGCGCTTTTTAATGTCGGAGCGGCTGATTAATTTGTTTTTAAAAGCTTCGATATTTTCTCTTGACGATTGATTCTAACGGCATTATGTTCGGGTCATTCTTACAGAGTAAAAGTTTTAACAGATTTATATCTGGTGTATGCGGTTTGGACGACCGCTTTTGTTGTCCAAGCTTCATAGGTTCTTGAACATCGTTAATAGAAAAAAGAGATACACAGACAGCAGTGCTTGTGGTCATAGCGAATTTATTCGTTATGTATTGGAAATGTTGAACACATTGAAAATAAGATGGTATTTATACCATCGACTTAAATAAGTACCTGTTTGTTCTTTATGATTTATCATAAAGACGTTCTGTGTATGTCAAACATACTTACTATACATATTTATATGTATGGAAGTTACGTGACGTACATTAATAATGTACAAAACAAGCAGGTCCTTGCACTTCTTATTTAATCATTTGATTGAGATTGAAGTGTCCAAGGATACTTCAATTTTTTTGAAAAATGATTTTTGAGATGAGATCAAACTTGAGAGTTTGATCCTGGCTCAGAACGAACGCTGGCGGCAGGCCTAACACATGCAAGTCGAACGAACCGTTTACGGTGAGTGGCGCACGGGTGCGTAACACGTGGGAATATACACTTCGGTAAGGAATAACACAGAGAAATTTGTGCTAATACCTTATAATGACTCCGGTCCAAAGATTTATCGCCGAAGGATTAGCCCGCGCTAGATTAGTTTGTTGGTGAGGTAAAGGCTCACCAAGACTACGATCTATAGGGGGTCTGAGAGGATGATCCCCCACACTGGGACTGAGACACGGCCCAGACTCCTACGGGAGGCAGCAGTGAGGAATATTGCGCAATGGAGGAAACTCTGACGCAGCCATGCCGCGTGAGTGACGAAGGCCTTAGGGTTGTAAAGCTCTTTCAGATGCGAAGATAATGACGGTACCATCAGAAGAAGCTCCGGCTAAATTCGTGCCAGCAGCCGCGGTAATACGAATGGAGCGAGCGTTGTTCGGAATCATTGGGCGTAAAGCGTATGTAGGCGGACTAGAAAGTCGGGAGTGAAATCCCAGGGCTCAACCCTGGAATTGCTTCCGAAACTCCTAGTCTAGAGTCCCGGAGAGGTTAGGGGAATTCCGAGTGTAGAGGTGAAATTCGCAGATATTCGGAGGAACACCAGTGGCGTAGGCGCCTAACTGGACGGGAACTGACGCTCAGATACGAAAGCGTGGGTAGCAAACAGGATTAGATACCCTGGTAGTCCACGCCGTAAACGATGTGTGCTAGTTGTTGGGCCCTTAGGGCTCAGTGACGCAGCTAACGCATTAAGCACACCGCCTGGGGAGTACGGTCGCAAGATTAAAACTCAAAGGAATTGACGGGGACCCGCACAAGCGGTGGAGCATGTTCTTTAATTCGAAGCAACGCGAAGAACCTTACCTACACTTGACATACTCGTCGGGGATTTCAGAGATGATTTCCTTCGGTTCGGCCGGACGAGATACAGGTGCTGCATGGCTGTCGTCAGCTCGTGTCGTGAGATGTTGGGTTAAGTCCCGCAACGAGCGCAACCCCTATCGTATGTTGCCAGCATTTAGTTGGGCACTCATGCGAGACTGCCGGTGTTAAGCCGGAGGAAGGTGGGGACGACGTCAAGTCATCATGGCCCTTACGTGTAGGGCTAGAAACGTGCTACAATGGGTAATACAGTGAGCAGCGAGGTCGCGAGGCCAAGCTAATCTCTAAAATTATTCTCAGTTCGGATTGTACTCTGCAACTCGAGTGCATGAAGTCGGAATCGCTAGTAATCGTGGATCAGCATGCCACGGTGAATACGTTCCCGGGTCTTGTACACACCGCCCGTCACACCATGGGAGTTGGTTTTACCCGAAGGCCGTGTGCTAACTACGGAGGCAGCGGACCACGGTAGGGTCAGCGACTGGGGTGAAGTCGTAACAAGGTAGCCGTACGGGAACGTGCGGCTGGATCACCTCCTTTCTAAGGATGTTGTTTGGCATCTCCCTGTATCACTACAGTCAAGACCTGCTGTCGGTGTATCTCTTTTTTCTTAGATATGAGGAACCAAAATTGCGAGATTTATTTCGCGTTTTTATTGTGTCGGGCTTGTAGCTCAGTTGGTTAGAGCGCACGCTTGATAAGCGTGAGGTCGCAAGTTCAAGTCTCGCCAGGCCCACCATTTACTTTAGTTATTTATAAAGTATTACCCTTTGAATAAAAGGGGCTATAGCTCAGCTGGGAGAGCGCCTGATTTGCATTCAGGAGGTCTGCGGTTCGATCCCGCATAGCTCCACCATTTCTCTCTTAAGTACCTGATGGGTATTTTAGTGAGGAATGCTTTAAGTAGTGTTTCCTCGGTTCTTGGTCATCGTGAATAAGTTTGAAATGAAGTTTATAGAAAGAATATTCCAACTAAAAAATGACTTTTTTAGTTAATATAATACAAATTAATAAAGTCTGGAAATCTAACTTTAAGCTGAGTATCACTGCACTATCCTTAGTAAATGTGCAGTGATTTTATATTAAACAAACACACGTATTCGTTACTCACTTTGCCGAGTCGAGTAACGGCTTACTTGTTGCTTTGTTTTATGGACGGGAATTTATACAGCCCCTGATATAGGACATGATACCAACAAGAAATGGCAGATTTAGTTCTGCGCGTGGTTTGAATTCAAGTGTCTAAGAGCATCTGGTGGATGCCTTGGCGATCAGAGGCGATGAAGGACGTGGCAGGCTGCGATAAGTCTCGGGGAGGTGTCAACAACCGTTAATCCGAGAATTTCCGAATGGGGAAACCCACCCTTTACAGGGTATCTTGTACTGAATACATAGGTATAAGAGGCGAACGCGGTGAAGTGAAACATCTCAGTAACCGTAGGAAAGGAAATCAAACGATACTCCCCTAGTAGCGGCGAGCGAACGGGGATCAGCCCAGTGGCTGGAGTGTAATAAGCAGAAGTGTCTGGAAAGTCACACCAAAGTAGGTGATAGTCCTGTATGCGTAAAAAGCACACCAGTCCTTGAGTAGGACGGAACACGTGAAATTTTGTCTGAATATGGGGGGACCATCCTCCAAGGCTAAGTACTCCTGATCGACCGATAGCGAACTAGTACCGTGAGGGAAAGGTGAAAAGAACCCCGATAAGGGGAGTGAAACAGACCTGAAACCGGATGCTTACAAACAGATGGAGCACGCTTGTCGTGTGACATCGTACCTTTTGTATAATGGGTCAACGAGTTAGTCTCGTATGCAAGCTTAAGCCGATAGGTGTAGGCGTAGGGAAACCGAGTCTGAATAGGGCGTTTAGTATGCGGGATTAGATCCGAAACCCGGTGATCTAGTTATGGGCAGGCTGAAGACAAGGTAACACTTGTTGGAGGGCCGAACACACTAACGTTGAAAAGTTAGGTGATGACCTGTGACTAGGGGTGAAAGGCCAATCAAACCGGGTGATAGCTGATTCTCCGCGAAATCTATTTAGGTAGAGCGTCAAGTGAATACCTCAGGGGGTAGAGCACTGGATGGGCTAGGGGGGCGCGAGCCTTACCAAACCTAACCAAACTCCGAATACCTGAGAGTACTGCTTGGCAGACACACTGTGGGTGATAAGGTCCATGGTGGAAAGGGAAACAGCCCAGACCTACAGCTAAGGTCCCCAAATCATTGTTAAGTGGAAAAGGATGTAGAAAGTCCATGACAACCAGGATGTTGGCTTAGAAGCAGCCATCATTTAAAGAAAGCGTAATAGCTCACTGGTCTAAATAAGACTTTCCGCGCCGAAGATGTATCGGGGCTTAAACAATGTACCGAAGCTTAGGATTTATATGTTATCATGTAAGTGGTAGCGGAGCGTTCTGTAAGCCTGTGAAGGGTTGCCGCGAGGTAGCCTGGAGGTATCAGAAGTGAGAATGTTGACATGAGTAGCGACAAAGAGTGTGAGAAACACTCTCGCCGAAATCCCAAGGGTTCCTGCGCAAGGCTAATCCGCGCAGGGTGAGCCGGCTCCTAAGGCGAGGCCGAAAGGCGTAGTCGATGGGAACACGGTTAATATTCCGTGGCCTGGTGGTAGTGACGGATCTCGTAAATTGTATCTCCTTATTGGATTGGAGATGCCGTGAAGAGGTTCCAGGAAATAGCTCCACCAACATAGACCGTACCCGAAACCGACACAGGTGGGATGGTAGAGAATACCAAGGCGCTTGAGAGAACTATTGTGAAGGAACTCGGCAAATTACACCCGTAACTTCGGAAGAAGGGTGACCCATGTCCAGGCAACTGGATATGGGTGGCACAGACTAGGGGGTAGCGACTGTTTATCTAAAACATAGGGCTCTGCGAAGTCGCAAGACGACGTATAGGGTCTGACGCCTGCCCGGTGCCGGAAGGTTAAGAGGAGAAGTGAGAGCTTTGAATTGAAGCCCCGGTAAACGGCGGCCGTAACTATAACGGTCCTAAGGTAGCGAAATTCCTTGTCGGGTAAGTTCCGACCTGCACGAATGGCGTAACGACTTCCCCACTGTCTCCACAGTAGACTCAGCGAAATTGAATTCCCCGTGAAGATGCGGGGTACCCGCGGTTAGACGGAAAGACCCTATGAACCTTTACTACAGCTTTACAGTGGCATTAGATTCGTCATGTGCAGAATAGGTGGGAGACTTTGAAGAAGGGACGCCAGTCCCTTTGGAGTCATCAGTGAGATACCACCCTTGGCCTGTTTGATGTCTAACCGCGGTCCGTTATCCGGATCCGGGACCCTGTATGGTGGGTAGTTTGACTGGGGCGGTCGCCTCCCAAATAGTAACGGAGGCGCGCGATGGTGAGCTCAGGACGGTCGGAAATCGTCTGTGGAGTGCAATGGCATAAGCTCGCCTTACTGTGAGACTGACAAGTCGAACAGTTGGGAAACCAGGTCATAGTGATCCGGTGGTTCCGCATGGAAGGGCCATCGCTCAACGGATAAAAGGTACTCTAGGGATAACAGGCTGATAGCGCCCAAGCGTCCACAGCGACGGCGCTGTTTGGCACCTCGATGTCGGCTCATCTCATCCTGGGGCTGAAGCAGGTCCCAAGGGTATGGCTGTTCGCCATTTAAAGAGGTACGCGAGCTGGGTTCAGAACGTCGTGAGACAGTTCGGTCCCTATCTGCCGTGGGAGTTGGAATTTTGAGAAGAGCTGCCCCTAGTACGAGAGGACCGGGGTGGACGTACCTCTGGTGTACCAGTTGTTCCGCCAGGAGCACCGCTGGGTAGCTATGTACGGACGGGATAACCGCTGAAAGCATCTAAGCGGGAAGCCTCCTTCAATACTAGAATTCCCTATCAGAGCCGTGGAAGACCACCACGTTGATAGGCTGGATGTGGAAGCATAGTAATATGTGAAGCTAACCAGTACTAATTACTCGATTGTCTTGAAATCAAACCACAATGCGCGCAGTATTAAATCTGTTGATTTAATGCCAGCTACAAAAGTGGTGTTTGTTTAAGTCAGCTCAAAGTTAGGGGGATATTCCTCTATAAACATTTTCATTATGAATTTGAATGAGCTGGTGGTTTTAGCAAGTGCGAAACACTCCATCCCATTCCGAACTGGACAGTGAAAAGTCTTAGCGCCGATGGTACTTCATCTTAAGATGCGGGAGAGTAGGTCATTGCCAGCTCTTTCAAGTTCATAGTGATCTTATTTTCAAACTTATTTATGACCCTTGAATTTATTTTATAAGCCGCCTTTTGGGCGGTTTTTTATTGTCTGGATTTTAGCACTTAATATATTGATTACTCTGTTTGATACTGTTATAAATTTCCATAAATTTTTATCAGGTGTGTGTTATGGGTGTTTTCTCTCCATTTGTTAAAGCAGTAAGCGTTGTTCCTGAACGTTTAAGAGTTGGGGCACATTCAGGCTATCAAGCCGCTAGACAACTTTTGGTTACTCCCTATGTTGATCGTCGATTTCAGTTAATAGAAGCTGCAAAAAAGGCGGAAAAGATCGACAAAGAAACAATAGCGGTGTTATCGGCAAAAATTTTACGCGTTCGTGAGTTAATTCACGTTGATCCGCACAAGCACAGAGATATTTTAGCGCAGCTTATGCATAACGAGGGTGTCCACCCTGTTAATAATGAAGAAGACCTTGTTCAAAAACGTTTGGGTGGGCCTCAGGATAATAAAGATTGCCAAGCTATTGTTGTACCAACATCAAAAGGCTTAGGTGTTTTAGGACAAATATTTCGCTTTCATGCTCATGTTGAGCAAGATCAAGAGGGACTGATTTTCCCTGACACTTTACCAACAAACTTGGATGTCATTAAAACGAGCGATATTGAAAACCGCGAGGGTAATGAAAACGTTACATGTTATTGGACAATCTCATCAGGTATAGGGGGATCAGGACCTCTTCTAATTTCAGACATAGCAGAGGCCGCGCAAGGGCGTTTTGAAACCACCGTATCCCCCGCGCATGAGTTTCGAAACCTTTGTGGTATCCAAGCGATGCAAAAAAGCGATTTTAGTTTTAAAGCCCCCTCAGATTTAAGGGGGGTGCCAATTGATATACAGCGTGAGGTTATTAAACGGGGCGTTGATTATATTCAATCGATGCACATAAAACAGGGGTTAGAACAGGTTCAACGCAGTGTTATGGAGCATTTAAACAGCACAGTTTTTAGCCCTGACAAACGTATTGGAAGTGTTGGGAAATTTCATTTAGGTAACGGGGCATCGGTCATAGGGATTGGCTGTCATGAGAGTGAGAGAGACCCTATTGCGATTAACTTGGGGTATGATAGATCTCAACTTGATGAAAATAAGCGAATTTTTGGTCTAGGCTCGCAGCAAATTCCTGTAGGCGCAGCGTTGCACGCGCAGACAGGAATAGGCTATGTTGTTTACCCAAAAGGGCTTTCACCGCGCCGATTTCATGCATAATTGCCTCTAACCCAATAAAACATTGACTTTTGCACTGATTAGCATAATGTCTTTGAGTTAGTTTTAGTTTTGAATATTTTATTGAATATTCACATCAAAATTAGCAATATTTTTAATTTAGTAATGGAGACTACCAATGGCCCAAAGTGGCGTAGTAAAATGGTTTAATCCCACCAAGGGATTTGGTTTCATCGTACCCGATGATGGCGGTAACGATGTATTTGTTCACATCAGCGCAGTTGAAGGCGCAGGTCTAAAAAGCCTAGATGAAGGACAAAAAGTTAGATTTGAATTGCAAGACAACAGAGGCCGTCAGGCTGCTGCGGACTTACAGGTCGTTGAAGGGTAGTTTTTAAACTCCAGTATAAATTAAGTATAGCCCGCCCATTCAGCGGGCTTTATTTTTGTTTATTATGATTCATGGGGTTGATTAAACCTATTTTGATGGTTATAACAACACAACTCTTGTCGCGGGATGGAGCAGCTCGGTAGCTCGTCAGGCTCATAACCTGAAGGTCGTAGGTTCAAATCCTACTCCCGCAACCAATTAAATCAAGGCCTTAGCCTTGATTTTTATTTTAAAAACCCTCTAAAATACCCTTACACAGTTCTTACACACTTTTACACATGTGGAGCAGGGTATGATAAAGCACTCAATTCTAGGAAATAAGGTTCACGTTTATAAGCGCGAGAATAGCCGCTATTGGCAATGCTCAACCTATCTCAAAGGCAAAAACAGGCGCACCAGTACCAAGGAAGATAGCCTTGAAGCGGCAAAAGATTTCGCTGAGGACTGGTATTTTGAGTTGCGCGGTAAGGCTAAGGCCGGATTATTGAAGGATGAGAAGACTTTTAAAGACGTGGCAGACCAGTTTTTAAGCGAATATGAGGTTATTACAGAGGGGCAAAGAAGCCCGAAATGGGTGGAGGGGCATGCTATACGCTTGCGCGTTCATTTAAATCCCTTTTTTGGTGGTTTGCCCATTTCAGAAATTACGTCTGGTAAAGTGCAGGAATACAGGGTGCATAGAATGACTCCACAGCCTGATAAAAATCCTGAGCACTCAAAGAGCAATAGACCGCCTAAAAGCACTCCACCAGCGCGTAAAACGCTCCATAACGAGATTGTGACTTTGAGGCAGGTTCTGAAAACAGCCATACGGCATGGATTGTTATCGGCTTTGCCTGATTTGTCGCCTCCATATAAAACCCAAGGAAAAATCGTTCATAGGCCTTGGTTTAGCCCTGCTGAGTATAAGCAATTATACGAAGCGACCCGCGCCTATACAAAGAATTGCCCGCCTGCATATCGCTGGAATGCCGAACAACTGCATGATTATGTGCTCTTCATGGCCAATACCGGATTAAGGCCGGATGAGGCCAATAATCTTCAGCACAGAGATGTTGAAATTGTCGTTGATGAATGGTCAGGCGATACAATCCTTGAGATTGAGGTGAGAGGTAAGCGCGGCGTTGGATACTGTAAGAGCACTAAGGGAGCAGTTCGCCCGTATGAGCGGCTCTTAAAACGCGCGAAACCCGTTAAAAAGAAAGATGCAGACAAGCCGCCTGAATTTCCCAAGCCTACCGACTTGGTATTTCCGGGCAATCACATAAAGATGTTTAATGGCGTTTTAGAGCGTTCTGAGTTGAAGTTAGACCGTGATGGCAATGCTCGTACTTCTTATAGTTTGAGGCACACATACATATGTCTCAGGCTTATGGAGGGGGCAGATATTTATCAGATAGCAAAGAACTGCCGGACAAGTGTTGAAATGATCGAAAAGCATTACGCAGCTCATATCAAAACCACGCTTGATGCTTCTGCAATTAATGTGCGCCGTGTTCGCCCAGCAAGAATCGCTGAAGAGGTTTCAGGGGCAGAATAAGTTCACATTCCAAGCAAATTTCAAACGCCTCAAGGCTATGCTTTGAGGCGTTTTATTATGATGATTTCTAAAAAAAACCAATGATCCCGTCTTTAAAAAACTATGAAGTAGGGTATGAAAAACCGTTTTTCGTACCCTATTGATTCACAAAGCCTAGCATAGTAGGTTTTGTTAGCCGCGCCCGCCTCCTGACCTCAACCAAACAACATGGTGTTAGATTGAGGTCAGGAGGCGGGCGCGGCGGTGATAGGTTTTTGTGAAGACGGGATGGTTAGTTTAAGTGATGAATGTTGTTTGGTTTTTTTATTTTAGTGTGAATGTGAATGAAGAGTGGGAAGGGAAAGGAAGTTGTGATGGGTGAAAAAGATGTGGGGAATAAAGGGAGAATGATTTTTCAGAATAGAGATGCAGATGTGTTGAGGTGGGTGAATGGTTTTGGGTTTGCAAGTGCGGATCAGATTAAAAGTTTTATGCAGGTTGGACAGACAGCGGCTTATGTTCGGTTAAAGAAATTGGTGGAGGGCGGTTATCTGGAACGGGAGAGAATTTTACATGGTCAGGCCAGAATTCATAAAGTGACCAAGAAAGGCGTTTTAGCCTCTGGCGATGCTGTATTGCCTTTGGGCGATGTAAGGCTTGGGACGTTCCGTCATGATTTTAAGCTGGTTGATTTGGCCTTGATGCTGGAAAAAGAAACAGGCGGCAGATTTACGCCGGATAGACGTATTCGGCACGATGAGGGCTTAAGCGGTGTCGGTCAGCTTGGTCATATCCCTGATGGGTATTTACACATTGGCGAAGATAAGCCAATTGCGATAGAGCTAGAATTATCTGTAAAGTCGCGGGCAAGGATTAACAGTATTATCAATGATTACGGCGGCAATCTAAGCGTTAAGGAAGTCTGGTATTATACAGATAGCGCCGATGTTGCCCGCGCCATTTCAAAAGCCTCAGACGGTTATTCTTTTATCAAGGTCAAGCAAATTCCTTCGGAGGATAACAAAGAAGCGAGGGTTGCATGAGCCGCGATATGAAGCTGAGTGAGCAGGAGCAGCTCAATATAGCGTTTTTGACTCTGGCCTTGATCTTTTTGACGTTTTCATTGGGCGCGGTGGTTTTATGTATCGCGGCCTTATCAATTCTCATTTTGAATTTTACAAAGATAAATGTATCGGCAGCGCTGGGCATAGCTGCCTTTGCTTCGCTTATAGGTATCGTCATGCACCAAGACATGCTCTTGTGGTTTACGATGCCGATCACCATGACCCATAATTTTTACGGGCTTGCTATGCCCGATGGTATTTTTTACATGCTTTTGGGGGATGGGACATTCACATCCTTTATATCATCTTTAGCAAGCCAGTCTTTAGAGTGGCTTTCCACTCCTAAGCTCTGGCTTTATTTTATTCCTTCAGGACTGTTTTGGGGCGCACTTGCTTATGCGGCCATTAAATACTTCTTTAAAAATCCGCTTGGGAAACTCAAGCGGCAAAAACAAATGGAAAAAGAGCACGGAAAGGTAGGTGACCTTTCCGCCAAAATTATCAATCAAAGACCCGCAGAGACCTCGAAAGGGTCTTTGATCGGAACGGATCGATATGCCCGCCATATCGAACTGAGTGACAAAGCCGCAAACCAACATACGTTGGTGCTCGGCACTACGGGATCAGGGAAAACTGTTACCGTGTGTAACATTGTTGAAAGTGCAATCAATCGTGGATTGCCCCTGATCTATATTGATGGAAAAGGTGATTATGATCTGGCCTGTCGCGTAGCCCGCTACGGGCAGGAAAGAGACAGGCCTGTATCAGTATTCGCAATGAAAGGTGATAGCCTCGCATATAACCCCTTGGCTACTGGAGGCTTCACTTCGAAAAAAGACCGTATTATTGAGCTGCGTGAATGGAGCGAAGAGCATTACAAGAAACTGGCCGAAGGCTATTTGCAATGCGTGTTCAAGGTTATGGAGCAATGCAATATCCCTTGTAATCTGGCCAGTCTGTCAGAAAATCTGGATTTAAAGAAACTCAAAGCCCTTGTCCGGCAAAACGAAGCTGATATTCCAAATGCCACAAAATTAATGGATGAGTTGAATAATCAGGATCAAGCTTCAAAGAGTATTGAAAGCTTGGTTGCGGAAATTCGTAATTTTACAGCCTCTGAAATCGGCACATTGTTTGAGCTTGAAGAGGGAAAGCCCGTTTTAACGCTGGATCAAGTGATTAAGGATAATGGCATTGCTTATTTTTGCCTGCCCGCGCTGGAATTTCCCTCAATGTCTAAAACGCTTGGGCGTTTGGTGATTAATGACTTAAAGGCAACAATGGCGCAGCAGCTCACCGGAAATGCCAAAAATCCAGTGTATGTGATCTTTGATGAATTTTCTGTTTTTGCCGGAGAGCAGGTTTTGAATGTGATTAATATGGGGCGCAGCGCTGGCATTCACGCCGTATTATCTACGCAAAGCTTATCCGATATTGCCTCTGGCCGGAAAGAAAACGCAGATCATTTTATCAATCAGGTGGTGGGAAATTGTAACAATTTTATTTTGCACAGGCAGAATTCTGCTGAGGATGCCGAGAAACTTGCATCCATGTTAGGTACAAGAAATACGCTTGAATATACTGCCCAAGTCAGCCAGATCGGCCCAACCCATATGGGGACTGTCCGGCGGACACGCGGATTTATCGCCCATCCTGATGATATTAAATCCTTGGGAACGGGGGAGGCGTTTTTCTATTCGAAGGATTCAGGCAAGGTTACGAAAATGAAGGCAAGGATGAGCAAGATATAAACTCAATATTTAAAAAAAAATTGCAAAAACCCGATTTGTTGCGATTCAAAAGTATAAATACTAATACTAATACAATTCAGTATTAGCATAAATTAAGGAAAATTACTTATGGCATACACTGATAAAGCACTTGAAGAGTTAATAATACCATTACGAAAGCTTCATAATGAAGGCAATCTTACCGATGAAAAATTTTTTGAAATACGAAGTGTTTTTGAAAATTTATATACCTCGTTAAATGCGTTTTTGAAATCAATAGATCAAGACAGTGATTACAATATAGAGGATACGAAAGCTTATCTCAGACAGTATCTCGATGAGCATGACCGATTAATGGAAATTTATAAAAACTAAAGGTAAGCTTTAAAAAATAGCGATGCGATGAGGCGGATCATTATCTGATAGGTCTGCTATCTGCCTTATTCGCATTTTTACATTCAAGATTGGGGTAAGGTTACGAAAAGGAAAGCGAGGATGAGTAAGATATGATGAATTTTTTACGAGGGGCAATGCTGGTTTTTCTGACCTGCTACTCATGCCTTTTTATGGCGGCATTTTTATATTCCATTCGTGATGCCTTGCAAGGTGGAAGTTTTCACATGGATGTGCCTTTATATCTAAACTCGCTTCTATGGGCTTCAGCAATACTGTTAGCTTCATTGCTTATATCCGTATCACCGCTGGGCGATAAGATTGTCTCCTTATTTTTTGCGACCCGCAGGCAAAGCCTAAGGGAAGAGCAAAAGATTAATCCGGCGGTTGAGCGGATCAAGGGTTTGTATCACCAAAAATATGGCCTTGAGCTTGATATAAATGTTTGTGTGATGGATGAGCCGCATATTAACGGCATGGCCTTGGGACGAGAAACGGCAGCAATCTCTACAGGGCTTTTGAAAGTCGCCAATGATGATGAAATTGCGGGCGTGCTGGCACATGAAGCCGGACATTTGCATCACAAAGATAGCGTTTTGGCGCTGGCGTTGCTGGTTGCTGGATTACCAACGGTATTACTGAATTATTTGTTGAGCATATTTTTCCGTATAAGCTTTGCTTCGGGAGGAGCAGCCGGAGGTGGTTCGCCTATAGGACTTCTGATTGGCGGTGCGCTTCTGATTTTATTTTTGATGCTTTTTGTTTATTACGTTGTTTTTTGGGCTATAAGTTTTCTTGTGCTTTGGCTTATGCGGGTTTTTGAAGTCTCGACACAATGGAAAATGGAATATCGCGCCGATGAGTTTGCTATGCAGCTTGGCTATGCGCCTGCTCTTATTGAGCTATTCGAGCGCGTTGAAGATGAAGATATTCGCAACTCCACGGGGTTTTTAAGCAAATATCTTTATTCACATCCGCCAACGGCTCTAAGGATAGATAGGCTGGAGCGGGCAATGCTTGGGGAAACTTAGGTTTGTATGTTGCGGAGGATATTGAGTGCCAAAGTTACTCTTTGAGGCTAATGCCCTCAAAACCGATGTGATGGTCAACGCCAGCCTTAAGATATTGAGGCATACAATCAAAGGGCTGCATCTTCACCCTCCTAAAATCACCGTAATACCGTGATCTGGGGTTATAAGTTCCTTCTCGGTGATATTCGAGATCATGCTTCATAAAGTCTTCACGGGGAAAGCCGCTGGACATGAAGGTATGCGTATAAAAGTGATAAACCGGAAAATCTTTTGGCTTCTTCGAAAATAAAGACGCAATAAATCCGTTTTTGGCCTTAACGTTAGATTTTTCGAATTCCTCGAAATCCTTACCAAGGTCTTGCTCAATAAATTGATAGGCCAGTTGGCCTATATGCGGAAAGATTAGCATAGCATCTCGCGTTCTATCGCCATCGCCAAAGAAACAGACATGCTTTTCATTTTCGCGTGTATCCACACTGGTTAAAAGGATGAAATCATATTCATCGCCCGTGCCAAAATTACTGACGACTTTAAAATTCATCCATTGCGTTGTGAGATTATTAGTGTCTGTTCTTGTAAATATGTCGAAGCCGTCCGGTTTACCCGCTGGGCATGGCTTGCCGCCTGAATCTCTGTTTAAGAATTCATCTTTCGCCTCAAGTTCATGCAGCTGCGATATTATGGCTCTTGCTTGTTCTATCGTTTGGCAATGATCTAAACTGATATGAGAGGCGTAATCCTGTTTTAAAATATCTGATAATGTGCCGAAATTTTCCAAAGCCCACCGCACATAGTGCTGCACGGTTTTATGCTGATAAGTGTCCAGGCAGCGAAGGCAGGTTTCGTGATGATAGTTCCGCTCTTTTTGCAGTTTTTCTAACTCAGAAGGATCGGTTTCAGACGTTATGGTTTTTACCAAATCCTTAATTGCATTCTCTAGCCGCGTTCTTTCATCATGGTGAAAATTGTGAACGGCTTCCCAGTTTGGCTTGTACTCGATATTTTGCATTTTTAAACGCTCCCTGAATTTTTTATGCATGCAATAAACATATTTCTTTGTTTCTTGTCAAATCGGCCTTTGCTTTACATTAAAAATATTGCTATAAATAAACCATGAGTGTAGAAAATGGATCGAAAATACAAAAGGTGCTGAAATCGTGGCCAGTGGGTACGGTGAGTACGAGTAAATGGTTCTCTGAACTTGGCGTGTCCTCGCAACTCTTGAGAAAATATACTCAATATAATTGGGTAAAGCCTCTGGGAAGCGGTGCCTATATCAAAGCTGATGACACCGTAAGCTGGACAGGCGGGCTATACGCGCTACAAGAACAGCTAAAAATCTCAATCCACGCCGGAGCCATGACAGCCCTTTCCATGCAGGGTATGGCGCATTACTTGCGGATGGGCGGCGAGAGAGTATTTTTGTTTGCGCCGCCAAAGACTAAATTACCCGCATGGTTTAAAAATCATGATTGGGGAACGGAAATAAATTTTACGGCCAGCTCAATATTACCGGAGAATGTTGGCTTGATAGAGTATGAAGAAAAGAACTACACCATACAAATATCCGCGCCAGAGAGGGCATTTCTGGAATGCCTTTATCTTGCGCCGGAAAAGCTTGATCTTGTAGAGTGCTATCAAGTCATGGAGGGACTGACCACTTTGCGCCCGAAGCTATTGCAATCGCTTTTAGAGCAATGCGGATCAATCAAAGTAACGCGCCTGTTTTTATATATGGCCACCAAGGCTGGACATGATTGGTATAAACGCCTTGATCAATCAAAATTTGACCTTGGAAAAGGAAGTCGTACAATCACGCAAGGCGGGGTATATATACCGGAATTTCAAATCATCGTGCCTGAGGAGCTTGTAAAACTATGATAAATCCATCTTACCGCGCACAAGTCGATCTTTTGTTACAGGTCATACCGCATGTAGCCAAGGAGGAATGCTTTACGCTCAAAGGCGGCACGGCGATCAATATGTTTATCTGGGATATGCCGCGTCTTTCGGTTGATATTGATTTAACTTATCTGCCTTTTGATGATCGAGATACGGCAATGAGCAATATCGCCGCCGCGCTTGACCGGATCAAAGAGCGGATTGAAAAGGCCATCCCTAATTGTACCGTAAGGCTAGTACCGCAGAGCGACGGACAGGAAACAAAGATCACCTGCCAAACCCAAAACGCACAAATCAAGATTGAGGTTAATACGATCATGCGCGGGGCTGTTTTTGCGCCAAAGAGTATGGACATCGCCGATGCCGTTGAAGATGAATTTGGCCGTTTTGTTTCCATGAATATCGTGCATGAAGCCGAACTATTCGGCGGTAAAATCTGTGCGGCCTTAGACCGCCAGCATCCACGTGATTTGTTCGATGTATCGTGCCTGTTCGAAACTGGCGGAATTACGGACGACATTATGCAGGGCTTCATAATTAGCCTATTGAGCAGCCCGCGCCCAATCCATGAAATGATACGCCCGAATTTTCTGGATCAACAAAGAGCGTTTGAAACGCAGTTCGCGGGCATGAGCGAAACACCGTTTTCTTACCAAGATTTTGAAGCGACACGGGAACGCTTGGTCAAAGAAATCCATGCAAAGTTCACAGCCACTGACCGCACTTTTCTTCTCAGCTTCAAAAATGCCCAGCCGGACTGGTCACTTTTCCCGCATGAGAAAATAAAAGACCTGCCCGCCGTGAAGTGGAAACTTGCTAATATAGAAAAACTCAAAGCAAAAAATCCTGAGAAACATGCGGAGCAGTTAAAGGCTCTTGAAGGACGATTGAAAGGATAGACAACGATATGCTCAATATTAAATTTTCATCGAAATTAATGCCAGTGCTTCAAAAAGCTGTTTTAAACACCTTTAATCAAGGCGACTGGAAAGAGCTTGGTTTCGAAACAAGCTCATCAGACCTTATAAATAATCATGGTAGACTATTAAGAAGTCTGTCATGGGGCGACCCAGATTATGAAGGACACATATTTGATGTATTAGAGGAAATAATCAGGTTAAATCCAGATGCAGATCGCATTCTTTTATCCAAAGACAAAATCAAACGTTGGATAAAAGAAAATAGCATTACTGCATACAATGAATTATATGATGAAAATAATCAAATTGAGCCATTCTCAAGCCAAAAACTTTCTCCTAAAGATGTTGTAAATTCAGCCCTTAATGATGCAGAAATCCTTGTTAACTCAGGCTACCCGCAAAATGCAGTTGATAGAATGCATACTGCTTTTCATGGCTATTTAAAAAGCATATGTGAAAAATATGATGTACAGCATACTAAAGACCCAAGCATTACTGAGCTGTATAAGCTGGTTTACAGCAATATTTTAAAGGTTAACAGCACTGCTAAACACCCTGCTGAAATTGAGAAAATACTCCGATCCCATGCCAACACAATAAACGCAATCAATACGCTAAGAAATCATGCAAGTATGGCGCATGTAAACGATCTTCTGGATAAGGATGAAGCAACATTAGTAATAAATACTGTGCGAACTCTGCTTCATTATTTAGAAGCTAAAATAGATTGAACATTTGAGGCATATAATCTCTAAAAATCTTATTGAATAAAAGTGATGCAAAACTCAGAAGAAATATTTAGTCAGACTGAAGCTGATAGACCAGAATATAAAGCACATAAAGTCTTCAAAGAGCTCGACCGAGCCATAGAATTTTATGATCTGCTAGACTTTTCAGTAATGGGATTTGCCACAAGCGGAACCAAATCAATTATAAATATCGATAGCCTTCTTTATTCATCAATTAAAAGTACGCTTGAATCAATTAAAATGATTTTACAGCGGGGCCATATAGGCGATGCTTTCTGCCTGCTCAGAAAATACTATGACTCTTGTATTTTGAATCTTTATACGAATGTGTATTTAGAAAACAATAAGAATGAAGCCAATTTATTAATTGAAGACGTTGTTCACTGGATGGATGGAACAAAAAAGCTTCCGCACGATACTTTCAAATCAATGCGACAATATCTCCAAAAATTTGAAAAAAGCAAAGAAATCCTAGATTTGGTTTTTCAGGATCAAAATTATGAATTAACCCGTCAAAGATGCAATGACCACACGCACTATAATTACTTTGATAATGTTCTTGTAAACGATAATAGGCTTCATTTCGTAGATAGGATCGAGCAGCTAAACCGTTTTCAAAATGATCTTGAAAACATTTTTGTATTACATGTTTCGTGTATATTTCACATTAATAACCACTACATGATGTCTGGTGACTATATGGACAGCCTAGAATACGGAATAAAACCTGAAGAAGGCTCACAGTATTGGGTGGCAGATTTTATCCAAGAAATTTTTGACGATGTAATTAAAGTAAAGCGCCCTGAAATTGTTGAGTTCATAAAGAAAAACACAGCTATGAAACTTACTTAAAAATGCTAAGGAGCTTCGCCCCTCGCGCCGCAAGGGTCTTACGATAAACGCTTATCGGCCTTTTCCCCAACCTTCCTTCATTGCATTTCGTGCAGGCCGGGTGATCCCCCTTTAGGCCGAACGCGCCCTTGCGTTTGCTAACCCCACCCTCGGCGGGAGCCACGGTTGCATATTCGCAACCCAATTCCAAAGAGGAGTAAGAAAGATGACAACTTTATTTGCACAACCCTATGATATTTGCGCCAATGGCTTTTATTTTGAAACAGCCGAGCAATACGAAGAAAAAGCAAAAAATCTGACCAATGATTACGGTGATTTAGTCGAGGAATTTGAAATTCAATTCATTGATGGTGATAGCATAGATTGCAAGCTGTTTTTCGCGCTCAATATTCATCAAGGCAATTTTGCGGATTTTCTGGATTGTGTGGATGAATGGGACATAGACGAGAAAATCAAGGTCATTTTGGCCGTGGGAGAATGTGGCTATAGCTTTACATTTGGAAAGGATACACCGGATCAGTACGATCTTGATCTATACGAAATGGATTCCATGCGTGATTTGGCAATGGAATTTGTTGAGCAAGGTTTATTCGGCGATATTCCGGCCAATATTCAAAATTATCTGGATTATAACGCTATCGCTTATGATCTTGGCATGGATTACAGCGAGACGACTATTGACGGGACGCGCTATATTTACCGCATGGCCTAGTAAATTTTTTTTAGGGTACAAAACGAGGTACAGAAAATTGGCTCAGTTCAATTCCCAAAGCGGGAATTGAACCTGCGGCATTTTTATAATTCCACCTCTTGGGGCTTCGCCCCGCCGGTTGCGTTCCCACCCGCCCGGCATCCCCGTGTTTTAATTTGTGAACTAGATAGCTTGCTTTAATATGTTCTCTCTTCGTTCTTGACAGAGGTTGTGGATTGAATCATTATTAAGTATTAAACGCCCGGACTCTTTCTGTCACAATGTCCGTATAAATCCTAGGAGGCCGCATGACCAATCTAACTGATAATGTTTTTTATAATCTCAGAATTCAAACGGGGATGACTGCCGAACAGGTGGCCGAACTTCTTGGTGTTTCAGCGCGTACTGTCAGGCGCTGGGATTCGGGAGAGGTGGAGCCCAAAAAGATGGTTTTGAGTATGCTGAAAGGGGTGGCGAAAAAAGCACGGTTAAATGCTGCATACGCTTCCAGCAATAAATCAGCTTTTTCCTTTATTGACCTTTTCGCTGGTATTGGCGGAATTCGGATCCCTTTTCAAGAATTGGGCGGTGAATGTGTTTTTACATCTGAATGGGATAAATTTGCCCAGAAAACTTATGCGATGAATTTTGGCGAGATACCTGAGGGCGACATAACGAAAATTCCTGCATCTTCGATCCCAGCTCATGATGTTTTGTTGGCGGGTTTTCCATGTCAGGCATTTTCCCAAGCTGGTTTGAAGCAGGGCTTTCTTGATACGCGCGGGACAATGTTCTTTGAAATACAAAGAATACTGAGCCATCATCGTCCTAAGGCTTTTGTTCTTGAAAATGTTAAACAGCTACGTGGTCATGATAAAGGTCGTACTTTAAAAACCATACTGGATATATTGCGTGGAGAAAACGAGCACGATATTCCTGAAAATATCCCTATGTCGGAAGAAGCGAAAAGAAGCCTCGGTGATGAGCTCAATTATTGGGTGGATTTTCGCGTTCTCAGGGCTGCTGATTATGGTGTGCCCCAAAATAGAGAAAGAGTTTTCATAGTGGGAATCAATAAGGATTATTATCCTGATGCAGACTTTAATTGTATTTTCAAATGGCCGGAAGCGACGGTTAGAGAAACTAAACTCGGAGATATTTTGCAAAAAAATTCCGATGTAGACACCAAATACACTCTTTCTGACAGGCTTTGGGAAGGCCATCAGCGTAGAAAACGTGAACATAAGTTAAAAGGTAACGGATTTGGTTATTCTTTATTTAATCGTGAAAGCCCTTACGCGAATACGATTAGTGCGCGATATTATAAGGATGGTAGTGAAATACTTATAGACCAATCGGAGCTAGGTAAGAATCCACGTAAATTAACGCCTCGTGAATGTTCTAGAATACAGGGGTTTCCTGAAGATTTTATTATAGATTGCGTATCTGATGTACAGGCTTATAAGCAGTTTGGTAATTCCGTAGCTGTGCCTGTTGTCAGGGAGGTGGCAAAGGCATTGCTTGATGCTATGGTGTGTGCGTCCAGAGTACGAAAGGCAGCCTGATGGCTGATGTTGTTTCCAAATCCAAGAGAAGTCAGATGATGTCTGGCATCAAGGGCAAGAACACAAAACCTGAAATTAGTCTTAGAAAGGAATTGTTTTCACGTGGGTTTCGTTATCGAACTCATGGCAGAATTTTGCCCGGAAAACCTGATCTTGTTTTTAAAAAGTACAACGCTCTTGTTTTTGTTAACGGTTGTTTTTGGCATGGTCACGAAAATTGTAAATTGTTCCGGATGCCAAAATCCCGCATTGATTTTTGGGAGGAAAAGATAGGCGTGAATATAGATAGGGATAAGCGCAATATTATAGAGCTCTTGGATTTTGGGTGGCGGGTGCTGATTGTTTGGGAGTGCTCTATTAAAGGTAAAAGCGTTAGACTTCCTGCTACTGCAGATCTTGTTCAAGAGTGGTTATTATCGGATCGGAAAGGTCTTTTTGAGATCCGTCTTGATAATGATACCCAATTACCCATTTTTAAAAGTTAAAAATATATTCATCTGGTTTATTGTCACCTAAGTCGGAAAATCGTTTAAGTTTTGCGTATTCAAATTATTTCGGCTAAGGTTTTGTATTATTTAATAGATTTGGAGATTTAAGTGCGTAGTGCAGTGCTTGATATAGAAGGGGGGCGGATTTTTATAGAAAGTGATAGGAAATCCTTTCCGCAGATAGAAGAGATTTTTGCATTTAAAAACAAAAGCGATGACATTTGTGGTGTTACGGCTGGAGATGTAAAGACAACTGCACGTGTTTCCGAGCTAAAATTCCGGAAGAGACCTTTTTCTGCCAAATACAGGCTTGAGAAAGGTACTATACTTCCGCTTCTGGAAGACACTGTTTTACATGAGAATGCAGTGACTACCTTTATCGAATACGGCTATGCCGTTTTGGATAATAAGGTCTATACATGTCTGCCGGAGGAAAGAGATTTGTTCGTTATGGTTAAGGAGGCGGATAATCCTAAAAGTCTTTTGAGGGCTATAGCTGCTTTAAAAGAGAAGGGGCGTCTTGAAAGTGAATATGATCAGGTAATCCGAGAACTCATAACCACACCTATTTCGGATTTAGAGACTGCAAACACCAATGTATTTCCCAATAAACTCTATAACTATCAGAGAGAGGGCGTACAATGGCTTTTATATTGTTATCTTAATAATATCGGGACCATACTTGCCGACGACATGGGACTTGGAAAGACAGCGCAAATAATAGGCTTGATAGCTGAATGTAATGAACGTGATCTCCTTAAAAATACCCTGATAGTTGTCCCTAGCACCCTGATAGAGAACTGGAAAAGAGAATTCGAATTTTTCTATCCCTCGATAAAGCCTTATGTACATTACGGTACTCTTCGAACAGGTCTTGCTTCGGAGTTGGAAAAATATAAGGTTGTTATAACCCCTTACTCGATAATGACTAATGATATTGAGATGATGGTTGAGCTGGACCTTGATCTTCTGGTATTCGATGAAGCCAGTTTGTTGAAAAACCCGCAATCAGAGCGAACCCAATCAGCAAAGCGCTTGCAATCAAGCTCTACTATTGCAATTACAGGCACGCCTTTGGAAAATTCGCTGAAGGACCTCTGGTCTCTTACTGATTTGGTTTTCTCCGGATATCTGGGGCCTCTCGAAGAATTCTCTACTCGATATATTGGTAGGGATATACACGCAACTCTGGCGGGGAATCTGGAGAGCCTGGAAGCGCACGTTAGGCAGATCATGATACGTAGGTTGAAAGTAGATTATCTTGATGAGCTCCCGGAGCGCATTGATATTCCGCAACCAATAGAGATGAATGATGCAGAAAGAGAATACTATCAAAAGGTTATCGACACGATAAGAAATAACCGGAACGATAAAGGTGCTGTGTTTCAAGAAATAATAAGGCTACAGCAATATACGGCCCATCCGGAGCTCCTTTCCGAGAGTAAGTGTTACGAGCTAGCACACCTTAAGGGTGTTAGCGCTAAGTTCTGCCGCTTATTCGAGCTTCTTGACCAGATTGCCGAAAGAAACGAGAAAGTCATTATATTCGCAAATCATCACGAGATGCTTGATATTTTGAAAGGTGCAATTGAGAGAGAATACGGAAAAAAAGTATTCCAGATTGACGGGAGATTGCCAAATGAAGAAAGGCAGCCCGAAATTGATACATTTTCAGCGCAGGAAGGGTTCAGTGTCCTTGTGCTGAACCCAAAGACTGCCGGAATGGGCCTCAACATAACGGCGGCGAATCATGTTATTCATTACAGCAGGCAATGGAATCCGGCCTTGGAAGAGCAGGCGACAGCCAGGGCCTACCGCAATGGGCAAAAAAAGGCCGTAAATGTTTATTACCTCTTCTATTGTAACACGATCGAAGATGTTATTAATGAACGTCTGGGTTTAAAGAGGCAGCTTTCAGAGCGCGTGGTAGTGGTTGAAGACGATAAAACTGAAGATATTGATATAATGTTAGATTACATAGGAGAATAATTTATGGTAGCGAATGTTGCTAACTTGGAACCCGCAACGGTTCATGATTTGGACGAGAGCGACTTTATACCTTCCCCGGCTCGATTGGTAGACGGTTTGAGAGATACAGGTTACTCATATGAAGCATCATTTGCGGATATTGTAGACAACTCGATAGCCGCTAATGCTAATAAAGTAGATATTAAAATATATCGCATGGCTGATGGAGAACTTCGTGTCGTAATTGCCGATAATGGCGATGGAATGGATCTTACAACCCTGCTTAATGCAATGAGATACGGCTCTCCAAAGCGCCATGACCCTAAGTCTTTGGGTAAATTCGGCATGGGGTTGAAAACCGCATCGACAGCATTTTGTCGCAAACTTACAGTATTCTCTATAAAAAATGGTGAGTGCAACGGTAGGGCTTGGGATATAGAGGAAATCAAGCGTCTGGACAGGTGGGTGCTTCTCACTCCTGATCATGACGAATATGAAGAGGATATTGATTTTATCGGAGAACTTTCTGACAAGAAGACGGGCACAGTTGTTATCTGGGAAGATATCGACCGTCTGATTAGCCATTCTGAAAAAGATAGTAAGGATAAACTGCTTGCTGTGCTGGTTGCCGAGATCAGAGATCATCTAAGTAGTGTTTTCGGAAAATTTCTTGATAAGGATAATACCGACGCTGCAAATGTTGAAATTTTTGTAAATGATGAACCACTGGAAGGTTGGGATCCTACTGGAAAATGGATGAATTCAGGTGATGGTAAGAGGGTTACTATACAAAAGAAGGTTATAGATTATGAAGAAACGCTTAATGAAGAAGTCTCGAAGTTATCTTTCGAGCTTAATGGATATATATTGCCCAACAAGTCAGATATGACAGATGAAGAACTTAATAAGATCCGGTATGGTAACGATAATCAAGGGTTCTACATATATCGTGAAAACAGGCTAATTTATGGAGGTGGATGGCCGCATCGCTTGTTTACGAAAGAGCCGCACCTGAATCTTTTAAGAGTCGAATTGAATTTTGATCATGAACTTGATGACTTTTTCCAGGTTGATATTCGGAAAACCCGAATAATATTTCCGCAAGCCTTGCGCCAGAAGATCAAGAAGCATCTTACACCGTTTAGAAATGAAGCCAATAAAAGATACAGGCAGGGGCGAAACACTCCTAAGGCTGAGGGGGAAGAGAATTATAATCAACATAAGTCATCCGATAATGCAATCAGGAAGCACTTGTCTGATAATGCCCAAGCTACACTGACAATTACCGATCATGAAAAAGGTGAAGTGAATGTTAAAAATCAATTTGGTAATATTACTTTAACGCATGCCCATCTTGTTGAGGGTACGGATATTTCAGTTCAGGTATGTGAATCCCTAACGGATGGATGCCTGTGGGAATACGGGATCAATGAGGAAGGTGATGTTTGTGTACTTTTAAATGAGTCGCATGAATTCTATAAAAAATTCTATACCCCAAACTTCAATAATCCAGTGCTTATTCAATCTATGGATAGTGTTTTCTGGTCTCTAGCTAACTGTGAGATTGGTACAATTTCGGAGAAGTCGCGCCGTAATATTGAGGAAATGCGTTTTATGGTATCAAAAAACCTGAGAATATTGTCTGACGAGTTGCCGGATGTTGAAGATTGATACTGACGCTGTCTTGTTGTTTCTAAACGAACAGTTCACTGATGAGTGTTCGGTAGAAGAGCTCGATGATACGCAGACCCGCTTCAAACTTCTGGTCCGGTACGCTGATTTTTTTGTGATAGTCATTGCAAGTGAAGCAAGGATTTGTCTGAATTTTCACGTAAATGAATTCGATGAAGATTTGCGCAATGTGATGCTATTACAATTGCGGCATATTAAAGATACTATTGATAGTGATCTTAAGCCTTACAAGCTCATGCTTTGGTCAAATGAGAACAAGACATATCCGAATATACCAGATATTGAAAAACTAAAACAAAACCAGGATTTTATTGCAGAGATCTGTTCGGGGCCCTGTGATATTATGACGGAAGAAAAAGCCCTTCCTGTATTGCTGGATATACTTCATAAGGGCTTAGCTTGGGTATTCTCTATTAATGGCAATATCGGTGAGGAAGAGGGAGAGCGGCATCAATATTTTTCTTCTAGAATTGAAAGGTCCAGCAAAAATAGAGCGTTGTGTATTTCTATGTACGGCTACAAATGCCAAGTGTGTGAAAACACTATGGAAGAGAAATACGGTGAACTTGCTAGTGAATTTATTCATGTTCATCATCTCGAAAGTATTGCAAAAAACGGTAAGAAATGGATAGACCCGCTTAAAGACCTTATAACGGTATGTCCAAATTGCCACAGTATGTTGCATAGGCGCGAGCCACCACTTTCACCGGAAGAATTACAAGAGATACTTCGCAATAACAGGAGCGAATTATAATGGGTTATGTATTCGATATTTCAGGCTTTAAGGCTTTTATTCTGCAAGAGTCAGGTCGTTTCAGGATTGATGGCCTGAGTATTTGGTATAACTCGATCCCTATACCAGTTGATCTCTTCGAAATATTTTTTGACTCTTGGAGGGACAATTTCAAGATTTACTTGGATCATTTGATGGTCGCTCTGATGCTTGAGCAATTACTTCAGGAGCACGAAGAGCTCGAGCTTTCAGTACAGGACTTTCCTAATGCGGAGGCAATCAAGAGCAACAGGCAGGCACTTTACAAAATTCTTTCTGAATGTAAGAGCGCTAGATCTGAGTTCACTTCTCTAGCACAAGAACTTGCAGCAATATTGAGTGTCGAGAACTATCAGTTTGATATCAATGATTTGCTTGAAGCAGCCAGCATTGAAGGTAAAAAATACAAACGTATGTTCCTACCCAAAGAATTCAGAAAACTCATTAAAATTAGAATCGCGGGCTCTCTTGATAGCGTGGCGACTTCAAATGGGGATATGTTTGGGAACATAATTGCGGATCGGTTAAAGCTCTATCGCAGCGGTTTTAGTGATGCCCTAGCTGGGCTTTTTAACAAGCTTCTAGAATACAAGATTGATAAATGCTCGGGATTTATAGCAGTTACAGGCTCTTCAATATTGCGCTTTGGCGATGAAGGAAGCAGCAATAAACTTATACAGGTCATTAAAGAAAAAACGGTCGATGGAAGTTTATGGGAGCCATTATTTGATGGTGAAATCAAGATACGTTTAAATCCTAGCCATCCACATTATGAAGTCATCACAAAATGCAGCAATCCGGAAGCCGTTATAAAAATTCTGGGTGTTATGGCGCGGCTGGAAATGAATTGTTCCAATAGCAATGAACTGAAAATAATCGAAAATGTTCGCGCGCGGATATCCAGAGAGCTTTGGATGTCTGATTAATCTGAATATAATTTAATGCGAAATTTTACTTTGTGCCACAGTCGTGTTGTATGGCTAACGTATTGAAGAGGATAAGTAATTAGCTTTTGAATGGGGCTCCTCATGTGGAGGAAAAGTTATTGTAGGAAATAGTAGTTGGTCTTCGGCTTTGTTAAAGGTCGATTAGAGAAAATTAAGGAGTTAACATGAAGATTACGATGTCGTTCTATAGGGTATATTTTCACCCGCCACGTGACACTGCGGAACGCCAATATATTGACCAGCTTACCGGATCAGAGCCAAGCGCAGCTATTACACTGCAGAACTTTTTCGCAAGCCTGCCTGTATTTGAAGAGCGGGGAAACTTAAGTACCGGAGAACGCATGGGGGTTATTTATCACGATCAAGTCAAGCAAGTCACAACTGAGGAGCAGATTTCAGGAATTTTGCAGGTTGGCGAGGATGGATTCGCAAGTGAAATTCATGACGGTCAATCAGGTATGCATTTATTATCAAGAACTCCTGAACATATTGAATTTATGCCCTTTTATTATTTGATAGATGCTTCTGCGGGGAAAAAAGACCTGATAGTAGGCGTGCAACATTTTGGTTCGCAAGGCATATCCTCAAAATTTCTTCCCTTAATGATAGCGTATTTGAGGGCGTCATATCCAGATTATACCGTGAAGCATGACACTATTCACCTAGGCCCTATATTTTTTGGTAATATAATTGCAAATGGTGAAGTCAGAGAAATTGAAGCAATATCATTTAAACAAATTACTGATAGAGCCTCAACAAACGAAGAGAAAATAAAAGTTAGTAGAGCTTATGGTGCTGTTAAACGCGGTGGTTTTTTGCCTAGGCCGTTGACTGATCTAATCAGAACACGTAGTGCAGCTATAATGTCTGAGGCTGATGGTCAGGAGCTCAGTCAAGATTTAGTAACGGAAATTAAAGAGCTTTTATCAATTAATATACCTGAAGACGAGACTATAGCAGAATTAAACGCTACAATCGTTTGTAATGGTTCACCTCGAAAAATAGATCTGGGCAATATATATAAATTTGCAACGCGCTACGATATGAACCGTGTCGAAAGGGGAGAAGATCGACATCCTGAGTTTGCAAGCATTGATGAAGAAAGTAAGCGCATCCTGGAAGATGATATAAGGCCACTTATTAGGGGGTAAATCTTATGAAGATATTTGAAAAAGTAGATGTAACCGAGATTATTGGCAGACACTTTAAAACCCTGTTTGATATTGGCAGCCAAAAGCCTTGCTGGTCAGAAATTATAGTATTTTATATATTGCCAATTTTAGTTGTCCCGTATGTGGTTTACACTTTTGATCATTCTCTTACAGAGAAGCTGGGCAACTTATTTTTCCAGGCATTTGCAATAACTGGCGGGTTTCTTATTAACGCTCTTGTGATGCTTACAGATCGCCGACAGCATTATGATGACTCCAAGAAATTTTCCGAACGTGTGACTTTAATTGAAGAGACCTATTCTAACACCGCTTTCGGAGTTCTTATCTGTTTTATGATTGTTTTGTTTGCAGGTATTGCTGTGGGTACAAATAGCGATGATATTTGTATTACAAATATCTGCAAAATTTGGAGTGTTATTATTACCTCTTTAGTTTATTATCTAACAATAATTTTCGCCCATACTTTAGGAATGGTAATTAAGAGGTTAGATAAAATTTTTAGGAGTTAATGAGGGTTTTTTAATTAAGTCTTAAATTTTCTTGATGATTGGAAATCATAGGTTAAGCGGCATCAATTAGTGTTACGCTTTTAGAACCTCTTGTTAAGGCTACGTATAGGTCTTTGTTTGTTCCCCAGTTGCTGCCACGTATAATAACAGCATGATCAAATTCTAATCCTTTTATTAGTAATGTGCTGCCAATACATCTGAAAGAACTGTTTCGGCTTTGATGCTTTCTTTTTCCAATTTCATCAGCGTAAAGGTTTGAAAGGCTTTGAGTAGTAGTAATGTGCTCTTCTAGAACGCATTTAAGAGCGCTTACAGATTCTTTTAATTTGCATGATATCCCTGCGTCTTCTATATACGACAACAAATCAAGTATTAGAGCTGGTGTAATACCAGATTGCCTAGTTTCGCATAAAGATTTCCTGTTTGTGTGACGTGGGTTTTGGGTTGTCCCATTTATTAATTTTTCTATAAAGTTCTTCTCTCCACTCAAACCGCTATAGGATTTTTTTAGAAAATTAGAGATGGCATTCTTCTTAGTATTTTCTGTGCCTTCTACAAAATTTTGTATGAAATCTTTTAAAACGCTTAGTTCATTGGATTCTAGAACTTTATATTTTTGATTTACAAGGGCCGTAACAGCTCCGGTCGGTAAGGTGTGACTCTTGGGCCCAATTATGCATATCCTGCCTTGTTTGCTGTGCGTTAGGCCAATGAGTTGACGGCTCAACTCATTGTAACCCAAACGCATTCTACTGATTGGAGCGCCATTAAAATCGGGTTCTCTATTTTTAAAAAACGCTGGTCTTGTTCCTAATAACCATCTTCCAAGAGGCTCATTTCCGGCTTTAATCCATCTATGTGGTGTGTCTAGTGCGCCAAGGTTATTTGTAAATTCACCTTCAACATCTGACCATTCAATTAGGGTATCATCACGAAAACCAAATATTGCTTGCAAAGGGTCGCCAAGAATTCTGCAAGGTAAAATCATTTTTAGTTGCGTAATTAATTGATGCATTGGAATCGTACAATCCTGATATTCATCAACGATAATTCCGGCATAAGTATTTAGAACTACTTGTTGCACAAAGTTTTTTTGCAAAAGATTGGACATTGCAGAATAGACGTTATTCCATTCTGCAATGTCAGTGGAGCCTGTGTAATTTGAATTATCGGGGTATCGTTTTACCCACCCCCATGCCCAACCAGCAATAGTATCAATTTGGTATTTTGATGTTGGGATTTGATGCGCTTTGAATCTCTGTCTCAATGCATCTACGCCAGCGTGTGTATGAGTTAAAATAAGCTGTCTATGTTCGCAGTAAGACCCTACTGCCTTAACAATTGCTTCTGTCTTGCCACAACCAGCGGGTGCCTCAACAAACCCGCTGCTGGATAGGGCTATTGCCTGATAGACTTCATCCATCATTCTGTATCCAGTCCCAAAGTGATTTCAGCTCAGTTCTTGTGTAGCTGTTAGCGGGTAATAATGGTAATAAGAATGCAAAAGTGCCCCATGCGCAGTTAGGTCTTTTTATCCATCCTTTATCTTTATTGTTTACTTTATGCTTATGGGCAGTTTTACCTAGTGCGGCTCTAATAGCAGGGCTTTCTTCCCATTCTTCTGGATTATTAGTTAAGCGGTTTTCCGTGGGTAAGCGATCATTAACAGCGCTAACTAAGTTTTCTAATTCCAGAAAATCTCTTAGTTCAATAATTCGATTGAGGAATGCCGGAATATGATCCCATGAAATGTCTTTAAAAATCTGATCTTCCGTGGAGTTTCCCTTTTCCCACTGAAAAATTGAAACTCCATTTTTAATTAGTTCCTGCTTATCTGTTTCCTGGAAATCATCCAGGGCGTCATTGTCACAAAAAACAGCGGTTTTATATCCGAGTGAGGCTAGTTTTAAAGCAGCATCTTTTACATTGTTAATGCCACCTGCATTAAAATAGCAGGTGGCCAAACTCCAAACGGGGGCGTCTTCTTCGTTAAAAGAAAATTCATCCAACGCTCTCAAACATCCAATTTCTGTTGGGCCTTCGCATACAACTATTTTACTTCCCAAAAAGGCTTCTGCATTACTTCTTACTGCCCCCTGTATGTCTGGCACTGTATTGAGGCTTTCTAGATATACGATTCCATCTCTGTCTCTTTTGCAAACAATCAATTCGTTTGTGGCAACATTCAATTCTCTTAATACAACAGGCGAATGTGTTGTTGTAAATATTTGTTGCTTTGCATTTTTAAGTTTGTAAATCAGACCACGAATTCTATGAGGCTCAAGGCCCAACTCAATTTCATCGGCTAAGGCTATATTATTTCCGTTGTGCAACTTCATTTGCATAGCAGATGAAATTAGTTTTTTAGAGCCGCTGCCCTTATTACGTATTGGCACAACCCCTTCATGTAAAGATATTGCCCCAGCCTTAATAGACTGCTTCTGCACATCTATTTGAGGAGATAGGCTGTCTAATCTAACACCCATGTTTTGAGATTCTAGCTGCACGGAGGACGCAACAGATTGGCATTCTACAATTCCCTGATGCTCGGATATGTCACTTTGCCTTATCTCTCTTGTTAGCTCTGATAGCAAACCACTTAACCTTGTCTGGCTGTCTTCACTAAGGCGCGTTAATACCGTATTCCGTCCCCACGTAAAATTTGAATCTGATGAAATATCTATTCTGTTTGCGCCTAATATTGCTCTGTCAGAGGCGTATATTGGTCTTCTATCCTGTTCCTGACTTTCATCTCTTCCCTGTACCAATGACCATTTAGGTTCCAGTGTTTTATCAATTCTTAGAGAGATAGAAATGGCTACAGGTCCATTTTCCTCTGGCTCTGGTAAAGAACCATGTTTATTAAGACCACATTTGCTTTGACCAAATTTATGTTCTCTAAAAAATGATTGGATTTCTGATGAGCCTTCATCCCAATCTGTGAGGGTTACCTGTATAATTATTTCTTCATCAATATTTTGATTATAAAAATCGGAATCATCACAATACAGTGATATACGGGGAGAAAGAGCGTAATCTAGGGCAGTTAGTATTGTTGATTTGCAGGTGTCACCCGGCCCAATAATGCAGTTAAAGTCACTCTGCACGTACCACTGCAAATGCTTAATTCCCCTGAAATTTCTGATCTCAATATGCCGTATTTTCATTTTATCACTGTTCTTTTATGGATGTTTCTGGCCTATAATAGACTTCAATTTCAATTATTTCAGTCTTTATTTGGCTAGTGAACTAAATGGCACAACAAAAAGAATTTTCTATTCAGGCGATACTGACAATTTTTTCTCCGGAGTTGTCGGAAACAATACGCAGTAAAATTGAAGAAAACGGTAAATTTACGACTGTTACAGACAATGTATCGTCTGATCTATTACCCATGGCATTTGCATTATTATCCCTAGACATACCATACCAAGATGAGAATGAAATTATTCAGATTACACATGCGTGTATTGTAAAAAAGGGCCAGCGGGTTGCAACTGGACAAATAAGGCTGCAAATAACAGACGTTATTGAGTTGCCCAATATTAGCTATAAAGCTTTACTTGATGAATTGCCTAAAAGGTTCCAAGGGATTGGAAAAAAGGCCTTTTCAATTGGATACAAAAAAGTTGCCCCAAAAACGGGACAACACCTTTTTAAGGCATTGTTAAAATTATGTCCCGGCAAGGAACGCGAAATTCATAAACTAATTTCAAAACTAGATCAGGATAAAATCATTCCAAGAACAGCACGAAATGAAGATGCTGCTGTGGAGAAGGACGCTTTTGGTTTGGCGCTTGATATATTTGGTGCTGATCGCAAAGATGTTTTGAGGCGCTGGGATGCGCAAGATGCATCTTTGGGGCAGTCTTTTTTGAGTGGCTTAAAGGAATATAGTGCTTATGAAGACGATATAATAAGCCACGATTTACATACACTCCCAGGCTGGAATTCTGTATCGGAAGTGATAACAGGAGTTGTGGAGTTCGAAAATAGTAAGGGTGAAAAACTTACGGTTATAAATGCAAACCGAAAACCAGCAGAAAAAGCTACGGGGACAGATCTTATTTATTTTCATCGTGATTATGAAGCCTTTACATTCGTCCAATATAAAATGATGGACAAGCATGGTAAGGAGGGAAGCGATTACTATTACAATCCCAACCAAAAATCTCATACAAGTGAATTTGCGAGGTTAAAAAATTTACAACAGTTAATAGACAAAGAGCCTGCTAGTGATAAATTGTTGGATTATCGTTTAGCACAAACACCAATTTTCTTTAAGGTTTGTAAAAAAATTGCAATTAAAAGCTGACGAAACGACTATTGCAGCGGGTGCTTATCTCCCTCTTGATCATTGGGAAAGACTAATTAAAGACCCATCCACAAAGGGGAAAAATGGTGGGTGCCAAATTGGTTACCATACTCTTCATAGCAGATATATTGGTACACAGACTTTTGTGGATTTAATGCAAAAAGGATTTTTGGGTACACACTCGCAGGCATCAAAGAAAATTGCTCTCTTTGTTGAAGATGCCATAAAAAATGGGCATTCGGTTATGTATGCGATAGAACAGAAAAAATCATGTTAATTGTAAATATACTTGACGAAATGATAGCTTTTGTTTCACTTTTGATGTCTTGGGGAAGTTACAAATTTGCGCATTAGGACTTGTCTATTTCACAGTGTACCCTGCCAGCACATTTTGGACATATAGCGAGGAATTTTAGTTCCCGAAAAACTTTTTCCACAAGCTGAAAAGTGGTCTGAAAAGGCCTCAAAATAGCTCTATTTACTTACACAGTATATTACACATACACATTTTTAAATCCAAATAACTAAATTAAATCAATGAGTTAATATATGTATATATACGGCTCATAACCTGAAGGTCGTAGGTTCAAATCCTACTCCCGCAACCAATTTTCATAATCTGTAATTTCTCTTGAAATATTCAACAACGCTTAACGCCGGAAACGCAGGCGTTTCTTGCCTTATAGCTGAAGAGCACCCTCTCGAAAAATCAACAAGTTTAGTTCGCATTCTCTCTCTAAATGCCGTTTTTTCTCTGTGAGAATGACCTCATTATGCAAACGGGTCCTTCAGGTTTCACTTTTAAAGACTCTAGATTGGTACTTAAAGTCCGTGGACTTATCATCACCAATACTGCGATTATGTTTTCCATGGCAAAAGATGAAAATTCAATCCTTATATGTTTTGGAAAGAGAGTTCGCAACCTCAGAGAGGCAAGAGGGCTTTCTCAAGAGCATTTTGCGCATCTAACCGATTTGGATCGAAGTTATATCGGCGGGGTGGAAAGAGGCCAAAGAAACATAAGCCTTAAAAATTTAGAAAAAATTGCAACAGCATTAGAGATGTCATTAGAAGAATTGCTCGGGGGTGTTAAATGAACCATCTGTCTGATGTCTTCAAATATATATCTTATTTTCGCCATGCGGGACATCAAGTAGGTCGCAAAGTTGGTGATATGTTGGAGGTGCTTACTTATTCAGCATTAGCTAGAGAAAATGATCTTTTGAGTAGGCTATGTGTGGAACCGAAATTGCATGGATTTTCTGATGCTGGCCATAAAGTTGAATTTGTTCTTTTTAAGGACAAAAATCTCGATCCTAATAATAAGCCCCAAATTATCAAAGGCGGTGATATAAAAAATCCCAATAATATTATTGCATTTATTGAATGTAAAAGAGTGGGTGTGGAGCAAACAATTAATACCAGCTTCAAAAAGAACTTTCTAAAAAATGGCAATAATAAAAATTACATCATTCCATTTGATGAAGATTTAAGAGTATCTTTTGCTCCACGAGGGCAAGAAAGACATGAATATGCAGTAAAATTTACCAGAGATAGTAAAGTTTTGGTGACAAAAGAGGGTAGTGTTCTTGCTGGAAGAAGATCTTACAGCCCATTTTCGAATTATTTTTCCGCTTTTTGAAAATGGAGAGTCTACTGCAATTGGTAATGGCGGAAGCTTGCGCGATTATGACCATAAACTAAAGGCGTGCCGAATTCTTGAAATTAACGGATCAAATGAAGACGGCGTCTTTGGTCTCTTAAATGATTGTTTATCAGGACCTCAAACTCCCGAAAAAGCGAAGCAATCATCTTTTGTAGCATTGGATGTTAGAAAAAAAAGATTTAATAGCTTTGATAAGAGGCCTAATGAAAAGGAAATGCCCAGTATATTGGTTCTTACTGAATTTTCGCACTGGGAACAAAAAAGTCAAAATATGATAAAATCATGTCTTGATAAAAACTTCGTGATTGACGACAGCGTTATTGTTGAAGCTTTTGAGAGCTTTGAAGAACAATTTGGAGCGGATTTTTACGACAAAATAACAAAAGACAACTACGAAAAGGACGCTGATGTAAAAAATATAACAGATAGCATCTTAAATAAATACCAGGGTAAAATTTTCAGAGATATTGAAGATGGTATTTTAAAGAAAATCGTCATTATCGATGGTAATGTAGAATTTATTTCTTAAAAATAAGAATGCCATCCTTTTTTTCATTATCCGTGCCATGATAATCAGCTCTATGTTTGTAAGCGTATTTGCCTAAACCGTAATGCGTTGTTCGATAGTTAACTTCTTCCAAGCGATAGCCTATATTTTCTACAATCTCGATTGTTTGATCTATAACAGGGATAAGTTTTCCGTTCCTTGTACAATCTCCGATGACTATTGCTAATGTACTGCCATTCGGCTGTATTCTATAAGTCTCGCGGTAGCATTTATCTAAATGATTAAAATATTCTTCTGTAATTTTTTCATTTGCAGGGTGCGCTTTCATTTCCTCTTTATAAAAATTCTTTTTTTCTTCGGTGTATTCTGCCTCGAAAGGTGAACCCCAATAAAATTCCAAGCTATATACGGGCGCATAATTAAAGCTATTTAGGTATGGTGGATGGCTTATCACTAAATAGCATTTTTTATCATCAAGTAATTTGGGAAGATTGGTATTATCGGCAATAAAGCAATCGGCGATTAAATTCTTGTCCGTTTGTAAATTAAACTCAGCATGGTCGGCACTCATATCTGAAATTTTCTTTGAAAATGCTGAAATCACGTCACGTTCTTTTTTGTTTTTATTTATATGGGGCCTTACCTCGGCATCGTGTGCTTTTGAAACACGTCTAATTATTCCAATAAAAGCTACAAGCATAAAATCTCTTATTGCGCCACTATTCATAGTGAGAATGTAATCTTGAATCGCACAAAGATCTCTGGATGCTTGAGGAGAAAACCATTTGTTAACAAAAGCATCTTCTGGGGACGAGAAGTTTTCCTTATTGTTTTCAAACCACGTGACTAATTTAAAAAGTTCTTTTTTTACATCAGCAGTGTCGATGTATCTGGCCTTTACATTAGAGGCTAAGACCGACAGCCAGCTTATATCCACACCGTATGATTTAATGCCTCTTAACTTTGCTTCAATTAATGTTGTTCCAGAACCACAGAAATTGTCTAAAACATAGTGATCTGGAGATGGCGGTAGAATTTGCTCTAATATCTGGCCGGCAACAGCAGATGGAAATTTTCCGTAGTATCTATAGTCGCTATGCACCAAGTAGGATAATTCAGATATAGTATAAGGAATATCCCATTCGTTGATTTTTATAGGCTTGTTTTGAAGAGTTGTGATCTGAGGAAGATATTTTTTGTAAATAACATCTTCGTTTTCAAATAAAGCCAAATTCTGACGCATGTGGGAATCCTTTTTGATTGGTACTTAAAGTAAGCATGATATCATGAGTTATTTTTGTCAACCCTGATGTTGAAGTTTTGCGCTTTAAATTTAATCTATTGATTTATAATGAAAATTTAATTCTGCGAACGTCAATTTCGTTTAGTTCATACATCCACCACACAACCAATTTACAAAATGTATGGATTTGTGTGCTCTGTATAAGGCATGCTACTATAATTCTTCACATAAAAGCTAATTTCTGACTATTCTATTTAGTATCGTATTCAAATACCCTGACGACTTAAGCTACATCCCATCAGAGCCTATGATGCAGAGTAAGAGCTTGCATAAACGACAAATCTCTTGGTATAAAATCTACTTACCGTTCATCCTCCGATTAGCTTTAAGCAATGCGAAGCAGAGGTTAAAGTTTTGTAAGATGAGATTAGAAAACCTAATTAAATTTCACGCACCATTACTTTTATGTTTGACATGAAAGCAGTTATTATATCCTCAAGATCTTTAATATCAGAAACACTGCGTGAAAATGTCCATATGCCGTATATTGATGTCATTAAATACCTGGCCATGGCCTTAAGTTTTTTTCTTGGGATTTTCCTATCTTTCGTCTCATTACAAAGTATTTGACATAGTGCACTGCTTAAACGATCATTAAAGGCGTTAACGATGTCTCGAAAATCTTTATCATGCGGGGAGCTTTCATTCATTGTGTTCGCTATAAAGCATCCTTTGTAGGGCGGTGTTTGAGTTCGCAGTTTATCCAAAAGCCAGTCAAAATATTGCTGCAAATTGTCGAGCGTTGCATCAGGTTCTTCCAGATACCCGACAGGCTCTTTTAAGAAAACATCGTTGAAAAACAGAAGGCTTGCCTCAAACAATCCTTTTTTACTTTTGTATTCATAGTAGATGCTGCTGCGGCTATAGCCTGTAGTCTTAACCAAATCATCCATAGACGTGCCGTAAAAGCCAAATTCCAAAAAATGCATGAAGGCTTTTGGTAGTAAATCTGCACGTGTTTTCGATTTCTCTATTGACATCTTAACCATCTATTGTAATGTATTTGGAATGATCGTTCCAAAATTTGTTTGTTAATATTATTCCTCTTAGAATTCAAGTATACGGCATGGTTACTAAAAAATAAAAATTTTCTCGATCATAGCCTTAGGTGTATTTGAAATGGTATCCCGACCTACCGCTGTGTTCTGAATTTGAAACGATTGAAACCACTCGTTGTCATGATGAAAAGAAATAGTCAATGAACGATACACAATACCACAACACGGCACATAAAATCATAAATCTGTTTATGCTTAAAGTCATTGCAATACTTATGACACTGACTTTATTTCGGGCACAGACAATATTCTTCATCCCCAAGATTGAGATGTTTGGTGGCATTACCCCAAATGGCTGGCTTGGTCCCTGGGCGAGCGATTTTGTTATTGGTTTGCTTGTACCAGTAATGGTTTATCTGGCGTTAAAAGCGAAAGGCGCTCGAATATGGGGGCTTCTTGTCATTTATAACGCCGTTGGCGCATTTGATTATTCACAAGGATTGATTACACAATGGGTGAGCCCTATGCCCGTAGAAATGGCTTCTCAGATAAGTGTTTATTTGGGAATAGGCGTATTCATGATTTTCCAGCTCATAGCTCTTACACTTTTGTTTAGGACCGATGTTATACATCATTTTTCAGCTTCTTCACAAAAGAAGAGTATTATTAATGAGTAATCTTATTATTCTCAATATCCAAATATTGTCAGCAATTTGCATTTATTTGCTCATTTACAGAGTTTATCTCCGCGATTGGTTTAATACTCGTGATTTTAGAGCGGCAGTTTTACCACTTCTTATTCTTCACAGCTTTCGTTATTTAGGTTTGAGTTTAATAGTTACAGGACAAATTGCATCAGAAGTTCCGCGCGGTGCTTTACAAATTATGGCATGGGGAGATTTTGCCGCAGGGTTCGCCGCTTTGCTCGCAGCCATAACAATTGCTTCAAAATCAAAAAGAGGGCCATTCATGGTATTGTTGTTTTCCGTGATTGGAATTGCTGATTTGATGGTTGTAGGGCCTACAGCTTACAACGCAGGTGTATTTGATGCAGATATAGGTACGATGTGGTTTATCCTCGTGACTTTGGCTCCAGCTCTCCTACTAACGCATGTCTATATTGTTTATAGGCTCTTTAAATATTTTAAGTCTTGTTCAAAAAACGAATTAGGAAAAACATGATGACAATCGAAGCATTGAGTATCTTTACATACGGGTTATTGGTTTTTTTTAGGTGTAATTATTCAAGCCACTTATAAAAGTAAAACAGCAGGGCCTGGTTATGGCTTCAGCAATAATGAAACGCCTCAGCCCAATAAAGGATTGATGGGCATTCGTATTGATAACATGCTCGCTAATCTAAAAGAAGGCGCGCTGATGTACCTTCCGATTGCATTATTAGCGGTGTATTTTGATATTTCAAATGTTTGGACGTCTAACGCCGCGCTCGTAACAATTATATCCAGAATAATTTACATACCTGTTTATATTATTGGTATTGAAAAACTCCGCACTCTTATCTGGGCGCCAAGTTTCCTGGCTATCCCCGCTATGGCATATGGTATTTATCTAGGAATAGGAGAATAAATCATGAAATTTAAAGATAAAATAAATGTCCTCTCTGCTGTCGCTGCAGGTATTTTTGCAGGCGGGACGTTGATGATCGGTGTGACCTTTGGTCTGCAGTGGAGTGATTTAAGCCCCGCTGAATTGGTCATTGCATTCCCTCATGATTGGAAAAATATTGCAACAACCATCATCCCGTTCGCCCTGTTGCAAACCTTTCTTATTCCACTGTCGCTTTATTTTTCCTGGAATAACAAGTGCGCGCGAAGGCTTTGGATCATAGCGCTTGGGCTATGGTTTGCGAATTGCACTATTACATCGGTTTATCACTTTCCAATCGTATTGCAGGGATTAAACGGAACAATCGAAACATCTGAAATTAGAGCCGTTGTTGATCAGTGGCTCTTATTTCATTGGCCGCGTGTCGCACTTGGGTTTGCAGCAACCATTTATGCTGTTTACGCCTGTATGATAACTTACAAGAAAAGTGAAAAACATCATGAAGCTTAAAGATAAAATAATTTTAATCACTGGCGGGAATGCGGGCATTGGCGCAGAGATGGCGCGCCAACTCTCCAAGCAGGGTGCGAAAATAATAATCAGTGGCCGTAACGAAGAAACCTTAAGGGGTGTTGCAGATGAATATGGAGTTGATTATATACGCTGTGATGTGACGAAAGAAGCAGATCAATATAATCTGCTAAAAGAGGTTAAAACTCGATATGGCAAGCTTGATGTTCTGATTAACAATGCAGGCATCATGAAAAAATATGCTTTTGCAGAGGATGAAATAACACTTTCAAATATACGAAATGAAATAGAGATTAATACGATTTCACCACTTACTCTCACATATCTATTTCTACCTTTACTCAAAAAAAGCAGCGAACCTGCTGTTGTGTTTGTATCCTCCGGCCTTGCTTATGTTCCGTTTCCTGCTACGCCTATTTATTCTGGCACAAAAGCGTTAATGCATCATTGTGCGCAATCGCTGCGTCATCAATTCAAGGGCGATAATATAAAGGTGTTTGAATTACTGCCGCCACCAACTGACACAGCACTCGCTGATAATTTCAGAACGCCGAGTGTCAAGCTCATGCCTGTCGATAAAATGGTCGCTGAGTTTGTGCAAGGGTTAAAATGCAACAAATATGAAATTGCTGCGGGGATGTCGAAACAAATGCGCATCATAAGTAGAATTGCACCGAATTTTCTATTCAAACAACTGGCGAATACTTTTAAATGACTTTTGAGAAAAAAATTGTTATCTGCGGTGCATCAGGGATGGTTGGGACTCTCCTGTCTAAACAACTCCATGAGGACGGACACAGTCTAATCCTAGTTGGGCGGAATGCTAAAAAATTAGAGCAAGCCTTCCCTTTTCAGGCTGAATTTTTAACATGGGACGCCCTGTCTAAGTACAACGCTAATGAAATAAGAATAATCATTAATTTAAGCGGTGCAGGGGTAAGCGATAAAAAATGGACGCCAGACTATAAACCAACCATGCGCGATAGCCGACTTCAAACCACGCAAAATTGTGTTGAGATTTGCAAAAAAAATTCGAACATATGGCTTATTAATGCGTCTGCGGTCAGTGCTTACGGATTTTATGATTATGATCACGCGCCCTTTACTGAAGGCGATACACATAAAAGAACGGGCACGAATTTTCTGCAAGAACTCATTGATGATTGGGAAGAGACTGCTTTGAAAGCAGAGTTTTCAGGAAATCGCGTTACTTTGCTGCGCACGGGCATTGTGCTTGATCGCTCTGGGGGAGGTCTGCCCGCCATGGCAAAGCCTTATGCGTTTTTTATGGGCGGCCCTGTTGGAACGAGAGAGCAAATTATGTCATGGATTAGCCTGCGCGATGTTGTGTCAGCCATCAAATTTATAATCAAAAAGCCAGATTTAACAGGCCCTGTGAATTTGACATCAACGGGAGCCTGTCGCCAAAGGGAATTTTCTAAAGCGCTAGGTAAAGCGCTTGTAAAGCCAAGCGCGGTTCATATGCTCGCCTTTATGATTAAAGCTACCATGGGACAAATGGGCGAGGAACTGGTTTTAACGGGTCAACGGGTTACGCCATCAAGGCTTTTAAAAAGCGGCTTTAAATTCCAAGATACTGATATAGATATATTTTTAGAAACACATTACAATTCTCACAACGATTAGAAAGTCATCATGACCCAAGCCGCCATATCGATAAAAAATCTCGAAAAAACCTATGATAATGGCTTTAAAGCCCTATCCGGAGTGAATTTGGATGTACGAGCGGGCGAAATATTTGCACTTTTGGGGCCAAACGGCGCGGGGAAAACAACGCTGATCGGCGCAGTTTGCGGGATTGTCCGTGCCACCGGAGGTTCAGTTGAAGTTTTTGGGCATGACAATATTGCTGATTATAAAGCCGCACGGTCTTACATTGGACTTGTCCCCCAAGAGCTGACGACTGACCTCTTTGAAACAGTCTGGAACACGGTCAGCTTCTCGCGTGAATTATTCGGTAAACCTGCAAACCCCTCCATGATAGAAGATATCTTGAAACGTTTGTCATTATGGGACAAAAAAGATTCTGAAATAAGAACGTTGTCCGGCGGTATGAAGCGCCGTGTCATGATCGCCAAAGCCCTGTCGCATGAGCCGCGTATATTATTTTTGGACGAGCCGTCAGCAGGCGTGGATGTCGAACTGCGAACATCCATGTGGCAACAGGTGCACTCACTAAAAGATATTGGCGTGACCATTATCCTTACAACCCATTACATCGAAGAAGCCGAAGAAATGGCTGACCGCGTCGGTATCATCAGCAAGGGCAATATCATTCTGGTTGATGAGAAAGACGCGCTCATGAAAAAAATGGGAAATAAGCAGGTTGTGTTTGATTTGCGGGAGCCGTTAAAAGCTATTCCAAAAACGCTTAGTCAATATAATCTGGTTTTAGAAAATGACGGTAACAAGCTTGTCTTCACATACAGTCCGTTTGAGCAAGGGAATGATATTTCAAATGTCCTTGATAACTTGAAGGAAAATGGAATAAGACCGATTGACATACAGGTTCACCAAAGCTCGCTTGAAGAAATCTTCATCGGACTTCTCAATGAGAAAAATGTAAAGGATCAAGTAGCATGAATTGGCGCGGCATATGGGCGATTTATAAATTTGAAATGAAACGGGCTTTAAGGACGGTTGGGCAAAGTATTGCCTCACCCGTCATCTCGACTGTGCTTTATTTCGTGGTTTTTGGCGCGGCTTTGGGTTCGAAAATATCCAGTATTGATGGGGTTGAATATGGCGCGTTTATTGTCCCAGGCTTAATTATGCTAACAATTTTGGGGCAAAGCATCTCAAACGCATCATTTGGTATTTATTTCCCTCGGTTTACAGGAACAATTTATGAAATCCTTTCTGCACCGCTATCTTTTTGGGAGGTGTCTTTGGCCTATGTCGGTGCATCGGCCACTAAATCCCTTGTCATCGGAATTATTGTTTTGGTGACAGCCGGATTTTTTGTACCCCTTGAAATTCAGCACCCCATATGGATGGCGTTTTTCCTGATTATGACCTGTATCACCTTCAGTCTTATGGGTTTCATTATCGGCATATGGGCAGACGGGTTTGAAAAATTACAGATTATTCCTTTGTTGGTCATTACCCCGCTGACGTTTTTAGGCGGGAGTTTTTACGCCATTGATATGTTGCCGCCTTTTTGGCAGAGCGTGTCGCTTTTTAATCCTGTTGTTTATCTCATCAGCGGCTTTCGCTGGAGTTTTTATGAAAGCGCGGATGTCAGTCTATGGGTGAGTGTATCTATGGTTTGCGTTTTCACAGCCATTTCTATGGGCATCATTGCGTGGATTTTCAAAACAGGCTATGGCCTAAGAAAATAAGAATGTTTTGCTTTCAGTCTATTCCTGCTTTTTACTTTACCAATCGTAGTAAATACTATTTTGCTTTTTCCTGAAGTATTAAATAAATCATCTATAGACGTATTATAGCAACCAAATGCCTCAAAATGCATAAGTGTTTTCAATGCATTGCAGGCAGAGAAAAACTTTTTGATACCGCCTTCAGTTTTTTAGCGCCATTGATATTCCTTAAGCTATCTAATCAAGCCACTGATTTTATTGCAATAAAGCTGTAGGGGGTTGTCCTGTAGTTTAAGATTGCTTTGCAAACCGGTTTGCATCCGAACAAAACCATTATCCCATAGGGCTGAAGTAACAGTCATAGGAAACGCCACATAAACTCTCAGGCATAAGCCGCAATAAGCCCAAAGAATATTTTGACCATCTCGATAAAGGGTATCTTGTTATGCCTTATGGCTTTAGTGCGGTAATACACGAATTGTATTGACGCGGAGCTTTAAAACAGGTTTACTTCTGATAGTTTGATTATTACATATTAAGATGCCTGTTTTCCTTTCATATAGTGGTTGGTTTAATTGGGCTGAATGACTAAGTCGTCATCAGACATAAGAGCTAAACGCGTGTTGCGTGAAGCAAAATTACCAATATTGCATAAGGAGAAATTACAATGGCAACAGGTACAGTAAAATGGTTCAATCCTACTAAAGGTTTCGGTTTCATCGAGCCAACAAATGGCGGCGGCGATGTGTTTGTTCACATTAGCGCAGTTGAAGCGTCAGGCCTAAATGGTTTGAACGATGGTCAAAAAATTGAATTTGACGTTGAAGAGCAAAAAGGCAAGCAATCAGCTTGTAACTTAAGAGAAGCTGCATAATTTAAGCGCTCTTTTTTAGAGTTTTTAAAAACACGGGTTACTTCGGTAAGTCGTGTTTTTTTATGGGTTAATAAGTAACGGTTCGTCCGTGCTTATTTTTTGTATTTTTTAATGACTTAATCGCATTTTTTATCTTTTTCCCACGCGGGGGCGACGCAAAATTTGTGATGTGTATATGTCTTAAAGTTTTTGTAATTCGCTAAGGCCACGCTTGCATATAAGGTTAGTAGAGCCGTGACAATAAGGATCGCTTGATATTTTTTAGCCGATAAGGCGGGGTTTATTTTGGCCGCTACAAGTAATAAAAGCTGCCCACCATCAAAATGGGGGAGAGGAATAAGGTTCACAAACCCCACCACAATTGAAATAAGGGCTGTAAAAAATATAAATTTATAAATCCAGTTGAGAACGGGCTTATCACGAGCCGTTTCATCAGGTTTAAACTTTTCTTTATCCATCGGAAAAAGTTGCAAGGGGATTGTGGTAATGGCTGCAAATAATTCGCCTGACTGGATTGCGGCGACCTCAAAGGCGGCGCGAACGGGTAGCGGGTTATAAAAATGACTGCCTAATGTGCCGATAAAGAAATGATCGAAATGTTCTGCCTTGGGGGTCTGCAAATCTTTATTAAGCACGCCATCAACCCATGCCCGATAGGGGCGAATTGTGCCATCGGTTGATTTAAACCCAATGGTCGCATATTGATCGATAACAGATAATAACGCCTGTCGCGCCGCATCCTTGTCTTTATTCGCGATGGCAACGCCATTAATCGAGGCAATACTCACAAGATCAAACGGTGCATGACGAACAATCACGCCTAAACGACCGTGTTTTTTCTTCAGACCTTTCAGGTCAATATAATCGACAATTTCGGGTATTACTGTGGCTTGATGTATTTCATTTCCGCGCTGGATTGTAAATTCTACGGGCTGTGGCGCGGGCTCTCTCGTGATTTTTAAAATATCCTCATAGCGCACTACGGGCTTCCCGTTCACTGTTAAGACGCGGTCATTGGTCTCCAATCCTGCTTTATCTGCAACGCCTCCAATTTCAATGCCCGCAAAGACAGGCGGCGTTGAGGGCTGACCCACCGTGGCAAAAAAGATAAAAAAGAGAGGGAAAACAGTTAAAAAGTTAAATAAAGGCCCAGCCAGAATGACGGCTATTGTCTTATAAAATGAGAGCGCCTTATAAGCTTCCCCATCAAGCCCAACATGAGCCCCTAGTGGAAAAAGCCGTAGCGTAAAAGTTGTTTCATTTTTTAATCTGCGCGTATAGAGCGCCTTGCCATATCCGATGCTAAAATCACGGGCATGCACACCATAAAGCCGCGCCATCAGATAATGCCCAAGCTCATGAAGGCTCAAGACGAGGAAAATAGCAGGGATAATTGTTAAAATCCGTATGATATAGTCGTGAAGATCGTCCATAAGACCCTGAAATAATTTGATTTAGAAAGCTATAGTATCGCACAACGCCAGAGGCGTGCAAATACAATAGGCTTTTGTGGGCATATAGATAATTTTCCTTGGTTTTATTTTCCAAAATGTATACTCTATCGTTATTCATAAGTACGACTAAGGGGAAATTCCATGCGAGAAAAGCGCGTTCCAAGTAGAGTTCATGTTGTCCGTCCACCACAAGACGACCAACAGGCCAATAGCCGCAATCTTGAGATTGTACGCATGCTTGCCCAAATTAGCGATAAGCTAAAACGCAGTGAGGCAGAGCGCTATGAATTACTGGGTGAATTGCGCGAATATCGTAAATCATTGAAAGAGCTTGAAGAAAAGGCCGACTATTCAAAAAAATCGGTAGTTGCACTTGAAAATAAAATGCAATCGCGTGATCAACTCGAGGCCGAGGTCTTCGCCCGTCAGGCGCGTTTTGAAAAATCGCTGAAAGAAACTGAAGAAAAAATTGTAAAATCGGCGGCTAACCAAGCCATTTTAAACAAAAAAATAATTGAGACCGAAGAAAAACAGACAGGCATTGATCAGCGCCTCGATGAATCAATTACCGAACAAACCCGTCTCAGCCGTCAGGTTGAAATGACAGGCCAAGATAAATCTCGCATCATGCGTAAAGTAGAGCGCTTAGAAGAGATCGTTTTGGAAACGCAAGACGCTCTTCGTGCCAAAGCCATGGTTTTGCTCACAGATCAGAGCAACGCAGCGCAGGCCGCCTTATCTGCGCCTGCTTATGGACAAATGCGCGGCGCCGATGGCGCGATGATCGATGGCGAATCTATGCCGTGGATCGCGCGTGTGCTTAACTTTAAAACGCTCGGCGTGACCTCAATGGTTGTAGCGGCTATGCTTTCAGGGTGGGCTATTAATCAAGTCCAGCAACCTCAAATGCCGCAAATCGCAATCTTAGAGGGGGGCGGTATGGCGCGTCTTAATCTTGACGAACAACGTTGGGAACCGCTGGTGATTAACAATAAAGCGGTGCCTTCGAATACTGTGAGTGATTTGGCAGCCCTCGAATCGCAAAAAATGTCATCTAGCTTGACCGGGTCAGATATGCAAGTAACACCAGCCACTCTTGGCGGTGAAATGGGAAGTGTAAGTGATTATAGCGATGAGCAATTGCTGGAAGCATTAGAAAAAAATCCAGAAGAACTGGCCGCGCAGCTTAATGCGATTGAACCAGGAGCAACAAATCCTGCTGCGCAAGCCATAAGTCTTTCTGATGAGCCAACAGTAACAACGCCTGTTGCAAATTTTGACAAAATGGCTTTTGCTCAAGATCCAAAAATCGCCAATCAAATTGCGGCGTCAAAATCAACAGACTCTCTGTCGTCACGTATGCAGCCCGATGCAAGCTTGCCTAATGTTATCCGTGATATCGAAACAAAAGCTTTTGACGGCGTGCCTGAGGCGCAACATGATTTGGCGGCTATTTACACGGCAGGCCATGGCGGCGTTAAGCAAAATTTTGATAAAGCCGCTTTTTGGTTCCGTGAAGCTTCCGATGCAGGCATTGCCAATGCTCAATATAATCTCGGGGTTTTACATCATCAGGGGCTTGGCGTTAATAAAGACCTTGATATTGCAATGTATTGGTATCGCGAGGCCGCAAAAAATGGTCACCCCGAAGCCCAATACAATCTTGGGATTGCGTATATCGAAGGTATCGGGACTGAGTACAACCCCCAGCTTGCCGCCGCATTTTTTGAGCGTGCCGCCAATAACGGAATTATGGAGGCCGCGTATAATCTCGGCCTTATCTATGAAAATGGTTTGCTTGGGCAAGCAAAACCCGATGAGGCGTTTTTATGGTATAAAATAGCGTCCGATCAAGGAAGCCCGGATGCCAAAGAAGCAATGGCACAATTAGCTAAAGCCGTGCAAATTGATATGCAAGACGTTGATAAGTTGGTTGAACGTATGCAAGAAATCAATGAAGCCGCAAAGGGACGACGCGCTGGTCCTCTTGGTAAGGCGAAAACTTCTAATGCGTCACAAATCGCACCAAGTGCAGGGGGCGGCGGCGTAAATGAAGAACAGGCGCTTGTTGCGCAAGTGCAAGAATACTTGATGCTTACCAATTACTATCCTGGTCCTGCCGATGGTATAACTGGCCCACAAACAGTTGATGCGATCAGCGCGTATCAATCTGCAAATAATTTACCTGTAACAGGCCAAGCGAGTAAAAAACTGCTCGCCCATATGGTTAGCGGCGCGATTAAAACACTTAATAGATAATATTAATCTTTATGACTTTAACGTGACGGCCTGTACCCACCATTCGGGGTGCAGGTTTTTTATTATCTGCGCTGCGTGTTGAGCGCTTTGGACAGTGTCAAACAAACCAAAGCATGCCGAGCCACTGCCACTCATCGACGCGTATAAAATATTATCCTGCGCTTTGATGGCGTTCAAAACCTCTTGAATATCGGGAATAAGAGTGCTTGCCGGGGCGTATAAATCATTACGTGTGGTTTTTAAAAACGCCATAAGCGCGTCACGCGATTCAAACTTGTTTGGTATGTCTATCTCACCCGAAAACTTAAAAGCTTTGCTGAAAACATCTTTTGTGCTGCATTGTTTATTGGGATGGATCAGCAGGGCAGGGATATCAAACAGATCAGGCGCTTTAAAAACATCCTCTCCGGTGCCTTTGATCTGACAAGGTGCGTTGTTAAAGCAAGCGGGGACATCAGCGCCCAGTGCGAAAAGTAACTGTTTAAAAGTATCACTTTGGCTATCTATATCCCATAGATCACATAGCGCACGTATCAGCGCCGCCGCATCGGCAGATCCGCCGCCCAAGCCCGCACCAAGGGGAATATTTTTAGTCAGCGTGATATCAAAGGCAGGTGTTTGTCCTGCTCGTTTCGCTATGACCCATAGCGCCTTTATAAGAATGTTGGATGAGTTTTCACTCGTGTCTTTTTCACTCGTGTTTAAGGCGCCCGCATAATCACCGTGCAGGGTTAACCCAAGCGTATCAGATGGCTTTAGCGTCACATGGTCACCAAAATCAGCAAACATGATCAGGGATTGCAAATTATGATAACCATTATCCCGCCGCCCCAAGACATGCAAAAAGAGATTAATCTTGGCAGGAGCCAGTATTGTAATCGGCGTCTTCATAGCGATAGGCCTTTAAAACTAATCCGCTAATTCTTCAAGAGGGGCTTGCGCGGGTGATTGTACCGTTTCATGGTCAGTCTTTTGAGTTGCCTGCGTTTCAGAGATTTTTTCTGCTGCTATTTTGTGATTATCATTTATGGCATTTGGCATTGGCTCAAGACCATTTTTAAGCTTGTCTTGTATAGCCATTTTAATCTCATCATCTTTGGCATGGTTATAGGCACGTTCCCATTGAAAGCGGGCTTCAATACGCCGGTCATTCACCCAATACGCATCACCAAGGTGGTCGTTGATAACAGGGTCATAGGGCAACAACTCAACCGCACGTTCTAAATGCGGGATGGCTTTATCAAACTCATTCATGCGGAATAAAACCCAGCCCAATGAATCGGCAATATACCCATCATCAGGTTTGAGAAAAACGGCGCGTTTAATCATATCAAGTGATTTTTCCAGATTCACACCCTGATCTGCCCAGCTATAGCCAAGATAGTTTAAAATGTAAGGATGGTTTGGTTGAAACTCAAGCGCAGCAAGCAAATCTTTTTCTGATTTTTCAAATTCTTTGATTTGTTCATAGGCCATACCGCGGGCATACAGTAAGTGCCAATATTCACGCGGTAAAGGCGTGCCAATATCTTGTTCTGCTTGGTCATAAATTTTAATTGCTTCAAGATTATTTTCATTGGCGCGGTGGATATGGCCAATTTGAATGAGCGCCTCAATATTATTTTTATTTTTATAAAGGTCATCCAAAATCGCAATTGCTTTATCTGTTTGTTTTAAATCTTCATAAAGCGTTGCGGCTTCAATTTGGGCGTCTTCATACAGATCATCTTTTTTATCAATACTGGTAAAATATTCAATAGCATCTTCTTTTTGATCGCTACGCGCCAAGATACTGCCAATAATGACTTTCGAGCGTGCAAGGCTTGGTTTGAGATGAAGGGCCATGTTTGAAAAAACGAGCGCACTATCATCGCTTTGGTCACGATATAAAATTTCCGCCATGTGTAAAAATACCAGCGCCGCCCCATCTTTGGGGTTTTGCACTTTGGGCGTTTTGATAAGAGATAAAATCTTCTCTTTACTCTCATCCTCAAGCGCCTCAATTTTTTGCTCAAGCGGTGCATAGGTGAAGCCAGAAGATTGTATCAAGTTGTACAGCTCTAACGCTTTTTTGGGTTTATCAATGGCAACATACAGATCGCCAATTTTTTCCAAATCATGCGGGTCTACATCACCGCTCGTTAAGCTTTTTTCGACATAAGGGAGTGCCTTTTCGGTATTGCCCGTATATTGACCAATCAAAAGCGCATGATACGCATAAAGGGAGTTAAGCGGCATTGTCGAGATTTCAAATTTATCTGTACCAGAATGCGCCCATGCTTCTAATACAGGCGTAATGAAACTCCCAAGGCTATTTTCGGGTACAGCCTTAATAGAGGTAAGCGCGGCGCTATAATCCTGGCGATCAAAATCATCCATGATGAGAAATAACGTAGCCAGTGCGTTTGTTGGGTCATTGGCACTGACTTTACGTGATAAAGATATGGCGCGGTTGATCTCTCCTGATCCCATGGCCAATACCATGGCTTGTTTTTCCAGATTGATATCACTGTTATCTTTTTCAAGAACTTTGCTGAGATAGTCAGAGGCCGTTTTCCAATCTTTGCGGCGCTGGGCAAATTGCCCTGATAAATAATTTCCTGCGCTTGTTTCTTTATAATATAAAGGCTGTGGCCCAATAGCGGCGAGATAATCTTCTAAAGTCAATTGTGTTTCATCATGCGGGTGAAAATAATCAGGCATTGTTCGCTCGGAAATTTTAAACCCGACAACGAGCGCAATCGCACATATCGGAAAAATCAAAAGATTTTTCAATCCTGATTTTTTGGTCTCTGGTTTTTTTTCAATGGCTCTATCGTGCATAATATTCCTAATAACTGATTATTTTCTGTTCTTACATACCGCTATAATTTGGCCCACCGCCGCCCTGGGGGACGGTCCACACAATATTTTGTGACGGGTCTTTTATATCACATGTTTTACAATGCACGCAGTTTTGTGCATTGATCTGAAATTTCTTCTCGCCCGCTTGTTCTATAACCTCATAAACACCAGCAGGGCAATAACGCTGCGAGGGCTCTGCATATTTAGGTAAATTGATCTCAATAGGGACGCTTGCATCTTTTAACTTTAAGTGCGAAGGCTGATCTTCGGCGTGGTTGGTATTGGATAACTGCACACTGGTTAGGCGATCAAATGTTAATTTACCATCAGGTTTTGGATAATCAATTTTATGCGCTTTATCCGCTTCAATCAACTGCGCGTGGTCGGCATGGTTTCTAAGTGTATACGGCAAGCGCCACCCTCCAATCGTTTGAAACGCCGAATGAATAAGGCCAAAGAGCAACCCTTTATGAAATCCGGGGCGAATATTACGCACTTGATAGAGTTCATCATAAAGCCATGAGTTTTCAAAATTGGTCTGGTAATGCGCACACTCCCATCCTTGGGCGGGTGTGTCCTCTTGATTGAGGCAGGTAAAAATACTCTCTGCGGCGATCATGCCTGATTTAATTGCGGCGTGGTTGCCTTTAATTTTGGGGACATTCAAAAACCCTGCACTATCGCCTGTGAGAACGCCGCCGGGGAAGGTTAGCTTGGGTAAGGATTGCAGGCCGCCCTCAACCAGCGCCCGCGCGCCATAACCAATACGCTTGCCACCTTCTAATAACGCCTTAATCTTAGGGTGCGTTTTAAAACGCTGCATTTCTTCAAAAGGGGAGAGATACGGGTTTTGGTAATCAAGCCCAACAACAAAACCAATCGACACAAGATTATCTTCCATATGATAGAGCCACGACCCGCCATAGGTTTTGCTATCCATTGGCCAGCCAATACTGTGCTGAATATAGCCTTTATTATGTTTAGCAGGGTCAACCTCCCATACTTCTTTCACACCTAGGCCGTAAGTTTGCGGATCAGAGTTGGCGCGAAGGTCAAATTTGGCAATAGCCTCTTTTGATAGTGAGCCATGACACCCTTCGCTTAAAACTGTTTGGCGGGCATGGATTTCCACGCCCGGCTCAAACATATCTGTGCGCTTACCTTCTTTGTTAATGCCCATATCCCCAGTGGCAACGCCAATCACGGCACCATGGTCATTATACAAAAGCTCCGCCGCCGCAAATCCCGGGAAAATTTCAACGCCCATGTTTTCGGCCTGCGAGGCGAGCCAGCGCCCAAGTGCTCCAAGGCTGATGATGTAATTGCCATGGTTTTTCATCTGCGGTGGGGTGGGGAGCTTGATTGCGCCTGATTTCGTAAGAAAGATAAAATCATCTTTTTTTGCTTCACATGTCAGTGGCGCGCCTTTGTCTTTCCAATCAGGGATAAGCTCATTCAGCGCGCGCGGTTCAAAGACCGCGCCAGAGAGTAAATGAGCGCCCACTTCTGACCCTTTTTCAAGAATACAAACGGCAACCTCTTTACCTGTTTCATTCGCGAGCTGTTTCAGCCTTATTGCAGTCGCAAGGCCAGCTGGGCCAGCGCCGACAATAACGACATCATATTCCATCACTTCACGGTCGGATCGAAGGGGTTGGGTCATGCTGGAGGTGCTCCTAAGATAGTTGTTATTCTTTAATATTAGTAGTTTACACGAGGTGGGTAAATATTCTCTAATAGTTTTATTAAAAAACAGTTAGAGGATGGCTCAATATTGCAAAATGCGTCTTTAAGCGCTGCATTACAGTGGTATATCGATCATGGGGTCGATGAAGCGCTTGGCGATGTGCCAATTAACCGCACTGTTTTTCTCGCCCCTCAGCCGCCTGCTTCACTTGATACGCCTAACCATAAAAATAGCGCCCCCGTCACCTCTGTTATGAAACAAACTTCTGCTGAGCCTATGATTGGCGCGGCGCAGGCGATAGAGCAAGCTCAGAAAATTGCTCATGAGTGCCAAAGCTTAGAGACCTTAAAAGCCGCAATCGCCGCATTTGATGGCCTCTCCATCAAAAAGACCGCCACTCAACTTGTTTTCGCCGATGGTAACCCTCAATCTAGCATGATGGTTATTGGTGAAGCGCCTGCAACCGAAGATGACCGTCAAGGCAGACCCTTTTTGGGGCCAGAAGGTCAGTTAATGGATAAGATTTTGGGCTCTATCGGCCTATCACGTGGTGCAGAGGACCCTGATAACGCCGCCTATCTAACCAATATTCTCAATTGGCGACCTCCGGGTAATAGAACGCCTTCGCAGGCTGAGCTTGATATAGCCTTACCGTTTTTAAAGCGGCACATTGCGCTTGCCTCGCCAAAAATAATTATATTATGTGGTGGATTAGTTGCAAAAGCCTTGCTGGATAAGTCTGAGAGTATCTCAAAACTACGTGGCACTTTTCATGATTATGAAGGAATTCCCACGATTGTAACCTATCATCCGGCCTATTTGCTCCAAACGCCAGCGCAAAAGCGTGCTGTTTGGGCCGATATGCTAATGATTAAGGCCAAACGGGCGGAGTTGGGTCTAATACATTAATTTTCATAATGTTAAATTTAAGTTTGTTCTCTTTTATTGGACATTTTGGGTTAAATAGTCTATCAAACCCACATTATGACATCATACGTGGTAAAGCGGCATGGCCTGTTTTTAACAGGATTATTTGCCTTCGGCCTTATTTTAATGCTGGTTCTGGGTGGTAAAACAGGGCAGGCGGAAAATGATTTTCTTGGTGCGCCTGTGCCAATAGGTAAGCCCGATCATTTGGTTTCTGCCACTATTTATGACCAACAGATCTTTCAAGAGAAAATCGCTACTGTACCTCTACCGATTGCTAAGCCTGACTCAGAGAAGGATGGCGGATCTTTTATCCTAGCGTCACTCACAAATTTTGCCTCTATGAAAAAACCTGATGTTCAGAAAGCCGAAGAATACAAACGCGGATTTTTTGCAACGCGTGATGTCCTAAAAGATCGTGATATCACACTCTATCAAGAAGCCTTTGCTCTTCAAAAAACGGGGCAATTCAAGGAGGCGGATAAAACCCTTAAAAGCGTTAAAAATGACATCTTAAAAGGCCATATTTTCGCCAGTCGTTATTTGAGCACGAATTACGCGCCCGACTATAAAGAGCTTGTGAACTGGCTGAGGCAATATGACGATCACCCACAAGCTGATGCCATCTATAAATTGATGATGTCGAAGAAACCACAAGATACAAGCGCACCTCTATCAAGGCCAGATGTGAAATCTCTTTTAACGGGTAATCTGGGGACGGCAACGGCCAAAGAAAAACATTATCAGAGCAAAAAGAAAAGAACGAGCGCCCAAGAATCTGGTGTCCAAAAACTAACCTACGAAATTCACCGATACGTTAAAAAATATGAACCCACTAAGGCGCTCAATTTACTGGCCACCTCTGATGCAGCCAGTGATATTGATGATGTTGAATATGACCGTATGCGCGCTTTGATAGCCTCTGGCTATCTTTATGCTAACAAGCTTGATGAGGCCGAAAAATTAGCAAAAGCCTCATGGAAGCGCTCTGGGGAGTATGCGCCGATGGCGGGATGGGTCTATGGCTTATCCCTCTGGCAAAAACAAAATTACAAACAATCGGCGCACGCTTTTGAAAGTGCGGCTTCATCTCCATATGCTTCGGGCTGGATGGTATCGGCCTCTGCGTTTTGGGCATCGCGGGCGCATATGCGCGCTGGCAACGAAGTTCTTGTGAGCAAATGGTTGAAACTGGCATCGGCCTATCCTCGAACTTTCTATGGCATTATTGCCACGCAGGCTATGGGCAAACGCCTTGCTTATAATTGGGATGTGCCGCCATTCGATAAAGCGGCAAGTGACCTTATTCAATCAACGCCATCTGGCAAACGGGCAATAGCTCTTCTCGAGATTGGACAAGTGGACCGCGCTGAAAAAGAGCTTCTGCGTTTTGATGCAGCGCTGACCCCTGACAGACAAAGGGCGCTTATAGCGCTGTCTGCAAAATATGACCTGCCAGCACTTCAAATGCGATTAGGAAGTTTATATTCACAGCAGGGCAATTTATATGACGCCGCCCTTTACCCATGGGCGCCGTGGGAGCCTAAAGGAGGTTACCGCGTTGATAAATCCCTTATTCATGCCATTGTCCGCCAAGAATCGCGCTTTGATGCTTCTGCCGCTAACCCAAGCGGGGCGACAGGGCTTATGCAACTTATGCCTTCAACAGCAAGTTATATAGCCGGGCATGACCGTTTTAAAACACCAGAAGGTCATAAACAACTCAAACAACCGCATGTCAATTTGGCTTTAGGGCAAGATTACGTGGCGCATTTGTTGAAACACCCTGCAGTAAAGGGTGATCTTCTCTCGCTTGCGGTTGCCTATAATGCAGGGCCTGGCAATTTATCGCGCTGGAAATCAGAGCGCGCCCATATCAAAGACCCGCTTTTATTTATTGAAACTATTCCTTTTGCTGAGACACGCGCTTTTGTTGAACGTGTTTTATCAAATTACTGGATTTATGAAACGCGCGCTGGGAAACGCTCTCCCTCTCTCGAGGCTGTTGCCAATGGTAAATGGGCGCATTACGCAGGTAATATTCTACCCCCAACCATCGATATCGCGTCGGCGTATTAATCTAATCCTTTAAAATCTTTAAAAACTTATCTTTCAACGCGCTGTCACCAAAGGCAATGACGCGGCCCTCTGATTTTAAGGTCAGTTTATTTCCGTCCCAATCGCACATATGGCCGCCAGCACCCTCAATAATTGGAGGAAGCGCGGCAAAGTCATATGGGCTAAGATGCGATTCAATCGCGCAATCTAAGTACCCGCTCGCAAGCAGGCCAAAGGAATAACAATCGCCACCCCAAATATAAAAACTCGATTGATCTTCAATCTCTTTCCATTCAGGTACCATGATAGGATGCGTGCTAATCACTTTTGCATATTTAATGTCCGCGCATTCGCGCGTTATGACAGGCATATCATTAAACGTTGTTTCAAACCCTTTTGCACCGACCCAGCGCTCTTTTAAAATCGGTTGATCAATAACGCCCAAAATCGGCACATTATTTTCACATAACGCGATGAGCGTCCCAAAGCTTGGCCGTCCGGCAATAAAGGATTTTGTGCCATCAATAGGGTCTAAAACCCACGTATATTGGCTTTTGCTCTCTTTTAATCCAAATTCTTCACCAATTATACCGTGGTCTGGATATCTTTTTTCAATAAGACGGCGTAAATGGTCTTCAACTTTTTTATCGGCGATGGTGACAGGGCTTTCATCGGCTTTACTTTCGACCTCTAAAGGCGCTCTGAAGTAAGGGCGGATGATTTTTCCCGCTTCATCAGCAAGATAGTTCGCTAAAGTGATGAATTCTTGCATATTTTCTTGCATATTATAGGGACTTTCGCATTATATGAGTTCAACATTAAGGTACAGCGCAGAACATGAAAACAGTAAAAGACATCCGTAGTGAATTTTTAGGGTATTTTGAGAAAAACGGCCACACACACGTCGACTCCTCGCCACTTGTGCCGCAAAATGATCCAACCTTGATGTTTGTGAACTCTGGGATGGTTCAGTTTAAGAACGTCTTTACTGGTGGAGAGCATCGCGATTATACCCGCGCCACTACCGCGCAAAAATGCGTGCGGGCAGGGGGCAAGCATAACGATTTGGATAATGTCGGCTACACGGCGCGTCACCATACGTTTTTTGAGATGCTTGGTAACTTTTCATTCGGCGATTATTTCAAAGAAGAAGCGATTTCATACGCTTGGGAATTGGTGTCAAAAAACTTTGAAATGCCTAAGGATAAGCTTCTGGTCACTGTCCACTCAACGGATGAGGAAGCCGCAGGCCTCTGGAAGAAAATTGCAGGCTTTAGCGATGATAAAATTATCCGTATCCCCACCGATGATAATTTCTGGCAAATGGGTGATACGGGGCCTTGCGGGCCGTGTACCGAAATATTTTATGATCAAGGTGAGGGCCTTGCTGGTGGCCCGCCGGGATCACCTGATGAAGATGGCGATAGATTCTTAGAGTTCTGGAATCTCGTTTTTATGCAATACGAACAAGAACCGGGCGAAGATGGACAGCCCATCCGCCGCCCCTTACCAAACCCTTCCATTGATACAGGTATGGGCTTAGAGCGTATGGCCGCCCTCATGCAAGGCAAAGTCACCAACTACGATATCGACCTTTTAAAATCCATTATAGACAATGTTGCCGATTTAACGGGCGTTGCTTATTCGGGCGATCAGGCGGCGTCGCACCGTGTTATTGCCGATCACTTGCGCTGCGCGTCATTTTTGCTTGCGGATGGAGTGATGCCCTCCAATGAGGGGCGCGGCTATGTCCTGCGCCGCATTATGCGCCGCGGCATGCGCCACGCCCATTTATTGGGTGCGAGTGACCCGCTCATGTATAAACTCCTTCCGACCCTTGTCTCGATGATGGGCGAAGCCTACCCAGAGTTAAAACGCGCCGAAAGTCTGATTTCAGAAACACTGAAAAATGAAGAGGCACGCTTTAAACAAACGCTGGATCGCGGGCTTAAGATGCTCGATGACGAGGCAGATAATGTGCGTGATAATACGCTTGCTGGCGATGTTGCCTTTAAGCTTTACGATACGTATGGTTTTCCTGTTGATTTAACCCAAGACGCCTTACGTTTAAAGGGGATTGAAGTAGATATGGCGGGCTTTAACGCCGCGATGGATGAGCAGAAAAAAGCCGCCCGCGCAGCGTGGTCAGGCTCTGGTGATGCAGGCACTGAAAAGCTCTGGTTTGAGATTTTGGAAGAATTTGGCCCCACAGAGTTTTTAGGGTATGAAAAAGAGCAAGCTGAGGGTAAAGCCCTCGCCCTTGTCAAAGACGGTAAAGTCGTTGAAAGTCTGAATAAAGGTGATGATGGTTATATCATTACCAATCAAACGCCATTTTACGCGGAAAGTGGCGGACAGGTTGGTGATACTGGCTTCATAGCAGGGGAGGGTCTCTCTGGTGTGGTGACGGATACCAAGAAGCAAGTAGGTAAACTTTTTGCCCACGCTGTGACGATGAAAGAGGGAAAAGTTGAAAAAGGCGATAGCCTCGTTTTAACCGTCGATCATATGCGCCGCTCGATTATCCGTTCAAACCATTCTGTGACGCACTTGCTTCACGAAGCCTTACGCGAAACGCTGGGTGATCATGTGGCGCAAAAGGGATCGCTTCAAGATGATCAGCGTACGCGTTTTGATATCTCGCAACCTGTTGCCCTGACGCCAGCGCAGCTCAAAGCTGTCGAAGAAAAAGTAAACGCAGAGATACGCGCCAATACAGAAGTTATTACGCGTATCATGCCGATCGACGAAGCCCGCGAAAGCGGCGCCATGGCCCTCTTTGGTGAAAAATACGACGATGAAGTCCGCGTAGTTTCGATGGGGACAGCCAAAAAGGGGTCTAATAAGCCTTACTCTGTTGAGCTTTGCGGTGGTACACATGTAAAACGCACAGGCGATATTGGTCTGTTTAAAATCATCTCCGAAAGCGCCGTGTCTTCTGGTGTGCGCCGTATAGAGGCATTAACTGGAGCAAACGCGCTGGCGTATTTAGAGGAACAAGAAGCCCGCCTTCATGAGGCCGCTCAGATACTAAAATCCGCCCCTGCCGAAGTGACCGCACGTGTTAAAACACTGGTCGAAGATCGCAAGAAGTTAGAGCAAGAAGTATCAACGCTTCGTAAGCAACTCGCCATGGGCGGTAATGTTGGCGCGGCGTCTTCGTCAAATGATGATGTCAAAGAAATCAATGGCGTGAAGTTTATCGGCAAAGTGCTCCCTGATTTCCCCGCCAAGGATCTCAAAGGCATGGTTGATGATCTTAAGAAAAAGCTAGGATCTGGCGTTGTGGTGTTAATCGCCACAGCAGATGGCAAGGCCTCTATCGTTGTTGGTGTGACTGCCGATTTAACGGGCAGTATTAACGCCGTTGATCTCGTCAAACTCGGAGCGCAGGCGCTTGGCGGCCAAGGCGGCGGTGGCCGTCCCGACATGGCGCAAGCTGGTGGTACAAATGCGAGCGCCGCTAATGACGCAGTAAGCGTGATTGAGGCAAAACTGGCTTAGCTTATGGCTTGTGCCCAAAATTAAGGGCTTGGCCACTCTTTTGTGCTTGGTGAATATTTAATAAAGAGGTTTTAGCTTCTGTCATAGCTTCTTTTGTGTCGCTCATCCATGAATAGCGACGCCCTTCTAAGCTCTCGAGCGTAGACCATATTCTATCCAAAATGCTGGTTGCTTGATCTAATTTCGAAGAAGTAATCCTTGGCATTTTGTCCTCTCTGAATTGGATAAAATGGGTACGAATGCCATGTTCAACAAATAAAGCCTGGTTGGCAAGAATGAGCGCATCTCTTACTTGTTTATCTCCTAAGGTAAGATAGGCAGGGGGGGCTTCTTCTAAAATACGGATCATATCAAAAAGTTTATGCGATACTTTATCTATGCGCTCGTAAGCTCTGGGCATGATTTGAACTTCAAATCTACCGGTCCGCCCTTTACCAAGATCAATTTCTATATCAAAATTAATAAAACCTGCGAAACCGCTTTTTCTGGGGGATTTCATATAATCTCTAAATGACCCATCTGCAACTGTCTCCCCATCTCTTCCCAACAAACGGACAACACCCCCTTTAGTCTTGGATCGCCAAACACGATAAAAAGCTTCGTAGTCTTTAGGGGAATTTATATAGATCCTTCCTCTTCCTAAATCCGAGATGTTTCTGTGGGCATCAGTAAGTTTTACTGCCGCCCGGTCAAGATTTTTCATATCCGCAATGAAATAAGAACCATCAGGATCTTCCAATCCCATTTCTTCGGCAAAAGCACGTAAAAATTTTCCAGCAGGTGTACGACTTTGCTCTGCGTTTTTATAGGCTCGGGCTAGCCTGGTTAGTTCCTTGGAGGGCAGCTTGCCTAATTTTTTATCGTCTTTTTTACTATCGATAAGAGCACGAACTACCCTATGTGTGGCTTCGTCTAATTCTCTATTTGGTTTTATCCATGGCAGGCTCTTATTCATATGAAGAAATTACCATAAAATTATGGAAATAAAAAGGGGTTTCTTTAAAATCAGCACTTGCCCTTTTTTCAGGGCTTGATATAACGCTTTCGGTATTTAATTTTAAGCAAAAAGAGGGACTTATGGCCATTCAACGTACATTTTCAATACTCAAGCCTGACGCAACGCGTCGCAACCTAACTGGTGCAATTAACGCACGCTTCGAAGAAAACGGTCTACGTATCGTGGCTCAAAAACGTATTCACATGACTCGCGCACAAGCAGAGAAATTCTATGAAGTTCACTCTGAGCGCCCATTCTTTGGTGAACTTGTTGACTTTATGATCTCTGAGCCTGTTGTGGTTCAAGTGTTGGAAGGTGAAAATGCTGTTGCAAAAAATCGTGAAATCATGGGCGCAACAAATCCAGCAGATGCAGATGAGGGAACAATCCGCAAAGATTTTGCCCTAAGCATCGGCGAAAACTCTGTCCACGGATCAGATTCAGATGAGAACGCTGCAATCGAGATCAAGCATTTCTTTAAAGACGAAGAAATCGTTGGTTAATAAATAGAACAAGAACAAAGCCTTATTCTGCTAACCATTTTTCAACCGCGGCCTTTGCATTTGCAAGGGCCGTTGGTATTTGTGCCACATGCATTGTTATTTTGTCCGCTTTTTCTCTCTTGGCTTCGTCTTCTATATCAGCGGCAATGAGAGCGACGCCTTTTAAACCAAAATTACCTGTCATCCCTTTAAGCTCATGCGCCTTGGAATGTAACATTGTAAAATCTTTACTTTCATCGGCCATTTTTAGATCAATAATAATCTCCTCTGATTTTTCAAAAACTTCATCAAGCATGCTCTTAATCGCTTCAAGATCAAGGTGACTGCGCAATGAGTTGAGCATCTCTTCATCAAAGGCATCGTTCCTATTGTTTGCCACTTTTTTAGGAGGTGGCATCGGGATATAAACATCTTCATCAGGCGCATCTTTTTGAGCGTCATTAATAACAACAGCGTCAAATGTATTTTCTGAGGTGCTCGGCTCTTGTGATACTAAAGGGGGCGCAGTTCTCTTAACAGACGTTGTTCTCGAAATAGAGGCCGATGGTTTTATAACAGGCTTGTCTTCGACTTGAAAATTAACAGGCTCATCATAATCCTTCGGATCAGCAAGCTGATTACTATAAGCTTGCGTAGCTGTGTCGTTATGAACTGCTTGTGGCTTTGGCGCAGTTAAATCACCGCTGCCCGCTTGCGCGATGAGCTGGCGCAATTTTTCTGGGTCAATTGGTTTGGCCAAAAACCCGCTCATACCAGATTTGCGGTATTCTACTATTTGCTCGTCATTCACATTACCCGTGAGGGCAACAATAGGAATGCTCGCGATTTTAGGGTTAGGATTGTTGCGGATTAGACGTGTCGCTTCATCCCCCTTCATTATCGGCATTTCAATATCCATGAAAATTAAATCAAAGCGCTCTTTTTCAATGATCTCAAGCGCTGCTTTTGCACTCTCTTGGGTTTGAACATCATGGGGTGTATTTTCTAAAAAGCTGGAAACAACTTTTCTATTAATTTTATTATCATCAACCACTAAAATCCGTAGGGGTTTGACATTGCTTTGTTGCGGAACAGTTCTGGCTGCGGCGGGGCGCTCGGCCTCTTTTTGATTAGGGATAGGTACGTTGAGCGTAAAGAAGAAAGTGCTTCCTTCGCCTTCATTACTATTAATATTAATATTACTCTTCATAGCTTCAACAAGACCTTTACTAATCGCAAGACCAAGTCCAGTGCCGCCAAACTTACGGCTTACTGTTTCATCGGCTTGGGAGAAGGCCTCAAATATTTTCTGTTGCCCTTCTTTTGAGATACCAACACCGCTATCGGTTACGCCAAGATATAGCTCACAACTACTGCCATCGGCAGATTTTTTAATCATCTGCGCCTTAACGGTGACGCTCCCCTTTTCGGTAAATTTAATAGCATTTCCAGTAAGGTTTAAAAGAACTTGTCTTAGGCGCGTCGGATCTCCTTTCACAAAATGGGGGAGGGACGGGTCCACTTGGCCAATTAGCTCAATGCCTTTTTGTGAGGCATGCCCATTCATTAACGTTACAACCCCCTGGATCAAGCGTGGTAAGTCAAAGCTAATGCTTTCAATTTGCATTTTGCCTTGCTCAATTTTTTCAAAATCAAGAATATCGTTTAAAAGCGCAAGCATCGCATCTGACGATTCTTGAATAGTCATCGCATAGTCTTTTTGTTTTTTATCAAGGCCGCTATCAAGAAGCATTTTGACCATGCCCATAATTCCCGTCATCGGTGTGCGGATTTCATGTGTTACAACGGCAAGGAAAGCTGATTTTCCACGATTGGCCATGTCTGCTTCTTCTTTGGCAAGACGCATTTCTTCGGCCCGGCGCGCTTCGCTCTTACGAAGCTCTGTCAAAATGCGACGCTCTTGCTCGATGACTTTCATCAATCGCTCTTGCTCTGCTAATTCTTTAGATTGGCGCACCCTTGACGTTGACGCACCTTCTTCAATTTCTACTGTGCGCGACATGGGTAAGTGTGAGCCGCTGCTCCCACCTTTTGCTTTTAAAGCAAAAGTAAAGAAGAGAGCTTGCGGGACGAGCGCATACCAAAACGCATTTAACATCGCCGATAATGGCGGCATAAATCCAGAGAGAGTTAAAATCGAAATGGATAAACCAAAGAGCAAAATAAACCAGCCAAAAATAAATGGCATAGCCTGATTTCTATTTTCTGCTGATTGGATAAGCGTGATGATTGGAATAAAAAATAGCAATAACAACGTCGGGCCAAACATTAAAATAGTTTTTACAACTCCAAGCAAGTCTGGCAAAAATACCCCAATAATAGGGGCTATTATAACAGCGATAAAACTGCCTTTGATGATTTTTTCTAAATTATCGCTATAGCTATCACTGTCCCAGAAAATTCTGGCAAGAAACAAACCAATAATCGCAAGGAACGAGAGAAAGAGGGGGATAATAAGTCCGCCTAAAAAGGGTATAGAGGGTACGATTTGACTATGCATAAATAAGAACGCTGCTATCGCGACATAGTATATTGAAAAATATGAGTAAAGCGCGTACCCTTGCGCAATCGCAAACGCCATGAAGAAAAAGACCATACCCACAAGACCAAACAAGATAACCGCCATCACAATCAGGCGTTTATTCTCAAGCTTTGTTTTACGCTCTTCTGAAACAACTTTTAATGGTAAAGTCGTCGGTAAACCTGCATAGGGATTAATTTTCATGACAACCATCGATTTTTGATTAAGCGGTAAGTCTATTTTAACGATGGGGTTCTTAATTTTCGTATTGCTTGTCGGATTGCTTATGGGCGCGCCTGTCATGTCTAAGATATAGATATCTACATCGCTTAAAAGGCCAAAGCGCCCGGAGAAATAATCACCAAAATCAATATACCATTGGGTTTTTGATGACCTGTTATTCACCTCAAAAGAAAGCCATTGCTCTTTGCCGCTATAGCCAAAATAAAGCAAGCTCTTGAGGTTCTGCTCAATATCCAAGTTTTTATAGTGCGCAGTGACGATGGATGATAACGCCTCTTCATCAAAGGTTTGATCATATTTTTTAATATAAGGGGATAGAAAATTTTCGTTATAGCCTTCGGTCAAATTCAGCGTCGCAAAATTGCTCTGCGCTTTTGCTTGAAATGATACAAATTGCGCTGCAAAAAAAACAACTGTACCGAGGACCATAAGCAAGAAAAAGTTTATCTTCTGGTTATGCTCAGTAGTGATTGTTGTATTTTCTAAAGTGCCGTGTTTTTTATACGTTACCATCTATAGTAAGATTATCGCCAAAAGCACCAAGGACGCACAAATTGCGATCAGGCTATATTTAGAAATTTTCGTAAAGCCCCGCCACATTGCTGTTGCCTGCTCGACTTGTTCCTTGCTGACCTCAACGGTTTTGTTTGTCCCCATGATTTAACGCCCCAAATTTTCCAAGTGATTGATGTGAACGGCATCGCTGCCAGAAGAATACTCAATATACCCTATTTCTCTTACAGTTTCACCTGTGGAGGTTAATTTTTCGCTAATGATTTGTGCATTTTCTTTTGAAACGATGACAACCATACCAATCCCACAGTTTAACGTGACTGCCATGTCAGCAGGCTCAAGCTTTCCAGCGCTTGCGAGCCACTCAAAAACAGGCGGTAAATCCCAGCTTTTTGCATCTAATATAGCGCATGCGCCTTTGGGCAAAATACGCGGAATATTCTCAATCAGGCCGCCGCCTGTAATATTGGCAATACCCTTAATGAGCGGCATGCCGTCTTTGCCAACTTCTTTAATAGCAGACAGAATTGATTTCACATAAAGCCTTGTGGGTGTTAACAAAGCTTGTCCCATCGTCTGCGAGCTATCAAACGGGGCAGGGGCATGATAATCACCGTTATGCGTCTCTTTAACAATTTTACGCACCAATGAGTATCCGTTTGAATGCAGGCCACTTGCCGCCAAGCCTAGGATGACATCGCCGTCTTGAATAGTGTCACCAGTGATTTGTTGGCCACGTTCAACGGCGCCGACAGTAAATCCAGCTAAATCATAATCGCCATCGGCGTACATACCCGGCATTTCGGCTGTTTCTCCGCCAACAAGCGCGCAACCTGATTCCGCGCAGCCCTTTGCAATACCCCCAATAATCGCCGCCGCCGCGTCCACATCAAGCTTGCCACAGGCAAAATAATCAAGGAAAAACAGAGGCTCTGCACCTTGTACAATCAAGTCATTGACGCACATGGCAACCAAATCAATACCAATTGTGTCGTGAATGCCCGTATCTATAGCAATTTTAATTTTCGTACCCACGCCATCTGTAGCTGAAACAAGGATAGGGTCGTTATATCCTGCCGCTTTAGGATCAAAAAACGCGCCAAAACCACCAAGACCGCTCATCACGCCACTTCTGTTTGTGGCTTTGACCGCAGGTTTGATGCGTTCAACTAGCGCTGCGCCAGCATCTATATCCACACCCGCTTCTTTATAAGCACTCTGTTTCATTGCTCTTACCCTATCCCTTAGGTTATATAATCAATTTATGTTATAAAATAGCCATCTTTCAACGTAAGTGTAAGGGTCAATGACAATATCTCTAACAGCTTTTTCTTATAGGCATTTGCAACGCCTACGTACAGTGTTTTATGCGGCGCTTATGGTGATGTGCTTTGCTGATCAGGCTGCATCCGCCAGTGCGCTTTACACAGTCGAAAATGTGGAAGTGGACGTGACCGCTGATAATGCTGTTCAAGCCCGCAAAAAAGCCTTTGTCGAGGCGCAGGTTAAAGCATACCAAATGCTCTCTGAGCGTCTTTTAGCCGAAGATCCTCAGGCCAAAATCGAAGAACTTGATGCCGATGCCATCAGCTACCTTGTCCAAGATTTTGAAGTCACGAAAGAGCAACTCACTGCCAAACGCTATAAAGGCAATTACACCATCCGTTTTCGCAGTGATGCTTTTAAGAAAAAAGCTGTAGCACAAGGGCGCTCCTATACTGATCTTCCGCGCGGCGCTATTTTGGTTTTGCCGTATTATCAAAGCGCGGGAAACACTATTTTATGGAGCCCCATGAACCCCTTTATGGCGGCATGGGCGCGTGCGCCAAAAAGTGGCGATCCCATGAGCAGCATCGTTGTGCCGATTGGTGATATTGATGATGTGGCGGCAGTCAATGAATATTCGCCGCTGAGTTATGATCCAAGTCGTTTTGAAAAAATGCGAAGCCGATACGGCGCAAAAGATGCCATGATTGTCCTTGTCGCCCCCGAAATGTCCCCTGATGGACGCGAAACGCTTAAGCTTTCCCTTTATAATGCCGCCCCAAATGGGCCAGAGTTTTCAGGGCAGTTTACCGTTGAAGGAGAAATGGGCGAGGCTACGCAATCTCTCTATGATCGCGCCGTCACCCAAACAAAACAGCAATTTAAATCTGAATGGAAAAATGAAACTGCGATTACCACGAACACACTGGGAACGATTAACGCCGTCATGCCGTTTGGCACAATGCGCGATTGGATTGAATCAAAACGCACCCTTGAAAGTGTCTCTGGAATTAACGCCATCCGCGTTACAAAATTATCCCCGCGTCAGGCCAGCATGGATATTGATTTTGTCGGAGAACTTGCCCGTCTTAATCGCGCCCTTCAAAGAAGCGGTATTATAATGACCTCATCAGAAGGGCAATACGGCAAAGTTTATACGTTGCGCCGTCAAGCATTTCCCCCCGTCCATACGAACGGGAGCACACAGCGCAATAATAACCCCTACGGCAATACAGTTTATCCGCCCCAAGCCCCTGTCTCTGTCTATCAATAACAACGGAACGCAAAGGAAGAACGCCCATGTCTTTAAAATCGACAAAACCCCAAGCGCATCTTATCTTTTGGAGCGTCTCCGCCTTTCTCTTTATTGGATTTGTTTGGTTGTTTAAAGGCGTCCTCACGCCGTTTGTTTTGGGTATTGCTATTGCATATTTACTCAACCCTGTTGTTAATGCGCTTACAAAATTAAAGATCCCGCGCTTAGCGGCAGTTATCATTATTCTTTTGTCTTTCTTTATTTTTGTGATTGGCGTTATCACAATCGCAGCGCCGCCATTGGCACGCGAAGCATCCGCTTTGGCAGAGAGCTTTCCGGGCTACATTGACCGCACTATTGAATTTCTCAATCCCTATCTTGGCATGGCGCAAGAACGCTTTGGCGGTAATTATACGGAGAATATTCAAGGTTTTTTAAAAGACAATGTTGGTAAAATTGTCTCTCTATCTGGCGGCCTTGCTGGCGGCCTCGCCAGCGGTGGCCAGGCTGTTATTGGCTTTTTCACAACATTGCTCCTTGCACCGCTTGTCGCCTTTTTCATGATGCAAGAATGGCCCAAAATAACAAAATGGGTCAATGATCTGATCCCGCGCGAAAATGAAAAAACAATCCAGGGTCTTCTCAAAAAAATGGATTTTAAAGTGGCGGGCTTTGTTCGTGGACAAATCACAGTCGCATTTTTTCTTGGTGTTATCTATGCAATTGCACTCACCATAGCAGGGCTTAATTATGGCTTTTTAATTGGCATTACGGCGGGGTTTTTATCCATTATACCGCTTGTTGGCTCAACTGTGGGCTTACTGGTGAGCGTTATTGTTGCGTGGTTTCAGATGGGGGAGATCAGCTATGTCGCAATCATCGCCGCGATCTTTGTTGTTGGACAAATTGTCGAAGGCAACATCTTAACACCTAAACTTGTCGGCGATAGCGTCGGACTTCATCCGGTTTGGGTTTTATTTGCACTTTTGGCGGGGGGCAGTTTATTTGGTATTGTCGGCATGTTGCTCGGCGTACCTGTTGCCGCTGTAGTGGGCGTCCTTCTGAGTTTTTCAATCACAGAGTACAAAAAAAGCACGCTTTATGCGGCAAAGACGCCAGCGAAAACAGTCACTAAGAAAACATCAAAAAAATCGACCATAAAAAAGAAAACAGCATAAATCATGAGCGCCGCGCTTGAACAAATTCCGCTTGATTTAGGAAACCGCACCGCGCTGGGGCGTCAAGATTTCCTCGTTGCGCCATGTAATCAAGACGCGGTCGCGTGGATTGATTTGTGGCCTGAGTGGCCCGCGCCATGCCTTGTTCTATACGGCCCTGTTGCCAGTGGTAAAACCCATATCGGCGCGGTGTGGTCTGAAAAAACCGCCGCTATTTGCGTGCGTGCCAGTGATATTAACGAAAATGCCATTCGCGATATCGCCTCTATGGATCATCATGTTATCATCGAAGATGCCGATGAGTTGATCGGCAATATCCAAGGCGAGAAAGGCCTGTTTCATCTTTATAATATTTTTAAAGAAGATGGGCGCAGCTTTCTTATAACCTTGCTTGAGCCACCAGTGCGGCGCAGTTTTTCCTTGCCTGATCTCGCTTCACGCTTACGCGCTGCGCCTTCTGTTGCCATACGCGAACCCGATGAACAGCTTTTAGGGGCCGTTCTTGTCAAACTGTTTAGCGACAAACAAATTCGTGTTGGTGCCGACGCACTGCACTACATCCTGCCGCGTATTGAGCGCTCCTTTGAGGCTGTGCGTGATCTGGTTGAAAAAGCAGACAGCCGTGCCATGATCGAAAAACGTAAGATTTCCATTCCTCTTTTGCGTGATATTCTTAATCAGGAATAAATTCGAAGGGTTTTCTCCTTTTTTTCGTATAAAATTTATACATCTTAAAACAGGGGAAGTTATGCTTAAATTTATCACCTTATTATTTAGTTTTTTTATAACACACGCTTCGTTCGCAAGTGATGTTAGCGTAAAAGATGGAAGCTTTTATGATTCAGCCCGAAGCAGAACAGTTCCTTATAAGCTTTATGCACCCTCAAATCTAACATCCCCTGCGCCTATTATCATTTTCTCTCACGGCTTAGGGGGTTCTACGAGCGCGGCCCCATATTTTGGCAAGGCCATGGCTGAAAATGGATATTACGCCTTTTTTATTCAGCACGAAGGCAGTGATAAAACCATCTGGCAAGGATCACGTAATCCCCAGGAAGTTAAAAGAAAATTTTCTGCAGCTGTTAGAGACTCCGATGCTTATAAAAACCGTATGAAAGACCTTCCATTTGTGATTGATCAGATTGAATTACTGAATAAACAAGGTGCGTTAAAAGGAAAGCTTGATGTCAATAAAATCGGGATGGCAGGGCATTCTTATGGTGCAAAAAGTGTTCTGGCCGCAGCAGGGCAATCAGGTACTATGGGAGCCTATTTTAAAGAGAGCCGCATCAAAGCAGCTGTCGCACTAAGCCCCAGTTTACCAATGTATTCAAAAGATAATAAGAGCGATCAAGTGAAGGCTGCTTTTTCAAAAATTGATATTCCTCTGTTTTTTGTGACAGGAACAAAAGACGGAAACCCTCTTAGCAATAAACAATCAACAGAAGATGCAGTTGCAGAGAGAATTCTATCTTATACTTACACACCACCAACAGATAAATACCTCGTCGTTTTTAAAGATGCCGAGCATAGCAGTTTTGGTCAAAGAGCAACCACAGACGCCCTTGGTACACATATTACACAAAGCGTTTCCCACGGCGCAGTCTTGTTTTTTGATGCTTATCTAAAAGGAAATCAAGACGCATTGAATAGCTTGAGGCAGGATTATAAATCAACACTCAAGCCGGCCGATCATTTTGAATATAAATAATTCTAATCTAGCGTAATGAAATCAATAAGCGTGTTGCTTTGCGGTTTTAAATCGCTCCACATCTCAATGGCGCAATCAAAAATAGAAAGGCTGGCTGGGTTATAAAAAATATTCAACTTTTCGAGCTTGGCGCTGTCACCCTTATCCGCCATAGACCGCGCGAGTAAATGTATCCCTGGGTTATGGGCAATCACCAGTAAATTTTCCGAACCACAACGTTGTATACTGTTTAATATGTCACCTGCAGGAGCATTGGTCAGCGCGTCTTGATATTCAATCGCACCTATATTTCCATGTGCTTTTTTAATCGCATTTGCTGTCATTTGAGTGCGCCGCGCCGCAGAGCACAATGTTTTTTGTACGTCTTTTATATACCCGGCCAACTGCTCGGCTTGTTTAATCCCATGTGGACTAAGGGGTCTATCTTTGTCCTCAACATCAAATGATGAGCTAGCCTGAGCATGACGCAAAAGATAAAGTTTTGGCATTACGTTGTAATCACTTTTTTTATTCGCCCTTTATGAAGCCCAAGGGTAAGGTTGCCCTCTTTAAGTGCTTTTGCGTCTTTACCAAATATTTCATACCGCCACCCTATCATGGCAGGAACGTTGGGTGCGTCCTCGATGGCAATCGCTTCCAGATCGTCTGTCGTTGCAATCATCTTGGCGGCGACATCGGCTTCGGATGCGTTGATCTTGAGTAAAAGCTTGAGCATTTCAAGTGTCGGGGTTGCATGCTTGGGGAATGGCTCTTTGCCTGTGACTTGCGGCCATGTCGTTTTATCGCTATGGCGCGCGCGTTTAACAATCTCTAATAAAACGTTGGCGGTTTTGCCGTTAGCGATCTCTTGGGGAACATTACGAATACGCTTTAACCCATCCCGATCCTTAGGTAAATAAACTGCAATATCGGCGAGCGCATCATCTTTCATGATGCGGCTACGGGGGACATCTTTTTTACGGGCAATTTCTTCGCGCCATCCAGCCAACGCCTTTAAAACAGCAAGCACTTCGGGCTTATCAGAACGTATCTTTATCCGTTTCCACATATCCTCAATAGGCTGTTCATAGGTTGAGACACTCGTAAGGACTTCCATTTCCGCCTTTAGCCATTTTTCGCGCCCTTGTTCTTTAAGGCGTTGATCAAGTGCCTTATAAGCATCGCGCAAAAAGATAACATCATCAAGTGCGTAGGTGAGCTGCTTGCCTGATAACGGGCGGCGCGACCAATCGGTAAATTGTGCATTCTTGGCCAATGCATGGCCCGTGATATCCTGAACAAGACGGTTATACGCAATAGAATCCCCATATCCACAAACCATCGCGGCAACTTGCGTGTCGAAAATAGGGTGGGGGATTTTGTTGTTCAGATAATAGAAAATCTCTAAATCTTGGCGCGCCGCATGAAAAACCTTGAGTACATTCTCATTATGAAGCAAGTCATTGAGCGGCGTCCAATCAAGCTTAAACTCAATGGGGTCAACGGCAACAGCCTCAAAATTATCTGCGCCAAGCTGAATAAGGCACAAAATAGGATAAAACGTCTTATCCCTCAAAAACTCGGTATCAATTGTGATATAAGGCTTTTGGGATAACTCAGTGCAAACGGTGTTGAGCTCTTCTTGTGTTTTAATAATCATGGCGCAGTTATGGCATAATATCGACCTTAAAGACAAAGCGAAATACGAACAAAATGAGAGTTCACACACAAATATATTGAATTATGTAAAATTTAAGTATATAAACATCAGCATGATCAATTCAACAGCAATATTGAAACAAAGCTTAAATGCGATAGGCATATTTGCACTGACTGCAAATCCTCTTGCGGCGCAAGACACTGATACGTCATGGCATGGCTATACGGCCTCTGAAGAATGCATAGAGCGGTCAATTCGCAGTGTCATGGGCGAAGACGGCGTTCATATAAGAAGAACACGCAGCAGTATAAGCGGGCATGCTATTGATACAGGTAGTGCATCGGACATCGGTTATACCGTTCGTTTTTTCCAAGATATAGAGGATGAACACCCAACGATAACCTCCTTATCACATCATTTTTCAACACATTTTTCTCAAGAGTTTAGGCCAGATGATAATACGCCTCTTGCGGAGAGAAATGGACATTTGGCGTATGAGCCAAACAGTTATCCTGCTGGCGTTGATGTTGAGGCACGCGGTTTGTCCCATACCTATCAACAAACAATTTCAAACGGACAATTTGTAGAAAATGGCTATGGCCCAATTGACTATGATACAGAAGGCCTTGTTCGCCACTTGGATGGCCTAATTCAAGCCTGTCATTTGACGATGTAAGGATATAACAATGCTAAACCGCCTAACATTACCGTTTGTAACCGCTGTAAGTATTGCCACAGGCGGGAGCGCTATGGCGCAAGACGAAACAGTTTATGATGGATTACCAACGTACGAGACCGCAAGTTCTAGTTATAAAGTGACACAGGAATGTATATTCCAAAGTATTGAAAATACCCTTGAAGGGGTTGTCTACCACCTTGATCACTATGGCGATAACATAAGTGGCATGAACACGCGCGGCGTCATTACTGTTTATTTCGACGAGCTTGCCTTTGCAGATACAGTTGAAGTGACATCAATTGAGGTTATAGGCGGCGCTGAGGGCAACAATAATGCCCGTGCCCGTATTGAGTACTTAGAGGGTAACACAGCGCTCAATGAAACCACGACAGATTGGACTGCCCATCATATGGCCAAAGAGGTTGAAAACCGCATGCGCGCTTGCTTAGGCCCTCAACTCCTTGGCTAAAAATTAAGCCTTTCCATTCCCCCTTAAAATCCGCTATAAAAATGCCTTAATTGACCAAAATTTAAGGGATTTATCGATGCACCAGTACCGTACACATACATGCGCAGACCTTCGTAGCGAGCATGCAGGCCAAACAGTAAAGCTTTCGGGCTGGATTTCGCGTAAACGCGACCATGGCGGCGTGGTGTTCATTGATTTGCGTGATACATACGGCTTGACGCAGTGCGTTGTCGACGAAGGCTCGCCCTTACTCGCCCAAATCGAAAAATGCCGCGTTGAAAGCGTGATAACTGTCACTGGTGAAGTGCGCAGCCGCCCCGGCGAAACCCAAAACAAAAACATGCCAACCGGCGAGATTGAGCTTTATATCAATGATCTCGTGATCCAAGGCGCCGCCGACGTGATCCCCTTTCAGGTTGCCGAAGATGACGGTGCGGGTGAAGAAATTCGCCTGAAATATCGTTACCTCGATTTACGCCGCGAAAAAATGCAAAAAAACATTCGCTTGCGTAACAACGTGATTTTCTCCATGCGCGAAAAAATGCATGGGCGCGGCTTCCAAGAATTCCAGACACCAATCCTAACAGCCTCCAGCCCAGAAGGGGCGCGTGACTACCTTGTCCCCTCACGCTTGCACCCTGGTAAATTTTACGCCCTGCCACAGGCACCCCAGCAATTTAAGCAAATGCTGATGGTGTCAGGGTTTGATAAATATTTCCAAATCGCGCCATGTTTTCGCGATGAAGATGGCCGCGCTGATCGCCTTGCCGAGTTTTATCAACTTGATCTTGAAATGTCTTTCGTCACCCAAGAAGACGTGTTTAACACCGTTCAGCCCGTGATCGAAGAAGTCTTCACCAAGTTCAATGATTTTACAGGCACGGCGCATAAGGTCGAATGGCACCCCCATATCCGTTACGAAGACGCGATGATGAAATACGGCTCTGATAAGCCTGACCTGCGTAACCCGCTGGAGATTGTGGACGTGACCGAGGTTTTCGCCCGCGATGATGTTGAGTTCAAAGCCTTTAAAGGCACAATTGAAAAAGGCGGCGTTGTCCGAGCCATCCGCGCCCCTAAAGTCGCCGACCAACCGCGCAGCTTTTTCGATAAGCTTAATAGCTGGGCGCAAGGCGAAGGCGCGCCGGGCTTAGGATATGTGAAGATGGAAAATGGCGAAGGCGCAGGGCCAATCGCCAAATTCATCCCCGAAGCCGCGCAAGAACAGCTTAAAAAAATAGCAAACCTTCAAGACGGCGATGCCATCTTCTTTGTCTGTAACAAAGAACAACAAGCCGCCAAATTTGCTGGCCGCGCCCGTGATGCCATTTGTGATGCCCTCCCCGAAGGGCACGAGGCCGCCCGTGAAAAAGGCGTGTTTAAATTTTGCTGGATCATTGATTTCCCGATGTATGAACGCGATGAGCTTACAGGCAAAATTGACTTCTCTCACAATCCGTTTTCAATGCCCCAAGGCGGCATGAATGATTTGCAAAACAAAGACCCAGAGCAAATTTACGCCTACCAATATGACGCCGTATGTAACGGATTTGAACTGTGCTCAGGTGCCATTCGAAACCATAAGGCCGATATCATGGAAAAGGCTTTTGCGATTGCGGGCTATGATAAAACCGTTCTTGAAAATAAATTTGGCGGGATGCTGAACGCCTTCCAATATGGCGCGCCGCCTCATGGTGGTTGTGCCTTTGGGATTGACCGTATCGTCATGCTTTTGGCCGATGAGCCAAACTTGCGCGAAGTCTACGCCTTTGTGATGAACGGCCAATACGAAGACCAAATGATGTCCGCCCCAAGCGACATCACGCCAGAACAGCTCAAAGACCTCCACATAAAACTGGATCTTCCAAAAGCAAAGGTAAAAACAGAGCAGGCTGCTTAGGGTCTATATTTGCCAGGTCTTTGCGGTGCGTGCCTGTCTAGATGCGCAACCTTCATGATGAGGCCTGCATTGGGTATGTCGGTCAATAACCCTATTTCTTTAGGCGATTTTGGCTTGAGGTTATAACCAGGCCTTTCTGATAAAGTTCCATCTTCATCGTAATAGGGCATGGAAGAGAGCAACTTATCTATACCAGATAGATCTGCGAAAGGCTTAAACTTGAAACGCAATCCATCTTGTTTCCTGTATATTTGAAAGTTATCACAGGCGAGCTCTGAATAGATTTTTGCAAAATACTTGTCATTTAGATATGCAATATAGGCTGCTCTTTGCGCTGTGCCCCTAGCAACAGATTCTGGCTTTTTCTCATGAATTTCTAAAAAAACTTCTGCTATTTCACCATAGTCTGTTTGTAATAAATGGTTCATTGGGCCTGTAATGCCAGCTGCTTGTAATTCATGACAAACAGTAATTTTGAATGCAACAGCGTCAGCCTCGATAATTCTATGATATATCATTATTTCTTCTGCGCTTAGGCCAAATTGCCTAACCATGATGCCTTGGCAGTCTTGCCAGGCGTGCCTAAACTCATGTGCTGCAATAAAAATATATGCTTCTGGATTTAAACCATATTGTTCAAGGGCTTCTGTACCAACAGATACTATAGAATCAACGTAGCCGCCGATCTTAGTGCCAGGATCAACGTGCATATAAACTTTCTCTAATTCAGGGGTGCTATCAATCATCGCCCTGAAGGTTGGGCTGCATAAAAGCATTCTACAAATATTGTCTAAAAATGCGGTTTGCCCCTCAAATGCGCCCTGTTGAATAGGCGATAAGGCGTGCGTTCTTTTTTTCAAAGTAAACGACGCTGGATTTTGAAAATCGTAGATGCGACGATATAAGAAAGGAAAAAGTCCCTTTTTGCCATCCTTAAAAGTGCTTTTTAAATCTTTTGTTCTATCTTGCATAAGGTTTATTAAGTAAAATAATAAATTATGTCAATTTTTTAAGGGGCTAGTACACTTTATTTTTACGTATTAAGTTATATGTGTTATTGTCTATGAACAAAGCGCCCAATGGCGCTTTTTTTATGCTAAAAAAACGAACTAAAGGGGTTTTGTTTGTTTTCAAGGGGATAGACCCCCCACCTATACTCCTCGGGGGAACGAACTAAAGGGGCTTTTGATGGCGTTTACAAATCGGATAAAGAAAATTTTTATTACTCTCATCCTGATCTATGTCTGCTTTGTTGCCGCGCTTTATCTGATACAGCGCAAAATGGTTTTCTTTACGCAGCCAAATGCGCCCGATATTTCCGCCTATGTTGATGATGGTATGCGGGCGATTGATATCACGCTCGGCAATGATACGCGTGTCACCTCGTGGTATCGCGCGCCGCTTGCGGGCAAACAAACGCTCGTCTTTTTTCACGGCAATGCGTCCAATCATTTCGGCAATGCATATAAGGCCGCGCCTTATTTAAATAAAGGCTATGGCTTTTTATCGGTCGGTTATCCCGGATATGGCGGGAACGAAGGCAAGCCTTCAGAAAAAACGCTCTATCAGTCTGCGCGGGCTTGGATTTTATATTTAATCAATGCACTTGAAACCCCGCCGCGCGATATCGTCCTTTATGGCGAGTCTTTGGGGACAGGTGTCGCTGTTCAAATGGGTTTAGAGTTTGAGGGGCTACAGGCTATCATCCTTGAATCGCCCTATACCAGCCTGCCTGACGTTGCCGCGAAGCGTTATTTTTTCGTGCCTGTGCATATTCTAATGAAGGATAAATTTAATAGCCTGAAAAAAGTGCCAGACCTCAAAACGCCGCTCCTGATTATGCGCGGCGGGCAAGATACGGTCGTACCGCCAGCCTTTGGGCAAAAACTATATGACGCAGCAAATGCACCAAAAGACATCATTCAATTTGATGCTTATGGTCACAACGATATGCCGCTCAATAAAATGGCACAAACAGTAGAGGATTTCTTAAGCAGCCTTAAGATTTCTTCCCCACAGGAATAAGAACTTCGTTACGGCGAAATACTGGTAAGACAAACGGCGCATTATATCCTGCCGTTTGGTAGTCGCCCGTTATGCTATAACCATTATCGACAATCCATTGCTCCAAAATATCTTTATGCTTTTGGGTGTTGCTATCAGTAAGACGGCCATTAAAACGGATCACGGCAACGGTGTAATCTTTTACCTCGCGCACAACAACATCAGGGTTGGTTGGTTTTGGCGTTGTCTCAAGCGTAAAGCCTTCAGGCATCACAAAAGACATCATCGGCTTGCCTGATGTTTTATCACTGTCCATAAAAACAGGGGCGGTCATGGGTATCTCTTTGCCTAAATTTTTGTTTTCTTTATCCATGAAAACGGGCGCAGTCATGGCGATTTTTGATTGATCAATATTCGCGCCAGAGATGTAATCAAATAAAACCCTAAAGGCGCTATTGCGCTCGTCATCGCTATTCATCGGCGCGGAGACGAGGATCATGCTTTCATAGTTGCGAACATCGATCTTTAGTTCCTCATTGGAAACAATGGAAGTATATGGCGCAATTTTCGTTTTGTTATCACTGGCCACCGCGCACCCCGCTAAAAAAATGGATAAAAGGATTATGCTTAATATTTTCATACAGCATATCTAGAGTGCCTTGGCTATAAAGTCGAATGAAGTTTCTTTTATAAAAAAGCGAACCCGGGCTCTTAGGGGAGAGCGCCGGGTTCTTTAATCGCCTGCCTAGGGTTCACGGTTAGGGAGGGGCGGCAGGCGAAACTTGTTCTGCTGTAACAAAGGGTTTAGGGCTTAAGCATGAGAGACCTCACGCTCATATGGGCCAGAGTTTCTGGCTTTGTCGGAATACAATGCTTTGTCAGCAGCAGAAAAAATGCGTCCTGTTTTATCGCCGGGGTGATATTCGCGCACTCCGATTGACGCGCGAACAGGGATTTCATGACCTTCCCAAATGAAGGATAAATTATTAAGCGTGCGGATAAGGCGCTGCACGCGGTCCATTGATTCTTTTTTGGTTGTGTTGGTGAATAGAACCACAAATTCATCGCCGCCAAGGCGCCCTGCAACATCCATTTTACGGATATCCATTTTCAACGTTTGCGCCACAAGCTTAAGCGCAGCGTCACCACATGCATGACCATGCGTATCATTAATGCCTTTGAAATTATCAAGGTCTATCATTATCAGAAGGCCGCCTTTAAGGCGTTTCATACCACCTTTTTTCTCGCGCCCTGCACGGTCTAATTCACGTTCAAACGTCTGGATGAAACCACGGCGGTTGTTGATATTGGTTAGCTCATCTGTTGTTGCAATGCGGTTTAATTCTTCAATGCGGCTTGCTTGCATGCGGATAATCTTTTTGGCCTGCTCTAATAAAGCGCGCGCCGATTGATCATTGCGCGGCAAAGCAGAGAAAATTGTCTGCTCTGATATAGTGGACGATAAAATATTGTGTGAATAATCTGTTTGCATAAATACCCCTATACCGATGACCCGATTGTCGTTGAACCTGATCTTATCCTTGCGATTGGCATGCCAGTTTTAGATATTTAATGATTTCAATGCTTTATGCGTAAAATAAGGGGGTGAAACTATTTTTATAGGGCAATTCGAGAGGCAAAAAGATCAAGAGTAAATTGCCGATGAGGCAAGTTTTTCCGTATTATGAATAGTGACGTCTCAATACCGCTCTTAAATTACGATTTTCTTTCCTGCCCCGTCTAAATTCCAGTATGGTATAAAATCTATTCACGGCGTGATGACGCCTTCATTTAAACGGCGAGTTTATGACTTTAAAAAATAATATATTAACATTCTTGACGGCGCTTTGTGTAATGACTTCGGGCGCGGCCTTTGCCCAAGATAACGCCATAACAAAAGAGGCGCTTGTGCCGCATAAGGCACTTTATGATATCAGCCTTGTAGCAACCCGAAGCGGATCGCAAGTCGTGAATATCAGCGGCCAGATGTTTTATGAATGGAAGCCAACGTGCGAGGCATGGATTACAGACCATCGCTTTTCGCTGTTTTATGAGTATGCCGACAGTCCAGGGATGAGAATTACATCTGATTTTTCCACTCATGAAACCTATGATGGGAATTTGTTCAATTATTCGGCGCGGCGCAAGCGTGGCGGAGAGCTCTATGAGGAGTTACGCGGTCAGGCAGATTTAACCAAGAAAATCCGTGAAGCTAATTTTTCTATGCCAGAAGGCCTCACCTTTGCCATGCCAGAAGGAACTTTATTTCCCATGAGGCATACAATTAAAATGATTAACATGGCGCGGCGCGGGGATAAATTTTTTCAAGCAACCGTTTTTGATGGAAGTGATAAAGAAGGCCCTGTGGAGATTAATACATTTATGGGTAAATCTGTTAACGCCATGAGCATGCTTGAGCCTAATAAGGCCATAGATATGAGCTTAATCAATACCAAAGCATGGAAAGCGCGCATGGCGGTCTTTCCCGTCGAAAATCCAGAGGCCTCTTCTGATTATGAAATGAATATGGTTTTTCATGAAAACGGGGTTATTTCGGACATGTTAATTGAATACGATGATTTTTCTGTCACGCAAAAGCTTGTGGCGCTTGAAAAAGCACCTTCGCTTGACACAAATTCATGCAACTTTTAAAAATTATGTTGTAATATTAACACTTTATACAGGAACTCCCTGCTAAGTTAAGGGGGTAAAAGAATTAAAAAGGCAGTATTAGGGGCATCGCTATAAATGACTAAAAAAGTTCTTATCGTTGAAGATAACGCGCTGAACATGAAGCTCTTTCATGATTTGCTCGAAGCGCAAGGTATCGATACGATTGAAACCCGTGACGGCCTTAAGGTGCTTGAAATTGCGCGGGAAAATAAGCCTGATCTTATATTAATGGATATTCAATTGCCTGAAATCTCTGGGCTTGATGTAACGAAAAAGCTCAAAGAACAAGACGATTTAAGACATATCCCTGTGATTGCCATCACGGCGTTTGCCATGAAGGGCGATGAAGAAAAAATTCGTGAAGGCGGCTGCGAAGATTATATTTCAAAGCCTATATCCGTTGTTAGCTTTTTAGAAACCGTAAACAAGTATTTAGATAAATAGAAAACTTTATAAAAACAAGAATAAGATAGGAAATCTATGTCTGCTCGCGTACTCGTCGTTGATGATATTTTGCCCAATGTAAAGCTTTTGGAAGCAAAGCTTTCGAGCGAATATTATGAGGTTTTAACAGCCACGAGTGGCATGGAAGCCTTGGAAAAAGTGATTACAGAAAGTCCAGATATCATTTTACTGGATGTCATGATGCCGGGCATGGACGGGTTTGAGGTTTGCGCTGCGATTAAATCAAATCCTGATGTGGCGCATATTCCCGTTGTGATGGTTACGGCACTGACTGATTCCTCTGATCGTGTTCGCGGTCTTGAGGCGGGAGCAGATGATTTTTTGAGTAAACCACTGAATGATACTGCGCTCATGGCGCGTGTGCGCTCTCTTGTGCGTCTTAAGATGACGGTTGATGAATGGCGCGCGCGCGAAATTACGGCCTCGCAACTGGGTGTTTCTGATAAAGCGCCAAGTGTGATGAGTGAGCCTGTTGAAAATGCTAAAATCCTTGTGATAGAAGATATGGAGTTTGAACATGACAAAGTCATAAAAACCTTGGAAAAGGATAATGACGACGTCACGATTGTGACCAACGGTCCCGACGCTATGACGAAAATTAGTGAGCAAGCCTATGATCTGCTCGTGGTTAGCTTGAATTTGGAGCAAGAAGACGGCCTGCGCCTTTGTTCGCATTTGCGGTCCGCTGAAAAAACACGTTCCATCCCGATTTTAATGATTGCAGAAGATGATGATATGTCGCGCATCGCCCACGGTCTTGAAATAGGCGCGCATGATTATATTCTTCGTCCGATTGACACGAATGAGCTTTTGGCGCGTGTTCGCACGCAAATCAGGCGCAAACGTTTCCAAGAGCGCCTGCGGGCGTCTTACGAGGTCAGCCTCTCCATGGCGCTGACAGATCCGCTAACGGGTCTTTATAACCGCCGTTATTTTGAAGTGCATTTCCAAAAATTATTGCAAAAAAACATGACAAGCCGCAAACCGATGAGCGTTTTGATGATGGATATTGACCACTTTAAGGCTGTTAATGATACTTATGGTCACGGTGTTGGTGATGAAATCCTTAAAGAATTTGCACTGCGTGTTCAAGATAAACTGCGTGGATTTGACCTTGTGGCGCGTATGGGCGGCGAAGAATTTGCCGCAATTTTACCTGATGTATCAGAGGAAACGGCTTATATCGTTGCAGAACGTTTAAGGCGCTCTATTTCCAATCATCCCTTCAAATGCGCCGTGCCAGAAGGGCAAATTAGTGTAATGGTGTCCATTGGCGGCACGATTATTCAACCAGGCACTCAGCAAGCGCTTGATGTTGTCTTAAAACAAGCTGATGACGCGCTTTATGCCGCAAAAGGAAACGGGCGCGATCAATGCTTTTTTGATGGTGTTGGAAAACTTAATCCAGAAGACCATTTGCCAACGCCAAGGCAGTTTATTAAAGACTAACAACGCTACTTGGCATTATTTACTCATTAAAAAAGGCGCTTTTAAAAGCGCCTTTATTTTTATTGGTATGATCAGAGAAACTAAAACTAGTTTTTCTTTGATGGTGGCATTTTCTTTTCTTCGAAAAGAACGTGCATGCCGCGCTTACCTGTTTCAGGATTTGTCGCCCACGGGTCATACTTCATCATTTTCATTTTTTCTGTTTGCGTCTTTGGGTTCTTTTTCTTGTAATAACGATACCCTGTGCCAGCGGAGCTTTCCATACGCACTTTGACAGCATTTGCACCTTTAGCCATAATTCTATTCCTTCTACTTATCCATCTAATGGGAAATTCTGGGCTGAAAATAAGGATTTTACGGCTAAAGTCAAGCATTGCTTGGTTGAAAACATAGTGTTTGGGCTATTTTTTCTTGGTATAGCTGTTTTTCTTTGGTTTCCCGCCGCCTTTGGGTGGTTTACGAAACGGCGCATTGCCTGGTTTCTTGTTGCCTTTTTTATCTCTAAAGCTGCCTTTTTTCTGGCTGCGCGGCGGATCAGGAATTTTGGAGCGTTTGAACTGAATGCCTTCAATATCGGCTGATCTGTCATTCGCAACTTCGAATAATGACGACCCCGTCATGCCATCGGCCTCTTTGAGGCGCACCTGAATTTTCGCACCAAGGCGATAAATACGCTTATGGCGCCGCCCAATCAGGGCGTGCTGCATTTCATCATGCACATAATAATCATCGGGCAGCGTACGCATCGGGATGAGACCATCGGCGCCGTTCTCATCAAGGCTGACAAAAAGGCCAAAGCGTGTGACGCTGCTGATCACGCCAGAAAACTCTGCACCGATACGTTCACTCATCCATGCGGCAGTGAAACGGTCAACGGCTGAGCGCTCTGCATCGGCGGAGTTGCGCTCTGTTTTTGAGATATGATCGGCTTTTTCAGTCAGGGTTACTTCTTCTTCCTCGCTTAATCCACCCTCGCCAAGTTTATAGGCGCGGATGAGTGAGCGATGAACAAGCAAATCGGCATAACGGCGAATAGGGGATGTAAAATGACCATATTTTAAAAGCGCTAAGCCAAAATGACCAATATTCTCTGGCGAATAAATTGCCTGTGATTGCGTTCTTAAAATCACGGTAGAGATAAGTTTTGAATAATCGGTCTTGGCGGCCTTTTGTAAAAGCTGATTAATTTGCGCTGGTTTGGCTATACCGCTTGGAAGGGTTAGGCCAAAGCTCTCTAAAAATTCGCGCGCACTATCAAGTTTTTCGGTGGAAGGGCGGTCATGGACACGGTATACGCAGGGCGCATTTTTCATCTCAAGCGACTGTGCGGCGGCGACATTGGCTAAGATCATGAATTCTTCAATGAGTTTGTGGGCATCAAGGCGCGTGCGCATTTTGACACCTGTCATTTTGCCCTTATCATCAATCAAGATTTGGCGCTCTGGCAGGTCAAGGTCAAGGGCGCCGCGTTTTTGGCGCGCTTTGTCAAGAACCGCGTAAGCGTCATAAAGTGGCGCGATGACATCATTCATGAGCGGCGTTGTGATGTCATCCGTAAGACCATCTCTGGCCGCTTGAACCTGTTCATAGGTCAGCCGCGCGTGGGAGCGCATCAGCCCGCGCACAATTTTGTGACGTGTGAGATTGCCGTTATCATCAATCCACAGATGAAAGGCCATGCAGGCACGATCCTCGTGCGGGCGTAGGGAACATAAATCATTCGAGAGCGCTTCGGGTAACATAGGGACAACGCGATCTGGAAAATAGGTCGAATTGCCGCGATTATACGCCTCGTTATCAAGCGCGGTTTTGGTGCGGACATAATGCGCAACATCGGCAATCGCCACAATAAGGTGAAAGCCCCCACCTTCGGCCTCGCTTCGGCGCTGCGCAAAGACGGCATCATCAAAGTCACGGGCGTCGGCTCCGTCAATCGTTACAAGTGGGATATTCCGCAAATCTTCGCGCGTATAACTTTTACCCTTTAAAGGCGGCACTTTCAGGTTTTTGGTTTCATCAAGGACTTTATCGAGAAACCCCTCATGAAGCCCGGCTTCATGGAGTGCAATAAGACTGATAGCATTAACATCATCACGATGACCGAGCACTTGTGTCACTTTTGCCTTTTGACGTTTGAGGCCGCGGGCGGAGATGATCTCGGCAATCACCAGATCACCCGATTTGGCATCGCCCAAATCACTCTGACCAACATCAAAATCATATTTTGCCTTTTTATCAAAAGGCGCCAGAATAAACCCTTGTTTAACCGCAACAATTTGCCCCATCACGGTGGCGCGTTGTTTATCAAGGCGGCGAATAAGTGTGCCTTCATAAAGTGTGTCATTAAATTTCTTGAGTTTGGCCAGAACGCGGTCACCTTCTTTGACGGGCGCATTAGAGAGCAGTTCAACACGCGGCTTTGGCCCTTGGGTTTCTTCGTCCCATTCTAAAGGCACGCCATAAATATCGCCGTCAATGTCAATCTTGGTAATCTGGATAATGCCGACAGAGGGCAGAGAGTTGGGGACTGTATAACCTTTATCTGGCCCTTTGACAATTTTGCCGTCCATTTCAAGCTCGCGGAGCATTTTTTTCAGCGCCTTGCGGTCATCGCCCTTTATCCCAAAAACGCGCACCAGCTCGCGCTTGGATTGTGGCTCTGTGGCAACTTTGATAAAGGCTAGGATCTCGTCAATTTGGGGCATACTCATATATTGAGTGTAGCGTGCTTATCTGCTACTTCTCAACGTGTAATTGGCAAAAGGGCATTTTAATGCAGAAGATACTCATCACAGGCACGAGCGGGTTTATTGGCTTTCACTTGGCGCAGCGCTTATGCGGGCAGGGGCTTGAGGTTCTTGGTATTGATAATATGAATGACTATTATGATGTGTCCTTGAAAGAGGCGCGTCTGGCACTTTTGCAAAAACATAACAGCTTTGGGTTTATTCAGGCCGATTTGGCCGATGATGGCGCTATTGACAAGGCTTTTGCTGATTTTAAACCCGATGTTGTGGTCAATTTGGCAGCGCAAGCGGGCGTGCGTTATTCCCTAGAAAATCCGCGGGCGTATACCAATAGCAATATCGTTGGGTTTATGAATATTTTGGAAGGATGTCGCCACCATAACGTCAAGCATTTGGTTTTTGCGTCCTCAAGCTCGGTTTATGGCGCAAACACGAAAGTCCCTTTTAGTGTAAGCGATACTGTCGACCACCCCGTGAGCCTATATGCCGCCACGAAAAAGAGCAATGAGATGATGGCGCATTCCTACGCGCATCTTTATGGCTTGCCGTGTTCGGGTTTGCGGTTTTTTACGGTCTATGGCCCATGGGGGCGTCCCGATATGGCGTATTTTAAATTCACCAAAGCAATCATGAACGGTGAGCCGATCGATGTTTATAACAATGGCGATATGAAACGCGACTTTACTTATATCGACGATATTATCGACGGTGTTGAGAAAATGATCGGCCATATTGCAACACCCAGTAGTGGATGGAATGCGGACGCGCCAGACCCCTCAATATCTAACGCGCCGTATCGTTTGTATAATATAGGGCATAATGATCCCGTCAATTTATTAAACATGATCAATATGTTAGAGGATGTCTTGGGCAAAAAAGCACAGATCGTTATGAAGCCCATGCAACCAGGAGATGTATTAGAAACCTACGCCGATATAGACGCGATAGACGCCGCCGTAGGCTTTAAACCAAGCACGTCATTGGAAGAGGGATTGGCGAAGTTTGCGGAGTGGTATCGCGGGTTTTATGGTGAATGATTACAAAATGTTGCACGTTGGCGCATACAATTAGCAGGATCTCTTGTTTGTTGGCATGCTGATTGTAGTGGGTGTTCTTCACCATTTTGTGGTCTTGATTGTGTTTCAACATAAATTGTTGGTCGTTGAGCAAAGCTAATGCTTAGGCATATAGGTTCTCCAGCATCATAAGAGCGACTGATAAGACAGCTAGCGTTTGTATCATGGCAGATTTTTAATGCGTTGTTTCTAGCTTCTTGTTTAGTGTTGCCTTCTCCACGATAAGGCGTACCGCTCTCAGAAAAAGAAATAGCGAGGGCAGGATAAATTTCATTTCTTAGGAGAGACGCATCTTCCTGTTCTGCGTTCCCAGATACCATTGCGGTGATAGCTAAAATAAAACCAACAAAAGCTCCTAACTCTGTCCGACTAGTTTTTGGAAATGGTTGCTTACTTAATTCAACTCTTTTTTTAGTTGTATATTGTGGTTTGTGGTTTTGATTAGCTTTATTATCTATCGCAGACTTAACTATGAATATTGCAACATCGCTTGCTGTAACCTTTCCACTTTTCCTGAGCCTTGGTAATGGTTTTTAGGTTTATTCCACGAATCTCGTTGCCTTTGAGCATTTTGCTGTCTAATGCGCGCAGCTTCGCGGCGCCAAGGGTCGGGGCTGTATAAATCGGGATCTGACATAAATTTTGCCTCTTTTTATTGTCATAAAGCTTTTACGCTTTAAGTATTAATAAAAGGTTAATTTTTTTAATCAAGTATATTTTAACCTTATCTTATAATTGCGCGGTTGTAGAGGCAGAGGCCGATAGAATGCTTCGCTTTGCTCGCAATGACGACGTTCAAGATTAAGACTTCTTCACTGCCTTTTTCTTTACCGCTCTCTTTTTGACGGCTTTTTTCTTAGTCGTCTTTTTACCTGCAGTGCCGCCTGATACTTTATTGGCATCTTTTGCGGCCTTGGCGGTATCTTTGGCGCTGTCGCGTTCTATTTTCTTGGCGATCAAATCAACGGCGCGGTTCATGCCGATTGTCATCACGTCTTCATCTTTGGGGATGGAGGCGAATTTACTGTCATGCATGACAAAGGGGCCAAAGCGGCCAATACCCGCCCTAATCATTTTGCCTGTTTCTGGGTGTATGCCAACATCACGGGGCAGAGCGAGCAAGCCGACCGCGATTTCTAAAGTCACATCATCAATGGCAATTTCCTTCGGCACGCCTTGGCGTTTTGGCGCTTTTTTCGGTCGTTTTGGCGGCTTGTGCGCGGGAATATCTTTGCCTTTTTCTTTGGCATTTTCCACGCGCTTGGCATAGCGCTCCTCATAGAGCGCAAGTTTTTCTTTATACGCGGCGTCTTCTTCCTTTGTTTCAGGCGGCGGGTCAATTTGCACATACGGGCCATAAGGGCCGCGGCGCAAAGAGACGGTGCGTCCGTTTTCTGGATGGGGGCCTAGCTCTTTAGGCTCATTGGCCAAATCAGCGCCATCACTATCGCCGTCACTGCTCATGAGAGGACGGGTGAATTTACATGTCGGGTAATCGGAACAGCCAATAAATGCACCAAATTTACCGAGTTTTAAGGATAGCTCTCCCTTTTTACAGGCGGGGCATTCCCGCGCCGGGCTGCCATCGTCGCGCTCTGGGAAGAAGTGATGGCCAAGCTCTTCATTAAGGTGGTCAATGACTTCGGTAATGGTAAGGGGTTTGATCTCATCCACTTTTTTGGAAAAATCGATCCAAAATTGGCGCAAGGCCTCTTTCCATGAGGCTTGCCCTGCGGCAATGGCGTCAAGTTCTTCTTCCAAATTGGCGGTGAAATCATAATCCATATATTTGGTGAAAAATTTCAGTAAGAAGCTGGTAACCAAACGACCACGATCTTCAGGGATGAAGCGTCGGTTTTCCATGGTTACATAATTACGATCCCGCAAAACCTGAAGGATGGACGCATAAGTTGATGGGCGACCAATGCCAAGTTCTTCCATTTTCTTAACCAAAGTGGCTTCGGAATAACGCGGCGGGGGCATGGTGAAATGCTGTGTTTCGCGAACGTCTATTAATTTAGTTTTGTCGCTTTCGGCAAGCGGTGGCAAGATGCGGTCTTTATCGTTATCGTTTTGTTCATCATCATCAAGGGTTTCTTCGATGTACAGCGTCAAGAAACCATCAAATGCAATGACAGAGCCATTGGCCCGCAAAACAACATCATCTGTGCCATCCGATATATCGGCGGCGACTTGATCCATAATCGCGTTTTCCATTTGTGAAGCCATGGTGCGTTTCCAAATGAGCTCATAAAGGCGCATTTGATCGCTTTCGAGTCTAAGCGAGCTTGGGGTTTTGCTCAGCTCGGTCGGGCGGATTGCTTCGTGCGCTTCTTGGGCGTTTTTGGCTTTGGATTTATAAAGCCGTGGCTCTTTGGGTAGGTATTTATCACCATAATCTTTTTTAATCAGTGCGCGCGCTTGGTTTACGGCATCTTCGGATAGTGTTGTGCCGTCGGTACGCATATAAGTAATAAGACCTTCTTCGTATAAACGCTGCGCGGTGCGCATGGTCTGAGAGGCGCTCATGCCGAGTTTACCAGACGCTTCCATTTGCAAAGACGATGTAATGAAGGGGGCGGGCGGATTACGGCGTGCTTGTTTCTTGGTGAGCTTGGTAATCCTTAAATTTTTTGAGCGAATACGCTCTGCCGCTTTTTTAGAATCAGCTTCTCTACCGATATCAAGCTTGCCGAGTTTGTTGCCTGATAACGTTGTCAGGCGGGCAGTGAAAGGCGCTCCATCTTTGTTGTGTAAGAGAGTTTCCAGTGACCAGTATTCTTGTGCTTTAAACGCTTCAATCTCGCTTTCGCGTTCGGCAATAAGGCGAAGCGCAACAGATTGCACGCGCCCAGCAGAGCGCGAACCCGGCAGTTTACGCCATAAAATGGGGGAAATGTTAAAGCCAACAAGATAATCAAGGGCGCGGCGTGCCATATAGGCATCAATCAAATCTTGGTCGATATTACGGGCATGGTCAAAGGCGTCTTGGACGGCCTTTTTTGTAATTTCGTTAAAGGCCACGCGGTGAACTTTTTTGCCGCTTAGAAGATTGGCGTCCTTCAGAATTTCATTAATGTGCCAAGAAATAGCCTCCCCTTCACGGTCGGGGTCGGTTGCGAGATAGATTGTACTTGCGGCCTTAACGAGTTTTTTAATGTCATTGACGTTTTTCTTGGCGCGATCGCCTAGTTCCCACGTCATTGCAAAATCTTCGTCTGGTTTTACCGAACCATCTTTGTTAACCAAGTCGCGGACATGTCCGTATGAAGCGATCACAACGTATTCAGGGCCAAGATATTTATTAATAGTCTTGGCCTTTGCGGGGGACTCAACGATCACAACATTTGGTGCAGACATTATTTTTCCTTAAATCAGGTGCTTAATCGAGTAAGACCACACGGTTTCCCGGAAGCCTTTGAAGGCGCCCTGCAAGTTCAAGTTCAAGCAAGGTCATTTGCACTTCTGGGATAGTCAAATGACACGCATTGATCAATTCGTCAATACCAAGGGGGAGTTGGGACAGATTCTGTAAAATTATATCGTGTGTGTTTTGAGAGGTTTCAATGTTTTCTTTTATCTGTCTGTCATTGGCGGGGGGTGGTGCTATTGTGGCTTGGCGGCCTGCGTAATCTTGCATGCTGCGCCCGCCTGAATAATTTTGTAAGGCACTTATAATGTCATCGGCATTTTGAATGAGGGTCGCCCCGTCTTGGATCAGTTTATTCGGCCCTGCTGCGCGCGGGTCGGCGGGGTATCCTGGCACAGCATAAACATCGCGCCCTTGTTCCCCTGCCATGCGGGCGGTAATCAGCGAGCCAGATCGTAGCGAGGCCTCAACCACAATCACGCCTGCCGAAAGACCAGAGACAATACGATTGCGTTTAGGGAAATGTCGCGCAATGGGTTCCATTCCAAGGGGGCTTTCTGCGATGACGAGGCCTTGTGTGCATATTTTTTCATAGAGTTTTTGGTTTTCGCGGGGGTAGACAATATCGATGCCGCCCGCAACAACGGCGATTGTGCCAGTGCTCAGCGCGCCTTCATGGGCGTGGGTATCAATGCCTCGGGCAAGGCCAGAGACAATAATCTGCCCCGCGTGTCCTAAATCCATGGCGAGTTTGGTTGCAAATTTACGCCCATTAAGCGAGGCATTACGCGCCCCGACCATCGCAATGCACGGCATTTTAGTGAGGCGTATATCGCCGATATAAGATAAAACTGGTGGCGCGTCTTCGATAGCCCCCAAAGCCAGAGGATAAAGCGTATCTGCGGCGCATATTATATCACCGCCCATTTTATAAAGGGCGTTAAGTTCTTTTTCAATGAGGAAAAGCGGCGGGGCGGTCAGCTCTTTTTTACGACCACCTTTTTTAGAGAGTTCGGGTAGAGCCTCAAGCGCTTTGGTCGCAGTGCCATACTGTTCGATCAGTTTATAAAAGGTGATGGGGCCAATATTGTCGGTGCGAATAAGGCGAAGCCAGTTGAGTTTTTCGGTCTCAGTGAGAGGGGCCGTCATCTCTAAATTATTTTGATGGAATAAATCCATTACTTACGCGCTTTCGCTATTTTTCTTTTTACCAATTTTGGGTTCGGTGCCGTTCATAATACGTTTGATATTGGTGTGATGTTTAATAACCACAAGGGCAGAAATCGCCGCGCTGATATAGGCAGCCTGCGCGTTATAAAAAAAGTAAACAGCCACGGGCGAAATCAGCATCGCGCTGATGGCGGCGAGAGATGATATTTTGCTAAAAGCGGCAGATAAAAGCCAAACAAGACACGCTGTTATTCCAGCAAGTGGGACAGCCATCAGAAGCGTACCAAGTGTTGTGGCAACGCCTTTACCCCCTTTAAACTTAAGCCATATCGGAAAGCAATGCCCGATAATCGCGCCAGAACCAGCAAGGAAGGCCATGAAGGCAACAGGCACAGGGTAACTGACGCAAGGACAAGGGTCAGTGATGCAATAAATAAATTCGCATGTTTTTGAAAAAACGACGAGCGCAGCTATGACGGCTATCGCGCCTTTGCCGCTATCGAGGAGTAGAGTGGCGAATGCGAGGGGTTTATTGCCAGTGCGCAGCACATTGGTTGCGCCAATATTGCCAGAGCCGATTTTACGGATATCGCCATAGCCAAAGAGTTTGCAAAGAACAAGGCCAAAAGGAATTGAGCCGATAAAATAACCAAGCAGGAGCGCAGCGCCATAAAGCATGTTATCTATTTTCTTTCATTAAAATATCCATAACCGCCATGCGGGTGGGCACGCCGTTACGTACTTGTTCCAAAATCAGAGATTGTGTGGGATGATCTGCGACCTCGTCCGCAATTTCGACTCCCCTGTTCATGGGGCCAGGGTGCATGACAACAGCGTCTTTTTTTGCGTACGCTAATTTTTCTGAAGTCAGGCCGTATTCTTCAAAAAAGGCGTCTTCTGATTCAATGAGGCCGGCCTGCATGCGTTCTTTTTGATTACGAAGCATCATGACGACATCGCAATCAGTGATCCCTTCTATAAGATTCTCATAGGTTTGAATGAACGCTGAATTAGATCCAGCTGGAAATTTTTGAGGCATAAGGGCAGGGGGCGCAACAACATGAACCTGCGCCTCTAGTTTCGTTAATAAAATCATATTTGAGGCGGCAACGCGTGAATGGGCGATATCGCCGCATATCGCAATTTTCTTGCCTTTAATTTCCCCAAAATGACGGCGTATGGTTAGCGCATCAAGAATGGCCTGCGTTGGATGTTCATGCCAGCTATCACCCGCATTAATGACAGGGCAATCAACGATTTGAGAGATAAATGTTGGTGCGCCATACTCGCTGTGGCGCACCACGATTGCATCAGGGCGCAGCATAGAGTGTAGTGTTTGGATGGTATCGGTGAGGCTCTCCCCTTTGCTAAGAGAGCTTGTGCGTAAATCAATGTTCACAACATCAGCGCCAAGGCGCTTAGCGGCCATCTCAAAGGATGTGCGTGTGCGCGTTGAATCTTCAAAAAATAGCGTTAACACAATTTGGTCTTTTAAGATATTGGGCTTAAATGCCCGATCATCAAGACGTTCGGCATAGTAATCTGCCAGATCGATGATGATGTTTATTTCCTCAGGGGATAGGGTTTCAATCCCGATCAGGTGTTTATGCGTAAACGCATCGCGATTTACTTTTTTGAAACTATCTGTGTTTTTTGGATTATTGATCATATCAATGTAAGATATAAGCGTGGGGCTTTCAATAAAGCAAGGCTTTAGAATAGATTTTGAAAAGATTGCACAATTATGTGGTGATACTGTATTGCGCCCATAATAATAATCCCTGCCGCAAATCCTGGACCAGCGGGTATACGAAGGCGTGTCATATTAATGGGTTGCTTATTTTTATAGGCGATATAAATGGCGTAAATAATACCGTGAATAAGCCCAGCAAAAGCGCCAACTGTTATGGCAAAAAAAACACCTTCCAGCCCAAGCCAAATGCCGCCTGCGCCCAAAAGTTTGACATCACCCAGTCCAAGTGAGTCTTGTTTATAGTACCAATTGCCAACCGCACGAATAGTGTAAAGTGTCCAAAAACCGGCAAGCGCGCCGTATGCGCTTTCATGAACGGATATCTCCTGAAAACCGTCAATTAATAAGAACACAAATCCAAGCAAGGCAAAGGCAGCAACCCAAATATTAGGTAGAATAAAGGTTCTTAGGTCTATGTAAGATAAAATGCCTAAAACAAAAATGCCTGAAAAGGCGATGAGGAGAGTAGCGATATCAATCATATGACAATAGCTCAGGTTGTTGTGGTTAAAAAAGTGAGGGATTGTAAGTATTTACCTCTTTATAATAAGGTACTGTAAGATTGCGTAAATTGTAAGAGTCTATTAGCTTGTTAACTATTGATTCTTGAAAACTCTTTAACCGATGTCTGGCAAAACATTTATGTCTGAAAATAAGATTATTCTGGTAGTTGAAGATAACGATTTTGTGCGTATGCAAATCGTCAAATTCTTGACAGACGCTGGCTACAAAACTGTTGAAGCGACAGAAGGGGATGATGCATTAAGTAAAATAGCATCCCAGCATATAGATTTAGCGATAGTCGATTTGCGAATGGAGCCTGTGGATGGATTTGAGTTTATCCGCGCTATGCGTGGTAAAAATATTAAAATTCCCGTTATTCTGGCTACTGGTGATGATAGTCCTGATATTCTAGAACAAGCAAATACATGGAATGTTGGGTCTGTTCTTATCAAGCCGATAGAAAAAGATCGTTTGGTGAAAACGGTCGAGCGGACATTTAAAATTTGGGAGAGAACCTCTTTATGAGACGCGCCACGATGACCTTTAAGCCTTTTTTATATTCTTGCCTTGTTGCAGGCGTATCCCTTTTTGTTTCTGGTTGTGCCGATGTAAATGTGCCAGATGCGCGTAACGTTAGTATTCCCTCTCCGGTGACAGCAGAGCAGCGACGTGAGGCGATTAACGAGCGTCCCGATAGTGTTATGTATTTGCCGCTTGGGGAGGATATCCTTATTCCTATGGAACTAGCGGGAGAGCAGCTTCCCAAAGACAGGGTTGGACCGTTTGAGCTTCGTGGTGAAACGCTGGCAGGTGCTTTGCAGCTTATTTTAGCGGAATATGATATCGCACTTGCTTTTGAGACCAACGAGGGACTGACCCGCCAAATTACAGTCGCAAATCTAAGTGGCCCGCTTGACAAGGTTGTCGCTCGTGTTTGTTCGCTAGCTGACCTTTATTGTTCTTACGAAGACCAGGCTATTATTGTTAAGGATACGCAAGTCTTTACTGTCTCTTTACCGCCAATTGGTAATGATGGGGAAACTGATTTTATTAATGATGTGATTGAAGGGCTGACAGCTATTGTTGGCGAAGAGGCGGCTGCACCTGTTTCGGATGCGACAACGCGCTCTGTTATTTATACAGCAACGCAGCGTAGTTCGAAAATGGCAGAGCAATATTTCCAACGGTTGCGCGCCAATACGGCGCTTGTTGTTTTCGAAACTTATATTTGGGAAGTTTCTTTAAATTCAGGAAATTCAACTGGGATTAACTGGGATGAATTTACAACTTTTGGAAAGTTTAATACGGGTATATCCGTCGCAGGTAGCGTTGGTGCAAACTTTACAAACCCTGTGAGTATTGGGTTGCCAACAACCAACTTTATTGGCCGTGATACAAATCCTGTTGAATTTGTTCGTTTTCTCTCGCAATTTGGGGCCGTTAAAACAATATCACAGCCACAAATCTCCGTTTTATCGGGCTCTCAAGCTGATTTACGCGTGGCTGATACGCAAAACTTTGTCTCTGAAATTACAACAACTTTAAGTGAAGGGCAGTCTACAACCTCTGTTACGACAGATAGTGTGGATACAGGCTTTACGCTGACAATTGGGAGTTCATGGGATAAATCGACAGTTTATGCGGATGTAAACATCTCGCTTGAAAATGTTAATGCTATTGAAGATTTTACTTTCTCAGATGGGGGCGCAGCAGGGACGAGCACGACGATTCAGTTGCCACAAACATCAGAGCGTGAACTCAATACGCAAATTCGTGTACGTCCTGGCGATTCAATTCTCATCGCAGGGCTTGTTCGGGAAAGCGACAATTTTGATAGCCGAGGCCCAGGGTTTATGGAGCCGATTTTGCCCGATAGCCGCACTGCAGAAACGCGTAATCTTGAGCTTGTGTTTATGATGCGCCCGCGCGTGATTGTTTATACTTCTGGCGATGATCAACGTTATAAAAATTACCTTGCATCTAAAACAGCGCCTACCAGTTTGATAGAAAGCCCTGTTATTGGGCTTGTCAGTGAAGATGTTTTGCAACCTTCTGCACCAATAGATCCGATGCCTATGGTATCAAAAGCGCCGAGTATTGGCCCTGTCATAGCAGAGCCTATTATGATTGAGCCTTCTGCGCCCCCCGTAATTGAGCCCGTGGCGATGAGTGAGCCGATTGAACCAATAATTCAAAAGATGTCAGAACCTATTATTATGAGCGCGCCGAGTGACTCCTATTTGCCCCCTGTTTCAAGAGAGCCGATGAGTGCTAGTGTTTCTGCCCCTCTCGTGATGAGTGCTTCAAGTGAGAGTTATGCCGCAGAAACGCAGATGCCCGCTGCTGCGAAGCCCAGAACTGTTGAAGAAATCTTAGCAGAAGAAACATATGCTGTTGCCCCGCGTTTAACTGCGCCTGCAGATGTAGCGCCCATTATGGCGGCGCCTGTTTATGTTCCTCAAACTGTCGCTCCTGTCTCTATTGTCCCTGCAGAGCCTTTTGTCACCTCTGCGCCGCCGCCTAGAACAGTGAATGATATTTTAGGGAGTGACCCTATCGTAAACTTTAATTTGACTGAAGACGCTGCGCCGCCAGAGGCTATGCTTGAACCTGCTTTAGTGCCTAATTTATATGTTGAAGAGCCCGTTGCGCCTGCTCTTATTCAGCCCTCAATAGCGGTCAGAGCAAACTCATATTCTTCTGGCTATGAAGAGCGTTATACACCATCAACATCATCCGCGCGTGTTTCAAGGCAAGCACCCAGAACATCCCAAGGCGATAGAATTGTTGCGCCAAGCACGGGGTATGGTGGTTACACGTCCTACAATTCTAATGAGGCTGGGCGTTAATAATGAGATATAACAGATCCAGACAAACTCTAAATATAATTGTTGTGGCGTTATTTTTAACGCTCACAAATTTATCTGCTTTTGCGCAGTCTGCATTCGAAGACCCAGGGACGCGATCATCTGCAGCAGGCGAGACAAATGCAGGCGGTCTAGTAGCGATTACGAGTGACCTTGATAGCGGTAACGTCACATTAGGGTCTTCTTCGCAGATTGTTCTTTTGTTTAGAAATGATTCCAGTAAAGACGTCACGATGGGCGCCATTAACTTATATCCCTCTTCTAACGTTTCAGCCAGTATTGCCCAAAACCAGTGTGCACAAGACCCCCTTGCTCCTGACGCAATATGTGCGATTGCCCTTCAGGTGAAGGGACTTCAGCCGGGGCGTTTTCGCGTTGAAATGCTTATCCGTCATGATGGCCGTACAAAGCTTATTACTTCAACAGTTCAGGGGCTTGTTGATGCTTCTGATGATACGCGTTTAGAATTGGTCAATGATGTTGAGGCTATTCCGCAAGATCTTGATTTTGGATCATTAAATGAAAGCCGCACACAGATACGTTCTATTATATTTAGAAATATTACATCTAAGAAAATTGTAATTGAGGATATTTTTATTCAAGCCAATCCACAATCAGGCTTTTCTTTGGATGCCAATTGTCCAGAGCTTAATACAGGGGAGGCCTGTGTTGCTACTGTAACATGGGCGCCTGTTCAGCGCGGGCCTGCGACAGGTGTGCTGATTGTCAAGCATGATGGCCCTGCAGCCGTGGCGAGTGTTACCCTTGATGGAACTTATGAGCCTGATAGTGCCTCTGAAGCGGAAGTGTTCCCTGAGGCTGTGCCAGGTAAAGGGTTGTTGACGGCGTCACAGACTGATATTGATTTTGGATCAGGAATTGAGAGTAGTTCTTCGATAACAGTTTCTCTTGTTAATGTTGGCGATGCGCCCATTCTTTTAAAAAATATCCGTCTGTCTAATGACAAAAATGGCATCGTCATTTCGCCGCAAGGTTGTGCGCCTGGTGTCAGGCTTGATCCTGTTGAGGCTTGTCCCCTGACATTGACGTGGGAGCCAACGCGTGAAGGTAATATTCTTGATGATATTCAGATTTCCCATGATGGAGCGCGCGGTATTTTAGTTCTTCCTCTTCGGGGTAATGCGACAAAGGCGATTAACCGTGATAGTGAAGCGATCTTCCTTGATAGTAATATTCTTAATCCATCCAATCCTTATTTAAGTTCGTTCCCGACATTGCCGGCTTCTGCGCTTGATTTGCCAGCCGAAGAAGAAGAGGTCACGACTGTTACTGAAACGGTAAAAAATGAAGATGGAACAGAGACTGAAGTTACCCGTAAAACAGTAACAACAAAGGCTCGCGCTCCTTCATCTGCGGCGGTGCCACAAAAACGTGTTGTTGATTTGCGCGGTGCCCTTGATGGATATCGTATCACTTCGATTGGTCAGAGCCGCGGCATTATTTCAGGGCCGGGAGGAAGCCGCGTTGTCTTTAATGGCGAGCAAGCCGTTATAGGCGGTATTTTGTGGGATGTGACTGTGCGTGCCAGTGCGATTGAGTTTGGGGCAAGTGAACAAAAAGTTTTGCTTCTTTTTGACCGATCTTTAACAACTTTTAACGCAAATGGTGCAAACTCTAACGAGGGGACTGTCGTTACAACTGATACGGCGACCACTGACACAGATAATTAAGCGCGGCAGTAACTAAGGGCTCAATGGACGATAACGACACGAATTTTGATCCGCACTCAACACCTCTTATTCCTGTTGAGGTTGCTTCTGCTGGTCAGGATAAAGAAATTGACGTTGTTGAAGGAGCGGTTCAAGAACGCCGCGGCGGTGATCGTCGTAAAAAGAATATAGGCCCCCCTTTTGGTGTTGAACGCCGCAAAGCCACAGACCGCCGTAAAATAAGAAGCAAAGAAGGCCGCGAACGTTACCTTGATATGGTTCACCGTGAGCGTGCGATGCTTCTTGAATATGGTGTGTCACGCTCAACAGAGCAGCTTTTGGACATGGCGGGCGCTATTTCTGATGATGGCGGCGACCAAGAAGAAGGGATGCGCTACCGTGCTACGGGCGATCAGCTTCGTACTATTTTACCAGTGCAATCTTGGCTACCGCTAAGTATTCATTTAATTGGCCTGCAAGAGGGTATCTTGAAAATCGCCCCTTTAAATGATCTCAATGAACGCCAGCTAGAAAGCCTGTTATCAGCAGCGCGGCGAAGCGGATTTCACGTTGATGAGATTGTCTCTGAAATGTGGGATCGGGCAGAGCTTTTGGATACGCTGCGTTCTGTGCATGATTTGTCGGCTGATCGTTGTGAAAAAACATTGTCAATGTGGCTTAGTGATATTGATAACGGTCTTTTACTTAACCGTTTCTTACGCGATATGATGGCAGAATCTTTACAAATGCGTGCATCTGATATTCACTTGGTACAGGACAATAACCCTGATGCGCCGAACTGGATTCGGTATCGTATTGACGGCGATCTTATCCCAATTCATCTTTTACCTGCCGAGGCGATGGCGCGTTTGACCACGCTTTTAAAACGGGATGCGGGTCTTAACTTTGGTGATCGTGTGACCCCAAAAGATGGTCGTTTTGGTTTTGTCTGGCAGGGGCGGACGATTGACGTCCGTGTTGCCGCAGGGCCGCAAGCCCAAGATGGTGAAAAGATCACATTGCGTTTGCTTGACCGCGCCGCCTTGAAAGGCTTTGATGAATTATTCCGTCGCCATGAAACCGTTGGCGATAATCTGGCTAATCTTTTGTCGCCTGAAATTAAGGGGGGCGGGGGGCTTATCCTTCTCTCAGGCCCAACGGGATCTGGTAAAACAACCACGCTTTATGCGTGCGTTCAGCAAATTGACCGGCGGCGTAAACATGTTTTAACAATTGAAGATCCAATTGAGTACGAGCTTCGTTATTCGACGCAGTGGCAAGTTCGCCCCGGCCAAGAGGGGGGCGGTTTTGCTGATTTGATTCGTGCCTCAATGCGCCATGACCCTGATTATATTATCATCGGTGAGATGCGTGATTCTGATACGGTGGAGACAGCACTTCGCGCTGCAGAATCTGGCCACACCGTTATCTCAACGATTCACGCCGATACGGCGCTTCAAACATTCGAGCGGATGAGATCTCTTATGCCATCTGAGCGTGAGCGTTCCTCAACATACACACTCGCACAGCAGGTGCGTGCTATTTTAAACCAGCGTCTTGTGAGGACATTGTGTCAGGGCTGTGCCCATAAAAAGATATTAAAAGATGTTGTGCCCCCTGAGGCACTTAAAGAATTTGGTTTGACGGGTGACGAAAAAGTTAAAACGCATAATAGTTCAGGCTGTGATCTGTGTAATAGAACGGGTATTTCAGGTCGAACACTTTTACTTGACGCGCTTTTGATTACATCAGGTCCTGGTCAGAGAAACCATATTTATGAGGCACTTTTAAATAATCCGCATGATTTGATCGGGTGTAATGATGTTATTGTTCATACAAGGCGCGAAGGGCTGGTTGATTTGGTCATAAGCGGACAAATTGACCCCGTTTCTGCCCGATCTTATCTTGAAGAATAGCTCTGATATATAAAAAGGCATAAAGGGGAATTATGCAGCAATGGATTGCAGAAATAGCGTATGATAGCATGTCTGGGGTTAAAAGGATTGAAGAGTCTTTTTATCTTCCTAGTATTGATGACGTGCGCGAGGCGGTTCATAAAAAAGGCGGCTACGTTATTGCTATACGGGCGCACAAACGATCTGCTATTGAACGGTTTTTGGCGCGTTCAACTTGGTGGCAAGTTCAGCTTTTACGCGGTATTCAATTTCGCTCCACATCTGTATCGTCACCTGGCGTGGCGCTTTGGCGTATTATTGAGGCGGAAACAAGCCCGCGCCGGCAAAACATTCTCTCTCCTGCACGCGAAGCGCTCTCCAGAGGCCTTGGTGTAATTGACGCCTTGAAGGCGCTCAATATTTTTGATTTTGGTACGCTTGCGATTTTAGCGGCGTCTGAAAAAGCCAATAAGCTCTCAGAGGGTATCCCGCACGCTATTCAATCGATTACCCAGAAAAGGAAAAACCAGCGCGCTATTATGGGGACGATGGGCTGGCTTGGTTTTGATGTGCTCACAATTGTGTCATCATTGGCGGCTGGTAAAGAAATGGTCCTGGGCTGGTTTGGAAATAATAAACCGACTGAACCTGATAAATTAGCCGAATATGAACGGGTCGTCGGTAATTTAGGACTGACATGGGATATTCTTATTTGGATTGCGTATGGCTCTGCAATTTTCATGGCCTGGGCCTTGTTTTCTTTTTATGTTAACAAAGGGAAGGTTGATTGGCCGACCGCGCGTATTGTCCGTAAAATTCCGCTTATTGGGTCCTATATGCGCGATTTGGGCTTTTCTGATTCGATGATGGCGTGTGCTCGAATGTTAAAAGGGCATGTTCCTATTAATGATGCGCTGGCTCAAGCGGGTGAGGCGACAAGTTCTCCTGAGGTCAGAAAATATTGGGAAACGGCAAATGCCGAGCTTGAGCGGGGTATTGGGCTTGGTTCTGCGCTAGACCGCGCGCCGCTATCACGCGGAGAGCGCCTTGAACTTGCGAGCTTGTCTGATCTTGATCAAGTTGCTACAATCGTTGAGTCAATTGCAGAAATGCGAGCCAGTTCGGCAAAGACAAAACATTCTTTAATCGTCTGGATCGCTTTTGCGCTTACAGGCGTTTTCTTAGCTATAGCCTTTGGAAGTGCCATTTACGCACTAACGGTTATGAATATGAGTATGGATAGTATGATGGGCGGACTCATGGGGGGAGCACTTTAACGTGGGTGTATTTAGTAAAGCAGATAAAGCTAGAGGCGCTGTCGAAGAAAAACGGCAGCGTTTTGTGCCGCGCCCGGGTCTGAGTGATCGTTTAGCGGGTGAAGCGGACCGTTTTGTTTCAGAGTTGAAACCATATCTTCCTCAAGAGCTTGTGGGCGGATCTGTGCCGCACATCGCTGGATTGGAAGATGAAACGGTATGGAACGCGGCGTCCCAAGCTTGCGGGACTGAAAAAGTGCATTTCACGTATTCTATCGATGAGGGGAAATGCTGGTATCTTGCCTGCGCGTCATCGACCTTGGCCTCAAACCCAGATACTTGGTGCCCTTTGGCAGCGGCCTTACCGGGAAATAGCGAGTATTGGGATAAAGAAACTGTTTATCTTTATGAGCAAGAAGGTATTGCCTCAGCCCTAAGGTGGGATGGGGATTCTGGCCGTATGCAAGTGTTCTTAGGCGCAGCAAGAAGTTTGTTGCCGCGTATTCAAAGCATGGATGCCAATTTTGTGACAATTAACACGGATATTGCCGATATCGTGCCGTGGAAAAACAAAATGTTGAACACGGAAAAGCTATCCCGAGCGACAACGAAAATGCTTTTATTATCTGGTGTTGTGACCACCTTTATTATTTTGGCTTTTTTGATTTTTCAATTTGTTCTGACCAATACTGTTCAACGTGATCTTGAGGCCGTTAAACTCGAAACGACAACGGTAACAGAAAGATTGATGTTACAAGCATATGACGCATTGCAGTCCGATACGATTAAACACATGGTGCGTATTCAAGAATTGCTGGATGAATTAAAGGCAATTGATGGGACGCTTGTGAAGTATGAGGTCACAGGATCATCGCTGACATGGGAGGCGCTTATTCCCCAAGGGCTCGAAAAATCAGGCTCAATGAAAAGTGCAGAGGTTTTAGGTCTTGAAGAGGGTGGCTCTAAACGCATACGGGTGCGTGGCAGACGATAGAAATAAGAGTAAGTTGGTTAAAATTAGATAAAATTTTATATAAATTATTGATAATCCTAAATGGACCTTAATGTTTTTTAGTTACAATTTTATATACAATTTAAATAGTTTGTAAAAACGCTGGAGAGTAAAGTGGACTTTAAGTCACTTGATTTTAATAAATTAAAAAAGCTGTTGGATCCAAAGGCGTCCGCAGATTTAAACACGTTTTTGGAGAGATTACCCCAAAATGCAGGCCAAACGGTTTTGATTGCCGCAGCAATTGCATGGGGTATGGCCGCAGCTTTGGGGCTTTATACTGCTGTCAAGGTGCAACAGTTAACTGAGCTGCGGGCAGAGTTAAAAGAGACACAGGCCTTAAAGCCAAATGTCCCAACAATTAATAATGTCCCCATTGATAAAGCATCGGTTGATAAATTTGTTGCTGATGCAAAAGAGATATATCGAGGCCTTAGTATTACCGCCAGTGGCTCAACGGTTATTATTACGGCAACAAACACAAGGAATTTTACAGAATTTAGAGAAGCACTCGGTCACGTCCAAAATGGGGGGCAGGGATGGCGTGTTTCACTAGAAAAACTATGCGTTGGACGAGAATGTGACAAAACACACAAACTGGCGGCATCCCTCAAAGTTAACAAAGTGAGTGTACAACCACCAAGTTAAGCTTTGAAATCATTAGAAATAATGATTAAATACGACAAATTGGAGAAAAATTATGGGTTCAGTAACTATGCAAATTAAAAACACACAAAGAAAGAGCGAGCAAGGCAACGTGCTGTTTCTTATTCTCATTGCCGTGGCGCTCTTTGCGGCGCTGTCATATGCGGTGACTCAATCAACGCGTTCTGGCGGGGGTTCAGCAGACAGAGAGACCTCTATTTTAAGTAGTGCGTCGATGACACAATACCCTGCGGGGTTAAGAACCTCTGTTATACGGATGATCTTGGGGGGAACAGCTGTTGATGCAATGCTGTTTAATTCTCCATCAAATATTAGTGGATCAGAAACAGTAGAGCTTTTTCACCCAAGTGGTGGTGGCGCATTATATCAGAATGCCGCTAATGATATTATGGCAACAAATACTGCTGGGACTTGGTACATTAATGCTAACTTTTTTGTCCCTGAAATTGGTTTGACACCTGGAGGGAGCGTCTCTAGTGACGATGCAGCTGATGTTCTAGCGTTTTTGCCTGGTGTGTCCTCAACTGTATGTCGCAGGTTGAATGAAGAAATAGGGATGGATTTGAGTTCTCCAGGTTGTACATTTCAAATTTCTACAGCACCGCAGGTGACATTAGGAACGCCTGCAAAAATTTCAGAAAACATTTCATCATCTGGAGATTTTGCATCACAGGCTGCTGCAGCAGATGAGTTAGAAGGGGATGGCGGGTCTTGTAAAGTTCTTGCTGGATTGCCTTCAGGCTGTTTTTTTGAGCCGAGTTTAGGTACAAGCGGACAGTTTGTCTTCTATTCTTCTATTTTAGAAAGATAAGGTAGGTCTGCTAAAGATTTTCAAAACCCAATCTACCTTTAGGTGGGTTGGGTTTTTTTCAAAAGGGGATAAAAATTGGAATGTTTTTTAAAAGAAAAGACCAAACAAAGTGGTAGCGCGCTTGTCTATATTCTTATAGCGATTGCGCTTTTGGCGGCGCTTACGGCTTCGTTTATGCGGCCTTCATCACAACAAACAACTTCACAAAATACGTTTAATACAATAACAGAGCTTAATTCACAGATTAATTTTATTCGTTCTGCCATCCAAGAATGCGTGCTGACTTACCCTGGCGGCGATACGGCATTAATTGGTGATCCTTCATATAACTCACCTTATCCTCTTAATCCGTCTAGTGCTTATTTCACACCCGCTCCGAAAAGTGGCGCGGCGGCAAATGACCAAGTACGTAATATCCTCTGCCCTGGTAACCCTGGTGATAGTAACGATCACGCCGATATTTTTGGCGGGCGTTCAGGAAAGTTCTTCCCACCGCCTGTAAAATTATTTGAGGAGTGGGAATATTTTAATAATCAAGATGGTGTTTTTTTCTTAACACGCACAACCAAAACTGACGCATTTTTAAAAACTGCAATGGATAAACTTGATGATCAATACTCTGAATGTGAGATGGATGTGTTTGACCCCGGGGCAGGATTAGGTAATGGATTGGTAAGTTTTAATCCTGACATAGCATGTAACGAAGTTTATTGTCTCAGGATATGGCTCATTACAAATGACAGCGCCGTTTACAATGGTGATGCAGATGGTGATGAAGTGGGTTGCCCTTAAAAATTAAAGCGTGCTTAGCTCTATTTTAACGGCATCAAAATGCTTGTTGATATCGATCACTATATTTTTGAAGTCTAAATTACTCTCAGACGCAGTTTGTAACTTTCCTGCCGAATTTCCTAACATGCTTGCTCCAGCAGATTTTGCCGCGCCTTTAAGGCTATGAGCGGCTTCAGTAAGGTCATGCCTGTTTTCATCTTCTGCGGCCTTGTTGATTTTATCGACAATTGGTTGCGCCATGGCGGGAAACATTTTTAACATGGCGATAACGCTATCATCCCATGCTCCCATTTGTTTGATAACGGCGTCTTTATCTATGGCTGTTAAATCTCCACTCGCTTTATCGCTCTGGTCTATTGCTAATGTCTGATGATCGCTCTCTTTCAATAGACCCCATCGAATGAGAAGGCGTTTAAATTGCCCCAAAGAGACGGGTTTTAATAAACATTCATCAAAACCATGTGCCATATAAACTTGCCGTTGTGCCATCTGTACATCGGCAGTAAGGGCGATTACGGGAAAGTGACGATCAAGGGCTTTGTCATCTTTACGTATTTCCTCAATAACACCATACCCGTCCATTTCAGGCATATGGAGGTCGGTCAGTAAAATACCGTATTCACCGCTACGGACCGCTTTTAAGGCTTCTTTACCATTTTCTACAAAGGTGGCCTGCGCCCCAATATTATCAAGCTGCTTTCTTAATACGTGACGAACCGTTTCAGTATCTTCAGCGATTAGAAGTTTTGTAGGGCCGCTAATTTCTATTTTCGTTGCCTTGCTGGCGGCGTCTTTAACAGCTTCACCTAAACCGATACGGCTGGCAGGCTTGGTAAGATAGGTTACGCCCAAAGTCTGCAAGGTATGTTGAAGTCCCGCGTCATCGCGGACGGTATACATGATTAAACCCATAAAAGGGCGCACTTCCATAATCTCTCTTATAAGATTAAGGCCAAGTCCATCAGGGAGCCCTTGGTCGATAATGGCCACATCAAAGGGGCGACGTTTGATCAACTCTAATCCTTCGGCGTAGGTTGGGCAGCTTTCAATAGTGGCGCCCATGGAACGCATGGATTTGACAATCTCTTTTGCGCCCATGGGGTGATCTTCGACGGATAAGATGGAGATGCCCTCTAAATTGGGCATGTCGAAATTTGTGGCCTCTGTGCTTACCTCTTCGGTGGGTATTTCAAACCAAAAGCTCGATCCTTGTCCCTCAATGCTGTTGACGCCTATTTGACCCCCCATAAGCTCTACGAGTTTTTTACATATGGATAGACCAAGCCCTGTCCCCCCAAATTTACGGCTGGTGGAGTTATCAGCCTGAGTAAATGGCGCAAAGAGCTTGTCGGCGACTTCTTGGCTCATACCCATTCCTGTATCATTGATTTCAAAGCGTAAAATAAGTTTTGGCGGTGGTAAGTCATTTTCATCACTGACTTTTGTGATCTTGATTGTCACAGACCCCTGGCTTGTGAATTTTAGGGCATTACTCATAAGATTCATAATGACCTGACGCAGACGTTTGGGGTCTCCAACAATCACAAAAGGGACATTGCCATCAATATCGTCTAGCAGCTCAACAGATTTTCCCTGTACTTTAACCGCCATCGCCTCGTTAATACCGCGCGCTAAAGTGCGGATGGGCACTTCAAAGAAATCAAGTTCCATTTTGTCAGCGTCCATTTTGGCGAAATCGAGAATATCATCGAGGATTTCAAGCAAGCCGCTTGCTGATTGCTTGGCTGTTTGAGCCATATTCAAGACAGTATCATCAGGATTTTCATATTCAATCAGCTCAAGTAAGCCGTAAATAGACTGCATCGGCGTTCTAATCTCATGGCTCATTGTCGCCAAAAAGTTCGATTTTTGTTCAGCCAGCGCGTCCGCTTTTTTAACGGCGCGCTGCAAATCTTTAATAGTGTCGTTTTTATCAGTCATTTTGGCTTTGAGGTGTTGAGGTGGGACGGCGAATGCCCTATATAATACAGCGTATAACGAGAATAAGAAAGTGCGTCTTTATCTGGCCATATCATAGCCATGACGCCACACACTAAAGGATTATAGAAATGAGTTATAAAGTAGCCGTTGTCGGTGCAACAGGGAATGTGGGGCACGAAATGCTCAATATTTTGCATGAGCGCAATTTCCCTGTGAGCGATGTTGTGGCTCTGGCCTCTGCGCGCTCGGTGGGTAAGGAAGTATCTTTTGGCGATGAAGACCTTAAGGTGCAAGACCTTGGTAAATACGATTTTAAGGGCACAGATATTGTGCTGTCATCCCCTGGCGCGGCGATTTCAGCCGAATTTGCGCCGATTGCGGGCAAGGCTGGCGCGGTGGTGATTGATAATACAAGCCATTTTCGTATGGATCCAGACGTGCCGTTGGTTGTGCCAGAAGTTAATCCTGAGGCGATAGCAGGTCACACAAAGAGAGGCATTATAGCAAACCCCAATTGTTCTACAATTCAGATGGTTGTGGCACTTAAACCGCTTCATGATGTTGCAAAAATCAAGCGCGTTGTTGTATCAACTTATCAGTCCGTTTCTGGCGGGGGTAAAGAGGCAATGGATGAGTTATTCAATCAATCGCGCCATTTCTTTATGAATGACAAGCCAAATATCGAGATTTTTCCAAAGCAAATCGCGTTTAATGTTATTCCCCAAATTGATAAATTTATGGATGATGGGCAAACGAAGGAAGAGTGGAAAATGGTTGTGGAAACACAAAAAATCCTGGATCCTGCGATCAAAGTCTGCGCGAACTGCGTACGGGTGCCGGTCTTTATCGGACATTCAGAAATGATTAGCGTTGAATTTGAAGATATAGGTATCAAACCCCTAGAAGCCATGCGCTTATGGCGCGATGCGCCCGGCGTGACCGTCATTGATGTTGATAGCGATATGGAATACATAACACCCGCCGAAATTTCAGGTGAAGATGATGTCTTTATTTCGCGTGTCCGCAAAGATTATAGCGTTGAAAACGGTCTTAATTTCTGGTGTGTGTCAGATAACTTACGTAAAGGCGCGGCGTTAAACGCTATTCAAATCGCCGAGGTCTTGATCAAAGAGTATATGTAGGTCCTCGATTTGAATAAATGAAAATGATGCCAAGCTGTGGCTTCATTTTCATACTCAAGTCTGTTAAACATAATTAACTTGTTTCAAGTTGATTCCCACCGATATAATAGAGTCCAACAAAGAGAAAAATATGACGGATATCACAATAAAATCAAAAAGGCCTTTATCGCCGCATTTGCAAACTTACCGCTTACCTTACAACGCCCTTATGTCTATTGCGGGGCGGATGGTCGGTATCGGACTGGCCGCAACTATGGTTGTGACATGTATTTGGTTTGTCACTCTTGTTTTTAATCCAGAATTATTGGCAAAAACGCAGATATTTTTTGCATTTCCCTTAGTCAAGTATTTGGCCCTTGTATGGGCGTTTGCGATTTTCTTTTATATTGGTAATGGCATTCGTCATTTTCTCTGGGCGATAGGGCTGGGTGTGAATGAAAAAGCGGGGATTTTATCAGGTAACATTGTTTTAGCCCTTTCTGCTATTGCGACGCTAGGACTCTGGAATGTAACGGTTAATCACTCAGTTTCATCGCCAGTGAGTACAACAACAGTTGAGGAGTCGGCCAATGAGTAATTCAATTCAGACACCCTTAGCAAAAGCAAAAGGCTTAGGCTCATCGCATCATGGAACACATCACATGATCGCTCATAATATTACGACGCTGACGAATATACCGCTTGTTTTATGGGTGATGTATTCGGTGATAACACTGCGCGGGGCAAGTTATGATGACTTTATGGCTTGGGTTGCAAATCCGATTAGTGTTGTGCTTATTATTTTATTTGTTATTTCTGTTTTTAAACATTTTGCGCTCGAGCTTCAGGTTGTTTTTGAGGATTATGTGTCATGCAAAGTTGCGCGTATCATCATTGTTGTGGGCATGAAATTATTCTTTTTTGTGTTGGGGCTTAGCACAATTTTAGCGACATTAAAGGTCGCGCTTTCATCAGGAATTTAAGGGTATAGGGGTTTAAGGGTCTAAAAATATGTCAGAAGCAAAAGTTGGAAATTACGAAGTTGTCGATCACGAATATGATGTGGTTGTTGTTGGAGCGGGCGGTGCGGGGCTTCGCGCTGGTTTTGGTTGCGCTGAAAAAGGATTGAACACAGCCATTATTTCTAAAGTTTTCCCAACGCGTTCGCATACTGTTGCGGCGCAAGGCGGCATTTCTGCAGCATTAGGGAATATGGGTGAGGATGACTGGCGCTTTCATATGTATGATACGATTAAGGGGTCTGATTGGCTCGGTGATCAAGACGCCATTGAATATATGTGCCGCGAGGCGATCCCTGCGATCTATGAACTTGAACATTATGGCGTGCCCTTTTCAAGAACGGCAGAGGGAAAAATTTACCAACGTGCCTTTGGCGGCATGACAACACATTACGGCAAGGGTACGGCACAGCGTACTTGCGCTGCCGCAGACCGCACTGGCCATGCGATGTTACACACACTTTACCAGCAATCTTTGAAACACAAGGCGCAATTCTTTATTGAGTATTTTGCGCTTGATCTCATTATGGATGAACATGGTGCCTGTATCGGTGTGATGGCGTGGAATTTGGATGATGGAAAAATTCATCGTTTTAAGGCACACCAAACAATTTTGGCAACAGGTGGTTATGGTCGTGCGTATTTCTCTTGTACCTCTGCGCATACCTGTACAGGTGATGGCGGCGGAATGGTTGCTCGTGCCGGGCTGCCGCTCCAAGATATGGAGTTCACCCAGTTTCACCCCACAGGAATATATGGCGCAGGCTGCTTGATTACCGAAGGGGTGCGCGGTGAGGGGGGCTATCTGACCAACTCAGAAGGGGAGCGCTTCATGGAGCGTTACGCGCCAAGCGCGAAAGACCTTGCTTCACGTGATGTTGTATCGCGTTCTATGACAATAGAAATTCGCGAAGGGCGCGGCGTTGGGCCGAAGAAAGATCACATTCACCTTAATTTGATGCATCTTGATCCAAAAGTAATTCAATCAAGATTGCCGGGCATTGCCGAAACCGCAAAAATTTTTGCGGGCGTTGATGTGACGAGAGAGCCTATCCCTGTTTTACCGACTGTTCACTATAATATGGGCGGTATTCCAACCAATTTCCGTACAGAAGTATTGCGTCCGACACCAAAAGATCCGAATAATATTGTGCCAGGGCTTATGGCGATTGGGGAGAGCGCTTGCGTGTCAGTGCATGGCGCAAACCGTTTGGGGTCGAACTCCTTGCTTGATTTGGTTGTCTTTGGCCGCGCTGCCGCTATACGCGCCGCAGAAACAGTAACGCCAAACATGCCGCACAAATCATTTAAAGAGGGATTTGATGGGACGCACGCTCTGGTGCGCCTTGATAAATTCCGTCATAACGAGGGCGATCTAAGCCCGTCTGATCTGCGCAGTGAAATGCAGTTAACTATGCAGGAGCATGCCGCCGTTTTTAGAACAGGCGATGTTCTAGAAGAGGGGCATAGAAAAATTGTTGAGATATTCAACAAACGCGACAATCTAAAAGTTGGCGATAAGTCGATGATTTTTAACACTGATCTTGTCGAAACTCTGGAGCTTGATAACTTGCTGTATCAAGCAGTGGCATCTTTATCGTCTGCGGCAAACCGTAAAGAGTCCCGCGGGGCACATGCACGTGAAGACTTTACCGAGCGTAATGATGATGAATGGATGAAACATACTGTGACCTATGTTGATGAACAAGGGGGGACAACAATTGATTATCGCCCTGTTATTCTTCACACATTGACGGATGAAGTTGAAGCAGTGCCGCCAAAAGCGCGTGTTTACTAGGGTAGGGGATATAAAGGGAATAGATTATGGCTAAATTTACATTACCAAAAAATTCAAAAGTAAACGGTAAGGGTAAAAAATACCCTGCGGCGAAAGATGTAAAAAATAAAAAGACGTTTTCCGTTTATCGTTGGAATCCTGAACAGGATGGAAATCCGCGTATGGATGAGTATGAGATTAATCTTGATGAATGCGGCCCAATGGTTTTGGACGCGATTATTCATATTAAAGATAAGGTTGATAGCACGCTAACATTCCGCCGATCATGCCGTGAGGGGATTTGTGGATCCTGTGCGATGAATATTGATGGGCGTAATACGCTCGCATGTCTCAAGCCGATTAATGAGGTAAAAGGGGATGTAAAGATTAGACCCTTGCCGCATATGCCCGTTGTTAAAGACCTTGTCCCTGATCTAAATCATGCTTATGCGCAATATGCGTCCATTGAGCCGTGGATGAAAACAGACAGCCCCACGCCGACTAAAGAGCGTCTTCAAAGCCCAGAAGATGCCCAAAAGTTGAATGGTGATGATGGAAAAGGGCCATCGGGTTGTATTTTATGTTTTTGTTGCTCAACATCATGCCCGTCATATTGGTGGAATTCAGATAAGTTTATGGGCCCTGCTATTTTACTCAATGCATGGCGATGGATTACGGATAGCCGCGATGAAGCAACGGGTGAGCGGCTAGATCAGCTTGAAGATCCTTTCAAACTCTATCGTTGCCATACGATTATGAATTGCACCAATTCGTGTCCGAAAGATCTTAATCCTGCAAAATCAATTGCTGAGATTAAAAAATTGATGGTTGAGCGTCACAGTTAATGGGTTATACTAATTTGAAGGTATAGTTTGTAAACTTTTTGGTAATTTTTCTGGCGTATAACTTCCTTAGACACATTAAAACTGCGAGGCTTTATGCTTGCCAATTTAGAAATTAGTTTTCCAGCCTTCATTATCTCAGGGGTACTGGCTTTTGCTTTAGGGCTAGTTTGGTATCACCAAAAAGTTATGGGCAAACAATGGGCTGCTGCGCGGGGTATTAAAAAAACAGACCAAACAAAATCTGCGCTTTTATATGCTTCTTCAATGTTCTTATGGATTTTATCGGCCTGTTTTTATGCCTTTATCGCTCAGTTTTTAGGGATTCACTCAGCGGCAGGCTATTTTGCACTGTCATGTTTGCTTTGGGTTGCATTTGCTATGCCACCAGCATTAATGGGCGCGCTATATACAGGATATCCATTTGAGGCGGTTGCGATTGACACATCCTATCAGCTTGGTGGGTATTACATTTTTGCGGTTGTTCATATTGTGTTTTTACAGTTTGGTTTACTGTAAGGTTAACAAACATCCAAACCAATATCGAAAACTTTGACGCTGTGTGTTAAAGCGCCGCTTGAAATATAATCAACACCGCTCTCAGCGACACGGACAACACTTTCAAGAGTAATGCCCCCAGAGGCCTCGGTGATGAGTTTACCATCGCATAGAGCAACAGCTTTTCTCAGAATATCAGGCGTCATATTATCAAGTAAAACAATATCGGCGCCACCATGGTCAATAACTTCTTTGAGTTGATCAAGGGTATCAACTTCAATTTCTATTTTCACATAGGGGTTTGCTTTTGCGACGCGATCTAGCGCTTTTGTAATACCACCAGCCGCAGCAATATGATTGTCTTTAATCAAAACCATATCATACAAACCCATACGGTGATTTTTACCGCCGCCCATTTTAACAGCATGCTTCTGTAATATGCGCCAAGCTGGGAGTGTTTTACGAGTGTCTAAAATTTTGGCGTTAGTGTGTTTGACGGCCTCTACAAAAAGCGCAGTATGCGTGGAAATACCGCTTAAATGCGTCATAAAATTAAGAGCGATGCGTTCAGCTTGCAAAATTTCTTGCGCTTTACCTGTAATGGTCAATATGTGGTCTTTTGGTTTAACAGGGTCACCATCTTGAAGATGCGTTTTAAGCGTAACACTAGGGGCAAGGCGACTAAAAATATATTTGGCTATATCAACACCGCAAAGAATACCTCTTTCGCGGCTCACCATGGATGTTGTTATAATATCATCAGGATCAATAGTGGACTGCGTTGTTATATCGCCAATAAAGCCTGTTTGATTGCCCTCTGTTTGCCCAAGATCTTCGCGTATTGCAATCTCAACCAATAACTTAACATCATCAGTGATGATCATTAGCTCATCTCAAGCATTTTATTAACGGGAATAAGGGCGCGTTTGGCAAGTTCTGGGTCAATGACGACCTCAGGTTGTTCGGTTTTAAGCGCCTCTAATATCTTCGGTAGTGTAATACGCTTCATGTGTGGGCACATTTGGCAAGGGCGAACGAGTTCCATCTCCGGGTGGACTGCGGCGATGTTATCGCTCATGGAGCATTCTGTGATAAGAACAACGCGGTCAGGTTTTTTGCCTTCTACATATTCGATCATTTGTTGTGTTGAGCCTGTGAAGTCTGCTTCTGCTAAAACTTCCGGTGGACACTCAGGATGGGCTATAACAACGACGCCCTCATAGCGTGCACGGAATTGATGGATATCATCAGCCGTAAAGCGCTCATGCACTTCACAGCTACCCTCCCATGTTAGGATTTTTTTCGACGTGTGGCCTTGTGTGTATTGTGCCAAATATTTATCTGGGATCATAAGGACTTCATCGCTATCAAGCCCATTAACAATTTTAATAGCGTTGCCAGAGGTACAACAAATATCGCTTTCTGCCTTTACCTCTGCAGACGTGTTCACATACGTTACTATCGGCACGCCTGGGTATTTTTCACGAAGTAAACGAACATCCGCTGCTGTAATAGATTCAGCTAATGAGCACCCTGCTTTTAAATCAGGGATTAAAACTTTTTTATCCATACAGAGAATTTTTGATGTTTCGGCCATAAAATGCACGCCGCATTGGACGATGATATCGGCATCTGTTTTTGCTGCTTCACGGGCAAGGGCAAGAGAGTCGCCAACAATATCAGCAACACCATGAAAAATGTCAGGCGTCATATAATTATGAGCCAAAATGACGGCATTTTTTTCTTTTTTTAGTGTATTGATTTCGAAGATATAAGGGGCGATCGTTGCCCAATACTCTTCGTCATATTGATCTTTTAAAAGATTAAAAATAGGGGCCGTTTCTTTTGCGACGGCGTCCGTGTAAGCGAGATCTGTCATAACACTATCCTTTTATTATGCCCATCTTTTACCCCATTGGGATGGACGAATAAAGTTATTTGTTCTTTATATCGAAGAGGGTTTGGCAGATTATTTTTGTTTTTTAAGCAAGACACGAATGTGGGGTCGGCCTGTTTCGGCTTCATATTTCTCGTAATATTGCTGATGATAGTCTTCACCTTCCCAAAATGTTGATTTTGGAGATATTTCCGTCACAATCGGGTTTTTCCATACTTTTGAAAGCGTTGCGGCGGTAATTGCAGCTTCAGCCGCCTGTTTTTGTGCCTCATCGTGGTAAAAAATGGCAGAGCGGTATTGTGTGCCGACATCAACCCCTTGGCGGTCTTTTTGCGTTGGGTCATGGGCTTTTGTAAGAAAATAGTCCAAAAGCTCACGATAAGTGATTTTTGAGTTGTCAAAATAGATCTCAACGGCCTCTGCATGGCCAGTTTTTCCCGTTGTGATGTCTCTATAAGTGGGATTATCGGTTGTGCCGCCTTCGTAGCCGACACGCGTGTATAAGACGCCCTCTAGGCTTCTAAATTCGCTTTCGATACACCAAAAACACCCTCCTGCCAGTGTGGTGACTTCGGCATTTTCTGGTATTGTGTCTTGAACGGTTTGGCTCACTTCCATACTCCTTAGTTGTAAGGGGTTCATGAATAAGAATGCCCCCGTCATGGATAAAAAGATAATAAAAGATATAATATGTTTCATACTTGTCTATTCGTTCACACTACAATAAAGGATACAAAAAAAGAGGGCAAAAAGCCCTCTTTAATTGATTATATTTTTTTAACCTAGGCTTAAATTAAAGCGGTAAGTTCGTATTTGTATTGCAGTACAGACGATCTAGAGCAACACGCTTGTTGTCTTTAGAGATGTACATCTTACACTTTGAATGACCATTTAGGTTACTATGTGTGTAGTAATATGGTGCGTAACCCGCAGCATATGTCAGGCTGAACTCTTTCAAGTCAACATCAACAACCGCCGTATCGGCCATTGGTGACATTGTGAGTGACCCAAGCTCAAACTGTGCTTTATAGCCCGGAATGGTGCGTTTCTTTGTTTCGATCAAAGAAATGTTGTCCCACTTGCCCATTGCCTGAAAGCCAGTTTTTGCATAAGGATGCGCTGCATATGGATAACGATAAGCATAGTTATTATAATAATATGCATTATTGACCCATGTGTGATGTGGAAGAACAGTTGCATTCACGTTGTTTTCAAATGATGCGTGTGAAGCGATCAGACGATCAAGTTGATTACGACTGTCTAAAAGACTTGGACTATTAATCGCTGTGTTAAGGCCAGCGATGAAGCTATGCACTTCACTAACTGACATACGTTCTCCAGCATGTGCTGGTCCTGCTAGTGCTACGGTCGCTACTGCGCCAAGTAATGTTAGGTATCTCATATTTCTCTCCTTTGTTAGATATGTGATTTATTAACCCCACAAAAAAGATTAAACGGAAAAGGTTACGGAAAAGTAAATCCCCCGCATTAATTTATGCGAGGGATATAAAACCTTTATGGGCTGTAGTTTACAGCTATAAAAAAAATTATAAAAAGTTTAGATATCGTTTACAAAACTTGTGTTTGTGTGGCATTTTGCATCAACAGCAACGGCTTTTTCGCCCTCAATTTTATGCGTCGTAATGCATTTTGTTGTGCTAATGAATGCTTTACCTGCTTCTTTAACATCGTTTGGGTTCAGGGCTACGCCTTGTTCAGTCATTATTTCTTGTGAGATAACTGATTTACCGTCATTTGCAGGCTGTACAGCGATAGTTTCAATAGAAACTTCATAGTCATCAACATAATGTGTGCCGTGAATAAAAGTATTAATATAGTCTGCTTTTGACATCTTGATGTTTTGTTGCAGCATGTCTTTTGGCATTGTTGTGTTGCTCATGCTCATCTCAAATGTCGCGGTTTCGCTAATGTGCTGGTGCAAAAAAGTGATTGTTTCTTGCATGTTTGAGCGATCTTCTAATAAAGAAGACATTGTTTTGTTCTTTTCACTAATAAGCGCAAGATAATCAGGTGCAGTGCTCGCTTGTGTTTGAAGTGATGAGCCAATGGTTAGGCCGATAAGTGTAACAATTGTCAATAGAATGGCGCGTTTCATTGCGATCCCCTTTTTTCCCTGTAATACTCTCCTTACAGATATCGATGCCAAGCTGGCGAGATAGCTCCAAACAGAGTAGTAATGATTTGAGTTAACGATTTATTAACCTTTTTATAAAGTTATGTCAATTAATATTTGCGAAAATGTCCACAAAACCTATAAACAACGCTGCTTTTAATAAGAAATCTGCCTTTTCGTGGTGTTTGTACGATTGGGCAAACACGGCTTTTGGTACGGTTATTATTACTTTTATTTATGGCGTTTATTTCACGAAAGAACTTGTGGGCGATGACACCACAGGTAACGCCCTATGGAGCTACGCAATAGCGGCCTCTGGTTTGGGGATTGCATTCTTTGCGCCATTTTTGGGTGCGGTGGCGGATAATGCGGGTAGTCGTAAGCGATGGATCTTCTTTTTCTCTATGGTTTGTATTATTGCCACGTCGATGTTGTGGTTTTCAGAAAACCCCGATGGATCAAAGAATATTATTTTTGTTCTTATAATGGTAGGGATTGCGAATTTGGGGTTAGAGCTAGGGCAAGTTTTTTATAACGCCATGCTGCCGTCCGTTGCCCCGCCGCAAATGAAGGGGCGGCTCTCGGGCTGGGCGTGGGGCATGGGTTATATTGGCGGCCTGATGTCCTTGGTGGCTTGTTTGTTTGGCTTTGTAGGGTTAGGGGAGATAAAGCCTCTTTTTAACCTACCGACAGACAATAATGAGCACATTCGTATCATTGGCCCGTTTATTGGGCTTTGGTTTTTTGTGTTTATGGTGCCGCTATTTTTATTCACAAAAGAAAAGCCATCACAGAGTGAAAATTTAACGCGGGCATTTCGTGATGGGTTCAAACAGCTTATTGAAAGCTTCCACAACGTTCGTAAGTTTAAGAGCCTTTTTATGTTTCTTATTGCAAGCGCGCTTTATCGTGACGGCCTAATTACCCTTTTTGCGATTGGCGGTGTTTATGCGGCAGGACAATTTGGGATGAGCTTTAATGAGATCCTCCTATTTGCGATTGCCCTCAATGTAACGGCGGGTTTAGGCGCATTTGGATTCGCGTATTTAGACGATGCGATTGGATCAAAAAGAACGATCATTTATTCGCTTATTGGTCTTATAGGTATTGGCGTAATTATTCTTTTAATCTCAGATAAATATATCTTTTTGGGGTTGTCCTTATTCCTTGGTATTTTTATGGGGCCTGTTCAGGCCGCAAGCCGAACCATGGTGACGCGCCTCAGCCCGCCGCATATATTGACGCAGGCTTATGGTTTTTATGCCTTTACAGGCAAATCTATTTCATTTTTAGGGCCGCTTTGTTTTGGTCTGGCGACAACGTATTTTGGCACGCAACAAGCTGGTATGGCGAGTATCATTTTATTCTGGATTGCAGGATTACTTCTTCTTTATAATGTAAAAGAGAAGGATATATCGTGACCTTAAACATCATACAAAAACCATCCCCCAATTTTGATGATCGTTATGGCATTGAACCGTCATTGATTATTTTGCATTACACGGGCATGAAAACTGCGCGTGAGGCGCTGGATCGTTTAACAGATATAGAATCAAAAGTGAGCGCGCATTATACCGTTGATATGGATGGGACGATTTATCAGCATGTTGATGAGAAAAATCGCGCTTGGCACGCGGGGGCGGGCGCATGGAAATCCTATAAAGATATTAATCGCCGCTCTATTGGAATTGAAATTGTAAATAAAGGGCATGAGTACGGATACCATGTATTTCCCGAAGAACAAATTTACGCCGTTAAAAATCTATGCCATGAGATTATCGTACGTCATCAGATTGAGCCAGAGGGCGTTTTGGCACATTCAGACACTGCGCCAAGCCGGAAAGAAGACCCGGGCGAGCTTTTTCCCTGGGAAGAATTAGCAAAAGTGGGTGTTGGTATTTGGCCAGATGTTTCTGTTGAGGATAGTGTAAAATCTTACAGTATTGATATTTTTCAGGCCCTTTTTGATTTTGGTTATAGATGTGATGACCCTCAAAAATCCCTGCTTGCGTTTCAGCGTCATTATGTACCGCATGTCTTTAGCGATGGGAAAGCAGGCGTGGTCACAACAGAAACGAAGGGGCGGATTTATGCCTTGCTCGCTGAGCATTTGATTATTCCCCATAAACTGTGATACTTACTTTTCATCCAGAAGGCTGGGCAGCCGCATTGTGATAATTTATTATCATTCTGAGGAAAGTCCGGGCTTCATGAAAACACAGTGCCGGGTAATACCCGGGTGGCGCGAGCCAACGGAAAGTGCTGCAGAAACTTAAACCGCCGATGGGCTTTTAGGTCACAGGCAAGGATGAGAAGGTGCGGTAAGAGCGCACCGCGAGGCTGGTAACAGACTTGGCAAGGTAAACCCCACTGGAAGCAAGATCAAATAGGAACCGCGCATAGGGCGTTTTCCCCTCGGTGGTTCGGGTAGATTGCTTGAGGGTGCTGGTAACAGCACTCCTAGAGGAATGGTTGCCGCTTTGTTAGGTTTCGGCCTTGCAAAGTACAAAACCCGGCTTATAGGCCCTCTGGATAAATAAAAACCGCCAAATCGTTATGATCTGGCGGTTTTTCTTTGCTTCCCCCACAAAGGTTGTCCCATAAGACAGAGGTCGGCTGGTGTGTGTTTTGTTTCGATTAACGAATAAAAGTCATCGTCTTTTCAAAATCAGCAGATTTATGTGCTGAATAAACAATTGTACCAGCATAAAGACCGCCGTTAATTGCCAAGACCATGATAAGTAATGCTGTAATCATAATGTATTTTCCCCTTACACAGATTAGTTGTTTCCTTAAGCGTGTATAGATTTACCATAACAATTTTCATAACACAAGCATTATTTTCAAAAAAAGTGAGTTAAAACAATGGGTTAGGAAATTTTATCCTTTGAAAGGATATTTTGTCATAATAACTATGCGCTTTTCGCAGAATTCTGCGAATCGGCCATTTTATTATTTATGAAAAATAAAATTTGAAATTTCAACTAATTTCACTTTTTTTATTTTATTTGTGAATGAAACGGCTTTGGGCGCAGGGTTTCATTGACGATCCATGTTTTTCCATGATATTCCATAGATATCCATGAATTTCCTCTCTTGGGGAGATTTACCGCTTAAAGTATTGCTGTGTGGCGCAGATATCGCGCCGTTTTAAAAAGGATTATCGAGAAAGACGCCATAGAGAATGCCTCTATTTCTATCAACGCATATTAATAAAGTAGACAAGAAGGGGCGTGTGTCCGTTCCTTCAGGCTTTCGTGCGGCGCTTAGTGATCAGAGCTTTCAAGGTGTTGTTCTTTTTCGGTCTAATAATTTTGCCTGCCTTGAGGGCTTTGCTTATTCTTATATGGAAGAGCTTGGCGAGCGCCTTGATAATTTTGATTTGTTCTCAAGCGAGCAAGATGATTTGGCGACGGCTATTTTTGCCGAAGCGGTTCAACTTCCTCTTGATGGGGATGGGCGTATTATTTTATCGCCAGAGTTGGTTGAGTTTGCGGCTCTTAATGATAAGGCTGCTTTTGTTGGTCTGGGGCCAAAATTTCAAATCTGGAATCCTCAGGCGCTTGATAAGCGCCGCATAGAAGCACGCAAAACTGTATCCAAATCGGGTTTGACTGTTCCGAAAAATAATAAAGCAAAAGCGGGTGCTCATGACTAGTTCTCCGCATTATCCCGTTATGCTGAACGATGTTCTTGCCGCGATCAAACCACAAGATGGTGAGGTTTATCTTGATGGTACTTTTGGCGCAGGCGGTTATAGTCGCGCAATTTTAGAAAGCGCTGATTGCACGGTGATTGCAATTGATCGTGATCCCTCCGTTGAGCAAACGGCGGACCAATTAAAAAAAGAGTTTGGCGCGCGCTTTCTTTTTTTGAAAGGTTGTTTTGGCGATGCTGTGTCTTTGATGTCTAAAACACCTTATAAAGCTGTCCATGGTTTTGTCGTTGATATTGGTGTGTCATCTATGCAAATCGACCAAGCAATGCGTGGTTTTTCGTTTAAGGTTGATGGACCGCTTGATATGCGTATGGATATGACATCTGGCATCACAGCGGCGGATATTGTCAATGAGTATAAAGAAGAGGATCTGGCTCATGTCATTTACCGTTATGGTGAAGAGCGTTTATCGCGCCGTATCGCAAAACGTATTGTTGAGCGCCGCGCTCAAGCGCCAATACAAACAACTTTAGAGCTTGCGGATATTGTTCGTTCTGTTGTGCCACGCTCTCCTAAAGATAAAATTGATCCTGCAACGCGCACGTTTCAGGCACTGCGTATTGCGGTTAATGATGAGCTTGGCGAATTAGAGCGTGGATTGGACGCTGCCGAAACATTACTCCATGAGAGCGGGCGACTTGTTGTTGTATCCTTTCATTCCCTCGAAGATGGTATCGCCAAGGCGTTCTTAAATGAGCGTTCTGGTCGTATGCCTAATCCTTCAAAATATCTCCCCAATATCATCGAGGAGATCTCCCCCTCTTTTACGCTCATAAAGCGTAAAGCTATACTGCCTTCTGATGAAGAAGTTCAAGAAAACGCACGCTCTCGCTCAGCCAAGATGCGTGTTGCTGTTCGTACCTCTGCCCCATCTATGCAAAAGGAGGCTGCTTAATTATGAGGATATCGTCTCTCTTTCATTTGGCTCTTGCCTTTTTCTTTGGGGCAATTTTATTTTGGACGTCACAATCTGTGCAGGATAAAGAGCGTCATATTTATGAGGCGCGTAATATGCTCGCCCAAGAACAAGAAACAATTCGCGTCCTCTCAACAGAATGGGATTACCTCAATAGTCCTATACGTCTTGAAAAATTGGCAAAGCAAGGTGTTGGTATGGATGAAACAGCCAACGAAAATGGTATCGGAATTATGAGCAAAGTTGGTGAGATACCTGAACCGATTGCGCCCATAGTTCCAACAATAAAGCCTGCTAGCCTCGTTCGTATTGAGCCTGCAGCGGGTGTAAGTTCGCAAACCCTTACTGTGCCATCCACTGTTGATAAACAGCGCTTTAATGATGTTGTAAATAGTTTGATAGCCGATACGGAAGGTGAGCGATGAGCCTTTTTCAGCGTAAAAAATTGCACATGGTTGGTGTGCGTAGCGGGGCATTAGAGCAAGCGCGCGGGCGTATCGTTATGATGAGCGCGGTCTTTGTTGTTTGTTACTTAATCGTTGTGGCTCGATCCGTTGATGTCATGGTCATTCAAGGGGTGATGATGAATAAAGGCGAGGAAGTCTCTTTGTACGAAGAATATCGCCCAGAAGAAAAACAAAAACGCCGCGCTGATATTGTTGATCGTAATGGCGTCTTATTGGCACGTTCATTAGAAGTGTCTTCTTTACATGCCGATCCTAAAATGGTTTTAGACCCTGCCAAGCTAGCTCAGGACTTAAAATATATTTTTCCAGACTTGGTTTATGGTGATGTTTTAAAAAAACTGCAAGGTAAAAATCGCTTTGTTTGGATCAAGCGAAATCTAACACCCCAAGAACAAGAAGCGATTCTGCAGCTTGGATCGCCGGCTTTAAATTTTAAATTTGAAGATCATCGTGTCTATCCTCATGGGGAGTTGGGCGGTCATGTTCTTGGCTATAGTGGTATTGATGGGCAGGGGCTCTCTGGCGTTGAAGCATCGTTTAATGAATTGCTTCATAATGCGCAAGAGCCGCTGGCTTTAACAATTGATGTGCGTATTCAACATGTATTACGCCGTGAGATTGCTGCGCAAATGCAAAAACATCATGCTAAAGGTGGCGCTGGTGTCATTATGGATGTGCGCGATGGCTCTGTGTTGGCGGCAGTATCCTTGCCCGATTTTAATCCGCTAGATTACCAAACAGCGCAAGACAATGCGAAGTTTAACCGTGTGTCTCTAGGTGTTTATGAACTTGGTTCCACTTTTAAAATTTTCTCAACAGCCGCTTTGCTAGAAAAAACTGGTGGGAATATGCATCAAACATTTGATGTGCGGGAATCTTTAAAGCGTGGTCGTTTTAGGATTAGTGATTACCACGGCCAAAAACGCGTCCTAACATTACCTGAAGTTTTTATGCATTCTTCCAATATTGGCTCTGCTCTGATGGGTGAGGAAGTTGGTACAGAGGGATTAAAAAGTTTTTATAACGACCTAGGACTTCTCGATCAATCTAAGATTGAAATAGGAGAAGTGGGCAAACCTATTGTCCCAAGCCCGTGGCGTGATCTACACACTTTAACGGCGTCTTATGGGCATGGCGTTGCTGTTTCTCCGCTTCAACTCTCAAGCGCGGTAGCCTCTATCGTGAATGGTGGCAATTACGTACAGCCCACCCTTATTTTGAACAAAAAAAGCCTTGGTGATGACAATAAACGGTCAATGCCTGACCAAAAACTACGTTTAATTTCTCCCGAGGTATCACATAGAATGCGCCAGCTTTTGAGGCTGACTGTTACAGAAGGCACAGGCGGTAAAGCCGACGTTCCTGGATACTTGGTTGGTGGAAAAACAGGAACGGCAGAAAAACCGGGCGTTGGTGGATATAACAAAAAAAGCCTGATTTCGTCTTTCGTTGGCGTCTTTCCATCCAATGACCCGCATTACGTTGTGTATGTGATGGTTGATGAGCCTCAAGGGATAAAAGAAACCTATGGCTATGCCACTGGCGGCTGGGTTGCTGCGCCTGCCGTGAAGAATATTATTGCGTCTATGGCTTCAATTTTAAAAATTCCACCTGTGGAAGGTGAGCCCCGCATTGAAGAGAGCTTACTGCGTTACGTGAAAACAAAAGAACAAATTAAAGAGGAAAAGAAACTTGCAACTTACTAATTTAATTGATGGTATTTTAAAAACAGACAAAAACGCCACAATAAGTGGCGTTACTGTTGATAGTCGCCTTGTAAAAAAAGGATTTTTGTTTGGAGCTCTTCCAGGTAGCAAAGAAGATGGGGCAAAATATATTGCCGATGCGATTGATCATGGGGCAACTGTTTTATTGGTTCATGAAAAGGCAATTATCCCCGCAATCAGTGATGATATTATTGTTCTTAAAACAAGTAACACTCGTAAAGACTTTGCTAAAATAGCGAGCAAATTCTATAAGCTTCAGCCAGAAAATATTGTTGCCGTTACAGGCACAAGCGGTAAAACTTCTACTGTTTCATTTACACAGCAGTTGTGGCATTTGTCAGGGATTACAAGCTGCGCGTCCCTTGGTACGCTTGGTGTAAGTGGCCCTGGTATTCGTCGTTATGGGCGCTTAACAACACCAGATTCTGAAGGGCTTCATGCGGAACTTGCTGATTTGGCTTCTGTCGGTGTGACGCATTTGGCGATGGAGGCTTCAAGTCATGGCTTACATCAATATCGCCTTGATGGCGTGCATGTTGATGTTGCCGCATATACGAACTTATCGCGTGATCATCTGGATTATCATAAAGATATGGATGAATATTTTGAAGCCAAAGCGCGTTTGTTCTCTGAGATTCTTAAAAATGACGGCACTGCAGTTATAAATATTGATGATGAATATGCGCAGCGTCTCATTAAGATATGTGAAAAACGTGGTGTTAAAATTATCACCGTTGGCCATCATGATGCCGATATTACGGTCAAATCACGTATGCCTATTCCAGATGGACAGGCTATAAATATTTCAGTTTATGGCGTTGATTACTCTTTAACGCTTCCGCTTGTTGGCGATTTCCAAGTTATGAATGCCCTTTGTGCCCTGGGGCTTGTGCTTGCTAAAGATAACACGCCAGAAAAATATGTGCCTTTGCTTGAGAAATTACGCGGCGTTCCAGGGCGTTTGCAATTGGTGGGTGATCATACAAAAGGCGCAGTTTATGTAGATTATGCACATAAGCCTGCTGCGCTTGAAACTGTTTTAAAAACACTACGTCCGCACACTGAAAATCGTCTGATCTGTGTTTTTGGGTGCGGAGGTAATCGTGATGCAGGTAAGAGAGCTATCATGGGGAAAATTGCTCATGATCTTGCTGATATCGTTGTCGTTACAGACGATAATCCGCGTTATGAGCAAGCAGAAGATATTCGCAAAGAGATATTATCTAGCGCGCCTGATGCCATAGAAATTGGTGATCGTGCCAAAGCGATTGAGTGGGGCGTTCAGAATTTACAGCAGGGGGATGTTTTGCTTGTTGCTGGTAAAGGGCACGAAACAGGACAAATAATTGCAGATAAAGTGCTTCCTTTTGATGATGTCGAAGAAGTCGAAAAAGCGATTAAAAACCTTAATCAGGGAAAATTATAATGCGGCAATCAAATATGATCTGGACATCGGCAGAGGCAGTAAAAGCCACAGGTGGTAAAGCGTCAGGGGAATGGCACGCTTATGGTGTATCAATTGATACGCGCACTGTTAAAAAAGGCGATTTGTTTATTGCGCTTAAAGGTGACACAGGTAATGGTCATGATTACGTTGCAAAAGCTATTGAAAATGGGGCTGTTTGCGCTGTTGTCTCAAAGGCTGTTGAAGGCGTTGACCCAAAAAACCTTCTTATTGTTGATGACACTTTAAAGGCTATGCAGGATTTAGGGCGCTTTGCCCGTGAACGAACTGGTGCAAAAGTGATTGGCATTACGGGTAGTGTTGGTAAAACTGGAACGAAAGAGATGCTCGCTACAGCGCTTGATACCCAGGGGCAAACACATGCGAGCATCAAAAGTTATAATAATCATTGGGGTGTGCCGCTTTCACTGTCCAATATGCATGCGGGGACAGATTTCGGCATTTTTGAAATGGGGATGAACCACCCTAATGAAATTACACCGCTGACCAATCAGGTGAAACCGCACATTGCTATTATTACAACGATAGCACCAGTCCATATTGAACATTTTGATAATGGCCTTGATGGAATCGTGGATGCTAAGACAGAAATCTTTGATGGCGTTCAAGAGGGCGGCTACGCTGTTCTTAATTCGGATATTCCGCAGTTTGAAAAATTAAAGGAAAAGGCGCTCGCCAAAAACTTAAATGTTGCCACTTTTGGTGAAAATGAAATGGCGCAAGCGCGCTTGCTTGATTGTCTTGAGGCTGCAAACGGGTCGCGCGTTAAAGCCAAGATTTTGGATGAGGAAGTAAGCTTTACTTTGCAAATTGCAGGGCGTCATATTGCACAAAATGCGATGGCAGTTTTATTGGCAGTTAAGCTTGCAGGCGCGGATGTTCAAAAAGCGGCAAAAGCCATAGAACGCCAAGAGCCGATTATGGGGCGTGGTAAGCGTGAAAAATTAGATATCGGGGAACCTCATAATCCAATTACTTTAATTGATGAAAGCTATAATGCGTCACCTGCGTCAATGAATGCATCATTTAAAGTGCTGGCGCTTGTTGATCCAGGGCGCGGCGGTAGGCGTATTGCTATCCTTGGTGATATGTTAGAGCTTGGTAAGGATAGTGCTAAGCTCCATGCTGATTTGGCGTTACCCATAAAAGCGGCGGGAATTGATCTTGTTTACACTTGCGGTAAAGATATGAAAAACCTACACGATCAGTTGCCTGCTAATCAACGCGGGGCGCATAAAAATACAAGTAAGGAACTTGCCGAAATTGTACCTGATGTCCTTATTCCGGGTGACGTTGTCATGGTCAAAGGATCACTGGGAAGTAAAATGGGCGTGGTTGTTGAGGCGCTGCGCGCTTTGCCTGTTAAATTTAAAAAAGCAACTAATACCTAAACGTTACTCGTCAAAAGAAAGCCAACTATGTTCTATCATTTCCTCTATCCGCTTGCAGATCAGTTTAGTGCGTTTAATTTATTCCAATATCTTACGTTTCGCACAGGTGGCGCGATTATGACAGCGCTGATTCTTTGTTTTTTAGTGGGGCCAAGAATGATTACGTGGCTCAAGAAAAAACAAAAAGAAGGCCAGCCCATCCGCGAAGATGGGCCAGAAGGGCATTTTAAAAAAGCAGGAACGCCGACTATGGGCGGCCTTATGATTTTAATTTCTGCAGGAATTGCTGTTTTTCTTTGGTCTGATTTAACAAATCCTTATGTTTGGATTGTTAGCTTTGTGATTATCTCCTTTGGTGTCATTGGATTTTTGGATGATTATGCCAAGCTAACAAAGCGCTCCCATAATGGTGTTCCTGGTAAAGTGCGTTTGGGGCTAGAACTGCTGGTGTCATTTGCAGCTGTTTATGCTTATGTCCATTTCACTACTGAAGCAAATCCTGCTGATGCAACGGGTCTTGCGTTGCCATTTTTTAAGGATTTGCTGATACCTCTTGGTCTTTTATTCTTTCCTTTTGCGGCGCTCGTGATTGTTGGGGCGTCGAATGCGGTGAACTTAACAGATGGTCTTGATGGCCTTGCAATTGTTCCAGTCATGATTGCAGCCGCCTGTTTCGGATTGATTAGTTATCTTGTGGGAAATGCCATTTATTCTGATTATCTTGGTATCCATTTTGTTGCGGGAACGGGTGAGATGGCGATTATTTGCGGTGCGCTCATTGGCGCAGGGATGGGATTTTTATGGTTTAATGCCCCCCCAGCGATGGTTTTTATGGGTGATACAGGATCACTCTCCATGGGGGCAGGCCTTGGTGCGATTGCCGTTGTAGTAAAGCATGAATTAGTTTTAGCAATAATCGGCGGCCTTTTTGTTTTGGAAACGGTCTCCGTGATTGTGCAAGTCGTTTCTTTTAAATTAACAGGAAAACGCGTTTTTCGTATGGCCCCAATCCATCACCATTTTGAGAAAAAGGGCTGGTCAGAGCCAACGGTTGTCATACGTTTTTGGATCATTGCGATGATCTTGGCACTGATTGGTTTATCAACGCTGAAGCTGCGTTAAACGATGATTGATTTATCTTCATATGTTCGGGGATTAAAAAATCAAAAGATTGCAGTCTTTGGATTAGGTCTCTCCGGCTTATCAACTGTAAGGGCGCTTATCGCCTCAGGGGCACATGTTCATGCGTGGGATGATAGCCAAGAGCAACAGGATAACGCGCTTAATTTAGGCGCGAAAATCTCTGACCTCACCCAAACACTAGATAGTAGTTTTGACGCGCTTGTTCTATCCCCCGGCGTTGCGCTGACGCACCCTGCGCCGCATGATATTGTTAAAAAAGCACAAAGCGAAAGTGTTAGTATTATTGGGGATATTGACCTTTTGCATCATGCTCATCACGGCCTAAAAACAATTGGCATTACGGGTACAAATGGAAAATCGACAACAACGGCGTTAATGGCGCATGTTCTTAATCAATGCGGCGTCAATGCTTTGGCGGCAGGTAATATTGGCATGCCCGTGCTTGATCTGGACTTAAAAGGCATGGATGTTTTGGTTTTGGAATTATCCTCTTATCAGCTTGATCTATGTCATTCTTATACTCCTGATATTTCTATCCTCTTAAATATCACGCCTGATCATTTAGATCGCCACGGCGATATGGCGGGATATACAAAAGCCAAAAGCCGAATACTAAAAGGCAAAGGTTTAGCCATCATCGGTATTGATGATCAGCCAACAAAAACACTGTATGAGGATGCTATAGAGCGAAAAGAGCGTGATGTTGTCAGCATCTCTGTTCTTGGTCACGCAAATATTTACGTTCAAGAGGGTGTTTTATATGATCATGACAAAACAATTACTGATTTAAGAACGCTCGATACCCTTAAAGGGGTTCATAATCATCAAAATATTGCTTGTGTCTATGCGGCTGCGAAAGAGATGGGATTACAAGCTGATGATATAATGACTGCTATTAAAACCTATGGCGGTTTACCCCATCGTCAATTTAAGGTCGCTCAGATAAACAACGTTACCTATATTAATGACAGCAAAGCAACCAATTCTGAAGCCGCCTCCAAAGCGCTTTCATCTTATGATAATATTTACTGGATTGTCGGCGGCCTGCCCAAAGTAGGCGGTTTAAATGGTTTAGAACAATTGATGCAACGCGTCAAAAAAGCCTATCTCATAGGACAAGCCGCGCCTGATTTTAAAATATGGCTTGATCATAACAATGTACCAAGCGATATGTGCGGCACTTTAGATGTCGCAACAAAAAAAGCCCATGAAGAGGCACAACTGGCTCATGAACATGGCACAGTGTTGCTTGCGCCAGCTTGCGCGTCATGGGATCAGTTTAAATCTTTTGAGGTGCGTGGCCATACATTCATGCAAATCATTTATGACATTGAAGGAAAAAAATAATGGGTCTTTTCTCACGCCATTTTTCCCGCACAAGTCAATCGATAACGGCCCGTTGGTGGTGGACAGTTGACCGCGCAATGCTTGCTTTTATTTTTGTGCTTTACATCATTGGGGCGTTTATGATCGCCACCGCAAGTCCATCTGTTGCTATCAGAATTGGTGCTTATGAATATTTATTTCTGATTAAACATTTTATAGTCCTTTTGCCTTCTATCATCGTAATGTTGGTTATTTCGCTATTTGATGTTGATACACTTCGCCGTGCCAGCATGATTGCTTTTGTGGGTTGTATTGTTTTGCTTATCTATACTCTATTTTTTGGCTTAGAGGTAAAGGGGGCAAAACGTTGGATTGATTTGCCGTTCTTTTCTCTACAACCCAGTGAGTTTGCAAAGCCAGCCTTTATTGTTGTCACGGCATGGCTTATGGCGCGCTATAAAGAAAATTCACAATTCAAAGGGCATTATTACGCATGGGGGCTTTTTTTATTCCTGATTGCTCTTTTATTACTTCAACCAGATTTAGGGATGACATTTGTCGTAACAGTAAGTTTTTTTTCTGTTATGTTTTTGGCGGGTCTACCCTTTCGATACGTGTTTATTTTGGCGGGGCTTGGGGTAACGGCTTTTGTTTTGATTTATATGAGTTTTTCCCATGTTCAAAGCCGTGTAGACCGTTTTTTGAACCCAGAGAGCGGCGATACCTACCAAATTGAAAAATCTCTTGATGCTTTTAAAAACGGTGGAATTACAGGCACGGGGCCAGGGCAAGGCGAGGTGAAACTTCGTATACCAGATGCCCATGCCGATTTTATCTTTTCTGTTGCGGCGGAAGAGTTTGGGCTTTTCTTTATTATCACCCTTATTGGTATTTATGGGTATATCTTTGTGCGTGGCTTTAACCGAATCATGGACAGTGATAACCTTTTCATCATATTATCTGTTGGTGGGTTGCTCACGATGTTTGCGCTTCAGGCCCTAGTGCACATGGGGTCGGCCTTGCATATTGTGCCAACAAAGGGCATGACTTTACCTTTGATAAGTTATGGAGGATCATCTCTTTTATCCATGAGCATGGTAATGGGTATGATCTTGGCCTTGACCAGAAAACAGAGGAAGCGCGGTATCTCCAAAGGGGGATTAACGATTAGGGAAATCGGCGGCGAAAAACTGTAATTTTACAAAAAGAGGACCGCCTTGAACGACGAAAAAAATAAAAAAGAGACAGTCAATAAAGACAGCAAGCAGATTTTAATTAGCGCTGGCGGGACAGGCGGACATATGTTCCCAGCCGAAGCCTTGGCGCGAGATTTAATTGGGCGTGGCTATCGCGTTGCACTGGCCACAGATATTAGAGGTAGAAAATATGAACCTTTCGCCGATGGTATTCCTGTTTATGTTCTAAAGTCTGGATCTTTAAAATCTGGCATTTTAAGCAAGTTTGGCACGCTTATCTCTTTGGCTTTGGGGACACTCCAAGCTAAGAGTCTGGTGCGAAAGTTAAAGCCTGCTGTGGTTATTGGTTTTGGAGGGTATCCCTCTTTCCCGGCAGTTTACGCCGCGCAAAAGGCCCGTGTGGCCACGATTATTCACGAACAAAACGCGGTTTTGGGTAAGGCCAATGCGGTTTTAGCCAAACGCGCAGACCGAATAGCGCTTTCATGGCCCAAAGTTGGTGGAATTGACGAAAGTGACGCCGTGCGCGCTGTAATCGTCGGTAATCCTGTGCGCCCCGACATTGCGGCGCTTTATAACCAGCCCTACCCAGCAATCGAGCAAGACGGCGCTCTTCGTATTTTTGTAATCGGCGGATCGCAAGGGGCGTCTGTTTTCAGTGACGTACTTCCTAAGGCGCTAGATCAGCTCTCAAAAGAACATAAAGCGCGCCTTGAAATCGTCCAACAATGTCGTGCAGAAGACATCGACAGAGTGCGCGAAGCCTATGGTCAGTCTGGTATAAGGGCCACCTTAGCGCCATTTTTCAAAGATGTAAGCACACATTTGGGCCATGCCCATCTTGTTATTGCCAGATCAGGAGCGGGCACAGTCGCAGAAGTGACAACCGCGGGACGTCCCGCTATTTTTGTTCCATACCCTCACCATGCCGACCAACAACAAAAGCATAACGCCGATACGGTCGCCGATGTGGGCGGTGCATGGGTTATGACCCAAGACGGCTTCACCGTAGAGGCTTTGCTCACGCGCATTGAAACATTTTTACAAAACCCAGAAACCTTGTTTCGCGCGGCAGAAAACGCTAGAACATGTGGTAAACCAGATGCAGCGCGCCGCTTAGGGAATTTAGTAACGGCGCTTGCGAGCGGCTGGGATAAAGAGGCCTCTAAGGCGTATGACCTCACGCAAGGCCGCAACGATTAGAGATTAAATAGACGAGAACTAAAGAGTAAAAGGATTATACGTTATGCGGGCAATGCCACAAAATATTGGAACACTTCATTTTGTCGGCATTGGCGGCATCGGTATGAGCGGGATTGCCGAAGTCCTTCATGCAATGGGCTATACCGTGCAGGGGTCTGATTTATCGGAAAGTCCAAACGTCCTTCGCCTGCGCCAAAAAGGCATAAAAGTTTACATAGGTCAAAAAGCCGAGAATATTAATGACGCAACGATTGTTATTATCTCAACGGCGATCAAAGACAGTAATCCAGAGCTAAAAGCCGCCCGAGATAAACGCTTAACCGTTGTCCGACGCGCCGAAATGCTAGCTGAAATTATGCGCCTTAAATGGTCGGTGGCGATTGCGGGAACGCACGGCAAAACCACGACCACAATGATGGTCGGCACAATGTTAGAAGAGGCGGGGTATGACCCGACCGTTATTAACGGCGGGATCGTTAATAGTTATGGGACGAACACGCGTTTGGGTAAGGGTGACTGGATCGTAGCTGAGGCTGATGAGAGTGATGGTACCTTTACCAAACTCCCAGCCACTGTTGCTGTGGTCACGAATATTGATCCCGAGCATCTGGATCACTATGGATCCTATGATAATATTAAAGCCGCCTTTCGCCGCTTTATTGACAATCTACCGTTCTATGGTTTTGCAACATTATGCTCTGATCACCCTGCTGTGCAGGAATTGATCCCGCGCTTAGCTGATCGCCGCGTTCTCACATACGGGTTTAACCCTCAAGCCGATGTACAAGTCACAAATGTCCGTAATAGCACAGAAGGCAATACTTTTGACGTCACTTTTGCGCAATGGCTGAATGATGGAAAAGAAGAAACGCTACGTGACGTATTCCTTCCAATGCTCGGAGATCACAATATTTTGAATTCATTAGCGGCTTTGGCGATTGCCCATGAAATGGGGGTACCTGCCGCAACAATGAAAACGGCCATGAAAAACTTTTCTGGCGTTAAGCGCCGCTTTACGAACACAGGGATGAGCAACGGTATAACTGTCATTGATGATTATGGTCATCACCCTGTAGAGATTAAAGCTGTTTTAAAAGCCGCGCGCCAAGCTGTTGATAAATCAGGTAAAAAAATCATCGCCGTGATGCAACCACACCGTTATTCGCGCTTACATGATTTGTTTGAAGATTTCTGCACCTGCTTTAATGACGCCGAAAGCGTTTATATAGGTGATGTATATTCTGCTGGCGAGGACCCTATCGAGGGAGCTGATAAAGACCATCTGGTAAAAGGGATTAAAGACCGTGGTCATAAAAAAGTGCAAGCTTTACCAACACCCGATGACCTTGGTATGCTTATCGCGCAAGAGGCCGAAGATGGCGATTACGTGATCTGCCTTGGCGCAGGCGACATCACCAAATGGGCCTATGCGCTTCCAAAACAACTTGATGATGCTTTTGCGGCGCTAAAAAAGAAAAGTGCTTAATCCATGAGTTGGATGATTTTGGCATCTATTCCGCCGCTTTTATGGTCATTCAGCAATCATATAGATGAATACCTATCCAAAAATCATTTTACGTCTAGCCCGTTTTTGATGATTGTCGCGGCTTGCCTTATTCAAATCATACCGGGGGTAGCGATTTTATCGTTTCATCAGCAGGCCTTTGATTTGTCTTTATCGCTTATTATGATTTTGTGCGCTTTAGGAGTTTTTTCAATTTTGTGTTTTGTCCCTTATATTAAGGCGATCCAAATTGACGGGGCGAGCGTGGCTGTCCCTATTTACCAAACTATTCCTGTTTTTACATTTTTTTTGGCGTGGGTCTTTTTGGGAGAAACAGTGAGTCTTTTTAAGATCGCCGCGGCGTTTTTGATTGTCTCTGCGGCTTTTGCAATTACATGGAATTTTCAAACGAAATCAATATCTTATAAGACTCTTTATCTTATGTTTCTCTCCTCCTTCGGGCTGGGTATATATAATGTAATCAGTCGTTATTATTTAAAGGATGGTGTGGATTGGCTTTCTATGCTGGGCTGGTCATTTATCGGAACGGCTATTTTTGGATTTATTGCTGTTGCTGTTGTTAAAACGTGGCGTAATAATTTGTACCTGATCGTCAGAACAGGCGGCAAGCATGTTTTAATTTTGTTTTTTATTCAACTTGCCCTAGATATCGCGGCCTTTAGCCTATTTATTGTTGCCCTGTCTCTAGCCCCTGCGGCAGGTCTTGTTTCAACGATGAATGGGTTACAGCCTTTTTATATCATGGTTGTTGCCGCGCTCGGCGGTTACTTTTTGCCCCAATTTTTCCCAAAAGCGGCCTCGGGAAAGACACTTGTCTGGCGCTTACTGTGTGTTGTGATGCTTTTTATAGGTGTTGCTGTTCTCTCTCTTTCTGATTAGAAATAATTATGCTTAATTCTACAAAAATAACTGATTTACCAGTCGTTCGCGGTCGATATTCTGAAAATGCGCCGCTTGGCGTAAAGGGCTGGTTTCGGTGCGGCGGCGCGGCTGAGATTTTATTCAAGCCTGAGGATCAAGATGATCTTCAGCATTTTTTGCAAAACTGTCCAAGCCAGACGCCCGTTCATATCTTTGGCGCGTTATCCAACACAATTATCCGTGATGGTGGCTTAAAAGGTGTCACTATTCGGTTAGGGCGTCAATTTGCCGATATCAAAGTGGAGGGGGATCTTATCACGGCGGGGGCGCTGGCTTTAGATGCCAATGTTGCCAATATTGCCGCCGAGCATGCTCTTGGTGGCCTTGAGTTTTTATCAGGTATCCCCGGCACAATTGGTGGCGCTCTTAAAATGAATGCGGGCTGTTACGGCGTTGAAACCAAAGATGTGCTGGTTGAGGCAACACTGCTAAGCCGTAATGGGCGCCTTATAACTGTCACTCCACAAGAGTTAGAGATGACGTATCGTCATACAAATATTGATCAAGATATTGTTTTATCTGCAACCTTTAAAGGTATTCCTGAGAGTTCTGAGTTTGTAAAAGCCCGCATAGCAGAAATTAAAACGCGCCGTGAAGAGAGCCAGCCTATTCGCGAAAAAACAGGCGGATCGACTTTTGCAAATCCCTCCGTTGATGACTTAACGGCAGCAGGACTGCCAGAGGAAACAAAAGTCTGGAAGCTTATTGATTCTGTTGGTGGCCGCGGTCTTATGGTGGGCGGTGCACAGATGAATGAAAAGCATTGTAATTTTATGATCAACACGGGAAATGCGACCTCCGCCGATTTAGAAAATCTAGGGGAAGAAATACGTGCCCGTGTTTTGGAAAAACATGGAATCACCCTACGCTGGGAAATAAGAAGGATGGGCGAAAGCCTATAAAAGATATGAGCAAAAAAGTAGCATTATTGGTGGGCGGCTGGTCTGCAGAACGTGAAGTTTCGCTGATGAAAGGCGTCCATATTGAAAAAGCCCTAAATGATGCAGGGTATGACGTCACTCTTATTGATGTGACAAGTGATATCCCTAAATTAATCAAAGATTTAACCCCTAAGCCTGATGTTGTTTTTAACAATCTTTATGGTCGCGGCGGTGAAGATGGTGTTATTCAAGGTATCCTTGAGGCGCTTGAAATTCCTTATACACATTCAGGCGTTGAGGCGTCGGCGATTGGTATGAACAAACCGATGGCAAAACGTATAGCCTCAAGTGCAGGCGTGCCAAGTCCGATGGGCGTTGTCGCGAGCAAACAAGATGTTCTTGATGAAAAGGTTATGCCGCGTCCTTATGTTGTAAAGCCTCTCAATGAAGGCTCAAGCGTTGGCGTGCGGATTATTATGGATGGTGAGAATCAAAAGCCCCTTGATGAAGCTCATTGGACCTTTGGTGAGCAAGTTCTGGTGGAGAAATTCATTCCGGGGCGAGAAATTCATGTTGCTGTTTTAGATGGAAAAGCCCAAGGCGTTACGGAAATTAAATTCCCGGGACGTTTTTTTGATTATGAGGCAAAATACAGTGATCAACGAACTCAGCTTGTCACTCCTGCCGATGTGCCTGCTGATGTGGCTAGAGCGGCAATGGGTTACGCAGAGGCAGTTTTTAATGAATTGGGCTGTCGCGGCCTTTCTCGTTGTGATTTTCGATATGATGATTCCAAAAGCGGAATAGATGGGGTATACTTTTTGGAAATTAATACCATGCCGGGTTTGGCCCCCGGATCAGTCGCCCTGATCCAGCCAGAACATAATGGCATGACCTTTGTTCAATTATGTTCCCATTTAGTAGAGACCGCAACATGTCAGGCTGGCGCAAAAAATCGAAAAAATCCATCATCAAGCGAAAAAGAAAATCGCCTGAGCGCATAATTTTTTTGGTTAGAAAATTTGGTCTTGTGCTAGGCGTTTTTGTCTTGATTGGCTGGCTTGGGTCTTGGTTTTTCTTATCCGATGCGGATTATCATACCAAAACATGGGCGCATGAAAAGACGCTGGGTTTTACAGCCGATTTAGGATTTACAGTCAAAGACCTTCTGGTGGAGGGGCGTCATTATACAGATGCAGACGCCGTGATGGCGATTGTGAATGTGCGTAAGGGCGATCCACTTTTTTCTTTCGATACAAAATCTGCCCAGGATATGTTGAACAAGCTTTCATGGGTAAAATCTGCGCATGTCGAACGCCGGCTGCCTGATACAATTTATATTGGACTCACGGAGCGCGAACCTTTTGCCCTATGGCAGAATAACAAGCAAATAAAATTGATTGATGAGGACGGTGTTTTTTTAACAGATCATAAGCTCGATCGTTTTAAAGATTACATCATGGTTGTTGGTGATGAGGCGCCAGAACATAGTGGGGATTTTCTGAAAATTCTGAATGTTGAAACGATTGTGCGCGATAAAGTTGAAAGCGCCCAATATGTGGGCGATCGTCGTTGGGATTTGGTATTAAAAAATGGCATCACTGTTAAATTGCCTGAAAATGATGTGTCACTCGCCCTAAGTCGATTATCATTGGCGCAAACAGAAGAAGCTTTACTTGATAAAGATATAAAAATGATTGATATGCGCGAAGTCGACCGTATAGTCATTCGAACAAAACCTGGCGCCGTTCAGGATTATCAAGAATATAAAGCAAGTTACAAATCAAACACCGCCTCAGGCGATTCAATTTAATTCAGGTCTTAGGCATCGCATGAAGCATAAAATTAAACCAAGAGGCTCTGTCATTGCCGCGCTTGATATTGGCACACACAAAATTGCATGCTTTATCGCGCAGGTAATTGATGATGAAGGGGGGCTAGAAGTCGTAGGTGTTGGCTATCAGGCCGCACAAGGAATCAAAAATGGCATCGTTGTTGATATCGACGCCGCCGATAAAGCTATCCGTCAGACTGTCCACACGGCGGAAGTCATGGCCGCAGAGGTTATGAAGGGTTACCCCCTTCGTGATGTAATAATAAATGTGCCAGGATCACAGGCCAAATCGCATAATCTATCAGCGGAAATACAAATCTCTGGCCAAGTCGTGACCGAGCAAGATATCCGCCGCGCCCTTGCTCGCGCGCAAGATCAAGTGCTGAGTGATAATTTAGAGCTTGTTCATACTATTCCCGTTTTATGCTCGATTGATGGAAATACGGGTATCATTGATCCGCGCGGCATGACGGGTGATAAGCTTGGTGTTGATATTCATATTGTGACAGGTGATTTAAGCGCCCTTCAAAATATGGCGACCTGCATTGATCGCTCTCATCTAGATATAATTGCGCTGGCCTCTAGCCCTTATGCGGCAGGTCTGGCGTCCTTGGTTGAGGATGAAATGGATTTGGGTTGTACCGTTATTGATATGGGGGCGGGGATGACGTCATTTGCCGTGTTTCAATCAGGGCAAATGATTTTTAGCGATTCTATTCCTGTTGGCGGCTGGCATGTAACAAATGATATTGCTCATGGTTTAACCTGTAGTAATGCCGACGCCGAACGTCTGAAAACATTATATGGCAGCGCTATTGTCTCAAGCAGTGATGATGCAGAGCTTATCGATGTCACCCGTCTGGGTGAATCGGGTAGTGACGCTATTCAATCTGTTCAACGCTCGCTCTTGATCGGTATTATTCAGCCCCGCCTTGAAGAAATTTTAGAGCTTATTAAATCCAAACTCGATAGAAGCGGTTTAGGCACGTCACTCGGGCGGCGCGTCGTTTTGACGGGCGGGGCAAGTCAGCTTCCGGGCCTGCGTGATTTAACGCAGCAAATTTTAGATAAGCAGGTGCGCCTTGGTCGTCCTATTCGTCTTAATGGCTTGCCTGACGCGGTTAGCGGTCCCGCTTTTTCCACAACGGCAGGGCTTTTAAACTATGTCGTGAGCAGGTCCCATGAAATGCCAGCTGAAATCATGGCAAGTGTTGATTCGGGCTCGCTTTGGGATCGTTTTAAATACTGGTGGAAAGAAAACTGGTAGTTATTTTTTATTATTCAGTGGATATCCCTGACTTATCCACAAGCAAAACGATATCCTATCTTGGCGCATTATAATAAGCGTGACACAATCTCTTTATCGATTCATTAGAGTCACTTAGGCGCATTTGCTGAGGTTTCAATTTGGATAGATAAAGGGGAAATTAACAATAAATCTTGCCGTGTTCCAAGGCCTTGCGAAAATTCTTTGTTTTGCTTCTTGGAAAACACACATAGAATCAAGAAAAAATAGACAGCCTGTTCAGGAGGTTTCACAAAATGATCAACGTTCGAATTAAAACACCAGAGGTACACAAATTGTCACCAAAAATTACAGTAGTAGGCGTCGGCGGCGCCGGCGGGAATGCCGTTAATAATATGATCTCATCTGGCCTTGAAGGCTGTGAGTTTTTAGTCTGTAACACAGATGCACAGGCACTGGAAGGATCGCTTTGCGATAACCAGATCCAGTTGGGAGCCAATGTGACAGGTGGACTAGGCGCTGGGGCAAAGCCAGAAATTGGTGCTAGCGCAGCCGAAGAGAGTATGGCGGAAGTCATGCAGTATCTTGAAGGCTCGAACATGGCTTTTATTACGGCTGGTATGGGCGGCGGCACAGGAACGGGCGCCGCACCGATTATTGCCAAAGCATGTCGTGATAGTGGTATCTTAACTGTCGGTGTTGTCACAAAACCTTTCCACTTCGAAGGGACGCATCGTATGCGTCAGGCCGAAGCAGGGATTGAGGAAATGCAAGAGTATGTTGATACACTCATCGTTATTCCAAACCAAAATTTATTCCGCGTAGCAAATGAGAAGACGACTTTTGCAGAAGCTTTTAAAATGGCTGATGGTGTTCTTCAATCAGGCGTTCGTGGTGTGACCGACCTTATGGTTATGCCCGGTCTGATTAATCTCGATTTTGCTGATATTCGTTCTGCTATGCTTGAAATGGGTAAAGCCATGATGGGTAACGGTGAAGCCGAAGGTGAGCGCCGCGCGGTAGAAGCGGCAGAAGCTGCTATTAATAACCCACTTCTTGACGATGTGTCGATGCAAGGTGCGCGCGGCGTCATCATTAACGTCACAGGCGGCCAAGACATGACGCTTTACGAAGTTGATGAAGCCTGTAATCGCATCCGTGATGAAGTTGATCCAAATGCAAACATCATCTTTGGGTCAACCTTTGATGATAAAATGGATGGTAAGATGCGTGTCTCTGTTGTTGCAACAGGCATCGATATGGCTGATTCTGCGTCAAAAACACGCAGCGGCACATCAGGTGTTCGTATAACTTCTGTGGGTGGTTCTACAAAACCATCTGAACCCGCAAAGCCAGCTTTGGAGCGTGCAACACCGAATGCGTATAAGCCACAAACAGAAGTAGCCCGTGAAATGACATTAAATGCGCGCAGTAAAGCATCTTCTATGTCTTCTTATTCATCAGCGTCTTCTATGCAAACAGCTATGGCAGCAGAGCCAGAAGCAGATATGTTTGAGCAGCGTGAGTTTGTGACTGCCACACCAATGGCATCACAATTGGCGTCTTCGACAGTCCGCGGCACTGTGCAAGGTGGACATTTTATTCCCCCTAGCCCTGTGATCCCTGAAAAGCCGGCAACAATTCCAACGGCGGCGCAAACCATGCAGGCTGCGCCAATGGTAAGACAATATGAAGAACCTGTTCAGCAGCAGCCACGTCAAGTTCAAATGCCGCAAACTCATTATCAAGACCGTGCTCCTGAAGTGGTTACAGCGCCGGCAGTGTCTTCTGGCCTTGTTCTTCGTCCGCCAGTGCCAGGTGCGCATGCGCATGAGCGTAAAAAGTCACCGTCACTCTTTGAGCGTATTACAGGCGTAGGCCGTCCTGACCAGTCTTCTGAAACCCAATATCGTGATGATGAGGGCTCAAGTGACACTGGATCAGTTAATGCAGGTGGTTTTAATTCTGGTCTTCGTGCTAATAAAGCGCCAGACGCAGTCGCGCCCTCACAAGGTCAGCTCAACATAGATTCACCAGCAGCGCCAAGTCAAAAGCGTGATGAAGATCTTGATATACCTGCGTTTTTGCGCAGACAGGCCAATTAGGCTTTAAAGTTTACTAAAAGTTATCTGGTGTCCTCCAGATTATTTTCCTTGATAGGGGCTCTCTTAGCAATAAGGAGCCCCTCTTTTTGATCGAGTCTGTATCATTTGTAACACACCGACATAAACAGTGATTTGAGGAATTGTAAGGCTTTGCGTATCTTATGAGTATGCAACATACCCTTAAAAATAGCTTTACGATTACCGATATAGGCCTTCATTCAGGCCGTGATGTGACGATGACCGCGCATCCTGCGGGCGTCGACCACGGTATTGTCTTTAAGCGTATTGATATGACAAACCTTTCACCAGCCGATCAAAGCGTGAAAGCGTTATGGAATAATGTTGTTGATACGCGCCTTTGTACTGTGATCGCAAATGATAAGGGCGCGCATGTTGGTACAATCGAACATCTTATGGCTGCGTTACGCGCTTGCGGTGTTGATAACGCGCTGATTGAAATTAACGCTGCTGAAGTGCCTGTTATAGATGGCAGTTCCATTCGTTTTGTTGAAGAAATCGAAAAAGTTGGCCTCCACGTTCAGTCCGCGCCGCGCCGCGCTATTCGTATCCTTAAAGAGGTTAAAATCAAAGAAGGCGACAAAGTAATTACTTTATCCCCGTCAAATGTCCCTGTTTTCGAAGGACTTATTGATTATTCATCTGTACCTGCGATTGGTGTACAGTCTTTTACCCTAAAACTTGTGAATGGTAACTTTAAGCATGACGTTGCTGATTGCCGTACTTTTGGCCTTCTGCAAGATGTCGAAGCCATGAAGGCGGCTGGTCTTGCCCTTGGCGGATCTATGGATAATGCCGTTGTTGTTGACGATGACCGCGTTCTCAATCCTGAAGGCCTTCGATGCCGCGATGAATTCATACGCCATAAAATCCTTGATGCTGTGGGCGATATTGCCTTGGCAGGCGGCTTGATGTTGGGACATTATAAAGGTCTTCGCGGTGGGCATGCTATGAACAACAAAGTGCTCCACGCGCTTTTTGCAGATCCTGACGCCTACGAAATTATAGATCTTTATCTTGATATTGCAGAGGCGGATATGGCTATTTACAACGATATCTCACCCAAACCCTCAGTTGCCGCGCTTTAAAGACACTCATCCCTCTTTTTATATCGTGAATAATATCGCCGATTATGGTGAAAACCCCTTTATTTTAGCGCGATAGCACGCTATTTATAGGCTATGCAGAAAATGAAATATACAGGCTTATGGGTTGCTGTTCTTGCGCTGTTTTTAACGGCGTGTAGTGGTAATAAAGATAAATCTCAACAGACAGATGCTGACGGTGCGCCTCTAGAGGTTCAAGTCCCTGTGGAAGATTTATACAATCAGGCCGCTGATGCGCTTGATCGTAAACAATATCTTGAAGCCAAACGTTTATTCGAAGAGGTAGAGCGTCAGTACCCTTATTCCAAATGGGCTACAAAATCAAAATTGATGGCCTCCTATGCTGCTTATGAAGCGGATCGTTATGACGAAGCCATTCTCGGCCTTGACCGCTTTATCGAACTGCACCCTGGTAACGAAGATATTGATTACGCGCATTACCTCAAGGCCCTTGCGTATTACGAGCAAATATCAGATGTCGCCCGTGATCAGAAAATGACAGAGCTGTCATTAAAAGCTTTTGATACACTCATCACACGCTTTCCCAATAGTGATTATACACGTGATGCAAAGTTAAAACGCGATCTAACGCTTGACCATTTGGCAGGTAAAGAAATGGAAATCGGGCGATATTACCTAAACCGTGGTCAGGTCAATGGCGGGCTCAATCGTTTTCGCACAGTGATTGAAGATTATCAAACAACGACACACGTGCCAGAGGCATTACATCGCCTTGTTGAATCATATCTTATATTGGGTCTTGAGAGCGAAGCGGTACGTGTTGCCGCCGTATTGGGACATAACTACCCTGGGTCAGAGTGGTATGCGGATAGTTATAAAATTCTAAAACCTGAATCACGTCAGCAATTGATAGAAGACCGCTCCTTTGTTGATAAAACAATCGATTCTCTTTTTAAACCAGACTAGAGAAGGGCCGCGTTAAATGCTCGCTAGCCTGTCTATTCAAAACGTTGTGCTCATTGATCAACTTGTGATCGATTTCAAAACAGGCTTGTCTGCACTTACGGGGGAGACGGGGGCGGGTAAATCTATCTTGCTTGATTCTCTTGGGCTTGCCCTTGGTGCACGGGCCGATAGCGGGCTTGTTCGATATGGTACCGATAAATCAACAGTGATTGCAGAATTTGATATTGCCGATAGCCACAGCGTTTTTAAATTTTTGGCAGATCATGAGATTGAGGTAGAAGCTCCCCTTATTCTGCGCCGCACTCTTACTAATGATGGAAAATCAAAAGCCTATTTAAATGACCAACCGATCAGTGTTGGCTTACTCAAGCAGGTTGGCGAAATGCTTGTTGAAATCCATGGGCAGTTCGATACGCATGTCCTTCTTGATGCTAAACACCATAAAGGCTTGCTTGATGAATATGGCACGCCTTTGGCTGAGTTAGATAAGCTGGAAAAAGCATGGAAAACATGGCAGGAAAAGAAAAAAGAATTTGAACATAAAAAAGCGGCCATGATGAAGGCGCGCGAAGATGAGGAATATTTTCGCGCCGCGCTCGAGGATTTAGACCGCCTAGCGCCAAAGGCAGGAGAAGAAGAAACATTATCTTCATTACGTACGCGTCTTATGAAACGTGAACAATTTATTGATGGGCTCAACGCCGCTGCGACAGATATAGACCAAATTGAAACATTAATGGGCAATGTCTGGCGCTCCATTGATAAACTCGCTGATGAAGGAGCGTCTATTCAAACGGCGCTCAACGGCGCTTCAGCAGAGCTTCAAGAGGCTTCGGCTTTAATCGCCTCTACTTTATCCGATATCGAAAACAGTGAGTATTCCCTTACTGAAATTGATGATCGCTTGTTTTCTCTCAAAGCGCAGGCACGAAAACACGCATGTGCTATTGATGATTTATCAGCAAAACGTGATGAAATAGCAGGTCTTTTAAATGCGATTGAAAACGAAGATAACGCCCTTGGTGATTTAAGAAAGGCCGTTCAGGACGCAAAGAACGATTTTCAAAAACAAGCTGAAAAAATTTATGCTTTACGTGTTAAGGCAGGAAAAAAAGTTTCTGATTTAGTGATGAAGGAGCTTGCACCGCTCAAACTCGATAAGGCAAAATTTGTGGTCGATGTCCAAAAACTGGAAGAAGAAAATTGGAATAAAAACGGCATGGATAGCGTGCAATTTCTTATTGCAACCAATCCAGGTAGTGCACCAGCGCCCTTAAGCAAGGTGGCATCGGGCGGGGAGATGGCGCGTTTTATGCTTGCGCTCAAAGTTGTTTTGGCCGAAGTTGGCGCAGCAGGAACATTGGTTTTTGATGAGGTTGATACGGGAATTGGCGGCGCAACGGCCTCCGCAGTGGGACAGCGTTTAGGTCAGCTTGCTCAGAATTTACAAATCCTTGTGGTCACGCATTCCCCGCAAGTGGCGGCAATGGCGGCGCACCACATGATTGTTGCAAAAAGCGGTGATAAAGATGTTAAAACCAATATCATAGCGCTGAATACACATAAAGGCCGCCAAGATGAAATTGCCCGTATGCTCTCAGGCACCGAAATCACACCAGAAGCCCGCGCCGCAGCTGATAAATTGTTAGAAAGTGTTCCACTTAAAAAGAGCGCGGCGTGATGTCTGAAAGCTTATTTGACACAAAATATGAAGACGCGCGATTACGGCACAGTAAACTCATCAAGGAGATACTGCGCCATGATGAAAAATATCATCGGCAAGATGCGCCTGAAATTTCCGATGGTGAGTATGACGCACTGCGCCGTGAATTAGAGTCTATCGAAAAAGATTTTCCTGATCTTGCTAGTAAAAATAGCCCATCCCAAAAAGTTGGGGCGAAGCCAGCCAAAGGGTTTAATAAAATCAAACATGCTGTTCCGATGCTCTCCTTAGGGAATGTCTTTAGCGAAGAAGAACTAAATGAATTTTTAGAGCGGGTACGTAAATTTTTAGGACTTGATGATACTGAGCTTTTAGAGATCATAGCGGAGCCCAAAATTGATGGACTTTCATGCTCATTACGCTATGAAAACAGTATCCTTGTGCAGGCTGCAACGCGTGGCGACGGTGCGGAAGGGGAAGATATACTAGCGAATGTTAAGACGATATCTGATATCCCGCAAAAGCTACCCGATGATGTTCCTTCAGTTTTAGAAGTGCGCGGCGAGGTCTATATGCGCCGCGATGATTTTGCCGCGCTCAATCAGCAGCAAACTGCAAAAGGGAAAGCAGAATTTGCCAATCCTCGTAATGCGGCAGCAGGAAGTTTGCGTCAACTCGATGCAACTATAACGGCAAGTCGTCCGCTTTATTTCTTTGGCTATGCGCTCGGCGAAGTCAGTGATAGTTTTTCACCAACGCAATGGGGAATTCGCGAAAAATTAAGTGCATGGGGATTTACTGCCGCCAACCCTGCCGCTCTGTGTCAAAATGCAAAAGATATAATGACCTATTACAACTCGATTAATGAAGCACGTCCCGATCTTAATTTTGAGATTGATGGAGTGGTGTACAAGGTCAATCGCCTTGACTATCAAGAGCGACTTGGCTTTGTTTCTCGCGCTCCGCGCTGGGCGACCGCGCATAAATTTCCTGCTGAAAAAGCGATCACGATTTTGCATGATATTGATATTCAAGTTGGGCGCACAGGTGTTTTAACGCCTGTTGCCCGCCTTGAACCAATCACTGTGGGCGGCGTTGTTGTGTCGAACGCAACGCTCCATAATGCCGATGAGATTGCGCGCAAAGACGTGCGTATTGGCGACCATGTCACGATACAGCGCGCAGGAGATGTCATCCCTCAAGTTCTGGGATATATTGAAAGTAAGCGTAAAGCTGATTCTAAACCTTATGTTTTTCCCAATAACTGCCCTGTCTGCGGATCAACGGCGATACGCGAAGAGGGCGAAGTTGCAACGCGTTGCACGGGCGGCCTTATATGCGCGGCGCAGGCGGTTGAACGGCTTAAACATTTTGTATCCCGCCTTGCATTTGACATTGATGGTCTTGGCGCAAAAATAGTGGAGCAATTTTGGAAAGAAGGATTGATAAAAACTCCTGCTGATATTTTTACATTACAAGAGCGTGATAAAAAAAGCCTGACACCTATTAGAGCCAAAGAGGGATGGGGCGAGCAATCGGCGCGTAATCTTTTTGCCTCGATTGAGGCGCGGCGGGTTATTGCCTTTAACCGCTTTATTTATGCGCTGGGTATTCGTCAAATTGGTGAGGCAACGGCGAAGAAACTGGCGGCCACTTATGGTGATTTACCCACATTACGCCGCTCTGTCTATGCCGCGCAAGATCGTCACAGTGAAGCCTATAACGACCTGATTAATATTGAAGATATTGGCCCCTCTGTCGCCGATGATCTGATTGGATTTTTTACCGAAACGCATAATCTAGATTTACTCGATGAATTAGAGGGCGCTCTTACGATAGAGCCTTATACTTTGCCTTCCAAAGGGGATAGCCCTGTTGCAGGAAAAACGGTTGTCTTTACCGGCAGCCTTGAACAAGTCACCCGCAGTGAAGCCAAAGCCAAAGCGGAAAGCTTGGGCGCAAAGGTTGCAGGCTCTGTGTCAAAGAAAACAGATTATGTGATTGCGGGCGCGGATGCGGGATCAAAGCTCAATAAAGCAAAAGATCTGGGTGTTGAGGTTTTAACAGAGCAAGAATGGCTTGACCTTATCCGCCCTTAAACCTACCACTCGATTTTCTTTAAAAAACCATAGAGAAGCGCATCACGAAACGGGTCAAGCTCATGCAATATTTCATGCTTACAGCCTTCCATCAAGATGAACGAGGTTGTAGCCGGGAGAGCAGGAATAATGTCGCGCACAGCCTGTGAATGAACAATGGTATCATGACCCGCAAGGGCAAAAAAACACGGTGTTTTTATTTTCCCAAGATGATACGTTTTTTTCAAAAACGCCATCGACTTATACGCATGGTAAAGCCACCCCAAAGTGGGCGCGCCGCCTTGTAAGCTGGGATCAGCTAAATACCATTTATTCGTAATAGCATCACGAAAGGGATCACTTGAGAATTTGTCTGTTCCATCACTTTTACGTGCCGTTTCTTCCCAATTTTTTCCAAAAGGTACATAGAATTTATGAAAAGGTTTGAGCACAGTGAGTAACCCAATCATGATAAAATCAGGAATAAGATGGAGCCCATTAATACCCATTAGCGGCGCAGAAAAACCAGCTGCTTTGAAATCATCAGGATATTCAATCATGTACCGCAAGGCGATATTACCGCCCGTTGAGTGTGATAGAGCATAGAGCGGTAAATCGGGATAGAGCGGTTTGATGCAGTTATCAATGAGTGTTTTTAAATCGGTCACATCCTTGTCAAATCCATCAGAATGACGTTTATGCGGATTACTTTTTAACCGCCCAGAGCGTCCCTGATAGTGCCAATCAAAAAGAACAACGGCAAAGCCTTGGGTTATAAAAAACTGGGCCGTTTCATAATATTTTTCAGTAAATTCTTGAAGCCCTTGAAGGAGGATAATCACGCCTTTAGGGTCTTTGCGGATGGGCGAACCATATCCATAATGGATATGATGTCCTGTTTCCTTGATACTAATCTCCGCTGTTGTCCAACCCTCTGGCGCTAAAAAGCGCTCTTTAAGATCGGGAATAGTCAGGGACGTTTCGCTCATGGATTAATCAAGAGCCTTTACGATATTTTCTGTCATCTTTTTTGCATCATCAAGAAGCATATAGGTGTTGTCAGCGTAAAATAAAGGGTTCTCAATACCCGCATAACCTGAGCCCATAGAGCGTTTTACGAATAAAACAGTCTTAGCGCGTTCAACATCCAAAATAGGCATGCCATAGATAGGTGAAGTTGTATCATTTTTTGCGGCCGGATTCGTGATGTCATTGGCGCCAATAACATAGGCGACATCTGCTTGTGCAAAATCACGGTTGATATCTTCAAGCTCATGGACATCGTCATAAGGCACGTTTGCTTCGGCCAATAGCACGTTCATGTGTCCGGGCATCCGTCCAGCAACAGGGTGAATAGCATAACTGACCTCGACGCCTTCTTTTTTAAGGGTATCGGCAAGTTCTTTTACGACGTGTTGCGCCTGCGCCACCGCCATACCGTACCCTGGTACGATAATCACTTTTGACGCATTTTTCATGATAAAAGCGGCATCTTCGGCAGAGCCAATTTTCGCCTGACGATCTCCATAATCATGCGCTGCGCCTGCAGTTTCCCCGCCAAGTCCCCCAAGGATAACGCTGATGAAAGAGCGATTCATTGCCTTACACATAATATAAGACAAGATCGCACCAGATGAGCCCACGAGCGCGCCTGTAATAATCAAAAGGTTGTTTTGAAGTGTAAAACCAATACCTGCAGCAGCCCACCCTGAATAAGAGTTTAACATTGAGACAATGACGGGCATGTCGGCGCCGCCGATTGGAATAATAATTAAAACACCGATTAATAAGGAGAATAGTACGAGCGCCCAAAAGAAAAACGGGCTTTGTGTGGCACATAGCATAACAATCAAAAAGATAATGACGCCACCAAGTCCTGCATTAATCGCATGCTGGCTTGGATAGGTGACAGGTTTACCTGATACAATCCCTTGGAGTTTACCAAAGGCAATAATTGAGCCTGTAAATGTAATCGCGCCAATAGCAAGGCCCAAAGATAGCTCAACTAAGCTTGATGTATGAATATCGTTTTCAAAACCGATACTGAATGCTTCGGGGTTATAAAAGGCTGAGGCTGCAACAAATACCGCCGCCAAACCAACGAGTGAGTGGAACGCCGCAACCAGTTGGGGCAATGCAGTCATTTCTATTTTTTTGGCTATAACAGTTCCGATTGTTCCGCCGATAAGCACGCCCAAAATAATCAGCCCCCAACTTTCGACCATAAATAAAGTTGTGATAATCGCAATCGCCATCCCTGCAATACCATAAGTGACACCGCGCTGCGCCGTATCAGGGCCAGACAATCCCCGAAGGGCAAGGATAAAGCAAATAGAAGAAACTAAATATGCAAGTGTTGAGAGTGTTTCCATTATCTTTATGCCTTTTTCTTACTGAACATGTGGAGCATACGCTTGGTGACGATAAAACCGCCAAAAATATTAATAGAGGCGAGGATAACCGCCAAAAACCCCATAAATTTCGAAAAGCTCATATCCATGGGGCCGGCGGCTACAAGTGCGCCGACGATAATCACGCTTGAAATCGCATTGGTCACGCCCATAAGCGGGGAGTGAAGTGCAGGAGTTACGCGCCAAACAACATAATAGCCAACAAAGCAAGCCAAAATAAAAACGGTTAATCCGTTTAAAAAGAACGAAGCTTCATGCCCACCCATTGTTGCTGATGTCTCAATCGCAAGCTCTTTGGCTTGAGTTGCCAGTGTTTCAAGTTGTACGGCAAAATCATTTGCCTTAATGGTGATATCATTTGGAGTATCAGTTGTCATGATTAGGCTTCCTTAACAGATTTCTTCGTGGTCGTTTTTACTGCAGTTTTTTGAGCAGGTGACTTTTTAACAGCTGTTTTCTTGACGGCTTTTTTAGCTGGCGACTTTTTCACGTCTTCTTTTTTTGTAATAAAATTTGGATGAATAATGGTGCCATCTTTAGTCAAGGCAACACCTTTAACAATCTCGTCTTCCCAATCAATGATGAGCTCTTTTTTATCTTTATCAATGATCAGGTTTAAAAAGTTAAAAAGGTTTTTTGCATAAAGGGCTGAGGCATCACTCGCAAGGCGGCTGGGAATATTGTAATGGGCCACGATGGACACGCCATGTTTTTTGATGGCTTTTCCGCCTTCGGATAAATCACAATTACCGCCCATATCAACCGCCATATCAACAATAACAGAGCCCGCCTTCATGGATTTAACCATAGCCTCGGTTACCAATTTTGGCGCGGGGCGACCCGGAATAAGGGCGGTTGTGATAACAATGTCTTGCTTGGCAATTGTGTCTTCAACCAATTGGGCCTGTTTTTTCTTATAAGCCTCTGACATTTCTTTGGCATAGCCACCGCTTGTTTCAGCTTCTTTAAATTCATCATCTTCAACCGCAATAAAAGTTGCGCCCAAAGATTGGACTTGTTCTTTTGCGGCGGGGCGCACATCTGTTGCCGATACGACTGCTCCGAGGCGTTTGGCTGTGGCAATCGCCTGAAGGCCAGCAACGCCTGCGCCCATTACAAATACTTTTGCAGGGGGAACTGTGCCCGCTGCGGTCATCATCATGGGAAAGGCGCTCGCAAAATGCTCTGCCCCATCAAGGACGGATTTATACCCTGCCAGATTTGATTGTGATGACAAGACATCCATGCTTTGTGCGCGGCTAATACGCGGCACCATTTCCATGGCATAAAGATAAGCACCTTTTAACGCCGCCTCTTTAATAAGGGCGTCATTTTGGTAAGGGTTTACAAGTCCAATTAAATGCGCGCCTTTTTTAGCCGCCTTGATATCTGCCGAAGTAATTTGAACTTTAAGGATAATGTCCGCATTGGCAGCATGATCTGTCCCATTTACAATTTTTGCGCCCGCTGTTTTATAGCAATCATCAGTGAAATTGGCATGCTCGCCTGCGCCCGCTTCAATCGTCAGCGAACAACCCATCGCCGTTAATTTTTTAACAGTTTCAGCGGAGGCCGCGACGCGGCGTTCATGATTTGTGGTTTCTTTTAGTATCGAAATTGTTAGAGGCACAGCTCAATTCCTTTATTTATAGCTTTATGAAGTATAAGACAGTGACTCATAATCTGCACTTTGTGAAGGGGCTACAGAAAGTCTCGAACAGGTTTTTTGACTTTTTTGCAGTCAGGGTGCGTATTTTGGAGTATAACGCGCACTATGACAAAACAAACTCTAGAACAACTATATGCGCTTGATTTACTTGTATTTACAGATAAATGTGATTTGCCGGACCAAGGAACCTTTATAGAAGTAATAGCAACAAAAGGAATTGATGTTTCAGGTCGTTTATTCGCCCTTGTCTCTCATGATGATTTAAAAAATGATAAATCCTTCAAACAATTTCAGGCGGCGCATCAGGCTATGCTTGCGGCCTATAGAATCAAAGACTATACCTGCGCAGCCCAAGACCTTAAAGAGGCGCGCGATTTTGCTGGTAATTTAGGGTTTGAGGTATTGTCACCCTTTTATGACATTATAAAAATCGATATAATTCGGGGATTAACGGGAAAAGCGGAATAAAATCGCGATACAGCGCTTGACAAAAGGCGCTTTTGAACGGTATTGTCCGCCCATCATTCAATACGGGATCGAAAGTAAGAGCCATGAAAGTTGTTAACTCATTGAAAACATTGAAAAAGCGTGACAGAAACTGTCGCGTTGTTCGCCGTAAAGGCCGTGTTTACGTTATTAATAAAATCAATAAGCGCTATAAAGCGCGTCAAGGCTAAGTCTTCACAGGCTCATGAAGCCTATTTTTTACAATAATTCGATCAAAACCTTTCTTGGAAACAAGGGAGGTTTTTTTAATACAGTGTTTTATTGCCTAAGTTGTATAAATCATGAAAAGAACACGTGCGTGACGGCTTGTTCTTTGCTATAAACCAGCATTCTTCAAAATTATATTCCTTAAGGGTTAAGATGTTTTCAAAACTATTTGGTTTTATGTCTGCTGATATGGCGATTGACTTGGGCACCGCGAACACACTTGTTTACGTTCGCGATCAGGGGATCGTCTTAAACGAACCCTCTGTTGTGGCCATCTCGATGTATGGCGGTAAAAAGCAAGTCTTGGCTGTTGGAAATGAAGCCAAACAAATGCTTGGTCGTACACCCGGTAATATTGTCGCAACGCGCCCGTTACGTGATGGCGTGATCGCCGATTTTGAAGTCACTGAAGCGATGATTAAACACTTTATCCGTAAAGTGCATAATCGCCGGACTTTTGTTTCCCCTAAAATGATGATTTGTGTGCCTTCAGGCTCAACTGCCGTCGAACAACGCGCCATCCAAGAATCTGCCGAAAGCGCGGGCGCGAGCGAAGTCCGTCTTATTGAGGAGCCAATGGCCGCCGCAATTGGCGCGGGCTTGCCAGTGACTGAGCCGTCAGGCTCTATGGTTGTTGATATTGGGGGCGGCACGACTGAAGTTGCTGTGATATCGCTTGGCGGAATTGTTTATGCAAAATCTGTGCGCGTGGGCGGCGATAAGATGGATGAGGCTGTTATCGCCTATATCCGCCGCGTCCATAACCTGCTCATTGGTGAAAGCACGGCTGAGCGGATTAAAAAAGAAGTCGGATCCGCTTGCCCGCCGGCTGATGGTGTGGGCCGCACAATGCATATTAAAGGTCGTGATCTTATGAACGGCGTACCAAAAGAAATTGTTATTACAGAACGTCAGGTTTCCGAAAGCCTTGCTGAGCCAGTAGGACAGATTATTGAGGCCGTCAAAGTTGCCCTTGAACACACCGCGCCAGAACTTGCAGCAGATATAGTTGAAAAAGGGATCGTCCTGACGGGGGGCGGCGCATTGCTTGCCAATCTTGATTTCGTTTTGCGTCATGCAACAGGACTCCCTGTTACAATTGCGGATGATCCGCTTTCTTGTGTTGTGCTGGGAACGGGACATGCGTTAGAAGAAATGAAGACATTACAAAGCGTCCTTATTGGCTCTTACTAAGTCGTTATTAACAATGCTTAAAATTGCATTAGGCGTTGAAACCTAACCCTTAATGCCATAAAATCATTGCGTATCGTATTTTTAATTTAGCGCAGATTAAGTGGTAAAAGTGAAACCAAGATTGAAACAAAGATCATTTTCAAAAGGAGCGCTTTCAAATGTGTTGCCTTTTGATGTCTTGAATGGGCGCTCTGCGATTATTGCACTTTTGGCTTTATCAGGCTTACTCTTGTTTTCTTCGATTATTAATCCAAGCTTTATGCAAGGGGCGCGAACAGGTCTTGTGGACATAACAGCGCCCGTTTTAAAGGCAATTAATACCCCATTTGATATGGCGGCCAATTTTGTCGGCGGTGTTTCAGGCCTCACTAATTTACGTGCAGAAAACGCACAATTGGAAGCAGAAAACAAGCGCCTTCGGGAATGGTATCAAACCGCCCTTATGCTTCAGGCGGAAAATCAATCCTTACAAGAACTTTTAAACGTTAAAGTAGATGCACCGCATAAATATATCACCGCCAAGGTGATTGCTGATTCAGGCAACTCATTTGTAAAAACAGTTTTAGTTGGTGTTGGACAAATAGATGGCGTTCAAAAAAATCAAGCTGTCCTAGGTGAAGAAGGCTTAATTGGCCGTGTCATTGAGGTAGGAAAAACATCTTCACGCATCATGTTGCTTACTGATTTAAACTCCCGCGTTCCTATCATTCTTGAAGGAACACGTCAAAAAGCCATGCTTACTGGTAGTAACGCCCCCTTGCTTGATTTGAAATACATCCCCGATGATAGTGCAATTACAACTGGCATCCGCGTTGTGACCTCTGGTGATGGCGGTGTTTTTCCCTCTGGACTTCCTATTGGGCGCGTATCGTCTATAGAAAACAAAAGCATAAAAGTGAAACCTTTCGCGGATATCAACCACGTCAGCAATGTCCGTATCGTTAATACAAGCATTAATCCTAATCTCATGTCTATCGACCTTGATACTTTTAAAGACATTCATTAGGACGCGGCGCTTTATACATGCGTAACGCTTTTTTTACTTCAGAAAATTTAGATTGGATTTGGCGTTTAGGGATAGCGCAGGGTTTTGTTGGTCTTATGCTTCTTCTGAGTCTTGTTAGTTTTTCTATCCCTTATAGCGATAGTATTCGTCCATTTTTTGTTTTAATGCCGCTTTATTATTGGAGCATTTATAGGCCGTCACTTGTTCCTGTTATCATCCTTTTTGCGCTTGGCCTTATTGTGGATTTTGTCTCCGGGTTTCCTATTGGTCTGCACGCGGCGCTTTTTGTCATTGTACATTTAATCGTTAAAAGGCAGCGTCTATTTTTGATGGGACAGCCTTACCCAATGTTTTGGATGGGTTTTGCGATTGTGACAACGTTCGTTTTTGTGGCCCAGTGGCTTTTCTTTTCTCTTATTAACCTTCAGTTGATGGCGCTTAATGAAATTATCGCGAGTAATTTTATTACGATCTTGTTTTTCCCTTTTATTGCCATGATTATGGCGTTTATTCAAAAAATATTGCCGCGCCCGCCAAAAGGTTATTGATTGCTACTTGATTGCGCCGTACTTATTGGTGATAAAGAATACCTACCATGATGGATGAAAATTTTGACCGCTCCAAAAGCTTTACGCGCCGTGCCTTTGTGGTTGGCGCGGTACAGGGCGCTGTCTTGGCTGTCTTAGGCGGGCGCCTTGCGTGGTTGCAAATCGTAGAGGGGCAAAAATACAAGACACTCGCCGATAGAAACCGCATTAATGTGAAAATGACTGTGCCCTCACGCGGTGAGGTTGTGGACCGTTTTGGTGTACCGCTTGCTCTGAATAATCAAAATTTCCGCGTGCTGATGATTCCTGAACAATCGGAGGACCTTGAAAAAGCCCTCAAAGAATTATCGAATTACATCGAACTCGATCAAAATGCGATTGATAAAGTTCTCAAACGCGCCAAACGCGCTGCATCATTTGCTCCTGTTGAGGTTACAGATAATCTGAGCTGGGAAGATGTCGCCAAAGTGGAGGTAAACCTGCCTGACTTACCTGGTATGAGCATAGATGTTGGTGAGATCAGAACATATCCGCTCGCCGAGGCGACAGCGCATATTGTTGGTTATGTTGGCGCGGTCACGCAATCCGATTTAGAGAGCAGCGATCAACAGGTTCTAAAACTTCCTGATTTTCGTATTGGCAAAACAGGGATTGAGCGCTCATATGATGAAGCCATTCGCGGACGTGAAGGCACGGCGCATATGGAGGTGAATGTACGCGGTCGCGAAGTACGCGAGCTTCAAAAAAATGAAAGCTTGTCGGGAAAACGCCTTGTCTTAAGTATAGATGCAGAACTTCAGCGCTTTGTTCAAACGCGCCTAGGGTATGAGCGCAGCGCTTCTGCGGTTATTATGGATGCTCATACAGGCGCGGTTTACGCTCTTAGCTCGTTTCCTTCATTTGACCCTAATTTATTTGTTAAAGGGATCGATCAAGGGCGTTATCAAGAATTATCAAACAATCCTGCTTTTCCTTTTAATAATAAAGCGATAAGCGGGCAATATCCGCCGGGATCAACATTTAAAATGATCACGGCACTTGCCGCCCTTGAGTCTGGTGTGGCGAAAGAACGCACTGTTGTTCATTGCCCCGGTCATTTTGAGTATGGCACAGATAAATTTCATTGCTGGAAACGCAACGGTCACGGCAATGTTGATATTGTTGAAGCGTTAATGAAGTCATGTGACACTTATTTTTATAAGCTCTCTCTCGATATTGGTATTGATCGTATCGCCAAAACAGCGCGGCGTTTTGGTTTAGGACAAACTTATAATTTTGATCTACCCGAAGAGCGCGATGGTCTTATCCCTGATAAAGACTGGAAAATGGCCAAATTAGGTCAGTCTTGGCAGCCTGGGGAAACGATTGTCGCCAGTATTGGCCAAAGTTATACCCAAACAACGCCTTTGCAATTGGCGGTGATGACAAGCCGTTTCGTGAATGGCGGTTTTGCCGTTGAGCCATGGCTTGTTGGGTATGAGGGATCTAAGCTATTGCATAATAAGCAATGGCCTTCGATGAATGTGAATACAGAGTATTTGAGGTTAATAAAAGATGGGATGGATAAAGTCGTTGATGATAAAGACGGGACGGCTTACGCATCCCAAATGAGAGAACCTGAATGGCGCTTTGGTGGTAAAACGGGGACGGCGCAGGTTAAACGTATTTCCGCGCGTGAGCGTGCCTTAAATATTCGCGCTGGTGATGATGAATGGAAATATCGCCACCACGCACTTTTTGTGGGCTACGCGCCTATAGATAACCCGCGTTATGTTTGTTCAGTCGTTATTGAACATGGTGGAAGCGGATCAGGAGCAGCTGCGCCTTTGGCAAGAGATCTGCTCCGTTTTACACAAGAGCGCGACCCTGCAAAAACGGAAATGAAGGTTTAAGGCTATGATAAAAGCCGTCCCTACTTTAGATAATAATCTGAACTTCTTGACCAAGATTCAACGCCTCAGCTGGGCGCTGATTTTGTTTATTATTATCTCTGCTGGCATTGGCTTTACTGCGCTTTATTCCGCCGCTGAGGGGAATTTAGACCCGTGGGCATCAAAACAAATTATTCGTTTTTGTGTGGGTATGGGCGCGCTTTTTTTTATCGCCTTTGTTGATATTCGGTGGTGGTATCGTTTGGCATATCCATTATATTTTTTAGGGCTTATCTTGCTTGTGGTCGTTGAGATTAAAGGGCATATCGGTATGGGGGCGCAGCGCTGGATTAATTTGGGTTTTATTAATCTTCAACCCTCTGAATCCATGAAAATCGTCGTTGTGCTTGCCCTTGCGCGATATTTTCATACGGCTACGCCTGATGATATGCGAAATATCCGCTTTCTTTTTCCTGCCGCGATGCTCATTTTAACGCCAGTGGCACTTGTCTTGTTGCAACCTGATTTGGGGACATCGTTGATGATTGTTATGGCGGGTATTACAATGTTTTTCCTTTCAGGGGCGCCGATTTTATATTTTATTATTGGCGGTGTGCTGGTGGCGCTCTCTCTACCTGTTGCATGGGGCTTTATGCATGATTACCAAAAACAGCGCGTGCTAACTTTTCTTAATCCTGAATCCGACCCGCTTGGATCTGGCTATCATATTATTCAATCGAAGATTGCCATTGGCTCTGGCGGGATTGAGGGGAGAGGTTTTCTTGAAGGCACACAAAGCCGACTAAATTTCCTGCCTGAAAAACAAACAGATTTTATCTTTACGCTTTGGGTTGAAGAATGGGGGTTTTTAGGCGGCTTATTTCTGCTCGGCATTATGGGCGGTATATTTCTGTTTGGACAATTGATGGCACAAAAAATCCGCTATTCTTTTGGTCGTCTTTTGACGATTGGGATTACGGTCAACTTCTCCCTCTACGTTTTCATCAATACGGCGATGGTCATGGGTCTTATCCCTGTTGTGGGCGCACCTTTACCACTCATATCTTATGGCGGTACGTCAATGTTAATGGTGCTTGTTGGATTTGGCCTGATGTTATCGGCCTATGTACACCGCGACGCAAAATTGCCAAGGATGTAGAGGACTTATGCCGCTTTAGAGTGGCTTATCCCTTTTGCATCAAACATCTGCGCTAGCTCACCTGTTTCGGCCATTTCGCGAACGATATCACACCCGCCAACAAATTCACCTTTAACATAGAGCTGCGGTATTGTTGGCCATTGGCTAAAATCTTTAATGGCTTGTCGCATTGTCTGATCTTCGAGGATGTTAATATCCTTAAAAGAGACACCCATCTCAGACAGCGTCTGCACAACAGCGGCAGAAAAGCCGCACTGCGGGAAAACGCCTGTGCCCTTCATGAATAAAACAACATCATGGCTTGCGATTTCTTTTTTAATTTGGTCAAAAACAATATTTTCCATTTTACTCTCTTTTACATTTTACTCTGGTGTTGCAGTTTGTATGGCAAGGGCGTGAAGCTCATTACCCATACGGCCTTGAAGAGCCTGATAAACTCTCTGGTGCTGCTGAACACGCGATAATCCCTCAAAGGAGGCAGAGATAATATGCGCCGCATAGTGGTCCCCATCACCGCGTAAATCAGTAATTTCAACTTTTGCGTCAGGAATTCCCTGAACGATGAGCGCCTGAATATGCTCCGCATCCATCCCCATGGTTTAGGCGCTTTCTGTTTTGATCTGCTTTTGTGCCTCAACAAAGAATTCTTGCAGTTTGGCGTCAATCATATCATCACTAATTGTGGCGTCTTGCTTAATCATGACGGGGATAATCGCACGTTTGACGTCATCAAATCCGGCTTCTTCAAGGTTTGCACCTACTAAATCAGCGGCCAGAGCTTGCGATTCGGCCTCAGAAAGGCCAATTTCTTTACCGAGCCACAGGCCAAAAAGCTTACAACAGCGCGCTTCTGCCTTGAACATGAGGGCTTCATCTAGGGCGAATTTGTTCTCAAATGCGTTCTTACGATCGTCTAAACCTGACATTTTAGTACCTTTTCCTGTAAAACAATTAAATCCTATGTAAGGTATCATTTGAATCTTTTGAAATCCATGGTTATATACTGATATTACGCAAATTTAAGACATATGCTGGGTCATAATAAGGCCTTTGCGCTTAAAAAGTTAAAGGACGATTATGAGCAGAAAAAAACTATATGACGGTAAAGCAAAAACAATCTTTGAAGGACCAGAGCCAGGTACGGTCATTCAGTATTTCAAAGATGACGCCACGGCCTTTAACGCAGTAAAGCATGCTGTTATTGCTGGCAAAGGAGTTTTAAATAACCGTATTTCATCCCATATCATGAGCAAGTTAGAAGCGATTGGTGTGCCAACGCATTTTATCAAGCAAATTAATATGCGTGAACAGCTTGTCCGTGAAGTTGAGATTGTTCCGATTGAGCTTGTTATCCGTAACGTTGCCGCAGGATCCATTTGCAAGCGCCTTGGTATTAAAGAGGGGACAATCTTCCCGCAGCCTATCGTTGAATATTTTTACAAAAAAGACGAGCTTGGCGATCCGATGATTAGCGAAAGCCATATTGTCAACTTTGGCTGGGCAGACCCTTATGAACTCGAAGAAATGGTTGGTCTTGCTTACCGTGTCAATGATTACCTTAATGGTTTATTCGAGGGGATTGGTCTACGCCTTATTGACTTTAAGCTAGAATTTGGACGCCTTTGGGGTGAGCATGGCGATCTTTACATTATCCTTGCGGATGAAATATCCCCTGATAACTGCCGCCTTTGGGATTCAAAAACGGGCGAGAAAATGGATAAAGACCGCTTTCGTCAAGACCTTGGTGATTTGGTTGAAGGCTATCAAGAAATTGCAAAACGTCTTGGCCTTATCCCTGAAAGTGTCATCATGGAAGATGGTGGTATTAACGAGGACGCCCTAAGAGATTTAAGCGGTATTGAAAATGAAGTCGGCAAACAACGTCGCCTGCGTTCTGTTAATAAAATATCCTCTAAAAATCCGCGGAAGGGCTGAGATTACTCATGATATATCGTATCTTTATGAGCGCATTTATTTTTCTAGGTTTTAGTTATAGTGGAGTCAGTCATGCCTCTATCAGTATGGAGGCGCCAGTATGCAATTTTATTGGTGTAGTTCAGGATATTAATGTTCGTAAAGAAGATGGTAAAGGCATCTCTGAAGGAAAGACGTTCACATACATAGATGTTACCGTGGATATTGTTAAAGGCGGCACACAAGATTCCACTGATTCAGCCTCAGAGTGCAATATAGAAGATGCAAGCAGACAAATTTTTCAGATGCGAAATTCTATTTTGGGTAAATATCACCCGCATATTCCAAAGCTGGGAGCGTGCATTAAAGGTTACTCCCAATTTATGGGGGACGGGAACTTTATGAGTGGACGATGGCTTACAGTTGAAGAAAATTTAGACGCTGCGTCTTGCTCTTTAAAAAATAACTAAGACACAAATTGTTCTTTTAAAATACGCTCTTCTAGGTTGTGGTCAGGGTCAAACAAAAGCGTGCAGCTCTTTGTGGCCATTTGTTCGATCTCAACACGCACAACATCACGAATTTCTGTAGAATCTGCCGTGGCACTGACGGGACGTTTATCAGGATTAATAATATCAATTTTAATTTTTAAGTGCGCAGGCAATAATGCGCCGCGCCAACGCCGCGGACGAAATGCCGAAATAGGGGTAAGCGCAAGCACATTTCCTGATAGCGGGATAATAGGCCCATGCGCCGACAAATTATACGCCGTGCTTCCTGCGGGTGTTGCTACCAAAATCCCATCGCAGACAAGCTCGGGGATGCGTTCAATCCCATCAACAGCAATATTCAGTTTTGCGGCCTGGCGTGTTTCACGCAAAAGAGAGACTTCGTTAAACGCCAGCCCTTCATGGTTTGTTCCATGAATATCCGTGGCGATCATTTTGAGCGGATAAATATCAACTTTATGAGCCTGTGTAATACGGTCTTTTAAATTTTCGGGGCGAAAAGGGTTGAGCAAAAATCCAACAGATCCCACATTAATCCCATAAACAGGAAGACCTCTTTCATACGTTGTGTGAATTGTTTCCAACATGGTGCCATCCCCGCCAATTGCCACCGCTATATCAGCATCTTCAATATCGTGATGCTGATAATGTTCAAGCAGGTCATTGAGCGCAAGCGTTGCCTCTTGCGTATCGGCGGCGTTAAAGCTAATTTTTGGCGGCTGGCTCATGGTTTATGCAGATTGCTCTTTGGGTTTTAAATGCGCATTTTGCGCCTGCCATGTTTCTGGCTCATTTAAAAACAGCTCAACTGACTCGATCGTTTTAGCATCAAAGTAATCTTTCTCTTTGGCAACCTCCAATACATCCCACCAATTACAAAGGCAATGGAGATTCATGGAGAGTTCTTTCATGCGTTCCTCACTTTTTGCGAATGTACCGTAATGAAACACAACAAAGCTGTCCTTTACTTGCGCGCCTGCCTGACGCAGTGCAGTGACGAACGGCACTTTTGACCCGCCGTCACGTTGTAAGTCCTCAACCAAAAGCACATTTGGATTTGAGCCCTCTTCGAAATGCCCTTCAATTTGCCCCATACGCCCAAAGCCTTTTGGTTTTTTTCGCACATACAGCATTGGCAAATTCATCCGCTCTGCCAAAAAAGCGGCATAGGGAATGCCAGCAGTTTCCCCACCAGCAACATAGTCAATACCCAAATCTTTAAGCATCTCTGTCGCAAAGCCCATTAACTGAGAACGCTCTTTTGCGAACGCAATCGGGCGGCGGCAATCCACATAAACAGGGCCAATCGCGCCAGACGTATAAACAAAAGGCTGCACGGCGTTAAAGCCAACACATTTTGTATTAATGAGTATTTCCGCGCTTTGACGGGCGATATCTTTTTTGTCCATGGTCATGTCCTTATTTTTATATATCTTCTTATATCAAATTTTACTGACTAACCCAGAGAATTCTGCCCATCCAGACGACATCATTACTCGCAAGCTTAATGTTATGATGCGCGGGGTTCAGGGAATCAAGCTCAATACCGCTCGCGTTTTGGCGCACCAAATGTTTTGCCATCACTTCGCCGCTGGTTGTTTTAACCACGACGCGATCCCCGCGCTTAATTTTTGCGTGTGGCGATACGATAAGAACATCATCTTTACGATAAAGTGGCTCCATTGAATCGCCCGTAATTTTTAGGGCATAGATTTTACTATCGCTGAGTTTATTGACTTGCGGAAATTGAACCTCGTCCCAACTATCGCCTGCGGGATAACCATCTTCGTCAAAATATCCTTTTGCGCCCGCTTGGGCAAAGCCGATGACGGGGATGGTAAGGGTTTGTTCTTTATACGGCGCAGAAACATTGTCATCAACAAGTCCAATAAAATCAGACATCGTCGCGCCCGTAGCGGCCAAAATACGCGAGATACTCTCAGTAGACGGCCAGCGTGGTTTGCCATCAGGGCCAAAACGCTTGCTCTTGTTAAACGATGTCGGATCAAGCCCAGCCTGCTTGGCAAGGCCAGAGGCGCTATAGCCAAATAATGTGCCGAGGCGGTCAATCGCTTGCCAGATTTTATCATGCGTCAACATTGTCTGTTTTCTTTCTGCTCTTGCTCATAAGTCTTTGTAATCATTGAATAGGATTAAACTCCCATTTTATCGCCGTAAAGTAAACCAAAATAAATAGGAAAATATTCTTAAATTTATCTTGACATGAGAACATAATCCTATCATAAGTAAGAACATAAAGCGAACAAATGTGTTCAAAAACAGGAAAAAAGATAAAAACGAAATAAAAAGAAAGAACAAACGCCATGCCTTCCGATAAATATAAAACACCAAAAACCAGCAATGATCGTGACTATGTACTGTTTTCAGACGCGGTCGAGGCGTGGTTTTGGTTTATTCAGGCGCAAGAGGCCAAAAACGAAGGGGCGCGCTTTACAGCAGGGCAATCGTTAAACCCGCGCCCATGTGAGCCGACGGATATTTTAAAGATCCTTGATACGCTCTATCGTAATCGTCGCCTTATGCGCGAGCATTTGTTGGTCTTGCGTCATTATGGCCGCCGCCAACTCGCCCCCGATGCGCGGCGTGTGAAGGAGATGCGGGCGCATTCCCTTTGGGCCGAAGCGATGGATCGGATAGAGCCTATTTTAATTCGAAAAGGCATCGTAAAAGAACAAGCATTTTTAAAACTGCCCGAAAAAATAGAACAAAAAAAACTGACTTGTCCTCATCCGAATAAATATTGGGTGCACGGCGCCGTTGTCCATCAGGGGCGTTTGTCATGTTAAAAACAGGTGAATTAAACACAGATGAGCGCCCTAACGTCGCGCAAGACGCATGGGTGGTTTTTAGCGGTGAGACGGATATACCGTGGCTTAAGATATTAAAACCCGGTTTTCGTCATTGCTTTGTTTTGATTAATGACGGGGTACGCTGGATGAGTATTGATCCGCTGTCATCTTATACAGAGGTGCTAATTTATCATCACATTACGCCGTGCTTTGACTTGCCGCATTGGTTGCAAGGGCGCGGTTATAAAGTGATGAAAACTAACATTACCCGCGATCATAAAAAGGCCGCGCCCGTTATGATTTTTTCATGCGTGGAGGCGATTAAACGCCTTTTAGGTATCCACAAGCATTTTGTTTTTACGCCTCATCAGCTTTATCAGTTTTTAAAATCAAACACAAAAACACACAACACTATACCACAACAAAATAAGGAGATTTCCTATGGGTAGTTTAACCAAACGGCCAAAAGTACCAACTGCGCCGCAGCCTGTCGTGATAGCGCCAAGTGTCCAAGCGCCCGTTGATACGGGGCTAAGTGAAGATGACGAGCGCGCCCAAGTTCGCCAAGAAAGTTTGCTACGCCGCTCACGCGGACGCTTAGGCACTGTGTTCACTGGCTTTCAAGGGCTGCTCTCTGAGGTGAGTACAGCAGATACAACGGCGCGTAAAACGCTACTAGGAGAATAAAATGGAATTAGCAAACAATAAAAACGAAACCGCCGATCTAACGCGTTTTATTCGTGGTTTTGAAACGGCGAGAAATCATCGCATGAATTGGGAAAGTCATTGGCAAGAGTGTTATGATTTTGCCTTGCCACAACGCGGTACAATTACGCGTTCATTTATCCCAGGTGGCAAACGTATTAATAGCCTTTACGATGCCACGGCGATGGATAGCGTCGATCAGCTCGCCGCTAGCTTGCTTGGTCATTTAACGCCGCCATGGTCACAGTGGTTTGGATTTAAACCAGGACCAGATTTAAATGAAGCAGAGGCACAAGCGATTGCGCCACTGCTTGAAAAAGCGGCCAAAACAATTCAGGCGCATTTTGATCGCTCTAACTTTGCGGTTGAAATTCATCAATGCTTTTTAGATTTAGCAGTGGGCGGAACATCCACTCTTTATTTTGAAGAAACGGCGCCAGGGTCAGATTCTGCCTTTAAATTTTCTGCTGTCCCTTTAAGTGATATTGTTTTGGAAGAGGGCGAGCATGGTTTTTTGGATACATCCTATCGCCAGCTTTCGCTCAATTTATCTAAGCTTTTTGTGCGTTATCCTGATGCGGAATTACCGCTTTCAATTTTACGACAAGGGGATCAAAACCCTGATCATAAATTTGATGTGCTGGAGGGGGTTATACCAAATAAAGGGGTGTATGAATTTATCGCGGTTTTCGCTGATGATGCAAACCCTGTTTTATTAAAACGTGGTCGTTTTGATACCTCACCTGCTATCTCTTTTCGCTAGACAAAATCACCGGGGGAAGTGTATGGCAGATCGCCTGTGATGAAGGCTCTCCCTGATATTAAAACAGCGAACAAAGTCGTGGAGCTTATTTTGAAAAATGCATCAATTGCGGTCACAGGCATTTGGCAAGCGGATGACGATGGGGTTTTAAATCCCGCCAATATTGAGCTTGTTCCAGGCGCCATTATCCCCAAAGCTGTTGGCTCGCAAGGCCTGAAGCCGCTAGAGATGCCGGGGCGCTTTGATGTATCTGAATTAATCCTTAGTGATCTTCGCAGCCGCATTAAACATGCGCTCTTAACCGATAAGCTTGGGGCAGTAAATGGCACGCGTATGAGCGCAACAGAAGTATTGGAGCGCGCCAATGAAATGGCGATGTTACTTGGTGCAACCTATGGGCGTTTACAATCAGAACTTTTAACGCCGCTGGTCAAGCGTGCGTTTACAATCCTTAAACGCCGCGGCGAAATTCCCGATATGATGTTAGATGGGCGCACAATTGCGCTTGAATATCGCTCACCCCTTGCACGGGCGCAGGCGCAAAAGGGTATTCAAAACACACTCACATGGATTGAAACAGTTTTATCCATGGGCGGGCAAGCGGCAGAGAGCGTTGATAAAGCCCGCGCGGCGCAGTATATCGGCGAAGCCCTTGGCGTGCCGAGTGATTTGATTAAACGTCAAATGGATACACCTCGTATTTCTTTGCCAATTGCAAATTTAGAAGAGGGAGCAACCGCAAATGTTTAACCACTTATTTGATAAAACCCCTCACGCTTTTGGTGAGTCAGAAATAGTTTACACCAATCCCGCCTTGAATATAGAGCAAAAAGAGATGGAGCGAGTTTTCACGCGCCTATTTCATACCGAGGATGGAAAAAAAGCATTGGCGTATTTGCAAGTCATGACATTTCAACGCGCTCATGGCCCGATGGCAAGTGATGAGCAATTGCGCTACGCCGAAGGACAGCGCTCATTGGTTGCAACAATATTGCGGATGATTGACCGCGGCAAAGCTGGTTAAGGCTGTTTATCAAAAGTTTATGAATACTTCATTTCTTAAAAAGGAGAAAAAAAATGAATACAACTCAAACCTCAACACCAAACATGCAAAATGAAACATTGTTGGATAATGATATCCCTGCAAAATTCAAAGATCCGCAAACAGGTGCGGTAAAGATGGATGCACTTGCAAAATCGTATAAGGAATTAGAAGCCAAGTTATCAAGCCTACCAAAATTGCCAAAAACGCCGGATGAATATGACGTGAAATGCGATCATGGTCTGTTTACTTCAGATGACGAAATCAATAAACGCCTTTATGAAAAGGGTTTTACGAATGACCAAGTGCAAATGGTTTATGATTTGGCCGCCGAAGTGATGGTGCCGATGATTGTGAATATGGCGGGTGATTTTCAAGCAGACCGCGAAGTTGAAAAATTGATTGAGCATTTTGGCGGCGTTGATAAATGGCAAGAAATGGCGCGTCAGCTTTTGGCGTTTGGTCAGAAAAATCTGCCTGCTGATGTTCTTGATACACTCTCAAGCTCATATGATGAGGTGCTTGCGCTTTATCGTATGATGAATAATCAAGAGCCGATGATTGGTGTAAAATCAAGTGATAGTGCAGGCGGCGATCAAGGGCTTGATTTGCAAACCATGATGCGTGATCCAAAATATTGGCGTGAAAAAGATCCGTCTTTTGTTGCAAAAGTAACCGAAGGGTTTCAGCGTCTTTATACGGATAAATAATTTATACGTTTTAGAAAAGAAAAAAGCCCCATTATGTGTGGGGCTTTTTTTAATTTGTGTTTTTTAAACTAGGCCTGTGAGTTAGCGAATTCTTGTGTCACGTAATCATCCATGACTTTTTTAAACGCTTGTTCTACATCGCGCGTTAAGGGTGCGAATTGAACAGCGAATTTATCTTGGGCACGGCGAAGGATTTTACCTTTGTGCTTAATATCCATGATTTTTTCGGCAAGTTTGAACTTTAGTGTGATTTCTTTTTCTTGGTTTTCTTCTAATGAGAAGTGCTCAAGACCTGTCATTAGAGCGCCACCTTGGCTCCAGTTTTTAACAGGATAGATTTTACCATCGATAATACCAACACAGCTATCCATGGCGCGGCGCGGATGGCTTCGCATATTATGTCGGTCGTCGTTACTTGCGCTTATACGCATTGAGTCTAAAATTGTTGAAAGCATGGTGTTCCCCGTAGTCATTAATGTAAATTTTGCATATCTGGTATGCGTTTTAATAAAAATAACAATACAACATCATAATATGAAAATAAAGAAAAAAAGTAATAATATTACTTGACTTTATAGGAATATTTTCTTATATTGATAATATCAACGCTATATTTGTATCTATTTCGCAAGGATACAGGCGTTCGTTACAATAATCTCAAATAATATTAAGATTTTGTCATGGTTTGTGGATAACGGATTTTATGAAAAATTTCGCCCCATAATCATGCCAACGAGGCTCAAACGAGCCGCTTTGATAAGGATTTTTACGAATCATATCAAGCGAGAACTCGCGTTTGCGTTTTGCCCTCTTATCAAAATAATTACAACTTTAACGAGAAAGGGAAATGGTATGTCTACAACCATTGATCAAGCTTTTATTAAACAATTCGAGCGAGAAGTCCACGAAGCCTATCAGCGTCAAGGATCAAAGCTCAGAAATACTGTCCGTGTTATAAACCAAGTAAAAGGCGCATCAACCGTCTTTCAAAAAGTGGGTAAAGGCACTGCCTCTACGAAGTCTACCCATGGCATGGTGCCGATTATGAATCTTGAACATTCCAATGTTGAATGTGTCCTTCAAGATTTTTATGCAGGTGACTGGATTGACCGTCTGGATGAACTCAAAACCAATATCGATGAACGTCAAGTGATTGCGAGCGCTGGGGCGAATGCACTGGGTCGTAAAACGGATGAGATGATCATTGATGCTCTTGCCAACGCATCTGCCAATATAATCGGCGATTCAAATGTGGGTTTGACCAAAGACAAAGTGCTTGAGGCCTTTGAAACTTTTGGTGAACTTGATGTGCCTGATGATGGTCAGCGCTTTGCAGCGATTGGCTGGAAACAGTGGAGCGACTTGCTCAAAATCGAAGAATTCGTGAACGCGAATTATATCGGTGACGGGCCGCTTCCTTATACGTCAACGACACAGGCTAAAATGTGGCTAGGTACGATTTGGATTCCACATTCAGGGCTACCTGTTGATGGGAATGATGTGCGTTCTTGCTATTTCTATCACAAAACGGCGATTGGTCATGCGGTGGGCTCTGATGTTCAAACGGATGTGAGCTGGCACGGTGATCGCGCGGCGCATTTTGTGAACAACATGATGTCGCAAGGGGCGTGTCTAGTCGATGATTCAGGTGTTGTTGTCATTAACTGTGACGAAACACCTGACTAATCAATTTCTATAGAGTTTTATATAAAGGATATCGACCATGAGTTTGACACTTTCAGACCTAAGCGTTTTGGCATACGCCAACAACTTTACCCTGTGGCATTATAAAACCGAAGACAGCGCAGTTACTGGCGCCAATTACTTTGGTTTGGCCGCAGATATGATGAATGAGGGTGACCTCATCATCGCAAATATTGATACAGATGGCAGCCCATCGACACAATTTTACATTGTGACGAATGCGGCAAGCGGCAATGTATCCGTCGCGCTTTACGCTTAATTCCTCCCACGTAAACGCGGCGGCTTAAAAGCTAGAGCGCGTTATTGGCGACAATAACTGCATAAAGAAAAGCGCTGTCCGTTCCTGATATCGCCCCTGATGTCATAGGGCGCGCATGCTCGCTTATGCCGGCTTTTAAAAGACCCGTATCAATTGGCTGTTCTCCCTCGCCCGTCAAAGGGCGGGGGAGAATAGTTTTATCCCTAAAAAAAATAATTTTACAAAAAGGAATATTAAAATGGCTCTTAATGATATTGCGCTGTGTTCGCGCGCGCTGATACGACTAGGCGCGGCGCCGATTACTTCATTTAATGATGGCACAGCAGAATCTGAAATTGCGGGGGCGCTTTATGCGCCGATACGGGACGCCGTTTTATCGTCCTATCCATGGACATTTGCAAGCGGCGCATTAAATTTAACCCCGTTATCAACGCCGCCAAGCTCTGATTATTCAAAGGCTTTTCAATTGCCCAATGATTATTTACGCGCTATTTCGGCGGGATCATCGGTGCAAAGCCGCGGCGCGCGATACCGTATTTTCCGCGATCAGCTTCACAGCGATTACGAAATCATTATGCTGAGCTATATTTTCCGCCCCGATGAAGCAGAATTTCCGCCGTTTTTTGATATGGCGCTTATTGCACGTTTATCGGCAGAATTTTGTATTCCTGTAACGGAAAATACATCGCGCAGCGAAACGCTCTATCGTCTCGCCGAGCAAGAGCTTCAAAAAGCGCGCCAAATTGACGCGCAGCAAGACACCCCAAACCGTATCGAAAATTTCAACCTTATTGATGTGCGGGATTAATTGACATGACACGAATAAGACAGACAAAAACGAATTTTACATCAGGCGAAGTGTCGGATGACTTATTGGGACGGGGTGATTTGCGGGCCTATCAAAATGGTGCGCTGGCGCTTCGTAATTTATTTATCTTTCCGACAGGCGGCGTAACGCGCCGCGCCGGCCTTCGGTATATTGATACGGCGGCGGGTGATGGGCGCCTTATACCGTTTGAATTTAATACGCAGCAAACATATTTGCTTGTGCTTACCGCAAACCAGATTGCGGTTTATTTGGAGGGGGCGCTGGCACAGACACTTATTGCGCCGTGGCCTTTAAATGATATTAACCAAGTAACATGGACACAAAGTGCGGATACGTTGCTAATGGTGCATCCTGATTATAGCCCCAAACGTCTTATCCGCAATGCGCTGGGGCAGTTTGTATTAGAGGATTGGGTGTTTTTCACAGATGGTAATATTTCATACCAGCCATTTTATAAATTTGCCAAAAGTGATGTAACAATAACGCCAAGCGGTGTGAGCGGTAATATTACCCTCACAACCTCAACAAATATTTTTACCCCTTATCATGCGGGGACGCGCCTTCGTGTATCGGGCAAGCAGGTGGAGATTACAAGTTATGACTCGCCGACTGTTGTGAGCGTTACCGTGATCGAAGAGTTAGGAAATACGGACGCGACGATTGATTGGGAAGAACAGGCGTTTTCGCAGGCGCGGGGTTATCCCTCAAGCGTGGCGTTTCATCAGGATCGATTGGTGATTGGGGGATCAAGGGATCTACCCAACCGTCTTTGGTTTTCGCGCTCTGGTGATTTGTTTAATTTTGATTTGGGCACGGGCCTTGATGATGAGGCAATTGAGTTTGCGATTTTATCCGACCAAGTCAACGCAATACGCGGTATTTTTTCAGGCCGTCATTTGCAAGTGTTTACAAGCGGGGCGGAATGGATGGTGACGGGCGATCCGCTCACCCCTGAAACGGTGCAGTTAAACCGCCAAACCCGCGTGGGGTCAGTGATAGAGCGCTATATTCCGCCCGTCACGGTGGATGGTGCGACGTTATTTGTGGCGCGGAACAAAAAAGAAATGCGCGAGTTTCTTTATACGGATATCGAACAAGCGTATCAGGCAACAGACATTGCATTGCTTTCACGGCATATAATTAAAGAGCCGATTGATCAGGATTTTGATACCTCTCGGCGTTTGCTCTTTATTGTTCGTGAGGATGGGCGCTTTGCCACGCTCACGATGTACCGCGCCGAGCAAGTGGCGGCGTGGACGTTGCATGACACGCTGGGCAAAGTGCGCTCAGTTTCCGTGGTGGGTGACAATGTCTTTATGTTAATTGAACGTAATGGCAATTACCAAGTGGAATTGTTTGATGATGCGCTTAATTTAGACTCTGCGCTGGATGGTCAGGTGGCAATCCCAACAAGCACATGGTCGGGGTTAGATCATTTGGAAGGGCAGAGCGTGTCCATAATTGCCGATGGCGTCGTGCAAGATGATCAAAACGTTTTAAATGGTGCGGTGACTTTAAATGCACCCGCAAGCGCAGTTGAAATTGGGTTGCCCTATACGCATGTCATTAAACCGTTACCACCAAGCGCAGTGGGGCAAGGCGTTACGGGGCGTAAGCTTCGTTTAATAGAGGTCTTATTTCGGCTGCAAGAGACGCAGGCGCTTCGCCTTGATGTGGGGCGTGGGCTTAAAGATGTGCCGCTAAAACAAATTGGGCAGACGCCTGTTTTGAATGCACCGCCGCCAAGTGTCAGTAAAGACATTCGCGTACGGGCATTAGGCTGGCAACAAGACAATACGGATTCATTATGGCGGATTGAACAATCTTTGCCCTATCCGTTCACGTTATTGTCAGTCACTGAAGAAATAAAAATTAACGATTAAGCAAGGATAGGAGAGTTTATCATGGGCGGCATTTTACCAATTGCGACAACTGCAATTCAGGCCTTTCAGACAGTAGGACAAGCGGCGGCGGCGATTGCACCCGTAGCGGGTGTTGTGACGCGCGGCGCCAATTTTTTAAGCGGTGATAATACATCGCAGCGTGTTGATACAAGGCAGCTTAACCAAAATCAACAATTACAAGAACAGATTGCAGCAGAAAAAGCGGCCTTAGAAAAACAGGAATTATCCCTTAAGGCAGGGGCGGCCGAAAAGGCGCGGCGTGAGGCGTTAAAGCGAGCCGTAGCAAGGCAGCGCGCCAATTTTGGATCAAGCGGCGTGAGTGTGAATGATGGCTCGTCCGAGGCGGTTTTACTTGGGCTTTTTGATGAATCAGAATTTGATAAAACCGAACGTGAGCGTCTTGATAGTTTAAAAGTCGCGGCGATTGACCAAGGCCTTAATCAGCAAAAGCGGGTGAATACTTTACAACGCGCACAATTACAACAAACACAAAAATTAAAAAGCCAAATCAACCCGTTTGACGCAGCAAAAGAATTTTTGGAAATATTTTAAAGGATAAAAAAATGCACGATACAACCCATATTAAAATGCCAGCGGTTGAGCCGCTCGTCCGTTATGTTGCCGATGGGGTGCAAACAGTTTTTCAATATCCCTTCCCGATTTTTGCCAGTGAAGACATGGCGGTTTATTTTGATGGGGCGCGTCAATATGCAGGATTTGATGTATCGGACGCAGGAATGACGCAAGGTGGATATGTCACATTTGACATCCCGCCGTTAAATGGCAGAGTGATCACGTTAGAGCGTGTGTTACCGTTAGAGCGTGTGACGGATTTTCTTGAAGGGGGGGATTTTTCGGCTAAAGCGATTAATAATGAACTGGATTATCTTATGGCCTCGCTGCAGCAAATTCAGCGCGGGGATAATGTCACGCTTAAATACTCAGATCATGAAGTGCCAAGCCGAACAACGATGCCACCGCGCGGGGATCGCGCCAATAAAGCGTTGGGGTTTGATGGCAATGGTGACCCGATAGCAGTGAGCCTTGAGGGGGCGATTGCCGCGTCAGGTTTTATGCCCTTAGGAATTGGCGCGGTCAATCGCACGGCGCAGGATAAATATGCCGAGAGCATTTCTGTGAAAGATTTTGGTGCAAAGGGTGATGGGTTAACCGATGATACGCTCGCGTTTCAGCAGGCTTTAACCGCGTATGACAGTATATTTATTCCGCAAGGGAATTATTTGATTTCCAGTACAATTACAATTGGTCATCGCCAGACTTTGATTGGCGCGGGGCAAACAAGTTTGATCACGTGTCAAAATAAAAATTTTAATGCGATTGAGGTTGTGTCGGATTATGCACAAATTGCCAATTTACGGATTGATGGGGGTGATATCGGGATCAAGCTTTATGGGCGGGATCGCCCCTGCGTTCAAACGGCAGTGCGCGATGTGGTCCTGCGTCAGCAAAATATTGGTGTGCAATTGGATGGGTTTAATGACACGAACAAGCCGACCTATTGGAATAATTTTGACCGTGTCTTGGTGGAGCAACCCGCCGTGCATGGTTTTCATTTAACGCGCAGTGGGGGCGGTGATACGCCCAATGCGAATAAGTTTTATGCATGCCGTTCCTATTCCCTCAGCGCGCCAATGAGCGGGGCGGGGTTTTATATTGAGGCGGGGCAGTTTAATAATGCGTTTATTGATTGTGAGGCTAATGTTGATGGCACCGCGCAGGGGTGTTTTATTGTGGGATCGCAGTGTAACAAAACGCTGTTTATTAATCCCTATGCCGAGAGTTTTAACCAAGTGCCCAATATTAAATTAGAGGCAGGGTCGATTGAAACGGCGATTTATAACTTATTGTCTGTTTCTGATGGGTCAGCGATTTGGGATTTATCGGGCGGGGAATATACGGCGTATAATGCGGGCTTTCCGTTTAAAAACAGATTACAAAAAACAACTGTGACCGATTTAAATGCAACGCTGCAGCGTTATGATACAGAGTATCTGGATGCGAGCGGCAGTGTCACATTAGATACGTCGCATTCAGTGCATTTGGTGTCGTCTTTTGGTGGGGCGCTCACTGTTCACCTCCCTAAGGCCAGCGACGCTGTTGGCGCGATGATGGTGGTGAAGAAGATTGATAGCTCTAAAAACGTGATCACCGTGTCCGAAGATAATGGCGCAGGGCCTGATAGTCGAAATTATTATCTGGGGTCTGAAAATGATTATGTGTCGATGATATCAAACGGCACAGAATGGTTTGTGATTGCCTCAAACAGATCAGCGGGCAATACGCGGTTTTACGATGGCAATGGCATTTACGATATTGATATGGCGGTTGATACGTATTTGTTGTCCTCCTTTGGCGGCGCATTAGAGGCGCGGCTTCCCCCTGCTAATGCGCCCGAAGCGGTAGGGCGGACGGTCACGATTAAAAAGACCGATGTGTCGAGCAATGTGATCACCGTGAGTGAGTTAGGCGGCGCAGGGCCCGATGGGTTTGCACAGCCTTTAACTAGTCAACACAAGGCGATCACTTGTGTGTCTGATGGTGGGCAGTGGTATATCATTTCAAAATTCTAAAAATAATTTCACAAACAGGGACATGATGATGTCAGAAGATTTTAATGCCTGCGTGAAGGCGCAGTTGCTGACCTATTTGCCTATGGCATTTGAAACGGTTTTGCAAAAACACGAAGACGTGATCACGCAAGATTGCACGATCCGCGACAAAGCGGGCGCGGTGGATGTTCCTGCGACAATGAAGGCCACGTATGAGCAGCAAAAAACGGCCAAAGCGGTTATCGCGCATTTAGAGGCGTTGATTAAATTAGCGCGGATGGTGATTGATGATACGGATATTAATGAAACGGCGGACGATGATAAGCAGCGCCTTATTGATATCATCCATAAAGCGCAAGAGCGGATTAATATGACCCGCGCGCAGATGGAGGGGTGCGATGAATAAGGCACAAAGCCCTGCGCTTGATTTTGCGGTTTTTCTTGAAACTTGGAACGCGATACAAAATATGCAAACGCCGCAAGTGCATTGCCGCATTGCTGATTGGTTGCAGGCGTGTTGGGATCATGGCGATACAAAAATGTTACTCATGGCGTTTCGGTCATGTGGTAAATCAACGTTGGTGGGTTTGTTTTGTGCATGGTTGTTATGGCGTGACCAGAATTTACGGATTTTGGTTTTGGCCGCTGAGAGTAATTTGGCGGGCAAGATGGTGCGAAATATTAAAAAGATTATTGAGCGCCATCCGTTTACAAAAAACCTGAAGCCGAATAACCCCGACCAATGGGCGGCAGATCGTTTTACGATTAAGCGGGAGGCTGAATTGCGTGATCCGTCTGTTTTGGGGGCGGGCATAGCGGGAAATATTACTGGCAGCCGCGCAGATTTAATTATTTATGATGATGTTGAAGTTCCCAATACATCGCGCAGTAGCGATTTGCGTCAAGATTTGAGAGAACGTGTCACTGAAAGCCAGTTTGTTTTAACGGCAGGCGGGCGGCAGATTTTTGTTGGCACGCCGCATACGTATTTTTCAATTTATGCCGATGTACCGCGTATGGAATTGGATGAGGAGACGGAATTTTTAACGGGTTTTAAACGCCTTGAAGTTCCCATTATTGATGATAAAGGGCAATCGGCATGGCCTGAGCGTTATCCTATCGAAGCGATTGATGCGATTAAGGCAGAGCGCGGGCCAAATAAGTTTCAATCACAAATGATGTTACAACCGATAAACGTGGTTGAATCGCGTTTAAACACAGGCCTGTTACAATTTTATGAGGAGGATATAAGCGAGCATATCGCGCAAAATACGCTGCAGATAAAAATTGGTGAAACAAAAATGGTGTCGTGCTCTGCGTGGTGGGATCCCGCTTTTGGGGCGGCGAAGGGTGACAGTAGTGTACTGGCGATTGTTTTTTCTGATGATAAAAATCGGCGGTATTTACATCATTTAGAATATATTACGGTTCATAAGACCAATGAAAAAGATGAGGCATCACAGCAATGTGACATTATTGCCAATCTTGTCATGCGTTATTTCGTGCCGCGTCTTGCGATTGAGACCAATGGTATTGGGACGTTTTTACCAGGGACGTTAAAGCAAGTTTTTAAAAAGCTGAAAGTGCCGTGCGCGATTTTACCGCAACATAATAAAGATAAAAAATCGACCCGTATTTTAGAGGCTTATGATGCGCTTATGGCGGCAAAATCGCTTTATGTGCATCGCAGTGTGAGGGCGACGCCGTATCTCATGGAGATGGCGGAATGGCAAGAAGCCAAAACGAATAATAAAGACGATGGCCTTGACGCGGTTGCGGGAGCGTTATCGTTAGAGCCAATGCGGTTTCACCGCATTCCGCATACGGTCAAAACGATTGCATTTTCAGGCGGTGGGCGGGCGCATCGTGCGAGTGCAGATTTTGACGTTTAAATCATAAGACACATTTTTAAAGGAACTAAGGAGATGGAAACAATACTCGATAGCGGTTTGTTGTGGTGGATTACGGTGATTGATATCCCCGCGATGAGTGCGCTCTTTTGGCTGATCATGCGGCACAAGCGTGATAATGACGCGGCGCTTAAACAAAGCCGGGAGGTTTTAGAGGTGCGGTGTAACCAACTACGCGAGGGGTTGTTGGGGTTTAAGTTAGAGGTCGCAAAGACCTATGCCTCGATCATGGAAATGAAAGATGTCGAGGGACGCATTGTCACGCATCTTTTACGCATTGAATCAAAACTGGATAAGACGGCGCTTAAAACTGAGGCGCTTTCTGCCAGAGAATAAAAGGAAAAATCATGTTTAAAAATATTCTTATTCCCATTTTTAATAAAAAACAAAAATCTGTGCCCCAAACCTCCAGTGAGGAAGAGTTTAAGCAGGCGCTTGAAATTGATGTGCTGGCGCGCACAATTTTTGGTGAGGCGCGCGGTGAGCCGATTGAGGGCATGGAGGCTGTGGCCTGTGTGGTGATGAACCGCGTGCGTATCTCTGATATAAAAGGGCAGTACTGGTGGGGGAGCGGCGTGATTGGTGTGTGTCAAAAGCCGTATCAGTTTTCGTGCTGGAACAGGTCTGACCCATCGTATCAGCGCCTGATGAATGTGACCGATAGCAATATTCATTTTGCAACGTGCCTTCGCATTGCAAGGCGGGCGGTGATTGGGGCGCTTAGGGATAATACCAATGGCGCAACGCATTATCACGCGGATTATGTGTCGCCGTATTGGGCAAAGGGGGGGCAGCCTGTTAAGACAATAGGGGCGCATATTTTTTACAAGTTAGTGGAGGCTTAGATGTTGTCATCAATTCTTAGTCAAATTGGCTTTTCGTTGCTTATTGAATTTGTGGCGCAGGGTTTGGGGCGGATCAAACATCCGGCGGCGACAGTGGCGCGTGAAGCATTAAGCCAAGTCGAAGAAGCCATTAAAACAGGCGGTATTGATAGCGCGTCCGTGATGGAGGCCAATCGGCACGCCGAAGAAATGGCGCGGATTAATTTAAAACAATATGAAACCAGCATGGTGCAAATTAATGAATCGATGCGCGCAGAAATTTTATCGCAAGATCAATATGTGCGCCGTATGCGCCCGACTTTTGGTTACCTTATGGCGATTACATGGGCGATGCAAATGGGTGGGCTTTCTTATGTGATTGTGTTTCATACCGAAAAAGCCGCGCAGTTAATGCATGGTATGGCATCCCTCAGCACGATTTGGGCAGTGGGGTTATCTGTCCTTGGGGTTTATATTTATAAACGCAGTGAGGATAAAAAATTAAGCCAGAATATTACGGATATGCTGACTACGATTGATTTTAAGAAAAATATTGATCGGGAGGTTTTGCCGCCCGATATTATCAAGTCATCATTTAAAGTGAATGATTAAACCTTTTTTCTTAACTGTCTTTCCCGATAAATCATATACAGGCCTGCGCCGATGATGAGGGGCATGCCGATGAGGGCTTCGGGTTTGAGGATATCGCCGAAAACGAAATAGCCGAAAATAACGCCCCAGATGATTTGGATGTAAACAAAGGGCGCGATACTGGCAGTTTCTCTGGCGGTGGCGGTAGCGTAAGATACGAAAATTTGCCCGCCCATAATGCCGCCAATTTGAAGGGCGAATTTCCAAAGATCGCCGCTTTCGGGCATAACATAGACAGGAAGCGCCAGAGGCGTCGTCACCAGAAAAATGGACACAATAGGGTAAAAGCCATATAGAGCGGGGGGGTCTGATTTTCCGACTTTACGCAGCGTAAAACTGCTTAGGCCGATAAAGATCATGGCGCCGAGGGCGAGGAGGTAGCCTGCGTTTAGCTCCTTGAATTGTGGCCCTGCCATAATGAGCACGCCGATGAAACCAACGACCACTGTTGCCCATCGTTGCCAGCCAACATGTTCTTTTAAAAACAGTGCGACCAAGATGAGCGTTAAGAACGGCGCGGCGAAGGTAATCCCGTAAACATCGGCAAGCGGCACGCGAGCAAATGCGTTGACGATGGACAGGGCAAGACATGTCACAATCAGGGTTCGCAAAGCCGTCCAGCCGATTTTTTCAGGGATGAAGCCCTTTATGCCGTATTTAAAACCAAGCCATAATCCCAAAAGCACCATGCTTGTGCCAGAGGCCGTGTTCATTATTTGCCATATTGAATAATCTGCCGAGAGAAGTTTGACCGACACATCGGCCATGGAATAACTCGTCCAGCCCAAAAGCACCATGATAATCACCGACCAGCTCTCTCCGCTGGGTTTGAGGCTTATATGGTGGTGGTTTTCTGTCATTTAGTTTACTTTTCTTTTGCGGCAAGTTTGTTTATGATGTCGTTTCAATACCTTAAATCAGTTCTGATTTACAGTCTTAATGCCAAAACCAAGGAAATTTCAAAGCGATGCCAAGCGATATCAGTAAAATCCCAGAAAAAGTTGAAGAAGTTGTGGAAGTCGCAGCAGAAGTCGCTAAAAAACCGTTAAGTGCGGCGGCGCAGTTTTTTAAAATGGAAGCGGCAGGCGGTATATTGCTTGTTATTGCGGCGGCGGCGGCGCTTATTATTGCGAACTCCCCGTTTTATGAATTTTATGATTATATTTTAAACCAAGTGAAATTTGGCATCGGGTTTAATGATGCGGGTGGTACTGATTTTTCGATTAAAAAGCCGCTCTTGCTTTGGATTAATGACGGCTTGATGGCGATCTTCTTTTTCCTTGTGGGATTAGAGATCAAGCGGGAAATTATTAGTGGGGAGTTATCATCGCGCGATAAAATTATTCTGCCTGCTATTGCAGCGATTGGCGGTATTTTAGCGCCAGCGCTCATTTATTATTTCTTTAATGCGGAAAACCCCGAGGCGCTTCGGGGCTGGGCCATTCCTGCGGCGACAGATATTGCGTTTGCGCTCGGGATTTTGAGCCTTGTGGGAAGCCGCGTTCCTGTGTCTTTAAAAGCGTTCTTGCTTGCTGTTGCTGTTATAGATGACATCGCGGCCATTTTGATTATTGCGATTTTCTTTTCGGGCGAGATTAGTTTTGGTGCGCTGTATTTTGCGGGGGCTTGTATTGCGGTGCTTGCGTTTATGAACTGGCGTCACGTGAGCAGTATTGCACCTTATATTTTTGTGACCATTATCCTTTGGATTGCCGTTTTGGAATCAGGTATTCACGCGACGATTGCGGGGGTGATTGCAGCGTTGTTTATTCCGATAACGCATAGAGAGTATAAAAAAGATAAGAGCAAATCACCGTTAAAGGGGCTTGAACATGACCTTCATTATCTCGTGGCGTTTGCGATTTTACCGATATTTGGATTTGCCAATGCGGGCGTGCCGTTTGCGGGGATGGGGCTTGATGCCCTGCTGAACCCTGTGACCTTGGGGATTGCGCTGGGCTTATTTGTGGGCAAGCAGGTAGGTGTTTTTGGGTTTATGTCGCTGGCGGTTTTATTAAAAATTTCACCCAAACCCAAGGGTGCAAACTGGGTACAATTATATGCTGTATCGCTTTTATGCGGGGTTGGATTTACCATGTCCTTGTTTATTGGGGGCCTTGCGTTTGATGGTATTGAGATGCAGGCTTCTGTGCGTTTAGGCGTTTTAATGGGGTCGATTATATCGGCGGTGATGGCGTATAGCTTGCTTCGATATGGGCCAACGAACAAGCAGATTTAACAATAGGGGACTTAACACATGGCTAAAACACCAATTACGATGGCGCGCGGGGATGGTATTGGCCCTGAGATTATGGACTCGACCTTGCAGGTTTTGGAGGCCGCAGGCGCGCAGCTTGATATCGAGGAGATCGAAATTGGCAAGGCCGTTTATGAGCGCGGAATTCCATCAGGGATTGAAGATAGTTCCTGGGATAGCCTGCGCCGTACAAAAGTTTTTTTGAAAGCACCGATTACCACGCCGCAAGGGGGCGGTTTTAAATCGCTTAACGTCACGGTAAGAAAATCACTGTCGCTTTTTGCCAATGTGCGCCCGTGTATTTCGTATCACCCGTTTGTGGAAACAGATCACCCCGGCATGGATTTGGTGATTATTCGTGAGAACGAAGAAGACCTTTATGGCGGAATTGAGTATCGTCAATCGCAAGATGTGATGGCGAGCCTTAAGATTATTTCGCGCCCCGGCTGCGAGCGTATTGCGCGGTATGCGTTTGAATATGCCAAGGCCAATGGCCGCAAAAAAGTCACCTGCATGACCAAAGACAACATCATGAAAATGTCTGATGGTCTGTTTCATAAAGTTTTTGATGAAATTGGCGAGGAATACCCCGAGCTTGAGCAAGATCATATGATTATTGATATTGGCGCGGCCAAGGTGGCGAGTGATCCATCGCGTTTTGATGTTATTTTATTGCCCAATTTGTATGGCGATATTGTATCGGATATTGCCGCCGAAGTGACGGGCTCTGTCGGTCTTGGTGGGTCATCGAATGTGGGTGCAGATTTTGGTATGTTTGAGGCGGTGCATGGCTCTGCCCCTGATATTGCGGGCATGGGGGTTGCTAATCCATCGGGGCTTATTCTTGGCTCTGTTATGATGCTTGTGCATATTGGGCAAGGGGATGTAGCGAGCAAGATTCATAATGCATGGCTTAAAACGATTGAAGATGGATTTCATACAGGCGAGATTTTCCGGCAAGGCGTGAGCAAGCATAAAGTGGGATCGCAAGATTTCACCAAGGCCGTGATTGAGCGCCTTGGCTCTGTGCCTGAAACGCTGGCTGTTCAAAAATATGCGGCGGGATCGGGGGCGATGGTGATGCCGCCACTTAAGCCCGTTGTGCAGGAAAAGATTGAGCGCGTTGGCGTTGATTTAAACCTCACATGGCATGGCACAGCCGATGAGTTAGCGGCAAAAGTGCAGGCCTGCGTGAATGATAATTTGGCTCTTCAGATGATTTCAAATCGCGGGGTAAAGGTTTGGCCCAATGGTCAGCCTGATACGTTCTGCGCGGATAATTATCGTCTGCGTTTTATGGGTGTTGATGGATCAACGGTGAAAACATCGCAAGTGATTGCGCTGATGGATCGTATGAATAAGGCCGATATGAATTTTACAAAATCGGTCATGCTCAATATGTTTGATGGCAAAGCCGGCTTTACGAAAGCGCAGGGCGAGTAGGGTCTTCGCTAATTGTTAAAGGAGCGAAAGTCTTGGTTTTGATTTCTGGCGTTCAATAAAATTTGTGACAACTTCTCTGGCGACTAGCCCGGTAAGTTGAGCCACTGTCTCAACGGATTGTTTTTCATAGGCGGAATATAGCCGTGGAGAAATATAGCCTTTGTTACGATGCATTGATTCTATGAGGGCTGCATCTTTGGTAAATTCCTCGTGCACAAAACCGGCGTGGTGGTTAAAGGTAAAACCAAAGATACCTTCTGCAATGTGTGCGCTTTCATGGCCAATCAACTCTGCAGCATTGGGTGCGGTATCAAGCATGGAGTCAGGGTGGGTGTTTGCATAAATTTTGTATCCGTTCGGCAGGCTTGTAATATCAGTCTTGGCAATGCCGTGAACTATTGTGCTTCTGCGGCCATCGGATAATAAAGCGGGTTTCAAATGCACGGGTTCTATAGTGGCGGGAACCACGGCATAAAGAAAATCAAGGCTGGCGCCGATTGTCTGCATGTTTTGATGAAGAAATTCTATAAAGAGCCAGTGAAACTCTCTCAAGAAATAAAAATTTTCACTATCCTGTGCTTCGGGATTGGACTGTGCGCTAAAGCCTGTATTTATTGGCTTCCATTCAAGAATGGCACGAGTATTACGTGTGGATTCGATGAGTTCATATGCAGCCTGTCTGCTGACGTTAACCATAAAATTTCTATAAAAATCTGATAGCTTTAAAGATCGGCTGACGCGGTCTATGGCCTCCATCTCTGGTTTAAATTGGTTTTCGTCTATTGGCTCATGCGGGTGTTGAGGAGATGGATCGGGTGCATCGGCCAGAATCCCCTTTTGAATGGAATGTATGAGTTGAAATCGTTGATCGAAAGATAACCCTCGAATGTCAGAGTCGCTTGATGATCTGACAACCTCAAACGCTTTTTCGGCTTTTACAACAAGAAGTCCGCGCGCGATAGTATCAAAATCACTGTTGGAGTTATGATTTATTCTCGGTTCATCTAAAGACACAGCGCACACCTTATTATTTTTTAAGGCACAATATCCCAGTTTTAATTATTATGTCAATAAGAAGATAATCAAGAGGCTGATTTGACGGTGTTTCCTAAAAGGCAGGCGATGGTCATGGGGCCGACGCCGCCAGGGACAGGGGTTATGGCACTTGCTCTATCTTTTACAGCGTCAAAATCAACATCACCGCAGAGTTTGGATATGCCTTTCGTGTCAGGGGGCAGGCGGTTAATACCGACATCAATCACGATGGCACCATCCTTGACCCAATCGGCCTGTACCATTTTGGGGCGGCCAACGGCAGCGACCAAGATATCGGCGGTTTTACAAACGCCAGCGAGGTCTTGGGTGCGGGAATGGGCGATGGTAACGGTGCAGTTTTCCTGTAACAAAAGCTGCGCCATCGGTTTACCGAACAAATTAGAGCGGCCAATGACAACGGCGTGTTTTCCGCTTAGGTTTTGTTCAACAGATTTTATGAGGAGCATGGACCCTTGGGGGGTGCAGGGCACAAGGCCGTCATCCATCCCTAAAAAAAGCTTGCCAGCATTCATAGTGGTCAGGCCATCGACGTCTTTTTGGGGGGCGATCATCTGCACAAGGTCCTCTTGCATATCGCTTAAATGCTTAGGCAGGGGGAGTTGGAGCAAGATGCCGTGAACGGTATCGTCATTGTTCAGATTTTCAATTGTTTTGGCAATTGTATCAAAAGTGGTGTCTTCGGGCAGGCGTGCCTCTGTGCTTATAACACCCACTTCTTCGCAGGCTTTTATTTTATTGCCAACATAAACATGGCTGGCGGGGTCATCACCGACCAAAATCACGGCAAGGCCAACGTCTATGCCCTTACCCTTAAGGGCGGTCACTTGGGTTTTAATGGACTCACGCGTTTGTGCGGCGATGGCTTTGCCGTCGATGATATGGGCGGTCATTTATGTGATCCTGCGTCTAAATTAATTATAAAGCACGGCGCTTGAGAAGAATAATCCTGCCACAAGGCGCTGGAGGAGGAAAATCCCGAAAATGACAACAATCGGCGTAATATCAATTCCACCAATGGGGGGGACGTATTTACGAAGGGGTTTAAAAACGGGATCTGTCACTTTATTGAGCAAATCAATGAAGTTACGCGCAGAAGGGTTTGACGTGTTGACTACGTTAAAGGCGATCAGCCAGCTGAGGGCGACCTGAATCACAATAATCCAGAAATAGACATTGAGTAGAAATATTAATAACTGGCCAGCGGCGGAGATCATGGGCGTCATCCTTTTGTGTTATTTGATTTTTAGCGTGCAAAAGCTTTAGTCTTTTTTAACACGCTCGGGCTATAATGTAAGAAAAAAAGCGGCGGCGTAAAGGATAAAGTGTTGTTTGGTTTAGATATTATTATGGCAGGGGCGCTGCAATTGGCATCATTTGATATTCAGTGTCAGCACAATATCGCGCCAAAAATCAAGGTTAGTCCGCAGCAATCAGCCATTCAATACGATTTCACCAAATCAAAGGATGATTTGGGGGAGTTTGATATTGATACGATTTCCCCTTATGGGCCGCAGCATAAAACCCATGTGGGCGGCCTTATGGCGGGTGAAATTTCGATTGAACAGCGTGTTGAGTTCACCAGTGAAGTTTATGAGCGCCAGGGGGTTGGTTGCGTTCATATCAAGGCGATTGATGTTAAAATTAAAATTGACCCGACAATCTACATTGCCAGCGAGTTTAAAAAAGGCAGCTGTAAGTTTAATGCGATTATGACGCATGAAAAGAAGCATGTTCTGGTGGATAAAAAGATTGTCAATAAATATGCCAGTTTAATTGGTAATGATTTAAAAAAGACTATTCAAAACAAGGGGGTACGGTTTGGTCCCATGCGAGAATCTGAGATAGAGACGGTGCAGGCGGATATTCAAAAAGCCTTGGGGGATGCGCTAACACGTCGGCGTGACCAAATGAATGAAGAACGCAGTTGGGATCAGCAAGCCATTGATACAAAAGAAGAATATGACTCTATTGCCGCGCAATGCCCGAATGAGTAAAGTTTAATTTATGTTTTTCAAAACCATCCCTATCATATTGATATTGTTTCTTTTTCATCCCTCAAGCGCCTTGGCGGCGACGTGTCAGCGTAATACGCCTGTTTCTATTGAGGTGGTGAATGACATACAGCCCACAGAATATGATTTTACGCAAAATACGCGGATGCTGGATCGTATTGGCCGCGGGGCTTACTCGCCTTATGGGGAGGGGCATAAGACGTATTTACGGGGGCTGACCGTCGGGCGGCAATCGCTCACCTATGAAATACGGATTGAGGAGCAAAAGACGCATGCGGATATGATGTGTCTTTATGTAGGGCGTATTAAAGTTTTGATGCGCTATAACCCGACTGTTTACGTGAGTAATGAGTTTCCCGAAGGGAGCCCTATTTTTTACCGTGTTTTAGCGCATGAGCAGACCCATGTGGGGATTACGACCGATGTTTTGCGCCATTATGCGCCAATTTTGAGGGAACGCCTTAAAGCGGCGCCGATTGGAAATGATATTTTTGGCCCGTATTTTCAAGGGGAGCGAGAGATTGCTAAAGCGGAGCTCCATGAGGGCGTAAAGGCCACCGTGAGCGCGCTCCATCAGGAAATGCAGTTAGAAAGCCAGCGGCGGCATAATCGGTATGATGATGAAGAGCTGCAAGAGGGGTTGTCTTATAACCGTGATGTGGCAAAGCGTTTGGAAGACATTTTCAAAATTCACAATTAGAGCTGTTAAATGCGCCTGAAATAGAAAAAACCGCTGAAATCAGCGGTTTTTAATGTAACAAAATTTTTAACGCAGAGTGTTTTTTTATGAGATAACTAAATTCTATTCTTAGTATCTCTTACAATTGTGACACAATTATGGCTATTTTCAATAATTCATCATTTTTTTTTGATGTGCAGGCGTATTTTTACGAAATCCCCTATTTTTTCAGATAGTTATGCGTGGTAAGATACAGGTGAAATTTTCATTTTTCACTTCATTTTCTCAATTTAAGGATATTTTTATGACACGCACAGGCCACGATACGCTCGAAACCCGCTCTACTTTGTCGGTTGATGGGAAGGAATATGACTATTTCAGCCTGAAAAAAGCGCAAGCGAAGATTGGTGATATCTCAAAACTGCCTTTTTCTCTCAAAGTGTTGCTTGAAAACCTGCTTCGTTATGAAGATTGCCGCTCTGTTAAGCCAGAGGATATACAGGCGATTGCCGATTGGTTGAAAGAAAAGAAATCAACAAAGGAAATTGCATTCCGTCCGGGGCGTGTTTTGTTGCAAGATTTTACAGGTGTGCCGGCTGTGGTGGACTTGGCGGCGATGCGTGAAGCGATGAAGGCATTGGGCGGGGATGTTAAAAAAATTAATCCGCTTTCGGCCGTTGATCTTGTGATTGACCATTCGGTGATGGTTGATGAGTTTGGGACAGCGCGAGCGTTTGAGCATAATGTCGAGCGTGAGTTTGAACGCAATGGCGAGCGGTATGAGTTTTTAAAATGGGGGCAAGGCGCGTTTGATAATTTCCGCGTTGTGCCGCCGGGCACGGGCATTTGTCACCAAGTGAATTTGGAATATCTGGGGCAGACCGTTTGGATGGAAGAAGACCAAAACGGCAAGAACGTGATTTACCCTGACACACTTGTTGGGACAGACTCGCATACGACCATGATTAACGGCCTTGCCATTTTAGGATGGGGCGTAGGCGGTATTGAAGCCGAGGCGGCGATGCTCGGTCAGCCCGTATCCATGCTTATCCCCGAAGTGGTTGGATTTAAGTTAGATGGTGCGTTGAGAGAAGGCGCAACGGCGACTGATCTTGTGCTCACGGTTGTTGAGATGCTGCGTCAGCACGGCGTGGTTGGCAAATTTGTTGAATTTTATGGTGATGGCTTGGATAACTTGTCGCTTGCTGATCGGGCGACAATTGCGAATATGGCGCCTGAATATGGTGCGACATGCGGGTTCTTCCCGATTGATGATGAGGTTTTACGCTACCTAAGATTTACAGGGCGCGACGAGGCGCGGGTGAAAATTGTTGAAGCCTATGCCAAAGAGCAAGGCATGTGGCGCGAGCCGGGGCATGAGCCATCTTTTACCGCAACGCTCTCGCTTAAACTTGATGATGTCGTACCAAGTATTGCGGGGCCAAAGCGTCCGCAAGACAGGATCGCACTGACGCAGGCAGCGGCGGCATTTAAGAGCTTGCCTGACGTGATAGGGAAATCTGTGCCAGTTGAGGGTAAGGACTTTGATTTGGTTGAGGGGCATGTTGTGATCGCTGCGATTACAAGTTGTACCAACACTTCCAATCCCTCTGTCATGGTGGGTGCGGGGTTATTGGCGCGTAATGCGCTTGCAAAAGGGTTAAGTGTTAAGCCATGGGTTAAAACATCCCTTGCCCCTGGGTCACAAGTGGTGACGGAGTATCTTGAAAAGGCAAACCTACAAGATGATTTGGATGCACTTGGTTTTAACCTTGTGGGCTATGGTTGTACAACCTGTATCGGGAACTCTGGCCCGCTTGATGCGCCGATTGCGAAGGCGATTGAGGAGGGTGATCTAACCGTTTGCGGCGTGCTTTCGGGCAACCGTAATTTTGAAGGGCGTATTTCGCCACAAGTGCAGGCCAATTACTTGGCTTCCCCCCCGCTTGTTGTGGCCTATGCGATTGCGGGTTCAATGCATGTTGATTTGTATAATGATCCATTGGGACAAGACCAAGACGGCAATGATGTTTACATGAAAGACATCTGGCCGAGCAATAAAGAAATTAGCGACACCGTGGAGAGTTGTTTGACACCTGCCATGTTTAAAGAGCGCTACGCCGATGTGTTTAAAGGCACAGAGCAATGGCAAGAAATTGGCGGCGAAGTTTCAGGTCAAACATTTAAGTGGTCAGAAAGTTCGACCTATATTCAAAACCCGCCATTTTTTGATGGCATGGGTAAAGATGTTGATGAGACGCAAGATATTCATGGGGCGCGTTTGCTCGCCATATTAGGTAAGAGCACGACGACAGACCATATTTCACCAGCAGGCGCGATTAAGGGCGATAGCCCGGCAGGAGATTATCTCAAATCTCATAATGTGGAGCGTAAAGATTTTAACTCATACGGATCACGGCGCGGTAATCATGAGGTGATGATGCGCGGTACGTTTGCGAATATTCGGATTAAAAACCTGATGCTTGATGGGGTTGAAGGCGGCATGACGCGCTATATCCCTACAGGTGAAGAAATGCCGATTTATGACGCATCAATGAAATATCAAGAAGATGGTACGCCATTAATTGTTATTGCGGGCGCGGAATATGGCACGGGATCATCGCGGGACTGGGCGGCGAAAGGCACAAGGTTACTGGGTGTGAAAGCGGTTATCGCCGAGAGCTTTGAGCGTATTCACAGATCAAATCTGATTGGTATGGGTGTTTTACCGCTTCAATTTAAAGAGGGCGTGAGCGCACAAAGTCTTGGTATTAATGGGACAGAAACATTTGATATTACGGGCGTATCAGGCCGTGTGAAGCCAGGGCAAGAAGCCACGCTTAAGATCATGCGCGCCGATGGATCAAGTGACAATGTCAAATTGATCTGTCGTATAGACACAGAAGACGAAGCCGATTACTACAAAAACGGCGGTATTCTTCATTATGTGTTGAGAGATTTGGCGGCGGCATAAAAGCCAATAAATAGAAGCCTTAAATAACCCAGTCTTTATTATCAAGCTCGCCATCTTCGATCATTTTTTTGATCTGGGGTTCAAGGATTTTAAGGGCGAGGTTTTCGGCGGCGTCCACCATCTTTTTAAACTCTGGTCGGTCGGGACGGTATTGCACAATATAGTATTGCTCAAAGCTGGTGATAGCGCGATTAAGATTCGCAAGGCGTTCTTCGGAGCGTTTGCCTTTTTTGTAATCATCAGAGAAGGCTTCGATCATGTTGAGCTCTTGCTTTTTCATGAAGAGGCCAACCTGAAAGGCGAGCTGGATGCCTTCTAAAAAAGCGGCGGCTGTTGAGAGCAGAGTAAAGTTATATAGAATACGCCCGTTTTCTTTTTGTTTGGCGGTCAGGTTAAATGTTGTTGCGCCCGTGGCAGAGCGTACAATCACACCGCATTTTGCCTGCACGGCGTCAACGGCAGTGACAAGAGCGATATTTGATTCATGGTCAATTTTCACCGTTTTACCAGCCTGTTTAAAGGCGGTTTCGGCAAACACAACGCTTTGCGTGTATTCCCCCTCATTGACGGCGTCGCATTGTTCAATAATATCTAAAAACGGATGATGTTTTCCTGACTCAAAAACAAGGCGCCCTTTATAGTACACTGTGCACCAGATATCGGGATTCCATTCTTTTTCATAGCCTTTGGTGACGTCATACCAAAGATCGTCCCATTTGAATTTTTTAACGCGGTTTGCAATTGTGCCGTTATCGTGAAATTCTTTTAAAATGGCGGCGGCAAATCGCGCGCAGGAATGCATGTTTTGGGTGCGGATAACGAATGTTTCAATGTCTATTTTGTCTTTACTTATCAGGGGAACAACAAGCCGGTTGCTGAGAGCGAGAATAGGTGCTTGCGCGTCAGGGTCTGGCGATTCCAGATCCGTGATCGTGAATTTTTCCCGTAGTAATGATGTGCGAAAATCCCCCATAATAGACCCATGATATCACAACACGCTTCATCGCAAAGAATTTTGTTTTATCAAGGGGTTAAGTGGCGGCCTTTTTAGCGTTGCGGGGTTCTTCTTCCATTAATGGCTCATACCATTGACGCAAAAGCCCTGCCTCTGATCGGCTGGGGTGATTAAAAGGAGGTTTGAGTGTTTTGTAGAAATATTTTTGGACAAGGTCTTGCCATGTTATTTCGATATCAAGATTGTGATATGCGCACCAACTTTCAAACCAGACTGTGCCCGCGCGGACATGGGTGATTTCATCATCGTGGATGATTTGCAACAAATCGGCGGAAATATCATCATCAAATTTCTTCATGGATTCAATCATGTGGGGCGTGACGTCTAGGCCGCGTGCCTCAAGCACCATGGGGACAACGGCAAGGCGCGCGGCGAAATCATCGGCGGTTTTGATAGAAGACTCCCAAAGCCCATCATGCGCAGGGAGGTCGCCATAGGCGCAATCAAAATCATTCATGCGGCCATTGAGCATGAGAAAATGTTTGGCTTCGTCATCGGCGACCTTGGCCCAATCATCGAAAAATTCGCGGGGCAGGGTAAATCCCTCACTTGCGTTTTCATCAGACAGATAGGAAAACCGAGCCATGATATCCCATGCCAGATCAATCGCGTTCAGCTCTATATGGGCGAGGGCATGGAGGAGGGCTTTTTTAGATTTGAGTGAGCCAGCCTTTCCGCGTTTGGGCATATCGCGGGGATCACACAGTATCGGCGCATCGGGGCGGGCGGGGCGCATGGGTGTTTCATTCGTCAAACCAACTTTTGCGAGTGTACCATCACGCCAGAGTTCAACCATGGCGCGGGAGTGGTGCGCCTTTTGGCTGGCGTCTTTTGTATTCAGAACGCTTAAGGCGGCATCGCACAGGGTTTTTATCATCATGATAAATTCTCTTTGAGATATTGAATATAATGAGGGCCAATGCCGCAGCATCCGCCAATGATATTTGAGCCAAGGGTGCGCCATTCAACGGCGTAATCATAGTAATCTTGTGGGGTTAATTCATCATTGAGCGGGGTGATTTGTTCGTTGGCCAAATGCCCTTTTTTCATACTTTTCTTAAAGTTATTGGCATAGGCGCCCAGATGAATTGTATCGGGGATAAGGGTTGCGGCGATTGATAAAGCGTCGGCCATTTCCTCGGGGCGCGAGCAGTTGAATAATATCCCTTCAATATTCGCCCATGTGAGCGTAGCCTTAACCGCGTTCTCCACGGTGTTTTCAGAGCGGATTGTGGGAGGGTCGTTTTTATCCTCGCGGTCGGTCAATGTGAAAGACGCCCAGAGAGGCTTGCCTGTTTTGGCGAGTTCGCGGGCGACAAATTCCCCTTCTTTGAGTGATGAAATTGTTTCCATGAGCCAGATATCAATATGATCGGCTTGTGCCTCGATGAGCGGGATTAAGATGGCGAGTGCTTTATCTTCGCAAAAGGCATCGGGGTTGTAGGAGCCAAAAAGCGGCGGGATGGACGCGGCAACGGTTACTTTATGGGGGGCCTTATCCGCGCAGTCACGGGCGCGGGTTGCGGCGATACGGATCAGATCACGCCCTTGGGTATCAAAAACGGCTTGCCCGACATGAAAAGGCACAACGGCGTAGGCGTTGGTAATGATAATTTCTGCGCCAGCCTTGATAAAGTTATCATGCGCCTGTGAGACGCTTTGCGGTGCTTGCATGAGGGCGAGAGCCGACCATTCGGGCTGTCTGAAGGGGGCGCCCATGCGTTCCAGCTCGCGGCCCATGCCACCATCCATAATCATTACAGGTTTTTTAGCTCGTTTTGCTTTTGATTGTTCCATAGATGATTTATAGTGTCTTTTAAGCCCATTCACAATGTTTTAACAGGAGCCTTCCTTATGAAATTTCGTCATTTTTGCCTTTCTCTTTCGATTCTTGCGCTTTCAAGCTTGCCAGTTTTGGCCCATGAAACGGCGGATGATCACTGGCACTATAATGACGCCAAAGTAAAACATTATCTGGCTGTGTTGATTAATGACAAGGGCGAACAAACAGGATCTGCGGTTTTGATAGAGACACCCAAAGGCGTGTTGATGACCCTTAAAGTTGAGGGATTTGAAGGCGGCGGAGAGCACGCTATCCATTTTCATGAGAAGGCAGATTGCACGCCGCTTGCTGGGGATGCCAAAGGAGCATTTACAAATTCAGGCGGGCATTATAACCCCGATGGTCATAATCATGGATATCATGACCCACAAGGCGCACATGCGGGGGACATGCCGAATTTGATTGCCCATTCGGACGGCACAGTGCATGTGAAGATGTTAAATACTTTTGTGACCTTGGGCGACAAAGCCGTTGATGGGCGCGCGCCGTTATTTGACGCCGATGGCTCTGCGCTTATTATCCATCATGGCGCCGATGATTATCACTCTCAGCCAACTGGGGACGCGGGCGGGCGTTTTGCCTGCGGTGTAATCACAAACCAAGAACACGCGCAGCCCATGGCACAAAAGCATGACGGCGCCCACGACCACGGCGCAGGCCATGAAGGCGATAAAGACAAGTCCTATATGCAAGTGCCGATGAGTATTGAGTAGATCTACAATATTTAATTAAATTTTAGATCTAAAAAATAGATCCTTGACTTAGATCTATTTTATGCTATTATTCATTGTTATTAATGGAGAAGACAATGCCGCTACAAGTCGTAAAAGCTCAAAATATGCAAGGAAATGTACCCACTGTCGTAGGTGTTATAAATGCAGGCAGACTCGTAAGTTCTTTTTATGTTCCAAAACGTGACACAAAAAAGAAAGAGGGCTATCAGAGAGAGGTGTCTCAAGCTAGGGTTAACAAACTTAAAAATGATTTATTAAAGAAGCGAGTTGATTTACCGACGGCTATTTTACTTAATTTGCGCGGTGTTACATTTGAACAGATTGTTAAGAAAGAAAATGGTTCGTTTTACTTAGACGATTTTATTGATAAGAAGACTCCTTTTTATGTTGTAGATGGACAGCACAGAGTAGTAGCGCTGTCTCAGTTGTACCAAGATGACCCAGAAAGATGGTCAAATTTTTCTATACCATTTGTTTGTATGATTGGTGCTGATGAAAATCAAGAAATGGAACAGTTTTACATTGTTAATTCTAACGCTAAATCTGTTAGAACGGACTTGGCATTGGATCTTTTAAAACAACGAGCTGAGAGTAGTGAGTTACTGCAGCAAGGGTTAATTGAGAAAGGCGAAATTTGGAAGGTTTCTGGACAAAATGTTGTAGAGAGCTTATCTATGAACTCTCCTGTCTGGAAATATAGAATAAGATTTCCAAATGAACCTAAAGCCGATACCATGATTACATCTTCATCTATGGTTACTTCTTTAAAGCCTTTATTAAACACTCCTTATTTTGAAAATATAAAAACGAACGATCAGATATCTATTTTAGATGCATATTGGCGAGCTATAAAAAACATTCTACCTGAGGCGTTTGAAGAATTTTCTGGATTTACAATTCAAAAAGGAATTGGAGTTACGGTGTTTCATAATGTTCTTATTTTGGTTTTAGAGCATGTGCGTTCTAACGGTGATTCTGTGTCTGAAGTTTCTTCGTATGAAAAAGTTATAAAAAACTCTTTAGAAAGTCTTCAAGGTGAAAATTCTAAAAATGCTCCTGTTGATGGTGTCGACTTTTGGAGGACTGCACCTGACGGGGCTGCAGGATCTTACAGTAGTAGTGCGGGACAGAGAGTCTTAATTTCGAAGATTAAGTCACTTTTGCCACAGATAGAGGTAGAATAGTTTTTTAGTCGAGTAGCTCAATGGATAGAGCGCCTGTGGGTTCTAAGTATACTCTAAGTCACCTTTTTAGTATACACCTAAGGAGGATATTGGTTCAAGTCCAATCTCGACTGCCACCTACTTATCATCACCCATTTTCAATGCATTGATGAAGGCGCTTTGGGGGATTTCGACGTTGCCGTATTGGCGCATTTTCTTCTTACCCTTTTTCTGCTTTTCGAGGAGCTTTTTCTTACGGGAGATATCACCGCCATAACATTTGGCGGTCACGTCTTTACGCATGGCGGAGATGTGCTCAGCCGCGATGATTTTTCCGCCCAAGGCCGCCTGCACAGCGATTTTAAACATCTGGCGCGGAATAAGCTCTTTAAGGCGTTCACAAAGTTGACGCCCGCGTGTTTCGGCAGCGTCTTTGTGGACGATCATGGAAAGCGCGTCCACTGGCTCTTGGTTGACGCGGATATCCAGTTTCACAAGGCTGTTTTCGGCGTAGCCATCAAGCGCATAATCAAAAGACGCATAACCGCGTGAGATTGATTTTAAACGGTCATAAAAATCAAAGACCACTTCATTAAGGGGCAGGCGATACACCATCATCGCGCGTGAGCCAGCATAGGTTAGCTCAACTTGTTGTCCGCGGCGGTCTTGGCAGAGTTGCAAGATGCCACCTAAATATTCATCGGGTACTAAAATCGTGGCCTTGATCCATGGCTCTTCGATCGATTTTATTTTCACAATATCAGGCATATCGACAGGGTTATACAGCTCGATCTGTGTGCCATTGGTGAGGTTGACTTTATAAACCACGCTGGGCGCGGTGGGGATGAGGTCGAGGTCAAATTCACGCTCTAAACGCTCTTGGATAATTTCCATGTGGAGCAATCCCAAAAACCCGCAGCGAAAACCAAGGCCAAGAGCTTGTGATGTTTCGGCCTCATAATGAAGGGAGGCATCATTCAGCGCGAGCTTACCCAAACTATCGCGTAGTTTTTCGTAATCGCCCGCGTCCGCAGGAAAGAGCGAGCAAAACACCATCGGGATCGACGGTTTAAAGCCCGCCAATTTTTCAGCGCAAGGTTTTTTCTCATCGGTAATGGTATCGCCAACTTTGGTTTCAGAGATATCCTTGATCGAGGCCGTGATAAAGCCCATTTCACCCGGGCCCAGCACATCCGTTTGAAGGAGTTTGGGGGTAAAGACCCCAACGCGGTCAAGCTCACGCGCGGCGCCAGTTGCCATAAATTTGATTTTTTGCCCTTTACGCAAATAACCATCAATGACACGCACAAGGACGACAACGCCCAGATAGGTGTCATACCAGCTATCGACCAGTAAGGCCTTTGTCGGTGCCTCTGTGTCGCCCTCATGGGGCGGGGGCAGGCGGGTGACGATGGCTTCAAGAAGACCATCAATGTTTATGCCTGTTTTACCCGACACGGCAATAGCGTCATCAGCAGGCAGGCCAATCACATCTTCGATCTGTTTTTTTGCCTTTTCGACGTCGGCGGCGGGCAGGTCGATTTTGTTAATAACGGGTACGATTTCGTGGTTGTTCTCAATCGCCTGATAGACGTTGGCCAGTGTTTGCGCCTCGACCCCTTGGGTTGAATCGACAATCAAGAGCGAGCCCTCGCAAGACGCCAGCGAGCGTGACACTTCATAGGCAAAATCCACGTGGCCCGGCGTATCCATCAAATTGAGCTGATAGGTGATGCCGTCCTTAGCCTCATAGCTGAGGCGGACAGTTTGCGCCTTGATCGTGATGCCGCGCTCTTGCTCTAGCTCCATGCTGTCGAGGACTTGCTCTTTCATCTCACGCTCGGTAAGGCCGCCGCAAGTTTGGATTAAACGATCCGCCAGCGTGCTTTTTCCATGGTCAATATGCGCGATAATCGCAAAATTGCGAATATGCGCTAAAGGCTTAGTTGTGGTATTATTATTAGATGTGCTCATAACCCCCAGACAATAAGGGTCTTGCGGGAAAACGCAAGCTGGAATAAGAGTATAAGAGTGGTTATTGACGAAATTTAATGAACAGGAGTATTGGCGATGAATTTTGATAAGAAAAAGGGTCTTAAAATTGCGAGTTTTGCAGGATTTGGCGCGCTGGCTGTTGCCGGTTTGGTTGCGGCGAGCCAAGGCGGGATGATGAATCTTCATGGACAATCTTTAATCGCGCAAGACACGACAATAAGCCAGATTGCCCCCGCTGGCGGGGAAGAAGTTCAAGAACCCGTTTTGGACAGTATGGGCGCGGTTGAGCCTTTAGAAAATGATTCTTTCGGTGCGGATGAGCAGAGCGCAGATAATAGCGACCATGCCCATAGCCATGACGGTGAGCATGACCATGCCAAAGAGACAGACGGGGAAAGCCCCGAAAGCGCTGAGAGCATCGAAGCAACGCCCGAGGCCTATAACGATCACGGTCATTCGCATGATGATGATGAGGAATGGGTCGAAGATGTTAAAGACACAACCTGCGGCGTCTATGATGAATGGGTTAATAAGCCCCTCGATGAAGAAGCGGTGAAAGCCGTCGGGCGTGAATACCGTATCCTAAAACCAGATTCAGTGATGACCATGGACCACAACCCAGAACGCATGAACGTTTACATTAATAATAATGAAATCGTTCTAAGCGTTATGTGTGGGTAGGAATTATCCTTAGAGTTGCATTGCAGGCGCTTGCGCTGTTACGCCCTGTTGAGGGATAACTGGCGCGGTGTCTCTCACGGTTGGAGGCGGCGTTGTAGCATCTCTAAAAGTACCGTTTGCAGAAAGTTCTGATGTTTCTGTCTCGACAGCAGCAGCGCGCTCTGGATTTCTTTCTGTGGTAGGAATTTCGAAAAGTACACGATCATTTTCGCCACCACCAATGGCAGTAATCAAATTCTCTCCTCGCTCCATAAGGCCGGGAATAGCAGGTGAATATTGCTGATAAAGTTCAGCGTAAGGCTGCATGACAGCCTGAATAATACCTGCGATCGGGCCCATGACAGCCATGAAATCTGAGAGTTCTTGACCACTTAAGCCGAGTTGGCCGCCTACGTTTGTAAGGATTCCATTGATGTCACCGCCGTTAAGAATATCGCCTAAAACAGCGAGCATCATTTCTGGGCGCATGCTAGCAATTTGAGGAACGTTTCCGCCAGCATTGCGAACATCTTCAATAAGTTGCTGTCCTGCTGCGTCGATAATAGCTTGCTGCGCTGCAATCGCCTCAGCGTTATTTGCCGCACGAGCTGCTTCAAGAGCGGTCTGCGCGGTGTTCATTCTTCCCACTGTGGTCACAACGGCGTCTAAACGTGACATGTCGTAGTTTGGGTCACTTGCGATTGTGTTAAGCACGTCAGCGACATAAGGGGCGTGTGATGGATCCATGCTCTGGAGAACATCGAGCATGCTCGCCTGGTCGCCTTCTGCGGTTAAAGATTCTACGACGCGATCTGCAAAGGCGTCATTATAGGCAAAGGCGTTCCCTAGAGCGTTTTGAACAAGGGGGCCTGCTCTGTTTAAAGCTGTCACAATCTCAGTTTGGCCAGCAGATGTTAACGCGCCTTCTAATACATCGTAACGCGCAGCTTCTGATTCAGCGCCGCGCATTTCTGCGCGTACTTCAGGAATACGGGATGCAATGAGTTCTGCTGTATTACCAGTTACAGCAGAAGTAATATCTTGCCATAGTCTAGAGAAGAAACCTCTTTCCTCAGTAGCGGGAACACCACCTTCTTCTGCGAGGGCGCGTGCTGCAGCTACTTCATCAGGTGTTCCTGTTGCGGCTACTCTCTCTTCAGCTACTAGACCTAATACCATTTGTTCTCTTCCTTTAACTTATATACATAGTATGCCAAAAGGGGTTAAGGAATTGCAAATTTGAGGGGGCTTTTTTGACAATTTTTTTTAAAAAAAAATATTTAATATCAATGGGTTAATATTTTTCTTCAAAAAACTTCGATATTTCTTATCTTTTTCTTAAGTTTATTGAACTAATAGGGTTTTGTTTTCATAAGCAAAGAAACGTTTCACCCTCAAAACGCCCAATCGCACCCAATAAAAAACCGCCTATCTGAAGGCGGTTTTTTGTGAATTCTTATTTTTTATTAACCACCAAAACGGAAGTTATTCGCATATGTCGCAACCACAGGGGCTTGAGTATAAGCTGGTGATTCTGGAGCTGGGTCAGCGGCGTCATTAAAGAAGCTTGATACAGCCCATTCTCCAACTACAAAGCCAGCACCACCTATAATGGCTCCTGGTATCGCGCCAACACCACCAAATACAGCTCCTGCAGCAGCTCCTGCAAATACGGCACCCATCACACCGCCTGCGTCACTTACAGCACCTTCAAGAGTTTCTCTATCAACTTGGCCTGTTAAGACATCACGTGCTTCGTTAGCAAAAGGAACAATATCAAGCACGCCTTCGTATGCAATTTCTCCAACGCTCTGTGGCTGTGCGGCTGCTTGAAATGCTTCTACAGGAAGCACTGAATTTGTCGTTGGGTCCACAACGTACTGTCCGCTTGCTGATATTAGGTTTTCTGGCATCTCTGCAATTTGCTCTGGCGACGCTGTTATCAACTGAGCGCCTTCAGGAGCACCTTCAGGAAGTTCCCCAGCTGTTGCAGAATCTGGTGACATAACTAAAGCGGCTGTTGCTACAGTTCCCACAACTGCTGCTGCACGTCCCCATCTGCTTCCAGTAATACCAGACCACAAACCTCTTAACATACCTGGATTTCTGACACCCGCTGTTGCAGCGTCTTCAGCTACTTCTGTTGCGACTCTACCCGCAGATCCTCCTAATATTTGTCTGCCAGCATAAAGTGTGCTTCCTGCAAGAGCAACTCCTCCAGCAATCTGTCTGCCTATACCATGATCGTTAGGTGTGACTGTGCGAGGATCGCCTGTAACATCTAAGCCTTGCCCTACTTGTGCTCTAGAAGTTTCACGCATATCGTTAATACGTCTTTCATTCCTAGTTTGAACCCCTGCTAAGTTATCAGCCCAACGTCCCAAGGTTTCGCTGCCTGTTAGCTCAGCTAGAGCGTCACAGATTGCTGCGAGTGTTCCTGCAAAGAAAGATGTTACTCCAGCACGAGCTGTTCCAATGGCATCCCAAGCGGCATTTCTAGCTTGAACAGCACTTGTTTCAGAAACTGTCGCGTCTGCAACGTCTCGTCCAACACCAGTTACACCGCCACCTTGACCATTTCCGCGGTTAGAGATTGTTTCAAGTCCTAAAGCACCAGCTACGCCAGCTAACGCCCAGCCTCCGCCTTTTGATAATAATTGCCATGCTCCAGTTGCAATTCCACGTAACATTATATTTTCTCCTACTTTACGTTTTATGCCCGTTCGGCGTTGTTCTTGTTACTTTTCTTAAGTTACCCCTAATATACCGAATCTGGGGTTGTAATTACAAATCAGGCTGAATTATTGTTTTATATCAATGCCTTATTTGGTTTTATGATTTTGGTCTTTTTTCCCATTTCTTTCATTTTGTCTTTGCGCGGCGCCTTTTTCGGGCGAGGTGGCAATCTATTGACTTGTTTTAGATTGCTTCACTGCGTTCGCAATAACATATATTGCTTGCCCCTATGATATGGAAAAAGTATTAACGGGGCGTTAAATCCATAATCAAAACTACGAAATATCGATAATAAAATGCAAATTTTGTGCGAAATGTGAGGGATATACGGGGTTTTACAGGGAAGAAAAGCAGGGGCAGAGAAGGAGATATCCCTGCCTTCTCAGGGATGATACCATTTATACCGCATACCCTTATTAGGATAAATGATCGCCTGTTTGGTGTTATTTTTACGTAAATCCTTTTAATGCCAGAAATGACGCATGCCAGTATAAACCATCGCGAGGCCGCGGTCATTGGCGGCCTTGATGACTTCCTCATCGCGGATTGAGCCACCCGGCTGAATAACGGCGGTCACGCCGGCTTCGGCGGCGGCGATTAAACCATCGGCAAAGGGGAAAAACGCGTCAGAGGCCACAACAGAGCCTTTTGTCAGAGGCTCAGTCAGGCCAGCCGCTTCGGCGGCGTCCATGGATTTACGGGCGGCAATGCGTGAGGAATCAAGGCGGTTCATTTGCCCCGCACCAATGCCCACTGTGGCGCCGTTTTTGGCGTAGACAATCGCGTTTGATTTCACGTGCTTGGCGACTTTAAAGGCAAACAGCATATCGCGGAATTCTTCTTCGGTGGGCTCGCGCTCCGATACGACTTTGAGGTCGTCCATGGTGATTATACCGTTATCGCTGGTTTGTACCAACAATCCACCTGCCACGCGGGTTACCATACGGCGGCTTTCATGGATATCAGGCATGCCACCTGTTGTCAGAACGCGAATATTTTTCTTTTCTTTTAAAAGATCGAGTGCGCCTGCTTCGGCGTCGGGGGCAATAATGACTTCGGAAAATGTGTTGATGATTTGCTCCGCCGCCGATTTGGTCAGTGTTCGGTTAAGGGCAATGATACCGCCAAAGGCCGACACAGGGTCGCACATAAGCGCGCGTTCATAGGCCTGATTAATATTGTCACCAATTGCAACGCCGCATGGGTTGGCGTGTTTGATGATTGCAACGGCGGGCTGATCGAACTCTGCCACTGTTTCAAAGGCGGCGTCAGTGTCATTTATGTTGTTATAGGAAAGCTCTTTTCCCTGCACCTGCGTGGCGTGGGCGGCGCCTGGGCGCGTTGAACCATCAATCATATAAAGAGCGGCTTGTTGATGTGGGTTTTCGCCATAACGCAAAGGTTGTTTAAGCGTGCCAGAAAAACTAATGCGGCGTGGCCAGTCTTGCTCGCCTTGCTGTTTTTTGAGCTGAGTTGAAAACCAACTCGCGATGTTTGAATCATAGGTCGCTGTCATTGCATAGGCGTTTGCCGCCAGTTTTTGGCGCGTGGCATAAGTTGTCGACCCTTCATGGTTTTCCATGTCTTTTAGTACGAGTTTGTAATCTTGGGGGTCGGTGATAATGGTTACAAATTCATGGTTTTTTGCCGCGGAGCGGATCATTGCAGGCCCGCCAATATCAATGTTTTCAATGCATTCGTCGTAATCGCCGCCCTTGGCAACGGTTTCAACAAAAGGGTAAAGATTGACAACAACAAGGTCGATATCGCCGATATTGTGGTCTTGTTGTGCTTTAACGTGCTCTGGCAGATCACGGCGCGATAATATGCCGCCATGAACGGTTGGGTGTAATGTTTTAACACGACCATCCATCATTTCGGGAAAGCCGGTATGCTCTGATACATCTTTAACGGCAATCCCTGCGTCTTTGATTGCTTTGGCAGTGCCGCCTGTTGAAATAATTTCAACGCCATGCTCGCTGAGTTTTTTGGCAAACTCAACAAGGCCGCCTTTGTCAGAAACAGATAAAAGTGCGCGTTTGATTTTCACGGCCCTTGGATCACGGATTGTGTTTGTTTTTGAGGCGGGGTTGTTCATGGTTTTACCTTATTGTTGTCGTCTATATCGTCTATATGCAGTTTTTTAGAGATTGACTGTGGTTTAAGCGTCTGGTGCGGGGCAGTCAAGGGTGAACTCGACACGCTCTGGTGTTTGCTTTGTGATGGATAGATTGTAACCATAGCCTTTTGCCAAGACGCCAATGGCAAAGGGGTGTACAAGGCGCGGGTCGAGGTCATCTGTATTAATATCACCTTTTAGGGCGTTCTCCACTTGGTCACGTACGGTAACGCCTTCACCCATGGCGATGATAATTGTTTGCGCTCCATCCCCAGGTTTAACCATAATGTCGCCGCCTTTGTGCAAGGTTTCTTGCGCCATCATTAAGGAGCACATGAGCATTTTACAATAGCCTGAAGGCAAGGGGGCTTCGGGGCCTAAATGGCCGTATGGATCCCACATTTGTGAGATTTTTTTATCACTGGCAATAAGCCCGCCAAAACATTTTTGCACATCTTCGGGTTTCATGTTGGGGTCATGACCCCCTGCGCCATAGGCCATACGAAATGCCGCAAGCTTGGCGGTGGATTGTGATGCGCTGTGTTTAATAAGACCCATCGCATCTTCCATAGCGTCCGCGCCCATTTCTTCCATGAATTCAATCCCGTTATGGATTGCCCCCACGGGGCTGATGAGGTCATGGCAGATACGTGAAGCAAGAAGCTCCATGACGGCGGCGAGGTCTTTATTGGTCAGTGACATGGTTGTTTATCCTTTAGTATTTTGATTATTCAACATCAGAAAAGTTGAAAGAAAGCCCGACTTTGGCGACTTCGTCTTCGACCATTTTTTTGAGTTCAGCTAGGGCTGTTTCACTGTCTGCTTCTACGCGGGTCACGAGGACGTTTTGCGTGTTTGAAGGGCGAATAAGCCACCAGCCGCGCGGTGTCCTAATACGCACGCCGTCAATGTCGTTAATCTCGAAATGTTCGCCAGCGTGGGATTTGAGGTTTTCGGCAATCTTGGGGACATAGCCAAATTTTTGCTCTTCATCAACATCAATGCGGACTTCGGGCGTGTTGAAAAGTTTTGGTAAATGCGCGGAGAGTGATGAAAACGGCGCGTCTGTCTCTGCGACGGCGTTCATGAGGCGGATTGAACAATATAGCGCATCGTCAAAACCGTAATAGCCATCAGCAAAAAAGATGTGACCGCTGAGCTCGCCAGCCAACGGCGCGTTAACCTCTGCCATTTTGGCCTTCACGAGGGAGTGTCCCGTATTCCACATGATGGGCTGTCCGCCTAAACGGGCGATTTCATCGAACATCATTTGAGAGCATTTTACATCGCCGATGATAGGTGCGCCCGGGTTACGGGATAGCACGTCCTTGGCGTAAATTGTCATTAGCGCGTCACAGCGTAAAATATTTCCCTGTTCATCGACTGTGCCGATACGATCACCGTCACCATCAAAGGCGATGCCAAGGTCGGCGCCTGTTTCTTTAACCTTGGTGATAAGATCAATCAGGTTTTTATCAACGGTGGGGTCGGGGTGGTGGTTTGGAAAACCACCATCTATGTCATCATATAGGAGTGTATGTGTGCCGGGGAGTTTTGCCACAAGGCGGCGTAAAATTTCACCTGCCGCACCGTTGCCGTTATCCCAGACAATATTCAGGGGGCGCTGGTTTTTTAAATCTTTCAAAAGGCGCGCAACATAGTGGTCTTGGATATCAACGGTTGTGACAGTGCCATTGCCTTTTTCAAAATCATTGTTTTCGGCGAGCTTGCCGAGTTTCAAGATTTCTTCGCCAAAAAATGGGGTTTTTAAAAGCGTCATTTTAAAGCCGTTATATTCGGCAGGGTTGTGTGAGCCAGTGATCATAATTCCGCCATCTGCACCGCGATCTTTGACAGCAAAATAAAGCATTGGGGTTGGCCCTAAGCCCATATTTTCAACATGTACGCCTGTGCTGGTGAGGCCTGCTATCAGTGCCTGTGACATTGCAACGGATGAATGACGCCCATCATAGGCAACACAAACGTGCGCGCCGCCCTTGCGGATGATTGTTGTGCCAAAAGCTTTTCCCAGGGTATAGGCATCAATCTCATTCAGGTTATCACCAACTATACCGCGCACGTCATATTCACGTAAAATTGTTTGGCTGAAAACGTGGTCATTTTCATATTTTAATTGGGCAGTCATGTTGCGTTTTTTCCTTAGCTATAATTTTTTAAAATTGTTTTGACGTTATTACCGATATCTTTGTCTGCTAGTCCGTAAGCGATATTAGCCTCAATAAAACCAAGGCGAGAGCCGCAATCAAAATGATCACCATCAAAGCGCAGGCCGTGGAAGGGCTGATAGCCGATAAGTTTTGCCATTGAATCCGTGAGCTGAATTTCATTGCCGGCACCTGTTTCAAAGGCGGCAAGGTGGTCAAGCACTTCGGGTTGAAGAATGTAACGCCCAACAATAGACAGCGTTGATGGCGCGTTCGCTGGGTCAGGTTTTTCAACGAGGCCTTTAATAGAAACAGTCTTATCCCCCTCGTTATCCGTATCGACGATACCATATTTTGAGGTGTCTTCTTTAGGCACGTTTTTAACCGCCACGACATTTCCGCCATTTTTGTTATAAACGTCAATCATCTGGGAGAGACACCCTTGTTTGTTTAAAACCAAATCATCGGGGAGTAAAATGGCAAAAGGCTCATCACCAATCAGTTTTTTTGCGCACCAAATGGCGTGACCTAAACCAAGGGGGCAGGGCTGGCGGGTGAGGAATAATTTACCCGCAGGCATTTCGCAATCGCGCACTTTTTTGACCATGTCTTCTTTGCCGCGTGCCTCCAATGTTTGCATCAGTTCGGGCTGGTAATCAAAATGCTCTTCGAGCATTTCTTTTTGGCGGCCTGTGACGAAGATAAATTCTTCGATGCCTGCATCGCGCGCTTCCTCATAAACATGTTGAATGAGGGGGCGATCATTTATCGGGAGCATTTCTTTTGGCATGGCTTTTGTTGCGGGAAGAAAGCGCGTGCCGAGCCCTGCAACGGGAAAGACGGCTTTGCGGACGGGTTTAAACTGTGCCATGATTGCCTTTAAATACTGCTTAACAGGTTGTTTTTCTTATTGAATGCCACCATAGAGCATGACATTTTGAAATGGTAGCGTTTAGAGCATTGTTTTTAATATTTAACCCCGAAAATCAGGCGAAAAATGAGTAAAATTGACGCGTTAAGGAAAATAATGGTGACCGAAGGCGTGAATGGCTTTTTAGTGCCACGAACCGATGAATATCAGGGTGAATATGTTCCTGCCTGCGCGGAGCGTTTGCGCTGGCTCACTGGGTTTACGGGGTCTGCGGGGATGGCGATTATTTTGGATAAAAAGGCCGTCGTGATGAGCGATGGGCGCTATACGATTCAGCTTGATCAGCAAGTCGATAAGGCCTTGTTTGAGACCGAAAATTCTCAAATCGTGAAGCCAGAGGAATGGATTAAGGAGAATACCAAAGACCGCGATGTCATTGGATATGATGCAAAACTCCATACGCGTGACCAAATTGAGACCTTGATTAAAGCGGGGATTAAGCTTCAGGCGCTTGATGATAATTTGATTGATGCAATCTGGACAGATCGTCCTGAACCGCCTTGTAGTGCGATCACACTCTTTCCCGGTGACAGAGCAGGGCGCAGCGCGCAAGATAAGATTGATTTGATCGTCAAAGATATGACAGAGCGCGATGTTGATGCGCTCATTCTTACATTGTCAGATTCGATTGCGTGGCTTTTGAATATACGGGCCAATGATATCCCGCATATTCCTGTGGCGCTGTCTTATGCTATTATCTTTGCTGATGGTAGTGTGCAGTGGTTTATAGATAAAGCGCGGCTTGGTGATAATGTGCGGGGGCATCTGCCGCAGAGCGTTCATATTATGCCTCCCAAGATGTTAGAAGTTGTCCTTAAGAAATTTGCAGGTCTGCATATTTGGCTTGATCCAAAACGTTCTTCTGTTTGGTTTGATAAAAAACTATGTTTTGCGCAAGCCAAAATTTTATATGCCAAAGATCCGTGCATAGATATTCGCGCCCGTAAAACGACAGCAGAACAAAACGCCATGAAGACTGCGCATGTGCGTGATGGCGTGGCCATGGTTAAGTTCTTAAAATGGTTTGAACGAGAAGGGCATAATGAAACCCTCAATGAGATATCTGTTGAAGAAAAGCTGACCTTCTTTCGCGCCCAAGCGCCAGAGTTTCGCGATACAAGTTTTGATACAATTGCGGGGTATGCCAGTCATGGTGCAATCGTGCATTACCGCGCCACAAAAGACACCGCGCTCGATATCAAGCAAGGGAATATCTTACTTCTTGATAGCGGTGGGCAATATGAGGATGGTACAACAGATATAACGCGCACGTTATCCGTTGGTGAAGCGGCGCAAGAAATAAAAGAGCACAATACGCTCGTGTTAAAAGCTCATATTATGTTGGCAACAGCGGTTTTTAAAAAAGACACACTCGGTAAAGAAATTGATGCGATTTGTCGCAAACCGCTTAAAGATGCGGGCCTTGATTATGCACACGGTACAGGGCATGGCGTTGGGTGTTATTTATCCGTTCACGAAGAAGCGGGTATGGGTATAAGCCCGCGTTCAGAAGAGCCGTTAGCAGCAGGGATGATTTTATCGAATGAACCGGGATATTATGTTGAAGGATCGCATGGTATTCGAATTGAAAATCTTGTTCTCGTTCAAGAAAACGACCAAGGGGATTTATATTTTGAAACTATCACACTTGCACCATTTGATAAAAATTTAATCTTACCGGACATGTTAAGCGTTGAGGAAATCAAATGGGTGAATGATTATCACGCACGGGTTTATGACACTTTATCGCCGTTATTGGATGACGATCATCAGGCATGGCTTAAAGCGGCCTGTTCAAAAATTACGCAATAAAAAACCGCCACATCGGATGATGGGCGGAAATTTGATTTAATAAATTGGCTTTTTTGAAAGTCCAAATGCGAAAAAAGTTTATTCGTCGCCGCGTTGTTTGCGGGTCAGTTTACGAGAGCGTCTTACTGCTTCTGCTTTTTCACGTTTTTTCTTTTCTGATGGTTTTTCAAAATCTTTACGCATTTTCATTTCGCGGAAGATACCTTCACGCTGCATTTTTTTCTTTAAAACACGTAGTGCCTGATCCACGTTATTATCTCTTACGGATACAGTTACCAATTCAAATCACCTCATTCCTTTTTAAAATTTGCTATTTTTGGTATACAGTCATTTGTATAAACACAAATAAAGCATGCTTTGAATAACCTTATGGGCTTTCAAAATCAAGCTATAATCATGGTAGATATAGTTAATTATATGATATTTCAGCGTTTTCTCCTAATTTTTGTCCTAAGTGCCCTGTTTTTACTGCCTTTTTCGACGGTTAAGGCATTGGAGGAGGGATTACGCCCTGCGCCTGAAATTGCAACCGGGGTTCAGGCTACGCAGGTGGCGACAGGCACGCAAATGATGGTGGTTACTGCCCACCCCGAAGCCACCAAAGCGGCCTATGCGATGTTAGATAAAGGCGGCAATGCGATTGATGCAGCGATTGCCGCGCAATTGGTTTTGGGTTTGGTTGAGCCACTAAGCTCTGGCCTTGGGGGCGGGGCGTTTGCGCTTTATTTTGACGTAAAGAGCAAAAAAATCATTAGTTTTGATGGACGGGAAACTGCGCCGCAAGATGCGGGTGAATATTTATTTATTGATCAAGACGGCAAACCGATGAAATTTTTTGATGCGGCGCTTGGCGGGCGGGCTGTTGGTGTGCCCGGTGTGCCGAGACTATTAGAAACAATGCACGCGCGTGATGGCGCATTGCCATGGGCGGTATTATTCGAGCCCGCGATTGAACTATCGCAAAAAGGATTTACGGTTACGCCGCGTTTGTCAAAAATGCTGAGTGAGGGGGCGGCCAAGTTCCGCCATGATGTTAAAACAAAGCTGTATTTTTTTCCTGATAGTGTGAACCCATTAGAGGCGGGGGATACGCGCAATAATTTATTTTACGCGCAAACGCTCAAAAATTTAGCAGATCATGGGGCAGATAGTTTTTATAAAGGGCAAATGGCCGAAGACATTGTGTCTAAAGTGCGCGGGGCAGTCCATAATCCGGGGTCTTTATCTGTTGAGGATATGGCGGCGTATCAGGTGAAAATTCGTAATCCAGTCTGTGGTTCATATCGCGGGTATCAAATTTGCTCTATGGCTGAGCCGTCATCAGGCGGCCTGACGCTGTTGCAGATATTAAAATTATTAGAGCGTTTTGATTTGGCGGCGCTTGGGGAGGATAACCCGAAAAGCTGGCATATCATAGCAGAGGCCTCACGCCTTGCTTTTGCTGATCGAAATAAATACATGGCTGATGGTGATTTTGTAAAAACACCTGCGGAGGTGCTATTAGAGAATAGATATATTCAAGAGCGTACTTATCTTATAAGTGTTGATACGCCGTTTCAATCTGTCTATGCGGGCGTGCCGTCTGCTATGCTTGAACAAGTTGAGCAAGGTAGTGATATTGAGATTCGCCCACCCAGTACAACGCATATCAGCATTGTTGATGCAGCGGGTAATATCGTATCAATGACCAGTTCAATTGAAAGCGCTTTTGGATCGCATTTAATGGTAAACGGGTTCTTGCTTAACAGTGAACTTACTGATTTTTCGTTTCAACCATTTGATAAGGAAGGCAACCCCATCGCCAATCGCGTCGAGGGGGGGAAACGTCCCCGTTCTTCTGTAACGCCAACAATAGTTTTCGACCCGGATGGTCAACCTTTTATGGTCATAGGATCAGCAGGAGGAAGCCGTATTATTGGATTTGTTTTACAGCGTATTATCGCCGCCATTGATTGGGGATTGCCAATTGATGAATCATTAGAAATGCCCAATATACTTCATCGCGGTGAAAAACTTGAAGTTGAAACTTCCGCTATGGATTTGGCAGAGCCGCTGATGGAGATAGGTCACGCCGTTTTGGTGGGTGACATGAATAGCGGCCTTACAGCGATACAATTCGTCAATGGTCAAATAATTGGCGCTGCCGATCCCCGTCGTGAGGGGATGGCGATGGGTCGGTGATTTTGTTTAGGAGAGTTTAGAATGGTAGAAAGTTTTATTGATAATATTTTGACCTTCTTGGAAGAAGAAAACCAAGTAGTGTTTTACTCACTATTATTAATATTTTTTGTAGGTTTGGGATACTATTTATCTAGTAGAGTTCATAAAGATACTATTGAAAGTCTTAAAACTCAAGTTCAGCTAAATATGACTGGAGAGAAAGTAGGAAAATTTAATGAAGAGCCTATAAAGATAAGGTTAAATACTTTGTACGAAGTTACAGAAATAATTTCTAAGCCTTGTTTTGAAATGAGCATGCCTGAAAAAATAAAGTTTAAGGGCTCTTTTCTGAAAGATTGTAAAAATAGTATAAATGAAATGCCTAATATAACTAAAAAACCTCTAGAATCTTTTACTATGTTTGAACATAGAATTCCTAAGTTTATTTATCTAGAGTGTTCTGATAAAAGTGTTGAATATATTAATGTAATAGGAATTAAGGTCAATGAAGTTTAAGCGACTTTCTTCGCCTTTAAATTTAGTGCAGCTTCTAATAGGGTCTTTGTATAGGCTTCTTTAGGGTTGTTGAAGATATCCTCGGCTTTGCCGCTTTCAACAACTTTTCCGTTTTTCATGACAATCATATCATGCGCCATGGCGCGCACGACGCGCAGGTCGTGACTGATGAAAAGATAGGCAAGGTTATGTTTTTCTTGAAGCTCACGTAAGAGATCAATAATTTCGACCTGCACGGATACATCAAGGGCAGATGTCGGCTCATCGAGGACAACAAAATCAGGGCGGAGCACCATGGCGCGGGCTATTGCAACACGCTGGCGCTGGCCACCAGAAAATTCATGCGGATAACGATGGCGTGTTTGCGGGTCAAGATGCACTTGGTTGAGGACATCAATTACACGGGCGTCACGTCCCGCCGCATCGAGTTCTGGGTTATGGACTTTTAAGCCTTCACCGATAATATCTGCGATGCTCATGCGGGGGGAGAGCGCACTAAAGGGGTCTTGGAAGACGACCTGCAGGTTTGAACGCAAGGGCGTCATGGCTTTGCGACCTAGGGCGGAGATATCAATACCGTTATAATCAATTTTTCCTTGGCCATTGATGAGACGTAGTAAGGCAAAACCAAGGGTTGATTTTCCTGATCCACTTTCGCCGACTACGCCGACAGTGTGGCCTGCTTTAATCTCAACATTAATGCCATCAACAGCCTTAACCCAATCTGTTGTTTGACCCCAAAAGTTTTTGGCCTTTGGGAAATGCACTTTAATGTCTGTGCCTCGCATAATGCAGGAAGCGCCAGCTTGAGGCGTTTTGGCTAAGCCTTTTGGCATAGAGCCCAAGAGTTTTTTGGAATACGCATGCGCTGGATTTTTAAACACATTTTTTGCGTTGCCGCTTTCAACGATTTCGCCGCTTTGCATGATGCACACATCATCAGCGAATTTTTCGACAATCGAGAGATCATGCGTAATCATAATCATCGCCATTTTTAAATCACGTTGAAGCTCTTCGAGCAGTTCTAAAATTTCGGCCTGCACGGTGACATCAAGAGCGGTTGTCGGTTCATCGGCAATAAGCAGCTCAGGGTTGTTCGCAAGCGCCATAGCGATCATCACGCGTTGGCGTTGTCCGCCCGATAATTCATGCGGGTAGGCCTTAAGGCGCTCTTTCATCATCGGCAATTGCACCATGTCGAGGAGCTCTTTAACGCGTTCCCGCGCTTTGCTCTCGCTCATGCGCTGATGCAGGCGAAGCGTTTCGCCAATTTGACGTTCAATCGAATGAAGGGGGTTCAGCGCCGTCATGGGTTCTTGGAAGATCATACCAATTTGCGACCCGCGAATATGGCGCATAAAGCCATCTTTTTTCCCAACTAATTCCTCGCCGTTAAATTGAATGCTTGAGCCCTCGGGATGACGGGCGAGGGGATAGGGGAGAAGTTGCATGATCGACATGGCAGTCACAGATTTGCCCGAGCCACTCTCGCCGACTAACGCCATGGTTTGTCCCTCATGGACGTCAAAAGACACGTTTTTAACCGCGTGAAACAAGCGCTCTGGCGTTTTAAAATCAACGGAAAGATTTTTGACAGATAATAATGGCGCTTTGCTCATGTTTTTATATTTAAGAGGTTTTTAAGTGATTGAGAAGATGTAACTCTTCAATCCATGGAATTAACCCCGAAATTAAGGTCTGTGTGATTATTTGAGTATTATTTTATTTACATAATTTAAAAAAAGCCTTATGTTAATTCAAATTTAAGCATTTTCTGGCTAAATGTGAGAGTAATTGCAAGAGGGTAATATGACCGATTATTTAAAACCGTCATTAACAGCATATTCGGATGTGCTGCGATCATTTGTTAAACTTGATAGTCTTGCCGCTCAAGCTTCGGGTTTATCGGTAGATACAGTCACAAAAATACAACATGTTGCTCATGCTATTAATCAAGCTGAGCGTACAGCCTTAAACCATCGTGAGCATATGCTTCGCAATAAAGATCAATTTCAGGGGCAGGGGACTGATGCCTGGCAGAAGTCTAATTTTGAACCTTTTGTTGCGGCGGCCCGTCAGGCAAAAACGCTATTATCAGATGAGGGTTTTGTTCAGGAATTGGTCAATTCTTCAATTGTAGTGCCAGAGGGCGAACCACAATATTCTAGACTTAGACGAGATAGCGAAGATTATAGCTCTTTAACAAGTGCCTATGAATTAACTAGTAAGGCGAGAACTATTTCTGAAGTACTTCATAGAGAAGAGACAGCCAGAAGCCACACCATAAGAGATCGAGACGTTGGTCGGTATGCCATTAGTTTTGACAGAAACCCTTTTCAACCAGTTTAAACCACAACGCCTGTCTCTTCTAAGCACCATGCTAATATTGCTTTTTGGGCATGTAGACGGTTTTCGGCCTCGTCTAATATAACGCTGGCGGGGGATTTGGCGACGTCTTGGCTCACTTCTTCCCATTCATGGATGGGCATGCAGTGCATAAAGATGGCGTGTTCTTTGGCAAGTGCCATTAAGCCACTATTGACCTGATACGGCCAAAATTTATCAAGCGTTTTACCTTCTTGTCCCATGGATACCCATGTGTCTGTTACCAAAACATCAGCATCTTTTGCAGCGGCTTTGGCGTCGCTTGTTACGGTGCAGCGTTTATCGGCGGTCGGTATAATGTCTTCGGGGACGGCAGCAATAAATTCAAAATCAAATTTCTCGCTGGCATCAACGAAGCTTTGGGTGACGTTGTTATAATCACCAAACCATGCAATTTTTTTGCCTTGTATACCGCCCAGTTTCTCTTCGATTGTCATCACATCTGCCATGATTTGGCAGGGGTGGGAAATATCGGTCATGCCGTTAATGACGGGGATGGTGGCGTGTTTAGCAAGCTCTTCCATCATCGCATGATCGCTGAGACGGAGCATAATACCATCAACAAAACGGGACATAACTTGCGCGGTGCTCTCCACGCTTTCTGACCCGCCCAGTTGAATGTCACTTTTATTAAGCACAATCGAGTGACCGCCCAGTTGTTTCATTGCCACTTCAAAGCTCATGCGTGTGCGGGTCGAGCGTTTATCAAACATCATCGCGAGCGAAAGCCCTTTGAACAGTTGCGGAGGGTTAAATTTTTGTGCTTTTAATTGATGGGCGTTTTTGATGATATCTTTTAACAGATCCGCATCAAAATCGCGCAGGTTAATAAAATGTCTGGGTGTGTTTGGCATGTTAGCCCTCATATTTAATTAGGTTTTTGTTGTTCTTAAGAACATCGCTGATAACGGCCACAGCTTTATCAATTTCTTCGTTAGAAATAATAAGCGGTGGCGTTAGGCGGAGCGTGTTTTTACCAGCCTGCGTTGCCATTAATCCTGCCTCTAAAAGCTCATGAAGGAGTTCTTTGATTTGATATTTTGTATCAATACCAATCATCAAGCCTTCGCCCTTAACGGCCTTAATGGCATTGCCTGTTTCATTGTGCAACGCGCCCAGTCGTTCACGGAAATAAAGACTGGCTTCGCGCACGCGTTTTAAGAATTCAGGTCTTACAATTTCGCTCACCACGTGATAGGCGACATTGGTGGCAAGCGGGTTGCCTGCATAGGTTGACCCATGGTCACCTGCATTAAAGGCATCAGCAATTTTCTCTTTGGCCATAAACGCGCCAACGGGAAAGCCGCCGCCAAGCCCTTTTGCAAGGCAGGTAATATCCGGCTCATAATCAAAATGGGCGTGTGCCATAAGTTTGCCCATACGCCCCATGCCAGATTGAATTTCATCAGAAATAAGAAGGATGTTATTGTCATCGCAAAGGTCACGCAAGCCTTTGAAAAATTCTGGTGTGCCTGCGGTCAATCCGCCTTCACCTTGAACAGGCTCTACCATAATAGCGCAGATTTTATCAGTGATGAGCGCTTTGACGCTATCGAGATCATTATAGGTTGCAAAATGAAAGCCTGGAAGATAGGGCGCAAATTGGGGTTGATGGCGTGATTTTTCAGTTGCCGATACCGCGCCATAGGTGCGCCCGTGGAATGAGCTACCAAAAACAATAAACTCTTTTGCCTCCTCGCTCTTGTTTTGGTGTGCCCATGTACGGGCAAGTTTGAGAGAGCCCTCTACGGCTTCTGCGCCAGAGTTACAAAAGAATATTTTTTCCGCGCAGCAATGAGCAAGAAGGAGCTCTGCCGCTTTTACTTTTGGCTCTGTCGCGATAGAACCAATGCACATGGTGAAGCCCCGCTCAAGTTGTTCAGTGATGGCTTTATTAAAAGCAGGGTGATTATGCCCAAGCGCCGTGACCGCGATACCGCCCGCACAATCAAGATATTCTTTACCATCCATATCATAAAGATAAACGCCATTCCCGCGCCCAATCGCGATATGTTTGTGCGGATAAAGTTTCATATAGGCGTCATTGGCGCGGGTTTGTAGGTCGAGGTTTGTCGGCATTATTTTGCTTCCTTTTCTTCTTCGTATATTTCTTTTTCATGCGAACGCACAATCATCGTCCCTGTTCCGTCAGAGGTGTAAATTTCATTGCGTAAGCTGTCTTTTTTAAACCCATTGAGAATATGAATACGCTTTACGCCTGCTTTTAAGGCGGCAATACAGTTTTCTAATTTGACGCGCATGCCGCCTGTTGCTGTTTGATTGGCGATGAGGGCTTCTATTTCGCGTGTTGTCAAAACGGACTGCACCGTCCCATCAACAAGAACGCCGTCTACATCCGTCATAAAGATGAGCTTGTTCGCTTTTGTTGCGCTCGCGATTTCAACGGCGACATTGTCGGCATTAATATTGAGCGCTGTGCCTTCATCCGTAAAGGCCAAGCACGGCATCACGGCAAGATTTGTTGCGCCAAAGTGATCGCGAATATTTTTATCATTAATGTCAATTAATGTTCCATCAAAACGCTGCATGCCTGCCTCATTGGGGCGGCGTAAAGAATGCGCCCAGTGTGGGGGGATGGCGTTAAAAACATTAGAAGGGAGTTTTGCTTTTACGAGGCTTTCAGAGATTTTAAACCCTAAATCACCCGCTAATACTTTTTTGATTATTTTAATATCGGTGCAGGAGGATATCCGCCGCCCATTGATTTTTGTTGGCGTAATACCTGCCTCAAGCATTGCGGCATCTATTGCCTCACCGCCGCCATAAATCAAAAGAACGTTGATGTTATCATGGGTGAGTTCTTGAATATTCGCGATCAAGTTTTCACGGGCGTTGATATCGGTGATTATACGTCCACCAGCCTTGATAACAAAAAGCTGATCACGAAAAAGTTGACGATAGAACTGTTGAAAAGATTTTATCATGAGGGTGCTTTATGGATAAATGGGGCTATTAAAATTTAGGCCAAGTGTTTCATTAAGGCCAAACATTATGTTCATATTTTGAACAGCTGTACCCGATGCACCGCGTAAGAGATTATCAAGCGCCCCTTGGGCGATCCATTGGCCATTATGGCCTTGGGCGTAATGCACATCCACAAAGTTAGTGCTCACTACATTTGTCATTTCACACTTGTTCACGATACGTGTGAAGGGGTGATTGTATAGAACGCTTAAATCTGGTTCGCTATCACATGTCACAAAACCATTGGCGAATATACCGCGCAGGAAAGGGCCGACAGTCGGGGCAAAGTTAAATTGGTCTTCTTTAAGGCCGCTCGTAGCTAAAATCTCGGGGGTGTGGCGGTGTTCATTAACCAGATAACTACGGATATTTTGGGCGCAGAAAGGATGATCCACGGGGTCACGGGCGGCACGTCCTCCGCCGCTTGTCCCTGAAATGGCGATAACATCTGCACCGCTCATTTTATTTTTAAAGGGCAGGAGGAGGATTTGAATTAAAAGTGCAAAACAGCCGGGATTGGCCACGGCGTTTGCTGTCTTGATTTGCTCTCTATACACTTCAGGGAGGCCATAAACGAATGTGCCGTTCAACAGATCAGGGTGTTGATGGGGGATGTTATAATACCGCTCATAGGTTGCATGATCATTCAGGCGAAAATCTGCAGAAAAATCTATAAGCTTTGTTTTACCTAAAAAGGCAGGGGCCACTTCCTGCGCGGCCTTATGGGGGAGGCATAAAAAGACGATATCGCTCTCCTGCGCGACTGTGTCATGGTCTGTATTTGTGATTGTGCAGCCCTCAATATGAGAGAGGCGCGGAAATAGATCTGAGAGCGGTGTACCGTCATGTTGGCGCGATACGAGATATTTTAATTCTACCTGTGGGTGTTGCAAAAGACAGCGCAGCAGCTCTGTTCCTGTGTAGCCTGTCACACCGATAATGGAGACTTTAATTTTATTACTCATATTCTACAACCACTTGTTTTATTTGCACATAATCATACGGACTTCAGCCAGTTGTTACCAGTCTTAAGGAGAACATTTGTAGTGATTTGAGAAAGAACTAGGTCAGCACAAACAGCCATCCCCTAAAACGGGTAATGGTTAACGGCGGCGGCGTCGGTTTGTGTTGTTGTTCATGATGATACTAAAGCGTGTATTGATTAACGCGTCAACTATAAATTATAAATTCGTCTTTCTAGGATCAAAAGCATCGCGCACGGCTTCGCCGATGAAGGTCAGGAGCGACAGCATGATTGCGAGGGAGAGAAAAGCGGTTATCCCGAGCCATGGGGCTTGAAGGTTGTTTTTACCCTGCGCCAGTAACTCCCCCAGTGAGGCAGAGCCGGGTGGAAGGCCAAGGCCAAGGAAATCAAGCGAGGTCAGCGCCGTAATTGACCCCGTTAAAATAAACGGCATGAGCGTTAATGTTGCCACCATCGCATTGGGCAGAACATGACGGCGCATTATGGTCAGGTTTGACACACCCAGTGCATTGGCGGCCTTGACGTAGTCAAAGTTACGCGTGCGCAAAAATTCGGCGCGGACAACATCAACAAGGCTCACCCATGAAAAGAGGAGGAGAATAAGGAGTAAAGTCCAAAATCCCGGCACAAACATGGCAGAGAAAATAATCAGGATGTAAAGCGAGGGCAGGGACGACCAGACCTCAATAAAGCGCTGCATGATGAGGTCTAAACGCCCGCCATAATATCCCTGAAACGCGCCCGCCGTGATACCGATAATGGAGCTGATAATCGTAAGCGCCAATCCAAAAAGAACGGATATGCGAAAGCCATAAATAACCCGCGCCGCAACATCGCGCCCCTGGTCATCTGTGCCAAATATGTTCTCAGCCGTGGGCGCAGAGGGGGCGGGGGTGGGCAGGTCATAATTGATGGTGTCGTATGAAAAACGAATTGGCGGCCAGATCATGTAGCCTTTGGCATTAATTAGGTCAGCAACAAAGGGGTCGCGGTAGTCGGCCTCGGTTTCGAAATCTCCCCCAAATTTGGTTTCGGGGTAGTTTTTAAAGACTGGGGCATAAAGTCCGCCATCATAACTAATCAAGAGGGGCTTGTCATTGGCCACAAATTCCGCCGATAAACAGAGCAAGAGCAAGCCAAGGAAAATCCAAAACGACCAGAGCCCGCGCTTGTTTGCCTTAAACTGTGCCAGCCTGCGCTGTGTTATGGGTGAAAAAGTCATGAAAAGACATTAACGAAAGGCAAGCCATGCGCAAAGTAAAATTACTAATTCATCCGCGCATTTGGTCGTGGTACAGCAGAGCCTAAGGCAAATTCGCCCAGAGATTGAGTTAATTCTCTTGGCATATTTAGGCCTTTTAGCCCATTGAGGGCCTGCAAAGCTGCGTTTGCTATAGCTTCTTGATTATAACGATAAATTAGATTGTTACGTTGTGCGTTTATCAATTCATTTAGAACTTCTGCGCCGGCATCTTCTAAATCAACGGCATTAAATTTATGCATTTCTTCGATAGCCTCAACGCTCATTTGGCGCACTTCGGCACATAAACGCATAGCGTAGTCACATTGTTGTGAAACAGTCATTGATTTTTCAAGCATGAGCAATTGCGACAATTTTTTCAATCGAATTTCGTTGTCTGTTGCAATTGCAAAAGCCTTTATTAAGTCGAGTGCTTCATCAAATTTATCATCGTGTAACATGGTATTAATGAATTTCGAAGCTACCAGTGCCCGTTTTTTCCATGAGGGAGAGGCGAAAGCGTTGTTCAGTCGTGAGGGGCAGGTTATCGTTATGAGGGATAGGCATTTGCGGCATATCCATGCCAGCGCGCAGGTTTTTTAGGTCGCGTTTAGCGATAGATATTGTCTCGTTTACAAGGTCTTTGAGAGCCTGTTCATCCTGAGCCGTCACTTCACCGTTATCGCGAATTGAATCGCGAACCGATGACAGTTTTTTTGTTACTTTTTTAATATTCATCGCCGTCCCTGCGTCTATATTTTTTTGCTGTATTTGCTACAGGCGTTTTTGGAATGTGAAAACCTTACCCCTAAAACATTATTCTGTCAAATAGAATTAGCTTCATTTAGCTGTTAAAGCCGTTCTAATTCCTGCTCCTAAAACTTGCGGTACATTTGTACCAATCGGAGGATGATTTTCTAACATTTGTGCTACTTGAAATGCTCGCTCTCGAGCGAGATCTGGATCGAATGGCCCTGATGATTGACTGAATAACGGTCTCATAACTAATTCTGATATTTCAGGACGTCCACTCATTATACACCTCTTTTTATTGTTGAGTTTTATATTTTATGGAAATTACACTGTTCTGGCGGCAAAGTCAATCCTTGGATCCACTAAAACATAAACAACATCCCGAATAAGGGTTGTAATCAGACCCATAAGGGCAAAAATATATAAAGTGCCGAGCACGACAGGGTAGTCCCTGTTAATCACACTCTCGTAGCCCAAAAGCCCCAGCCCATCAAGGGAGAAGATCACCTCTATCAAGAGAGAGCCTGTAAAGAAAATCGCCAAAAATGCACTCGGAAAACCTGCAATGACAATAAGCATCGCGTTACGAAACACATGACCATAAAGCACTTGGTTTTGCTCTAACCCCTTTGCGCGGGCGGTGACAACATATTGTTTGTTCACTTCATCCAAAAATGAATTCTTGGTGAGCATTGTCAAACCTGCAAACCCACTAATCACCATTGCCGCAACGGGCAACACCATATGCCAAAGGTAATCGAGAACTTGCTGGATAAAGTTCATCTCATCAAACCCGTCAGATGTGAGGCCGCGCAGGGGAAAAATATCAAAATACCGCCCCCCTGCAAAAACAACGATGAGCAGAATTGCAAACATAAAAGACGGGATAGCATAGCCCGTAAACACCGCCGCCGATGTCCAGATATCAAATTTCTGCCCATCGGTCACGGCTTTTTTAATGCCAAGCGGGATCGATATAAGATAGATAATCAGCGTCGACCATAGGCCAAGGGATATTGACACAGGCATTTTTTCAAGCACGAGGGAAATAACAGATTTATCCTGATAATAACTCTCCCCCAGATCAAACTTGGCGTAATTCACCACCATTTGGAAAAAGCGTTCATGCGCGGGCTTATCAAAGCCATACATGGCCTCAAGCTCGGCTACGAATTGAGGGTCCAGACCTTGTGACCCGCGATATTTGCTTGATTGTCCAGTGGATTGCCCCGTTGATCCGACCGCCATATCGCCGCCCGCTGAGCCGCCGCCAAAACGCGCTGTGGCTTCAACGCCGTGACCTTGTAATTGGGCAATCATGCGCTCAACTGGCCCGCCCGGCACAAATTGGACAATAATAAAGCTGATCAACATAATCCCAAGCAAAGTCGGGATCATTAAGAGCAAGCGTTTGAGGAGATAATTAGCCATGGCGTTGCGGTTTCACATTCCAGTCTTTAACGGTCCATTGATTATTGGCATATTGTAATATACCAACCGCGCCCGTGGACAGCTTGATTTTGTTGTTATTCGCGAATTCTTCAAAATTCCCGGCCAATGCAGGAGCAAAGCGGGCAATACCGTTTGATGTCACAACGAAGATGGTATCTTGTTCATCTTCAATAAGATGACTGGCAAAGTTTTGCCAGTTGGTTTTACAAACCTCAGGGTCAAAATCCCAGCCTTTAGGCACAATGGCTTCCTCGTCCCAATCTCGGATAGCCGCCGCGCCAATACGGGCGACCACTTTATCTTCCGTCTGGTTTTCATCAACGCCATAATCAATCTCGTTAAAAATGGCAAGCGGGAAGATGGGCTGCACGTAGCCGATTTGTTGAAGGGCTATTTCCGCCGTTTGTTTGGTGCGCTTTAGTTCGGAACAATAAGTGATTTCGGGGATATAACCGTTTTCCTTCATCCATTTACCAAGGCGCTGCGCTTGCTCAATTCCGCTATCGACCAACGGCAAATCTGTCCGCGCCCCAACCCGTGTTGGGGTTTGGCCGGCGGTGAATGTGTTGCCATGGCGGGCGATGATGAGCGTTGTCATGGATTTTTTTACCACTAAGACACCAAGTCACCAAGGGTTTTTCCTTCGTGTCTTTGTGTCTTGGTGGTTATAATTTTTTCAACATTTCTTCGGCGCGTTTGACGTCTTCTGGGCTGTCTATGCCCGCTTGGGCGAGGCCTAAGGGGACGTTGAGTTTTATGGTTTGAATGGTAATGCCGTTTTCAAGAAATCTTAATTGCTCTAACCCTTCCAACTTCTCGTAATATCCTTCATCAAGGCTTACGAACTGGCGTAGGATATCGGCGGCGTATCCATACAGGCCAATATGCTGATAAACGGGGGAGAACTCGCCCATGGTATAGAGCTTTTCTTCCTGACGGATGGCAGGAATGATGTTTTTTGAAAACCAGAGCGCTTGGCCGTTTTTATTGATGGTGCAGGTCGTGCCGCTAAACGGTGTGATTTGCTTTTGGGCGCGCAGGCGATCAAGCTCTGACCATCTGAGGTTAATGATCGGGGTGATAACTTCTATGTCTGTGTTGGCCTGAAAGGCTATGATCATTTTGCTTATGGCCTCAATCGGTGTAAAAGGTGCGTCCCCTTGTAGGCCAAGGACAAAATCAATTTTATTGCCGCTGTAATTTTCAAGGATATTTAGTGCCTCAAGGACGCGGTCTGATCCTGTTTTACAGTTATCTGACGTCATAATACCTTGCACGCCTAGTTCTGCGGCGTGATCGGCGATGCGCTGATCTTCGGTGGCGACAGCAAGTGTGATGTCGCCATCAATCTGCCCTATCGCAGATTGAGCGAGGGATACAACACGGCTAAGCATTGTTTGACCACCAATCATAGTCAAAGGCTTGCCCGGAAAGCGGGTTGAGGCGTAACGGGCAGGGATGATAATTGCTATTTTCATAATAATTGACTTTATGTGTTTTCTATGGTTATATACGCACGGTAACAGAGGAGAATCAAATGTCCAATATAGATCGTCCAACCTTTGAAAAAGTTGAAGGACTCGCGGATAGACTTGCAAAAGTTGCAGAAGTCAAAACTCAAGAGAGTGGGGCTGCTGCTAAAACAGGTGTTTTATCATTATTAAGAGCCAATCGACCTACTCGCTCTTAACCCACCATGTATCGGTTACCGCTGGCGTTAGGCCAGACAATTCCGCTGGGCGGCCTAGCTTTTTCCAGTAGGCCACGCGGAAATGGTCAATATGCCATTGCGGAATCACGTAATATCCAGAGAGCAAAACGCGATCAAGGGCTTGGGTGAGGGCAACAAGTTCTGCACGGCTTGGGGCCTGAATTAGTTTTTCAATTAAATCATCAACAACGGGATCTTTCACGCCGATGGTATTGCGTGATCCCGGCGTGTCTGCTTTTACGCTTGACCAATAATCGCGCTGTTCATTGCCGGGGGAGCTGGATTGTCCCATGGATCCAATGGTCATGTCATAATCAAAATCATTCATGCGGTTTTGATATTGCGCGGGATCAAGCACACGGAAATTTGCCTCAACACCGATCTTTTTTAAATTACCAATAAAGGGAAGGACCCAACGCTCAAACAACGGATTTGAATCTATAATTTCAAATTGAAGGCGCTGGCCTGTTGTTTCATGCACGCGGATTCCATCTTCACCCAGTTTATAGCCAGCGGCATCCAAGATATCAGTGGCTTTTTTCATGTTGGCGCGGTTGCGCCCTGATCCATCTGTTTTAGGCGGCGTGTAGCGTGTAGTAAAAACGTCGGCGGGGAGTTGATCGCGATAGCTTTCTAATATTTCAAGAACGCGCCCTTCGGGTAAACCATCTGTAGAAGCCAGTTCAGAGTTTTCGAAAAAGCTATCGGTGCGGGTATAAGAATCATAAGCAAATTGCTTATTTGACCAATCAAAGTCAAAGGCATAGGCAAGGGCTTTGCGAACCTCAATATCTTGGAAAACAGGTTTACGGATATTGTATAAAAATCCCTGCATTCCTTGGGGACGCTCATGCGCAATTTCTTCTTTTATAATTTGTCCTGATTGAACAGCAGGAGCGTCATAGGCCGTTGCCCAGAGCTTGGCAGTGTTTTCTAATTGAAAATCAAACTCGTTTGCAAAAAATGCCTCGAGTGCGACGTTGCTGTCTTTGTAATAATCATATGAGATTTTATCAAAGTTAAAACGGCCTTTATTGATGGGTAAATCTTTGCCCCAGTAATCAGCGCGGCGCGTATAATCAATCGTACGGCCTGCCTCGACTTTTGATACAGCATATGGGCCACTTCCAAGTGGTGCATCAAGGGAGGTTGCGCTAAAATTACGCCCTTGTGCAGTCCAGTAATGTTTGGGCAGGATACTCATTTGTGCAATGATAAGGGGTAGCTCTGCATTATCACCATGTTTAAAGGTAAATTTGACGCGGCTGTCTGATGTGGCCTCAACTTTTGTAACATCGCCATAATATGCTTTAAAGAAAGGCTGGCCATTTTCTAAAACAGTATTAAATGTCCAGACAACGTCATGCGCTGTAACGGGAAGGCCATCTGCCCATTTTGCGAGTGGGTTAATATTGAACGCCACCCATTGACGCGATTCAGGAAGCTCAATCGTTTCTGCTAATAGACCATACATAGAAAATGGCTCATCAAGGCTTTGCTCCATTAGAGAGTCATAAACGAAACTCTGGCCCAAAAAAGTCATGCCCGCAGCGGGTGTTCCTTTAATGATAAAGGGGTTTAGGCTGTCGAATGTGCCAATAGCCGATAGTTTTAATTCTCCACCTTTCGGTGCATCTGGATTGACGTAGTCTAGATGCGTGAAATTATCATCATATTTGGCTGTGCCATGCATGGTGATGCTTTTGCTGATATTGACCATGGGCAGTTCTGCCATAGCGGGCGCTGAGAATGTGAGGAGAAGAAGCAGAGTTAAAAAACGCATTGTTTTTCCTTTTTATAATTTATGAGCCGTACCCACGGCCTTTGATATATGGTCAAAACCGTCTTTTTCAAGAAGGTCTAATAAATCTTTACATATTTTTACTGCAAGCTCTGGCCCATGATAGACAAGGGCAGAGTAGAGTTGAATAAGGGAGGCGCCTGCTTTTATTTTCTCATAGGCATCCGCCCCATTTGAAATGCCGCCAATACCGATAATAGGCATTCTACCATGTGTTAGTTTGTAAAAATTACCAATAATTTGCGTCGATTTATCCCGCACAGGCATGCCGGAAAGGCCGCCCATTTCGTCTTTAAATCCTGTACTTAAATAGTCTGGACGCTCAAGGGTTGTGTTGGTCAGAACAAGGCCATCAACGCCAGCTTCAATTACTGTTTGCGCGATTTCATTTTGTTGAGTTTCATCTAAATCAGGGGCGAGTTTAATCAAAATAGGCGGCGGATCATCTTGATCACATGATTTTGCACGCTGCTCATGGATGCGCCCAATAAGCGCGAGTAAATTATCACGTTGTTGTAAATTACGAAGGCCGGGCGTGTTGGGGGATGAGATATTAATCGTAAAATAATCCGCCAATTGACCAAGCGATTCAATGAGCGCGCAGTAATCATTGGCAGGTTCAGTTTGATCTTTGTTCATCCCGATATTAAGTCCAACGATCCCATGCGGGCGGTTTGCCTTTTTGAAATAGGTCATGACATTTGCTTTAAAAACATCAAGGCCTTTATTGGGAAATCCCATGCGGTTTATGACGGCCTCATTTATGGGATCACGAAAAACGCGGGGTCTGGGATTGCCGTCTTGGGATTTGGGTGTAACTGTTCCTACTTCAGTAAAGCCAAAACCCATTTTTAAAATGGCCTCAATGGCTTCGGCGTTTTTATCAAATCCTGCAGCAAGACCAACAGGATTTGGAAAGTTTCTGTTCCACAAGGTAACCTGAAGGCGCGGGTCATTGATTGCTTTAAATGTAGGATGCAATCCGTTTTTGAGCGCGCTCATGGTGACCATGTGCGCCTTTTCGGGGTCGAGCGCATGAAGCGCAGGTTTTATGACTTTAAACGGTAGATTAAGCATGCTTTAAAAAAGCGTAAAATAGGGGCGATTTCAAGGCAAATCAGTCGTTTAAGTGCTTTAATCCCGCATTCAAATATTGCCAGCCTGTGATAACCGTGAGGATGGCGGCAACGCCGAGTAGGATTTGACCCGTTAAAAGCAACGGCCCGCCATAGATAAGAACGCCAAGGGCAATCATTTGAAATGTTGTTTTCCATTTGGCAAGGCTTGTGACAGGTAGTTTGACGTTTTTAGGCCCCAAAAATTCCCTCATGCCAGAGACAAGAAATTCTCGGGTAAAAATAACGATAACGGGGATCGTCCACAGCACCTCTAAACGCCCGATATCAACAAGGGCAATGAGAATAACAGCCACAAACACTTTATCGGCGATTGGGTCAAGGAAGGTGCCAAAGGGCGATACAATTTTTAATTTCCGCGCCAAATATCCATCTAAAAAATCGGTAAGCGCGGATAACACATAAAGCCCGAGCGCCGCATACAGCGCCCACAGATATGGCGTATATAAAAGCCAGATAAGCACAGGCAATAACGCCATGCGCGATAAGGTTAGAATATTGGGTATTTGTTTCATATGGGGACGTTATCAAAAGCAAAGCTGAAGCGCTAGAGACAAAAATTATGGTCTTATCGCTGGGCTAGGGGCTTTTGAAATGGCACCATGTTGACGTAAGAAACTGATGGTAAATTTTAAAAGCCCTGCTGGCTCTATTCGTTCTTGTAGTCTTATCACACCGTTTTCTTGGGCATAACAGGCGTTCATCACTGGACCGATGGCCTGCCTGAAAGGGCATTCGATTGCTCTTTGTTCGTCAATATTACCATTTTCGTCTGTCTCAAAATCCTGAGAAATCATTATTCCTGCTTTTGAGGCATGTTTAAAAATAGCAGTACTTAATGCCTTATCCATTGCACGATCAATATCTGCTGAGTTTTGGTCTTGTTGTCTATCTAATTCATAAGCAACAACAGGGATGAATTCATTTATAAAAGGGTTAAATTCAATGCCGTCTTTTAGGCTCTCGATGACCTCGCTTATTTCTTTATGCTCTGGTTTTCCAGCATAGCGGGGTAAAAAACGATCCTTTAAACCCTGAGTGTATCCCAACATGGCGTCTTGAATAAGAAAAGCACCACACTCATAGGCACCATTTTTGCTCAAAAATTCTTTGGCACGCCGATATTCTCCCTCAGTGAGAGGGTGCACTTCTCTAATTTTCTGACCGTTATGCTCTGGCTTACGGAAGGATGAAGTTGTTCCAAAAATGGCTTTGAAAGCATTAGCGTCATTTAGGTCTTCGGGTGTGTCAGGCGCTTGAGTTGTATTCCATGCATAGATCTCAAAGCGTTCCGTATCGAGGTTGTTGAAATAATATTCTATAAAATTCTTAATCGTGGTGCTATCTAACAAGGTTTGCATGACAGCTATACGTCTTGCCATATCATCATCTATTGCGAGAGATTCAGTGAGAGGTGACTCTAAAGACGAAAATAGTGCTGCCGGAATGCTTTTTGCAATCGGTGTTGGTAAGAAAAAACTATGCGTCGAGCTTTCGGCCATAGATATAGGTAGCCGTTTTTATTAATTATGTCAATTAAATCAATTGGGGTTTTGATAGAAAAAACGCCAAAACCATTGCTGGATCGGCGTTTTGTGTATTTCTTGTCTATGATGCAGTATTACCCTGCTTTCGTGGCCTTTTGTTGACCTTCCATAGGGTCGCGTAAAACATAGCCGCGTCCCCAGACTGTTTCGATATAGTTCGCACCATCGGTCATTTTTTCGATCTTCTTACGCAGTTTGCAGACAAACACGTCGATGATCTTCACTTCTGGCTCGTCCATACCGTTATACAAATGGTTCAGGAACATTTCCTTGGTCAACGTCGTGCCTTTACGAAGGGATAAAAGCTCCATAATGCCGTATTCTTTACCTGTCAGGTGCAATGGCTCTCCATCAACATCAACGGTGCGGCTATCTAGGTTAACACTCACGCGGCCTGTGATAATCTTGCTTTGGGCGTGTCCTTGCGAACGGCGAACAATTGCTTGTAGGCGTGCCATTAACTCGCGCTTGTCAAAAGGTTTTGTAAGGTAATCATCCGCGCCAAAACCAAGACCTTTAATCTTATTATCCATTTCAGAAAGCCCTGAAAGAATAAGAATCGGCGTTTCTACTTTTGATTCACGCAATTGTTTCAAAACATCATAACCATCCATATCAGGCAGCATGAGGTCTAAAATAATAATGTCGTAGTCGTAAATTTTACCAATCTCAAGGCCATCCTCGCCGAGATCTGTTGTGTCGACCACGTATCCTTCTGATTTGAGCATCAGTTCAATACTTTTAGCTGTTGAGCTATCATCTTCTACTAATAATACGCGCATATTTTGTCCCCTTAATTTATGTGCTAAATGGGGTTAATCAACATACTGTTGTTAACCATTGTTAATAAAGATTAACACAAAATCGTAAAAGTTAACAAAAAAAATTAACGTTTTAGTCTTTTTCGCTCGTTTTTTAACCAGTTTAGATAAGTTTCGCTTTTTTATGATGCGCTTTGCGCGGTACAATCATTTTATGGATAGACTAGCCGATAAAGCGCTTGCCGCACTTGCCCCGATCCCTGATTACGAAACCTATGGCCGCGTGACCAAGGTTTTGGGTCTGCTTGTTGAAATCGCAGGATTTGGGCAAGATTTGACCATTGGCTCGCGGGTTCATTTGCGGCCCAATCATAAGGATATTCCGTGCGAAGTTGTTGGATTTCGCGATAATCGTGCGCTTTTATTGCCGTTTGGCAATCTGGAAGGGGTAGGGCTGGATTGCCCTGCGTTTATTCAAAGAACGCCGCCAACAATTTGCCCTGATGATCGTTGGTTGGGGCGGGTGATCAATGCGCTGGGTGAGCCAATTGATGGCAAAGGCCCGATGATGCAAGGAGCAACGCCAATATTACTCAAAAACTCTGCCCCCGATCCGCATAAAAGAACCCGCATAGGAGCCCCGCTTGATTTGGGGGTGCGGGCGGTCAATAGCTTCCTGTCCACTTGTGTGGGGCAGCGAATGGGTATTTTCTCAGGATCTGGCGTGGGTAAATCAGTTTTGTTGTCCATGATGGCGCGATATACAGAGGCCGACGTGTCCGTTATTGGTCTTGTCGGGGAACGAGGCCGTGAGGTTCAGGAGTTTTTAGAAGATGATCTGGGCGATCTTGGCCTAAATCGCTCTGTCGTTATTGTGGCAACAGGTGATGAACCTGCGTTGATGCGCCGCCAGGCCGCTTATACCACGATGGCTACGGCTGAATATTTCAGAAAGCAGGGAAAAACGGTGTTGTGCCTGATTGACTCTGTCACTCGCTTTGCCATGGCGCAGCGTGAAATTGGATTATCTGCAGGGGAGCCGCCGACCTCAAAAGGTTATCCGCCGACAACCTTTGGCGAGCTTGCCCGTCTTTTAGAGCGCGCAGGACCAGGTGTGCAAGGTGAGGGGTCAATCACTGGTCTTTTCTCTGTCCTTGTAGAGGGCGATGACATGAACGAGCCGATATCAGACGCCGTGCGCGGTATTATTGATGGGCATATCGTGATGGAGCGTAAAATTGCGGAGCGTGGGCGTTATCCTGCGATTAATGTTCTTAAATCTGTATCGCGTTCCATGCCTGCCTGTTTAACGCAAGAGCAAAACGGCCTTGTGCGTGTTGCGAAACACCTTATCTCCTCTTATGAGGACATGGAGGAGCTGATTAAACTTGGTGCGTATCGCAAGGGCAGTGACCCAAAAGTGGATAACGCGATTGACCGTTATCCGCATATCGAGAAATTTTTGACCCAGCAAAAAGACGATAATACCTCTATCGAAGATAGTTTTTCTCAGCTTGCTGATGCTTTGGGTATGTCTTATGCAGGGCTGAAGGATTAGGATGTAAATGGCTGATCTTGAAGGGTTAATGCGTCTGCGCCGTAATACGGTTGAGGAAAAACAAAAGATTTTGGCTGACCTTTTTCGTAATGCCGAAAAATTGCAAAAGCGTAAAGATGGCCTTGTTCAAAAGTTAAAAAAAGAGCGCGAAGCCATTGATAATAATCCTGAATTAGAAACGCTTACTTATTTTGGTGCGTTTGAGCAAGTTGTTTTGCGTGATATTGACCGCCTTACGGAAGAACTTAAAAAATGGGAGCTGCGTATCCAAATCGCCCAAGATGCCGTGCGCGAGGCTTTTGCCGATTTAAAACGTGTCGAGATCGTTGACCGCCGCCGCAAGGAAGAAGATAGCGCCGAATTTAAAGCCAAGGAAACCAGAGAATTAGACGAAATCGGTCTGGAAGTTTTCAGACGCAATGAAGATTAAGCTATAAAAGCCTGTCTTGACCAAAGACGTGCATGAGTACTGCGAATTGCTATTGAATCTTGGAAATGTCTTCTAAGGCTACCCGCAAAGTCTGTTACAATCCGTGATGCAATGTTGGGTTGGGCGAAATAATTCATAGAGGCTCTGATAGGAGCGGTTGCCCCTACTTCGGTCCCATCTGCAGGCTTTGAAAAGCTTACATTCATAATTAACACCCGTTTTGATTAATTGTGAATATATAACCATATATTGGAAAATAGAGTCAAATAAATATCACTGTAGGGGATAAATTATTGTGAGTGGTTTTGTGGATAAGTTTAAGGTTTAAATGCTGACACCCAATTGCTCGTTTTCTTTTATAACGTGCACCCATTTATCTGTATTGCCCTGAAAGCTTAGTTCCCCGCCCATATTGGCCATATGAATAGCGTTGGCATAGGCGGCTCGCATGATTTGTTGCATGGGGGCGCTAAATCCATTTTGAGTGCGGACAACCAAATCAAGGCGTTTATCGCGCAGTAATCCATCAATTTGAACATCTCCCATGCGCGACATATCCAGATCAAAGACAAAACGGGTTGACCCTTCCTTGTCATTTTTTTGATTCTGGCTCTGGCTTTCTTGGCGCATAAAAAGAGTGATTTTGTGTATTTCTCCCTCCCAAAACATGGGCAAGGGTACAGCGCGCCAATCAGCGTTGCTAGCGGCCTCGCTGCGCGGCGCGGCGCTATCTTGGACAAGGCGGCCTGACAAGCTGCCTTTAGTCATTCGTTGCAGCATCTCAATCTTTTTATCACCAAGCCAATTGGACAAATCCCCGCCGCGTATGGCGGCCATAGCCATGACACCCGCCGCGCCTAATTGGGCAGGATTGCCTGCATTTGGCAGGCTTCGTATAAGGGAGCTGGCAGCTTGGGGGGATTGCTGGATAAAGGTTTGCACCATGTCGTCAAATGCGCCCCATTGAAACCCTTGCAACATCCCTGCGAGTGCAGGGCTGGGTTGCGCGGCGGTGTTTGCCAAGGAAATAATCCCAATATTTTGTATGGTGATCTTAATTTGCGAACCGAGAGCAATATTATTAGGCGTATATTGCAAAACAAAGCTTTGTGGGAGCGGGGCGCCCGGCAGTTGCAGTGTAACAAGCGGCTGTCCTACCGCATTCAATCCTGTTACTTGGGCGGTTAAAGTCACGGCGCTGTTTTGACTAAGGATAGGCGGTGCAAATTGCGTTAGCGCGGGAATAGCGTTTTGCGGCGGAGTGTTTGGAGCTGTCAATGTTACATTGGGCGGCGTGATTTGCAAAACTTGCACATCAATTTTACCAATCGTTTGGGACGGGGAAAATCCTGTTTGTGATGATGTGATATTTACGCCTTGCGGGATGAGGTTCGCAGTCGCCGTAAAGCCATTTATCGGTGTGTTGAGAGCATTGGTCTTTACAATATTGATTGTGCCACTATTTACACCATTGCTTAAAAGGGGAGGCCTATTCAAAAAAGATCCTTGAGCAGGGCTTTGTGAACCAAGTGGTAAGGCTTGTGATGTTTGTGGAGTGATGCTTATGCTATTCAAAGACTGCGAGGGTATTGCTAGGCTTTTATTAAATTGTGTATTAACAAGACTTTGTTGCGAAGTGCTTACAGATCGGGTCAAAGTTTGGGGTGCAGATTGCGGGGCAAATGTTAGGGCTGCTTGAGTGAGGGCATTGACCGCATTATTCGCAATAATCGTTGACGTAAAAACTGTTTTTGCAATCACGGTATTTTGTATGGTGACGGGGTTTTGTATTACTGTTTGTGATTGCGTGGCAATTTGATTGGCCTGCGAAGGGGGTACAGCCACAAGGCGAACTTGTGATCCCACTGGTAAAGGCGCGGGCGGCGCAGCTCGCGGCGCTGGGGGGGTGGTGCCTTGTAAATTGGGAGGCAATGTTACTTGGGGTGCGTTTGGCACTTTGGAGTTTGCAGCGGGCACTTGTGGCGTTGAAGTTTGAGCGGTGTTTGGCGCAGGGGGCTGCATACCTCGTGTTGTTGCCGTTGGCACACCCTCGCGCGTGATTGTCTGGCTTGTATTTTGAGTTTGTGGCGCAGGGGAAGTGCGCTGTTCGCCTTGATTAACGGTTGTTGGTTCGGTGCGGATACTGGCTTGACGTGGCGGTTTACCCGCGGGGATATTAACTTCGAGGTGCTGGCCGACTTCTGGCCTATTGGCCGTATTATTGGCGAGTTGAACATCGACTGCGCCGCGCTCTGTTTGAATACGAGCCGATCCGTTACTATTTATTTGTGTGACTGTTCCCTCTATACGAAGCGCTTTGGCGTTGTTTTGTAGGGCATCGGGCAGGCGAATGATCTTAACCACTTCACCCCGATCAGAACGGCTATTGGCGCGTGGGCTGGTATTATTCGAAGCCGGTATTTGTCCAAAACCAGATGTGCTCATAGTGATCCTTTACGCCCTTATTATGGCATAAAAGATTAAAAAAAACGTGTGTTTTGATGGTCTTATGATGATATTTTTAAGACATTAAGCAGAAGCGGCTGCTTTTGCATTTTTCTTGAGGGTCTCAATCTCAACGATCACTTTTTTTGCAATCGCACGGACATCTTCGGCGGCATCAGCATTGGGTGAGCGTTTTAAAATAGGGGTCTGACGGCGAATGGCATCTTTGACTTGGCTGTCATGACGGATCATACCAATCAGAGGGGGGCTAAGCCGTAGGAAGTTTTCGCATGCTTTGAGCAACGTTTTATATGTTTTTTGGCCTTCTGTTGTATTGGCAGCCTGATTGATAACAATTCCAACATTTTTTGACTGACCTGCGGCATTACCGAGCTTGATAAAAGCGTAGGCATCAGTCAGTGATGTAGGCTCATCCAAAGCCACAAGCAATGTTCGGGCGGCAGAAGCGGCAAGCATACGCACGTTGCGTTCAACACCCGCACCTAGATCAATGATGACAATGTCATACTGGCTCGATACTTCAAACAACTGGTCACGCAGTAAAGCAAGGCGTTGTGAAGGGAGCGCAGCAAGCGAGGCCTGACCTGAACGTCCCGCAATAATATCAAATCCACCTTCATCATAGCGTTGAATGACTTTATCAAGGGCAAGGCGGCCGCGAATCACATCATTCAAATCGCGTTTTGGCATAAGGCCAAGTTGCACATCAATATTGGCAAGACCCAGATCACCATCAAAAAGCAAAACACGCTTGCCTTCTTGGGCGAGCGCGTGGGATAGCGTGATTGAAAACCAAGTTTTTCCAACGCCACCTTTTCCGCTGGCAACGGCAAGAATGTTTTTGGCGCGGCGAATAGGGGCGCCAGTTTGGGTCGATTTGGGTGTTGGGGTCATATCATCCCGTGATTGAGTTACAGAAGAATTATCAGCCATGAATTTATCCTGCCTTCCGTAAATTTCGGTCAGCATCACGCATTGTGCCGTGTTCTGCCTTTGGCATCAAGAGTTGTGTTAGCTTTGATGGGGTTAATGGTGATAAACCATCGGCAACCTTGGCTGTTGAGCTTACCTCAGCAAATGTTAAACCGCCTTGATGCGCGGCAGAGAGCAAAGCACCGAGGCGCCGCGCCACATCAACGCGTGTTGGAATAAGGTAGCGTGCGCCAACGCTTGCAAAGATACGCGCCATTTCGCCGGCCTCATCCGACTGCACGCCAGCAGGAAGGATAAGCAAAGTATACATATCTGCTGCGTTAATCATTTTTGATAGATCGCTTAACTGATGTCTATCAAATGGATTGGTCGCCGCGGTATCAATAATAATTTGATCAGCCTGTTTTGATTTCATCAGGGCTTCTTTAAGTGCCTTGGGGTTGTCTGCGCTAAGAAGCTCGATATTCATAAGGTTGGTGAAGGCCTCTAATTGCCCGCGCCCACCTGCCCGAACGGTATCGGTGGTAATTACGGCAACTTTTAACCCCGCCATAGTCGCCCGCGCCGCGATTTTAGCGGTAATAAGTGTTTTTCCTGCGCCCGGCGGCCCCACCATCATAAACGGTTTCTTTGCCCGCTTCATCGGCAAAGGGGCAAAGTTATACAGCTCATCTAGTGCGCTAATAAGTGTTAGGCGTGGCTCGCTGATGCCAATAATACTGGCGCAGGACACGACTTGGTCAAGAACATCTTCGGATACGGCATGACGCAACATGGTTTCGGTGATTTCTTCAAGGACAGCAGCCTCGTTATCATCATCGGCATAGAGCCATTCATCGTTATGATTGAGGGCGGCGGCGCGCTCTTCTGCGGCTTCCTCGGCGTCCATTTCTTTTTCAACAGCGGCTGTCACGCGGACAGAACTGCCCCCGTTTTCCTCTCGCGTTGCGACGATGATGGCATCTTCGCCAAGCGCCTCGCGGACCATTTGCATTGCATCTCTCATGCTTTTCGCTGTAAACGACTTTAGCCGCATAGAAGTTCTACCGATTCATTTGAATTCATTATAGATAAGAGCGAATCAATCACCTAATTCATTATGACGTATGACCCCGTTATATGTCTAGTTTCTGGGGATAAGTTTTTGTCTTTTCCCGTTGATATATAAAGTATATTGTCCCGCCCATGATCAAAACGCCGCCTAAAACACTCAAATCCGTTCAAGACTTTTTGAAGCATGGCCTTATTGAACAAGATGAAGCGCAGACATTAGAGCGTGGCGCAGGATTATTTCAAATGGCAATGACAAGCGCGGTTCTTGATACGGTGCGTGGCGCTGCCGCGCATGATCCTATCCATAAGCAATATGTCCCAAGTGCTGCCGAGTTTAATTTTAAAGAGGATGAGTTAAATGACCCCATCGGGGATGGGGCGCACCGCGTTTGCCGCGGCCTTGTTCATCGTTATCCTGACCGTGTTTTGTTTAAGGTTACGCAATCTTGCGCGGTTTATTGCCGTTTTTGTTTTCGTCGTGAACTTCTTGGAGATGACGACCGCACTCTGACGCAAGAAGATATTGACGCAGCGCTTGATTATATCGCCGCACATAAGGGTATCCATGAAGTGATCTTAAGCGGCGGTGATCCGTTTGTTATGTCAGCAAGGCGTTTGAAAAACCTTATGGAGCGTTTCAATCAAATGGAGCATATCCAGTTTATCCGTTTTCACACGCGCGTTCCTGTTGTGAACCCAAAAGCAATTACCAGCCAATTTTGTGAAAGCCTGAAAAGTCATAAGCGCATAATTGTGTCCATACACACAAACCACGTGCAGGAGTTATCACCCGCAGCCAAAAGCGCCATTGATAATTTAGATAAAGCGGGTATCACTTTGATTTCACAAACAGTTTTACTGCGCGGTGTTAATAATAATCCTGAAACTTTAATGGATTTGTTTAAAGGATTGATGCAAGTAAACGTTAAGCCTGCCTATCTTCATCACCCAGATAAAGCGAAAGGCACATCGCATTTTCGTGTGTCGATTGAAGAGGGTAAGGAGATTTTTACGCGCCTTCGTGGCCAAGTGTCTGGTCACTGCCTGCCAGACTATGTTTTGGATATCCCTGGTGGTTTTGGGAAGGTGCCCGTAACAGCAGATTGGGTGAAATTGCAGAGCGATGGCTCATATATCGTGACGGATATTCACGGCGGTACCCATCAATATAAGGATTAAACCTGCCCGAGTGTCTTAATTTTTGCTTTAGGGTGAATTTCGTTTTGTGACATCACCATAGTTTGTGGGCGAAAGCGTTCAATGACAGAGCGCACGTAAGGGCGTAAATTCGGAGAGGTAAGCAAAACAGGTGTTTCGCCCTCTAGCCCAAATTCTTCATATATTTTACGCACTTGGGTGATGAACTCTTGAAGCTGTGTAGGTGCCATGGCGAGTTGTTTTTCCTCCCCATCACCCACAAGGGATTCAGCGAAAGCTTGCTCCCAATGAGGCGAAAGCGTGAGAAGCGGGACAAAGCCACTCATGTTTCTATTTTGGTCACAAATTTGGCGGGCAAGGCGGCTACGCACATGCTCTGTTATATAAGCAATATTTTTCGTATATGCGCTGGCTTCGGCAATGCCTTCTAATATTGTTGGGAGGTCACGCACGGATACGCGCTCTGATACAAGGTTTTGTAAAATACGTTGTAGGCCGCCCACGGAGATTTGCGACGGGAGAACGTCGGCGACCAGCTTTTGATATTCGCGTGGTAACTCATCAAGAAGTTTTTGTGTTTCAGCATAAGACAGCAGGTCGGCCATATTGTCTTTAACCACTTCGGTAATATGCGTCGTGATCACTGTTGGGGCGTCAACAACGGTGTAGCCTTTAAAATGCGCTTCTTCACGGTGCTGCTCGTCAATCCACATGGCGGGCAGGCCAAATGTTGGCTCAGTCGTGCTTTCACCGGGAAGGGTGATCGGAGCGCCAGTTGGGTCCATACACATGAGCATTCCGGGGCGTACTTCGCCGCGGCCTGCCTCAATCTCTTTGATCCGCAACACATAACTATTGGCGGGGAGCTGCAAATTATCTTGAATACGCACAGCAGGAAGGACGTATCCCATATCCTCGGCCAATTGGCGGCGCAGGCCCTTGATTTGATCGGTAAGTTTATTATTGCCTTCGCCTTGTACTACGGGGAGCAAGCCATAGCCAAGTTCGAGCCTGATAATATCCATAGCAAGAGCCTTGGAAATGGGTTCTTCGGCAACAGGGGCATTTTTACCGCCAGGGATGGAAGCTTGCTCCAGCTGAAGCAATTCTTCGGCGTCTTCATTTTGGCGCCACGCCACATAAGCAAGGCCGCCAAAGATTGTCCCTAAAAGGGCAAAAGGCGGGAAAGGAATAGCGGGAATAAGCGCAAGGATAAACATGATCACGGCGCTCATTGCCATGGCTTTGGGTTGTTTGCTAAATTGCCCTAACAGCGCTTTATCGGCTGTCCCATCAACGCCCGCTTTGGAAACGAGTAAACCTGCAGAGATAGAAATAATGAGCGCAGGGATCTGGCTGACGAGACCATCGCCAATAGTCAAAATAGTATAAGTGGCGGCGGCGTCCGCCATGCTCATATCTTTTTGCGCCGTCCCGATAACGATACCGCCAATGATATTAATAAATACAATCAAAAGACCAGCAATGGCATCACCGCGCACAAATTTCGCCGCACCGTCCATCGCACCAAAGAAATTACTCTCTTGCTCTAACTCTTTTCGTTTTGCCTTGGCTTCATCTTCGGTGAGCAGACCTGCAGAGAGATCAGAATCGATGGCCATTTGTTTACCGGGCATCGCATCAAGGGTGAAACGCGCCGCAACTTCGGCAATACGCCCGGACCCTTTTGTCACAACAACAAAATTCACAATGACGAGAATCGCAAAGACAATTCCGCCAACAACATAGTTGTTCTGGATAATAAGCCCGCCAAAGGCTTCAATCACTTTTCCCGCGGCCGCTTCGCCCGTATGTCCTTCGCCCAAAATAAGGCGGGTCGAGGAAATATTGAGCCCTAATCGAAGCGCAGTACTAATAAGGAGAACAGTCGGGAATGTAGAAAATTCGAGCGGTTTTTGAATGGATAAAACCAGCATTAATATAAAGACAGAAAATAAAATCGAAATCGATAATCCAATGTCAAGCAACCATGTGGGAATGGGGATTAACATAAAAGTCAAAATACAAACAAGGCCAATCGCAAGAACAACATCCCCACGCAAGACACCGCCAAGAACGCTTCGCGCTTGGCCTATGCCGATTGATGTTCTTGTTTGTGGATCTGCCATAGGTGTTAGGTATTCTCGAAATTATAAGTCGAACATATTAAGCCGACATAGAGTGTAACCTATTCAAAAGCTTAAGCAAATGGCTATCGGGTGAGAAGAGGAGTTATAAAACGCTTTTATCTGTGGTTATCTAAGATGATATCTTGCTTGGTGCATCTAACCATTTTATTCTATCAATATTAATTTTTAGTCATTTTTTGGAGAAAATTTTATGGAACCGTTTTTGATCTTTGTCATAGTACTGCTTATTGGTGCGCTTATTTTTGTTAAAAAGGCGTTCGTTCTCGTCCGTCAGGGGTTTGAATATACCAAGGAGCGTTTTGGTCGTTATCAGGGCACACTCTCTCCAGGGCTTCATGTGATTACACCGTTTGTTGAAACAATCGGGGCAAAAATAAATATGATGGAATCTGTGTTGGATGTTCCATCGCAAGAGGTTATTACAAAAGACAACGCGCTTGTTCAGGTGGATGGCGTTATTTTCTATCAAGTATTAGATGCCGCAAAGGCGGCCTATGAAGTGCGAGATTTAGAACGGGCAACATTGAATTTGACAATGACCAATATTCGTACCGTTATGGGGTCAATGGATCTTGATGAGCTTTTGTCCGAACGTGATAAAATTAATGCGCGTCTTTTGACGGTCGTTGATGATGCGACTGCGCCATGGGGTGTTAAAGTGACCCGTATTGAAATTAAAGACATTACCCCGCCGCGTGATCTTGTTGAATCAATGGCCCGTCAGATGAAGGCAGAGCGTGATAAGCGTGCGAACATCCTGGATGCAGAAGGTTTCCGTCAGGCCGAGATTTTGAAGGCGGAAGGGGAAAAGCAAGCCGCTATCCTTGAAGCAGAAGGGCGTAAAGAGGCTGCCTTCCGTGATGCTGAAGCGCGTGAGCGTGAAGCCGAAGCCGAAGCAAAAGCAACAGAAATGGTCTCTAACGCTATTTCCAAAGGCGACATTCAGGCCGTGAATTACTTTGTGGCGCAAGACTATGTAAAGGCGCTTGGTAAATTTGCTAACTCACCAAATGAGAAGATTTTGTTTATGCCTCTTGAAGCAAGTAGTGTTATCGGCGCGATTGGCGGCGTGGGGGAAATCGCCAAACAAGCTTTTGGTGCAGGCAACACGGCTAAAAAATAAACCATATAAAAGAGGGGATTTGTAATGGAACTTTTTAACGATATGGTGTTTTGGCATTGGTTTGTGATTGCAATCGTTTTGATTACGATTGAAATATTCACAGGCAGTATGTTTGTTTTCTTTGTGGCCGTTGCAGCAGCAATTGTTGGTGTGATGGCTTGGGTAGCCCCCGATATGCCATGGACTGCGGAATTTATTATCTGGAGTGTTCTGTCTCTGGCCTCTGTCATCGGCTGGCATTATTACCGTAAAGCTCATCCACCGGAAGATACTGATCAACCCTCACTAAACCGCCGTGGATCACAATATGTGGGGCGTGTTTTTACACTTGATGAGCCAATCGTGAATGGCGTTGGTAAGATAAAAGTTGATGATTCAACATGGAAAGTGGTCAGTGAATCAGACATGAAAAAGGGTGATAAGGTTAAAGTCTCCGCTCTTGATGGTGTTGTTCTCAAGGTCGAAAAAGCATAAATTCAGATTTAAGTTATTGATATAAATAGACTTTCAAAGATTTAGCTTAAGGTTTGACGTTTCGTCCTGATTTATGTATTATGAAAAAATAAATGTGAGGCATTCATGGTTTTCAAGACAGCATTCAGTGATAAATTTTATACAAAAATGACGGCAATAGTTTTAATGTCTGTGAGCGGCGTCTGTTTAAATGCCTGTGACCACTATTCTGATAAATACGCCCAGATGAAAAATACGCCCGCTCTCACTGACCAAGCGCAAATGGTGTCTGCTTCTAGTGCTTATGTGCCTCAGTCCGATATCACACAAATTGAACCTGCTGCTGGAACTGAATTTGGTATGCAGGCAGCGCCGTATCAATCGTCGCAAAAAACATTCAGCCAGTACCTTAAAGAAGGTTATATGGAACAAGCGCGCTATGAGCAAGATGTTGCTTATGATTATAAAGCGGCGAAATTTTTCACAGATCGTGCTTATCCGCTGTCAAATGGCCAAATGGTTGCGCCCGCTTCATTACAACGCCTCCCACTTGATCCTGATGCAAAAGAGCAATTAACGAGCGCCCGCGCGGCCCTAGTAGATGCAATTAAGAATAAAGATATCCCGCAAAACCGTTACACTCTTGCCAAGGCGCAAGTGAATTTTGATTGTTGGGTGGATCACAAAACAGAAAATAAAAAGAAAAGTGCATGCAAAGCAGCTTATTTAGAAGCCATGGACGCTGTTCAAGACCCAGAGCTAACCGAGATGCGTTTTCCTATCGCCTTTAACGGCATGGGTACAACAATGAGTGAGGATGACCGTGCCAGTTTGCAAAGTTTCTTTGAGTATTATCAGTTAAATGAGAATGATGTTTATAAGGTGCAAATTATTGGCAATAACACGGCAGATGCTGCCCAGCAGCTCAAAGCGTTACAGAGCATATTAGAGTATAATGGTGTTGCCCCGCATAAAATTTCAAAAGAGTCGTTTGCTCCTGCGAGCTATAATCCAAATCAACTGACAGAAATTGTTGTGCAAAAACGTTTGCCTGTCATGAACGCTCCTATAGAGGCGCGTGTATACACAAACGAAGAGTCGATGACTATTTTTAAAGAGCAAGGCGTATTTAATTAAGGCTTAGCCAAATTTTGAAATGTCTTGGCCTTCTTCTTTATATTGATTGAGCTTATTGCGTAAGGTTCGTATAGAAATCCCAAGGATCTTTGCAGCGTGTGTTCTATTGCCAAGGCAATGATCGAGTGTGTTCAAAATCATATTTTGTTCAACTTCAGAAATTGTTTTCCCAATCAGTGTTTCAACAGCTGCGCTGTTTGTAACGGTATGAACTATAGGCTCTAACGATGATACGCCAGATGGGTCGCGCGCATTCGCTGCTGAATCACCTGCTGATGATCCTTGTGAGAAGGCCGTTGATTCAATATGAATGGCATCAGGCTCAATCTCATTTTCAAGGGATATTAAAATCGCGCGGTGCATTGTGTTTTCAAGCTCTCGTATATTACCGCGCCAGCCATAGGCCTTTAGTTTAGCAATAGAGGGCGCAGATATTTTCTTGGCGGCAACGCCGTTTGCTTCGGCATATTTGTCGGCAAAAAACTGCGCCAGCTCTGCTATATCAGCGGGGCGCTCACGAAGCGCAGGAAGACGTAAGTTAACGACATTGAGGCGGAAATACAAATCTTCGCGAAATTCCTTTTTCTGGACCGATTGTTCCAAATTACGGTTTGATGTGGCTATAATCCGCACATCGACTTTGATGGATTCATTACTGCCAATACGTGTGACTTCCCTTTCTTGTAAGGCACGGAGAAGTTTTGCCTGCAATGAGGGATGCATTTCGGAGATTTCATCAAGCAAGAGCGTGCCGCCATGCGCTTCTTCAAATTTTCCAATACGGCGATGAGTGGCACCAGTGAACGCGCCTTTTTCATGACCAAACAACTCAGACTCCAAAAGATTTTCTGGAATAGCAGCGCAGTTAAGAGCGATGAACGGTGCATCTTTGCGCTTTGATTTACGGTGAATGAACGAGGACATAACCTCTTTCCCCGTCCCAGATTCGCCGGTGATTAGAACGGTTGCTTCGGAGGGGGCAATTTTTTCTGCCAAGGCCATAACGGTCTTCATCGATGGATCATTGGCGATCATCGTATTGCTCTCTTGCGTGACTGCTTCTAAAATCGCGGCAATCAAATCGGCATCGGGGGGGAGAGGAATGTATTCTTTTGCGCCTTCTTCAATCGCTTTAACGGCAGAGCGCGCATCTGTTCCAATACCACATGCGACGACTGGCACGTGAATACGCTCTGCTTCAAGGTCGGCGATGAATTTTCCTATTTTTTGTTTAATGTCGCACATGACAACATCTGCGCCTTTACCATTACGAAGCGCCCCAATGGCTTCTTCGATATCTTCGCAATGAATAACTTTTGCACCGCGTTGCAGGGCAATTTTACCTGCGGCGCTGATATAGCCTTCAAGTTGTCCAATAATCATTAAACGCATACTCATTACTCTCTTTTATATTTATTAAATGTGTCTAATCAAAATAACGGATACGCTCTTGTGGAGGAAGCTCACTATTGAGCATCATTTCAAGGCGGCGCGGATTATCTTGGCGGGATATAGAGGACATAGCGATAAGGACAAGTGTTCTTATCATCGCTTCGTCATTCGAATTACGTTCTAATTTTGCAGCCATCGGCGCAAGAACAGCTGTTCCTAAAATTGCACCATAAAATGTTGTTAAAAGCGCAACAGCCATAGATGGGCCAATTGTCTCAGGGTTTTGTAAATCAGCAAGCATTTGCACAAGGCCAATTAATGTCCCAATCAAGCCCATAGCAGGGGCAACTTCTGAGCCACGGCGTAATATACTGGCAGAGCGGCGGTGGCGTTGCACAAGGGCGTCTAATTCTTGGGCAAGAACGTTTTCAACATCAGAGGCGCTATAACCATCCGTTACAATTTGCGCGGCTTGTTGAAGGTGTTTGTCTTTACGCAGTTCACCATCAACGCCAGAAAGCGCAAGGAGGCCTTTTGTCTTAGATAACACGGCCAGATCTAAAAGTTGGCGCGCCATAACTTTAGGACTTTGGATTTTTCTAAAAACAGATTGCCCAATAATTTTCCCCGCGCTTGTCACTTCTTCCCACGTGTAGGAAATACTGGTGACTGTGATTGTGCCGACAATAACAATAAGGAAGGAGGGAAGGTTAAAGAAATTGGCATCGCTTTTACCAATCATAATCCCGCCGCTAATAACAAGAAAGGTCAGAATCAAGCCAAAGACTGTATTGAAATCAACGCTCACACGCGGTTTTGTAATGCGAATATTCACATCAGAGGAGGAGTCAAAGGGTGGATCTTGGTCTGCCATATTACTGAGTCTTTATGCCTGTACTAGCTTTTGTCAGATTTAACGATTTCTGTCATGGTCACACCAAGCTTGTCTTCAACGACAACAACTTCGCCGCGTGCCACAAGACGGTTATTCACGTAAATATCAATTGCTTCACCCACTTTGCGATCAAGTTCAACAACCGCGCCACGACCAAGTTTTAAAAGCTGGCTGACTTGCATACTAGAGCGCCCAAGGACAGCGGAGATTTGAACAGGGATATCATAAATCGCCGTAACGTCGTTGGCCATGGCTTCTCCTGCTGGCCATTCTTGTTCTTCTGGGATGGCGGCGGCATCTGGGGCAATTTCATTTAGTTTCATGCCGTTTTTGTCACGCGCGTCGTTATTATCCATCTGATCTGTCATTTTCTTCTCCAGTTCTTGCGTCAGTCTGCGGCTCTGTGATGGGCGTATCGTCACTAACGTCTTGATTCTTTATATCATTATTTAGGGGGGTAGGTACAGAAGCATCCGTTTGTGCGAGGAGTTCTTCCAGTTCTAATTTCATCTTTTCAACGGTTTGTGCGTGGTTTCGAACCATTCCACCGTCTTTCCATGATAGTTTACACTCACCTTCGGGGAGCGTATCAGATTCCAAAATACGATATTTTGGTGAATGATCAGGATCCGGCCAAATCTTTTGGATGGCGTCATCAATTTCAACGGCTGTTCCCTTTGGGATTTCGAGCAGTATTTCTGATTGCTTGGATTGCAGTGCAATGGTCTCTTTTATTGTTTTGATCACCGCCTCATTGCCAAGGCGTGCCTGTAAAGTTGGGGCCATCACATCAATAACTTTAAGAGCCAGTTTTAAGGCTTCTTGCTCGTAAGTTTTTTCACGGTAAATTTCATTGGCGAATAAGGTCATAAAACTATTATTGATTTGATCAAGCACACCAGCAATAAACTGATTGCGGCTTGCCCGCTCCTCGCTCAGGCCTTCTTGTTTACCTTTTGAAAAGGATACCGCTTGTGCGGCTTCTAATTCGCTCTCAGAAAATGTAGGTGGCGGAGGAGGGAGGTCTTCAATTATATCTTCAGTAATTTCTTCAGGCTCTTCAGGCGCATCAAAATTATGAATATCAAATAAGAATTTTTTACTGTGTTCGTTCATCGTTTAATAGATTAACTCGTCTTCTTCTGCGCCTGTTGAAATTGTGATTTCGCCGCGTGCCTCTAAGTCTTTGGCAATGCCAACAATGTATTGCTGAGAATCTTCAACATCTTTCAGGCGCACTGGGCCCATGGCCGCCATGTCTTCTTTCATAATTTTGGCTGCGCGCTCTGACATATTAGAGAAGAAGAGATCACGCAATGTTTCTGTCGCCCCTTTAAGAGCCGTCGGCATTTTATCTTTATCGCAGGCACGAATAACGGTTTGTATTGAAGCAGGGTCGAGCTTTTGTAAATCTTCAAAGGTAAACATAAGGCTGCGAATTTTCTCGGCTGATTCAGGCACGCTTTTTTCAAGCAAGTCCATAAAGTTTGCTTCGGCTGTGCGGTCAAACTTGTTAAAGATATCGGCCATAACTTCGTGGCTATCTTGACGCGCTGTTCGGGCAAGGTTGGACATGAATTCAGTACGGAGTGTCTTTTCGACATCATCCAAAACGTCGCGCTGCACAGCTTCCATGCGCAGCATACGGTGAATCACTTCAAGTGCAAAATTGTCTGGTAAAAGCGACAGCACTTTTGCGGCATGTTCTGTTGATATTTTTGACATCACGACAGCAACAGTTTGCGGGTATTCTTTTTGTAAAAAATTAGCAAGGATATCTTCATTCACATTGGTGAGCTTTTCCCACATCGTGCGCCCTGCAGGGCCGCGAATTTCTTCCATGATGTGTTCAATTTTTTCTGCGCTCATGCCTGCGCGGGCAAGGAGGCGCTCTGTACTTTCTTGCGATCCTATGAGCGCATTAGCAGAGCTCATCTGCTCGGCAAAATCTACGAACAGGCGTTCAACAACTGTTGCATTAATGCGCCCTAGTGTTGCCATAGTCTGTGAGATTTCTAAAATTTCTTCATCATCCATGTGCTGGAAAATCTTGGCGGTATATTCTTCCCCAAGCGCAAGCATAAAAATCGCTGCCTTTTCTGGCCCTGTTAATGTTCTATAATCTTCACGTATACGCATTCTTTATTTCCCCAATTAACCTGTAACTCAACCTTTAGTCCTGCGTCATCCAGCTACGGATAACGGACACGGCTTCGTCAGGATAATTTTCAACAATATCTTCAACTTTCTTAACAGAAGAGGCTTTTACTTTACCTTCAACGCTCTTCATATTAATCATGTCATCTTCTTCTTCGTTGAGGGGCGTGGGTTCAAATTCCCCGCTCGGCCCTTCAAGTGCCATTTTCGTACTACCAGTCAACAGACCTGTTTCAATATCCATATCTTCATCGGCACCATCTTTTTCAACCGTGAGCAAACGCCCAACCATTGGCTGAATAACAAGGAGAATAATCAGGATAAACATGATCGCAACAGTAATGATTTCTGCGGCGTCAAGAAGTTTGTTTTTATCAAATCCAAAAAGCGTGTTATCAAAAGGCGTGTCAGAGACTTCGATTTCTGCAAATTGTAAATTAACAACTTCAAGTGTGTCGCCGCGATTGGCATCAAACCCAATAGCAGAGCGCACAAGAGCTGATATCTGATCAAGCTCTGCTTCGCTGCGCGGCTCATACGTGCTTTCGCCTTCTGGGCCTTGCACATATTTACCATCAACCAAAACAGCCACAGAAATACGGCGCACTTCACCAGTTTCGCGGATCATGTTGCGTGTTACTTTACTGATTTCAAAATTTGTTGTTTCTTCGATGCGGTTGCTTTCAAGGGACGGAGCATTATCAAAGAAAAGATCATTGCCCGCGGCAGGAAGGTTACGCTCGACCGAGACGTTATCTTCAGAGGCGTTACGCTCCACATTATTTTCTTCAACTGTTTGTGACGAACGTACAACTTGTGTTTCTGGATCAAAGACTTCTTCGTTTGTACTAACGCGGTCAAAATTGAGATCAGCCGTTACACTGGCGCGCACTTTACCATATCCAACAATACGCCCAACCAGATCTTCGACGGAGCGTGTCATGCGTTGTTCATAGTTCAGACGCATTTCTTCAGCTTTTAAATTTGCTTGCTCAACGCCTTCTTCATCACCGCGTGCCAGTAATTTGCCGTTTTGGTCGATTAGCGCAACGCTGGACGCTTTTAACTGCGGGACGGCAGCGGCAACCAAAGATTGAATAGCGGCAATTTGGTCGGCATCAAGCGCCGCACCATTTTGAAGCCCCAGAGCGACACTGCCGCTTGCAGGGCGGTTTTCACGGCTAAAAAGCTCGCGCTGCGGAAGGACCAAATGCACACGCGCTGTTTTAACAGGCTCTAATGATGTGATTGTGCGGGCTAGTTCTCCTTCCAAGGCGCGGACTTTGTTTAAATTAACGATATCATTCGTTGTGCCAAACCCCGATTGCTTGTCAAACAGCTCATATCCAATAGATCCACCATTAGGCAATCCAGCCTCAGCAAGTAACATGCGGGATCTCCCCACATCATTGGCAGGAACTAAAATGCTAGAGCTATCATCAGAAACTTGATAGGGAATTTGTGCTTGCTCCAATTGGCTTGCCATTGCCGCAGCGTCACCAGTGGACAGGTCGCTGTATAAAAGACTAAAATCTGGTGATGAAACGCGCATCGATATAAAAATAAGAAACGTCACAAGCGCCAACAAAATACCGCCCATAATACTAAGGCGTGTTGGGCCAAGTTGTTTTAATGTTTCTAAAAAACTATTCACGGGCGTTACCTATTTTGTCATTCTTGATAAAGGCCGATGCCTTAGGAGGGAAAAGGCGGCCTCATGCGTTAAAAATAGTATGTATGCCTTTGCAATCAAACAACATTACAAAAACGAATACTCTTACTAGTATATCGCGTTTTTATGGATATGGCTATTCTTCTTGTATACAATTTAAGATGTGTTTTAGATCGGTGCAGGGGCGCATCACATAATACATAAAGGACTCGGGCTTTTGTTATATTATGATGTTGCCCGTTACAATAAAACAGCTTGTACTACAGCGCCAAGCTATTAATATTTTGTTAATAAAATCAGTGCGTTAGTTATATTTTTAAGTTGTTTGTTTTATGCGAAATAACTTGACTACGATCGCATGTTAGGGTAATATAATAGTAGGGAAATGCGTCTGCTTACATTTTGTATAAAGACACATTTAATTTAGGGAGTTAAAAATGATTGAAGCTGTGAATTCAGTTTTATCCAATGCTTCCCTTATACGGGGAGTTGCCGCGCAGCAAAGCACGGAAAAATCCTACGCCGTTAATCCTGAGAAAGTTCAGGAAGTAGCGCAGGCTCCTTATGTAAGTCCTTATATTTCCGTTGACCAAGCTTCTAACCGCGCTGTTTTACAAATTCGTGATTCAGACACTGGGGATGTCGTACGTCAGTTCCCAACAGAAGGTCAACTAAAGGCGTACCGTACAGCCCAGAGCTTTGTCGATAAGGCCGAAACGTCTAATGCGCGTGTTGTTATTGATTCATCAACACCGCCCCCAGCACCAGCAGAGGCGAGCGGAGCACAAGCGCAACCTGCTGCACCGACAACTGCTAGTGTTTCAACTGAAGCTTAATAAAAATTATTTATGCTGTTTGTGATGTGCCACCTTCGGGTGGTTTTTTTGTGTCTTGAGGGGAGGCGGGCGCTGGGGCTGAATTTTTCTTTTGTTTTTCCATCAAGCCAGCTGCAATTTCACGGTTAATGTTGATGATAACGCTCAATTTTTCTTTTTCAGGTTTAGACATGATTTCAAGCTCACGTTTAAAAATGAAGTTGGCGAGGTTAATAATATTAGAGCGCAAATCATTGGGGCGATCCCCTTCAGGATTTTCAAGTGCTGTGTCATAAAACAGCATCCAGATTTGGCGGTTATATTTCAAGGTTTCTTCTAAAATATCTGGTGTAACATTATCCCAATCGTTTTGAAGGTCTTGCAGGAATTTTGCAGACTTTAAAAGTACATGGGCTTCTAATTCACGTTGATCGGGCGTATGTTTTTGCGCGCTTGCGCCATACGCTCCTGCGGCGGCAGCGTGAGGATTTGTAGTTGCGGCTTTATCTTTATTATTTGGCGGTGGCATCTTTTAAAAGCTCCTCCTCAAGCCGTATCAGTTCTTTTGCCTCTTTCATGGCCTTATAGTAATTGCCCTCAATGATATTTTCATTAATTAAAAGAAAGAGTACGGATGTACTGGGCGCGGCGTGCTGAACATCTTTAACAAGATCAAAATATTTCTTGTGATATTCGGTTGGGTTACGCGCTAAATACATGCATTGAATAAGAAAATAAATTTTTTGACAGGCGGTCAGGGCGTCTTCTTCTTTGAGGACATCTTTTTCTCGCAAAATCGCCGCATCGCCAGCAATATGCAAGCGGGTACGCTGCTTATCATTTGTGATAACAGCCGTCCCGACGAGAACTTTTTCACCTGGTTTGAGATCAATTACGAGCGCCATGGATTTCTTCCTTTTCTTTTATTGCTGAGCGTATCAGCATAAAGTGATATTCTTCACTTATCATCATAGTATACAACGAATATATGGACAAAACATTAATAATTTTTACGGTTTCAATTCATTTTAAGCATAAAAAAACCGGTGAGAGTATCACCGGTTTTAATTTCTTTGATAAGGCCTGCCGCCCTAAGGATATTGTCCTAACCGTGAACCGATTATTAGAACAATCTTAGGATAGACTGCTGTGACTGCGCTGCTAAGGAGAGCGATGTCACGCCGAGCTGCTGTCTTGTCTGAAGCGATAGGAGGTTTGCACCTTCTTCGTTCTGATCCGCAACAGTAAGGTCGTCTGCACCAGACTTTAATGTGTTGATTGTTTGTTCAGTGAACTGCTGGCGAACCTGTACAATAGCAAGATCGTTGGCAATTGAAGATCCAAACCGACGAACATCTTCCAAGGCTGATTTTGCCTGGTTGATAGAGTCTCTAATGTTTGAAAGGTTTGTGAAATCACCTTCCTCAAGACCAAGACCAAGCGCTGTAAAGTCAACACCGTCTGTTCTGAGTGTGTTTGTACGATCTTCGTTGAAGAAAGTCGTTAAATCATCACCATTAAGAAGGTTTACACCACGATAGCCAGCATCTTCAACCAACTGGTTGATTTGCTCACGTACGTTATTGTAGTCGTCTTCGAGTTGGTCAACGTTTACTGTGACGCCATCAAATGTGAACTGCTCAGTTAGAGCAGCACCATCAGCTTGTGTAGAGTTACCAAAACCAAACGCAACAGTACCACCAAAGGCAAAGGCGACTTGGCCGACATCACCACCGAAATCAAGATCAATCTGACCTGTGTCTTCGTTGAATGAGGCTTCCACGTCAATACCAGAGTTGTTGAAAGCATCAATAACATCTTGAACCGAGCTTGTTGAGGCAAAAGATCCGAGTGATGTTGTTGTGCCGTCAATTGTCACGTCTAATGTAGACGCACCAGCAGGAATGTAACCAGCGTTTGCAAGTGTTTCACTCGCTTCAAACTTACCGTTTGCGCCTGTTGGTGCGGAAAGGTAAGCCCGTGAGGATAAAGTGTCACCAGCAACAGAAGTACCGCCAATTGTTGCACCTTCAGCGCCAACAACTGTCCCTAAACCAAGACGTTGGAAACCAGCAAGTGACAATCCGTTGGCTGCTGATGCTTCAATACGAATAGATGTGTTTTCACCATTCGCCTGAATTTCAAGCTGACCGCCCGCTGTTACACGTGCTGAAATACCTTCACCTGATGTTGTTCCATTAAGCGCTGCGCTGTTGTTAATAGAGGCAACAACACTGTCAATGGTCTCGTTAGCCGCAACAGTGATTGTCGCAGTACCAGTAGAGCCATCAGCTTCGGCATATGTAATGTCAAATGAGTTTGCTGTTGCGCTGATGATTGTGCCATCACGAAGGTTGGTCCCTAGCTGTGCAACATCTTCATTACCACGAACACGCGTAAAGCCTTGGCCTGAACGCAGTTCAGTTTGTGCCTCAAGCGCGATTGATTCCGCTTGGTTAATCAATGTTGAAAGTGCTTCTGTCCCTGTGTTAGCAGCTTCGATTGTTCTAATAGATTGTGAAATACCATCCAAAAGACGAGAAAAATCGTTTGCACGGTTATTCAGTGACTGCGCTGTGAAGAAAGCCTGTGGGCCGTCCAAAGCAGAGTTCACTTTAAGCCCAGTTGCTAAACGCAATTGAGTTGTGTCGATTCCACGTTGTGTATTTTGAAGGGATAATAGGTTACTGCGCAATGCAGCGTTAAGTACGATGTCTCCTGACATAAGTCTTCTCCTTTACTAGGTTAAGTTTTGCTTACTGCAAATCCGTCCATACTGAACGGTTAATATTTAGAATATAACAAAAATCCTAAGAAAATGTTAACACGAACACTGGTGTATGACAAAAGATACTTATAATTGCACACAAGAATTCGTGTAGGTAAATCAAGGGTTTATGTTTTTTACACGATAGAAATTTAGAAGCTCGCGATTGCGAACCTGCAAACTATACCCATTTTTTTTATTAAGGTTAAGCTTTTCTGTAAAAAAAATAGCATGATTCTTAAGTTTTCTTGGTTCAACCACAGGGCGTGGTCAAAAATTTCTTATATAAGAGTACCAAAGCCCGCATAAAACACGCCCCGAAGTCCTTTAAAGGAATACTCCGGGGCGGTTTATTACCGAGAGGTCTAGTTAAAGCGATATCCTATCGCAATCTCAGTAAATCTTCGGTCATCTGGTCAACGGTTGTAATGACCCGTGTGTTGGCTGAATAAGCGCGCTGCGTTACGATAAGCTTCGAAAACTCTTCGGCAAGGTCAACGTTTGACAACTCCAATGTAGAGGCCACAACATTTCCTGCATTCGATACGCCTGCTTCTTGAAGGAGAACAGTGCCTGAGTCAGCTGATTCAGCGTAGGCAGTGCCCGAAATCTCCTGCAAGTTAGGGGGGCTCGAGAATGTTGCAATCGGGAGTTTATAAAGCCTTGCAAGCTTACCGTTAGAGAAACGGGCATTCACATATCCATCACTATCAATTTCAACAGAGCTTTTTAGTCCAAGTTCTGATCCGTTTTGTGAGGCAAAGGCCACGTTGTAGAAATCAGCAAACTGGCTGAAGGCTGTGATATCGATTTCGATATTCTGAAGGTCTGAGAAGTTACCCCAGTTAACACCAGTCAGTTCAATATCACGTTTACCATCAGCATCCACTTGCGCGTTTAATGACCCATCACTATTAAAGTTAATTAAGCCTTGTGTTATTGGTATCGCGGGGTTTGGCCCCACAATGTTCATCTGCCACCAACCACCTGGGTTAAACTGCGCGCTTCCTGGAACGTTCACAAGATCTGGGAATGTGCCATCAAAGTTTGCGGCAGGGGATGTTCCCGCACCAAACCCTGCGGCGGGGCTAAATACACCTGTGGCTATACCAAGTCCAGCCAAAATTGGCGTACCACCATCAGTGAGGGTGAATGTATCCGTGGCTTGGAAATCAATACCTGTGATTGCAATTTCCCCATCAGTATTCAATGTTGCTGTGGCAAAACCGCCGGTTCCACCGCCGACACCATCGTAATTATTGATGAACTCCAAAATGTCATTGATTGTTGATGTTGCTGTGATAGGGCCAAAAGTTTCTGTCCCGTTACCACCAAAGTCAAAGTCAAAAGTTCCCCCTAAAGGCAAACCCACCTCGCTGACGAGCAAGTCCGTTGGTCCAAGCCCATCTGATCCTGATACAGTTGCTGCTTGTGGGCCGTACACTTTAATAAACTCAAACGTTACATCCTGCGCTGAACCCAAAGAGTCATATGTTCTGAGTGTTCTTGAAAAATCAATTGTGCTTGGGTAATCAACAAGGCCAGTGGCTTGGTTGATTTCACGGTCGATCTGATCAGCGTTCAAGTTAATCCCAAGCTGCGCTTCGGTTGTTACCTGACTTTGACCTGTGGCTAATCCAACATCAATTGTCGTAAGGGCGCTTAAGTCTGGATTAAAGACAGTGTTACGAATGGGCTGCGTTGGATCTGCATCAAGCGGACTAACGGGCCAGCCGTATAGATATTTTCCAGCAGAGTTAATCAACTTACCGTCTTGATCTTCGAAGAACTGACCATTTCGTGTGTAAAGAAACTGACCATCTTGTGATGTTTCATTTTCATCACGCACAACAAAGAAACCATCACCAGAAAGCGCGATATCTGTAGTTGATGAAGACTGCGAAATCTGACCTTGCTCGTCAATTCTCTGCAGTCTGTTCATTTTAACGGCGCCTGGTGAATATTTTGCCGCCGCTGATTCTGTTGTAACCAAGGCTGCAAATGTCGCATCAGAACGCTTAAAGCCGACTGTGTTTACGTTGGCGATGTTGTTTGAAATAATCGCCGTTGCTTGTGACTGGGCATTAAGGCCCGATACACTTGTATATAAAGATCCGAATAAACTCATAATTACCTCCTAAGGCTAAATCTTAAATTCTGTTTGTTAAATAATATTGTTTTTTAAAGTTATTGTTTTCGTTCTCGTCTAAGCCATCGATCAAGGGACAGCATGAAAAGAAGTAATCGTTTATCCATTCGTCCCTCCCTGATTATCTGTTGCCGATGTCACTGTCGGTAGAGAAGCGTTTAAAATATTGGGAATAGGGACGGCACGCTCACCAACGAGGGCGAATACAACGCCATCTTGCGCTTCAATTCCCTTCACACGACCGCGCACAACTGTTTCTGTGGGCACTTTTTTGTCTTCTGCATCGAAGGCATCAACTGTAATGACATACGTTCCTTCAGGTAAAGATTGTCCGATTTGGTTACGGCCATCCCATCTAAAATCATGGACACCATCAGTGATTTCGGCGTCTTGAGTAAAGACAAGCGTGTTGTTCTCATCAAAAATATTGATCCGTGATTGAAACGCATTTCCATCAAGAGAGTAACGTATATCAATCGGGTCTGTTCCATTAAAGGGAAGCTCGGCACTTATGTAAGAAACATCAAGGCCAACATAACCAAGCGCAGATGACGCCGCGCCGCCTACTTGAAGCGCGAGTAAGCTATCGAGCTTTTGGTTTGTATTAATGGATTGTTCGACCTGCGAGAATTGCACAATCTGGTTTGTAAACTCCGTTGAATCCATCGGGCTTAAAGGGTCTTGGTTTTGAAGCTGAGTGGTCAAAAGTTGCAAGAACTGGTCAAAATCTTCCGCCAGCTGTTGTTGCTGAACGCCAGTATTTTGTCTGTCGCTGTTGATCCCGGATAATGTTACATCTGATACCATTTTACTTGCTCCTGTTTGTCAAAATACCTTGCAATAATTATGCCAAAATACTGTAATGCGTGTGCCCAGTGGCAGGATCAAAATTCCACGTCATTGTTGTTTCAATAATCTCTTGTTTATCTGATTGATCTGATGATCCGTTTGCGCCATTTTGTGCCTGATTATTTTCGCGTCCATCATCACCAAAATTATAGCTGTCTTGAGCTAATTCAAAACTGAGTGAGCTTCCATCGGTATCAATGCCCACATCTTGCAGCGCCCTCTCAAGCGCACCTGCATCACGTTGCAGTAATAAAAATGTCTCTGGCTTTTCAACCATAAGGCTGGCTTTTAATGTTTTTTCTGGACCAAATTCTAACTTGATTTCAACACGGCCTAGCTCTGGCGGGTCAAGCTGAATGGTCATTTCATTAGCTATTCCTCTTTCGGCGGATTTTGCTATTTGCGTTGCAACCATCTGCGTGGCGGCATGTGTTTGCCCCGCTTGCTGAATAGTAGTTGCGCCATGAACGGCCTGCATCGTTGTGGTCAGCGGAATACCCGCATCAATATCAAGTCCAAGAGCCTCAAAACTATCCGCAACGAAACGCGCCCAATTTTCGGGTAGTAAAATATCACCTGAAAACCCACCTGTTATAGGGGATGTATTATCCGATAATGTCTCTAAATTTGCTTTTACCATACCGCCATTCTTGATGTTCTTAATGGCATTACGCAGTTCTTGAAGCTCTGTATTACTGCGTAATGTTTGTACATTTATTTCTTCGGGTAAGGCAGTGGGCGCTTCAGATGCGCTTGCTACTGCATCTTGACTATTTTGGCTTTTACCAAGCATTGTATTGATAAGATCGGCAATTTTTTGAAGTCCTTGTGCATTCTCAGCTGAATTTGCAATATTATTTTGTCCACTCACCTCTAGGGCATTGAGTTTTTCTGCTAATGCATCTGTCAGGACAGTATGCTCAGCCATGGCAAGAAGCTCTTCTGCTTCGGTTTTGCTGCTATACTGACTAACAAGATCAAGCGCATCGCCGGCAGTAAATGTTTTATCGTTGTCGTTTCCCGATAATGGAATAATATTACCAACGCCTGTGATTAAATCTTCAATAGTTAACTCACGCCCTAATTTGCTCTCAACTTCATCAATACGTTTTGTAATACCTGTCATTTGATTGGGGTTTAATCCTGTTGCGATCAAAAGAGGGAAGGCCTCACTAGGATCAACGTTACCGTTTGTACCGCGCAATAAATCAATTTTTGTTTCCAGGGTTTCTAAGCGCTCTTGAAGCCGCGCCACAAGCGCCTCAATCGATCCGCCGCTATTCACATCTGATGGTAAACCGTTCGTGAGGTGGTCAATTAATTTTGTAAGGTGTTGAACGCGGTTTTCAAATTTTTCAATTTTAAGCTCTGCTAGTTTTTGTTCAATATTACCATTGGCTTCTTGCCCCATGAGGGCCAGCTTTAAAAGATTTAAATCCCCTTTTTCTTTGATAAGAGCACGTGCTTCTGGCGTCGTGACCTTATCGCCGTCAACATTTGTTTTTAAGGATATAGCCTTACCTTTCGCGGCCTGATTTTCTTCGACTTCGATTTGTCCCAATAACATGTCAAGGAATTGCACCGCCGCATTATTGAGCGGTTTACCTGCAATAATTCCATTTGTACCTTTAAGGCCGGTTTGTGTAATTTGGGTCGAAAAATCTAAATTATTCATACTTATTATTCCTTTATTTTCTATAAAGAGTTTTTGTTACGTGTTCGTTTATACTGCCTCGTTAATGCCGATAGTCGTTGTCAAACCATCCTTCAATTTACCCGTTGCACCATAAGCAAATTGATTGCCCTTTTGTGCCTCTTTACGGGCGGCTTCCATGATGCGTGTTTCAAGGCTCTTCATGCCTTTGCTCATTTTTTGAATCTCAGTAATATTTTCTTGAGTGATCGTCGCAAAGTCGGCGCGCATAGCTTTTAATTTTTCAATCAGCGCAGGCGTTGCCTGACGCATTTCTTCCTTGCGCTCAATCATTTCTTCCATTGATCGGGCATAGCGCTGAGAGATGGTAATTTTATCATCTTGAAGTCGCATGAATTCTTGTGTATTTGTTTCTTTCAACGCTTGGGTTTCTGCAACCATTTGCTTACGCAAGACATCTATCGTATCCATCATTTGCTGCATCGCTTTGTTTGGATTACGAGGAAGAATAGGGCTGCGTCTGTCTGTTGCCTTGTCTTCCGTCACCATCTCTGTGTGATTATTCTGCATCTGTTATGCCTCCATTATTGTCTATTTCTAATGTGTTGCTTTGCATTCTAATAAGCTCTGCTTTGACGGATTCTGCTATACCAAGCGTGCCCGTTTCGGCCATCAACTTCCCGTATTCTTGTAAAAGAACACCTTTAAAAACTTCTTCTGTTTTACCGCCGCCAAAACGCTCATCGGGTTTGATCCCCTCAAACATCGGTTTCATCATTTCGGACACAAACATCGCTTCAAAATCCTTGGCAGTTTCATCAATACGCGCGAGCTCTTTATCACTAAGTGCCTTTTTCATGGCATTGATCTTATCTGTCGCCATCCCTTGGGAGGCTTGCGTAACGGCTAATGATGTGTCAGGGGCCAAGTTCATTTTTATCCTAAAGCCTTCTTCTTCCTTAAAGTGTTTCTATCTCTGCCTGTAAAGCGCCGGCGGCTTTGATGGCTTGCAAGATTGTAATAATATCGCCAGGAGCCACGCCTAATCTGTTCAGCCCAGTGACAAGGTCTTGAAGCGTCACGCCTGTTTCAATAAGGGCGAGATTGGCTTCGCCGCTATTGATTTCAATATCTGTACGCGGCACGACAACGGTTTCGCCTTGCTCTGCAAAGGGGTTAGGCTGTGACACTTGCGGTGTTTCTGTGATGCTTACTGTCAGGTTGGCTTGGGCAATTGCCACGGTGCTGATACGCACATCAGACCCCATCACAATCACGCCAGAGCGCTCATCAATAACTACACGCGCCACTTGGTCGGGTTGAACGGGCAATTGCTCAATATCTGTAATCAGATCAACGATTGATCCATCAAAATTTTGTGGACGGCGGAGAACAACGCTCGCAGAATTTTCAGCGCTTGAGACATTGGTCGACATAAATCCATTAATAGCCTGCGAAATACGGCGAGCCGTCGTAAAATCTGGATTACGAAGGGACAGACGCACTTCTTGTAAGTCCTCAAGTTTAAAATCAATTTCACGCTCTACAATACCGCCATTGGGGACGCGGCCTGTTGTCGGAATATTTTGTGTTACATTTCCTGCTTGTCCTTCCACGGTAAAGCCAGAAATCGCAACAGGGCCTTGCGCCACCGCATATACTTCCCCATCAGCAGCCATTAAAGGGGTGACTAATAAAGTACCGCCACGAAGTGATTCTGCATCACCAAAGGCTGATACGGTAATATCAATTTGCGCGCCTTGGTTGGTAAAGGGAGGCAAGGTGGCGGTCACCATCACGGCGGCAACGTTACCTGTGTTTAAATTCTGTCCACGTGTGCTAACGCCTAAACGCTCGAGCATGGATACCAAGCTTTGCTCTGTAAACGGGGCGTTATTGAGCGAATCGCCGGTGCCATTTAAGCCAACAACCAAACCATACCCAACCAATTGGTTGTCACGCACACCCTCAAAATCGACGATATCTTTAATACGTGTTGTTTTGGCGTTTGCTTCATGAGGAAGGCTCGCCATAAAAAAAGCGGCAATAACGGCGAATCCAAGAATCATTAAAATGGTGTCTTGTATTGCTTTCTTGGTTCTTCTTTTTAAAATAGGCATTGCTGCTTTCCCTTTTTAAATGGCTCAAGATAAAATTACTCCCTATGACCTATGCGAAGGGCGTGCCAGTTTTGATATGGTGAAAAAATATTATTTTTCAATGTGTTATGAATTATTATCAGGAAGCGAGCGCCTTATTCACAGGCAGAATTAGCCCCCTTTCATGTTTTGAATTTAAAGGCGGCAAATATTGCCTTTCAGATTTTTCACGCAAAAACGTCAAAAAGCGCTATACTATAAAAAGGTTCAAACACGGAAATAATATCATGAAAATTCAAGGTCCATCAGAAAGCCAAAAAACAGGAAAAGCCAAAAGCGCTTCTCCAACAGGCAAATCCAATGGCGCCTTTGGGGCAATGGTCACAGGCGCCGCAAAAGAAGCGAGCGGTCTTGTAGCACCTGGATCAGTAGCCTCTGTAGATGCTTTGCTGGCTGTTCAAGCTGCCGAAGACCCGACAGAGCGCGCGGCAAAGCGCCGTATGCGCGAGCGCGGGGTTACATTGCTTGAAAAGCTCGATGAGATACGCTTGGGACTGCTCACAGGCAATATGACCGTGGGGCAAGTTATCGGTATTGCTGATGTTGTGGCGTCGCACCGGGAAAAGGTGAGTGATCCAAAAATGTCGGCTTTGCTTGATGAAATTGATTTACGGGCGCAAATCGAAATTGCCAAAATGCGTAAAGCGATACATTAAACAAGTTATTTCAAAGGGTTAAGGTTGTATTAGGGCATATCGTAAGTATAAGTTCAGTTCTTTCTTGCGTCTTACCATGGCTCTCATTATATTCTCATATCTCTTTGGGGACAGATAACAAAAATTAATTTAGAGAGTACAAAAATATGGCGAAAGCAAAACAAACAAAAGAAGTCGTGCTAACTGCTGATTACGATCCGCTTAAAGACAAAGACGGTTACATGAACCCCGTTATGTTGGAGTTCTTTCGTCAAAAATTGACAGAATGGCGTAGAGACCTTATTCGTGAATCTTCTGAAACGGTTGCCAACACACTCCAAGAAACAGAATTGCAAAAACCTGATCTTGCAGATCGTGCATCCGCTGAAACTGATCACGCGCTTGAGCTTCGTACACGTGACCGTGAACGTAAACTGGTAAAAAAGATTAACTCTGCCCTACGCCGTATAGACGAAGGCGAATATGGCTATTGCGAAGAAACAGGTGATGAAATCGGTATATCCCGTCTTATAGCGCGTCCCGTTGCGACCTTAAGCCTCGAAGCCCAAGAAATGCATGAGCGCCGCGAAAAAGTTCACCGCGAAGATTAATCTTAAAGATTTAAAGAATTTAGTAAAAAGCGGCTTGTAAGGTCGCTTTTTTGCTGCTTGTGATTTTTAATTATAAAAAAGCCAGTCTCTATCCTAAGACTGGCTTTTATAATTCGTTGGCATCCTGCCTTTTTAATATGATTACCCAATCCGTGGAGGAGGGGGAGAGAGCCGTTTCGCGCTGGTCAAAGTTCCCTCCTTAACCACGCGATAGGCGCATTCCTCTCTAGAATGGGAAGATCACATCAAAAACTTGTTGGCCATAACGGGGCTGTTGCACGTCGCTTATCTGACCTTTGCCACCGTATGAGATACGCGCTTCGGCAATTTTCTCATGTGATATCGTGTTATCTATTGTGATATCTTCAGGGCGGATAACGCCAGCAAGCTCCAAGATTCTCTTTTCAAAATTTACGCGCACTTCCTGACGCCCTTGGATGACAAGGTTACCGTTAGGAAGTACCTGCGTGACAATAGCGGCTAGTTGCACATTTACTTCTTCTTCGCGGTCAATACTGCCATCGCCGCTAAAGTTTGAATCAGCCTGCGCTGCGGCGAGGTTTGTGTTGTCAACGGCTTCAGGTAAAATTTGATTGAGTGCCTGCTCCAACCCAACGAGCGCGCCAAGCGAAGCATCTTCATTGCTTGTGCGTGAACGATCTGTTGCATTATCTAATTGCGCCTCATCGTTAATATCAATCACAACAGTTAATATATCGCCGATATTATTGGCGCGTTGATCTTTAAAGAAGGTCTGGCGATCACCACTCCAAAGGGAATTTCTTTGCGGGGCAATCTCATTTTCAATCGGCATTGGCATGGATACTTTTTGAAACTGTCCTGTTTCGGCAGGGTTACGTATAGGGTCTAATTCAGGAGCTTTACCAACATTTGCAAGGCGTTCAGATGCGCCGCATGCGGATAATGTTATAAGGCTAACTAACCCTAAAACCGAAATCATGTTTTTCTTATAAGTCATTATAAATACTCCTTTATTCATTCTTTTTATATCAATACGCAACGATTTGTTACTGCACAATAACTTCGTTTTCACCAGACACGACACCGTCAACAGAGCGGCTACTTCCTAAATTGGTGACGCGGATAAGATCACCCTTTGCTCCGCTTTGTAGGGCTTTTCCTTTCGCGCTTAGCATAAGCGGACCTTCTCTGAAAAAGATTGTGATGGTCTCTCCACGATCAACGATTTGTGGGCGCTCTAATTCACCTTCCATCATCGGCTTACCTGCATGAGCAATACGGCGCGGCGTAAGGCCAATAACATCCTCAGCATTAAATAAGGTGCTGTGCTGTAACTCGTGGGCGGGTAGGCTGATCATCTCGATATCATTTTTGCCAATAATCATACCGTTACGCATGGGTGATCTGAGAACGGGAACGCTAACAAGGCGCTCAACTTTGCCGCTTACTGAGATCTTTTTTATTGGATTATCGCGCGATGGGGCCACTAATACCGCATTAAAACTGTCACGTGCGGGGTCAAATTCCATCGAGGAAATTTCAACGCTTTGCGGTAAATCTCTTGAGAGCACAAGGCTCGGCTTCCCGCTGTTAAGCGCAATATCGTAACGCCCACTCAACCCATTTTGGCCAAGCTCCTCTTTCAGCGCCCGCTCAATAGAAGAATAGGGGACAATCGTTGCCTCGCGGCGCACGGTGATACTATCGGCGGCGGTTTTTGGGCGCCACTGTAAATCAAGGGCAATGGCGATACGATATAGTGTACGGGCATTTAAGACCATATCTTCTCCGGGGTTGGGTGCATTGCCAATCACATAATCGGCATTGCGCGTGACCCCGTCGAATAAATCTTTCAGCAAAATATGATCGCCGGTCACAACACTTACATTTTTAAGGGTGGTGGCCATGGCGATGCTTGCGCCCGCTGTGGCTGCTACAACGCTTACTACTATTGATAATAAAATCAAGGTGATACGGCGTGTCATTGTTGTGTTGTTTGAACGGTTTATCATAATTTACTCTCCCTTATTTTCTATACTCTATCGCAACTGCGTTACGGTTTGCAGCATCTCATCACTAGTAGAAATGACGTTTGAGTTCATTTCATAAGCACGCTGCGCGGCGATCAAATTGGTGATTTCTTCCACCACGTTCACATTCGAATTTTCTAATGTTCCCTGACGGATAGACCCAAAATGATCTTCGGCAGGATTACCTGTTTGCGGATCACCAGAGGCATCTGTTTCAACAAACATCGTGTCACCAATCGCCTCAAGACCTGCGGGGTTAACAAAAGTTGCCAATTCAATTTGCCCTAAATTCTGCAAGGCAGATTGTTGTGGCAATTTGGCCAGTACCTCCCCAGAGACGTTAATAATGATATCGACGGCATCCTCGGGAACGGTAAAGCCAGGCTCTAATCGATATCCTTGTGCGGTTACAATCTCACCGTTTTCATTGGTTTGAAAAACACCAGCGCGGGTATAGGCTGTTTCGCCATTGGGGCGTTCAATCTGGAAATACCCCTCACCAAGGATAGCCAAATCAAGACTGTTTTCAGTGAGCTGAATAGTCCCTTGTTCATGAAGGCGGTAAACCGATCCAATGCCAACACCCAAGCCAAATTGCATCCCCGCAGGAACAGTTGTATTCGCGTCGGTTGAAGTTGCACCTGGACGAAGCTTGTTTTGGTAAATCAAATCGTGAAATTCAGGCCGCTGGCGTTTATAGCCAGAGGTCGTCATGTTCGCGATGTTGTTTGAAATGACGTCAACATTAAGCTGCTGCGCGAGCATCCCTGTTGCACCGATATCGAGTGATCTTGTTACCATGTTTTGCTCCTTACCTAAGCTTAAAAGTCTTAATTTCTTAATTTCTTATTGCGTTAACCTTGCGTTGAAGACAGCTTTCGAATGGCTGTTCTCAGGCGTTCATTTTCAGAATTCATCATATTTTGTACCGCTTGATATTCGCGGCTAACCTCAATCATGCGCGTCATTTCGACAACGGCCTGCACGTTCGACCCCTCAAGCTTGCCTTGCAATACTTGTGTGTTTCGGGGCTCCTGCGGCGCGGCTGTTGTTGTATAAAGGCCATTTCCTGCGGGGTTAAGGTCTTGATCGCTTGCAAATTCGCGGATCATAATCTGACCAATCTGGCCCTGCTCGGTTGAGACCACCCCGGTGCGGTCAATCAAAATTTCTTTGGAGTCTGCTGGGATTGTAATATCCCCGCCGCCAACATCGGCAATACGCATACCAAGTGAATTTACAAGCACACCTTCTTGCGTCATGCCCATATTCCCTGCGCGGCTATATTGAATGCCTGCGGGCGTCTGAACGCCGATAAAACCAGAGCCAATAAGTGCAATGTCAAGCGAATTCCCTGTTGTCTTAACAGGGCCAGCATCCGTTTTCTGGTATTGCCCATAATCAAGCACCATGGAGATATCTTCCTTCATGTAACGCGGGTTTTCGATATACTCTGTAAACACCATATTCTGGCCGCGATAACCCGGCGTGCTCATATTGGCCACGTTATTGGCGATAATATTCATATTTTCGCGCATTACGATTTGCTTTGAGAGGCCGACATAGATGGAATTTTCCATTACAAAATACCTTTTTGTTCAAATTACTTTTACTCGAAATAAACGTTGCATACGCCATGCCAGTTTATAATATTGTTTAATATCAATGTTTTATTGGTTTTTACGGCTGTTATACACAGGCAGAATTCGCGCTTTTATGGAATGGGGTAGGGCGCTATTGGGTAAAAAATGCCTGATAGGGGCTTTGCGTTCTGGATGGAGCGGCGCCTGTGGGTATTCTTGTGGGCTTTTTGGTAAAACTTTCTGGTCAGAAGGCCGCAGTTTTCTTTATACTATTATAAATTGAATAGGGATTCTTATACATGGCTGATGTTGGTAGACAGATAAACGCGTCTTTAGATGATGACGATCTAAACGAAGATAGCAAAAGCGGCGGTTTCGGCGCTAAAAAAATATTGCTTTTTGTTGTCCTGCCTATCTTGTTATTGGGCGGTATTGGAGGCGGTCTGTATTTTAGCGGTATGCTTGGTGGCAGTGATAAAGAGCAAAGCAATGCATCCGATAAAACGAATCCGGCCAAAAAGGGTGGATCTGGCATGGGTGCGGCTTTCCTTGAAATCCCTGATATGACCGTCAACCTGAGCAGCACAGATGGGCAGCCCCGTTTCTTACGCTTAAGTGTGCAATTAGAGTTGTTATCCGAAGCTGATAAAGCGGCCGTTGAGCTTGTGATGCCGCGCGTGGTTGATCAGTTTCAAACCTATTTGCGCGAACTGCGCGTGCGCGATTTGCGCGGCTCTGCTGGGATTTACAGGCTTCAAATGGAATTGCTCGCTCGTGTTAACGCGGCGGCCTATCCCGTTGAAGTGCAAGATGTATTATTTCAGGAAATATTAATTCAATAATGTGGTATACTTTAGGATGTAAATAAATGTGAGCTTCTTTTTCTGCTGTTTTTCAAAAACGGCATAGTGTTTGCAAAGACTAATCCCAGAGTAATAATCAACAGTATCACTGATTAGAAATATGTTTCTATAGACCAAGGATGACAATGAGCGAGACAGATACAGACCAGCTCGAAAATACGAAAAATCAAGAGGACGAAGAGTTTGATCTTGATGCGTTTACGGACGACGATGATGAATCGTCGCGTATCCTTAATCAGGATGAAATTGACTCCTTATTAGGGTTTGACGACGAAGACATTTCAGGCGGCGAAACATCGGGCGTCATGGCGCTGATTAATTCGGCGATGGTGAACTATGAACGTTTGCCGATGCTCGATATTGTCTTTGACCGCCTCGTCCGCTTGATGTCGACCTCACTCAGAAATCTGACGTCTGACAATGTTGAAGTGTCCCTAGACCAAGTCTCGACAGTACGCTTTGGCGATTACATGAATTCAATCCCGCTTCCTGCCATGCTTTCTGTGTTTAAGGCCGAAGAATGGGATAACCACGGCTTGCTTGTCACTGACAGCGCCCTAATTTACTCCATCGTGGATGTGCTTTTGGGTGGTCGTAAAGGGACGCCCGCTATTCGTATTGAGGGACGCCCATACACAACCATCGAAACCAAACTCGTTGAACGCATGGTGCAGGTCGCCTTGAGTGATCTATCTTCTGCCTTTGATCCTTTATCCCCCGTCAGCTTTACGCTTGATCGTATGGAGACAAACCCGCGTTTTGCAACAATTTCCCAAGGGGGGAATGCTTGCGTACTTGCGCGCCTGCGTGTTGATATGGGGGATCGCGGCGGACGCATCGAAATCGTTATCCCTTATGCCACGCTCGAGCCTATACGTGAGCTTTTGCTTCAAATGTTTATGGGTGAAAAATTTGGTCGTGACTCCATTTGGGAAAATCACTTGACCCAAGAGCTTCACCAAACCGAAGTTTCCCTTCAGGCGATTTTGGGCGAAAAAATTCAAACTCTTAGTGATGTGTTGAAATGGAAGATTGGATCTCAAATCGTTTTTAATACATTTACCAATGATCAGTTGGAACTGCGCTGTGGAAACGTGCCCATGTTTAGAGGGCCTGTTGGGCAAAAACAGGGCAATATCGCCGTGAAAATTGATAAATATATTCCGCCCGAAAGCGATGAGAAGTTATAAAGAAAGCGTATTATTATGAGTAGTCTTGCCGTAGTCTTAGATGGAGTAATTTTGGTCTTTCTGGCCGTTACAATCTTTTATGCTGTGCGCCTGACAATTTTCTTTAAGGCCTTTCGCGAAAGCCGAGAGAGCGTCGAAGCACTCTTAACAAAACTCTCTTTCACAATAGATAAAGCGCAAAACGCCATTATTAACATGCAAGAAATGTCGCAATCCTCCCGTGGTGATTTGCAAGATGTGATTAACGAAGCCAGCTTTCTCTCCGACGAGCTACGATTTATGAATGAAACAGGTGATAACCTTGCCGAGCGCCTTGAAAAATTAGCTGAGCGTAACCGCGAATTGGTTGATCTCATTGAAGATCACGGCGGTATTGGCCGCCCAAAAATTAAAGTAGATGCCACTGGTTTTAATCAGATTGATGAAGATGTCTGGGGATTAAAAATAGATAATAATGACGAGGATATCTATGACGAGGAAGACGCCATAGCCCCTCGCCGTGTCCCGAAACAATCACGCGCCCAACCCAGTAAGACGCCTAAAATTGATTTGCCTTCATTCAAACAAGCCAATCCAAAAACAGGTTTTATGATCAATGATCGTGACTATGATGAAGATGAAGAGGACATGATCGAAGAGGACACAGCATGGTCAACCGTCCTTCAAGCCGAAGTCAATGAAACTGGCAGCACCAATTTCACATCCCAAGCTGAGCGTGATTTATACGAAGCGCTCCAACGGCAAAAACCACGATCCACGTCTTCCTCAAAAATTAGAGAGAGCGCATAACAGCTTATGACATTTTTATCACGCATTCGTATTCTTCCTGTTTTGGCTGTCATTGCTGCGCTCGCGTTTGGCGTACGTTTTGGTGATTTTGTAAAGCAGGTGACAACTATGCCGCAGGCCTATGCCGAAGATGCCCCCGCACAAAGCAGTCTTGATGCTCCTGGCACTCAAGCAGGCGCGCTTGACCAAGAAGGATCTATGCAAGCAGAGCAAAAAACAGACGCACCAGCAGAAGATACGATGGCGGCAAAAACAACAGAAACGTCGATGTCTGATGAAAAAATAGAGTGGCGCGATTCCCAAGATACCGACTTTGAATATTCTGATGTACAAATGGAGCTGTTCGAAAACCTCGCTCAGCGCCGCAAAGACCTTGACACACGCGCGCGTGAATTGGCCATGCGCGAAGCCCTGATGAAGGCCGCGCAGCAAGAAATGGAACAAAAGTTTAAAGAACTGACCTCCTTGCGCTCTGAGATAGAAGAGCTTCTGGTTGAGCAATCCGAAGAAGAAAAGGCGCGGATCGCCAGCCTCGTCAAAATATACGAAGGGATGAAGGCCAAAGACGCCGCCCGCATTTTCAACACACTTGATCTTGATGTGTTGATTGAAGTCATCAAACAAATGTCAGAACGTAAATCCGCCCCCGTCATTGCCGCCATGAACCCAGAGCGCGCCCGAACGGTCACTGTTATGCTCTCTGAACAAAAACAATTGCCTGATCTATCGCGTGACTTTTTAAACTAACCTTATTCAAAAAGCGAGCCTGATTTAAAATGCAAAAGCTGCGCCGCCGCCGCCGTAATGATGTCGAAAACAACACCATAAAAACGGGACAGCTCATGAACTTGTCTTTGTTCATTATGCTGCTTGCTTTTTTTATTGTGCTCAACGCGATGTCATCTTATGAACCAAACTTGGCAGAGCCTATTATTAAAAGCCTTGATAACACTTTCTCAACCGATGCTGTTAAAAAAGACGCCGCGCCTTCGGTGAAAGAAGACCCCGTTCAATCTGTGAATGAGGGGGATATTTTTGATCGTATTGATGCTCTTTTTACCGCGCAAATTGTGTCTTATAAAAAAACAATCAGCAGTAATCGTGGTGAGATGATGCTTGAACTGCCTTTGGAAAAATTTTCACAAGGGGTTATGGCAGCGGGTCAAAAAGACCTTACAACAATGAGCACAGCGCGTAATGTGCGCGGCAATTTCCTTGTGCCAACGTTGGTCTCGATTATAAAATCAGAGCAGCGCGACATTACATACCGCATGGATATCATGATGCATGTGTCTGATAATCCTGCGAATTTACAAAATCAAAACCCGACCAAGATTGCCGCCGTCATGCGCCGCGGCAGTGCGCTTGCCCAGAAATTAGAGCAAGGCGGCTTTTCTCAAAAACTGATTAATATCGGCCTTAAAAAAGGCGATGAAAAAATGGTTGAACTTGTTTTTCGCCGTCATGAACCATTTCAAGTCTTAACCGAAGAAGAACGTCTTCTTCAAGGGGGGGCGCAGTAATATGAGTGATAAACTAAACCCCAAAGAAGCACCAAAAAAACCGCCCGAGCAAGAAGTGCCAACTTTTAAACGCCGCGACCGTCGTATGGAAGATCAACAAGAAAGTACCATATGGCTGATCTCCTTTACTGATGTCATGGCGCTCATGCTGACTTTTTTCGTCCTTCTCTTTGCCATGTCTCATCCGCGTGAGGATGAATGGGATCAATTTACGGACAAAGTCCAAGAAAGCTTTAATAAATTCTACGGACAGACTCTCAATCGCGGTCAGCAAGATGCCGTTAATATCGAAAAAATAAATCTCTCCCGTGCTCTTGATCTCAATTATTTGCGCGCTATCCTCGAGGATTTAATCGAAAAAGATAGCACGCTGAAGATGGTCAAACTTATCAATCAAAAGGAAGGCCTGATTATATCGCTGCCACAAGAAATGCTTTTTGAAACAGGGCAGGCTGATGTGAAGGGGGAGGCAAATCGGGCGCTGTTTACCCTTGCTAATACCTTATCGCGTATCAAAAACCGTGTTGAGGTTGTGGGGCACACTGACCCACGCCCTATTACATCGGGTCGTTATGACTCCAACTGGCATTTGTCCTTGGCGCGCGCCGCCAATGTAGCTGCTGTTTTGGAAAATGTGGGATATGATAAACCCATCATCATACGCGGACAGGCCGCAGGGCGTTATCTTGATTTACCCAATACCATCGGTGAGGTTGAACGCCTCGACCTATCGCGCCGCGTTGATATCATCATTATGGAAGATGACGGCAATCGCATAAAGCTTTTTGATATAAACTAAGGCATAAACCCATTGATATTATTGAATGAAATGAAGGCTTATATTGTTCTTTTGCCTTGCCTATGGCAAAGTTTTAACAATGAATAAATTTTCAAAACTCTTGCTCGTTTCTGTCAGTGCGACCTCGCTTTATTTAGGCGGGATCAATAGCGCCATGGCACAGCAAAACGTCAAGGTGCGGGTTGGTGAGCATACCCAATATTCGCGCATCGTTTTTGAATGGCCTAACATCCCTAATTACACCGTGAACAAACAAGGTGATCAGCTTCAAATTATTTTCGAGGAAGCAGGGGCGATTGATTTTTCTGCGCTTAATGCACAAAGCTTGAAAAACATCGGCGCGATCTCAGGCGATGGTAAAATGGTGACATTGAATGTCGCCCCCGACAGCACGTTTCGGAATTTTGAAATTGGCAAAAAAATCATTTTAGATGTCTATAATTCAAAAGGTTCACCCACCAAAGCGCCTTTGGTAATCACACCGGCAAAAGTTGAACCTCAAACGCCAACGACGATGCTTGAGAATAATAACTCTATCATTGTGGACGCAATCGCCCCGCAACCTGTCTTCATGCCAGAGGCCAAAGCGCTCACCCCGACTGAACCACATGTTATTACTTTTGCCGCCACAACCAAGGTGGGCATGGCGGCTTTTGAACGGGCTGGGTTTTTATGGTTTATATTGGATGATCCAAATATCGCCGTTCCTCCCCGCCTTGATGGGCCTGAAAAAGAAGCTTTTCCTGATTTTGAGCGTATTGATATCCCTGGCGGTGTTGCTTATCGTATGCCTGCGCCCGAAGGCGTTGATGTGTATGGGGAAGGCGGCGGCTTGCTTTGGCGCGTTGTTCTTAGCCCCAATCCGCGCCGCCTAAAACCTATTCAGCCCGAAGCAAGCTTTGACGGCACAAGTGAAATTGCTGGCGGTACTTTATTTTGGCCACTCGTTGAGCCGCGTAAAAAATTATCTGTGACGGATCCTATTGTTGGCGATACCATTCACATTGTGACCGTTGAAGACGCCAGCCAATATGGCGGTACTGCGCGTGATTACGTCGATATGCAAATGCTCAGCAGTAAAATCGGGATCGCTTTCGCCCCTTGGGTGGACGATTTGATAATCAGCACAAGTGACACGGGCGTTAGCGTTACAAAAAGTGGCGGCCTGTCTCTCTCACGCAATCGTGACACGGCCTCAGCCTCTATCACTAGTCAATTTGATGAAGAAGAATTGCTCAATGAGTTTGGCGAAGCGCCGCCATTGGAAGATGCCCTTTCGCGGATATTCAATTTTGAACGCTGGGAAATGGGCGGGATTGTGCCGCTCGAAGAAAACCGCCGTGTGCTCATGGTGGGTCTGGGGAATAAAGACGGTTACGGTAAGGTCGAAGATTTGGTCACAATTGCCAAACTCAATCTTGCCAATAATCGCGGCGCAGAGGCGCTTGGCGTGTTGCGGGTTGCTGAAAATGAATTACCGGGCATTGAAAAAAATCCAGAATTTATCGCCCTTCGCGCTGCCGCCGCGACATTGGCAGGGCAATATGATATCGCGATCCCTAATTTATTCGATAAAGAACTTGAAAAATTTGGTGAAGCGCAAATCTGGAAAGCCGCCGCTCTAGCAGGGCTTGAGGACTGGAGGCAAGCCAACGATGTCTTGCCAGGTAATCTTGACTTGGTTGCCAGCTACCCCAAAGCGATCCGTTTTCCTATCGCCTTAAAGCTTGGTGAAACGCTTCTTCGCGCCGCAAAAATAGATGAAGCCGAGAGCATGCTTGCGCTTATTGATGATGAAAAACTAAGCCCCTCTCTTCAAGCAGGACTGGATTATTTATCCGCCGAAGCCCTGCGCCAGCGCGGCGATCTTGATGGCGCCCAAAAACTCTGGGAAGAACAGGTCAATGGGCGCGATGATTATTACCGCGCTAAAGCGGGGTTATCGCTTTTGCGCCTTCAGCTGGAACAAAATAAAATTACCACCGCCGAAGCGATTAATCGCTTAGAAGCATTACGCTATGCGTGGCGTGGGGATGAACTGGAAACTCTTATCAATTTCCGCCTTGGTCAAGTTTATGTTGATAATGGCGATTATTTAAAAGGGCTGTCCGTTTTGCGTAACGCCGTTTCCTTATCGCCCGATTCCATTCTCTCAAAAGAAGTCACCTCTTATATGACAGATACCTTCCGTGATTTATTCATGGGCGGAAAACTCAGTGAGATTTCTCCCCTTGATGCGGTGAGTATTTATGACGAGTTCAAAGAACTTACGCCTGCAGGGGCGCAAGGCGATAAATTTGTTCAGGCGCTCGCTGAAAGTTTGGTGGATGTTGATTTGCTCGGACGCGCTGGCGCCTTACTCGAAGACCAGATTAATTTTCGTTTAAAGGGGGAGGAGGCGGGGCGCGTTGGTTTGCGCCTTGCGGCCATACGCCTTCTTGATAACAAACCTGATGGGGCACTGCGTGCGCTCGACCTTGCTGATCAAGCCTACGGTGTTGCCGCGGCAGAAAATAATAACGCCTATTCTGAAGAAAAAGCGCAAAGCAAATTACTGCGCGCCCGCGCTTTGTCAAAGTTAAACCGCACCGATGAAGCCATCGACATGTTAAACTTGCTTGCAAAACAGCGCGGCACCGACCCCCTCGTAAGCCGTATTCAGGCCGATATGGCATGGCAAGCGGGGCGCTGGGATGACGCCGCGCAGGCTATACAGGATTTAATTATCATGGAAAATATCTCCTTAACGCGTCCCGTTACAGACGCACAGCGCGACCTGATTATGAACCGAGCAATTGCCCTTAATCTCGCAGGAAATCGCGTGGCGCTTGCTAATTTGCGTGAACGCTATGATGATACAATGCAACAAACGGAAAAAGCCCGTATGTTTGAGCTTGTAACACGCCCGCGTCAAATGGGCTTGCTTGGTAGCCGCGATTCAGTTGAATCCCTTATGTCAGAAGTTGATCTGTTTGGTGATTTCTTGGAAAACTATCGCAAGATGACTGAGTAAGAACGGATATTATTTTATCCGCCGCCCGCCCCGATATTCGGGCCAAAGCTCTGAATGAGCGAGCCAGATATCAAATACCATCCATCGACCAGAACAAAGAACACGATCTTAAACGGCAGGGATATCATCACGGGCGGTAACATCATCATCCCCATAGACATCAAAATCGACGCTGTGACCATATCAATAATCAAAAATGGCAAGAACAGCATAAAACCAATTTCAAACGCCCTTCGGAGTTCTGAAATCATAAAAGATGGGATAATAACCTGTAGCGGTATTTCCATTAAATCATCATAGGTTTGACCACCATTCATCTCATTGAATAACTGCAAATCTTTTTCACGCACATGGGTGAGCATGAATTCTTTAAATGGCGCTACCCCGCGTTCAAAGGCGGTGATCTCATCAATTTCTTCGTTGATAAGCGGCTTTAACCCTTGCTCATAAGCGCTTTGAAAAGTCGGCGCCATAATGAAAAAGGTGAGGAATAACGCAAGCGAAATCATAACCGAGTTTGGCGGTGTTTGCTGGATACCAATCGCCGTCCTTAAAAATGACAATACAACAATAATCCGCGTGAACGATGTCATCATAATCAAGATGGACGGGGCGAGGGATAAAACAGTCAGAAGTGCGACCATCTGAATGATTCTGCCCGTGACTGTTGCATTTCCATCAGAATTACTTAAATCAATCGTGACAGCTTGGGCGAGGGCAGGGTGCGATGTTAAAACAAAAAGCGCAATCCCGCAGATACCCGAAAGCGCGAGCGAAAATAGCGAGAAGCGATTAAGAATTTTATTCTTCGGCAGGCTCTTTTTGATTTCAGATGTAATCGTTTTAAACATAAGGCTCGTTTCAATTATTCTATGGCTGTGTCTTTGGGCGGCTCGATATTTTTTTCAATAACAGTTTCACCCGAAGCGCCCAAAATCACAAGATGTTGCGTGTTGTCGCGCTGTATAAGTATCGCCTTGCGCCGACCATCAAGGGGTAAAATCTCCACTATCTTAAGACGTTTTTTGGAAGGGGACATCATTCCCGCATGACCAAAATTAAACCGCTTTAAAATATAAGACAGTCCGCCCATAAGGGACAAAACAAACACAAACGATGCTGCAAATTTTAAATAATCATGCATTTCCATTGTTTGCTATCTTTCCACGGTTTTACCGCGATCTCCTTTGTCACGCCACCCCTTACGAACGGCAGGAGTGCAACTATTCAAAACTTTGTTGGCATGCACACTATTGTTGTCAAACATATCCGCCGCATCATATTTTTTCTTATTATAGTCATTGCCGCTATGGATATGATTGCGCTTATGCGATGGCGCTGTTGTCTGGTTTGCTTGTGTGGCCCATGGAGATGTAGTTTTTGAAACGGGCGCTTTTTCATTGCGCGTGGCCATTTTGTCTTGAACGCTCCGCAAATGTTCCAAAGTCCCTTTTTGCGGCGTGGACGTGTTTTGCTTTGGACTGACAGAGGTCGCTTGACCATAGGCGCCATTATTGGCTGATGCGTCGCGTATAGCATTTTGCGCGTTTTGAATATTTGCCCCTACATTGCCCCAATCAATACCTTGACCCGTCTGCTTTTTAATCGCGCCTGCAATTACTCTATAAACAATAAAAAGAAAAATGAGCGGTACAATAAAATCCATTTTAATTCCTTTGATCCTATCTCTGATTAAGCTTATCTTTGTAAGTCTGCAAACTGCTTGCCAGTTGTTCCAGCTTGGTAATCATATCCGCCATAATGGGCTGAACCTGCGCGGCCTCATCAGGGTTCAACTTCATGATGTCGCTGCAAATAATTGCAACATCTTTATCCATAAAGCTCAAATCTTTAATAATGCCTGCGGCAACATCATTTTGCGCCTGATTAATAGTGTCTATTGTTTGCATCAGGCGGGCAATAATTTGGTCTTTATTCATCGGTTTTATCCCTGTTTTTCTTATCTTGGGGGGAATCTTCCATCAGCTCAAGCCCTTGTTCTTCCATAACATCCTTTAAAACCGCATCAAACGGGTTCGGCTCGCCATTGGCTCTATATATATATGACAAAATTTCTGCCACCGCCATGAAAGCTTCGGACGGGATAGGGCTATCGAGCTCAATTTTTGCCAGCATTTCCGTTAAATCCTTATCTTCGCGGACTTTGATTCCATTTTCATAGGCAATTTGCAAAATTTGCTCGGCAATTTTTCCCCTACCGGCGGCTTTAACCGTGGGCATTTCGCCTTTATCAGACCCGTCTTTTAGCGCAACCGCCGTCATACGAGCAGGTTTTTTGCTTATATTTAAAGGGCTTAAAGGATTTGGGTCAGTTTTGCCATAACCATCATCAAACTCATTATCATTCTGGCTCATTCTGGCACGCATCCTGCAATGTTTTAGGGTGAAGATGTATAAATTTCATATTTAGGGTAAAAGAATGACGTTACAAAATATACCACTTTTTCAGGCCATGGGCGCAAAAATGAGCTATCTTGACACCAAGCAAGGTGTGATTGCCCAAAATATTGCGAACGCTGATACCCCTGATTATCGCGCGCATGAACTGACAAAAGTTGATTTCGGGTCTATGCTTCGTGAGGTCAGCGGCAGATATAATGTTAAAATGGAGGCCACAGCCCCTGGCCATCTTTCATCAAACAACGACCCAGCAAACCCGCGTAATCTGAAATCACGCATGACATACGAAGTAGCCCCCGCAGGGAACTCAGTGATTATTGAAGAGCAAATGGTGAATGCGACCAAAAATACAATGGACTATAACCTTGTTACAAACCTTATGCGTAAAAACGTCAGCATGTACATGACGGCACTTGGAAAACAGCAGTAATTTGAAAGAGTAGGGAGTTAAGAAATGGATCAGTTATTTGACACACTCACAACATCCGCCTACGGCATGCGCGCCCAAGGGGAGCGCACACGGATGATTTCCGAAAATATTGCCAACTCGAATACGGCGGCCAATGAGCCAGGCCAAGACCCCTACACCCGCAAAGTGATTACTTTTAAAAATGAGTTAGACCGCACTTATGGTCAAAAACTTGTGAAAGTTGAGGATATCACCGAAGATCGTCCAGAGGAATTTCCCCTAAAATATATGGCAGATCACCCGGGCGCGGACGCAAATGGCTATGTTCGTATGCCAAACGTGAACATGTTGATTGAGGTCAACGACATGCGAGAGGCACAGCGCTCTTATGAGGCAAACTTGGGGATGATCGAACAAACACGCGGCATGATGATGCGTACGATTGACTTACTGCGTTAACCAATTTGTGCTATGATAAAAGCTGAATTTAAGAATCTAGGATTAAAATAATGGATAAAATTGCAAATGTTGCTGCCGCCAATGCTTATTTAAAAACAGCCAAAGGCATGGAAATGCCTGGCGTTGAGGCAAAAGATAAAGCAACTTTTGGCGATGCCATGAAACGTATTGCCACCCAATCTATTGAAACAATGCGCGGCGGTGAAACAGCCTCTGCCAAGGCCGTCGCTGGCACGGCGTCACTACCAGAAGTTGTCCAAGCGATTACAGCCGCCGAAGTGACATTGCAAACAGTGGTCGCCGTGCGTGACCGCGTCATGACAGCGTACCAAGAAATCATGCGTATGCCGATTTAAGGCTTTATTCTTCGGGCTAAAATAGAAATAAACGGGGGCGATTTTTATCGCCTCTTTTCATATCAAACGGAAAAAGATAAGATTACCCTATGAATCAAAATGAAATTATTGATATCGCCCGTGATGCCATTATGTTGGTCATTACCCTTGGCACGCCTGTCATGATGGTGGGGCTTTTGGTTGGTGTTTCTATCGCTCTATTACAGGCCTTAACGCAGGTGCAGGAAATCACCTTGGTTTTTGTGCCAAAAATTCTGGCGATTTTCTTTGCTATCTTTTTGATGTTGCCTGCCTTTGCAACCGCTATGATTGATTTTATGAATGTGATTGCCGATAAAATCGTCGGTATTGGATAACACCAGAAAGCGGCCAAATTAATGGAAACGCTCGAAAGTTTTCTCGTTAGCGGTATTTTCGCCTTTATGCTGATCTTTGTCCGTATTGGTACGGCGATCACGATTATGCCTGGTTTGGGTGATTCATTTGTGCCGCGCCAAGTCCGCCTGTTTTTAGCGTTGGGATTGTCTCTGGTTCTTGCGCCTGTCGTGCAACCTTTTGTCCCAAATCCATTGCCTGCTCTGGCTGTGATTTTTTCTCTCATTCTCATGGAATTTGTGATCGGACTCTTTATCGGTACGGTGGCGCGTATCTTGATGACGGCGCTGGATGTTGCGGGGATGATTATCTCTATGACATCGGGTTTGGCAAACGCGCAAGTGTTCAACCCATCGCTTGCCTCACAAGGGTCAATCACTGGCGCGTTTTTATCCATGACAGGGGTCATGCTCTTATTTGCAACAAACCTTCATCACATGCTTATTTACGGTCTTGTCGAAAGCTATCAAATGTTTCCTATTGGCGCGGTGCCTGATGCAGGCGGGATGGCGCAAATGATTACCAAGGCTGTATCCGCAGCCTTTTTGATCGGCTTTCAACTCGCTGTTCCTTTTGTCATGGTGGCCATGCTCCTTTACATCGGCATGGGTGTTTTGTCGCGGCTTATGCCTCAGGTGCAGGTCTTTATCCTGTCCCTGCCCATTCAAATTATTCTATCCATGATCACGTTGTTTTTCGTTTTATCGACAATGATGTTGTTCTGGCTCACCAAATTTGAAGAGGGTATGACCTTCTTCCTGACCTCCGCAGGTTGACGAGAGAGAAGGGAGTAAAACATGGCTGAAGGCACCAGTGACGAAGACGATTCGTCCAAAACCGAAGAACCTACCCCCAAGAAACTCGATGAAAGTCGAAAGAAAGGGCAGGTTGCGCTCTCTCGTGAAGTAAACAATTGGATTATGTTGTTTGCTGGCACACTTGTTGTTCTCGCTATTGGCCCCTCGGCTATGAGCAGGTTAAAAACGATCATGTCGAGCTTTATCGAAAAAGCTCATCTTATGCCAACTGTACCCTCTGGTATAGGAGACGTGCTCGCGCAATCTTTTTTTGAAGTGATGGGCATTTTAACTTTGCCCCTTCTGGTTTTAATGTTTGCGGCCTTTGTCGGGCCGTTTATACAAATTGGCCCACTTTTTGCCCCAGATACGATTAAACCTGATATCTCAAAAGTCTCTATTTTTAAGGGGTTTAAACGCCTTTTTTCTATGCGTTCTATAATGGAGTTTGTGAAAGGTCTTGTAAAAATTGGCATTATTGGCTTTATCGGCGTGCTTATTCTCATGCCGTTTTATGGACAGATTGACCATATGATTGGACAGCCTGTCTTGGCTTCTATGGAGGAGCTTCAGCATCTTGTCTTGCTTCTTATGTCTGGGATTTTACTTGTCCTCATGGTGGTGGCTGTGGCGGATTTGCTTTATCAACGCTACGAGCACATCAAAAAAATGCGTATGACCAAGCAAGAGCTCAAAGACGAATATAAACAAACTGAAGGGGATCCGCATGTTCGTGCTAAACTTCGTGCCTTGCGTCAGGAAAAGGCCCGCGGACGCATGATGCAAGCTGTCCCTGAGGCCGACGTCATTATCACCAACCCAACCCACTTTTCTATCGCCCTTAAATATGACCCCGAAGAAATGGACGCTCCCGTTGTGGTCGCCAAGGGGATTGATGATCTTGCCATGCGTATCCGTGAAGTCGCCAAAGAGCATGATATCCCCCTGGTTGAGAACAAACCGCTCGCCCGTGTCTTGTTCGACCAAGTCGATGTCGATTCCATGATCCCCGAACAACACTTCGAAGCCGTTGCAAAAGTGATTTCATACGTCTTCCAATTAAAGGGAAAACTCGGGCCTAAGTCCTAATAGCGCTGGTCAGGGCGCAAAAAAATATGGCATTGTAAGGCGTTATGCCTTTTGATCATTCTGAATTTATCGAAAAATATAAAAACCCGCGCCGTCCAGAAGCGGCTGACCCCAAAGAGCGTGCCAAGAGTATGATCCTTGGCTTGGTTTTTATTACACTGTATTTAGCAGGCTGTTATTTCCTCGCTGGATTTTTAGGTGTCGATAAAGTTACCATGATAGTTGCTGGTCTTGCCTTTGTAATCGCTGGGATCGCGGGCTATTCTTTCCAACAAGTTTTATTCTCCTATAAACGTCGTGAAAAAGAGCTGAAATTACTCCGCGAAGTGCTCGAAGGGTCACGCGGTGCGCGCCTGATCACCGATAGCGCCGATAACGCGATTTATGCCAATCAACGTTTTGAATATCTCTGTCAGCCATACGGCCCGCCGAGCATCGAAACTCTCGCCATGCTTTTTAGTGATAATCCCGAAGTTGCCAATCATTTCAATAAACTCGCTGAACAAGCCTATCGCGGCCTTACCGATTCCATGGAGCTTGTATCCAAAGAAGGCGAGGGCGAGCGCTGGTTTCTTGTCACCGCGCAGCCTGTGGCAGGCTGGGCAGGATTTGTTCACTGGCGCGTTGATGATATCACCGAAGCCCGCGATCTTAACCGCTCGGTGCGTGAAGAGCGCGAAAAGCTGATTGATTTTACCGATAATGCCCCCGTGGGGTTCTTTTCGGTCAATGAGGAAGGGCGCTTTGTTTTTGTAAATGCGACGCTTGCCCGATGGCTAGGGGATAGTATCGAGCATTTACTCGCCAATGGACGCATCCACACTTATCTCGAAACACCACCAAAAGGCGTTGCACCTTATGATGTGCTCGAAAAAGGCGGCCTACGGCAGGTTGCTGAAATTAAAATGAAAGGGCCGGCAGGGACAACATTTTTGGCCTCAATCAATATGGCCGTCGTGCGCGAGAGCGATGGGCGCGTGCGGACACGCGGTGTGGTTCATGATCTCACCTCTGAACGTGAAATGCGTAAAGCGCTTCAGGCCTCAGAAGATCGCTTCCAGAAATTCTTTGACGAAGCGCCCGTGGGCGTCATGCTCATTGGCTCTGATGGAAAAATAAAAGATACAAACGCCGCTATGGCCAGCTTGGTTAAAATTGATATGGAGTCCCTTGAAAACCAAAATCTCAAGGATTTAATTACAGGCGACAATGCCGCCGAGGCCTTTGATGCGATTGATAAAATCGAAACAGGCCGGCGCATGACCGCTCCGATGGAGGTCATGTTCAAGGATAAAGGCAACCATAATATCGTGACCCAAATGCACGGCAGGCGCTTTAAAAATAGCGATGACATCGTGCTCCACTTCATTGATTTGACTGAACAAAAAGACCTTGAGCTCCAATTTGTCCAGTCCCAAAAAATGCAGGCAGTCGGGCAACTTGCGGGGGGGATCGCGCATGACTTTAATAACCTGCTGACCGCCATTATCGGCTTTTCTGATTTGCTTATGCTCCGTCATAAACCGGGTGATCCATCCTTTGGCGATATCATGCAGATCAAGCAAAACTCAAACCGAGCCGCAAACCTCGTGCGCCAGCTTTTGGCGTTTTCGCGCCAGCAAACGTTGCGCCCCAAAGTCCATGATATCACCGATATTCTGACTGAGCTCTCCCACCTCATCCGCCGCCTGATTGGCGCGAATATCGAATTGGAAGTGCTCCATGGTTCTGACCTTGGCCTCATAAAGGTTGATGTGGGACAAATGGAACAAGTGCTCATTAATCTTGCCGTGAATGCCCGTGATGCGATGGATGGCGGCGGTAAACTCACCATTAAAACGGATAATTACGAGAACAAAAAAACTGTCAAACGCTGTGATGATGATATGCCGCCTGGGCGCTGGCTCATAATTTCTGTGACCGATACAGGAACAGGGATTAGTCCCGAAAACATGTCCCGCATTCTCGAGCCCTTTTTTACTACCAAAGGCGTGGGTGAGGGCACAGGTCTTGGCCTTGCAACTGTTTACGGTATTATTCGCCAAACGGGCGGCTATCTTGATATTAAAACCAAGCTTGGTGAAGGCACTACGTTTTCTATTTTCCTGCCTGTTCTTGGTGCAGATGAAAAACGTGAAGAAATCGTTGAGGAGAAAAAAGATGATACGCCTGCCGACCTGACAGGGACAGCGCGTATTTTGCTCGTTGAGGACGAAGAAGCCGTGCGCGCCTTTTCAACGCGCGCTCTGGTCAATAAAGGCTATGATGTTATCGGCGCTGATTGCGGCGAGAGCGCCCTAAGCGTTCTTGAAAAGGCAGAGAATAAAGAAATTGATTTGCTGATTACTGACGTCATGATGCCCAATATGGATGGGCCGACCCTTGCTAAAAAATTGCGTGATATCTCTCCCCATCTACGAATCATCTTTATCTCCGGTTATTCTGAAGATAAATTAAAAGAGCATATGGGTGAGGGGATTTCCTTCCTCCCCAAACCCTTCACCCTCAAGCAACTTGCCGCCAAGGTAAAAGAAGCATTAGTGGATTAAATCATCATGTTTCGTTTTTTGGAATTTTTGGGGCTTGTTACACTCTTTTTCATTATGATCTATGCAGGTGTTTATTTCGCGTCTTCATCCTCTGATCAAACGACAGAAGAGACAGCGTCACAGCTTATGCTTTTAGAGCCTGCCTATGAGAATCTGACTCTAGCGCAGGGACAATGCAGCGTTATTACAATGTATTCCATGTCATGGTGCGGTTATTGCCGCATAAAACGCGAAGAATTTAAACAAAACAATATTGCCTTCAGGGAATTCGTTTTAGACGAAGATCCTGCAGCAAACGCCGCCTTTAGCCGTAAAATGAAAGACCTCAGAATACGCAAATACGGCTACCCGACATTTTTTATCAACGATAAATATGTTCTTAATTATCCAACAGATTATCTCATAAAACAGACATGTTCATAAAATCCACCAATAAATGTTCTTATAATGTTCTTTTTGTTTGACGGGTGGAACAAATGGTGTACATTAGGATCACAACAGTTTGATACTCACTTGTGCGTAAGGGCATAAAAAAACCCAAACGCCGTTGAACCACTCAAAAGCCTATGCCACAAATGAAGGGAACGAATTATGTCTGTAACCGCTTTAAGAAAAGATGAACCGATGCACAAAAATCAGGATGAAAAAAACAAAGCTTTAGATGCCGCGCTGGCACAAATTGAGCGCGCCTTTGGTAAAGGCTCTGTAATGAAACTTAACGGTGATACCAACCCGATGGAGATTGCCTCTGTCTCGACAGGATCTCTCGGCCTTGATATTGGTCTTGGTATTGGGGGCGTGCCCAAAGGGCGTATCATTGAAATCTACGGCCCAGAAAGCTCTGGTAAAACCACACTCGCCCTTCATATTATTGCCGAGGCACAAAAAGCAGGCGGCACCTGCGCTATCGTGGATGCGGAGCACGCTCTCGATCCGGGTTATGCAAAAAAATTGGGCTGTAATGTTGATGAATTACTGATCTCACAACCCGATGCAGGGGAGCAAGCCCTTGAAATTACTGACACACTTGTGCGCTCTGGCGCGCTGGATGTTGTTGTTGTCGACTCCGTTGCCGCTCTTGTGCCACGCGCGGAGCTTGAGGGGGAAATGGGCGATCATCACGTTGGTCTTCAGGCACGCCTTATGTCACAGGCTTTGCGGAAACTAACTGGCTCTATTTCACGCTCTAACACTGTTGTGATTTTTATTAACCAAATCCGTATGAAAATTGGGGTGATGTTTGGCTCTCCTGAAACAACAACGGGTGGAAACGCTCTTAAATTCTACGCTTCTGTCCGCCTTGATATTCGCCGTATTGGCGCTATTAAAGAGCGTGATGAAATTGTGGGCAACCAGACACGCGTTAAAGTAGTCAAAAACAAAATGGCACCGCCATTCCGTCAGGTTGAGTTTGATATCATGTACGGCAAAGGCATTTCAAAAACAGGGGAAATTATTGACCTTGGTGTTCAAGGCGGCTTTGTTGAAAAGTCTGGCTCATGGTTTTCTGCTGAAGGGGAACGCATTGGTCAGGGACGTGAAAACGCAAAACAATATCTCCTCGATCATCCCGATATGATGGCAACGTTGGAGCGTAAAATCCGCGAAAATGCTGGTCTTATATCCGAAGCCATGCTTGTCGGCCCTGATGACATGGATGGTGCAAATGATATTGCCTTTGATATCGTTGAAGATGACGCACCAAAAGCCAAGAGCAAAAAGGCCAGCTAAATTTAAATTCTTTAAATATATTTTGAACGATAGATTTAAAAACCAAAAGCCAGAAGAAACCCTTCTGGCTTTTTTCTTATTCCCCAAAAAGATGAAAGGGGCGCTGTTTATTTTTTTGACAAACGAACTAGGTTGGTTGATTCAGATATATATTTCAATGGGTTAAAAGGGGGGTTGAAATAAAAACGTCTAGCCTTTTTCGCGCATGATACGGTTTTTATCACGTTGCCAATCACGGTTTTTCTCCGTTTGGCGTTTATCATGCTCTTTTTTACCTTTGGCGAGCGCAATTTCAACTTTTACCAAACCAACTTTATTAAAATAAACTTTGGTCGCAATAATCGTCATGCCTTCTTTGGCAACAGCGCCCATTAATTTATGAATTTCTCGTTTTTTCAAAAGCAGTTTACGAATCCGTGTTGGATCATGCTGTAAATTCTGGCTGGCTTGCATATATTCAGGAATATGCATGTTATGAATATAAATATCGCCTTCTTTTGGGCCAACATAGCTCTCATTCAAGGAACATTGTCCATGGCGCAAGGATTTAACCTCTGTTCCTACCAACATAATTCCCGCCTCAAACCGATCATGCAAAGCATAATCAAAATTGGCGCGGCGATTATCCGCTACAACTTTATCGGTGGAAATAAGCCCCGCTTTTTTGGGTTTCTTTGTGGCCATAATACTGATGCGTTTCTTTAGCCTTGCGCCGCTTTTGCTTTGTCTGAACGTAAGCCCGCAAAATCAAGCGCATGATCTATCACTGCGCGGCAATTGGCAGTAGCTGTCATAAGCGGCAAACGCACTTCATCAGAACACAGGCCAAGCTGACTTGCGGCGTATTTAACAGGCGCAGGTGAACTTTCAACAAATAACGCCTTATGAAGCGGAGCAAGCGTATCGCGGCATTGCTCCATAGTCTTAATATCGCCTTTTTGCCATGCCTCATGTTGCTGAGCGCATAAAGCGGGGGCAACATTTGATGCTACAGAAATACAGCCATGGCCGCCTTGCGCCAAAAACCCAGTTGCAGTAGCGTCTTCACCAGAAAGCTGGCAGAAATCATCACCAACCAAATGGCGTAACTCAAGCGGGCGCGCCAAATCCGCCGTCGCATCTTTGATACCGATAATATTAGGCAATAGCGCCAAACGCGCCACCGTTTGATTGCTCATATCAACAACACTGCGCCCTGGAATGTTATAAATAATAACAGGAATACCAATATCGTTTAACACTTTGTAATGCGCATAAAGCCCGTCTTGCGTTGGCTTATTGTAATAAGGCGTCACGACAAGCGCGGCGTCCGCGCCATCTTCCATGGCCTCTGTCGTCAGCTCTATAGCTTCTGCGGTCGAGTTTGATCCACTGCCTGCAATAACAGGAATGCGCTTTGCGACAATCTCAACACAACGTTTGATGATTTTCTTATGCTCGTCGTGCGATAAAGTCGGCGACTCGCCTGTTGTTCCACACGGTACAACGCCATGCGTGCCCTGTTCGATTTGCCATTCGACAAAATGATCAAACGCCTTCCAATCAATCTCCCCATTTTTGAAAGGGGTGATAAGCGCGGTGATAGAGCCTTTATACATACGAAACCTCTGATTAAAATAATATTTTCTTGAAATAGTGCCGCTAAGCTATAGATTTTAGGGGTTTCTTGCAACAAAAAGGCTGTTTTAATTATGCGCTTCGTTTATTTCGTTGTTGTGGTGTTGGTTGTGATCTGTGGCGCTGGACAAATGGCGGCCGCGCAAGAGGCACAAATTGTCCAAGCCTTAAAGCTCGCCCAAAAAGGCCAATGGTCACAAGCCAATGCGGTGATGAGCCAAGTTCAAGATCCTCTTGCGATGGATACGCTCAGTTGGCTTGCATATACCAAAAATGCCCCGAATGTGGGTTTTAATCAAATTGTCAGTTTTCAGGGCAAGCATTCTAATTGGCCGTATCAAATTACAATGCGAAGCGCCGCCGAAAAGAAAATGCCTGCTGATTATTCGCCCGCGCAAATTATTGGTTTTTTTGCATCGACTAAACCCCGCACAGCCCAGGGGATGGAGCGTTATTTAAACGCGCTGATAACTACTAATCAAACAAGCAACGCCCAAAAAGTGATCAATGAGTGGTGGGAGGGTGCCGCGTTATCGCGCGATGAGCAGCGCAGCTTTTATAGCCGCTATCAAAACCTCATTAGTAGTGCCACTCATAAAAAGCGTCTTGATTACTTGCTCCATGACGGTCAATATGCCAACGCGCTTGCAATTGCTGGCGTTTTGGGCAGCGGTTATACTGCCCTTGCACAGGCGCGTATTGGTCTAGCAAAGCAAGAGGGGAATGTTAATCCGCTGATTAACGCTGTCCCCGCAAGCCTTCAAAATGATGAGGGGCTCTTATATGAGCGGATGCGATGGCGCCGGCGCAATGAATTATATGCGGGCGCAATCGAGCTGCTTAATAACAGCCCAAGCGCCGCCAATATGTATGAGCCCGAAAGATGGTGGAAAGAACGCCATATCATAGCGCGTGAGTATTTGGAAAAAAAACAATATCAACAAGCCTATAACCTTGTGTCGCGTCATAAACAAACGGAGGGTTTTGCCTATTCCCAGGCGGAATGGTTAGCGGGATTTATTGCAATCACCTTTTTGAATAGTCCAACAAAGGCGCAGCGCCATTTTGAGGCGATGTATCGCAAGGTTGAAACCCCCGTGAGCCTCTCACGCGGAGCGTATTGGTCAGGTATGGCCGCCAAAGCGCTTGGTCAACAGGAACGGGCGCAACAATGGTTTGCTGTTGCTGCTCAGTACCCTGAGCGCTTTTATGGTCAAATGGCACTTGATGAACTTTCACCACCGCAAAGCGCAAAATTTTATAAAACTGCAGGGGTGAGCGAAACTGCGCGGGGACAATTTAGGCAAAATCCTCTCGCTAAAGTGGCGGTGTGGCTTAATAAAGCGGGCTTTCGCGATGAAGCAGGAGCGTTTTTAACAAAATTAACGGATGAAGCAAAAGATCCGATGGGCTTTGCTCTAGCGGCAGATTTAGCGCGCCAATTGGGGCAAGATCAAATCTCGATCAAAATTGCCGATGAAGCGGAAAAGGTTACCAAGGCGAAGCTTCATGAATATAGCTTCCCTATGATGGTAGCGGATATCCGCAATGTCAGCGGCATTGAATGGGCGCTCGTGCATTCCTTAATGCGCCAAGAAAGTCGTTTTGATACCCAGGCGCAAAGCCATGCGGGCGCGCGCGGTCTGATGCAACTGATGCCCGCAACAGCCAAGCAGACGGCGCAAAAGCTAGGGATTTCGCATGATCTCGCATGGCTAACATCACGCCCAGATCATAATATTGTCTTGGGCAGTGAATATTTAAGGCAAATGCTTAATCGTTATGATGGATATTATCCCATGGCGATTGCGGCTTATAATGCGGGGCCGGGGCGCGTTGATAAGTGGATTAAGGAAATTGGCGACCCCCGCCGCGGCGAGATAGACATGGTGACATGGTCTGAAATGCTGTCCTTTTATGAAACACGAAACTATGTGCACCGTGTGATGGAGGGGACGTTTGTTTACCGTGAGATGCTCGGAGCGCAAAATAAACCCGCAGCACCACTTCACGTTGCAAATCGTTGATAAGATTGAATAATGTTAAAACCCTTTAAACAAATTCAAAGGCCAAGTTGGATGACCGCCGCTGAAACGGTTGTGGTTATGACGGGGCTGGGTGGTTTTGAAAATCCGCCAAAGTCGATGTTTGTTGGTGGTTGTGTTCGCAATGAATTGATGGAAAAACCTGTTCAAGACATTGATATTGCAACAAAATATACGCCTGAAGAGGTCATGAATATTTTCCATGATATAGAGCATGTGCAGGTCATTCCGACAGGTCTTGACCATGGAACTGTGACGGTTGTTTTTAATAAAAAATACTTTGAAATCACAACTTTACGCAAAGATGTTCAAACCGATGGGCGGCATGCAAAAATTGTCTATATAGATGATTGGATTGAGGATGCCAAGCGGCGCGATTTTACAATTAATACGCTACTCGCCGATGGGTATGGAAACATATACGATCCGCTCAATACTGCGCTTTTAGATATAGATAAAAGCCGTATCGTATTTGTTGGAAATCCTGAGCAGCGTATCCAAGAAGATGCGCTGAGAATCCTGCGCTTCTTTCGCTTTTATGCGGGGTATGGAGCAGGGGATATTGACTTAAAGGGGCTTGATGCCTGCTCTAAACATCATGATTTGATTAAAGGCTTATCGCGTGAGCGTATTACACATGAATTTTTAAAAATTCTTGAGGGCGATGAACCGGCGCCTGTTTTAAAAATTATGTTTGATAACAACGTGCTATCGGATATGGCTGATCATAATTATAATGCTAAGACACTTAAAACCCTCTGCGAGATGCAAATACAATATGCGGCGCAAAACACAATGGCGCGGCTTTTTGTACTCGCAGGGAATAAGGCGCGGTTTTATGATGATTTTTTACGTCTTTCGCATGCACAGAAAAAAGCGCTGATTAAGATGGATATGGTCGTAAGCGCGATGACGTTCGATGATCAAAAGGCGCTTAAAAAAGCGATCTTCTATCATGGTAATGATCTGATATTGCAAGGGTATTTGCTTAAAATCGCCATCGGACCTGATGAAACTGATGCGAACATGATCAAGATATTACAAAACTGGCAAGCGCCAGAATGCCCGATAACAGGACAAGATCTTATCAATGAAGGATACGTTACTGGCCCCGATTTAGGTCAAGAACTAGAACGTCGCCAAGCCGAATGGCTTGATGAGGTGCTTTAAGCGGCTAATTTCCATAGGGGCGAATTAGGTTTTAACTGAACAGGTTCAGCTAAATTTTTTCCATTTTGCTGTAGTTTATGTTTGCCTCTTATGATTGATGAGATGGAGTTTTCATCTTCTTCAGTGAGGCTTGTCACTTGTTTGTGCATGGCCTCAATCATCGCGGCCAGCATGGGTGCTGTCTCGATGACATGGATAATCGGGCTATCTTTGATTGCCTCATGAATTTCAGGATGAACATATTTATGGTTATAGGTATCTGTAATAAAAACAGCGTCTAGAGGGCTGTTATTAATGTTACGAATAACAGAGTCTCTGTTTTCTCTATCATCAGGTGTAAATAACCCTGTTGTTGCAAACATAATCACGCTTCGAGCGCCTTTTTCTTTTAGGATTCTTGCGATTTCGATAGCTGTCCCCCCAGAATCAACCATGTCTTCAAAGATAACAATATCTCTTCCTGTCACATCAGTTGTGACGGTTATATCTTTTTGACCAGTTTTAGGGTCTCTGCTTGCCATAGCTTGCGCCCACTCATCTTTTTTCGTGGGGTTTAAGTTAATAGACGCTGTACTATATAGGGCTTCACGAAAACTATTTGTAATTCTTTTGCTGGCGCCAGCGTCAGGATAGGTGAGTAAAAGGTTATCTCTACTCACTATGCCCTGATTAAATAGAGTATTAAGCTGCACAGCAAATGGGTAAGCAAAGTGTGTTGTGACGACGTTTTTAATATTTTTATGTGTTCTGAAGAGTTCTTTTGTTAATCCGGGGTTGTGGGGATCAGCCACAATGACGTTATCGCAAAGAGGCCCAAACGTATCTATAGTATCAGCAAGTCCAGCTGTTCCACGTTCATCGAAATCATCATCAGAGCGACCGTAAAACATGTTGGGCAAAACGAGCGTTACGGATTTAGCGCCATTATTTCGGGCAGATCTTAAAAGCAGTCTTGTTTCTTTTTCCATTCTGTTAGGATCACCAGAAGCAGAGGCGACAACTACAACCTCACGACCCCTCACGGGGCCTTCAAGAGTAACTTTTAATTCTTTTATTTTGAAGAGTCTTGTATCCACTTCAACTTGTCGAGACCCAAGTCGTTCGGCTATGTCGCGGGCGAGATCTTTGGAGCTAAATCCAGAAATCACAAGCGGTGGTAGCGGTTTCTGCTTCATGCCAGCAAGTCCCGCATTAATTGTTCTAAATAATTCTTCTATGTGTGTCATGGGGGGAGACTGTATTTATTCTTTACATAAAATGCAATAGTTTTTTACGTAAAATAAAGATTTAAATAACTTTTGGGGAACTTGGCTTGCCAGCATCACCATACCTAAAGGTTTCTGCTTCTTTTGACGTGCCTGAAAGGATAAAAGCGCCCTCGCCATTTCTGAATTGTTTAGATTTGCTTCTAGCAGGGTTTATCCAAAAATCGATCATATCATTTTCTATACCTTCGGTATTTTTATAGGCGTATGCGGTGAAAGTGCCTCTAAATGAATTAAGCATATTTCGGGAAGCAAGCATTAATAAAAGCTGACCTTCCTCAGGGTTAAGTTTTGACATACCAACACCTGGTATTGTTCTTATTGCCTCGTGAATATCCCAATAGCTTTTGGACATGCTCTGCGCTTTTGGATCTTTTAATTCATGCGGTTTAGGTATTTTTTCACAAACTCTATCAACAAGATTGATGCCCGGGGTTTTCTCATCTTCTAGAATGGCCCAATGAGCATCTGCTAAATCCATCGCAGCCATAAAAGTTCCGTGGGATGGCTCAGCGCCATAATAAGCATGATAATCAAGAATTGTTTCTATCTGCTCTAACGTATAGCCACGATCAGTAAATAGGTGGGGAGCAGTTTTTAGAAGGCCGCGCGCTGGTGCCTTGAGCGTTGCGTTATTAAAACCTTCACTTAATGCGCCGCCTGAAATAAGTGTTTGTGTCACCTCAGAGGGAGAAAAGCCTCGCTCTAAAAAACTAATTTGTGTGCCATTGCCATATTGAATACGCATATTTTTTCTTTAGTTAAATATTTCCTTTATGAGGATTTTTTAAATCAAAGAGAGTGAAAAGTCAATATTATTATGTTAAATAATTTAAGGCCACTTGACCTCAGGGGGCAGGGACATGAGGATGGCTTCGGTGTTGCCGCCTGTTTTAAGGCCAAATTGCGTCCCCCGATCATATAAAAGATTATATTCCACATAGCGCCCACGCCTGATGAGCTGGTGTTCGCGTTGCTCCTCACTCCAGTCTTTGTTCATGTGCGCACGAACGAGGGCGGGGTATATTGAATTAAAAGTGCGCCCAACATCTTGGGTAAAGGAAAAATCCGCCTCCCAGTCATTTTCTAGATAATCATAGAAAATGCCGCCTATCCCGCGTGGTTCATTGCGATGGGGTAAGAAGAAGTACTCATCGCACCATGATTTGAACTTCGGGTAATATTCTGGGTCATGTTTGTCACAGGATTCTTGGAAGGCCTTATGAAAAGCGGCTGTGTCGCTCTCGTTTTCAACCATAGGTGTTAAATCTGCACCGCCGCCAAACCAGCTTTTTGACGTGGCAATCATACGTGTGTTCATGTGGACAGCAGGGACAAGGGGCGATTGCATATGCGCGACAAGCGATATGCCGCACGCCCAAAACTGTCCATCGCTTTCCTCTGCACCCGGAATTTGTTTGCGGAAGGTATCGGAAAATGAGCCGTGGACTTTAGATATATTCACCCCGACCTTTTCGAAAACCCGTCCGCGCATGATGGAGACTTCGCCGCCGCCATTAAGGATAGAGCCACTCTCATTAGGCTCATTTGTCTCTGGCCGCTCCCATGGTTTGCGTTCAAAACGTCCCGCAGGTTTATCGGCGTGTTTTGTGCCTGTGAGTTCATCTTCAAGAGCCTCGAATGAGGCGCAGATTTGGTCGCGGATGTCTGTAAACCATGCTGCAGCTCTGGCTTTTTTGTTTTCGATGTCGTTCATTTATACCTCGTTTGGCGGATGGCCTCGCTTAAGATCATGGCGGTTGCGTTAATCACATTCATCGACCGCGCCGCGCCGTTCATGGGGATTGTGACATGGTGCGGGATATAGTGGTGCACGTCAGGTGGCACGCCCGCGCTTTCTTGCCCTGCAATCAAAATGTCATTAGGGGAAAAGTCAAAATCGTAAAAGGATTGATCTGTCTTGGTTGTCATGAGCACAAGGCGTTTTGATTCGAAGCTTTGCGTAAACGCCGCCCAAGAATCGTGGCGGGTGAGATTGACGATATCCATATAATCCATACCGGCGCGTTGCATTTTTTTGAGATCCCAAGGAAAACCGCACGGTTCGATGATGCTTAAAGGCGTCCCTGTGCAAGCACAAAGTCGCATGGCTGCGCCTACGTTTTGAGGGATGTCAGGTTGATAAAGCGCGATTTGAACCATACGGTGGATAACTTATTAAGATTTTGTTATTTTTGCAAAGAAAACTAGAAACTAGGCTTGTTTTTCCCCATAATATGGTGCTAATTCCGCGGGTGGTATTTTTGCCATTGATACATGTAATCGGTTTCGAAAATAAAAAATTAAGGGTTGTCCATGAGTTCTTCGGATAAAAAGAAAACAGTCAGTAAAGATCAATCGACAGAGCATGAGGGCGAAACACGTCGCGATTTTTTGTATTTAACGGCCGCCGCCTTTGGCGCCGTTGGAGCGGGGTCAGTCGCGTGGCCTTTCATTCACCAAATGAACCCTGCGGCAGATACGCTCGCGCTGGCGAGCACCGAAGTGAATTTAGCGCCAATCGAAGAGGGTCAAGCGATCACAGTGATGTGGCGCGGCAAACCCGTGTTTATTCGCCATCGTTCTGCGGCAGAAATTGAAAAAGCCCGCGCAGATGATACGGCTGATTTACGTGATGCTGAGACCGATGCAATGCGTACAAAGGAGGGGCAAGAAAAATGGCTTGTGATGGTTGGTATTTGCACCCATTTGGGATGTGTTCCGTTGGGCCAAAAAGATACGGATGTAAAAGGGGAATATGAAGGATGGTTCTGCCCCTGTCATGGATCGCATTATGATACATCAGGGCGCATCCGCAAAGGCCCTGCGCCAAAGAATTTGGCTGTGCCTGACTATACATTCTTATCAGATACAGTTGTAAAAATAGGTTAATTAAGGACATTAAAATGGCCAGTGGTAATAGAGAAAAATTTAATAACCCTGCGATTGAATGGATTGATTCCCGTCTTCCAATCTTTACGTTGATGAATAAAGAATACGGTGTTTTTCCAACGCCCAAGAATTTCAACTATTTTTGGAATTTTGGTGCAATTGCCATGGTCATCTTGGTAACCATGATTATCACAGGTATTACCCTTGCGATGCATTATGTGCCGCATGCCGATCATGCGTTTGATAGTGTTGAGCGTATTATGCGAGATGTGAACTACGGTTGGTTACTGCGCTATATGCATGCCAACGGCGCATCGTTCTTCTTTATTGCGGTTTATATCCATATTTTCCGAGGCATGTATTATGGCTCTTATAAACAACCGCGCGAGCTTCTCTGGATGCTTGGGGTTACGATCCTGCTTCTTATGATGGCGATTGCATTCATGGGCTATGTTCTTCCTTGGGGACAAATGAGCCTTTGGGGAGCGACTGTTATTACAAACCTCTTTTCTGCTATTCCGCTTGTTGGCGATAGCATAGTGACATTACTATGGGGCGGGTTTTCAGTAGGCGGTGAAACGTTAAACCGTTTTTACGCGCTTCATTACTTGCTTCCTTTTGTCCTTGTAGGTGTTATTTTCCTTCATGTTTGGGCGCTTCATGTGACAGGATCTAATAATCCGCTTGGGATTGATGCGAAAGGGCCGCAAGATACATTGCCGTTCCACCCTTACTATACCATGAAAGATGCTGTCGGTATTTTGGCGTTCTTATCTGTGTATGCGTTTTTTGTGTTCTTTATGCCCAATGCGCTTGGACATCCTGATAACTACATTCCTGCTAATCCGCTTGTAACGCCGGCGCATATTGTGCCTGAATGGTACTTCCTACCGTTTTATGCAATTTTACGGGCAATTACATTTGATATCGGTATTCCCTTTACGGATATTGTTATTATCTCTGCCAAGCTTGGTGGTGTTTTGGCCATGTTTGGTTCGATTGCCTTATTGTTTATCTTCCCATTCCTTGACAAACACCCAGTGCGCGCTGCGACATTCCGTCCATGGTATCGTGTAGCCTTGTTACTCTTCGTTGTGAATGCATTTGTTCTTGGTGTTTGTGGTGGAAAGCCTGCCGAAGGGATCTGGGTGCCTTTATCACAATTTGCGACATTCTATTATTATGCATTCTTCCTAGCGGTTATTCCATTTTTGAACAAAAAAGAGCCCGTCATGAAATTACCACCAAGTATTAATGATGCTGTGCTTGATAAAAACATTAAAGCCAATGCATATTTTGTGGCCGGTAAAGTAAAATAAGGTGCTAAAGGATTATAAAAGAATGAAAAAAATAACACTCTTATCTGCTTTATGCCTTTTGGCACTATCACCTGCGACGCCGGCTTTCGCGGCGGGTGATGCAAAAACACCCCCTGAGCAAGATTGGTCTTTTAAAGGTTTGACAGGGACATATGATCGCGGCGCTTTGCAGCGTGGTTTTCAGGTTTACAAGCAAGTCTGCTCTGCCTGTCACGGCATGCGTTTAAAGTCATATCGTAACCTCGAAGCTTTGGGCTATACGCCCGAGGAAGTCAAAGCGATTGCCGCCGAATATACCGTAATGGATGGCCCTGATGATGAAGGTGAAATGTTTGAACGCCCTGCTCGTCCTTCCGATCGTTTTGTGTCACCTTATCCAAACGAAGAAACAGCGCGCTATGCCAATAACGGTGCTCTTCCTCCTGATATGTCCTTAATTACAAAATCACGTAAATACGGAGCGGATTATATATATGCGCTTTTGACTGGATATTCTGAGCCAGAACATGGTGAAGTCCTCCAAGCGGGTCAGTATTATAATAAATATATGGCGGGTAATAAAATTGCCATGGCTGCACCGCTCGCTGATGATGTGGTTGCCTATGAAGATGGGTCACCAACAACGATGGAGCAATACGCAAAAGACGTCTCCCAATTTCTAACATGGGCTGCAGAGCCTGAGTTGGAACAGCGTAAGCGTATGGGCCTTAAAGTCATCCTGTTCTTGCTTGCCTTTACAGGCGTTATGTACGCTGTGAAGAAGAAAATCTGGGCTGACGTTAAGCATTAAAAGAAAAACGTTTATAGCATGATTCAAATCCGCGACATTAAGTCCCCTGATATAGATCAGTGGCATAAGCTTTGGCATGGCTACCTTGATTTTTATCAAGAGACACTTTTGCCTGAAATTACACAAAGCGTATGGGATCGACTGCTTGATCCTAATGTTTCTATGATTGGTCATGTAGCCGTTCATAACGATAAAATCATCGGTTTTTCACATAGCGTCATTCATCCTGCGACATGGACGAATGACCCTGTTTGTTATCTAGAAGATTTATATGTCGATGAGATAGCTCGCGGTAAAGGGGCAGGACGTGCTTTAATCCAAAATTTGCTTGATATGGCAAAGCGGGAAAACTGGAACCGTGTTTATTGGCATACACATCATGACAACACCCATGCTCGGGCGCTTTATGATAAATTCATAAGTGAAGGCGGATTTGTTCGATATGCCGTTTACACCGATCAAGCTTAAGTGCTGACAAAGCTTGTATGATTTTAAAAATCCTTTAAAATCAAAGGTATGAAAGATATTCAAGAACACATACTCGATTTTTGGTTTGTCCAAACACAGCCTAAGCAGTGGTTTGATAAAAGTGATGATTTTGATGCGCTGATTACAAAGAATTTTAGTGCGGCCTATGAGAGCGCCGTTAAGGGCGTGTTTGATACGTGGACACAGACTGCCGAGGGCGCGCTTGCGCTAATTATTTTACTTGATCAAATGCCCCGCAATATGTTTCGAGGCACGCCAAAGGCTTTTGCGAGTGATGACAAGGCCTTAACTCTTGCTAAAAACGCGGTCTCTGAAGGTTTTGACAAAAGTTTTCCTGCTCAAAAACGTCGTTTTTTCTATTTGCCCTATGAGCATAGTGAGGATTTATCAGATCAAAAGCGCTGCGTTGATTTGTTTGAAGCTATTAAAGAAGAGGATCAGATGGGATATGACTATGCGCTGCGCCATTTGGAGGTTATCCAAAATTATGGACGTTTTCCCCACCGTAATCAAATACTAGGGCGTGATAATACGCCTAAAGAGCAAGAGTATCTTGCCCGCCCCGACGCAGGGTTTTAAGATGTTGTGTTAGACTCGTTTTGCTTTATCGTATTGCTTAATTTTCCCTATCTGGAGACCTATTATTTCACCGACCTTTCTACTGATTAATATTATTGCTGGTGTCTGCCTCCTTTTATGGGGGGTGGCCTTGTTGCGTCTTGGTGTGACGCGCGGATTTGGGGCGGGGCTTCGGGCGTTTTTATCAAAAAGTACAGATAACCGTGTAAAGGCGATGTTTGCAGGGATCGGGATGACGACCGTGCTTCAAAGTTCAACGGCGACCGTTCTTATTGTGGCGGCGTTTGCAGGGCAGGGGCTTATAGGGGCGAGTGCCGGTCTTGCCGTTATTTTAGGCGCAGATATTGGCACGACCTTGGTTGCGCAGTTGTTTTCTTTTGATCTGTCATGGATTGCCCCTGTTTTCATGATTATTGGTTTTTTCCTGTTTAAGATGGAAAAATCAGGAAAGCTTAAGAATACAGGCAGGATTTTTATTGGCCTTGCGCTCATGCTCGTTGCTTTAGGGTGGATTAGAGAAACAGCAGCGCCTTTAAAGGAATCTGACGTGCTTCCTCTTATTTTATCACCGCTTCAAAGTGATCCGTTTTTTGCGGTGCTTATTGCGGCGCTTTTAACGTGGATGGCGCATTCATCACTTGCGATTGTGCTGATTTTAATGTCTTTTGTTGCGGCGGGGACGTTGCCGCTTATGCTTGGGCTTTATATGGTTTTAGGCGCGAATTTGGGTGGAACCATTCCGCCGATTTTGGCAACGCTCAAAGATCACCCACAAGCGCTTCGCATTAGTGTGAGCAATATGCTGGTTAGGGTTACAGGCGTCATTTTGGTATTTCCATTTATGGAAGTGATTGAGCCCTATATCGCAATGATTGATGCTGATCATACCCGTGAGATTGTGAATTTTCACACGGCTTTTAATGTGGTTTTGGCGCTATCTTTTTTGCCTTTTACAGGCGTTGTCACACGATTGGCCAAGAAAATTATTCCTGATCGCGTTGAGCGGGATGACCCCAAAAAATCACGATATTTGGATGTTAAAGATTTAAATACGCCCTCTGTTGCCCTTGCCGCAGCAACGCGGGAGACTTTACGTATGGCCGATATTGTTCAACAAATGTTGGAAGATACCATTACTGTTTTAAGAACAAATGATATGAAGCTCCTTGAAAAAGTGAGTGAGGAAGATAATACAATTGATGAAATTTATGGCGCTATAAAAGCCTATATGGCCAAACTGTCACAAGAGTTTATGGATCCAAAAGAAGCGCAGCGTTATGTCCAAATTTTGACGTTTGCAACAAATATTGAACATGCGGGTGATGTAATTGACCGCAATTTAATGCCCGTTGCCTTAAAGAAAATTAAACAGCAAACACAGTTTTCCGAAGAAGGGTTTAAGGATATTAAAAACATCCATGAGCTTGTTTTGGCAAGTGTGCAGCTTGCGCAATCTGTTTTTGTGTCGGGTGATTTGGAAATGGCAAAACGCTTGCTCGAAGATAAGCAAGTTATTCGCGAAGAAGAAATTAGCGGTATGGCATCGCATATTGAGCGCCTAAGCGAAGGTTTACCTGATACTATTGCGACCAGCACGCTTCATCTTGATATTGTTCGCGATTATCGGCGCATTAATACATATATGTGTACCGTGGCATACCCTTTACTGGAGCAAGCGGGGGAGCGTCATACATCTCGCCTAAAACTAAAAAAATAGGAGGTTTCTATCATGTCTGATTATCACTCGATTTTATCCAAAAATGGTTTAAACGGTTCAGGTGATGGTGACCTTGATGTTTATACCCCGATTGATGGGTCAAAAATTGCCAGCGTTAAACAGCATAAAGTGAGCGATGTCGGCTCTATTGTTCAAAGTGCCGTGACGGCTTTTCATGCATGGAAGAAAACGCCTGCCCCTGTGCGCGGTGAGCTTGTTCGATTATTGGGAGAAGAATTGCGTCACGCAAAAAGTGACCTTGGCGCCCTTGTGACATTAGAGTGTGGCAAGATCGTTTCCGAAGGCCTTGGAGAGGTGCAAGAAATGATTGATATTTGCGATTTTGCTGTGGGCCAATCGCGCCAACTTTATGGTCTTACAATTGCCTCTGAACGCCCAGGTCATCATATGCGCGAGATGTGGCAACCCCTTGGCCCTGTCGCGGTGATTAGCGCTTTTAATTTTCCTGTTGCGGTATGGTCATGGAATGCGGCGCTTGCGCTTATATGCGGTGATCCTGTTATTTGGAAACCATCAGAAAAAACGCCATTAACGGCTATGTCCTGCATGACTATTTTTGATCGCGCTGTTAAACGCTTCAAGGCGGTAGGGCATGACTGCCCTGATCATTTGTGTCAGCTTCTAATAGGGCAGGCCGATGTGGGGCAAGCACTCACAAATCATAAAGATATTCCATTGGTCAGTGCAACAGGCAGTACGCGCATGGGCCGCGCCGTGGGTGAGGCTGTTGCCAAGCGCATGGGTAAATCCTTACTAGAACTTGGCGGGAATAACGCCATGATTGTAAGCGCCAGCGCCGATTTAGATATGACGGTGCGCGCGATATTATTTAGCGCCGTTGGAACAGCCGGGCAGCGCTGTACAACGCTTCGCCGTCTTATTGTGCATAAGGATATTAAAGCCGATTTGATGGCGCGTCTTGAAAAGGCCTATGGCTCTCTTAAAGTGGGTAATCCTCTAGAGGCAGGCACGCTTGTTGGCCCGCTTATTGATGAGGGATCATTTAACGCAATGCAAGAGGCGCTTAAACAAGCCAAAGAGCAGGGCGGCTCAATTCTTGTCGGGGGAACGCGTGGCTCTGTTAAGGGATGTGATAATGGGTTTTATGCTCTGCCAGCTTTGGTAGATATGCCCTCACAGAGCGCGGTTGTAGCGCATGAGACCTTTGCGCCAATTTTATATGTAATGACCTATGATGATTTAGACGCGGCGATTGCCATGCAAAATGATGTGCCGCAGGGATTGTCCTCTTGTATTTTTACAACAGATATTCGCGAGGCAGAGTATTTCCTCTCTGCGGGGGGAAGTGATTGCGGAATCGCCAATGTGAATATCGGGCCGAGCGGCGCTGAAATTGGCGGTGCATTTGGCGGTGAAAAAGAAACAGGGGGCGGGCGCGAAAGTGGCTCAGATAGTTGGAAAATCTATATGCGCCGTCAAACGCAAACGGTTAATTATTCCACCGAATTACCCCTTGCCCAAGGGGTGAAATTTGATGTCGAATAGGGTTAATCTATATTTGGCCTTAAAACGTTCAAAAACCGAATCGAATTTGTGCTTTTTTTGATGAAAACGCCCTCGATCGTTATGTTTATGTTAATAGATTTCACGGTACACTAAGATATCGTCTAAATTACATAAAAAATGATTAAGGAATAAGCTAGCGTTAAAATATTGATTCTAAAATATAAAACGAATCGGTTTTTCCGAAATAGGGCCCTGCTTATGCGGGGATAAAATTAATTTGAAAGCTGTTTGCCAGAACTATCATTTTGGGTTTAGACTATTTTTATACCATACAATAAAAATCAATGTGAACGAAGGGAGTTTCACCATGCAACCTCAACACAATCCATCCGAAGCTGGATTAAATTCTGCCCGTTTAGCGCGTCTTAGTGCCCTCAAGTATAAACATGCGGCTTTATCAAAAACAATTGAAAAAGAGCAAAACAGCTATGTTAATGATGAGTTAGTCGCCAAGCTGAAAAAAGAAAAGCTACTGATCAAAGAGGAGATCGAAGGCTTAAGAGCGGTCTCATAATATAAAGATTCAAAATTTCCTTCTAAAGTAAAACAGCACCAAAGCGATAGGCTTGGGTGCTGTTTTTTTATTTTGTTAAATTTAATCTTAGTTGTTTGATCCTGAGTTTGATCCGCCAATCCCAGAGGATAGGAAATTCGAGAAGTCAAACCCACCAGCAGGTTTTGCAGGTTCATCAGGCTGAGTGGCATCAAATGCATCTTGTTGTTCTTTAAGACGTTTTGCTTTCATTTCTTCAGGGTCTTTGCCTTGAGCTTTATAGCCTTTATCGGAAGCCGCCTCTAACTCTTTATATGAACAAAGGCCTAGGTCCGCAGGGTGACGGGGGCGAATTGTTGAGGAACTTGGATGCGTGCGGTCACGCACAGCCTGAATAGTTGGCTTTGTTGTTCCAACAAGCTTACAAATTTGTGCATCTGATATTTCAGGATGGTTCTTAACGAGCCATGCAATGGCATCAGGCTTATCGCCACGTTTTGAAACGGGTGTATATTTAGGGCCTTTGGCGCGTGTTTTTACACTCGGTAGGTCGTTACGTGAATATTTCATGATATAAGTATCATCGGCGCAGGCTTTATCTAACTCTTCTTGAGTGGTTTCTCCGTTTTTAACAGGATCACGCCCCACAATACCACGGCCAACATCTTCATCAGCCAAAGCTTGTACTTCTACCTTATGAAGGCCTGTAAATTCTGCAATTTGTTCAAATGTCAAAACAGTGTTTTCAACAAGCCAGATTGATGTTGCCTTAGGCATTAACAATTTTGGCGCTTCTTGTGGTTTGCTCATAATGATATCCTTATGTTCTTTTTTAAACTTTATAGGCGTTATGCCATAAATTCTTGGCGTCAATTCCTCCCGAGAATTAACTTATTTAGACGAATTTGTCAGGGAATAATGGCATTATAGTGATCTAAATTAAATTTGCAATCTTTTCTGTGTCGCTTATTTAACCTATATTAAGCGCGATATAGAAGGATAAGCCTATGTTTGATGAAGAATTACCAGCTAAAAAGAGCCATAATATTACACGGTATTTAGAGCCTTTATCCCTTGATGAGCTTGCACATTATGTTACCGAGCTTGAGGCCGAGATTGTGCGTGTTCAGACCGAAATGGCCAAGAAGAAGGCGCATATGGATAATGCGGCCTCTTTATTTAAATCCTAGGACGTCAGTTTTCATTTTAATGTCTGATTTTCTTGCTTAAAGAAAAGCACCGCGTTATGGTGTTTATCAAATTTAAGGAGAGAGCATGAGCGAGACATTAGCAAGAATTCAAGAAAAAGGTGCAGCTTGTATTTCTGCGTATGAGGCGTGGGACTCAGAAAAGAAAAGCGCGGATAAGCGTGAAAATCTTCAAGAAACATTGCACGAGCTTCGTAAGGCCATTGCGCGTGTTGAAATCGAAATTGCGACAAGCGAGCGTGATGCAAGCTCATCGAAAAAACTTCCTATTCCGCCACACCGTTCACAAGGTAAAATGGGCGATGGTCGTAGCGAGTCAATTTTGCCTGATCGTGAAGATGACCACCAAGCCAATCCTCCTGCAAAAAAACTGGGTAGTCGTCGTCCGCGTCAGAGAAAACCATCAGACGGTTAAGCCCCAATAATCACAATTAGAAATTATCTTTAAGATGGCGGATTTTTGAAAAATGATCCGCCGTTTTTGCACGTATAAACGGATTAGTTTGCCATTCATATTCCAACGTTGTTGGAATTGTGGGCGTGCCAGCAGCGTGTAATTTTTTAATCTCTTCACTGCGGGCAATGAGCGCTTTATTATCTGGTTCGACCGTGAGTGCAAACACTGCATTAGCTGCCGTGTATTCATGGCCGCAGTAAATGCGGGTTTGTTTGGGTAAGTCTTTTATTTTAGCAATCGAATGAAACAGGTCTTGCGCTGTTCCTTCAAAGGCACGGCCACAACCAAGAGCAAAGAGTAAGTCGCCGCTAAAAAGAATATGACTATCGGGCAGGTAAAAACAGATATGGCCTGTTGTGTGCCCCGGCGTTTCGATGACCAGGACTTTGTCATCGCCTAGATTAAAAAAATCTTGATCGCCATATGTTATATCCATATCAGCAATTCGTTTTGTTTCATGCAAAGGGCCAATAAGGACACAGTTATACTTTTCCCTAAGCGCTTTGTTTCCTTGGATATGATCGCCATGGTGATGTGTATTTAAAATATGGGTGGGGGTTATGCCCATTTCATTGAGTTTGTTAATAATAGGATTAGCATCGCCTGGATCAACAATTGCAACGGCATCACCAGATTGAAGGATATAGCTGTAATTATCCTCAAGAACGGGGACGAGTGTCACTATAGGGGTCATAGTTTTTCCTTTTAATGTGAGGCCTTATCATCAGCAGAAATCTCAGTTGTGTTCAGGGCATCGGCAAGTCTGTTTTTGGCAGAGCCTGGGCGTAATGGTTTTTGCTGGCTTTCATGGGGTTTCCAGCCAATCAGGAAGATGATCTCAAAGGTGGCCTTAAGGCGCCCATCTTCTTCGGCGTAAAGCTCTTGGTACAGCTCGGCGCTACGCATCATAAGTTTGCGGTTGTTAAAGGATTTAGAGCGCTCAATGAGCGCATTACCTTCACCCATATATCGTAAATCATGCATGAGTTTAAAAAGATGATCATAGGTCACAGTTACAATTTCTGAATCAACGACAGGTAAGTTAAAGCCTGCGCGCTGCATAAGGGATCCCATTTGCGGCATATCTGCAAAGGGCGCAACGCGCGGCGACATGCCACCCGTGACCTCTATTTCAGCGCGCGACATCACATCACGTAGTTCATAGAGCGTTTCTCCGCCCAATATTGCCGATAAAAATAACCCATCGGCCTTAAGTGCGTTTTTTAATTGTGTTAAAGCGCCAGGTAAATCGTTAATCGTATGAAGGTGCAGGGGACTGATGATAAGGTCGTATCTATCCTTGTCAAAGGGCAACCATTCTTGATCGCATAAAATGAAATCTTCATTATGATGAATGGGCAGGATCGTATCAGAAATATCAAGCGTTTGAAGGCCTTTAATTTTAGTTTTATCAAGCGCAGTTCGATTTCCTAATTGTAATACTGTTTCAAACTCACGCCTAATGATATCTAGCCGTGAGAGGAGTTGGTCACGCGACCAGTCAATTAAAAAACCATGATCGGTAAGCTTGCTTTGGGCGCGTTCACGCTGTTGGTTGAGGCGTTTTGTGTCAAAAACAAGGATATCATTATTTGGCATCGAGGCTCGGCTCTGATTTAGAAGAGGATGATGACGATGAACTGCTAGAGGATGATGACGGACGCATAATGCTCTCCCCGTTTAAGCGGATATCGGCTTTGCTGTCTGCAGCATACATAGTGAAGCTGTTTTCATGGCTTAGATCACTATCCAGACCTAAAACAGATTGATGCGCCATCGCAACAACTTTCATGAAGCTGTAATAATTATCTAAATATAATAGACGGTGCAGGTTATAAAGCGGCGTGTACGTAGTTGCACCGTGGGTACGGCCCACTTTTTTATATCCTTTTTCCCCTGCCGTACTTACGGCAAATGGAAATATGCGTTGCGGCGTCACACCAATATGAGAATAGAAGCTCTCGCCCATTTTGGCGACACAATCAAGGGGTACTTCAAACTGATCGGCAATGAATTTACGCGCCATCTCAAAAGTCGTGATGTCTTTGGGCAGCTTAAAGCTTGGGCAGTTTACCATGTATCCATTGCCTTTATAGCGTTGAGGCACTGGTAAATATTGTTCAACCACGCCCGCCATGACTTCGCCGTTAATCTTACGCGTGAGGGGAAGAACAACGGCTGTATTGAGTGTTTCTTCCTCGTTAATCACAAAATCAACCGTGCGTGAGGCTAGGCCAGAAACGCCGCCTTTGTTTTGTCCTTCATCAACAAAAATGGATTGCAGGGTTTTAAGTTGCCCGCCTGATCCTTTGGAGGGTTGAAAACGTAAATCTTCTTCGGCCAGCTTTGCGAGTATATCTTGTATCTTTGTCGTTTTCTCTGGCTCTTCCACTTTGATATTCATGGGGGAATCTGACCATGAGGTATAAGAAATTTTGAGCTTGTTATAAAGCGCCATGATTTGAAGCTCTAAACGGCTCGTTGGGTAAAAACCAACGGCCATGGCGTCTAGTATTTGCTGCGCGTTAATTTCACGGATTTTACCGCGCGTTGAAAACCCTTCGGCATCACCAAAAAGGCGTTGCAAAGTGACTTGTTTATCTGGCTTTTCGGCGTTCATATAAACGGTTTGAATATGTTCATCTATGAAATCAGGCGCAGGATAAAATCCGGGGCCTTCTTCAAACATTTCACCCATAACGGGTTTTAATCCGAAATATTCTTTGGAGAATTTAAGGACGCTCGGAAAGTGATCTTTGCGAAGATTGTCAAAGTCTTCGCGTGGAAAGCTCACGGCTTCGGTTGTATGACCCGACCATATTTTACCATCAATGTTAGGGCTGTTACGCGGAACAGCGTTCATGAGGCTTCGGGGGATGCCTTCATGGACAAACACATTCAAATCCCCTTCGGATGTAACGCGGTAAGGAATGACCTCGACCAAATCCATGCCGCGCGATGCCATGTCATAAATTTTACCATCATGCGTGTCGCGCATTGCGGACAGTTGCAGGGATGTCTGCGCGTCTTTGGAAACTTTGCGTTCTTGGATAATGAGTGATTTTTGCGCGCTGACTTTTTGCCCAACCAGCATAAAACTTGTTTCGGGCATGCCCATCGCATCGCCACGCTCATTAAAAAGCCTGATTTTTTTGTTGAAATATTTATCAATAACTTGTTGGTCCCAATGCGGCGCAGAATAAAGTACGCGTACGCCAAAGCGTTTGAGAGTTTGTCTATAGCCGCGATGTGTGAAGAATGTGTATTCCTTGTGCAGTTCCTCATCCCATTCTTTGAGTTTTGCTTTACGCAGTAAAAACTCATATGCCCATTTATGGGGCAGACGAAATAGGCGTGTGCGCGGGAAACGGGCCGGTAATTCTTCGAGGTAAAATCCCCAATAACTGCTATCGGCATGCGGGCGCGCATTTTCTGAATAGGAGATCAGAAGTTCTGCATCATTGAGCGGGGCGTCAGGACTGTTTTGGCTACGCGCCTCTGTTGGAATTTCCATGAGGACGTAATCATCGTTTTGCGGGGATGCGTATCCTTGAATAAAAATATAACCATCTTCTTTGAGTAATTCGAGGTGACGGTGAAGCGCATCGGTGACGGCTTTCATACTGCATTGGTCTTGTGAGTAGATTTCATGAAGTGTAAATGAATTAATAATCGCATCAAGAGATTGCAGGGGGACAAAACTAGCCTGCACATCGCCTGCAATAAATTCAAGATTGGGTAGGCGGTATGTTTCTTTTGCGCGTTGAACGTTGTCAGGGTTACGGTCAATACCTATGAAGTGATATTCTGGGTTCATCGCGGCCATGGCATAGGTATATATCCCCTTGCCTGATTCAATGTTCAAAATTTTAGCCCCTTTTTCAAGGACAAGATGCGCCATCGTGAACCATGATTGGCGGATAACAAAATCAGGAATATTTTTTAAAAGTGGGTTTTTCTCGACACGTCTAAAGGCAGCTTGTCTTTCTGGCGCGATATCACCAGAAGTAGCACCATGTGCCGTCATATTGAAACGGCTTGTATCGATAATTGACTTGTTCAACATGCTTACTTCTTTATAAAAATAAACGGCGTTTTTGTAAACTTAAAAATCGGTATTATAGAAAATAAATTTGTATATTTCTAAGCAGAACATGTCTATATTCTTATGCAATGAACGCTTTAAAGACTGTTATTGATTTTATACTTCCGCCGCGATGTATTGTTACAGGGGATATCGTCGATAATCAAGGGATGCTGTCCCCCAAAGCATGGGCAGAACTTACATTTATTTCTGATCCGCAGTGCCAAAAATGCGGCGTGCCCTTTGAATTTGATGTTGGTAATAGCCAGAGTACCTGTGTGAAATGTATGGATAAGCCGCCTAGCTATCATCAGGCCCGATCGGCATTGGTTTATGACGATGCATCGCGTGATCTTGTTTTGGCGTTTAAACACGGTGATAAGACCCATTATATCATGGGATTTTTGCCATGGTTGAAACGGGCAGGGCAGGATTTGATTACGGCCTCAGATATCGTTATGCCTGTCCCGCTTCATCAGGTCAGGCTTATACAAAGGCGTTATAATCAGGCGGGTATTATGGCAAAATATTTGGCAACAGATTGCGATAAAACACTTATGCTTGATGGGTTAGAGCGGGTGCGGTCAACGCCGCCGCAAGGGTTTAAGAATGCGACTGAACGGCAAAAGAATGTGCGCCGCGCCTTTGCAGTGCGCCTAAAACATCGCATGGCGATAAAAGGTAAAACAATTTTGCTGATTGATGATGTTTTGACGACAGGCGCAACGATTGAAGAATGCACTCAAACTCTCATGGCGGCGGGGGCCAAAGCTGTAAATGTGCTGACCCTAACACGCACAATTCGTAAATAAAAAGAGCTTTAAAGCGACTCCCCGCGCATCAGGCGCCCTTCATCCATATTTGGTGCTAAGCCTTGGTGCATAATAAATTGTTTCAGTGGTGGCAGTGCGTCAAGGCTGGTCAGGCCAGCGCGGCGTAATATACGAATTAAAGAAACATTGTTGCTAACAGCTTTATTGAATGTGTCAATCCCTTCTACACGGGTCAGAATATCAAGCTTGCGACGACTTTCATAGGCATGAAGCGTGGCATGCGAGCCAATGTCACCGCCAACACGCGCAGTATCAATCAAACATTCAGCCAAAGAGGCGATATCACGCAAAGACAGGTTTAGGCCTTGCGCGCCAATCGGGCTCATGACGTGGGCGGCTTCGGCGGCGAGGGCAACGCGGGGCGCTGTCAGTTTTGTGGCACGTAAAGTTTTTAGTGGCCAGCTTTCGGGGTTACTCTCTAGCTTAATCTGCCCAACAATTCCGTGGGAGTTCTTTTGGATTGTTTTTTCAAACAAATCTTTGGGTAAAGCTAAAAGGCGCTCTGTTTCGCTTGTCTTTTCAACCCAAACAATCGCGGATTGATTGCCTTCCATCGGTACAATTGTAAACGGACCGCCTGAACGGTGGTGCTCGGTTGAGGTGTTATCGTGGGATTTGGAATGGCTTATAACGCATGTGATTGCGCTTTGATCATAGTCTTGTTCTTTTACAGCTATACCCGCACCCGCCCGCACTTTTGATTTTCTGCCATCGCAACCTATAATGATATCAGCCGTCACGGTTTGGCCATGACCCAAAAGAGCATAGACTTTGTTGTTTTTAACAAGATAATCATCAAGTGTTGTTTCAGATAAAAATGTTACTGATTTTAAGCTTTTCAAATGATCTTGAAGCATTTTTTTTAGCGCTAAGTTCGGGACGTTATAGCCAAATTGCTCAAGCCCAATATCGTTGGCAGGAAAATCAACCTGTTTGATCGGCAGGCTAGGATTGCCATCATCCTTCAGACGCATTTGTTTAAGCGGCGTGCCAATCGTGCGGATATAACTTTTTAAGCCAACAGCATCAATCACATGGAGTGATGTATTCATGAGCGCAGCAGTGCGGCTTGATCGTTTGACATCTTCGGCGCTCACAAGCCCGCCATTATCAATAATCACGGTTTCAAGACCCATTTTGCCCAATAAGCCCGACAAAGTCAGCCCAGCAATGCCGCCGCCTATAATTAAAGCTTTCGTATCCATAATTTTATTTTTATAGTGTTTCTATCAATTTTAAAAGTGAGGAATTTTTAATGAGCGCCGCAAAAAGTCAACAAGCCAAAGTCGAAGTGTATTATTGGACAACCTGCCCCTATTGCACACGAGCGCTGGCGCTTTTAGATAAGAAAAAAGTAAAGTACACAGGATATGATATTACGGGTGATGAGCCAGCGCGCGCCAAAATGGTGCAGCGGACAGGCGGCCCAAAATCTGTGCCGCAGATTTTTGTGAATGACGTTCTTATTGGCGGATGCGATGATCTTCATGCGCTGGAAGCCAAGGGTCAATTGGACGGTATGCTTAATGTCTAGTCCCCTTACAGTTGCTTGCATCCAGCTTAATAGCGGGACAAAAATTGAACAAAACCTCACCAAGGCTGGTAAGCTTATAAAACAAGCGGTAGATGAGGGGGCAGAGTTTGTTTTGACCCCAGAGAACACAGATTTCATGGCAGAAAGCTCGGCAAAATCTCTTGAAACGGCGCTTCCTGAAAACAAACATCCAGGGCCACTTTTTTTTAGTGAGCTTGCCAAAAGCTTAAAAGTTTGGATTTTGATTGGATCAATGAAGATCAAAGTCAGTGATGATAAGATGGCCAATCGTAGCTTTTTGTTTAGCAAGACAGGCCAGCTTATGGCGACATATGATAAAATACATCTGTTTGATTGTGATTTAGCCACGGGCGAGAGCCACCGTGAAAGCGATAATTTCATAGCAGGAAACAAAGCGGCCGTTGTTAAGACGCCTTGGAAACCGCTTGGTTTGAGTATTTGTTATGATGTGCGTTTTCCAAAACTCTATCGTCAGATGGCACAAAAAGGGGCGGAGATTATGGCTGTCCCCGCTGCATTTACAGAGCCAACAGGCAAGGCACATTGGGAAACCTTGCTTAGGGCGCGTGCCATTGAAACAGGCAGTTATGTTCTAGCGCCTGCGCAGGTGGGGGATCATGCGGGAGGGCGCAGGACTTATGGCCACACGATGATTGTTGGCCCATGGGGTCAAGTTTTGGCAGAAATGTCCGAAGAAAAAGAAGGCTTCATTACCCGCAAGCTTCATTTTGAGGATGTGACCAAAGCACGTTTTGCCGTGCCATCTTTAAAACATGACCGTGACTTTGATTTTTATGAGACAAAACTGTAATTTTTGAAAAAGAAAGTATGCCTATGACATTGCGTGATGATGCCATTTATATCGGATCTGAAACGGGAAATCCTGAGAACAAACTCTATTTCGATCTCAAATGGGGAAATCGTCACGGGCTTATTGCTGGTGCAACGGGAACAGGTAAAACAGTTACCCTTCAAAATTTAGCAGAAGGGTTTTCCGATGCAGGCGTGCCTGTATTCATGGCTGATATTAAAGGTGATTTGTCAGGAATCTGCCAGCCTTCAGAAAAGCAGGAGTTTTTGGTTAAACGTGCCGAGGCTATTGGTTTAGGGGATTATCCATCACGGGCTTATCCCGTTACATTTTGGGATGTTTTTGGCAAGCAAGGCCATCCGATTAGGACAACAGTATCTGAAATTGGCCCCATTCTATTGGCGCGTATGTTAGAGCTAAACGATACGCAAGAGGGCGTGCTTAATATTGCGTTCCGTCTTGCCGATGAAGAAGGGATGCTTATCCTTGATTTAAAAGATTTGCGCGCGCTTCTTATTTCTATGGCAGAACGTGCCAGTGAAATCTCATCGACGTATGGAATGGTGAGCAAGCAATCAATTGGCGCTATTCAGCGTTCACTTTTACGCCTTGAAGATCAAGGGGCGGGGTCATTTTATGGTGAACCTGCGCTCGATTTAAAAGACCTCATTCGCTGTGATATGGATGGCAAGGGATATGTCAACATTCTGGCTGCGGATCAGTTAATGAATAGCCCGCGCCTTTATGCGACGTTCTTGCTTTGGATGCTATCAGAGCTTTTTGAGGAGTTGCCCGAGGCAGGGGACGCTTCCAAACCTAAATTTGTGTTCTTTTTCGATGAAGCGCATTTATTGTTTGATGATGCCCCTAAGGCGCTACTTGAAAAAGTTGAGCAGGTTGTGCGTCTTATTCGCTCCAAAGGCGTTGGTATTTTCTTTATAACACAAAACCCTGCCGATGTGCCTGATACAGTTTTGGGGCAATTGGGTAATCGGATTCAACATGCTTTGCGCGCTTTTACACCTAAACAGCAAACGGGCATTAAACAAGCTGCGCAAACCTATCGCACTAATCCCAAATTTGATGTCGCAGAGGTGATTACAGATTTGGGCGTGGGTGAGGCCTTGGTGTCAACCCTTGAGGGTAAAGGGAATCCATCAATGGTAGAGCGTGTTTTGGTGCGCCCGCGCCTATGGGTAAATTAGGTCCAGCAAGCGCCGAAGCCAAACGTATGGCGTTACAAGCTGATGGTGTTGGCGGCAAATATGACGAAACGCAAGACCGTGAAAGTGCCTATGAAATTTTGCAAAAGCGCGCTGAAAAAGCGAGTGAAGCTGCAGAAAAAGCACAAGAGGCAGGCGAAAAATCAAAGTCCAGCAAGAGAAAATCAAACCGTCAAGGCATAGGGGAAGCGGCTATGAAATCGCTCGTGCGTTCCGTGAGTTCATCTGTGGGCCGAACAATTGCCCGCGAGCTCCTTCGCGGTGTAATGGGCAGTTTGAAGCGTTAAAGTTTAAGCCAACATCTCTAAAGGGACGCCCAAAGCATTTGCGATGCTTTTGAGGGTTTTGATTGATCCATCCTTACGACCCGTTTCTATTTCCGTGAGGTACGGGCGTGATATATCGGTTGCACGGGCAAGGTCATCTTGGGTCATGCCACGATAGGTGCGAATAATTTTAATCGGGCTTTTCTTTTCCAAGGCAAGTTCTTGGAGGACTTCACCGGGCAGGGTATTGTTTTTTCCCTCATTCTTTAAGGCCGTATAATCGTGAAGTGGCACAAGCACATGCGGTTTGCCCGCGATGTGAATAATATCGTAATTCATTTTGAAATCCTTTTGTATCTTACCGCGACATCGTATCAGAGAGGTTGAGGATTTAAAAGCGTGTTGTGAGTGATATGGATCCAAAGATGCTCGGATCATCTTGCCCGTCAAATTCGCGTGTGCGGTAATTGAGCGTATAGGATAAACGGTAATCATCGTAGCTAATGGCAAGACCCGCGTTTACATCTCCAACTAAAATTTTCTTATCGACATCGTGACTATTACGGAATGTATTACCATCTAGGAAGATGTTGCGTCCCATGGCGCGCCCGTCTAATCCTGCAAATAAATTCCAGCTAAAGTCACGATCAGGTGTGTCAAAAAAACCTGTTCCGGGCATGGAGGGGCGCACGCGTGGCGGCGTATCTTGAATGCGATCATTATAGGGGCCAAAGGTAATAACGCCGCCTGTCCCTGCGTATGTATAGACGTTACCCAAAGAAATGTTCACGTCCGGTTCAGCCCGCAGTCTAAAGTCACCAATATTGGCCGTGTAAAAAGCAGGCCAGCGTCGGCGCCACGAGATAATCGCGCCTGGTTCGAATTTGAGCTGATGGCTCCACCCTTTAGGAATATCTGAATTTGTTAAGTGACGATGGATGAGCTTTTGTGTCTGCTCGCCAAGCGCTTCCGGCCCGACAACGCCAAGTGTGAATTCTAACTCGTCAATGTGATCTTTGGTCACGGTGGCAAGGCCCACAGACCCATAAATCCATGCGGCGTAGGGGCGATCATTTTGTTGGAGGGGTCGGATTGTAATGTCTTGCGGGGTGTAAATATTTTGCCCGAAGGTGAAAAAAGTTGCCGTTGTTTCATTGAGATCAAAAGTGGGGATAAATTCCGCGAGTTCTACGAGCGGGGCTGGAACGGTTGCTTCGGTGTCAAAATAGGTAATACGCAGACCGCTGGTATAGTTTTCGTCCGTCCCGCCACCAATCAAATCATTTTCGTATGAAAAACTTAAATAATTATGATCGTCAGAATTTTTAACGCGATCCGTTATTGTTTGTTCAACCGTTTTTTGATCGTTCAATTGTTTTGTTATTGCACTTGCTTGCGCAGGATTAACGCGACCATCCTGCGCCCAAGATATAGAGGGAGCTAAAATAACTGCTAAAAATATTATTTTGAAAACAAAATGCATATAGATGATCTATCCCTTATTTGATGAAATAACAATATTACAATGATTTAACCCTATAATTGTTCCTTTTGTTAAAACAGTACGCTAAAAGTTCTGTATTGAAAAAACAGAGGATTTTATGAAATATCTTATCTCTTTTATTTTATTAGTTGTTATGACAGGGCCTGCGCAGGCTCAGAATGTGTCATCTCCATCCATCTCCAAAGGCAAGTTAGAGCTGAATAATCGCCTTGTTTATAGGCAAGATAACAATGAGCAGTCTTGGGATATGAAAAACCGTTTTGAATACGGCGTAACAGAGCGCTTTGCCGTTACTTTTGCAGGCGAATTTGAAAAAGATGATGGCAACTCCGCTGAAATCGATAAGGCTGAGTTTCGGGCAATGTATTTGCTCACAGATAAAAATGACTGGATGGAAACAGCTATTCGGGGTGTGTATGACGTTGATTTGCTTGGAGATGCTGATTCGGTTGGCTTAGAGCTCCTTGGGCGTAAAAAATCAGAAAAATTTACCTATCAATTTAATATAGATACTGCCCATGACGTGGGTGATAAGGCCGAAGACGGCGTAGAGCTAGATTTTGCTTTTGGACTATATCGCGACTATGATGGCTTTCGAGTGGGGCCAGAATATTATTGGGATTTAGGGCGGGTAAAGGATAATAACGGCTTTAGCGAGCAAGCCCATCAATTTGGCCCTGCAATTGTATTTGATGTTCCTGCCTTGGGTGAGGGTGTGCAGATGGAGCTTGCGTATTTTCGCGGCATAAGTGACGCCGCCCAGGATAATACGTTTAAATACGAGCTGGATATTGAGTTTTAATCGCAGATCAGTCATAAATCTTTATGGCTTTTTCATTGAATACCTATACTCAAGATCCCTCATCGGGAAACAAACCAAAGCAAGTTGTTGTGCTTCTCCATGGTTATGGCTCCAACGGGCAGGACCTGATCTCGCTTGCTCCGTATCTCGATCGGGCTTTGCCAGAGGCTGTGTTTGTCTCTCCTGATGCGCCGTTTCGTTGTGAGATTGCGCCGAGTATGGGGTATCAATGGTTTTCCTTACGCGGGGCAAATCCTGCCGATGATTTGGTGGTAGATCGTGATCCTGCAAAATATTTGAAGGGCGTCCATCAAGCTGCGCCGCACCTGCATAAATATCTGGATGAAATTCTTGATCATTATGGATTAGACAATAAAGACATGGCCTTAGGCGGGTTTTCCCAGGGGGCCATGATGAGCCTGCATAATGGGTTACGCCGCGGTGAAAAAATTGCGGGGATCTTGGCCTATTCAGGATCGCTTATTAATACCAAAGATTTGAGTATTGCCCATAAAGTTCCGATACATATTGTCCATGGAGAGTCCGATGAGGTTGTACCCATCGAATCGTATCATCACGCGCGCAGCGAATTGGAACAAGCAGGCTTTGACGTTACTGGACATATGACCAAATATCTTGGCCACAGCATTGACAATGATGGTATCGAGAGCGGCGCAGGCTTTCTTCAGAACATATTTCGCTAAAAATCATTAAAATCTCTTTAAATCAATGCCCTAATGCGTCTTTTTAAACAAAAAACGTAAAATATTTTTTGTAATATTATTTCGTCTAAGGGGTTGATAAATTGTCATAATCTGAAATATTATGTGTTTAGTGCATGGCTGTTATGCTTAAAACCCTTGTATTTCTTTGGTGTTTCATAAAATTTAATATATAATTATAGTAGAGAAGGCGAGATCTCATAAGACTATCCTGCCAGTAGATCTCCCCCCGATCCTCGGGCTCTTATGCATGAAAGGAGATCGAACCATGCACGACAATTTTGTCACACAATACGCGCCGATACAGGCTTCTTCGCCATCGGCACTCTCATTGGACAGTAGTCCAGCTTTGATACTAAATGCGGATTATCGTCCGCTGAGCTACTTTCCCTTATCTTTGTGGTCTTGGCAGGAATCTGTTAAGGCCGTTTTTCGGGGTAGTGTGACGGTTCTGTCTGAATATGATCGTGTTATTCATTCTCCGAGCCAAGAATTTAAATTGCCGAGTGTTTTGGCCTTAAAGGAATACATGCCTTTATCCCAAAAACCGGCTTTTACAAGATTTAATGTCTTTTTGCGCGATGGCTGGCGCTGCCAATATTGCAGTGGCCAATTTAAAACCGCTCAACTGACATTTGACCACGTGATCCCAAGGTCACGCGGCGGAAGAACATCCTGGGACAATATTGTCGCAGCCTGCAAACCCTGTAACACAAAGAAGGGCGCAAAAATGCCCCATGAGTGTCACGTGCACCCGCTCAGGGCGCCAAGGCTGCCATCAATATATGAACTTCAGGAGACGGGACGAAAGTTCCTACCAAATTTCATTCACGAAAGCTGGGGGGATTTTCTATACTGGGATAAGTAACACGGCGCATAAGAATACCGGTGCTTAAAACAGTATTTTTTAACGAACGCAAACATAGGAGGTTGCACATGTTAGATAAAATCTTAGACGTAGGTCACACTCGGTCAACGACAGGAGCTATTTGGTTCTATGTCCTATCACTGACCCTACTCGTGGGGATATCCACGACATTAGTCCATTTCTTGGGACTAGTAGGGGTTGTTGATGGCGGCGGATCATTCTTCGTCGGCAGTGAGATTTATACCATCATCGGCTCGTTATTCGTGCTGACGGTATCGGGTCTCATTTTGACAAGCCGTAAACTGACAAGCGATATTTTCTCTGTCCTACTGACAGTGGTCGCTGTTTACCTGGCTTACGAAACAAGCGTTATCTTGGGTCTTATCCCAGTGGCATTATTGACCACAATTAAGAAATAACCTTTCTTAATATTTAAGGTTCCAAAAAGGGCGGGGTTATCTCCGCCCTTTTTTATGGCTAACTCTTAAAACTCCTTGACTTGTGCGGGTTACACGTGCTTATTAGTTGCGATAATCACATTAAATGCATTTATAAAGGACAAGGCACGCTATGTTTGACGATATATTCAATTTTGGTAAAGAGCGGACGCTTAAGCAGTCCATTGGTTTCTTTTTATTTTACGCCATGTTATTTATGGGCGTTAGTGGTTTTATGTCTTTGTTAGGTGCATAAAAGATGTCTGATAAGGCTGCAAAATATGGACTTGTCGCTGGCTTTTGTTTTGCAACATCTGTGTTAGTTGCTGATTTTGCAACGGACAAATTCAATATGGTCGATCACTTTAACGCGAGCACAGAGAGCGCGTATCAGCTCTTATATTTGTCTTCTCTAATTGGTGGCGGTATTACAGGCGGTGGATTAGGCGCGGCTGCTAGACAGATAAGAGATAGACCATCGAGGGGTTTAAATTTATCTATGTCTGGTCTATAACCTCTATATGAAAAAACTCTTTAAATTCTTATCTTTGATTGTTCTCGCTCTTGTCATTGGGGGCGGGATTTTTCTTTATCTGAACTTCGGCAGTATAGCCAAAAACATGGCTGAGAAGATTGCGACAAATGCTCTGGGTGTGAATGTGTCTATTTCATCCCTCAGTGTTTCGTTAAAAGATAAGACGGCAACGGTGAAGGGGATTAAAATTGCCAATCCATCGGGATTTAAAAACCGTCATATCATAACGGTTTCTGAAGTTGATGTCGGTTTAAAGGCGTTCTCTAAAGCCTTGATCAACTTCAATGATATTCAGGTTAATGGAGGCGTGATCAATTTGGAGATCACTGAAAAAGGCACAAATTTACAAGCTCTTAAAGAATTAGCGGGCCGTAAAAAACAGCGTGACAGTGTTGGGAGTGAAGCCATTCGAGTGATTATTGAAAAAATGGTGATCAATCAGTCAACTATAAACCCCTCTATAACACTTTTAAATAAGGACATTGGCACTATTAAATTGCCTGCGGTACGTCTTTCTGGAATTGGGACGAAGTCGAACGGTGTTTTGGCTAAAGAGGCAGTATCTCAAATATTGATTGAATATATTAGGGCTGCTGAAAAGCAAATAAGCAAAGAAGGTCTTTTGGTTGATAAGGACGCGGTGCTCAATAAAGCCAAAGATAAAGTAAACGAAAAGGTGAATGACAGCCTTAAAGATATCACCAAGGATATTAAGCTGTTTTAATGTTAATTGGATGAATGAGGCGATTTCATCTCTCTATTTTTCCACATCAGGCGCGCCGACACTATCGCAATAACGCCAAGACCAAAGCAAAAAATCACGTTGTAATTGGCCATAGATAGATTGAATATTGGGTCACTCCATGGGATTTCATCGCAAGGCACAACTTTTGTAGCCGCTTCAATTTGCGCCATCATCTCGTTGATATCACTACTTAATTGAGGAACGGCGCAACCTTCCAAGAATGACTTCCACCATTTGAGTTCAACGCCAGTGTGATAAAAGGCAATAACGCTGTTGGCAAAAAAGGTGAGGCTGATTAAACCCATCGTTGCAACGCTAAGCTTACGGTTTTTCTTGGCAAAGAGAAGTCCAATGAGTCCTAAGCCAATAACAATTCCGAAGGGGAAGCGCTGGATTATGCAAAGGTTACATGGCGCAAGGCCAAAGACATATTGGCTGATGAGTGCCATGCCAAGAGCGGCGGCAGAAATGAGTGCCATCAAAAAGGGCATTGCAAAAGGGCAAGACAATGTACGTTCAATAAGTTTTATCATAAGTATATTTTACGCCCAAATTCTGCTTAAAGAAAGGATTTGATGAAATCTTTAGTAATGGTGATTCCCTCTATACCAAAATGAAGTGTAAAATATAAAAGCATACCAACCCATAATAGGCCAATAAGAGCGCCAATAATCACGGCAAGACCATCGCGCATCAAAACCCCTATTGCCATAAGGGCAATGCCTAAGCTAGGCACCGTATTGGTGAGAGGTAAGGGGACTGCAACGGCAAAAGCCATGATAAAGCCCATGACTCCAATGATATTTGAAAATAAGCCCTGCGTTATAAATCCCAATCTGGGGCGTATAAAAAATTCAAGGCGTTTGATCCATGGCGCGGCCTTATCGGTAAAGCCGATGACAGTTTTTTGTGAGATGGATTTATTCGCAATTTTCTGCGGCATCCAAATTGTATGGCGACCCATAGCCTGTTGCGCCGTTAATAAGATAAGCGGTAGCGCAATAATCGTATTTATGCCAAGGCCCGGAAGGGGAAGGGCGGCAGGAAGCGCAAAGAAAAAGAGCAAAAAGCCAAAGCCGCGCTCATGAAAGGCTACAACAAGCTCTTTTAACGTAATGCTTTGTCCTGTTATTTGTGCCTGAATGTCGGTCAAAAGGGTTGATAGGGCGCGAATGTTTGTTTGGTCTGTCATGGCCTGACTATGTCGTTTTTTGAGAATGAGCGCAATATGCTTGATTTTCACAAATAACCCTTATAAAACACTTTTTGTCGAACCAAGACATATCGAATGTGTGCGGGTGTGGTGGAATTGGTAGACGCGCTGGACTCAAAATCCAGTTCCGCAAGGAGTGCCGGTTCAAGTCCGGCCACCCGCACCAATCAAAAATCAATCATCACAAAATTTGTCTCCTAAAGACTGAAAAGTCTTGTGGCGTATTTGTGAAACCAACCCTTTAAAAAAGAAGCGATAATGACAGTTAGTCTAGAACAATACTCCACTGAAATGTTTGAATTCCTCAGCAATCACTTTTTCGTCAGAGGAGCGATCACGAGTGTTCTTATTGTTATTGGTATTTTGATTTTACGCCTTTTCATTATTCGCTTTATAAAAAATAAAAAAGAAATCTTGAATAAGGATCAACGCCGCTGGATTAATCGGGTGAATAATGGGGCGTCGACCGCTCTTATTGTGGGTTTGATTTTAATTTGGGCGCCGCAACTGCAAACATTTGCTCTGTCATTAACAGCTGTTGCGGTTGCTGTGGTTTTGACCACTAAAGAGCTTCTTATGTGCTTAACAGGAGGCTTTCTTATTGTATCGAACAAAAACTTTGACGTTGGCGATTGGATCACAATTGATGATGTGACGGGTGAGGTCATGAAAATGACTGCTATGACCACCAGTTTGGAAAAAATTGATGTGACGGGTAAGTCATATCAATTTACTGGTGAAATCGTTCATATCCCCAATAGCCGTTTCTTGTCACTTAATGTTGAGAACACAAAATCACGTAAAGATTATATTTATCATGAATTTTCTATTGTAACGCAATACACGGATTTTGATACCAAGCTTGCGATGAATAAGCTGAAAGAAATGACACAAGGGTATTTTGCGCCGTTTGAAGATAAGGCCGTTCAGTTTAATAAACGTCTTGAGAAAAAAGCGGGTGTTGATTTCCCAGATCCGCACCCGCAATATTTTATCAAAACAACAGAGTTGGGCCATAACGCTTTTATCGTTAAGTTTTTTGTACCAACGGATAAAGCGTTGTTCTTGAGCAGCCAAATTACAGAAGATTTTCTCTCTTACATTCATAAACAAAAGACAAATAATAAGAAAAAATCATCAAAGGCAGATTAAGTGTTAACTGAGCTGTTTTTTTAAAGGCTTTTTACTAAAACCAAAATATCCTGTTTTTAAGAACGCTTTCAGTGTTATTATGACTCGTTTTACACAATCGGGGGCGTTATGGATTTTATTTATTGGGATACAAGTTTAAACAATGTGATCTTGATTAATCTCTTAATTGTGATTGCCCTATTTACTTGCTTGCGGCTATTTTCTGGAAAAATCGCGCATATCAATGCCTCCGAAGAAATTTTGAAAAAAGATAATGCGGCCTTTGGTATATCTGTAGGGGGTGTGACGCTCGCACTTGCTATCATGTTGAGCGGGACACTTTATGGCCACCCTAGTGGTGATCTTTTTCATTCTGCGCTTTATGTGGCTGGATTTGGGGTGCTAGGTGTTGCGTTGATGATGCTCACGCGAATTATCTTTGATAAGTTTGCACTTCCTGATATTTCATTGCGTGACGAAATTTCAAAAGGGAACGTGGCAGTTGCTATTGCCGATACAGCTAATGTGCTGGCGGCGGCAATTATTATACGCTCCATTATGATTTGGGTTACAAATAATGCCTATGAGGACATTACTGTTTTACTCGTCGCGTTTATTGTTTCACAAATCATCATGACGTTGATTACATATCTTAGACGTCGCGCTTTTCGGTTTTTGCACAGTAACCATCGGATTCAAGAAGAGCTAAAAAGTGGCAATATTGCTTTGTCGCTGTCCTTTAGTGGACAAAAAATCGCGACTGCTTTTGCGATTACCATTGCATCAAACTTTGATTTCTTTGAAGTCTATGATTTTAAAATGGTTGTTTTGCCATGGATTATTATTTCGATTTGCGCGGTGATCGTTTTGAAGATTATTACGTATATTGCTGAGCGTATTATATTTTTTAATATCACCACAATGCGTGAGATTGTCGATGATAGAAATATTGCCGTAGGGGCGCTGCATGCTGCTATTTATATATCTTTAGGGTATTTAATCTCTGGCCTTTAAAAATTTAGTATTTTTAAAGATGTATTCAGGTACTGTGACATATGTCTGAAATTCAAACCATGAGAGACCTTCGTGATCGCTTTGTAGCGTTCTCTTTTGCTGCTTCTGATTTTCTGATTGAGCTTGACCCAAATCATAATATTGTCTTTTCGGCAGGTCAAACACGCAGCCTTATCGGCGCGCCGGATAAAAGCTTAGTCGGTAAAAGCTGTTTTTCCCTTTTTAGTAATGAGAGCGCAGAGGCGTTGAAGGCTTTTTTACGTAGCGGGCAAAAATCTGGGCGTATTGGTCCGCTTATGGTTGATCTTGTTCACATTGAAACAAAAGCTTTTCAAAAAGCGTTGCTGATGGGTATGTATATCCCAGAAAATCCGCATATCTTTTTAACCTTTAATGCCACCCCTTCCTTTCACGATTTCTTGGCGGCGGGCGCATATCAGGATGTTAATCTTCTTGACGAAAAAGAATTTGAGATGTCCGCTATTAAGGCTTTTGACGAAGCAAAACGTGAGGGTAAGACCTTAGATGTTACTTTTCTTGAATCGGATCACATCGAAAAAGTAAAAGCGAATTTATCCCCTGATCAAGCAGAAAAATTTGACCATAAGTTTAAGATGCTTTTGAAAGAGCAATCCTATAAAGGCAACGCTGCAAGTCAGATGAATGATAATAAATATGCCCTTATCCATGATACCGCAATCACGGGCGATTATATTGAACAAAAAATTCAGCAATTGATTAAGGAATCAAAGCCCAGTGCAGGGCGCGTTGATATTAAAACAAAAACCGCGCATGCTGATATGGGTGCATTAAATGAGCGCGAGGCACGCCGCGCGCTTCTTTATACCATGAAACAGTTTGAAGAAATGGGTCTTGATGCAACCAGCACAGATTTAAGCAAAAGCTTTGACCAATATTTACAAGAAAATGCGGATAAAATTACGCGCCTTAAAACATTGGTGGGGCAGCAGGCGTTTAAAATACAGTTCCAACCGATTGTTTTTTTACCAAGTGAGGAAATTTGCCATTTCGAGGCACTCGTTAGGTTTACCACGAATGATTCCCCTTATGAATTGATTGTGTTTGGTGAGGATATTGGTATTGCGCCCGATATTGATATGGCGATCATCAAACAAGCTATTGGCTATATCTCTCGTCATAAAGATAAAACGCCCGGGCTCCGTATTGCGGTAAATATTTCGGGACAGTCTATTCAAAGTGAAAGTTTTTTCAAAAAGCTAACGGGTATTATCAAGGAGACAGGCGTAAGCCCTAAAAATCTTATGTTTGAAATAACAGAGAGCACATCGATTGGAGATTTGGTCAAGGTTAACGGCTTTATTCAAGTGCTCCGTAAACAAGGATTTGAAGTATGCCTGGATGATTTTGGCGCAGGCGCGGCGAGTTTCCAATATTTAAACGGTCTCGAAATTGATTGCGTAAAAATTGATGGTAAATATGTCCGTGATGCAGAGAACTCCATCAAGGATGAGGCGATGGTGCGAAACCTTGTAAGAATGTGTAAAGACCTTGGTATTACAACAATCGCCGAAATGGTTGAGACAGAAAAACAAATGAACTACCTCACGCAGATTGGTGTTGATAAGGGCCAGGGATGGCTCTATGGGAAGCCTGTCGATAAGGCGGAATACACTAAACGTGACGCTTAATCTATTTTCTAAAATTTTATTTTTAACACTGGCGGCTTTATGCCTTTTACCGATTGTTCCAAGTTGGGCGGCGCTTATTGGCGGTATTATTTTTGCCTTGACGCTTCGCAATCCGTACCAAAAACAAACACAGATTTATTCAAAAAAACTATTGGCGCTGTCCATCGTAGGGCTTGGCGCGGGGATGAATTTATCTGTGATTGTTGAGGCGGGTTTAGGTGGGTTTTTCTATACGGCGCTGAGCATTACATTTGCAATTGGTCTTGGTGTATTACTGGGGCGTCTGTTGAAGGTTGAAAGCAATATTGCCGCGCTTATTACCATTGGCTCGGCAATATGCGGGGGCAGTGCCATTGCCGCGGCGGCTCCTGTCCTAAAAGCAAAAGAGCATGAAATCACAGTTGCGCTTGGTGTCGTGTTTAGTCTAAACGCGCTGGCACTGATTATCTTTCCAATTATCGGCCATTGGGCGGGTCTTAGCCAAGAGCAGTTTGGTATATGGGCGGCGCTTGCTATCCATGATACCAGCTCCGTTGTGGGGGCGAGCATGCAATATGGCGAACAGGCTTTAGAGGTTGGCACAACGGTAAAGCTTGTCCGCGCGCTTTGGATTATCCCGCTCGTTCTCGCACTTGCGTTTATGATGGCACGCAAAGACAACAAGGCGGGCGGTGAGAGTGCCAAAGTAAAACTGCCATGGTTCATTGCTGGTTTTGTTGTCATGGCGGCTTTGGTCACGTTCATTCCTGCGCTACAACCCGCAGGTGATATCATCGCCGAAAAAGCAAAACGCTTACTTGTTCTAACCCTATTTTTAATTGGAGCAGGGTTGTCAGTTGAAGCCCTAAAACAAGTCGGCTCAAGGCCACTAATTCATGGACTAGTGCTGTGGGTGCTGATTAGTGGTCTCTCTTTAGGTGTTATCTCTTTTTTTTAAACGATAAATTCCGATTGTAAAGCTATACAGAAATGATAATTCTCCTTTATTCATGAACAATAAAAAGGGGGTATTATGAATAAATTACTTGTTTTGCCATTAATTTTGGCAGTTTCCGCTTGTAGTGTTAGCAGTACAGATGGCGTTGCAACGCGGGGAAAAAACAAAGATAGCGTTTTTGGCTTAACATCAGCTTCAGACATAAAAACTGAAGGGAGTATTTCCGATATTCAAAATGTTGTCATCGGCTCTTTCAAAGTTGGTTTTGCTGAATCATCTAAAGAAACAAGCAAGGCACGCGGCACAGTTTTAGGAGGTGCTGTAAGTGGTGGTAATTCAACGGGAAAAGTAAAACTTGAAGGTGTGACTGATCAACTAAAGCAAGAGATCACCAATGCAGCCTATAATGATTTTGTATCAAAGTTAAAATCAGCAGGGTATAATGTTGTTGATCGCTCGTCCTTGACGTCTTCGGATCAATATCAAAAAGCGAGCAAAGAAAACTTTCCTTATTTGTTAGATGAATCAGGTTTGCTCTCTGAATATGGTAAAACGCAATACTTTCAGCCTTCGGCGTTTGGTAATACAGGGATCATCTTGATGGCGGATATGCCTTCAAAATCAAAAGGATTTGGAGTCTTAGGCGCACCAGACATGAAGATGGCAGACTACGCACAAAACAAAGGGGCGGCTGTTGTGAGTGCCACGTACTTGGTTGATTTCGCTGTTGCTGAAGGTAGAGCAGGGATTTCAACTTCATCGATGAAGGTAGGACAAAACCTTGCGATTACCGAAGGCACTATCCGTTTTGTAAAAGGTGGCTCATCAACATTTAATAATGGAACACCAGCTTTGATTTTGGGTCAACCCGTTGAATCAGGAAAAGAGTTTGGGACAATTGTTGATGCAACATCAGGTGGCATGAAAGTTGCCGAAGAAGCAGCAAATGTCTTTACGATGGTACTTGGTGGCGGAACAAGCCGTTCTCGCTCCTTTAGTATCAAAGCAGATCCATCAAAGTATAAAGCACAATCTTTGGAAATTATTTCCAAAACAAATGCAGCTTTATTATCTGCACCTAAAAAATCGTAAACTTCATTTTATAATATAATAAAAAAAGCGGCTTTTATGCCGCTTTTTCTTTATCTTGGGTTTTCTCTAAAATCGGTTTTAGATATTGGCCTGTGTAGCTTTCTGCTACGGCGGCGATGTCTTCGGGGGTGCCGGTGGCTAAAATTGTGCCGCCTTTGTGGCCGCCTTCGGGGCCGATGTCGATGATATAATCGGCAGTTTTGATAACCTCTAAATTATGTTCAATAATCACAACGGTGTTGCCTTTGTCGACAAGGCTGTGGAGCACTTCTAGGAGTTTACGCACATCTTCAAAGTGCAGGCCTGTTGTTGGTTCATCTAAAATATAAAGTGTTTTGCCTGTTGAACGCTTGCTCAATTCTTTTGAGAGCTTCACGCGCTGTGCTTCACCACCTGATAGCGTCGTCGCGGGCTGGCCGACCTTGATATACCCAAGGCCAACTTCTTTTAACGTTTCCATTTTATCGCGAATGCTCGGCACGGCCTTAAAGAAATCGGCGGCGTCTTCGATGGTCATATCCAAGATATCGGCAATCGTTTTTCCTTTAAATTTAACCTGAAGCGTTTCGCGGTTATACCGTTGCCCCTGGCAGGTTTCGCAGGTGACATAAACATCGGGTAAAAAATGCATTTCAATTTTTATGACGCCGTCGCCCTGGCAGGCCTCACAACGTCCGCCTTTAACGTTGAAGGAAAAACGCCCGGGGCCATAGCCGCGGACTTTGGCCTCTGGCAGGCCTGCAAACCACTCGCGAATGGGTGTAAACGCCCCTGTATATGTTGCAGGGTTAGAGCGCGGTGTTCGCCCAATAGGGGATTGGTCAATGTCGATGACTTTATCTAAAAACTCTAACCCTTGGATGTCTTTATAGGGCAAAGGCTGTTCGCGTGAACGCATCAGTTTTTGTGAGCAAGCGCGGAACAATGTATCAAGCGTAAAGGTTGATTTCCCCGACCCCGAAACGCCCGTCACGCAGGTCATGGTGCCCAGAGGGATTGTCCCAGAAATATTTTTCAGATTGTTACCGCTTGCACCGATCAGTTTTAGGTTTTCACCTTTTTTACCTTTGCGACGTTTGGCCGGGATAGGCACTTCAATGCGGCCCGTCAGGTAATCTGCCGTGATAGAATTCTTTGCCTTCATGACTTGTTTAGGCGTGCCTTCAGCAACAATTCGCCCACCATGCACACCGGCGCCCGGGCCGATATCAAGCAGATAATCGGCGGCACGTATTGCGTCCTCATCATGTTCAACGACAATAACAGTATTGCCGATGTCACGCAGACGCATCAGCGTTTTAAGAAGGCGGTTGTTGTCACGTTGATGCAGGCCGATTGAGGGTTCATCAAGGACATAAAGCACACCCGTTAAGCCAGATCCAATTTGTGAGGCAAGACGAATACGCTGTGACTCCCCGCCCGATAATGTCGCAGAAGAACGTGACAGCGTTAAATACTCTAATCCGACATTCATTAAGAATGTTAGGCGTTCATTGATTTCTTTTAGGACTGGTTTTGAAATTTCTTGGCGCTGTTTATCCAGTTTCTTTTCTAAGCTACCAAACCATTTTGTTGCGTCTTCAATAGAAAGCGCCGCAATCTCACTGATATGCTTCATATCAATTTTTACGGCCAAACTCTCTGGTTTTAGGCGCGCTCCTTCACAGACCTCACAAAAATCACTACTTTGATATTGTGAAATGCTGTCACGCGCGGACGCGCTATCTGTTTCAATCATGCGCCGCTCAAGTGAAGGGATAACACCTTCAAACGGTTTGTTACTTTTCCATGCGCTGTCTGTTTTACTTTTATAAGTGATCGGAATAATCTCGTCGCCAGAGCCATGTAAAATCAGATCGCGCTCTGCTTGTTTTAATTTCGACCATGGCGTTGAGGTTTTAAAACCGTAATGTTTGGCAACGGCCTCCATGGCTTGCATGTAAAACGGGGCAAAATTCTTGCTCCATGGCTCCACTGCGCCACTTGCAATTGACTTGCTGGGGTCAGGGACAACCAAGTTCGGATCAATATACATTTTTTGACCCAAACCATCACAATTAGGGCATGCGCCATGGGGAGAGTTGAATGAGAATAAACGTGGTTCAATTTCAGGGATGGTAAAGCCTGAAACAGGACAAGCGAATTTCTCGCTAAACATCTGGATGTCTCCATTTGTGGCATCTTCGGCAATACAGAGGCCATCGGCAAGTTTAAGTGCGGTTTCAACACTATCCGCCAAGCGCCCTTTAATGTCTTCTCGGATAACAACGCGGTCAACAACCACTTCGATATCATGCTTGAGCTTTTTATTCAGCGCAGGGACATCATCGATTTCATGCAAAGTACCGTTGACTTTGACACGTTGAAAACCACGTGCCTGAAGCTCTTTAAAATCTTTACGATATTCCCCTTTGCGGCCGCGCACGATGGGAGCGAGGATATAGAGCTTCGTGCCTTCCCCCATATCCATGATACGGTCAACAATCTGGCTGACCGTTTGACTTTCTATTGGTTTTCCTGTCGCAGGCGAATAGGGGATACCCACACGCGCCCAAAGCAAGCGCATGTAGTCATATATCTCTGTGACCGTTGCGACTGTAGAGCGTGGGTTTTTGCTGGTTGTTTTTTGCTCGATAGAGATGGCAGGAGATAGACCCTCAATGCTGTCCACATCTGGCTTTTGCATCATTTCAAGGAATTGACGGGCATAGGATGACAGGCTCTCAACATAACGGCGCTGCCCTTCTGCATAAATGGTATCAAAGGCCAGCGATGATTTTCCTGATCCTGATAGGCCGGTGACGACGATAAGCTTATCTCGCGGTAAATCCACGTTGATATCTTTAAGGTTATGTTCCCGCGCTCCGCGCACTGATATTGTTTTGAGCATATTTGTTCTTAATTTGTTCTTATTTATAAATAGTATGTCTATCTATAACCTGCAAGACAAAAATGGTCACGATTTAACTACGTAGATAAATATAATTTAATAATTTGTAACGCGCAGCTATGTAAATTAATGGGGAAAATGTACCTGAAAATGCTGCAATGATTACTTATCTTAATGATAAATATGGCGGCAAGATAATCCCAAAAGAGGGCATGGCGCGTTTTAAAGCCATGAAATGGTTGATGTTAGAAAATAAGGGTCTTCATGGGCCATACAGTAAGTTTATGTTTATCAAACGCAACGGCGGCGAAGATATGCTTGCTTACAAAAACATTCAAAAGCGATGACGTTAAAACTCCTAAAAGCAGTGAGTGCCCGTCCAAGCTACCAAAAAGTGTTAGCGGCAGAGGAAGTCGAATATAAAGCGGCAGCATAACAATTTTTATTAAATATACAAAAAACCCCGCAGGGGCATTTCCTTGCGGGGTTTTCCGTAGATACTTTTGATCGTTAAACGTGTTCCGGCCGGAAAGAGCCAAAACGTGTTTTAGCTAGAGCGCTACTCCCATGTGGGAGGACCAAATGCCGATCACGGCCTTGTTGGAAGTTGCGCCATATCCGGCCTTCAAACTCTGTTCTGGATCATTCATCTGATCACCTCCTTTCGGTTGTTAAAAACAATAGAAATATAATACCTCGATTTTTTCAATGCGTATCATTAAAACCCTGTCATATACCCAAAAAGTTTTGTGTACAACGCGAGCCAAAACCTTTTATTGCGCCGCGTAAGGTGTATTATAGTAAAAATTCAAATCAGAGTTATATAGATAAAAAAGAGAGTAGAGCCATGGCTGGTAGCGTAAACAAAGTCATTATTGTTGGAAATGTTGGTAATGATCCCGAAATCAAAACAATGCAAAGCGGGGACAAGGTTGTAAACCTATCAATTGCCACATCAGAAAGCTGGAAAGATAAAGCTACGGGCGAGCGTAAAGAAAACACGCAATGGCACCGCGTTGTTATTTTTAACCAAGGTCTTGTGAATGTTTGCGAAAACTACGTTAAAAAAGGGGCGAAACTTTATATCGAAGGCCAACTTGAAACTCGTTCATGGGAACAAAATGGCGAAAAGAAATATGCCACTGAAGTTGTGCTGCGCCCATATCGCGGTGAGCTGACCATGCTCGACACCCGCAACGCTGGCGCGGGCGCAGGTGGTGGTTATGGCGGCGGGATGAGCGATAATAACATGGGCGGCGGTTATTCTTCTGCGCCGTCTAATTCTGGTTATGGTGGCGGTAGCACCCAATCTGCGCCTGCGCCAATTGACGAACTTGAAGACGAGATCCCTTTTTAGGTATAATAGATTATGATCCGTATTTTCCTGATATTTGCTTTATTCATAGCCTTTCTTGCGCCTACGCAGGCTCAGGAGGTTGCGCCTGAGGCTGTAGCGCAAGAGCCAGTTATTGAGGGTGTGATTGAATCAGCAGATGATTTATTGGGTAATGCAGATTATGAGAACCGATTAGAGCTGTCTCGTCAAATGCATGAGATTTGGCCCGTGCGCCCTAAAATTGAAACTGTCCTTGATCGTATCGCGGAGCAGATTGAGCCACAAAACCGTATGCGTTTTAAATCGGCTATGCGAAAGGCCATTAAGTTTCAGGCGCTCGAAGAAGCCTCTATTGATGCCATGGCAGATATTTTTACGACCGATGAGCTCACCGCCATGATCGCATTTTATGGATCAAAAGAGGGGCGCTCAGTGTCCTTTAAAACGGATGACTATGAACGCGCTTTACAGCCCGTTATGACTAAAATGATTGATAAAGCACTGTTGGATACCAAACTCGGCCAATAGACTTCCTGTCGTTATTATAACCACTTGAAATATAACACTTTTCTCGGCGGGAAAACCTTTGTTTTTTGCCCGTTTATGCTTGTTTGAACGCGCTCAAATTGCTAGAAATAACCATCATAAAATGAATCAAAAAATGATTAAGGATTTCGATCATGAGCGACAACGCTGACACTCTTCCCGATGGACCTCTTTCGCCTGCTGCCGCAGTGCCGAGCATCACAATCGAAGAGGAAATGAAGCAATCCTACCTTGATTATGCTATGAGTGTGATTGTCTCTCGCGCGCTTCCAGATGCGCGTGATGGTCTGAAGCCTGTTCACCGGCGTATTTTTTATGCAATGCGCGAAGGGGGCTATACCTCAGATAAGCCTTATCGTAAATCTGCCCGTATTGTCGGGGATGTGATGGGTAAATATCACCCGCATGGTGACCAGGCAATCTATGACTCGCTCGTGCGTATGGCGCAGGACTTCTCGCTGTCACTCCCGCTTATTGATGGTCAAGGTAACTTTGGCTCAATGGATGGTGATCCACCAGCGGCAATGCGTTATACGGAATCACGCTTGGGTAAAGCCGCCGAAGCGATCTTGATTGATATCGACAAAGACACCGTTAATTTCCGCCCCAACTATGACGAATCAACTGTAGAGCCAGAAGTGCTTCCTTCGCGTATTCCAAACTTGCTTGTAAACGGGGCAGGGGGTATTGCCGTTGGTATGGCGACAAATATTCCCCCGCACAACCTTGTTGAAGTTGTGAATGGATGTTTGGCCTATGTCCAAAACCCGATGATTTCAACCGAGGAATTGATTGAAATTATCCCTGGCCCTGACTTCCCTACAGGTGCGCAAATTTTGGGTAAAATGGGTATTCGCAGCGCGTACACGACGGGTAATGGATCGATCAAAATCCGCGCCAAGACCTCTGTTGAAGAAAAAGCGAATGGGCGCGAGAGTATCATCGTTCACGAAGTGCCTTACCAAGTGAATAAGGGCAAGCTCCTTGAACGCCTTGGTGAAGTGGCACGTGAAAAAATTGTTGAAGATATTGCTGAAATTCGTGATGAATCAGATCGTGATGGCGTGCGTATCGTGCTTGATTTGAAAAAAGGCGCAAACGCAGATGTTGTGCTCAATCAAATATTAAAGCACACGGCGCTTCAAACATCGTTTGGCTGTAACATGGTTGCACTTGACCATGGTCGTCCGCGTATTATGATTTTACGCGACATGATTGAGGCTTTTGTGAAGTTCCGCGAGGAAGTCATTGTCCGCCGTACAATCTATGAACTCGGTAAAGCCCGCGATCGTGCCCATGTTTTGGCAGGCTTGGCAGTGGCTGTTGCCAATATTGACGAAATCATAGCACTTATCCGCGGCGCACAAAATCCGACAGAGGCACGTGAGGCTTTGCTTGCCAAGCGCTGGCCTGCCCATGATGTTGCCCCATTAATTGAATTGATTGATGATCCTGAACACCCCATCAATGATGACCAGACCTATCAAATGTCTGAGGTTCAGGCTAGAGCAATTCTCGATCTTCGCCTTCACCGTTTGACGGGCCTAGAGCGCGATAAAATCGCTGATGAATTACGCAGCATTACAAACGACATTGCAGGTTATTTAGCGATCTTGGCCTCACGCGAAAAAATGCTTGAAGTGCTTGTTGATGAGCTGGTTGAGGTACGTGAGAAATTTGGTGTGCCGCGCAGAACAGAGCTTGTGGACGCAGAATTCGAGAGGGATATTGAATCTCTGATACAGCGCGAAGACATGGTCGTCACCGTGACCAATGGCGGCTATATTAAACGCGTCCCGCTTGACACCTACCGCGCGCAAAAACGCGGCGGCAAGGGGCGTTCAGGTACAGCGTTAAAAGACGATGATTTTGTCTCAGATATGTTTGTGGCCTCAACTCATACACCGATTATCTTCTTTACCTCTCGCGGAATAGCTCACAGTCTTAAAGTGTGGCAGTTACCTCTTGCGTCCCCCCAATCACGCGGTAAAGCGCTTGTTAATATTCTCCCCCTTGAGGCAGGAGAAAACGTGTCTGTTTACCTGCGTGTTCCGGAAAATGAAGATGTTTGGGACAAACTGGACATTATGCTGGCTACATCGCATGGCTCTGTACGCCGTAATAAGCTGACTGATTTCCAAAATATCCGCTCAAACGGTTTGATTGCGATGAAGCTTGCAGAAGGGGAAAGTCTTGTATCGGTTAAAATCTGCGCCGAAGACGAAGATATCTTGCTCAGCACGAAAATGGGTAAATCCATCCGCTTCCCTGTCACCGACATTCGTGTTTTCTCAGGCCGTACCTCAACAGGGGTGCGTGGCATAAAGATGAAAGATAAAAATGACGAACTTATTTCTATGTCAGTCTTACGCCATGTTGACGCCACGCCAGAAGAGCGCACGGCCTACTTGAAAGCTGCGAGCAAGCTTCGCGGTGCTGATGAGGAGGGAGCTGAATACGAAGAAGGCGGTGATGTAACCCTTTCCGAAGAACGCTTTAAAGAGCTTCAAGAAAAAGAACAATTCCTTTTGACGGCGTCTAATGGTGGTTTTGGTAAACGTACCAGCGCCTATGAGTATCGTATCTCTGGGCGCGGTGGTATGGGGGTTACAAACATGTCACTCACCAAGAAAAACGGCGGCGAAGTTGTTGCCACTTTTCCAGTGACCGATGATCACCAGTTGATGCTTATTAGTAACGAGGGTCAAATGATCCGTATGTCCGTAAGTGGCGTGCGCTTTACAGGCCGAAGCGCCCAAGGGGTAACATTGTTCAAAGTGGCACCAGGCGAAAAGGTTGTCTCCGTTGCGTGGCTTGTTGAAGATGATGAGGAAGATGCAATAGATGCGAGCGCAGTTTCACCAGAAAATACGCAAGAGCAAGACGTCGCCCAAGAATCAAATTTTGAGACTAAAGAGGAATAAGCCATGGTTTATGTTTTTGTCGTTCCTTTTGTTGTTCTTGTTTTTCTATTCTTTTTTCTGAGCGCGAGCTTAAAGAAAAAAAAGAAACTTCAAGCTGCGTCCGTCTATGGCAAAGATACATTCGATGTTGAGCTGCCTAAAAATACTGATATTAGATCTTATGCGCGTGAGTTCTCTTTACCTTTAGTGACAGTTAGCTCAGCGGCTGAAGTTTTCTTTATGCTGGTCACGCCATATTTTGGCAGTCTGCCCACAAAAAAACGCATAGCCCTAAAAAAAGAAATAGAAAAGCTCTCAGGCGACCTTAAGATTGATAAAAATATCTATCGTTTCTTTATGAACGAAGCCGAAAAATACGAAGGACTGAATGACGACGAAGCCTCTGATAAATGGCGCGGTCAGTAATCGCAGGATAAGAAAAGATTTATTATGAGTACTTCAAAACGCATTGGGATTTATCCGGGGACATTTGACCCGATAACTAAGGGACATTTGCATATTATCAGACGTGCGAGCAAACTGGTTGATGTTTTAATTGTCAGTGTGGCAAATAATGCTGGTAAAAATCCTATGTTTGACCAACAAGAGCGCGAAGCGCTAGTTAAGGCTGATATTGCGACCATGCCGCGTATTAATGATTGTGACATTCAAGTGCGCTCCTTTGATAATTTGTTGATGAATTATGCGCGGGTAGTAGGGGCAACATCTGTTTTTCGCGGGCTTCGTGCTGTCTCTGACTTTGATTATGAATTTCAGATGACGGGCATGAACCTGCATCTTGCCCCAGAGATCGAGACCGTGTTCTTGATGGCGGCTGATCAATGGCAATTTGTTTCCTCTTCATTCGTTAAAGAAATCCATGCTCTTGATGGAGATGTATCTGATTTTGTAACCCCTGCGACTTTAGGGGCGTTGAATCGCAAACGCGGCATAAAAAGGGATTAAATAACTGTCATTTTGTTGATATTGCTCTTGCAATACGCATAAAAAAGCATTAATTAAACCCATCTAAAGCGTATTTTACGCCAATCGGCCTTACCAGAGGCCTTTTTCATTTAGAGTTTATGATGATGACCGGTTAGCTCAGCTGGTAGAGCAACTGACTTTTAATCAGTTGGCCGTGGGTTCGAATCCCACACCGGTCACCATTTCTCTTAAATATAAGCCACTTTTTCAGTTGTTTTTTTGTGCAAAAAACTTACTAAACCTCTTTCTACGCGCTACTGGATAAGTAGTAATCAAAACTATGCCAATCAATCAAGATATCCTAAATTAGCCTTTAAAGAGCAGTTTGATCATAAAATATATAAGGAAAACATGCGTATGACCCGAGTTTTGATCGTGGGAGCAACGGGGATGTTAGGGCATAAAATGGCCCTAAAACTGGCACAGAAAAAATATGAGGTTTTCGCAACGCTGCGCCAATCAATACCGCCTTTTTTCAAAAGTAATACTGTTGATACCTTAAAAATGATCGAGGGGGTTGATGCGTATGATTTAGCTTCTGTTCAATCTGCTATGGATCAATCAAAACCTGATTTTGTTTTAAACTGCATTGGTATCGTAAAGCAGCTTGATGAATCAAAGAGCGCCATCCCTTCTATAACAATTAACGCGTTATTTCCGCATCAATTGGCAAAAATAGCGAATGAGGCAGGAGCGCATCTCATTCATTTTAGCACTGATTGCGTCTTTTCAGGGACTAAAGGGCCTTACAAGCAAACAGATCCATCGGATGTTAATGATTTATACGGCCTTTCAAAATTCATGGGTGAAGTGAGCGGCGAGGGGGCTTTAACCATACGCTCATCCATAATAGGGCGTGAATTTGCAAAGCCTACAGGTCTTTTGGAATGGTTCTTATCGCAAAAGGGCAAAACCGTAAATGGTTATAAAAACGCGCTCTATACGGGACTGACAACCAACGCAATGGCAGATTTGGTTGATTTTATCATTCAATCCTATCCCACACTAAGCGGCCTGTATCAGGTGTCTTCGGAGGCGATTTCTAAGTTTGATTTGCTGCAGCTCGTCAACAAAGCTTATGGTACAAATATTACCATAAAACCAGATGAAGCGTTTCATTGTGATCGCCGTTTGGTTATGAAGGAGTTTTCCGATAAGACGGGCTGGTATCCAAAAAGCTGGGAGATAATGATAAAAGCAATGCTTGACGAGGATAGTCAGTATTATATAACAAACGCATAATTTCTTGTCATCTTCCAGAGAGCGTAAAGGGTTATTTTTATTATGAATTTTGAAGGTAAACGCATACTGATTACGGGCGGAACGGGATCTTTGGGTAAGGTTTTGCTTAAACGTCTGTTAAGCGGCAAAGAGGGTATTCCTGAGAGCATTTCGATCTTTTCACGCGATGAAGCCAAACAACACGCTTTACGTCTTGATTATACAAATTCTGACGCCTCGACAACAGATGAGGTTATTTATAATAATTTTTCGCGCCGTGTGAAATTTATTATTGGCGATGTCCGCGATTATAATAGCGTACTGCGTGCCATTAAAAATACCGATATCGTCTTTAATGCGGCGGCGCTTAAACAGGTGCCGACATGCGAATATTTTCCCTATCAGGCTGTCATGACAAATATCATGGGCGCTGAAAACATTGTACGCGCAATTTTGAACAATGATTTACCTGTTGAGTGCGTTGTTGGCATTTCAACTGACAAGGCGGCCAAGCCTGTAAACGTTATGGGTATGACCAAATCATTGCAAGAGCGCGTCTTTTTGAGCGCGAACATCGATTCAGGCAAGACACGTTTTGTTTTGGCGCGATATGGTAATGTTCTGGCCTCTCGTGGTTCTGTCATTCCGTTATTTCATCAGCAAATCAAGGCAGGAAATGACGTCACTATAACCGATAATAAAATGACACGCTTTCTCTTGAGCTTAGAAGAGGCTGTTGATGTCATCTTATATGCGGTTCGTCACGGTAATAAAGGCGAGACCTTTATTCCTCGCATCCCGTCTGCTCTGGTTAAAGATGTAGCGGAGGTTCTTATTGGCGATCGTCCAAACAAGACAAAAGTAACAGGCATCCGCCCCGGTGAAAAAATGCATGAGGCGTTAATAACCGAAGAAGAGGCGGCGCGTACAGTCACACGTGGCCCTTACTATGTTATTGCGCCAATCTTGCCTGAAATTCAGGTTGAAGAGGTTATGAAAGGTCCGTTTTTGGGGACGGAATACACCTCCGCCGATGATGTGATGAATTTGGAAGAAGTTCGAGATTTGCTAACCAAGCGTAACCTTCTAATTGAAAGCCAGAGCGGATCAGACAGAGAAGAGCTTTTACGATGAAGATTTTAACTGTCTTAGGGACACGCCCCGAAATTATCCGCCTGTCACTGATCATCAAAAAACTTGATGATTTATGTGATCATGTGCTGGTGCATACGGGGCAAAACTTTGACAAAAATCTATCTGATTTGTTCTTTGATGAGTTGCGTATCCGTAAACCCGACCATCATTTGGAAGTGAAGGGAACAAGCGCGGGTGACCAAATAGGCCAAATCATACAGCGCTGTGAGACTGTCTTTAACCAAGAAAAGCCAGATAAAATTTTAATCTTGGGTGATACCAATTCAGCGCTTTGTTCGATTATTGCAAAACGCATGGGGGTCCCTGTGTATCATATGGAGGCAGGCAATAGATGTTTTGAAGAAGGTATGCCAGAAGAGATTAACCGTAAAATAATTGATAGTTGTAGTGATATTCTTTTGCCGTATACCCACCGCAGTAAAGAAAACTTGTTCCGTGAAGGGTATGCCGCAAACCGCGTTTATGTCACAGGAAACCCGATTTTAGAGGTTATTAATCACTATAGCGCTGATGTTGAAAAAAGCACCATTTTACAAAAACATAATCTTACACCCCAAAACTATTTTCTGGCGACTATACACCGTGCGGGTAATGTTGATGTGCCAGCGCGTTTTAATCAGATATTAGAATCCTTAAATGCTGCTGCAAATGACCATAACATGCCAGTGGTCGTGAGTGTTCATCCGCGAATGCGCGAAAAACTTCAATCATCAAAAGATGTTGTCCTTGATGATCGGATTAAGCTTGTTGAACCTTTTGGCTTTTTTGATTTCATCAAACTTGAAAAAGAAGCTTTTTGTGTATTGAGTGATAGCGGTACCGTTCAAGAAGAATGTGCCATCTTTGGTGTGCCAAATGTCACTTTACGTGATGTGACAGAGCGGCCAGAAACAATAGATTGTGGCAGTAATATCTTGAGCGGTGCAAAAAAAGAAGATGTAATTCAGGCAATTAAAGTTGTGACATCTCTAAAACCAACATGGATTGCCCCCCCAGAATATCTAAACGAAAATGTAAGCGATACGGTGTGCCGTATTTTGTTTTCGATACAGAATAAATAATTTTTGGCGTTATCAAGGAATAAAAAGACAATGCCTCAACATGAAAAAGAATTTGCATCACAATATGCCGTTGTAATCAAGCCAAGAAGCTTTCAGGGTTATTGGAAAGAGATTTGGCAGTTTCGTGAAATTCTTTATATTTTAGCGCGCCGTGATATCGTTGTGCGCTATAAGCAAACGATTGTTGGCCTGCTTTGGACATTGATTAAACCCCTTTTAACGATGGTGGCCTTTACAATCGTATTTAGTAAAATCGCCGACTTGCCCTCAACAGGAATGCCTTATCCAGTCTTGGTTCTTGCGGGACTTCTTCCGTGGTATTTCTTTTCTAATACGCTCGGGGAAATGGGTAATTCAATTGTAAATAATCAATCAATGGTCTCAAAGATTTATTTCCCACGCCTTTTATTACCATTTTCAACAATTTCTGTAGGCCTTATTGATTTACTCATCGCGCTGGTTTTGCTTTTTGTTTTGATGATTTTTTACGGTATGGCATTTTCTGTGACGCTCCTTATGCTACCTTTTTTTATGGTATTTTGTGCCTTGGCTTGCATTGGGCCTGGTCTTTTGTTCGCGGGTATGAATGTTAAATATCGAGATGTGCGTATTGTTATTCCGTTTATAATTCAGTTTGGGCTTTACATCTCACCTGTTGGATTTTCCTCAACCTTAGTATCAGAAAATCTAAGAATGCTATATGCCATTAACCCTATGGTGAGCGTTATTGATGGCTTTCGATGGTGTATTAGTGCAGGGCAAACACCTATATTCTGGCCCGGATTTATGGTTTCATTTGCGGTAACAGCTTTTATGCTTGTTGTGGGCTTATGGTATTTTAGGCGTGTCGATAAAACTTTTGCGGATGTGATCTGATATGAATGTTTTAGAAATACGCGAACTTTCCAAAAAATATATTATTACAAACGCCGAAAAGCCGCGTTACAACACTCTTGCTGAAAAGCTTGATTTGAAAAGATTGCTATCCAAACAAGATAAAGTAATTCCCAATAAAAAAGAATTTTATGCACTTGAAAATATTTCTTTTGCTGCAAAAAAAGGCGAGCGCATAGGCATTATAGGTCGAAATGGGGCGGGTAAATCGACCCTTCTTAAAGTTATTAGCCGTATTACAGACCCAACAACAGGTATGATTGGCCTCAATGGTCGTGTGGCGAGTCTGCTGGAGGTTGGCACAGGCTTTCACCCTGAATTAACGGGGCGCGAAAATATCTTCTTAAATGGCACAATTTTAGGTATGCGCCATGATGAGATTTGTAAAAAGTTTGATGATATTGTTGCGTTCTCAGGGCTGCAGGAGTTTATGGAAGTACCCGTTAAACGCTACTCTTCTGGTATGTATGTGCGTCTTGCTTTTTCGGTAGCAGCGCATCTTGAAAGTGAAATTTTAATCGTTGACGAAGTATTGGCTGTTGGTGATGCTGCCTTTCAAAAAAAATGTCTAGATAAAATGGATGAAATTAGCAATAGCGGTCGAACGATATTGTTTGTCAGTCATAATTTATCAACTGTTCAATCTATGTGTGAGCGATCAATCTATATCAAGGACGGCAAAATAATTTTTGATGGTAAAACATCTACTGCCATACAAAAATACTTAGGGGATGGACAGGACAAATATTTTGGCCTTGGGTCATTTGATGTCACAGAATTACGCCGTCAGGGAACAGGAGATGCCCTATTTGAAAACGTAACCCTTGAGGCTGTTAACCTTGAAAAAGATGATGTGCCTGCAATGCGTACAGGTGATGATCTTGTGATTACGACTACGTTAAAAGGTATTAATACAGTCAAAGATACTAATGTCGCTATTATTATCTATGATATATACGGTGGGCGTATTATTGACGCGAATTTAGCTATTCAAGGGCAGTCTGTTTCATTTGCTCCAGGAGAAATAAAAAATATTACTTTTGCGCTGCGTGATGTGCTGTTAAAGCCAGGAGAATATGTTTTAGGGCTTTGGTGCGGAATTCCTAACACAAACATTGATGCAATCGCAGAAGCTATCCGTTTTCGTGTGGATGAGAGATTGTCCGCAAAAAAATTCTCAATTACTTTTGATGGTGTTTATCAATGCAATTACGACATACAGATGGGCTAAAAATAATGTTTCAAAAAATTAAAAATTTTCTCAAAAAATTCCCTTTTATAAAAAAAGTTTGGAACAGCTATAACAACCTAGTAACGTTGAATGCTCGTCTCACATATTTGGAGAAACGTGTCCATAATTTTAGATGGTTTGCTGTTGAACAAGCAGCGGATTATCTTGTTGGTGCGCAAGTTGAAGGGGATTATTGCGAATTTGGTGTCTATAAAGGCGAAACATTCGCCCATATGACAAGATATTATGAGGTCTTTCCTGATATGAGATACATAGCGTTTGATTCATTTGAAGGGCTTCCAGCTCCAAAAGGTATCGATAACGAAAATGGCTATGCGAGCAATTTTCATGAAGGGGAGTTTGCTGTATCTCAAGATCAATTTTTAGAAAATTTAAAATCAAAAAACGTGCCACTTGATCGTGTCATAATGGTTAAGGGGTGGTATGATCAAACGTTGAACGATGATACGGCAAATAAGCATAATATCAATAAAGTCTCTTGTGCATGGATTGATTGTGACTTTTATGAATCAACTGTTCCTGTTTTGAAATTTCTAACCAAGCGTATATCCGTTGGAAGTATTTTACTTTTTGATGATTGGAAAGTTTATAGAAACCTATCTGATAAAGGTCAGCAACTTGCCACTTCAGAATGGCTATCTGCAAACCCAGGGCTAGAACTAAAACCGCTTTTTGAGTTTTCTCATCACGGACAAGCCTTCACTGTAGCGAAGATCCCACAATGATAAAACAATGCCCTAATTGCAAGAATCAGACATATTTCGAACAGCCGCAAAAAGTTGATCTATCCCAAATTCTTGATAGATGGGAAGCAGAAACACTTGTTCGCTTTCAACCTTTAACAAGGTCGCAGTATGATGGTAAAATATCGCAATTATACTGTTGCTCGACTTGCAGTTTTAGTGCTTTCATTCCGCCTATGTCAGGAACGCCTGAATTTTATAACGATATAACAATTGATAGTGATTATTACGTCCACGAAAAATGGGAGTTTATAAAAACACGCGCTCTTGTGCAAAAACATGCGATAAAGACGCTTTTGGATTTTGGTTGCGGCGGGGGCGCTTTTTTAAAAACAATAACTAAAAAATTCCCTGATATAAAAGCTGATGGATTTGATGAAAATCCACAAGCCGCAATTTCTTTCAAAGACACAAATATTGGTTTTGTAAATAGTCTGGATAAAAATCGCGGTAAGGCCTATCAGATGATTACGGCTTTTCAAATCCTTGAACATGTTGAAAAACCGTTTGCGACCCTTAAGTCACTTCATGACACTTTAGAAGAAGATGGCTTAATTGTTGTGTCCGTTCCAAATACCATTGGCCCTATACGTCATTACACAGAAGCCCTGACAGAAATCCCGCCACATCATGTTAATCGCTTTTGTTATGCATCATTAAAACAGTTTTTGGAAAACGAGAATTTTAAAATTGAAGATGTTTCCTATGAACCACTTTCAAAAATCTTATGGGATTTTTATTTGCCTGTTATGGTTGAAAAATCAATGAGCAAAACAATTCTTCAAATATACAAAACGATTAAAGGTCCTAAAATTTTAAACGCTTTCATAAAGCTGCTTAACTTATCGGGTCTAAAAACAATTCCTGTCAAAGGACACAGTATTTATATTGTGGCAAGAAAATGTGCGGGATAGCAGGATTATATCATGCTGATATTTCCAATGATCGCCAAAAACGATCAATAGACGACATGACTCAGAGTATTTCCCCACGAGGTCCAGATGCTCAGGGGATTTATAATGAAGGGAATATCTCCCTAGGGCATCGTTTGTTATCAATTATTGCACCGAGCTCATGCTCTAATCAACCAATGCGCCGTGGTTCTCTTATTATTGTTTATAACGGAGAGCTTTATAACTATCGTGAAGAAAAAGAGCGCTTAGAGGCAAAAGGAATCCTTTTTCAAACCGAAGGGGATACTGAAGTTGTTTTGGCGCTTTTTGAACAAGAGGGCGTTTCAAGTTTCTCACGATTAAATGGTATTTTTTCTTTTGCAATATACAACGAAGAGACGGGAACGCTTGTCTGTGCGCGTGACCATTTTGGCATTAAACCCTTTTTATATGCCAAAAGTGGTAAGGGAATTGTCTTTGCCTCCGAACTTAAATCAATTCTTGCAAGTGGCGTTATAGACCGAAAAGTTTGTAACGAATCCTTATCCTTGCTTTTAAAAAAAGGAAGTGTTCCACAGCCGTATACAATGGTTGAGGGTGTTCAAAGTCTTATGCCTGGTCATTACATGATCTGCGAAAAAGATGATTTAAAAATTATACCGTATTATCAACTCAAACAAAGCAATATCAACTTTAATTCTGATCAGGAATGGCAAGAGGCTATTCATACCGCTATACGCAATGCAGTAAAACAACAACTCATTGCCGACACGCCCGTTGGTGCTTTTTTGTCGGGCGGCGTTGATAGCGGTCTGATTGTCGCCTTGATGCGTGAAATTTCTTCTAAGGTAAAAACTTATTCTGTCGGGTTTGAACATGAGAATGCTTTAGGGCATTATGATGAAACAGATGAGGCGAAAACAGTCGCTGATTTCTTGGAAACAGACCATCAAACCTTTATCGTTTCAGACTCACAGGCACAGAATGATCTTGTAAAGATTATAAAGGGCTTAGACCACCCAACGATTGATGGGGTGAATAGTTACTTTGTATCACAGGCAACATCAGCACATGTGCGAGTCGCTTTGTCTGGTACGGGCGCGGATGAAATTTTGGGAGGCTATGCGTGGTTTGAGAATATGCGTTCTTTTGATAACGCGTCTATTTTCGATAAAGTAAAGTACGCCATAAAAGGGCAGGGATATGTTGAATATTATAATTCACTTCATGCGTGCTTTTCCAATACTGAAGTAAAGTATCTATTAGGGGATCGCTATAAATCCGTTCCATATCCCATAAAACAAAGATTTTCTTATACCCATGGTGTTGCGCGCACAAGCGATCTTGTGATGGGTAGTTTTTTACAAAATCAGCTTTTGCCTGATATTGATACGGCCTCTATGGCGCATGGTCTTGAGGTGCGTGTGCCTTATTTAAATGTAGATTTAACGGAGCTATGTCTCGCTGCACCAGACCATCTAAAGCTGGGCATAAAAGACTTCACGGCGCCGCAGGGCAGTTATGCACGCGAAGGGACAAAAAAAGTCTTAATTGATATTGCCTGTGATTATTTGCCCGAAGGATTTGATATGCGACCTAAACGTGGTTTCTCAGTCCCAATGGAACGTTGGCTTAAAACAATTTGGAAAAGTGATGTTGAACAGGCTCTATCTTATGAAACAGTAAAAAATAGAGGGATTTTTGACCCTCAAGCAGTTGAAAAACTAAAGAGTAATGGAGCGCCATGGACGAAGATATGGCTTTTAATGGCCATAGAATTATGGTGTCAGCATGTATTATGTGATGATATAACCTCATGATGTCAGATCAGAATCAAAAAATTAGAATTCTTTTTGTCGGTGAGATCATTAGCTCACACGCGCAAAGCTGGATGAGGTTGTTGGATAGAGAGCCACAAAGCTTCGATATTCAATGCTTCACCGTACCGCGCGCACCGTACCCAAAAAACAGTCCCTTTAAAAATATATTCGATAAGTTTAGAAAAATAGATAGCCCCAAAATACCTGCGCTTGTTCATTCGAAAATGCTTGAATTTATTATAATGACCTATAAGCCGCATATTATTCACACATTTGCGGCGTTCCCAACCGTAGCTTTTTATATGCCAGTTTTTAAAAAATATAGGCATAGATTTAAATGGGTTTCGCAAGTGCGCGGCGGCTCAGATGTTTATATCAATAGATTTGATCCCGTAAAAAATGACATTTTGAGAGATCTCTTTAAAGAGTGCGACGTGCTTATTGCGGATAACGAAATAAATTATAACATAGCATCTGAGCTCGGAATTGATCCTTCGAAAAAATGGCACTATGGGATTGCGCCTGGAACAGGAGGCGTTGATCTACTTGAATTTTCTGCGGCGTTATCACCATCAAAATCTCAAAAACGTGTCATATGGCCAAAGGCCTATGAGGGATTTGAAAGTAAGGGGCTACCTGTTCTTGAAGCTATAAAAATTGCGTGGCCTAAAATAAAAGGCACGCAATTCATCTTCACCGCAGGGAATGCTGAACTTAATGGACATTTACGCTTTTTACCTAAAGAAATCTCAGATCACATTGACGTGCGTGATCGTATTGCTCGCCCTGAAATGCTTAAATTAATGCAACAATCACGCGTTGTAATGGCACCTTCATTATTAGAAGGTATTCCTAATACACTTTATGAATCCATGGCCGCGCAGTGCGTTCCTATTTATTCACCGCTTGAGACCTATCAGGATAAGTTTATTGATAATAAGAATATTTTATATGCGCGTAACCTGTTCCCACAAGAAATCGCCGAGGCACTTGTGACGGCTTTAAATGATGACGTTCTTGCTGATAAAATTGCAGCCGAAAATATCTCTTATATCGACAAAATAGCCAACCGTAAAAATATTGCTGACAATCTTGTCACACTTTATAAAAATTTAGGGAGAGTACAAAAGAATGCTAATAACTAATAATTGGGAGACACAATAGGACGTTATGTTTAACCCTAAAATATCGATTATTATTCCTGTCTATAATGGCGTGAACTATATGCGTGAGGCTATAGATTCTGCTATCGCTCAGACCTATGAGAACAAAGAAATTATTGTTATTAACGACGGGTCAACAGATGAAGGCCAAACGTTGGCAATTGCTCGCTCTTATGGGGATCAAACACGGGTAATTGATAAACCTAATGGCGGCGTTGCCACGGCGCTTAATGCGGGTATTGCCGCAATGCAAGGTGAATATTTTTCATGGCTTAGTCATGATGATGTTTATCCAATTGATAAGCTTGAGAAACAAGTCGCCTTTTTACAAACCCTGGAGGATAAAAATACGATCCTTTTTGGTGATTACACAATCATAAATGAAAAAAGCGAGTTCATGGGAAAATCTGATGTATCAGTTTTAGATACAAAGAACATGATGTTTGAACTCTTCGCCTTTCAATACATGCATGGATGTACGTTGCTCGTTCCAAAGAATGTGTTTGACCAGGTGGGAGATTTCCCGACTCATTTGCCAACTACCCAAGATTATGACCTTTGGGTTAGGGCTTCTTTACAATTTCCCTTCGCTTATGTTCCGGGCATTTTTACCCATAGCCGCCAGCACGCAGAGCAAGGAAGTCGTACGCTCACACACAGAAAAGAGCTTATTGGCTGGTACTTAAACCATTTGACAAAAATATCGCCAGAATGGCTTGATGCACGATATGAAAAGGAGGAGATTGAGGCAAAATATAAGATTTTGCTCCAAAAATTCTCAAATTTAGGGCTTTGGCCTGTATTTATACGTGTCTTAAATCAAGCGCAGCGTCATTTATCCTTTCAAAAAACGCTCAATTCTGTATGTTTCCTTATCGTATCACTCATACGATATTACCAAGGATTCCTAAAAGGAGCAGCGATAAAGATGATTCCCCTTAAAATTAAAAACATGCTACGTAAAAACCTGAATGCGCCACAAAAACAATCCGGCCCTTCTAATCTGGATTTTATCCATATTTATAAAAAGAACATATTCGGATCACGTGAATCTATTTCTGGTTCAGGCTCAACAATGAGAGAGACAACTTATATTCGTGAGGTCTTCCCATCTCTTTTTAAAGAGCTTGAGGTCAAGACACTTCTTGATGTGCCCTGTGGGGATTTTAACTGGATGCGTCATGTTGATCTTGAGGGTATACACTATATTGGCGGCGATATTGTCCCGCAGCTTATTGCAGATGATAATGAAAAATATGGAAGTGATACGATCAATTTCCGTCTTATCAATATTATTAAAGATGACCTGCCTAAGGCCGATGTAATTTTATGTCGTGATTGCCTTGTGCATTTGAATTTTGAAGATGGGATGAACGCCATTCGCAACTTTAAGAAAAGCGGATCAAAATATTTATTAAGTACCACTTTCACAGATCGTGATCAAAACGAAGACCTCTTTGGAATTTGGCGGACATTAAATTTACAAAAAGCACCTTATAATCTTCCTAAACCGCTTAAAATCATCAATGAAAAATGTCCGCAAAAAGGCTTTGGTGATAAGTCACTTGGCCTATGGCGCCTTGATGATATAGAAATCTAAAGGGACGTTCTTGATGCGTATTCTCGTCGTTGCAATGGCTAACAGCGTCCATACGACGCGATGGTTAGAACAGTTTGATGAAAACGATGACATACAAATTCTTGTTTTGCCGTCAATGCCATCACGGATTAGTTTTTCGCCAAAATGGAAACGTCTTCCACTTCTTTTGTCCAAATTGTTTAAAGTAAAGCGTGGTGTTTTATGTCAGTTCCCAATATCCAAAGTAAACACCGTAATCAATCTTACTCTCAAAGCGATTTTTAAAGATAAGTGGAAATTTTATTATTTGACCCAAACCATTAAATTTTATAAGCCTGATATTATCCATTCTCTGGAGTTTCAGAGCGCAGGCTATTTGTGCCTGAAGGCCCGTAAGAAAATAGGCGCTAGTTTCCCAACATGGATTGCGACCAATTGGGGCAGTGATATTTATCTTTTCAGGCACTTAAAAGATCACCATGCGACGATTAAAGAAATCCTCTCTCTTGCCGATTTTTATTCGGCGGAATGTCAGCGCGATTACGATATTTCCAGCGAAATCGGCATGCGCGCAAAGCCACTGCCCGTAATACCTAACTCTGGTGGCCTACACCTTAATAAAATTGATGGATTAAGATCTGAAAAAAAGACGAGCCAGCGTGATTTAATAATGGTGAAGGGGTATCAAATGGTTTTTGGCCGCACCCTTAATATTTTAAAATCTCTGGAAGAAGTTATGGATGTTATCAAAGAGAAGAACTATCGCCTTTGTTTTTTTTCTGTAACGGCGGATATCTCTTTATCTATAGAACTCTTTGCTGAAAAATATGCGCTTGATGTTGAAATTATTCCGCTTGAGCAATCGGTCCCGCATGAACAAATATTAGCGCGTCAGGCCAACGCGCGTTGTTATATTGGGGCATCTATCTCTGATGGGATTAGCACGTCTATGCTAGAATCCATGGCGATGGGAGCCTTTCCTATTCAAACCTGTACGTCATGTGCGAATGAGTGGGTAGAGAATGGAATTACTGGCTTTATTCCAGAATGCGATGACATTTCAGGTATGGCTTCAATGATCAAGATAGCTCTAACTAATGATGATTTGGTTGATAAGGCGGCGCAATTAAATTGGGATACAATTTGCAAAAGAGCAGATTACAAAGACATTGCAATCATTGCACACTCTTTTTATCAGACTGCTTATAATCATGAAAAATCAAGACTCTCTAATAAATCTTGAAATGTAACGCACCCAAGCTTGTGTGCATTTTTCTAGTATAAAACTTTTTGATTCTTCATACCCTTTATCACCGTATTCTTTACGTAGGCGAGCATCTTTTATTAATTCTTCCAAAGATTTTGAGAGCGCTTTGGGGCTTCGATCATGAACAAGTATGCCATTTTTACCATCATCAATAATATCCGACGTCCCTGAACAATCTTTAAAGCCAATAACAGGCAATCCATGGCTCATCGCCTCAACAGTAGACAGGCCAAAGCTCTCATATTTTGAAGGCAAAACAAAAACGCCGCCTGTTTGATAAACACCGTCCATATCGTGCGCTATCCCTGGAAGAGAGACTTGCGCGCTCAAACCGTGCTTTGTAATCAGCCTTTCAAGCTCTTTCCTTTCTTCACCTTCGCCATATATCGTGAGCGACCAGTCAGGATATTGGGTGGCAATAATTGAAAAGGCTCTGATTAAAATGGGATAATCTTTATCCTTATTCAGACGGCCCACACTGATAATAGATTTCTTGTTGGTGATATCAGCGCGCGCAAAATTTGAAATAATCGGGTTTGGCAAAAAACGCATTTTCGCTTGCATCGCTTTAGGATACAACTTCCCCACATTTTTTGTGGGCACAGTAATGCCACAAGATAAAAAGCTACAAAGCCATAATAAGATAAACTCAAATCGACGTTTTTTATAATATTGGGGGACAGTATGCTCACTGAGAATAATTTTGACCCCGCCCCCGAGCAGTGCCAAGGATATAGGTACAAACATACTATGCATAAAGGCAACAACCACATCAGGCTGTTCTTTTAAAACGGTGCGCCGCAAATGCCATAAGATTTTAGGGTATTGCCATATCTTTGTTTTTTCGGCGGTGTTGCTTACGCCCAAACAATGACGCTTCACTTGATCCCCTAAAGGGTAAAAGGGGGGACTCAGTTTGTTGTCGAATGTAAGAATATGCACATCCCAGTCTTGACGTGCTTCAGAGAGTGATGTGCTTAAACACGCAGCAAGTCGTTCTGCGCCACCGACAGAATTCACTAATGTTTTTATCGCAAATAAAACTTTCATTTTCGCCTAAGTTTGCCGCAACTACTTATTCACGCTCTTTCAAACAAACTCTATACAAATCATAAAGATTAAAAAATAAGAATGTTTGAAAAAGTGAAAACCTATACAAATCCTTGTTATTCCTTATCTTTTCAGGCTCAACGTTATCTTGTATACTTTGATTCATGCAACTGTACTCACACTGTAGAATATAGTAATATCAATACGTTAGGGGAGGGTCCTCCTCGAATTTTAATATTTTAGTAACCTTTTAGTGTCACACTGGTGTTTGATAGGAGCGAGAATAGCTCTTTTAAAGAAGGATTCTTATGGTAGGTAGCGTCGGCAATATTTTGTCGCCAGCGATTAGCAAACAGCTGGTTGCCTTGCAAAACACAGCAAGGAAAATTGACGCGTCCCAACTCCAGCTTGCAACAGGCAAGCGCGTGACATCTGCTCTAGATAACGCGACAAGCTTTTTCGCCTCTTTTGGTCTCAAAAATCAAGCCAGTGATTTTAACCGTCTTTTGGACGGTCTATCGCAGAGCGTCCGTACGATTCAAGAAACAGATAACGCGCTTCGTGCGCTTGAGAGTATTGTGCGTTTGGCAGAGGCGCAAAGCCAAGAATCCCTCATTGACCTAACGCAGCTTAGTAATGAGCGCGGCGAAGTCAGTGAACTGATTTTGGCGGATAATCCTTTTTTATATTATCAATTGAGTGAAGTGAACGGTGATGTCGTTGCCTTGAATCAGGGAAGTGCGGGCGCGATTATGAACGGCGCCTATCAAGGCGGCACGCGGCAAAACCAAGATAACCTTGTGTTCAGTGAAACGTCTCGCGCTGCGGGTTTTGATGGGGTGAATGACTATATTACCATTCCCAATAACAGCCAGTTTAATTCTGGCCCTGCTGAATACCCCGAGCGTACGGTTGAACTTTTCTTTAATGCTGATAATGCCGAAGGCGGCCGCCAAGTGCTCTTTGAATCTGGTGGCGGCACGAACGGTATGTCTATTTATATTGATAGTGGCCTTTTATACGTATCTGCGCGGGATAATGGCGATTATGGGCCTTTTAACATTAATGCGCCTATTCAATCGGGCGAAACCTATCATGTATCGCTGACCCTTGATGCGCCCAATGGTACATTCACGGGCTATTTGAATGGGGAGGTAATTGGCACGGATGTTGTGACCAAACCGTTGGCGGTTCATGGCGGCGCATCTGCATTGGGTCGTAACCAAGGGGGCGCCTCTTTCCATGATGGCCCCGGACCCACTGGCACAAGCCATTTTGAAGGCCGTATTTCTGAATTTGCGGTTTACAATGACGTCCTTAGCCAAGAACAAATTAAAGCGCGTTATGACGCTGCCTTAACCCAAGAGGTGAAAGCCGCCGAAGCTGCTGTAAAAGAAATACTCGATCAAATTAATGCATTAATTCAAGATTCAAGCTTTCGCGGCGTCAACCTCTTACAAGCGGGGGAGCTAGTGACAGATTTTAACGTGAGCCAATCTTCAAAGCTCATAACTAAGGGCGCAGATTTTTCGACGGAAAAAGCGGATCTTGATACATTGAACTTTAATGGGGCGCGTTACATCAATAGTGATATCGGTAAAATTAACAGTTTTATCAAAGATATACGTGAATTTAGCAGTTCGATCGCAACAGATTTAAGCGTCATTGAAACACGCGAAAATTTCACCCGTAAAACAATAAACACATTGGAAGCGGGCAGTGATGATCTTGTTCTGGCAGATCAAAATCAGGTTGGCGCGGAATTATTGGCCTCACAAGTCAGACAAGCTGTTCAGGTCAATACGCTCTCTTTTGCTGCTAATCAGCAAAATAGCATCGTCAATCTGCTCTTTTCTTAATAAATAGCGCCATAAAGGCGCGTAATCGCCCTTTATCTTCTCAAACACATCATTTTAAGCTATATTTGTACTAATACAGTTGCATTCACGCGTAGCTTCTTATGAATATCAATGGGTTAGGGGCGGATCGTACCCCGATTTTAGTCATTTTGTAACTATTTCCTGACATACTAAAGTATGGGGCAGGCGAGAAAAGCCTGTTTTAAGAAGGATTCTTAATGGTTAGTAACGCTGGAAATATATTAACGCCAGCACTAAACAAACAGCTGGTTGCCTTGCAGAAAACTGCGAGAGGCATCGACACATCCCAATTGCAACTGGCAACTGGCAAGCGTGTTAATGATATTACAGATAACGCACAAAGCTTTTTTGCCTCCTTTTCATTAACATCACAGGCAAGTGATTTTAATCGTCTTCTTGACGGCATATCTCAGAGTATCCGTACTATTCAGCAAGCTGAAAATGGATTGCGCGCTCTCGATCAACTTGTCCGCCGTGCGGATGTAGAGGCGCAGTCCGCGCTCAGTGATATTACAAAGCTCTCTGACATACGCGGGTCAGTGCGTGATCTCATTTTGGCCGATAACCCTGATATGTACTTACAATTAAATGACACAAGCGGCACGACCGCCATAAACTCAGGAACAGTCGGTAATCCCTTGCGCGGCACCTATACAGGCGGCGTATCCCTAGATGCGGGCAGTTTATATTTTAGTGATAGCGCAACCTCGGCGTTTTTTGATGGTGTGAATGATCGCGTCCTACTTCGAAATCGACCAGAGCTTAATACCCGCGGATCAGGCTATCCCGAAAAAACAATAGAGCTTTTCTTTAACGCTGAAGATGTAAATAATGGCCGCCAAGTCCTTTATGAACAAGGTGGCACAAGTAATGCTATATCTATCTACCTTGATAATGGCAGAGTTTATACAACGGTACGTGATGCTGGTGATTTTGGTCCCTTTGATATTAGCGCCAGTGTCGAGTCAGGTAAAAGCTATCATGTTGCTCTGACACTCGATTTTCCAAATAGAACATTTACGGGTTATTTAAACGGTGAAGTTATTGGAACGGGTGAGGTGACACGGGCGCTCTCCGCACATAGTGGAGCCGGTGCCATCGGGCGCAATGAAGGCGGTACTGTTTTTCACGACGGCCCAAATGGCGGTAATGGTGAATATTTCCGTGGCCGAATTTCTGACGTCGCCAGTTATAATGACGTCCTAAGCCAAGAGCAATTACAAGCCCGCGTAGACGCATCTTTAATAAAAGAAACGCGCGCCGCGCAGGAAGCCGTTCAAAAATTATTAGAGCCGATCAATCCACTTTTAGAAGATGCGAACTTTCGCGGCGTCAATCTCTTATCGGGTGATAATCTGCGCACAGATTTTAGTATTGATGGGCAATCAAATCTTATTTCAAAAGGGCGCAATTTTTCATTAGAAGCCGCGGGGATAGGGAGTCTCTATTTTTCAAAACCAAGCAGCTTTAAAGGTAATGTGAACAGCATTTCTAAATTTGCGAGAGACATTCGCGATTACAACAGCTCGCTCGCCTCTGATCTCAATATTATCAAAACACGGCAAAATTTTACGGAAAAAACCATTAACACGCTCAAATCAGGCAGTAATGACTTAACCCTTGCCGATCAAAATGAGGTCGGGGCAGAGCTGCTCTCGCTTCAACTACGCCAAGAAATTCAGGTTAACACACTTTCTTTTGCCGCAACCCAACAACAAAGCCTAGCTGATCTGCTATTTTCTGCACCGGGGGGCACCGCCTAAAGGTCAATAAATACCTCTTTTAAGCCCCAGATAAATAGCCTATAAGAAGCCATTCAACATTTGAAAGGCTTTTTGCTATGACTTTTTCAGCGCGTTTATTGATCGTTTTGTTCTCTGTCTTCCTTATTGCGTGTAATGAAGAAACACAAGCGGGCGCAGATGAAGGTCTTTATGCCCCTAAAGCCCCTGCAAATGCCGCTTTTATCCGTTTTGTGAACGTGAGCGACGCTGCTGTAACCGCTAAGGCTGGCGGTAAGGATTATGGCACAGTCGCGCCTCTTTCTGCCTCAAGCTATTACTTCTTCACAAAAGATAGCGCAGATATTACGGCGGCTGATAAAAAAGTAACGCAGGCGCTGAAAGCAGGTCAATATTACACCGCTATTCTTGGAGATGATCTAAAAATTATCGAAGATACAGCCAATATAAACCCTGCCAAGGCGACTTTGGCTCTATACAATTATTCAGATTCCATTATCACGCTGAAGGCCAAAGAGAACACAGCGACAATTTTCAACGAAGTAGCCTCAGGTGATCACACCGCCCGTGAAATTAATCCAGTTAAAGTTGATCTAACGCTCAATATTACCGGTAATGACACGCCAATGCCAATTGCCCCTATTATTATGGAACGTGAAAATCACTACGGCCTTGTTTATAATGGCGAACAAGCCTTCGTTATCACGGCGATTGTTGATACCACAAAATAAATGGTATTTTCGTCAAACATCTTTCTGTTTGCGTTTTTACCACTTTTTTTAAGTGTTTATTATCTAACTCCAAACCAATACCGTTCTTTGCCGATTTTAATTGGCAGTTACATTTTCTATGCGTGGTGGCGGGTTGATTTCTTGGCGCTATTCTTTGGGGTGACGTTATGGAACTATTTGATTTATAAGCGTATTATCGCCCCTAATACGAACGGCGCACGCTGGATGAAAATAGGGGTGGTGGGAAACCTTGCTGCCCTTGGATTTTTCAAATACTTCAATTTTGGCGTTGATAGCTTTAATCTGCTTCTGAGTGAAATAGGCTTTAGCCCAATTAGCGCCATGCAGGTGATTTTGCCGATTGGAATTTCCTTTTATATCTTTCAGGCGATTAGCTTTCTTATAGATGTGCACCGCAAAGACGCGCCGCATCCCAAGAATTTTTGGGATTTTGCGGCCTTTATCTCCCTTTTTCCGCAGCTCATCGCAGGGCCAATTTTGCGCTACAAAGACGTGGCAGAGCAGTTTCAAGAGCGCACGCACACTTTCGATAAATTCTCCGAAGGCGCTTACCGCTTCATGCTCGGCTTTGCGCAAAAGGTCTTGATCGCCGATAGCGTCGCGCCACTTGTCGATCAAACCTTTGCCCTCGAAAACCCTACATTCCTTGAAAGCTGGATTGGCGCGCTTGCTTATACCATTCAGCTCTATTTTGATTTTATGGGCTATTCGTCGATGGCAATCGGTATTGGCCTAATGATGGGTTTTCGTTTTATTGAAAACTTTAATCACCCTTATATCAGCCGCTCGATTACAGAATTCTGGCGCCGCTGGCATATTAGCCTTTCAAGCTGGCTCAAAGACTACCTCTATATCCCCCTTGGCGGAAACCGCAAAGGGCCGTTACGAACTTACATTAATCTATTTCTCACCATGCTCCTAGGCGGCGCGTGGCATGGGGCGAACTGGACATTTGTGATCTGGGGCGCATGGCACGGCAGCTTGCTCGCGCTGGAACGCCGCATGGGATTTAAGGACGTGAACTGGCCAAAAATTATGATGGCGCCGACACTTCTCGCCGTTATTTTGGGGTGGGTTATGTTCCGCGCCGATACGGTGGGGCAGGCCTTTGGCTTTTATGAGGGGATGATCGGCCTTAACGGCTTTGCCATTAGTGACGCCATGATCTGGCAGTTAAAATATCAGCACTTGGTGTTTTTGGTGCTGGGGTGGTTTATTGTCTTCATTCATCCTAAATTCTTTGAATACCGCCAAGCCATTGAGGGCAGCGCCGCATGGCAAACAATCGGCCATCATAAACCCATTATCGCCTGCAGCGTTATCGGCCTATTTATTTTAGCGGTAACAAAACTCGCCGCAGCAAGCTACTCACCGTTTTTATATTTCCAGTTTTAGTGTGAATTAAAAACTTGATTTTGGACCAGAGGGTATGATTTTTATTAAGCCATTTACGTGCTTTATGAAGTCAGCAAATGAATTATAGACAGCACGTTAAAGCGAATTCGTGAATTGGACCTTCTTTTATTATGTCAACAATATTCAAAGTTTATCATTTAATATCAACTAGATAGGAAGTTTTAAAACCCCTGATATCAGCCCAATTAAGCTCACAAAAACCACTAAAGCAAAGCTATGAAGCAGGAGAGAAGACATGTTTAACATGCGTTGCTCCATCGCCGTCCCTTTGCCAGAGAGCTTGGTTTTTTGACGCGTCCAGCTTTGTTTGTCCAATCGGAAGAAAACATAAGTTTTAATCAGTGAGCCATAAATCTGGTTGTAATAGAGCAAAAACGGATAGCTCCAATGAATTTCGTTTCGTGCACCAAGAAGCATGATCGACATCACCCAACGCGTAAAACCAATCCACACCAGATAAATCGCCAAAAAAGCGATTGAATATTTAATGCATAAAAATGTGACAAATACAGGGCCAGAGAGCGCCGTCCACATCGACATACGCTGATCGAGTAAGCACCACCATGTAAAGAACCCTGTCGTGTGCGGGGGGATATCAAGCGCACGCTCATTCGTACGAAGCATGTTCCCAAACCAACGGCGCATCAGCACAGTAGAGGCTTTCAGGAAGTTTTTATGCGGTGGGTGTTCAACAGTATAAATCTGCACATCAGGCACATAAAGCATAGACCAGCCATTTTTCAAAACCCAATACCAGCTTGATTTATCATCACCTGTTAAAAACCGCAGGCGGCCAAAACGCCAATGCTCCAGATAATCATCTTCAACCTGTTTAATAAAATCAGGATCAGTAATAATTGACCCTCTAAACATTGACATGCGGCCCGTCAGCGTCAAAACGCGCTTTGACAAGCCCATAGAGCTCATGAGCAATTGACGCTGTGCAAAGCGCAGCGAGTGCCACTGGCGAATAATCTTCGAGCCTTTGACTTCACATTCTTCATCGGTCGTGAGCGCGCCAATGTCTGGCATCATTTTAAAAAAGGTCGCTGTCTTTGACACAAGGCCATCTTCAAGCACAGAGTCGCCATCAACAACGGCAACCACGGCGTCACTGGGCGGCATATCGCGCGATATGGCACGAAATCCCTGGGCCAAACCATCACGCTTACCTGTGCCGGGTATACGCACAATCTTTAATTGCACGCGCTCTGGCGGATTGTATTGTTTGAAAAGGGTTTTCACCATCTTCTCATCGGCGGCTTCAACGATGGATGGCACAATAGTACAATCCACGCCGCACCGAATGGCTTCTTCGATCACAGATTTAAAAACGGCGAGGGAGGTATCTGTTTCAATTCGAAAGCTGGTCACAAGGAGGTAAACTTTAGACGGCATCAACTCTTTCGCATAAGCACGCTCTAATTTACGGTGTTTAGGAAAGACCACATTCTTATAAAGAAGCGCACGAATAAAATGCGTCATCCCCCAGCTATAGCGCCAAATCGCAAGTGCACCCACAATAAAGATAAACTGCTTTGACCCACTATCCAGTGCCTGCGCGGGCAACATCATGGCGGCAGCAATAAGGCAAAGTGTATAGATCAAAAAACCCCAAAGCCCCTTCGGGAAAAAGGTTTTTACCTCATCATCGCGGTTAAACGATCCTTTGCCGACTTGCACCGTTTCAGCTAATTCCTTACCAGCAGATTCCATGATATCCTTCTCTGCTCTCAATTGCGGGGTCAATCCGCACCAAATCAAGAACAGGTATTTTTGTATCATCAATAGATTGAATAATCTTTGAGAACTGCTCCCCATTATTACCAATCACATAAATCTCTGATTTTTCTTTAAGCTGCTCTGGCGTTTCCACAAGATTTTTTGAGATATGTGTAATTACATTATTAATATAATTTTGGTTTGCACATTCTACTCGGCTCGCATGGAAGACGTTCGGGTCATAAACGGAAAGGGTAAACCCTGCATCAAGAAGCTGGTTTGCTAATGTCACAAGCGGGCTTTCACGCAAATCATCTGTGCCGGATTTAAAACTCAAACCCATCATCCCAACATGCTTTTTGCCTGACGCTTTGATTTTCTCAAATGCACGTGTCACTTGGTTTTCATTGGCTTCGAGCAAAGCATCAAAAATAGGTGTTTTTAAACCAGTCGATTTGCCCTTTGCACGAATAGCACGCACATCTTTAGGAAGGCATGAGCCACCAAACGCAAACCCCGGCTTCATATAGGCGGTTGAGATGTTGAGTTTTGTATCCATGCAGAAAATATCCATGACTTTGTGTGAGTCTACGCCGCAGTCACTCAGGATGTTACCGATTTCATTGGCAAAGCCAACTTTCATCGCATGCCACGCGTTATCGGCGTATTTCACGCCTTCGGCGACATTAATATCTGTTTTAATGCGCGGTGCTTCGATCCCTTCATAAAGACCCATAATCATATCGGCGCTTTTTTCATCAATACCGCCAACCACAATTTTAGGCGGGTTGTAATAATCATAAATTGCAGTGCTTTCTCGAAGGAATTCTGGGTTATTTCCAAAACCAAAGTCTTTCCCCGCTTTTTTTCCAGAGGCTTTTTCTAAAATAGGCAGGCATAAATCCATCGCTGTTCCCGGAACCATGGTAGAGCGTAAAACAACCGTGTGGTATGCGTCTTTTGTTTTGATTACTTCGCCCATTTCCTGGCAGACATCCTCGATATAAGCCAGATCAAGTGATCCATCTTCGCGGGAGGGTGTGCCCACACAAATAAGAGAGATATCAGATTGAGCAACGGCTTCTTTAATATCAAGCGTTGCCGTTAACATCCCAGAATCCGTATATTTCTTAATCAACGTATCAAGGTCTTTTTCAATAATCGGTGAACGGCCATCGTTGAGGCACTGCACTTTAACAGGGTCCTTATCAACGGCGATCACTGTATGTCCTGTGTCACAAAGACAAGCAGATGTTACGGCGCCAACATATCCAATACCAAATACGCTAATTTTCATGGGTTTACTCTTTCAATAAATTTAATGATGTAGTGATGCCCCTTATTGATCATAATTGCGTCTTAAAAGCAACGAAAACCATTGTTTTAATTACAAAAAAATGATTAATAACGTCATGCAAAGGCATTGATAAAAACATGATTAAAAAACAGAATATATCTGGCGTAATGATGCTTATTTTCAGCATAATATTTGCTATAGGTGCTGTTTTTTCTATTTTTGCAACATCAGGCAGCGTACCTAAACCCACCTTAAACGAATTTCTCAAAGGCAAATGGACAAGCACCTATGAGAAAAAGTTTGATGAAGCGCTCTTTCATTACAGGCAAAGCTTAGATTTCTGGAACGTCGCCAATTTCAAAATGTTTAAAGAGGGTAAAGACGGCGTCATAATCGGTAAAGATGGCTGGCTTTTCACAACTGAAGAATTTGATCGCCCCAAGGGTTTTAACGATAATATAAACGCTAATATTGATTTTATTACCCAAACTTATAAAACTCTCTCTGGGCATAATATTGAGCTCTTTGTCATCCCAATTCCCTCAAAAGCAAGGCTTTTAAGAGAGAAGCTTGAGCGCCAAAAACTCCCTGCTTATAGAAAATCTATCTACGCTGATTTTATATCCTTTTTGAACGCCCAGAATATCCGCCATCTCGATTTGGCTTTCTATATTCAAGACCCTGAACGCTTTTTTCTTAAAACAGACACACATTGGACAGCAGCGGGGGCTGAGCTTACGGCTAAAAACACGGCGCAGCGTTTATTAGATCTCAAGCTTATTGATAAAAAAGGCGATACATTTGAAACAACACTATCCGATCCAAAAACCCATGAAGGGGATTTAATGCGTTATACGGTAAACGGCGAGGCTGCAGCCCGTGTTGGCCTTAATCCTGATACAATACAAATTCCACAAACAATTAGTACAACATTGAATGATGACTTGTTTTCTGACGCGCAACTTGATATTGCCTTGGTCGGAACAAGTTACAGCGCAAACAAAGAATGGAATTTCAACGGATTCCTTAAGCAATATTTGGGCGCAGATGTCCTCAATATGGCCGATGAAGGCTTGGGCCCTTTTGAAACCATGCAAAATTATCTACTAAGTAACACTTATAAAAACACACCCCCGAAATTGGTCATCTGGGAAATCCCAGAACGCTTTTTACCAGTTCATTATGATTTAAATATCTAAAGGAAAATCATGCTTAAAAAACTACCCTTACTCACCGCTTTATTTTTGGTGTCTTTGCCCCTTAATGCAATGGCAGCAACTATTGGCTGCCCTGCATTGGAGGACCCCAAAAACTATAAAGGCAACTCCGATTTTAAAAAAATTATTATGGGTCAAGAGGATTGGGTTTTTAGAACGAAGATTGATTTTTCTGATGACTTTGATTTAAACAGCGCAGGGCGCGAACGCTTTAAACGGTTTAATGATGCGCTGGCAAAACATGATATTGAGCTTGTTCTGGCTCTGGTGCCGACACGTGGCATGATGCATCATGATAAAATTAACTATCCCGAATTTGATTTTGAAAAAGCCAAGGCATCATATCTTGAACTTGCTCAACAAATCGAAGATCAAGGTATTGATGTTGCAACGGCGTTTGATGTGCCCCGCGATGGGGATGGATATTTTTACAAACGCGATCACCACTGGAAATCTGAAGGTGCAAAGCACATGGCAAAAGCCGTAGCTCAGAAAATCAGAGCGATGCCTTTCTACGACGGTTTGGCTAAAACATCTTTTAAAACAGAACCAAACGGCGAGCATAAGCAAAAAGGCACTTTTGAGGAGTTCATCGAAAAGCAATGCGGTCAGGATATCCCTGATGAGACGGTGACCCAATATAAAACATATGCCGAGTCTTCTGATGATCTATTTGGCGATACAAAGCCCGCCGAAATTATTTTGATTGGCACAAGCAATAGTGTGCAAGTAACGGCCAATGCGAACTTTGATGGTTATTTACGCGAGTTCATTGGCGCAGATGTTGAAAACCGCGCAATCTCTGGTGGCGGTATTGATTCATCACTCTTTAAATGGCTTATGGCCCCTGAATTTAAAGCCAATAAACCCAAAGTTTTGATTTGGGAAATCCCAGTCTATCAGGATTTAGATAGTGGATCATTCTACCGTCAGGCCATCCCAACGGCTTATGGATCTTGTAAAGGTAACGATGTTCTCTCCGATACAATCACGGCGGGTAAACAAAATGACTTGTTCAAGGCCGCCTTCAGCAATGATGTATCTGGTGTTAATCACTATGTAGAGTTATTTTTCAATGATTGGACAGAACGTAAATTGCGTTTTAATGTCGAATATAAAGACGGACAGAAAGATTCTCTTAGTATACGCCGTGTCAAAAAATACGCCCCTGACGGTAAATTTTTTATAGAACTTGATCAGGGAATTACAGCGCCGATCAAAAACATATCTCTTTTATTGCCAGAGGAGTATAAGGGAAAAATAGAAGCACGTTTATGCGCGTTTAATCAATAAAACGGATTAATGTCTCACATCAAATAAATAACTCAAGTCACCGCCAAGGCGCGATGATTTGAGGGGTTCATATTTTTTGACCCATTTTTTTAAACTATGTGTCTTGTACCGTTTATAATATGGCGCCATCCACGATAAAGACGCGCTTGTAACAACACCGTCCATATCCTGCGTTTTGCCTGATTTAGCTGTGATATAAGCTTGCTTTGAATCAAGGTCAGTCACCACGCGTTTCACCAGCTTATGGATTGCGCCGTTATTCTCTCCGTATAAATCAACGCCATTTTGCGCCGCTGTTTCCGCCATCATAATAAGCGGAGAGAGCGCAAAGTTGTGATACAAAAAAGCTCTCCCTTGGCGCTCCAACTCCAGGGGCAGCGTCCCATCTTTTTGTATATCGGCAACCCCTTTCTTATATTTCAAAACAGCCCAATTGAAATACTCAGGCTCGTTAACGGCAAATCCCGCCGCCATGACGCCCCACGCCGCCCAATACATATGATTATTATTGCGCGATTTATTGTTTGGATACCGCGCATAATCCGTCATGACTTGATCAGCAAGCGCCTTAATCCAGTCCTCAATCTCTTCTTTATCCGAAGGCGGCATAATAACCGACTGGCTTAACAACGAATACTGCGTTGAAATTGTAGCAAGCGCCCATTTTCTTAAGGCTTCCCCTTGAAAGCTCTCCTCGACGCCGTAAAGGGCGTCCCTTTTTGCCCAATCATGCATCCATGTCAGGGCGCAGAAATTCATGTCGGCGCTTTTGCCTTTGGCAAGATTATTGCTCCAACCGACAATATGTATTTCAAAATCTCGGATATCACTAATCTGTTTTTTATATAGTGTCTGCGCCTGTTCATCGACAATCGAAACCCCTTCGCTACGGTCTGTGTAAATTGAATCAAAAACCATAGATTGCGTTGGCTGTGGCGGCTGCGGACATTGTAAATTTTGAGGGAACCCGCGGCGCGTATCATGCTGAGTATAAGTATAGGGGTTATCAAGATAAACCTTATCCATCGCCATGGTCGCACACCCATTGAGCAAAACAAGACTAGAAGTCAGGCCAGATATAAGATATAAGCTTTTTTTTAACATGATGTATCTATAAACCAGTTTTATGGTTTAAAAAAGACACAACAAAACGGGTTGGCCTAAAATGTCTAAGCTCCTTAAATCTCTTGCGTTTTTATTTGGTATCGCGCTGTTGATTGCGGGTCTTTATCATATCTGGACCTACCAAGGTCACTTTGTTGATACTGTCACCCAAACGCCAATTACTATGGATCACAATCAATATAAAATTACCCCCCTTAAGGCCGATGAGAGCAAACGTATCCCACCACCCAGTCTTCCTGATATATCCGCCTTTACAATAGAAAACATGAAGGCAGAACTGCCTGAAGTTGCTCCTCTTAAAGCAGGAACAATGGTTCTGAACAAAGGCTTTGTATTTGTTCGTGCCGAGCTAGACCAATTTGGTCAAATGCAAAATATTATCGACCCTTTGTCAATAGTGATTGAGGAGGGCGTATATAACCTAAGCTCATTGACAAATGCTATTAATGATCCGCGTCTTCTTAAACAAATTGACGAAAAAACTTATGTGCTTCATGTCCCTTTATCCGTCAATAAAGGGTCTTCTTTGATAATCAGCGATAATCAAAAGCTTTTTATGAGTGTGAACACAGGGGGCATTATATCGAATTTTGGTAATATCTATGTTATTGAATCCTCTATTTTGGGTTGGAATACAGAAACAGATCAACCTGCATTATACGAAGCAGAAGATAAATTTCGCCCTTATATGGTTTCTTGGTGCGGATCAAACTTAAATATTGCAGGCTCAAAAATCGCACATATGGGGTATAACAGCTCTAAGGCTTATGGTCTGACATATACGTCATGTACGGATACACTTTACCGCGAAGAACTACCAGATGTTACAGGCGGCACAGGCACGATCATTGATAATCATTTCTCTGACATGTATTTTGCTTTTTATAGTTATGAGGCAAATGATATTGCCATCATACGCAATATCTATGAAGACAATATCGTTTACGGCATTGACCCGCATGACCGCTCGGAAAACCTAATTATTGCCTATAACGAGACCCGCCGCACAAAAGAAAAACATGGCATCATTATCTCGCGTGAGGTCAATAACAGCTATATTTTTAACAACCTAAGCGAAGACAATAACGGCTCTGGTATTATGATTGACCGCAGCAGTCGCAATAACATTATTGCCTATAACACCGCGCAAAATAACAAGGGGGATGGGCTTACTTTTTATGAAAGCCCTGATAATCTCTCATATCAGAATACACTTGTGAACAACGAAAACTCTGGCCTACGTATCCGTAACAGCTGGAACATAATATCATATAGAGATATCCTAAATTATAATGATAAGGCAGGCGTGCGTTTATACACGGCAGACCTGATGGAAAATGAGGGTACAAAACATCGTGATCCTGAGTATGATCCCTTTACTGAAAATGCTGAATTAAAATTATATTATCCTGAAATGGTTGGAAATATTAACGCGCATTTTAAAATGACAGATGTTGACCATGTGGAACTGATATCACCAACATTCTACAAATCACCAAGCCAGATGTTCTTGGGCGATTTTAGAGATATGAATGGAAAATATATTGATCTATTGGCGATACCAGATCAGGGCATTGATATCAAAAAGCAGAAAAAAGAAGGTCTCTAAAACCCAATTCTAAATTCCGCTGTGCCGCGATAGGCGCGCTCGTCTTCGCCATTACCATAGGCATCCCCAGCTTCAAACGCACCGAAGCGAAAACGCAGTGCGCTGTTGTTAAGGAAATCTGTATCAAAATCAATTTCTTCGCCCAATCGGATATTAATACCCAGATCAATCTCTTGGCCTAAATATTGATCTGTACCGTTTGTCGGTGCGCTTATACTTGATGAGCGTAAAGATGTTTGTTCCTGGGCGAGCCAGTAACGGTAATAATTCACGTGCAAATCGCTATGGCTATAAAGGGGGAAACTCACCCCTGTGTTCAAAACATGAATATTGGATAGCTCAGGTCTGAACACTTCGCCATAGTTGCGCTGCGTATCGGTGGTGAAGGCTGAATCAAAAATACTGGTGTTACCATGAAGGTCCGTCTGCCTAAAGGCGCCGTTTGTACCCGTCCCATCATCATCACCAGAGCCATAAGCATAGCCCAATTTAAATACAGGGCGAAGCGGGGCGTTCAAGGCAATATTCACTTCTCCATCCACCGCCCATCCAAAAACATTGCGGTCCATATTGGCCGTTACGGTGCGGTTGGTTGATCCTGCAATGCCTGCACTGCTTGTCACCGTTTCTTCACCAATAACGGTGAGCGCATCGGCGCGGTATTTAATATTGCTTATTCCCTTTTGCTCTGGGGCAGGGATGACCCCTTTGGCACGAATGCCCGCCCAAGTCAGATTGAAATCTTCATCATCACGATCATTGCCATCAATCGTTGCGCCAATATTCTCTGTCCCTGAATAATCGTTTTCATATAAAAAACGCGCTGACAGGCTAAAATCTTTATGCAAATACCGCTCTACCTCGCCTAATAAACGCAGGCGGTCTTTTTCGTCTTCTTCAAAATCACTATCTTTGCCGACGCGGTAATTGCTGAAATTATTGGCAAGCGCCAAAAACCCATTGGTCATGGTTGTGTCCATAGAAAGCCGTATCGCATCCGTGTCGCGATTCCACAAAATTGTGCGGTCCTCGCGAAAACGCTGGCGTCCCACTTTTAAGGAAAGGGAAGGGGTGTTGAAGATATTGTCAAATTCAACCCAGGCGCGGCGCATTTCAAGAAAGGCATCATCGCGCTCATCTTCGTCATCATCTGTGTTTGATGACGCTTCTCCCGTACTTCCAAAACCACGAAATTCTGTGTACGTCGTGATATTTTCCGTAGAGTAAAAGAAAATGCCAAGGCGGCTATCTATAATATTAGAGGATTCAAAATCAGTATCACGCTGTCCAAGGTCAAAATTTTCTTCGGCGGTATATTGTGTCAAAACCGTGCCGCGTACGCGATATTTTTTGCGGTGCTCTATAGGAGGCTCAGATACTTTTTCTTCCTGGGCGATAGGCTGTAGTAAAACAGGTTTAATCCCTGCGATTTTTTCAACCTTTTCCCCTGCGCGTTCATATCCTTTTTGATGCGCGAGCGTAAAGTAGTTCAGCGCTTCGGTTTCTTCTTTTTGTTTTTCAAAAATGCGCCCAATCATATAATCAGCGCGTGTGTGTCCTCCCGCAGAGGCAAGGCGATACCATTTAATAGCCTGCGTTGGGTTTGGCTCAAAACCTATGCCGCGTTCATACATTTGACCAATCTCAAACATCGCGCGTTCATTGCCGCTATCGGCTTCTTTTGACAAAAACTTATAGGCTTCTTCAGGGTCACTCTCAATGCCGCCGCGGCCTTGGGCAAGAGCGCGTCCATAATCAAAATTCGCATCATCATATCCCGCATTCGCCAAGGCACGCCAATGAGCCACTGCCGTGGCATAATCATCAGATTTAGCGGCCTGTCTTGCTGTATTAAAATCAGGAAAGAGCGGGTCTGAATTTGTTGAAGCACATACCGCCGAAAAGCTTACTGAACTTAAAAGTCCGGCGAGGAGAATAGTTTTTGCGGTATGATGGGTCATGCGATCAACTTATTCTTTATGCGGCGGCGCGTCCATAGACGTCATCAAAGCGGACAATATCGTCCTCACCTAAATAATCGCCAGATTGCAGCTCTATATAACGAAGGGGCTTATTGGTCGGGTTTTCAATACGGTGCACTATCTTGGCAGGAATAAAGAAACTCTCTTGCGCTTTAACAGTATGAAATTCGTCTTCAAGGCGAATGCGCGCTGTTCCCTCTAATACTGTCACCAGTTCAGAGCGATGGCGGTGCATCTGGAGGCTCATCATTTGTTTAGGGTCAATAGTCGTTTCCTTGATTTTATAACCACCCCCATGTGACACAACGCGGAAATTACCCCATGGCCGGCGCTCTGCCGTAGGGTCAATCGTTTCGGGCGCGTTTTCTTTTTTAAGCGCCGTAACAAGCGTCTTCATCGACATGCTGTCTGTTTTATCTGCAATAAGAATAGAATCGCCATTTTCAATGATCGCAAGGTTTTGAACACCAATCGTTGCAACCAACATTGAAGAAGAACGGATAAGGCAGTCTTTTGTGTTCACTGCTGCAACGCGTCCTTCGAGAACGTTTCCATCCTTATTTTTTTCTTTAATCTCCCATACGCTCTCCCATGTCCCAACATCGGACCAACCAATGTTGCAAGGAATAACTGCTGCCTTATCTGTCTTTTCCATGATGGCGATATCAAAAGGCATGGAGGGCAGGTTCGCATAAACATCAGGGTGAATAGTTTTGGATCCCAGTAAGCGGCCATATGAATTACGAATAGGATCCATAATAGCAGGGCAAAGTTTATCATAGCTATCCATGATGGTTTTTACTGAAAAAACGAACATACCGCTGTTCCATAAAAACGCGCCGCTTTTCATATATTGCTGGGCTGTTTCTAAGTCAGGTTTTTCAACAAATTGGTCAATATGGCAGGTGCGCCCCTCGGCATTAATTGGATCACCGATGCGGATATAGCCATATCCTGTTTCGGCACGATCAGGCTGCATGCCAAATGTTACAAGATACCCTTGTTTGGCGGCCTCTACGGCCTCCATAAGGGCGGATTTTAACGCGCCCATATCTTTAACAAAGTGATCCGCTGGTAAAATCCACAAGATTGCATCATCGCCAAAGTTTTTTGTGCGTGCATTGCCGCATAAGCAATTGCCGGCGCTGTATTGCGCGCCATAGGCTCGGCCAGAAGGTGATTAACCGCATCAGGTTCAAAATCAGCATATTGAAACAGGGTTTGTTTCTTAATGTTGTCGCCTGTTACCGTAATCACTTGCTCTGACTTGGCGTTTGAGCATTTCAGTGCGCGATCAATTGTATGTTGAAGCAGAGGTATTTCATCATAAATAGGCATAAACTGTTTTGGTGAGTTTTCACGGCTTAAAGGCCATAGGCGCGTGCCCGATCCACCGCATAAAATAACGGGGATGATTTGAGGCATATTGTTTTTGTCTGCTTTAATCATAGAAACCTCCTAAAGGCTTTACATTCTTACAGATGAAACTCAACAAAGGCAGGGCGATCCATATTATCGGCAGATAAAGGTTTACTCGGTTTAATTGTAATTAAGCTCTGTGGTTGTTCACCAATAAGGGCGACATTAGTACCTGCCTTCATATCGATCACTTTACCTTCAATTTCTATGCCAGCGCCTGCGATACGGACAATAGCGCTTGTACCAATCTTAATTTTTGATGCGTCTGCCATCGGGACAAAGCTTTCAATCATGACATTGGATTGACGCGGAATAAGCGTGAAAAGCGAAGATCCTTCGGCAAAATAACCATTTTCAATGGCTGTTGATTCACGGATAAAGCAATCGCAAGGACTAACAACTCTAACAGAAACACCAGAGGCGGCATTTGTGATTGTGCCAATTGTTGCCCCTTTATCAACAGTGCCCGCGCCCGCAGCAATAAGGGGTGTATACACACCAGAAGCAGGGGCAAGAACACTCATTGTTTGGGCGTTGACTTGGCTGTTGGCTGATTTAATAACCAACATATTATCCAAAATATTATTAAAGATGAAAAAGCCAAGGCCAACAGTCGCCAAGGCAAGCAAGGTGTAAATACCGTATTGTTTTAATTTTGCACCTTTTGAGCTTTCAGCGCCTGCGCCGTGTTTACGGACATTCACAAAGTTTTCGCGTGAGACAACGTTTAAGATTTCACTAGCGCTCACAATATCACCCGCCATGAATGATTTAATGACGTGGTTTAAAATAGAGACCTGATTTTGGTTTACATCAATAAAACGACAGCCTGTGAGCTTGTTTTTCTTATCAACATGGATTGCTTCTGCTTTTAATTTGATATCAAGCGCAAAATCCATAAAAGGCAGAACCAATTCAAACTCAAGCGTTTCCCCTTTTTTAGGCGCAGGATCAAGACCAAAAATGCCAAGGCCACCTGAGGAGAGGTCTTTAATGCTGTAACGTATATTGCTCATTTGAATTTGCGCTGGCATCTGAAGGCGCACAAACTGGCGCTGCGCTTCTGATTCATGAACGATTTGGTCTGTTAGTTGGTTAGTTTGCCCCACGATATTTAATCCTTCGCTAATTATCTTTTTATGACGATTTAGATATAGTGAATTACAAAATAAAGCAAGCACTAGCATGCTATAAACGCTTAATATTAAAGGATTAATTTACCTTCACCATCCGCACCGCTTTAATCACAACGTGAGAGTTTGATGTGACGCCCAAACTGTTCATTTGTGCCCAAACGATGGGGTCAATTGTTGTGTCGGATGAGGAAATTGTGAAAATCGGCGTTCGTAAGTGTAACGTTCCCGAAAATCCAAGAGGCCAAGCATTCACATCATAAGGTGACATTGCTTTATATGACCCGCTGGCGTTTAAAGTGGGTTCTAGGCAGGCTGCTGTTCTGACGTTCGCACTAGAGAGTATTTTAATTTCTGCCTCCATGTAATAGTCATCTCCCAGGGCAAATCCTGATGTAATATCAGTGGCTTGAAGTTCCCATAAATCAAAACTACGGCTATTGGTATAACTGACATGAATAAATTGATGGCCTTCGGGCGTTTTTGTCACTGTCCCATTCAGGCCGGAATAACTGTAAAAGCGCCAATTATCGGCAACTTGGGCTGATGTAAGCGGGCTTGATTCACTGCCGCCAGTGCCAGACAGGTCACTGTTTAAACCAAGGGCGCAGATACTCATGTCAGGAATAGCATTTGTACCAAAAACATTATCAAGCGCGTCTTTCATGTCGAGTGCTATTTGATACGCGCCAGCAGGGGTTGGGTGAAGATATTTTCCGCCCTCATCATCAAATAAATAGGTATCCGGATTATCCCCTGTGCTGGTCATGTTGTCATAAATATTGACGGGTGTAACGCCGCTAACGTTCAGGCTCATAATGTAGCTGCGTAAATTATTTGATAAGGTTTGTTGAGCGGTGGTTAGCCCATTTCCGTTATCTTGCGTGCGGGGCAAGGGCGTGCCGATGACCATTTTCGCACCTAATGTCCCTGTGACATAAGCGATAATCGCATCCAGATCTGCGATGAGATCAGCGTAAGAACGAGATCCCGTAATGTCATTTGCAAACGGAATATAAAATACTAGATCAGGCGCAGGGCTTAGGGCGGCGAGATCTGTTATGTTTGAAAGTGTTGATGCAATTGCTTGGCCTGATGCACCCAAGTTATAGGAAGGGTCATAATAATAACGTTGCCCCGTTAGGGCGTTGAGCCATGTCATGTAGCCTTGAGAGGTAAATTCTTGCTTATTTGATGAATCATTTTGCGAAGTGATGCTATCGCCAATCAAGGCAACGGTTTTAAGGGCGCTATCGATTGACGCAATAGGCGAAAGTTGTGAGGATGTGTTGGTTGCCGCGCATGTCAAGCCGCGGCCAAGGCTGTGAAGCATGGCAGTCTCCTGAAAGTATGATGAAAGAGGGAATTTAGACGCATTTATGGCGTTTATGAATATATTCCTATCACGATATAGTGATGATGTCAAGCTATTGCGGTTTTTTGTGAATCCCTTATATCTGTAGGGGTAATATTAATTTGATCGTTAAATAAGGATGATTATGTCGCAAGCAGCCGCCAAACCCGCAGAAAATAAAAACGAAAAAGATATGAAAGATATCGTTGCGCTATGTAAGCGCCGCGGGTTTATCTTTCAGGCCTCTGATATTTACGGCGGGATTAATGGATTTTGGGATTATGGCCCGCTGGGGACTGAGCTTAAGAATAATCTGCGTGATTATTGGTGGAAGAAGATGGTCACAACCCCGCCCGTTGGCCCCGACGGACACCCTGTGCAGATTGTTGGGCTCGATAGTGCGATTATACAAAATCCTGCCGTATGGGTTGCCTCGGGTCATGTTGGCGGCTTTTCCGACCCTATGGTGGATTGCAGAGAGACGAAGAAGAGATATCGCGCGGATCATTTGATTGTTCTCATACCAAATGACGATACTCCATGGATAACTTCTATTGCGGATGATGAAGAATTTCTGAATGCTCGTTTGAAAAAAGCCGCTAAAGGTAAATCTATCAATGATTATAAACAAAAGAGTTTAATTGACGTTGATCTTTCAGATTATCCTAAAATTTTAGCTCCAGATGCTAAAGATAAAGGAACGCTGACTGAACCTAAAGAATTCAATCTCTTATTCGAAACAGGAATTGGGGCATCTGAAGCTGATAAAACAACCGCCTATCTGCGCGGGGAAACGGCGCAGGGGATTTTTATTAATTATAAAAACGTGGTCGACAGCTCACGCGTGAAAATGCCCTTTGGTATCGCGCAGGTGGGTAAGGCATTCCGTAATGAGGTCAACCCGCGTAACTTTATTTTCCGCTCACGTGAGTTTGAACAAATGGAAATGGAATGGTTCTGCCATCCTGAGGATGCGCCGACATGGTTTGAATTTTGGAAGTCTGAACGTAAAAAATTCTGGGAGTCTATTGGCCTGAGCAGTGAGAATATTCTTATGCGTGACCACGCCGCGGATGAGCTAGTATTCTATTCAAAGGGCACCTGCGATATTGAGTATAAATATCCCTTTACCGATCCTGATTTTGGGGAGCTGGAGGGGATTGCCAATCGCGGTGATTACGACCTAACGCAGCACCAAGAGCATTCAAAAACTAAGCTGGAATATCTAGACCCAGAGCGTAATAACGAAAAATATTTGCCTCACGTTATTGAACCTGCCGCTGGATTAACGCGCGGTGTTCTTGCGCTTATATGTGAAGCATACACGCCTGATCCAAATCGCCCGAGCGGTGTGTTTTTAAACTTTGATCCGAAAATGGCACCAAAAAAGGCCGCAATTTTACCACTCATGGCTAAAGATGGTCATCCTGAAGTTGCCGAAAAACTCTATATGGAACTGCGTGAGGAGTTCGCCGTCGATTTGGATATTAAGCAAAATATCGGCAAGCGTTACGCCCGCCAAGATGAGATCGGCACGCCTTACTGTTTCACTATTGATGGACAAACATTAGAAGATGGCACAGTGACAGCGCGTGAGCGTAACACCATGGCGCAAGAGCGTATTGCCCTCGATAGTGTTGCCGCATATTTGCGTGAAAAGCTTAGATAAAACAAAGCTTTAAATCTTTATTTCCCTTATTTTAACATTTTATTGTTAAAATAAGGGATGGCTCGAAAAAGACGTAAATCTATTCGTAAGTACCGTACAAAAAATCAAAAAGCCGCCCTCGCTGCGGCTCTTTTCGGTGGCGTTTTTACAATGATTATTGTGATGATATATTATTCGGCGAGTATGCCGTTATTTCATTCAAAACAACAATCAACACATCAGGATGTTTTACTCTCTGAGGCTTATGCGCGTATAAATAAGTAGGTTTATTGTTCCAAAATTTCAATCAAACCAAATCCCATGATCGTATAGAACGATACATGTCGTCCGCCAAACAAGATGGCAGGTTTAGGCGACGATACGGGGATGACGCGTAACTCTCTTGCCTCAATTGCCGCAAGGCTTTTTTCTAAATCATCGGTTTCATAACAAGTGTGATAAATAAGTTCGTTGTATTTTTTAAGAATATTATCAAGCGGCCCTTCTTCCTCACCTTTGGTGATCAGTTCAACAGCAGGTTTTTTCGCGGCGGTGCACAGGCGCAAATTTACTTTTTGCTCTGGGTCATAAAAGCGCATGCCTTCGTCATAGCCAAGGCCTGTTAGAAACTTGAGAGCTTCTTCTTCTTTTTTGAGCGCAAGGCCCATGTGATGAAAAGTAAGGCCAAATTCGTTCATTATACTTTTTCTAAAACATAGGCGACGTTAATGGAAAGCTCTGCTGCTTGGGATTCTTCTAATGTTTTGCCCTCATAGGGTAAACGCAACGGTGTCTTGATTTTAAGCCCAGTGCCTTCAATCATTTTTTCTAACTCATCGGTTGAGCGCCATAAAAAGATATGATCAACTGCAGGGGCGTTAATGCAAGTCGTGACATAAATATAGGCATCATCTTTAGCAAGCTCGGCAATACGTTTCAAAAAAACATCGGGTTGTTCGACATGCTCTAAAACTTCACCCATGATAATGGCATCATACGTGCCAGCTTCGAGTTCTTTGGCCTCAAGGAAGTCCATCAAACGAAGCTCATACTTGTCTTTAAATTCGGGTTTGAAATGCTCTAAGATTGCGCCAGTTTGTTCAATACTGGCGGGGGAGATATCAATCCCCAGAAAATGATCAAATGACCCTAGCTCCATGGCCTTCATCAGGTAATACCCATGTCCAGGGCCGATATCCAAATACTTACCGCCGCGATCACGCGGGGCTGTCTCAACAAATAAACGACCCATGTCCAAATGGTTTGGCCAAAGGAATGAAGTGATAGCGAGGCCATACATATATTTGTTCATGTAATCCTTGTCGTCGTATACGTGTCCCGCGACATCGGCGTAAGATTTATGGCGGTATTCTTTATGCTTCATAAAATAAAGCTGCTCGCGGAAGGTATCGCCAACAATCGTTAAATATGAATCGGCCATATAGGGCAGGTTTTGCCCCTTGCTCTGACAAAATTCGAGGTAGCGGTCAAGGATATCAATTTCTTCATCTGTGACATGATCTAGTGCCTTCGTGATGAAGCTTTTATGCATCGGGTTTTCATCAAGGATAATATCAATCAGTGTTGATACATTATCTGGTAATGTTTTTTGTGTGAGGTCTGCGGCAGAAGTCATACGGGCATCTTTCTTGTGTTAAAAGCCTTGGTAGATAAATGGTATTTCAATCGCGCTAGCGAGTGCGGCGGCTATGATTGTAACGGCAAAGAATAGCCCTGTCAGCATTTCTAATAAGTATTTATTCATTGTTTGCCCTGTAATTGGTTGAGTTCGCGCGTAATATAGGCTGGTAAGTCGCCGCTATCGCTTAAATGGAGATAATCTGTGAAGGTGAGAGTGGTTACAATATCATTAGGGATTGATAAAAAGCGGATATTATCGGCCTTATTTTGATTTGCGATTATGTTGATTTGATCGATCACGCTTTGTAACGCAACGCGCGCCTCTGTACGCTCTAACTCTGGCGAGGTAGGGGCAATATATATGAGTGTTGGGATGTTGCTTTGTTTTATATGGCTAAACAAATTATGCAGGATTTTTTGCCCCCAAACACTCTCGGAGATATTGTTTTGTGCCATCGCTTTAATTTGCCATTGTTTTGCATCAAAGGCGGTGAAATCAGTTTTGGTTTCATATCGTTGTGATATCCAAAATAAAAGCGGTTGATCATAAGAGAGTGTCTTGGCTTTCTTTTCTTGTGCCGCCTTCGGTATAGCAGGTTTGTCAGGTTGTGCGAGTTTGAGGAAGTCATAGCCATTAGCAATAACAGTGTGATGCCGTCCAACTGCACCCCAAAGCATATTTCCGGGCGAAGCAAGAAGAGGAATAAACGGCCAATCGGTTTGGTTCATCCATAAAGACACGCCGCTATTCATCATATTTGTTTTGAAGAAAGCCGATTTATCATTCATCACCCAAAACGGGTTTATGACGACAATCATGGCTTTAGGGCGGCGTTTAATGGCATCAAGAGTCATTGTGTAGCTATCCAGTAGACGGCTTGCCATCTTGATAGATACAGCGCCTTCAGGCGGAAGAAAGCCATAAGAGCCGTTATTTATAATAGCAAGTGATGATCCACCAACCCAAATAAGACTGTCTGATAAATCTTTCTTATCAAGGCGCATATACCGTGGATCTGATGGCGTGCTGGCTAGCGGCGTTAAGTTTTGCGCTGTCATTTCTTTTGTGAAGGGAAGTTGTGGGGGCATCTTGGGTGCTACAAAATGGGCAATTACTAAAAAAATAAATGTCCATAAGATGATGCGGATGATGCTTGCTCGATTAGGGGTAAGGAAAAACGGCGTAGCGAATTTTTCTAACCATTTTAAATCATGGGGTGCATTTAAATTCATGATCTACAACCCCACCAGTGACAAATAAAACGCAGCTGCTTTTTCCAGTGGCATGACAAGAAGGGGGAAGCTGAGGGCAACAAAAAGATATGTTCCTAAAATCTTCCCCCAATTTATAATTGAATGAGCCTCAGTAACTTTGCCGCGCTTATCGCTGTGATAACGATGTATTATAAGGCCTATGCCATGATAGAGCGCAAATAAAACCATGCCCCATGAAATATCATGCCAGAGCGCAATGACAAAAATTGTACCGAGTGTTGCAATATATTGTGTTTTTTTTCGGTATCCACCAAGGGGGATAAAGGCGTTGCGTTGGGCAAAGCGCGACAGGCTCATGTGCCAGTTGTTCCAAAAATCCGCAATGTTGCGGCGAAAATAAGGGAAGCAGAAATTTTCTTTGAGGCGATAGCCATAAAGCTGCGCCGACCCAATTGCAAGGTCTGAAAAACCAGAAAAGTTTAGATAAAAGAACCATGTGTAAATAAATAAGAAAGCCCAAATTTTGAGCGTAGGCGCGGTGTCATAAGTTTGAAAAATAACAGCGCTTTTTTGTAAAATGGCGGCGAGCAATAGCACCTTAATAAGACCAAAGCTGATACGCATGAACCCTTCATACAGATCATTGGCATCAACACGTTTATGGTTTTGAATTTCTTCATATTCAATAATCGGGCCAACGACCTGAACGGGCGGAAAAAAACCATAAAAGAAAATCTTGTTAAGAGGCATTGCATCGAATTTGCCAAGCCATGTTTTTATGAGTAAATCAGCGCCCCTAAAAGTCGCAAAAGATAGGCCGATTGGTATAATGATGGCGCGGGCTAAATCTACCTTCCACAATGTATCAGACATCATCTTGATACCTTCATTGGTAAGGAGATTAAAAAGCGTGGTGAAATCTTCATACGCCAATTTCCAGCCGATCATGGGTGCAAGCATAAGAATGAGGCATAGCCAAAAAACGGGTGTATTAAATTTATGCTCATTTGTTCGCGCAACAATCTGTTGCAAGATGAATGTGACCGACCAGAAAACAAGATAAAAAAGAACAAGGCGCGGCGCGATAAAATAAAGTAAATACGCTCCAGATAACGTCATTACTGTTTCACGAAAAAAAGCATTTTTTATAAAATGAAGAAGAGAAACAAGCACGAGGGATAGGGCCAGTAGATCAATAAAAAATGACGCGCTGTTTATTTCGGCAAACATCTAAACCGCCAGTTTTAATGTGATTGTGACCTCATCAGGGGCAGGCTTGATGTCTTCGATATTACAAAACCACTCATCGGCATTGGCGATGAAGTTGTGATCAGGGTAGAGCGTTCGGACAAGGGCATTTTTAGGTGTTTCGATATAACGCCCTTTAAGGATTTTAGCGCCCTTTGTCTCCACAGCCTGTGCAATTTTATTCAAGAACGATGTTTCCGCACCACGCCCCAAGACACGGCAGCTCATCATCAGGCTATCAATATGCCATGTGACAGGAGTTTCTTTTTGGACTATGGCAACGCCAACAAGGCCATATTCACCAAAGCGGTCTTTGATCGTCATGCCCATAACAAGCGTATTCTCATCACGGCTTAACATTTCAACCTCATCTTGCGTGCGGCGGATTGTGGTGAGGTTGAATTGATTTGTTTTGTTAATAAGCTGCGTGATGCGTCCTATATGGTGCGGTTCTGCTTCAAAAATATCAATCTCAAGGCCGAGAGATTTTCTAAATTCTTCTTCGGATAGCCCTGCGCTTTGAATTTTGCGTTTGCTTTCAGCCATCATCATATCGGCGCGTTTTTTATCCTCGGCTGAGAGTTCCGCAATATCAAACAAGCCTGTATTGGTAAGCAGGGCAGGTAAATCGGCAAGTTCTTCGGGCACTAAAAAACAGTCCACCATAGGCAGACGCTCCCGCACTTCAGCGATTTCTTTGGGGTTGTCGTCTACAAAGACGCACGCATCAACGCCAATGTTTAAGTCATCTGCTATCGCCTGAATACTCTGAGCTTTAGATTCCCAATGCACCTGCCAGCAGGAGATGTGATCGCGTTTCAGAGCCATGGCGTCATGTTTATCAAAGACCTCAAAGACATCGGCTTCGTTATTTTTGCTGGCGATGGCAAGAAATAATCCTTTGCTGCGTAAATGTAGACAATATTTTTGAAAATCGAGATAGGCTTTTCCTGGAAAATCTTGGCCAATTTGAATGCCGCCAAGGCCATCTTCACCGATTATACCGCCCCATAATGTGTTATCACAATCAAGGACAATGCATTTTTTCGCCGCAATAGTTTGCGCGGCAATGATACGGGTGATTTGGGTCGAGGCTGTTTTCCAAAAGGATAAGGCATAAGGTTGTTTGTACAAATACCAGCTTCGCGCATCATGTGAAACGTCATGCCCTGCAGCATTTAAAAGCCCAGCAATATTAAGTGTTTTTATGCCATGTATATTTTTAATGCCCTCAGCCCACCGTGAGAAATAAGACTGATATAGCGCCAAACCTGTTTCAGGCTGTTCTAAATCGCCAGCATGAAATTCTGGAATAGACGGGTAGGGTGGATTGGAAACAATCAATGTGCCTGTGTAATTGTCACGCAAAGTCTTTATGCTTTGCAACAACTCATCAATGTCTTGGACACATTGCTCGGCGTTCATGGGATCGGGGGTGATGTCCTCAATGCGCCAAAGAATGACCAGGATATCTGTTTTTGTGCCTAAGATGGGCTCTGGGTTCATGCCTAATTGGATAAGCTGATTATAGTGTGCGACTGCAAAATCAGGTTTTTCAAAACCTTTTGCCATTAAATCTTTGGAAAGCAGGCGGGTGAGGGGATCAACAGTAAAGGATCCAGCAAGGCCTATGGTGTAGGCGCGTGCCATGGTTTAGACCTCAATGCCTTTATCTTTGAGCGCTTTACGGGCTAGGCCAATGCTAGACATTTTCATGATTTCTTTAGTTGAAAGCTGACATTTGAACGTGTCTTCAATCGCGGCCACAAGGTGCATGGCGGCAAGGCTATCCCATGCGCCGACGCTTTCTGGTGTGCTGTCATCATTAAGAGTTTCGGCGTTGACCTCTAAAACATCGGCAAAAAGATCAATTAACGGGTCTGACATGTGTTTTCCTTTTAGAATCAAATATGATAAGAAACTATAAACCAACAAAGAGCGGATTAAAATGAGCGAACATCAAATAATCGACCCATCCCCAGATGTCACAAAAATTACATTATTAGGGAAATTAAAGGGTTTTTTCCTCGCAGGTATATTGGTGACGGCTCCTATTAGTATTACGGTTTATGTCACATGGGGGTTTTTGAATTTTTTGGACAGTAAAATTACGCCGCTTATTCCTGCGGCGTATAATCCAAATACATATCTGCCTTTTTCCATGCCGGGTCTGGGGCTTCTAATTGCTGTTATCTTTTTTATCAGTGTTGGCTTTATAACCCGAAATTTTTTGGGTCGTTTGCTGGTTCGTGTTTCAGAATACATCGTAGAGCGCCTTCCGGTAATCAGCACAATTTATGGCGCGGTCAAACAGATTTTTGAAACGGTGATGGCGTCGCAATCTGATGCTTTCAAAGAAGTGGTGATGTTTGAATATCCACGTAAAGGATTGTGGGTTATGGGCTTTGTTACAGGGCAAACCAAAGGCGAAGTGCAAGCCTTAACGTCTTCTGAAGTGGTGAATGTCTTTTTGCCGACAACACCAAACCCAACATCTGGTTTTTTGCTTTTTGTCCCTAAAAAAGATCTCACTTTTATGAAGATGGGTGTTGAAGAAGGGATCAAGATGATTGTCTCGGGCGGTATTATTACGCCGCCAGAGCCTGAACCAGAAGACATTTTGAAAAAGAAAAAACTGAAGAAGAAGTAAGTATAATTAAAGGGCTTATGATGTGACGCTTTATCATGGCGTGACACTTGATGGTGTTGGGCGAGAAGGCGATAATGGGCGCAGGCACCCAACGATTGAAGACGGTGTGATGATTGGCGCAGGCGCGCAAATACTTGGCGGTATTACAATTGGCGAGCACGCAAAGATTGGGGCGAATTCTGTTGTGACATCAAATATACCTGCGAACGTAACTGCACTTGGTATTCCTGCTCGTGTCGTCGGCGGTGATAATAAAGCGCGCGCTTATGGTCTGCCGAGCATGGAAGAACTCGATAAGCTGTCCGCCAAAGTAGATAGTTTATTTGAGAATATGCAAACCATCAGAAACAATAAAAAAGACGCAGCATGATGAGCGCGTCTTTTTTAAAAGCTTACAATTACATTTGTAAATTATTTGCCGCCGCGAAGACTTGGGCCTGACACGGGGGCGGTAAAATCAAATCTATCCGCAGCGGCCGCACTCTCAATAGCCTCACCAACACTTGCTGCGCCTCTAAACTGATCCATGCCAAGTTGTGCTAAGGCTTGCTCACCAGCTGTTAGACCCGTCGTAGGGCGTGTTGTATAGAATTGATCGCTTTTTGGTGTGTCACCATTCACACGAATAATATGAGCTGGTAGTTTTGAGTCCCTTGGAATGATTTCTCCAACCGTTGGCTCAACTCTATCTGCTTCAGTCAGCATAAGAGCATGAGGGCGAGAGAGTTCAACAGGTCTTGCCGCCGCAGTAAAATCAGCTTTTGGCGTAACAGTACGGCGGACAGACGCTCCGACTGTTTTTTCCGTTACTATAGCTTCCCCTTTTAATTTCTTAAGAGCATCTTCCATAACCAAGCTTATTTTATCATTAGGAACGCCCTGATCTTTGAGGAAGTCTTTTAGAACTCCATTAGTGGCTTTACCTGTTTCCTGAACATGATCTTTTAGACCATCATAAATACTTTTGGGGATTTGCCCGTTTTCAAACATTCTGGCTTGGGCGGCTTTAATAGCCGCTTCGGCGGCACGTTGGGGTGCTTGGGCTTCATGCATCTCTTTTGCGGCTTGCTCTGCGGCGCGCTCTAAGACAGGTTTGATGATTTCAGCGGTTCGTTCAGACAGTGCTGCTATCTCAGAGTCAGTTAAGTCAACAATTTCTGGTTCTAAAACTTCCGCTCTGGCAAGAAGTTCAGCTTCGGTTTCTGGACCTTCTTGTGTCGTATCCCCATCTCCATAAATGATGTTTTGTTGACCATAATCCTCTACTAAAGGTTGCATGAACGACGCACCAGACGTTCCTGAAACTTGGTGTTTAGGAGCTTCTACTTCGTCAGAAACAGGTTCTGCCTCTGGTGCTTCAACAGGCTGTTTTGCCTGATGTTGTGCAGCAAGTTGATCAACGTATTGTTGCGCCTTAACACGCGCTTGTGCCATTATTTCAGGAGTAAACTCATTTTTATTGTTTAAGACTTTTGGTCCTTTGATACCTGTAGTCTCCGGTAAAATTTCTGTGAAAAGCACTTTCATGAATGCTTTATCTTCTGCCGTACCTGTAAGCGTAACACCGCTTTTCATCCAATTTCTATTTTGCGCGGCAATCAAGTACCAATCATTTACTTCCTGACCAGAGAGATGATTGTTCGTATCAACATGAGTAATTGAGTCTTTTGTAACATTAAAAGCGTAGCTGTTGTCGCGGGCATAAAATGTTGCCTGCCCTTTTTCTGCTTTACCAGCAACATTTAAGCGTGAAGCAAGATCACCATAGGATGGGTTTTTATTAAAGACAGCCTCGTTATAAAGCTTAGCCTTCCGTGAAAAAAACTTATCGTCAGAATAAGCTAGCGTTAGGGCCTCACGAAATTTTCTTAAATTGGCTTGGATTGCATCAACATCAGAGATTGCTTCTTGGGCAGAACGGGCGGCGAGTTCTGCACGCGTTGCTTCTTCAGCCGCGGCTTCATCTCTGATGCGCGCTAGATCTGCAAAAGCATCTTCTGAAGGTCTTGCCCCTGCAAAAACACCAGCGCGTTCTAAAACGGGAGTTCCACCTTCAATAGTGTCAAATTTAGCCATAACTTTTAAACCCAAACCTTTACTTAGAATGCTTCAAAATAGCAAAATTATGATAAATAAGCAAATTTTTCTCAAAATATAAAGAAAATCAATGCGTTAACCAGCTCTAAGCGTTTTGATCGCTTGATCTTGTTCGAAAAGGTATAAAAGAGTCCTGAGCGCTTGTCCACGTCCTGTTTCGAGGGCGGAGTCCTTTTCCAGCAATAATTTAGTTTCTTGACGCGCGGTGGCGAGTAAATCGCCATGGACTGCTAAATCAGCAAGCTTAAAGGTAGGCAGACCGCTCTGCCGTGTGCCTAAAATCTCACCACCGCCGCGCAGCTCTAAATCCTTTTCCGCAATAATAAAGCCATCTTCTGTTTCGCGCATAATTTTAAGGCGCTCTTTGCCCGCTTTGGATATTCCTTTGGCATAGACCAAAAAGCAAAATGATTTTTCTGCCCCGCGACCAACGCGTCCGCGTAATTGGTGAAGCTGCGCTAAGCCAAAGCGCTCTGCTTGCTCAATCACCATGATATTGGCCTCTGGCACGTTAACGCCAACCTCGATCACGGTGGTGGCAACAAGTATTTTTAATGCACCACTGGCAAAACGTTCCATAACGTCGTCTTTCTCGGCAGCCTTCATGCGGCCATGAACAAGGCCAACCGTATCGCCGAATAAATCACGTAAAATATCGTAGCGTGTTTCGGCGGCCTCTAAATCCAGAAATTCACTTTCTTCGACGAGGGGGCAAACCCAGTAAACACGGGAGCCTTGTGCGATTTGTCGCCCAACAGACGCGATCATGCTCTCTATTTTTTCTTTGGGGATCAAAAGCGTGTCAATCGGTTTACGTCCGGGTGGTTTTTCATCAATGCGGCTGACCTCCATGTCACCATAGGCGGTGAGGGTGAGGGTGCGCGGGATAGGGGTCGCCGTCATGACAAGCACATCTGTACCGCGTCCCTTATTGGATAAATTAAGGCGTTGATGCACGCCAAAGCGATGTTGCTCATCAATGACGGCAAGGCCTAAATCATGAAATTCTATGCTCTCTTGAAAAAGAGCGTGTGTGCCGATAACAACCTGCGCCTCACCATTTTTGATTTGCTCTAGTAATGCCTCGCGCTCTATGCCTTTATTGCGCCCAGTCAGTGTGATGGCGCTCACACCTGCGGCTTTGAGCCATGGGGCGAAGCTCTCGCCATGTTGTCGCGCTAGGATTTCGGTGGGGGCCATGAGAGCGGCCTGTCCGCCGCTCTCGATCACATTCATCATGGCCAGAGCGGCGACAATAGTTTTACCACTACCAACATCCCCTTGCACGAGGCGAAGCATACGAAGGGGTGATTGCATATCACTATCAATTTCTTTAAGGACACGTTTCTGCGCGCTTGTTAAATCGAACGGCAAATTTTTTAAGATCGCATTGCGCTTATCATGTTTTTCAGGCCAGGCGCGGCCATTAAGTTTGCGCTGTTTTAGGCGCATCAGACCAAGCGCAAGTTGGTTTGCTAAAAGCTCATCATAAGCAAGGCGTGCGCGGGTAGGGTGCATTAGTGACAAATCACTCGCATCATGAGGGTTATGTATCTCAACCATCGCTTCTTTCCAACTCGGCCAAGATTTTTGTTTTATAAATGCCGTGTCACCCCATTCATCGAGATTTGGGATAAAGCCAAGCGCGCCTTTAATGGCTTTGCGTATTGTTTTATTGGTCACACCTGCCGTTAGGCCGTATATAGGCTCTATGGTTTCAATAGAGCTTCGGTCTTCTGGCTTGCCAATGGCATCGGGATGAACCATTTGAATCTGGCCTTGGTAATGTTCAATCTTGCCGCTAATAATCCGAATACTGCCAACTGGTAATTGCTTGCTGAGCCATTCTTTGTTGGCATTGAAAAACACCAAATCAATAACGCCCGTCCCATCACTGCATTTTACGCGAGACGGAAGCCCCCGCCGCGACGCAGCATTTATATTTTCAATGCGCACTTCGATAGTGGCGATTTTCTCATGCGGTGCTTCTGCGATCATGGGAGAAAAACGCCGATCAATAAAATCAATAGGTGTATGGTGCAATAAATCTAAAATTTTAACGCCGCCCAAAAGCTTCTCAAACAGCTTAATCGTTTTAGGGCCCACACCTGGTAAGGTGGTGACAGATCGAAAGAGCGGATCAAGAGCAAACGGGCGGGCCATATATTTTTAACCCTTCTTTATAGACTGTCCCAATTTAACGGCTTTGGCGCTAATACCAATAAGCAAAAAGCCAAGAATAATGAGGGCTATCGGCCAGCCTGTGACATCAGCAAAATATTGATCTGTAAAATAACCAAGATAACCAAGCACGGAGAAGGTGGAAACAAGAAGGAGCGTGCGGCTTTGAACGCGAACACTTAAAATCATCATGCCAATTGCAACAGGTAGATATAAAATATCAATCCCTGTGTAGTTTTCAATAAGCGCAAATGACGACCATAAAAACCCAAGGCCGCCGATAAAATAATAAAACGCCGCGATAGAGCGATGCTTCGTTTTATCTATAGTAAAGGCAAACGTTAAAATGGAAAGGCCAAGCGAAATACCATAAAGGTCACTTGGGACATGAGCACGATCCATGATTAAGCCAAGTGAGCCAAGAAAGAATAAATAACCAAAGAATAAAAGTGAGGTTCGTTTTAACGCCGCAAAGGTAAGGAGAAACTGAAACGCCAAAATTCCAAAAACAATGATAGCTGCCAGTTGGGCATCGTCACCGCTGGCATATTCTTTTAAAAACACGAACATGCCTGTTGGTAGTAAAATCGAAGCTTTGAGGAAGAGTGGCGTTGAGGCCTTCTCGTATCTTATGTCTTTAACAGTAATAACCCCAAGGATAAAAGCCACTAGCCCAGGCCCATAAGAAATAAGAACGCGCGCCGCGCTTCCAAGGTCGCCCCATATCATGGCAGTGAGTAGACCTAGACCCCCAATAATAAACGCACCACCGAGATAGCCCATTAGGGTGACCAGCCAATTGCCGCTCTTATCCTTTACAGACGCATTAACAATGCGCGCGCCAATTTCATCAAGCGTGATATTGTGCTCTTTTGTAAGAGTAACAATTTGATCTAAAGCCGCGTTTTTATCCATGACTATTCCTTCTCGGCGATAACCCAGCCAATAAACTGCGCGTTGTAATGAGGGGTATTAGAAATTGTGACGCTCTTGTGGCCGTTATTCATGCTTAAGTTATTGCTGCCTCTGTTATAACCGCCGCCAAACATTTCCGTCATCAGATTGCCACTTCGTCTATAATTGCGATCAAAAGAGTATCCATCAGGGCTTGTTCTATTGGGTGAAAAACGAAAGGTGGCAAGTTCTGGTATTAGGATTTCTTGTTTTTCCGCGCCTTCTTTAATTTCAGGTAAATCTATGATGTTGTTTTGACCTGTTTTGGGGTCGAAAACATATAACTCTGGCAAAGTAGGATTGTTACGATGGTTTTCTTTTTGTGGAGGGACATAGCTCAAATAGACTTGTTTGTTTCTCAGAATTATTTGATACGCATTATTATAGCTATAACTATCATTGGCAACATAGGCGACTTTGTATTCTGGATCAGGCGTTGAGGCCTTTTCTATCTGCGTTGCAGCAAAAAATAGGATGGTTAAAACCAGCGGCAGAGCAATTCCTGCGACAAGAACTAAATTTTCTTTCAAAAAGGCTTTCATTCTTTGTTTCTCCCTATATAAATCTATTTATGACATTAGAAGACACAGAAAATAAGCGCAAGCGCCTAATCTTTCGCTCTTGGCATCGGGGCACGCGGGAGATGGACTTGATTATGGGAACTTTTGCCGATCAAAACCTAGCTGGATTTGATGAAAATGCGCTTGAGCAATATGAACATATTCTGCAAATGCCCGATCCAGACCTTTATAACTGGGTTTCTGGGCGTGAAGCAGCGCCCGCAAACACCATAACCCCTGTCATGCAAAAACTTCTCGATCATCATGTCGCCAGCAAGCTCCTCAATAAAAACTAAACCTGTGGATAATCAGCGAAAAACCACAACGATTTACGGTGCACCAGAAGGTCACGATGTCCTATTGCTGGCGGAAAAAGCACGTGAATTGGCAAACACGGATAAAGTGCTCGTTCATATTGCCGTGGATGATACACGTTTATCAAACCTCGCAGATTTGTTTAAATTTTTTGCGCCTGATGTGGATGTGGTTGAATTTCCTGCATGGGATTGTTTGCCGTATGACCGCGTATCGCCCAGTAATGATATTGTGGCAAAACGCGTTGCCGCCTTATCCCGTTTGGTTGAGTGGAACGTTGAAAAAAAACGTTATCCCAGAGTGTTAGTGACCACGATTAATGCGGCAATTCAACGTGTACCACCAAAGACGCAATTTGAAAAAGCAGGTTTTAGCGCCTCTAAAGGGGGTACGATTAATCAACAAGATTTGTTGAGCTTTCTCTCTAGTAACGGCTATATGCGTACCGAAACTGTTCGTGAGGCAGGGGAGTTTGCCATTCGCGGCGGTATTATTGATTTATTTCCTTCAGGGTATGAAAAGCCAGTACGCCTTGATTTGTTCGGTGATGAAATTGATACGATCAAGACGTTTGATCCTTTAAGTCAGCGCACAGAAGAAAAGCTTGAGAGTTTTTCATTACGCCCCGTCACAGAATTTTTTCTTGATGAGCAGAGCATTTCGAATTTTCGGTCGGGCTATCGTCAGGCTTTTGGCACTGTTAAGGCCGGCGATCCGCTTTATGAAGCCGTATCCGAAGGGCGGCGTTATAATGGCATGGATCACTGGTTACCACTTTTTTATGATGGAAAAATGGACACCATATTTGATTATATCGAAACGCCCATTACCGTAATGGACGCGCAAGTAGAGCAAGCACGTGGGGAGCGTCACGCGCAGATTGCTGACTTTTATGATGCTAGAAAAACGTTGGAAGCTGCCGTTTTAAAACGAAAGCCTACAAAACAAAACTTCAAACGCGGTGAGGGCAGTGATGTCAGTATGTCAGGCGCTGTGTATCACCCGCTCAAGATGTCGCGGCTTTATGTAATGGATGAGGAATGGGAGTCCTTGATTCATGCCCATGCACCGGCTCAAATTCTATCACCTTTTAAAATGCCAGAGGCAGCCAATGATGGCGACAGTGATGGGGGCGGTAAAAAAGGACGTGATTTTGTCGATATCCGCGCTTTACCTGATGGTAATGTCATGGGTGAGCTTAAGCGGCATATCGAAAGCATTAACTTTGCCGCTCGTAAAGTAATGATTGCGGCCTATAGTGAAGGGGCACGTGATCGTCTGAAAGTGATGCTTGAGAATGCAGGGCTTAACCATCTAAAAATAGCTGATAATTTTAAGATTGTTGAAAAGCTAGGGGCGTTTGATGTGGCGCTCACGATTTTACCGCTTGAAAGTGGGTTTATAAGCGACCATCTCGCCGTTTTGACCGAGCAGGATATTTTAGGAGATCGTCTTGCGCGTAAAAAATCCAAGCGTAAAAAGGCCGATAATTTCTTAACCGAGGTGTCATCTCTTGATGAGGGCGATTTGGTTGTCCATGTGGATCATGGGGTGGGTCGTTTTGTTGGGCTGACGACATTGGAGGCCGCAGGCACTTATCACGATTGCCTGAAAATCCTCTATAGCGGGGATGATAAGCTTTTTGTGCCTGTCGAGAACATTGAAGTTCTCTCTCGATTTGGTTCTGATTCAGAGACGGTTCAGCTTGATAAGCTCGGCGGAGCAGGGTGGCAGGCCCGTAAGGCGAAGGTCAAAAAAGACTTGATGCGTATTGCCGAACATCTGATGAAGATTGCCGCTGCCCGTATGCTGCGTAAGGGTGAAAAGCTTAGCGTCGATAGTCATCAATACCAAGAGTTTGCAGCGCGTTTCCCCTATCATGAAACGGAAGATCAGCTTAGAACAATTGAGAGTGTGATTGAAGACTTGGCGGGGGAACACCCCATGGACCGCCTTGTTTGCGGCGATGTGGGATTTGGTAAAACTGAGGTTGCGATGCGCGCCGCTTATGTTGCCGCTTTATCGGGTGTGCAGGTGGCGATTGTTGTGCCAACCACTTTGCTTGCGCGTCAGCATTATGCGGGATTTGTGAAACGCTTTGAGGGGTTAGGTATTCGTATTGGTCAGCTCTCACGCATGGTGACGGCTAAAGAGGCGGCGATCACGAAAAAAGGACTTGTCGATGGCTCTGTTAATATCGTGATTGGCACGCATGCGCTGTTTTCGAATGATGTGAAGTTCGCACATTTAGGCCTTGTGATTGTTGATGAAGAGCAACGTTTTGGCGTGAAGCAAAAAGAAAAGATGAAAGAGTTTAAGGCTGATGTTCATGTTTTAACGCTTACGGCGACACCGATACCGCGTACCCTTCAAATGTCATTAACAGGTGTTAAGGAAATGTCGCTTATTACGACGCCCCCTGTTGATCGGCTTGCAATACGTACGTTTGTTTTGCCCTATGATCCGCTCGTTATTCGTGAGGCGTTGTTGCGCGAGCATTATCGCGGTGGGCAGAGTTTCTATGTGTGTCCGCGTGTCAAAGATCTCAAAGATATTGAAGATGAGCTTAAAGAGCTTGTACCGGAATTAAAAACAGTATCCGCCCATGGGCAAATGACACCGACCGAGCTAGAAGATCGCATGAGCGCGTTTTATGATGGGCAATATGATATTTTGCTCGCCACGCAAATTGTTGAATCGGGACTGGATATCCCAACCGCCAATACAATGATTGTGCATCGCGCTGATATGTTTGGATTGGCACAGCTTTACCAAATTCGTGGACGGATAGGTCGCTCAAAAATGCGCGCTTATGCTTATCTTACGCATGATCCCTATAAGCCTCTCACGCAGCAGGGGCAAAAACGTCTCGAAGTTATTGAAACGCTTGATACTTTAGGCGCGGGGTTCCAATTGGCCTCACATGATATGGATATTCGCGGTGCAGGGAATTTGGTAGGGGAAGAACAATCGGGTCATATAAAAGAAGTCGGCGTTGAGCTGTATCAGCAAATGCTCGAAGAAGCCGTTGCGATGGCAAAAGCGGGCGTTGATATTAATGATGTCAATAACGCACCAGACCAATGGTCGCCGCAAATTAATATTGGCACTTCTGTTTTAATTCCAGAGGCTTATGTTCAAGACCTAAGTATTCGTATGAGCCTATATCGCCGTTTGGCTGATTTAGAAAATGAGCAGGATATTGAAGGATTTGCCGCAGAATTAATTGACCGTTTTGGCCCCATCCCCAATGAGGTCGAGAATTTGATGGATATTGTTAAGATCAAACGGCTTTGTAAAATTGCTGGTATCGCCAAAGTGGATGCAGGGCCAAAAGGGGCCGTTATCGGTTTTTACAAAGATGTGCCGCCTAATGTTGAAAAACTGATGATGTGGTTAACCTCAAAACGAGGCGCCGTGAAGCTTCGCCCTGATCAGAAGATAGCCCTTGTTCGTCAATGGGATACGCCGAGCGAGCGCGTGAATGGCGTAAAGGCGCTGATGAAAGAACTGGCAAATCTCTAGTATCTTAATAACCGCGGCTCAAAACCTTCCTATTATTTATAAATATGGTACACTTATGGATATAGGAGAACGCCCATGAGTCGCGAATACGCCATTAAACGCATTAAAGAAGCCCTTCATTTGACCCGTGGGAATGAAACCAAAGCGCGTCAGCAAATTGCTGCGTGGTGCTTGGAAGATATGAAACTGCTATCTGCTTTAACCAAGCCGCACATGATGGGTATTATTGCACACGCTGTTGGACGCGTTGTGAGTGGCAAGACTGAACCTCAAGAAGTCACATCGCCTTATATTAAAGCCGCCAGTGAAAAAGAAGGATCATTCGGTATGGAAATCCTAAAAACAATTGCGGGCGGTGAAACCAATCAATTTGGTCAAGAAAGCATGGGACGACCCATTCGCAAGCAAGGCGCTTCGCAACAGCATATTGATGCCATACGCCTGATGGTCGAAAAAAGTCAGTCTAAGAAGTAGCTCCAAATTCAATGAGCGCGGTGCAACACCCAATTACCCAAGATGATATTACGCATTTTCTCAATCAACAGGGTTGGGGTGAGGCTACGTATCAACCACTTGGGGCTGATATGGGGCTGCGTCGATATGCGCGTTTAAAACGTGGCAATCAAACTGCTTTATTCATGGATATGTCACGGGCGGGGATATTAGAAACAGGTCTAGATGCCTTCGTGACGCTCGCACAGCATTTTTCAAAAAATGGGGTCAATGCCCCTAAGATTATTGCGTATGATCTAGATACAGGTCTCTCCATAATCGAAGACTTTGGCAGCATTAGTTTTGGGCAAGCACGTAAACAAGGTGAAAGCGACAGTCTTATATACCAAAAAGCGACAGATGTCCTGATGGCTATTCGTGATAGTGCAAAAGCAAATACGCTTGAATTAAATGGTTACCAAGACACACTTATTCGTAAGCGCCTTCATCAATTTGTCGATTATTATATGCCGCTGGGGGCGGGGCGGTTAACCACACAGGCCGATCAAGATGAGTTTCAGGCCGTGTTAAAACAGATTGAAAAGACTTTGCCGCCATGTCCCATGGCGATATGTCATGCAGATTTTCATCTTGAAAATTTGATGTGGTGTCCTGATAAACCTGATGGATATGGTTTGATTGACTTCCAAGACGCATTTTGGGGACCGATGCCTTATGACTTGCTCAATTTATTAGAAGATGCGCGGCAAACCGTTCCAGCAGATATCAAACAAGCGATGAAGGATCGCTATTGCAACGGCATGAATAGCGAAGATCGCGCGGTTTTTGATGATTGGTATACTTATATGTCGATGCATTTTCATTGCCGCGTTATTGGTTTATTTATTAAATTCGCCAGAGAAAACGGCGGCACTCAGTTTTTAGATCATATTCCACGTCTGCAGGAATATATTAGGAATAATCTACAAAATCCACATCTCAAGCCCTTGCAAGAGTTTATGTCTCGTCATAAAGTTTCTTTTGAAATTATTCTATCGTAACGCCATTGAAAGGGCTTATTTATGTCTATTCTTGCATCCCGTTTGTCACGCATTAAACCATCTGCAACGTTGGCTGTTACAGCAAAGGCCAAAGAGCTTAAAGCGGCGGGAAAAGACATTATTGGTCTTGGTGCGGGGGAGCCAGATTTTGATACGCCTGATTTCATCAAAGATGCTGCCAAAAAGGCCTTGGATAATGGGCAAACGAAATACACCAATGTTGACGGAACACCGGAGCTCAAAGCTGCGATCATCGAAAAATTCAAACGCGATAATGGTTTAGAATATAAGCCCAATGAAATTACCGTGGGCACAGGCGGTAAACAAGTTTTGTATAACGCCCTTATGGCGACATTAAACGCAGGTGATGAAGTGATTATCCCTGCACCATACTGGGTGTCTTATCCTGATATGGTTTTATTGGCTGAGGGTGAACCTATTATTGTTGATTGTCCTGCGCAAGCCAATTTTAAAATGACAGGCGCGCAATTAGAGTCCGCTATCACGCCTAAAACAAAATGGTTTATTTTTAACTCGCCCTCTAATCCAACAGGGGCAGGGTATACTTGGGATGATTTAAAAGAGCTTACAGATGTTCTTGTGAAACACCCTCATGTTTGGATCATGACCGATGATATGTATGAGCATCTTGTATATGATGATTTTAAATTCTGCACTCCTGCCGAAGTTGAGCCAAAGCTTAAAGATCGTACATTGACGGTGAACGGGGTGTCTAAATCCTATTCCATGACAGGTTGGCGTATCGGGTATGCAGGTGGCCCTGCGGAATTGATTAAAGCGATGGGCACAATCCAGGGGCAGAGCACGTCAAACCCGAGCTCGATTTCCCAAGCTGCCGCTGTTGAGGCGCTCAATGGTGATCAATCTTTTATGAAACCATGGATTGAAGCGTTTTCCGCACGCCGTGATTTGGTTGTTAAGATGCTGAATGACTGCGATGGGATTGAGTGCCCTAATCCAGAAGGGGCATTTTACGTCTACCCATCATGTGCAGGCTGTATCGGCAAAACGACACCTGATGGTAAGGTGATTAACACGGACGAAGATTTTGTGAGCTATTTGCTTGAAGCAGAGGGCGTGGCGACAGTTCATGGTGAAGCCTTCGGCCTAAGCCCTCATTTTAGAATTTCATATGCAACGTCAGAGCAAGCCCTTACGGCAGCTTGCGAGAGAATAAAGAAGGCATGTGCAGCGCTAAGCGGTCAAGCGAAGGCCGTGGCATAGACGGTATTGCGTTATAAGCGCCACTTGCTGCGGCATAAAAGCGCCGACCTATATGACTTGCGGGTTGAACAAATAAACGATCAAAACTAGGCCAGTGTTTTTTGCTCTCTTCAGGCTCGGCTTGACGGATAGTTTTTGGAAGTTTTTGAACTTCTGGAATAAGCCTTTTTATAACGGCCATTTTAAATTTTCTAGCATGTTTGTCTTCTGTCAGAGGGTTGTGTTGTGTTGGTGATAGAAAGATAGGAATCCCAAGCGCATTGGCTATATCCTGTTGTGGCTTGAGAGAGGAGTATGGGTCATTCTCACCTGCAATTAATAGCATATGAGTTACAGGTCTGATGCTCGGGTCATTTACTATTTGGTCTCTGACTTGTCTATGTGGCCTGCGCGTTTCTAAGATTTGCCCATATGTAGGGCTACCGCGTTCGCTCATAAAGGATTTATCCATTAATTCTTTGGGTGAGGGTACGTCTAACCGTACAGCAAGATTTTCTATACCTTTGTATGCTGCTTGAGCAAAAGCAATAGATAGAGGACTGAGGAAAGATTTACGGGGACTATGAATATAACTGCCAAGTTTTTCTTTTACAGTTTGTCCAGCAACATAAAGTGCAATGCAGGCATCAAAAGAGAGCCTTGCAACTTGTGATGAGGAATCAGGTCTAAACGACCACGCCTTTTTTAGGACTTTTCCTGTATTTAAGTAGGCCAACCCAAAAAGTGTTTCATGAGGGAGGTAGTGTTTGTTTATAGTTGCATATGCAGTAAAAAGATTTTGCAAAAACCAATTATTGTGACGCGCCGCATTGGCATTATCCATGAAAATAGCTTCGCCAGTGATAAGCTTGAAATGTGCGTATTGCTCTCTCGTTTCTGGATGTGTTGCCAGGCCAAATAAAGTTCCACCGCCCGTAGAGTGCCCTTTGGCCATGCGGGGTATTTCTAGGGGAAATTCTGTATACAGGGGGGAGTCAGGTGATGTGAAAAAATAGTGCTCTAATCTTTTGTAAAAATCCATGTACCCTAAAGATCGTGATGGATTAGGGAGGTTCAGCCAGACAGTAGAGATACCATGCTTTTTGTTGGCTTTTATTTCTTTTCTAGACACCGCATGATCTGGTTTTAGTCCAGACACAGCCCCTTCAACTGCATTTGTTTGCGTTGCTCTGGCAACATAATAAGGAATATCGAGCCCTTCAAATTTAAAAATCCCCTCAGACCAATTAGACGGGAGGGGACGTGACTTATGACTAAAATATAAATTGGTGTGTGTTTGTGGGGGGCGCCGCAATTTTGTAAATAACCCCGGTTTTTCTCCGGGGAGGGTGTTGGGTGCTGCTACCAATGGGCAAAATCCATCCGAAAATGATACATCATCATCTATTTTAGCTAGCGGGGCATCTAGAGCCATGTATTCCCTCTTCGAAAGCGAGTAATTTTATAATTACTTTCTTGCGATAATTATGCGTTCTTTTTTATAAAAAGCAAAAGAGAAATTTTTTAAAAAGGATTTATTATCATAACTTTGTGGAAAACCTATTTGGAATTTAGTCTTTTTTCCCTAAGGTAAAAAGACGGCGGACCCAATTTTCTTTTTTAGTCTCTGTTTGAGGGGGTTGTTTTTTGCGGTCACAGTTTCGCACTAAAATGTCACAAACATGGTCAAGCTGACTTTCGTTTTCCTCCATGATGGATTCTGCAAAATCACGAAGTTTTCTCAAATTTTCAGGTGATCCATCATCAATTTCAATATTGGGTGTATCAGGGGAGCGATCTAAAATTGTTTTGTTAAACATATAAAGATCATCTCCAAGCTCTGTTACAAAGCTGTGCGATAAGGCGCTTTCTGAGGCATGAAAGAAGATATTGATAAGGGGCAAATCATTCACAGGGTCTACAACACCCAGCGATCCATATTTATTCCATTTGTCTTTTGTGATGGAGCGGTTGGCATGTCCTGTTCCAAGACCTATCATCACGAGTTTCTGATGGGGGTCTAGCTGTTTTCTTAGGGACCCATAATAAGACACGCCCGGGTTATCAAAGATATTACCATCAATTCCAGCGTATTCTTTAACCCCGCGCTCATCATTCCATTCAATAGGAAAATGATGGCAAGGAAAATAAGTGGGCGCGGCGCAGCTTGCCATGACAGCGTCATAGAGACTCACATTTGGGGTATTGTTTAAGCGGTGCTGGCCATTATTAAGCCTCATGTTTCTGAGCCATACGGCATGCCCGCCTTCTTGGGCGTAATGGCGCATCCCATTTGTTGGGTTCGCTGTGTAGAAGCCATCAGGCGTGTTTGCCCCGTTAATGCTATAAAATGGAATAACTAAACTCTTTAAACTGTCTGAGAGTCGTGCATCTCCATATAGGGCCTTCAGCGCTGTACCCAGGTTGTTAGGATTATAATGACCATGTTTAAAAACACTCTCAAGTTGAGAAAACTTCGTCATACGATTGTTAAAATCATGGAGAAGGCCGCGCAGCTCTCGAAAACGATCGCGCGGGAAAATATTTTGTGCCTCGCGTTCATAAAAACGCACCAAATGCCGTGCGTGATATTTGCAACGATCCGGATGGTCAGGGTGAGGCAAGGTCATTGCGGCGTTTAATATGGCACCTGTTGAAGGCCCGCAAAAAATATCGACCATCTCGCTCATACGATGCCCCGTCTTTTTTTCTATCCGTGTCATGATATGTGCAGGGATAAGGCCACGAAGGCCGCCGCCATAATTAAACAGGGCGATCACAGGTTCTTTTGTATCGTTTTGAGTGTTGGGTGCGGTCATAGGAAAGTCAGAAAACCAGTCTAGAAAGAGAAAAACAAATCACATTCTGTATTATGCCTATACTTGGCTTGAATGCAAAGAGCGCGGAGAATTTTAGGCAAAAAAAACCGGGCCAAACTTCCATAGGAAGCGCCCGGCGAGTTGAACAGGGAGGTTTCACGTCATAGACGTAGGATTATAAAATAACCCTTATTGCACTAAGCAATGATGGTCTTATAGGGATGTTCGTTTGCTTTTGCTAGGGAAAAATTCACTTAAAACAAAGTTTTTTAACATGCATGTGTATAGAGTAAAGCGCGATGCCTTAAAGCTGATTGAGAAGCAAAGCGCACTAAAAGTTTGTTTTTGTAATGTTTTTGAGCAAGAACTCACGTAACACTTCAATGCGGCTGGAATGCTTACGCTCTTCTGGATATACATAGTACATTTTCACTGGTGGGCGCTCAATAGAGGGTAAAACAAAATCAATATTATCATCACGCGCGATTAAATAATCGGGCAATGAAGCAAGGCCTGCTCCACTGCTAACAGCTTCGTAAATAGAATAAAGTGAATTCATCCGTGTAAGGTTTGGATTGTTCTCTGTCTCAACACCTGCTTTTTTAAAGAGCCAGTTTGGTTCAATAAAGGGGGCGGTTCCCCCCTGTGTGTAACCAATTAAGGAGTGATTGCGTAGCTCTTTCGTAGTCTTTGGCAGGCTATGTTTGGCGATGTAATCACGGCTGGCGCATATATGAAAATGAATATCGGTCAAGTGGATTTGTACCATGTCCGCAACGTCTGTTTCATAAAGACGAATAGCCGCGTCTGCCTCACTCATGCTGAGGTTAAGAACGCGGTCATCAAGAATGAGGCTCACTTCTAACGCGGGATAAAGCTCTTTTAATTCTCTAACCTGCGGGGCGAGCCATGTTGAGCCAATAAATTCTGGTACAGTAATTCGCAGTGGCCCAGAGGGAAGCGCCTTTGAATCGGCAAGTTGGCTCTCAATCATGGAGAGTTTAGAAAAGATTTCACGCGCCGTTTTGGCAAGAAGCTCCCCTTGCTCCGTTAAGATTAAACCGCGCGCATGACGATGAAAAAGTTTAGTATCAATACTATCTTCAAGAGAGCTTATTTGGCGAGAGACTGCAGATTGGCTTAGGCCGAGCGCTTCGCCGCCATGAGTAAAGCTACCCGCCTGCGCTACAGCGTGAAATATTCTGAGTTTGTCCCAATCCATTATGCAGCTTCCTCATTATTCTGGTTTGCTTCTAGTGTGGCAATAAATTTATCAGCTTCAAGCGCAGCCATACAGCCCATTCCCGCGGCGGTTACGGCCTGTCGGTAGGTCTTATCCTTCACGTCCCCTGCGGCATAGACACCTGGAATATTGGTTGCTGTTGAATCGGGGGCGGTAATAAGATAGCCCTCTTTATCCATATCAAGCTTACCTTTAAATAATTCTGTCGCTGGGTCATGGCCAATCGCGATGAAGATACCATCGAGATCAATTTCTTCAAGGCTCCCGTCTTTTGTACTTTTGAGACGCACGCCAGTTACACCAGGGTTGTCACCTTGGCCGATTTCAACGCCAAGGATTTCGTCGACTTCTCTGTCCCATTTAACGTCGATTTTAGGGTGCTTAAATAGGCGATCTTGCATAATACGTTCTGCACGCAGTTCATTGCGGCGGTGAATAAGTGTTACTTTTTCGCACATATTGGCTAGAAAGAGCGCTTCTTCAACAGCAGAGTTCCCGCCACCAACAACAGCAACTTTTTTATTCTTAAAGAAAAATCCATCGCAAGTGGCGCAAGCAGAAACACCCATATTCTGGAATTTTTGTTCTGATTCTAAGCCAAGCCAACGTGCCTTTGCTCCTGTTGTTATAATAACCGTATCGCCAGTGTAAGTTGTTCCAGAGTCATCGGTTGCTTTAAAGGGATGAGAAGAGAAATCAACGTCAACAATATTATCTTGGATAGTGACTGTCCCTACATTTTCGGCCTGTGTCCGCATTTGTTCCATAAGCCATGGCCCTTGGATAGGATCAGCAAAGCCTGGGTAGTTTTCGACCTCAGTGGTTATTGTAAGCTGTCCTCCGGGCTGAATCCCTAAAAACTGAATAGGCTTTAGATTGGCGCGGGCAGCGTAAATTGCGGCTGTGTAGCCTGCAGGGCCAGAGCCAATAATAAGAACTTTTGTATGTGTATTGTTTTTATCGGTGTCAGACATTTGGAACTCCAGTAATTTCGTTATTTTTTAATGCGCGAAGGCGACCTTCACAAGGCTGTTTTTAAACCTATCCACCACAGTGTATGACAATATGGTTTGACTAGCTATTCGCTAAATAAAGGGCAAGGGTTACTCTAAAGCCCCATTTTCTTAACTATTTCGCGTGCTATTTTTTGTGCATCATGAAGCGGCTCATACTCCCATTGCTCAATTGACCCATCAAAGCTTTTTATAACACCACGTTTTTTAAGATGGTTGTGAAAGCGATTAAACTTATTGGAGCCACCTTCAAGGGGGACAATATAGACAGGCTTACCTGTTGTCCCTGCATCAGAAATCATCGACGTACTTTCTTCGGTAACAATAATATAATCCGCCCAAGCGAGCATGCCGAAATAGGGGTTTTTGCTCTTGTGATCCCAAATGAAATTATAAGTTTTACCTAATTGATTTTCAATGATTTTTTGGCATTCTATGGATGTTCTTCTAGATGTTGTAATCATCAAAGAGGCTGTAATGAGTTTAAGCTGATCGCATAGGTTATGCGTTGCTTCTGGTGTTAGTTTATAGCTATTGCTATCGCCGCCAATAAGCACTGCTATGCGCGGGTTTTTTAAGTCAGAAAACTGCCCGTGGAATTCGCTTTTTGCCGCGGCAAGGCCAGGCATCGTGATACGGTTTGGCGCGCCATCGGTTACAATGACGTTGTTGCCCCGTGTTTTGTCGTGATGCGGTACCGCAACCAAATCAAATTGTTTTGGATTAACGCGCGGGTCTTGGATAAAAACGACAAAGCTTTTTCCTTTTGATGCTTTTTTAATGTAACGCGCTGCTGATATGGCTTTTCGCCCTGAGGCAAGGACAAGATCGGGCCAAGGGCCGTTAAATTTTGGTGAAAAAGTCGATGCACGCTCAAAACCCAAAATAGGGGAGAGTTTATTCCATGGAAATGTAAGGGATATGCGTTTAATATCTGGCGTAATACCTAGGGCTTCTGCGACCCCTAAACATTGGTTTTCCGTGCCTGCCATGCCTTCGGTCACAACCCAACAGGTTAATGAATTAATGTTTTTAGCCATAAAATAATTAACTTCCTTTATTGTGCGAAAAACGCTTGAAGTTCGCAGAATGGAACTTTATACCAATGTTTAAGCAAATCTCACAATAAAGATACTCATTTCAGAAAGAATATTTCATGCGCCGGATTAAACTGGATAAAATTGATCGTAAAATCCTTCATGATCTTCAATCCGATGGACGTATTACAAATGTTGAGCTTTCTAAAAACGCTGGAATTTCTGCGCCGCCGTGCTTGCGTCGTGTGAAGGCGTTAGAGGAAGCGGGGTATATTAAAGGATATTTTGCGCGCCTTGATCCCCAATTAATGGGATATGGCATTACCGTTTACGCGCAAATCAAGCTGAATTCTCAATCTGAAACTGATTTGAAGAAGTTCGAAAAGCAGTGCAATGATTGGCGTCAGGTGCGCGAGTGCCATATGCTCTCAGGTGAAGTTGATTTCTTGCTTCGTGTTGTCGCCCGTGACTGGGAGGGCTATCAGGCTTTTCTGACGGAGCATTTAACAGCCGCAGATAACGTGAGCTCTGTTAAAACAATGCTCCTTATCCGTAGTTCAAAAGAGCGCCCAGGCGTGCCTGTTGACACTGAATAAGCGATACGAATAGCCTTAAACGTATTTCACATCTAAGATTTCGTAATCAACCTGACCACGCGGGGTTGTAACCTTCACGCTATCTCCTGTTGCTTTACCAATAAGGGCTTTTGCAATTGGTGATGTGATGGCAATCATGCCCTTATCCGCGTTTGATTCATACTGACCAACGATTTTTAGGGTTTTTTCTTCATCTGTTTCTTCATCAACAATTTTAACCGTTGCGCCGAACTTGATCGCGTTTCCACTAAATGTTTTGGGGTCAATCACTTGTGACGCGCCAATAGCTTGCTCTAAGTCTTTGATGCGGGCTTCGTTCATGCCTTGTTGTTCACGGGCCGCATGATATTCCGCGTTTTCTTTCAAATCACCATGCTCACGTGCCTCGGCAATCGCATCTACGATTTCAGGGCGTTTTATGGTTTTGCGCATCTTTAATTCCTCTTCAAGCGCTTTAAAACCTGCGGGCGTGATTGGAAACTTATCCATTGTCTTTATCTTTTCATTTAAGGGGTAAAAATAATAAAGCCCGCATTGGGAAAACCCATAAGGCGGACTTCTATTAGCCGTAATATAATGGATAGCGTATTAATCGTCAAGATCATGATATTCAGCCACTTAACACACTATATTTAGAGAAAAAGCCCCCTGAGTCATCAGAGGGCTTTTTTAAATATTGCCATAATAACTTATTCAGCTGGCGTGAAAGGGAGTGATGAATGATGTGCATTGATACGCAGATTGCCGTTTTCATCCATCATGTACCCAAAAGTGAATTCTACTTTAGTCTCAATATCGCTATCTGCGGGTGTGAAGAAGTAGTTTCCCATTGCAATAGCTTCTGTTCCGTGAACGATGATTTGCTGCTCACCCCAACGGACTTTTTTCCATGGTTTGATGGCAAAGCCTTTATCCTCAGGAATAATACCGCCGACAAAGTAGGAGAGCGCTTCTTCTTTTGTTTCGCGGAATTGATCTGTTGATGCCAAAGTTGGTTTAAAAAGGACTTTTGAAATATCGTAAGCATAGAGGGTATCGATATGCTCTTCTGCTGCTTTTTTATAGTCACCTTTCTCAATAAAGGTTTTACTTATGTGTTCAATCCCTGCGCTCCATTTTGCTTGAGCCTCAAGCACTTTTGCTTCAGTAATTTCTGCATGTGCAGATGTTGACATAAGCATAGCAGCAGCTAAGAGTGTTAATATCTTTTTCATGTCTATTTTCTCCATAAAAGTTAAAATATTAAGAAATATATCACGCAATCATAATGAGAAATAGTTACAACGTTGTAAGATCAGATCCTTTTTTAGGCAGCTTCGGTATCCTCATTTATTTCGGCGATTGCTGGAAAATAATCCTGAATAGGGGTGACGTCCATATCGCGATTTTTCATGGAACGAATGGCCTGAACGCCTGCACGCGCAGAAGTCATTAATGTGTAATATGGGATTTTATGTGCGAGCGCTTGTCGGCGGATAGAAAAGCTATCGGCAACCGCTTGTGGCCCTTTGGTTGTGTTAATCATAAAATCTATATCTTCGTTAATGATAGCATCTACAATGTGGGGGTGACCTTCCATAACCTTGTTAATCCGTGTTACCTCAAGGCCAGCCTCTTGAAGAGAAGCGCAAGTCCCACCCGTTGCAACAAGGGTAAAGCCCATATCTTTTAGATCTTTGGCAAGCGGTATGAGCGACTCTTTATCACTGTCTTTAACAGATAAGAACACCTTTCCGCTTGTGGGTAAAACAACACGCGCCGCAAGCTGCGATTTTGCAAACGCTTGCGCAACATCTTTATCAATGCCCATGACTTCACCAGTTGATTTCATTTCTGGCCCTAAGATTGTATCTGTGCCCGGAAAACGGTCAAATGGGAAAACGGGCGCTTTAACGGCAGTGTGCTCAGCACTCATACCAATCAGCAAGTCTTTAAAGTCAGAGAGTTTTTCACCTGCCATGACGCGCGCGGCGATTTTGGCGACTGGCACATTAGTGGCTTTTGCAACAAAAGGGACGGTACGTGATGCACGCGGGTTCACCTCGATGATAAAGACATCATATTCACCTGTTTGTTTGTTCCGTTTTAAGGCAAATTGCACATTCATCAATCCCTTCACCTTCAGCGCTTTGGCGAGCATGATGGTTTGACGTTCGAGCTCTTTGACGGTTTTAAACGGAATAGAGTGCGGCGGCAGGACAGAGGCGCTATCGCCAGAATGCACGCCTGCTTCTTCGATATGTTCCATGATCCCAGCCACATAGACCTCTTTGCCATCGCAAATAGCATCAACGTCCATCTCAATCGCGCCCTTAAGATATTTATCAAGTAGCACAGGGTTTTTACCCGAAACATTCATGGCGCGGCCCATATACCGTTCAAGCTCCTCCATGTTTTGCACAATCTCCATGCCTTGCCCGCCCAAAACGTAAGACGGGCGAATAACGAGCGGAAAGCCGATATCTTCAGCCATGTCGAGCGCTTCTTGTTTAGAATGAGCAAGTCCATTTTTAGGCTGGCGGAGTTTTAGTTTCTTAAGCAGTTTTTGGAAACGCTCACGATCTTCGGCGAGATCAATGGCATCAGGATCAGTGCCCAAAATACGCACGCCGTTATCTTTAAGATAATTTGCAAGCTTAAGCGGCGTTTGCCCGCCAAGCTGAACAATAACGCCATAAACTTCACCATTTTCACTTTCGGCGCGGATAATTTCAAGGACGTCTTCCGCGGTTAGTGGTTCGAAGTATAAACGATCTGCAGTGTCGTAATCAGTGGATACCGTCTCAGGATTACAATTGACCATGATGGTTTCATAACCAGCCTCTTGCAGGGCATAACATGCATGAACGCAGCAATAGTCAAATTCAATACCCTGACCAATGCGGTTTGGGCCACCGCCAAGGATGATCACTTTTTTCTTATCTGTTGGCTCGCATTCGCTCTCTGCGGGGTTCATGCCGTTGCCTTCGTAACAGCTATACATATAAGGCGTTTCAGAGGGGATTTCTGCCGCGCAACTATCAACGCGTTTATAGACAGGATGAATATTATGCTTAAGGCGCGCCAGTTTAACGCTTTCCTCATCGCTCCCAACAATCTTGGCAAGGCGGGCATCAGAAAAGCCCATTTTCTTGATCTCCAGCCATTTTTGTGGTGTTTTGGGCAGGCCGCTTTCACGGATTTCTGCCTCTTTGTTAATGATGTTCTCAATACGCTGTAAAAACCACATATCAATTTTACAGGCGGCGTGAATGTCCTTAAGGCTCATACCAAAACGCATGGCTTGGGCGACATAAAGAATGCGGCGCGGCGTAGGGACAGAGATCGCGGCGCGTATTTGGTCTATATGTGGTGCAACACCTTTTTTTGTGTCGCCAATTTTAATTTCGTCAAAGCCAGTGAGGCCTTCTTCCATGGAGCGCAATGCTTTTTGGAATGACTCTTCAAATGATCGTCCAAAAGACATAGCTTCACCAACAGATTTCATAGACGTGGTGAGGCGTTTTTCTGATCCTTTGAATTTTTCAAAGTTAAAGCGCGGCATTTTCGTAACCACATAATCAATTGTCGGTTCAAACGAGGCCGGTGTTTTGCCGCCTGTGATATCATTTCCAAGCTCATCAAGCGTGTAACCAACGGCAAGTTTTGCTGCAACTTTTGCAATTGGAAAACCCGTAGCTTTTGACGCCAAAGCCGATGAGCGTGACACACGGGGGTTCATTTCAATAACAATCAATCGTCCGTCGGCGGGGTTAACGGCAAATTGAACATTTGATCCCCCTGTTTCAACGCCAATACCGCGCAACACAGCCAGAGAGGCATTACGCATGATCTGGTATTCTTTATCTGTGAGCGTGAGTGCAGGGGCAACAGTAATTGAGTCTCCTGTATGAACACCCATTGGGTCTACGTTTTCAATGGAGCAGACAATAATGCAGTTGTCATTTTTATCACGCACAACTTCCATTTCATATTCTTTCCAACCGAGCAGAGATTCTTCGACCAAAATTTGATTAATAGGTGAAGCGTCAATACCTTCGGTGGTGATTTGTAAAAATTGGTCTTTATTATATGCAATACCGCCCCCTGTACCACCCATGGTGAAAGCGGGACGGATGATCGCAGGGAGGCCAATTGTTTCAAGGGCAAGGTCGGCTTCTTCGCGATTATGGGCGAGCATTGATTTGGCAGATTCCAAACCCAACTTATCCATTTCTTTTTTGAAAAGATCGCGATCTTCGGCCTTGGCGATAGCTTCTTCATTGGCGCCAATAAGCTCAATACCCAGTCTTTTCAGTGTTCCATTTTCAGACAGTGCAAGCGCCGTGTTGAGGGCCGTTTGTCCGCCCATGGTCGGAAGAAGGGCATCAGGACGCTCTTTTTCCAAAATCTTCGCAACAATAGCGGGTGTGATAGGTTCGATATAGGTTGCATCGGCCATTTCAGGGTCGGTCATAATGGTGGCTGGGTTGGAGTTTACCAAAATAACGCGGTAACCTTCTTCTCGAAGGGCTTTACAGGCTTGCGTTCCTGAATAATCAAACTCACATGCTTGGCCAATAATAATTGGCCCTGCGCCAATGATGCAGATGGATTTGATGTCGGTACGTTTTGGCATTTTTCTCTCTTACTTTTCTTCGCTATGATTTTCTGACTTGTTTATATTCAATATCTTCATTGTTGCAATAAAATTGCTGTAATCATCAGTCCATGGTTTTGTATTGGTTTCAAAGCTTTGCCAATTTTTGGCCTGTAATTTTTGTGCAAGGGTAATATTGTCTGTGATAATCGCCCATTCGCTGGATAGATCATAAGGATTTTTGTTTTCTTCCCAATGGTGGCGTTTTGTTAAGAATATATCACTGTTATGATCGGCAAGCGCAGATAAGGGGCCGCGCAAGTCAAGATGCCTGTTTGAGATATTGATGACGATGGAGCCATTATCAGTAAGCTTACTTTTATAGATGTCAAATGCTTCAACCGTTAATAAATGCGCCGGTATAGAATCAGAGCTAAAGACATCAAGAAAGATAATGTCATATATGTTTTTATCTTTTTCAAACGCCAAACGGGCATCGCCAATAACAACCTCGTTATCCCCGCATTTTTCCAAGTACGTGAAATACTCACGTGCTACTTTTTCTACATGGGGATCAATCTCATATGAAACGGTCTTTGTTCCGCTTGAGTTGTAACAAATCAGTTGTCCTGCACCTAATCCTAAAACAGCGGTCAGTTTTGGTTTGACGATATTCATTACATCGCCAACAGGCCCATTTGCGGTATAATATCCCCATGGTTGATGTGCGGTTTGTTCATCAAGAGGCTGAAAACCGTGCAAAGTTGTCCCATGAAAAAACATGCGCGCTTTTGATTCAACATCAGCATAAAGTGAATGGTTCTGTACTTTTGTTACGCCAAAGAAGTTTCGATGGATATGTAAGTAATCTGAGGTGTTTAAGAGCGTAAAAACAAAGGCAATCGCGCTTATCAAAAATAGTATTCTTGTGTTCACTGATGCAAAGAATAAAAGAACAGCAAGGATTAAAAACGGAACAGATCCAAAGGGTCCAAATCCTATATGCGCTGCTGCGACTATGGCGGCAATAACCGGTAGCGCCAAAAGTATTTTTGAAAGAGAGCGTGGAATTTTATCTTTGAATGACGGACTAAGCAGAAGGGATAAAATAAGGATCGCCTGAAACTCATACACATCATTAAACAATGTCGGGGCGATAAAAGCATTAAAGCCGCCGCCTATTGCACCGCCCAAGGCCATAAATAAATAAAATTCAGTGAGTTTATTTGTAGAGGGTCGATCATTTGCAAGCTCGCTATGCAATAACATTGCGCTGATGGTAAAAATAATCAAATATAGGAGGGCGACACCTAAAGAAATCAGCGTGCTTTCCCCTTGAATATTCGCCATGCCATGCACAAGGATAAGCACAACACCAATCGCGTGCATCGCCGCTAATTTTGATGTCTTAATCTGCCCCCGTTTTGCAAAAGCAATGATGTTGGTTAGCAAATAAAGACTAAGCGGTATGACCCATATCATAGGGGCAGAGGCAATATCTGTTGTAATTTCTGTTGTCACACCAAGCATAAGGCTTGATGGGATGGCAGCTAGCATGAGCCATCTCAAGCGGCGCTTCCATGAAACGGGATTAGTTTTATCTGTTGTCTCAGATTTTGGCTTACCAAAGAGTTTTAGGGTGAAAACACTTTTGTTCGTCTTTAAAATTAAAAGAGCGCAGGCAATAACGCAGAAAAATAAAACACCATAACTCACCATCCAAAAATAGCTTTGGGCGCTTAAGCCTATAAGGGGTTCAAAAATGAGCGGATAGGCAAGTAAGCCTGTAAAACTACCTACGTTACTGGCGGCATATAGATAATAAGGGTCATTTGCAGTTTTGTGCTGGCTGAATGAAAAGAGGCGTTGTAATCCGGGTGCCAAAGTTGAAAGCGCCAGAAACGGAAGCGCAGCGGAGAGGGCTAATTGCACGAATATAATGAGAGGGGTAATCGCCTCATGCGCGCCACTTTTGTATAAAATAGGTAAAAATAAAGCGCCTGGGATAAAGACGCTTAAAATAGCTAGAGCATTCCACAGGGGCGTGAGCTTGGAAAAGATGTAAGCAAGTCCATAGCCAACAAGCAAACAGACCTGAAAGAAAAACATCGCCACAACCCAGCCAGCAGGTGAGCCTCCCACATGCGGGAGCATCATTTTACCAATCATAGGCTGTACAGAAAAAACAAGAGTAGCGGAAAGAAAGAGCGTAAACGCAAAGAGGTAAGGGGCTATTTTTGTTAACACTGTTCGGCTTTCATAATTTGTTTTACCGAAGATGACTAATTAAGCCATTAACCGCACTATATCAATGCTAAATGCTTAAAAAAGCCAATCCGTTCGCAATTATTTCATGATAGGGCTTATTTTATGGCCTCATTTTAAATTTTCTACTTTTTTTAACGCTTTTGTATTATGATTTTTTCCATGACACATAAAGCAAAAAAGATTGTTATTATTACCGAAAAATTGATTGTTGAGAAAGTGACGAAGCTTATTGAACAGTGCGGGGCAACAGGATACACGATTTTTTCAGCAGGCGGTAAAGGCAGTCGTGGTGTGCGCTCTGAAGAGCGCGGGGGCGTGTCAGAAGCCTATGCCAATATAAAAATAGAGGTGATTGTCACCAACGAAGAGTTGGCGCACGAAATCATCAATAAAGTCACTGAAAAGTACTTTTCCAATTATTCAGGCATCACATACATTGAAAATGTTGAGATTGTCCGTCCTCAAAAATTCTAACCCTTAAGCCTTAAAAGACAGCTTCGGCCATCGCGATAAATAGCGGAATACACACTGCAATCGCAATCGGTGTCCCGATACTTGTTGATGCACCGATATAGCAAGAAGGGTTGGCAGTCGGTATGCCTGCTCTCAATGTTGGCGGGCCAGAGACGTCAGAGCTTGAGGCCGCTAATATTGATAAAATCACTACGCCGCCCGGACTAAACCCAACTGTGACATGGGCAATGTACCCAAGGCCAAAGCCAATTAAACCATGGATTATAGGGGCACAAAGTGCATAAACGGCAAACCAATGCGCAACTTTCCGTAGCTCTTTCAGACGGGTATAAGCTTCCATACCCATTGTTAACATGAGTATCGAGAGTAGCCCCTTAAAGAGCGGGTCGTAAAACCCTTCAAATACTTTTTCCGTGTTGGCAAAAAGCCCGAGCGCCATACCGAGCAATAGCGCAGAAAGGGCGGCGCTTCTTAAGCTATCTGTAATAATTGACCACGCGGTAACTGGCGTTTCACTCTCTTTGCCTTCAGCAGCGTTTTTCTTGGACAGATAGAGGTTGGCAAGAACAATAGCCAAAATCAGCGCTGGGATATCCATAAACGGATAAAGTGCAGGCGCCCATGCTTCATACGTCATACTGTGTTCTTCTAAAATCGACATGGCGGCGGCTAAGGTTGAGGCGCTGACCGCGCCAAACAGGCCTGCCGTTGCAAGGCCGTCTTCTTTTTTGATACTTTTAATTCTGGAAAATAAAAATGCGCCAAGAACTACAATCACAACGCCGATAATAATTGTCATCAATGCGGGCAAAAGCATATCAATCAGATTGGCATCTTTAATTTCCATGCCGCCGCTAATGCCGATACGCATAAGAAGCATGAAGACTGCGAATTGATATATTGCATTGGGAATTTGTAGTTTAGAGCCAAGGGCGGCGATCAGCATTCCACCAATCAAAAACGCTAAGGCAGGCGATTGAAATTGCGTTATGAATTTTATGGCAAAATCTAAAATAATATCCATGAGGACTTCCTATTTTGTTTGTCTGCTATCTAGAACATTTTCTTCAATGCTCATAAGGGTAAAGCCATTTTTATCCGCGTTGTACTCAAACAAATCGCCTGATTTCATATCAAACTGCCATGCTTTTATGCTAATCCGTTCTTCTTTAAGGGCTTTTTTGACGGAAGGATAGTTTTTTAAGTTTTCCATACTCTCCAAAATTACGCCTTGTTCGGTATGGGCGATAATATCATCTTGATTATTGCAACATGAAACGGCCTTTGTATGGGCATGGCGTGCCACTTCAATAAAGCTTGAGATTTCAGGATCATCAAGCTTTTCGGCTAGCGCCTTGATAGCGCCGCATCCCGTATGACCCATGATAATAACATTTTCGATATTATTATATTCAAGCGCGAATTGAAGCGCCGCAGAGAGCGCTGTCCCTTGGCGATAGGGGCGGACAATCGCGCCCATGGCCTTATGCGTAAAGAAAATACCGGGCTGCGCCCGAAAGATCGTGACGGGGTTACAGCGTGAATCAATACAGGAAATAATGAAATACTTTGGGTCTTGCCCCAACTCCGCGAGCATCTGCATCCGCGAATTTTCTGTATCATAATGATACTTCTTAAATTCTTGCAGTCCTTTAAGCAGGTCTTGGGTCATTTTACAAAATTTCTTGATTTGTATGAGTATCTATAAAATCGTGAAAACTAGAGGGCCACTTTCTTTCGACACTAAATTCTTCATAATAGCTCTTATAGTTTATCAATGTCGCTAAAATATAACTTCTAGCAACATCTTTGATTTCTAATTCAAAATTGCCGCCTAATTTTTCAAGTTCTTCATACTTAAAACCATGTTTTAGAATATTTTTCACATAACGAACTTGCTTAAGGATTGCTTCAACTTCTCCTACTTTATATAACTGGAGAAGATTCTTTTTCATTATATTAAATGCTTGGTTTTCTTTTTTTAAAATTTTGTTCAAATATTCTTCTGCGGCACCCGCTAAAGTAACTGAAGGAATATATATTTCCTTATTGTAAAAATCGATAGCATAGTAAAGCTGTGTTTTAGCTATGTGATCATATTCCATCACGCCGCTTTTTTCTCGTTGATCATATCAATGAAGCGCTGGAAGAGATAATGGCTGTCTTGCGGGCCGGGGGAAGCTTCGGGGTGGTATTGAACACTAAAGACTGGTTTTGTTTTATGGCGGATCCCTTCGTTTGTGCCATCAAACAAGCTCACATGTGTGACCTCTGTATCTTCAGGTAAGCTCTCAGGGATTACCTTAAAGCCATGGTTTTGTGAGGTGATTTCTACCTTACCCGTTGTGTTGTCTTTAACTGGGTGGTTCGCGCCGCGATGGCCTAAATGCATTTTCTCCGTCTTTGCGCCAAGGGCAAGTGCGGTAAGTTGATGACCCAGACAAATACCAAAAATTGGCATATTTTGATCAATTAGCGCTTTAATCGTCGGCACGGCATAAATACCAGTCGCCGCAGGATCTCCCGGACCGTTGGATAAAAACACACCATCGGGTTTATGATTCATAATATCTTCGGCAGTGGCGTTGGCAGGAACAACCGTGACTTTACAGCCAGCAGAAGCTAGGCATCGCAAGATATTGCGTTTCGCACCAAAATCCATGGCGACAACATGCAGCGTTGGGTTTTCTTGTTTGCCGTGACCCTTACTCATATCCCACAATGTTTCATCCCATGAATAAGTTTGCGTGCAGGACACTTCTTTAGCCAGATCAAGCCCTTCAAGGCCGCCCCAAGCGGCGGCTCTGGCTTTCAGGTCTTCAATATCGAACTTTCCATCTTGGCGGTGGCATAAGATACCGTTTGGCGCGCCGCTGTCACGGATGCGTCGGGTTATTGCGCGTGTGTCAAGGCCGCAAATACCCGGCAGGTCATGGCTTTTGAGCCATTTATCAAAATGTTGTGTGCTTCTATAATTCGATGGGTCTGTGATGTCTTCGCGGATAATCGCGCCGCATGAGGCCACATTGATTGTTTCAATATCATCACTATTTGTGCCAACATTGCCGATATGGGGGAAAGTGAAAGTGATGATCTGCCCTGCATAAGAGGGGTCAGTCAAAATTTCTTGATAGCCTGTGAGTGAGGTATTAAAGCAAATCTCGCCAATTTTCTCTACTTCTGCTCCAACGCCACGACCATAAAAAACGCTGCCATCGGCTAAAACGAGGGCGGCAGTCGCATTATCGGGTATGTCAGTGGAGGAGGCTTGCTTTGAGGCGTTTTTTAGCATAAAAAATCTTTCCAGTATTGGGGCTTGAGGATTCAGTCTCACTGGAAGAAGATTTAGTACATACTTTAGCCAAAGATTGGAAGAAAAAAGTGACAAAAAGAGAAGATTTCAACAGCGCGCTCAAAGAAGCCCTTAAAAGTAAAGACCAAGTCGCCCTGTCAACCATACGTCTGATTATGGCCGCTTTGAAAGATCGTGACATCAGCGCGCGCGGTAAAGGGCAGGCTGAAGGTATTGATGACGCGGAAATTCTCTCAATGATGCAGTCTATGGTTAAACAGCGCCAAGAATCTGCAAAAACCTATAGTGACAATGGCCGCCCAGAGCTTGCGATGCGTGAAGAAGCAGAAATTATGGTTATCCAAAAATTCTTACCCATTCAAATGAGTGATGATGAAGCGGGCGCTGCAATTGAAGAAATTATCGCCGAAACAGGCGCCGACAACATCAAAGATATGGGCAAAGTCATGGCCGTCCTAAAAACCAAATACGCTGGCCAACTCGATATGGCTAAAGCAGGTGCTATGGTAAAGGTAAAATTGGGTTAAATCGCAAATAAGCCAATCTTTCCGCTATATTCTGGTAAATTCTTTTGCTAAACATTGTAAATGAGTATTCCTGCGCGTTTTTTAGATGAGCTGCGTACGCGTCTCAATATCTCTGATATTGTGGGGCGAAAGGTTCGTATTACGCGGGCAGGACGTGAATTTAAGGGCTGTTGCCCTTTCCATCATGAAAAAACACCCTCTTTTTATGTAAATGATGATAAGCAGTTCTATCATTGTTTTGGCTGTGGGGCGCATGGGGATATCATTGGCTTTAGCATGCAGCACGATAATCTGTCTTTTATTGAGGCCGTTGAAGTGCTTGCCCAAGAAGCAGGCATGCAAGTGCCAGAGCAAACCCCCCAAGCACGGGAGCAAGCTAAGAAAGAGAAGGGTCTTCATGCCCTTATGGAAGATGCCACGCGCTGGATGGAGGCGCAATTACGCGCTCCTGAAAATGCGCAGGCCTATCGTTATATTGTTGAGCGCGGTCTTCCTGATGAGCTTTTAAGCGCTTTTCGTGTGGGATATGCCCCTGCAGAACGTCAAGCGCTTCGCAATTTCCTAAAATCACAAGACTACACCGATAAACAAATGATAGAGGCCGGCGTTTTACGCCCCGCAGGTCAAAATGGTGAGCCTTATGCATTTTTCCGTGAGCGCATCATGTTTCCCGTTATGGATCGCCGTGGGCGCGTTATCGCCTTTGGCGGGCGTATCCTGCCCGATAATCTGCGTCCGCCTGACCAAGGGGATTATGTTCCCGCCAAATACATGAACTCTAGCGATACGCCACTTTTTTTCAAAGGCGCTATGCTCTATGGCGAACCGCACGCCCGCCAAGCCGCAATTGATGGGCAAGATATTATTGTTGTCGAGGGCTATATGGACGCGATTGCCTGTTTTAAAGCAGGGTTTCGCGGCGCAGTTGCCCCAATGGGAACCGCGTTAACCGAAGAGCAAATTATGGTCCTATGGAAGATGATCCCATCAGAGATCAAAGTGCCGATTTTATGTTTTGATGGCGATAATGCAGGACGTAGAGCCGCGCAAAGAGCAGCAGATCGCCTGTTGCCCCACCTAAAAGCCAATCACAGCGCCCGTTTTGCTTTCCTCCCCGATGGGCAAGACCCTGACACATTGGTTAATAGTGGGGGTAAAAAAGCTCTGGAAGGGATTTTAAAAGCCGCCATGCCGCTTATTGATTTTTTATGGCTCACCCATACGCAAGGCAAAGATTTTTCAACGCCTGAGGCACGGGCTGGGCTCACCAAAACCTTGGAAGACGAAGTACTACGTATTGCTGATCGCGATGTGCAGCATTATTATCGCCAGGCGTTTCGTGATCGTATCCGACAGGCATTTAATAGCTATGGGGTCAATGCTAATAACGTCGGAGCCAGCTATGCAAAAAAAACTAACACTAAATACCTAAGAACTGGCGTTCAAAGCGCCCCTGTGACCAATTTACGACGCCCCTCATTTCAAAAGGCGCAAAGCATCAAGCTGCCCCTTTTGGCCTGTGTCATCAATCATCCTCACATCTTTGACTATGTTGAAGAACGTCTTGGGGTGTTGGATATGGGCGAGGTGCGTTTGAACGCTGTCCGTCAATGTGTTTTGAATGTGATTATCGAAAATAACCCAATAGATCGCGCCAATCTTATTTCGAATATAGAAGACGCGGGCTTTAGTGATGTCCTTCGCAGTGTTTTAAACTCTTCTGTTTACACTCATGCTGGTTTTTGCGCTCCGACAGCAGATGAGGACGATATTATTTCTGGCTGGGATAGAGCGTGGAGCGCATTATCGCAAATGGAGGCAGAGCAAGAGGATAAAAAGCGCAACATAATAACTTAGGGTTGGTGCTCTGATTATTTTCCAATATCAATAAGACTTGCAAATTAGGTCACCCATCGTTACAAAGGCTTTGATTTTAAAAGATTTTACGCATTTTTAGCGAATCAGGTATAAAAGGAACTCACCGAAATTTTAAGGATGAGAATCGGTAAAGAATTTGGCAGTTAAGAAAAAACCAGTAGCAAAAAAAGCCGATAAAAAGACTGTGACAAAGTCGGCTAAAAAAGCGGTGGCTAAAGCACCAGCTAAAAAAGTTGCTGTAAAGAAAAAAGCTCCTGAAAAAAAAACAACAACAAAAGTGGTTAAAAAGTCACGCGTAAAAGATGTTAAAAAGGCGACAACAAAAAAGACTCCTGCTAAAAAAACGCCAATAAAAAAACAACCTGAAAAAAAACAGGTAAAAAAAGAAGCAATAAAAGCTCCTAAAAAAGAAACAAAAACTAAAGACGACACAAAAGCGGTAAAGAAAATAAAAATGGTCAAGACGGCAATAAAACAAGCCCCTGTAAAAAAAGCAGAAGCAAATAAAGCACCTGCAAAAAAATCTGTTGCAAAGAAGGAAGCACCGGCAAACGTCGACCCTGAAGAATCTTCTGACGATTCTGGTGATGAGGAAATAAAGCCTAAAGTAAAGGGCACATTGGCGCAGATTGTTAAAAAACTTGTCAAAAAAGGCAAGGATAAAGGTTACGTCACTTATGACGAACTTAACAAAATGCTGCCTGCAGAAGAATTTACTTCTGAGCAAATTGAAGATGCAATGTCGACTCTCTCTGATGTCGGTATTCAAATGACAGAAGGCGATGATTCAGAGGACGAAGAGGAAGAAGACAAATACGAATCTGGCGGTAATATTGCCTCTGACGACACCGGACGTACCGATGACCCTGTTCGAATGTACCTACGTGAAATGGGTACTGTTGAGCTTCTATCACGCGAAGGTGAGATTGCAATTGCCAAGCGTATCGAAGCAGGGCGTGACATGATGATTGGCGGGATTTGTGAGAGTCCGCTCGCTATTGAATCTGTTATTGCATGGTACGAATCTCTTGAAAAAGGTGATATTCTTCTTCGTGAGATTATCGACCTAGATGCGACCTATAGCGGCGAAGAAGTTGATCATTCTGAACGCGCTCTTGCTGTTGAGCGTGGTGAAGAAGTCCCTGAAAAACAAGAAGACAGAGAAGAAGATAAGGAAGAAGAAGAAACTGACGAAGAGAACATGTCTTTGGCAGCGATGGAAGAAGAGCTTAAGCCTCAGGTCTTCAAAGTATTTTCTAAGATCAAAAAGACTTATAAAAAAATTCAGGCTGTTCAAAAAGAACGAATTGACGCCATCGTTCAGGGCAATGATCCTGATGAGGCGACCAACAAAAAATACAGAAAATTAAATGCCGAGATGGTTGACCTCATGGAAGAGGTTAAGCTGAATAACGCGCGTATCGAACAACTTGTCGAGGCACTTTATAAAGTAAATCGTGAGCTTGTTATGGTGGAGGGTAAGCTCCTTAGGATGGCAGTGGACGCAAAGATTAATCGTGAGAAATTCTTGGAAGAATATTACGGTTCAGAAATGGATCCAACATGGTTGGACCGCGTTCGTAAGATTGATGCAAAATGGGAAAAATTTGCAGAGAAAAACGAAGATAAAATTATAAAAATTAAAGAGCAGATTGCTCTTGTGGCTGAAGACTCGGCACTGCCCATCAAAGAGTTTCGCCGTATTGTTGCGACAACACAAAAAGGCGAGCGCGAAGCTGCACGTGCCAAAAAAGAAATGGTTGAAGCAAACTTGCGCCTTGTTATTTCTATCGCTAAAAAATATACAAACCGCGGGCTTCAATTCTTGGATTTGATCCAAGAAGGTAATATTGGTTTGATGAAAGCCGTCGATAAATTTGAATATCGCCGTGGTTATAAATTCTCGACCTATGCAACATGGTGGATTAGACAGGCGATCACGCGTTCTATTGCTGACCAAGCCAGAACAATTCGTATTCCTGTTCACATGATTGAAACAATAAATAAGCTTGTGCGTACAAGCCGTCAGATGATGCACGAAATTGGCCGTGAGCCAACCCCGGAAGAGCTTGCAGAGCGTCTTCACATGCCGCTTGATAAAGTGCGTAAAGTCATGAAAATCGCCAAAGAGCCCGTATCATTAGAAACGCCAATTGGTGATGAAGAAGATTCATCCTTGGGTGATTTTATCGAAGATAAAAATGCAATTTTGCCGGTGGAAAGTGCGATTCATTCAAATTTGCGCGAAACGACAACACGTGTTTTGGCATCCTTAACACCGCGTGAAGAACGTGTGCTTCGTATGCGTTTTGGTATCGGTATGAACACGGATCACACTCTCGAAGAAGTGGGGCAGCAGTTTAACGTGACACGTGAGCGTATTCGTCAGATCGAGGCAAAAGCGCTGCGTAAACTCAAACACCCCAGCCGTTCAAGAAAACTCCGCAGTTTCCTCGATACGTAAACGTATAAAAGGGACTTTGTTTTGTTTTATCAAAAACTCTGGAATATTGCTGTTCTTGGGCCTTTATTGTTTGTACCTATACTTGCAGTAGAGTTTCCGCGTATTCTTGCTTATCTGCCGATTTTGCCAACATTAATCGGCGGCTTTATTGTTTTTAAAACTAAGCAAAAAATAACTTTTCCTAAAACACCTCTTTTATTGATGATCCTATTTTTTGGTTATGCTGTATTTCAATCCATTATGTTTGCCGTTTATGGTGATGAATCTTTAGAACGCCTCATAAAATTACTTCCCATCTTTCTTGTTGGTTATTTGTTTTTATGCGTTTTATATGCGGGGTCACACTTTACTTCAAAACACTTCTTAAAATACCTGCTGTTTGCTTGTGCTATTGGCGCTGTTTTTACAGTCATTGAAATACTATCGCGTGGGTTTTTCTATGAGTTCAGTAGAGAGACTTTTCAGGGGAATTTTGTTTATAATCGCGGGGCGGTAACCATCACATTTTTAACATTGTGCGCGTTCTTTTTGACGAAAAATAAACAGTCAAAACTCGTTGTTTTACTATTAGTGCCGCTTGTTACGATGTTGTTTTTTGTGGAAAGCCAGTCCTCTCAAATCGCACTCATTATCGGCATTTTCTTATATTTTCTATATCCCGTGTCTAAAAAAATATTTTGGGTTCTTTCTTATGTTTTTATTGCGGTGTGCATACTGGCGGCGCCTTATTTGGTGACACTTGGCTTTGATGCCTTACCGGATAATATTTATGATTATGAACCACTCCAACAATCGTTTGTGGGCCATCGCGCCGAAATTTGGAACTTTATATCCGCGCAAGTATTACAAAATCCATTATTTGGCCACGGATTAGAATTTACAAAGTTTTTTGATGGCTTTGAGTCTGAGCAACGCTTTTTGAAATCCAGTAGCGTGCTCCATCCTCATAATTTTATTATCCAGATATGGATTGAGTTTGGTCTTGTGGGGATTTTAATGGCGATTGGGTTTCTTGGCGTTCTGATGAGGGCGCTCTTTTCAATAGAGGATCTATTTTTTCGCCGTGCTGCCTTTACCTCAACGATGTTGATCTTGCTGGTCTCTTGTTTTTCATATGGCATGTGGCAAAGCTGGTGGTTGGGGCTTTTCTTCATCGTAGCAGCTGTTTATTGCGCTGTTGCTCAAACGGGGGATGAGAAAACGAAAAGCGCTTGATTTCTATGCCTTAATCTAGGATAAGAGTGCGTAATGGGCCTGTAGCTCAGCTGGTTAGAGCAGTCCGCTCATAACGGATTGGTCGGCGGTTCAAGTCCGCCCGGGCCCACCATTATCCTTAATAAAAATATAGAAGAGCTAATAGACATGGTAGAGCCAGATCTAAAACCTGCAATACAAGGAAAACGACGCGCTGTGAGCGATTTTGTAGAGGGCACAGCGTTTGTAAGATTCATTGTTGTGCTTATTCTGATTAATGCCGTGACCTTAGGTTTGGAAACAAATAAAGATATTATGGCAAGTTATGGCTCTATTGTTTATGTTATAGATAAATCAATTTTGGCAGTTTTTGTCTTTGAGTTGCTGCTCAAATTTTATGCTTATCGTTTGGGATTTTTCAAATCTGGCTGGAATGTATTTGACTTTATTATTGTTGGAATTGCCGTTCTGCCAGCAAGTGGCTCATTTGCCGTTCTTCGTTCTTTGAGGATTTTGCGTGTTTTACGTTTATTGTCAGTTGTGCCGCAAATGCGCCGTGTTATCAGTGCGATTGGCTATTCAATACCTGGAATGATGTCGGTTATCAGCGTTCTTCTTATCATCTTTTATGTATCCGCAGTTTTAGCGACAAAGCTTTTCGGCATGCACCCAGACCCACAAATGCAAGAATGGTTTGGAACAATAGGGGCCTCTGGTTACACCTTGTTCCAAATTATGACATTAGAGAGTTGGTCGATGGGGATTGTGCGCCCAACTATGGAAATATATCCGTTGGCTTGGATATTCTTTGTTCCTTTTATCATTATCACCAGCTTTGCTGTGCTTAACTTATTCATTGGTATTATAGTTGATGCCATGCAAATGGTTCAGGTAGAGCCCCGTGAGCAAGACAAAGCAGAGATTAAAGAGTTTACCCGCGACGAATTACAAGAGATTCATAAGCGTTTTGACCTCTTGCAAAAGGAAATACAAGACCTTAAGAAGTAGTTTCTATGAAAACATATATTTTTAGCGCCCTGTTAGCGCCTATCATTTTGCTATCAGCATGTAGTACCGTTGAGCAAGCAGGATCACAAAAGTCATTTTATAAAATTTCCGAACAAATGCAGTGTGTTCCTTACGCACGGGAAGTATCAGGGATTTCAATCTACGGTGATGCCCATACATGGTGGGGACAAGCCGCAGGTAAATATAGCCGTGGGGCGCTCCCAAAAGTTGGGTCTGTCATGGTTTTATCCAAAACATCCCGTCTCAAACATGGTCATTTAGCGGTTGTCAAACGCGTTGTGAATAGCCGCAAAATTGAGGTTGAACATGTCAATTGGGGCGATGATATGAAAACACGCAAAATGATTTATAAGGCCATGCCTGTGATTGACGCCTCCGATAATAATGATTGGTCTTCGGCCCGCTTTTGGCATTACCCAACGAGCACGTTTGGGAGCGCTTATCCCGTTAGTGGTTTTATTTATAAACCGATGAATAATGAAACCTAATCCGCTTTTATATAGTTACCGCCGATGCCCCTACGCGATGCGGGCGCGGCTGTGCCTTGTGAGTGCACAAATTCAATGTGATGTAATTGACGTTGATTTCAAAAATAAACCTGCACATATGCTCAGTATATCACCCAAAGGCACTGTTCCTGTTTTACAAACCCCTACGGGTGAGGTGATTGATGAAAGCCGCGCCATTATCATCTGGGCGCTCTCACAGCATAATCCAGAAAACTGGTTTGATTGTGATAAACATCTGGCGGATTCACTTATTGATCAAAATGATGGGGCGTTTAAGGCCGCGCTTGATCGGTATAAATACCCTAATCGTTTTCCTGATGAAGATTGCTTCAATGCGCGCGAGAGAGGCTTAGAGTTTCTATCAATCCTTAATGACCATCTTTCAACGCAAGCTCAGTTAATGGGCGATAAGGTTACAGTTGTTGACATTTGTATCTTCCCGTTTATTCGTCAATTTGCAAATGTTGATATATCATGGTTTGAAAGCCTTGATTTAAAACCATTGCAGGCTTGGCTCAATGGCCACCTAAACAGCGCTCGTTTTAAATTTATCATGAAAAAACAGACACAAAACCCTTCCTTATTGTTGCCATAGCCGTAGTAACTTTTTCGTGTCTAAGACGAATAATAGGTGCTTAGATAATAAAGCAGGAAGGCAGTTTTAAATGATCAAAATTCACGATAGAGATTTACGCGGCAAAACCCAAATTGGTTGGCTGGATAGTGCGCATGCATTCTCATTTGGTCATTTTCAAGATCCTGCGCGGATGGGTTTCAAATCGCTGCGCGTATTTAACGATGACCGCGTTATCGGCGGCGCGGGGTTTTCACCACATAGCCACGCTAACATGGAAATCATAAGCTATGTTCTTGACGGGGCGCTCGCGCATAAAGACAGCACAGGGACGCAAGGCGTTATTAAGCCCGGCGATATTCAGCGCATGAGCGCAGGATCAGGTATAGAGCATTCAGAATATAATGCGTCAAACGATAATCCTGTTCATTTCCTGCAAATTTGGATTTTGCCAGAGGAGAAAAATATTACGCCTAGCTACGAGCAAAAGAATGTCACTGATAAAATAAAGCGTAATCAGTTTGTTCTTGTCGGTGACCGTCATGGTACGGACGGCGCTGTGACTATTCATCAGGATGTAAAAATGTTTGTCGCCCATATTGATGCGGGTGCAGAGATTAAGCATTCTTTTGAAAAAGGGCGCGGTGGATATATGCATCTTGCGCGCGGCCAAATCACCCTTAATGGAGAAACCCTTAAAGAAGGCGATAGTGCTGAGATAACTGAAAAAGACTTTGTAACTATCAAAGGCGCGGCCAATTCTGAAATCATTTTGTTTGATATGATTTAAGAGTTTTTTGAACCAAATACTTTCTTCAATAAATCCGTCGTGTGCCTTACGGGGTCGCGGCGGATTTCTCTTTCCTGCTCCCCAAGGTAAAAGAAAATACCATCAATGCTTTTATCTAAAACATAGTTTGTCAAATCGCCTTTGATATCGGGGGCGAGGGCGGTCGCAAAGGGAATATTGCTATAGCTTGCGACCATTTTATCATAAGATTGCACTACGCCTGCCTGCGCTATGGCGTTATTAATGAAGGGGCGCATTTTGTCGGCTAAAAGGGCTGACGTTTTACCTTCGAAATACTGCGTTGCTGAATTATCAGGACCTTTATAGATACTCATGACATCGTTAAAACTCATATCCGAAATGGCCGTTAAAAAAAGCTCTTTGGCATGCGGCGTTGCGATTTCGGCGGCGCGATTAAGGCGCGTCTCTAAGTCATCCATCAAATGCGACATGCCGACTTTTTTCATCAGGCTCTGCACTTTGGCTAGGTTTTCTGGCAAAGGGATTTTAATTTTTGGGTCTGCAAGAAAGCCATTTGTTTTCCCTAATTGCCCAACGACTTCATTTGTTCCTATGCTCAACGCTTGTTTGAAGGCCGAGGATATTTCTTGATTGGTCAGTCCCGCGACGTTACTTGATCCAAAATCAAATATTTTACCAATAGAAACGCCAATGTCTGAGCCACCAGAACCTATAGAGCCTCCAACGCTGCCAATAACAGATTTGCTACTTTGTACCACTTTTGCGCCCGTTTCGGACATCTGACAACTGCTCAGCGTTATAAGGGCAAAAGTGGGGAGGAGGGCTACAAAATATCTCATAACCGCAAAATACACCCCAACAGCGCTAAAAAGCGATAAGTGATTGACAAATACCCCCAAATCCTTATAAATCCGCGTATTCCTATGAAAAGAGTTGCGACTCTTGTTGTAGCAGGCCTTTAAGCCTTCTCAATCCATAACGGCAATTAGGACAATAAACGAACCTTAAAAAGGACTATAAAATGAGTGAGAAACGCCCAAAATCCAAATATAAAATCGACCGCCGTTTAGGCTGTAACCTATGGGGTCGTCCAAAATCACCTTATAACTTGCGTCAAACGGCCCCTGGTATGCATGGTGCGCGCCGTGCAAAGCCGACAGATTATGGTATCCAGCTTTTTGCCAAGCAAAAACTTAAGTTTTACTATGGTAACATCGGCGAGCGTAAATTCCGCCGCTATTTTGCTGAGGCAAACCGTATGCGCGGTGATACAGGTCAAAACCTTATTGGTCTTCTTGAACGTCGTTTAGATGCCGTTATTTACCGTGCCAAATTTGTTCCTACTGTTTTTGCAGCGCGCCAAGTCGTTAGCCACAAACACATCACAGTGAACGGCAAAATTATCAATATCCCATCTTATCTAGTTAAAGAAGGTGATGTGATCGAAGTGCGTGAAGTTGGTAAGAAAATGGCCCTTATTGTTGGTGCTGCTGATCTCCCTGAACGCGATGTTCCTGAATATATTGATGTAGATCACAAAGCGCTTAAGGCGACGTTCCTTCGCACGCCGCAGCTAGAAGATGTACCATATCCATCAGAAATGCAGCCACAGCTTATCGTCGAGTTTTACTCACGATAAAAAAGCTTTATTTCATGGGTTTAGCCCTGATATTTTCAAAAAATTAACAAAAAGCCGCCCAAAGGGGCGGTTTTTTATGGTGTGAGTGGTATAAAAGCAAATAAAATCAATGCGTTAATTTGTTTTTAATAGTCATAATCTATTATAATGGAATTATGGCAGGGCACGATGAAATTACCATAGATAGACCCGATGTTGTGACATCTGATATGGCTGTGGAACAATCACGTGCAGGCTTTAACATTCTTGACCAAATTGTTAAAAACCCCCAAGGGCAAATATCCCCCGAAGATGTTGAATCAAATTTAGGAACTAAAGATTCTCGCGTGCTTATTACAGAAAGCATGGAGATATTTGAGTCAGTTTTGAGTCTTAATGAAAATTGCACGGCTACAATTGTTCAGATTGAAGGATATGCGGTTGAAAATGGCGGAACAATTGCTGTAACGGCTGCGCATTGTGTTGATGAATACGCGGGCGATGAGCTCACTTTATATGGCAGTTTTGTTAATGATGACGGTGCAGTTGAGAGGTTCACAAGGCAATCTAGTCAAGTTTGGGTTCATCCTTTTCATGGTGATTTTAATCGGGCGTTTGATCCTGGAACGGTTAATTCTAGTGCCGATGTCGCCTTTATATATTTTGATGAACAAACGCCGCCTTTAGTCACGCCAGCAGAATTTGTGCCAATAGACGTTGATGGCGTTGTCATTGACTTGGCCCAAGCCATAGAAACTGAAGCTGAGTTAGGAAATTTAACCGTTGAAGAACTGATAAATAAATATGAACAAGGTTTTATAAGAGACTATGAAGACCTTGTTGTTCCATCAGAAGGTTTTTCAGGTGACCAAGTAGGGCTTACTGCCGACCCAAGAGCAATGATTCTGGGAATGAACGGTTCTCAGACTATTACTACAGATGCCGACTATGCCCAAGGAGCCAGTGGTGGGCCTAACTACTTAGGTGTAACAGCTGATGATGGCGTTGTTGAGATTCAAAGAAATGCTGAGGGCCAACCGCGAATTTTTGCTGTTAATAGTGCGGGACAGGGGGCATCCAGCGAAAACCCCAACCCAGATGAGGCCTATGTCACGGCTCTAAAACCAGAATTTCTGAATACCGTGCCTTTCTTAAATCCTGTATATGATGATGGAGCAGTGTGTGAAACGCAAACAGGTATTATTAATAACCCAAATGGGGCAAATATCCGATATGGTGATGGGGAGATTTTTCAGACTTTAATACCTGATCGTAACGGCCCCTCAGCATTGCCTTGGGGGGTAGAAGTTGATATTCACTCGGTAACCGAAAATTATTTAGGGGAGCAGTGGGCTCTCGTTACAGGGCCGAATGGTCGTACAGGCTATGTGAACTCTGATTTAATTAACGCTAACGAACAACGATGTTCTATTCCACTAAATGCGCCGTCTCCATAGTGCAATTTTATTTACATAAATATGTTAATTTGTTATAGTCTTTCATGAATTTTAAAAGTAGATGGAATAATATGTTAATATATGACAAGGCGTCCATTGTCATCAACATTGGTATTACCCTTCCCACTGCTATTTATCTTGCACATATGATCATGAGTGATTCTTTAATGGGCTCAGGTGATACCAATATTCGTCTTGCCTCAAGTGTAGGGCCACATGATAATCGCGTCGAAGTCGACCCATTAAATGATATTTTTGATACAGTAGGGCGCTTATTAGCTTCAGGCTCAGCATGTACATTTACTAAGATAGATATGGCTCATTTTACACCGCTGAATGGAGGTAATGTTCTTTTGACGGCGATGCATTGTTTGCCAAAGAATGACAGCACGTCAATAAGTGTTCAGGGTGAATATGTTGACGATTTAGGTAATGAAGTTACCTACCAAGCAAGCGTGACAGAGGTTTGGAAACATCCATTTTATAACGACTATAGGCAAATTGTTGGAGCAGAAGATTCACTCTATACGCCTTATGATATTGCTCTTTTATATGTCCCTGCAGGAACTCCGCTTGATAATGTAGAGCCCGCAATCTTTCATCCCTATAATTTTGAACAAAGTGAATATAACAACCGCGCAGGGATGCGTGTGGCTTCAGTGGGATATTCTGCAGATTTTAATGCGCTTGCATGGGATCCTGATTGCCAAATCGAAGTAGATCGATACCAAGATGTTATATCAAATTGTGATATTACATCAGGTGCCAGCGGCGGGCCAGTAGCAGACATTTTAACGCAGGCTTCTACGAAACTAAATGTTCACTTTGTAAATGGTGGAGCTTCAACGGGGACAGACAGTGCTCTCCATTCTTATCTTGATGAACGCTTTGTAAATACTGTGGAATTTGTAACCTCAGATAGGGACAATACGCTTACCTGTGCAACAGTTAATACGATGACGTCACAACGTCGTTACATGGGCCCTGGGACAGAGTATCAAGTCTTGCGAGCGCGTGATAATTTCAACACTGCAGCCCCGTTATATCCGAACCATTTTGTTGTCACATATGGTGAGGTGAACATAGGCGGGCAGTCTTGGACAATGACGGGCGCTATTGATAATGTGGGAGCAACTGAGTTTAGAATGGGATATGTTCCAACACGTGCTTTAGTGCCAGCGGCATGCCCTTAATTATAATTTGTCGGGAGCTTTAAATTGTTGAATAGATTTTGTTTCTAACACTTCAAGGTTTCTTTGTTTTATAATTTCTTTCAGCACATTAATACGCTTTTCGCTATCGGGATGCGTGGACATGATGGTTGGAATATAATCAGTAATACCATTATCCAAAGCCATGATCGCCTCAAAGAATTCTGTTGCACCGCCAGCGTGGCCATAAACGCCTATCAATGCTTCAAGGCCAGTATAGTCAGCCTCTTGTTCGTGGTGGCGGGAATAGCTCAGCTCCCCCAATCCAAAGACACCAGATAAAGTGGTAAGCACCCCTTGATCTTGCCCCGCAAGTAAAGCAGAGATTGCAAGTCCTGCAAAACCAAAACCCATGCCGCGCAAATGATCACGGTTTTTAAAATGCCCCAACTCATGTCCGAGAACAAAAACGAGGGCGTTTTCGGTTTTTAAACTATCCAAAAGTCCCCGTGTGACAACGATAGTGCCACCTGGAAGTGCAAAGGCATTGGGATCAGCTTCATTACTCAGCAGGACACGAAAATCATATCCCTCAGGTTTAATTTCATCAGGAATTTTATTAAACAAACGCTGCACATATTGTTGAGCAGGGTCTTTATTTTTTCCCTTTGCATCTATGCTGATGTCACGGCTAACGTATTGCTGTGTTATGCCTAATTTATTCCACAGCCATATTTCACGCTCTACTGACATGCGCGTAATAAAAAATTCAAGAGTGATACCGATGATGAGATAAATCGCTCCAATAATAAGAAGCGTTTTTGTAAGGAGAACAAAAAATTCTTTCAGTGGATGCTCGTCTGATAAATTTACAGTGTCATCAAAATGTGTAGGCTGGAATTTGCTCATTTGAATTTGTGACGACGCTTTCATCAAAACTGTTTAAATAAATGGCTGTCCCATAGGCAATAGACTCAACTTGTGTTTTACCGATTTTGGAAAATTGTATTCGTGTACATACAACCATGTCGGCGCCAATAGCTTGTTCGCGCATGCGGATGATTGCTTCGCGGCGGGCTCGATCAGTTAAGCTTTCGAAGGCGGAAATCCGTCCCCCAAAGATAGAGAGAACACCGCCTAAAAACATTTTAAAACGATCTGCCGCAATTACGCAGCTACCATGCACAAACTCAGTGCGCTGTGCTTTTGATAAATCCATTGTTTTAAACTGATCGACAACGTAAGGTTGATTAATTAACGCTGCCTCACGGGCACGAATGCGCTTGAAGTGGTTTTTTTCTGCAATAGAGCCAGTGATGTAGGCTATAAATAAAAAACCAAATATAATAATAAGATCAATCATCCCTATATCACCTTAACAGCAGTGCCATAGGCAAAGACTTCGGCGGCGCCAGCGGCAACGGACGAAGTGGCAAGACGCACATTTACAATTGCGTTCGCACCGCTTTTTTGTGCTTGTTCCACCATGCGACGCATAGCTTCTTGGCGTGATTCCTCTAATAATTGTGTGTAGCCCTTAAGCTCTCCACCGAAAATATTTTTAAGGCCAGCCATAAAATCGCGCCCTGCATTTTTTGCACGCACTGTACTGCCTGTGACAACGCCATAATGAATTTCGATTTGTTTACCTGGAACGGCTTCTAAAGTAGTGATGATCATAATTTCCCCAATATTAAAATTAATAACGTTATTATAATCCCCTATAATAATAGTGCTGTCGATAAAATAATTATTGGAGTTTATTGCCAATGAGCGCAGAGAGAATCCCTTGAAGTGTTTTGATTTCTTGATCTGTTGGTTCGGCGCGGGAATAAAGGCTACGAATGTTTCTAATAAGTGTTGGGCGCAAATCCGGGTTGCGAAAGAAATGATGTTTTTCCAGTTCGTCTTCAAGGCGCGATAAATACCGATCAAATTCCTCATGTAAAACGGGAATACTGTCGCCAGTGGGTAAAAATTTTTCAGGCGCTGAATATTGGCTCTTTGACCATTCATACGCACAAAGCAAAACACCTTGTGCAAGGTTGAGCGAGGCGAATTCTGGATTAAGCGGAATTGTGATAATGGCGTCTGCCTGGGCGAGTTCTTCGTTTGTTAAACCTGTGCGCTCTGCTCCAAACAAAATGGCGGTTTTTTGTTTTGTTGTATGACGCTTACGCATGTCTTCTATGGCACTTTGCGCTGTAAAGACGGGCTTGACCATGTCACGGGGGCGCGCCGTTGTTGCATAGACATAGTTGAATTCTTTTAGCGCATCAGACACAGTACCAAAAACCTGAACAGGAAACATTTTGTCAAAAGCCCCAACACCGTTGGCGATTGCTCTCTCATTTGGCCAGCCGTCACGCGGGTTGACAAGGCGCATATCGGTGAGGCCACAATTTAGCATTGCCCGCGCACTTGCCCCAATATTTTCACCCATTTGCGGGTTTACAAGAATGATAGCAGGTTGGACGTGAGGTGATTTGGGCATAAAGATAGCTTATTATTTAGAGAATCGAGTGTTTTGTGTCAAGTTGATATACCTCCGTATATCCAATTTTAATAACTAAATCAATAGGTTATTATAAACTTCTTTACATTTAACTCAGCTCAGGTACAAAAGGGACAATCATTAATAAAGTGTTAACAAATAGGAGTGAAAGATGAAGTCTTTCCGTCATATGAAGATTACTGGTATCAAAAATGCTGGTTTCGATGTTATGGGTGCATTCTCCGAATTAGATGGCCCGCGTAAGATGGCTCTTTTTGATCGTTTAAACGATTCAAGAAAGACATTTTATAAAACAGTGACATTGTTTTGGCCTCAGGCACAACCTAAAGATTGTCGTGAGTTAGAGCGTTTCATAGTACAGCGCCTTGCTGCCAATGACCTTTAACCTGTGCTTACAACCAAGGAGATTATAATATGCCTTACGTAAGACGAAGCTCACGCCACATGAGCACAGAAAAGAAAGCAGCCTTTTTTGGCTTGTTTCTTTTAACAATTCTTTGTGTGTCAATTATTATGGCTGCGGCAAATGCCTCACCTTTTGTTTTGGGAACAGAAATGAATGGTGATGGCAGTGTTGAATATCTCTGCCTTGGTATGGGATGCGATAGCGTCTTTTAAATTTAGGCTTATAAACCAATAAAATAATGCGGCTGATCCAGCCGCTTTTTTATTTTTTAATGCTTTATGCGTTTAAACGCGCTTTGGTTTTTTCTTCGCCAAGAAGTGGCATAAGATTAGGCAGCTCTGGTCCGTGTTCCATGCCCGTTAATGCTTTACGAATGGGCATAAATAATGTTTTGCCTTTGCGTCCGCTTTCTTCTTTAACTTGGTCAATCCATGTCTTGAATGTGTTTTCATCCCACGGAGCAGGGGGCAAAAGAGTTGAGGCTTGCGCAGTGAAATCTTTATCCTCTGCATCAATGATAGGGGTAACATTACCATGTACCATGTCCCACCATTCTTTTGCATTTTCCAGCTTTTCAAGGTTCGGGCGAATAGCATTCCAAAACGCCTCATCCATTTCTTGAAGGCCCATTTCACTCAGGCGCTCTTGAACGGCGCTAAACTCTGTTGCGTGCAAGATTTTTGCATTCAAACGCAAAAGCTCTTCTGAATCAAATTTGGGTGTACTACGTGAAAATTTTGAAAAATCGAAACTTTCAATAAGAGGCTCAACACTTGTGAATGCTTCAATCGGATCAGATGACCCCAAGCGTGCCATGAGTGATACAACAGACATAGGCTCAAGGCCTTCTTTATTTTGAATGTCGCGAATGCTTAATGAACCCATACGCTTGGATAATTTTCCACCTTCGGCATCAGCAATAAGTGATAAATGGGCAAAGTGCGGAAATTGACCATGAATGGCTTTAAACATTTGGACGTGCGTTGCCGTATTAGAGACGTGGTCTTCACCGCGTACAACATGAGTGATTTCAAAATCAACATCATCAATGACGGAGCAAAGATGATAGAGCGGCGTGCCATCTTCACGAAGAACAACAGGGTCTGATAAATCAGACGGGTTAAATTTAACGGGGCCGCGAATAAGATCGTCCCATTCAATCGCTTCTTCATCCATTTTAAAGCGCCAATGCGGTTTACGCCCTTGCTCTTCATATTTGGCTTTTTGCTCATCGGTTAAGCTAAGGCCTGCACGATCATAGGTTGGTGGCACGCCCCGATTAAGCTGTGTTTTGCGTTTCAAGCCAAGCTCTTCTGGTGTTTCATAACAGGCGTAAATACGGCCATCCGCTTTTAGCTTTTCAATCACCGTGTTGTAGCGTTCCAAACGGAATTTTTGATTTTCTTTTTGATCCCAATTTAGACCGAGCCATGTCAGACCTTCTTCAATCGCAATTTCGCATTCATCACGTGACCGCTCACGGTCAGTGTCATCAATCCGAAGAAGGAAATGTCCATTTTGCTGGCGACAAAAAAGCCATGTGATAACTGCGGTACGCGCGTTACCAGCATGCAAAAAACCAGTAGGAGACGGGGCAAAACGAACTTTGACGAACATTATAAAACTTTCTTATATTAAGTCATATTAATTATCTTGTTTGGCAATTTTTTTCAATAGGATAGGTTTTATTTTGCATTGACATAATTTTATTATTTTTTATAACTAGTTTCATGTCGAAGAATAAAAAACCCAAAATGTCTGCAGATTCCTACGTTAAACATGAGGCAGCCCCGATTATCTTTCATGTTGATGTGGATAGAGAGCTAACAAATATAGAGGCTCACGCTGTAGTGTTTCAATTAGGCGGTATCTTAAGCCGTAACTTTAGACTGTCTGCAGAGGAGGCTATGACTAGAGTAGACGAGGCATTTTCTGGTTTAAGGCCCTCTCTGAGAGAAGATTTGCCAGAAGCGGCTGATACAAGAATTATAAAATCTAACTATGATATCGCGATGAGTAGAAGATCGAGTCCTTTACTGCATGGCATTTCAATACATTTCTATCAAAGGTATTAACCCCTAAATTTATTCGTGATCGGATATCGCCTATTGCGGCCAAAGGCTTTGGGGGTGATCTTTACCCCGGGCGGCGCTTGGCGGCGCTTATATTCAGCCATATCCAGCATGCGCCATACACGTTGCACAAGCTCTTTGGGATGTTTGATATCATCGGGGCCTAAATCTTTTTCAATAAGGCATTCAAGGATATCGTCTAAAATATCATAAGGGGGCAGACTGTCTTGATCTGTTTGATTAGGCTTAAGCTCGGCACTTGGGGCTTTGGTGATAATACGTTTAGGGATCACCAATGATTGCTTATTACGCCATTCAGATAATGCATAAACTTGTCCCTTATAAAGATCTTTAAGCGCATTAAAACCGCCGCACATGTCGCCATATAAGGTCGCATAGCCAACTGCCATTTCAGATTTATTACCAGTAGAGAGCACCATTTTACCATTTGCGTTAGAGAGCGCCATTAAAGTCATGCCGCGTGCGCGTGATTGAATATTTTCAAATGTTGTTCCTGCCTTTGTGCTATCCACATGCCCATGAAGCATCGCCTCGTATGCCTTCATCGCGGGTTCTATCGCGATGGTATCAAGGCGAACCCCTAAAAGCGCCGCGCACTGGGCCGCATCATCTCGGCTCTCTTGCGATGTATATGGGGAGGGCATCATGACACAATGCACATTTTCCGCACCCAATGCATCAACAGCAATTGCCGCCGAGAGCGCGCTATCAATGCCACCAGATAAGCCAATCAAAACGCCGGGAAAGCCATTTTTTGTCACATAATCCTTAAGGCCTAATGTGACGGCGCTGTAAATTGCTCGGAGTTCCGTTGTTTTCGATCTTAAAATTGGTGCATCGACAGTGCTTAAAAGGGCTTCTTCAAACAATGGAAGCTCATGCGTTATAGCGCCTGTAGCGTCCATAATAAATGATCCTCCATCAAAAACGAGTTCATCCTGGCCGCCAACTTGGTTGACATAGATCATGGGCAGACCTGTATCTTGATTGCGAATTTTTGCGTGCATCAGACGTTGTTCATGTACTTGTGTGTGATATGGACTGGCATTGGGCACAACCAGAATTTCCGCGCCCATGGACGCTAAATGATTGGATACATGGGGATGCCACATATCTTCACATGTCATAATGCCAATTTTTGTGTCACGGAAAACATAAGGTTTGGGCAAGGGGCCTGCATCAAAGACACGCTTTTCATCAAAAACCCCATCATTAGGCAAAATATGCTTATAGGTTTTAAATTGTATTTTCCCATTACCGATAACAAGCGCCGCATTACGCAATGCTCTACCATCACGCCATGGCGTTGAGACGATAAGGTAAGGGCGATGATTGCTGCTTTCAACAACAAGCTTACCAATCATGCTTTCAATACTATCTATAAAATCAGGCTTTAAGACAAGATCATCGGCGGGATAGCCGCATGTCATAAGCTCTGGAAAAACGATGATATCTGTATCTTGCGGCGCGTTGTCACGCACCGCACGCATTTTATCAAGATTACCGCCAAGATCCCCAACCGTAGGGTTGAGTTGAGCAAGGAGAATATGCGGTAATTGGGACATAGATTATTTTATAATAGAGCCTTGATTAAAGAGCAAGCACAGGATGTTTTAAAGCTTGTAAGGGCTGTTGCACCGTTGAGGCTGATATAACTTCGCCTTCCTCTAAATCGGTTGTTTTGGGGGCTTCACCATTTTCGGCACTCTTAATCATAGATTCTATATCATCTAAGCATAAGCCTTCACTTTTTGGGTCTTTCATAACTGTTTCTAGCTTATCCTGTAAATCAGGCAGTTCTGTACCTTTTTCTTGAAGCTTGGCTAAGCGATTTTGTAAGTCTTGAACTTTATCAATCATGGTTGTCATAGCAACTTGAGCATCTTGCCAATGGCCAAGCATACGAAGATGAAATGTGCTTTCACCAAAGGCGCTGTCAAGAATGGCATCATGTCGAGCCTGAAGAAGAGCAGCAGCTTCAGCAGCTAAATCTTTAGCTATAGCTTCTGCGGCACTAAGAACACCAGAAGATTGAAGTAACGGAGCGCCTGCTGCAGCGACAACTGACTTTAAAAATGCTCTTCTATGCATATACACACCCTTAATTTAGATTTCATTATGGATAACATATGACCTTACGCATGTCCATAATTATTTACATAACAAAAACTATTTCCTCAACGCTTTCAACTCATCAGATACTAAAAAGGCTAGTTCGAGCGCTTGGTTGGCGTTAAGGCGCGGGTCGCAAGCGGTGTGATAACGGCTTGAGAGGTCTTCATCTGTGATATCATCTGCACCGCCGACGCATTCTGTCACGTTCTGCCCTGTCATTTCAAAATGAACGCCTCCCGGATGTGTTCCTTCATTTCGGTGAACTTCAAAGAAGCCTTTAACTTCTTTTAATATGTTATCAAAACGTCGGGTTTTATAACCGCTTGAGGATTTTTCGATATTGCCGTGCATTGGGTCGCAAATCCAGACAACATTGCGGCCTTCTTCTTTAACGCGGCGCACGAGTGGGGTCAGCTTTTCAACAACCTGATTACAACCCATACGGGCAATCAGCGATAGGCGGCCTTCTTCGTTATTGGGGTTGAGCTTATCAATGAGCTTAATGAGAGTATCTGCATCAAGCTCCGGTGGGACTTTCATGCCAATTGGGTTATTGATACCGCGGACAAATTCAATCTGCGCGCCGTCTGTGTCTTGTGTCCTTGCTCCAATCCATAGGAAATGGGCTGAAGTGTCGTACCATGTATCCGTCGTACTATCGACGCGTGTCATGGCTTGTTCATAGGGGAGCAAAAGCGCTTCATGACAGGTGTAAAAATCTGTTTCGCGCATACTGGGTACGTTTTCCCCTGTTATACCGCATGCGCGCATAAAGGTGAGGGCGCGGTCAATATCGGCCGCCACCTGCTCATAGCGTGCGCTCAGGGCACTTCCCGCAACAAAATCAAGGTTCCAACGGTGAACCTCATTCAGGTCAGCATAGCCCCCTTGGGCAAAAGCACGCAAAAGGTTTAATGTTGCTGCCGATTGATTATAGGCGCGGATCATACGTTGTGGATCAGGCTCACGCCCTTCTGCTGTGAACTCTAAACGATTGACGATATCCCCGCGGTAACTGGGTAATGTCACATTGCCTTGCGTTTCATCATCGCTAGAACGTGGCTTGGCAAATTGCCCAGCAATACGGCCCATTTTCACAATCGGCATTGCCCCGCCAAAAGTCATCACTACAGACATTTGAAGCAACACACGAAAAGTGTCGCGAATTTTATTTGCGCCAAACTCGCTAAAGCTCTCAGCGCAATCACCGCCCTGAAGAACAAAGGCTTCACCGCGACAAGCCGCCGCAAGCTGCTTCTTAAGATTACGCGCTTCGCCAGCGAAAACGAGGGGTGGCAATTCCCCGATAATTTCCTCAACACGCTCAAGCGCAGCTTGATCTTTATAATTGGGTAATTGTTTTGCAGGCTTGTTACGCCATGTGTCGGGTGTCCAAGGCTCTGGCTGCTTTTTTACTGTTTTTAGGTCTGGTTTTGTCATGCACGATTTTTACGGTAATTCGGCACGCTTCGCAACAAATAAGCGTGTTTATTGGATGTTTTAGCTCCGCATTGTGACGAATTCTTCCGCGCTTGTGGGGTGAATGCCAATTGTGCGATCAAAATCGGCTTTTGTGGCTTTGCAATTAACCGCAATCCCTATGGCTTGCATCATCTCTGGGGCGTCACGCCCACAAATATGGGCGCCGACCACAATATCTGTATCCTGATCCACAACAAGCTTCATAAAAGTGCGCTCATCACGTCCTGATAGCGTATGAATCATGGGTTTAAAGTTGGCGGTAAAGCATCTGATATTGCTGTATTTTTTGCGGGCATTCTCTTCCGTAAGGCCCACATTGCCAATCGGCGGATTTGAAAAAACGGCTGTGGCAATATTATTATAAGAAACCATCCGCTCTGGCTGATTATTAAATAATCTATCGGCTAAAACATGACCCTCAGCAATCGCCACAGGGGTCAGCTGAACACGATCTGTCACATCCCCAACAGCATAGATATGGGGGATATTGGTCTGATAATCCTCATTCACTATAATTTGGCCATTTTCTTTATGGGCAATTTTAGCGTTATCAAGGCCTAAATTTTGCGTATAAGGCACGCGGCCAATTGCGGAAAGCACTAAATCGCACTCAATTACATCATTATGATCTGTTTTTACGTGTTTTTTTTCATTTTTTTGCGTTATTTCATCAATATTTGTATCTAAAATGATTTTTATTCCCTGTTTTTTGATTTCTAATGCTAAAAAATCACGTATTTCTTGGTCAAAACCGCGTAAAATCTGATCGCCGCGGTGGATTAAGGTGACTTTAGATCCCATGCCATGAAAAATATGGGCAAACTCAACGCCAATATACCCTGCGCCCTCTATGACGACATGTTTGGGAAGTTCTTTCAGGTAGAATGCATCATCAGAGACAATAGCGTGTTCAGCGCCCTTGTAGCTTGGCTTACGAGGTTTGCCCCCTGTTGCAATCATAATCTTATCTGCCGTGACAATCTTCCCATCGATATCCAATTTATGGGCGTCAACAAATTTTGCATAGCCACGTATGAGGTCAACCCCAGCATTTTTAAGTATTGTTTCATAAATACCGTTTAAACGACTGATTTCTATATCTTTATTGGCTATTAGTGTACCCCAATCAAAGGTCACATTATCTATCTTCCATCCAAACCCTTTGGCATCTTGGATAGCAGGGCCAAAGTCTGAGGCATAGGCCAATAATTTTTTGGGCACGCAGCCAACATTCACGCATGTGCCCCCTAAATTTGCGGCTTCGGCAATCCCAACTTTGACGCCATGGCCAGCCGCAATTCTTGAGGAACGGACGCCGCCAGATCCTGCGCCGATAACGAAATAGTCGTAGTCATAAGATGTCATGTCTTTTTAATCCTTTAATTGTGCCGAATCCCATCGGCGATGAAGCCAGAGCCATTGTGCGGGGCGTTGTTTGATCCAATCCTCTAGTAAATGATGCGTTTGAGCAAAAAGTTCTGCCTCACTCACACCTTTTGTTCGTAGGGGCGGGTGAATGGTTACTTTAAATGATGCGCCTTTAACCCGCTCAATTTGCGCGGGAATAAGCGGGCAATCAAATTTTTGTGCAAGCTGTATATAGGCCGGGCTGGTCATTGCAGGAGCATGAAAGAAATCGACAGGCACACCCTCATTGTATTTCTGGTCAATCAAAAAACCTAAATGCTCTTTATTACTCAGGCGCTTTACAATCTGCCGCGTACCGCTTTTGGATTTTGGGATCGGCTGTAAAAGACCGCCCAGATTGCGGCATTTCATTAGCAATTTATCAGCAAGCGGGTTATTGGGCGCGCGGTAAATGGAATGTGTGATATAATTTTCCTGAAGCGCTGCGGCGAGGGGGCATATCTCCCAATTCCCTAAATGCGCGGCAAAGATAATGCTGGCGCTGTCTTTCGAAGCCTGTAAATGCTCCACACCGACCAATTGAGTGTGGTTCTTGGCGAGTGTCTTTAGATGCGGGTATTCGGCAAAAGTGCGCCCCAAATTATCCCACATACCAATCAATATATCTTGATGGTTTTCCTCAGGTAGAGCGTTTTGAATATTGCGAAGCGCTTTACGCGATGCTGCCAAATGCGGGCCAATTGCCCGCCCAAAAAAACCGCCAATGGCAGAAGCCCAAGACGCAGGCATGACTTTAAATAATCCAAAAAGGATTAAAATGAATAATGCCTCAAGAGTATAACGCGCGTTCTTCATGATCGGTTTTTGTGCAAATTAACGATTTTTTGAATAAAAGTCACAATGATATCCTCATTACGAAAGCGTAACTCAATGGGCAGCGTTAATATCGTCTCGTGAAATTCTTTTGGAATACGCATTAAGTCTTTCTCGGTTGTTATCACCATCGCTTTTTTGGATTTTGCCTCAGCCATGATTGCCTCTATTTCCTCTAATTTATAAGGATGGTGATCGGCAAAAGGATGCCAGCCGATAACATCATAATTTAATCGCTCTAAGGTTTTTTTAAATTTCTCAGGACGACCAAGGCCAGCAAAGGCAATATATTGTCTGTTTTTATCGTGATCAGGCTCAAGAGGATAAATAAAAGCAGGATATTCCAACAGCTTCGTTTTTAGACTGCCGCCAATGCTTATAATACCGTCACAGCGCTTCATCGCCGCGCCTATTGGCTCACGCAAAGGTCCTGCTGGGAAGATCTGCCCATTGCCAAAGGGCTTTTCGGTATCAATCACAAGAAGCTTAATATCTTTGTGAATACTTGGGTTTTGAAATCCATCATCCATGATAATAAGATCCGCGCCTTGCTTTTCGGCGACTTTTGCGCCTTGCGGGCGGCTGATGGAGGCAACAGTAATTCCTTTACGTGCGAGCAAGAGAGCCTCATCGCCTACATCTGTATAACTATGCTTGTTTACATCAACAAGCGTACCGTTCACGCAGTCTCCACCATAGCCGCGTGTTAAAAAGACAGGCTTTTCAGCAATTTTCTTTTTAATGACCAAATCATAAAGCGCAAGCGCAGTTGGTGTTTTACCACTGCCGCCCATGACAAGATTACCAAGGCAAATAACAGGGACAGAGGATTCATAAGGCGCTGTTTTTTTTGCCAAGAACTGATAAAGGCGATGCATTATTAAATACACAACGGAGAGCGGGTAAAGCATATTGCTTAAAGAACCTGATGACTCGTACCAAAATTTGGGTGTTCTTAATGGCATGGTTTACTTTTTCATCACTTTATTTAGAAGGGGTGTAATATGTCCCATCACATCATCAATCATCGAAAGCTGGCGCTGTGTGTACTCAAAGGCATTTTCTTGCGCTTTCTTTAAGACAGTTTCATCACCAAGCAGTGTTGTGAGAGCCTGAACCAATTCCTGCTCATCTTGGACACGCCTTACAGCGTGCGCCTCGATCATATCATCAAAAATTTCTTGCTGATACTGCACATTTGGCCCAGTGAGCACAGCGCAGTGTAATTGCGCGGCCTCTAAAGGGTTATGACCACCGCCGCCATCATCACTAAAAGACCTTCCAATCATGGCAATAGGGGCTGCTTTATAAAAGAGTCCCAATTCCCCCAATGTATCGGCAACATAAATCTCATCCTTTACGCTCGGCATAGCCTTGTCAGCACCACGCAGGATTAGGCGCTCACACCCAAGCTGTTTTTTAAGCGCATCCCGCCGTTCAGGGTGGCGCGGGACAATAATAGTGAGGATATGGGTAAAGTGTTGTTTAAGTGTATGATGTACGCGGGTAGCAAGCTTTTCTTCGCCGTCATGCGTGCTGGCATATACCCAAAAAGGACGATCGCCAATCGCTTGTATGAGGGCGTTATAATCATTTTCATCATAAGGGAGCGCCAGCGCGCAGTGTTTGATGTTGCCAACATGATGAACTGTTTTGGCGTCAAGCTTTTCAAAGCGGCGCTGATCTTTTTGAGTTTGCGTCAGGATGATTTTAAACGCCGATAAAATTGTCTTTGCTGTACCTTTAAAAAACTGCCAGCGCCGAAAAGAGGAATCAGATAATCGCGCATTGATTAAAATGGCGGGAATTTTCTTCTTTTTAATAAGCCCAAGCATGTTGGGCCATAACTCAGATTCAAGCCAGAGGGCGGCGCTTGGCTTCCAATAGGCGATAAAGGATTTAATCCATTTTGGATGATCAAGCGGGCAAAATTGATGAATTGCGCGTAAAGGCAGACGCCGCGCCATAAGATCAGCAGACGTTACCGTGCCCGTTGTAATCAATACATGAATACCGGGGTAGGCTTCTAAAAGACGGTCAATCAGAATAAGGGCAGATTGTGCCTCTCCAACACTTGCGGCATGGATCCAGATTATATGACCATCTGGACGCGCTATTGCTGAAATACCACGTTTTTCGATAACACGTTCAGGGTCTTCTTTGCCCATTTTCACACGTTTTTTTAACAGCAAAATTAATACTGGCGCGGAAAAACGTGTTATTATGTTATATATAAAAAGCATGCGGCCTATTCATTATATGGTTTATTTTGTGATAATGGCCTTGTTTGTAAGCCCTTTAAAGGGAAAAAGTAAATAATTTCAACTTATTAAGAAAGAGGCTTTTTTCTCATGCGTCGCATATTCACCCGTCCCAAAGGACCAAAGCAAAGCCGCGAGGAAATTGAGAAAGAGGCTTTCGCTGCCATGCGTAAAGCAAAGGCAGCGATTGACCCAAATGTGCTTGCGCGGATTAAAAAGGCGATTGAAAATAGCCCGATGGGTGAGCAACTTATGGGCGGCTTAAGCAAAGGAAAAAGCGCAGTAAAAAAGAATACTCAGCAAGACAGCGCGGACGAAAAAAAGAAAAAAGCAATGGAGGCCGCTCGTAAAGCCCATGAAAGTGTTGTTGCACAACAGGCAAAGCTAGAGAAAGAAGTTGAGACTGTAGATCAGGCAAAAATTCTTGATATTGTTGCCAAAACCTTAGAATTAAACCCGCATAAAAGCGGGCTTAAAAAGGGTGTTAAAGAAATTTTGTTAGGCAAAAATTAGTTCATTGTGCATCCAGTACCTTTAACATAGGTGCATCCTGGATTTGAACAAACACCGTCTTCATGTGTTGTTCCATCGGCAGCAGCTACCGTAACTCCAGTTAAAATAGCTGGGCCCGTTGGTTCAGGTATATCTGGATCGCTTGGGGTAGCTCCAGGAGTATACCCACATTGCCCTGCGCGTGTTTTGTGTCCGACATCTTTAAATATATTTGTTACAGGTGGACGTGTTACAGCATTGTAGAAGCCAGCAAGAGCATTGTGAGATACGTTCCAGTTCGAATAAAGAGCTGAGCTAGGGCCACCACAAGACATACTTGCGGGGAATTGGCGCGTATCACGATTTAACCTGTATCCTGTTATAGCAGGAGAACCATTAAAAGCGACAAGAGTATCTAACGGATAAAAACCATCTGTACTTTCAAAGTTTGAATTGTCTACAAAGTTAGCGCATTTGGATGTCCTCCAAATACCAGCCATCATGTTACAAGTGCCATAGCTTCCTGAATACAGTGTGCCACTTAAATTCATATTCGTATCAGCAGGTGTCGAGCTCATTAATCCAGCGCGCCCCCCCAAATACGTATGATCAAAATTGCCACTTAAATAGACTTTAAGCGCGTCATAAACGGCCCGCCCCATGACGGCTGTTAGGCCCATTGTTGTAGAGCCTGGGTCAATAATCGGTGCGCCGAAATAACCAGTATGGCTAAAGATTTGTCCGCCATTAATCGCCGTATGAGACAAGAGGCGGTCAAAGCATGTGTACTCCATGACGCTGTCGGGTTTGAAGATCAAGTTTTGATTCATCATGATTTCTCGTTCAGCCTCTTGCCAACCGCGGGTTTCTAGAACGCGCCAATAATTTGAATCACATGGTTGTGGCGCAATCACGGGTTGCGCGAAGGATGGAGCTGATACGGCACACAAAGTGAGTGAGCCGAGCGCCGCATATTTTAATTGTTTTAAAATTTTCATTTTCATCATCCTATATTTATTTTACCTGATTTAGGGGCACTTTAGCAAAAACTCTTTTTCTTATTCACATTTTGGGCTGGTTATCCCTGTTGCATTAACATTTGTTTTGAATGAACATCCTGGCAAAGTACAAAAACCATCAGGGCCATTTACCCATCGACCATCTTTATCGCTAGCAAACCATAAATATGTTCTCACGCCTGTCATAATCGCAGGCTTAGAGTTACACGCAGCAGTAGGGTTAAGGGCGTCGTAATGCGTATCTATTGGATCCCATGTGATATTTTTCCCCTCGGCCAAATCAATCATCGCGCCGCTAATGCATGTCGGGTTTGCGCATTGGGCAAAAGCCGTGTTAATCGCCCCAAAGAGGGGAGAGAGTACAAGCGCCGCTGTGAGTAGTATTTTTTTATTCATTTTTAATTATATACCATAACATCTTTTTCTTGCAATTAAGGCCCGCACGCCATACTTGCAGGGTACTCGCGGGGGTCAAAACTGATTAAATCATCAAATCGATAAAAAGGTGTGTTCAGATTATTACATTTTGCTGCTTGCCAAACGTTCCTCATGACGTTGCACCCACCACTTGGCGCGCTAACGGCGGCTGTTTCACCTAATAACCCATGACTAAAATTCCCAGAAAGGTAAGAGGCAGCGGCAAGGCTGACAACAGTTGATAAAGATCCATCTAGTGACGTTGAGCCCAAACTGACATTCACAGTGACTGTTTTCCCAAGAATATCAATCGTACGCCCTGCCCAAAAATCAGTTGCGCTAAATAAAGGCCCTGCTTGCGCGCCAACATTGGCTACATATTGATCAAAGCATGTGTAGGTGAGAACACTATCTGCTTTTGCTATAAGGCGTTGGTTAACAATGTTTTCACGGCGTGCTTCAAGCACACCTTGGTTGACCATGGCAATCCACGTGTCATTGGCACAGCCAGAAGATGGTTTTGGTGCAGATGCAGCGGATGTTGTTGGTGGAATAGCGGCTTCCGAACCTGGCGTGCCATTTGGCTCTGTCCCATTTGGATCAGGCGGGAAAGTCATTATTGCACCAGGGTATGTGACAGGCACAGGGGTGTTTCCTGAATCTTCTACTGTAATGTCGGGTGTTGGAACTGGCCCTCCACCTGATGGTGTAGCAGGGGTCGCAGGCGGGGTGGAGCCATCACATGTATCTGCGTCCGTTGGGTTATATTGACCGGGGGGGACCTGGAACGGGTCGATCCCTTGGGTGAGAGACATGGATGTATAGCCATTCGGAGGACTATTGGCTGAACCGCCAGTTGCTCTGGCATCATGGTTTTGTGATAGTTGTTGAAGTACAGTTGGGTTACACATATCGGCGGGACCATTACCGAGCAAACAAGGGCCAGAAACCCCCTGACAACACTTACTCGTGTCGCTTGTTCCCCAGACACATTCTGGGTCCATGGCACGTGGACCTGATCCAGCGTCAGCATAGACTTCATAGTGTATGTGGGGCGGGGTTGTCTGGGCGGCGCCTGTTCTGCCGTTTATAACCATTTGTCTATCTGCGTCATATCCATTTAAGTGTGTAAAACGAACCTCGACATTATCATTACATCTGTACCGTGTGTAATAACCATAACCCGTTGGCGCCTGTCGCCCCCACAAAGGAGAATTTCCGTTCATAACAATATGACAGCCAAGCTGGTTGCTTACTGGGGTACAGAGAGGAAGCATAATATCAACACCTAAGTGCTGTCTGCCTCCTGGCCTAGGCTCAAGCCATGCTAAAACTTCTGCGCCTTCTGCGGGGTTTAAAATTTCACAAACATTGGGGTTTTGGGCGCTAGCGATATTAAAAGGTGTAAATATTAAGAAGAATCCTATGAGTATCACCCATAAGATCGTGTTTTTTATCAATATGTTCTGTTTTTGAATCAAATGCACATTCCCACTTCTATAATAATAGCCTGAATGTGGGTTGGAGCGCAAAGTTTTAGAGGGAAATTAGAATTCTTTTTGTTCATAACGATAGGAGTAAGGGTTCCAGCCGAAATTTTTGCTTAGAAAATCGTTATGTTTTTGATTATAAATGATTAAATCCAAAATACCGTAAGTTGTCTTATCGGATAGTTTGATTTTATAAGCAATGATGTCCAAAAGAAGAATAGGTTGCCTATTTTTAAAAGCCACTATGTGGTGCGGACACATCGTTTTTATGCTGCAACGTGATGGTTTAACAATGTACTCATCCAAAGCATCATCGTTAAGATCGACCTTCGCAAGGGTGAAGTCACTGTTTTGTCCCTGTAATTGCGAAACAAACTGGATAATCTGGTTTTCTTTGTAAGTTATAGCCGCGCCAAATACGGGGGTCTGCTGCGCTGAAGCCTCAAAAGGGATGAGCGCAATAACGCAAAATATTGATAAATATAGATGTTTTGCTGTTAAATCAGGCTTATTTTTCTGGAAGGTCGATATCCAAAATGGCCATGTTAAAGTCATATGATACTTCGCCTTCGTCTTCATCTTTATAGACTACACCAATAAATTCACCATTTAAAATAACTTCAATAGAATCGGGTGTTTGTGCACGCGGGCGAACAGCAAGGCCTTCATTACCAAACTTACTGCGAAGGTAGGCTTGAATTCGAATAAGTTCATCGGGCGTTATTTCCATTTTGTTCTCCGCAAGTGCTGGCATGATTATGTCTCTATCTCGTTAATGTTCATTTGTTTTAGAAGGCTTTGGGCACAGAATCAAGGAAGAATAACGCCCAATTCAGTATTCTACCGCTCACCTTGATGCATCAAACCGCTTACAACCCGTTCATAACAAGATTTAGACAATATTTTTCTGTTGTCATAGGAGCTGATATCTATAGGGCTGTGAAAAGTTATTTCTAAATCAGCGCCTTTACTTTTGGCGATCGCCCATAAATGCGGTGTCAAATCCATCTCTCCATACCATGCATATTGATTTCGGTCTTTGAGTGATTGGATAGGGCGCGTATCAACTTTAACTAAATTGGTCGTAAAAGGTTGGATAATCATATTATTCTTTGAGTCTTCTTTTAAAAAAATATCAAAAAGGCTTGATTTAAAAGGAAGAACAGCCTCTCCCGAGCTGGAGGTCCCCTCAGGAAAGACGATTAAAGAGGTGCCGTTATGAATCGACTCTTTCATTTGCTGTAATGCCTTTGCTGCCTTGGCTGGGGCGCGGCTGATAAAAATTGTTTTTGCAATTGTCGCCAGAAGGCCAAGCATAGGCCATTTTTGAACTTCTTCTTTTGAAATAAACGTCGCGCTTAAAACGCTGCCGAGCAGCGGGATGTCCAAGTAAGACAAGTGATTGCCGATGAACAGAACCTGTTTGCCTTTAACAATCTCACCTTTGATTTTTTTACGAATACCAAAGATAAGGCAGATTGACCCATGAAAAAGCTTTGGCACAACGTAACGAAAGCGTGTTTTCATGAAAAACAGACGCGTTAGCCCCAAAAGCGGCAAGGTAATAAGGCAGATAATCGCCAAAAGAAATAATTTTATGCTTGCGATAATTATACGCATCAAAATACCTTTTTTATCAATGCTATAAGGCTGCTTTTTGATCTGTTGGCATAACTTTGTTTGTTATGCGCTCATAATGCTTGAGGTATTTTTGTGTGATGTTGGCCGTTGGCATGACAATACAGACATCAGTTGTATTGAACTGCTTATCAATAACCGCTCCATCTCCAATAGAGGCCCCAAGGCGGATATAGCCCTTTATGAGCGGGGGCAGGGACACAAAAACACGTTTTGCGTCTAGTGATTCTTTTGGGTGGATATTCATATCTAAAAACCGCTCTGGAATGGCTTTTGGGCGCACATTCTTATCGGCCAAATGAAAATGATATAAATAAGACAGTTGCTCTGACAGCGCATTAACATCCGTACCGTGAAGGCTTGCGCACCCAAACATCATGCCAATATCATGATCTGCGACATAATGGGCAATACCTTCCCACATTTTTTGTAAAACGGGGCGCGTTCGATAGGCAGGCAAAACGCAAGAACGTCCAAGCTCTAAAAGTGTTGTGCCACTATTTATAAGGGGCTGAATGTCGTATTCGTCACTGGTATAAAAGCGGCCATGCTTTTGGGCGACAGATTGCCTTAAAAGGCGATATGTCCCGATAATCTGGTTTGATTTTGGAAGGCCCTTATCGACAACAACAAGATGGTCGGCAATCGCATCATATTCATCAATATCACGCTTTTCTCTCAGCATTTCTTCATTGGGTTGTGCGCCGTATTCATCATAAAAGACAGTATAACGAAGGGCCTGCGCCGCGCGGACCTCACCATCATTAATAGACAGTCGAATTTCAATATTTTCAGGATCGTAAGGAAATAAGCTCATATTGGTAGATTAAGCATTCCGCGAATTGGGTCAAGCGCTATAAGCGCGGCATAAGAGGTTATAGACATCGCTCGTCTCACAAAGTAAAACACAATCATGAAGCATGTTTTATTTGTATGTACGGGAAATATCTGCCGCTCGCCTAGTGCCGAGGCTGTGTTGCAACATTATGTTGATATGCAAGGTCAATCGGCGGCATATTTTATTGATTCTGCGGGAACTCACGGTTATCACGTTGGCGATCCGCCTGATAGTCGGGCGATAAACGCCGCCGCCATGCGCGGTATTGCCATGGATGATCTGTATGCCCGCAAAGTAAAGATTTCTGATTTTCATGATTTTGATCTTATCGTTGCGATGGATAGGGGGCATCTCAAGATTTTAAATGATCTAAAGCCTCAGGGAGCAAAAGCGGCACTGAAGCTTTTTTGTGATTATTTACCCCATAGCAAAGTTCAAGACGTGCCCGACCCTTATTATGGGACAGAACAAGGGTTTGAAGTTGTGCTCGATATGCTCGAAGAGGGGTGTCAGATTATGATGGACGCGCTTTAAGGGTTGGTTTTAGCCTTATTGTTTTCCTGCACCTGTTTAATCAAATCACGGATTTCGCCCTGATCATCCAGATATTTAATAAAGGGCATTTGCGTAGCACCATCCAGACCCAAAATAAGACGGTCATACCCACCACCATCTTTCATAATAATCGTTGGCGAATCTTTTTGACCATAAAGGCGGGTTAAATACCGTAGTTGATTTTGCCGATCATGGAGGCCAAATAAAGTTTGACCTTTTTCCGCGCCTGAACCATACGCCCCCATCTGAGCCGCCGTTTTACCCTCTTGATCAAAAAGGAATAGGCCGCCTGATTCTTGATAATTACCTATAAAAGCAACCCGTTTGTCGGCGTTGTTAAAAAACTGCGCGGTTGTGAAATCTTTGTTGTAAAGTGTGGCTTTGACTTGTGCCTGTACTGCAGGGATTTGCAAGATCAACGCGCCACTTAGGCCCCCAAGGAAACTAAAAAGAGCAATTAAGACGACATTTTTCATTTTGTTTCCTTTTGGGATAGTGCAGTTTGAAAGAATTATTGGCTCGATAAGGGCTGAATACCAAGTAAGATATAAGGGTCAACCATTTGTAGTGGCGGCGGCGCGTTGAAATCAGATAGATAAGGGTCAGCGCCGCATGCGCTTGGTTCTGCGCCACCACAACTTCCAGCCGCATCACTGTCGCCGCCACAAGAGCCGGCAGAATCGCCGCCGCCACATGAGCCGGCGCTTTCTGCGCCACAGCTTCCCGCCGAGGCACTCGCACCACAGGCCCCTGCAGAATCTTCAGGGGGAAGTTCATTGGCTTGGGCACGGGTTGATTGTTTGCCTGTTATATCGCCTTCATCAATATTCGCCGCGGCAACTGCAGCGTTTGTTATTGCTTGGGCGTCTGCAACACACTGCGCTGCATTTTCTATACTATTGGCTATGTCCGCCGCTGCGCTCTCAATGGCTGCTTTCATACGCGCCTCGAATAAGATAGATCCAGACGGCGCATTGATATCTTGAATAGAAACCGTTGGGATGATTGTATTTTCTTGCAACGCGTCATCGGGGTTTAAAATCACCAAATCTGTTGTCATAACGGAGATAGGCGCTTCAAAAAAGCGATTATCATTGAGCGTTGTGTCCACAGCAGTCTTATTGAGTAATAAAGTATCAGCAGAGGAAAAAATCACTGGTTTTTTGTCTTTATCAATGGGGGTAACCCGCCACACATAAGTATCGCCGTTTTCATCTTTGCGAACGGCGCTTAAGGGGAGGCGCTTCAACGCATAAGTTTCTTTTGTGATGATTGTTGCTATATCGCCAAGCTGCTCTTTATCGAGCGCGCCATCAAAATTAAGGCCAGCGCTAATAAATCCATTTTGATCCGTCTCACCAATAAAGCCAATTTCCACATCCCTCAGATGTATGCTGCCATCTTTGTTCATTAAGATAACTTTGTTTTTTAACGCAATCTTCTCTGAGGATGGGGTGTTTCTTGAAAATTGAATGATTTGATTGATTGGATCAAGCTTGGCGTTAACTGTTGTGATTAGTGGCCCAACGCTGGGATGACCTGCAACATAAGAAGTATCTCTTAAGTATTTATAATCTATGGCGTTTTCAGTTTGGATAGCTGTATCGGATGTCTCTTCTGTTTTATCGTGAGACGGAGTTTCTTTAGGCGCGATTGGCTGTTGTTGTGTAGAATCAGTCTGGTAAAAGCTACGCCCAAAAACAAAACCGCCAATCGCTATAACAACAAGTATAAAAATTATAAGAGCTTTGTTTTTAAAGGGCTTCACGAGATTTCCTTAGCGGATGTAAACGTGAACTTCGCTCGTCCGTGCATCCGCACTTGGGGCATATGATAGATTGATTTGATCCATCGTAAGACCCATTTGTTGAAGCTCACGCAATACTTGTTCTGCATTACGACGTGCCTTTGTGCTCTCGATAGCTACCTGCGCGGCGTTACCGTTTGTCGGGTTCACAGCAATAAGGTCAAATTTTGCATTTGGATATTTCTGCAACGCATCTTGAACAGCAACATAAAGGGGCTGTTTGTATTCAACATCTGACTTGTCAAAACGAATTTTGGCAAGTGGGCGAGGCTCGCTTATTTCTGGTGCGACTATTGGGGCAGGCGCAACCATTTGAAGAGGCTCTTCATAATAAGGCGCCTCGAGCGGCATTGAAGCAATAGGAGCAGGAGCAAATGTAGCAGGAACCATCAGATCACTGACTTGGGCCGTTGCATAAGGGTTTCTGGCAAGCGTGCGGCCAAATAAATTGCCGCTGGATACAGCAAGGGCGAGTGTACGAATATTGTTCTTTTCAGAATTTATATAGGCCGTCGTACGAGAAATATTGCTGTTTACTTCATTAAGAAGGCGTTCAATAGTGATGATTGAGTTGTTAATTTGGTCTTCAAGTTCTGATAAACGGGCGTGATCTTCTTCAATAGCACCAGAGAGAGAATAAGTCTGGCGTGCCATTTCAAGCAAGAATGACCCTGCAGATGCCGCATCGGCTGTTTCAACACCTAGGGCATTCATCATAGAAAGGTTTTGCGACAGTGTTTCAAGGCTGCCTTGCGCTGTATCAAGGCGGCGAATAAGCCGAGGATTCCCCGGCGTTGTACCCACTTGAAGTTGTGTATTAATTGTTGCAACACTCGCGTAATACTCCGCAGCCATACTACGAGCTTTACCTTCTAGCTCTTTTAATCTGTTTGTCAGGTTACCTGCACGTGCTTGAAGGGCAAATAGATCCTTGCTTATCATTTCAACTTTGCCGCCAACAACAGTATTACGCTCATCAAAAAAATCAGCGCCAGAGATTTGATTTGCTGTGATTTCTGGCATTCTAACGGGGCCATTACTAAACTGCATCGGGTCGGACGCGGGCATCACTTCGTTTGTAATGACTAGGACTGGCTTTTGCGCCATATTCTGAGCCATAGTAGGCATCGCGACCATAAGTGTCGGTATGCTGAGGAGGGCGGCGTTAAGGAGTGTACGATACATGTCTTTTTTCATAACTTTATATGTTTTAAGTGATAGTCGGATAAGCGAAATAAAAGCAGATTCCATCGACAATGTAAACTTTTCATACGGTATAAACAGAGAAAAGGGTACTTTATTGTAAGTTGTCCTGATATATTTTTGGTAATTGCGGGTTTTTAAGCCTCCTTAAGGTTAGCCAAAAAATTTGAAAGCCTGTGGTTTTAACACTTGCAATCATTTTGCGCCTTCGGTAGTGTCCGCACGTTCTTAAGGTTATATGCTAATCTTATGCACCCGTAGCTCAACTGGATAGAGTACCTGACTACGAATCAGGCGGTTAGAGGTTCGAATCCTCTCGGGTGCACCATTTTCTCCTTTATAATTAATGATTTACATGGCTGTTTCTGTTATCTTTTTATTAACGGTTTTGCCTTACTCTATGTCTTGTTGGTAGAGTATTTCCTGTGTAATCAATTTGTTAACTATTTCCTGCAATTCTGTTGTTTCAAATCATTTTTCTATGGTTTGAGCAAATTTATATAGGGTAAGCGATCAACTTAATGGCTGGTAATTCCGACGATAACAATACAACTCTTGTTTTAGAAGACGATGAGATGAAGGATATTGAGCACACATCCATTGACGATGTCGTGGTTGAGGTTCTGTCTATGGAAGAAATGGACATGAACCCGGATATCAGCATGAATCCCGATGCCATGAAAAATAAATCTACTGGGAGGGCGGTTGAGGCCGTCGGTGGTCGCGGCTTAGATTTAGCAGATGGAAAGAATAAAGAAGGCAAACTCCCTTTAGGTGAGCAAATGGTTCAAATGGGGCTTATTGATGCCGACCAATTGAACGTAGCCCTGCAAGAGAAAAAATTATCAAACAAGATGGTGGGGGAAATCCTTGTTGATCTTGGTTTTATTGATTCAGAGACTTTGGCGTCGTTTTTGGCAAAAGCCGCAGGTTTTGAAGTTTTTGACCCTAAAGCAGCTATTATTGATGGCGAAGCGCTCGCTGTTTTGCAAAAGAAATTATCCTTAAAGCATCTTGTGCTTCCTTATATGATGGATAAGGAAAACATCTATGTTGCGATGGCTGACCCTTACGATGTTGTTGCGCTTGATATGCTCAAACGCTTTATACCTAAGGGTTTAAAAATCAAGCAGACAGTAACAACGGCAAGTATTCTCGAAGATGCGATTGATGCAGCCTATGGTTATGCAAGCTCAATCAAGGTTATTTTAAAAGAGCTTGAAGAATCTGGCGTTAAAGACGTTGATGTCGCTGATCTTGATGAAAGCGATGCTTATTCACACCCTATTGTCCGTCTTGTGAATGCACTTATTTATGACGCTGTGAAGCTCGGCGCCTCTGACCTTCACTTTGAGCCAGAAGAAAACTTTGTGCGTTTGCGTTATCGTGTTGATGGTTCACTCTATACAGCGCAAATTCTTCATAAACAACACTGGGATGGGATCGGGCAACGCCTTAAGATTATGGCATCGCTCAATATTGCCGATAAGCTTGCTCCACAGGATGGTCGTATAGAAATGGATATGGGCGGACGCCGCGTCGATTTCCGTGTGTCTTCATTGCCAACCGTGTTTGGCGAAAACATTGTTTTACGTGTTTTGGATAAACAATCGAGCATTATGCCTCTAAAAGTTCTTGGTTTTAGTGAGGTTAATAAAGAGCGTATTATAATGGCGCAAAAACGTCCCGAGGGGATTATTATTGTGACGGGGCCAACGGGCTCTGGGAAAACAACAACGCTTTATTCAATGCTCAATGAAATTAACGATGTTCAAGTAAATATTCAAACGCTTGAAGATCCTGTTGAATACTCTTTGCCGATGATACGTCAAACCGCGGTGCGTGAAGGTGTGCTTAGTTTTGCAGATGGTATTCGTGCGCTCTTAAGGCAAGACCCAGATATTATCTTTATCGGAGAGGTGCGTGATCCAACTACGGCTGAAATGGCATTACAGGCAGCGATGACAGGTCACCAAGTTTATACATCGCTTCACACAAATGATTCTTTTGGCGCAATTCCCCGTCTTTTTGATCTAGGGATGAAGCCTGGGATGATTGCAGGTAATATTGTTTCTATCTTTGCTCAACGTCTTGCGAGAACGCTGTGTAAAACCTGTAAAGAAGAATACAGGCCGACAGATGAAGAATGTAAGATTCTTGGTGTCACAGACATTCCTGATCTTTTTAAGGCCAAGCAAGGAGGCTGTGATCAGTGTGGCGGCGTTGGTTATAAAGGCCGTGTCGCCGTCGCCGAAGTCTTGTTGTTTAACGAAGCGATGGATGAAGTTTTGGCTAAGGGTGGTATGAAAGCGGAATTAAAAGACCTTGCCATCGAAAATGGTTTTAAATCCATGAAAGATGATGGTATCTTAAAGATCCTCGAAGGTAAGACCGATTTCGCTGGTCTTGCAAAAGTTGTTGATGTCACCAAAGATTAAAATCATAAAACGGAGAAACTGTGGAAAGATATAAGTACAGAGCAACAAGCCGGAACGGAAGACCCATAAAAGGTGTTCTTGCAGCAGCGAGTGAAGCTGACCTTTTTCACCAGCTTCAGGCAGCGGGCATGGAGCTTGTGCAGTGTTCTGCTATATCATCTAAGGCCGCTGGTGGATTTTCACTAGGTCGACAAAAAGTCAAATTGCGCGATGTAATCCAATTTTACGTGCAACTTAGGCAGATGCAAGGGGCGGGTATTCCTCTCCTTGATGCGTTATCTGATATCCGTGATACGGCGGATAACAGTACTTTTCGTGATATTATAGCAGAGTGCCATCGTGACGTATCCGAGGGGAGTTCTTTTTCTGAGGCAATGTCTAGACATCCTAAGGTTTTCAATGGCTTACAAGTTTCTCTTATGAACGCGGGTGAGCAAAGTGGGGATGTAACGTCATCATGTGATGAATTAATAGTCTTTTTAAAATGGGTTGATGGGATGCAATCGCGTGTTCGAAAAGCAACGCGCTACCCTATGATCCTGATGGGAGCAGTTATTTTAACAGTTGTAGTTATGATGGCATTTGTTGTCCCCCAGATTGTAGAGTTTTTGGACGAGTTGGGGCAGGAGCTGCCATTACCTACGCGCGCATTGATGGGTACTTCTGACTTCTTTGTTAATTATTGGCAGTATGCTCTATTTGGCCCAATAGGTTTTGTGGTTTTTTTGGTCACCTTGCGAAAAATGTCTGATTGGTTTTCATATCAGGTTGATAGTGTGATGTTAAAGGCGCCAGTTATGGGGCCATTGATTCGTAAAATTAACATTGCACGCTTCACTCAGACTTTTGGTGCGTTATTCAGTGGCGGTATCGACGTGCTTTCTGCACTCGAGGCGAGTTCGGAAACTGTGGGTAATAAAGTTCTAAAAGAAGGTCTTATGAATGTTCATGGCTTTGTTAAAGCTGGTGTTCCTCTGTCCGAAGCACTCAACAGAAGTGGCGAGTTTCCTAGCCTTGTCGTGCGCATGGTGCGTGTAGGAGAGGAGTCTGGAAACTTGACAGAAGTGCTCAGTCAGGTATCGGAGTTTTATACAAACGACGTTGATGAAGAGGTTCAAAAAGTTATTACGATGATTGAGCCTTCCCTTACCCTTATTCTTGGTGCTATGATATTGTGGATTGCTGTTGGTGTATTCGGACCAATTTACGCAAGTTTTGGAACTATGGACTTTTAAACTACTCATTCGAAGGGCCCTCGCCGTGTCTTTATTATCATCCTCCCGAACCGTTCTTCTTATGGGCGATGAGGGGCTTCATATTTATAAAATTTCCAGTAAGACCGCACAATTTGTGCGCAGTGTTGCATGGGATATTGCAACGTTTGAAGTTGATGTAAAAAACGCCCTCATTAAACAATGTGGCAAGTCGTCTGTGTTAATTTTGAACGATATGGTGGAGCAGCACTACCGCAAAGAAGAGCTGCCTAAAATCAGTATTTTGGATAAATCGAGCGTAGTAAAAAGACGACTCAGTATAGCGTTCCCCAATTATCCGATTCGCGCCGCGTTAAAATTAAAAGCAACAACAACAAACTCTACATCTGGTGGAACGTATTTATTTGCTGCAATGCCCCTTTCAAGTGCTTATTCTAAGACCTTGGCGGCCATTCGTATGGCGGGGGTTGCAATATCTGGATTTACGCTTTTGCCCGTCGAGGGGGCAGCTTTTGTTAAAACGCTCTCACAAAAGTTGGCAAAAAAAGGCGAAATTAAATCTAAATGGTCTATTTTTGTGGGTCAGCATCAGGGTGGGGGTGTGCGTCAAATTGTAACGCGCAATGGCGAGCTTGCATTAACTCGTATGACACCCGTTGTTGATACAGATGTTGAGCCTGACTTATGGGTAAAAGAAATAGCCTCAGAATTGCAATCTACTATGAGTTATCTCGGTCGTTTTGGCTACAAGCCAATTGATGGTCTTGATATCTTTATCGTATCAGGTGAGGAATCAAAAGATCTTCTTGAGCGTTCAATCAACATCGAAGCTAACATACATTGTTTGACATCTGTTGAAGTTGGAAAAGTCCTCGGTGTTAAGTTAGCACAACCTGATGATTTGAGATACGCAGATTCTATTTATGCTGCGGCAATCGCATCTCAGCGCGCTTATATTTTGCCAATGCAAAATCCTGCTTTGGAAAAGGAAATGATGCCCCGCCGCATCGCGATGGGAGCTTCTGGCTTGTTGTTTCTAGGGGCGCTTTTTTTAGGGTACCAATCCTTTAAAGGATGGAGCTCTATTGAAGAAGGAAAAAATAAGCTTGCTCTTCTAAAGCAAGAAAAAAGCAATCTTCAAATTGAATATGATAAGACACTGAGGGATACAAAAATCCCCGGTTATGATCTTTTATTGGTAAAAAATACAATTGATATCTATAAGGGTCTACCTCAAACAAAAGATAGTATTTTGCAAGTCATCAAAAATATAAGTGATTCTCTTGGGGGTGATTTGAAGCTAAGTGAACTGGTGGTTAAGACTAGACAAGCAGAAAGAACTGTTGTTATTGATCCGTATGCTTATGTTACAGATGATAAAGTCGAACATCAGAGTAATCGGTTGGTCGAAGCTTTTGCCGAATTGACCTTTTCCTACAAAGTGGACACTGAAGAAGCGCTTATCGCAGTTAACAAACTGCGAGATGACTTATCGAGACGTTTTACAAATTATGATGTGACGGTCATTAAACAAGTTGGAAATCTGAGTTACACTGGAAGCATTGTCGGCGAGACAAAGACTAAGTTTGAGGGTAATCCAGACACATCTGTTAAAACAGACTACACCGCAGAAATTTTGATCAAAGAGAAATTGTAGAGATGAACGGCATAAGCTTTAAACAAATTTTATTATTTATAGTTCTGGCGACCTCAGTGGGTTGCGGGTATTACTATTCTTATATTTATTTAGCGCCAGCAAAGCTTGCAGCGCAGAGAGAAGCAGGCGCTGAGCAAGGAGCAATTTCTTCTATGCGCCAAGAGATGGTTGATCTTCAGGCAGGTTATGACAAGTTTGTTGACATTAAGGATGAGTTTGATCAAATCCAATCCTTAGGTTTTTTCGATGATCAAAATAGATTAGAGGCGCAAAATTTAATTCGCATCATACAAGAGCAGAGTCGTGTTATTTCAGCAAAATACTCTATTAAACCATTAAATGAGGAACAAAACGAGGCTGCAAAGGTGGCTGGTAAAATTCTTGTTGCTACTAATGCCGATTTTATTATTCAAGCTGTTGAAGATGCGGATATATACAACTTTGTTTTTATGCTGACAGAGGGGTTTCCGGGGCATATAGACATTCAGGAATTTAATATTAAGAAATTAAAAGACGTTACACAGCCACTTCTAAGACAAATCGGGTCAGGCGACGCGGTTCCTCTTGTTGAGGCAACGATGAAGTTAACTTGGCGTACTTTAAAAGATGACCCTCAAGCAGTGCAGGGGAGAGAATAATGTTTAAAATATTTGCCACGCTCGCTGTTTTTTTGTCTGTTCTTGCGCTCCCTCAATCAGTACTTGCGCAAGCTAGCGCATCGAAAGAGGTTTTGTTTGAAAGACTAAAACAACGCATTTCTGAACGTAATCCTGGTGTCGTGCCAAGCACTATTGGCCCTGTCTTTTTTACAGATTCTGAAATAGAACTTGTTCGTAATGCAAGAAAAGGTCTTGTGACGCGTGCGCCTACGCCTGCAGAACTAAATGAATTGACTGGCGAAGAGACCGCAATTCCGTTAGGTCCACGTAATATTAAATTAGGCGGTATTGTCTACACAGGTGAAAAAGACTGGACTATTTGGCTCAATAATCAACAAGTGCGACCTAATGCAATTCCTTCAGAGGTCTTGGATCTAAATGTATATAAAGAGTACATTGAAATCGAATGGTTCGATGAATACACAAACAAAATCTTCCCCATTCGGATGCGTCCCAATCAAACATTCAACATTGATTCTCGCATTTTTATTCCGGGTTAAAACAAATGGATAAACAACCAATCCTCTCTGTAAAAGACCTGTCTTCTGGTTATAAAGATCGCGTCATTTTTGAAGATCTTTCGTTTAATATTAACCCTAGAGAGGTCTATGGCCTTGTTGGCTTGAATGGTATTGGTAAGACAACACTTATTAAAACAATATTGGGATTAAAAGACCCGATTAAAGGAGATGTTATCGTATCTTCTATGCATGAGGGTAAAGCGTTTAATAAAAGCGATATTGCCTATTTGCCTGAGCGTTTTGACCCACCATGGTTTTTATCAGGGTATGAGTTTTTGAAATTCTCTCTTTCTCTCTATGGGAAAAAAATTACTTTTGATGAGGCTGCCCATGCCGCAACGGGCATCTCTCTTGATCCAAATTATCTAAAAAAACGTGTTAATGCCTATTCTAAAGGGATGCGCCAAAAGCTTGGTTTGCTGGCAACTGTTCTCACGCAATGCCCTATCATGATTCTTGATGAGCCCATGAGTGGTTTAGACCCAAAAGCGCGTAGTGAAGTTAAAGCTCTTATTAAAACAGTGAGGGAGCAGGGGCGCTCAATTTTAATGAGTTCCCATATTCTGGCAGATATTCGTGAGCTTTGTGATCGTGTTGCTGTCTTTGATAGCGGTGTTTTTGTTTTTGAAGGCACGCCCGCAGAGATGTCAACTAAGGGCAAAGATCAGAATTTAGAGACTGCCTTTTTAAATATTTTACAAAATAACAACCTTAAAGCGGCTTAATCGCTTGTAACCCTTTTCTTGTTTGAATTTTTACTATATTATCACTGTAAGATTTTTAAAATTCCTTCCCGTTTTACGCCCTGTAAAACAACAAATGAAAAAGTCATAAGCATGAAAAATACGCACCTAAAACACTTTTCTCGAATTCTAACTTTGACAGCGTCCGTTGCTGTTATTTCCTATGCATTACCATCACACGCTCAAAACTATGATAGCGGTGAAGTCATCCAATTGGATGTGGATCAACTGGACATGCCAGACGTTCAGGTGAATGCAGAAGTGGCACCGATTGACTCTTCCGTTGAGACAATTGTGTCAGAAATGCCTGTTGTTCCAGAAGTTACAACAAATGACTTAATGCCTGAGGTTGCTGTTACCGCGCCGCCCGAAGTTGTTTTGGGAGATGTTGTGCAGCCTGTCGTCGATACGGCGCAAGAGGTAAGTGGCCTTACTGATGCACTAAACACAGATTTTCAAGATGTTGAATCATCTGATAACAACCAATATTTTGACTCTTTTTCAACAAATGACGATAAATTAGGCAATACAGCGCCGCGCCGCGTTGATCCAAGGTTTGAGCCAGGTTCTAAATACATCGTTGTTGAAAGAAATGCCTCTGCAGGTTCGCAACAATCTATGATGACTGCGGCTAATCGTGCACTATCCTTACGTCGTTATTCTGCAGCTTTGGAAATGTTCCAGGAACTAAGAAAGCGCAACCCTAACGATAGAAATATTCTTTTAGGTCTTGGTATAGCGCAGCAGAACTTAGGCTTTAATGATTCTGCTATCGCAACCTATCGCTCCCTTCTTAAAATAGACCCGCGCAATGTTGATGCGCGCGTTAACATGCTTGGAATTTTGCAAACACAAAATCCAGAGCTTGCATACCAAGAGCTAAAAGCACTTTGGGAAGATAATCCAAGAGATTCAGGTATTGCCGCCCAACTAGGTATGGTGAGCGCTGAGCTAGGGAATACAGATGACGCCGTCCGTTATTTAGGTATTGCATCAAGCATAGATCCAACAAATCCTGCCCACTACTATAATATGGCTGTGATCTATGATCGTGCTGGCGCTAAAAAAGATGCTGTAACGCTCTATGAGCGAGCATTAGAAGTAGATTCTCTCAGCTCAAGTGCTAAAGGATTATCGCGCGATACAGTCTATGACCGTTTGGCAACGTTACGACGTCTCTAAACGACTTTGTTTTTAGATATCTTTATCTTTGTTCTTCTTGGGCTAGCCTTAGGAAGTTTTGCTACGGCTGTAACGCATCGTGAATTAAGTGGCCAATCGTGGTGGGCAATTGGAAGAAGCAATAAACATCAGACTCACTCACAATGCCCAACATGTGGCCATAGGCTTGGTTTAAAAGATTTAATTCCTTTTTTTTCATGGATATTACAACGTGGAAAATGTCGTTATTGCAATGCGCCAATTTCAAAATTTTATATTCTGACAGAAACATTATTTGCTCTAATTTGTGGTCTTATCGGCGCTGTGCTTAGCATCAATGCAATTTCTTTGTTAATTTCTGCCCTTCTTCCTTTTTCCTACGCTTTTTGTTTATTTTTTTATAAAAAGAAAGCGTTTTCCTTTAGGCTTTTGTTAATTATTCTAGGTCTATTATGTATGGTGATAGGGGCAGGTATCGTCTCATAATTATGTTCATGCATGATTTTGGAGAGTATCATATCTGTTAGTCTAAATAGTAATTCCGGCGTACTACTTTAAAAATTGAAATTTTAGATATTGTTTTGCGACTGCTTTAATGAAGGGCGCGGATATATTATTTTAGGAGACAACCAGTGGACTTAACTCAACTTCTTGCTTTTACAATGCAAAACGACGCTTCAGATTTACATTTAAGCGCAGATAATCCGCCTATCATACGTAAAAATGGGCAAATGAAACGTGTTCAATCTGATGTTTTGTCCAGTGAAGATATTCGCCAAATGCTCTATTCCGTAATGACAGAAGAACAGCGCGCAGAATATGAACGAAATTATGAGATCGACTTGGCTATCTCTTTTGGTGAAAAAGCTCGTTTTCGTGTGAACGCCTTTACTGTGCGCCGCGGAACAGCAGCCGTTTTTCGTACTATTCCATCCGACATTCCGACAATGGCTGATCTTGATTTGCCAGCGGCAATGAAAAAATTTGCTGACTTGCATAAGGGTATTGTGATTGTTACAGGGGCAACAGGCTCTGGTAAATCAACAACACTGGCGGCGATGATTAATCATATTAATACCAATCACTCCAAGCATATTCTTACGATTGAAGATCCCGTGGAATTTTTCCACACTTCTAAAAAATCACTCGTGAATCACCGCGAACTTGGTCAAGACACACATTCATTTAAAGCCGCCCTGAAAAGCGCATTGCGTGAAGACCCCGATGTTATTTTGGTGGGGGAGATGCGTGACCACGAAACGATTTCGTTGGCGCTAACGGCTGCGGAAACAGGTCACTTGGTTTTTGGTACATTGCACGCCAATACGGCTGCAAAAACCGTTGACCGTATCATTGACGTGTTCCCTGGCGGAGACAAAGAAATGGTGCGTGCCATGCTTTCAGGCTCTCTAGAGGGTGTTATTGCCCAAAGACTTCTTCGCCGCGCCGATGGATCGGGGCGTGTAGGTTGTTTTGAGATTTTAGTTGGAACAAATGCGGTGCGTAACCTTATTCGTGAAAACCAAATTCCTCAAATTTTCTCCATGATGCAAACAGGGTCGCGTTACGGTATGCAAACGATGGAAGATGCCGTGAATGCACTTTTAGAACAAGGTGTTATCAGCCCGCAAGAAGCAAAATCTGCCCTTATTAAAGCCGAAGACGAAGGCATGGGGCTTGAAGAATACGATGAAGATGAGGCAGATAATACAAGTGGTAAAAAAGAAGAGAAAGAAGATGGGGGCTATTCCTTCTAATGGACACATCAACAATTTTTTCTTTTTTAACGCAAATGAATACAGTGGGCGCAAGCGATCTGTATTTAACTGTCGGTCGTGCCCCAGTTCTGCGTGTCGAGGACGCTTTTCAGACTGTCGATGCGCCGTCACTAGACCCAGAGTCAGTGCAGGAAATCATCTATAGTATTCTCACAGCAAAGCAGCGGCGGGAATTTGATGTTAACTGGGAACTCAATACCTCTTTAGATATGGGCAAGCATGGTCGTTTTCGTATCAATGTGATGCGCCAACGCCAAAATCCAAGCTTAGTTATACGCCGTATTGTGTCAAAAATTCCGACAATTGCGGAATTGAACTTACCGCCGATTTTACAAAATTTAGCCATGGAACGCCGTGGCCTTGTTTTAGTAACGGGGATGACTGGCTCTGGTAAATCAACATCGCTTGCCTCAATGCTCAATTACCGTAATCAGCATAAAGAAGGGCATATCATCACAATCGAAGACCCTATTGAATATTATCACGAGCATAGTAAAAGCATTATAACACAGCGTGAAATAGGTATTGATACTGAATCTTATAGGACAGCGCTTAAAAATTCTTTGCGACAGCGCCCAGACGTTATTTTAATTGGTGAGATACGCGATAAAGAGGTAATGGAGCAAGCCCTAACGATTGCAGAAACAGGGCATTTATGTCTGGCCACTTTGCACACAAATAACGCCTATCAGGCAATTGAACGCGTTGTAAACTTCTTTCCTGAAGAACAGGGGCAACAAATACGCCTTAATTTGTCGATGAACTTAAAAGCAATTGTCTCACAGCGCTTAATACCGAGTATAGAGGGGGCCCTTGTGCCAGCTATTGAGATTATGATTAATGAGGCACTGGTCCGTGAACTCATCGCTGAAGGGCGTTATGAAAAAGTAACCGAAGTGATGGAGAAGAATACAAATATAGGTATGCAAACTTTTGATCAGTCCATATTGGCGCTTTATAAGTCAGGACTAATAACAGAGGAAACAGTTCTTAACCAATCCGACAAAGTTAGTGATATTAAGGTCAAACTTCAGCAAATCAAAATGGGTCAGAATTCGGGAAGTTTACAGAATATGGATACTTCTTTGCTCAAAGTGTCAGATTAACAGCTTTAAATTACTCTAAAGACTAGTCTTTTATTTAAAATTTAGATATCTTAATAGGGTGATTCTTATCGCAATACCCTTTGTGATATATTCAACTTCAAATTAGCACGAAAGACGTTCTGTCATGTCATCTTATGAAATAACACCTTTACTCCCTAGTTTTAAAAAGATATCGGGCGTCTCAATGGCCGCCTTATGTTCTGTTTTTATTTTAACGGGTTGCGAGCTTGCCAATAGCTACACCAAGCAAGATCGTGAAAAAGGCATGGAGTTTCAAGATTACCGCGATGCGCTAGCGCCTCGCTTGCCGGAAGTTGATACGGCTGATTTAAATGATCAAAATGATATTCCACCCTTAAAGCCTTACGTATCATCACCTGATGGCAATTTACGTTCTATGCCAATTGTTTCTGTGTCTTTGAACCAGACTGTACCGCTTAAAGACGCACTCTATGAGATTGCAGAGCAGGCTGAATATGACGTGGAAATCGACCCGCGTATTCGTGGCTCTATTATCTTTACCGCGCGCAATAAGCCACTCGATGTTGTGATGGAGCGCATTTCTGATATTGCTGGTCTTCGTTATAAGATGGAAGAAGACTTTATGCGTATCGAACTAGATACGCCTTACCATAAAATTTATAGAATTAATTATCTTAACATAATCCGTGAAAATTCAGGTTCTGTTGGGAACGATATATCTGTTGTGTCAGGGGAAGGGGGAGATACAGGGTCTAATTTTAGAGCAAATAACACAAGTAAATCAGACTTTTGGGCAGAGTTAAACGGGAACTTAACCCAAATTTTAGAATCAAACCGTGATGCCAATAGGCTCTTAAGCTCTAGAACGCCTCAGGTCACTGCTGTTACAGCTGTTGATCAAGGTCAAATTCAGCCTGTCCTTATCACCGAAGGTGACGTTACAACGGGCGAAGGGGCTGAGGTTCAGGTTCAGGCACCTAATGTTCAGCTTCAGGTTGGTGTTATGGATGATGAGGAGGATACAGAAACAACTCCAACAAATGATCCTTTTGCTGCGCGTTTTTCTATTAACCAGCAGGCAGGCGTGGTCTCTGTTTTTGCACCACAGCGTTTACATAAACAAGTTGCTGATTATTTGAATGAAATTGAGCAATCTGTTAGTTCACAAGTTTTAATAGAAGCAAAGGTTCTGGAAGTAACACTGGATGACCGTTTTGCAGCTGGTATTGACTGGTCTCAGGCTTTTTCTGGGGCAAAGGGTGTTATTGGTTTTGATACACCTGGCGCGCTTGTCCGCGGTGTAATTGATCCTTTACCTACGCCAAACTCAAACTTTAATGCGTCGTTTGATTTTGGAGATATCCAGCCTGTTGTTGATGCTATCTCAAGATTTGGAACAGTGTCTGCTTTATCTAGTCCTCGTTTGACGGTATTAAATAATCAAACTGCTGTTATGAACGTCGCTGAGAACGTTGTTTACTTTGAAATTGAATCTGAACTTGAAACTGGTGATGTTGGTGGGCCGCAAAGAACATTTTCAACGACCGCTAAGACTATTCCTGAAGGTGTTCTTATTAATGTCCAACCCTCTGTTGATAGGGACCGTCAGGTCATATCACTTGCATTAAGACCAACGGTTACAACAGTTACTGATTTTGTTGAAGACCCTAACCCTGATTTGGCTTTAGCAGGTGTGATATCGCTTGTTCCACAGGTGAATGTCCAAGAAATAGATTCAGTTGTGAATTTGAACAATGGCCAGGCCATTATTATGGGTGGCTTGATGCAAGACAAGACAACTGCGGGGCAGGGTGGTGTCCCGATTGTTTCAGAAATCCCTATTTTTGGAAGTCTTTTCAAAAATAAGTCTGACGAGATTGAAAAAACAGAACTCGTTATTTTGTTAAAAGCTACGATTGTCGAAGGCGGAAACACCGTTCATAACACCGACAAAGATTTGTACCGTGAATTTTCACGTGATCGTCGTCCTTTTAAACTTTAAGTGATAAAAAGAAATAGTATTAGTAATGTCCAAAAACCTTATCCTCTATGTCTTAACGGCAGCTTTACGAGATAAGGTTTTTATTTCTTTTGCTCTTATGGCGGCGGTGAGTGTCAGTCTTTCTATATTTTTGGGAAGTTCCGCCGTTTTGGAAAAAGATCAATTTTCCGCTGTTTTTGCGGCAAGTGGTTTACGCTTTGCTTCAGTGCTCGCCCTTATCCTTTTTGTTGTCTTTTATGTCCGTCGTTCATTTGAGACCCGTGATGTTGAATACATGCTGACAAAGCCTGTATCACGTTTGGGTTTTGTTATGTCTCATACTGTTGCTTTCATTATCTTGTGCCTTTTTGCAACAATCCTTGTGTCAGGATCTTTGTATTTTATGATCCCCTCGGTGACGGAGGGGGTTGGTAGCTTGAGCGGCTATATATTTTGGTGCATGAGCTTGCTTATTGAGCTATGCATCATGACCAGCGTCGCCTTATTTTTTGCATTAGTCTTAAACAGCGCGGTATCCGCCTCTCTCATTACAATTGCCTTTTATGTCCTCGCGCGTTTAATGGGGCAGATATTAGGAATTATTGAAGCCGTAGGTCAGGGCGGCATTTATAAGCTTCTTGAGCAGGTCATGCTCGTGATTTCTATGTTTATTCCGCGCCTTGATTTGATGGGGCAATCCTCATGGATATTATATGGGCTTGATGAGAATGTTAATCTGGCGTTTATACTGATACAGGGCGCTGTTTTTTGTTTCCTAATTTTTGCCGCAACAATGGTTGATTTTGTCCGTAAGCAGTTCTGATGCAAAAAAATCACAAGACACTTTATTATCTCATATTTGTTTTTGCTTTGTTTTTGAATGTCAGCTTTTGGGTCTATTCAAAAACAGTTCAGACAAAATGGGCCAACGTGCCGCCCGTCCCAAAATCGGAAAGCGCCACCATGATGGCATTATCTGATAAGCAGCTTGCATATCGTGGGTATAATACGATGCTTCAAAATATAGGGAGCACAGGGGGGTATGTCGCATCACTTTTGGACTATAATTATGCTGATCTAAAGCAGTGGTTTTTTCTGCTCGATCATCTCGACCCTGTCTCTGATGTGACACCTTTTCTTGCTTCTTATTATTATGGCGCTGTAAAGGATAGTAAAAAACTTGACCATGTTCTGGATTATCTTGCGATTGTAGGAACGCGTGATTTTGGCAATAAATGGCGCTGGCTAGGGCATGGTGTATTTATTGCCCGCCATATTCAAAAAGATAATGTGCGGGCTTTAGAGCTGGCCAATATATTGGCTGCAAACCAAAACCCTGATATTGGTATTTGGGCAAAACAAATGCCCGCAATTATTCAGCAATCAGAAGGTAATACTGAAGAAGCTTATAAGATCATGATTAATCTGATCCAAGATAGCTCAGAAACCCTCCATCCTAATGAAATCAACTACATGGTCGATTACATCTGTAATACCATTTTAAAAGAGGACACGACCCTTCAAAAGCCTGATTTTTGTGATAATCTATAAAAATGTTTGAGTTTTTAAACACGGTTAATGTTCAATTCACGGGGCGTGAAATTCTCTCTTTAATTGGTTTATCACAATGCGTGTATATTTTGGTCTATATGCTGTCGCGCGTAGGTCATAAAATTCAGGCGTTAATTCCTATTTTATTCTTCTTTTCCCTTGGCGCGGCTTTCTTCCTTGATGTGGCAGAGCGGTATTGGGGACCCTATTTATCTTATTATGGCGATCTTAATTGGTTTTTTTGGTCTTCTTTACCACCGCTCAGCGTTTTATTAATTGTTCAGATTGCAAATATGCGAAAATTACCAAGCTGGCCCTTTTTTTTAATCCTCGCCTTTTTGCCAATCGGCTATATTGCCGCAAAATCTATGGTTACGGCGGAATCTGAATGCGTTGATGATGTGTGTTTGGCATTTTTTGAATGGCTGATGATTGGCTCTGTTATTATTGGATCTATTTGCTTACTGTCAATTTGGCTAAAAAGAGGCTTACTCGCTACTATTCAAAAGCAAAAACGCGGTAAAGAGCGTTTATGGCTGACAATATTTTTAATTATTCTCAATGTCATCTTACTAACGAGCGTGAGTGCTAATGCCTATGGTTTAATTATTTTGTCAGAATTGGTGAGTATTCGCACGATTTTAGGGTTTGCGTTTGTTTATTTAGCATCCACTTCGCTCTTTCGGATTTATCCGCTCACTCTTAATTTTAAAAAGGTAAATATGAGTGGCAGTTTGAATGAATCAGAGATTGCCTATGCCAAAAAAATTATGGATTTATTGGAGATAGAAAAAATTTACCAAGAACCCAGCTATGGACGATCCCATTTAGCAGCAGAAATTGGGGTGACAGAATCATCTTTATCCAAAATTGTGAACGGATATTTCGAAAAAACAGTCCCGCAACTTTTAAACACTTACAGAATAAAAGATGCAAAGCAATTATTGCTTCAAACTGATGCTGATTTAGGTGTCATAAGCAAAGAAGCTGGCTTTAACTCCATATCAACTTTTAATAGATATTTCAAAGAGTTAGAAGGCGTTTCTCCCAGCGTTTATCGTCAATCAAAACAGGGGCAATAGTCACTGCGTTATTCTGGCTGCTCAAAACGTCATTTTGACCAAACAGCCCTAAAAACTTCATATTCCGTTAAGATTTAAAACGATATGATTGAATTTGGAAGAAAAAATTAAAGCTTTGTAATTTGGTGGTTTACCTGTATTTTGTTCGCAGAGTTATTCTACTCAATCTTTCCAAACTATTTAGGCTTTAAATTCTAATCTGGGTCTAATTTAATCTTTTATTAACTTTAGGAGAAAACTATGAATACATTACAACCAAGAAAAAGCGAGGCAGGTTTTACACTCGTGGAATTGGCTATCGTTATGGTTATTATCGGTCTGTTGATCGGTGGTATCTTAAAAGGGCAAGAACTTATCGGTAACGCCAAAATCACATCCCAAATTGCTCAGGTCAACGCTATTGAAGGATCAATGTCTGGATTTAGAGATAAATACGGCACTGTGCCAGGTGATATGTTGAATGGTGCGGGGCGTATACCTAACTGCCCATTGGCTACATGTGGAGCTAATGGTAATGCAAACGGACGTATTGATTCCGTTCTTGTAACTGCAGCTCAAGCTAACAACGAAAATATGAATGCGTTCAGACAGATGGCAGCAGCTAATTTCTTGACAGGTGTTGATCCTGTTGGCGGCCTTGCATATGGTGCAGGTTTACCCGAAGGTAAGATAGGCGGCGGTATTCGTATTGGTTTTTCAGCTGCTGGTGTCGTAGATGGTTTTGATGATGGAGCGGCAGGTCACTATCTAATTTTGAACAATACTGCCCCAGGTACTGCTATTACTGCAGCGCTTGCGCAAACGGGTGGAGTTGTTGGTGCGGATCAGGCTGCAAATATTGATCGTAAGATGGATGATGGTCGTCCTAATTCAGGATCAGTGCGTGCAAGTACAAACGGTGCCGGTGCAAAGGGTTGTGTTTCTGAGGCTGGTGCTGCAGGTCTCTACAACGAAGCAATTGGTACTTTGTGTGGTTTGACATTCCGTATCCAAGGTTAATCGTTTAACTGCATAGAATTTGAGAAAGGCCGCTTTATAGCGGCCTTTTTTATTGCGTTGATTATTAAGCATCGTTTATGCGTTTAGTTCGATAATCAACGCATCACCCATGGCGCTTGTTGATATGGCGCATCCTTGATTATTGGCAATGTCGAGGGTGCGAATGCCTTTATTCAAGACACGCTGAACGGCATTTTCAATCTCGCTCGCTTCAACGCCGCAATCAAGGGAGTATCTAAGCGCCATAGCAAAGCTCAGGATAGTTGCAAGCGGGTTTGCCTTGCCTTGTCCTGCTATATCAGGGGCAGAGCCGTGTACGGGTTCATAAACGCCTGGTTTACCTGCTGTGCCTAACGACGCCGATGGCAACATGCCGAGCGAGCCCGTGAGCATTGACGCCTCATCTGATAAAATATCGCCAAACAGGTTGTCGGTCACAATCACATCAAATTGCGATGGATTACGAAGCAATTGCATCGCACAATTATCCGCGTACATGTGCTCTAATGTGACATCGCTCGCTTCGGCCTGATGAAGGGCCGTTATATCCTCACGCCATAATTTGCCTGATTCCATGACATTGGCTTTTTCGCAAGAGGTGACTTTGTTCTTACGTTTACGCGCCAAATCAAAGGCTACACGGCCAACGCGCTCAATCTCATAGGTTTCATAAACTTGCGTGTTTACACCGCGGCGCTGACCATTCCCAAGGTCCTCAATGCCGCGCGGCTCGCCAAAATAAACACCGCCTGTGAGTTCACGGACGATTAAAATATCAAGTCCTTTCACAATCTCAGGCTTTAATGATGAGGCCTCAACAAGGGCATCGAAAACAAGGGCAGGGCGCAAATTCGCAAATAGCCCCATTTCCTTACGCAATCTTAAAAGACCGGCCTCTGGGCGCTTGTTATAGTCAACATTATCCCATTTTGGCCCACCAACAGACCCCATGATGACGGCATGTGAGGCTTTACATTTTTCAAGTGTTTCATCCGCTAAAGGCATGCCATAACGATCATATGCCGCGCCGCCAATGTCGTCTTCGTGAAGCGTGAAGTGAAAGCCGCGCTTATCTTCAAGCCACTTCATAACTTTACGCACTTCTTTCATGACCTCGGGGCCAATACCATCGCCGGGCAGAACCGTTAGGGTGAAGTTTTTATCCATCAAATCCTCTATAGTTTATTGATTATGATTTTGTTGCCGCAACCGCGTCGATGGCGATGTTATATCCTTTGCGGATATTTTTAATCTCAAGCACGCCGCGGGCGGGCTTATGATCGCCAAATTTTTCAACATAGATGGCGTTGATGGCCGCCCAATCGTTGATATCCGACAAATAAATTGTCATGCGGGCAATTGTATCAATGTCACCGCCACCAGCGCGGATAATGGCGAATATGTTATTGAGAACTTGGCGCGTTTGCTCCTCAATACTGCCTGCGGGCTTATCGGGGTGGACAGGATCTATCGGCAGTGTTGTTGCCGTAAAGATCAATCCCCCCGCGATTGTTCCTTGCGAATAATGCCCTGCTGCGACTGGCGCTCCATCTGTCTTAATGGTTTTGGTCATATGGCTTGTCATGATTTTAGTACAACCAACTCCGTTTTTCTTTATCGCCTTTTTCAAATTCGGCAATATGGGCTTTTTTCTGTAAGGTCAGGCCGATATCATCGAGGCCATGAAGCAGGCTGAATTTGCGCGACGCATCAACCTCGAAGCTAAAAGATATTTTATTACCGCGGGTTATGGTTTGTTTTTCTAAATCTACTTCAATAAGACCATCAGGGTCATTTTCCGCCTCGGCCATCAAGGCCTCGACTTGGTCAGCGGGCAGGGCAATGGGCAATATTCCATTTTTAAAGCTATTATTATAGAAAATATCAGCAAAGCTTGGCGCGATAACACAGCGTATGCCCATATCTAAAATCGCCCATGGCGCATGTTCACGCGACGAGCCACAGCCGAAATTTTCGCCCGTAATTAAAATAGACGCGCCTTTATATTCTGGTTTATTGAGCGGAAAATCAGCTTTTTCACTGCCGTCTTCATTATAGCGGATATCATGAAAGGCATGAATCCCAAGGCCTGTACGTTTAATTGTTTTTAAAAATTGCTTAGGGATTATGATATCGGTGTCGATATTAATCATGCGAAGCGGGGCTGCGATGCTTTTTAAAACTGTAAATTTTTCCATGTCCCCAAGAAAGCAGGAATAGCGCGTAAATTCAAGCGTATTTAACGCTTCATTCGCCTTTTAAGAGAGTATATTTTGCCCTGTTTTCAGCTCGCGGTGATGAATATAGTGGTCGAGCATCTCATCAAATGCGCCAACATATTTTGCGTTACCATCATAATCAGATAGACCTTTCATTCTTAAAAGAGCCTCTTTTTCTGTGCGCCTGTCTACGTGATGGCCGCGCAAAACAAGATCACCGTCTTTGCAGTCAACAATGCAAAGCGCCTTGATTAACCGACCCATTTCATCACCATGACGCTTGGCGTATCCCTGTCCATCTAAGCGCTCATGATGAAACATCTGAAGAGCGGGTATGACAATACGCAAATGCGGGTGATGTTGTACTTCCAAGGGCAAATCAGCAATAGCCTCTAGAAAAATTTCAGTGCCGCGGACTGTGTGAAGGCGTTTTTCTGCACGCTGATCATCCGTTGGGCGATAGGGTAAATTCCATATATCCTCATTATATGCATTATGTGTTTTGCCTAAATCATGAAATAAATTGGCGGCATGAAAGTTGTTGGCGGCCTTTTTGCTAAACCCGAGTGCGTCCGTCAAAAATTCATGTCCATCTTGCGATACGCGGCGTAAATGCGCCGATAGTGCCGCTCCATAACTACTCGTATTACAGCAATAGCTCTCAATCCTATGCCACAGCTTGGTTTCAATCTGATGAAAATGCGCTGTTAATAGGGGGTCTGTTTTATAATCATAGCTTTCAATGATTGAATCGAGCTCAATCAGGTCTATTGTTTTTACAAGGATATTGATGGTGGGCATTGTTAAGCGCCGCTTTCTGGTGGTAAAATCTATTAACATATATAAAAGGTATGCCTGCATTAATGGGCACACAAGTTACAACGCCATTACAGTTTTGTAATTTATGCCGTTAGCGTGTGCGTAGCAGGAGTCCAATTTGGGTGCAAGTGTTGTTCTAATTCGCCCTCGTGATAAAATTCTTCCTCATAGGTATATGTTTGCATTCCATTAAATACTGGGGCGTTCATAGCCTGTAATTGTTGTCCAAAGCGCCGTAGATAGTCACTTTCAACAGTATCAGGATCATAATAAAAATCTTCGTCTTTATAAAAAGCGCCTAAATATTGTTTTACAAAGGCCACTTGGGCGTAATCATGTACGAAATTTTCACCGATTATACCATCGGGGTCAGTGTAGTTATCTTTGAGAGTCAAAGTAGGAAAAGAAAGGGCTGTTTGAAAGATTAGCGTTTGAAAGGCCCGAATAGCCTCACGGTAAATCGAAGTTTCAACACGCCCTTGATCACGAAGAGCGAGCAGGCAGCCTGTATGAATACTGAGCATCTCAATACTATATTCTGCGTAAGGCAGAGCGGTTTTCCCATCATCTGCGTTGACATACTGGCAATCTTCTGGGGTTTGCGCTAGATAATCCCCCTCATCTTGTGCAAGCGCCGATATAGCAGGCATGCAAAGCGCAAAGGCCAGCCCTAAGACAGGTGTGTTTTTCATTGTTTTATTTGTCATAGTATTTATATTGTTTTATATTTATTTAGGGATTATTGCAATCACTATGTTTGTTTTAATTTGGCAATTATTAACAAAAAGTAAAAAAACATTTGACAGTTATGTAAATTAATGAGATAACCTTGCCAGAATTTAAATTACGGCGTAATAAACAACAAATAGAGGATTCAAAAAATGAAACAAGCAGGTTTAAAAGCAACTTTAGCATTAGTAGCGGGTCTTGCCGCATCGCCAGCACTGGCAATTTGTAACATTACAGTTGAAGGCACTGGCGGCTTATTCACTTCTGATAGAACAACAGCGGCTGCTATTACTCACGAAAATATGGCAGAGATTGCACAGCGTGCACAAGCCCGTGGCATGAATAGAACCCTCGGAGCACAAGGCTGGGGGCGTCCATTAGGTGGTGGAGTAGATATCGTATCTACGACTGTCAATGTTTATCCTTTCTCTTCTGCAGAAAGAGATTGTGCTCGTGCTTTTGAGAGAGCTATTGATGAAAACCCGGGAAGAGTTGTTGGCGCGGGTTTCTTGTGCAATAATCCAGAACCGCAAACTGCTATAAGTGGCGGTGCTCCATTCCAGCCGCGTTGTGGAAGATAAATTTAAACCAATACTAGAAAGTACAGAGTAATGAAAATTCTTACAACAAAAGGTACATTATCTGCTATAGCACTCGTTGCAAGTGTGAGCGCTGTTTCAGCGCAGAGCTTTACTGACCTTGTTCAAGATATCCCAGGAGTGTCAGTAGGCTCTCTAGATTGTCCTGATGTTGTGGTTGTTGATATTCCTTTTTGTACTGATGAGTGTGGGCAGTTTTTAAGAAATGAGAGAGCCAGTGCGGTTGCTGAAGCCTTTGCAAAGGCGGATATCAATGGTGACGGAACCACTCTTGCTTATGTTACTGGATATGCCTCACGATTGGCTTCCGAAGCACATAACCAAGCTTTAACAGACGGGCGCGTTGCTCTTGCGTCGCGTCTTGCCAGAGCTGAGGGAGCGCAGGTTGTTTTCACTGCCTCTTATGGTGAAACACGTGCAAGCGGGACAGAGGTTGCAGATTTTCCTGCCGATCGTTCCGCCCGCATTTTCTTTACAGAAGTATCTGGCAATATTGTACAAAGCCCACAAGGTGATATCAGACCACGTGATGGTTTAAATGTTATTGGTTACAGTGCGCCATCATGCAATGGCCATCTAAGATCTGGGCCTAGAAACTAATATCAATAATAAATTTAAAAAACGCCTTTGGGGATTTCTCATGGGCGTTTTTTAGTGCCTGAATTAGGATTATAATCTTAATTTTAGTGTATTGTCAAGAGTTTTGAGATTGCCTCGCGACGCTCGCAATGACGTTTATATTTTCCTAAAGCTCTCTGATATCCGTTAGTTTTCCCGTGATGGCAGCGGCGGCGGCCATTTTGGGGCTCATGAGGTGGGTTCTGCCCCCGCGGCCTTGGCGGCCTTCGAAGTTACGGTTTGAGGTAGAGGCGCAGCGCTCACCGGGTTCGAGCTTATCGGCGTTCATGGCAAGGCACATGGAGCAGCCCGGCTCGCGCCAGTCAAAGCCTGCTTCGATTAAAATATCCGCAATCCCCTCGGCCTCGGCCATTTCTTTGACAAGTCCGGAGCCAGGAACAACCATGGCGAGTTTGATGTTATCGGCGATCTTTTTGCCCTTTGCCACGGCGGCAACGGCGCGGAGATCTTCTATGCGGCCATTGGTGCAAGACCCAATAAAGACCTTATCGACCATAATATCGGTGAGCTTCGTTCCTGCGGTTAAGCCCATGTAATCAAGCATGCGTTCGACTGATTTTTGTTTGGCCTCGCTGTCAAAATCTGACGGGGCAGGGACGTAAGCCGTGATAGGCAATACGTCCTCTGGTGTTGTGCCCCAAGTCACGGTCGGTGCGATATCTTTCGCATCCAGAACGATTTCTTTATCATAAGTTGCGCCCAGATCAGAGTGCAGGGTTTTCCAATAGGCAACGGCCTTGTCCCATTCTGCGCCTTTGGGCGACATGGGGCGGCCTTTGAGATAGGCGAATGTTGTTTCATCAGGGGCGATAAGCCCTGCGCGCGCGCCGCCCTCTATGGACATGTTGCACATGGTCATGCGCCCTTCCATGGAGAGGCTTTGAACGGCTTCGCCAGCGTATTCCAGAACATATCCTGTGCCGCCTGCCGTGCCAATTTCGCCAATGATCGCCAAAATCATGTCCTTTGCGCCCACGCCTTCGGGGAGTTGCCCGTTCACAGTGATACGCATGGATTTAGCGGGTTTTTGGATAAGGGTTTGTGTGGCGAGCACATGCTCGACCTCTGACGTGCCGATACCAAATGCCAGTGCGCCAAACGCGCCGTGAGTAGAGGTATGGCTATCACCGCAGACAATCGTGGTACCGGGCTGTGTGAAGCCTTGCTCTGGCCCGATAATATGCACAATCCCCTGGCGTTTATCGAAGATATCAAAAAGCTGAACGCCGAATTCTTCGCAGTTTTTAGAGAGGGTTTCAACCTGAAGGCGGCTTTCAGGCTCTGCAATGCCTTTGGAGCGATCCGTCGTAGGGACGTTGTGATCGACAACGGCCAATGTACCAGAAGGGCGCGCAACGCTGCGTCCAGCCATTCTAAGGCCTTCAAATGCCTGCGGCGAGGTAACTTCGTGCACCAAATGACGGTCAATATAGATGAGCGACGTGCCGTTTTCATCGGTATGAATAACGTGATCATCCCAGATTTTTTGGAATAAGGTGCGCGGAGCGTTTGTGTGTGTGTCTTTTGGCATTTTTATATCTTTATCATTAAGCAATTTATCCCTTATAGCGCGAAGGGCAGTGGCGTTTCAAGTTTTATAACCCACTGCTAACATGCTGATATTATTATGTGATTTGATTAACCCAGTTCGTTAGCTTAAAATTTGTTTGTCGTTATCCATTTGTTTATCTTTTTTATATAAAGTCATTATTGAGATAATATCATAAGTAGGTATTAAATCCTATTTATTAAAGGCTTGACTTTAATTATGTAAATATATACTATACGGAACAATTATAAATCAGGAGTGTGTGATGGGAATTAAAAATTGGGTAATGGCTGGATTAGGGCTTGCGGGCGCAACAGCTGTGGGAGCGCAAATACTCGATGATGGCATTGAAGGATGCCTAGAAATTAATGGTCGTGCCCATTTTCAGATGGACGATGGGTCAATTTCAGAAAATCCAATTGGTCCGCTTCAATTTACGGATGATGGGGCTTCATGTATTGTTTCGCATGGTGGTGGGTCTGCGCCAGATGTTTATCCTCTTCTAAACTCACAATTTGCAGCGGCGCGTCTTGCAACTGAGTTAGCCGGTAATACAACTGCTGAATTTCAAGCTTTAGAGACAAACAACATAGAAAGCGGAATAATTACTCCTTATGATAGTGTAGAAGCTGTTTTTGAAGGCGGAGAGGTCAGATTTTTTGATGAAGCTGGTGAGGAAGTACCGCTTCAGCCGATGGCTGTCCAATTTGCAGATGCAATCCATCATGTTTATCGGGGTGATGAAACCCATCCAGACGGACCGCAGGCGGATACGGATGAGCTTGGAACGGCAGTCGTGGTGCATCGCTCTGATGCAGGGCCGCTCGTTGCGGTGGCAATACCTGCGAGACGCATGTAATAATTAATAGTATATAGAATCTAAAAAGCGCCTGATCTGATGATCGGCGCTTTTTTGTTTGTTGTTTTATTTTTTCTGTATCAGTAACTTGCGTCGTTTTCTTAGTAATGACGATTAAATTATTCAGCTGATGCTTCTGCTGCTTTTGCTGCTGCTTCAGCTGCGGCGGCTGCTTCGGCTTCTCTCTTCGCCGCTTCTTTTGCGGCGAGTTTATCAGCTTTCATTTTTTCTTGTGCTTTACGGCCTTCGGCACGTTTTGCGTCTTTTTCTACTTTTTTCGCAGCGCGGCGTGCAGTTTGTGTCATTTCCTGACTTGCGGCTTTGGCAATTGCAAGATCTTCCATGCCATGACCTGTCACGCGCTCAGAAATACGGGCAGCTTTACCACGACGATCACGCAAGTAGTAAAGTTTTGCACGGCGCACTTCACCGCGGCGTACCACTTCGATGCTGTCGATTCTTGGTGAGAAAAGCGGGAAAACACGTTCTACACCCTCACCAAGGCTGATTTTACGGACGGTAAAGCTCGCATTTGGGCCAGTTGTGCCAGCGCGCGCGATACAAACGCCTTCATACGCCTGGACACGTTCACGTGTACCTTCACGGATTTTCACATTAACTTTTACTGTGTCGCCCGGCGAAAAAGCGGGAATATTGCTGTTTTCTAGGAAAGCTTGTGTTTGCTTTGCCTCAAATTTTTGTAATGTATTCATATTGTTATCCTTAATTTTTAATACTTTACGCGAAGCTCGATATTCAACGGGTATCCGAAGGCAGCTTCTTTCTTGTTTTAACCATAAAAACAAGGCGGTTTATGACAGAAACCTTGACATGACGCAAGAATTTTATTATTTTACGTAATAAAAATTAAGGTGTGCATATGAGTAACAAAAATACCTACACGATTAGTTTGCTAGAAAAAATAACACAATTGCCACATCATTTTGATAGGGCTGCGATAGTAATGGACAAGCTTGGTGTAAATGATTTTGCATTTTTTGGGGGCGCGGTAAGAGATATGATAGCGGGGCGCAAACCAAGTGATATAAATGTCCTTGCAACTATGCCCAGAAACGATCCCTTTTGGATGTCCGTTCGAAAGGAGATTGAAAATTTTCCAGAAACTAAACTATTATCTACAAAGGTTTTTCATTCTTCTGGCGCGTTGCAGCAAATTTTTCATGATGCGGGATTAAGATTTGTATCTGCAAATCGGTCGCCTAGGCACATGGCGGTTAAATTCATTCACGCTGCAAAATCCCCAAATCCACTAGAAATTGATGTCAACTTTAATGACAGATCTGTAGCAATTTCAGAAAAGTTTCCAGTTGCAGAATCTCCAGCGCACGCAATGGTTTTAACAAGAGATGGCAGGTTATATGGCGAACAGAATTCAATTGAGCATGCCAAGTCCAGCATTTTTGAAATTCGTTCAGGTCTTAGCCCCTTTTATTTAATAAAAGCACTTATACGGTACGAAAAAATTAGAGCGAAGATTCCAGAAATGACTGTACAGACTGAGATTGGTGGTAATTCTAAACTCGTTGATGCATGGACTGCGATAGATCGTCTAACAGGCATACCTCACAAAGCTGCGTTAGCACTGCGAGCTTATAGAAATAAAATTACTGAACCAAGTGACCGTGTTGTTTATGACAGGGGCTTTGTTAATCCAATAAATCCGGCCTCACGGCCTCAGTAATTTTTAGGCTTTGTTCTTTGCGCCATTTTTCGATTTCGGCGTGGTTGCCGCTTTTCAGGACATCTGGGACTTCATAGGTCTGCCCGTTGCCTGCTATCCATTCGGATGGACGGGTGTAATGGGGGTATTCGAGCAATCCGCAAGTATTTGCGCCAAAGCTCTCATTATCTGCCGTATCGACATTGCCCATCACACCATCAAGAAGGCGGATACAGGTATCCATGAGGATCATTGCGGCGGGCTCTCCGCCAGACAGAACATAATCACCGATTGAGATTTCTTCGAAATCATGTGCGTCAAGAACACGTTGGTCAACGCCTTCATAGCGACCGCATAAAAGTGTGATGTTTTGCTGCGTTGTTAATTCTTTTACACGGGCTTGGTTTAGCACTTTTCCGCGGGGGGAAAGATAGATTTTGCGCCCTTGTTTGGCCTGAGGGATTGAGAGAAGGGCGGCCTCAATTATATCAGGGCGCATCACCATCCCTGCGCCGCCGCCATAGGGCGTGTCATCGACAGTCTTGTGGTTATCTGTCGCAAAATCCCTGATATTAATGGCGCTGAATGACCAATCTCCCCGCTCAAGCGCTTTGCCAGCTAAAGACTGGCCGAGCATGCCTGGAAACATATCTGGAAAAAGTGTGAGGAGGTTAAAGTTCATCTTGATGTTGTACCCAACCGTAGCCTAAGCGGCAAGGCGCAATTTTGCACCAACTTGGGGCGTTGCAACGACTGTAAGGTTGGGGTGGCGCTGTAAAACACTGGCAGGCACATCAGTTGTAACGCTGCCATGAAGCGCGCGCAGGGTAATCTCTGGTTTATTGGTGAGAAGAATAATTTTTTTAGCTTCCATGATTGTCCCTAGCCCAAGTGTTAGGGCCTGAGGGGGGACGCCGCCAAATTGGGCGCAATATTTTTGATTGGCGGCAATCGTTTCAGGGGTAAGATCAACCAAATGCGCCCTTGTGTTAAAATCTGTTTTTGGTTCGTTAAAGGCAATATGTCCGTTAGGGCCGATGCCAATAACGGCGATATCAATACCACCTGCGTGACGAATGGCGTTTTCTATACGGTGGCATTCATGATTGGCTTGCGCTGTGGCATTAAAAACAAGTTGTAGATCAGGTTTTAACTTTAGGGCTTTGAGCAGTTTTTGCTCAATCTCGAATGGATAGGAGCGGGGATCATCGTATTCAATCCCATAATATTGATCGAGGTTGATGTAGTCAAACATGGGAAAGAAAGAGCGTAATTCTGCTATTCTTGTATATAAAGGCTCTGGCGTACCGCCCGTTGGAAAGATTATTGTGGGGTTGGGGCGATGATTATCGTTCACTGCTTTAACAACTTGTTGAAAAGCGATATCGCCAAAATCTTCATGATCGAATAATTGATAAACGCCCATCACTACCCATAAAACTCTAATATTAATCTAATAATCCCTCGGGAATGCGGATTATGACATTGTCTTTATTTATTGTCATAAGTGTTTCTTCGCAGACTGGCAAGTAAAAAGAGGGCTGGCCTTTAGGTTTGATGTCGAGAAGATCGCTTGCGCCGAAGTTTTCAACGGCAATGATTTCGCCGATAGTCATGCCGTCTTCATCAATAGCAGGTAGGCCGATGAGGTCAGCGTAGTAAAATTCATTATCGCCAATTTCGGGAAGGGCGGTTTGTTCGATATAAAGCGATGTGCCACGCAAGGCTTCGGCGCCGTTGCGTTCGGTGATCCCGTCTACAGCGGCAAGCCAATGTCTGGCGGTGGCATTTTTGGGTGTAATTTTGAGGGTCTCATCACCTGTTTCCGATGTAAATAAAGCGCCCTTAATAAGGTTGAGATCTTCAGCATACACATGAAGTTTCACGAGCCCCTTAATTCCATGAGCCGTTGTTATCTTTGCAACGCAGATTCTTTTGTTTTCTGTCATGAGAACAACAAGTTATCATTGCGAGGCGGGGGTGAAGCCGACGCGGCAATCTAAATTTATGCAATCTGGATTGCCGTGCTTCGCTCGCAATGACGATTTGTTTATGGTTAAGCTTTAGGCTCTTCGGCTGGTGCTTCAGCAGGAGCTTCTTCAGCAGCGGCTTCAACAGGAGCGGCTTCTTCGGCTGGCGCGGCGGCGGCTGCTTTGGCTTCTTCTTCAGCGGCTTTTGCAGCTTCGGCAGCTTTTTCTTTTTTCGCTACTTTATCAGCAATACGCAGTTTAGTGGCTTCTGAAGGCTCACCTTTTTGCGGGTTATTGCGCGCTGCGGGCATTGGCGCAAGACCAGCTTTACCCAAGAATACCGCAACACGGTGTGATGGCTCTGCACCTTCAGCAAGCCAGTGCTTAATACGGTCTTCGTTCAGGTTTACACGGTTTTCATCGTCTTTTGCGAGAAGGGGGTTGTAAGTGCCCAAACGCTCGATGTAACGACCGTCACGTGACATGCGTTTGTCCGCAACCACGATACGATAAAATGGACGCTTTTTACGTCCTGCTCTTGATAGTCTCATTGCTAGTGCCATTTTAGTTCTCCTTTTTCATAGTCAATTTGCAATTTCGGTTAAACTTGTTACTTCCGTTTCCCTTTTTTTACTTTGGGTTTACGGTTTTTCTTCGTGCCGCCGCGTGTGGGCATACCGGGCATGCCGCCCATTTGTCCCCCGCCTAAACCAGCAAGGCCAGGCATACCGCCGCCAAGACCGGGCAGGCCAGAAGGAGCGCCTGCACCGTCGAAGGGATTTGCGCCGAGTATATCGTTGCCTTTTAACGCGGCCATATCCCTGCCAAGGTTGTCAGGGTCCATGGATTGGGCCATGAGCTCAAGCTCTTCGCCTTTGCCGCCCATGAGGCTCTTCATCTGTTTCATCATGCCGCCCATGCCCATCTTTTTGATCTTTTTCATCACGGCGGCCATTTGCTGTTGTTGTTTACAGATTTTATTGATTTCTTGCACGGTTGTGCCTGCGCCTGCGGCGATACGTTTTTTACGAGAGGCATTTAAAAGCGCTGGTTTTTCCCGCTCTGCCTTTGTCATGGACAAGATGATCGCCTCGTGTCGTTTGAGGATGGTGTCGTCAAGGTTTGCTTCTTCGATTTGTTTGGCCATTTTGCCAAGGCCGGGGAGCATCTTCATGAGCGCTCCTGCGCCGCCCATTTTGGTCATTTGACGCATTTGCATCAGCATGTCGTTAAAATCAAACTGACCCTTTTTGAATTTTTCGGCCATTGCCGCCGCGTCTTCGTTTTGAAGGCTTTCTTGCGCCTTTTCAACGAGGGAGACAACATCGCCCATGCCTAGAATACGCCCCGCGATACGGTCAGGGTGGAAGGGTTCAATCTTATCCCATTGCTCACCCGTCCCCATAAGCTTAATCGGCTTACCTGTGATGCCGCGCATGGACATTGCCGCGCCGCCGCGCGCATCGCCGTCGATACGGGTCATCATTATACCTGTAATACCGACTTTTTCGTCAAATTCGCGGGCGACGTTGACGGCGTCTTGCCCTGTCATGGCGTCAACAACAAGGAGGGTTTCAGTTGGATTTGCGAGCTTTGAAATTTCCGCAACTTCGGCCATCAGCTCTTTGTCGATAGACAGGCGCCCTGCGGTATCAAGCATGACGATGTCATAGCCGCCGAGGCGGGCCTCGTTCATTGCACGTTTTGTAATCTCAATCGGGCTTTGGCCTTTGATGATCTCAAGCGTATCAATGCCTGTTTGCTCACCAAGGACTTTAAGCTGTTCCTGCGCGGCAGGGCGCTGCGTGTCGAGGGAGGCCATCAGCATTTTCTTTTTATGCTTATCGGTCAGGAATTTGGAGATTTTAGCCGTAGAGGTCGTTTTACCAGAGCCTTGAAGGCCAACCATCAGGAAGGCAGCGGGGGTCGCGGCTTTTAAGTTCAACTCTTGCTCACCATCATGCCCGCCCAGCATCTCCACCATGGCGTCATGGACGATTTTCACGACTTGTTGCGTAGGGGAGACAGATTTAATAACGTCGGCGCCAATAGCGCGGGATTTGACGATCTCGATGAATTCTTTAACAACAGGCAGGGCGACATCGGCCTCAAGGAGAGCCACGCGAATCTCACGCGCGGCGGCATTTACGTCATCCTCAGTGAGGGCTCCTTTACCGCGGAGTTTATCAAATATGCCGCCTAATTTATCGCTAAGTGAATCAAACACTTAAATATCCTTTTTAATCCAAAAATTTAAATAGCAAAAATAGCCCCGATGTGCGTAATTTCGCAGGTCAGGGGGTATCGCTAGACACGGCAAAAACAATATGTGCCGATGAATTAAGGGTGTTTTAGGGACTTAGGCGCTTAATGTCAAGGATTTAAAGCCCGCCAAGGCGGCAGGTAAAGGTGTCGCCAAATTCTTGGCAGGTCATGAAGCTCATGCCTGAGGCGTTGAACATGAGAAACAACATCACAATTGTAAAAACCGCCATAGCGGCCACAGCGATGCCGCCCCAGAAGGATTGGCGTTTTTCGGCGCGCATGAATTGAAGAAATTCAATGTATTCCGCGCTTTCAGGGGCTGATTTTTTTTGAGGTGGGGGCGCCATATCGTTGGCAACAACGACATTCTTCATATTCGGGGAGATCAAAAATTTTTGTCCAACAAGGTTATTCATGATATGCCTCTTATCCTAATGTATATATCAATTCACGAAAGACGATGCGATGCCGCAAAGAGATTCTTACGCTTTTACTAAAATGCATGGGCTTGGGAATGACTTTGTCATATTTGACGCCAGAGTCAAGGATATCCGCCTGACACGCGATGATATTCGGGGGATATCTGATCGCAAGCGGGGGGTGGGGTGTGACCAGCTTATTGTGATTGAAACATCCAAGAACTTTTTTGAAACCAATTTTATGCGCATTTATAACCCTGATGGGAGTGAGGCCGAGGCCTGTGGCAACGCAACGCGGTGTGTTGCTGATATTTTAATGCGTGAGGATGGTGTCGATCAGGTTGTGGTTGAAACGGTTGTCGGTGCGCTTAATTGCTCTCGCGGGGGAGAAGGGTTCGTGACCGTGCAAATGGGTGAGCCGAAGTTGAAATGGAATGAAATTCCGCTCTCCCAAGATTGTGATACGTTGCATTTGCCCTATCCAGTGACAACGGGAGAGCCGAGCGACCCTGCCGCGGTTTCCATGGGTAATCCGCATTGTATCTTCTTTGTTGATAACATAGCAGATAAGTATGGGGATGACGCGGTGGAAAAGTTTGGAAAACGTTATGAAACAGATCCTTTGTTTCCCAACAAAACAAATGTTGAGTTTGTTGAGGTTCTCAGCCCTAACCATGTTCGTATGCGTGTTTGGGAGCGCGGCGCAGGGATTACGCAGGCTTGCGGCTCTGGTGCGTGCGCCGTGGCTGTCGCGACGATAAGGCGCGGTCTAACGGGAAGAAAAGTAAGAGTATCCCTTGATGGGGGAGATTTATTCATTGAATGGCCTGATGATAACGCCCAAGTCGCAATGACAGGGCCCGTGGCGTATTCGTTTAACGGTATTATTAACATGGAATAGTTTTTTAAAAAGCGCGACGATCATTAAACGCTTGCTGCGTTGTTGAATCGTATGATCCGTGGTATAGGTGTACTTATACGAGCAAAGCTTTTTTAAGGAAAATATCATGGTATTTTGGCGCAAAAAGAAGAATGAAGGCATGCAAGATCAAGAGCGTGCAGATGATGAATTGCTTCATCACAAAACGGATCCCGAATTATCACCGCTCATAGAGGCAGAAAATGATCTTGCCCCCGATAATGTCATGGCAAAGAGTATGAATGCCATTGAGCCAAGGGATCTTACCGATGCACATACAACGCCTGTTCCTGACCATACCCCTGTTGATGATTTTAAGGAAAGTGAAGACCTTAAAGATCATACGAATGAGGGTGGATGGTTTTCTAGACTATCAAAAGGCTTGTCAAAATCATCGAATAAATTGGGGCAAAGCATCACGGACGTGTTCACCAAGCGTAAACTTGATCAAGAGGCGCTCGATGAGCTTGAAGAAATTCTGATTATGGCGGATATGGGCCCAAAGACTGCCGCCAAAATAGTCGCAGCATTCTCAGAAAATCGCTTTGATAAAGAGATTGAGGAATCCGAGATTAAATCGGTTTTAGCCTCTAGCATGAGTGATATTTTAAAACCTGTTGCAATCCCGCTTGATATCAATGGCAAGAAACCTTTTGTCATGTTGGTGTGCGGCGTGAATGGGGCGGGAAAAACCACGACTATTGGTAAGCTCGCGCATGAATATCATATGAAGCAACACAAAAAGGTGATGATTGCGGCAGCGGATACGTTCCGCGCGGCGGCGGTCGATCAGCTTGAGGTTTGGGCAAAACGCGCACATGTGCCGCTAATTAAAAAAGACATAGGCAGTGACCCTGCGGCGGTTGCGTTTGAAGCATTAGAAAAAGCCAAGGCGGATGATGTTGATTTGTTGATGATTGATACGGCGGGGCGTTTGCAGAACAAAGCCAACTTGATGGAGGAACTGGCCAAGATTATCCGCGTGATTAAAAAGCAAGATGACACGGCGCCACATGCGATTGTGCTTGTGCTTGATTCAACCACGGGGCAAAACGCGCACTCACAGGTGCAGAACTTTAAAGATGTGGTGAATTTAACGGGGCTTGTTGTCACCAAGCTTGATGGCTCTGCCAAGGGCGGGGTTGTTGTATCGCTCGCGCAGGAATTCGGGCTGCCAATCCATGCCGTTGGCGTGGGCGAAAAGATTGAAGACCTTAGCCCGTTTAAGGCCGAGGAGTTCGCCAAGGCGCTTGTCGGTGCGTAATCAAATTTTAGTCATTCTAATTCATTGAGTTTTCATGTTTTTAGGCCATAATAGGGCATGATTAAAAAGACAAAACCTACGATTTATTCCGATGCAGCCTCTGCCGTTCAAGCGATCTCTGATATTTATCAGGGGCAGGTAGATCACCTCTGCAAAAGCTTTGATGATTTTACGGCGGGAAAAATTCCAAAACAAAAAGTGCAGGGGTTCTATCCGTATTTGAAGATCGAGGTTTTTGATAAGGCCAGAGTGGATACCCGTTTTTCTTATGGGTTTGTTGCAAAGCCGGGGGTTTATCTCACTTCATTAACGCGCCCCGACATTTTTCATCATTATTATACAAATCAGATTGAATTGCTTATTAAAAATCATGCTGTGCCTGTTGAAGTGGGATTGAGCGAAAAGCCCATTCCTATTCACTTTGCCCTTGGTGAGGATTTTCACCTTGAAGGCGATTTGACCAAGGAGCAAATGGTTGCCATGCCGAATTTGTTTGACCAGCCTGATTTGGATTTGATGGATGACCAGATTGCCAATGGATATTTTCAGCCCAGTAAAGGAGAGCCTTCGCCGCTTTCGCTTTTTACCGCGCCGCGCGTGGATTTGAGCTTGATGCGTCTGAAACATTACACAGGGACTAATTCAAAACATTTTCAGAACTATGTTATTTTTACGAACTATCAGTTTTATATTGATGAGTTTATTAAGATTGGTCATGCGCGTGCGGGGCATGATGGATACACTGAATTTGTTATGCCGCAGGCCGATAAACGTTTGCCGCAAATGCCTGCCTACCATTTGAAACGCGCTGATGGAGCGGGGATCACGATGGTGAATATTGGTGTTGGGCCATCCAATGCCAAAACGATTACTGATCACATTGCCGTCCTGCGTCCGCATGCTTGGATGATGTTGGGGCATTGCGCGGGTCTTAGAAATTCACAAGAGCTTGGTGATTATGTTTTGGCACATGGATATTTGCGCGAAGATAATGTTCTTTATAAAGACTTGCATCCGAGCATTCCGCTACCTGCGCTCTCAGAAATTCAAATTGCACTTGAAACGGCAGTGAAGGAAATTTCGGGTAATGAGGGGCATGATGTGAAGAAGGTTATGCGGACGGGAACAGTCGCAACAGTTGATGATAGAAACTGGGAACTGCGATCATCGGTGCGGCAAAATCAGCGCTTTAGCCAAAGCCGTGCGATTGCCCTTGATATGGAATCAGGCACGATTGCGGCCAATGGCTTTCGTTTTCGCGTTCCTTATGGGACGTTGTTATGTGTCTCCGATAAACCGCTTCATGGGCAATTAAAACTGCCCGGTATGGCGGATAAGTTTTATCGCGAGCGCGTGGATCAACATTTGCAAATTGGGCTTCGTGCGATGGAAATTCTGCGCGGGATAGGGCCAGAGAAATTACATAGTCGTAAGCTCCGCTCTTTTAACGAAGCCGCCTTCCAATAATATCTAGCGTTGTTTGTTCATTTTCAGACTAAGCTTTGTCTTTCTTGCAAAATGACAAAGCATGCTTATTATTAAGTAATGCGAATATGACTGTTAGACGGTGATGTCGAGGGAGTTGCCGCGGTCAGCGGACGTGCCAGAGGCGACGAATGGTGTATCGCGGCTCGTTTGGGCGCTAGTGACATTTGTTGTCACATTACTTGTTTCTGTGCGATTGCTCTGGTTAACCTGACTTTGGTCGTTTGTGTTTTGAACAGGGTTACGGTTGGCTTGCTCGTTTTGTTCGCTGCGTTGTGTGACACCAGGATTCAAGGCTTTATTGACTGCAAATTGTTGCTGAAAGCCATTTTGTACTGATGTGACCATTTATGAAACCCTTTAGTATTTTGAATTATTATTTACCTGAGATTTAAGTATACACGCGCTTTGTTAAGAAAGTCTTAGGACTTCAAGGTGTGATCATAGCGTTTTTCTTTAATAAAATCCTAAAAATAGATGGCATTTTAATAAAATAGTAATCTTTTATAGGTATATTAGGGGCAGATAAGGGAAAAACCTTACTTAAAAAAAACAGGGTAGAATAAAAATGTATTCGGGGTTCATCGAGAAAAAACCAGAGATTGGTCAGCTGCTTGTACGGCTTTACGACAATCATAAGCTGTATTCTATATCAAATGGCCCAAGCGAAACAGCCCGTGAAGAATTGATTGGCATTTTTGCTGATTTGCTGGAGTTAAAGCTTAATCCCTCGGAAACTGAAACAATTACCGATGTTTTAATCGGCATTATCACACAGGCGGAAATTGATTTGCGCGCCGCGCTATCTGAGCGCTTAGCGGCGCAAAACGATGTGCCGTTGCGTATGGTTTTGTATCTTGCGAACGATGAGATTGATGTGGCCTTGCCAATTTTACAAAAGAGCAAAGTCTTAAGTGATATGGACCTTGTCTATATTGTTAAATCTAAAAAAGCCGATCATGCGCGGGCGATTGCAAAGCGTCCTAAAATGACAGATATCCTTATTAATGCTCTTGCTGATACAGAAGATTTGCTAACGGCGATTAGCCTGGCGCGTAATGTGAATATTACAATCACCAATTATGCGATTGATAAGTTAACAGATATGGCAAAAGTATCTGAAGAACTTGCTGAGCCATTGATTGACCGTAAAGATATTCCCAAAGAAATGATTGCGTCATTATATCACCATGTCGGGCAGGCGCTTAAAGACAGTCTTGATAAGAAATTTGGGGCGCAAGAGACTGCTTCTGCAAAAGAAAGTATTGATGACATCTTATTTGAAATGGAAAATGACGCGCATCCTGATTTTATTCCGGATATGGCGATGATGATCCGCGCCGATAATATGATGGCAAAACGCCTTATTACGGCGGATGTTATGATTGATAATTTACGCCGTGGTCAGACGAGCTTTTTTGTCGCCTTATTTTCTGTTTATTGCGGTTTAGAAGCGCAAACCGTTGTCAATATTTTAAAACAAAAATCAGGACAGGGACTTGCGATTGCGTGCCGTGCCGTGGGTATGATGAAGCCAGAATTTATTAATATCTTTTTGCTGACACACCGTATTCGCACAGATGGATCAAAAGTTATTCATAAGAGTGAGCTCGGCTCTGCGCTTAAGTCGTTTGATCGCATGACACCAGAGATGGCATCACAAATCTTGAACGGTAAACGTCATTAAAGTGAAACGCTAGGCGGCTTTTGATTGAGCCGTCATGAGCGCAGCAACGCCAGGTAAAGTTTTACCTTCCAACCATTCCAAAAAAGCACCGCCAGCGGTTGAGACATAAGTCATGTCTTTGATGACTTTGGCGTTTTCAAGTGCGGAAACGGTATCACCGCCGCCTGCGACGCTGACGAGTCTTCCGCGTTGTGTGAGCGCAGCGACTTTTTCAGCAATCGCATTTGTACCGCGATCAAACGGTTTAATTTCAAACACACCCATAGGACCGTTCCAAAGAACAGTTTTACATTGGTCAAGAATACCTTCGATATGGGCGATGCTTTGTTCGCCAATATCAATAGCGCTCATCGTGTCAGGAAAGTGATCAAGGGTAACAGTTTGATAAGGCACCCCTGCGCCAAGGTCTTCGACAACAACGCAATCTATTGGTAAAACAATTTCGCAATTATTATCTTTTGCTGTTTGGGCGATGCGGTTTGCTTCATCGAGCATATCGCTTTCGCATAAGGATTTGCCAATGTTGTGCCCTTGGGCGAGAAGGAAGGTGTTGGCCATACCGCCGCCTAAAACAAGATAGTCGACTTTTTGTACGAGGTTGTTCAGCACGCTCAATTTTGTAGAAATTTTTGATCCGCCAACAAGCGCAGCAACAGGCTTTTGCGGTGCTTCGAGGGCGTTTTGTAAAGCGTTTAATTCAGCCTCCATCATTAACCCTGCGGCAGAGGGAAGGTGATGAGCGAGGCCCTCAGTTGAGGCGTGGGCGCGGTGTGCGGCGGAAAACGCGTCGTTTACAAAAACATCACCCAGGACGGCGAGCTGTTTTGTAAAAGCAGGGTCATTGGCCTCTTCGCCAGCATGAAAGCGCACGTTTTCTAGTAAAAGCACATCACTTTCACCCATACGGGCAATCATCATTTTTGCCGTATCATCAATGCAATCATCGGCGAATAAAACAGGGGTCTCCCAAATTTTTTCTAAAACAGGGATAATAAATGAAAGGGAGTAATCCGTATTTTTCTCCCCATTGGGGCGACCAAAATGGGAGAGGATAACGATCTTTGCTTTTTCTTTTTTCAGTTTATCAATCGTGGGACGAAGACGGTCAATACGCGTTGTGTCCGTGACCATGCCATCAGTTTGCGGCACATTTAAATCGGCGCGCAGCAAAACCACTTTACCGTTTACGTTAAGATCATCAATAGTTTTAAAAGTCATTTGTTTTTCCGTCTGTTTATTTTAGCAAATTGATTTCATTGTCTCTGTGGCCTCAATAAGGCGCGAGCGTATAGGAGGATCCATCGCAGAGTGACCGCCATCAGGGACAACAATATATTCCGCCTCTGGCCAATTGGTATGTAGTTCGTGCGCGCTTGCAATCGGGCAAATCATGTCATAACGCCCTTGAACTATAATGGTCGGAATATGCCTGAATTTATCAATATGATTTAGCAGGCTTGTTTCTTCGGTCATAAGTTGATTATAGAAGTAATGTACTTCTATTGTGGATATGGCCAGAGCGCGTGCGCGTTGTTCGTCGGTTGTCACAATCTCGTAATTAGGGATGAGGGAAGAACAGGCACTTTCATATAAGCTCCAGTTTATAGCGGCCTCCATCTTGGTTTTATCATCCCCGTTCATCAGCCGGTCATGATAAGCCTCTAGAATATTGTCGTGATCTTTTTCGGGAAGAATAGAGACAAATTGCTCCCACGGCTCGGGGAAGATGGTGTTGAGGCCATAAAGAAGCCAGTCAATTTCCGCTTCTTCCATCAGGAAAATACCGCGTAGTACCATGCTTTTGATACGCTCGGCATGTTTTGCGGCATAGGAAAGGGCGAGGGTACTACCCCATGAGCCGCCAAACACATGCCATTTTTCAATCTTTAAATGCTGGCGCAGTTTTTCAATGTCACTCACTAGATGCGCGGTTGTGTTATTGATCAGGCAAACGGGCGGGGTTGATTTTCCTGCACCGCGTTGATCGAACAGAATAATGCGGTAGTGATTGGGATCGAAATATTGGCGGTTAACAGGGCTTGTGCCGCCTCCAGGGCCGCCATGAATGAAAAGAACAGGCTGGCCATCAGGATTGCCGCTTTGTTCCCAGTAAATCTCGTGTGGTTTTTCAACAGCTAAAAACCCAGATGAATAAGGGCTGATCGGGAGAAATAAATCCATCATTGGTGTTGGGCGGATGGAATCTGGCTTGCGATGGTGCATTATTTCCCTTTCTGGCCTTTGTCATAGCTTAAAATATTAAGCATGAGATTAGACTTGCTATACGCCGCTGTCAAACGCTCTGTATTATTGAATAATCTCAAGATGGTGGATATCTTCAAGCTCTAAAAAAGGGCCGTTATACTCGCGCAGCCAGCCGCGAACACGGACTTTTTTGCCTGAGATGCTTGTTGGGCTGATGCCTTGTTGAGAGAGTTGTTTACGCTGTGATGTATTAATCATAACAGTGAAATCACTGCGCCAGTTATCGCCAAAATTTAGGTATAGATTGTTTTTGACTGATGCGGCATTAACAACGCGCCCCTCTAAGATTACAAAATCGCCAAGATGATTGGCAGCCTGATCAGGTGTCATCATTTTGAAGGGGCTGTCTTTTGCCCATAAGCCAAGACCAGCAGTACGCGCTTTTTCTTCTTGAGATAACATAATAGCGTGCAATTGCGGGTTTGTTGGCTCGGTATAAACGCGGGCAAAACCCTTATCAATTAAAGCGCCCTGCAGCCAGAGTTCCGGTTTATCGCCTGCTTCTGTCTTCAGACCTTTGACGAGAATATGGCCTAAATCGTGATTCATGCGATTAATTCGCCCTTTTTCTGCCTTACGGGTTTGGTACACCATAATATCACGTCCCGCCTTAGAGGATTGACTGAAAAGGACTGCTTCTAAAAAGGCTTTAGCTTGGAACGAAAAATCAAAATCAGGGTTTGTTTTGTCAATAGGCAGATCAATACCCGTGAGGCGGACAATTTTTCCGTCTGTTAAGAGCAAAGTCTGGCCATCTATAATCTTGTTAATTTTACCTGAATAGGTATGTTTAAGATCATTGGCCTCGGTTAGAAATGAAAAAGGATTTTCCTGTGCGATAGAGGGCGCAGAAACGACTAGTAACAATAAAACAATAAGGACACGCAGCATGAAAACACTATGGAACAAAGAAGGGCTTTTTAGCAAGAAGGCATTTGGATTGCTGGGCGTTATTGGATTGTTGGGCGTGGCGGCGTGTAGTGTGAACCCTGCAACGGGAGATCGTCAATTTACGGCGTTGTTACCTGCCGACAGAGAAGCGGCAATAGGGGCGCAAGAACACGCAAAAGTTGAGGCGACGTTTGGTAAGTTTATGACAGGACCCATTTCTGACTATGTGTCACGCGTGGGGGCAAAGGTTGCTGCCAATACTGAACGCAGTGACGTGCAATATAAATTTTTTGTGATTGATAGCCCGATTGTCAATGCGTTTGCAGTACCTGGTGGTTACATTTATGTTTCGCGCGGGCTTTTAAATCTTGCCAATACCGAGGCAGAGCTTGCGGGTGTTTTGGCGCATGAGGTAGGGCATATAACAGCACGCCATGCGGCAGAGCGTGACTCACAGGGCTTTGTCGTCGGTTTAGGCGCCGCCATTATTGGTGCGGCCGCGAATGCGCCCGGCGTGTCACAAGCGGCAGGGCTTGGGTCAGAGCTTTACATCAAATCTTATTCGCGCGGGCAGGAGCATGAGTCAGATTACCTTGGCGTAAGGTATTTAGCGCGGGCAGGATATGACCCGATGGCAATGGCTGATTTTTTACGCAGTCTTGATGCTCAAACGAAATTGGATGCACGGCTTGCGGGTAAGAAAACAGGGGAAGGCGCCAATTATTTTTCAACACACCCTGTGACGGCAGATCGTGTTATACAGGCGACGCAAAAGGCACAACAAGTTAGCGTTGAGAGGCCAATCGTTCGCCGTGACGAATTCTTGCAACAGATTAACGGCCTTGTTTATGGCGATAGTGCCGATCAGGGATTTATTCGCGGGAATAAGTTTTATCATACGGCGCTTGGCTTTACCTTTACGATGCCCCAAGCGGCAAGGATGGTGAATTCCCCAACAGCGGTGAACACACAGCATCCCAATGGAACGATTATTGTTTTTGATATGGGTAAAGATCAAAGTAATTCTGATCCGCTTAGCTATATTAAAAATGTGTGGCTGAGAAATAAAGATGTTGCCAATGGGGAGAGCATAACTGTGAACGGTATGCGCGGTGCAACGGCGGCCTTTACGGGGACTATTCAAGGCAAGGCAGCAACCATTCGTCTTGTTGCGATTGAATGGAGGCCAGGAGAGTTTTTCCGTTTTCAAATGGCGATACCGAAAAATGTATCGAGCGCGTTTATGGATGAACTTAAAACAACGACATATAGTTTCCGCCGTTTAAGCGAGTCTGAAAAGCAATCGATTCAACCCAAAAAAATCCGTCTAGTAACGGCGCGCAGTGGCGACAGCGTTGCGAGTTTAGCAGCGCAAATGGATGTGGATGAGCTTAAGGAAGATCAGTTCAAAGTTTTAAACGGATTGATTGGTAACACGCAAATAATTTCAGGGCGTCTTTATAAAATTATTTCTGATTGATTACATATTCATTGAGGCGTAACGAATTGTTTCCGGAGCAGGTGGTGGTGCAGAAGGGGCGACACCACTTAATGCTACGGCTTCTCTAATCTGGCTCATGAATTCTCGCGCGGCAACATCCATACCTGCTTCGGCGGCGATATCATCACGAAGGCCAACGCGGTCTTCAACAATACCTGTCGAAATTTGTGTGAAGTAAGATGATAGCGCACCAGCATATTCTGCCTCAGATACAATACCATCATTCGCCAAAGCTTCTTGGAGTGAAGAAGAATAGGCTATTGTTGCGGCTGTTGCGCTTTGTGTTGTTACAAATTGTGCAATATCGTCATTGATTTGGCCTTCCACGCGATCAATGAGCGCAGGATCAACGCCCATGGCGCGGGCTTCTTCGATGACTTGGCGGATATGCGCCATATCATCATTTGCAACACCGTTTAATAAGACATTAGCATCTGCAACATTTGTAACAGCGTTAAATTCAACAGTTATGACAGAAACATCAGGCGCCGATGTGATAACAGCTGGGGCTTCATCTGGTGCAGGGGGCGTCAATGGAGCAGGGGCAGCGCGCGGTGTGAATAAGCTCTCATCGGCAACCATTCCTTGAATATGAAGTGCCCCAGCATTCGTTGTTTCTGGGTCCATAACAATAGCAGCAATTTCGGGAACAACGATTGCGATATGCGTATTTAACGCCATGCCATCATAATGCGCATCTGTGATTTCTATTTCACCAGCATCGGCCGCGCGTAATGCTTCGCCGTAACCATCCATGACGATTGTTGCAACTTGTTGAACAGGTTCGTCTGTAACGGCTTGTCCGCCCTGAATTTGGGCTTGAGCGTAAGCGGCCTCAAGATAAGCATTTTCATTGCCTGCGCCTGTGAGGGCAACCATTGTTGTAAATTCTGCCGCGGTGTAGTTCCCTACTTCGGTCGTTAAAACAACATCTGGATTGACGTAGTCTGCATCACGGCGGGTTAGTGTTGCATCACGAAGAACGCGCTCTGATTGTGCTGCTCGGGCAATGTCGTAGTCTGACGCATCGGCTGGGAGTTCAATTCTGTAATCAGCTGTGCCTTCTTCAACAAGAGCATCCAACGATCCATACATATTGCCATTTGAATGATGAGCTTGGAGATATTCGGCGCCGTAGACGCGCTCTGGATCCATTTCGCCAACACGCACTTCAATGTCTGTCACTTCATAAAGTGAAGCAATAGACGCTTCGATTGTTTGGATTTGTTGTGTTGGAAGACTAATACCAGCTTCGCCATTTTCATTGGCTTGAAGCACAGCACCAAGAGTTACAACAAGATCTGTTGCAGGGCCTTCTGGAACATCTGTTTCACCGCCTAAAACGGCAACGATTGTTGTTGCTTCTGTAATGGCTTCCGGGTCGCCTATACGGGCGCGGGCATTAATGCCATCTAATTCTGCTTGGGTGTAATTGCCCAACGATGTTGTCGCCAGAACAATACTCGGGTTCACGTAAGTCGGATCAAAGTTTGTTGTGATTTCTGTATCTGCTGCGATACGTGATTGTCTTTCTTGGAATGCCAATTGTGATGGTGAGGGCTGGTATAAAGGCTCTGTGCGATTAAGGCCAGCAAGCTCTGTTTGAATGAACGAAACTGAACTCTCTGAAAACCCATACTCGCCAGCGTTATAGCCAGCAAGGGCGCTGTTATAAGCGGCCTCAATTTGCGCTGTGACTTCTGGGTTTGGTGTTTGGCTAAAATCATTTGCGCCGCGAATAAGCATAAGATCAGTGAGTGCAGGCTCATATCCATTGGCAGCCAGTGTAGTTAGTTGCGACACTTCGTCAGCGGTGTAATTTGAAGACAGGCCGCTTACTGTGATATTTGAATTTCTGTAGTCAGGGCTTTGTAGTGTTCTCTCAGCATCAAGCGCCAATCTATCTTGGCGACCCATAACCACATTATAATATTGTTCACCTACGCTGAGGGCAACAGGAGCTGGCTCTGCGGGTGCTTGTCCAGCAGGGGCGATGCGTTCAATAATGCTTAAAGGGAGGGCGTCAATAGTAATGGCCCCTGAATTATTAAGCCCAACAATCTCGGCAGCAAAATTAGAGAGTGCTACTTGTGCTTCGGGCTGACGCGTTGGGTCGATCATGGCAGAGAGATAAACGATGTCCATGACAGCAGTTTGGTTTCCCAAGCGGGCTTGCTGGAAAGTTTGTTGAATACGCTCTGGCGTGATTTCTTCGGCTAACTCTGTAACGGCAGGGTTGTACCAAGTTGAATTTGGGATGGTGCCTGCAAGACTTGCTTGACCGCGAACAAGAACATCTCCAGACGCTATTTCAGCAGCGAATTGCTGAGCGGCTTCAACGATTTTTTGCACATCAGAAGTTACATGGCTATCAAGTGATAGGCCTAGTCTTTCTGCTTCGTCTAATGTGAGTGTTGCCACTTATTCTCTACCCTTACTTTAGCGTGCTATCTTTGTGATATGCTTCAAATTATAAGTAATTATAGTAAATAAAGTGTTATTAATGCGAATTTAGTCTATAAAGCATTGATATATATAGATAATTATGCTTCCATTAATTCAAAAATATCGCCAGAAACGTGAATCCCTGCTGCCACAAGCGATCCGCCAAAGCCGCAGCCTCCATCCAATGAGGCGGTTATGTCGTTTAATTGGACCCCCTCATGGCGTGGGTCAAACCCCCTTATGACTTTATCGAAAGGCTTATAAGCGCCTGCCATATTATGAAAGCTCTCACCTTGCCACCATAGGCGGTCATTTTGTTCCTCAAGGGGCAAATTCGGGTCAAGACCCGCATTAACAAAAAGCGCCGATTTTTGATCATTTATTTGCGTATAAGCGGCGCGATTGTGATGGGTCATGAAGGTTTCAAAACCATCTTGTTTTCGAAATTGTGCCTTTATTTTATGCGTCCAACGGGTAAGGGACATGATGCCTTCGCGCGCCGCAGTAATTCCTTCATGGGGGCAAATATCATAGCTTTTCATCAGCGCGCTCATGCCTGAGCCAAGCATCCATAATAGCGTATCAACAGGGTCACGGCAAAATTGGAGCTGGGTCAAAATGTGAATCATTTCTTCCTGACCGCCGCGTAAGTAAGTGATGTCATTGGGCCTCATGCCATGAATGGCCAAAACGGCGCGGCGAAAAATTAAAAGCTCATCAATGACTTCGCGTGATTGATCGCCATGGCCTGTATAATTGCCCAGATAAACGAGGCGATCACCAGGCGCGATGCGCTCATAAATAGCGTTATGAAGCCCCTCTAGGCGTGTGCAATCGCCATGGATACTTGAGACAGCCCAAATGCGATTGGGCGTGCCTAAAGACCTAAATTTATTATCATTTTGCAATGTGCACATTGGTGGCGTGAACCTTGGCAAAGGGTGAATGGTATACAGGCAGGAAAGAACTTCCTAGAATCATTCTATTATATAGTAAAATCAGGGGTTTGGGATATTAATTACAAAAATGTTAAGGATGTGTGCTTCTTAGACCAATTTTAGTGATGCAAGAAAGACTGTCCCTTAACTGCACCTCTGATCGTGCCTCAATGGCTTCGGGTGTTGACAGTATGGCAGATATCATTTGCGCGAAATTTTGTTGTTTTGTGAGGACATCAATTGTGGCTTGTTCTGATGTTTTAGGATCAATTCCTTGTGAGACAGATCTTAGTTTATGCACAAACTGGGCAAGTGCAGGTGCGCCCCTCATTTCAGTTTTAAGACACATCAGGTTAAACCGTGAGGCAGGACAAACGCCAGTAAAACTCTCACCAGAAGGGCTCGTCCGAGGCCGTTTTAGGACATTGAAATGACGAATATTATTGATGGCGGCTTCTATATCATTTGGGTCGGGGTCTCTATGAGTGCTGCCTTTACATGATGCCAAAAGGGATGAAACTGCAACGGGCAGGCGACCATCCATTAATGCTTGAGCCTGTGGATGGGCAATTAACTCTAATGTTTCGCGCAGACCGCTGTTTTTTAAACTTGTGTATTGTGGATTTGTTTCCAGTTCTCGTTCAATGGCTTTGCCAAGATCTGTGACCGTGCCTGCAATCCATTTCATCGCAAGGCCATATTCAGGGTAATTGCGCATGAATTCATAGCCATCAATAAGTTGTCTGTTGTTCAGATTAACGTTTGATGTATCAGGGTTTTTATCTTGGGGGTATTCCGCACGATGAAAATCCCGATCAATATGCATAGGGCTGCTTTCTTCATGCGATTTATTGCCAAACGAAGCGGGCATGATGGCGGGCATAAGGTGAGGATGGTCGAACTCCCTTACGCCCTCATCAAGTGTGAGTTGGGTTAAAGCATTTTCGAGGGCTTCTTTTATAGACCATTCAGGAAAGAGCGTATTAAGCCCTGCACTGACCGAGGTACGGTTTGTAAGCGCCATCAGTGTGGCATCTTGCCTGTTTAAAACGCCATTTTCAAAGTCTTGAGATAGGATGTGTGTGTAAGCGCGTTCGCCTGGGCTAGATGGAATTTTACCATTACTGACGCTATGAAAAGGGCAACCAGACGCTTTTTCAAATTGAGTAGCAGGATAAGCGGCATAAGTCTCTGCGGCTTTATCTAAGATTTTGCGGGCAATGTTTCTTAACGCAATATTCATATTTATGGAAACATAAACTATTTCTGATTGATCGCGCAAATTTCAGAATCAAAAACGAGATAAAAGACAAAAAAATCCCCGCACCAGTTAAGGGACGGGGATTAATACAAAGGAGGTTTGACGTTTTAACGTCGTGTACTAAGCAACGGGGTTAGGCTGCTTTTGTTTTTCTCATTGGCTGTTCTTCAACCAAAAGGGCATCATTGGCAGCTTTTTTGGCTTCCTGATCAATACCCATAAGTTTTTCAAGGCGAATAATCGCTTTATCTTCTGTTGTTTTCTCAACAATCGCAACTTCACGTGCAAGACGCTCCATCGCTGATTGGTAGATTTGACGCTCTGAGTAAGATTGCTCTGAATCCGCTTCGTTACGTTTAAGGTCACGAAGAACTTCTGCAATCATCACTGGGTCGCCAGAATTGATTTTGAGTTCGTATTCTTGGGCACGGCGGCTCCACATAGTGCGGCGCAAGCGTGCGTTACCCTGAAGGGTTTTCAGCGCGTCTTTAAGACGTGATGTTGTGCAAAGCTTACGTAGACCGGATTCTTTCGCCTTCATCATAGGGATCTTAAGGCGCATACGATCTTTTTCGAAGTTGATTGCGTAAAGCTTGATTTCCATACCAGAAATACTTGCAGTCTCAATACCTTCGATTTGTCCAACGCCGTGCGCCGGGTAAACTACGTAATCACCTTTTGCGAAATTATCATTATCAGCCATGCTTTTATTTACCTTTCAGAGTTAATATTTTTTATAGTCATTTTCACCTGCGACATGATTGCAAGAGCCATGCCGTTTTGGTGTTCCTATAGGAAACGATTGGTTGTTTTATCTGAATAATTCGTGTTTATTGCAAAGGTCTTATTTAAATGCCCGTTGCGTCACGCCCTGTTCAACCGCTCATCGTTAAGCTATGGCGAGACTATAGTTAATTTTTTATTAAATTTCAACTAAAATCTTTAAAGCTCTTGTATTTCAAGGGGTTTTGGCGTGTTTTGAAAGCTAATTTTAACAGAATTAGTCGCCTTCTCCGGGGGATTCGCTGAAAAATTTCATCTTATCGGGGATGGTCTTGTATTCTTCGGCGGTGGGGAGGGCTTCTTTTTGTTGTGTGATAACAGGCCATTTTTCAGAATATTTACGATTCATCTCCAGCCATTTCTCGGCGGCAGGATCCGTGTCTGGCAAAATGGCGTCAATCGGGCATTCTGGCTCACAAACGCCGCAATCAATACATTCATCGGGATGAATAACAAGCGTGTTTTCACCTTCATAAAAGCAATCCACAGGGCACACTTCCACACAATCAGTGTGTTTACACATAATACAAACATCGGTAACAACGAAGGTCATGCAGGTGCTTTAAAGGAAAGAGTCCCATTTTTCAAGAGGGCAGTTGCACCAATTGGAAGAGTTATTAGACGATCCTCGTGGCCAAAGGGGGCATCCATAATAATAGGAATAGTTAAGCTGTCAGTATGTTCCAAAACAATATCTTTAAGGCTAAATCCAAAAGGGCGGTTCTCGCTGTCTTTTATGTCGCTGAAACTTCCTATGATAAGGCCCGAGATGTTTTGTAAAACGCCCGCATTTTTTAAATGGCAGAGCATCCTGTCGTAACGGCTGATATGATCGCCGACATCTTCAAGTATGAGAATGGCATTTCGGGTATCAGGGAGGAAAGGTGTGCCGAGTAATGTTTGAAATAGGCTTAAATTGCCCCCTAGTAATACTCCTTCTGCTTCACCATCTCTTACAATTTTACAGCCAGATAAATCGATAGCACCAGTATTGGCCGATAACATCGCCATACATTGATCATAATCGGGGTGATTTTCGAGTTCGCGGAATAAAGGGCCGTGATACCCGATAAGTCCTGTCATTTTATAAATAGCATTGAGCAGTATTGTCAGATCACTATAGCCTATAAGTATTTTAGGGTTTTGGCGGATCAGATCAAAGTCAATTTTATCCATCATCGTACAAGCACGGTTGCCCCCACGGGAGCTAAAGATAGCTTTGACATCCGGATTGGCAAAAAGCGCATTAAGTGCCTCTGCCTTTTCTTGACCTGTTCCCGCAACTTGTCCGACACGCTTAAGCGTTTGTGGATGTATATAGGTTTTATATCCTTTGGATTCTATAAAAGCTTTAGCCTTTAAGACGTCATCTTCTTCAACCCAACAAGACGTCGACATAACGCCAATTGTGTCACCTTTTTTTAGAGGAAGAGGAAAATGAGCCATAAAAATTATTATGCCGCATCTTCTTGTTTTGTCGACTGAAAAGCCTCTAAGGCACGGTCACGAGCGGCAGGGTGATCGACAATTGGCTCGGGATAGGTTTCACCCAGTTTTACGCCAGCTTCGGCTAAGATCATTGGCGGGGCTTCCCATGGGGCGTGAATATGGGTGCTGTCAAGCTTGGCCAGCTCTGGAACGTATTTACGGATATATGCGCCGTCTCCATCAAATTTCTTACTTTGTAAGAGGGGGTTAAAGATTCGGAAATATGGGGCTGCATCGGCGCCGCATCCTGCGATCCATTGCCAGCTTGCGGAATTGCTAGCAAGGTCTGCATCAAACAGGCAGTCCCAAAACCATTCTTCGCCTTTATGCCAGTGAATGAGAAGGTTTTTAACCAAGAATGACCCAACAATCATCCGCACACGGTTATGCATATAGCCTGTCTGGTAAAGCTCGCGCATACCGGCGTCAACAATGGGGTAACCTGTTTGCCCGCGTTGCCAACGGCGAAGGTCTTCACTGTTTTTATCCGACCAAGGAAAATTATTAAATTTTTGATTTAGGTTTTCCCATGTGATCGTAGGAAAATAATAGAGGAGAGAGTAGGAAAATTCGCGCCAGCCTAGCTCACTGAGGAAATGGTCACGGTCTTTTTCCCACCCTTCAATTGTTCCGCGTTGTTTGGCGGCGTACCATGCGGTGTTAGGGGATATAAGCCCATGGCGTAAATAGGCGGCGAGGCGTGATGTGTAGCCATCAGCAGGGTGGTTGCGCCCTTCTTTATAATTGGAGAGGCCAGAATCAAGAAAATCATTGAGGCGTTTATTTGCTCCTGTTTCCGATATATCCCAGTTTTGGATAATCTCATCGCCCCAGTTGCGCGTGGGCAGTAAATCCAGATCAGCAAGCGAGAGATTGCTTTTATAATCCGAAAAAATCATATTGGTTGGCTTGGGTAAAGGCTCGCGCGGTTCTTCGGCGCTTAGGCAGCCGCGTTTATAATAAGGGGTAAAGACTTTATAGGGCGTGCCGTCGTCTTTTGTGATCTTCCATGGCTCCCAGAGGAGCGAGCCATTATGGCTTTGTCCTGTTATGTTATTATCATCGAGCCAAGATTTAATCTCTTTGTCACGTTTAATCCGCCATGGCTCGTAACATCTGTTCCAATAGACGCCTTTTGCGTTTGTATCGGTGACGAGGGTTTGGATAATGTCTTGTGCTTTGCCTTTAAATAGTTGGAGCGTTCCGCCCAAATCTTTATTGAGGGTATAAAGGGCGTGATGCAAAAAAACACGCGAGGCACCGCCTATTTTCCAGTCGCCAGCGTTTTCATCATCAAGGATGAAGATAGGGAGTATTGGCTCTCCAGAGGCATGAGCAGCGTGGAGGGCAGGATTATCGGCAAGGCGCAGGTCTTGGCGAAACCAAACAATAAGAGGGGAGGCTTTGTCTGTCATAACCACACGCTATAGCGAATTGGGCAGGATAAACAGTTAAATTTGTTTAACCGTCTGTGGTAATTTTTTCTATCAGATGTTGTAAAATTTCATCTGATTTAAGGTTGGGCACTTGGCATGTCCCTGCCGCGTGGTGACCACCCCCGCCATATTGCAGCATAAGCTTACCCACATCTGTTTTGCTTGTTTTATTTAAGATAGATTTTCCTGTGGCAAAGACAGTGTTTTGCTTATTCTTACCCCATAAAATATGGATTGAAATATTGCATTGTGGGAAAAGCGCGTAAATCATAAAGCGATTTGCCGCCCAGATTGTCTCTTCCTGACGTAGATCAAGAATAACAAGATTGTCTTCAACATGGGCGCATCGTTCAATTTGCTCACGCGCTTTTTGGGCGTGTGATTCGTACAGCTCAACGCGCTCTTTCACGTCAGAGAGGGCAAGAAGCTGATCGACATGCTCTGCTTCGCGGCACTCATCAATCAGTTTCATCATAAGTTGATAGTTTGAAATATTAAAATCGCGAAAACGCCCTAATCCTGTACGCGCATCCATGATAAAGCTTAAAAGCTCCCACCCTTGCGGATCAATAATGTCATCGCGCGTAAAAGCAGCAGAATCGGCCTTGTCAACGGCCTCCATCATGCCACCTGTGAGTTTGGGGAAGGCCGCATCGCCACCAAAATAATCATAGACAACGCGCGCCGCCGATGGGGCATCAGTGTGAATAACATGGTTTTTCGGTTTGTCTTTAACGCGCTCTGCCTCACTGGCGTGGTGATCAAACGCAAGATAGACGCCTTTAACATATGGCAAGTTGGTTGTGATGTCGTTTGGGCCAACCTCAACAAGACCATCTTGCATATCTTTTGGATGGGCAAAGCTGATATCATCAATGATGCCAAGATCTTTCATAAGAACGGCGCAAACAAGACCGTCCATGTCAGAACGAGTAATCAGGCGATATTTTTTGTTTTCTTCGGGAAGGATTTTTGCAGCAGCGTTAGACATTCAATGACTCCTTGATATGAAAAGGCGCATCGCCCTTATGAATTAAATACGCCTTATAGTGTAGGGTTAAGGCGTAAAGAAATAGTTACTCGGTGCAGATTAGGAAGCTGCTTTTTCGTCTTCGTCGTCCTCATCATCCTCATCATCATTATCTTTTGATAAGGCTTTCTTGAGGCCTTTTTTCTTTTTCTTATCAGCCATAACAAATTTTGGCTTTTCTTTACCTTCAACAACATCTTCGCTGATGACCACGCTCTCGACGCCTTCCATGTCAGGAAGTTCGAACATAGTATCAAGAAGAAGGTTTTCTAATATCGAACGCAGACCGCGGGCCCCAGTTTTACGTGCAATCGCCTGTTTCGCAACAGCGATCAAGGCATCATCAGTGAATTCCAAAGTCGCATTTTCCATTTCAAATAGACGCTGATATTGCTTTAAAAGCGCATTTTTAGGCTCAGTAAGAATAGAAATTAACGCTTCTTCATCAAGGCGCTCTAAGGGAGCGATTAGCGGAAGACGGCCAATAAATTCTGGAATAAGGCCGTATTTGACCAAATCTTCAGGCTCAATAGTTAAGAGCAGATCTGCCTTATCTTCATCATCAGGCTGTTTTACATCAGCGCCAAAGCCGATGGATGTGCCGCGGCCTTTATTGGCCAAAATCTTTTCAATACCCGCAAACGCACCGCCACAAATAAACAGGATGTTTGAGGTATCAACTTGCAAGAATTCCTGCTGTGGGTGTTTACGTCCGCCTTGTGGGGGGACAGAGGCGACTGTTCCTTCCATCAGCTTCAAGAGAGCCTGTTGCACGCCTTCACCAGAAACATCACGTGTTATGGAAGGGTTGTCAGATTTACGGCTGATTTTGTCAATCTCATCAATATAGACGATACCGCGTTGTGCGCGCTCGACGTTATAATCAGAGGCCTGAAGAAGTTTGAGAACAATGTTTTCAACATCTTCCCCAACATAACCCGCTTCTGTCAGTGTTGTGGCATCAGCCATAGTAAAGGGTACATCAATAATACGAGCAAGAGTTTGCGCCAAAAGCGTTTTACCACAGCCTGTTGGTCCAACAAGAAGAATGTTTGACTTCGCAAGTTCCACATCTGAGCCATGCGTTGCAACATGTTCAAGGCGTTTATAGTGGTTATGAACAGCAACCGCCAAAACACGTTTAGCAGTTTTTTGACCTATTACGTAATCATCGAGCGTCTTTTTAATTTCTGACGGTGTTGGGATACCATCATCGCCATCACGGACAAGCTGAGATTTATCTTCCTCGCGGATGATATCCATACATAGCTCAACACATTCATTACAAATGAATACATTTGGCCCTGCAATAAGCTTGCGAACTTCATGTTGGCTTTTTCCGCAGAAAGAACAATAAAGGGTGTTCTTGCTATCGCTGTCGCCTGATGAACCTGTTTTGTCTGATTTACTCATGAAAAATGCCTTCTATATCTTCCGATTATTAGAATCTTATGTACCAAACTATCTTGCGAATATGGGTGGCGCAAGAGGTGATTTATAACAATTATTTAAATTTAATGTCTTTCTTACCCATGTATATTTAGCTTTAGTTCCAAAAGGTTAATATGATACTAAGATATTTCATAAATCAGACGCAAATGGGTAAAATTACGATGAGTGCCGTCACATTAGAGGAATTAAAAGAAAACTTTACCCTTTTTGACGATTGGGAGGAGCGGTACAAGTATCTTATTGACCTTGGGAAAGAGTTGCCGCCGATGGATGATGGCCTGAAGAACGAGCATACAATCGTTAAGGGCTGTACCTCACGCGTTTGGATGGTTTGCGAAACAACGGATGAGGGCAGGCTCAAATTCCTTGCCGATAGTGATGCCCATATTGTCCGCGGGCTTATCGCGATAGTACTGGCGGCATATCAGGATAAAACACCCCACCAAATTCAGGCGATTAATATTGATGAGGCGTTTAAAGAGATCGGGCTAGACGCACATTTGTCACCAAATCGCCGCAACGGTTTCTTTGCCATGGTCGAACGGGTTCGGGCGTTATCCGCAAATTAATTTGCTTTCTTTTCATGCAAAGATTTCAATATCTCGCTGAAAACGGCGTCGGCCTGGGGATGCGATTGTCCCACGAGTTTTGCCTCAACGGTCATGAGTGAGTTTTGACCAGACCAAAGCTGGGCAGAATATATCTTAGCTTGCGAGCCATTACCGCCTTGGCCGTTCAGGCTGGCGTGCCGGTGTGTTTCGAGGTCAACGAAATTGATATCAAAACTATCAATTTGGGCGCGTGGCGCCATACCTTTAAGGGCGGCGCGCATGACAGGTTCTGTATAGCGTTCATAGCTTTGCGGGTTGGACGGGACACAGGTCACACTGACGTCAATTGTTGTGCGCATATCATAGACCATGGTGTAGCCTTTAAGCTGATAACATTTGCCAGTCCCTTCGGGGCAACGACGCGATGTATAGGGCTCTTCGGGAAAGGTTATTTCAAAATCGCATGTATCGGGGGCAAAACGATAAGAGGTATCTTCTACAGATGTGATCGTTTGCTCATTGGCTTTAAGGAATTCTTTTTGCTCTTGTTCGAATTTTTCTGCGGCTTTGAGTTCGTTAATAACGTCTGTCGTCGCATTGTCTTGTGCAAGCGCTGGTGATAGAGCGATTGTCATTGCGAGGAGTGTCATGACGAAGCAATCTGATAAGAACGCTTTAGATTGCCGCGCTTTTTTCAAAAGCTCGCAATGACGGATTAAAAAAAATAACATCATTTTTTCCATTCGCTTAAAGGTTGTATGGCCTCATCGCCATTTTCAACATTTTTGAATTTGGCGGTGTTGTCGTCTTGGGGGTAACAAATGACAGGGATCATTTTGTTTTTCGCGTATTTATAATGTTTATCCCATTTTTTGACGGTGTGATAGACCTCAACATTGAGGCCTTGTTTACGCAATGTTTGCGCGGTTTTGGTGACAAGGGCGGCCTCTTCGGGGTTTTCAGAATACACCAGGATATCTGTTGGTGATTTTTTACCGATGTTCAGCTTTTCCGGGTGTGTTTGACGAATGACATCAAACAGGCGGCTAAAACCGATAGAGATACCAACGCCGGGCAGGTGCTTATTGATAAAGCTCCCCGCAAGGTCATCATAGCGCCCGCCAGAACAGACAGAGCCAGTGAATTCTGGCACGTCAAGAAGCTGCGTTTCATAGACTGTGCCCGTGTAATAATCAAGGCCACGAACGATGGAAAGGTCGGCGACTACTGCACCTTCGGGAAGGTGAGAGAGGGAGTCTAGGACTTGAGACAATTCTTCAATACTCTCTAATAGGTTTCTGTGACGATCTTCGGGATCTTTTATTAAGGCATCCCATAATTCTTGAGAGGTGTTATATTTTTTACTGAAATGATTTATGAATTCTTCAATTATGAGGCTGAAATTATTAGTATCATAAATTTGTTTTCCAATTGTATCAATATGCTCTAGCACTAAATCTCTTCCAATTTTATCAAGCTTGTCTAGGCTTCTTGTGCATTCTGTTTTAAAAGCATTATTTTGCTCCTTAGAATATTTATGAAATTCAGAGATGCTATCTAAGTATCCATATAAAATCTTGCGATTACTAATCCGTAATTGCACACGGCCTATATCTAAACCGACTAGCGTTTCATAAATCATGCTCGCGATCTCGGCGTCGAAGGATAGGGGTAGGTTATCAACATTAATCACGTCGATATCACATTGATAAAATTCACGCATACGGCCCATTTGGGGGCGTTCACCGCGCCAGACGCGTTGCATTTGATAGCGTTTAAAGGGAAACACAAGCTCGTTAAAATGTTGCGCGGTATAACGCGCAAACGGCACTGTTTGGTCAAAGTGAAGGGCGAGGCGGGCTTCTTTATCCTCGTCTTCGTCCTTATGCAGGCGCTCTAGGACATAGATTTCTTTATCGACTTCGCCCTTGGCAAGAAGCACGTCAATTTCTTCAACGCTTGGGGTTTCGATTGAGCAAAAACCATAGCTTTCGAAAGTCTTGCGGATATGGTCAAACCAGCGCTGTTCTGCGATGCGTTCCTCGGGTAACCATTCAGGAAAGCCGCTAATCGGTTTTGGTTTATAAATTGATTTTTTATCGCTCATTTTCCAATGCTGTCATCTCGAGCGTGTCGAGAGATTCCTTTTTATTGTCATTGCGAGCGTACGCGAAGCAATCTAGTAAAAACAAGTGTAAAAACAGATTGCCGCGGCACTTTGTTCCACGCAATGGCGGTGCTTCGTGGTTAAACATCAAATAACTTCTCTAGCCTGCTAACCAGCGCGCTGGCCAGAGCGTCAGCATCGGAGATTGTCATGGCGCGGGAGTAATAGCGGGTGACGTCGTGACCGATACCAATCGCGGTCAGTTCCACCTGTTTGACCTGTTCCATCCATGCAATCACGTTACGCAGGTCAGTTTCAAGGATATTAGCAGGGTTTACGGACAGGGTTGAATCATCCACGGGCGCGCCGTCACTAATGACCATCAGGATTTTGCGTTGTTCGGCGCGGCGAGAGAGGCGGTTATGCGCCCAAACGAGCGCCTCACCATCTATGTTTTCTTTAAGCAAGCCTTCCTTGAGCATCAGCCCAAGGTTTTTGCGGCTACGGCGGAGCGGGGTGTCTGCGCCCTTATATATAATATGGCGGATATCATTGAGGCGACCGGGGAAGGGCGGGCGGCCATTATCAATCCATAGATCACGGGCTTTGCCGCCTTTCCATGCGTGGGTGGTAAAGCCTAAAATCTCTACCTTCACTCCGCAGCGCTCCAAGGTGCGGGACAAGATATCGGCGCATAGAGCGGCAATCGCAATCGGCCTGCCGCGCATTGACCCTGAATTATCAATCAGGATCGACACAACGGTATCGCGGAACTCTGTTTGTTTTTCAGCTTTGAACGCGCGGGGCACATCGGCGCCTGTAATAATACGGGTGAGTTTTGAGGCATCAAGCACGCCCTCTTCGAGGTCAAATTGCCAGCTACGTTGTTGTTGCGCCATGAGCTTGCGTTGCAGACGGTTAGCGAGCTTACTCACTACGCCCTGAACGCTTTGGAGTTGTTGATCAAGAAGTGCGCGCAGGCGGGTGAGTTCTTCGGGGTCTGCTAAGTCTTCTGCGGCGATAATTTCGTCAAATTGGCGGGTGTAAATATGATACCGGCCTTCGGGGTCGTGCGAAAAATGCTCGCCTTTGCGCTCTCGGGCTTCGCCGCCTTGGTCTTGTGCGCTGTCACCACCGAAATCTTCTTCCCCGATATCTTCCATGCTCTGGCTATCGGCGTCGCCGTGGGCTTCGTTGTCTTGGGTGGAATCAAGCGCTTCGCCTTTGGCTTGGCTGTCGCCTTGTTCCTGATTGTCTGTGTCGGAATTGTTGTCATCACTTTCGCCCTCGCCGTTTTGATCAGTCTGAGCATCAAGTTGATGATCGCCTTCCTCATCATTGGGCGCGAGTAGGCCAAGATTAATGAGCATATTTTTTGATGCCTTGGCATAGGCTTCTTGATCATGAATGGCGTTTTTTAAAGCTGTAAGACTGTCTGCCCCTAATTTTTCATCAAGCCAAGGTTTCCATTTTTTGATCAGCGTTTGGGCGTTTTCGGGGATGGCTTCGCCTGTCATGGCAATACGCGCCATGGCGTGCAGTGCATCGCCGATATTACTGTCTTCGCGTGATTGCAGGCGTTGATAGCCAAGCTTGGCACATTTATCGTTGAGCACTTCGCCTAAGTTATGAAGGACACCGGGCATTTTATTGGCCCCAATCGCTTCGCACCGCGCCTGTTCAAGCGCATCAAAGGCGGTCTTGGCGGTAAGGTCAAGCGGTGTGTTTTTAAGATGGAGGTCTTTTTGGTGGTACTTTAAACGCAGCGCCTTTGCATCGCTCGCCCCGCGGATCAGCGTTATACTTGCCAAATCCATGTTTTGATGCGGGATAGGAAGCGTGGTTTTGACCTCATCGGCGTGGCTAGGGCGTTCATGGCGCTCGCCTGCCGAAAATGAAACATCAGTATGCTTTGCCCGCGCAATCGCTTTTAACGTCGCAGCAGTGGCTCCTTTAAAATTCTCAATTTCATCTTTATTTTTGGGCATTTGGGAATATTAAACCAACTCCACCCCAAAGCATCGTTGGTAATATTCATTGATGATCGGCCATTCAAGCTCGTCGCATTTGTTCATGAAGGCGTATTTGAATGATTTTTCGCGGTCCCCAAAAATTTGAAAATTCTCGACCCAGCTTAGAACTGTACGCGGGCTCATGAGGGTGGATAGATCCCCATTGATAAAACCATGACGGGTGAGGTCGGCCATGCGGACCATTTTGTCTAAATTCTCGCGGCCTTCTTCGTTATCCATCAAGGGTACTTTGGCGGCCATAATGTTGACTTCGATTTCGGGCGCTAAATAATTGAGCTGGGCGACGATGTTCCATCTGTCCATCTGCGCTTGGTTGATTTGTTGTGTGCCGTGATAAAGACCTGTGGTGTCGCCTAAACCCACTGTATTTGATGTAGCAAAGAGCCTAAAAGCAGGGTGAGGGCGGATGACCACGTTTTGATCGAGGAGGGTTAGTTTCCCCTCGGCCTCAAGGACACGCTGTATCACGAACATCACATCGGGGCGACCGGCATCATATTCATCAAAGACAAGAGCAACCGGATTTTGGATTGCCCATGGCAAAAGGCCCTCTTGATAGCGTGTGATCTGTTTTCCTTCTTGAAGGACAATCATATCTTTACCGAGCAAATCAATTCGGCTCACGTGGCTGTCCATGTTGATACGCACGCACGGCCAGTTGAGGCGGGCGGCGACTTGTTCGATATGGGTGGATTTCCCTGTCCCGTGATACCCTTGAATCATCACACGGCGGTTATTGGCGAATCCTGCCAAAATGGCCATGGTTGTATCAGGATCAAATTGATAGGTTTTATCAATTTTGGGCACGTTTGAATTATCTTCTGTAAATCCGGGCACTTGCCAATCAACATCAATGCCGAATGTTTCACGGACATCAAATTTTCGGTCGGGAATGGTTGTGTATTTACCTTCCTTGCTTACAACTTTGGTGATGTCAAAGGACGCTGAACTCAGCTCTTTTTCTTGTTTTACAGGCATAGAGAGTATTTCCTAATTGGGTTTTTGAGAATTATTTCTTTTCGAGATAATCGAATTTTTGGAATGTTAATTTTAAAAGCGTATAGGCCATATTGATCTTCTTTAAAATTTCTTCTGCCATAGGGTCCCCATGGTTCATATCAGGGTGGTGCTTTTTCGCAAGCTCCTTATAGCGTTTTTTAATATCATCAAGAGTGAGAGGTGGTTCTAACCCAAAGAGCGCTAGCGCCTCAAACTCTGGCGTGTTGCGGTTAACGGCTCGGCCATTTTCTTCTTGTTCGAAATACGCGCGGCTTGCATTGTCATCGGGGCTGTCGCCTTTGCCGTAAAAATTCCACGCGGTTTTACGAAGTTCATCAAGGGGATCGCCGCCTTTAATATCATAGCGCCACGTTGGGCGATCGCTATAGAGGCTTTTCATGATGTGATCTTCGACTTCTTGTTGATTCATCCCGTCAAAAAAATTCCAAGCGCGGTTATATTCTGAGATGTGGCGCTCACAAAAAAAGTAATGATCGGACAGTGAGCGGTCTTTGGGCGCGCGAAAGCCTCCCTCATCTGGGCAACCGGGCATGTCGCAATGACGTGCCTTAAAACGACTTTCAAAAGCGCTCTGCTTTTCATCGAATTCGGGTGATTTGGGTTTTAAACTAATTTTCGGCATATCTTTACTATTATGCGGGTTTTGTGCGATTGTTTCAACAAATAGAGCGTCTTAAAACCCTATAAACGTCCAACATAACAGGAATTTAATCGTGATCTCGCCAACCCCCATGCAAACGCGTATAGAAATGAAGTTGCAAGAGGCCTTTCGCCCGATTGAGCTTGATGTCATTAATGAAAGTCATATGCATGCAGGTCATGCGGGCGATGATGGATCTGGAGGGAGTCACTGGTGTGTTGTGATCAAATCAAACGCATTCGATGGTATCTCGCGAGTTGGGCGTGATCGTATGGTGTATGACGCCTTGGTCGATGAGATGAAAATCATACACGCCCTGACGATCAAGATTAAAACTTAGTTTTTTCTGACAAATAAAAACCTACAGTTGTATTTTTATTGAAATATTTACACCATAGGGTTGTATTCATATAAAATTTGATTATCTTGGTTGCAACAAAACATTATTTACAACCTATGGTTAAAGATTGAGGTATATTATGTCAGAATCGACAGAAGAATTCAGAAGTACACTGGTATCTCGTAACATCACCGTCTTGGGTAAGCGCACATCGGTTCGCCTTGAGCCTGAAATGTGGAGAGAGCTGAAAGGGATTGCTAAGCGCGAAGCTTGTACAATTCATGATCTTTGCACACTCATCAGCTTACGTAAAAATGAGCGCACGTCTCTAAAAGCGGCAATCCGTGTTTTCCTGATGTTGTATTTTCGCTCCGCAACTACGGAAGAGGGGCATGAAAAGGCAGGACACGGCAATTTTGCCTTGATGAAACAACGTGCAGGCGTTGAATCGGGCTGGTCTGCGCTCAAATTAAAACGCACATTAGAGCAGGATGACTGGGATCGTACAGGTCATCACGCGCAAGAGATGGGCGCTGCTGTGGCAGTGATGACGCGTTAAGTTGTAAAATCAATTTCTAGTGATGGAAAGCTTAAGCGGCTTGCCCAAAGGAGAGAAACTTCTGGCGGCGAGCCGCTTTTAGTTTGTCTGCATCCCACGGCGTGAGTTGCTTGAGCGCTTTGGCGATTTGATCGGCAACATTTTGAATTGTTTCGGCCTTGGCACGATGCGCTCCGCCGACAGGTTCAGCTATGATGCCATCAATCAAACCGAGTTTTTCGATGTCTTGTGCTGTGATTTTAAGCGCGGTTGCGGCCTCATCGGCAAAATCACGAGAGCGCCATAAAATAGAAGCGCAGCCTTCAGGGGAAATCACAGAGTAAATGGAGTGTTCCAGCATATAAATGCGATCTGCCGTTGCGATAGCAATCGCACCGCCAGAGCCACCTTCGCCAATAATGATTGAAATGATCGGAACACTTACATTCAGGCAAGTTTCTATGGATTTGGCTATAGCTTCGCTCTGTCCGCGTTCTTCTGCACCTAGACCAGGATAAGCACCTGCAGTATCCACAAGGGTAATGATGGGCAAGTTAAATTGCTCTGCCATTTTCATGAGGCGCTGCGCTTTACGATACCCTTCTGGGCGCGCCATACCAAAATTATGCTTAAGGCGGCTTTCTGTGTCATGACCACGCTCTTGCCCGATAATAACACATGACTGCCCTTGGAAACGGCCAATACCGCCAAGTAACGCTTCATCATTGGCAAAATTACGATCACCCGCAAGGAGGGTAAAGTCATCAAACAGGACATTAACATAGTCAAGGAAATGAGGACGATTTTGGTGACGTGCTACTTGCACTTTTTGGGCAGGGGTGAGCTTGCTGTAGGTTTGGGTCAGAAGCTTATGCACCTTCTTTTCCATGCGTTGAAGTTCATCGGCCATATTGGCGGAAGACTCACTGCTCATGTTCTTGAGCTCTGTGATTTTACCTTCGACTTCAATGATTTGCTTTTCAAATTCCAACTGGCTCATGTTTATTGTCCCATTTTTGTTTGTACCTAGATAGCAAATCAGGCGACCTCGTACAAGGCCGCCTGATTATAGAATGTAAAATAGTTAAAAATTATTTGCCTTTGGCAGAACTGCTCATCGGGTGTTTTTCTTCAACAGTGTCTTTGAGTTGCTCGGTCAACATGTGTGTGTAGATCTGAGTTGTTGCAATATCAGCATGCCCGAGCATTTTCTGAACAGAGCGAAGATCCGCCCCGCGGCTCAGAAGATGTGTTGCGAACGCATGACGCAGAATGTGCGGGCTGACGCGACCTTCTTCAACTTTTGCAGCACGTGCAAGGTCTTTAAGAAGTTGAGCAAAACGCTGGCGTGTCAAATGTCCGCTTTCTGATGTGCGTGATGGAAAAACCCATGATTCTTGTAGCGCCTGATTTTCAGGGCCAACGAATTGCTGACGCACAGCAAGATAGTTGTTGATCGCTTTTTGAGCGGGCTCTGAAATAGGAACCATACGCTCTGCACCGCCTTTGCCCTGGATTGTCAAGAACTCGGCGCCTTCGCTGAGTGCTGACATGGGAAGACCTACAAGCTCAGAAACACGCAGACCAGAGGCATAAAGCATTTCAAGCAAGCAAACGAGGCGAATGCTATCGGCACCGCCGCTTTCTCCTGCTGTTTTGATAAGCTGACCGACTTCGGCTTCACTTAGTGTTTTTGGCAGTGTACGGCCTTGTTTCGGGCTGTCGATTGTTGTTGTCGGATCATCTTCACGCACGCCTTCCGAAATCAAAAAGCGGTAGTATTGACGAAGTGCCGATAAACGACGGGCAACAGTACGCACAGCAATCTGTGAGCTGTTTTCGCCTTTAACGTGAGTTTTGTGTGAAAGATATTCGATGTAATCTTTAATTTCATCAGTGCTTGATTGATGAAGATCAGTTTTCTTTTCTTTACGCAAATAAAGGCTTACATCGGCAAGATCACGCCAATAGGCATGACGCGTATTCATTGCTGCGCCGCGCTCTGATGTGAGCATATCCAGAAAAGCATCAACAGTTGGATGCAAATCCGGTTTTGGCATTTTTGGACGACCTGGACGAGCCATAATTTATTCTCCTTCTTTGTGTCCCGCCATATCTGTAATTTCCTTCAATAGGATCTCTTTGGACAGTTGGCGGGCTTTATCAATTAACCCCACAGTAGACAAGCTACTTATTATACTTAGCATTACGTCAGAAGGTTGACCCTCTATATTTTTATTATCGGTGTTTAGAGCGATAAGGAAGCTTGATCCAATAAAACCTTGGTTTTGAACTTCTTTTTGCCATTCATCCCACCACTCTTGATTTGCTTCATCAGGAATAACATATTTTCCAAATTCTGACAGCATCAATCGTTTTTCATAAATGCTGGCTGGATTATTGGAAAATTTAGATGCTTTGTCAAGCGATGTTTTAATAAAAATTAACTTTTCCGCACTTTTTTCTGTAAAATGACTTAATCCCTCAGTAAAGCGCTCCTCGGGGACGTTATAATCTGTCTCCGTCAGTCCCATTTGGCTTAAAAAGTGAATAAAAACATAGTTTTGCGGATAGTTTGCGGCTAAAATTTTCAGTCGATTGGTCAAATCAGAAGGGACAGAATCTCCTTGATTGAGTAATAATATTACAAAATCCATGGCCGATTTTTGGGTCATTTCAGTAACATCATAAACCTCTAACTCAGCAACTACAGAGGGTAATAAATTCTGATTATAGGCGTGTGTATTCAGTGATTCTGTATATTTTTTAGGAAAACTAGAATCCCTAAGGAAAAAACGAGTTATCATCGGCGGCGATTGATTGAGAACGGTTTTAATCTCATCATCATAAGAAACAAGGCCTTTTTTAAATAAAATATGTTTTTCTAAACGCGTTAACCCCAAGAGTAAATCAAGGTGGGCGGCGTTGAGAGCGAAGTCTTTTTCATTGTAGATGGCTTGTAAAATGGAACTATTTTCAAAAGATGCCGTTTCAATTATACCAAGCTCTATGTCACAAATTTTGCCTAAATTGATCCAAAAATCATTTTCCTCAAATTGTGGGCTTAAGACTTTAGCATCAAGGCAGGCTGTCGGAAGTCCTTGCCTATCGAGCACGAGGATAAGGCCAAGCTCTGCAAGCTCGCTTGTGTCCGCTTTAGGAACGTAATTTGAAAAAAGCCTAAAGGCATCATCATATTGCCCTAAATCCATAAGACGCTTTAAGCGAAGGGCGAAGATATCGGCATAATGCTCTATTTTAATGTCATTTTTTATGAGGCGTGTGTCGCCTTGAGAGATTAGAAACCTGCGTATTATTTCCTGCAAAGCGCGATTATCAGTGTTCGTTCGCATTGTTTGAAGCAGATATTGCACCTCAGAGCGCGGTTGATCTTTCCAGATACTTTTAGGAAAAGCGCCTTGTAGATCACTGCTAATGAGGCCGGCAGCCTCTAAATCATAATTTGGAATGTTTTTAGCGGCAGGCTTATCTTTTGCTAGAGAAGGTTGAGCCAGCATTATTGTAAATAGGATAAGAAAAAGGCGCATTATTTCAGCACGGTTTCTGTTGGAATGTCGATGACAACATTTTGTACCTCGACGGAGACATCCATCAACCCAAGCCAGATAAAGCCGGCAACGGCGATAACCACAACAAACAGCCAGAAAAAACCTACGATTTTTATCATTCACAGAATCCTTAACATTACTGGCACAGAATAGGGGAGTGAAAATATGATTGCAATGGGGTTTATAGCGGCATTTATTATTGCAAACTACAATGTTTTATGTAATTGAAGGCGTATGGAAAACATCGGCATTTCTGCAAAAATAGAATTTATTAAGGCGGCCTTGGCAAAAACTGGGCGCCCACTTGTTATGATTGGCATGATGGGGTCGGGCAAAAGTAAAATTGGCGAAGCGTTGGCTCAATCATTCGGATTTGGCTTTATTGATACGGACGCCGAAATTGTGAAGACCTTCGGTAAAATTACAGACATTTTTGCCAATGATGGTGAGGCAGCGTTTAGGTCGATGGAACTTAATGCCGTTAAGGCTGCCTTGGAACAAACACAAGCTGTTATTTCTGTTGGTGGCGGCGCATTTTTTCAGAAACAAACGCGCAAAACAATACAAGAGGGCGGGCTTTCTATCTGGCTAAACGCTGATTTGGAAACAATCTATAACCGTGTGAAAGATAAAACGTCACGCCCTTTGCTTGAAAAAGGCGGAGATAAGCGTGGTAATGTTGAGCGCCTTCTTGCTGAACGCACGCCCATTTATCAAACATCACATGTTCATGTTTCTGTTACAGATGATGGTGCCGCCTCCAAAGAAGAATCCATTGCACAAAATCGAGATCGCGTAATAAATGCGCTATACAAACATCTAAAGCCTGCCTAATATTGCATCCATTATGACACAAACACTTTCCGTTGATCTGGGTGACAGGTCTTATGATATCCATATTGGTAAGGGTCTTATTGATACAATTGAAGAGTATCTTCCCTATAGCCTTGATGATCTAAAAACACGCTCCGTCTTTATACTTTATGATAAGAACGTCTATCCCTATGTACAGGTGATGGAGGGCGCGCTTGGTCAAAAGGGTGTAGATACAAAAATATTTGCAATGAAGGGCGGCGAGCCGACAAAATCCTATGATGGGTATTTTAAGGTCATGGACTGGCTTTTAGAAAATGGGGTTAATCGTAAATCCATTTTGATGGCGGTGGGTGGCGGCGTTATTGGTGATCTTGGGGGGTTTGCTGCGGCCTCGGTCATGCGCGGGATTGATTTTGTACAAGTGCCAACCACTTTATTGGCGCAAGTTGACAGCTCCGTAGGTGGCAAAACAGGGATTAATACGGCGCAGGGCAAAAATCTAGTTGGGGCGTTTTATCAGCCTAAGGCGGTTATATGCGATCTTGGTACTCTCGGCACCTTGCCAGACCGGGAATTAAAAGCGGGTTATGCTGAAATTGTTAAATATGGCCTTATTAATGATTTGGCTTTCTTTGAGTGGCTTGAGCAAAACGGCGAAAAAGTTTTAAGCCTAGAGCAAGACGCCCTGAGTTATGCCGTTTACACATCCTGCGCGGCAAAAGCCCGCGTTGTGAACGCTGATGAACATGAAAAAGGGATGCGGGCTTTGCTTAATCTAGGGCATACTTTTGGCCATGCCCTTGAGGTCGCCGCTCATTACGATGGCCGTTTGCTTCATGGGGAAGCGGTGTCAATTGGTATGGTGATGGCATTTGATTTGTCTTCTAAAATGGGGTTATGCCCGCAAGAACACCCTGCGCGGGTTGAGGCACATTTAAAAGCATGCGGCCTTAAAACCCAGATTGCAGATATTCAGCCACATTTAAGCCAAACATCCGAAGATCTCTGGGACAATATGACCCGTGACAAGAAAGCATCGGGGGGTAAAATAGGGTTTATCCTCACCCGCGGCATCGGGCAGGCATTTCAAACAACAGATGTAGAGCAAGATGCCGTCTTGTCACTAATAAAAGAAAGGCTTTAAAGCGTATAATATGGATACGAATACAACGATAGATATTGCGACAAGCATACCTTTAGAGGTTGCTGCAGAGACAACAAGCGCAGTGAGCTTATATATTTCAGCCGCAATTGTTTTTGTGCTTTTGCTGCTTTCTGGGTTTTTCTCTGGCTCTGAAACGGCGATGACGGCGGCATCGCGCGCTCGTCTTCATGGGTGGGAGAAAGAGGGCAATAAACGTGCGGGGCTTGTGAACCGTATCCGAGAGAAAAAAGAGCGTTTAATAGGAGCGCTTCTTCTTGGTAATAACCTCGTCAATATTTGTGCCTCTGCTCTGGCAACAAGCGTTTTAATCGGAATTTTTGGCGAAGCAGGGGTTGTCTATGCCACGCTTGCTATGACGCTTCTTGTGCTTATTTTCTCCGAAGTGTTACCCAAAACCTATGCGCTGCATAACGCTGATAAAATGGCGGTAGCGATTGCGCCTTTAATTAATGTGGTTGTAATTGTTTTTGCCCCTGTTGCGGGAGCGGTTAACTGGATCGTTCGTATGACGCTTAAACTTTTTGGTACAGATTTATCGCTTGTTTCAAAAAGTAATCACATGGAAGTCCTGCGCGGCGTGATCGAGCTTCATGGCGGGGATGATAATGATGCAAGCGAGGCACAAGAACAGCGCGCTATGCTCCGTTCTATCCTTGATCTTCAAGATGTCGATGTTGAGGAGGTGATGACCCACCGCAAATATGTTGCAATGATTGATGCCAATGATCCGATTGAAAAGATTATTGATGATGTTTTAAACAGCCCTTATACACGTCTTCCCGTTTTCAAAGATGACACGGATAATATTATTGGCGTGCTTCATGCTAAGGCGCTGCTAAGGGATATGCGTATTGAGGCGGATGGGCATACAAAACTTACAATTGATGAACTGGCGGCGACCCCATGGTTTGTTCCTGAGAGCACGACGCTTGTTGATCAGCTACAAGAATTTAGAAACCGCCGCGAGCATTTTGCTGTTGTCGTTGATGAATACGGCTCGTTTATGGGAATTATTACCCTTGAAGATATATTGGAAGAGATTGTCGGCGAAATTGATGATGAGCATGATGAGACCGTAACAGGGGTCAAGAAGCTTAAAAGCGGCGCGTATATGATTGACGGGGATGTGACCATCCGTGACCTGAAACGTGAGTTTGAATGGAATTTACCCGATGATGAGGATTATTCAACACTTGCGGGGTTGATCATTCACGAGGCACAAACAATTCCCGATAAAGGGCAGAGCTTCATTTTCTATGATTTCCAATTCGATATTGCCAAACGCCACCGTAATCAGCTTTTAAAGATTAAAGTGAAACCGCCTCAGGCTTAATTTGCCTCACAAAATAACTACACAGAGGTTTTTGTTATTTTAAACAACACTGCCGTGGCATTGTTTGTACTTCTTACCTGATTCACAGGGGCAGGGGGCGTTGCGTTGGACTTTGCCCCATGTGTCAGGGTCGTTTTTGTCAAATTCCCGTTTTTGTGTGATCGGTTGCATGCGCGCCCCACTATCATTGCGGGGTGAGCCCATTGTAGCGGGATCATTGCGGCTTTCTTGCATGATGCGTTGTTCTTCTTCATATTGCGCGCGCATGGCGGCAAGGGCGCGTTCATCAATGTTCACTTCAACAAGGCTGATGGTTTGTGTGACAGTTTCGCGAAGATTATTGAGCATGTTTTCAAACAGGCCAAAGGCTTCTGTTTTATACTCATTAAGCGGGTCACGTTGACCAAAAGCACGTAAGTTAATCCCTTGGCGTAAATGGTCGAGCGCCAATAAGTGCTCTTTCCAGTTTTGATCGAGAATTTGCAGAACAAAGGATTTTTGAATTTCGCGGAAGGTTTTTTCACCAGCAACTTTCACTTTTTCAGCCATCATTTTATCAGAGGCTTCGATGATACGCTCTTCAATTTCTGGTTCGGCGATACCTTCTTCTTTTGCCCATTCGCTTGCGTAGACATCAAGGTTAAGGACGCGCTGACATTCTGTTTCGATCAATTTTGTGTCCCATTGCTCAGGATACGCCCCCGCAGGAATGCCGCGTTCAACGATATCAATAATAACGTCGTGGCGCATTTCGGTCACAAGACCGTCTAGCTCATCGCCAGCCTCCATAATTTCGCGGCGCTGTTCATAGATCACCTTACGCTGATCATTCATTACGTTATCAAATTTCAAAAGATTCTTACGAATTTCAAAGTTTTGCTGTTCCACGCGGCCTTGCGCTTTTTCGAGCGCCTTGGACAACCATGGATGCGTGAGCGCTTCGCCGTCTTTAAGGCCAATGCCGCTCTTTAAGAGCATCTCCATTTTCTCGGCGGCAAAAATACGCATGAGGTCATCTTCGACAGATAAGAAGAAGATTGTCTCCCCTGGGTCACCCTGACGACCTGAGCGACCGCGAAGCTGATTATCAATACGGCGGGATTCATGACGCTCTGTTCCGATCACGCAAAGGCCGCCTGCCTCATGCACAATTTCTTTATCACGCTTAATTTCGGCGGTGATTTTCTCAATCGCTTTTTTGTCTATGATTGGGTCATAGTTTTCGCCAAGTTCGGCTTTAAGGCGCATGTCGAGGTTGCCCCCCAATTGAATATCTGTTCCACGACCTGCCATATTTGTGGCGATGGTTACAGCGCCAGGGCAACCCGCTTGGGAGATGATCAATGCCTCTTGCTCGTGATGGCGGGCATTAAGGACGTTATGCTTGATTTTACGTTTTTTCAGGAATTCAGAGAGCATTTCTGATTTTTCAATCGAAACAGTACCCACCAGGACAGGTTGATTACGCTCTGTACATTCGGCGATGACATCAACGATGGCCTCGAATTTATCCTGCATGGACTTATAGATTTTATCTTGGTGATCAATACGCTTTATTGGCACGTTTGTTGGCAGCTCTAAGACGCCAAGATTGTAAATTTCGGCAAACTCGGTCGCCTCTGTCATCGCTGTTCCTGTCATCCCTGCAAGGTTGGGATACATGCGGAAATAGTTCTGGAATGTGATGGAAGCCAGCGTCTGGTTTTCATTTTGAATAGCAACGCCTTCTTTAGCTTCGAGCGCCTGGTGAAGACCTTCAGAAAAGCGGCGGCCTTCCATCATACGGCCTGTAAATTCGTCAATAATGACAACTTTTCCGTCTTTGACGATGTAATCCGTGTCTTTAGCAAAAAGTTTATGCGCCCGAAGAGCCTGGGATACGTGGTGAACGAGTGATATATTTTGCGGATCATAGAGATTGCCGCCGTCAATAAGGCCGCTTTTCTCGAGCAATTCTTCAATTTTGACGTTACCCTCTTCGTTGAGGTTAACGGTTCTGCTCTTTTCATCCAGATCATAGTCGCTTTTTTCAAGCTGCGGGATGAGCTTATTGATTGTGGTGTAGAGCTCTGTTGAGCCTTCAGAAGGGCCAGAGATGATAAGTGGCGTTCGCGCCTCATCAATGAGGATTGAGTCCACTTCGTCGATGATAGCGAAGTTAAAGTCACGCTGCACCATGTCTTCGAGGCGAAATTTCATGTTATCGCGCAAATAATCAAAACCAAACTCGTTATTTGTACCGTATGTGACATCTGCGGCATAAGCGGCCTTGCGGTCTCCATCGAGCATATTGCCTTTAATACAGCCCACGGTCATATCAAGGAAATTATAGATTTTTGCCATCCATTCAGAGTCACGCTCGGCAAGGTAATCATTGACCGTCACAATATGAACGCCTTTTCCTTCAATAGCGTGTAGGTAACCGGGAAGGGTGGAGACAAGAGTTTTTCCTTCCCCAGTTTTCATTTCTGCGATGATGCCTTCATGAAGGGCTAAGCCCCCGATGAGTTGAACATCAAAGTGACGTTGCCCTAGGGTACGTTTTGCTGCTTCGCGTACGGTAGCGAAGGCTTCGGGCATTATATCGTCAAGAGTTTCACCATTTTTGACGCGTTCACGGAACTCTTGAGTTTTGGCCTTGATCTGACTATCTGATAGTTTTTCATATTCTGGCTCAAGCTCATTCACACGCGCTATTTTAGCTGTGAGGCGTTTAAGCTGACGTTCGTTAGAAGAGCCGAATAGTTTTTGAGCAAGTGAAAGCACGGTTATAATCCTTAAAAATTGAATCTTCTTGATATAAGGACTTAAGGGCTTTAGGTCAATGCGTCTGGCGCGTTTGCCCTGATATTGTTAAGATTTGGTCACAGAATAAACACTTGCTCTTTTTGGGCAAGGGGTTACATTTTGGCCATACAAATCAGATTCTCGAATATTATAGAAAGTGTGAGGAAAATGGCTCAAAAGAATAAGAATACAGGACTAATGGCGATCATCGCTGTTGTGATTATCGCAGCAGGCGGCCTGATGGCGTATATGTCACAAAAAGTTGAAAAAACGGATGCGCCTGAGACACAAGTTGAAGCTGATGCGCCGATGAGCGATGATGGTACAACTGCTGAAGTGGATACGGCAGCAGGTGAAGAGAAAGCTGAAACTGCAAATGCAGCCCAAGAAGACACTACGCCTCAACAACAAGAGCAGGGTGTTGTGGTTGAGCCAGGCAATCCTGTTGTCGCAAAAGTAGACGGTAAAGACATTACACGCGTTGATGTATACAACTTTATTAAAGCGATGCCGCAAAATATGCAGCAACTTCCCGCGCAAATGGTTTATCCGCTTGCGCTAGAACAAACGATTAATACACGTATTGTTCAAAACAAAGCGGACGAAGCAAATTTGCAAGATGATCCAGAGGTTGTCAAACAAGTTGAAATGGCCAAACAACAAATTGCTCGTAATATATTTTTACAGCGTCAGGTTGAAGGTAAAATTACACAAGACAAAGTGAAGAAAGCGTATGATGATTTCATCAAAAAACAACCATCTGTAGAAGAACGTAAAGCGAGCCACATTCTTGTTGCTTCAGAAGATGAAGCAAAAGCAGCGATCAAACGCCTTGAAGAAGGAGCAGACTTTGCTGAGCTTGCCAAAGAGCTATCAACAGGCCCAACAGGTCCTAATGGCGGTGATTTGGGTTACTTCGGCGTGAACGACATGGTTTCTGAATTTGCCACGGTTGCTTTTTCTCTGGATAAAGGGGAATACACAAAAGAGCCTGTCAAAACACAGTTTGGTTATCATGTGATTAAAATGGTGGATTCACGGACTAAGCCTAATCCTACTTTGGAAGAATTAGCGCCAAGCATCGAAGCAGAGCTTCGCCGAGCAGCGCTTGAAGACATGGTGGCACAATGGCGTGAAAAAGTTGAAATCGAACAATTCGACATCAACGGCAAGCCCATTAAAGAAGGCGCTAATGCTTTTGGCCAAGTAGAGCCAGCGTCTAACTAAAGGATAGTATCATGGGGTGCGTTGAAGCTCTTGCAACACCAAGAAACACGACGCCCTCAGGATTGCCCATAATACTTGTGAGTGCGGCCTGCTTGGTTGACAAGCAAGGCCGTATTTTATTAGCCCAGCGCCCCGAGGGAAAAGCCATGGCGGGTCTCTGGGAATTTCCGGGCGGCAAGGTTGATGAGGGCGAAAGTCCAGAATTTGCTTTATGTCGTGAGCTTGAAGAAGAGCTTGGTCTTGATGTGCGTGAATGCTGTTTGTTTCCTATTGCGTTTGCTTCTCACGCTTATGATGATTTTCATTTATTAATGCCTGTTTTTGTTTGCCGCATGTGGAACGGAGAACCAAAATCCCGTGAGGGACAATCCATCAAGTGGGTTAACCCCAAAGAAATGTATAATCTTCCCATGCCAGAAGCAGACTTGCCGCTTGTGTCGCAAATTTTAGATAGGCTTTAGGCGTTACGATGCTTTATCCCACGGCCTATGATCTCAAAAGTTTTTTTAATTCTTTCACGGGGCGGATTATTCGCGGGATTATTCGCGATCGCCTTATTGAACTTTGGCCGACAGAAAAAAAATTGCGTTATGTTGGGCTTGGTTATGCCATGCCTTACATGCGCCCCTATATGGAGCAATCAGAGCGCGTATTTTGTATTATGCCGCCAAGTCTTGGGGTTCATCAATGGCCCGAGCGGGACAAGAATCTTGTCTGCCTTGGAGATGATCATGCCTTGCCACTTGAAACAAATTCGGTGGACCGAATTATTGTGACGCATCATTTGGAATATCTTGATAATCCTGAAAACGCGTTTAATGAAATGTACCGCGTCCTAAAAAGTACGGGCAAGATTATCATTGTTGTACCCAACCGCATGGGGCTATGGACACGGGCGGATTGGTGTCCCCTTGGGCAAGGAAAACCCTATTCAGCACGTCAGGTTGAAACTTTTTTGAAAGATAATATGTTTGTGCATGAGCGCACCTGTCAGGCGCTCTTTACGCCTGCTTTTCAAAGTACGTTTTGGCTGCGTGGGGCGCGTGTTTTTGAAAAAATTGGCAAGGTTTTATATCCGGCGCTTGGCGGCGTTCATGTTATTGAAGCCTCAAAGCAGCTATACGCTACAAAAGGGCGCGGCACGCCTGCAACGGTAAAGGCGCGGCCACGATTACAAAAAGCGCTTAGTCCGAAACCCGTTGCGCGTGATAATGTTCATAATCGTGATTTAAAGTCCTAAAGGATTCTTTGGGTCTATGCCGTCCATAAACGGTTTTGTCCGATCGACATTTGTTACCTGATAAACATTCCCAATCCAGCTTGAGATGCTAGAGCGCGCACTATCTGCCCATGTGTTTTCAAGCATGCCTTCCAATTGCGCTTCGGGGAATTCTATTTTATCACCTTTTAAAATGCGTGATTTAAAATCTTCTAAAACCGCGATGGCTTCATCATTGAAATAGTTAAGCGGGAAGGGCGGGTAATCATCGCGCGCGCCATCCAGATAATTGGTGACCTCGCGCTTATATTCTTTGAATAAACTCACTGTGTCGTATTCTGGATGTCCCTGAAAACAAATCTGGCGAAAGCCGTCCTTGGATGTGGCCATATGGACACCTGCCTCGGCGCTTTCAACAAGAATGTCCATACCTGCTGCCTCGAACTGCTCACGCGTAATCTCGCTATAGCGGGAGTGAGGAATATCAAAGCGGGTATTCATACCCCAAATAAGCGGGTGGTTACGATTTATCGCGCGGTGTGAATAAACCCCCCATCGCTTATCATCACGCCAAGTCGGCGTTTGTTCATGCACATAAGTCAGCATCGCATGGGACGCAAAACAAGAACAAATGGTTGAGGTTACATTATGGTAGGCCCAATCAAGAATATCGCGCAAAGGCCCCCATGTCCCCACATCGCTAACATGCGGATTGGTTTCTTCGTTTGCGCCTGTCACGATTAAGGCATCTAGACCTTGGTTTTGAATTTGTTCAAGGGGCTCGTAATATTTCTTGATATGGGCCTGTGTTGCTTCGTCGCGGTCAAAGATTGGGAGCGTAAAGGGATGAATATAAATCTGTGCTACGCGGTTACTTTCACCGACCAATCTGAAAAATTGACGCTCTGTTGCCTCTAAAGCGGCATCGGGCATGATGTTTAAAAATCCAATATGAAGCTCTCGGATATCTTGCTGCATCGCGCGCTCTGAGGGGAGTATGGAACGCCCTTCACTCAGCAAACGGTCATAGGTGGGTAAATCGGAATGTTTAATAATCGGCATTTTAAAATCTTTTTAGCTTACTTTTGATCTGAAATCTTTTATACCATATCTATGGCTCACAAACCCTACAAATCCGCAGAACTTGATTCAATCCGCCAAAAAATTGATGAGTTGGATACGCGTATTCATGACACATTAAAAGAACGCGCGGAGCTTGTCCTTAAAATTGGTGAAGAAAAACGAAAAAATGGCATAGAAATTGTGCAGCCCGCCCGCGAAGCGCAAATGATCCGCAGATTACTGAGTAAGCATAAAGGTGTTTTGCCTGAAATGGCTGTTGTGCGTATCTGGCGCGAGCTTGTTGGCGCGGTTTCCCTGCTTCAGACAGGGCTTAAAGTTGTCGTGGCCGATATAGAAGGACATCCTGAATATTGGGATTTATCGAAAGATTACTTTGGTTCATGCCTTCCGATGCAACGTGTTGCAACGCCGCTTGCTGCTATTGGCGCTGTGCGCGATGGTCGTGCAAATTTTGCAGTTTTGCCATGGCCTGCCGATCAGGACGCAAAGCCATGGTGGGATTATCTTGGTACAGACACCAAAGACTCGATTCAGATGATTGTTCGCTTGCCCCATGGGGATGATCCAGGAGAGCCAAACCCGGATTATCGCGCCCTTGTTGTGGCAAAGGCGGGATTTGATGAATCGGGAGATGATCGCTCTTTCCTTCTGATTGATTGTGAAGATAGCGTGAGCCGCGCACGTGTTGTCGCAAAAACGCAAGAAGTGGGTCTTGTTCCGCTTAGTATTTCGACCAAGCATGCACGTGATGACGACGAAGAACATAAGCATCTTTTAGAAGTTGAAGGATATATCACACAAGAAAACCCAAAAGTGCAGCAATTGCAGGATTTTCTCGGTATAGATGGTATTAAAATTAACTGCGTTGGCGGTTATCCTGTGCCGACACAATATTCAAAAACAATTCGTCCGCAAAAGGATCCAATCCCGTCTGCGCCAAAGCCTGAATAACGTCCATGTCGCAATTTAAGACTAAAAAAAGTGTTCTAGAAATCTCTCCTTATGTTCCAGGGGAGAGTAAGTCTGCAGATATGTCAAAGCTGATTAAGCTCTCTTCCAATGAAGGGCCATTTGGGCCATCACAAAGCACGATTGAGGCCATAAAAAATGCAGCAATCAATGTTCACCGTTACCCCGATGGTGATGCGTTTGAACTGCGCCAAATTTTGGCGGAGAAAAACGGGATTAACGCTAAAAACATTATTTGCGGCGCGGGATCTGATGAGATTATTGCTTTTTTATGTAATGCCTTCGCCAGCCAAGCGGGCGATGAAGTGGTTCATTATGATCATGGGTTTTTAATGTATAACATATACGCTAAAGCCTATGGTGCGACTCCCGTTCCTGTTAAGGGACACGATTTTACAGCCGACCCGAAAGCCATGTTGGACGCGGTCACTGACAAAACGCGCCTTGTATTCGTTGCCAATCCAAACAACCCCACAGGGACAATTTGGGATAAGCAAACCGTTTTGGATTTCCACGCGAAACTACCCAAGGACGTCATTTTGGTTTTGGACTCTGCGTATTGTGAATATGTAACAGATGCGAACTATACGAATGGGCATGAATTGGTTGCCGATCACCCTAATATTGTTGTGATGCGGACTTTTTCTAAATTATATGGTCTTGGCGGCCTTCGTTTAGGGTGGGGGCATGCGTGTGATGAGATTATTGATATATTAAACCGTATTCGCGGGCCTTTTAATGTTAGCTCCATCGCACAAGCGGCGGGTATTGCCTCGATGAAGGATACGGCCTTTATTCAGCAATGTGTGGATAATAACACTTTGATGCGTGATTGGACGAGTAAAGAGCTAATGGCCCTAGGGTTAAAAGTGGTGCCATCGCAAGGTAACTTTGTGATTGTTGATTTTGGAGATGAGCAGCGCGCGGAAGCTTGCCGCTTATACCTAAAAGAGCGCAATATCCTTGTACGTCAAATTGGTGGCTATGCTTTGCCGACCTTTTTACGGATATCAATTGGGCTGGAACATGAAATGAAACTTGCGCTTGAGGCTATTTCATCGTATTTAAAGACATAATGATGATTTTAAACACCATTTTTGCCTCTTGTTATTCCTATAGCGCGAACTATTCCGCTTAGCGGAATTTATATTGTCTTCTCACCCATATTTTACTATTCAATGCACACCGTCTTTTTGTTAAAGGCGAAGACCCGAATGGGCATAAAAGGTTATTTATCATGTTTAAACAAATTACTATTATTGGCTTTGGGCTTATTGGATCATCCATTGCGCGCGGCATTCGCAAACATAATCTTGCGGAGAAAATTATCTGCGGGGATATCTCACAAGAAGTTTGTAACAAAGTCGCCTTCTTAAAGCTGGCTGATGCGGCGATTGCGGATTTGGCAATTGCGACCAAAGGCAGTGATCTGGTTATCATCTGCACGCCCGCAGGTAAAATGGGCGAGGTTGTACAAAAGATTGTACCTTGCTTGAAAGAGGGCGCCATTGTTACCGATGTAGGCTCTGTCAAAAAGCAAGTGGTGAAGCAAATTCAGCCCCATATTCCAAAAGGCGTTCATTTTGTCCCGGGACATCCGATTGCAGGGACAGAGTTTTCAGGCCCTGAGCATGGCTTTGCCGAATTATTTGAAGGGCGTTGGTGTATTCTAACGCCGCTCGATCATACTGAGCTTAAAGCCGTAGAGAAAATGACACATTTTTGGGAGGCTTTGGGATCAAATATTGAAATCATGGAAGCGGGTCACCATGATTTGGTTTTGGGCATTACATCCCATTTGCCGCATCTGATTGCGTACACGATCGTGGGTACAGCCAATGATTTAGAAGATGATATTAAATCTGAAGTGATTAAATTTTCTGCCTCTGGATTTCGTGATTTTACGCGTATTGCGGCTAGTGACCCGACAATGTGGCGCGATGTCTTTTTGAATAACAAAGAAGCCGTTTTAGAAATGCTTCAGCGCTTTACCGAAGATCTTACCGATTTACAAAAAGCGATCCGTAAGCAAGACGGGGATTATCTTTATCAGCGTTTTAAAGAAACGCGCGACATCAGAAAAGCTATTGTTGATGCAGGGCAAGCAGATCCTGAAAATATGAAACTTATTAAAAATTAACTACTCTACTGTGAGAAGATCGCGTTTTGGAGGCTCTTCAAGGTAGGGGTAGTTTCGCTTTGCTTCAATCATAAGTTCATGCGTTTTTGCCTCCAAGCGATCTTCGAGCGCTTTCATTACTTTTTTTTCTGGCAGGCCTTGTTCGATGGCGGGAAGAAACTCAAAAATCACTTTACCGGGTTTTTTGATATAGCTATTACGCGCCCAAAACATGCCGCTGTTTAAGGCAAGAGGCACAACAGGCATATCGGAGTTTTGATACATCTTGACGATGCCTCCCTTATAAGGTCTTTGCTGCACACTTGTCTGCACCGAAACACGGGTTCCTTGGGGGAAGATAATAATGGGGCGTTTTTGCCCTTTCATACGCTCTGCCCCTTCGATAATGGACTTGATCGACTCTTCTTTGTTTTTGCGATTAATGGGGATGACGTCGAGCTTATTAAGAAATACCCCAAAAACAGGAATGTTGAGCAACTCCTTTTTTAAAACAATGGTGGGGTCGCCAAACAAATAATAAAGCTTAAGCGTTTCATACGCTGATTGGTGTTTGGCGGCAACTATGTATGAGGGATCGCTCGGAATATGCTCTTTACCGCGCACCTCAAAATCGATGCCGGCAACATATTTTTCTAAAAAATAGACCATGCGCAGCCATAATTTAGTGACCCATAAAATCACATTTCGTGAGAAGAAAAGTGTTGGGATGAAGACAATACAAAAAATTGCGGTGATTCCAAAAAACAGAATATTAAACAGTGTTGATCGAATTAAAATCACAGCGTACGCCTTACATTTATTAAGATTGATTAAACTGAAGACCAATTAGAAGAGTCTTGTTGTATTCACTGAAAGTAATTGCCCAAAACTCTTTTTTCCATGGGGCATACCCTTTTGGGGCAACGGCGTGCGGTATAATTTTAAGGTCTTTAAAAGTCTTTTTGAATTCCAGCATAGAGCGCATCATATGATAATTTGACGTCACGAGGCGAATGGTTTCAATATTTTTATCTTCTTTAACACTATCAAGCCACTCTTTAGCTTCAAGCGCGTTTCCTTTGGTATCTTCAGCTTTGTAGCCAAGTTCAACGCAGCAAGGAATCGGGCCTTTTAAGGTTGTGATTTCTGTCACGTCCTTAATGTCTTTATTCACGCCAGAGATAAAAAGAAGGTCTGACTTTTTATGTTGCAGTAAGGCGACGCCTTCATCAATGCGGTTTGTTGCTCCTGTTAAAACGATAATGGCATCGGTTTCAATATCAACATCTTTCGGTTGAGCCAAGGTGACGTTTGTTGCAAACCATAACAATCCAAGCAGCCATATCACAAAAAGTGTGATGAAAGTCATAGACAAAAATGTGAGCGTTTTTATAAGCATAAATAATCTTGTTCTATGGCAATTGTTTTAAGGTGCGCAGCACTGTTAAACGCGCCGTACCCATCGCCATAACAGAAATAATAATGGGGATTAGAAATAATATAATTTTTTGTCCGCCGTCCAGGGTGAATTCTGGGATAAGGGTTAAGTCTTTTGACGATAATAACCAAGCCATAATCCCCAATAAAATAAGGCCAAAAACAAACCCCAAGAAACTGCCTTGTAAAGCCAGTATCATAGTATGGCGTTGTAACTGCCGCGCAATGTAATTATCTTGCGCGCCCATAAGGTGAAGAAGTTCTAAATCTTCTTTATAGGCAGAAAGGCGCGCACGCACTGCGCCCGCAATGGCGACAATCGTGGTAAGGCCAATCACAAGCACGATGACATAAGCGGCAAAGCGAAGGCTGTTGGTGAGGCGTAAGACATCATTGAGCCAACTTTCATGCGTATCAAGCCGTGCTTGAGGGGCGATATGTTGGATATTTGTTATCAAGGCGGCTTTGTTAATATCCGCTTGTTTATAAAAAGTGAGCGAGATAATGCCGGGAAATGGGGTTGTCTGTGTGTCAATATCATCGCCAAGCCATGGACTAATCAGCGCGATAATTTCTGCCTCACTGAGGACAGTTACGGTTTCAATTGTTTTATCGTCTTCAAGCATGAGGGCGATTTTTTGTGTTGCTGTTTTGATATCCTCTTGGGGAAGTAAAATGCCATTAATGTCTTTTGCGGGGATTTCAACGCTCGCTTTGCCCTCTAAGCCAGATGACCAGCGCTCGGCAAGTCCTGACAATGCAAAAGCGCCAGAGAGCGATAGCATTAATAAAACTGTCATGAGCCCGACGAGGATTTTGACAAATTTATTGCCTGCATTACGGTCAAGCGGCAGGTCATATCTGCGCTTGGCTGTTGCAATACCCAAGAAGCGATCTTTTTTTAATCCCAATAAACGTAAGATTTTATCCATCAATGGAATATCCCTGACATTTTTTCAGCAATCCAGCTTGTCGGTTGATGCACGCTTAATTTGCCTTTATCCAATATCAAACGGTCATGGTCAAATTTATCCATGAGTGCAACATTGTGCGAAGCAATAATAACGGTTGTTCCCATTTTATGAAGTTGATCAAACAGTGTCATCAGGCGAAAGCCAATATTGTCATCCAAATTTCCAGTTGGCTCATCCGCAAGCAACAGACGCGGGCGGGTAATGACGGCGCGTGCAATAGAAATACGTTGTTGTTGCCCCCCTGAAAGAGTACTGGGCAGAGCATTTTTATATTCCCCCAAATCAACCCAATCGAGCAGTTCTTCGACATTTTTTTTAATCTCGACCTCACTTTGTCCCTGAATACGAAGGGGTAAGGCGACATTATCAAAGGCAGACATGTGATTGAGCAAACGGTAATCCTGAAAGACAACACCAATATTTTGGCGCATAAGACTTAACTGTTTTCGGCTTTGCTGGCCCACATTTTTACCAAAAATAGTCATAAGGCCGCGTGTCGGTTTACGCCCCAAATATAAAAGGGACATGAGCGAGGTTTTACCTGCTCCACTAGCGCCCGATAAAAAACGAAATGCCCCAGGCTCTAGCGTTAAGTTAATATCACTCAAAACTTCTGGACCTATGCCGTATCGCAAGCCTACATGCTCGAATTTAATCATCTTGATACCTTTAAGTTTCTATCTTAGGTAAAATCATATTAACGATGGCCTATAACGCTATGAAAGTGATGGTAAATTTATACATGCAGTTTATATTCATCGGCTTTACATTGCCATGTTACGTGTTTTATAGGTAATACTTATACATACTAAATTTTCGCAAGTTTGAGAAGGCACACGCCCTTATAAATGATTATTGTTTGTCCTGAATGTTCATCGCGCTATATGCTCTCTGCCACTGCTATTGGTGAGACAGGTCGCACAGTGCGTTGTGCAAATTGCGGTCATCAATGGCACCAAGAGCCACAAAGGATAGTCAGTAAACCTGCACTCAAAACCCCAGATATTTTTGATACAAAACGGGCAAAGCCCAAGAACAACTTTGACGATGATGCCCCTGATTTCGATGATTTTGCAGATCAAGATGATTTGGATGTCCCTGATATAGGTTATGGTTTTGAGCAAGACGAGCCCCGTCAAAACAAAGGCCGCACGCCTAGTGACTCTCAGCCAGAGGAAAAAGACGATTTTAAACGTTACGTGCCAGAACAAGATATCCCGGACTCTGTAAAACCATTACCTGAAGGGTCAAACGTCCCCGCGTTCAGAGCGACAACCGATGATAAGTCCAAAAATAAGGGCGCAAAAATCGCGGCTGTTTTATTGGCTCTTATTCTTTTTGGTGTTTTTGCGGGATATAGCGTTTTGTTTAAAAGCCGCGTTTTAGCGGTCTTCCCCCAGGCGGCGGCGCTTTATATCATGGCAGGTATCGATGTTCCTATTATGGGGGATGGTCTCATAATCGAAAAAGCAAGCGCGATAGTTCAAACTGTTAAAGACCAAGAGGTCTTGGTTATTAAAGGCAATGTCCTTAACCTAAAAGAAACGCGTCTAAAAGTTCCCCAAATTATTGTGACCTTACGTGATGAGGCGGGAAATAATGGTGAAATTTTTATGATTGAGCCGCGCGTAACTTTGGTTAATCCAGGTGGCACTTTTGATTTTACTGCAGAATTTAAAAATCCTCCGGCAGGCGCAGTATCCGCTAACCTCACTTTTGAAATGAAGTTTGATCTTTAATTTATTGAATTAATATCATTTATCCCAAATCAGGAATAATATCACGCGCGATGATTTCATGAACATCTTGGCGTGGGCATATCAAATGCGCTTTGCCTTCATGCACCAAAATCTCGGCGGGAAGGGGGCGCGTATTGTAATTTGATGCCATGCAAAACCCATAAGCGCCCGCTGATTTTATAACCGCAAGATCGCCTTCCTTCATTTGGGTTAGAATGCGTCCTTTTGTGAAGGTATCACCAGATTCGCAAATCGGGCCAACTACATCATAGCTATGCTCGGCGGCATCACGATTTTGTACGGCTTCAATACCATGATAGGCATCGTATAGCGTTGGCCGAATAAGGTCATTCATGGCACTGTCTATGATCAAAAAATCAGTTTCTTCGGTTTCTTTAACATGGAGTACCTCCGTAAGCAAAACGCCTGCATTACCAACCAAATAACGCCCAGGTTCCATGATGATTTGTGTATCAAGGGGCAGAATAATGTCCCGCACCCACTGCGCGTAATGATCCAGATCCAAAAGCTTTTCATCTTTGTAAATAATCGGAAACCCCCCGCCAATATCAAGGCGTGAGACAGTGTGCCCTTGATCGCGCAGGTTGTGGACAATGGAGGGCATTTTCTCAAACGCGGTTTTAAACGATTCAACTGTGGATACTTGTGACCCAATATGAACGGACAGGCCAACGGCATCGAGATTGTCCATCTGCGCCGCTCTATCGAATGCCTTATAAACGGTTTGTTCGTTAATACCGAATTTATCGCGCTTACGCCCTGTTGATATTTTGGTATTTCCACCGCCAGCCACGTTGGGGTTTAGGCGGAAAACGACAGTGGCCTTTATCCCTATGTCACCGGCAACATTGTTGATATGCTCAAGTTCAGGCAAGGATTCCACGTTAAATTGATGAATACCTGCTTTAAGGCAGGCGATAATCTCTCTACGTTGCTTACCAACGCCAGTCGAGACGATTTGAGAGGCTTTAAACCCTGCGGCAAGCCCGCGGTGGAGTTCGCCTTCTGAGACGATTTCAAGGCTTGCACCAAGTGAACGCAGATAACTTAAAACCGCAACATTGCTGTTTGCTTTACAGGCATAACATAAAATTGGCTGTTTATCGGCAGGCAAAGCGCACTTCATTGCCCCCGCTAAGGCCTCATACTGCGTTTTCATTACATGGGCAGAATAAACATAAGTTGGCGTGCCATAAGCCGCCGCGATTTCTGTTAAGGGAACATTATCAGCGTTCAAAACGCCCTTTATTTCTGTAAAACCGCTCATGTTATAATCTCTTTAATTTTATTTGTTGGGGGCGCTCAATTTATTGACTAACATTTTTAGGATAGCTAGACGGGAAGGGTTTATCCTCAACACCAACTGGCGGATCCACGCGGCCCGGTTTGACACCACACGCGCTTGTAAGCATTAGGCTCATTATCGTTAGACTAAGGGTTATAAAGGGCAAGGTGGTGAAGTTTTTTATCATAATATTCTTATAAAAATCATTTCTGATGCTTTTACGCAAGGCATTTTGCGTCAAATCATGTAAATTATTGTCATGTCAAACAAACAATTCTCTCTTTTGATAACAGCGTGCTTCCTCCTTTTTGTCGCCATGATGGGGGTGGGGTATATGAGCGCCCAAAAGGCCCAGCCAGAAATCATCGTCTTAACGCAGCCTGATGTGCCTCCGCCGTCAATACTTGAGGAAAATGCTCTCTCATTGGCGCCCATGGAAGAGGGCGGCATTGATGTTAAAAACAAGATTATTTATGACACGCCCAAGCCAATGTATGAGGGGCATTTTTATGATTTAGAGGGTAATAAAAAGACATGGGACGATTATCAGGGAAAATATTTGCTTGTGAATTTTTGGGCGACATGGTGTGCGCCTTGTGTGGTTGAACTGCCGACGCTCCAAGAATTAGGTGAAAAGTTTCAAAATAAAGATTTTGAGGTAATTGCAATCTCTATTGATATGGGCGCAACGCCTGAAACGCTCTCAAAGTTTCTAGAGGGGCGTATGCTTAGCGATTTCGCGGGTTTTATGGACACAGATCGTATTTTACAAAAAAACATACCTATGCGGGGCATTCCAACTACTTTTTTGCTTAATCCCAAGGGAGAGTTGATGTACGTATTTGAAGGGGAGTCAAACTGGAGTAATCCCCCTGCTATAGACTTTTTCCATAGGATTCTAACGGCTCAAAATGATCAATAAAGCTGAAAATACGTTAAAATAACTGTATTTTATTAATCATTTCAGGGGCATAATAGAAATATGACAGTGACAACCAACCCGCTAGAAAACTCCCTTCATGCTGGCGTCAACCAAGAGCGCCTGAGCCAAGATCAGCTCAATGCCATGGTTGATTTGCATGGACGCTTTTTATCGGGGCGCTTGGGCGGGCGTCGTGCAGTGCTACAAAATGTGGATATTTCTGCATTGTCACTCGCCCATAAAGATTTGCGTCAGGTTGACTTTAGCAATTGCAGTATGCTTTGCATGGATTTATCAAGTGTGAATTTCCAAGAGGCTCGTCTTTACGCCTGTGATTTATCCGATTCAAATCTTGCCAAGGCCAATTTCTTTCGTGCTGATTTACGGGGATCGCGGATTGAATTTGCAAACCTCAAGGATGCTAATCTTGACAAAGCTGATTTGCGTCTAGGTGGTATTAACATGGGTCAGGGCACAAGCCAGCAAACATCGCAGCATGTGAACTTTAGAGGCGCAAATCTTAGCGGCGCTAAGCTAACGGGTGCGCTCGCGAGTAGTGCGGATTTTACCGATGCCCTGATGAATAATATTAACATTATGGGCGCCGATTTGCGGGATGCACAACTTGACGGCGCCGATCTCTCTGGTGCTCAAGTGACAGGAGCCAATCTACACGGCGCAAAACTGCGTGACACAATCTTAACAGGCGTTGATCTAAGCTCATTTGGTCAACTTGATGCAGACTTATCAGAGGCGATTACTGACGCGAATATTGGATCTTCCTTGCAGGATTTGGATGAACCCTTAGAGCAAATGATTGAAACTCATCGTTTATGGGTGGATACGGCAGGTAAAGAGGGCAGGCAGCTTAATTTAAGCGGCTATGATCTGCGCTCACTCAAAGAACTTAAAAAGCAGAAGCTGACTGCGATTAAGGCGATTAAGGCGCGTTTTTTGGGGCTTAATCTTTATAAGGTCGAAATGCAAAGCTCGATCCTTGATAACTCTGATTTTCGCCGCTGTGACATGGAAAGCGCGGATTTTAGGGGCTCTAGCTTTAAGGGCGCTCGTTTTTCCCATGCCAATCTCAAAAACGCGGATTTTAATCCGTTGCTCTTTGGATCAGGTACCAATGAAACAACAAAACGCTTTAATCCGTGTGATTTTGAGGGCGCGTCATTGGCCTATGCCGATTTATCAGGGTGTAATTTACGCTCTGCTAATTTCAAAAATGCCAATGTAGCTTATGCGAATTTTCTTGGAGCTGATTTGCGCGGTGCCGATTTTTCTGGCGCGAAGATTGATAACACAAATTTCGACGGCGCAAACATGGACGAGGCCGTCATGGAAATCGACCGTAAATCCATCTTTAAACTCAGCGCTTTAAAAGATGATGAGCAGTAGTCTAGTCATTCAAAAAAACAACGCGGCAAACTTCCTGTTGAACGCATAATCAGCTTTGCTTTATTTTTAAAAAATCCTTTTTTTTGCAGTGATTTATGATACCAGTAAAATCAACAGAAAGTTTACAGCTTTTTAGTTAACTCAGGTACGGCTTCGAATAAATCGGCAACAAGGCCGTAATCAGCAACTCCAAAGATCGGGGCTTCTTCGTCTTTATTTATGGCGACGATAGTTTTTGAACCCTTCATGCCGGCCAGATGCTGAATAGCGCCAGAAATGCCAATTGCGATATATAGGTCAGGGGCGACAACTTTACCTGTTTGGCCTACTTGATAATCATTAGGGACATAGCCCGCATCAACGGCAGCGCGTGAGGCACCAATAGCGGCCCCCAATTTATCGGCCAACGCCTCGATAAGCGCAAAATTTTCACCAGAACCAAGGCCGCGCCCGCCAGAAACCACAATATTAGCTGCAGTTAGTTCAGGGCGGTCTGATTCTGATAGCTCTTGTTTTACAAAACTTGAAATCCCCGCATCGCCTTTTGAGGCAAAGTCCTCAACGGGTGAGCTTCCGCCTTCGGCATTAACAGGGTCAAATGCTGTGCCGCGCACAGTGATCAGTTTTTTACTATCGGAAGATTTAACTGTCGCAATCGCGTTGCCAGCATATATCGGTCGATCAAATGTTTCGCCATCATGGACAACCGTAATGTCTGAAATTTGCTGTGTGTCCAGCAATGCTGCCGCGCGCGGCATGACGTTCTTCCCAAATGTTGTTGCTGGCGCAAGGATATGGGTGTAATTAGTGGCAAGATCAACAAGTATGGGGGCCATATTTTCGGCCAATCTATGTGAAAGCTCGGGTGCATCACATTTAATCACTTTTGTAATCCCATGAATATTGGCCGCCGCTAAGGCCGCGCCTGAACAATCCGTTCCTGCGACAAGGACATGAACATCGGTGTCGATTTTACGCGCCGCAGTAATGACATTCAGTGTCACAGGTTTAATAGTTTTATGGTCGTGTTCTGCAATAACTAAAACTGACATTTATTTTTCCTTAAATAACTTTCGCTTCGTTTTTGAGTTTGTCGATAAGCTCATCGACACTTGACACTTTGCCGCCGCCAACGCGCTCTGCGGGCTCAGCAACTTTCACGATGGATAGGCGCGGAGTTAAATCAACGCCTAATTCCTCGGGAGTCATGACGGTCAGTTCTTTTTTCTTGGCCTTCATAATATTAGGCAAGCTTGCATAGCGCGGCTCATTCAGACGCAAGTCAGTTGTGATGATAGCGGGAAGGGCGAGTGCTATTGTCTCTAATCCACCATCAATTTCACGGGTAACAATGGCTTTACCGTCTTTGATCTCTAGTTCTGAGGCAAAAGTCCCTTGCGCCCAACCCAAAAGAGCGGCAAGCATCTGGCCTGTTTGGTTGCTATCATCATCAATAGATTGCTTACCCATGATAATAAAATCAGGTTTTTCTTTATCAACAATTGCTTTTAATGTTTTAGCAACGGCGAGCGGCTCAACCCCGCCAATATCCGTTGGTGCATCGGTTTGAACCAAAATACCCCGATCAGCCCCTATCGCCATGGCAGTGCGGATAGTTTCTTGCGCTTTATCAGGGCCAATAGAAACTGCAATGATTTCCGTCACAATGCCAGCTTCTTTCAGCTTGGTTGCTTCTTCGATGGCGATTTCATCAAAAGGGTTCATCGACATTTTGACGTTGTTCAGCTCAATGCCGCTTTGATCTGATTTCACGCGGATTTTGACGTTGTAATCAACAGCGCGTTTGACAGGAACTAAAACTTTCATGGAAAACTCCTAAGAGGGATTTTTTATTTTGAGGGGATTATTCTTTATCGCCGGACCAGACAGCAAGGACAAAAAGAGCAAGCGCAACGCCTTGGAGGGTCACGCGCATACGCATTAATTTATTACCATATTTTTGATTAAATTCTCCGCCCTTAACCATCGCCACAAGACCGACAATAAGTGATAAAAGCACAAGGACCATAGAGATCAGCATAAGAATGAAAAAGATTCGTGACATAATTAAGAATATAGCCATTTCAATAAGATATGGCTAGAGCGAATACAAAAGCTTTCAAAATTTTAATTCAGATCAGAGTTTTAATCTTTATGTAGAATCAAAATCACATTTTGTAATGATTGAACTTTCTGGTTTTTAATGACGGCTAAAGAAATTTCTTTAGATGATAGTAAGTTTTTTTCAGCTTCTGCACATACATTCAAACCTAAATGTTGGATTTTCCCATCTTCGTGAACAAGGCTAAATTGCTTAGAATGGCAATCAAATTCTGCCCATTGAAGCTCCGTATCAAGATTCTGGTCATGAATAATGAGCACTTTGCCTGATTTGCTCGTGAAAATGCCACATCTCATGCTTTTATCCAAGGACGTTAAAACTGGGAAATCAGAATCTTGCATAATTAAATCTTATCACAAAATTTAACTGAAGCGTCTAATTTTAAGCTGTCATGGACGGCGCCACAGGTGTAGCTGTGAAATTTTGAGCTGACGTATATTGTTGTGCAACGCCACTTAGGCCAAGTCTTTCCGTTACTTCGCTTATTAAACCAGAAAACCATGAGGCATCATTTACAGCCCCAGTAGAAAACTGCTCACCACGGTCAAGGCCTAGAGCCTCAAATAGGCCATCTGCACACATAGGCCCATCTGAGCCCTCAAGAATTGGCATATTTGAATGAACGCCACTAGGTGTTTCAGCCTCGTAAGTTGGCATTTCGGCAGCTTGAAAATTCGGATTTTCTTCTACTTGTAATATAGGCATTTCAACAGCCTGTATTGTATAAGTGCAATCAGTATCCACTGCCGGCTCTGCCTGAGCTGGGGGAATAGGCGGTAAATCATAAGCGGAGCCGTCTAGTCCTGATCCTTTTTGAACAGGCATATCTGCGTTACAGCCTGGTGTCATCATGTCATCAGGTGTAGGCGTATATGAATGAGTTATGCCAGAGTCAGGGGTTATTTCGGCGGGATGTATATCAACAGGAGCTACTTCTATAGGTCCTGCATTGTGTATTCCTAAACCGTCGTCAATATTGGGTGAGGTTTTTGTAGGTTCTTCAACTTGTAATTCTGTTTTCGGAAGGTTGAATCCCTCTAAACCACGGCCATCAACAACACAATCTTGTAATTCTGGTTCAAGGAACATGCCAGGGCCAACTTTTTCTCTGATTGTTTCGATCGATCTACGAACGTCGGGGGACATCTGACCGTTTTCAACAAGTCTATCTAAATGCTCAATATCTCTACAATTTCCGTACTTATCCGCTAGTGCCTGCGCTGTTTGTTTTCCGAACATCCCGTCACAATCACCTTCTGGTAGGCCCAAATCTCTCTGAATGTTCAGAACGTCATCTTCAAGTCTTATAACAGGGCCTTTAACGATTTCAGACGATGAGCCCCCTGCTAAAGCACCGCTAGTATCACAATCTATATTTGTTCCTGATATCGTATTCATTAGTTTTCCCCTTTTAATTTAATTTACATATTAACAATAACATTAACGACCTAAGGCATGCAAATTTTGTATTAAAGCCATGTGTTTATTGAATATTGCAGGGTTGCTAGGGTTTTTGTGATGTCGTTTTCAATCATTATGTAATGGCAAAAAATTTAGATATTTGATACGTGTCCGTTTCAATAACCTTTGTGCAGAGAGCACATAAAAGCTTGCAAAGTTTTAATTTTAGGTGTTTGTTTATCATAATCATAAAGAAAGGAAGACTAATGTCTGCACATGATCAAAAACCTTTTAATAGGTTAAGCCGAAATTATGGACGCACAGCCAAATGGGACGGACTTATAGAGAATGGAAGCCCCTTTGTCTTTAAAGGTTGGGAAGCCCAAAATGATACTATGGTCGCCGTTTTTGAACGTGATGAGGGTCAAGTGTCCTCGCTCATGGTTACGGCTCTGGACTATTATGACCGTGCTAATAAGGGGGAACTCCGTGATAATGAGTGGTCAGATGCTCCAACACAGACCGTTCAAAAAAACGGAGCTTTAACGGCTCTTTATCCACCGGCTGAGATAGATAAAGCGACATCTAGCTACCGAGAAGAAAAGGCTAGACTTTTGGGCGAAACTGCTGATTTTGGCGCACGTTATACATCAATTTCTTGGGTAGGTGCTTCTAATGCAGTAAAATCAGGACCTCGTCACACAGCTTAAAAAATAATTCACGCTTGTGTCGTTTGGCACTAATGAGAATTCATTTTTTATAGGGTTAAAGCCCAATCCACATATATTTTGGGGATAGCCGCCATTGTTTCTGACATGGCGGCTTAATTCTGCGGGTTTCACAAACTTTTTCCAGTTATGTGTGCCTGCGGGAACCCATCTCAAGATATATTCAGCCGCAATAATGCCGAGAGCATAGGATTTTGGCGTGCGGTTGAGTGTAGAAAAAATAACGAGGCCACCAGGCTTGCATAAATCCATCACGCTTTTTACAAATTCATCGGGGTTTGATACATGCTCAATAATCTCAAGAGCCAAAACAACATCATAGCGCTTTTTACTTTTGAGCAAATTTTCAGATGACGTTGCTGTATACGTTATGGCCAAGCCCAACTGATCTGCGTGTTGCGTTGCAACGTTAATGGCGTTGTCATCTGCGTCAATCCCCGTCACAGAGCCGCCAAGGCGCGCCATAGGCTCACAAACAAGGCCACCGCCACAGCCAATATCAAGAATTTCTAGGCCTTTATAGCTATTCAGGGCAAGCGTATCACGATCAAAATGGGCGCAAATTTGGTCTTTAATATATTTTAGGCGCACCGGATTAAGGCGGTGCAGGGGTTTAAAAGGCCCATTTTCATCCCACCAATGCATAGAATCTTTAGAAAAGTTTTGAATTTCTTTTTGATCGACTGTATTCATATAAATCCTTTACCGCATTAGGCGGTAGGGCGGCAAGAGGATTAAAGGAAAAATGGCCTGTATTGTTGCAAAATTTGGGGGCACGTCGGTTGCTGATATTGAACGGATTGAGCGCGCGGCGGATAAGGTTGCGGCGGAGGTCAAACGCGGACATAAAGTAGCAGTCGTAGTTTCTGCAATGTCTGGGGTTACCAATCAATTGGTTCAATATTGTAATGACCTGAGTAATTCGCACGACGAACGCGAATATGACACAGTTGTCTCAAGTGGTGAGCAAGTGACGGCGGGTCTTATGGCGATTGCTTTGCAAAAGCGCGGCGTAAATGCACGAAGCTGGATGGGCTGGCAAGTGCCCATTATCTGCTCAGAAGTTCACGGTAAGGCGCGTATAGAACAAATTGACGGCACCAGAATGCTTGATCGCTTCAAAGAGCGCGAAGTCGCCGTTTTGGCTGGCTTTCAAGGGGTGACAGAAGGCGGTCGTATTACTACATTAGGGCGCGGAGGATCAGATACAACTGCTGTTGCTCTTGCTGCTGCGCTCAATGCAGAGCGCTGCGATATTTATACCGATGTTGACGGCGTTTACACGACTGATCCGCGCGTTTGCAAAAATGCCAAGAAAATCGACAAAATATCCTATGAGGAAATGTTAGAGCTTGCGTCCTTGGGCGCAAAAGTGCTTCAAGTGCGCTCGGTCGAGATGGCCTATAAGCGTGATATCCCAATACAAGTATTATCCAGTTTTGACGAAGCAATCGGGAGTGACTTACCCGGAACGCTCGTAACCAGAGAGGAAGACATTATGGAACAAGAAATCGTAAACGGCGTTGCTTTCACAAAGGACGAGGCCAAAGTAACTCTGTTTAATGTGCCAGATTCCCCAGGAGTTGCCGCTAAAGTTTTTGATGCTTTAGCGCAACAAAATATAAATGTTGATATGATTGTTCAAAATATATCCGAAGACGGTGCGGTTACTGACATTACCTTTACAGTGCCCGAGAATGAGCTGGATAAAACGATGAACGCGCTTAAGATTGATGACCTAAAAGGCGCGCAAATTCGTACTGATGCCAATATCACCAAAATTTCAGTGGTTGGGATAGGCATGCGCTCTCACGCAGGTGTGGCCCAGACGATGTTTAGAACACTCGCCAATAAGGGAATTAATATTCAGGTGATTTCAACCTCTGAAATTAAAATTAGCGTGATTGTCGCAAAAGAGTATCTTGAACTCGCCGTAAGATCACTGCACAGCGCCTATGGCCTTGATCAAGAATAGTATAATGTTTTCTGGTGAAATGCCTAGTTTTCAGCTATTCTTCATCACATGAACGAGAAATTGACAGCCCAACCCGAGCCCCATCAGCCTGAATATCATACCGATATTCCCGTAGGGGAGATTTTGCGTCGTGCAAGGGTGCATTACAATCAATCTTTGATGGAGGTTGAGAGTAATTTGCGTATTCGGAGCATCCAAATTCAAGCGATTGAAGAGGGTGATTTTGCTAAAATGCCGGGGCGTGTTTACGCAATAGGCTTTGTTCGCTCTTATTCTGAATATCTTGGACTTGATGGCGATAAGATGGTTGGTCTGTTTAAAGAACAATACAATGCTTTTGGTAATCGACCAGCCCTTAGCTTCCCCAGCACAATGGCAGAGAGCAAATTACCAAACCCTTATGTGATTATGGGTGCTTTGGTTGGGGGTATCTTATTTATCGCGTTTTGGTCTTTATTTATGCTGCCTGATCATCAACGTGAACCGATCCCCGTTGTGCCAGAACAACTAACGCAGTCAACACTTCCAGTTATAGAACTGACTGAGAATGTTGTATCAGATGCAATGACGCCAGAGCCGCAACCAGTCGTTTTAGAACCCGTCACTCCCTCTAATCAGGTTGAACTTGTTATATCGGAAAACAGCTGGACAGATATACGCAATGCCAAAGGGGACATTATCCTGCGCCAAATCTTAAAACCGGGTGAAAAATACGTTGTGCCCGCGGGGGAAGAGGGTAAAGGCCTGATCATGTCCACGGGTAATGCTGGCGGTATCACTGTCTTTATTGACGGAAAGAAAATTGGTGTTTTAGGGCAAGGCGCCCAAGTAAAACGCAAAATACCGCTCGAGGCGGCATTGTTAAAAGAATATTTGAGCAACCTTTAGTAGTCTTGGATAACAATCGTGCTGTTTTTCACATCGACGATCTTTTTGTCTTGCAGTAAAGCAAATTGAACTTTGTTTCCCTGTTTAATATTCATCGCCATGACAGGATCGATATCTATCCCCAAGTCTTGGGGCATACCATCTTTGTGAATTAGAGATAGTTTCAGGTCATGGGTGTTAAACTCTACCCATTGAATATCAGAGCGAATAAGTTTGTCATGTAAAATAAGGATATCACCCTTCGGATTGGATAATATGCTACAACGCATTTCCTCATAAAGGGGCATTGTGTTTACATTCATGGTTTCCGTCCCTGTTATTTGCATTGTTACATTACATTCTTAGGGGGAGAAACAATAGGGGAATTGCTTATTGCCGACGGTATTAGGTTTGCCGCCATATTAACACCAGCGCCCATAGCTTCTGTTAATAAGCTTGTGTTTCCTGCAGCAGCGCATCCGTCTCCAGTAAAATCACCTAAATCAAACATCTTGCCCTCACATTGCCTTACTTTGTTCTTTATTCCCCTAATAGTAATCTCAAAAAGTTAACAAATCGCCAAAATTCTAAGATATTATTCTACTCCTAAGAATAACATGAACACTTGAAAAAACGCAAAAAACAAGGCATTGAATGGGATATGACACAAGATCACAATAGTGTAAGGCCTTGGCGGATGATTGAACGGCGTAAAAGCCGTAAAATCTGGGTGGGTGATGTGCCTGTTGGCGGCGATTCCCCAATTACGGTACAATCCATGACCAATACGCTCACGACCGATGTTAAGGCTACCATTGAGCAAATTCGGGCGCTTGAAGTAGCCGGCGCGGACATTGTACGTGTGTCTTGCCCGGATGAGGAAAGCTCTAAGGCGCTAAAAGAAATTATCCCTGAAGTGACTGTGCCAATCGTTGCGGATATTCATTTCCATTATAAGCGCGGGATTGAGGCAGCCTTAAACGGCGCGGCATGCTTGCGAATAAATCCGGGTAACATTGGATCAAAAGACCGCGTGAAAGAAGTTATTCAGGCAGCAAAAGATAATAACTGTTCAATTCGTATAGGTGTAAATGCAGGCTCTTTAGAGCGTGATTTGCTTGAAAAATATGGTGAGCCCTGTCCTGATGCAATGGTTGAGAGTGCGCTTCGTCATATTCAAATTCTTGAAGATCATGATTTTTTTAATTTTAAGATATCCTGCAAGGCATCCGATGTCTTTATGGCCTGTGCGGCGTATCAGCAACTTGCTGAGGCCTGCGATTATCCCCTTCATGTCGGTATTACAGAGGCAGGAGGATTGCGAACAGGCACTATTAAATCAGCCATTGGCATGGGTAATCTGCTTTGGGCAGGGATTGGCGATACAATCCGTGTTTCACTCAGCGCCGATCCTGTTGAGGAAATTAAAGTAGGCTTTGATATCCTGAAGTCACTAGGACTACGTCATCGTGGTGTTAATGTCATTTCATGCCCGTCTTGCGCCCGCCAGCAGTTTCAGGTTATTGATACGGTGGCTGAGCTTGAGCAGCGTATAGCCCATATTACGACCCCCATGACTGTCTCGATCATTGGCTGCGTTGTAAATGGCCCAGGCGAGGCTTTAATGACGGATATTGGTTTAACGGGCGGCGGTAATAATAATCATCAAATCTATATTGGCGGTGATAAAGCGCATCGTTTTAACAACGGTGATAATTCCATCGTCGACCATATAGTCGAAATGGTCGAAGCCAAAGCGGCAGAGATTGAGGCCAATAAAGACAATTCTAAAGCCGCTTAAGAATAATCCTTTTCAATTTTGATATGTAGCAGTAATGTCTGACACGCAATTATTAGGATAAAAGTGTTTTAAAATGAGCTTTGTTGATAAATTACAGCCGATAAAAAAACGCCATGCCGAGCTGTCAGAGGCTCTAGGGCAAGAGGGGCTTACCACCAAGGATTTGGTTCAGTTTTCGACAGAATATGCGGGACTTGACCCTGTGGTTGAGGCTATCAATAAATATGAAAATGCCTTGAGCGAGCAGGCTGATCTCGAAGAAATGCTCAATGATCCTGAAATGAAGGAAATGGCGCAGGCGGACATGTATCGCCTTGAAAAACTTATCCCTGCGCTTGAAGAAGAAATTAAAATAGCCCTTATCCCTAAAGATAGCGCGGATACAAAAAATGCGATCCTTGAGATACGTGCAGGGACAGGGGGGGACGAGGCTGCGCTTTTTGCTGCGGATTTATTTGGAATGTATAAGGGCTACGCCTCTAAAATGGGGTGGCGCATGGAGGTTATGGAAGCCTCAGAAAGTGATGCCGGAGGCTATCGTGAGATTATCGCGGAAATTGCAGGGACAGATGTATTTGCGAAGCTAAAATTTGAATCAGGCGTTCACCGCGTTCAGCGTGTCCCTAAAACGGAAACGCAAGGCCGTGTTCATACCTCGGCGGCAACAGTTGCTGTTTTACCTGAGGCTGAGGATGTTGATGTGAATTTGGTTGAATCAGATATTCGTTGCGATTATTACCGCTCTTCTGGGCCGGGTGGGCAATCAGTGAACACAACTGACAGCGCCGTACGCTTGACGCATGAGCCTACGGGAATTGTCGTTTCCATTCAGGATGAAAAATCACAACATAAAAACAAAGCCAAGGCGATGAAAATCCTCAAAACGCGTGTTTATGACTATGAGCGTCAGAAAATTGATAGTGAGCGCGCAGCAGATCGTAAGGCTCAAGTTGGCACAGGGGACCGTTCAGAGCGTATCCGTACGTATAATTACCCGCAAAGCCGCGTTTCTGACCACCGGATTAACCTCACCTCACACAACCTTGATGGGATTATTATAGGCGAAGGTCTTGATGATATCATTGACGCGCTTATAGCCGAAGATCAGGCTGCAAAACTGTCAAATTTGGATATTTAAGCAGGTATGACAACTTATAATGAACTCTACCAATCTATAAAATCAGATTTTCGAAAAGTTGATAGTATTGATACCCCTGATTTAGATGCGCGGGTTTTGATTTGTGAGTTTGCAGGTCTTGATCATGCTGCTTTTATAATGGCAGGTAATATTAATGTCCCGCCCGATATTGAAGCAAAAATCAATCATGCCGTTAAAAGACGTACAAATGGTGAACCCATCTCAAAAATAATTGGTCGTCGTGAGTTCTGGGGGATGGATTTTATCGTCACCCCGGACACTTTATCCCCGCGACCAGAGACAGAAATTATTATTGAACAGGCTCTTTCTTGGCTAAATCAAGAAGGGTTGTTGGATGCACCTTTACGTCTTTTGGATCTTGGAACGGGGACAGGCTGTATTCCAATTGCACTGCTCTCTGAACTGCCCAATGCGCACGCTGTTGTGGTTGATATCAGCACGCCCGCTCTCCATGTTGCGCGACAAAATGCGGTTAAACACGACATGGAGAAACGTATGTCTTTTGTTGAAAGCAATTGGTTTGATGCGCTTGAGGGGGAATCATTTGATTTAATAACCTCAAATCCCCCTTATATCGAAGAATCATCGCGTGAATCATTACCCATAGAGGTAAGGAATCATGACCCTGATTTGGCCTTATTTGGGGGTGTTCATGGTTTGGACCCCTACAAGATTATTTTTAAAAAATTAAATTCACACTTAAATAAGGCAGGTCATGCCTTTTTTGAGATTGGACAGAATCAGCTCAAGGACATAACGCGACTCGTGGACGAATCTAACCTTATACTATGCGACTCGGTACGTGATTTAGCAGGGATTCCAAGGGTTGTGGAAATATGCTGTGGGGATAAATAATTTTTTTTTGATTCCCATGCTTGATTAAATTTCACGCGAGCGGGTATTCTCAAAATCAGTTCATAACATGAAGTGTTCGTAATAAATTTTGAGATCAATTTGAAAATCTTTATTATGAATAAGCTATAGGCAAGCGTACGTGAATCACCTATACTTGTACGTGTGGATGATTCTGTTGGTAACTAAAATTATTAGGGAAAACCAAACAAGATAAAGTAATATAAACAATATATTAGCGCTTTTATCCTTGTGGATGAATATCGGTGGATAAATAAGGCGCAAAACAAATAATGACCAATAATAAACGAACCATTTAAGAGAGAATATTATGAAACATAACAGCACAAATAGACGTTCTAGAGGTCGTGGCGGCAATAGACGTCCTAACGGTGGTAATAACCGAATGCAGGTTTTTGACAGCAATGGCCCAGATATCCGCATTCGCGGAACGGCTCACCAGATTTGTGAAAAATATGTGACTTTGGCAAAAGATGCGCGTGCTACTGGTGATTACGTGACAGCAGAGAGCTATCTCCAACACGCGGAGCACTACCAACGTATTATTTCTTCATGGAATGAACAAAACGATCAGTTTAAACCAGTTCAAAACGCGCAATATGATGACGACTTTGATGATGATTTATCATTACCAAACAGTATATTAGGGGATGAAGTTAAAGCAAACTCTAAAGTTTCCTGTAAGCAGGACATACAGGAAAAAGAGCTAGAAGATGCCTAAGCATTCCACTCTTTTATGGTTCAAATAAGGGCGATTTTTCGCCCTTTTTTTTCGACTTATTTTTATTTTTTTTGACAATTATCAGATGAATTTCTGTTCTATTTGAATACTCTTATGATCATGCTATAGTTTGCGCTCATTTCAGGAGGTATTGTCATGGACTTTGACCGTTTTACAGAGAAATCACGCTCTTTCTTGCAACAGGCACAAACTCTTGCTGCGCGCTCTGATCATCAATCTTTAGAGCCTGAGCATTTGTTAAAGGTCATGCTGGATGATGAGGACGCGATTGTCCCTCGTCTTATTGAGGAAGCGGGTGGAAACCTTGCGGTTTTAAGTGCTGATATAAGCAAATCTATCTCTAAATTCCCTGTGATTACAGGATCAGGCGCGGGGCAGCTCCGTATCTCAGGCGATCTCTCAAAAATACTTGATAACGCATTGAATATAAGTGAAAAATCAGGTGACAAGTTCGTAACGGCAGAGCGTATTTTGCAGGCCATGAGTATGCAAAAATCATCGGATATTGCCGAAATATTCGAAAAAGCCAAAATTAAACCCGATGGCCTTAATCAAGCCATTAATGCCATGCGTAAAGGACGTACGGCTGATACCGCCAATGCAGAAGATCAGTTCGAAGCGCTCAAAAAATATGCGACTGACCTAACCGAAGCGGCGCGTCAGGGCAAGATGGACCCGATTATTGGGCGCGATGAAGAAATCCGCCGTACTATCCAGATTCTATCACGCCGTACTAAGAATAACCCCGTCCTTATTGGTGAGCCTGGCGTCGGTAAAACGGCGATTGCTGAAGGGCTGGCGCAACGTATTATTAACGGCGATGTTCCCGAAAGCCTTAAAAATAAACGCTTGATGTCACTTGATCTTGGCTCGCTTATCGCGGGGGCAAAATTTCGCGGTGAATTTGAAGAGCGCCTGAAGGCTGTGCTTGATGAGGTCAAAGCGGCCTCGGGGCAGATTGTTTTGTTTTTGGATGAGCTGCACACACTTGTGGGTGCGGGCAAATCTGAAGGGTCAATGGATGCGTCTAATATGCTCAAACCCGCTTTGGCGCGCGGAGAACTGCACATGGTTGGTGCAACAACCTTGGCGGAATATCGGAAATATATTGAAAAAGATGCGGCGCTTGCACGTCGTTTTCAACCTGTATTCACGCCAGAGCCGACTGTAGAAGACACAATTTCAATTTTACGCGGCTTGAAAGAAAAATACGAGGCGCACCATGGTGTACGTATTACTGATTCCGCTATTGTGGCGGCGGCCCAGCTCTCTAATCGTTACATTACCGATCGCTTTTTGCCTGATAAAGCGATTGATTTAGTAGATGAGGCATCCTCGCGCCTGCGTATGATTGTTGATAGCAAACCTGAAAAAATTGATGAGCTTGATCGGCGCATCATTCAGCTAAAAATTGAAAAAGAGGCACTTTCTAATGAAAAAGATAAGGCATCGATTCAACGTCTCAAAGATTTAGAAGATGAGCTGTCTAAGCTCGAAGCTGAATCTAAGATTTTAACGGATAAATGGACGAAAGAAAAAGAGAAGCTCAATGCCGCCCAAAAGGTGACAGAGCAGCTTGATCGTGCCCGTATTGAACTCGAACAAGCAGAGCGTAATAGTGATTGGACACGCGCTTCAGAGCTTAAATACAGCCAAATCCCTGAATTGCAAGAACTCCTCGAAAAAGCCTCTAAAGTAACCGATGACCACATGATTGATGAAGAAGTCACCGCCGATGATATCGCCGCCGTCGTCAGTAAGTGGACAGGTATCCCTGTTGATAAAATGCTTGAAGGTGAACGCGATAAGCTTCTTGCGATGGAAGATAAGCTCCGTGAGCGTGTTGTGGGGCAAGACCAAGCCGTTATTGCCGTATCAAACGCTGTGCGCCGTGCGCGGGCGGGTCTTCAATCGCCTAATCGCCCAATTGGCTCTTTCTTATTCCTTGGACCCACTGGCGTTGGTAAGACAGAGCTGACGAAGGCTCTCGCAGAATTTTTATTTGATGATGATACGGCGCTAGTGCGTATGGACATGTCTGAATATATGGAAAAACATTCTGTTGCTCGTCTTATTGGCGCACCGCCTGGGTATGTTGGATATGAAGAGGGGGGCGCATTGACCGAAGCTGTTCGCCGCCGCCCTTATCAAGTTGTTTTGTTTGACGAAGTTGAAAAAGCACACCCCGATGTCTTTAACGTGCTATTGCAGGTTCTCGATGATGGCCGCTTAACGGACGGGCAGGGTCGCACTGTCGATTTTAGCAATACGGTCATGATTATGACCTCAAATTTGGGGGCAGAGTATCTCGTCCGCCTTCAAGAAGGGCAAGATGTTGAAACAGTCCGCCCGCAGGTTATGGAAGCGGTCACCAATGCTTTCCGCCCTGAATTTTTAAATCGCCTTGATGAAATCCTCCTCTTTAGCCGCCTTGGACGAGAGGTCATGACGGGGATTGTCGATATTCAACTGGGCTATCTCTATAAACTCCTTGTAGATCGTCGCATTAAGCTCGATGTCGATGACAAAGCCAAAAAATGGTTGGCGGATCAAGGGTATGATCCTGCCTATGGGGCGCGTCCGCTCAAGCGTGTGATCCAAACTAATCTTCAAAACCGTATGGCTGAAATGATCTTGCGCGGTGAGATTTTAGATGGATCAAGCGTACAGGTCAGTGAAAAAGGTGGAGCACTCGATTTCAAGGTGCAATCGCCGAAAGCAGAACCCGCCAAAAAAGCTGCATAACCTTTTGCCCTGAATAGACTTAAACAGGGCATTCGGGTAACGTAATAGAAATTTGATTCATATTGACACGGATATTCTTAATGAAAAATGGTTTGGCACTCTCGGTATTAATGCTTACAGCATTGTCACTTGCGGCGTGCGCGAAGCCTGACATTCACTTTCAGACCCAGAATGTGAAGCTTGAAACGCCTGGTGCTGACAATGCAAAATGCCATCTTCATAACACTGATTACCGCTATGTTGCCTATACAGGGCAGACTATAACGATGAACCGTACTGTTGAAGATGTTACGGTAACCTGTTATGCCGAGGGCAATCGTATGAGCCAGATCATGGTTCCTGTTGAAAAATATAAAATGGGCTATGACGCGCATCTTCTTCCGCAGGTTATCTCTGTTGACTTCCGCGGCGTTCCTGCCCGCCCTTATCCCTTGCCTGACTATCACAATGAATATCTAGGAAAATATCCTCTACCAACCGAAGTTGAATACATGGGCCCGGCAACACCCTCAATGGGCGCAGATGAGCCTTTTCAACCGAGCGGTTTGCTTGGTAAAAGACAGCGCGAAGATGCTAACCCCTTTGCTGACCTTAACAAAATCAGTTCACCATCGTATGATGCAAGTGAAGAGGATAAGTAGTTTTAGTTAGATTTCTAGCCGCGTATAAGCTGCATCCCGACCTCTTGCTTCGGGTGTGAGCTCTCTTCTTTGCTCTAATAGTAACCTCTCGATAGCCTCTCTGTTAACTGCATCAACCCTTTGAGTGATAGCCTGCCTTAAGACAGGCTCAATGCGGGCAGCAACACCTGCAACAAGCTCTTCACGTATGTTGATATCCACTTGTTCCAAAAATCTGCTACAGGAAAGATGAATTGCATTGGCAATCTGCTCATGTGCCTTTTCTTCTTCTTCAGCAATCTGCGCTAGAGGGGGGATAGCAGCGAGTATTTCCTGAAATGGGTTAAATACATCAAAGTCAGCGGCCTCGTTAACACAGCCACTAAATTCTTCGCGTATAAATGCATTCGTTTGTTCAATGCGCGCCGTCAGATCATCCTGCAAAGCCTGCCTTTCCTCATATGAGCTAGCTGCGGCGTCAAAAAGCCTCGCTTCGGCTGGGGCAGCTATGATGCTATAAAAGTAAGTATCTCTGAAAACTTGCAGATCTACGGCGCTACCGTGTTCAAAATTGTTATTATAGGCTTCTATTTGATGGTCTAGCAAAGCGCGGGCAGTCGCAGGCCCAAAAACACCATCGGGATTGTTAATATTAAACGCACTTTGTAAAACATGGATAGGGCCCCAAGAGCCGTCTTCACCGCGTGGTGCGCGCTCATTGTCTGTCCAATTTTTAATTATTTCCTCAACGGCGGGAAGAACAGATTGGATTGTTTGGGCATTTCTTATTGAGTTAGCCCTCTCTTCTGCTTGGCGAGAGGCCTGTAAAAGGCCATATTGATAGCCTCTTAAGTCACCATCATGAGTCAAATTTTGAATGGCAGTTTCTAATTGCCAGCCTAACGCAAAACCATTGGTTTGTTCTAATTGAGCCGCCACATCAATATCTGGCTCACCTGTTAATCCGACAACAACACGCAAAACCTCTGCTAGACCCATTACACACCTCATCTTTTTTAAATATATGTAAACAAAGCATAGTTTCCATATATTTTGCAAGTGAGAATGATATTGTTATTATATTTCAGTATCTTATAAGGTTTTGGAGGTTGTTTATTATTAGCAAAAATTAATCATTTTTTAAGCTTTGAAGCGTATAATGCTCGAATTATTCAGAAATACGTCTAATGCTCGTTATACCCTTATAGGCCGTTTCTAGATTGCTTAGGGGTTCAATCACAACACTCATGAAACGGGCGGTGGCATTCAGGATGTTGGTTTCATCCACCATAATACCCACATGTCCATTAAAATAGACGATATCATTACGTTTTAAATCATCGCGAGCGGCGGGTATCCCAATTGTATCAAACTGATCTTTTGTATCACGCGGCGGGCAAGGGTGGCCTAAACCCATTACTGCCATCTGTACAAGACCAGAACAATCAATGCCCAAGTACGATCTGCCTGCAAAAAGGTAAGGTGTGCCATAATATTGTAAGGCAATATCGGCAAGATCTTTGCTCAGATTGAGCGCCTTGATTTCCTGCATATGGTCTGTAAAAACCCAGCCATTAGAAGTGCGGGTAAAGCCTCCCTCACGCTGAGCACTCGCATAAATGCGGGAAAAAAAGCTAAGGGGCATAAGGGGGCGTGATTTAAAGTCAGGTTGCTCAAAAAGATGTGTGAGGGGCGCAGTTATAACAGCGTTACAGGGAAAGGCCTCTTTCACCAGTTGCACTCGCTCAACATAGCCTTCATAGCCATCAAGGGTGCTTTTTCCCCTAACATAAGCGCCATGGGTCTCTAGAACTTCAAACGTCTCACCATAGAGTAGCTGGCTATCGTTATTACTAATGATATTAGGCTCTTGTGGATTTCCTAAAATATCAGCAGTTGGTGTTATAACACTCAATATCATTTAACGAGTATAACGCTCTTTTATGTGTGAATAAAGGGCGCGCATTCCCGTGTCGGCGCCGCCTTGCGGACGGCCTGCTTTGCCAGTTTGTTCCCATGCGTAACAATCAAGATGAATCCAATCAATGTCTTGATCAACGAATTTTTGTAAAAAAAGCCCGCCATAGATTGCCCCTGCGCGGCCAACACCATCATTGCTAATATCAGCAAGGGGTGTTTCGATATCCGCGATATAGCCTGGCCATAATGGTAAGGGCCAGACGGGGTCGTGATGTTGAACGCTTGTTTTACGTAGGTTATCAATAACATCTTCATTGTTTGAAAAAAAGGCGGGGATGTCATAACCAAGCGCAACACGCGCCGCGCCCGTTAGGGTACAAAAATCGACTATAAAATCGGGCTTATCTTCGCTCGCGTAACATAGCGCATCGGCAACAACAAGGCGGCCTTCGGCGTCCGTATTATCAATTTCAACACTCAGGCCTTTGCGGCTGTTTAAGATATCCCCGGGGCGATAGGCATTACCCGCAACCGCATTTTCGGCAATCGGCAGAAGCACACGCAGTTGGATGGGCAAGTTTTGGCTCATGATCATCCATGCAAGGCCAAGAGCATGCGCCGCTCCGCCCATGTCTTTTTTCATGTAACGCATGCCTGTCCCTGTTTTCAGGTTTAGACCGCCTGTGTCATAAATAATTCCTTTACCCACAATAGTCACTTTGGGGTCGGTTTTTTTACCCCATGTCATATCAACCAGTTGCGGCGCACGTGGGCTTGCCATGCCGACAGCGTGAATAAGAGGGAATTCTTTTTCCAGTTTATCGCCTTTAATGATGTTGATTTTGGCTTTGAAGTGCTTGGCCACCTCGTGCGCCGCGCCTGCAAGCTCATCTGTGCCCAGTATATTTGCAGGTGTGTTAATCAGGTCACGGATAAGACAAATAGAGGCAATCTGCGCGGTGACAAAATTCTTATTGGCGTGCTCTGGCCATATGAGAATAGGGCGCTTATTGGCATGACTATCTTTTTTATGGGCATCAAATTTATAGGCAGCCAGCCCCCAACCGATGCTTATTTTATCAATCAAATCTTCATCAATATCATCTTCATGAACCTTAAATGTGACGCTTTCGATGAAGTCGCCGCTAAATTGGGATTGAATAAGCGCATAGATAGCACAGGAGCTATGAATATTAAAATCACCATCCCACCCCATCAGTATATGCGTTACAAAGCTTTTTTTATCTCGAATGACAGCGCTATTGCCGCTTTTACCAATAAAGCCAGCTTGTTCCACCTGAAGGAGCATTGATTGGCTCTGTTCCACAATCCATTGTGCAAACCCTTTTTCATTTAAGGGGATGATTGTTATTACATTATCATCAGCGCTATCGATAAAGGGATGCGGTGCATTTAAAAAGCTGTGTGTCATAGGGTCTGATTTTTCTTTTGTGGGTTAAAAAGTGTAGATTTTTACCATGATAAAGCAGACACATACACGCGCAAGCGTTTATATTCCCCTCGCAACACTCACTCAGGTGTTTTTCCTGATGGCTTTGTTTTTAATGTTGATGATAAATATTTCTAGTATATAGGCAGTCACAAATTTGGTATCGGCGGCACAATCAATTCCTAAGCCTACGCACCAATTTTAATGAATGCTTCAAAATGAACAAAATGGCGCTGCTTTGACACCACTTGTCTTTTTAAATATTTCTTACGAGTTAGTCATATTTTTTGTAACTGCAAGAAAAAGGTTAATGGCTTTACTTTCAGTAGGTAATGGAAGCTTTTGATTCCATCCCATTCTTTTGTAATGAATTCGCAGAATGGATTTAGTCATTACGGTAAGTGTTAAATAAACAATTGACATTATAACGACACCTTCAAAAATATTTGTGGCAACGAAAAATAAGATTAAAGATTGTATGGCAGATATTATCAAAGCCCAGTTCCAGATATTTTTTGATAAGAAAAAAATAGGTCCTAAAATTAAAGCTAAAAAAACATCTAACCCAGAAACTATTTCCTCATAACCATTCTGAGGATTCTCATATCTTTCATATTGTTCGTTTACTTCCTTATCTGTAAGGGGCTTTGCCATTTTCTTCCTTATTTTTTAGAGGGGCTCTTTGTTTGGTTTATCTATACAAGAACATGTTATTTATTTTTAATAAAAAATGGCGGACACGGAGGGATTCGAACCCTCGATGAGACTATAAATCCCATACACCCTTAGCAGGGGCGCGCCTTCAGCCACTCGGCCACGTATCCGTTAACGTTTAAATAGCAGGGCTGACACTCAAGATCAATACGCTTTCACCCTTGTTTCATAATAAGTTTCAATTAATTAAGCATATCGGGCGAGATACGTGCCCCAATCTTCCACTTGTTCTATATCTGGGTATTCATTGATGAGGAAAACACTCCACCCTGTGCGTGAGGCGGGGTCACGAGCGAGCGCAGCATAGACATAATAGGCACTTGTGACAGCCTTTTCATCGTTAATGTTTGTTTGGGATAATTCGGCGTTGGTTTTGCCATCGACTAGGCGAACCGTGGGGTCTTTGACCTGATCAAAAAAGTGACGACTGCCGACCTCCACCATGAAAATGAGTGTTTTATAGTTTTCCGGCAATTGATTGAGTTCTGCAGAAATGGTTTCATCATCGCCGCCGCCAGTTCCACTAAGGTTATCACCGCTGTGATAGATTTTACCACTTTCATCAATAGATTCAGAGCCTTCAGCACCCACAAAATCAATAAATTCGTTTTTTTGGTTATAGATATAGCAGCATAGATCCAAATCATGCTGCGAGTCCTTTTTAATCAGGTGATCAATCGTTTTGACTTTATCTTCACGCGCATCCCAACTCAGGCCCACAAAAACACGGCCAAGTCCATTTGTCGTATAAGGAAGGGGCTGACGTTTGAGCATCTTTTTTCCTTGTGAATCCTCATATTAATTAATAGCTATTCAAGACTATATAGATATAAATCATTGCACAAGGGAACTATTTATCGGAGATTATGAAGAGCGAATTTAACTTCTGTATTCATAGATTCTGTTAAAGCTTCAATAGCAATATGGCCGTCTTCGATTGCGCCTCTATAGGTCGCGGACAGTGGAATAGTGACACGAATATCACCCTCTTGAATTGATACGTTCACGCTGTCTTTAGCACTAAAGAGGTTATGAGCGTCATTTGTTTTTAAACTGCTATTACCTGTTGCCTGTAGCCAAGCACGGGTTATTACTCTTTTAAGAGAATCCCCTAATGTTTCGGATAAATCAGTATCTGCAGTCGCTGAATTCCTTGCCAGCAAGTCTGCGCTTAATGTGAATTTTGCTGTAAGGCCGTCGCTGTTTAGGTGGGCAGATTGAACAATTTTTAATGGTTCTCTGAGCGCATCAGAGCCAAAGTGTTTTACAAGAAACCCTCTTACTTCATCACGCCTTGTAATTCCTGCTTCTTTTTGAAGGGAGCGTGTTTTTGCTGGCCTATACTCATCGTAATAAAAGTTATGGTTTGTTACGGCCCTATAACCAAAACCCTCGGATTGCATAACTTTACTCAAAATAGCAAAGTCATTTTCAGACAAGCTACCTGATGTAGATTTATTAAGTGTATGCGGATCTTCCATTGCAAGCTCGCCAAGGAAAAAATAGTTGTGTTCAGATAAGACTTTTGTAATCTCAGTAAGGCGCGCTTGTTCATCCGTTGATAAGCCGTTATCACGTTTATCCAAAGTACGAATAGGGACGAATAGTCCTGTATTACCTTTTAATGCTTCTATTTGCTCATCTAAAGTTGCCATAAAACCCTCTTTTGAACGGTTTTATAGGGATTTTATTATAATATGTCAATAAAAATAGGTCTTTAATCCTTTTTGGGGATTTTTATAACTTCTTCTTTAGCAAATCGTTGACCATAGCAGGGTTGGCTTTGCCTTCTGACAGCTTCATGACTTGTCCGACAAAAAAGCCAAAGAGCTTGTCTTTACCACTGCGATACGCAGTCACGTTATCGGGGTTATCGGCGATCACTTGATCAATAATGGCTTCAATCGCGCCTGTGTCAGTGACCTGTTTCAAACCTTTTTCTTCAACAATAACGTCAGCACTTTTGCCTGAGGTGTACATTTCGGCAAAGACATCTTTGGCAATTTTACCCGAGATTGTATTATCTGTAATAAGGGCGATAAGACCGCCAAGCTGCGCCGCGGAAATAGGAGAGTCTTCAAGCTTTTTCTCATCTTTGTTCAATGCGCCCAAAAGCTCGTTAATGACCCAGTTCGCCGCAAGCTTGGCATCGTTATCATTGGCAACGGTTTCGTAATATTCCGCACGTGACCGTTCAGCAATAAGGATCGTTGAGTCATAAAGGCTCAGACCGTATTCACTCATGAAACGGTGTTTCTTTTGATCGGGGAGTTCGGGCAGCTCTGCTCTCAAACGCTCAATAAGCCCTTCTTCAAGCGTAAGCGGCAAGAGGTCTGGATCAGGGAAATAACGGTAATCATGGGCTTCTTCTTTAGAGCGCATAGAGCGCGTTTCCATTTTCACAGGATCCCAAAGGCGTGTTTCTTGGACAACACTGCCGCCACTTTCAATAATCTCGATTTGGCGGGCAACTTCAAAATCAATTGCTTGCTGCATTGCTTTAACAGAGTTCACGTTTTTAATCTCTGCGCGTGTCCCTAGTTCATCTCCGGGATGGCGGACAGAGACGTTTACGTCGGCGCGCATTGACCCTTCATCCATGTTTCCATTACAGGTCTCAAGATAGCGCAAGATCATACGGATTTTATTGATATAGGCGGCCGCTTCTTCCGGCCCTCTGATATCTGGCTCGGATACAATCTCCATCAGGGCGCAGCCAGAACGGTTCAAATCAACATAAGACTTTGTCGGGTGCTGATCATGAACAGATTTCCCTGCATCTTGTTCAAGGTGCAGGCGTGTTATGCCAATCTCTTTAACTGTCCCATCAGGCAGATCAATTTCAATTTTTCCTAAACCCACTATAGGGTCTTCAAATTGTGATATTTGATAGCCTTGTGGCAAATCTGGGTAAAAGTAATTTTTACGGGCAAAGATCGATGTTTCGTTAATGACGGCGTTCAGGCCAAGGCCTGTTTTGATGGCCTGTTCGACGCAGTGCTTATTAAGAACAGGGAGCATACCAGGCATCGCCGCATCAACCATAGACACTTGCGTATTTTGCTCTGCTCCAAACGCTGTGGCAGACCCAGAGAAAAGCTTGGACTTTGCGATCACTTGGGCATGGATTTCCATACCAATTACAATTTCCCAATCACCCGTTTTGCCTTTAATGAGTTGTGCCATTATCTTTGCCTGTATTTCTAGATTTATAATGCCTATACATATCGCACAGAAGGGCATATCGCAAGGTTTAGGTGAGGCTTTTATGTGCCTTATGCTCACGATAAAAGAGGTAAACTCCGCTCAAGATAATTACTGTTGCCCCTATGATAGTCCATTTTTCTGGAATTTCATTGAAGATGATAAGACCAATGATAGTGCCCCATATAATCTGAGAATATTGCAGCGGAGCAAGCATAGAGGAATCTCCGCGTGAAAAGCCAACCGCTGAAAACGTTGTCCCCATGAGATAGAAAAAGCCCGAAGCGGCAAAAAGGGCAAAATGCTCTATTTGCGGGGGTGTCCAATTGCCCATCCATAAAATGATTGGAAGAAAGACAATACAATCTGTGATGATTGGAAATAAAACCATATTGATCATTGGCTCTTTTGCTCCAATTTTTCGGGTCAGTATTAAAAAAACAGCCAGAGAGAGTGCGCCCGAGAGCACAAGCAAGCTTGCCCATGATAAGGTTATAATACCTGGTCTTAAGACGATTAAAACACCAGCAAAACCAACCAAAATTGCAGTCCATCTGTGGATCCCAATTTTTTCCTTAAAGAAGAAAATGGAGAGAACAGCAACCCATAAAGGGGCGGTCAGCAAAAGCGTGTATGTCTTTGCAAATGTGATGAATTGAATAGCGAGCACAAAGCTGAAAAAACAGCCCGTCCCGCAAAAGGCTCGGATTACATGAAGTTTTTTATGTTGTGTCTTATGAATTTGCGTAAGACCTGCAAATGTTTTGGTAAAACCAGACGCAATAATGAGTAAAATTCCATAAGCCAATACAGGATAAAGCGCCGCCTCAGCAAAACTATAAATCGTTGAAGCCTGCTTTAAGAACGCATCGGCGATATTAAAGGATAAAAACGCGGCCAAGACGAATAACCCAGCGTAAACATTTAAGGGCAATAACTTTAAAAATGGCATAAAACTCTAATCCTGATCGATCGCGCCGTGGGCTGTTGTGGCGGTGGTAAAATCTACTTTGCGGACGTGCTCGCGATAGATTAGGTAAATACCACTCAGGACGATAATACTTGCACCAACTCCCGTCCATAAATCTGGTATTGTCGAGAAGATAAACACACCAAAAAGCGTGCCCCATAAAAGCTGCACGTAATGAAATGGCGCTACGATGGCAGTATCAGCGGAGCTAAAGGCCTTTGAGGTCAGCAAAATACCGCCCATATGCAACAAGGCAATTATAAAGAAAAAACCCCAATCATGGGCTTGGGGAATGTTAGACTCCCCATCATAAAAATTAAGCACGCCAAAAACTTGTACGGCGACAATACAGCCAAAGAGGGAAAAGGCCATCAAAGGTTCTTCATCACCGATTTTGCGGGCAAGAATGTGATTTGTGGCAATCAGGAAAGAGGCCCCTAATAATGCAATAGCGGCAGGTTCAAACGGGTGGGACCATGGTCTTAAAACGATTAAAACACCGATAAACCCCATAACAATGGATGCCCAACGATGGATGTGAATTTTTTGTTTTAAAAAAATAGCAGATAGAATGCTCGCCATAAAAGGGGAGGCAAAAATAAGAGTATAGGACAGTCCAAGCCCCAATTCCTTAAAGGCGTTAACAACAATCAAAAATATCATAACACCAATTAAGGCGCGTAAGACATGAAGCCATAGCTTTTCTGTTCGTAGTGTTGCCCTTATCCCGCCGATGACCGGAGATAATACTAATAAAAAAGGGAGGTAGAACATATTTAAGAAAAATGCGATTTCAACCGGTTTAAATCCATCATCGGCCAAAAACTTGATAAACAAATCACCAATCGCGAAAAGGCTAAAGCCAGCGAGAGAGAAAAGCACCGCGCGTTTATCCTTAGCAGCTAAAGACATAGAACAAAAACCTGTAAAATTAGAATATTAGAATTAATGCTTAACGTCCCACGCAGCTCATCAGTTTTGATTGTGCCACTTGCTGAAAGCTTGGGCTATCATATAAAGCCTGCATTGGGTCGCCCACATTTGGGTTTTGCGCCAAAATCTGTCTAAATAAATTTTGTGCATTTTGTTGAAGATGCGTGGCAACATTATCTGCGGCACAACCACAAAGCCCATCGACATTCTTGCCCAACATCTTTGTTTTCGGATTTTGTACGCAGGTGCTGTAATGATAGGCGCGCGCAGGGTACTGAATGCAGGGGGCGTAAATATTAATGATTAGCTTATTGGTTGCATCACGCCCTGCTTGGTTTTGTTGTCCCATTGTTTGCATGTCCTCAACGGTGAAACCCTCCGTCATTTTAACAGCGGTACAGGCACAGAACATTTCCTGCACTTCGGTCGCAAAGCGCGGGTCTTTATTCATTTTACAATTGGCAAAGTATTGATTGGCCATCTCACTTGATACAGGTGTTTGAGCATGCCCCATTTCTGGCGCTCCGATGATGAGGAGCGTTACGATCAAAATGAGATTTTTCATGCTTTTTTCCTTTGTATGGCTTCAATAAGTTAAGCGGCAATTTTTTCAATAAATTGGGGCATCTGTTTAAAATTAGCAGATTTCTCGATGGCGTGTCCAACTCTAAGAACATTTTCTTCATCCCATGGACGCCCAATAATTTGCAATCCGAGCGGTAAGCCTAAGCTATCAACGCCAGCAGGCACAGACATGCCAGGCAAACCCGCCAAAGAGGCGGGGACAGTAAACACGTCATTGAGGTACATTTTAATCGGATCATCTTCATTTTCACCAAGGGCAAAAGCGGCGCTTGGCGCTGTTGGCGTTAAAAGAACGTCACATTTTTTATAAGCTTCCATGAAGTCATTGGAAATCAAGCGACGGACTTTTTGTGCTTTGATGTAATATGCATCATAATAGCCAGAGGAAAGGGCGTAAGTACCGATCATAATGCGGCGCTTAACCTCATCCCCAAATCCTGAGGCGCGGGTCAACTCATAACTTTCTGTTAAATCTTTGCCCTCAACACGAAGGCCAAATTTGACTCCGTCATAACGGGCAAGGTTCGATGAGCATTCTGCAGGGGCGATAATATAATAAGTTGGCAAAGCATATTTCGTATGTGGCAAGGACACATCCACAATTTCTGCGCCTGCGTCTTTAAGCCAATCAATCCCTTTTTGCCAAATATCCTCAATCTCTTTTGGCATACCATCAACGCGGTATTCTTTAGGAATACCAATTTTGAGTCCTTTGATATCGCCTTTTAATCCTGCAACAAAATCAGGCACAGGAAGATCAGCGCTTGTGCTGTCTTTGGGGTCAAATCCAGCCATAGACTGAAGAAGTAACGCGCTATCCTCAACGTTGCGCGCAAACGCGCCCGCCTGATCGAGCGAGGAGGAGAATGCTACGATCCCCCAACGTGAACAGCGCCCATAAGTTGGCTTAATCCCTGTAATGCCACAAAAAGCCGCAGGTTGACGAATGGATCCGCCCGTATCTGTTCCTGTTGCCGCCATGGCAATACGTGCCGACACCGCCGCCGCAGACCCACCAGAAGAACCACCCGGCGCAAGATCGGCGTCATCGCCGTTATTGCGTTTCCATGGATTAATGACATTACCGTAATAACTTGTTGTATTGGCAGATCCCATGGCAAATTCATCAAGATTAACTTTACCGAGCATGACCGCACCGTCAGCAAACATATTTGTCGTTACAGAGGACTCATAATGCGGTGTAAAACCCTCAAGGATATGACTTCCTGCCGTTGTTTGAACGCCCTTAGTGCAAAATAGATCTTTAATCGCAACCGGGATACCCTCAAGCAGGCCAACATCGCCCTTGGCACGTTTTGCATCACTCGCCGCGGCCTGCTTTAGCGCAATTTCTGGTGTTTCGGTGATATACGCATTAAGGTGGCGGGCACTTTGCATCGCATCAATATGCGCCTGTGTGATTTCAACCGATGTGAAATCTTTATTTTCAAGACCCTTGAGAGCCTCAACCATTGTCATATTCGTTAGGTTAGTCATTTTCTAATTACCTGTATTTGTATTAAGTAAAATCTTTGGAATGATAAAATATTCAATAAGCGCTATGGCGACAAGACTACCGCTGAATATATTTAATATGAAACTATCAAATGCTAAAAACTTCATATAAGCGTCAGGAAAAATAAAGCCTCCCAAGCCTGTAATAATAAATAATATCGCTGCACTTTTTATCGTATAGATAACAGGCTTTTTTTCTGAGGGTATTTCTTTGTTACCTTTTCTAACAACGCTCATCACTTATTCCACCACTTTCGGAACTACAAAGAAGCCTTCAAGGCTCTCGGGGGCATTAGCAATTACATCGGCTTGAATACCGCCATCAGTTACCACGTCTTCACGAAGGCGTAATTTGATATCGACCACACTGGCGAGCGGTTCAACATTGTCTGTATCAACTTCTTTCAGTTGTTCTACGAAATTAATTATATTGGAAAGCTGCGTGCCATAACGTGTGGCTTCTTCGTCTGTTATTTTCAGACGGGCGAGGCGGGCGACTTTTTCAACGTCTTTTTTCTCTAACGACATGAGGTGATAATCCTTTATTAAAGACAATAAATACTGTTTAAATCTTCTATCACCATGGATTAAACCGTGCAAGGGACGCATGCCTATAAAAGTTATAAAAACAGGAACAGAAGATAAACGTCAGGGCTGCCCCAAAAAAGGGCGCATTATGGGGCTGGATATGGGGAGTAAAACAATAGGGGTCGCCATCAGTAACGACGCCCAATCTATTGCCACGCCCCTCATCACTATTAAACGCAGTAAATTCGACAGTGATATGCTGAGCCTGTGCGAGGTTGTGTGGGATTTTGGGATAAAATCATATTTATTCGGCTTTCCCATCAATATGGATGGCTCTCATGGGCCGCGTTGTGACGCGACAAGATCTTTTGCCGACCAGATGATTCAGTATTCAAAAGCGCATGACGATGTCTTTGGTAAAGACCCATGGATTGGCCTGTGGGATGAGAGGTTATCCACACAAGCTGTGGATACATTCGTGGATAGTCGTGTGGATATGCCAAAAATGGCAAGAAAAGGGGCAAAAGAATCTGGCCTAACCGACAAACTCGCAGCGCAATTTATCCTGCAGGGGTTTTTGGATAGTATAAACGCTTAAGCACCATAACGCATGAGCTGCGCGCCGTTTTTCTTCATCCATCGATGGCCTTTGTGATATTGGTTTGATAGTTGCTCGCAGACTCTCCAGAAGTTGGGCGAGTGATCCAAATGCACCAAATGGGCGACCTCGTGAGCGACGACGTAATCCATAGCCTCCATCGGCGCAAATATAAGCCGCCAAGAAAACGAAATCCGCCCATCATGCGAACAACTCCCCCAACGGCTTGTTGTGTCTTTTACATCCACGCGATCAATTGTTCTATCGGCCATTTCAGCCTTCAAATGGGCGAGGGCAGTTAACTCTTTTTTCGCTAAATCAATCAAAAAGCGCTTAATACGTGAGCTCGGGTCTTCTTTATTAGTAGAGACAATAATTTCATTGTTTTTCAATATGATAGATGTTCTTTTTAAAGTGCTATTGTAATCTATCGAGATTTTACGGTTTTTCCCTAAAACAGGAATAACTGTGCCATGGTCAAAGGCAATAGCCTCAGGCATTTCAGCAACGCGGTCTTTAATCCAATAGGCGTTCTTAAGGGCAAATTCATAGGCACTGCGGATGCTTGCGCGTTTTGGGATAACAAGCTTGACCGAGCCATCCTTGGCATCGACGCGCAGCGCCATACGTTTGGCCCGCGGGCTTATTTTGACATCTAAATGTTCAGAAATCTCATGAAAAGGGTAACGCGTCGTGGCTTTTTCACGCCGATCCTCCAGCAAATCTTTGCTCGATTGCGCAGATAAACGCGTGTTGAGTAAGGGTTTTGACGCCTTTTTCATAAGATCTCCCCGAAGGTGCTCCCAAAAACTAAATAAATCGTATGACATCACTATAGCGTTTAAAACCTGAAGGGCAAGAATTTAGATGGCAAAAGACACATAATAAAGCATTATTAGCCTTTATTTTTCATAGTCTATTCTATGCTGTTGCGGCTGTTAGCGCAACAAGATGTTGTGGCTTTTGTGTCGACCATTGCCAGCGAGTAGGTTCAATCAATTGGCGCTCTATAGGCATGGCTGAATACCTTAATCCAGCTTGCTCCCCTTGTTCGCGTATAAAATGCATGACGCGCGGGGCTATACCGCTGCGAAAGCGCGATCCTTCAAAGGAACCATAATGACCTGCGCCTTCTTCAACATGATGAAAGCGTTTATGAGCAGGGACACCTGTTAGTATCCGATGGGCGGCCTCTGTTTGTCCGACGCAGGAAATGTCATCTTTTGAACCCTCAATCGTCATTAAGGCCGTTTTACTTACTGAACTAGGCTGGATATGCTGTCCCTGAACAACCAAACTACCATTTGCCAAATCACGATTAACAAAAGTACGTTGGCAATGCTGGTCAATAAATTCACGGGGTAAATCCATAACAGCTAGATATTCATCGTAAAATGTTTCTGTCTTAATGGCGCCGTCTATATCGCCTCTGACCCTGTCCATGTGCGCGCCCCGAAGTTTTTCAATGTGCTTTTGTAAATTGGGCGCTACAAAGCCTGATAATTGTGCGTATCCCATATGGACACGTCTTCCTGCCCCTGCATATTGGCGGGGCACTGTTGACGTAGATGCGCTTAAAAAAGGTGAAAAAAGCGCATGATGTGGAAATTCAGAAATCTCTGAAGGGTTTGCCGCCGTATCAACCGGGCCAGCAACGACCGTAAGGGATAAAGGCTGATTGGGCGCTCCATCTTGTGCCATTTGTGAGAGCGCTGTTATCGCAGGGCCAGAAGGCTGGCAGACCGCGATAATATGGAGATTTGGGCTTAAATGTTCTATAAACTCACGAATATAGGCAATTTGATCGTCTTGATCGAATTTTGGCGCATCGGCGCGCGAAACATCGCGCGCGTTGTGCCAATCTGTCCCATAGACTTCCGCGCCAGGAAGATATTCTTCCATTGTACCGCGCAGTAGGGTGAGGTAATGCCCAGACATTGGGCCTATCACTAAAATTTTAGGGTCGTTTCGACCTGCTATAGCGGCTTCATCACGTTTAAAATGAATCAAATCGCCAAATGGCTTTTTAACAATGGGTACAATATCGACAGCAACTTTTAGTCCGTTTATAACAGTATGATCAATGCCCCACTCTGGTTTGCCGAAATCTTTAACACTTCGGCCAATTGTAATGGCGTTGGCTTCCAAGGTGCGTGCTGTCGCATTAAGAATGGGGTTAATAGACGTCATGGGGTTTAGGCGCATCCAGATTGCCGTCAGACTTTGTTGCGCCGCAATGACTTGGCCGATTGGTCTGGCTCCCGCTCTTATTGCCTCAATTTGTGTGTATGCCGTCATAATTACCCTGTTTTATATTTATTTTAAATAAGTCTGCCTTTGTTTTTACAATCTAACAACTAATTAAATTACAATTATGGTACTTTGTGGATAAGTAAATTATGTGATTTGGAGTGATATTTTTCACTTATTACAATTTTTTAGGCATTTCAATTTATGGTAACAATGCTATTGTTTTGTATATGGATCAGTCATTCGTCAATATCATTCAGAACTTTCATAGCCATATTTTTGATGCAGAGCGCTTACCTGTGGCCATTGTGGCGGTTATTATGGTTTTGTTCGTGGGAATGTTCAAATCCCCGCCCGGTGGCCTGACAACACCCATTATGTGGCATTTGATTGATAAACTCTTTGGTAATTTGGGTGCAAAAATGGATAAGCCTGATCGCTTGCCAGGCGACCTTATTTTCCGCGGCTTTTTGCTTACAGTGATGGTTGTTTGCATTTTCTTTTTATTTGGGCGTTATGCCGATGGTTTTACAAGCCAAATATCCTATTACCGCCTGCCTGATGCCCTGTTACTCACACTTTGTATGGCATCGGGTAGCTCTATCTTTGCCCTTGCGCAACTTTATAAAGCACTTAATAAAAAATCAGTCGATAAGCATTCTTATTACCGTATAGCCCGTTCAACCCGCACAAATCTTGCCAAGGCCGATGATTTCACTATTACCCGCGTGGGCATGACCATGATGGTACGGACATTTGATAAGGGAATTGTTGCGCCCGTGCTTTGGTATCTCATCTTTGGCCTTGCTGGGGCGTTTATTTACACGGCGCTTGCAGGTCTTTCGTGGCGTTTTGGGCGGGACGGGAAAGGTTATATTGGTCAGGCCGCCATGGGGATGGAGCGCTTGATGGGTTTTATCCCGAATGTTTTAGCAGGGTTTTTTATAAGTATTGGCGCGCTTTTTACGCCGACGGCGGGGCTGATGACCGCCTTTAGGGGCTGGTTTTCCGCCAAAGGACAGGCAAAATACGAAGAAGGGGGGTTTCCTGTGACCGCTGCGGCATGGGGACTAAAAGTCAGCCTTGGCGGACCAACCCAGGATATTGATGGACATGTGATTAAACGGGCATGGGCAGGGCCAGAAAAGGCTACCGCGCAACTTGCAGCCCTTCATTTGCACCGTGCCATTTACATTACTTTCATTTCTCATATCTTGTTTATTGCCGCGTTATCTGGGGCGATGATTTTTGGACAAACTGACTTATTTGGCGGAATTTTTACAAATATAGGAAATATTGGCGCTTCTGCGCTTGACTTTATCCGCTAAAATCGCCTATTGTCCGCCCAGAATTTCAATAAATGCGCTTAAATGCGCGATATTTAAGGATAAAGTCATGAGTCGTCAATGTATGGTTACAGGTAAAAAGGTAATGAGCGGAAACCACGTTTCCCACGCGAATAACAAAGTACGCCGTAAATTCATGCCCAATGTTCAAGATACATCCGTTTTCAGTGAAACATTAGGACGTAAAATTGCTATCCGTGCCTCAGCGGCAGGTTTGCGTACAATTGATCATAAAGGTGGAATTGATAAGTTTCTTACATCTACAGCTCCTACAAAACTTGATCCAGCGCTTCGCGGGTACAAGACAGAAGTCGAGAAAAAACAAGCAGCTAGCGCTTAGTTTTTAAGTCAGGTATTAAAAGATGTTACAAGCATCTCTATCAAAGTCCGCTTCGGTTCAGTCCAAAAGCGGGCTTTTTGATTCAAACTATACAAAAAACTTGGAATACCCCAATTTTGGGTTTGATATTACCCATAAGGCGACAAATTCTGGCGCACGCGTCGGCATGCTTAAAACACCGCACGGCATAATTGAAACGCCAAATTATATTTTCTGCGGGACTAAGGCGTCCATTAAAAACCTATCGCCTGCGCACATGGTTGAAGCGCAGACAGATATTATCCTTGCAAATACGTATCATTTGATGATTCAGCCAGGGGCTGAGATTGTTGAAAAAATGGGAGGCCTTCATAAATTCATGAATTGGAATGGCCCGATGCTTACAGATAGTGGCGGTTTTCAGGTCTTTTCAATGGGTCACGGCACTTGCGCGGATGAGATTAAAGGGCGTAATAGTTCGAAAAAAGAGAGCCTGCTTAAAATCACTGAGGACGGCGCAGTGTTTAAATCTTATATGGATGGGCGTAAACTGACCCTTAATCCTGAAATTTCAATGGATTTACAACGAAAATTGGGCGCAGATTTGATTATGCAGATGGACGAATGCACTGCCTATCAAGTGACCAAGGATTACACTGCAAAATCAATGGAAATGAGTATGAGGTGGGGGGATAGATCCTTGGCCGCGTTTGAAAAGACCCATGATGGCTCTCAGGGGTTATATGGTATTGTTCAAGGCGGTGTTTACGAAGATTTGCGGACTATTTCGGCGCAATATGTTGCCTCACGCCCTTTCTTCGGAACGGCCATAGGGGGATGTCTAGGTGGCACGGATGAGGAAATGTATGGTATTTTGGAGGTTTGCGAAAAGCATAATCACCCAGATCGACCCATTCATTTTTTAGGGATAGGGCGTATCAAAGATGTGATTAACGGTGTTAAGTACGGCATTGATACTTTTGATTGTGTGATGCCAACGCGCATTGCACGCCATGGAATGGCTCTGATGAAGGGCGTGCCGAATGAGCGTATAAATTTGATGAATACTCGGTTTAAAGACGACCCAGAACCCCTTGATCCAACTTTAAATATTCCTTTCTCCCGTGATTATTCCAAGGCTTATATCCACCATCTTTTAAAGGCCAAAGAAATGCTGGCTTATCAAATATTGAGCCAGCATAACGTTGCGATTATCAATAAACTCATGCGCGAAGTCCGCGCCGCGATTAAAACCGATACTCTTGATAATCTTGAAAAAGAGTGGCTGGTAGATTAACTGGATTTGAAACTATTCATTAATCTATTTTCCTATATAATCATGGGGTTATGAGCCCAGATATCCAAACAAAACCAATTTTTGAAGAGCTTGCCAATATTATTGACGAGCATATTGAGTGGTTTGGCCATTTATGCGTGGCTGTGGCTTACGCGAATGACCGCAACACCACGCACGGCGCCGTTATGCCCGATAGCTTTGGGGTATGGCTTGAAAAAATACGTGTTTCAAAGACCTTTCCTAAAACAAGCATTCAAACACTCGCAGAATTGCATGATGATTTGGGGCGTCATTGCGAAATGACGCTTCAAAAAGTGCATACGGGTTCAAAACCAGAGCTAAAAGCTTTTGAGGATTTCAAACAAATATTTGACGGCTTTATAATTCGCCTTTTGCGTTTAGAGCGCGAAGAGGGTTTTGATGAAAGTGGCATTAATGCTCAGACAAATATGCGGTCTGAAGAATTTATGCTTCCAGATATGAAAAAAGAAATGGAGCGCGTTGCCCGTCAAGGCAAACCGTTTACGCTTGTTTACACCAGAGTGGATGATTTTGAGTCAATTAGTGATAAAGTATCCGCTTTACAGCTTGTCTCCAAGCACATTAAGCGCTGCCTGCGCTCTTTTGATGATGCCTATTACCTTGAAAATGGGCAGTTTGTTCTTAGTCTTAAACAATCCGATATTTTTGGGGCGCAGGCCGCCACGATGCGCCTTCAACAAGGGCTTCGTGGTGATGACAGCAATAATGGTGTTTCAATGTCTTTTTGTATTGCAGAGCCTGTCCCCGAAGACGATATTGAGGCATTAATAGGCAATATGAGAGATGATTTAGCCAAATATGACACAGAGCGAGATATAGTGCTTAAGTTTCTAGAGGTTAGTCCCCTACAACGCTACATTGAAGCAATCGGCTAAAAATACCCGTGTATTTAGAAAAATAGTAAAAAAACGTGATATTTTCACGAAATTTCGTTATATTGATTTTACTTAACACAAAATGGATATGCTCATGTGTGCCGACACTATTGATCATAAGATCTTGTTTGATCAAATGCCCGTGACACGCTTTCTTGTGAAACCGCAAGAAGGGCGATTTTATGTGTGTGAATTAAACGAAAAAGCGGTTAAGTTTTTCGAAAAAGACCGCGTCAATATCGTAAACCAAAATATCGAAAATTTGTTTATTCCTGATAATGCAAGGCGCATGCGTGAGTCACTGACGGCTTGTTATGAGAAAAAAACACCTGTCACCGTTGCCGCACCGCAGCGAAATTATGACCGTGATGCCATTACAGGGTTTTGGATTAATCCCATCTTTGACGAGGTGGGGGATATTATCTATCTTGATGTTATTGCTCAGCCGTCGGTGACAGACACCTCGATTATTGAGCGAGAACGTGATGATGCTCTTCGTTTGCTCACCTCTATTTTTGATGTGAGCGAGGTTGGTATCATTGTGAGTGATAAAAAACGCCATGTTGTTAAAATCAATGACAGCTTCACACGAATTTATGGATGGAACCGTCACGATATTCTTGGGAAAGACTTTCTTGATTTTGTGACGGAGGACGAACAAGCCGTTGGACAAATTAACCATGAAAACTTTATCACAACAGGCAAGCGAGGTTCTGGCGAGGTTAAAATCCTTAAAAAAGATGGAGATATTGCTAATGGCTGGTTTACCACCGCTACTCTTGAGCTTTCTGATCAGCGCCGGTTTCAGGTCACGACACTCATTGATATTACATTCCGCAAACAAATGGAATTTTCTCTCAGGCTTGCAAAAGAGCAGGCGGACTCTGCCAATCACGCCAAATCAGCTTTTCTAGCGAATATGAGCCACGAGCTTAGAACGCCTCTAAACGCCATCATTGGTTTTTCTGAAATGATGATTAAGGGGACTTTTGGCGATTTAAATAATGATAAATATACCGAGTATTTAGGCGATATTCACCTAAGCGCCCGTCACCTTCTTGAAATTATTAACGAAGTACTCGATATGTCCAAAATCGAAGCAGGGCGCGTTGATCTTGATGAGCAAAATGTTGATCTTGAAGCGCTGATACAAACGGTGGTGCGTTTAGCAAGCTCGCGTATCTTTAGTACAGGTTTAAAAATTAGTATTGATGTGCCAAAAACGTTACCCAGTTTATATGCTGACCCTCGCTTGCTTCGGCAAATTTTGATTAATATTGTAACAAACGCCGTTAAATATTCCGATAAAGGCGGTGATATCATCGTCAAGGCGCATGTCAACACGCAGGAAAATTTAGAAATTATTGTATCCGACCAAGGGGCCGGCATTCCCGCCGACCGTATTCAAGAAGCGATGGAGCCTTTTGGACAAATCCATGATCATACGCAAAGCTCTCCTTATCAAAGCACGGGGCTGGGTCTTCCGCTCGCCAAAGCGATGACTGAAATGCATGAGGGAACGCTGACGTTAAAATCACAAGTCGGCGTTGGGACACAAGTCACCCTGACTTTCCCAAAAAGTCGTTTATTTTTTATTGAAAAACGAAAAAGTGTCTTTAACCCTGAGGATGAAACGACAGAAGAGCCTCAGAGTGTTGAATTTATCAAATCAGCAGAGTAGGGTGATTCATATTTTGGAATTTCTTTTTTCTAAGCAGGAGAAAACAGTATGACAGCAATCAATCTAGAGCAAAAATGTATCGAGGCAGGCCTTAAAATGACAGAGCCACGCCGCGCTATCTTAGATGTTCTTGCGCATTCCGAAGATCACCCGTCCGTTGAAGATGTTTATGCACGCGCCAAAAAGAAAGATCCTGCTATATCAATGGCGACGGTTTACCGTACGTTGGGTCTTCTGGATGAGCTTGGCCTTGTTTACCGTCACGAATTTAGTGACGCCGATCACGCGCGCTATGAAATTAACGAAGAGCATCACCATCACCTTATTGATCTAGACACAGGCAAAGTTATTGAATTTCAAAATGATGAAATTGAAAAGATGAAAGAAAAAATTGCCAAAGATTTGGGATATGAACTTATCGAATGCCGCCTAGAGCTTTATGGTCGCAAGATTAAGAAATAGTATCGTTAATGCTTGCGCTCCTATCCAGCAATATCCTGCCAATAGTTTGTTTTTTAATCGCAAGCTTGCTCAGTTTTCGGCTCTATACAGAATATCGAAACAAAGAAATAAAGGTGAGTGCTTTTACATTAGAGCGCTCTACCAATCCTAAGCTCTTTTATTACCTTCTTGCATTTAATGCGCTTGTCACGCTTTTTCTTTTTGCACTCGCATTTAAAACATTTGAGGTATAACTATGCCTGAAACAGCGCCGCGTACGCCAACCCATATATGGGTTGAAGGTAAAATTCGTGAGCTTTCGAGCCAAGGCATAGGCGTCTATGTCGTTCAAAAGGGCGAGCGTAACGATGGAACAGTCCTCTTAAAGATGACGGATACAAAAGGGCAGGCAAAGCTGCACGTTCAACAGCGTAACCTTGAGGGTATGCTTGCATGGGTGAATGTGTTTCAAGGGGATGATGTTATTGACGAAAAGCGAGCAGATGAATATATCGCCCGCTCAAAATCCCGTGACCCAGATCAATGGATCATCGAGATAGAACATCCTCAAATGGATAATCCTTTTAAGTTATAATGTGCAACCTTTTATGGTTGCTGCTTTAGCAACGAAAGCTTGGAAGACAGCTGGCGAAACAATATCACTTGGCTTCTGATCCAAATCTTTCATAAGTTGCTGAATATCAAGTTCAGACATAATTTTATTTCCCCTTTAAAGATATAATCATCACATGTAGATTTTTACAAGCCGTTCAAGGCATAAAAACGATAAAATAGAGGCAATGTGACGCTAATTTAATGTTCCTTTTGGTGGATGAGGGTTGAATTAATGGCAAAAAACAGGCATAAATCGGACTGTTGCGGTACTCATTTACGAAATAGAGCGGCTTTATGATTAAACTCTCAAAAATGACTGATTATGCGGTGGTGATCTTAGCTGAGATGGCGGCGCAAGAAGGCAACGTGCAAAGCGCTTCTGGCCTTGCCAACCACACAAAACTACCAGAGCCAACAGTGTCTAAAATCCTCAAATTACTCACAAAGCACGATATCATTGAATCAAAACGCGGCATTAATGGCGGTTATGCGCTAGTTAAAAGCCCAACACATATCAATATGGCTGCACTGATCACGGCGCTTGATGGACCTATCGCGCTTACTGCTTGCGTGGAGCAAAGCACAGAATGTTGTGAACGCTCTCAATGCTGCACCATGAAGGGCAAATGGAATCCTGTAAATATAGCGATGCAAAAGGCGTTAGAGGATGTTTCCCTCGCGCAAATGATGGGAACAAACTAATGAGCGAAAACACATCATCCCATATTGACCAAGAAACCATTGATACGGTTAAGTCCCTCGGCACGTATACTGCAGGGTTTGAAACCGATATTGAAATGGAATATGCGCCAAAAGGCCTGAATGAGGATATCATTCGCCTGATCTCTGCAAAAAAAGAAGAGCCTGAATGGATGCTTGATATGCGCCTGAAGGCTTATCGCCACTGGCTGACGATGCCTGACCCTGATTGGGCAAAGGTCAAGTTCCCTGAAATAGATTATCAAGATGCATATTATTACGCCCAGCCAAAAAGCATGACCGCCAAGCCAAAATCACTCAATGAGGTGGATCCAAAGCTTTTGGAAACCTACGCTAAGCTCGGCATATCTCTGAAAGAACAAGAAGTTTTGGCTGGCGTTGAGGGCGCGCCGCAGGTTGCCGTGGATGCAGTTTTTGATTCCGTCTCTGTTGGGACAACGTTCAAAAAGGCGCTGAATGATGTCGGCGTGATCTTTTGCTCTATTTCTGAGGCTATAGCCGATCATCCAGAGCTTGTAAAAAAATATCTCTGCTCTGTTATTCCGATGCAAGATAATAAACACGCCTGTTTAAACACGGCGTGTTTTACAGATGGGTCATTTGTTTATATTCCGCCGGGGGTTCGTTGCCCGATGGAGCTATCGACATATTTCCGAATGAACGCGATTAATACGGGGCAGTTTGAGCGCACTTTGATTATCGCCGATAAAGGCTCATACGTTTCTTATCTTGAGGGGTGCACCGCGCCGATGCGTGATGAAAACCAATTGCATGCGGCTTGTGTTGAGTTGATCGCGCATGACGATGCAGAGATCAAATATTCCACCGTTCAAAACTGGTATCCGGGGGATGAAAACGGTAAAGGCGGTATTTATAATTTTGTGACCAAGCGCGCGCTGTGCGAAGGTAAAAATTCAAAAGTATCATGGACTCAGGTTGAAACAGGCTCGGCCATTACATGGAAATATCCGTCCTGTATTTTAAAGGGCGATAATTCGCAAGGTGAGTTTTACTCCGTTGCTATCACAAATAATAGGCAACAGGCAGACACAGGCACCAAGATGATCCACATGGGTAAAAACACCCGTAGCCGAATTATCTCAAAAGGGATCAGTGCAGGGCATTCTGACCAAACCTATCGCGGCATGGTCAAGATTTTAGCAGGGGCAGAAGGGGCGCGGAACTTCACGCAATGCGATAGCCTACTCATCGGCGATCAATGCGGCGCGCATACCGTTCCCTATATTGAAAATAAAAACCCTGCGGCGCATTTGGAACATGAAGCGACAACGAGCAAAATCAGCGACGATCAGCTTTTCTATTGCCAACAACGCGGCATTAGTGAGGAAGAAGCGCTCGCGCTGATTGTGAATGGTTTTTGCAAAGATGTGATGCAACATTTACCGATGGAATTCGCCGTTGAAGCGCAGAAGTTAGTGGGCATTAGCTTGGAGGGTAGTGTTGGTTGATTATCAAGGCTTAATGTCAGATCATTTTAGTGATGCATACAATTATTTGTGCGCATCAAGAAAGATTTTAGAAAATATTGATATTAATTCTTCTGAATACCTTTTTAAGATGGAGGGGCCAGTAAATCATCTTTTAGGTCTGTCTATGGAGCATCTTTTGAAAAGTATTTATATAAGACTTCACGGAAAGTCCTTTGGGCATGACCACGATTTATCTGCTATTAAGTTAAAGTGTTTGCAGGAAGATGTATTGAATGATGATTTCATATTTTGGGTCGATTATGCTTCAAAAGATTATAAAGCACACAACTTTAGATATCAAAGATGTTTTAAAGGACTTCCTGATGATTATGATTTTAATGTAAAGGACGTTGCAAAAAATAAAAAAGAATTAGGGCTTGTAGTAAGAAGTCCAGTGAATCCTGAAAAATGTATAGACGCAATTGAGACTCAATGGCGTAAAGAATTAGAAATACAAAGGCCGGTAAAGGAAAAACAAAATGACGAAACAAAAACAAATTTTAGCAGATGATCCGCGTCAGGCGGTTCAGGATATGCTTAGAATTACTGAGGAATTGGTGGCGCGTTTAGAAATCGAAACAAACGCTCTGGCGACCAATGACGGTACGACATTCACCATGAATGAAATGGATAAAGAGCACGTGGCAGAAGTTTATCACCAGGCTGCCGATGAATTTCATAAACGTCTGCCTGAATTTAAACGCGTGGAAAAAGCCTTGATTGATAAACTCAATGCAGCCAATGCCTCGCTGAAATCATCAACCAAGAGCAACCTGCGTGTTCTTGAAAAAATACAGGCAAACGACGCGTAAAGAACACATGGAACAATTAACCGAAAGCCAAGAAAAAAAAGCCAAAAAGGTTTTCTTCTCCGTTGCCAAAACAACGGGGCTTGGTGTTGGCTTGTTTATTCTCGCGCTTATTGCGCCGATGATTTCTGAATCTGTGAACGGCGAAGCGTTGCGGCAAGTGTTCATAAAATACGGCGCGATTATTATGATTTATGCGGTCATCATGGTTAGTGTTTATTTATTTATGCGCAAACAAATCATGCCTTTGCATATGGCGATGCAATGGGTCATTCTGCCAAGTGTGGCTGTTATGTTTTTGATGGACGGATATCAGGCGATTGTAAGTAATAAAAGCGCCGAGATGGATCAAAAAACAAAGGCAATTGAAAAGGCATATGTTCCGCAAAATGCTAAAGACAATAAATGGGGCTTAAAGGAGCTTGTGGTTGATGAGTAGTGTTCTCTTAAACAGCTGGTGGGTGCTGGCGATTATTTCTGGCCTTGGTCTGGCCACGCGAAATTTGTCGTTTAAGGCGGTTGGTGGTCAAATTGATGCGGCCTTTGCCGCGCTCATACTGTCTATCGCCATGACGGTGATTACGGCGGGCTATTATATTGTGCAACGCATGAGCACAAATACACCGATGATTCCAGACTCCATTCCTTTGCAACCTGCACTGCTTTGTATTTTGGCTGGGGCAGGCGTGGCGGGAGCTAATATTTTTTTGGCACTTGCTTATAAACAAGGCGGCGCGGCAAGTTTAACGGCAATTTTGCAAAATGGATTTTCAATTGTCGTGACACTGATTTTGGGGTTTTTACTCCTGTCCGAAATTATCCGCCCGATGCAGCTATTGGGAATTCTGGTCACTTTTGGTGGCATGGTCATGATTACAACGAGTAAATAAAAAGTAGAGATAAAAATGATTGAAATTAAAAACCTAAGCGCTGAAATTGACGGTAACGAAATCCTCAAAGGCCTTAGCCTCTCGATTGGTGATGGTGAAGTCCACGCGATTATGGGGCCAAATGGTGCGGGTAAATCGACATTGTCTTATGTCCTGTCAGGCCGTGATGGGTACGAAGTCACTGGTGGTACGGCAGAGCTTGATGGTGAAAATATTCTTGAGATGGAACCTGATGAGCGCGCGGCGGCGGGGGTTTTCTTGGCGTTTCAATATCCTGTTGAAATACCGGGCGTACAAATGACCACGTTTTTAAAAACTGCGATTAATAGCGTGCGCAAAGCACGCGGCGAAGCAGAACTTGATGCGCTTGGCTTTTTAAAATTGATGAAAAAAACCTGTAAAGAGCTTGGTATTTCAGAAGATATGATGAAGCGCGCCGTTAATGTTGGCTTTTCTGGCGGTGAGAAAAAGCGTAACGAAGTCCTTCAAATGGCGATGTTAGAGCCTAAATTTGCCGTTCTTGATGAAACGGATTCTGGCCTTGATATTGACGCGCTTAAGATTGTTGCGGATGGCGTCAATGCGCTAAGGGCGAAAAACCGTTCCTTCCTTGTGATTACACATTACCAACGTCTGCTTGATTATATCAAGCCTGACTATGTCCATGTTTTGGCAGGTGGTAAAATTGTGAAATCAGGCGGGCCAGAGCTTGCGCTTGAACTGGAAGAAAAAGGCTATGCCGAGTTTTCAAAAAATGAGGCCGCATAATAATGTCTGCAGTTATCAAACTTAGCAATCGGTATAGACCAGAAACATCAGCCCTTGCTCTTGCAGGCTGGGAAGCGTTTATTGCCGATACAACTGCGCCTAGTTGGGTGCAAGCGCTTCGTAAACGTAGCGGCGAAAAAGTTCGTATGATGGGCTTACCGACGCCAAAATTAGAGCGTTTCAAATATACAAATATCCCTGCCTATTTAAAAATGAACAGCCTCGCATTCTCTCGTGTTGATATGACCATTGGCGGTCATAAAGATTATGCGTCTGACTTGCTTATGTCATTTGATCAAGATTTTGTGCAAGAGATGTTGGAGGTGGCCCCTGCCGGTGAGGGCAAATATGGCGATCTTATGCTTTGGGATTTTGCCAACAGCCTTATCGCTAATGGCGTTGTTATTGACGTGCCCCAAAATACCATGATGGATATGCCAATTAACATTGGCTACGAAGGTGAGGGCGGTCACGCCTATGCCCCGCGTCAAATTATTCGTGTGGGCAATAAGGCGCAAGTGACAATCATTGAACATCACACCGGTGGGGGCGCATATTGGCATAATGGTGTCACGCAAATTCATATTGCAAAGGGCGCAAAAGTCATTCATTACCGCTTACAAGAAAGCAGCCATGAGAGCTTGCACACGCAAAATACTCATGTTGAAATAGAGCAAGGTGGCACTTATGAAACGTTCACTTTGACTTTAGGCGCAAAAACAAGCCGTAACCAAATTCATGTGGATTTACTTGGGTCAAACGCCGAAGTTTTTGTAAACGGTATTAACCTGCTTAAAAATAAACAGCTTGGTGATGCAACTATTACTGTTGAGCATAAAGCGCCCCATTGCGTATCTAAACAAAATTACCGAAATGTTGTTGCAGGCCAAGCCGTTGGCGTCTTTCAGGGTAAAGTACACGTGCATCAGATTGCACAAAAAACGGATGGCTATCAATTTGCCAAATCGCTTTTGCTATCGCCGCTTGCCACAATGAATACCAAGCCAGAGCTGGAAATTTATGCCGATGACGTCAAATGCTCGCACGGAACGACATCGGGTCAAATGGACGCGGATGCCTTATTTTACATGCGCGCGCGCGGTATTTCACAAAGCGACTCAGAGCGACTTTTAATTGAAGCCTTTATTGCCGAGGTTATTGAAGAAATTTCTAATGACGACATGAAAGAACGTGTCGCCTTATGTGTCAATGATTGGCTATCAAAACAGGTTGTTGCATGATGGCGCTTAAAAAAAATAACACCATTCGCGTTGCCGATTACCGCGCCGATTTTCCCGCGTTGTCTGAACTTATGAACGGCAAGCGTTTGGCGTATATGGACACGGCGTCCTCTGCACAAAAACCACAAATTGTGATGGATACAATGAATGATATTTTAATGCATCATTACGCCAATATTCACCGCGGCCTTTACGCGCATTCGCAAAATACCACGCAAATGTTTGAAGCGGTGCGCGCCAAAGTTGCAGGCTTTATTGGCGCAGAATCAGAAAATAATATTGTGTTTACGCGTAACTCAACCGAGGCGATTAACCTTGTCGCTCAAAGTTGGGGACGCACAAATTTAAAAGCGGGCGATGAAGTTATTTTATCCGCCATGGAACATCATGCCAATATTGTACCCTGGCAAATTTTGAGCGGTCAAATTGGCATTACCTTAAAAATTATTCCCGTGCTTGAAAATGGCACGCTTGATTTAGAATTTTTTGAAAAATTATTGAGCGATAACACTAAAATGGTTGCGTTTGTGCATACATCAAACAGTTTGGGCACGGTCAATCCGATTAAAGATATTATCGCCAAAACAAAGGCGTTTAATAAAGATATCATGACGCTGATTGATGGAACACAAGCCGTTGTTCATGGCGCTGTGAATGTGCAAGATTTGGCTTGCGATTTCTTTTGTTTTACTGGTCATAAAATTTATGGGCCAAATGGTGTTGGCGTTTTATATGGTCGCTTTGACTTGCTTGAAAGCATGCCGCCCTATCAGGGCGGCGGTGATATGATTGAGGCTGTCTCTTTTTCTGGCACAACGTATAAACCCGCGCCGTTTAAGTTTGAAGCCGGAACGCCGGCCATTGTCGAAGTTATTGGTCTTGGCGCGGCGATTGATTATATGCAAGCGATCGGTATTGATGCGATTGCGGCGCATGAAGCTGAGATGCTCGAGTATTTAACGCAAAAGCTCATTAATATTGATGGTGTTACCATTTATGGTACTTCGCCGAATAAGGCCAGTATAGCGTCCTTTACCGCCGATTGGGCGCATAGTAGCGATATTGCGATGATCCTCGATCAGCAGGGCGTTGCGGTGCGAACTGGGCATCATTGTTGTATGCCGCTTATGGAAGCATTTGGAATTGAAGGAACGACGCGGGCGTCTATCGGCCTTTATACGGATAAAGACGATATAGATCAGATGATAAACGCGCTGAATAAGGCAAAGGAGATGTTAGCCTAATGGAACAAGTGGCCGATAAAGAAATGATCAAAAACGCCGTTGGAGGAGAGGACGAATATGACGCTCTTGCGGTGCCGCCAAACATTGAGCTTTGTGATCATAAACTTACACCGCTTATTGTAGCGGCGCTAAAAGAGATTTTTGATCCTGAAATTCCAGTCAACATCTATGAGCTTGGCCTGATTTATAAAGTTGATGTGAATAAAGACGGCGATGTTTATGTTGAAATGACTTTGACATCACCTGCATGCCCAGTGGTGCAAGAAATGCCGCAATGGGTTCAGGGCGCTATTTTTCCGATTGAGGGCGTGCGCGACGTTGAAGTTGACATTGTTTGGGATCCAACATGGGATCCGTCAATGATGGCGGAAACGGCGAAATTACAACTGAATATGTTTACCTAAGGTATAAAAATGACCGAGCCTGTGCAAATTACTGATATTGCCGCAATAAAGATTGTCGAGAAAACGGCCCTGAACAAGGACGCGGTTGGATTACGGTTGACCGTTAAAACAACAGGTTGTTCAGGCAATTCATATCAAATGGAGCATGTTTTGAGTGAGGATCTGTCCAAAGATGACCGATTCGACAAAAACGGCGCTGTTCTTTATATCCCTAAAATGCACAGCTGGATGCTATTTGGGACGGTTATAGATTTTGAGGACAGTAAGATTAGCTCTGGCTTTACATTCTCAAACCCGAATGAAGCCGGGCGTTGTGGTTGCGGTGAGAGTTTTACCGTTAATCGGCCTGAATAAATTCCTACTGCAAATGTCATGATGAGAGAGCTTTAAGGCTTTCGCTATAATTTATTATTTTGGATTGCTTCTCTTTACTCGCAATGACGATTAAGACACTGATATTATTGTCTAAATTGAGTAACCCAGTTCGTTTGTACTTTTTTTGATTAGCCCCTTGGCTTTTTAATACACCACAAACAACAAAAGGCCCCGAAAGGCCTTTTAATTAAATTAATTTATTCTAAGACTAGATAGCGTTATTTGCAGGACCTGATCTATCGAAAACACTCTCAAGAGCTCTACCAACTGTAGGTGGAACAATTGCGAGGGCAGCAGATTTCATAACTGGCGTGTCAGCCAATGTATTTGCAAATGCTTGCCTACTAACGTTAATTATCATTATATACTCCCTCTGTTGTCATGCGCTTGCGCGTAATAATCATAAAGCTCTTCTCTGGGTTTACCGTCCGTGTATGCTTTATAGAACTCATTTAACCCTAATTTAGTTAATGTGTCAACTAAATTCGAGAAATATGCTGAATTTGTTAATTCTTTAACTATTTTACAAGCCGTTGTTAAACAATCCAAGTTTCTTGAATGCATAAAAGCGGCATAAGCCATTAAATCTTTCTGCAAGTCAGGGGCTTTATGTCCTGCTAATTCCTGGTCTGCTTCTCTTAGCGATTTAGCAAGGTTTAGTACAATCTCACCGGATGCCTTATCCATATTACCTGGAATTTGAAGGAAAATGGTCTTCATTTCTGAGGAATAGCCGTTACCTTCTCTAGGGTTGCCTTTCATCACATGTATTGGAATTTTGAATGTATTCAATGTTCTTACAAGTATTAGACCAGTAGGTGATTCGGATAGAATTTCTTTTGCTTGCTTCACAATTTGTTCTGCGTATGGATGACCATAAGCAATCGCATTCACATTCGTGCCGCGATCGCCGAAAGCGCTTTGGAGCTTTTTGCCGCCTGATTCTGTAGTGTTGTCTGTGCTATCGTTCATAATCTCTTACTATTCCTGTTATCCCCAAAACGACCCTTAAAATACTGTTTCTGCGGCGGTTGATCCCGCCATATCGTTCATAATCATTTTTTGTTCAAGCATCCTGACGCGACCGCGCGGCGTTACCTCTAAAGTAGCGCGCATGGCCATGCTTTCGGTGTAAATCGTTGTCTCTACAGTATAGCCCATATCAATGTTTTGAATCACTTTTGCGGGGGTGAAATTTCCCATCACCGCAGAATAGGCCATAGGATCAAGCGAATCGAGCAGAGGCATATCATGCGGGTTGATGATAACAGTGACTTCATCCATATCAGGGTTTATCTGTGCGATGCGCTCATAATAAAAAGCGGCATAATCAAGGACGTTGTTTTCATTGAGTGTCAGCTTACCGGAATCGTTCGCCTTATGAATGGCCTCTGATGTGCCATCAAGATAGTGAAAGAATTTACCATCGCCAATATATTCAAAGGAAAAGGCCGGTAAAGACGCGTAATTTGTTAATTTATAGAGCAAATATTCCTTATAAAACGGTAGGCGGGCGCATTTCACCTCACACGTACCAATATTAAAAAGGCCCATGTCCTCGGCTGATTTGACGCTGTCGATAACTTTAAGCGAGCTATCGCGGTCTAGTCGTTTCCATTGCAGTTGCATAATCCGTATTCTTCCCCAGAAGAAAATTATTCATTACCAGCACTATAGCAGATTCATGCTCTGCGACTAGCGCTTCGTGTTTTCTTTTTTCCACTTCTATCTCTTTTGGATAGATTTTTGGATGGTGAACCTTATCAATTTTTGAAACCAAAATGCAAATAAATGGATAATATTCTCTGTAAGTGTTACTCAGCTTGTGTTGTGTTTGGGATGGCGTTTATTAATAGGTCAGGGGTTGCCCCGTCTAAATGCACCTGCGTGGAGAGAATCTGGCGCCAGTTGCGCGCGCCTGGCATTCCCTGAAACAGACCTGTCATATGGCGGGTAATGGATTTCATGGGGGTGTCGTATCGTATCCTTTGGTCAATGATATAGGGAATCATAGCCTCAACAACTTGTTCACGGGTCAAAAGATTTTCGGTGCCGAAAAATTCTTCTTCAAGGGTGCGTAAAAACCATGGGTTTTGATAAGCCTCGCGGCCAATCATCACGCCGTCAAAGAGGTCATATTTCTGACGGGCGTCTTCTAATGTTTTTATGCCGCCGTTTACAGGAAAAGTGAGGTTTGGGAATGCGTCTTTTATTCTCTCGACAATATCGAATTGCAGGGGCGGGATTTCACGGTTTTCTTTTGGCGATAACCCCTTAAGCCATGCTTTACGGGCATGAATGATAAAGGTTTTACAGCCCCCATCGGCAACTGTGCCGATAAAGTCTTCTAAGAACGTGTAATCCTCGGAGTCATCAATACCGATACGGCATTTAACGGTAACAGGGATATCAACTACCTCTCTCATGGCGGCAATACAATCGCGCACCAATTCAGGCTCTTTCATTAGGCATGCACCGAATGAGCCGCTTTGCACCCGATCAGAGGGACAGCCACAATTGAGATTAATTTCATCAAAGCCGACATCAGCGCCCATTTTGGCAGATAAGGCGAGATCAGCAGGGTCAGAGCCGCCAAGCTGTAGGGCGACAGGGTGCTCCGCATCGCTATAGCGTAAAAAACGCTGCTGATCGCCAAATTTGAGAGCCTGCGTCGTTATCATTTCTGTATAGAGCAATATAGAGGGCGCAATCAGGCGATGGAAATACCGGCAATGCCGATCTGTCCAATCCATCATGGGGGCGACGCTGATATGTTTTATTGTTTTGTTCATGAGCCTATCTTGAAATTTGAGCTGATTTAGCATATTTGAATGAGTATGGGGAAAAAAATCATGCTCTTTGTTGGGATTATGGTCATTACCGTTATCGGTAATGCGCCTGCACACGCCCAAAATGAGGATTTTTTTAATAGCTCTGGTCTTGAAATCCCGCGTTTTGTGTCTTTGCGTTCCGAGAAAGTTTTTGTTCGGACAGGGCCAGCTCTGCGGTATCCGATCAAATGGGTGTTTCAAATGGAAAACCTGCCCGTTGAGGTTGTTCAAGAATTTGATACTTGGCGTAAAATTAAAGATCATACGGGTGAAGAAGGCTGGGTGCATCAATCTCTAACGCAAGGGCGGCGTTTTGGTGTGGTGCAAAACCCCGATGATTTGAAAACTCCTGTGCCAGTGTATAAAAAAGCCGAATCGGGGTCTGCTCAGATCGCTTTATTTGAGCCAAACGTTATAGTAAAGCTTGAAGAATGCGGCATAACATATTGTAAAGTAACGAAAAGTGGCTTTGATGGCTGGGTTGAAAGAAAATTCCTTTGGGGCATTTACGCGGACGAAAAATTCGACTAGAATCTTATTTGTAGCGTTCGTTACATTTTCATTTTTAACATTTTGTCTGGATTATTAACACGGGCTTTTATCCAAGCCCTCTCTAACCGTTTCTTTTAACAAACCCCGCGATTGATTAACCATCATGCTCGATTATATGAATAAGGCCGATGTGGCCATGCGGATTCACGCAACGATTCAGGCGCTTTCTTATGAAGAAGGACGCGGAACGGATGCGATGAAGGCCATGCTCTTATTTTCAGGCATGATTGTCGAAACAGCTTTCTTGTTTGATAACGGGGAGGAGGCGCTGCAGGGATCATTTATGAAGCTTGCTGATATGCTAGGTTGTGAGCCTTTACGCGATGAGATGGACTATGACGCGTTGCCGCCATCCACGATTATTGATTTTGATACCGAGATGGGGCGCTCTATGGCGCGGGAGTTCTTTGAAGATTGGCTTGATTGTGAATATGAATTTCATGACATGCTGCTCTTTATTATCCAACAAGCTTTTATCCGTTGGGAAAGCTCAAACGATTTTGGTATGCAGTCACGCGCAGAAAGCTTCCGCCTTTTGGTTGAAGGGGCGTATCGGGCGATGTCTTATGAGCTTGGCGCGCAGGAATTATGCGACGTTGTGATTGAACAAAAAATTGGTATTGAGGATTGGAGCCTTGCCGATAGCATTAGCGCGCTATCTGGTCTTGCAGGGCGTCAATTGGCGATATCGCATGATGGAATGAATCAATGCTGTTGGTTTAGAGGATCTGATTTGCCTGATTTGCTCGACCAGACGGCTTATGTTATGACACAAGAGGCTGTGCGCTTAGGTCTACCTGCCAGTACAGACTGGCGATTTGGTCTGCCCGCCAATGATGTACCAGTGAACGCGCCAACTCATTTGGTTAATAAAATTGAGCGTATTTGTGAGGGTTTTTATAATGCCATTCACATGGATGACCCACATGACCGCGCCGTTTGTGCCGCAAAGGCAGCAGGGCGTTTATTAGCAGTTGCCTGTGGCGGCGAAAAGCCAGAGTTGGAGCCAGCTATCGCAAAACCACTCTCCATGGCTGCTCTCACTGAAAGCTACAAGGGTGCCTGCGTCGAATACGCTGCCGTGAGTTATTAATCTTTATTTTCACTTAATTAATGCCCATCTATGCTTGACCCGTAAATACGGGCGCGTTAAGACTCATTCGTAATATGAGTGTTGTTTTGATAACAAAAGCGAAAGCAGAGAAAACCATGACGTTTACGCCAAAATCTAGCTATTCTTACGAAGAGATCATTGAGTGTGGAAAGGGTAACCTTTTTGGTCCTGGTAATGCGCAATTACCGTTACCGAATATGTTGATGATTGATCGAATTCCTGAAATTACGATGTATGGCGGTGAGCATGGTAAGGGCTATGTTCGCGCAGAGTTTGATATCAAGCCTGACCTTTGGTTCTTTGATTGTCACTTTAAGGGTGATCCGGTGATGCCGGGGTGTTTAGGGCTTGATGCGCTATGGCAGCTTACGGGGTTTTGGATGGGTTGGACGGGGGCGCAAGGCTCTGGTCGCGCTATTGGTGTGGGTGAGGTGAAGCTGACAGAACAAATTTTGCCAACAGCGAAAAAGGTAGTTTATACCGTAGATATTAAGCGCTTTATCAACCGTAAGCTCATTCTTGGTGTTGCTGATGGCCGTATCGAGGTAGATGGCAAATTAGCCACTGAAGTCACCGATATGAAGGTTGGATTGTTTGATAATTCAGGAAGCTAAACTATTTGCTTTCTAAACATTTTAGTGACAGCTAGAAACTCTGATTTTATAGTCTCTTTATCCGCATGTTTATATAAGACCCATAGGGATGTGCAGAGTATTATTCCAGCACAAATTAACATGCTATATACCCCAAATATCAAAGAATGAATAATCCACAACACTTGAGAGATGATTGTTGTCATACGAAACATGACAACAATCATCTCTAAAGTGAGCCGATAGACCGATTGCAACGGCAGCTAAGAGGATAAGAATATCAGCATAGTGGCTTATTTCGATTGCGATCAGACAAACAATTATAAGTGTTAAAATAAATGCTGAGTATTTGTTATGTTTATCACTCAAAAAGAGAGATGCGGCGCCACGTATAGTGCTTAATCCTATAGAAACAGCCGCCATGTAAAGCGCCATGTCTAAATAGACGAATAAAAATAAAAAGTTTGAAAAAGTATAGACAGCAATCATTTTGCGCGGGCTTTTATAAAGCCCGCCAATCAAAAAAAGAAAAATAGCAGCAATCTCAAAACCGCTCATTTTTGTCCCAATAACGTATTTAATTTCAATAGATATTGTAGAGAAAAATAGTTACCGTTTTATGTAATTTGAATTGGATTTTATCTATTTCCTGTTTGCTCCAATTGTATGAATCCGTTACAACAACACCATGACAAATACAAAAAGACGCGTCGTTATTACGGGCATGGGGATTGTTTCCTGTATTGGCAATAATACCCAAGAGGTTCTGGCTTCATTGAAGGCAGGAAAATCAGGAGTTTCAGCAGCGCCAGAATATGCAGAGCTTGGTTTTCGCTCGCAGGTTTACGGTAAGCCAAATATTGATACAGCAGAGCATGTCGATAAACGCATGCTTCGTTTCATGGGTGATGGCGCTGCATATACGCATATTGCGATGGATCAGGCGGTCGCAGATTCTGGCCTTGGCGAGGACATCGTCTCGCATGAGCGCACAGGAATTGTCATCGGATCAGGCGGCCCATCAACAAAAACTGTTGTGGCGGCGGCGGATATTACCCGTGAAAAAGGGCCAAAACGTGTAGGGCCGTTTGCAGTTCCAAAATGCATGAGCTCGACTTGTTCGGCCACAATTGCAACCAATTTCAAAATTAAAGGCGTGAATTATTCTATCTCGTCTGCTTGTTCAACATCAGCGCATTGTATTGGGAATGCGGCGGAGCTTATTCAATGGGGTAAGCAAGATGTTATGTTTGCTGGCGGCGGTGAGGAGCTTGATTGGGCTTTGTCTGTATTGTTTGATGCGATGGGCGCGATGAGCTCGAAATACAATGACACGCCTGAAAAAGCCTCGCGGGCATATGATGCAAACCGTGATGGCTTTGTGATTGCAGGCGGCGGCGGTATTGTTGTTTTGGAAGAATACGAACATGCCAAGGCGCGTGGGGCGAAGATTTACGGCGAGGTGACAGGATATGGTGCAACATCAGATGGTGCGGACATGGTTGCGCCAAGCGGTGAGGGCGGCATGCGCTCTATGAAAATGGCAATGGAAACAGCGCCCAGTGAGATCACTTATATCAACACGCACGGCACAAGCACGCCAGCGGGGGACATCACGGAACTTGATGCGATACGCGCCGTGTTTGATCCATTGGATCAGGCTATGCCGCATATCAGCTCTACCAAGTCGATGACGGGTCATTCTTTGGGGGCGACTGGGGTGCAGGAGGCGATTTATTCGCTTCTCATGCTCAATAATGATTTTGTGTGTCCGTCAATTAACATTGAAACACTTGATGAAGGCGCAGAAGGTATGCCGATTGCGCGCGCGTGTATCGAGGGGGTCAAGCATAAATCCGTGATGTCCAATTCATTTGGCTTTGGCGGCACAAACTGTACCCTTGTGATGAGTAAGATTGAGGATTAAATTATGGCTGTTCCAAAATCTGACCTCATGAAGGGTAAGCGCGGCCTTGTGATGGGTGTTGCGAATGAAAAATCTATTGCGTGGGGCATGGCAAAAACCCTCCACGAGCATGGCGCGGAGCTTGCGTTTACCTATCAAGGTGATGCATTTGGTAAGCGTGTAAAACCTCTAGCGGAAAGCATCGGATCAAAATTTGTTATGGATTGTGATGTCGCCGATGAGGGTGATTTGGACAATCTATTTGCAGCGATCAAGCAAGAATGGGGTGATATCGATTTTGTGATACATGCCATTGCCTTTTCGGATAAAGAGGAGCTTAAGGGGCGCTATGTTGATACCTCTCTCGATAATTTTTTAAAATCAATGCATATTTCCTGTTACTCATTTACTTCCATCATGCGCCGCGCGGCACCGATGATGAAGGTAGGGGGGTCTGCTTTGACTTTATCCTATTACGGCGCAGTCAAGGCAATGCCGAATTATAATGTCATGGGTGTGGCGAAAGCGGCGCTTGAGGCTTCTGTGCGATATCTTGCGGCAGATCTTGGTCCCGATGGTATTCGTGTGAATGCAATTTCTGCAGGACCGATGCGTACCCTTGCCGGCGCAGTGATTGGCAATGCCAGAACAACGTTTAAATACAACCAATTAACGTCGCCTCTTCAACGATCAGTTGAACTGGAAGAACTGGGTGGCTCAGGGCTGTATTTACTGTCTGATTTATCGGGTGCGGTCACAGGCGAAGTGCATTATGTCGATTGTGGCTTTAATGCTGTTGGCATGCCACAACCTGATAAGCTTAGAGAATTTGGCGAGAAGTAGCATTTACATATCACTCAAATTTGTTTAATTTCCTTTTATGTCATCACATGTTGCAATTATTGGCGCGGGACCTGCGGGATTGGTGTCTGCTAAGGAGTGTCTGGAACAAGGTCTGGATGTGACGGTTTTTGAAAAATCGGAGCGGATTGGCGGACTTTGGAATGCAGGTGCGGGTGTATGGCCTGACATGCGAACGAACCTCTCAAAAGACACTTGCGCGTTCCCTGATTTTCCATGGCCTGATGAGGCGGATTTATTCCCTACCCAAGCGGCCATGGTGAATTACCTTAAAGCCTATACTGCGCATTTTAAATTACAAGAACGGGCGCAGTTTCATTTTAAAACGCAGGCGCATGTGGAACGCGATGGCGATAAATGGTCTGTTCTGACACCTGATGGCCATCATCGTTTTGACCATGTCATCGTTGGGACGGGGTTTTTTAATAAGCCTTATATTCCCGATGTAAGTGGTCTTGATGACTTTAAAGGCACACTCAATCATAGTGCGCACATAAATGCGTTCAAGACTTATGCTGGGCGCCGTGTTGTTGTTGTGGGTAATGCCTTTAGCGGTTGTGACATTGCCGTGGGCTTGGTGGCGGCTGGCGCCGATGTCACACATATTTTCCGCCGCCCTGTTTGGGTTTTACCGCGTGAATTCGCTATGCCAGAGGGGGATGAGCCGATCGATTCAGTATTCTACCGAAAATCTGAGGCGCCCCAAGACATGAGCCTCACTGAGCGATATTCCAGAACCAATGAAGCCATGGGCGAATTATGCGGCCTCCAGAATGCCATGCGGGATGATCTTTATATTGAAACACAAAACAACACTAACCCCCCGCTTGTAACCGTTAGTGATGGCTATGTTTATGCTGTGCGTGAGGGCATGATCCAATTAAAGCGGATGCAATATATTGAGATTGAACCAAATGGCCTGCGCGGTATTGATGGACAAGTGGATGATATCATTTTTGCCACGGGATTTGAGACGGATTTATCGTTTTTGAGTAGCGATATTCAACGCGCCCTTCAGTATCAGCCCACAGACCGTTTTTTACCCGCTCTTTTGCATGAGGGGATGTGGGCTCTAGATCAGGATAATTTAGCATTGATTGGTATGTATCGTGGACCTTTTTTCCTCACCATGGCGTTGCAAGCAAAATGGGCAGCGGCGAGTTTCGCAAGTCCTGAGTTTAGACCCACCGCACGGGAGATTGCGCAAGGTATAGAGCAGATGAGAGCATTAAGAGATTTACCCCATAGCCAAAGACCGCAATTTCCGATTGGAGAGTATGTGAGTTATGTAGAACGATTGGCAGCACAGTCAGGCGTTGCGATAGATTACGAAATGGATCAACGTGTGTTACCGTCTGATTATGCCATAGGAGCGCACAAGCCACGATGAGCCAACAATTTGTTACTGATATTTTTAATTCCCTTATTGGGGAATGGACACTGCACCGCACTATTACGCCGGGGGGCGTTTTTGTGGGACAGGGTGTTTTTGAGCCCTCTGCTCAGGATATAATTTTATATCATGAAAATGGCCTTCTTACGCTTGATAATGGGACGGTTTTAGAGCCAACCAAAAAATATCGATGGCGATTAGAACAGGGCATGATCTGCGTTCATTTTGATGATGGGGTTACAAAAGGGGAGCTTTTTCAAACGCTCGATTTTACGAACGCGCATGTCGCGCAGGCCTTTCATTTTTGCGCGCCCGATGATTATGTTTCAGAATATCACTTTGTAAATCGTGATTATTTTGAAATAACGCATAGGGTAAGCGGCCCCAAAAAATCTTATACGACCCAGAGTATTTACAGCCGCTCCTCGCCATAATTTTATTGACATATTGCTATGTTTCACGGTAAAAACTCCAAAAATAATAAATAAATAGAGTGTGTGAAAATGACCCAATCAACAGCCTTAAGGCTAGTTCATGATGCCGCTGTGGCGGACTATAAATCAGCAGATCAAATTGCCTTTGAAGAAGCGGTGACCCGTCCCGATGCACATACATGGTTAGGGACACAAAATTTGGGTTTTTTTAATGTTCAAAGCTTGCACGAACACCTTATTATAGGGAATGCACAGTCGCAGCCTTTTTTAACACGTGATCCTTTAACAAAAACAAGGCTTGAAAACTTTAAACCTGATGTTGCAGATGTTTCAGAAGCATTAAGCAATCCATCGTTTTATTACGCGCTTTTAAAGGTTGCTAAAACTGGTGCTTTATTGCCGACTGAATATCACCAAGCTATTATGGGCAATGGTTCTTACGCTCAGATTTTTAGACATGAGCTACATTGTATCAGGTACGAGCGTTAATAACCCCTAGTCGCTTTATTGTTAAGGGTAATGCGAACGTTATCTTAAAAAATTATGACAGATTGTTCTGTTTGTAAGATTCCCTTACGGGCAGACAAAATATATATAAACAAGTTCATTAAACGGTAAATGTTGTTCCTGGCAGGAGCGGGCCTTGTCTTTGTCTTGAGAAGCGGTCTGTTAAAACATACATGCCAGCCTTTTTGGCAGCAGCCATTAAATTAGGTAAATTTTGCGGCGCAATCACTACATGTTGAATCATGCCATTGCCTAAGCAAATCGGTTCGGGCACTTTTGGAAAGGGCATTGATTGGGCGCGTTTCATTACCTCACTGAAATGATCGTAAGCATCTAAAATCACCGCCCAGTAAAACAACAGCCATTACGTAAATAAACAGTAATAATATATTAAGTCAATAATTTATTGTTCTAAAAATTTTTTGACGTATGCCATGCTTTCAGGGGCTTGGAAGGGTGGGTTTATGATGGCGATGCCTGTACCTTTCATGCCGCGTTCAACGTCACCAAAATGCCATTCATCTATCACAAAATCTTCATTGGCCAGGTTGAGTGCATTTAAGGGCTCTAAAAGATCATGGTGGTAAGCTTTATCCAAGATCGGATACCAGACCATATAGATGCCTTGTGGCCATTTTTCATGCGCTTGGATGATCGCGTTTGCTGTAATGGCATAGTCAGCTTTGATTTCGTAGCTGGGGTCTATAAGCACGCCGCCGCGTTTAAGGGTTTTATGTGGAATTAATGATTTTAGCGCGGCAAAACCATCTTCAAAGCGTGCTTCGGCGCACAGATAATTGCCAATACTTCGCTCAAGAAAAGGATATTCCCCTTTATGAAGATCATGGGCATAGAGCTTATCTTTTGGGCGTAGCATTTTGGCCGTAATAAAGGCAGAGCCGGGATAGGTGTTTATGCTCTCGCCTGTGTTAAGGGCATTAATGAGGTCACGGTATTTTATGATGGAGGGGGGTAAGTCATCGCCCTCGTTCATGCTTTCCCAAAACTGGGCAATGCCGCTTTCGTATTCTTTAATTTTTTGTGCTTCATCGGAGCTAAGGTCATAAAGTCCGCGCCCTGCGTGAGTATCAATCCACAAGAAGTTTTTATCTTTTTTGAGCAGATACTCTAAAACCGTTATGAGCCAGAGATGCTTTTGCACATCGGCTCGGTTTCCTGCGTGATAGATATGTTGATAGCTTAGCATTTCTTAATGCACGGTCAGTAAATTGGCGAGGATCACGTCAGGCTCATCGGAAAAGACGCAATCAACGCCCCAGCTCTGAAGGAGGCGGGCGTCCATGGGGTCATTGACTGTATAAACCAAGACCTTGAGCTCGGCATCGATGATCTCTTCTATAGTTTCCCGATCGGCGAGGCTATGGGCGATATTTAGTGTTTTGACATCCAGATAATCAGCAATATCTTTCCAATTAGGATTAATGACTGCGGCGTTAATGTCTTCATCATTTTCAGGGGCAAGTAAAAGGCCGCGTGACCAATCGGCGGCGACATCTTTTGCGGCCTCTAAGGATACGTGCTGAAAGGAGGATATAAGCAAACCATCGTGATTGTCCCAGTAATGGGAGAGCATATCAAGGGCGGCCTCTGCGGTTTCTTTTTCGCGTCCTGGGCAAGGTTTGATCTCTAAATTTAGACCCATATCGCGTTCAATCAACACATCGACCACTTCTTCGAGGGTCGGGATTTTAATACCAGCAAAGCTATCGCCATACCAACTACCGCATTCAAGCTGACGGATATAATCATAGGGTGTCTCTGCTACAAGGCCAGAGCCATTAGTTGTGCGGTCCAGTGTTTCATCGTGAAAGATAATCGGGATATCGTCTTTAGTGAGTTTCACGTCTAGCTCAACCCATTTGATGCCCATATCGGCGGCGGTGTGAATGCCTTCTATCGTGTTTTCTGGCGCGTAGGCAGCCGCGCCGCGATGACCGATAACTTTGGGGAGTTTAAGCATTTTTTATTGAAACCTTTATTTATCTTTTTGAGTCATAGCTTTATAAGCTTTTTAGTAGAATTTTAAAGCTGAATCATATAGAAATATATTCCATAATAAAATGAAGGGCGGAAATAACCTCATGGCGCATAATATTTTAAAATTAATGACGGAAAGACCCGTTACCAAAACGCTATATGCGACAGAAATGCCCGATTTACCAAAGCCTTTACTGGATATGCACGCGATAACCGGCGCTAAAGTCGGTTGGAAAGATACGGGCGGTGAAAAAGGGCGCGGCGTTTATGCACGCACATCGTTTAAAAAAGACGATATATTAGAGATTGCCCCCGTCATTGTTGTCGCCGCGAGCGCCGTGCCAGAGGATGGCGGAGCGCCTGATGGGTATTTGCTCGATTGGAGTCCTGAGGAAGAGGGCGAAGAACATTGCATGCCCCTTGGCTATATCATGCTTTATAATCACTCTAAAAATCCCACAGTATGGCTCGAGAGCGATTATGAGGAAATGACCATGACTGTTCGCGCTCTTCGCGATATCAAGGTCGGCGAAGAACTCACGTGGGATTATTCCTGCGAAATCTGGTTTGATGAGGATTAAAGGCTATTTGTTAGCTTTTTGGTAAGCGTATAACCGATTAATGCTGATGTCCCTGTGAGTATAGTTCCCCATGTAATATCGACAACGGCAACAATTGCAGGCCAGTCTTTCAGGGTGGCGAGATTTGTCATGTCGTATGTGCCGTAACAGAAAAACCCAAAAAGCGCGCCTTTGATGAACGCAGTTTTTATGCATGATTTATCCAAGGCGGGCTTGACGGCAAAAAATACTATCCCCACAGCGTAGAGTAAATAAAACCCTGCCGCGACAGGGAAATTCACCGTATCTGCCATCAAATGACCAATATTGGCCTTAAAGAAATCGGTTATAATAAATCCAAGCCAAACGGCGTCTATGACAAGGAAGGGGATGGCGGTGAGTAAGTATGTTTTGATAAATTTCATACCAAGATCATACCCGTGAGCCTTTGTTTGTTCCATTTAATTATAATTAATAAAAAACCCGCGCTAAATGAATAGGCGGGTTTTTCTTTAATTATTTTGTTTAAGAAAACTACGCAGCGTCTTCGTCACGTTCTTTTTTCTCACGCTTTGGAAGCTCGCGCTCTTGACCAGTTTCTTGGTCAACACGCTTCATAGAAAGCTTCACTTTACCGCGATCATCCATGCCGATACATAGAACCTTGATCTGGTCACCTTCATTAACGACGTCTGTCGTTTTTGCGACGCGTTCGTCCGCAAGTTCAGAGATGTGAACAAGGCCGTCTTTTGCACCCATAAAGTTTACGAATGCTCCAAAATCAACGCATTTCACAACTTTACCGTCATAAACTTTGCCTACTTCTGGTTCTTCGGTGATACCTCTGATGATGTTGACAGCGGCGTCGATTGCTTCTTGATTTACGGCTGATACTTTAATTGTACCATCGTCATCAATATCAATTTTAGCGCCTGTTTCTTCGGTGATACCGCGGATTACTTTACCGCCAGTTCCGATCACATCACGGATTTTATCAACAGGGATCTGCATCGAAACAATTTGTGGAGCATGTGACGATGTTTCGCCGCGTGCTTCTGATATTGCTTTTGCCATTTCACCAAGGATATGAATACGTCCTTCTTTTGCTTGAGCGAGGGCAATTTGCATTATTTCTTCGGTGATTGATGTGATCTTGATGTCCATTTGAAGAGATGTAATACCATCTTCTGTACCGGCCACTTTAAAGTCCATATCTCCCAAGTGATCTTCATCACCCAATATATCAGAAAGAACAGCAAACTCTTTACCTTCTTTAATCAGACCCATTGCGATACCTGCCACAGGACGTTTCAAAGGAACACCTGCATCCATCATCGCAAGTGATGATCCACAGACAGACGCCATCGAAGAAGAGCCGTTTGATTCAGTGATTTCGGACACGTTACGAATGGTGTATGGGAAGTCTTCGGCAGAAGGAAGGAGCGGGTTAACCGCGCGCCATGCCAATTTACCGTGACCAATTTCGCGGCGTCCCGGAGGACCGACACGTCCTGCTTCACCCACTGAATAAGGAGGGAAGTTATAGTGAAGCATAAAGCGTTCACGGCTTTCCCCTTCAAGGGCATCAATTATCTGCTCATCTTGACCAGTACCGAGTGTTGTCACAACCAAAGCCTGTGTTTCACCGCGTGTAAACAGGGCAGAACCGTGTGCGCGGGGAAGAATGCCCACTTCGGCAACAATTTGACGGACAGTTTTTGTGTCACGGCCATCAATACGTTTTCCTGTTTTGATGATATTACCGCGAACAACGTCTGCTTCGAGATGTTTGAACTCAGCCGCCACCATTTCTTTGGTGATTCCTGCTTCTTCATCAACGAAGGCTTCAATTGCATCGGCTTTTACAGCATCTTTGGCAGCGTATCGTTCCATTTTATCTGTGTGAGAGTAAGCCTTTGTAACGTCTTTTTCGTATTTTTTCTTAAGCGCGTCATAAAGTTTTGTCACTTTAGGATCTTTTTCAGGAAGATCCCATGGGTCTTTTGCAGCCATTTCAGCAAAATCAATAATGCCATCAATAACTGGTTGGAAGCCATTCCAAGCAAACATAACAGCACCAAGCATTGTTTTCTCATCAAGCTCAGACGCTTCTGATTCAACCATGAGCACGCCTTCTTTTGTACCAGCGGCAACAAGATCAAGATTACTGTTTTTCATTTGATCAAGTGTTGGGTTGAGGACGTATTCACCGTCAATCATACCCACGCGCGCGGCGCCAACAGGGCCCATGAATGGGACACCAGATATTGTTAGCGCGGCAGAAACACCAATCATTGAAACGATGTCTGGATCATTTTCCATGTCGTGTGCAATAACAGTACACATAACAAGAACTTCGTTGAGGAAGCCTTCTGGGAAAAGAGGGCGAATAGGGCGGTCAATAAGACGCGCTGTAAGTGTTTCCTTATCGCTTGGGCGCGCTTCACGTTTGAAGAAGCCACCTGGGATTTTACCTGCCGCGTATGCTTTTTCTTGGTAGTGAACTGTGAGCGGGAAGAAGTCTTGACCGGGCTTGATTGATTTTGCTGCTGTTACGGCACAAAGAACAGATGTTCCGCCGAGAGTAGCAATGACACAGCCGTCAGCCTGACGGGCGATTTTACCTGTTTCAAGAACAAGTGTTTGACCAGCAAAGTCTATTTCTTTGCGATATACATTAAACATATAGTTTTCCTTTTTGTCGTTTAATTTTCATTAAGCGATCAAGGGCACAAATATAGAGTTGTTCGGAGGTCTATTCATCGATGGACGGTAAAAAACTCTTGTTATAAAAGTGCTTAACTGTCAACCGACATTCAGAGAACCAAAAACCGATTTGCGCTCTTTTCACGCGCCTCATTTTCTGCCATATATACAGAGAAATGTCAAAATATACTTATATTCTTATTGTTTTGGTACTAACGGCGCTTGCAGGGGCGGCGTGGTTTAAGCTTGGCCCCGAAAGCCGTCCTGACAGCATACAGCAAGAAGGCGGCCTTACCCTTGTTTATGCAGAGAAAGAGCATATGGCATGTACGCAAGATTCGGATTGCGTTATCGTGAAGTCCGATTGTAACAATTGTAGTGGCGTGCAGATTATTAACAAAGCCTTTGAAGCCGAGTTTTTAGCCAAAAAAGAAAAGATTTGTGCCAAAACCTCACAAACAAAAACAACAAATACATGCATCAATATGATCGCAGGTGCTGCCTGTGGGGATAATGGGCAGTGTATTGGGATTAATAAGACTAATGGTTATTAGAAAATTAGTGATTATCTTAAGCTTGCTCTTCCTAATTGGATGTGATGATTCATTTTCTCAGGACCCAAGTGAAGTAAAAGCTGCATCAGATTCTAATATTTCATGGGTTGAGGCGCCAGTATCTATGAAAAGATGTAATGATGACTCCGATTGTGTCCTTGTTGATAAGGATTGCCATATGTGTTGTGAAACTGATGTTGTGAATAAAGCTTTTATAGAAAAGTTTAAAAAATATAAAGAACAGATCTGTACAACAGCTGATATAGGCTTTTTTTGTGATTGTGTGAATATGGTTAGCGGCGCAATTTGCAATAAGGAAGGTATTTGTCAGCTTGTAATGAAAACATTTTAATTTTACATATAAGGAATAGTATGAATTACCTCGTTTTATTGCGTCATGGGCAATCTGAATGGAATCTGCAAAACCGTTTTACGGGTTTTAAGGATGTGGATTTAACGGCTCTTGGTGAAGAAGAAGCCGAAAAAGCAGGGGAATTACTCGCAAAGGCGAATATCAAATTTGATCAGGTATTCTCATCAACACAAAAGCGCGCGAACCGCACGGCGGATATTGCTCTGAAAAAGGCGGGTCAGCATGAATTGTTTGAGAGCATGATCCGTCATGATGATTTGCGTGAGCGCGATTATGGTGATCTGACAGGATTAGACAAAGATGAAACCCGCGCCAAATATGGAGATGAGCAAGTCCATATCTGGCGCAGATCATACGACACGCCGCCACCAGGAGGTGAATGCCTTCAAGATGTTGTCGAAAAGCGTGTCCGTCCTTATTACGAGGCGCATATTAAGCCTATGATTGATGACGACAAAAATGTACTGATTGCCGCGCATGGTAACTCATTGCGGGCGATGTTGATTATTTTAGGGGCGGAGACGCCAGAAACAATCAATCAGGCTGAAATGGAAACTGGCGTTCCTGTTATTTTTGAGCTAGAAAATGGCGAGATTAAAAAACGCTATATGCTTAAAGACTAAATCAAATGGCATTGCGAGCAAGGCGAAGCATTCTAGATTGCCGCGTCACTCTGTTCCTCGCAATGGCGAAGTATTAAAAAGGATAAATAAAAATGGATATTTCAAAAATTTCAATGGGTAAAGACGCACCGAATGAGGTGAATGTTATTGTTGAAAATACTGCGGGTGCGGTGCCTGTTAAGTATGAAATTGATAAAGAAAGCGGCGCAATCTTTGTTGACCGTTTTATTCATACACCGATGTTTTATCCGGGTAATTATGGATTTATCCCGCATACATTGTCGGATGATGGTGATCCTGTCGATGTTTTAGTTGTAGGTAATATGCCAGTGATTGCGGGCGCAGTTCTTCCTGTTAACCCGATTGGGGTTTTGCGGATGGAAGATGATGGCGGCATGGATGAAAAAATTATCGCCAAGCCTACCACAAAGATGTTTCCGTATCATAAAGACGTTGAAAATTGTTCAGACCTGCCTGAAATTGTGACGCAACAAATTGAGCATTTCTTTACGCATTACAAAGACCTTGAAAAAGGTAAATGGGTAAAGATCCTTGGGTGGGGGGATGCGGCAGAGGCCAAGAAGCTTATCCAAGAGGGTATTGAACGCTCGAAGAAGTAAATATTACATCATGTGGCGATGGGTTTGTCTTGGTTGTAACTCTTGCCTGTAAAGCGTCGATAGGGCGCTGACAACCTCTGTAAAAGCAGCATCTGGATCTGTAATTTTATGCGCTGCCCAAATATGACCTGTTTCATCTGGTGTAAATTTTGTCCGTCCGAATTCAGGGGATTGTGCATCTGTGTTGATAGAGACATGCCCGCGTTTTAATGGATAAAGATCAGGACGAATAATTGAAATTGTTGTGTTGATGTCATGCATCACAGAAGCAGAGCCAAACTTCGGCCCATCCATATCACGCGGGGCATCAATTAGCCCACGTGCAGACTGTTCAATTTTTGGGGCATTCATAAGGGCTTGGATTAAACGTGCTTGTCTTTCAGGCGTAAACGTCAATTGATGCGTACAATCCATAGGAAATAGTGTAATCGGGATGCCGCTATTAAGGACAATATGCGCACTAGCTGGATCTTGTTGAAAGTTAAATTCAGCGTGTTCTGTTATGTTACCAAAACGATCAATCAATTCTTCTGAGGCACGATTCCAATTTGCATTGAGGCGGTAGCCAGAAATAGGGTTTAAACACCCACCCATTATACGAATTTCTTTAAGGCGGCTCATTGTTTGTTTATCGCGCTTGATTGCGGCGGCGATGTTGGTCTGTGGCCCTGTTGCAATGAGGGTGATTGACCCTGCTGGCGCATTTGCAACAGTTTCGAGAATGTGATCAACGGCGTGCTGGTCACTTGGTGTATAATCAGATAAAGGCAACTTTACACCGCCAAGTCCATCAGTTCCATGTGCACCATCACCTTGAGGCGGCGCTTTATGCCCTAAAGGTGCTTTATGGCCACCAAAGACAGGGATTTTATCATCAGCTTTTAACAACCGTAGTAATGCGCCGGCGTTTACTAAATTTTGGTCATGGCTTGCGTTTCCGAAAACCACAGTTGCAGCGAGAATTTCAAATTCTTTTGGACGAGCCAGTAAGATTGAAGTGAGTTGAAAAACATCACCGCCCCAATCGCTGTCTATGATAAAATTCTGTTTCATTTTAAATTACTCAGCTTTTTCCCTTAAAAAATAATCTTTTAGCTCACCCTATTTACGACTATTTTTATTAACATAATTATGTTGCAAGGACAATAAAAAAGCCGCTCATCTTTCAGGCGGCTTTTGAATTCTTATTTGTTTTCGTCTTAGCGACGGATGTCTAAACGCTTGATAAGGTCCTGATAACGACCTTCGTCTTTACCTTTAAGATAGTCTAATAATTTACGGCGTTTTGCAACCATAGCCAAAAGACCACGACGTGAGTGGAAGTCTTTTGTGTTGGCTTGCATGTGTTCTGACAAGGCGTTAATGCGGTGTGTCAGAATCGCAACCTGTACTTCTGGTGAACCAGTATCGCCTTTTTCAGTTGCGTATTGGGCAATAACTTCTGCCTTTTTTTCTGCTGTAATCGACATCGATTTCTCCTTTATATTGATCAAATATTAAAAACACGAAGAGAGCGAATATTGCCGCCAATGACTTCAACCATCGCGATGGGTTTGTCATTGAACATGGCCAAAGCAATATCACCTTCATCTTCTTGCCACAAAATCTGTGCCTTATTGAGGCGTTCGATATCGGGGCGGGCGATGAAGGTAAGGCCTTGGCCGTTCTTCAATCTTGTGGCTTCACTTTCCTTCAAGGCCAAAACCGGGATGTCGTCCAGGACGGTCTGAAGGGGGAGCACCACATCTTCGTAAGACACCTCAGTATGAGTAACGTCTTGGTGCGTGTTATCGCGTAATTTATCAAAGAAGTCCAGTGAAATAGCGTTTTCAAGGGTGAACGCGCCAACTTTTGTACGTTTGAGCGCGGAAATAAAGCCAAAACAGCCTAAATCCTGTCCCATATCACGGGCGAGTGAGCGGATATAGGTTCCTTTGCCACAATGGCATTCAAAGGTGGTGATGTCGCCTTTATGATCTAATACGTTAAGGGCTTCGATATAAACCTCGCGGGATTGAATATCAGCAACGTCACCATCGCGGGCGATATCATAGGCGCGTTCACCATCAACCTTAATCGCAGAAAATTGCGGCGGTAGCTGATCGATATCACCAATATACTTGCCTAAAATGGTGTTGATCTCATCCAGAGTAGGTCGTTTATCTGATGATTGAATGATCTGCCCCTCGGCGTCATCGGTCGTGCGTTGCTCGCCCCATGTAACATCAAAAATATAAGTTTTCATAGCATCTTGGACAAAATTCACTGTCTTGGTTGCCTCGCCAAGGGCGATAGGTAAAATGCCAGAAGCAAGCGGGTCTAGTGTCCCGCCATGACCAGCCTTTTGAGCGCCCAGCGCCCAACGGATTTTTCCAACCATTTGCGTAGAGGTCACGCCAACAGGTTTATGAAGATTGATCCAGCCATCAATTTTTACGCCTTTTTTACGTCGTCCCATATGGCGTTACTCCTGATCGGAATAGGTGATTTTACCAAGAATATTCTCAAGTTTTTGAACATTGTCAAAGCTGGTATCCATTTTGAACCGAATGCGCGGCGTGAATTTCATCGTGGATTGCTTATTAATCTCTTTTTGAAAAATGGCGGCGGAATCATTGAGCGCGGGTAAAATAATCTCGATATCTTTTCCGCCAAGGGGGATGATATAAGCCGTTGCTTGTTTAAGATCAGGGGAAGGGCGAACCTCTGTAACAGTGACAAAACTTGCACCCTCTATCAACGCAGGGTCACGAAAATGTCCGCGTTGCATAACCTCGGCAATGATTTGACGCAATTGTTCTCCAACGCGCAATTGACGTTGTGAGGGGCCAGATGGTTTTGTACTATTTTTTTTCATTATCTTTACAATTCTTCTTAAACATCAACTCAGTATTACTTCCAACTCTAAGGCTACCGTCCCATTTGGCATCACATAAAACATAACTATGTTTATCTGCTATGTAGTTTGGATATGTCCTTACCAATAAAAAGTAACATGAATACCCAATTAAAAAGGGCATTAGTAAACCTATGATCCAAAATTTACTAGTATTCTCTTTTTTTAGTGTTTTTTGAATATACCCTGCCAATCCGAACGTAATAGCAAAACAACTTATCATAACAGCATGAATAAGAAGCGCAAAGTCACGTGTATTCCATATAACAATTGCATCTTCGTTAGAAACGCCTTGATGAAAATTAAGAAAACCTGAGATGCCCAAGAATGCACATAGAAAAATAAGCCCAAAAATAAATATCAAAAAAGAAACAATAGCTCTTCTTCGTTTTTTTTCTCCATTATGCATTTATTTTAACGTGCGGGCGTGCTCAACAACTTCGTAACATTCGATGATATCACCTGCTTTAATGTCTTCATAGTTTTCAAAAGCCATACCGCATTCAGTGGCTTCTTTGACTTCTTTGACTTCATCTTTAAAGCGTTTGAGCGTTTTAAGTGTCCCTTCATGGATAACAATATCATCACGAAGAAGGCGAACTTTCGCGCCGCGTTTGACCATGCCTGTTTCAACAAGACAGCCAGCGATCTTACCGTATTTGGAAATATCAAAGACCTCTTTAATTAGAGCCTGTCCAAGATATTCTTCACGTTGTTCGGGTGAGAGCATACCACTCAAGATTGCCGTGGCATCATCAATTACATCATAAATAATATTGTAGTAATTAATAGGCTGACCATTTCTTTGAGCAAGATCACGTGCCTGTGAGTTTGCACGAACATTAAAGCCGATAATCATCGCATTTGACGCACTGGCGAGTGTCACATCAGATTCCGTAATACCACCAACGCCAGAGTGAAGGACACGTACAGCGACTTCATCATTTTCTTCGGTAATTTTATGTAAGGCACCTATGAGCGCTTCAACAGAGCCATGAACATCACCTTTAACAACAACTGCAAGCGTTTTCTTCTCCCCTTGTTTTTGTGCGGCAAGCATGGAATCGAATGAGCGGTTTGACGTAATGGCCGTTGCCTGAATTTCACGTTGTTTATTGGTACGATATTGCGCCACTTCTTTTGCTTTTTGTTCGTTTGTGACGTTTAACATCGCACCCGCTTCGGGTGTGCCGTTCAGGCCAAGGACTTCAACAGGAAGGCCCGGGACGGCTTCTTGAATCTGCTCCCCTTTATCATTGATAAGGGCACGTACTTTACCGTATTCAGATCCGACAACGAAGGTATCACCCGCACGAAGTGTTCCATGTTGAACAAGAACAGTGGCAACAGAACCGCGGCCTGCCTCCATTTTTGATTCAATAACGGCCGCTTGGGCTGGTCGTTTTGGATTAGCTTTAAGCTCTAATATATCAGCCTGAAGAATGATGGCTTCTACCAGCTTATCAAGATTTAATTTTGCTTTTGCAGAAACTTCAACAATTTGAACTTCACCGCCAAGGTCTTCGCCAATCACTTCATATTGAAGAAGGTCTTGTTTAACTTTTTGTGGATTTGCATCAGGTAAATCAATTTTGTTAATAGCCACAATAATTGGCACATCGGCCGCTTTGGCGTGATTAATGGCTTCAACTGTTTGCGGCATGATGCTGTCTGTTGCAGAAACAACAATAATTACAATGTCTGTGACATTCGCCCCGCGTGCACGCATTTCTGTAAAGGCGGCGTGACCGGGTGTATCGAGGAAAGTCACTTTTTCACCTGTTGGCACTTTAATTTGATACGCACCGATATGTTGGGTAATACCACCTGCTTCACCGGCAACGACATCTGTCTTACGTAAAGCATCAAGGAGGGAGGTTTTACCATGGTCAACGTGACCCATAATTGTCACAACTGGCGGACGTGAAACGAGATCCGCAGGATCATCAATAATTTCAGTGACACTTGTTTCAACATCAGCATCGGTAACGCGTTTAACGCTGTGGCCAAATTCATCGACAACTAGCTCAGCTGTATCAGCATCAATGCTTTGGTTAATGGTCGCCATGACACCCATTTTCATGAGTGCTTTTATGACATCGCCGCTTGGCTCTGCCATACGATTAGCAAGCTCTTGTACGGTGATGGCCTCAGGTACAACAACTTCACGGTAGATTTTTTGTGCTTCTGATTTTGGCGCTTGCATTGCAAGGCGCTTTTTCTGCTGGGCGCGGCGCTGCGCGGCAATCGACATAGAACGATCACGTTCATACTCTTGGTTAAGAACTTGTGACACGGTGATTTTACCACCGCCGCGACGGTTTCCGTTTTTGGGAACACGGGCATTGCGTTTTAATTTATCACGAACAGATTCGCCATCATCACGAGCCGGGGCGTTGGGAGAGGTGAATATACGCTCACGTGCTTGCGCGTCAACTTCGGCGGCTTTGGCGCGCTCTTCTTCGTTGATGGCTTGTAATTCAGCGAGCTCACGCTTACGAGCTTCGGCAGCCGTTTCCCTTTTGGGAGCAGTAACCTCAGATTTTTTCTCAATCTTTGGTTCTTTTGCAGCTTCTTCAGCTTTTTTCTTATCTTCTTCAATCGCTTTACGCAGCGCTTCGGCGCGGGCATCGCGTTCTTCTGTTGTTAAGCTACGAAGCTCATCAACGGGTTGTTTATGCTCTGTCCGCGTTGTTGGTGTTTCTAAAGGAGCGCTTCGTGAGGCGCGCGAACGGCGCACTTCAACCACAGCGGCGCCGCCAAGGGCTTGCTTGGCTTTTGCTGCGCCAGATCCACCAAGACTAAGAGTGCCTTTGCCTTTTAAGGTCAGGGGCTTTCTCTCTTCTGTCTTTTTGTCGTCTGTATTCGCGTCTTTAGAATCTTTACTTGTTTCGCTCACTCTTTTTTCCTTTTTAAGTCTTCCGTTTGATCTTGATTATTCAAGATCTGATCGGCTTACCCAAAGAAGGGGAGAGCCGATCTGTTTAATTGCCCTTAAGCATTTTGTGCGGCTTCAGATCCTGCTGGTTTTGCCGCAGTTTCTTCTCCTGTATTATCATTTTGTGCCGCGGCCACTTGTGCAGCTTCTTCTGCAAACCAATGTTCACGTGCACGCATAATGAGCGCTTCAGCTTCAGCAGAGGTCATTGATCCTTCGCCCAAGATTTCAAGAAGCTCATCTGTCGCAAGGTCAGCCAAATCATCACGTGACTTAACATCGTTTTCACCAAGCTTAAGAATAACATCAGCTTCTAAACCTTCGAAGTTAATGAGGTCTGCGTTGATACCTAATTCAACGCTTTTCTCTTGAAGAATATTTTGCTGTTCTTCTATCCATGCAATCGCACGGTTCACAAGCTCTGCAGCGATGTCGTCATCAAACGCATCAATTTGCGTTAGTTCATCAATCGGTGTTTCAGCAAGTTCACGCACAGAGGCAAAGCCTTCGGCTATAAGCAAGTGTGCAATGACTTCATCAATATCAAGGGCGTTGATGAACAAGACAGAACGTGTTTCGAATTCCTCTGCGCGTTTTTTGGATTCTTCTGCCTCGGTCATGATGTCGATATCCCACCCAACAAGCATTGAAGCAAGGCGAACGTTTTGACCACGGCGACCAATAGCGAGTGAGAGTTGCTCTTCAGGAACAACAACATCAATGCGCTTGTCTTCTTCGTTCAAAACGACCTTCGTCACTTCGGCAGGCGAAAGGGCTGAGATGATGAAACTTCCAAGGTCTTCGGTCCATGGGATAATATCCACTTTTTCGCCCTGAAGTTCATTTACAACAGCCTGAACGCGTGATCCACGCATCCCCACACAAGCGCCAACAGGATCAATTGAGCTATCACGGGATTGAACAGAGATTTTGGCACGGCTACCTGGGTCACGGGCAACAGCTTTAATTTCAATCATACCTTCATAGATTTCTGGCACTTCTTGAGTGAAAAGTTTAGCCATGAATTCTGGGTGTGTTCGGCTTACGAAAATTTGTGGGCCGCGCATTTCTTCGCGTACTTCATAAATATAGGCACGCACGCGGTCACCTACTTTAAAAGGCTCGCGGTTGATTGTTTCTTCACGGCGCATATAGCCTTCGGCGCGTCCTGCAATATCGACTGTCACGTTACCGTATTCAACACGCTTGACAATACCATTAATGATTTCGCCTGTACGGTCTTTGAATTCCATATATTGGCGGGCACGTTCTGCTTCGCGCACTTTTTGAACAATAACCTGTTTCGCTGTTTGTGCGGCGATGCGGCCAAAATCAAGAGGGGGAAGATCGTCAATAAGGAATTCACCAGCAACAGCATCTTTTTTTTCACGCTGCGCTTGGGCGACAGTGATCTGACATGTCTCGTCTTCGATATCATCTTCGGTCGCTACAATTTCGCGGTACCGTTTAAGAGCAATCGATCCATTTTTGCGATCAATTTTTGCGCGAATATCGTGATCATGTCCGTATTTAGAGCGGCCAGCTTTTTGGATTGCTTCTTCCATAGCGCCGATGACGATTTCTTGATCAATATTCTTCTCGCGGGCAACAGCGTCAGCAACTTGTAACATTTCCATGGTTTATTCCTTTTAATTGTCGTTTTTTGTATCAGTAGTATTGGTGTTGTCTTGGGGTGTTTCAGTATCCGTTTTGTTATCATTTGCACCCATAAGCGCCTTGCTGATTTTTATCAGCTCATCTGTCATGACAAGCTTGGCCTTTGATATATCAGAAAAGCGTAAATTTACAAGGCCAGTATCAGTTTTTAAGGCGATTTCGCCATCGTTTAAACCTTCTATTGTCCCTCTAAATCTTTTTTGCCCATCAAGGGGCATATCAAGCTCAATTTTTGCAACGCATCCTATGTAGCGCTCATAATCTTGCTCGCGCACGAGCATGCGGTCAATCCCAGGCGAGCTGACTTCTAGCCGGTATCTGCCTTCAATCGGGTCTTCGACCTCAAGAAGGGGTGAAATTTCACGGCTAATATCACTGCAGTTTTTAAGGCTCAAATTCCCAGTATTGGGGTCTTGGGCATATATCTGCAAAGCACCGCCCGCAAATTCGATCCAAATAAGGTCAAAACCTAACTCTTCGATGACAGGGCGTATGATACCGTCGATCTTCTTTTCTAAACTACTTAATCTCATCTATTCAATTCTTTATGGTACGTCCTGATTTTTGAGAACAAAAAAGGCGGGTCTTTTTCAAGCCCACCCCTCGTATATCAGGAATTAAGAAATATATAACGATTTCATTCTTAATATGCAAGTTTTTCTTATGCACGTTTAAAATGTAAATAATGCATGCGATCTGCCCCTTTTGCTCCCTTGGTTTCATATCGGGTCTGTATCCAGTTTTCTGGGGCGTTTTTCCAATCATCAGTGCATTGCGCCGTCCAGATAAAATCAGGGTGATTGGTGGCCTCAGTGACCATCCATTGAATAAGATCTCGAACATCTGTTGTCATGATAAGGCTGCCGCCAGATTTCAGGATTTTTGAAAAAAGGGAGAGATTATCTTGGTTTATAATGCGGCGTTTATGATGGCGCGTCTTATGCCATGGGTCAGGGTTGAGCACCATAATTGAATCGATAGAGTGGGGCTTAAGGGATTTTACGAGCGGAATCGCATCATCCATATGAACGCGCACGTTATTGTTAAACTCATCGCCCTGATCGTCTATAGATTTTAAAAAGGCGGACATGCCATTGGAAAAAGGCTCCGCGCCGATAAAGCCTGTAGATGGATCTTTGATACAATGTTGCGATAAGCGCTCTCCGTTACCAAAACCAATTTCAAAGATAATTTTTTCAGGTGTGAACGTGAATAAATCATGAGGATCTAGATTGCCTGATTTGGTTATTTGCTCAACAGGAACACATAAAGCGGGATAGTGTTTATCAAAAAAAGCTTTTCGAACCGTGTTAAGCTGTCGCCCGACACGCCGCCCGTAAAAGCGCCATTCTTGGTGATAGTCTGTTTTAGCCAATTTCTTTTTGGAGGGCGTCAACAAGGTCGGTTTTTTCCCATGAGAAACCACCATCTGCTTCAGGCGCGCGTCCAAAGTGACCATAAGCGGCTGTTCTTGCATAAATTGGCTTGTTCAGTTCAAGATGCTCACGGATACCTTTGGGGCTTAAATCCATGACTTTCTTAACGGCTGCGACCAAAACAGGTTCTGGCACTTTTGCAGTATCATGGCCGTTTACATAAATTGAAATAGGCTTGGCAACGCCGATAGCGTATGAAACCTGAATTGTACAACGATCCGCATAACCAGCCGCCACAATGTTTTTGGCAACATAACGGGCCGCGTAAGCAGCAGAGCGATCAACTTTTGTTGGATCTTTACCAGAAAATGCGCCGCCGCCATGAGGCGCAGAGCCGCCATAAGTATCAACGATAATCTTACGGCCGGTCAAACCTGCATCCCCAACGGGACCACCAATAACAAAGCGACCCGTTGGGTTCACGTAAAATTCGTCTTCTGTCGGCATCCATCCTTCAGGAAGCGTTTGTTCAATGTAAGGACGCACAATTTCACGTACATCATCTTGAGAGAGGCCTTCAGCGTGCTGCGTAGAGAGAACAACAGATGACGCGCGCACAGGCATGCCATCTCTATACTCTAAGGAAACTTGTGATTTTGCATCAGGCTCTATTTTACCTTTAAGAGGCCCTGTTTTTCTTGCTTGCGCAAGGGCGCGAAGAATATCGTGAGAATATTGAATTGCCGCCGGCATCAAGCTCTCTGTTTCGCGGCAGGCATAGCCGAACATAATCCCCTGATCCCCAGCGCCTTCAGCGTCAACCCCTTGCGCAATATCCGCAGATTGCGAATGGGCGCGAATGTCAAATTTTGCTGTTTTCCAGCTAAATCCTTTTTGGTCATAGCCAATGTTTTTGATTGTTTCGCGCGCCAATTCTTCCATTATGTCATGTGTGATTGAATCTGGGCCGCGTGTTTCGCCGAAAATACCAACATAATCTGTTGTGACTGCTGTCTCAATGGCTACGCGTGAATAAGGATCTGCGGCAAGGAAAGCATCAACAATTGCATCTGAAATCTGATCACAGATTTTATCTGGATGGCCTTCGGACACCGACTCACTTGTAAAAGTGAAATTATCAAGATCAGCTTGTGCCATAGGCGCGCGATTGTTGGTAGGCGAGGGTTGTGCGGTCATAATAATTCCTTATTGTAAAATAAAATTCAAAGACGACAATAGGATGGCATTATAAGGAAATCAACAGGGTTATTGTGGGTTTTCCTGATCTTTGAGGTTATCTGCCATAGATTTTACGAATTTAAGCAAGTTTTTGCGTAATTCAGGGTCATTGAGAGAAAAATAATACCGCATTAGCTCTTTGGCTTCTTTTGAGTCAAGCGCTTCTGGCTCTGTATTTGGCCCTTCAAATGGCGCTTGGGCGTTGTCAGACATGCCTTGTAACGCGTTTTCATTTTTGGCTTTTTCAATTGTATCAAAGAAAAAAGAAACAGGGACTTTCAAAATCTGTGCAAATTCGTATAGACGGCTGGCGCTAATGCGGTTAAGGCCATTTTCGTATTTCTGGATTTGTTGGAAGGTCACGCCGACACTCTCGGCGAGCCTTTCTTGGCTAAGCCCCACAAGGTCGCGTTTTTGGCGCAGGCGTTTCCCCACGTGTTCATCAATAGGGTTAGCTTTGCCTTTAGTTCTCATTGTATTACTCATTTAGTATCACTTATTTCTTACTCTAAAGTTTAAGACATACCCCAGAATGTGGTTAGATAATACGATAAATAACAAAGAATACCAATGCATGCAAGCATGGCGTGTGTTTTATAAACGGCTTATTTGGGGAGTTGGGGGCGCTTAATTCTGGAAATAATTGAAAATAAAGCAATAAACCCTAGAACAATAAAATAGGGTATCTCACGCCAAATACTGTAAAGTGTGGGCGGTATGGATTGGGGCAGATTAGAAATAATTAGCCCAGATGTCATTAGATCGTGATGTGCCAAAACGCGGCCCATGGGGTCTATTAACCCTGAAATTCCTGTACTGGCAGAGCGAACTAAGGGAAGGCCCTCTTCGATGCTGCGCATACGACTTTGAGCAAAATGTTGATGCGGGCCAGCGCTCAGCCCGTACCACGCATCATTTGTGACATTTAAGAGCCATTCAGGTCGTTGGCCACTATTGGCCGTGACTTTGCCAGGAAAAATAACCTCGTAACAGATGAAAGGGCTAAAAAAACTAAGGCCGTTGACTGTGGTTGTTATAGGGCCGCTTCCTTTTTCAAAGCCACTAAACTCTGCAACGGGTTTTAGGGGGATGAGGTTTTGGAAAGGGATATATTCACCAAAAGGGACTAGATGACTTTTGTTATAAAGATGCTGAAGTTGTCCTTGGGCGTTATAAGCAGTTATATTGTTATAATATTGCACTGTATTATCCGTATCAAAGCCAATAGACATGGTTCCTGTAAGTAAAACAGACCCTTCGGCGTGGCTTTGAAGGAGGTTTTGCAGGCGTTGTTTAACAGCAAAGCTGTTCACCATATTTGGGCCAAGCGCGGTTTCAGGCCAAATGATATAAGTTGGCTTTTTGGGCGCATCATCTTGGGGGGCAGAGAGAACCGTGTGCTTTTCAAAATTTGCCGCAATAAGAGTGTTATCCCATTTTTCAGCCTGCGGAATATTGGGCTGAACAATTTGAACATTGAGATCATCGCGATATTGCGTTGGATTTTCATTCAAACGATTCCAACCGAGCATAAATGTTGCGACGAATCCCAAAAATAAAACTGTACCAAATATGAAATTTAAACTGCGTTTCTGATAGAAAATATAGGCAGGCGCACCCGTCCATAACAGCGTTAAAAATGTGAGGCCATAAGGGCCAATAACGGAAAGACTTTGTGCCATGGGAAGAGTGTTAATCCAGATATGCCCGTAAATGTTCCATGGAAAGCCCGTAAATAAATGCCCGCGCAAGTATTCAAAGAAAGACATAAAGGCGCATAATGCGATAAAGCCGCTAATTTTTCCAAGATGAAAAAAGCGATCAGCCAGTAATGTGGCAAGCCCGGTAAAGAAAGATAAAGCAATAGGTAAGGCGATAACGGCCAACGGCCAAACCCACCAAAACTCGTTGCCATCAACCAAAAGGGCATTGCCAATCCAATTGAGGCTAAAGACAAAATAACCAAGACCAAAGAGCCAGCCTGAGAAAAAAGCGCTTCTTGATGATTTAACCGTTGAGAGAATAAGCGTGAAAAGCCCAAAGCCGATAATAAACGCATAGAGTTGTCCATAAGGGGGCAACGCAAAAGAACATAAAGCGCCACATAAAAAGATTATAGTCCTGCGTATTATGCGCGGCATAGTATAGAGCGCGTCGATACCGCGTTTGAGGTCTACTTTTTCAAGAATGTTTATCACACGCTTGTTTTAGCGTATTTAATTGCGCCATAATAGGGGGGATATTTTTTATCCGAAGCTTATTAATCCGGCGTTGATCAGCGTCCACAATTTCAAAGCTCATGCCTGATTCATGCTGGATCACCTCGCCGCGTGCGGGAATTCTGCCCGCCGTATAGAAAACAAGGCCGCCAAGTGTATCGTTTTCTTCACGTTCTTCATCATCTAGGGTGATGCCGAATTGTTTGGCAAAATCGTCAAGGTCAAAACGCGCATCTGCGATGATAGAGCCATCAGTGCTTTGTGATAAAGTAGGGACAATGTCTTGGTCAAATTCATCGTCAATTTCACCAACAATCGATTCAATAACATCGCCCACGGTGACAAGGCCATCAATACCGCCATATTCGTCAACAACAAAAACCAAATGCTTTTTGTTTTTCTGCATTAAGAGCATCAGATCAAGTACAGGCAGAGAAGGCGAGACAATAGGCGCTTCGCGAATGAGGGATTTAAGATTAATCGGTTTTTTTGTGGCTAAGCAGGACAAGATGTCTTTGATATGCACGGTTCCAAGCATCTCATCCATCGTATCGCGATAAATTGGAATACGGCTAAATTGCCTTTCAGAGAGCATTTCCAAAACACTCTCTTCAGAGCTATTCACATCAATAGCAACAATATCAACGCGCGGGATCATGACATCAACAACGGTCATATCCTGTAAGGTCAGAATATTCGAAATAAGCGTTTTTTCGTGTTGCGCGACGGCGGTTTCTATTTCTTCGTTATTATTATGATCTTCGATATATTCTTCGATGACGTCCCGTAAAGAGTCTGTTCCGTTTTTAGAGCGGCTGAAAACTCGAAAGAGTCCGTCTACTAAAGATTTTTTATGAGAAGTGCCCCCGTTTGATTCTTTTGGGGGCGTTGTCGATAACGGCTCGTCCGTGTCTGTATTGATATCATTCATAAGTTTAGCTTTTAACATGATTTTATTATAGATCAATCATAATAGATTAGTAAGTATTTTCAATATAGGGGTTTTGTACGCCTAGACGCTCTAAAATACGAATTTCGAGGGTTTCCATTGTGTTTGCCTCATCCTCCGTTTGGTGATCGTACATCAGCAAATGAAGCGTACCGTGCACAGTGAGGTGTGCCAAATGGTCTGTAAGGTACTTGCCTTGTTCCGCCGCTTCGCGCTCAATTGTCTGAAAAGCCAAAATAATGTCGCCGAGGTTGAGGTCATCTCCTGCTTGGGGCATAGCGCTATCGAGTGTCGCAAAGGTGAGGACATTTGTAGGCCTATCCTTTTGACGGTATTCTCGGTTAAGCACCTGAACGAGGTCATCATTGGCAAGGACGAGACTTATTTCCAAATCTTTTTGAAGGGCCTCACGCGGTAAAGGAGCCGCAGCAATAGCTGCATTCACAGCTTTTTCCACAAGTTTTTCCACATTCGGAATAGTCTCCCAAATCGGGTCTTGGATGGAAATATCTAGTTCAGTAGCCATTTTGCGTTATTCATTACCTGATTCATAAGTGTCATAGGCGCGGATAATCTTGGTGACGAGCCTGTGGCGGACAACATCGGCGGCATCAAAGTGGATAAAGGGCACTTCGGGGACATGACGCAACACATTCATGGCCTCTTTTAAACCCGATTTAGCATGCTTAGGCAGGTCGATCTGTGAGGGATCGCCGGTGATCACCATGCGCGTGCCTTCACCCATGCGGGTTAGGAACATTTTCATCTGCATAGAAGTTGTGTTTTGAGCCTCATCAAGGACAACGAAGGCATTTTTGAGTGTACGCCCGCGCATAAAGGCCAAAGGGGCAATCTCTATATCACCACTTTCAATCTTTTTAGGGATTTCTGCGGCAGGGATCATATCGTGCAAGGCATCATATATAGGGCGTAAGTAAGGGTCAATTTTCTCCAGCATGTCACCAGGTAAAAAGCCAAGCTGCTCACCTGCTTCTACTGCGGGGCGGCAGAAGATCATGCGCTCCACTAGCCCCTCTTGAAACATATGAACAGCCGCAGCCACAGCCAAATAGGTTTTACCCGTTCCCGCAGGACCAATCCCAAAGACCATATCATTGTCCCGAATGGCATCAATATATTTGCTTTGATTAGGCGAGCGCGGGGATATGAGCTTGTTTTTATAGGTTCGAATACCTGCTTCTTCATCAAAAGGCATTTTAGTTTTGCTTAAATGGATTTCTTTATCTGACATCTTTGCTTTCTGAGTTTCCTTATGGAGTTGTTTCTTCGCTGTTTTTTTCTTTTTATTTTTTGATTTATTGTCGTTTTGGGACACAGGCTTTTCCTTTACAGGGGCGCCGTCAAGAATAAAACGATAGGCGGCGTCAAATTCGGCCGAGGTGATATCGCGCCCTTCTTTTGTTTTACGCCATAAATAACTGAAAATATCTTCTGCAATGGCGATTTGTTTCGGATCGCCATTCATGTTGATTGTATTGCCACGATGAATTACTTCAATCGAGAGCATATCCTCAACGTGTTTCAAATGGGCGTTATGTTCACCAAAAAGGATAGGCAGGAGTGTGTTATCGTCAAAAGACAGCGATAGCGTTTGATTGGAATATGTTTTTATTTCAAGCCTCTATAAGTAATTGCCCAGTTTCAATAGTATAGCATAAACCCTTTTTAAATCTTTAATCTTTTTGGGATTTGTATTTATTCATTAAATATTGCTATTATTTTCATAATGGTCGATTTGGGCGTTTTTGATACAAAGGCGAGAGACGGGGAGAATATCCCTGAATATTACCTTGTGAGGGCTTATAAAGGTTCTGATCCTTATTCAATGATAACTGATTTACCTTTGGAAGAAGCTGAACGCGTTTCGCGGGAGGCATTTCCCCAAAGAGGCGAAAACTATATGGCAGACCGTTTTGCGGTTGATGGATGGCTTAGAGAGCAAGCCCAAATTTCTGGCGTAGCAATAAGCCGCGCCAACCCGATAAGTTTTTCCCTTGTCCGTGATCTCGACCAATGGGAAAAGAGCATTCACCCTGATGACGGAAGAGTTATTATTCCTTTTAGAGAGGCTGACTTATCAAACTGGAGCTTTACTGTTGATGATAGTTTTGTGAGTGCGCCGCGCAACCTTATCCAAGACTCAGACTGGATGGAAGAATACCCAAAAGAGGATTTACATGGCAGGGTTCTAAACGGTCAAGAAATTGCTGGAATCCTAATACAAGAATGTTTTCCCGAGGGGAAAGTTGGGAGTAATCCCCGCTATTTTGAGGCACAATTATGGGCAAATGAACCAACGCTTATTAAACGAAGTGATTTTACCCCAGAGCCAAGCTTGACTAAATATGCACCAGTTATAGGGCGCTAGGCTGATTTTAAAATTGATTCTGATGTTTTAACTTCCCCCACAAGGGCGTTCGCTGTGGCTTCGGTTACTATTACATCCACGATTTCACCAATGAGGCGTTCATTCGCCTGAACGTTTATTGCTTGGTAGAAGGGCGTACGTCCTTGAAGTTGTCCATCTCTGCGGCCTTTACGTTCAAAAAGAACTTGTGTGGTTGTTCCAACGCATGATTTGTTGAAATCCAAATATTGCGCCGCGATAAGCTCTTGAAGCTCTGTGAGGCGGGCGGATTTTACATCTTCGCGCACTAAATTTGTCATGTTGGCGGCGGGAGTGCCAGGACGGGCGGAGTATTTGAAGGAATAGGCGCTTGCAAAAACAACATCGCGAATAAGCTGCATGGTGTCTTCATGGTCTTGATCCGTTTCACCCGGAAAACCAACAATGAAATCAGAAGAAAAGACCAAATCAGGTCGCACTTTACGTAAATCAGCCACGATATCGCGGTAACGGTCCGCGGTGTGTTTACGGTTCATAGCCTTTAAAATCTTGTCAGAACCACTTTGAACGGGTAAATGCAAAAACGGCATAAGCTTTTTGATATCGCCATGGGCGCGGATAAGGTCATCGTCCATATCGCGTGGGTGTGATGTTGTGTAACGAATTTGTTTTACGGCATCAATTTTTGCCATTTCCTCGATTAAACGGGCCAAGCCCCATATTTTGCCGTCTTTGGCTTCACCGTGATAGGCATTCACGTTTTGACCTAGTAGCGTGATTTCTTTAGCTCCATTATCTGCCAATTTATGGGCTTCCTCGATGATACTTTCAGGACTACGCGAGTATTCTGCGCCGCGTGTGTAGGGCACTACGCAGAACGTACAAAATTTATCACAGCCTTCTTGGATGGATAAAAATGCCGCTGCCCCTTGGTTTTGTTCGGTGGGCATATGGTCAAATTTAGAAATGACAGGGAAATCAGTATTCACAACGCGTTCATTACCATTGGCTTTAAGCACCATTTCTGGCAGCTCGTGATATGTTTGCGGGCCAAAAATCATGTCAATAACAGGGGCGCGTTGCAGGATAAAATCACCTTCGGCCTGCGCGACACAGCCCGCAACAGCCATAATCATTTTACCGCCTTTGGCTTCTTTTTCATCTTTATGCTTTTTAAGGCGGCCAATTTCCGAAAAAACCTTATCGGTTGCTTTTTCACGAATGTGACATGTATTGAGGATAATCATATCCGCGTCTTCGGGACCATCCACCGAAGAATAGCCAAGAGGGCGCAAAATATCGGCCATGCGCGATGAATCATAGACATTCATCTGACAGCCCCATGTTTTGATAAAAAGTTTCTTTTTTGCGTTTTCGGTCATATTTTTCTAAACAGTAATTGCAAGCGGTTTAAACCATGTTTATGGTCTGCGAATCAAGCATTTCTGTATCGAAAAGGTTTTTTTATGACGCGCGCGCTCCTATCATTTCATGGCAATGGCATCACAGGTATTAAAGAGTTTGAAGATGATTTTAATGTCATCAGGCTTTTTAGCGCCAAAGATCCAGAAGCCGAAATTCAAGCCCATAAAGATGATGTGGTTGCCATAAACTGCTCAGTGGGCCACAAAATCACACGTAAACTTATAGAGTCTTTACCTAATTTAGAGATCATAGCCACGTTTTCCGTTGGTTTGGATCATATAGACCTTGAGGCCGCTAAAGAACGCGGCATTCGGGTGACCAATACGCCAGATGTTTTGTCCGCAGAAACGGCGGATACGGGGCTGGCGCTTCTTCTAGCAACCGCAAAACATATTGTTGTTGATGATATGTATGTTCGCGTTGGCAAATGGTTGAATGGTGATCCACCGCTTGGGACATCATTGACGAATAAAAAGGTTGGTATCGTTGGCCTTGGCGCGATTGGAGCGAAAGTTGCTTCGCGCTGCGCCGCCTTTGAGATGGATGTCTCTTATTATGGCCCGCGTGAGAAGATAGATCAGCCTTATACATACTATAGCGACATTGAGAAAATGGCTGCAGATGTTGATTTCCTAATCCTGACCTGTCCTGCGGTCCCAGAAACGATAAACCTTGTGGATGCAAATATTTTACAGGCTTTAGGTCCGCGCGGCATTCTGATAAACATCGCACGCGGAAGTATTGTGGATGAGCCAGCGCTTATTAAAGCCCTTCAAAACGGCGTGATAGCGGGTGCAGGGCTTGATGTTTTTGCAAATGAGCCGCATGTCCCTGTAGAGTTATTTCCAATGGACAATGTGGTTTTATTGCCTCATATAGGCTCTGCGACAAAAGAGACACGGGATAAAATGGGTCGTCTTGTGATTGATAATATAAAGGCTCATTTCAAGGGTGGGAAACTTCTCACTCCTGTGATTTAATTTTATATAATTATTAGAGGATGTTATGCGGTTTTATTTAAGTATTTTATTAAGTTTGTTTTTTATGTCTGGTGCGGCGCAAGCCAAAAGCTGTTATTCAAAAACAGAAGCAGAGGCAGAGCAAGGCATCCGCATTCATAGCGAGCTTATGGTTATCGGTCTGAACTGCCAACACATGACGCCGCGCGGCTGGAAAAATTTTTATAGCCAGTATCGTGACATTACAAATAAAAATGCTGATTTATTTGCCAATTACGAAAAAACACTGATTAATTACTATCGTCAATCAGGCAATAATAACCCCGAACGAGAACTGCACACGCTCAGAACAACTTTTGCCAATAAAGTCTCTACAGATGCAGCAAAAATGCGGCCCGATGTGTTTTGTTCGAATTTTGCAACTCGTATTCCTCGTGCCGCCGAAATGTCTCGAGCTGATTTCCAACAATGGGCAGCAACTTTTCACCCTTCAACCCCGTTGAATAAACCTCTTTGTAATTAAAACTCAGCGTGGTTGTGCACTAAATACATGAAATCCTTGGTTTTTTTGTAAGCTGCAGTATCATTTCCTTAAATATTTTCATTTTGGGGATGATATCATGGCCTTTGACGATCAAATCAACGAATTTTTTGCACCAATTTCAAAAGCAGTCTCGGATGTCATATTCTACAAGGTGCCTATTCAGGTATCAGGGGAGACGTTTGATTTAGCGCTTATTCTTATTTGGCTTGCAGCGGCGTCTATCTTTCTGACTTTTTATTTTGGTTTTATTAATATTCGTTTTTTTAAGCATTCTATTGATATTTTACGGGGTAAAGGGGCTTTTAATACGGATAAGCAAGAAGGGCAGCTTAATAGCTTTCAGGCTTTAGCGACCTCTTTATCGGGCACAGTTGGGTTGGGGAATATTGGCGGCGTAGCCGTTGCCGTTTCTACGGGTGGCCCCGGAGCGGTCTTTTGGATGGCGATGATGGGGCTTTTTGGGATGAGCGCCAAGTTTGCCGAAGCCACCCTTGGGGTGAAATATCGTGTTCATCCTGATAAAGAGCGGCCCGATATTATATCGGGCGGCCCGATGTATTATATTAAGGCGGCCTTTGAAAAAAGGAATATGAGCCTGATTGGCAGTGTATTAGCGGCGGTTTTTGCTATTTGCTGTATTGGCGGCGCGATTGGAGCAGGTAATATGTTTCAGGCCAACCAAGCCACACAGCAACTTATCAATGTGACGGGCGGCGAGGGGAGCTATTTTGCTGATAAAAGCTGGATTATAGGGATTATCCTCGCGATCTTAGTGGGAGCCGTAATTATTGGCGGTTTGAAGACTATTGCGGCGGTGGCCTCAAAAATTGTTCCTATGATGGGGCTCCTCTATTTAGTGGCTGGTTTGATTGTAATTATATTGAATATCCACAATCTTATCCCAAGTGTTATCATCATATTTCAAATGGCTTTAACCCCCGAAGCAGGCTTTGGAGCCATTCTTGGCGCGCTTTTAATAGGCGTACAACGCGCCGCTTTTTCCAATGAGGCAGGAATTGGGTCGGCTGCGATTGTGCATGCCACTGCCAGAACCAATGAGCCTGTTACGCAGGGCTTTGTCGGGATGCTTGGCCCGTTTATTGATACAATTGTGATTTGTATGGTGACTGCCCTCGTGATCGTTATTACGGGCGTTTATGACGGAAGCGCCGGCATGGAAGGGGTATCGCTCACGTCGCGTGCCTTTGAAAGCTCTATTTCTTGGTTCCCTTATGTTTTAGCGATTACAGTGTTTTTGTTTGCCTATTCAACCATGATTGCTTGGTTTTATTATGGGCTTAAATGTTTGACCTATCTTACAGGCGAGAAACCGGCAGTGGAGATGGCCTACAAAGTCTTTTTCTGTCTTTGTGTTGTTGTAGGGGCATCATCGGCACTTGAGAACATTATAGGGTTCTCGGATGCTATATTATTTGCTATGGCGATACCAAATGTCATAGCCCTTTATATGTTGGCGCCTGAACTGAAAAAAGACCTTAAGGACTATGTACAAAAGCTTGAAAGAAAATAACTTTCTTGAGTTTGCCTAAAAACTTCTCCACAGGGTCAAAGCCCTTGTAAGTATCGCTATGCGTCATTTTTTATGTGTCCCTGTGGATGTGTGGATAACCTTGTTTTAATTGGAATTGAGATTATTGAGAGCGCGTGTATAGATGAGCCCTCTCAAGACAACTTCATACAAGGACGCATCCTATGGTGGATAAAACCGTTGATAACTCTGTGGCTAAAAACAAGCAGGCTCTTTTAAGGGCCTCAAAGAATGTTGAGGCAACACTTGAGAAGTTTAAGGCCAACGTTACGCCAGAAAAAACAGCGGATTTTATTATTGAGGATAACGAAACCTCACGCCGTCTGCGTGCCTCGACCTATCATGCTCAAGAACAACAGCGTGCAACGGGCGTAGAGCTATCCGCGCAGAAACCATCATCGTATTATAGAGAGCCAAGCGTTGATAAGGTTGTGCGTGAATCTATGGATAAAGATGAAAACGCTAAAGATTCTGTGCTTTTACTCACCCCTGACAACCGCCCATCGAAAAAGAGCGATATTGTTGGGAGTACCGTCACTTTTATTGGTATTTTTGCAAGCGTGATTTGGATTAGTCTTGTGGTTGGGTATATTCAAAATGGGATGGGCTGGAGTGATCTTCTCTCTCAACAACCGCACATCATTGGTGGTTTTTTTGCAGGCATTATCGCGCCGCTTGCGCTTGTTTGGTTTATTTTAGCCCAGTTTCGCCGCCGTTCAGAGATTGAAAAATACACTAACGCCCTCAAACACGAACTTCAATCTGTCCTGTTTCCTAGCAATCATCAATTCGCCGATATGCAACAAAGCATTGCAGGGCTGTGTTATCAGGCCGCAGAACTGACAAGCTCTACTGAAGTTATGCTGAAAGATATTCGTAAGGCGCGTCATGGGTTGCGCCAAGATATTGAAGCCTATGAAAGCTTAACGAGCAAAGCGTCCAATCATATTGATCATTTAAGTAATGCGATTGAAAAACGCTCATCTCGCCTTTTATCTCTTACCGATGAAATTGAAAAACGTACCAGTAGCATCGAGATGAAAACAATGGCGGGCGCACAAACGTGGGATGAAACGACCTCGAAAGCGCTTAATCGGGTCACAGAAATTGAAAGTTCAATGAAGCAGGGGCTAGAGAGATTACTCGGCACGGCTGAGATTGCAGCAAACCGCGCCAACGACATCGGCCAAAATTTGGAAAAAACATACGGTACAATTGAGGAAAAAGTCCTTAAAGCCAGCGCGAGCCTTGATAACGTGTCCGAAGCCTTTATCATTCAACAAGAAGCCTTTGCAGAATCAACGGGCATGTTTGCAGAAGATACGGCGCGCTTAAATAGCCTCCTTCAAGAACATGCTATTGGCGTAGAGGCAATTGAAATGCTGAGCCAAAAATCTCTAGAGCTTATGCAAAAAATAATGGAAGACGGCGCGAGCCAACATCAAATGATTTCAAACAGGCTCGAAGAATCTCTGATTGAAATGTCAACGATTGCAGAAATGGCCGATGAAAAAGCCGACAAAGTAGCCGCCGCCATTGGACGTCAAGCCGCCGCCTTGAAAGAAACAGCGGAAAATGCCCGAAATGATATTTCCCATCTTGAAGAATCCATGATGAAACGGGCAAAAGAGGCCAAAAAGCATGCTGATGAGATTACACACCAACTAAAAGACGTTGATTTCACAATCTCCGAGCGCATGAATGTTTTAACAGCCCAGGCTGATAAAATGTATCGCACGATTAAAGCCTCTGTCAGTGATCTTGATAGAGCCACGAGCCAGATTGAGCCATTTCAGCAAAAAGCACTTCGTAAAGTCGGAGATACAATTGCAACACTTGGTGAAGGCCTCGTTCAGATTGGCGGGATTGCAGATAGTGTCCAAGACAATCTTGATAAGAGCAGTCGTAAATTTACCGATAGCGCCGAAAAAATGCGCAGCATTTCCAAAGAGGCGTCAATCGCCGCCGAACAGGCCGCAAGCGTTTTTGTGAATAAAACAAAAGAGATGCATAAAATGGTAAGTGAAACCACCGCGCGCGCCGAAAAAATACAAGGGGCTGATCGCCTTTTGCGTCAGGAAATGTTCATGGGAGCAGCGCGATTTATAGTTGAAAGCATACACTCACTATCGGTTGACCTAACCCGTGCAATAGATGGCGGCATTCATGAAAGCCTATGGAATAAGTACCAAAACGGCGATCTTACAATTTTCACATCTTATCTAGTATCAATTAAAGACGACATTCCAATGGATAAATTAAGAGTGAAATTTGCCAAAGAGAATGAGTTTCGCACTTATGTGAACAGCTTTATCCATCAATATGAAGATATGGTTGAGCAAGCCATGAAGGTTGATCATGCGGCGTTGCTTGGAGCAACTTTCTTATCAAGCGATATTGGCAAGCTTTATCGCCTTGTTTGTCAAATTGCCGGACGCTCACCACTAGTGTCATATCAGGAAAAAAAGAGTGCTTAGGGATTGAAAATATTAATAATTCCCCCTCGCGTAATTTATATTATTGATTGATTAACCTAGAGCAGACATAATGCGCTTTAACGTGCGATTTGCGCGTTTTGAATTGTGGTATTTAAACGGGTTTATTTATGGCTAAAACAAAGTTCTGCGCCGGTGTTTCCGACATTTCAGATAGTTATATGGGCTGCATTATTGACGGATGGGGCGTTCTTCATGATGGTGAAGACGCGTTTGGAGGCACTGTTGACTGCCTTAAACAGCTCAATAGCCGTAAAAAAGAAATTATTATACTCTGTAATGAGCCAATGTTGGCTGTCGATTACAAAGCAAAGTTAAAGAAAATGGGCATTGGCCCGAGCCTTTATAGCCATATTGTGACACCTTATGAGGTAATCCACCAAGGGTTAAAAACAAAAAAAGGTGATGTTTTTGAATCACTTGGGGATCGTTGTTACGTTATTGGTAGAGCGGGACAGCACGCTTTTTTAGAAGATACAGACGTTGAATTTGTCGACGATATTGAAAACGCAGATTATGTTCTGATGCTGGGTATGGATTATCCGCGCCGTAACCTGCCTGATTATGAGCCGATTATACGCCGCGCCATACAATTACGCCTTAAAGCCATCTGTGCTAATCCCGATAGCCAGAGCTTGATTGGTACAAACTTTCTCACAGGGCCTAACCTGATTGCACGGCGTTATGAGGATTCTGGTGGGATTGTGTATTATTTTGGTAAGCCATATCCCCTTATTTTTAAACATTGCATCGATTTGCTTAAAGTAAAAGACATCTATCCCTCTCATACCGTTATGATGGGCGATACAATGGCTAATGACATTATTGGTGCCAGTATCGTCAATATTGATACATGCTTGTTTAAATCTGGACTGCATGCGGCAAACTTTATGCATTGCCAAAACCTAAAAGAGGTCGACAACACGCTGAAAAACCTTATTCAGCAATATAACAATGTGATGCCGAAATACCTGATGGACGAAATGCGTTGGGGCAATGCACTTCCTGATCGTAAGCATAAAAAGCGCAGTTAGTAGAAATATTCAACACTTAAATATTTTTTCTAAATAGCATGTTCATCTTGAATAGGGATGTCTGCTATTTCCTCATCTTTAATGAGGGGCGGCAAGAGCACTTGAATTGCAACTTGAATTTCAGGAAGGGCGCGTTCTGCTGCCTCAACCCCTAATTGAATAAGCTCCTCGGCACGCTCAAATTCAAGCATCCCTATGTGGCCAATTGCTGGTTTAATATGAACATCGGGCGGGTCGCCAGCAAGGCGAGAGCGGGTAATCCGGTCCTGAATAATTCCCAAAGATGAGACCATGACGCCAAATAGGCTCGGCTTATCTGTATCGCGGCGAAAAAGACGGCGAGCAAAGCCTGAAGCTTTAAACATCTTCTGGTCTTCTTTAGGGACATCGGCCTCATCGAAAACATCAAAACCTGCCACAGTTTGGTATTTATGTCCGGGTTTAACACTTTTGCCAATCAAATCACCGTGGAGATCAATCGCAATCGTAAGGCGTGATCCAAAAGCCTGACAGACTGATACAGGGACAGGGTTTACAAGCGCCCCATCAACAAGATGCCGATGACTTCGTTCAACAGGCGGAAAAACCCCGGGAAGGGCATAAGATGCCTGAACGGCCTGTGATAAGTTACCATCCCTCATCCAAACTTCGTGCCCCGTCACTAAATCGGCGGCTATCGCGATAAAGGGATGGGGTAAATCTTCAATATCAATCCCTTCAAAATGGCTATCGAGGATTTTTTGAAGCTTATCCCCGCCAATAAGACTAGGGCTGCGTACTTTCAAATCCAGCAGTGAAAAGACCTTAAAGCGATTAAGGGAAAGAGCCCATGATTCAAGCTCATCCATTTTTCCTGCTAAATAGGCAGCACCGACAAGCGCTCCAATAGATGTCCCGGCCACAACGCCGGGGTATATGCCGTGTTTATTTAGTGTTTTTAATACGCCAATATGAGCAAATCCGCGCGCTAACCCTCCGCCTAATGCTAGGCCAATGCCTTTTCGGCCCGGAAGATCGGGAAGGGTCGTTTTATTCCAGTCTGATGTCATAAGAATACTTCGTGCTATTGGTCGTGGACGGTTCAAATTATTTTGTTTAATGTATCATGGTTAAAGACAATGAGAAGACGAAAAGCTTGAAAAATAACGATAATTCACTGCGGAATGAGGGGCCAGAGAACCCTAATAACTCTCCCAATACGCTTATTTTAGTAAAGCGTTTAGCGGGAAATTATCTTAAGCCTCACACAGGTCAGCTTATCCTTGCCATTATTCTCATGCTCATCGCGGCAGGAATGACTGCGGCCTTTGCTGCCATCATTGAGCCTGTGATGGATAAAGTTCTTGTTGGCGGTCAAAAATCTGCCGTTTGGGGGTTAGGAGTAGGGATATTCTTCATTTTCTTCATTCGAGGTATGGCGAGCTATTTTGAAGCCATCGTAATGAATAAAATTGGCCAAAATGTTGTTGCCACTATTCAAAAAGATATGTTTGGGCATTTTCTTGATCTTGATTTGAAATTTTTTCATAAAAACCCAAGCGGTCAATTAATTTCGCGCGTCATTAATGATGTGAATGAGCTTAGAGCTGCAGTAACCAGTTGCCTGACAGGGATTGGGAAAAGTCTTATCACGCTTATTTTACTTATTGGGGTGATGTTTTACCAAGATTGGGTCTTGGCTTTGGCAACGCTAACAATTTTTCCGCCCGCCGCGCTTTTTGTTGCAAAGATTGGAAAAAAATTGCGCCGTATGTCTGGCTTTATACAAGAGGGCCAAGCGAGCCTTTCTGACCGGCTTTCCCAGATATTTCAGGGGATACGCCTTGTGAAAGCCTATGGCATGGAAGATTATGAAAGACAGACAGCAGGGCAGTTTGTTGAAAATGTTAAAAAGCTTATTATTAAGTCTGTTCGAATTTCAAATTTATCAACGCCCGTGAATGAGAGCCTTGTTGGTTTGGTAGTGTTTGGTATTGTTGTTTATGGAGGCTACAAAGTTGCCAATGGCGAAACAACAGCAGGTGAGCTTCTCTCTTTTATCACTGCCTTTAGTATGGCGTATGAGCCGATGAAGAAATTAGCGCGGCTCAATAACACGCTTCAGCTCGGTCTAGGCGCGGCAGATCGTGTGTTTGATATGATTGACCAACAAGCCAATGTTGCCAATAAAGAAGGGGCAAAAGATATTTTTGTAAAACAGCCCGCCATTCATTTTAAAGATGTTTCCTTTGGCTATGGCGATGATAATACCATGGCTTTAAACGGCATTTCGATAGAAATACCCGCAGGAAAGGTGACCGCTTTAGTTGGTCGCTCAGGCAGTGGTAAAACAACGATTATGAATTTGATTCCGCGCTTTTTTGACTCCCTGAAAGGTGAGATTATTATTGATGGGCATAATATTACGGACTTTACGCTGAAAAGCTTAAGGCAAAATATTGCGCTTGTGTCCCAGGATATCACGATTTTTGATGATAGTGTTTGGGCCAATATTGGATACGGCAAAGAAGGCGCCAGCGAAGATGATATCATAAAAGCCGCCATAAGCGCCGAAGCAGACGAATTTATCCGCGCCCTGCCTGAGGGGTATGAAACACGTCTTGGTGAAGATGGTGTGAAGTTATCTGGAGGACAGCGCCAGCGTATATCAATCGCGCGGGCGATTTTGCGCGATGCGCCTATATTATTGCTCGATGAGGCAACGTCGGCTCTTGATAATGAGGCAGAGCGGGCCATCCAAGAAACCTTATCCCGCCTTCAAAAAGGACGTACGACACTGGTTATTGCCCATAGATTATCCACTATTCAAAATGCAGATCAAATCCTTGTCCTAGAAAACGGCCATGTAATTGAGGCAGGCGTACATAATGAATTAATGACCTTAGAGGAGACATATTCCCGTATGTATAGTGCGGGATTTAATAGCTAAATCATTAATTTTTTAATGAATTTTATTACGAAAATTTTATTGTCTTTTTTATTGCATCCTATATTAGCAGGCGTATAGTTCCCGAAATTTTTAATAATTGGGAGCAAGCATATGGCACCATGTAGTGATGCAATGATCAAGGATGTTATAACAATTCGACCAGACAATACGGTTGAAGAAGCCATTGTGATCTTTGAAAATGCAGGGATCAGAAGTCTTCCTGTTGTGAATGACAAAGGTAAGCTTGTGGGCCTTTTTGGTTTGAGACACGTTTTGTTAAACCTGCTCCCTAAATCTGTTACAATGGATGATGGTGTGCGTCGCCTCGATTTTATTCTAGATGCAGCGCCTGGTATTGCAAAACGCCTTAAAAAGACACTCCCTTTAAAAGTTGAAGAGATAATGGATAAAAATCCGACTGCCCTTGAGCGCGATACCTCAATGTGGGAAGCGGTTCGTGTCATGGCGTTACATGGAAGCCCTTTATCAATTATTGATCCTAAAACAGGTGATTTTGTCGGAATGATTTCTCGCCAAACTTTATTGAAAGATCTTCATCGTATGGTCGATGAAATGAGTGAAGAAGATCTATAATTAGATTAAATAAAAAAAGGTGTAAAATGGCGGCGACAGAAACTCTCTCTTCAGAGATCACTCATCACATGAGTAACGTTATATTTGGATGGGACGGCATGATCGTCTCTTCTGTCATCTTACTTCTTGTCTATATATTTATTATTTCTGAGAGAATTAATCAGGCTATTATTGCTCTTCTTGGGGCAAGCCTCATGATTATTTTAGGCGTCATAAATCAAGAGCTTGCAGTAGAAGGCATTGATTTCAACACAATCTTTTTACTTATTGGTATGATGGTTATTGTTGGGATTATGAAAGAATCAGGTGTCTTTCAATATGTCGCTATTTTAGCAGCAAAGTCTGTAAGAGGAGATCCAAGATCACTACTGATTATACTTTCACTCATAACAGCAGTATTCTCTGCCCTTCTTGATAATGTAACAACGGTTATGTTGATTGTCCCTATAACACTTCTTTTAACAGAACAATTGAAGCTCAATCCGTACATCTTTCTGTTTGCGCAAATTTTTGCCTCTAACATTGGCGGTATGGCAACATTAATTGGGGATCCACCAAACATTCTTATTGGATCTGCAGTGGGATTTAGTTTTATGGACTTTATCTATAATATGGCGCCAATAGCTCTAATTATAACAATTTTTATGATCTTGTTTTTTGATTTCTTCTGGGGGAGAAAATTAAAAACATCTCTTAAGGCTCGTGCTCATTTATTAAATTACAAACCAAGAGAAGCGCTTACAGATATTCCACTGTTATATAAATCACTATTTGTTTTAGCACTTGTTGTTTTTGGATTTATTGTAGGCCATGGCCATGGCATTGAACCTGGCACAACTGCCTTGACAGGGGCTGCATTACTCATGCTCTTAGTTTGCTACAAAGACAAAACTTCAGTACAAAGCAAAAAGGTTCACCATGCATTTTGTGATGTAGAATGGGAGACTATCTTTTTCTTTATTGGTCTATTCATCGTAGTCGCAGGAGTTGAAAAGGCAGGCCTATTGAATATATTAGGAGAACAGCTTCTTAATATTACGGATGGAGATTTAGAAAAGACAGCATTTGCCGTTTTATGGGGTTCTGCAATTGTATCAGGACTAATAAATAATATTCCATTCATGGCCACAATGATTCCTTTAATTGAATCAACATCAGACTCATTAGGCGGTGCTCATGCCATTGTGCCAATATGGTGGTCTCTAGCGCTTGGAGCTTGCTTGGGTGGAAATGGGTCTATTATTGCAGCCAGCGCAAACGTCATGGTTGCAAGTTTTGCGGAAAAAGCAGGACATAAAATATCATTTATGAAATTTTTGTATCTAGCGTTTCCATTGATGCTTGGCACAGTACTAATTGCCCACATCTACATAAAAATAGTTTATTTTTAAGATATGAAAAAACATTATAATATTTTTTTATTGCTCGTGTTGCTCGCTATTGTTTCTGCATGTAAAGAAGAAAAGCAGGCCACTTCTAATAATGTCCGCGCTAATAAAGACACTTATAGTGTTATCATTCAAACTAGTTTAGGAAATATGCATCACTTTGATATTGAGCTTGCTCTGACACAAGAGCAACAAGCGCATGGGCTTATGAACCGCACGCAACTTGATGATGATAAAGGTATGCTGTTTTATTTTGGGGAGGAACGGGAACAGGCGTTTTGGATGAAAAACACGCTTATTCCCCTTGATATGATTTTTATCAAACATAATGGACGTATTCACCACATTCACGAAAATGCGATCCCTAAGGATTTAACCCCTGTAAAATCCATGGGAAGTGTCGCTGGTGTTCTTGAAATTAATGGCGGTTTATCGCGCCAATTGGGCATTGAGCCCGGTGATACTATAAAACATCCGTTTTTTAGTCAAAATAACACGCAATAGGCTTGCTCTATAGCGAATCTTAGGTTAAAAACCTATCCACCAGTGTCGGAGTGTAGCGCAGCCTGGTAGCGCGCCTGCTTTGGGAGCAGGATGCCGGGAGTTCGAATCTCTCCACTCCGACCATTTCTTTTTTGTTAGACCCGATTGAAAGGTCTTGAATGGTAAAACCCACAAAAAACAGTAATGCCCCTCTCACTGCCGGTCAACAATGGCAGGAATGGGCCGCGGCGGCACAAAAGGGTGATAAAAAATCATATAACAAGCTTTTAACAGCCATTGCTCCTTATATCCGCAATATCGTTATGCCGTCTTTATCACATGCCGATGCGGCAGATGATGTGATGCAGGAGGTCTTAATCTCAGTCCATAAATCACTTAATACTTATGATCCATCAAAGCCTTTCAAACCTTGGCTTTCGGCTATTATTAATTTTCGCCGTACAGATTATCTTCGTAAGCATTACGCCAAGCGAGATGATCAGAAAACAACACTCGATCATCCAGAATTTATTGCACAAAATGTAACCAATATGGGGCATGCGGGCGAATTGAAAGATATAGAGAATGCGCTTTCTGATTTACCCAAAAAGCAAAGAGAGATTTTTCAATTGATTAAAATTGAAGGGTATACCGCCGAAGAAGTTGCCGAAAAAATGGATATGAAAGTATCTGCCGTCAAAGTATCGGCGCACAGAACGTTCAAAAGATTAAAAGGAGTGCTCGGTGAGTAAAAAATCCGATACCACGAATAAAGAAACAAATATTGACGATCTTATTGGCGGTCTTTGTGAGGACCTCTCACCGATAAAACGCTTGTGGTGTCCTTATCGCTTATTTGCTTTATGGAGCGTGGTAACGCTGCTCTATTTTTGTATTGTCATTTTTGTTATAGGCTTACGCCACGATTTAATGGAACAGCTTTCCAATTCTACCTTTATCTTTGAGGCTATTATTGCTCTCTCTTTTGCGTTTTCGGCGGCGCTGACCGCAAGCTGGCTCACGATACCAGATATGCGCGGCAAGGCATGGTTTAAGGCCGTCCCTATGACATTGTTTGGTGTTTTCGTGCTTTGGAATGGTATAAAGGGCGTTATTGATGGCATAGATATGCCGCATTTTGAATGGACACATTGTGTTAGCTATGGCCTATTCATGGAGGCGTTTCCGCTTGCGTTTATTATTTTTCTCGCGTTTTTTGGGAAAACCACACGCCCGTACTGGATGATGTTTATGAATATTATTTCTGTGGCGGGAATTGCGTGGCTTGGCCTGAGATTGACTTGCCCAATGGATGATATGGGACATGCGTTTTTATACCATTTTTTACCTGTGACGGTCATTGGTGGCTTGCTAATTGCTTTCGCCCGCCGTATTTTTAAGTGGTAATTATTTATAGCGAGCAGGAAACATGAAAGTCCGTATTTTCAAACCCTCTAAAAGCACAATGCAATCAGGTCATGGTAAGTCGGATCAATGGATCATCGAGGCCGATACAACCTCTGGTAAAAAGGCAGAGCCTCTTATGGGGTGGACCTCATCAACGGATACTTTGGGGCAAATACGCATGGCTTTTGAGACAAAAGAGGCTGCAATAGCCTTTGCGGAGAAAAAGGGGTGGCAGTATATTGTTGCAACCGATAAAGCCCGCAAGGTAAGACCCCGTAATTATGGCGACAATTTTCGCTATGTTCCGCCAAAAGAAACTGCTACAAAATAATTCTTTAGATGGTCCCTTAGCTCAACTGGATAGAGCACCTGCCTTCTAAGCAGGGGGTTACAGGTTCGATTCCTGTAGGGATCACCATTTTTTCACACAAAAAATCACATAAATAAAAGACAAAAAAAGTCCGAAGACTTTTTAAAAGTCTCCGGACAAACGGCGGTAATAGAGGGTGTGTACATTATTAATACCCTATTCGTCCTATATGCGCAAGCCTTATCTTACATTATTTTTATGCCTGGTATGCAAATATTGCATGCTCAGTGACAAAATATCCTTCTACGAGCGTTCAAACCTTATATTTTCCATTGCCCTTACTTCTTTTTTGCTCTGCGGGCTTCGACATTTTTTTCGATGTGCTCAATCATTAGTCCCGCAATATCTTTTTGACTAACGCCCTCAATCCCCTCGAGACCCGGAGAGGAATTTATCTCAATTACAAGAGGACCTCGCTCTGAGCGGATAATATCAACGCCGGACACTTTAAGTCCAACCAGCTTAGAAGCTGCAACAGCCATTTTACGTTCAGTAGGGGTAATTTTAACTTTATGGCCTGTGCCGCCTAAATGGATATTGGCGCGAAATTCACCAGAGGCCGCATGACGTTCCATAGAGGAAACAACCTTGTCGCCAACCACAAAACAACGAAGGTCAACGCCCTTGGACTCTTTTATAAATTCTTGCACCAAAATATTAGCATTTAAGCTTTTAAAGGCGTTAATCACGCTCTCTGCTGCTTTGTTCGTATCAGCAAGGACAACGCCTTTTCCTTGTGTGCCTTCAAGGAGCTTCACAATCACAGGGGCGCCGCCCACAAGGCTAATGAGATCTTTTGTATCAAGCGGCGAATTTGCGAAACTTGTGCGCGGAATATCAACGGATTCATCATTACAGAGCATTTGAAGCGTTCTGAGCTTATCGCGTGAACGTGTAATCGCAACAGGGCCATTTTGGCAATAAGCGCCCATCATTTCAAACTGGCGCAAAACAGCCGTACCATAAAAAGTCATGGACGGACGGATACGAGGAATGACGGCGTCAAAGCCGCTTAAGGTTTCACCGCCGCGATAGTGAATTTCAGGTTTACGCGCAGTAATGTCCATATAACAGTTTTTGATCGCAATAAAGCGCATGTCATGGCCACGCTGTTTGCCGGCCTCAATCAAGCGGTTATTTGAGTACAAATCAGGATTTGACGCCAATACAGCAATCTTCATTTTAGTGTCTTTCATTTTTGAAAAAATTATTTATATAAATCTTCGGGGTTAAAAATTTTGCCCAATAAACAAGCCCGCGCGGGGTCTACAACAAAACGTCCCTGTTTTAAACTATTGCGCCCCATAAGCATACGAAAGCTCATACCATATCTTTTGGTTAGCGTCACCTCTGTATCAAATGTTTCTTTACCCATGATAAGACGAGTTTTAATAATGAATCGCTTTTCTTTTTGTCCGTTCGAACTTGTGACAAAGCGTTCCCCTATAAGGGGCGCTTCGCACTCACGCGTTAGTTTACGGTTACGGGCAATCGGGTGAATTTTAAATCTTAGATAGGCAACACCATCTTTTTCAAAGGGTACAGCGTCAAACGCATGAAGCGCCGATGTGCGGGCTCCTGTATCTATTTTTGCTTTGACGCAAGGTAAACCAAGATCGGGATAGCTAACCCATTCTTCCCAACCAATCTTTGTTTTAGGCGGTCTTTTTGTAACCATTATACGATATTTCGTTCTATGGGGTTTTTAATTAATAGGTTATGTAGAAGGGCATAATAGCTCTCAATACAAATCCTGCTGGTTGTCTCAAAACTTGTATGATATTCAACGGTAGGAATTTGAATAGTAGCACCACTCAAACGGCCTTCAGTCCCTTGCACCAAGCGCCCTAATTCGGTTGATCCTAAATCTTCAATTTCCAGACCCAAAGACATCAGATATTCATCTTTCACCTGAAACGGTATACCAAGCTGTTCACAACGCAGCTTGATCTCATTTACCAAATTCAAATTAAAGACAGCAGTTTTATCGCGATTACGCAGTGTAACCCACCCATTACTAATGGGGTTTGTCTCACGATATGGGCTCGTATCAATGACGAGCAAGTTTTGCTCGTTGGGTTTTCTCTCATCAAGATAATCAGCAATATGAAGCCAGCTTTTGCCAATTTCTTCTTCGGTACATAAAAGCGCTGTGCCTTGAAAGCCATTTTGAAAGAGTGTGTATATGACACCAAGCGATATAACATTATCAATCTGCCCTTTAACCTCCATCGAATTGGAGATCGAGCCACGGGCATAGGCAATAGGAATATCTTTATCCATATCCTTCATGCCACGAATGTGGAAAATGGCTTCTTCACCAGAATTAAAAGCCCCTTCGCAATCAATAATAACGCCACCGCCGAGCTTTTCACCTGTTTCGGAATTATAAGCAAAAACAAACTCATTATCAAAACGCTCGCTAATCGCGTGCAGCATTTTTTCTGTGGCTTTGCTTTTTTCACGATATTTTTCGGACTTAACACGCTGCGCGGCATAGGCATATTCCCCATTGCCCAAACTAATAAGGCCATGGCGGTCAATGTGTGCGGTAATGATATTTGATTGCGGGTTGTCCCCATAAACCGCAAGGCCGCCTTTAATGCGTTCAACCTTCATGCCTAGGCCACGAAAATCCTTAACAAGATGATCTATAAATGGCGCTTCATGCCCAACAACGGCGGGAACAGTTAAGTATTCGACAGTTTTTAAAACGACAGTTTCGAAGGGCATGAAAGAATCCAATCACATTATCGAAAAATATCTTAACTGTGTTTTAAATATAAAAAAGTAATTTTTATTCTTGATTTTTTATGTACGCGGTTTTTAGATATCTGTATTGCAATAATCAAATATCTGGATTTAGCCCATGCCAAAATTTTTTAGTATTTTTATTTTTCTGCTCTTACTTCCTCATGCAGCCCTCGCCCAAGATGGCGTGGATAGTGGCGATACGGCTTGGTTATTGGTCGCCTCGCTGCTTGTGCTAATGATGACAGTTCCTGGCCTTGCGTTATTTTATGGTGGGCTTGTGAAACGTGACAATGTCCTTACAACATTAATGCAAGCTGTTGGGGTTGCTGTCGTGGTGAGTGTTGTTTGGCCTATGATTGGATATTCACTCGCTTTTACCGAAGGCAACAGCTTTATTGGCGGGCTTGATAAAGTGATGTTAAACGGGGTCACATCTTATAGCTTAACGGGGACAATACCTGAATCTGTGTTCATTGTCTTTCAAATGACTTTTGCAATCATTACGATTGCACTTTTATTTGGCGCGGTCGCTGACCGTATTAAATTTACGTCTGTTCTCATTTTTACGCCGCTTTGGCTCATCCTTGTTTATGCGCCAATCGCACATTGGGTATGGGGGCCTGGTGGGTTTATTGGCGGTATTGACCGTGAGGGGTACGAAGGTTTCCTTGGCATGGGGGAGGCGCTCGATTTTGCGGGCGGGACTGTTGTGCATATTAATTCTGGTATAGCGGGGTTAGTGGCGGCGATTGTTATAGGGCGCGGCCTTAAAACACGCCGTGATCCCTCAACACCAAATAATCTTATTTTATCGGTTATAGGGACTGGGCTTTTATGGGTTGGCTGGTTTGGATTCAATGCAGGCTCTGCTTTATCGGCAGGAACATCGGCGGGTATGGCGATGCTTGTTACAAATTCTGCTGCGGGCATTGCCGCGATTGTCTGGATGATGTTCGAGCGTTTTGATAAAGGTAAAATCAGTGTTCAAGGATCACTCTCGGGGATTGTTGCTGGATTGGTTGCTATAACTCCTGCAGCGGGTTTTGTTGATTTTACTGGCTCTCTCTTTATTGGCGCGGCTGCAGGTGCAATTTGTTATCTCGCGGTCGGGCATTTAAAAAACTTACTGAAATATGATGACGCGCTTGATGTTTTTGGCCTTCATGGTATTGGCGGCATAGTGGGCGCAGTTCTTGTTGGCGTATTTGCCAACCCTGATATTGGCGGCGCGGCAGGGGCTCTTTATGGCAATGACACGCGTGTCTTTGCACAAATTCTGTCTGTTGTTGTAACAATTGTATATTCTGGAACAGTAACGCTTCTTCTTCTTTTGGTCATTAAAACATTCTTTGGCCTTCGTGTTGACCCCAGGGTGGAATATTGGGGATTAGACTTAGCGCATCATGGCGAAACGATAGCGGAATATAATGAACAATTACCGAAAGAGTACCTCAAAGAGGTAAAGCCTAATAAGAAAGCGGTGAAGAAAAGGGCGAAGAAAAAAATATAGATAGAGGGATAAGTTTTATCGCAACTTGTAGTTCTCTATGACCTGTGTTGAACTATTTATGTTATTTGAAACTGTGTGAAAGTTTATATGGGTTTGGAATCGTCAAAGCGTGATTTTCTAAACAGAGTTGAAAGACTTAAAGCGCATGCTGTTGCTTGTCATGAAATCATAGCCATTCCAGTTCAATATATTGTTATTGGAAACTTTTCTACAAGCCCAGATCCTTTAACCATTTTAACGACGAATAAGCCCTCAGGCCTAACTAAAGAAACCTTTGATTTTGTGGTTAGAACTTATGCCAAAACAAACAAGCTTAAGGTGAGTGAACATTTCGGAGACACCATTGTTCTGCAGGGAAATGCCCAAGATTTAAAAGCGATAAAATCTTCTTTCGGGCGTGCCTTTTCTTTCGCTCATATTGATTTAAAGAGTTTAGAAGGCCTCATTCTTGCAGAGGATGATTACAGAAGAAATGGCCATATTATACCTGGCTCAGAAAAAGATACGAAGAGCGCTCCACAGCCACATCCAATTCATTAGCAAAAAAGAGCAGGGGGTTTGCGTCCTCTGCTCTTTTTTAATTCTTATTGATTGCGGTGGCTAATTATGCAGCGCGTTTTTTGCTGAAAGGTTTTGACCCATCATTACGTTTTGCACCATCTCTGTTAAACGCCTTGCCTGCTGGCTTACCAAAAGTCTTTTTAACTGAAGGCTTATCACCATAGGTTTTCTTTTCGCAATAAGATTTTTTCTCACCATCTTTACGGAATGGTTTTTTACCAGATGGCTTGTCGCCGTAAGATTTCTTTTCACCAAATGAGGGCTTGTCACCATATGATTTTTTCTCGCCATAGGTTTTCTTTTCACCGTCTTTACGGAATGGTTTTTTACCAGATGGTTTATCACCATAAGTTTTCTTCTCACCAAAAGCAGGTTTGTCGCTATACGATTTTTTCTCCCCGTATGTTTTCTTTTCGCCGTATGTCTTTTTCTCTCCATACGCCGATTTTCCATCCATAGTTTTCTTAGAAAACGGTTTTACAAACTGCTTGCTGCCGTCATGTCCTTCATTACGGTCATCACGAGCGCGTTCGGATGGTGAACGGTCAGACGTATTGAATGGCTTTTTGCCAAACGGTTTTCCGCCAGATTTGTAGGCTGCTTTTTTAGCGGCCTTGCCTGCACCTTCTGGCTTAGCATTAAAAGGCTTTTCACTGCGTTCTTCATTAGGCTTGTCGCCATACATATCGGCGCGTTTATTTGGCTTTCTAAATTTTGAACCACTATCGGCGCGCTCATTAGAGGAATAGTCTTTTTTACCTTTAAAGCTCTTGGCTTTAAAACCACCGTCATTTGATCTGTTGCGATCATTACTACCGCGGCGTTTTTTGTCACCATTAAAAGAGCGCCCTGATTTATGGTCATTCGCGACCTTGTCAGGATCCATGAGCATTTCAATAGCGTGCCATTTACGGCCTTCTTGAGGTGTTACAAAGCTCAAAGCTTCGCCTATTTCACCTGCACGCGCAGTACGGCCAATACGGTGAATAAAGTCTTCTGGCACTTGCGGTAAGTCATAGTTCACAACGTGTTTAATGTGCGGAATATCCAAACCACGGGCAACAACATCTGTTGCAACCAAAATACGGAATTTCTGATCACGATAATCACGGATGACACGCTCACGACGGCTCTGTTTTAGATCACCATGAATCGCAACGGCATCATGGCCATCTGATTTTAGGCGTTTGGCCATACGCTCTGTCCCAAATTTAGTTTTAACAAACATAATGATTGATCCATTACGGTCATGAAGCTGGCTAATAAGCTCGTCATATTTACCATGATCATCAATTTTGATCACTTGTTGTGAGATTGCTTTTGGCGCTTCAATCGTTGATCCGACTGCAATACGCTCAGGATTGTTTAAATAGCTCTTAGACATACGCATAATTTCAGGCGGTAGTGTTGCAGAGAACATAAGTGTCTGACGCTCTGTTGGCATGTATTTAAAGATACGGTCAAGCTGAACACTGAAGCCCATATCAAGCATGCGGTCTGTTTCATCCAAAACAAGAAAATCTGCTTTGTTTAGGTCAATTGATCCACGCTCTAGGTGGTCATTTATACGTCCAGGCGTGCCGACGATTAAACGCGGACGGCGTTCTAACTGTTGAAACTGCTTACGCATTGGCTCACCACCAATAATAAAGGCTGTTTTGATTTTACTTTTTGAACCTAGCATTTGGGTCATGATGTCCATGACCTGACTGCCAAGCTCACGCGTTGGCGTGAGAATAAGCGCTGTACTTGTGTCGTTGTTCATTAAATGTTGGACCGCCGGAATAGCGTAAGCGGCAGTCTTGCCTGTTCCTGTTTGGGCGGAGCCCATGACATCGCGCCCTTTAAGAGCGAGCGGTATAGATTGTGCCTGAATAGGAGTAGGGGTTGTATAGTTCATACGTGCCAAAGCATCCGCAAGGGCAGGTGAAAGGCCGAAGCCGTCAAAATTTTTCATGATTTTGTTTCTTTCTTTTACTGATTAAGTTCTCAAAATGCCCGTTTGCGCCTTGATTATTGAAAGGGGCGGCGGGGCGGTTGTTCGATAATGGCTTTCGAATAACGGAACTTTTCAGCAAAAGAGGTGGCTTTTTATATTTTCAGACCACGTATTACAAAAGACAGCATCTTTAAATCATCTTTATATATTATTGTTTTTAATACGATGATCGCTGACTAAAAGCTCTACCAAATGTAAAGAGCATTTTCAAACAGGGCGTAATATCTCTTATTTGTGGATAAAATGCAAGGTTTATTATTGTAACGTCCACAAAGGCCGTATGTGACAAAAAAAGCGCTCTTAAATATTGAGCGCTTTTTTCAAATAAAAAGGAACGATTGTTACTTCATTTGTTTTTGTGAGAAGACTTTGTCGCCTTGGTTCATTGATCCATCTTGCTGCTGTGAAGCACAAGCAGAGAAAGACAATGTCGCAGCCAACATCAAGCCTAGAAATACATATTTCTTCATTTTTCTTATATCCTTAAAAGAGGGTCTCTGTGCATATAATCACAAATTAAGCTGTTTTTAAGGCTTTCGTGAATTTTGTCAATACAGATTAGAATACAGGTCCTGTAAAACTCCCAATAAACTTTATTTACTGAAGCCCAGTAATATTTTGATCTTTCGGCCAAGCCACGCTCCAGCCTAATTTTACGTCTTTTTCTTCCTTAGGTGCCAAAGTATAACGCCAAACGGTCAGACCTTTAATGTTATTGACGTCTTGCTCATAGTCTTTAGTGGTTGCCTCATCCAAAATCTTAACCGTGATATCTTCATTTTTGGAAACGGGCAGGGTTTGGAAAATGGCTACCTCTATCGCTTCATCGCGTAAGCTCTGGATTTCAGTGATGGTTTCGCGGTCAATTTTATTGGTTTTACCTATTAAAACGCCGCCCTCACTGCTTTCATCTTTTAATGTCTTAAACGCAACATCAATACGGTCATCAATACCAAAGGAAAGATCGTAGTCTTTACCGGGGTTGAGCATCGGAATATTGGTTTTGCCTATATAAGAGCCATCACGGAAAAGGCTCACAGGGCCAGCGAGAAGGGGCTTTTCACCTTTTATAGTGGCATTTGCGATCAAGAACGCAGAATTGCTAATTTGAGGCTTAATGTGGCGTTCAATTTTGACATCTGCCTGAAATGGCGCAATCAGCACTTTTGTCTCTGTCCCATCTGCAGGAATAGATACAGCGCCCGGAATTTCGAATTCGGCATTAAAACCATTATTGTTGATTGTAGCCATGACAGGGACAGCTTCCATGATTTCAGCATCAGCCTCTGCAGCCATAGGCGCAGCCATTTCCATTTGGATAGAACTTCTCGCCATATCGTTAAAACTTGCACCCCCAAGACTTCTTTTTGTATAAGCTTGCATAATATCAACCCACATAGTTGATAACTCTGGCGCAGTTGCGCCGCGGCTTGGTTGGGCAGTAGAGAGGGTGAGGGATATATCGGTCCAATCTTCGCCTGTCTGCTGACGTACAGCGCCGTATTGCATGATTTCAAGCTCACCGCTCGCCGTTTCAAGGCGGGCATCATAAATAGGGTTCCATGAAATGCCGTTTAATTGATAATCGATTGAAACTGTAAGATAGCCAGGCTTTGCAACTTCAATCGGTAAACGCACTTCGCGGGTTTGTTTTTGCCCTGTACGAAGCATTTGCATGTCTTGGTTTATCTTCGCAATCTGGGCATCAATATCGAGAATTTGTGCTTGTTTTTCTAAAGTGTCTTTTAAAATCTGCGCGTTGCTCTCATGAATTGTATTGGCGGCCTCAATCCATTGGGTAGTGTTCAGGTTAAAATCACTCACTTGCTCGTTAATTTTAACAGCGGCCTGTTTGTTAATAGAATCAAGGAAATCCTGTTTTTTTCCAAGCGCCGCGATTTCAGCATTCACAAGCTTTTTGCTTTGTTCTAAAGCTTTCTTTTGCTCATCGAGCTCTTGTTCACGGGCAGAGACCAAGGCGACATTATTCACAATTTTTGTGGAAACAGCGCCCAAAACAGCCTGCGCGGTGCCTTGCGCAGATGTTTTAAGGGTATCTGTCATTAACCCCGCAGGCATATCATTAAAAACAAGGGTGTGCTTACCACGCGGCACTTGGATATATCCTGTTCGGGTCAGAGTTGCTGGTGCGCCATAGCCCTGCGGACTAGCGCCCGAATATATTGTCACAGATTTAAGCTTGCTATCGACAGGAATGTCATCTGCCATTGCAGGCATAATTGTTAATAAGAACAGGGCAGATGTAAGGGTGAGGGCACGCATGAGGATAATCTCCTTGGATATTGCTTCAAATGGAAGCAGAGCTTATCATAAAAAAAGACACGCTTTAAGAAAAAGGAAAAAAAATGAGCCGTTTTATATTTTTTAGCGCGATGAGCGTTAATGTTCTTGCGATCTTATTTATACTTTATTTCATGATAGCCGGCGCGCATGGTGATGAAATCCTTATCTTAACAGTATGCTTGATTGTTCCCGTCCTATCAATCGCTGCAATTTATAGCGCTCCTGACCTAGAGGAGCGTCAATTAAAGCGTGCGCTGAATAAAGCGCAACTTAAGAAAGAACTATCCAAGCTAGAAAAGTAGCAAACCACTTCATCTGTAATTATTATTGCGCCTTCGTTAATGAAGCGCGTTTTTGAACTGTATCCTCTGCAGAAGAACCTTATCAGCGAATTACTTAAACTCATCAGTTACTTAAGGATAATACCTGGTAAAGAAGCCATTGCTCTTTTTGAATGAAGGGCGGCATCATATACGGTAACATCATTCGTTGTTTTCAGATGTGATTTTTCATTTTCAGGGTCTATTTTGGCCATTTCTGGATAGACTATTCTTTCCCGTATATCTTTAGATTTATGCCAGTTTTCAGAAGTAAAACCATAGGGATAAAATGAACGTGGGACTATTATCACAGCATGATTGCGATCTTTATTTAACTTTCTATCCCAAACACTGCACGCGCGTCTGGTGTTGTAAGCTAGTCCAAACACTTTAAGTGCACCGTCTTGAACAACGTCTTCAAGCAATCCATCGGTTTGGGATAGTAAATTATCAACATTTTGTCCCGTGTGTCTTGATGTAGGGACGCCATTTCCTTCAACAATAATATCTCTGGAACTCACGCCCTCTTGCATTGCGATATCCGCCATTAAGAGAGCCTCCTTTTGCGGAGATAAAAATTCTGCTGCACGTTTAAATCCATCGCGCAAACTATGTTCAAAAAAATAGGAACTATTAAAAGAAAAAATACCCGCCAATGTAAGCGGGTCAAAAACCCTAACCCCGCCAGCAAATATCAATTGATCAACTTCACCACGCAACATTGCTCTTGCAGATTGTCTTGCTAACTCAGCACTAGAACCTCTGCCGCCATGTGCAACACCAAACTTAGTCTTAACAGGCACGTCTTCTAGAAAAAGTTCTGTGCGAATTAAATCTGGGGTATACTGTTTATTCATATGGTACCTGCTTTAAAATTGAGACGTACAATTATAGCAAATATAGTATTACGTCAATTAAAATTGGATTTGCTTGCGTCTCTGGCATTTAACCTGAACAGAACATTTATAAAATATCAGTTATTTGTGAAGTAGTGGCTCCTCGGGCCGGATTCGAACCAGCGACCAAGTGATTAACAGTCACCTGCTCTACCACTGAGCTACCGAGGAACACTGAAAAGCTTTATGGCGGAATCGTTTATAAGTGTCAATAAAGATCACATGAAAATATGGCAAAAAATAAAAATAATGAAAAAACCAAGAAAAGTGGAGGCACGGAGCGGAATCGAACCGCTGTACGGGGAGTTGCAGTCCCCTGCATGACCACTCTGCCACCGCGCCCCTGTGAAGTATTGAGCGTCGCCGCCAAATGCTTCCAAAGATGAAAAGTAATTATCATTCTTTATTTTTTAAATCTAGTGTAAACGGCATAAAATACTGGTTAAAAAAATCATTTTTCGGTAATACTGTTCAAGATTGACCCAATTTAGGATTCTTCCATGCCCAATACTCAAAACTTCGATCAAATTCGTGAAAATATGGTGGATTGTCAAATTCATCCCATGGGCGTTTTTGACGAAAAAATTCTTGATGCCTTTATGACTGTTCCGCGTGAAGAATTCGTGCCAGACAACATGCGCGGCATCGCTTATGTTGATGAAGATATTGATATTGGCAATGGCCGCTACCTGATAGAGCCCTCAATTATCGCACGTTTAATGGACAAGGCGGCACTAAAAGGTGATGACGTTGTGCTTACAATTGGTTCTGGTTCTGGATATACAGCGGCGTTACTCTCTAAAATTGTGAGCACTGTCGTGTCACTTGAAGAAGATGAAAACTTATTGGCTAAATCACAAGAAATATGGGATCGCTATGCGTTTTGTAACATTGTTGGAATTTCCGGGGCTTTAAAAGAGGGGGCGGCCAAACATGCCCCTTATTCTCTTATAATAATCAACGGATGCGTTGCCCATGTGCCGCAAAAAATCAAAGATCAATTGGGTGAGGGAGGCCGTTTATTAACAGTTATACGCCCTTCCGGATCAAACACCGCTCAGGCCTTATTGGTTGAAAAGATAAAAGAAGGCGTGTTTTCAGATCGAATTTTGTTTGATGCCAGCACGCCATACCTTTTAGGATTTGAGCCAGAAGATCGATTTAAGTTTTAGCTTAGACTCTTAAAGAGCGACTTATAAGCTTTTGATCTGTCATCATATTTTATGAGGAAAGATCACGTTTAAACCAGAAATGCCTTTGACAAGCCATTTTCAATCATAGAAACTAAAACTATTATAACTCGAATCAATGTGTAAGCATTGCGATACTGAAGAAAAGCTCTTTAAATGTCAGAAAAACCAACTGATCAGGAACCATCGATTGAAGAAATCCTAGCCTCTATTCGTCAAATCATCTCTGATGATGACGAAGAAGAAACAGGCGATGAAGATAATGTTGTTGCGCAAGATGATGACATGCCTAGTTTTGGCAGAAAAGACGAAGACGATGATGTTTTGGAATTAACCGAAGACATGCAAGATATTCACAGCTTTGACGCCAATGATAGCTTAGATTTTGTTGATGCAGATGATGAAGAGGACTTTATCGACGAGCCTATTGAAGCACCACAAATTTTCTCAAAAGAGCCGCCGCGTAAGCGCGAGAGTGTTCCATCTTCAATCCTTTCTGAAAGCACACAACAAGCAACGATGTCTAGTTTATCAAAGCTTGTCGGAAGTGTGCCTTTATCGCGCGGTGGTTATGATGGCATAACGCTTGAAGATATTGTGCGTGAGCTGCTTAATCCGATGCTCCGTGACTGGATGGACGATAACCTCCCGCCAATGGTGGAGCGTTTGGTTGAAAAAGAGATCAAGAAATTGTCACGCCGCGCACTGGATGACTAAGGCTTATTTCATTTAGACACCCCCTTAATATTTGATTTTTGGCACAAATCCCTATAAAACTCTAGCTCTATAACCGCTTAAACATATTAGGGACTTACTATGCTCGATAAAACATTTAACCCATCAGATATAGAAGAACGCCACTATAAACAGTGGGAAGAATCTGGGCATTTTAAATGCGATCCGAGCAGTAAAGCTGAACCCTTTACCATTATGATGCCGCCGCCCAATGTGACGGGCAGCCTTCACATGGGGCACGCGCTGAACTGTACGCTTCATGATATCTTGGTGCGTTGGAACCGTATGCGCGGTAAAGATACACTATGGCAACCTGGGCTTGACCATGCGGGCATTGCCACCCAGATGGTTGTAGAGCGCCAATTGGGTGAGCAAGGTAAAGACCGCCGCGATATGGGGCGGGATGAATTCATCAAAACAGTCTGGGAATGGAAAGAAAAATCAGGCGGCACAATCGTTGGTCAGCAAAAACGCCTGGGCACAACCCCAGATTGGGAGCGGGAGCGCTTTACAATGGATGAGGGGCTGTCCAAGGCTGTAACCAAGGTTTTTGTTCAGCTTCATAAAGAAGGTCTGATTTATCGCGATAAACGCCTTGTGAACTGGGATCCTAAATTTCAGACATCTATTTCTGACCTTGAGGTTGAACATAAAGATATTAACGGGTCGATGTATCATGTGCAGTACCCATTAGAACAAGGCGGCGGTCATATTCAAATTGCAACCACGCGTCCAGAAACTATTTTAGCCGATGGCGCGATTGCGGTTCACCCTGATGATGAGCGCTATAAAGACCTTATTGGTAAATTTGCCGTTGTTCCTATTTGTGACCGTATCATTCCAATTATTGCCGATGAGTATGTCGATCCAGAATTTGGATCAGGCGCGGTTAAAATTACGGCAGCGCATGACTATAATGACTTTGAAGTTGCAAAACGCCACCCTGATAAAAATATTCAGCTCATTAATCTGATGACGCCAGATGGTAAGATGAACGAAAATTGTCCTGAGGACTATGTTGGGCTTGACCGTTTCGAAGCACGTAAGAAAATCATTAAAGACCTTGATGAGCTAGATTACCTTGTCAAAGTTGAAAAACATAAGCACCAAGTACCTTATGGCGACCGTTCTGGCGTTGTGATTGAGCCGTACTTGACGGATCAGTGGTATGTGGATGCCAAAACCATGGCTATCCCTGCGATTGAGGCAGTGAAAACAGGCAAAACAGAATTTATCCCTAAAAATTGGGAAAACACCTATTTCAGTTGGATGGACAACATTCAGCCATGGTGTATTTCGCGCCAATTATGGTGGGGACATCAAATCCCCGCATGGTATGACGAAGAAGGCAATATCTTTGTTGCCGAAAGTGAGGAGGAAGCACAAAAGCAAGCGGGTAAAGGCAAAAAGCTTACCCGCGATGAGGATGTGCTTGATACGTGGTTTAGCTCTGCGTTGTGGCCATTTTCAACACTTGGCTGGCCTGATAAAACGCCAGAACTGGATAAATATTATCCTGGCGACACGCTTATCACTGGCTTTGACATTATCTTCTTCTGGGTGGCTCGTATGATGATGATGGGCATGCATTTCATGGGCGATGTGCCGTTCAAAAAAGTTTATATCCATGCGCTCGTGCGTGATGGTAAAGGGCAGAAAATGTCCAAATCAAAGGGCAATGTTATTGACCCGCTGGACCTCATTGAAAAATACGGCGCTGACTCATTGCGCTTTACACTTACCGCTATGGCCGCGCAGGGGCGTGATGTGCGCCTTTCCGAGGAACGCGTTGCTGGATATCGTAACTTTACAACGAAAATCTGGAATGCCGCCCGCTATTGCGAAATGAATGATTGTCTGCCTAAGAACGGTTTTAATCCTTCAAACATCACGCATACCCTTGATAAATGGATCATTAGTGAAGTAAAACAGTGTCAAACTGGCTTAGACAAAGCAATTGAGGCCTATCGTTTCAATGATGCCGCCAATGTTGCCTATCAATTTGTATGGGGGACGTTCTGTGATTGGTATTTGGAATTCACCAAGCCTGTCTTAAATGGGTCTGACGAGACGATAAAAGCGGAGGTTCAAGCGACAACGGGTTGGGTCTTAGAACAAATTTTGCGCCTTTTAAATCCTATCATGCCTTATGTGACCGAAGAGCTATATGCCGATATTGCTAAGCGAGAGAAGGGTGATTTGCTCCTCGGCTCTGATTGGCCTGATTATAGTGCCTTAAGCACGGATAAGGCCGCCGTTCAAAAGGTGGATTGGCTTATTCGTCTGATATCCGAAATACGCTCTGTCCGTGCAGATATGAACGTACCGCCGAAAGCGGAGATTAAACTTATGGTTAAAGATGCCTGTGACATGACCAAAGAAGGGATTAATTCCTTTGGTGAGGTTATTCAAAAGATGGCGCGCCTTGAAAGTATTGAATTTACGGATAATGCACCTAAAGGCTCAATACAGACGGTTATTGGCCAAACAACGCTTATTTTACCCATAGCTGACATTATCGACCTTGATCAAGAGCGGATACGCCTTAAAAAAGAAATTGATAAGCTTAATGATAACATTAAGAAAATATCGCAACAGCTTGATAATGCTGATTTTGTGGCAAATGCGCCAGAGGAAGTTATCGAGGAAAAACGCGAGATTGTACAAAATGACAATGAAAAGAAAGAAAAGCTATTATCTGCCTTAAAACAACTTGAAGCCGCATAATAATTTTAATAAACAATAGCAAAAAGTTTTGAGGGTATCGTGGATTTTTCTGATAGAGTCGAACTAATAACAAGAACAGTTTTTATGGGAAGAGACTGGCGCATATCGGCTAGCAACCCAGCTAGGCTTCTTGATTTTCCGCCTAAAGGGTTAACCAAGGCTGAGATTGAACGCAGAGTAAATGAGCGCTTTGACTCTGGAAATTTTCCCGTAAAAGTTTGGGTAGAAACACCTCAAGGCAAGAGATTGCAATTATCACGAATTTTCATGATACCTGACGATGCAGTTTGCACTGGCCAATCCGCCCAAAAAGGGCAGCGCTTCTTGACCTTCGATCTGACAAGATAAAAAAACCGCCTTAAAGGCGGTTTCTTCTTTATATCGGCTCATCCCATATAAAAACTTATTTGTTTGTGTCACCTGACAAGAAAGCACCGTATTTGCTTTCAAACTTATCAAGCTGGCCTTTTTCAACAACTTTACCAGTACCACCTTGCCATGCAGGATGTGACTTTGTGTCAACGTCAAGCTTAAGGACATCCCCAGGCTTACCGTATGTAGAATGTGTTTTGTATTCTTCGCCATCTGTCATCACGATTGTGATTTCATGGTAATCTGGGTGAATATCTGCTTTCATAGTAGCTGCTCCTCAAGTACAAATCCCATACAGACAGGGACTTTTAATTTGTTCTGACGCATCTTTTACAGGGAGATTCTATAAAATGCAAGCAAAGTGGTGGCATCCAGAGCAATTTTCTTTAAAAAAAGCCAATTTAAAGTCAAGATCGACTGTAATTAAAGCCATACGGCGGTTTTTTGACGATCAGGGCTTTGATGAAGTGGAAACGCCTATCTTACAAATAAGCCCTGTTATGGACGCCCATATTCATGCCTTTCAGACGGAATTAAAAGGCGTTGACCTTAAAATAAAAGAAACGCCTTACCTTCATACAAGCCCAGAATTTGCGATGAAAAAGCTTATAGTCGCAGGCTTAGAGAATATTTACCAAATCTGCCATGTTTTTAGAAATGCAGAAGGGTCAAAACGCCATAGGCCTGAATTCACCATGATTGAGTGGTATCGTGCGAATGCCGATTACACCCATATAATGAAAGATTGTGAGGGGCTGCTGCGGGCGTGCGCCAAGGTCGGCGGTGTTAAAACCCTTAGATATAAAGAGCATATTTGCGATCCGTTTGCTGATTTTGAACGCTTAAGTGTCCGTGAGGCCTTTAAACAATATGCCGATATAGATTTGGTGGTTTTTTTAGAAGATAAACAGGGCTTCCGCCGCGCTGTTCAGGCACTTGGACTTCATACGGCAGATGATGACGGTTGGGATGATCTTTTTTTCCGTGTCATGGGAGAGAAAATTGAGCCCTATCTTGGGATGGATAGACCGACATTCTTATACGATTATCCTGTTTCGATGGCCTCACTCTCTAAAAAGAAAGAGTGCGATCCGCGCTTTGCAGAGCGGTTTGAACTTTATGTGTGCGGGATAGAGCTCGCCAATGCGTTTTCTGAGTTAACTGATGCCGATGAACAGTTAAAGCGGTTTGAGGCGGAAATGGATTATAAGCAAAAACTTTATGGGGAGCGTTACCCGATTGATATGGAATTTATTGCGGCCTTAAAACACGGTCTTCCTGAAAGCGGGGGGATCGCTCTGGGGATTGATCGGCTCATTATGTTGATAACAGGAGCCTCCAATATTGAAGAAGTAAATTGGACGCCCATTTTATGACGTTTTCTGCAAACAGGGTAAAAATAAAATTATAAAAATCAGATTGATTTAGCCGTTATTATCATTTGCAGGGCAGGGGTTGCGTGGCACATTTGTGGGGTAGGCGGTGATTACATCTTCACCACTGCGATCTTTAACAACACGAACGTTTATTGTGCCTACTTTTTGCTCGGTTACATAATATCCATTTCGCTGCTGTTCCCAGTTTAAATTGTCATTGGCGGCTATCAGCTCAACCTCTTTAATTACAGTCTGCTCATCCCAGTACTCAGGAAATTCAGACTTACAGGGCTTTCCTGTTCCATAAAGATGACCGCCGCCTGTTGCATCCCCATAGAGGATATTAGCGCGGCGCTCAGGCGATATAATGCTTGCTCTATTAAACTCTTGTTTAGCATTTGGGATATGAGCAGGTGTCTCTTCGCCTGCGCTCTGTTTAATAGCATCTTGGGTGTTTTCCGCAGGGATGACGACATCAACATAATGACTAATGTCACTTTCTGTAACTTTCAGACCCGCCCAACCACAAAGTGCGACAATGATCGCAACAAGGATCGTTTTCTTACCTTTGGTATCCAGAAGCCTCATGACAATAAATTAAGCCGCTTGTGACGCTTTTCCTTTGGCGACAGAGGCCGCTTGGATTTTATTGATAACATTTTGAAGTGTTGCATTAAATTCGGCGTCAGTCTGATCAGCACGAAGATCATTGCTTAAAGCGCGTGAGAAACTTGCGATCATACCATCATTTTCAGACAAACGTTTACAGGCTTCATCCAAATCATAGCCGCCAGAAAGAGCAACAACACGCTGAACGTTTTTATGAACAATTAGATCACTGTAAAAATTTGCCTGCTCTGGCAACGTCAATTTAAGCATCACATGTTGATCATCGTTCAATAGATCAAGGTGTTTTTTAATTTCAGCATTAAGGAGCGCTTCACACTCTGCCTTATCTGCTGCATGGATATTCACCTCAGGCTCAATGATAGGAACAAGACCATGCGCGATAATTTGTTTACCCACCTCAAACTGCTGGGCGACAATCGCAGCAATACCCTCAGCGTTAGCAGAATTAATCGTTGAGCGCATTTTTGTACCATAAATACCTTTGGCAACAGCGCGCTCTAATAATCCATCGAGTTCAGGCATGGCTTTCATCAATTGTACGCCGTGCGCTTCATCTTCAAGACCTTTATCAACTTTTAGAAAAGGCACAACACCTTGTGATTTCCAGAGATATTCGGCTGTAGGCGTCCCATCAATTTCTGCGTCCATTGTTTTTTCAAACAAGATAGCGCCAATCACTTTACCGCCTGAAAACGCAGGCGCTTTAATGATGCGGCTACGCATTTCATGAATCTTAGCATACATCGCATCTTCGCCTGAATATTCACTTTCGGCAACACCATAGGCAGCGAGGGCTTTGGGCGTAGAGCCGCCGCTTTGATCAAGCGCTGCAATAAAGCCCTGACCTTTCATAATTGTGTTTTGCATATTAGAATTTCTCATTTTTTTATCCTTTATAAATCAATTAAGCCGCTTGTGATTTTGACGCAGTGTAACCGACTGCGTGCATTTTCACAGCCGTATCAAGCATGCGGTTTGAAAAGCCCCATTCATTATCATACCAGCTCATAATACGGACAAGATTTCCATTGATCACTTTTGTTTCATTCAAGGCAAAAATTGATGAAAGGGGGTTGTGATTAAAGTCACCAGAAACCAAAGGCTCATCATATGTACCAAGAATTCCGCCAAGGTCACCTCCTGCGGCAGCGATAATCGCTTTATTCACTTCTTCGACAGTTGTGTTTTTTGATGCGACGAATTTAAGATCAACAACAGACACATTTGGAGTGGGGACGCGCATTGAAACACCGTCTAATTTTCCATTAAGCTCTGGCAAAACTTTACCCACCGCTTTTGCGGCGCCCGTAGAGGTTGGGATCATGTTAAGAGCGCCCGCACGCGCACGATGAAGGTCTTTATGTGCTGTATCAACAATTTGTTGATCACCAGTGTAGGAGTGAATTGTCGTCATAAAACCACTTTCGATACCAATGGCATCATTTAGCGCTTTTGCTACTGGAGCAAGGCAGTTTGTGGTGCATGACGCATTAGACACAATTTCGTGCTCTGCCTTAATTTTATCGGAATTCACACCATAAACAGTCATGATATCCGCATCACCACTTGGGGCAGAAATAAGCACTTTTTTAGCACCCGCTTGGATATGCATCGCTGCTTTTTCACGATCGGTGAAGATACCTGTACATTCAAAAACAATATCAACCTTCATTTTTCCCCATGGGAGTTTTGTGGGGTCACGCTCTTGAAAAACATCAATGTGTTTTCCCTCAACAATCATCGTGTCTTCGTCGATACGTTCAACAGAAAAACCAAATGTTCCATGCACACTATCATATTTCAAAAGATGCTTATTGGTTTCAAGCGGCGCAAGGTCGTTAATTGCAACAATCTCAACATCTGTGCGGCCTGATTCAAAAAGGGCGCGCATGACGTTACGTCCAATACGGCCAAATCCATTAATTGCTACTCTTACTGTCATTTGCTTTCTCCTAAATATATAAAATTATGATTGTCTTTTTTCAACTGCGGCAACGATGGCGTCTGCTGTTATGCCGAAATGCTCATAGAGAACTTCGGCAGGGGCAGAGGCACCAAAACCCTTCATCCCAATAAACGTGCCGTGACCGCCAATAAAGCGATCCCAGCTTTGACGAATGCCTGCTTCAACCGCCACTTTGTATGAATTGTTACAAAGAAGAGATTGGATATATTCGCTATCTTGTTCCCAGAAGCGCTCCATGCATGGTACAGAAACGACGCGAACACCACCGCCCAGACGCGCCGACGCTTCAAGGGCAAGCTGTACTTCTGATCCACTGGCAAAAATAGTCACTTCTGGCTCATCCCCCTCGCAGTCTTCGAGGATATAAGCCCCAAGTGATGATTTATTCACTTTATCTGCTTCACAGACTGTCGGCACAGCCTGACGTGTAAGAGCAAGGACAGAAGGGGAATCCGTGCTGCGAAGTGCAAGCTCCCAGCATTCGGCTGTTTCAACGCCATCACAAGGACGATAAACATAGAGGTTAGGAATTGCGCGAAGCGCAGAGAGATGCTCAACCGGTTGGTGCGTTGGGCCATCTTCCCCAAGGCCAATTGAGTCATGCGTTAAAACATGAATAACACGCTGTCCCATGAGCGCCGCAAGACGAATGGCGGGGCGTGAATAATCGGCAAACTGCATGAATGTTCCCGCGTAAGGAATAACGCCGCCATGAAGGGCTATCCCGTTCATAATCGCCGCCATGCCGTGCTCCCGCACGCCGTAATTAATGTAATTACCGCCTCGATTTTGCGCGGTCATATCTTTTGATACGGCAACTTTTGTGTTGTTAGACCCTGTGAGGTCAGCAGAACCACCTATCATGCTGTCGAGCGCAGGAAGAATTTTCTCTAAACATGCACCAGAAGTCTGGCGTGTTGCCTTGTTCGGCTTTTCATGGGCAAAACTCTCTTTTAGTTCAGCAATAACACCATCGAGTTTTGATAAATCAACATCAAAACTAGGCACATTTACAGGTGCCTTTACACCAAGGCTACGCCACATCGCGAGAATATCATCAGGGATATGAAACGGGGCATGCGGCCAATTTAAGTTTTTGCGCGCGCCCGCAATCTCATCGTCGCCCGTAATCGCACCATGCGCTTTTGGCTGGCTTTCTAATGTAGGAGCGCCATAGCCGATTTTAGTTTTGCAGGCAATAAAAGAGGGTTTATCCGTTTTTTGCGCCGCAGCAATGGCCGCCTCAATCGCGGCGTTATCATGTCCATCAACTTCGGATACATCCCAGCCATAAGCTTCAAATCGCTTTTGTGTATTTTCTGATGTTGCCAAGTCAATTGTTCCATCGATTGTTACGTTATTATCATCATAAAGAGCTATTAATTTTCTAAGCTTTAAATGACCCGCAAGCGCGCAAGACTCATGACTCACACCTTCCATCAAACAGCCATCTCCCACAAAAACATAAGTAAAATGATCGACCTCTGCGCCGTGTTTCGCATTCAAATACTGCTCGGCAATCGCAAAACCAACCGCATTTGATATCCCCTGACCAAGCGGGCCTGTGGTTGTTTCAATCGCTGCGTCAAAATCAACTTCTGGGTGACCGGGGGTGTGGGAGCCGATTTGACGGAAATTCTTGATCTCATCCAACGTTATTTTTGCATTGCCTGTCAAATAAGACAGAGAATAAGGAAGCATAGACCCATGACCATTTGAAACAATAAGGCGATCACGATTAAACCAACGTGGGTTTTTTGGATCAAATTTTAAGAATTTTGTATAAAGGACTGTCGCAATATCTGCCATTCCCATCGGCATCCCAGAATGACCTGAATTGGCTTTTTTAACGGCGTCCATCGACAAGGCGCGGATTGCATTGGCCATTTGTTTAAGATCGAGTTCAGGAGAGGGAGAGCTGCTCGTGCTCGCTTGTGCTTGGGACATGAAAAACCTTTACGCGTTGTACTGTTAAAAACTGCCCATAACTTGCCTTTTCAAAGCCATAAGGTCAAGGGGACAAGCGCAATGACATAAAATAAAAACTGTAAAAACATGCGGAAAACCCTTTCATGCGCCTTGACGATAAAATCATCTAGGCCTTAGGGTAAGATATTACGTTAACAAATAGAACAAGCTGAGGGAAATGTGACCACTTCAATTAAATCCTCTTTACGCAACCTGCATGGCGCACTTGAAAAGCTAGAAGATACTGTTGTCAGTGTTTCTGCGATTAAAAAGAAGGCCCAAGATGATCTGTTCAGCATCCCTATGCGCCCTAGTGCGAATGACATGGACTCAAAAGCCATCGCAAGCCGCCTAGACAGCGCTATCGCAAAAGTAGAAAAGCTTTTAAGAGAAGGTTAAGCCGCTCTTATTTATATAAATAATCGGGGAGATAAAGTATGGCTGAACTCAATATTAAAATTCGCGGGCGCAATTACGCGATTGCCTGTGATGACGGACAAGAAAAACGGGTTGCCGATTTGGCAGCCTATGTTGAAGAAAAAATTAACGCTATTGCCTCCGCAGGAGCAGGAGCGAGCGAGTCTCATTTGCTCGTGCTCACCGCTATTGTCATGGCTGATGAAGTGTTTGACCTCAAATCAAGCTCAGCCAACACAAATCCTACGCCGTTAAGTGGCCTGACAATCACTGAAAAGGATGAAGGCGACATTGTGGATGCAATCGACATGATGGCAAGACGCATTAATGCCATGGCAGAAAATCTAAAAATGGCGTAATCACTGTTTTTCTTGATATATAGACCAAAACACCTTACATAAATATGAGCTGCGGGGCAGGTGATACAACTTTTATCCCAGAGGCCGATGCTTTCGCATAGGGAGCTGTCCCTGACTGTGACTTAGTGTTTTGCCGCTTCGTCCGTTCATATGGCGCCCACCTGGTTATTCCGGGCTTCATGTGGATACTCACTGTACACGGCACCCGCGGCACTTTATTATACGATCATGACCGACAACCCCAAACACACTATTCGAGAACAAGCGCGCTATCACCGTGACCACCTGCAGGTGGATCAGGCAGATTATGAGCGTGTAATCGATATTTTCTTTAAGAATGTCACACCGCAATCGGGACAAATAATTGCAGGATACTGGCCTGTAGGGCGCGAATTTGATGTTCGTTTTTTAATGGATGAACTTATTCAACGTGGGTTTCAATGCGCTTTGCCTTGCGTCATCAAAAACACTAAAATACTTGCTTTTAAGGCATGGACGCCTGATTGCCTCATGCTAAAAGGCGCTTTTGATGTCTTTGAGCCTGATAGTGATGAACTGGTAGAGCCTGATATATTTCTGTGCCCTTTATTGGCCTTTGATCGCCAAGGATACCGCATGGGGCAGGGCGGCGGTTATTATGATGCGACGCTTGAACACTCCCGCGCACAGAAAGATATTCTTGCCATCGGTGTTGGCTATGGCGAGCAAGCTGTGTTATTTAATTTGCCCAATGAGGCACATGACCAAAAAATGGACATTATTTTAACGCCCCAAAAAATTTTAGATTTTAGGAAATAATATGAGAATTTTATTTATCGGCGATGTTATGGGGCGCACAGGCCGCGATGGACTTGCAAAGCATTTGCCCATGCTTAAGGCTAAGCTTAACCCTGATGTTATTATCGTCAATGGTGAAAACTCCGCCCATGGCCTTGGTATTTCCGAAAAAATCTGTCAGGAATTTTATGAACTTGGCGTTAACGTGATCACAACGGGCAATCATGTTTGGGATCAGCGCGAAATTCTGGCTTACATTGATCGTGACCCTAACTTGCTTCGCCCGATCAACTTCCCTGATGGTGCGCCGGGCAATGGATATGTGATTTATCAAATGAGTAATGGGCAAAAGATTATGGTTGTGAACGCCATGGCGCGTTTATTCATGGATCCTATGGAAGATCCGTTTCGCATGCTCCATGAGCTTATTGGTAAGCACCCAATGGGCGGGCAGCAAATTCAGGCTATTTTTGTTGATTTTCATGGAGAGGCAACATCCGAGAAGATGGCGCTCGCTCATTATTTAGACGGTCGAGTGTCTGCTGTTGTTGGAACACACACGCACCTGCCCACTGCCGACGCGCAAGTTTTGCCCAATGGAACGGCTTTTCAAGGCGACGCGGGCATGAGTGGGGATTTTGATAGTGTGATTGGGGTTCGCAAAGATATATCAGTCAATAGATTTGTCCGTAAACTGCCGGGTGAGCGTATGGTTCCAGCCGTCGGCGAAGCCACTGTTTGCGGCACTTTCATCGTGACAGATGACAAATCTGGCCTTGCTAAAGAGATACGTCCTGTTCGTATTGGTGGGCGCTTACATGAAGAAATCCCCCAAATATAGGGGTTTTCATTTTGTAAGACTGCGCCTAATATCTCGGGAAAATTGATTCAAGATAACAAACAGGATTAAATTATGGCTGGTCATTCCAAATGGGCAAACATTCAACACCGCAAAGGCAAGCAAGATAAACTTCGTGCTAAAGCATTTACGAAAGTAGGGCGTGAAATAATCGTTGCGGCCAAGCTTGGTGGCGGCGATCCTGATATGAACCCACGTTTACGCCTTGCAATATCCAAAGCCAAAGCGGTTAATATGCCCAATGATCGTATTAAAAAAGCGATCGAAACAGGAGCTGGCGGCTCAGATACCTCAAATTATGAAGAAGTACGATATGAGGGCTACGGCCCTGGCGGCGTCGCTATCATCGTTGATGCGCTAACCGATAACCGAAACCGCACCTTTGCTGTTGTCCGCACTGCCTTTGCCAAGTTTAATGGGAGCCTGGGCGAGTCAGGGTCTGTTGGCTTTATGTTTGATCGTGTTGGGCAAATTATGTATCCCGCTGATAAAGCCAGTAATGATGATATGTTCGAAGCCGCCGTTATGGCCGGCGCCGAAAACTGCGAAAGTGACGATGACTATCATATCATAACAACAGGATTAGAGGATTTAGCCGCCGTTCGTGACACCTTAGAGGCAAAATATGGCGAAGCAGAGAAGGCTGAACTCACATGGAAGCCAAACACCATGGCAGAGCTTGATGAAGAAAAAGCAGGATCGACCATCAAAATGATTGATGCACTTGAAGATGATGATGATGTTCAAACCGTGACAACCAATATGGATGTTGATGACGAGATTCTCGAAAAATTAATGATGGCTGAATAGTCGAATAGGGCTTTTAAATGTTCTTGTTTTGTGCTCTAATCATTCTATGAGAATCTTAGGAATAGATCCAGGCTTAGTCAAAACAGGATGGGGCATAATAGAGTCCGAGGGGCATTCTCTTCATTTTATATCGTCAGGTAGCATAAAACCAAATAAAAACAATACTTTACCAGATAGAGTTAAGGTAATAGATCAGGAAATGCAGGCTATTATCGAACAATTTAAGCCTCATACCGCCGCGATTGAAGAGACTTTTATGAACAACAATCCAGCCTCCGCCTTAAAGCTTGGTGTCGCGCGTGGTGTTGCCATGGTTGTGCCAGCGCGAATGGGACTTCATGTGGGGGAATATCCTGCAAATCTTGTTAAAAAATCTGTGGTTGGCGCAGGAAAATGCGGCAAAGATCAGATCGGCATGATGATCCGTACGCTGTTACCCACCTGTGGAGAGATTAGCGAAGATGAGGCCGATGCCCTTGCTGTTGCCATCACGCACGCGCATCATTACACCAGCCGTCAAAAATTTGGCGGGATTTTGGCAGGAGGCGTTAGGTAATTTGTTATGATAGGTAAGCTTTCAGGAATTTTGGACACTGTGGGAGAAAATTTTCTTATCCTTGATGTAAATGGGATTGGCTATCAGATTTTCTGCTCCACGACGACATTATCACGTTGTGGTCAACAAGGCGATCCGCTCTCACTTTTAATTGATACCCATGTTGCCGAAACTTTTATCCATCTTTATGGATTTATGTCCGCCAATGAACAGCAATGGTTTAGATTACTAACCAGCGTTCAAGGGGTAGGTGCCAAGGCGGGTATGTCTATTTTAGCGGCCTGCCCGCCTGAACAGCTTGGTTTTGCCATCGCATCAGGTGATAAAGCTGCAGTGCAGCGCGCCGATGGCGTAGGGCCAAAGTTGGCCGTGCGGATCTTGACTGAACTAAAAGATAAAGCCGCTAAAATCGAACTTAAAGCACCGATGAAAGGCGTTTCAATCCTATCCTCTGCTAAAAATGCGCCGCCAAGTAATGAAAATACGGCCGCGGATCAAGACGCTGTTTCAGCTTTAATAAACCTAGGCTATCAGCCCTCCGACGCCTTTGCCGCTGTTACGCAAGCGCGTCAAAAGGCCGATAACGACAATCTCAATGTTGGTGATGTGATTAAACTTGCACTCAGGGAGTTAACCCTATGAGTGAGGCCATGAAAAACCCACAGCTTCAATCAATGCAGGCTGATATGGAACATGTAGAAGAAAACCCGCTTCGTCCCAATCAACTCTCTGAATTTATCGGTCAAGAAACCCTGCGGGAAAATTTAAAAGTTTATATCGAGGCCGCCAAAGTGCGTGGTGATGCAATGGATCATGTACTCCTTTTTGGTCCACCCGGCCTTGGTAAAACCACACTCGCACAAATTATTGCCCGTGAAATGGGTGTTGGCTTTCGTGCAACCTCTGGCCCAGTGATAAGCAAGGCAGGGGACTTAGCTGCTATCCTTACTAATCTTCAACCGCATGACGTCCTTTTTATCGACGAGATTCACCGTCTAAGCACCGCCGTTGAAGAAATCCTTTATCCTGCGATGGAAGATAATAAACTTGATCTCATCATTGGCGAAGGGCCTGCTGCAAGGTCTGTTCAAATTGATTTACCGCCCTTCACCCTTATTGGAGCAACAACGCGTAGTGGCTTGCTCACGAACCCATTGCGTGATCGCTTTGGTATTCCGCTTCGCCTTGAATTTTATACGAATGAGGAATTGACTAAAATTGTGGCGCGCTCGGCGCGGCTTTTGGATATGCCGCTCACCCAAGAAGGGGCGTTTGAAATTGCGCGGCGCTCCCGCGGCACGCCCCGTATTGCGGGACGCCTGACGCGCCGTGTTCGGGATTTTGCCCAAGTGGCCAATGTTAAAGAAATTGATATCAAAATTGCTGATATCGCCATGCAAAAAATGGATGTGGATGCTCAGGGTCTTGATTCAATGGATCATCGCTATATGCGCTGCATTATCGAAAATTATGGCGGCGGCCCCGTTGGTGTTGAAACAATTGCCGCCGTTCTCTCTGAACAGCGTGATGTGATTGAGGATGTTATCGAGCCATATCTTGTGCAACAGGGCTTTATTAATCGTACACCGCGTGGGCGTGTTATGAGCGAAAAGGGCTATAAATATCTTGGATTAAAGCCTAAGATACCTTCTGAAGTGATTCAGAAGGATCTTTTAGATGAGCAATAACGCCCTACACAAAACACATAAAGCTGATTTTCGGGTCTATTATGAAGACACCGACGCGGTTGGCATAATGTATCACGCCAATTATATTTGTTTTTGTGAGCGTGGGCGCTCTGATATGCTGCGTGATATGGGCTTGCCGGCTTCTGAAATCTTTGAAAAAGTTGGTATTGGGTTTGTCATTCGCCATATAGATTGTGAGTATCTTAAAATGGTCAAACTCGATGATCTTTTAACGGTTGAAACAGCCGTCCTTGCCATGAAAAACACATCATTTATAATGCGCCAGACAATTTATTGCCAAAATTCACCTGTATTTAAAATGGATGTGACCGTGGTTTGTGTCGATAAAGCAGGTAAGCCTGCCCGCGCACCCCAAGATTTAAGAAATAAATTTTCAGATTATTTAATTAAGGAAGATTAAAAAATGGATGAATTAACAAACCGCGCCGTTGATGCCGCTACATTAGCCGGAACAGCCGCAGCCCATGACATGAGCATGTGGGGGCTATTTATGATGGCAGATATTGTTGTAAAATTAGTGATGCTCATTTTGATTGGCTGCTCTATTTGGTGTTGGGCTGTGATTTTTGAAAAACGCGCGACCTTGTCAAAACTCAATCGCCGCGCGCATAAGTTCGAAGATGCCTTTTGGTCAGGTGAGGCGCTTGATAAACTTTATCAACGTGTCAACAAAAACCCAAATGACCCTATGCTGAAAACTTTCTGCGCGGGCATGGAAGAATGGCAAAATACCGTATCCACAGGCATTCCGGACAAAGAAGAAATGCAGGCTTCCTTAAGACAACGTGTCGAACGCGCCATGAGCGTAGCAATTAATCGCGAGATGGAACGCCTTGAACGCGGCATGACTTTCCTCGCAACCGTCGGCTCAACGGCGCCATTTGTTGGTCTTTTTGGCACGGTATGGGGTATTATGAATAGCTTTACCGCCATCGCACAAAGCAATAATACATCCCTGGCTGTTGTGGCACCGGGTATTGCAGAAGCACTTTTTGCGACGGCTTTGGGTCTTGTTGCCGCTATACCAGCTGTTATTGCGTATAATGGTTATACAAGCAGATTAGGACGTTATGCGGGGCGTCTTGATGATTTTGTCACTGAATTTATGGCTATTTTGTCGCGCCATCTTGAATCCCAAGATTCTAAAAACCGTAAAAGAGTGGCATAAAAATGGGCGCGTCACTTCAACAAAAATCAGGCAGAGCAAAAGCAGGGCGTGGGCACCGCCCCATGTCAGAAATAAACGTTACACCGTTTGTGGATGTTATGCTTGTGCTTCTTATTGTGTTTATGGTGGCCGCGCCGCTTTTAACGGCGGGCGTACCGATTGATTTACCCGACAGTGAAGCAAAAGCCCTTAATCAAGAAGACAATAAACCATTGGAAGTTTCGATTAGCAGTGATGGGACAATTTTTGTAGGGGAAACTGAAGTAAAGCGTGATCGCCTTATTCAGCTTTTAGGCTCTCTAACGAATAACGACCCTGATCGGCGGATTTATATTCGTGCGGATAAAACGATGGATTACGGTAAGGTAATGGATGTTTTGGGGGCGATTAATAAAGCAGGCTTTCAAAAAGTGGCTTTAATCTCAAACGCCTCTTGAAGTCTCAAAAACATATCTCAAAAACGGCTTAATCTTGCCATAAATACACAGTAATAAATTGTCATGAATGCTACGATAAAATTATCGCAAAGACTGCCACAAATTGAATTGCCAACGGCAATGAAATGGGCTTTGGGTTTTTCTATTTTGTTTCACTTGGCTATTGTTGTCGCTGGGACAATAGGTCTGCCGCACATCAAAAAACCAATCGTTATCAATCAACCTATTGCTGTTGAAATCGTTAATATTGATGAAGAAACGACAACAAACAAACGCCCCAATCCCATACAACAGCCTAAAACCGAAGAAAAGCCTGCACCCAAAAATGACCCTATTAAAGCGCCGCCGAAGGTAGAAACAAAAACCCCGCCTAAAGTAACGCCTTTAGAGCCGCCAAAGGTTGTTGAAAACAAAACAAAGCCCAAACCAAAAACGCCGCCGCCGCCTTCAGAAAAGCTTGAAAAGCCCAAGGAAGAAAAGCCTAAGCCAAAAGAGGAAAAAGTTGAAGAAACCGCCGCCCAAGAAGAAGCGTTTTTATCAGTCTTAAAAAATCTTCAGGAAACAGAGCCTTCTGCGGCAGAGGAGCCCGATCAACCTGCTGATAAACCTACACCAGAACAAGCGTCACAGCTTGCGCGTTTTGCTGAGCAACTCTCAGCCACCGAAGTAGATGCTATTCGAATGGCGCTCAATCGACAATTTGGCCAATGCTGGAATTTAATGGCTGGCGCGCGCTATGCCGAAGACATTGTTGTGCAGATAAGGCTTGTGATTAATCCCGATCGTACCGTGCAAAGCGCTCGCATAAATGATCAATGGCGTTATACTCAAGACAGTTTTTACAAAGCGGCCGCCGACACGGCGCTTCGTGCGGTAAGTCATCCTAATTGTGCGGTTTTAGATTTACCGCCTGATAAGTATGATCTTTGGAAAGATATGATTTTTAATTTTAACCCTTCCGCGCAATTATAACCGCGCCCACATTGTAAATTTAAGGTTTTATGAAATGAAAAAAATACTTTTTATTCTTGCTCTTGTTTTGATGCCTTTATCGGCGCAGGCACAGTTAGAAATTGACATCACATCCGGAAAGCTAGAAGAACTTCCGATTGCAGTAAGCCCGTTTTACTCTGAACAAGCTGATCTTGGTGATTTTGCGCGTGACATCCCGAAAATTATTGCGAGCAATCTTGAGAGTTCAGGCCTTTTTGATCCTTTAAACCGAAACAGCTTTATCCAAACGCCAGCTTCAATTCATACGGACAACCCACGGTTTGGTGAATGGCGCGCCATTAATGCGCAGGCTTTGGTATCTGGCACTGTTTTAAAAACAGCAGATGGGCGTACACGCGTTGAATTTCGCTTATGGGACGTCTTCACTCAGCAGCAATTGATCGGCATGGCATATATGACAACGCCTCAAAACTGGCGCCGTATTGCTCATATTATTTCAGATGAAATTTATAAACGCATTACGGGCGAAAATGGTTATTTTGACACGCGGATTGTTTATGTCGCAGAGAGCGGATCTCCGCTCAAACGCTCCAAACGTCTCGCGATCATGGATCAAGATGGGTATAATCATAAATATCTAACCCCTGAAGGGGAACTTGTTCTTACACCACGCTTTTCCCCAACAGCGCAAGAAATCACTTATATGTCTTATCGCGGCGGTCAACCGCGCGTTTATCTCTATAATATCGACACAGGACGTCAGGAGTTATTGGGTAATTTCCCGGGTATGACATTTGCGCCGCGTTTTACACCTGATGGTAATAAGGTGATTATGAGCTTATCCAAAAACGGCAATACAGATATTCATGAGCTGGATTTACGCAGTCGTCAGTCACGCCAGATCACAACAAACCCCGGAATTGATACAGCGCCGTCATATGCCCCTGATGGAAGCAGAATAGTGTTTGAGTCAGACCGTGGTGGTTCACAGCAGCTTTATACAATGACACCATCAGGCGGCGATGTGAAGCGCATCACTTTTGGAAAAGGGCGTTACGCAAACCCTGTTTGGTCGCCGCGTGGAGATTTAATTGCCTTCACTAAAATGGTAGGTGGTAGTTTTTACATTGGTGTTATTCGCCCCGATGGGCAAGGTGAGCGGCTGATAACAAAAGCCCATCACGTTGAAGGCCCTAGCTGGTCACCCAATGGTCGCGTCTTAACGTATTTTAAAGAGCGCAAGACAAATGGCGGTAAAGATCAATCGTCGCAACTTTATACTGTTGATTTAACGGGATATAATGAACGTATATTGAAAACTCCGCGTGATGGGTCAGATCCCGCATGGAGCCCAATTAATCCATAATAGATATTTATATATTTAAGAAATATGCAAAAAGGCGTTTATCACTTGTTGGTAAACGTCTTTTTTAAACGGCACGATAATGTCAATTGTTTCGTGTATATCCACCCATTTCCAATCTGTGAATTCAGGCTCTTTATCGGCGGCAATATCTATATCGGAATCTTGTCCTGTAAAACGCATGGCAACCCATGTTTGTTCCTGACCGATATACGGAACATCCCAGATTGTTTTAAATTTATCATAGACCGCTTTGGGAAGATCATAACGGATAGGGTCGGGATGAATATAAATAAGTTCCGCCTTATCAGTTCCCGTTTCTTCTTTTAATTCACGAAGCGCCGCCACCACAATATCTTCGCCAACATCGATACCACCTTGGGGCATTTGCCATGCGCCGGGCGTATCTATACGCTCACCGACGAACACTTTTCCTGCACTATTATAAAGGGCAATACCGACATTCGGGCGATATAAAGCTTTAGGTTCAGGAACAACTTTATTCATCTTTATAAACCGCAAGATAGGATGCTGGCGCAAGTTCAAACCCTACCGCGGCGGGGGAATTAACCCATTCCTTCACGGCTTTGATTGCTTTAGGGTAGGGGTAGAATAAAACTACGGCTCGATCGGATGCTCTGGCATAATCAGAAATACGGATCATTTCACGTTTGATTTGGTCGGCGGTTAAATTCTCATCTATCCAGAAATTATTTTTAACGAAAGGGAACTCATTATTATAAGCGATGCGTTGGCCAAAATCCCTATCGCTCGCGGTTGCACTATCCAGTATAGCTAAACCACGACCAAATATTTGCTGCACAGAGGGGCTGGTATCAACATCTTTTTCGCGAAAAATATGATTAGGCCATGATACAAGACCGACATAGCCCACAGCGCTCCCCATCGTTGATAATAAACGAGCCTGATTTTGCTCTATGCTCGCATTAATGAGCATTGTATTTGGGCCAGGATCGTTTAACGGATAGCCCTCGTTTTCTATAGGGAGCATCAACCATGTTTCATGACCAGCAGAGCGCGCCGCATCAGATAGTAGTTTAATATCAGGCGCATAAGGTGAAAAAGCAAGCGAGACCATTGAGGGTAAATCGTTAATCATTTCTTCAGTACGTTTACGCGACATACCCACATTAACCGCAACAAAGGCAATAACAGGCTTATTAGAAGAAGAAACAAATGGCTTTTTATAAGCCTGAAATGGTGTCAAACCGTCAGAGAGCCTCGCTTTTGGAATAATCCCTTCAGGTGTACTTTCAAATAAATCAGGAATCGGCGCAGCCGCAAGAGCCCCTGATGTCAAAGTCACAATTGGCGTCTTTACCGTTTCAAGATTATCCGTTTGCACAGACGCTTGATCCCCTGATGGCTCATCAGAAATAACATCTAATGTTTCAACATCAACACCATCTTTAATTAAATCGGGCGTGAAACTGTCAAGGGCAGGGGGCGGTTCAACAACATCAGAAATTCGGTATGTTTGACCTCCTGCTTTTTCAATTAAGACCGTTTTTGACGCAAGGCGATCTTGAAGAGCCTTATTAGTTTGCCCATTCATATACATCGCCCATCCTGCAATAGCGGCGATTAAAAAAAGTAATAAAAAACTTAATTTTGCAAATAAGCCAAAAGCAAAAAATTTAGATAAAGTCAGGCTTCGCTTTGGTTTTGTAACACGGGTTTTCTTGATGCTGTCATCAACAGCCTTACCAACCTCATCATCCAAAACTGCACGAAAATCAGCCATAACCTCTAGTTCATTTTTTCTTATTATCGTTTGCACTTTGGCGCATATTTTCTAAAAAACGATCTTCATAAAGCGTCATACCTCTTAGCAAATCAATCGCTCGGCTCAATTGATAGTCGACTGGCTTTTCTTCTTCCTGGGCATCATCCTCTAAATTCGTTTTTTGCTTTTTCTCTTTTTGATCAAGCGCGCCCTTCAGATCATTTTCACTTGTGTGTCTCGTTTGCTCAATTTTTTCAATTTTAGCAGGCTCAACAATTATGTCAGGTATAATTCCTTCCGCCTGAATAGAGCGGCCAGATGGTGTGTAATAACGCGCAGTTGTGAGGCGTATCGCACCATGACCCGGGATAGGGATTACTGTTTGAACAGACCCTTTACCAAAACTTTGCGTACCAAGTAAAATCGCGCGGCGATGGTCTTGAAGTGCGCCAGCTACAATTTCAGATGCTGAGGCAGAGCCACCATTAATAAGAACAATAATAGGCTTGCCGTCTGTTAAGTCACCTAAAGTCGCATTATCACGTTTTGTGTCGCTTTCTAGACGACCACGCGTTGACACAATCTCGCCTTTATCCAAAAAAGCATCCGAAACGGCAATCGCCTGATCGAGCAGACCGCCCGGGTTATTGCGAAGATCAATCACATAACCAATAGGCTCTTTCACTTCTTTTTTAATTTCTGCGATGGCCGCCTCAACACCTGTCATCGTGTTTTGATTGAATGTTGTAATACGCACATACCCAATATCATCTTGCTCAACACGGTTACGAACAGAGCGGATTTTGATCACATCACGAATGATTTTAACATCAAATGGCTCTTCTTCACCTTCGCGAACAACCGTCAGCAAAATAGGCTCACCCACTTTACCGCGCATTTTATCAACGGCTTCAGATAATGTAAGGCCCATGACAGGTTCTTCATCAATGTGCGTAATAAAATCACCTGCTTGCATACCAGCACGATAGGCAGGCGTTTCATCAATAGGGGATACCACTTTGACAAAACCATTTTCCATACCAACCTCAATACCAAGGCCGCCAAATTCACCGCGAGTATTGACACGCATATCATCAAAATCTTTTTCATCTAAGTAAGAAGAATGCGGATCAAGATTAGTCAGCATGCCATTAATTGCATTTTTGACGAGTTGTTCATCTGTTACTTCTTCAACATATTGTCCTCGCACGCGCTCGAAAATATCACCAAGCAAATTAAGCTGGCGATAAGTTTCGCGGGTTTGGTCCTCAACCGAGCGGTTCACGGTGCGCTCTTCACTTTCCTCAACCTGCGCCTGTGCATAGGCATACCCCGACAAGCCCATAAGAAATATGATCAGTGTTCCAAAAAGGCGGAGCGTAATTTGAGAGGGCATGGATATTCCTTATCGTTGGGCATAAAATATTAAATTATTTCAAACCTGCAATTTTTTTAGAAGGGTTCACAGGATTCCCTTTATGACGAAGCTCATAATATAGAGTTGTTTCGCCTGCGTCATTGTTATTTTTTACTGTTTTCCCAATCGGTTCGCCAGGTGCAACCGCTTGACCCACTGCCATATCAATCTCCCCCAGCTTCGCAACAAGGCTCATGTAATTATCGGCATGTTTAATCAAAATTATATTTCCGTAATTTCGAAAAGGGCCAACATATTCAACAATGCCTCCCATAGGGGCAACCACGGTGGCACGCGGTCGGCTCTGGATAGTGATACCTTCGCTTTGCGCGCCAATATCATCTATGTGCCCAAAATTAGTTTTTATTAAACCTGCGGCTGGTAATTGCGCCGATCCAGCTTTAGGCATGGGTGATTTGGGAAGTGATTTTTGTACGAAGCTTACGTCTTGTGTTTTTGCTCTATTCTGTGCCTCTTGCGCTTTTTTAAGTTCACTCACGCGGATTTGTTCTTGTTTCTTCTCAATACGGATCATGAGATCCTTAAGCGTTTTGGCCTGCGCGGAGATGATTTTAATCTCCTCAGTTTGGCGCTTATAGTCCTGTGAGGTTTGAGAATATAAAGTTTGGCGCGTTTTCATTAATGAAGAGAGTTTGTTCTGCTGTGCCTGCAAATCTTGACTGGTCGCTACAACTTGAACTTCTCTATCTTCCAATTCCTGAATGATGTGGGCCAAATCTTCGTGATCTGTTTTAAGCTGCCCTGCGCGCTCATAAATAGACGGCAACATGCTCTCCAAGAGCATCGCACTTTGCGCAGTTTTTAGCGGCGAGCCTGGTTTGGCGAGTAGAGCTTGTGGCGGAATACGCTTCATACGCTCCATCGCTAAAATAAGATTTGAAATCGTTCCGCGATCTTCTTGGAGCCTCACTTCGATTGTGAGCTGCTCTTTCTTCTTTTTTTCAATTTCATGATCAAGGGCAATCAGCTTATTTTCATTTTCCTTCATCTTCGCACCCAGAAAAACCATGTTGGATTTGGTTGTATCTAGCTCAGATTGAATCGTTTTCATTTTTCTTTTGAGTTCAGCCTCGCGCTTTTTAACTTGCTCCTGCCTTTGCTCCAACTCCTTTGTCGGATGAGATGGGGGCAATGGGGACTCTGCACGCCCATGAATAGGCATAAGCACAAAAAACAATAGAGTGAGAGCAGCGAAACGAGTCATAAATACATTTTATTCCCTGTGATAAGGATGACCAGAAAGAATTTGCTGTGCGCGGTATATTTGTTCAATCAGCATAACACGCACCATCATATGCGGCCATGTTTGCGCACCAAAGCTCATGATCAAATTTGCTTTTTGACGGATTTCGCTGTTTAAACCATCCGCACCGCCAATTATAAATTGAATATGAGAGTGGCCCTCAAGCTGAAAGCCCTCAATCTTTTTTGCAAATTCTAAGCTGGAATAGGTTTTACCTTTTTCATCAAGGCATATAAGTGGGTGAGATGGATTTATTTTTTCTATAATTTTTTCTTGTTCAAGCGCGGTATTACGCGCCTCAATTTCATGTAGAATAATCTTGGTAGAAAGGCGTTTGGCGTATTGATTCCACAGATCATAAAAAGGGGAGGCGTTTTTGTTTTTCCCGACAGCAATAAGTGTAATAGCGCTCATAAGTGCTATCATTGCCTGATCTGGAACAAATCGCAATCAATTCTCGTATATAAGCACAGCCGTTTTGGGCCGTGTTAGACTTTATGAAGCGTGTTGGTAATCTGATGGGGCGGTTTGCGCCGCAACAGTCCACATTTTTTCAATGTTATAAAACTCACGCACTTCTGGTCTAAATAAATGGACAATGACATCACCCGCATCAACAATCACCCAGTTTCCTTGAGAGGCGCCATCTATGCGCACTTCAGGAATGCCACGTCCGTGTAAGCGTTCTTTGATCTTTTCACCCAAACGGGCGACTTGTGTTGATGATGTCCCTGAAGCTACAACAATATAGTCTGCTAAACCTACTTGCTCATCTAAAGTGATTACTTCAATGTCCAATGCCTTATCCTCGTCGAGTGACTGAACGATAAGATCCTTTAATGCCACTACATCAAGTGGCGTTTTGAATGTGGTAGTGAGAATAAGTACCTCCTTTTTTGAGTTTGATAATTTTGATAACTATGCGAGCAACAGTATCGTTTGTGCTTAAAAAGCTCAACCGTACAAAATCCGAAAATGTCGGGGAGTGGGGCAAAAAAGATGATGATGCACAATAATTTATCGGCACGAACCCTCTTTGTTATCCAAATTGTAATAGTTTTCTAAGTGTAAGAATACTATGCTCATAAAACCATTTTAGCGCGGATTCGAGATTTTCACAACTAATATGAAACAATGCGTTTTAATATTAGATTAGATAAATCTATTAAATAACTGATATTATTTACTATTTCTAATTTTTGTTGAGGAAATATCGAGCATTTTTGTTCCCTGTAACCAGTAAATGCCAGGGCTTTTTAAGTCCGTTTTACGTCCATATGCCCTATAGTACTGTGGGTGGTTATAAAGCCGAAGCGGGCAGTTTCTAACCAAATTCTCGGCTGGCGGTCTTGCAATAAAAGTAATAGGCATTGTTTCGAGCAAAGCCTGCCATTGATCCCATTTGTGAAAAATTAGGGCATTATCCATTCCACAAATCCACAAGAAATCTGTTTTTGGGAAACTTTCTCTTAAACCCATAACAGTCTGATAGGTGTACTGCGTTTTCAAATCGCGCTCTAAATGCGTCACAAGCTGGCGCGGGTAGGGGGCAATCATGTCTTTGACCTGTGCATAGCGGCGATCATACCCCCCTGTGTTTTGCTTAAGCGGGTTTTGCGGTGTGACGATCCACCACACAAAATCCAACCCAAATTTTGCCTTAGCCAGACGCGCTATATGCAAATGCCCTGCATGCGGCGGATTGAATGAGCCGCCAAGTAACCCAACACGACAATTTTGCCATCGTTCGGCATCACGTAACGTCGGCGGGGTAAATATTGAGGTGGGGTATATAAAGCCCATTAATTATCCTCTAACCTGACCTGTGCCAAGGACATGATATTTAAATGTCGTAAGCTGTTCTAAACCTACAGGACCGCGTGCATGAAGCTTACCTGTACCAATACCAATTTCTGCGCCAAAACCAAACTCACCACCATCAGCAAACTGCGTTGAGGCATTATGCATGACAATTGCGCTATCAACATTATTCAGGAAATAAGAAACAGCCTTCTCATCCTCTGATAAAATGCAATCTGTATGATGCGAGCCAAAGGCATTAATATGTGTCACAGCATCTTGAACATCAGATATAAATTTCGCGCTTATTTTCTTGTCCAGATATTCCATCGACCAATCATCATCTGTCGCAGGCATGATACGATCATCAAGAGCTTGTACACGGTCATCTCCAACAATTATGCAACCTTCATTCAAAAGCATAGAGGCAATCTCTTTTACTTTGGTGTCTGTCAGGGCGCTATCCAAAAGCAGGGATTCTGCAGCGCCGCATATTCCTGTACGCCTTAGTTTTGCATTTTTGATTATGTCTAAAGCAATATTCTGATTAGCAGAGGCATGAACATAGATATGACAGTTTCCATCCAAATGGGCAAAGACTGGCATTTTTGCTTGCTCCATCACAAGGCTTGTTAACCCTTTACCACCACGAGGGATCATCACATCAATCACATCATTGGCGGCTAGCATTTCACTGACCAGGGCACGATCAGTACTTGGTACTATTTGAACGCAGGCTTGGGGCAAGTCGTTCTCTCTCAATGCCTGTTGCACAATACTATGAAGTATTTGTGAAGAATGAAAGCTTTCCGAACCACCGCGTAAGATTACGGCATTATGAGATTTAAGGCAAAGCGCCGCCGCATCTATTGTAACATTAGGGCGTGATTCATAGATCATCCCAAGTACGCCAATTGGTACGGCAACCTTATGAATTTCAAGACCATTAGGGCGCGTCGTGGTCGATAAAACACGCCCAACAGGATCAGGCAAATCTTTTATCAACAAAACACTTGAGGCAATCGCATTAAGGCGGTCTGTATTTAAAACAAGGCGATCAATCATAGACGCCGAAAGACTTTTTTCTTTGGCTGCCAAAACATCTTTTTGGTTAGCCTTTATGACATCATCACCGTTAGATTGAATAAGCACCGCGAGGGTTTTGAGTACCGCATTAATTTGACTTGCAGGAGCTTGCCCCAAAATAAAGGCGGCCTTTTTAGCCTCACGCCCCAGAGTTTGGATTATATTTAGTTTTTGAGTATGGGCAGCGGCAATGGTCATAAAACATCCTATAATATTAGGATAAGCAGTGTAAGCCGCAAAATATGAGCCGCCCAGAGATTTTATTAATTTAATTTATTAGAAACAGTTTTGATGGAATCATCCAACATAGTTTTTTGTGTTTTTGCATCCATGGCCTGAATAATCATTTCGGTGGTAGCAGCCATAGCAACAGTTGCCGCTTCGTTTTTAATCTTGGAAATAGCGCTATCTTCAAGGCGTTTCAAACGATCACTAACCTGCGTTTCACGTCGCGCCATCAATTCATCAAGCTCTAATTGCATTGATTTTTGCATTTCTTTGGCCTGTTTTTGAGCACTAGCAACAATTTCTTCTGCTTCTTTTTCTGCATCACGCTGCTTACGTTGATATTGTGCAAGAAGCTCTTGTGCTTCAACGCGAAGACGCTCGGCATTATCAATCTCGTCTTTAATTTCTTGAATTTTATTATCAAGGCCGCCCACAATCACTTTTGCCCCTAATTTATAGGCAACGATAAGAAACAGAACGAAAGAGACACCAACCCAAAAACTTGAATCTTGAAGTAAGCCTTGAATAAATGAGGCCTTTTCAGTGTATTCTACTACCTGAACGCCTATTTCATCCATAAGTATTTGAACGCCCTCAGTTGTTTCTGGGATAGTTTCGGCTGTTGTATCAGTAATATCAGAATCAGACATTTTTATGCCGCCTTTGCTTTGCTATTAAGGCTCTCTATTATCGAGCGGGCCGCATTTACGTCAGATTGTCCGCCAATAATTTTTGCTACTGCCGCACTTGCCGCTTCGGCGGCGATCATATTCATATCATTCATAGCCGTTTTTTGGGCTTTCAAGATATTGGCTTCAGCTTTTTGAACCTCTGCCTCTGAACGAAGGCGAAAATCATGAGCGGCTTTTTCTGCTTTTGCTTTCATCTCCGCCTCAACTCTTTGGATTTCAGCTTGCGCTTTTTCTTGTGAGCTTGTTAGACTAGTTTGATAGGTATTGTGAACGGAATCTGCCTCTTGCGTTAACTTTTCTGCCGTGTCCAAATCAGAATCAATGTGATTTTTACGATTTTGGATCACGCCAGAAATATCGGGCAAAGTTTTACGGGCGAACACAATATAAAGGAAAGCAAATACAATAAGCATCCAAAATATTTGTTGCGTGTATGTTGCAAAATCAAGCTGTGGCAATCCTTCAACCTCGGCGTGTTTTTCACCTGCCGCGAATGATGGGGAAACAAAGCTGCTGGAGGCTACAAAAAAAGCTCCCAATTTTAGACTTTGTTTTTTCAGCATCAGTTTGACTTTATTCAACATAATATAACCGTTCCTAATCAGGCTTAACCAAAGAGAAGGGCCGCGCCAATACCGATTGGAATAATACCAAGCGCTTCAATAAACGCCAAAACGATGAAGAATTTCTCATCAAGTTGTTTTTTTGCTTCTGGGTTACGTGCAACACCATTTGCGTAAGCTGCTGTGTAAAGACCCAAACCGATAGCGGCGCCAAGAGCGGGAAGAGCAACAATCGCTCCTGCCAACATTGTCATAGCATCTAATTCCATTTTATTTTTCCTTTTCTTACTTCAGTTATATTAAATAGTTAAAACTTGTTTCGTTTAATGATGAAGCTCTACAGAGTCTTTCAAGTATACGCATGTCAAAATTGCGAAAACATAAGCCTGAATTGCAGCCACCAAAAATTCAAAAGTGATCATTAAGAAGTTAACCATCACTGGGAAAACACTTAAAAGGACGTAACCACCACCAACACTTGCCGCTGCAATAGCAAAGCTCGCAACAACTTTAAGAATAATATGTCCTGCCATCATATTGGCAAATAAACGAACGGAAAGAGTTAATGGACGAACGAAAAATGATATTAGTTCAATAGGTACTAGAATAGGATAGATGAACCACGGCGCACCAGCGGGGGCAAACAAACTGAAAAACTTAAAGCGATGCGTAAACAGACCAAAAAGTATCACCATAAAAAATACCATAAGCGCCAATCCACCTGTAACTGCCAAGTGACTGGTATAGGTGAAAGAATAGGGGACAAGCCCTAAAACATTACCCATCAAAACAAAAATAAACATGGTAAAGACAAACGGAAAGTATTTTGCACCTTTTGGCCCAATCGTATCGCGCACCATATTGGCAATAAACATATAAGTCACTTCAGCCGTCATTTGCAGACGATTAGGAACCATTGTTTTCTTACGTGTTGCGAGAGTGAAAAAGGCTGTAGAAACAACGAGAGCAATGACCATGAAAAGTGCAGAATTCGTAAAAGAAACGTCAAAACCCGCAATCATTAAGGGCTCATCGTGCATACGTTCGATAACAAATTGCTTAATTGGGTTTGCCACGGTTCAAATCTCTAATTTATTAATCTCTTAAATAATTATGGGTTTTCTAACGAATTTTACCCCGTAATGCAATGCCAAAAGCGTAATTATTTCTCACTTATTTGATCATCTTTTTCATACTGTGCCTTTGTGCGTGCATTTGCCCGTTTTACTGCGCCGACAAAGCCAAATGTGACAAAAACCATCATGCCCCATGGGCTGGTATCAAAAAAGTAATCAACACCATACCCTAACAATCCACCTGCAATGACATAAGACAGAAATTCATACGCAATACTGGCTCCTTCACTATGCGAATTATCGGCGGGTTTTGGATTGTAATCATCCTCATATTCTTGACGCGCAACCTTAAGGCGTTCTTCAAGGTCGTCTAATTTTTCATCGTCTGAATTTGATTGCATAATAAATGCTTTTCTTTTGGCTATTCTGCCGCTTCAAGGAAGTCCATTTGTTGATTTAGGTCAACAGAAACAAGCTGTGACACACCGCGTTCAGCCATTGTTACGCCATATAAACGATCCATCCGCGCCATTGTGAGACGGTGGTGCGTAATAATAAGAAAACGTGTTTCACCGCGCGCGGCAATATCATCAAGAAGATTACAAACGCGGTCCACGTTCGCATCATCAAGCGGCGCGTCAATCTCATCGAGCACGCAAATTGGAGACGGGTTTGTTAAAAACATACCGAAAATCAGCGCGATAGAGGCCAATGTTTGTTCACCGCCCGACAATAAAGAAAGTGACTGTAATGATTTACCTGGGGGCTGAGCAAAGATTTCAAGGCCAGAATTAAGCGGATCATCGGATTCAACCAAGGCCAAATGCGCCGACCCTCCTCCAAAAAGCTTAAGGAAGAGACGTTGGAAGTGACCATTCACTTGATCAAAGGCCGCTGTTAAACGCTCTCGCGCTTCAGTATTAAGTTTTTCAATCCCTTCGCGCAGCTCTGCAATAGCTTGCACAAGGTCGTCCCGTTCAGTCAGCATCCCACCAACTTCTTTTTCAAGCTCATCTGCTTCGGTTTCAGCGCGCAGGTTAACAGGGCCAATTTGGTCGCGCTGACGAGAATATTTCTCACGGTCCACTTTTAACGGTTCAATTTGCGGAAGTTCTTCCTCTTGATTAATTTTGAGTGTTGTTTCAGCGATAAGCGCTTTTGGCTCCATCTCAAATTTTTCATATATATTAGAAACGATTTCATCGAGCTGTTCTTGTCCAGCAGAAGCTGTCGCTTGCGCCGCTGCTCGGGCTTCACGGGCGCTTGAAAGAGTCTGCTCGGCCTCTTTTAGGGCGCGATTCGTATCCGCTAGCTCGTTTTCAACTTTTTGCAGCCGGTCGGCATCATTATTGCGCGATGCCTCAAGCTCCGCGATGCGGCTCATCATTTCTTCACGCTCTGACCCCATAGTTTTGGGAGCACTTTCGAGCGTTTTCAGTTTTTCAGTCAATGTCACATCGCGCTCTTCAATCTCTTTAAGGCGTTCACGTGAGCGGATAATACGGTTTTTAAGGCTTACACTCTCGTCGGCAATCGCATGCAAGCGAGCCTTACGGCGGCTTTGCTCTTGTTGAATCATATCAAGCTCGCGCACTGTTTCACGATGATTATCGCGCACTTCGGCAAGTTTTAAGCGAACTTTTTCAACTTGCTCCGCCTGATCTGCATTTGTGCCCTCATCATATTCTTCAAGCGCTTTTTGGTTTGATTCTAAAGACGCCTGTAATTCCTCAATATCGTTATTAGCATTGCTCAACGCTTCTTCAAATTTTGCCATTTGGGCAAAAAGGCCAGAACGCTGCTCTGTCAAACGGCTGATCTCTGATTGTTTATCAGACAAAGATAGCTCTTTAGAGCGCGTATCGCGTAAAACCTCATCAACAATGGCTTGCGTTTGCACTTTATGGGCTTGCGCAGACTCTAATGCAGTTTTGGCGCGCTCAAAAGCGGCTTGCTGTGCTGGTAATCTCGCTTCTAATTCTTTAAGGCGATTAATCTGTTGAAGATGCTGCGCGTGTCTATCCGCTGCAGAAGCCTTGATATGCAGGCCATCCCAACGCCAATAAGCACCTTCTAGAGATACAATAGATTGCCCCGGTTTTAATGTCGCAGCCATCTCTGACCCTTGCATATCATTGTCAACAACGCCAATAAGGCTAAGCGCCGCTTTTAAATGTGTCGGCGCTTTAATATGAGGCTCTAACGCCTTTGCCCCGCTTGGTAGAGCAGGGAATTGTGAAGGGTCAAACGCCCGCGCATGCCATACAATCGGCGCATCATTATCGGTGGACGCCATTAAAGTATCGCCAAGAGCGCGCGAAAGAGCCGTCTCAAACCCTTTATCTGGAACGATGTCATTTAAAACTGGGCGAAATTCTTCTTCAGTTGAAGAATTAAGAACAGTTTGTAATGTCTTGATTTCAGTAGCAATCTCGGATTTTGATTGCTCCGAAGTACGAAGTGCGTCGCGCGCGGATTCCAAGCTTTCTTGCGCGCTGGATAACGCCGCTTCCGATGCTTCAATTTTATCACGAAGGACTATCACCTCTTTTTCAAGGGCAACAATTTCTTCTTTTAAAGTATTGTGCGTGTCATCATTTTGGAATTGTGCTTTGGCACGCTCCAAATCTTCGGTCAGCTTTTCTTTGCGCTCTTGTGTGACTAAAAGGCGGCTTTGATCTGAAGATATCTGGCGCTCAAGCGTTTGGCGTGTGGCGCGGGTTTCTGCCGCTTTTTCCATATAAGCTTGATATTCTTTTTCAAGCTCGGATACTTGCGCTTCAAGTTTTTCAGTAATGGCTATTTTATCAGCAATAAGATCAGCCTCATTACCTTCAAAATTTTGAAGCTTTTCTTCTTCTAACTTCAGGCGCTCTTGCGTGGCCGAATTTTCTGCTAAACTCTGGCTTTCGTGGTCGCGATCTTCTTTTAAACGCGCCAGCTGGTCGCGCGCCTCTTTAATTTGGGCATCCAGTGCGCGCTCTTGATCTTCAATACGTTGAAGAGTAAGGCGCTGAGCTTGCAAAGCCGCAGCGCTTTCTGCCTCTTTTTTACGCAAAGCGGGAAGCTCTTCTGCCTGAACATTTTGTGTTTTTGTCAGCTGTGTGACAGTGACCATACGTTCAGCCACAATTGTTTCTGCTTCACCAAATTTTGATTTGGCTTGATCAATTTTATGGCAAAGTTGACGCCATTCAAGATAAGCAATCGACAACTCCAGATCTTTGATCTTTGCATTAAGTTCTTTATATTTAACGGCCTGACGCGCCTGTTTTTTAAGCGCCCCAAGTCGGCCTTCCATACTGCCAACTAAATCTTCAAGACGTTGCAAGTTGTTATCGGCGGCGCGTAAACGAAGCTCTGCCTCGTGACGGCGCACGTAAAGGCCAGAAACACCCGCTGATTCTTCTAAGACCAAGCGGCGCTCTTGGGGCTTGGCGTTAATCATCTGGGTCACACGCCCTTGGGAGACCAAGGCAGGAGAGTTAGCGCCTGTCACCGTATCAGCAAAGAGCATCTGGACATCGCGCGCACGGTGCGTTTTACCATTAATCTTATAGAGAGAGCCTTTATCTTTTTCAATTTTTCGGGTTATTTCAATTTCATCCGACCCATTATAAGCAGGTGGGGCAGAGCGATCCGAATTATCTAACAAAAGCGATACTTCAGCAAAATTACGAGAAGGGCGCGTTCCTGTCCCATTAAAAATAACGTCTTCCATTGACCCGCTGCCACGCATCTTTTTAGAAGACGTCTCACCCATAATCCAACGCAGCGCCTCGACTAAATTCGACTTTCCGCAACCATTCGGGCCAACAATCCCTGTTAAACCAGGCTCGATATCGAGACTGGTTTTGTCGACGAATGATTTAAAGCCGCTCAGGCGAAGTTGTTTAAATTGGATCATAAATGGCTATTCTTTAGTTCAGTGTTACACAGTCATACTCTTTAAACGTCCAAATTATTCAGCAATATTATCTATGGTTGTTTTCGTCTGCTCTTCGATTTTATCTGCCACAGGCTCGGCAACATCATCTTGAACAGCTTCAACTGCGTTTTGCATAGCATCGGCGGAGGTATCAAGCACATTTTCAGCCGCATCAATAACATCCTCATTTGAAGCAGATGATGATGCCTCGGTCGGATCCTTAATGGCACTCATGGCTTGTGCGCGTGATAAAAACTGATCAATTGCATTTTTCATCGCGGGGAACTTCTGCGCCCCGGAAACAGTGAATTCACCATCATTAAAAGCAATAGTTGGTGTTGATTTGACCTGCCATTTGATAGAAGCATCTTGAATTGTTTGGGCAAAAGCTTCTTGTAACTCTTTATTTTCCAGGCAAGCATCAAATTCTTGATCGCTCATACCTGCGAGTTTAGCATTTTGGCGCAAGGCTGATTTGTAATCATCCACTAAAGCCCATGCCTCTTGATTTTTAAAGAGTAAATCAATAAATCCTGCATAACGCTCACTAGGAAGACAACGCGCAATCATGCTCGCATCAAGGGCTGGCTTGTTGAGAGGAAATTCTTGATAAACATAATATACCTTACCTGTGTCAACATATTCAGACTTGATACTTGGGTAGGTATTATTATGAAATTCAGCACAATGACCGCATGTCAGAGAAAATAGCTCCGTTATTTTCACAGGGGCATTCGGATCACCCACTGCACGTGTGCCCAAAATAGGCTGAATCGTTAGCGGCGATGGTGTTTTTAAGTTTTTGAGAACATTCACACCATCATCATTGCTCGCATTCTGAGCAGAATGGTCATGACCAGCGTGGGCATCTTCTTCTGGTATGCTCATCGCGCCTTGTTCAATCGCTCCCTCAACGTTGCCTTCATCGAGTGCAGCAGATGTTTCTGCCTCCATCTTAGAGCCGCCCATATCGGCAGATTTATATCCAAAAAAACCTAGCCCCAAAACAACGAGAACCAGAATGACGATTGTTAATGTTTTTGCGTTCACTTTTTTCACCTTTTCCTGTGGCATATATACAAAATTATTGTCATAAGCCGAATGGATTAAACATAATTAAACTAAATAGTTTCGAAAATCTAGCATAAAGTGCCGTAATTCACTGCGTTAAGTCAATGATAGCAATATAAACCGCAAGCTTTATCCACATTGCAATTGTAAATCATTTAACGGGGCACAAATTCAAGCTCAATACGGTCATAGGGTTGCTTGGTTGTTTCTGCGCCCATGGCACGTACATTCATTTTAGACGGATCAAAGCCTTTTTCAATCAGAGCGCCGCGCACAGCCAAAGCCCGCGATAATGATAAACGCCTATCACTGCTAAAACCATCACCAGCAGGGCTGGCATAAGATATAATATTCAGCTTAAGGTCATTATCCTGCAATGCTGGTAAAACAACATTATGGATAATATCAACTTGTTCTGCATTAAGGTCAAATGTCTGCGGCTCAAATATTATGATATGAGGTTTTGTCAGATCAAGTGCAGGATAATGAGGTAAAGACTTGCTAGGCTCTGCCATGTCAATTTTAGGTGGGTCTTGTTTTTGAACACGCTCCATCATGTTTGTAGGTGAATCGTCAATATCCCCATCAATCGCCTCAGCAGCGACAGCATCAGCCTTTATAGCGGGCATTGTTTTTGGGCCTTTAACAACGCCTTGTGAGGGTGTAGATTGGTGCGCAGTTTCAGGCAACACTGCTTTTACAGGTGGCTCTGAGACTGGTTTTGGCATAATCTCTGGTAGCGTCTCTATTTCAGGTGTGACCTGTTTTGACACAGGCGCATTTGGGCGGCGCGACGGAAAAGGAACAGGTCTTTTTTCCTCCAAGATATCTTTTGATATACGAGGGGCGTCTATCGGAATATTAATTTCGCTCTGTGACGATGAGGGCGACGGCTTATCAGGAGAGCGCGGCGCGCCAAATAGAGGGGGCGGGACATAGCCTTCCAATTTGTTTTCAGAAGTATTTTGCGCCATGGCGGGCAAGCCAAAAGGACATATGCAAAAAAGAGCAGTACAAACTGTCATCACTCTTTTGAAACACATGCTTTAAATTCCTTATGGCTTCAATTAAATGGTTTGGAGCGCTTTTTTCAAATCACGATAAATCGCATCATTTCCTGATACAATATTACGAGAATAAACGGCGTTGTCATCGTTATCAATACTCGAAAAGAAACCACCAGCCTCTTTTAATATCAATGTTCCTGCCGCCGCATCCCACGGATGGAGACCACGCTCCCAATATCCATCAATACGGCCAGCTGCGACATAAGACAAATCAAGCGCCGCCGCGCCAAAGCGCCGCAAATTAGGGGTAAAGCTTGCCACTTTTGTTAACTCATTCGCATACTGCGTCGAATTTGTTTTATCCATTGAAGACCCAAAAGCAATAAAGGCTGTTTCAAAATTATCACGGCTTGATACACGAAGGCGCTTATGGCGCATAAATGCTCCGCCAGAGCGCTCTGCACGGAACACTTCATCTTTAAGGGGATCATAAACAACGGCGGCCTCCATACGGCCTTTTACTTCGAGAGCAATAGAAATACACCAGTGGGGCAAACCATGCATAAAGTTATGCGTGCCATCAAGGGGATCAATGATCCATTTATAATCAGGATCTTCGCCTTTAACTTCGCCGCTTTCCTCCATGAGAAAGGAATAAGAAGGGCGGGCACGTTTTAGCTCTTCAAAAATTATTTCTTCGGCGCGTTTATCAGCCGCCGTCACAAAGTCAGCAGGGCCTTTTCGCGACACCTGAAGCTGTTCAACCTCACCAAAGTCACGAAGGAGCGAACGGGCCGCTTTTTCTGCTGCTTTAATCATGACATTCATAATAGGGGACTGTGCCGCCATATTCTTATTCCTTATTTACGATTTATTTTAATGAGTACTTAGTGATTAATCTTTTGCGCGCTCAACATAAGATGAATCTTCGGTTCTCACGACAATACGCGTTCCAACATCAATATGCGGAGGTACCATAACACGAGCACCGTTATCCATAATAGCAGGCTTATAGGATGTGGTTGCTGTTTGCCCCTTTATCACTGGCTCTGCTTCTGCAACCTCTAAAATAACATGATCTGGCAGTTGAACGCCCAAGGCCTCGCCTTCAAATGATTCAATAGAAACAACCATTCCGTCTTGTAAGAAAACGGCGCTATCGCCAATTACTTCTGTAGGGACGGAAATCTGCTCATAAGTTTCAGTGTTCATAAAAGTACATTCTTCACCCTCAACGAACAAGAATTGATGATCTGCCTGATCCAGACGAATACGATCAACTGTTTCTTGCGTTCTAAAACGAACATTGTCTTTATTGCCTGTACGAATATCGCGAAGCTCAACCTGAATGACAGACGCGCCTTTACCGGGCTGAATAATTTCATAGTTTGATACAGCCATCAACTTGCCGTTATATTCCATCACATGACCCTTACGAAGGGTTATTGCAGTTACTTTCATTTAGTTTCTCTTATAAATTAATGTTATCTGTGGTCTTTGTTTTTAAAGAAAGCTTGTCCAAAACGCTCCAAACGCTCTTTGATTTCGATGTCTTCTACCATATCCAGCATAGAAGTGAGAGCCTTTTTTTCACCTGCGTCCATGCTTTTAGAGGCAGTCCGTTTTTTTCCTTTATCAGACAAATTGGCGGGAATATGCACAAATTTTAAATCTGTAATCCATGCCTCTCCAAAAATATGATTCATCTTTTCCAAAAGAACGCCTTTTTTCATGATAAGCAGTGATGCGTTTGCGCTTGATGCAGCAATTTCAAGAGTGGCTTGGGGCTTATCCCCTTTACGCTGCGCTTTTCTATAGTGAATTTTAAGGGGCTGAGTCTTTTGTGCAAGTTCGGCGCCCATAATATCAGACCAATGCGTGACAATTCTTCCCAACGCTATATATTTGCGCTGGAATAATTTATCGGCCACACGCGGCACTGAATCTGAAACGAGCTTTAAGGCGCACATAAAAAGAATATGACACCCAATCTAAAAAACAACAAGAGCGCGTTTAAGAATATGGATAATAATTCAAAAGTTGTTTTTCGAAACAATATCCTGGAGTGGTACGACCGTCATAGACGCGTATTGCCATGGCGCGCGTTAAAAGGAAAAACGCCAAATCCATATTACGTCTGGCTTTCCGAGGTCATGTTACAACAAACAACGGTCGTAACTGTTGGCCCATATTTTCATCGCTTTATTGAAAAATGGCCAAGTATTGATGATTTAGCACGCGCAGAGATTGAAGATGTTATGCACGAATGGGCTGGACTTGGTTATTATGCCCGCGCACGCAACCTTCACAAATGCGCCCAAATTGTTAGCTTTTCGCATAAAGGTATATTCCCTGACAGGCAGGAAAGCCTCATTAAACTGCCGGGGATAGGCGAATATTCCTCAAACTCAATCGCGGCAATCGCTTATAATAAGCCTGCCAATGTTGTCGATGGTAATGTTGAGCGTGTTATGGCGCGATATTTCGCCGTTATAGAGCCGCTCCCTGATAGCAAAAAAAACCTCAAAGAACTGGCTGGCTCGATAGCATGGGGGGAAACTAGCCGCAGCGGTGATTACGCCCAGGCGCTCATGGATCTAGGCGCAACAATCTGCACGCCCAAATCCCCCAAATGTATGCTCTGCCCCCTTAAAGAGGGCTGTATGGGCCGGGCGCAAGGCATTGCCGAAACTTTGCCAGCCAAAAAAGCAAAAAAACCTAAACCGCAAAAATATGGTCAGATTTATTGGATTACCCGTAAAAGCGATGGAGCAATCTTACTAGAGCGCCGTGATGACAAACAAATGCTAGGGGGGATGTTAGGTTTAATCACCTCTGAATGGGCATCAGATTCAAATATGAACCCTCAACCGCCCATCCAAATCAAAGAATCAAAAAACACGACTTTACAGGTTAAACACAGCTTTACGCATTTTGATCTGCACTTGGACATCATCACCGCGCACCTTAAAAGCACGCAAAAGCCTGAAAATAGCCATGTTTGGATTATACCGTCAGAATTAGATAAAATAGGTCTTCCAACATTGTTTAAAAAGGCCGTTAAGCTTATGATGTATAAGTAATTAATCTTTAATTTGAATGTTTTACCTAGAAAAGGTTAAAATAGATTATGTTTATAAAAATATCAAAATTCATACTCGCTTTCAGTCTTTGTCTTTTTGTCCTTCATGGACAATCTCCCATGGCACAAGATAACAACCCTGAGGCAACTGTTATCGAAGCTGGCGTTACTGCAGAGGAGTTTGTTGAAGGGTCTGTACAAAACTTTTCTAAGTTATACTGGAAGCTCGGCGCCTTAAGCGTTGAAAATGAAAAAGCGGTCGATAATTTCCTACTCATCAATGAATGTGATCTATATAAATCATTCCAATTTGATGAATTTCTCTGGTATGACCTCGTAAAAGCAACGAAGAACATGCTCAAAACGAAGCGTGAAGATTTTCCAAATAAATTCAGATTTCGTTTTACCATTGATTTAGGCCGATATGACACAGAGCGTAATGGTTTTCCTCTGGTCAATAATACCGCCATTCTTAACTTACGCCGTGTAGAAATTGGTGGAAACTCTCTTTCCGAAGATATTTGCGATATGCGCAACAAGGAAATTGAATATTACCCCCGTAATGTGATCTTGGTTTTAAACAAACCCTTTACATTTGAGCTTTTGGAGCTTGATGAACACCTCGCGCAAGCCTTTATCGTGCGCCGTAAATATGACGACTATAAACTCTCTGACGAAGAGCGTGAGCTAGGCTACAAGCGTCCAGTTTATATGCAGCTACGCGTTGAATTCGCCTATTTCCAGGGGATTGAAAAAGGCACATACGGTAAATCAAGCCTTGCGATTGTCTATGGCAAGATTGTAGGGATTGATGTTTTTGAAGATCGTTTCAGTAAAAATCTTCTAAAAAGCATAGATTTTACCGTCAGCAAACGTCCTAAAGGCGATGCTCCAGAGCGTAAAGAGGGCGAACCGCCCGTCAGTGAAAACTTTTTAGGGCAATAAAAATCTAACGAGAAACGGATATCTCTACACCAACTGAGCGGGCATCATGAATGATATCTGGTTTTTCAACGCGTACCACGACACCGATAATTTCTGAAAACGCAAAGCACGTTTCAACGATCTGTTCTGCAAAGGTTTCCACAAGGTGTATATGCGCTTTTTCTGCCATAAAACGAACACGCTCAATAATATCGGCATAAGATACAACATCTTGAATGCTGTCATTTTTCCAATTTTCATTTGGAGCAACTTCAAGAGTAATGTTCACAATTACTTTTTGCTTTTGTTCTTTTTCGGCATCAAAAACACCAATAAACATAATCAGTTCTAAATCTTTAATTATAATTTTTGATGATTTTTTTAATGCAGCAGAAGGGGATATATGAACAATTTTGTTCTCATCGCCTTGGATATCACGATTGGTAATAGTTTGAAAAAGTGTGTTCATGACAACCTTATAAGGAGGGGAGTTAGGAATATCAACAATTATGATAAATCATAAAAGCTTTTATTCAAAGCACTATCATTTCGAATTTGACCTAAATGCCTATTGGACTGTTACACCTGAAGGAATGACGGGCGCTTTACCGCCCTCAATCTTCATTCTGAGTGATTGACGTAAATCATCAATGGGCTTTAACGACTTACCGTCATGATAATGCCAGTATGTCCAGCCGTTACAAGAAGGCGCATTTTGAAGTGTCGCCCCGATTTTATGAATAGAGCCACGATGCGCGCCTTCTTTTGTGAGTGTCATCAAACTGCCATCAGCATGAATTTGCGCTTTATGGCCTTTTGAATCAACAAGCTCTGCGCCGGGCTTGAGATACCCGTGTTCTAAGAGCCACCCAAACGGAATACGCATTTGTTCCCGTTTAGAGTATGTTGATACGGTGTCCTCCGCACCTGGTTGGATCGCCTTAAGGCGTTTTTCTGCAACCTTGATGTATTCGTCTTCGCGTTCAATCCCGATATAGTCGCGGCCTAGTTTCTTAGCAACTGCGCCCGTAGTGCCTGTTCCAAAGAAGGGGTCTAAAACCAAATCGCCTGGCTTAGTCGAGGCAAGAATAACGCGGTGTAGAAGGGCTTCTGGCTTTTGTGTTGGATGAGCCTTATCGCCATTTTCATCTTTTAGCCGCTCTCCACCTGTACAGAGTGGAATGAACCAATCCGAGCGCATTTGAAGGTCTTCATTTAAGAACTTCATTGAATCATAATTAAAAGTATATTTAGATTTTTCAGATTTTGCCGCCCAAATCATTGTTTCATGTGCGTTTGTAAAACGCTTTCCTCGAAAATTGGGCATAGGGTTTGTTTTGCGCCAAATCACGTCGTTGAGTATCCAAAAACCAAGATCTTGAAGAATCGCACCCATGCGGAAAATGTTATGATAAGAGCCAATTACCCAGATTGAGCCATCATCTTTAAGGGCGTTACGCGCCGCAGAGAGCCAGCCACGTGTAAACTCATCATAGGCTGCATAACTGTCAAATTGATCCCAATGATCATCGCACGCATCTACCTTTGTATTATTCGGACGGTGTAAATCACCCCCAAGTTGGAGGTTATAAGGTGGATCAGCAAAGATCATATCAATCGAGCCTTTTGGTGTGTTTTGCAACACCTCGATAGAATCCCCCTTTGTAATCGCATTTATAATTGGCGCATTACTTTTAGCTTTTTTATTCTCTGGGGATTTCTTTATTTTTGGACTCGACATTTGTTAATTCCTTTAAATTCAGAAGGAATCATGAGTCATCAGGGACTCCACGTCAAGCAATAAAATACAAAAAGAGTCAATATACTCAGAACGTTATGAGAACAAGTTAAAGTTTAGACTCTATTTCAAGGCTTTAGGAACTATGAGCGCGCGGGGCATATTTTTTAGGGCGGCGCAGGGTGCAAAAGAGAGGCGATGATGCGGTGTCAGCCCATGCTCTTGCAGCCCATCCATATGCGCCTTTGTTCCATAACCACTATTTTTCTCCCAGGCGTAATAAGGATATTCATCGGCAAGCTTGGTCATAAGACGGTCGCGGGTCACTTTGGCGATAATAGAAGCCGCGCCAATTGATAGCGACAAACTATCTCCCTTGATCACGGTTTGTATAGAGCATGGCAGCTTCGGCGGAAATTTTCCATCAACAAGAGCCGTTTCAATTGAAACACCTTTTGATATCATATCTTGATAAGCGCGTTTCATCGCAAGCAAGGTTGCATGATGAATATTAAGATGGTCAATCTCTTGCGGGCTGGCTTGGGCTATACCAAAAACACAAAGCTGTTTAATAGGCTCAAAAAGTTTATCGCGTTTAACAGCAGAAATTTTCTTACTATCTGTAATTTGCAACCAAAAAGGGTCATCACGATTTTCTGGCGGGATATAAACACATGCCGACACGACAGGCCCCACAAGTGGCCCACGACCAACCTCGTCAATCCCGCAAACGGGCGCGGCAAATTGTTGATCAAAATCAAATGGGTTTAGATCATCATCCGTTAAGGCTTTTTGTAACAAGTTCAAAGACATTATCAGACAGGGTAGGGAGGTCTTTAATTTCTTGCAAGGCCGCCCGCATCTTGTCTTGTCTATCTTGTGTATAAAAACGCCACTCACGAAACGGTGTTACCATCCGCGCCGCGATCTGAGGGTTAATCTCATTAAGCTCAATAATTGCATTTTTAAGGAATTCATAGCCACGTCCATCTTTCGCATGAAACATCACAGGATTATTCATCGCAAACGCCCCAAAGAGCGAGCGCACACGGTTCGGATTTTTTATGTTGAAATCTGGATGCACGCGAAGCGCAGCCAAATGATCAAATATGTCATCACAAGTTGCAGAGGCCTGAGCGCTAAACCATTTATCCATGACCAAAGGATATTCTTTATAACGCGCATAAAAATCAGCAAGCACTTCATCGCGCTCATCACTGTGATTACCAACAAGGCATGATAGCGCCGCCATGCGGTCAGTCATGTTGTTGGCAGTATCATAATGATGTTTTGCCCGCGCGGCGCACCCTTCGCCATTTGTTGCGGTAAGATAGCCCAAAAGCGTATTGCGTAATGCCCGCCGCCCCATTGAATGAGGGGAAACGTCAAAGCTTTCGCCATCATTGCAAGCATCATAAATGGTAATCATTTTATCTTTATGCGTAGACTTGATTGCCTTTTTTAGTGCTTTGCTCGCGGCATAAATGGCATCTGGATCAACAACATCATGACCTTGTCCGATAATGGATAAATCAGGCAGGGATAGGGAGCGTGCTAAAAGCGCTTTGTCTTGATGGGGGTCTTTTGCTTGATCGAGAATAAGGCCGATTGTTTCAAGTAAATCTGCGGGCGCTTCTTTTGATCCGCTCGCAATCATCGTGTTAATGACATTCAAGTAAAAATTCTGCCCTGCTTCCCATTTGTTAAACCCATCACTGTCATGCACCATCAAGAAACGATAATCGTCATTGGATAGATCAGAGCTTAACTTCACAGGCGCAGAGAAATTACGAAGAAGGGATGGCACAGGTTTCGATCCAATATTATGAAACGTAAAACTTTGCTTGGCTTCTTTAAGGTCAAGCACCTGCGTGTCAATAATATCCTTACCATTCTCGCCAATCAAACCAATGGCAAGGGGAATATGCATGGGTGCTTTATTCTTTTGCCCTGCCGTATCGGGAATATTTTGTGTTAGCTCAAGCGTATATGTTTTTTCACCGGCGTTATAATGACCTTTTGCGGTAATCTCAGGCGTCCCGCTCTGTGAATACCACAATTTAAATTGCGATAGATCCCCATCATATACTGCCTGCATACAATCAAACCAATCATCACAAGTTACGGCCTTGCCATCAAAACGGTTAAAATATAAATCCGTTGCCTCGCGATATTTATCCGCGCCCAATAGGGTATGAAACATGCGAATAACTTCCGCGCCCTTTTCATAGATGGTCATGGTGTAAAAATTATTGATCTCGATATAATTATCTGGACGAACAGGATGAGAAAGGGGAGATGCGTCTTCAGGAAACTGAAAGCGTCGCAGATGCGTCACATCATCAATACGCTGAACACTTCTTGAATTTAAATCCGCCGAAAACTCCTGATCTCTAAAAACAGTGAGGCCCTCTTTAAGCGAGAGCTGAAACCAATCACGGCAGGTCACGCGGTTCCCTGTCCAATTATGGAAGTATTCATGCGCGATAACGCTTTCAACACGAATAAAGTCCATATCCGTTGCCGTTTCTTGCTGCGCCAGTACAAGCGCCGTATTGAAAATATTGAGCGAGGTATTTTCCATCGCCCCCATGTTAAAATCACTCACCGCAACAATGTTAAAAATCGAATATTGATATTCACGCCCATAAACATCCTCGTCCCATTTCATAGATTTAATTAGAGATTTCATGGCATGGTCACATTGCCCTTCATCACCTTCGCGGACATAAATATGCAAATCAACATCAAGGCCAGAGCGTGTTGTAAACTTATCCTCGACGCGCACAAGATCACCTGCAACAAGCGCAAAAAGGTAACAGCTTTTTGGCGTTGGATCATCCCAAACCGTAAAGTGCCGTCCTCCAGATATATCGCCGTGATCAACCAAATTGCCATTTGATAACAAAACAGGGCAGGCTTCTTTATCGGCCTCAATCGTTACTTTGAATGTCGCCATGACATCAGGACGGTCTTGGTAATATGTGATCTTACGAAACCCTTGTGCTTCACACTGTGTACAATATGTACCGCCAGAATTATAGAGCCCTTCAAGCTCTGTATTTTTCTCAGGATAAATTTCAGTTATGATTTCAAGAGCAAAAATCTCTTTCCCGGGGCAGGGAACAGTCATGCCTTTTTCTGACACTTTGGGCGTGATTTCCTTGCCATCCATTTTACAAGAAACCAGTTTTAGATTTTCACCCTCTAAAAACAGATCACCTTCCTCTTCGGGATTTGTGGTGTACTGCGTTTTGGTATAAACAAGCGTGCGCCCATCAAAAATTTCAAACGTCATATCGACATGCGCGACATGGTATTTTGGCGGTGTGTAATCTTTAAGATAAATTGTTTGCGGCGTGTCTGTACGCATTCTTGTTATTTCCCCAAATTATTCAATTAGAGGAACATAATGAAGCGCAGAACCTAAGCTTGCAAGACTAAATCATCGCGGTGGATGAGAGTATCGCCGCGAGAATACCCTAAAACATCGGATATATCGGCGCTTTTATGCCCTAAAATAAGGCGGGATTCGTTGGCGCTGTAATTCATCAGGCCGATCGCAAGCGTGTGACCGTCCATATCACGTATAGCAACAGCATCGCCCATAATAAAATCACCTTCAACTTTTGCGACACCTGCAGGAAGGAGGCTTTTACCAGTATGGAGAGCCTGAGCCGCGCCCTCATCAATAATGAGCGCGCCTTGCGCTTTGACATGGCTGGAAATCCATTTTTTACGGGCTGTAAGCGGTTTATCTGCTGCCTTAAAAACGGTTGCCTTCGCGCCGCTTAACAACGCTTTAAGCGGGTTATCAATCTTACCGCTTGCAATCATCATTGTGACACCCGCCATGGTTGCAATGCGCGCCGCCTCAAGCTTAGATTTCATGCCCCCTGTACTGAGGCCAGCAGGGGCGTCCCCCGCCATTTTCAGCAAATCATCGGAGTAATCCTCAACCACTGGAATATGCTGTGCGCTATCATCTTGCGTTGGATCAGCAGTATAAAGCCCGTCTGTTGTTGACAGCTGTATGAGCAAATCTGCACCAATCATTTGCGCCACACGCGCCGCAAGGCGGTCATTATCACCAAAACGTATCTCTGCTGTGGAGACTGTGTCATTTTCATTTATGACTGGGACTTTTCCCTTTATCAGTAATGTATTAATCGTCGCCCGCGCATTTAAATGAGAATTTCTAACCTCTGTATCTTTGGGGCTGAGCAAGATAAGGGCGATTTGATGATTAAACGGTGCAAAAGCTTGTGCATAGGCGCGCGTCATTTCTACATTACCAAGCGCCGCCGCGGCTTGTTTTTGTTCTAAAGGGATAGAAGAGGGGCGGTTTGTATAATCAATGCCAAGGGCATTACGCCCTAGGGCAATCGCGCCGGAGGAAACAATCACGACCTCTTTTCCTATTGATTTTAAATACGAAATATCCGCAGCAACGCAATTGAGCCAGTTTTGCTTGGCCTTGCCTGTTTTTTCGTCTGTGACCAGAGCAGAGCCGATCTTGATAACAATACGATTCGATTCGTTTATAAGAGTGTTATTCGTCGTTTCGGAGGGCGTCATAACTTTCCTCGTTTATCCCCATCGCCTTATCAAAGCGCTCATCATATGCCTTGTCAAACGCTTCTGAATCATCTTCGTCCTTTACATTACGGCTCGCTTTAATGATTTCAGCAAGTTTATAGAGAACCTTATCTGTGTTTTGTGACGCAACCGCAGACATAATCATTGGCTTAATGCCCGTAGTTGCTTCAAAATCATTAGCAACAGACTGCGTTAATTCTTCGCCCAAAGCGTCCATTTTAGTAAGACAGACGACCTCTTTGCGCTCAAAGAGCTCACCGCCATACATTTTGAGCTCATTACGAATAATGTTATAAGCCTTCACAGGGTCATCTTGCGTGCAATCAATCAAATGGAGAAGCACTGCCGTGCGCTCAACATGCCCTAAAAAACGCGTTCCCAGGCCTGTGCCTTCATGCGCCCCTTCAATCAAACCCGGGATATCCGCAATAACAAAATCAAAATCACCCGCCTTTACCACGCCCAAATTGGGATGAAGTGTGGTGAACGGATAATCTGCAATTTTTGGCTTTGCTTTAGATACTGCGGCCAAAAACGTGGATTTACCTGCGTTGGGCATTCCAAGCAAACCAACATCGGCGATTAATTTAAGGCGCAGCCAAATCGCGCGTTCCTCACCAGGCCACCCTGGTGTTTTCTTGCGCGGCGCTTGATTGGTCGCGCTTTTATAATGTGCATTACCAAACCCACCATCGCCGCCCTTTAAGAAAGTAATGCTTTGGCCTTCTTCTGTCATATCAAAAAGGATGGTTTGTTTATCATCATCCATGATTTGCGTACCGACAGGGACTTTAATCACAATACTTTCGCCCTTGGCTCCAGAGCGATCTTTTCCTTTACCGTGCTCCCCGTTAGGCGCACGAAAATGCTGAGTGTAGCGAAAATCAATAAGCGTATTGAGATCGTTTTGGGCAACAAAGATAATATCGCCCCCACGTCCGCCATTTCCGCCGTTTGGTCCGCCCATTTCTTCGAATTTTTCACGACGAAATGAGATACACCCAGGACCACCGTCACCAGACTTCACATATATCTTTGCTTCATCGAGAAATTTCATAATATTTACAGTTACTTATAAAGGAAACTTAATATAAAACATAAAAAAGGGGAAACCGAAGCTCCCCCTTCAAAAATTCGTATAAAGGCGAGAATTACTCAGCAGCCATAGGCATTGTATCATTTGCCGGAACAACATTGACTGTTGCTTTACCACCACGGCCTTTTGTAAATAACACTGTACCGTCCATAAGAGCGAATACTGTGTGATCTTTACCTAGACCTACATTTTTTCCAGCAGCATATTTTGTACCGCGCTGACGGATGATGATGTTTCCACCAAGAACGGCTTCGCCGCCAAATTTCTTAACGCCAAGACGACGTCCTGCTGAATCGCGACCGTTTCTAGAACTACCACCTGCTTTTTTATGTGCCATACCTAATGTCCTCCGAATATGTTCTTAAATTAACTACTTACGCAGCTTTAATATCTGTAATTTCGATCACAGTCAGATCCTGACGGTGGCCCGCTGTACGGCGATAGTTTTGTCTACGTTTCTTCTTAAATACCACAACTTTGTCGCCGCGTGTGTGTTTTACAACTTTTGCGCTAACTTTTGCACCTTTATCTCCCATAGCAATTGACTTGCCATCAGATGTCATAAGGACTTCTAAATCGATGCTTGCGCCTTCTTCTGTGTCCATTCTTGCAACTTCAAATTTATCATTTTTCGTTACTTTATATTGTTTTCCGCCTGTGCGTACCACTGCAAACATTTTATCAATCCTAAATTCTTAAGTTAAATCAAAGCGTTACATGAATCATTTGAATCAGTTACGTGATCAAGATAGCGCAATATACACATATATATTTCAGTGTCAAGAAAATGGGGCATATTTTCAGGTGTTTCAAAGCAATAAAAACGCGCTATAAAGAAATCATGACAATACTCGTAATCGGACAGTCTTCCTATATCGCCCGGGCCCTTCAGGACAATCATAAAACGAATGATTGGAGTTTTATAGACTATCGGGAGTGGGGAAACAGCCCTCAATGGAAAAAAAATCCGTCTTGTGTGATCAATCTCGCACTCGATTCGACTGTTCGAGAGGGGTATTACAGCGATTTAGACCTAAGAATCGGTCAAAAAGCTCAAGGGCAGGGGTCGCATTTCATTGCCATAAGCTCGCGCGCAGTTTACGGCGAGCCTGACAAAGGCCGAATGTCTCGTTTTAAAGAGGATATGCCGCTTACCAGCAAAACATCAAAATACGGTCAAGCAAAGCGCCTTGTTGAAAAAAGCCTGATAGAGGGGCTATCTAACGAAATGCTTACTATTTTAAGACCAAGCAATATATTCGGTATGGAATATAACGCGCTGCACCCACGAAAAACCTTTTTTGGCCATATGCTCCATGATCTTAAACATCACAATGAAATTACTTTTGATATGGCAGGATCAACGCGCCGTGACTTTATGCCTGTGGCGTATTTTGTGGACATATTAGCGGATATAGCAACAAAGCCCAATGGCAGCATTTATAATATTGGCGCAGGCTTTGGTCTATATTGCGGGGATATGGCGCATTGGATTATTGAAGGATATGGCGCAGGAATGCTTAAAGAGCAATCCAAAGACATTAAAGATAGCTTTGAAATGGATATCACGCACCTTAGCGATCATTACAAAATCATCCCCGTTACGAAGGAGGTTTTAAAAGAAAACTGTATTGAAATTGGCAAGACGCTTGCCGCTATTTAATAGAAACTACGTTACTCTTAGTTGCGCCTATTGATGGCTCACGCTTCAAATTCTCAACAGGTTCATATCGGCCAAAGTTTTCTTTATACCACAGCGCAATTTTTGGAAGCTCTTCTTTGAACTTAAACACTGGCTTCCAGCCCAATTCAGTAATGTGATCCCAATTGAGCGCATAGCGCCCGTCATTAAAAGGGCGATCCTCGACAAAGGTCGCACAGTCATTAAGATCAAGCCCGAATTGCGCGCAAAGCATGCTCGACAGCTCTAAGTTTGTATATTCTTCATCTGTCCCGATATTATAAATCTCGAACGGTTTCCAACGCTCTGCAATCAAACTCAGCGCCGCCGCAAAATCAGGCGCGGCCAAATAGTGCCGCTTATTACGGCCATTACCGTGAAGTGTCAGCTTTTGCTCTTGCATCAGCATCATAAGAAATTTTGGTATGATTTTTTCGGGAAACTGACGGATACCATAAATATTATTAGCCCGCACAACAGTGACAGGCAGGCGGAAAGAACGAATATATCCGCTAATCACCATCTCCGCGCCCGCTTTGGAGGCAGAATAGGGATTGGTCGGATACAAAGGCGCGGTTTCATCAACATCGCCCTCTAAAACCTCACCATATACTTCGTCCGTACTGACATGGATGATTTTTGAAACTTTGCAGCGCATCGCAGCTTCCATCAACGCATGCGTACCCATGACATTGGTTTTTGTGAACTCCATGGAATTACCAAAAGAATTGTCAACATGGCTCTCTGCCGCCGCATGGATAAGAAGATCAGCGCCTTTTAAAACTTTTTCACAGGCATCAAGGTTACAGATATCTTCAATAACCAAGTGAACACGATCATGGTCAATAAGTGGGGTAATGTTGCGAATATCCGCTGCATAGGTCATTTTATCAAAAATGAAAATTTCTGCTTTTGGATATTTTCCAAAGAAGTGATCGACAATATGCGATCCAATAAACCCTGCGCCGCCTGTAATAACAATTTTTTTCATAAAGACCTCTGAAGGAATTGTATCAGTAAGTTTAAGGGTAGGTGAAGGATAATTTTAAAAAAGGAAAATGGCGGACAGACAGGGATTCGAACCCTGGATGGGCTCGCACCCATGCCGGTTTTCAAGACCGGTGCATTCAACCGCTCTGCCATCTGTCCGCAAGAGCATGAATAAATCTGCTGCAAACTACTGAGTCTTGCTCAATCAGTAAAGCCTTTTTTATCATCTTTAACAGTGCTAGATTATGTTTTCACCCTTCAAAGGAAAAAACATCTTATGATTAAGAAAATCCAGGCGTTGATTAATGAAAACGAAGAAGTGATTGGTGTTGCGCGCATCCATTGGATTGTCTTTATTCCCTCGGCCTTTTATACCCTGCTTGCCATACTTGTCGCTATTTTCTTTCACCCCTTAGTGGGCGGTGTCATTTTTGCCTTGGCTCTTTACCCCATCTATAATGCTTTTATTTATTATTTTATGACATATTTAGTTTTAACAAATGAAAAAGTTCTCAGCCGTAAAGGCTTTTTAACACGGGATTGGATACGGATGGAGTTTGATCGCATTGAAAACTCTTATCTAGAAGAACCTATAATTGGCCGTTTTTTGGGTTATGCCACTATCATTATTAGCGGTATTGGATCAGGGAGCATCGCTGTTCCTCATGTCCGTAATGGGGATTTATTTGTGCGTGCATTAGAAAAACAGCTTTCTGACAATAAGAAAAAATAACGATGTTTTTCACAATTTCTAAAATTTTTTGGCTTTTTGCTGCGCCGTTAAATGCGATTTGGCTCCTTGTTCTTGGTGGATTAATCATCCGTAAATGGAAAAGGGCGCTATCGAATAAAATACTCATTACAGCCGCAAGCCTTTTTGCCATCTTCGGGTTTTTACCGATTGGCTATAACATGACTGTATTTTTGGAACGCCAATATGACCGCCCAACGACAATGCCCGATACTGTGGATGGTATCATCGTTCTTGGCGGATCATTTAACTCATATTTATCTGAAAAAACAGGTTACATTGCCGCTAATAGCAATATAAGTCGTATTGTCGATTTTATGGCCTTATCCAATCAATACCCGAAGGCGAAAAAAGTCTTCAGCGGCGGTTCAGGGCATCTTTTACAACCCACCCGCAAAGAAGCGGATGATGCCAGAGATTTCCTTACCATGGCAGGATTTAACTCTACAGAGATTATATACGAAAGCCAGTCACGCAATACTTTCGAAAATGCACTCTATTCAAGAGAGCTTTTAGAGCCAAAAGCAGGGGAAAAGTGGATTGTAATCACCTCCGCCTTTCATATGCCCCGCACGATGGCTATTTTTAAAAAATTAGACTGGGATATTATTCCGTATCCCTCAGATCCAAAAACAGACAAACAATATCAATTCATCCCCAAACCCTTCAGCGTGGTCGGAAATTTCTTTTTACTCGGTAAATCGATACGTGAATTTATTGGTGTGGGTGTTTATTATATGACTGGAAAAAGCGCTTTATTGTTTCCATACCCGCCTTTACCATCGCCTTTGGATCAAGAAAACAAGGAGAGCTAATGAGAAATTACTTTAAGAAAATAGTCTTAACTTTTGTTTTTGCATTGTCTTTTTACTCCACCTCCTTAAAAGCAGAGACATTTGAGTCATGGCTTGCGCAAACAAAGATAGAGGCGCGCGCCCATGGCATATCTCATGCTACTATTGACGCAGCGTTTTCAGACGTCGCCTTAATTCAGCGGGTTGTTGAACTGGATAAAAAACAACCTGAAACGAAAAAAACTTTTGTTCAGTACCGCGAAGCAATTGTGAACCAAAATCGCATCACAAAAGGGCGCGCCCTTATTCAGCAACACGCCGACGCTCTGAATGAAATAGAAGCGAAATATGGGGTACCTAAACAATTTATTGTTGCCCTTTGGGGAATTGAAACCAATTTTGGCTCAAACACTGGGGGATTTAAGGTTATCCCCGCGCTCGCAACACTAGCCTATGACGGGCGCCGTCGTGAATTTTTCACACGTGAGTTGATGAACGCCCTTCAAATTATTGATGATGGCCACATTTCTGCCGCCAATATGAAGGGGTCATGGGCAGGGGCAATGGGGCAGAATCAATTTATGCCCTCAAGCTTTAATGCCTTCGCCGTTGATCATAATGGTGATGGAAAGCGTGACATTTGGGGCACTTATATTGACATTTTCGCTTCAAGCGCAAATTACCTCAAGAAAAACGGCTGGAAAACTGGGGAAATTTGGGGTAGACGCGCACAACTTCCCGCCAATTTTCCAGAAAACATGATAGGTCCTAAAATACAAAAACCAATTTCATATTGGGCCAATCTAGGCGTTAAAAAATATGGTGGCGGCGCATTACCTAATGAAGATATGATGGCTTCAATCGTAGCGCCAGATGGGCTAGGCGGAGAGGTTTATATTGTGTATAATAATTATCAGACTATTATGGATTGGAATAGATCTACCTATTTTGCCACATCCGTAGGTCTTTTGGCTGATCAGCTGGCACGATAACTTTTAACGATAATTGAGTATTCGCTATGAAAAAACTGCCCCTTATTTTTACCGCATTTATCTGTGCAGGACTTCTTAATGCCTGTAGCGAGGCGCAATATGCCGCGCATGTTGCAAAACAAATCCCAATTTCGAGCGATGTTAAAAACAAAAGTGTTGGTCACTATAAAGTAGGCACCCCCTATAAGATTGCTGGGCGTCAATACTACCCAGAAGAGCATTTTAAATTTTCTGAAGTCGGGATAGCGTCTTGGTATGGGCCGCAATTTCACGGCAAAAAAACCGCTAATGGTGAAATTTTTGATAAGTTTGAGTTAACCGCTGCTCACAGAACACTCCAAATGCCAAGCATCGTGCGTGTAACAAACCTTAAGAATGGGCGCAATATTATTTTACGGATCAATGATCGCGGTCCATTTGCTCATGACCGTGTTATCGACCTATCAGAACGCAGTGCAGAACTTTTGGGCTTTAAAAATGATGGCACAACGAAAGTTCGTATTGATGTGTTAGAAGAGGCAAGTAAGCAAGTTGCCTCTCTGGCGCGTAACAAACAGTCAACCCGTGGTTTTGAAGTTGCTCTCAATCAGAATAAAACTTACTTAAATAATACAAAAGCTGAGATACGCAGTGCCCCCATTCAGACAGCACAAAGGGCAATAAGTGGATCATATCAAGCGAACAATGTTGAAAATAATGGCGTACAAATTGCCCGTGCCTCTGAGGCGGTGGAGAGGCAAGCACTTAATACAATTGAACCAGCCGCGTCGACTTATGGACAAAGTGTGAGCATTACTCCGCCTACAAAGCCTGTTTATGAACCCATTACAACAATCGAACTCCCCCCCAACAAACCCACGTTCGATAATACCTCAAGAGAAATTCAAATGGCTGGATTAACATCAAACTCAATCATGAACGTGCCATCACCGCTTGCAAAACCGAATAGTTTTTTTGTTCAGGCTGGCTCGTTCCAGAATGAGCAAAATGCCCTGAGTTTTAGCAAAAAATTAGCGCAATATGGGGATTCACGTGTTTATCGCACAATGGTCAACAATCAACCGACATTCCGTGTTAAGCTCGGCCCTTATGATGACAATATGACAGCAAGCCGTGCCTTAGAAACTATTCAGGCCACGGGTACTAATGGCGTTATTGTAACAAAATAAAAATATTTAAACTTTATAATCAGAGGAACATTTTATGCCCTTATCCAGATTTCTATCCGGATTTTTAATGATGACCGTTTTTATAATCGTGAGTCAATCTTGCGCGCACGCCGTTATAGAAATACCTGCCAAACAAGCCATTTTATTAGATGATGAAACAGGGCAGGTTTTATTTAAAAAAGATCATAAAACCCAAATGCCAACATCTTCGATGAGTAAGGTTATGACCATGTATATGGTTTTTGATGCGCTTCAATCCGGTAAAATTACAATGGACACCGAATTTACGGTGAGTGAAAAAGCATGGAGAAAAGGCGGCTCAAAAATGTTTGTTGGGCTCAACGAAAATGTCAAAATAAGCGATCTTATCAAAGGCGTTATCGTACAATCAGGCAATGATGCAACCATCGTCCTTGCCGAAGGATTGGCGGGAACAGAAGAAAATTTTGCAGATGCCATGAACGTCAAAGCAAAAGAGATTGGCATGGAAAATTCTAACTTCACCAATGCGAGTGGCTGGCCTGATCCGAACCACTACTCGACAGTCTATGATCTTGCGATTTTAGCAAAACGAATTCACAAAGATTTCCCTGAGTATTCCAAATTTTATACGCAAAAAGAATTTGAATATAATGGTATCAAACAGCCCAATCGTAATCCGCTTCTTTATAAAGACATTGGGGCAACGGGTTTAAAAACAGGCCATACCGATGCGGGCGGCTATGGTTTAATTGGCACAGCGAAAAAAAACGGGCGCAGTGTGACGATGGTTGTTAACGGCCTCTCAAACGAGCGTGAGCGCGGTGACATTGCCGAACAAATCATAACGTGGGGACTCAACAGTTTTGAAAACAAAGAACTCTATAAAGCGGGCGATGAGGTTGCGGCGGCGCGTATCGCTTTTGGTAAACAAACAAGTGTGCCTCTCACAGTAAGAGACACGTTATTTTTTACCCTTCCTAAGAAAAACCAAAAAGACATCAAAATCAGCGTACATTATCAAAGCCCTCTTCGTGCGCCTATTCAGGCAGGCAAAGAAGTTGCAACGTTAAAAATCTCAATCCCTGATATGGGTGATTATGATTACCCTCTTTACACAGCAAATGACGTTGAACAACTCGGCTTCTTTAAGCGTGCTCTTGCCAACGCAAAACATCTTATTTTCAGCGAACGCTGATGGAGCAGGGTTTATTCATCACGTTAGAAGGCGGAGAGGGGGCAGGAAAGACCACCCAAATTGAACACCTGCGTGAAGCTCTGATCCAAGAAGGTCATAGCGTCGTTGTGACACGTGAGCCAGGTGGTACACCTGCCGCAGAGGAACTACGCGGACTTTTATCCCACCCGGAATTTGGCCCTGAATGGACACCTGAAGCAGAAACGATGCTTCTTTATGCTGCGCGGTCTATGCATATTGCTGATGTTATCAAACCCGCTCTTGCCCAAGGACGTATTGTCATTTGTGATCGCTATGTTGATTCAACACGCGTTTATCAGGGCAGCCTTCAAAAAATGAACCCCTTTTTTCTAGAATGCCTTGAAGTGCAGATCATTGGCGATGTGATGCCCCATATTACTTTTATTTTGGATATCCCTTGCGAAGAAACAATAAAACGTATTGAGAAGCGCGGCGGCGCAAAAGATCATTATGATAACGCCGATATAAGTTTTCATGAAAAAATCCGCCAAGGATTTTTAACGATAGCCCACCAAGAGCCCGAACGATGCAAAATCATCCGAGCCATTCAAGACGAAGCGAGTATCGCCAAAGAAATCAGAGCGAAAGTTACTGCTCTTATTAGAGAGGTTAGTGCCTAATGCTCGACAGCTTACTTGATGATGATTATGAACAAAACAGTGAAAGCTATAACATAACGCCCTTGGAAGGTTTAAAAGAACCACGCCATTCTGATGTTTGCCTTGGGCATCAAAATATTGAAAAACAAATATTAGACCTTTACCATAATGGGCAGATGCCCCACGCGGTCATATTTTCAGGCCCGCGCGGGATAGGAAAATCAACGTTTGCCTTTCGTACAGCGCGTTTTTTACTCAAGCACGGCCTAAAAGACAGTAACCAAGGCGGCCTATTTGGTGACGCCTTACCAACAGAGCCATTGACAACCCTTGACGTTGCAAAAGACGATCCTGTTTTTTCAAAAATTGCCGCAGGTGGCCATCCTGATCTTATCACTATTGAACGCGCAATTGACCCACGCAAAGGAACGATCAAAGAGGCTCTAGATGTTGATACGGCTCGAAAAGTCACCCCGTTTTTACGCATGACGCCATCAGAAGGCGGTTGGCGCGTTGTGATTATTGATGATGCCGACACCATGAACCGCAACGCACAAAATGCACTTTTGAAAATCCTTGAAGAGCCGCCTAAAAATACACTGCTCATACTTATTGCCCACAGGATTGGCGCGATGATACCAACCATTAGATCACGCTGTCGCACAATGACTTTTCAGAGCTTAAGTCATACTGACATGGATAAGCTTCTTGATAAAGTCGCTGGCGCGGCGTTGTCGGGTGATCAAAAAGCCATGATTATGGCGATGGCAGAAGGGCAAATTGGTAAAGCGATTGATCTGTATGAAAATGAAGGGTTAGAGACCTTACAAAGCCTCATCGCGCTCTGCGCGTCATGGCCAGATATGCCATGGGTTGATATTCATCATCTGGCGGATCAAATTGGACGGGCAGGGCAGGAAAATGCCTATATGGCGTTCGAGCAGTCCTTCCTTTGGATGACCTCAACCATGACATTTGCCAAGGCTAAAGGCGAGAATGCTTTACAAAAACCGCTTTACCAAGGCGTGTTTAGCTCCATGATGGCGCATTATTCGCTTGAACAATGGCTAAACATCTGTGAAAACCTTAAAGAGCATTTTGAACGGGCGCGTTATGCCAATTTGGATAAACGCCAAGCCGTCCTTGCTGCTTTTTCATATCTTGACGCTAATTAAGTTCATTTCAGGAGTTTATTATGGCTGAGCAAAAGCCTCCTTTTTATATCACAACCGCTATTTCCTATGTAAACGGTAGCCCGCATTTGGGACACGCCTATGAACAGATTTTGACTGACACCATGGCACGCTTTAAGCGCCTGGATGGGCATGAGGTCATGTTTTTAACAGGCACGGATGAACACGGCCAAAAAGTAGCCAAGACTGCCGAGGCCAAAGGCATGGAGCCAAAAGCGTTCTGTGATCTGATATCTCAGGAATTTGTTGGCATGACGCAGATGCTTAATATCTCTAACGATGATTTTATCCGCACAACAGAGCCGCGTCATTATAAAGCCTCCCAAGCGATCTGGAATGCTATTAAAGAAAACAATCCTGAGGACATTTACCTTGGAAAATACGAAGGGTGGTACTCTGTCCGCGACGAAGCCTACTTTGCCGAAAGTGAGCTAACCGAAGGCGTCGATACGCAAGGTAATAAATACAAACTTGCTCCCACAGGCGCACCAGTTGCATGGGTTGAAGAAGAAAGTTATTTCTTTAGACTTTCCGCTTACACTGAAAAGCTCCTTGATTATTATGCCGCGCATCCCAATTTTATTCAGCCCGATGCCCGCCGTAATGAAGTCATTTCATTTGTTAAAGGCAATCTTCAAGACATATCCATTTCCCGCACAAATTTTAGCTGGGGCGTTCCTGTTCCGGGTGATGATAAGCATGTAATGTACGTCTGGCTTGATGCGCTGACCAATTATATTACAGGAATTGGTTATCCTGAAACAGGTGGAGATGATTACAAAAAATTCTGGCCTGCGGATTATCATGTCATTGGTAAAGACATTATTCGTTTCCACTGTGTTTATTGGCCTGCATTCTTGATGGCTGCTGGCCTAGAACTGCCTAAAGCTGTTTTTGCCCATGGTTTTATAAATGTGAACGGCGCTAAAATGTCCAAATCAGTTGGTAATGTAATTGCCCCTAATGACCTTATCGAAACCTATGGTCTTGACCAAACGCGCTATCTCCTGATGCGTGAAGTGCCTCATGGTCAGGATGGAAACTTTGCCCATGAACACGCCGTGCAGCGTATTAATAGTGACCTTGCCAATGGACTTGGCAACCTGGTGCAGCGCTCGCTTTCTATGATTCATAAAAATTGTGATGCCAAAATTCCTAAGCCTAATGTATATACGGACGATGATAAAAAGCTTCTTGATCACGCGCATAACCGCCTTATCCGTCCTGTGATGGAAGAGGTTGATAATATGCGCTTTCATCGCGCTCTGGAAAAAATCTGGCGCCTTGTGAATGATGCGAATATTTATGTTGATACACAGGCACCATGGGCGCTTAAAAAAGAAGACCCAGAGCGCATGAACACTGTGCTTTATGTGCTCGCAGAAGTCATCCGCGTTCTTGGAATTGCAACATCTGCAGTTACTCCTGAATCAAGTGCAAAGATTTTGGATCAAATCAAAATCCCGGAAGATGAGCGTCACTTTGGCATGATCAATGACGAATACTCACTACCAAGTGATTTTGAGATTGATAAACCAGAGGGCATCTTCCCGCGTCTCGACGAAGCAGAAAAAGCCGCTTAATCAATGTGGATTGATAGCCATTGCCATTTGAACCATGCCCATATTGAGGAATTAGGCACGCCTGATGATTTAATAAAAGCAGCAAATGAGCAAGGCGTTGAGGGCATGCTCACGATTTGCTGTAAGATGGCTGTTGAAATGCCTGAGCTCATGGCCATCACTGAAGCCAATGATAATGTCTGGTGCTCTATTGGGACACACCCGCATAATGCGGGGGAGAAGGCCGAAAAAGAAATCACGCTTGATCAACTGATCAATTTTGCCAAAAGTCACAAAAATATTATTGGAATAGGGGAGTCAGGGCTTGATTATTACTACGACAATTCCCCGCGCGATGATCAGGCAGAGAGCTTTCGTAAACATATCCGCGCCTGCTTGGCAACAGGACTTCCGCTAATCGTCCATACGCGCGACGCCGAAGAAGATACAATTCGCATCATGAAAGAAGAAAATGATGGCACCTTAAAAGCGATCATGCATTGCTTTAGCGGCACGCAGTGGCTCGCCGATCAAGCGTTAGAGCAAGGATGGACGCTTTCTTTTTCAGGTATAGTGACCTTTAAAAAAGCACTAGAACTCCAGGAAATTGCCAAAAACACGCCGTTGGAAAGAATTTTGGTTGAGACAGACGCGCCATATCTGGCTCCAACACCTTTTCGCGGCAAAACCAATCAACCTGCTTATGTCATTCACACAGGACAGTTTTTAGCCGATCTTCACAATATAACCCACGAAGAGATGGCAAGAGCAACAAAAGTGAATTTTATCACCCTGTTTGATAAAATATCATAATAAACTCTTGACATAATCTTAAAATTTAGTCATAACACTTACATCAATTTATCGAGGAGTGTGTCATGTCATATTTTAGTAAACGAGTCGCAGCGCTTGCAACTGCAACAGCTTTATCTGCACAGGGCGCTTTTGCCACTGTCATTAACAGCGAAGATTTAGCAGACCAATATCTCCCGTTAGGACAAACAATTATAGCTGGAACAGATGTTAACGGTGCTTTCACGCAGCCCGATGGTATTAATGGCACTTTTTCTTATGGCGCCATTTTAGGTAATGATGGCTCGACGACCTGGGAGCGCACTATAGAAGCATTTTTCCCCTCACAAAGAGATATTTACAGCGTTTTAACAACTGAGCGGTCGCTTCTTACTAATGCTTGGGACAATACTAGAATTGTTACACCTGGACATTATGTCGAAACAGTCGTTGAAAATGCCTCAGCAGTACAAGAATTCAGAAATAATCATTTTGGAACAGAAATTCTTGCTGATGGCACAGTTCAACTTACTATGAACACAGGTATCATAGCAGAAGGGACTGCAAAAACATTCGAGGCTGTTCAGGGTGCAGAAGATTTCTTTGTTGCACAAGATATAGGCGGAGCCGCTTATGGCTTATTTGCTCAAGGCTTAGAGCCAGATTCATACACCTATGTTCAAGAAGCAGAAGGGGGCTCTTACCCAGTAGGGACTGAAATTGACCCCGCTAATCTAAATTTCAGTGAGAACGCACGCGTATCTGTCAAGATTGAATTAGGAGAGGATGGCTCCCCTCATTTCACATCAGCATTCGCAGGTATTGGTTTTGACATGGAGCCTGCAGGCATAAATATCACTCTCCAATCAGACGGCAGCGTTATTGACGCAACACAATACCATGTGACAGATGTGCCTGATCACATTCATATTAAAATTAGTGGTCGCGAGGATCTTGACGCAATTCAAACAAGCCTTGTAAATGGTGATGGTTTTAGGATCGGAGCATCAAGCACACTAGGAAGAAGAGCAGAAACACACACAATTGCTGGAGAAGGCGACTTTGCAAGGGATATAGATCTTACAGCATCCACCTTAAGAGAGGGAACAGACTTTAGGTTTGAACCAGTCCACCTTGTACAGCGTGTTCTTCAATACTCAACAACAGCGACACCCCTTGATTCAAGCGTTGCTGATTCATGCGAAACACTCGGCCTTTCAAACTTAGGCCTGACTGCAAATGACGTGGTTCTTCTTCCGGCCCGAGTCATTGCTGGGACAGGTGTCCTTCCTAGAGAGTCTGAAGCAATTGTTGCGGTTAACCCTAATGACCTCACACAAGTTTTAGCAGCAGCAGAGCGGTACTTTGTTGGACAAAGTATGGGAGAAGATGGCGAGTTTCACTCAACTATATCCCGCTCAGCAGCAAATGACCACGATGCAATACAGTATGGCGGTTGCACAGGTGATATCACGCAAACAGGAGCGCCAGCTGTTTCTGAAACCACAAGAACATGGGTGCCTCCTGTTGTAGATAGAACAAGAGGAACAAATTCTGTATTTCAAGATGTCACAACAGGATTTTTTGGTTCCACAACGACCACAGGAAGAACAACCTACACTGATACAGGCACTACAAACCCGCCATATGTAGCACCTGTGCCAATAGAGGGCGCAGAACGGTATGTCGTTGATGGAGCAAAATTGATTGATGATTTCACAAACGGTGCAACTAACTTTGAAGCCCCTGTAAGAAATTTCTTGGAGCGCTACTGGACACCACTGGAATCTGGTTCGATTTTGCTGGGTAGCGCTATTGCGGGTTTATCCATAGTGGGTGCAGGCGCTGCTGGCAATCGAAGAAGAGAAACATCTGCCCCCAAACCGTCAGGCATTTAATAAAATCACTTCAAAAATTCTAAAAAAGCGCTTAAAGTCTTTTTTAAGCGCTTTTTTGTGCTTAAATCTCTCTAAATTGTGCTCAACTTGCAAAAATATATAAAATTTTAGTAAACTGGTAATGTATTCGCGTTACACTGATAGATGTCGAAATGTATATTTTTGGACGAAAGGGGCTATAAACACGTGATAAATAAGGCCAAAAACCTTAAAACTAACCGCCATTCCGAGAGCGGGCTAACGCTGATAGAGATTTCTATTGGCTTGCTATTATTAGGTCTTTTTGTTGGTTGGGCGACACAGGCTTATCTCCAATGGCGTTTAGATAGAATGTATACAACTTTGAATGACAACATAGTTGCTGTAAATCAGAGCTTTGAATCTTTTTATTTCATTAACAATCGTTATCCTTGTCCTGCAGATATAACATTGCCATTTAACAATCCCAGTTATGGTGAAGAAATTACGAGTTTAGATCCTAATATTTGTGGGCTGACACCGGCTGCCATTGCAGCGAATGGAGGGGTGGTTTCTGGAGGCGTGCCATTTCAGGCTCTTAATATATCTGAAGAAATCACTATTGATCCATGGGGTAACAAATTGTCGTATACAGTCACTGGCGTACAAGCAGTTCTTCCAACTCATTCACTCAGAGCGTCAATCGCTTTTCCTGCAGGAGCGATTACGATGGCAGTTTCCCGTCTAGTTGATACTAATAGTGATGGTATTACAGATTCGATCAGCGAGCCTACAAATGCCGCAGTTAATGAAGGAGATTTAGACAATGATGGTTTTGGTGACATTACGGGAGCTGCTATTGCAGACACTAATATGATTGATGCAAACTTAGATGGTCTTGATGACTTATCTGGCGGGCCCGCGGTCAATAATGTTGGTGCTCACTATGTAATAAATTCTCATGGCCCTAGAGGCCTTGGAGCAAGAACTAGAAGTGGGGTTTTGGTTCAAGCCTGCCTTGCTACGGGGGTGTCAAGAGATTCAGAAAATTGTGACAATGACAATGTTTTTTGGAGAGGCCGAAGAGGAACAGAGGCAGGAAGTGGTGATAGTGTATTCAGCGACGTTATGGGGCCTAGTTTTTTTGATGATGTAAACTTAGTAAGAACTGAGGATCCATCCAATATGTTTCAATATGCACGAATTGTTTCGGGTACGGGCATGGCATCTGAAATATTCTCTAGAGAAGATCTGGTTGCAATCAACCCCCCAACAGATGCGTTAGGCAATATTACACAAGAACCAGCTGCAAACATACATATTATGGGTACAAGTGGAATTTTATTATTAGAAAGGGACCCTTTGTTGCCAATTGACGACAGTAGAGGCGGCGCCATCACAAATGAAATATGCGACATAAACGGAGCAAACTGCTTTGACCCTGGTTTTTTCACAGTAAGAACAAGTCGTTGCTCTGGCCCCCCAGCAGGTACAGGGACTGGCTTATATGATAGAGAGTTTTTCTGTAATTATGACTACAATCCGGGCTTAAACGTTGATTGTAGCCCACTAGGAATTTTACGCGGTGTAGACGCAGGAGGAAATGCAATATGCAATTAAATCATAAAAAAGAATCAGGCTTTACACTAATTGAAATGGCCATGTCACTTCTAATATTAAGTTTGGCAGTTGCCATGTTTTTACCAGCATATACAAAATACACAGATCAATTAAAGATCATACAAAACGAAGAGCATTTTACAGAAGCCAGATTAGCGTTAGAAACATTTATAGCAACAAACGGTTTTTATCCTGCGCCTGCGCCGCTAACAGCACCCAGAAATTCGCCCTCTTATGGACGTTCAGATAATAATCCTCTTCCAGCAGCTGGGACATGCGTTAATGGTATTTGCGCACAGAACAGTAACAGAGGAGCTGGCTTTGAGGTTAGAGTTGGCACCATCCCCTTTAAGACTTTAAACATAGACGAACAATTTGCTTATGATGGTTTTGACAATAGATTTACCTATGCCGTAACAGACTCCCTAACTAATAGCGCTACCTTTAACGCAAATATGGGGGGCATTTCAATAGTGAACGCTGGTCTAGCAACAGTAATAGAGCCTGCTGACTCTGCGCATTTTATTTTAGTAAGTCACGGCCCTAACGGAAATGGTGCTTATAATAAGGACGGAGTGCAGGCCCCATGTAATCTAGGAACGCCAGAAAGTGATAACTGCAACATTAGCATATTAGATAATATTGCCAATTATGTATATACAGATGTATCTACTAGTATTGCTGCTGGAAATTTATATGATGATATACTGACATATAATCTTCAAGACAGTGTTCCGTTATGGACGTTTTCTTCGAGTACCGACCCATCATTCGCAAACACAATAGAATTAAAAGGGAATAGCCTAACTTTAGGACCAAATGACGTTTTACTGACGTCGATTTCAGGAGATACTCAAGAGCTTCATGCAGAAGCTTCAATTAGGGCAAATTCTGCTATTCGTTTAGAAAATATTTGTTCAACAGCAGATCCTACTGCAGCAGGTTGTTTTAATTTGAATAAGGTTGCTGGCGATCCTATCCCAGGCGTACCAGGGAACCTTGCTTGCCCAGGAGGTCAGTTTCTTGTGGGAATCGATGCTGGAGAACCTATTTGTGAGGCAGTAATTGAAAAGAGATGTCCTGCAAATAACTATTTACAAAGAATAAATCCCGATGGGTCTTTTGTTTGTATTCCTTTTCCGGCCCCAGGCTGTCCTGGTAGAAATTTTACTTTATGTGCTGGAACGTCTGCTGAAACAGTTGTTTCAGTCCCTGACGGAATTCAAGGGCAAGAGATATTAAGTTCTGTGGTAGGGGACACACACAAATCGCGTTTTCGTTGCCGGCGCGAAAATTGGATTAACCCACTAGTATGGGAAATAAAAAATAGTTCGGGAAATTGTGTGTGTAATGCATCTGATGACACTGTGATAAGCCTATGCCCAGATGGCTTAACTAACGCATTATCAACAAGAACAGTCGTAACATGTGGAGCTTCGGGCACAACAACAATCACGCGTAATTATTCAGGATGCCCTTGTGCAGGAACTGATATTATTATACCTGAGATGTGTCCAGCAGGTTTTGTTTCCTCACATCCATCCATAGATATTATCAAAACACGAACCTTCACAGGCTGTAGTGTCACTACTGGTGCGCCTCTATATGGCCCCCCAATAGTCACAACAAATAATTGCGTTTGTTCACCATATGTTAAACCTTCTTGGCAATCATGTCCTACAGGGTACAATGCTCCAGGGAGTACTGGTATTGATTTAGAGACAACACTTTCGTGTGCTTCCGGTTCTCCAGTCTGGACGGGGCCGACTGAAGTTAACAGAAACTGCATCTGCCAAGTAGGATTCAAAGATACACGCGAAAGAAGTTGTCCTGCAGGACAGGTTGGGAAAATTCATGAAGAAAATGAGCTTATTTGCGGATCAGGTTATGTAGGCTGGACCGAAACAGCAACATCACCAGGCTGTAGCCCAGTCATTATTGATTACAGATGGAGAGATATTGCAGATCAAGGTAGGAGAGGGCCGTTAACGTCAAACGCTATCAATAATGCTTGCTCAGCGGCTCAGAATTCAGCAACGACTGGCATCGGAGGAACACCTGTGGACTGTCATGATCCAAATACTATAGCCGGTGGCTCTGCACAGAGGTTTACGTGTACGTGTAATATTGTTCCTTAATTGGCAATTTTATTTTTCACACATAGTTTTATAATGAGGAAAAAATGAATAATAAACATAGCCATAGCGGTGGATTCACGCTCGTTGAACTTTCCATGGCACTATTTATATATGCATTGATTATGGTGACAATTGTCACTGGTGTTAGAATATATATTGAGAAGGCTAAATTTGAACGAAATAAAGAAAGGATTGAAGTTCTTACGGAAGCACTGGGTGTTATTAATGGAAGATTTCCATGTCCAGCAGATCCAACTTTAGATTTTAATTCCCCAAGTTTTGGGATAGAGGATTGCACTTTAGCGCCCGTATTAGGGCAACGCGACACCGATGCTACAGCAGGTAATGATCCTGTTTTAATTGGCCTATACCCAATTGTGACAGTTCTTAACAGATTTCAGGCTACAGGCGTACAAACTGAAAGAAATTTATCAGAGGTACTAGATGCCTATGGGAATTTTTATACTTATGCTGTTTCTGCAAACTTAACGAACGCTAATTTTTTTGACACAACAAACGGTGTTATAGACGTTGTCGATGAATTTAATATTACTTACTCAAACCCTGCAGGCAGCACAACAGCCGTGCTCGTTTCCCATGGAAAAAATGGACTAGGCGCATTCAACCCCAATAATACCATTACAGGAACTGTGGGAAATTGTGCTACGGACACTTCTGCATTGGAACGAGAAAATTGTGACGGGGACAGCATTTTCATGAATGCTTTAGCCAACAATACGAATGCCTCTTATTATGACGATTTAGTAAGATATTTAGGGCGGGATCGCCAAAACCTATGGGCATCACAGTTTAGTACAGCGATGATGGCACAGTTTATTTTTAATTCTAACGAAGATTTCGTTGGTGTGGGAACAAACGCACCATCAGCAGATTTACATGTTATAGGAGATGCGCAAGCACTACAATTTGAAACCAATCAATATTGTGACAGGACTAATCCAACACAATGCTTAACAGCCAACCAGTTTGGTGCAGGCTGGAATCCAATGGGTGATGAATCTGACATGCAATGTCCACCAGGTGAAGGGATTGTGAGCATTGGTATGGATGTTGGACTAGATGGAATGCCAGGAACTGCTGATGACATAAGAACCCCTCATGTTAGATGTGCGCCTATAACATTTTCAGCGCCAGATCCTGCAGGCTTCTCTTGCCCAATTAATCAGGTAATGGTTGGTATGAGAAACGATGGGACGCCAGTTTGTGCAATAGAACCATAGGCTAGAAAAGAACATGCATAAATTACCAAAAACACATATCGATAGCAGTATATACGCATTAATTTACATAATATATATTATCACTTTATCGTTGCTATCATAGTTGTGCAATCATATGAACCTGATTGTTGATATTTGAAAAGTACAGCGCACAAATGAATGATATATAAAACACCTAATAAAATTATGTGTTCAATCAGTGGTTATAAAATTAAGGCTTTAATTCATTAATTAACGTTATCGCCGTTTCATTTACACCAAGCCCTGTTATCCATGGAGCGGAAAATATTAGAGCAAGACAGAGAGTGCCAAAAGACAAGCTGAAAATATCACCTTTGGACAACTTACCGCTATCTGCTTGCGGGTGAATGCGCTCTTCCTCTTCTTTTAATTTTAGGCGGGCATTATCCATATCCCGTTTTGTCTTGCTAATCTTACTATTCTTTCCCTTCATGACTTTCCAGACAATCATCCCAATACGGGCAATATCATCAATCGTTAGAAAAAATATTCGAAGACCACGCTCTATAATGGCAAAACGGGTAAGCATCTGAGCGCCGCGCACGGCTTGTCCTGCTCTTGCTGCCTGCCCCAGACCCAAAGCAGCCATAACTAGATCCGCATAAAGGGCAATAACAAGCGCAAACAACACAAGGGCAATATCGAGCTTCACATGCCAAAGCGCAGTCAATAATGGTCTCTTTGCCTCAATTACATAATGACGCCAAACTTCTAGCCCATAATGACCAATCATCAGCAAGGCAACCCAGAACAGGTTTGCGTACACACTTAAAACAATGGCCGCCCCAACATAAACAAGGATAAATGACATGCGCTCATCATGGTCTTTGACCCAACGCTTTACTGGTGAAGGCATATTTAATTGTCTTCTCTATTCTCCATATATTTAAAATTTTCTTCCCTGATTTTACGTGCAGCCTCGTCATAAAGAAAGGGTAAGAATGCATAGCGCACCCCTTTTGTCACAGGATAGCTTCGCTTCGTTAAGAACTTTTACAATAAGGGTATGCCCTGTTGGTTAAAAATGATATTTGTCATGGATGATCAACGCACAAAATAAAACATTCACATCACCTCTCAATAAGCTCCTTTGGGTCATGCAATGCCTTCGGGATAAAGACCATGGCTGTCCGTGGGATTTAGAGCAGGATTTTAAATCTATCCTGCCATACACGCTCGAAGAGGCCTATGAAGTTGCAGACGCCATTGAACGCGGTCATATGGATGATCTGCGTGAAGAGCTCGGTGATTTGCTCCTTCAAGTTGTCTACCACACGCAAATGGCTGCAGAAGCGTCAGAGTTCACTTTTGATGAGGTTGCCCTAGGTGTGGCCGATAAAATGATCTCGCGCCACCCGCATGTGTTTGGCAACAAAGATGCTGCCAATTCAAGCGCCGTGGATGCCATCTGGGATCAACAAAAAGAGCGTGAAAACGCACAAAAATCGCAAAAGGGCGCTCATACTCTTGATAGTGTAACCCTTGGCCTGCCCGCCCTTCTTCGTGCGCAAAAATTACAGAAAAAGGCTTCCAAGACAGGATTTGAATGGCCAAATCCTAACGCCGCTTTTGACAAATTAACCGAAGAAATTATTGAGTTTAAAGAGGCACTGGCAAGTGATAATAAAACGCATCAAGAAGAAGAACTGGGCGACATGCTCTTTTGCATCGTGAATTTTGCCCGTATGAAAGGCCTGAATGCCGAAGAAGCCCTGCGTAAAGCCAATAATAAATTCGTAAAACGCTTTTCAGGCCTTGAAGATGATTTTCGCGAAAAACAAACACCTATCAATCAAGCCTCGCTTAATGAGATGTTAGACGTTTGGAATGAGCAGAAGAAAAAGGGTTAATTATAATACCCGACATATTGCGCAATAAGGTTACTATGGATTTCGTTCCATGCGTCATCATTGGCGGCAACGATTAAGCCACCACGTTGATCCGCCGCGGTATAGTCTGACCCATCCCATTTTCTTGTGATGCCCCCCGCTTCACGCACCATAAGCGCGCCCGCTTGATGATCCCAAGGGCGTATGCGTGAATAAAGTGCAAAATATGATTGAGCTTCCAAAATTGCCAAATATTCATGGGCACAGCACATATAAGGTTTCACTTCGCCAAACTCATTGGCCAAAACATCCTTCAGGTCATCACGCATTTTAGGCGGTAAAAACTTAACGCTGATAAACCCGCGCGTATCCTTAAGCGATTTTTTAGAGGGCTGATATTGAACCGCATTACCATTAAGTAAAACGCCGCTACCCCTCTCCGCAACACCCATGCGGTTTTCAGGGATATCCAAAATCCAGCCATTAATAATTTCGCCCTTATAAGATAGGGCAACTATAGTCCCAAATTTTTTATCCCCGCTTGCAAAATTTCCTGTTCCATCCACTGGGTCAATAACCCAAACATAGCCATCATGTTGTCCAAGCAAACGAATATCAGTCTCATTTTTAGAAACCGCTTCTTCACCCAAAACATAGGAACCGGGAATAACGTCAAGCAAGATGCGGGTTAGATCAATTTCAGCCTCAAGGTCGGCAATCGTTACAAAATCCGTAGGACCTGATTTTGTTGATATCTCATGATCCGCCAATTTTTGAAAGCGCGGCATAATTTTGTCAAAGGCCACATCTCTAATATAGGCGGCTATTTTATCAGGGTTAATAGTTGTCATACGGCTTCTTCTTGTTTTGGTTCAAATTCTTCAGGCACAAAACCAAACTGACTTTCAAATCTATTACGCTGCGCCCCATCAATCGAGACAGAGAATATAACATGATTGTCCTCATCATGACGCCCCTTAACCGAGGCATTTTCATACAGCCAGGACATAGCCCGTCCCTCTCTAGCAGGTATTTTATAGTTAAGCACGCTCGCATGACGGGATAAAAACTCATCAATCATCACAAGGAGCGATTCTATCCCCTGCCCTGTAATAGCAGAAACACCAATGATTTTTTCACCAAATTGTATCGCACGTTCAATTGAATCTATTCGCCCTTCTGGGCATATATCCATTTTATTGACCACTTCAAAAAGGCGCGGGTCACTCTCAACTTTAACACCAAGATCTGACAAAATACTCAAAACATCTTTTTTATGTGTTTCAAAATCAGGCTGCGTTGCATCACGCACATGAAGAATAACATCGGCATGCTGGACCTGCTCTAACGTTGCACGAAAAGATTCAACAAGGTGCGTCGGCAGGTCGGTAATAAAGCCAACAGTATCAGATAGAATGCACTCCTTACCCGACGGTAAAACCAATTGGCGCATCGTGGGGTCAAGTGTCGCAAAGGGTAAATCTTCTGCAAAAACATTCGCCCCCGTCAGGCAATTAAATAAGGTCGATTTCCCTGCATTGGTGTACCCTACAATCGCAATTATAGGGAACGGCACGCGCTCACGCGATTGACGGGCAAGGTCACGCGTTTTACGCACCTTAAGCAATTCTTTTTTAATCTGATTAATCCGCTCACCAATAATACGTTTATCAAGCTCAAGCTGACTTTCCCCCGGACCGCCGACAAAGCTTGTACTGCCGCGCTGGCGCTCCAAGTGCGACCATGCCTTCACAAGACGTGATTTTTGATATTCTAATTGTGCGAGTTCAACCTGAAGACGCCCTTCTTTTGTCTGCGCCCGCGCACCAAAAATCTCTAAGATCAGACCTGTACGATCAATAACTTTCGTGCCCCAGTCTTTTTCAAGGTTACGCTGCTGCACGGGGCTGAGATTGTGATTAACGAAAACTACATTCGGTTCAAACTCATCGACCATAGATCTAATACGATCAATCGTTCCCGAGCCAAAAAATCGCCCTGCATTAATTTTATTGATATTCGCTTTTTCTAAACCAGCAACATCAATTTGAATGGCGCGGACAAGACCAACCGCCTCTTCCATTTGATGATCTAAATCACGCTCATCATAATTAGAATGTTTGCGCACCTGCATTGAAAAAACAGGTTGCACAATTAAGGCCGTTTCTGTCGGCGCCGCTGTGTCAATAAGGTTACTCAAAATAGATTAAGACTATTCCGCATCACTTGATGTTGCATCCGCATCATCTTCTGAGTCATTTAGATTAAGCGGGCCGCCCGGCATAATAGTCGAAATAGCGTGCTTATAAACAAGCTGAACATGCGACTCCCGTCTTAGCAACATTGAAAAGTTATCGAACCATGTAACAATACCCTGGAGCTTAACCCCGTTCACAAGAAAGACTGTAACCGTCATTTTTTCCTTGCGAATAGCATTCAGAAAAACGTCTTGGACGTTTTTGCTTTTTTCAACCATTGAAAATTCCTTCTTATTGGTCGTTTAACGCTCTATTAGATAAATCAGTATGAAGCGTTCAGCAAGCCTTCTTTTCCGCCATTTCTGATGTTTTTTGACCAAATTCACTCTGAATAAAACAATAAAACGCGTTTGTTGACATAAAACTGTAGGTCGGGCTATATTTTTCTATCAAATCAGGGCGCGGGCTATCACTTTGGATAAAAACAATATCACACCCCGTATTTTTAGCCGTCAGTAAATCAGTCTCCGTGTCACCGATATAAAGCACGTTATCAGGCCTAAGGACCTCCGAAATATCGGCCATCCCCATCAATAATGGATCAGGGGACGGCTTGTCTTTCGCTGCAATCCCCGCACCTATAAAACAATCAAAATGGTCATGCCATCCCAAATGCTGCGCTTCTTTTAATAATGTCTTATGACGCTTATTGCTGACCACGCCAATATGCATATCTGTTTCATTTTTTATAAAATCAATTAACGCTTTCGCATTGTCCATAGGCTTCATCATATCGATATGATGTTTTTCAACAAAATCATAAAGGACAGTTTGCGCTTCATCTGAACGCTCGCCGTAAACTTCAGGGTAATATTCCCGCGCCGATTTACTCGCTGTTCCCAAAAAATCTTCCATCGTCCAAAGCGCTTCTCCGAAAGTTTCTCGAACGAAATTATGCGCCTTTAAAATAAGCCCGCACGTATCAACAAGCGTTCCATCCCAATCAAAAATAATGGCTTTATATTTGTTTAAGGCTGACATTTATAATCCTGCCTCCCAGTGCACTTGTTCCCCGCGAAGTCCATCAACATAAGCACGGTATTCATTGTAAATTTCTTTAGTAATCGGCCCGGGTTTGCCCTCGCCTATTTTGTGGCCGTCTATCTCTATCACCGATGTAATAAGCGCCGTTGCACTGCTCGTAAAGGCTTCAACCGCTTCATAGGCTTCATGTACGGTAAAGGCGCGTTCAATTATTTTTATCTTTTTTTCAGCGCAAATTTTTTCAATCGCAGTGCGTGTCACTCCACGCAAAATATCATGTGAGACAGGACGCGTCAGGAGCGTTTGATCTTTTGTAATAATCCAAGCATTACTGGCAGACCCTTCGGTAATAAAACCCTGCGGGTCAACCATCCACGCGTCCCCCAAACCTTCTTCAACAGCTTCTTGTTTTGCAAGCGCTTGGGCTAATAAGGCAACTGTTTTAATATCACGACGTTTCCAACGGATATCTTCAAGCGTCTTGACCTTAACACCATGAAGCACCGCTGCATTCCCATCAAAATTAAAGGACGATGCAATAATTACAAGTGATTGCCCCGTTGTATTGGGATCAGGAAATTTAAAATCCCGCCGCGCAGCGCCGCGCGTAATTTGAATATAAATCCCTGCATTTTTTAAATGATTACGGCGCAAACATTCACGCATTAAAAAACGCAAAGTTTCGCGTGAGACAGGCATTGGCATTTTTAACTCCGCCAACGAACGCTCAAGGCGATCAAGATGCCCTGTTTCATCGGCCAAATGGCCATGAATACATCCTATAACTTCATAGACACCATCAGCAAATTGAAACCCGCGATCTTCGACATGAACGCTAGCCTGAGCATACGGCAGATATTCACCATTCACATAAACGATACGGGGCATTCAATTTTATCCTTATGATTTAAAACAGCGCAACTTGCGCAGAAAACATTTTTTCAACTTTAGACACGGCCTCATTCACTGCTAAAACAATCACATGGTCATCAACACGGATTTGATTATTGCCGTCAGGAATACTCAGCACACCATCACGAATAATCGCGGCAATCACTACGCCTGCAGGGAATTTAATATCCTTAATCGGTGTGTTGACAATAACGCTCGATTCCGATGCCCCAATCTCCAGCACCTCGGCAAAGCCATTGGCTACATCATGAACAGCCTTCACCCGCCCACGGCGCACATGACGCATGATAGATGACACAGTAATAGCCCGCGGCGATATAACGCTAAGTAATCCAAGAGAGCCTGTAAGCGTGTCATAATTTGTTTTATTGACAAGCGGGATTACACGATCACAGCCTTCATTGAGGGCCATCATAGCAGTTAAAATGTTGGTTTCATCATTATTGGTCACAGCAATAAGTGTTTCAACCTGTGGCATATTGATTTCTGCCATCACCTCACGGTCAACGCCATCAGCTTCAAGCACGAGAATATTTTCGAACTCCTCACTAAGCGCAAGAGCCCTTACAGGATCACTTTCAATGACTTTTAAACGTACATCAGGCTGTGTATTGATAATTTCACGAATAAGCGCATGCCCAATATTACCGCCGCCGACAATTACAACGTCACGCGCTTTTTGTTCTTCATGACCAAATACAGAGAGCGCGCGGCGCATTTGTGATGCCTCTACGACAAAGAAAACTTCATCTCCCATCAACATTTGGTCATCTGATTTGGGCACAAATGCTTTGCCTTTTCGGATAATCGTCAAAATCTTGAGCTTAATATCCGGAAATAAAGATATAAGCTGAGAAAGCGACGTGTTTACAATTGGACAATTATCTTCACACAATACACTACACAAGAATGCTTTTTCTTGCCTCAATGGTACAACAGATGTCGTGCCGGGAACTGACAGCCGGAATGAAACAGCTTTTGCAACCTCATCTTCTGGGCTCACAATATAGTCAATTGGCATATGCGCCCGGCTAAACAAATTCGCCCAGACAGGGTCTTTAAATACCTGCTGCCTGATGCGCGCCACTTTTTTGGGCACATTAAACAATGAGTGCGCAACCTGACACGCCACCATATTCACTTCATCGATACTTGTGACTGCAATGATCATATCAGCATCATTCGCGCCTGCATTTAACAAAATATCAGGGCTAGACGCCGATCCCAAGACACCATTGGCATCGAGCATTGTATTCACGCGCTCTACTTTATCAGGGCAATTATCAATGACCGTCACATCGTTATTTTCACGCGCTAAATACGCGGCAATACTAAATCCAACTTGCCCGGCTCCACAGACGATGACACGCATTTATGCACTCTTTCTTTTTTGTGAATTGTCCGATGAATCGTTACTCTCATCACTATCCTGCTTGGCGTTAAGGGAAATATCAAGCGCCTTTAACTTGCGATGCAAGGCCGAGCGCTCCATCCCCACAAATTCAGCTGTTTTACTTACATTACCCTTAAAACGCGTCACTTGATTTTGCAGATAGCTCTTTTCAAAAGCTTCTCGTGCCTCTCTAAGGGCAAGTGATGAGTAATCTATCGCATTATTTTTTGATTTTCCTTGCGCCTCTTTCCCTGAAATTTCCGGCGGTAAATCATCTTCTTCAATCTGACCTGCATCCTCTTTGGTAGAGGCCATAATCATAAGCCATTCCACCATATTTTTCAGCTGGCGCACATTACCTGGCCATTGATATTGGTTCAGGGCCGTTTGCGCTTTTTTTGACAGGGTAAAAGCCGCCTGCCCTGTTTGCCGCACATATTCCTCAATAAAATATTCCATCAATACTTTGATATCTTTGGGACGATCACGCAGGGGTATAATATCAAGTGGAACAACATTCAGACGATAAAAAAGATCTTCTCTGAAATCACCCTTTTCAATGGCCGCGTCTAAATCCCGATTGGTTGAGGCCAAAATACGCACATCAATATCAATGGGCTCTTGACTGCCCAAATGGTGAATTTGGTTATCTTGCAGAACACGCAAAATCTTACCCTGCGTTTCGAGAGGCATATCGGCGACCTCATCTAAAAGAAGCGTCCCGCCATTGGCTTTCTCCAACACGCCTTCACACACAACACCATCGCGCTCATACCCAAATAACTCTTCCTCTAAGCGCTCTGGGTGCATAACGGCGCAATTTAAGGCCATAAAAGGCTTATTGTGACGGTCCGACAAACGGTGAATTTCACGCGCAACAACTTCTTTACCAACACCTGCCTCCCCTTTAATCATGACACGGCTTTTTGTTGGCGCAATTTTTGTAAGCAATTGTTTAAGCGCTGTCATTTCTGGAGAAGTGCCAATTAAATCTGCCGATAAATCCATGCGCGCTTTCAACGCCGCATTTTCCTTCTTAAGATTTGCCGTTTCAATCGCCCGTGAAATCATAAGAAGAAGGCGATCAGACTTAAATGGCTTTTCGATAAAATCATACGCGCCTTGTTTAATAGCCGTAACAGCCGTTTCAATTGTGCCATGCCCGCTAATCATTACCACGGGCAAATGCTGACTTTGCGCTTTAAAATCTGTCAATATCTCAAGACCATCCTGAATGCTTTCTTGTAACCAGATATCAAGGATCACAAGATCAGGTTTTTTTAAAACAAACTGCTCATGCGCCTCGTTCGAATTACTTGCTTCGCGCACATGATATCCCTCATCCTCCAATATCCCCTTTATCAAAAGGCGAATATCTTTTTCATCATCAATAACAAGAATGTCAGAACTCATAATTTACTCTTTCTTTAAGCCGTTTTTTTATCGTCTTGTTTTTCTGGAACGGCGATAGGGAATAACAAGGCAATACTCGCCCCACTCAATTTTTTATTGTCTGTATATTTATCCGCTCCAACGATAATTTTTCCATTATGGTCTTCCATAATTTTCTTTACGATGGCAAGACCCAGCCCCGTTCCCTTAGGGCGATGTGTTACATAAGGCTCGGTCAAATTCGCCGCCTCTTCATTTTCGGGCAACCCAATACCGCTATCTGTTACCAACAGCATAAGACCATGACCCACTGATTTATGCTCTATCGGTTTGAGAATAATATCAATTTCCCCTGCCACGCTTTGTTTATCCTGACTAATAGCATCAATTGAGTTTTGAATAAGGTTTACAAGCGCTTGTCTAATTTGTTGTTCATCACACAATACAATCTCATGCCCTTGCGTATTATCATGAAACGATATTTTAATTTTAGGATGCGCCTGTTTATGAAGCATCATCACATCAGATACATTTTGCTGGAGTTTTTGTGCTTTTAAATTGGCAACAGGCATACGGGCAAAATCTGAAAACTCATTGACCATACGACCGATATCTTCAACGTGACGAATAATTGTTTCCGTACAAACTTCGAATGTTTCAGGATCACTTTTGATTTCACTTAAATACTTACGCTTCAAACGCTCCGCAGAGAGCTGTATCGGGGTGAGCGGATTTTTAATTTCATGCGCAATACGCCGTGCCACATCAGCCCATGCCGCTTTAAGTTGCGCAGATTGTAATTCAGTAATATCATCAAATGTAATAACCGCCCCTTGTTCTTCTTCGCTGATAAGTTCAATCGCAATACGTACCAAAAGCTCTGACTTCTTGCCCGTGTGGCTGATATAAGGGTTCTCAAATTGCGTAACTTTATTGGTATTACTATGCGCCTTATCAAGATGCTCGGCTATATTGGGGATGACAGACGTAATTTTTCGCCCCACAAGCTCTTTGCTTTCTTGCTCAAAAATCTCTGCGGCGGCGGCATTCACAAATGTAACAAGCCCCCTTGAATCAACCCCGACAATACCCGCCGACACCCCTGCCAAAACAGTTTCCGTTAAACGGCGACGTTGATCGAGCATACGGTTAGCCATAATTAACTCGTTACGTTGCTCTTCAATTTGCGATGTCATACGGTTAAACGAACTTGCAAGATAATCAAATTCCTCAATCTGCTTTTGCTCAGGCACGCGGGCAGTCAAGTCACCGCCCCGCACACGATCCGATACAGAGATAAGGGTCGTAATCGGCAAAACCAATTGCCGCGCAAGCACAATCCCAACCCATATCGCCGCCAACAATAACAAGAGCGCCACGACAATAAAAATCATCGTGACCGTGATTTGAAGACCAGAGTAACTGCCCTCCAATTCACTATATTTATTAACTGCCTCTTGCGTAGCCTCGATATGCCCAAGCACAGTTGGGTCAATCCGCCGCCCCACATAAAGATAGCTATCATTCCAATTATTAAGCTTCACAAGCGCCCGAACACGGTCCTCGTTCTCACTGGTCATAACAACCACATCTCCATCACCCGCTTGATCAAGAAGATAATTAGGAAGATTTTCAAACGTGAGCGTAAAAGTCAGACTAGAGCGCGTCAAAATCTTACCTGATTCATTAAAAATGATAGCTTCAGACAGATTTCGAACAATCGACTGTGTATCCATTAAACGCTCTAATTCATCGGCTCTCAAATCCCCCATAAAGGGCGCATTACGATCAATATCATTGGCCATGGCGAGCGTGTCGGCTTTAATAACCTGCTTATGCTCTTCCAGATAGGCCGTAGCCACCGCTTGAGATTCAACAACCGCCGTGCGCACATTATCGCTAAACCATGTTTGCACTCCAAAATGAAAGAAAAACGCCGAAAAAACAGCCATGATAATAGCGGGCAGCGCCGCCATCACACTAAAAATCAGGACAAGACGGATATGAAGCCGTGACCCCGCAATCCCACGACGGCGTCCAATCCAAATTTTCAAAACACGCCGCGCAATTAACGTGACAAGCATCAGTAATATAACAAGATCAATATTAAGCAGCCAAATCACAACATCAGGGTTATCCCCGAAAGGCGGCGTTTCGGTTAGCGCCGCATAAGTCGCAAAACCGGAAACGATGGCAGCAATGATAAGAACAAAGGAAAGCTTGGTCGCTATCCCTTTAGAAGAAAACCCGCGGCGCACCCCGCTAAACTTACTTTGCGGGCCAATAAACGCAGCCAAAAGCCCCGCCCAGAAAGAATATTTCTTTGGCGAGTCTATGGTTTGGTCTGTTGATTGAACTGCATCAGCCATTCAGTGTTTTTCTTAACCTTCATTTTTATCTTTAAAGCGCCCGAATATGCCTGTAAGTATAACGGTGGTAGGCGTCTAAAACACTTGGAATATCGCCTTTTTACACCTAAAACGCAAGACCCGTGACGAATGGCACAACGCTCAGAAATAAATATGAAAAAAGAGACCATCCCCTTCCATGTTCTTATCCCTGCCGCAGGGTCTGGCACGCGTATGGCGGGGTCAGATAAGCCTAAACAATATATGCCCCTAGGCACTAAACCCATTTTACGTCACACCATCGAAAAATTTCTTACTATTGAAGGATGTCAAAGCATCACCGTGATCATCAACAAAGACCACCAAGCGCTATATGATGAGGCCATAAAAGGGCTCAAAATCCGCCCTCCTTGTTATGGGTTAAAATCAAGAAAAAATAGTGTTTACAATGGTTTAAGATCTTTAATTGATGTAAAAAATGATGAGTTAATTATCATTCACGACGCTGCCCGCCCCCTCGTGAACGCCATCGATATACAAGCCACACTAACCAAAGCCAACCACTCAGGCGCGGCATGCCTCGCAACGCCTGTTTCAGATACGCTTCATCATATTGAGAGCAATCAGACGATTGACCGTACGGCCCTCATGGCACTGCAAACACCACAAATATTTCGCCATGACCTCATCAAACAGGCGCACGAGACATTTAAAAATGATGGTACATTCACCGATGATCGCGGTATGGTCATAGCGATGGGTCATACAGTAACCCTTGTAAAAGGCCCTCGAAGCAACATCAAGATCACAACAACCGAAGACCTTATCTTGGCTGAAAAACTTATGAGCAACACAATTGAAACAATCACCGCCACAGGATTTGATGTCCACGCCTTTCAAGACGGCGCATCTGTGCGTCTTGGCGGTATTGATATCGCGCATAATAAATCGCTTAGAGGGCACTCCGACGCCGATGTTGTCCTCCATGCGATCACTGATGCGATATTAGGGACAATCAATGAGGGGGATATCGGGACGCATTTCCCCCCTTCTGACCCCCAATGGAAAAACGCTGATAGCGCCCTATTTTTAAAAGCAGCTATCTCAAAACTCCACGATAAAGGCGGCCTAGCTAAATTTATTGACGTGACCATTTTGGCCGAAGAACCCAAAATCGGGCCCCATCGCGCCGCCATGCAAAGCCGCATTAGTGAGATCACTGGGCTTAATACTGCCCGTATCAGCATTAAAGCAACAACAACTGAAAAACTGGGTTTCACGGGGCGCGGCGAAGGCATTGCCTGTCAATGCGCTGTAACCATACAAACTCCTTCACTTGATTAGAGGTATCCTCATGATTGGTATTCAAAATAAAGATAAGCTCAAAACCATTGATTTCAAATCCCCTGTAACATGGATTGCAACATGGGGCGGTTGTGGCTTTATCAAACCCGCGCCGGGCACATGGGGCACACTTGGCGGCCTTCCCTTTGGAATTGCGCTGATGTATTTGGGCGGCGCTTATGCTCTCCTCATCGGGCTTGCTATCATCATCCCGCTTGGCCTATGGGCATCCAAGCATTTTGAAATTATGGCGCGTGACAAGGATTCTGGTATGATAGTGATTGACGAGGTTGCGGGACTTTGGATTGCGCTCATACCCGCATTGTTAACACCATGGTCTGTATTTCTCGCTTTTCTTCTCTTTCGGATTGCAGATGTGGTAAAACCTTATCCAGTATCTTGGATTGATAAAAAGATGCAAGGCGCCATAAGCATCATGGGTGACGACCTCATGGCAGGGATATACGCCGCAATCGTTTTAATAGGGATCAACTATGTCGGACTTGGTGGATAAATTAGGGGATAAGCTTCGGGATAAAAAGTGGATGATGACATCCGCCGAAAGCTGCACAGGTGGTATGATCGCCTGCGCCATGACCGATAAAGCAGGCTCATCCTCTATCTTTGACCGAGGCTTTATCACATACTCCAACGAATCCAAAATTGACATGCTCGGCGTTAAGGCCGAAACACTGGAGCAATTTGGCGCTGTCTCCGAAGAAACCGCTGAGGAAATGGTCAAGGGCGCGCTCAAGAATTCCCGCGCCAACATCGCCGTCGCCGTTACAGGTATCGCAGGCCCTTCTGGCGGCAGCATTCTAAAACCTGTCGGCCTTGTTTACATCGCTTACGGCATAAAAGGCGGCGTGACCCAATCTACCGAGCATAAATTCAAAGGCAGCCGCGACGAAATAAGGCTGCAAACAACAAAACAGGCCTTGAAGCATCTCATTAATATCATTAAATAGGATGAATGAAGAAAATCGCTTTCGTTTCTGCAGCCGATGCAACCTATTACCCCATGCTGCGGGAATGGATTCACTCCATACGGCGCTTTCCCGAAAGCAAAGGGACAACAATTTGCATTATGGATGTTGGTTTAACACCTGAGCAAGTTACAAAACTTCAATCGATTGACTGCCTAATCTATAAACCTGACTGGCCCTGCGACATACCACAGCACCAAATTAGAGGACGCGAATACCTCAAAGGCTGTGTCTGCCGTCCCTTCATCAATCAATATTTCCCTGACTTTGATCTGTATATCTGGATGGATCCTGACACATGGATTCAAAAATGGAGCGCGATTGATATGTTCATCCAAGGGGCCAATCAAAATGCAATCACCCTCAGCGCCCAGTCAGACCGCTCCTATCCCCGCCAAATCCGCATAAAGTGGCTTGGTAATATCCCCCTTAAGCTACGCGGCTTTTATTTCAGCAACGCCAAAGCTGCCTATGGATCAAAAACTGCCAAAGAGCTTTATGCCTATAGCGTTCTGCTCGCGGGGATGTTTTCCCTAAAAGGTGACGCGCCGCACTGGGGTCGCTGGCAAGAGCTTATGATTGAAAAACTAAAAGCTGCTAAAGGCAAGGTTTTTACGTCTGACCAACTTACATTGGGCAAATTATGCTATCTGGAAGGTTATAAAAAAATTATCCTTCCAGCCTATATGCATTGGCTATGCGCGTTTAAGCCGCATTGGAGTAAACAGACAAACATGTTCGTTGAGCCTTATCTACCCCATGAAGAAATTGGTGTGCTTCATATTTCTGGTTGGGATGATATGCGTACAGACCGAGGTGTGATGACCGATTTTGAAACACTGGACGGTGAGAGCATTTCTTACACCTATCGCTACCCCTATTTTAACGGGGAAACAGAAGAAGAGATAAATGCGCTGCATCAAGCCGCCTAAGCAGGCTTTCCGTATATTTCTTCTGCTCGTGCTTCGAATGCGTCAATCATCCGTTTGACTACCTCGTTAAAGAACATATTAGCCAGCCCCTGGAGCGCCTTGTTTTTAAACTCAAACTCTACCGAAAAATCAATAATACATGACCCATTGGGGCCATCAGTAAACACCCAATGATTTTTCAAATTCTGCAAAGGGCCTTTGAGGTATTCAATCGAAATATCATGGTTTACCCTGTCAAGGATAACACGCGAGGAAAATTTCTCCCGAAAAACCTTATACCCCACAATCAAGTCAGCCAGAAAAACAGTATCCGATTCCCATTTGTGAACACGGCTCGCAACGCACCATGGCGCAAACTGATTATAACTGCCCACATCCGCCACCAGATCAAACATCTGCTGTTTCGTATAAGGCAACGTCTTTTGTTCAACATGGGAGAGCATAAAAGCCCCTATTCAGCGGCTTGTTTCAGCAATGCCTCTTTGGCAAGCTTTGCATCACGGGCAGCTTTTAATTTCGCGAAATCTTCGCCTGCGTGATAGCTCGATCGTGTCAGCGGCGTGCATGATGCCATCAAGAAGCCCTTCGCCCGTGCCATTTTCTCTAACCCTTCAAACTCTTCGGGTGTCCAGAAATGCTCAACAGCGGCGTGTTTCGGCGTTGGCTGTAGGTACTGGCCAATCGTAATAAAATCAATATCGGCGGCGCGCATATCGTCCATCACTTGGGCAATTTCCTCACGTGTCTCACCCAAACCGACCATAAGACCAGATTTGGTGAAAATCGTCGGATCAACATCTTTCACACGCTGTAAAAGACGTAAACTGCGGAAATATCGCGCCCCAGGGCGAATAGTCGGATATAAACGCGGCACGGTTTCAAGGTTATGATTAAACACATCGGGTTTCGCCCGCGTCACCGCATCAATATCGGCGATTTTACCGCGAAAATCCCCCGGTAGAATTTCAATTGTCGTGTTGGGCGCTTTAAACCTTAAGGCTTCAATCGTTTTCACAAAATGCGCAGCGCCGCTATCCTCCAAATCATCCCGATCAACGGAGGTAATCACAACGTGGTCCAGACCCATTTTCTCAACAGCCACACCAATTTTGAGCGGCTCATATTTATCAAGCGCATTGGGCTTGCCCGTGGCCACATTACAAAATGAACAGGCCCGTGTGCAGACTTCGCCCATAATCATGAAGGTCGCATGCTTTTTATCCCAACATTCGCCAATATTCGGGCAGCCCGCCTCCTCACACACAGTCGTCAGGCCAAGGCCTTTAACCGTATCAAGAGTTTCCTTATACGTCTTACCTTGCCCCGCCTTCACGCGAATCCAATCAGGCTTCTTACCCATCGGACGATCAGGGCGCTTTTGCTTCTCAGGATGCCGCTTCGCACGGTCTAAAAGGTCGGTGTTATAGGTCATGGTGTTAAATTATGTTTTTCCAACAAAAATTACAATAAAAACCGTTATATGCCCCACTATTGCGGGGCGTTTACCACAAAGCAATACAAAAGTTTTTCTTACAATCTTGAATTATAGCGCTCATCTTACACGCTCAAAATGACAAAAGAGATCACACTGAGCCCCTTGTAATAATTCACTATTAAAAATTTATTTTTTACGTTTTCTCTAATTTCTTGGTGAAAAACAATATTAATTTTCTTAATAAAATAAAAGCTGGCCAAACAAACATTGTTGCTAAAATGGCTTGAACAACTGCCCCTACAACTATCGTGAATGGCCCAGCAATTAATCCTATAAGTGGCAGCACAAATGGAGTTAAAATCATATCTGTCATTAAGAGAGTATCGATATTTTTTCCAAATAAAAAACATCTCTCAACAATACTGCCGTAATAACGACATTCGTCACCAAACCAGCCTAACCACCAAGCTGTAACAGTAAAAATGTTTAATACAATAAAAAAACGCCAAGATATCGTAAAAAATTTAAATGCTGATTTTAATATTACAAAGAAAAAATTTATAATATTTGTTACGAATAGTTTCACTTTATTTCCTCTAAAAATGAATAACCTTTCCATACGCATCAAGCACACTTTCATGCATCATTTCGGATAGTGTCGGATGTGGGAAGATGGTGTGCATGTAATCCGCCTCGACCAACTCCGCCGTTTTACCGACAACATACCCCTGAATCATCTCAGTGACTTCTGCGCCGACCATGTGCGCGCCTAGGAGTTCCCCCGTTTTCTCATCCCAAATCGTTTTGACCATACCCTCTGGCTCACCCAGAGCAATCGCTTTGCCGTTGCCCATAAACGGGAAACGACCAACCTTGATTTTATGCCCCGCCTCAATCGCTTTTTCTTCAGTTAAACCAACACTCGCCACTTGCGGCATGCAATAAGTACAACCCGGAATATTAAGCTTATTAATTGGGTGTACGTCTTTTTGACCTGCAATCTTCTCAATGCAAATGACACCTTCATGCGATGCCTTGTGCGCCAGCCAAGGCGCTCCGCAAACATCACCAATGGCGTAAACGCCTGCTTCACCTGTTTTCATATAGCCATCGGTCACAATATGCCCACGGTCTAATTTCACACCTTTAACGTTTTCAAGGCCAATATCTTCGGTATTGGCCACAATACCGACCGCCATAATGACCTTTTCGACTGTAATTTTCTCTGTTTTGCCGTTTTTTTCGATTGTGACGGTTACATCATTGGCGGATTTTTCAATTTTAGACGTTTTTGCGCCTGTAATGATCTTCATACCCTGCTTTTCGAACTGTTTTTGGGCAAATTTCGAAATTTCAGCGTCTTCAACAGGCATAACGCGGTCCATCATCTCAATTACTGTGACTTCTGCGCCCATATTGCGGTAAAAGCTCGCAAATTCGATCCCTATCGCGCCAGAGCCAACCACCAAAATAGATTTCGGCATCTCCGTCGGTACCATCGCCTCACGATAGCTCCAGATTTGCTTCCCATCAGGTTCCATGCCCGGTATGACCCGCGCCCGCGCTCCTGTGGCGATAATAATATGCTTAGCCGTGAGGTCAGCAATTTTCTTTTTGTCCTTGCTAACGGAAACTTTGCCATTGCCTTCCAATTTACCAAAGCCATCAAAAACCTGCACTTTGTTCTTTTTCAGCAAATGCCCAATACCGCCCGAAAGCAGCTTGGCTACACCACGAGAGCGCTCAACCACTTTCTTAAGATCAAACGAGAACCCACTGATAGTAAAGCCAAAATCAGAAGCGTGATTAAGCAAATGATGGATTTCAGAAGAACGCAACAGGGCCTTTGTCGGGATACAACCCCAGTTCAAGCAGATACCACCCAAATGGTTCGCCTCAACCACGCAGGCCTTCATGCCCAACTGCGCCGCACGAATAGCCGCAACATAGCCCCCTGGCCCGCCGCCAATAACAATCACATCAAAATTTGTATCAGTCATTTTGCTCCTAAATGTAAACCCCGTGATCAATTCTACTAATTAAAGATATCAATTCTTTTCTCTCTGAATCGCCTCTCACAACATGTTCTAAAGGCCTTCTTCCCTGAAAATTAGTGTTAGCAGATAACATAAATTCCGAAGCCTTTTCTGGACCGCCAAAAGTATCTACCGCAATTTGCCAATCATCATTTAAAATACGCTGAAGAGCGACATGTGTTTTTTTATCTGCATAAAGGCTTTCCAATCCAGTAGCATGTGTATCCTGGCATTTCAGGATGTCCTCAACAACTCTTGCATTTCTTTTGTCATAAAAATTGGAAACAACATCTTGGGGATATCTAAAAATATCCAGAAACAAATTCCGCACCACAAAATTGAAGCCTTCAATGGAATCTGCTGCCACGCGATCAGGATGGCCCATCCTATTCATTTTGGCGCCATTACTATAATAACGATATCCTGAGGTACAGTTATACCCCAAGAAGTTCTGATTAGAGCCAACTCTCGCAAATGCATCAACAATTTGTGCGATGGCCTCTGCGCGCCCCTGACTGGTATTGAGATCTAATCCTCCCAACATCTCATCAAACTGATTGCCACAAAAATCAGAAATATAATCGATCCAGTCGTCAGGGTATGTTTTTATGCCACTTTCAATCTCATCACTTGTTTTAGCAAAAAGAAGAACTCTTAGTTCAAAAAATTTTTGATTCATTTCTGTTATCACCAATGCGCCCTCCACCTATTTGTCCGTTACCATAATATCGAATATTGTCCTTATTTCGCGCTATGGAATAGCATAGGGACAGCAATTAACGCCAGAGCAAGCCCCAAAATATTGATAACCGAATAGTCTTCTTTAATGAAAAAATAGCCTACGAGAGCCGTTAAAAAAATAGAGATCATGGATATAGATGTCATCCCAAGCCCAACATCTGCACCCAGATTAAACATTTTGGACACGGCCAAATCCACAATTACAACAGAGATCGCTGCGCACACTGAAAATAAAACAGGCTTCATCGGCAAGCTCAACAAATAACCCTCAGGTTGTTTCAGAACATAAGCAATAAAAATAGGGAGCACTATGATTGTGCCTGAAAAATACATCACACCTGCAAAAACAGGTGGGGGCAACGCACCCCCCCCAAATTTAGCTGATAGATTATACCCAAGCATCCCAATGCCCGATATAATCGCGAATAATACCCATAAATTCATAAGCTAAAACTTCTTAAATTCCATCATATGATGGGGAATACCTGCATCCATGTATCCATCACCATATTCTTTAAATCCTAATTTATTATAAAAGCCCAGGGCATGATCCTGCGCTCCTAATTTAATCTCAGTGATGGAATTATCATTTTTAAGTTTATCCAGTATGTGCAGGACAATATCTCTGCCAAAGCCCTTACCCTGAAATTCGTCCAAAACACCCACACGCTCAATCTTTGCAATATTACCCTTTAACACACGATACCGCGCCGTCGCGGCAGGTATATCGCCCATCATATATCCTATGAAATTAACAGCATTCTCCTCATCCTCTTCGTTTTCAATTTCATCAACAAGCGGGCAATTTTGGCCAATAATAAAAATCATCGTGCGCAGATAAATGCACATGGCGTAATCATATTTATTACTGACTTCGATAATATTCATAATTTACACGAGCATCGCTGCTGGATTTTCAATAAAGCGTTTGAGCACTTGCAGATATTCTGCGCCCACGGCGCCATCGACGGCGCGGTGATCGACGGATAAAGTGCATTTCATAAATGTACCAATCTTAATCTCTCCGCTATCAACATATGGTTTTTGCGATCCTGCCCCAACAGCCAAAATACAGGCTTGCGGCGGGTTAATAATCGCGTCAAACTCCTCAATCCCATACATACCAAGGTTAGAGACAGAGAATGTGCCCCCTTGGAATTCTTCAGGCTTAAGCTTGCCCTCACGCGCGCGCCCTGCCATATCTTTCACTTCTGCAGAGATTTCTCTCAGGCCTTTGGTTTCCGCCGCCTTAACAATAGGTGTAATCAGACCATTTGGCGTTGAAACGGCCACCGAGATATCAGAATGCACATATTGACGCACCGCCTCATCCGTCCATGACACATTCGCCGCAGGATAGGCTTTTAGGGCATTGGCGCTCGCTTTGATAATAAAGTCATTTACAGAAAGCTTATACTCCCCGTTTGCGGCATCATTAATCATTTGCCGCGTGCGCATCAATTCATCAATCTGACATTCAATGGTGAGATAAAAATGCGGGACAGTCTGCTTGGATTCCTGAAGGCGTTTAGCGGTAATTTTCTTGATATTGTTATTAGGAATGGCTGTATAAATCATCCCATATTCATTAACTTTCTGATCACCCGTTGGCTGTGGCTGAGGGGCAGAAGCGGCACTTGAAGTGGCTGGAGCTTTAGACATGCTCGTATAGCCTTCAACATCAGCCTTCACGATACGGCCACGAGGGCCAGTGCCAGACACTTGAGATAAGTCAATTCCCTTATCCGCGGCAATACGGCGTGCAAGCGGTGAGGCATAAATGCGATTACCTGATGACGATTTAGTGGCAGCTGGAGCGGATTGAACAGCAGGAGCAGTTTTCTCTTTTGCTTCTTCTTTTGATGCAGTGTTGCCTGGCTTTTTATCGCCCGCATTTAAAAACGGGGCGATATCGTTATCATTCTCGCCTTCTTCAAGCAAAACAGCAATAAGTTCATTCACCTTAACGTTTTCAGTGCCCTCAGCAACAAGGATTTTACCTATAATTCCATCATCGACGGCCTCAACCTCCATCGTGGCTTTGTCCGTTTCAATCTCGGCGATCACATCGCCCGATACAACACTATCGCCCTCGCCTTTGTGCCATTTAGCAAGGTTTCCTTCGGTCATTGTTGGCGATAACGCCGGCATAAGAACTTTAATTGGCATAACAAACTTCCTTTGCAGCATGGATTATTTGTTCCGTCTGCGGTGTCGCAAGCTTCTCTAAACCTGCAGCATACGGTAACGGCACATCAGCGGCACAAACGCGTTTCAATGGTGCATCCAGATAATCAAACGCGTGCTCGCCAATAAGCGCCGCAATCTCTGCCCCAATACCTGCAAAGCCCCAGCCCTCTTCACAGGCAACAATGCGGTTTGTTTTCTTAACACTTTCCAAAATCGTAAAGCGATCAAGGGGGCGAATGGTTCGAAGGTTAATCACTTCGGCATCAATCCCTTGCTCGGCCAACTTCTCTGCCGCCTCAAGTGCGCGGCCAACCATGATGGAAAAGGCGACGATGGTCACATCTGATCCTTCACGCTCAATCTTGGCGCGGCCTAAGGGGATCACATAATCTGGATCGGTCGGTACATCAAAGCTCTGACCGTACATCAACTCGTTTTCCAAAAACACAACAGGGTTCGGATCGCGCATCGCTGATTTTAAAAGCCCTTTGGCATCTGCCGCAGACCATGGCGAAACAACTTTAAGGCCCGGAACATGCGCATACCATGACGCATAACATTGTGAGTGCTGCGCGGCAACACGGCTGGCTGATCCATTAGGGCCGCGAAACACAATCGGACAACCCAGCTGACCGCCCGCCATATAAAGCGTTTTGGCCGCGGAATTAATAATATGATCTATCGCCTGCATCGCAAAGTTAAACGTCATAAATTCAACAACAGGTTTCAGCCCATTAAATGCAGACCCCACAGCCAAGCCAGCAAAGCCGTGCTCAGTAATAGGTGTATCAATAACGCGTTTTGGGCCAAACATATCAAGCAGCCCTTCGGTCACTTTATAGGCGCCGTTATATTCGGCGACTTCTTCACCCATGACGTAAAAATTTTCATCATTACGCATTTCTTCGGCCATGGCATCACGCAAAGCAACACGCACAGTGATATTCTCCGTTGTTTTCATGAACGGCGCCTCATCGAAAACAGGCGGCTCAATCACGTGACCTTGGGCATATAAAATGTCACGATTTTTCACAGTCGCTCCAGAGGGTTGTTCAGCAATATCATTTGAATATTTTGGCGCGCTCTCTTCTTTGTCCGCTTCATCTGCTTTAGGGGCAGATGTCGATGGAGCAGAGCCAATATCTCCCGCACTTTCGCCTTCTTCCAATAAAACAGCAATCGGCGTATTGACCGCAACATTTTCCGTGCCTTCTGCGATCAAAATTTTACCGATGATACCATCATCGACAGCCTCAACCTCCATTGTGGCTTTATCCGTTTCAATCTCGGCGATCACATCGCCAGATACTACGCTGTCGCCTTCTTTTTTGACCCATTTGGCCAAATTACCTTCGGTCATTGTTGGCGATAACGCCGGCATTAAAATATTTATTGTCATTCTTAATGTCTCATTCTTCCGTTATATTTGATATCAACCATTCAATTTCTTCTGGTGAAAATTCTTTGGCATAGTCTGATTCAACATTTAAAAGAAAATGTGCCTCTGCGCCAAAAAGTTCCAAAATTTCAAACCCATCCATACAGGCAAAGCCCATATCTTCATCGCCAACCCATTTATTCAATCGTTCTTCGCTATCAAACAAAATCACAAAGTTTTTGCCATCATCTTGCAAAATAACAGGGCTAATTGGCATATCCTCGTCGATGACCTTCATGCCTTTTTTCTCAGGCATCTCATGAACAGGAACATAAATCGTTGAGTTTAAAAAAGTATCGTAATAATCAAACTCTAGCTTGGTGTTTTTGTCATCTTCAAGCCATTTTTTGAAAGCCGTGTCTAAAGGGGTCATGATTTAAACCTCAACCAAGACGTCAGTCCATAATTCCTCTGGCGGAAGTTCTGGAGACGTTTCTGCGAAATCTGCGGCTTCTTTAACGATGGCTTTGATTTCTTTATCAACTGATTTCAAATCATCCTCATCAATACCGTATTCTTTCATCATGCGTTGTTTAATCTGCTCAATCGGGTCTTGAAGCTTGCGCTCCTCCACTTCTTCTTTTGTACGGTATTTAGCAGGATCAGACATCGAGTGCCCACGATAACGATACGTCATCACTTCTAAGATATAAGGCCCATTGCCAGAGCGCACATAATCAAGCGCCTGGCGCGCAGCTGCCTGCACGGCAAAAACATCCATGCCGTCCACTTGTTCACCCGGAATGCCATATCCCGCGCCGCGCGCATAAAGCTGACCCGCCGCATGCCGCGCCGCAGACGTGCCCATACCATATTTGTTGTTCTCAATCACATAAAGAACAGGAAGCTTCCAAAGAGCCGCCATATTGTAACATTCGGCAACCTGCCCCTGGTTGGCTGATCCATCGCCCATATAGGCCACGGCAACACCGCCATCTTCCTTATATTTATGAGCAAAAGCGAGGCCTGTCCCAATAGCGGTCGAGGCTCCAACAATACCATGCCCTCCAAAAAAGCCCTTTTCTTGGGAGAACATGTGCATTGATCCGCCCTTACCTCGCGAATAACCGCCTTCACGCCCCGTCAGCTCGGCCATAACACCTTTAGGATCCATCCCCTGCGCAAGCATATGCCCATGGTCACGGTATGTTGTCACAACAGTGTCTTGATCTTCCTGAACGGATTGAATACCCGTCACAACGGCCTCTTGCCCGATATATAGATGGCAAAACCCACCAATCAAGCCCATGCCATAAAGCTGACCTGCTTTTTCCTCAAAACGGCGAATAAGAAGCATCTCTTTATAAAGAGCTTTCATTTCTTCGGCGGTGGGTTGCGGGGATATATTTGAAACTGACTTTAAATCAGTTTTATTTGATGATTTCTTTGCTTTTGTAGACAAAATAAAAACTCCTCATGGTTATGCCATAGCTGACGCCCAAATTGGACTATCTTGCTACAACACCTTCACGAGGGAATCTATATAAAACGATATGCTTTTCAACATAAATTAGATTAAATCTTATAACGCATTGATATTGAATGATTTAATTTTGTTGCTATGAGCGACTTTGTAATAACGTAATCTCGTCTTCATAACTGTAACCCAGAACAGAACGGATACGTTCTTCGAGTAAATCTTTGTTAATTGACCCTGGGCGCATCATAACGACTTTTTTCTCAAGCGCTAGGCGTTCCGCATTAACAACAGCCATTTCACTTTCAAGATGTGTCATTTGGCTTTCAAGCGACATGAGGCGAATATAACCGCGCTGCCCCGCAACAAGGTGAAAACAGAAGTAAAAACTAAGACAAATACCCATAACCGTCACCATATTACGGCGCAGGACATATCTCTTTTCAATTAACTTTCTCATGAAAATCATTGAATCACAAACGAATCACCTCTGTCAACCGAAAAACATAGTTAAATCAATGACTTAATGAGAACGAAAAAAGAACAAAACAGCTAAGCGACTCTAATGATTCACCTTTTATTTTATTGACATAATAGTAAAATTTACCTATATACGCTTATGACTGATATTATCGAAACTGCGGAAGATGACTTTGTCAACGTCTATGGTGATGCAAGTTATTTCCCTCCAACAGGAACAATTGGAGTGGCGTGGATCATAGCCACGCATGACAACCCTCTGAGTCCTAACGCTTATTTCGAGCGCTACAAATTGCCAAAACAAGATACTCCACAAGACAGGAGAGACATAACTAACCCTGCTGAACTGGCTGCGATTTATTTTGGGATAATGAGTGTTCCCATAGATAAGAAAGTAAGGGTTCACTGCGATTGTAAAGATGTGTTACAAAAACTCCATCACACAATTCAAACAAACAATTTTTTAGACAATACAACGGGCGCTGAAAAAGCGATGATAACAAAAATAGTAGACGAAATAAAAAAACGCCCCGACGTTATCATTATCTATGCACATGAAACCCCGGAAAGGGAATCAAACCCATTTACACGCTATTACATGGCACACGCACATAATGCTGCTGCTGATGGATCAGGCGCTAACTCAAAAATTACCGTGCCAGACCCATATGCTCCCCCGCCAACAACTCTTCCTAAAAGTAAGCCCCACGACTCTTCTTGCGCATTGGAAATCATTGAGTGGGATAATGACCCATCAAACGACGAACCATTTGAATACCCAAATCACGGTGACCAAAAACCTAGACCCGCAGGGTTTTAAGCCACTAGGCCGCTTTTTTCTTTGCTGCCTTCATCGCTAAGGGGGCACGTAAGAAGCCTGCGCCTTCATATTTGGCGGCTGGCCCAAGATCTTCTTCAATACGGATGAGCTGATTATATTTCGCAATTCTATCAGAACGTGAGAGCGATCCTGTCTTAATCTGTCCGCAATTTGTCGCCACAGCCAAATCAGAAATTGTTGAATCTTCTGTCTCGCCAGAACGGTGTGACATCACAATCCCATAGCCCGCCTTTTTTGCCATTTCAATGGTTTCAAGCGTCTCGCTCAACGTACCAATCTGATTAACCTTAATCAAAATCGCGTTGGCCGCGCCCATCTCAATCCCTTTGGCAAGGCGTTTGGCATTGGTCACAAATAAATCATCACCGACCAATTGCACTTTATCGCCAATCATCTGGTTCAATTTCACCCAACCATCCCAATCATCTTCATCCAAACCATCTTCAATGGACACAATCGGGTATTTCTCACAAAGCTCTGCATAATAAGCGACCATCTCATCAGATGATAAAACGCGCCCTTCCCCTTCAAGGTTATACTTGCCGTTCTTATAAAATTCACTCGCGGCGCTATCAAGGGCGATTACAACATCTTCGCCCGCCTTATATCCTGCAGCCTCTATAGCCTGCATGATAAAATCGAGCGCCTGCGTTGCGGATTTTACCTCTGGTGCAAATCCGCCCTCATCCCCAACATTGGTGTTCATGCCCGCATCATGGAGCTTTTTCTTAAGCGCATGAAAAACCTCTGTCCCGCAACGAAGCGCTTCACTAAAACTCGGCGCGCCAATGGGCATAATCATAAATTCTTGAAAATCAACAGGGTTATCCGCATGCGCCCCCCCATTGATGATATTCATCATCGGGGTAGGTAGCGTATGGGCATACGGCCCCCCTAGATATTTATAAAGCGGCACATCAAGCTCATCTGCCACCGCCTTGGCACACGCCATAGACACACCCAAAATGGCATTGGCCCCAAATTTAGCCTTGTTTTCTGTCCCATCAAGCATGCACATCGTCGCATCAATATGCATTTGTTCTTCAGGATCAAGACCGCTCAGGGCTTCAAAAATACTTGTATTGACATGATGAACAGCCTTTTCAACACCTTTACCGCCCCAACGCTTTTTATCACCATCTCTAAGTTCCACAGCCTCATATTTACCAGTAGATGCCCCAGACGGCACGGCCGCACGTCCGCGCGCGCCGCTTTCCAGCACAACATCAACCTCAACAGTCGGGTTTCCACGACTATCTAAAATCTGACGACCTCTAATATCAATAATTGCGCTCATGGGGGTATTTCTCCTAACAAGGGTTAATAATCTAGGCAATAGAATAGGCGTTACACAAAAAGGTGCAAGAGGGATTTTAGGAATTAAAAATCCGATCGCCCGCATCACCAAGGCCGGGCACGATATAGGCGTTTTCGTTCAAATGATCATCAAGCGCAGCAAGGTAAATGTCGACATCCCCATGCGCTGTTTGAAAGGCTTTGACGCCTTCTGGTGCGCCTATTAGGCCAACAAACTTAATCTTAGTCGCCCCCCAGGATTTAAGCGCATCAATCGTTATAATTGCCGATCCACCTGTGGCGAGCATAGGGTCAATCACATACACAACGTCAACCATCTCATATTCATCAAGCTTGTTATAATAGGTCACAGGCTCATGCGTTTCTTCGTTGCGATAAAGACCCAAACAATAAGTTTTTGCATCGGGCACCAAGTCCAAAAACGGCTCCATCAATCCCAAACCTGCCCGTAATATAGGGACAATCGCCACACTCTGATCGGTAACATTCTCATGCGTTTCACAAAGCGGTGTGTCCACTTTCACGGATTTAACAAGTAAGTCCTTTGTCGCCTCTAAGGCAAGCATCACGCCAAGGCGTTTAACCTGCGCCCGAAAAACCTCTGGCGTGCTGTTTTTATCACGCATGTTTTTTAGATAATTACCCGTGAGTGGATGGCTCAAAACGTGCAGCTTGCTCATTAATGTATATCCACCAGATCCATGGATTTAACAAGATCATCAACTTGCTTTGCTTGTTGAAGAAACTCTTCTAACTTATTGAAAGGAATAGCAGAAGGGCCATCACACTTGGCCTTATCAGGGTCTTCATAGGCCTCAATAAACAACCCCGCTACCCCAATCGCCATACAGGCACGGGTGAGATCAGGGACAAGCGCGCGGCGCCCACCTGATGCCTCACTCCCCGGCAAGCGCATCTGGCTGGCGTGCACCGTATCGCAAATAATGGGTGCATTACCGCTCATCGCCTTCATTACGCCAAATCCCATTGGGTCAACGACGAGGTTATCATACCCAAGGCTATGCCCGCGTTCACAAATAATCGTTCTTTCATTACCGCATTCAGCGAATTTATCGACGATATTACCAATCTGATAGGGGGACATATATTGCGGCTTTTTGATATTAATTGCCGCACCAGTCTTATTGCTCGCCTGCGCCATTGCAACCACAAGGTCGGTCTGACGCGCCAAAAACGCAGGAAGCTGGATCACATCGACAACTTCCGCCACGGGCAGACATTGGTCAATTTCATGCACATCTGTGATAACAGGCACATTATCGAACTCAGCCTTAATTTTTTGAAAAATCTTCAGCCCCTCATCCATGCCCACACCACGGTAAGAATGAATGCTAGAGCGGTTTGCCTTATCAAAGCTCGCTTTAAAAACATAAGGAATGCCAAGCTTATCCGTAATCGTCTTGTAAACCTCAACCGCTTTGAGCGTAATATCTAAGTTTTCAAGCACATTTAAACCACCGAACAGGACCATCGGCCTATCATTGGCACATTCAATATTCTGGATTTTAACTGTTTTTGTCATGGAAATGTTTTAACCACAAAGCCACCTAGACACAAAGGGTATTTTCCCCAAGCTAAACTAGAGTGTTTTAATTATAGAATGATAAAAGAATTAATCAGCCGCTCTTTGAACAGCTTCGCCTGCTTTTTCTAAATCTCTTCCTGCACCAGCAACTGTTTCACAAGCACTTATGGATGAAATTGCAGCAAAAAGAGCGAGGGCTAAAATAATTTTTTTCATAATAAAACTTTCTTTTAATGTTAACTTATACACTCAAGTAAAAATAATAAGTGAAAATAAATATAGATCAAAAATTAACTAAACCAATCGCCCCTGCGCGATGGCCGCTTCGATGAAGCTTACAAAGAGCGGATGCGGATCAAATGGTTTTGATTTTAATTCTGGATGATATTGCACACCAATAAACCAAGGGTGATCATTACGCTCGCAGATTTCGGGCAATAAACCATCAGGGGATGTACCGCTCATAATAAATCCTGCTTTTTCCAAAGCATCTTTATAATTGATATTCACTTCATAGCGGTGACGGTGGCGCTCGGATATATCGGTATGACCATAAATCTCAGCCACTTTTGACCCCTCTTTGAGCGCCGCAGGATAAGCCCCAAGGCGCATAGTGCCGCCCAAATCAGCATCTTTACCCCGTTTTTCTTTTTTATTGTCCTTAGTCCATTCGGTCATCAAGCCCACAACATGCGTGCCTTTTTTGCTAAACTCGGTCGAACTTGCATCTTTAATACCCGCCAGATGTCGCGCGGCCTCTAATACGGCCATTTGAAGCCCAAAACAAATACCAAAATACGGAATTTTCTTTTCACGCGCATATTGCGCCGCCTTGATCTTGCCTTCTGCGCCCCTCTCGCCAAAACCACCTGGCACTAAAATACCATTCACCCCCTGAAGCTCATGGGCGATATCATCAGCAGACCCATCAAAAAGCGTCGCCTCAACAAATTTAATCTTCACTCTGGCCTTGTTAGCAATCCCGCCATGGGTCAGCGCCTCATTGAGCGATTTATAACTATCGGCAAGGTTTGTGTATTTGCCCACAACACCTATGGTCACTTCTATTTCTGGCGCTTTAATACGATCAACAATCCTCTCCCACTTCGATAAATCAGGCTCAACGCTAGTATCTAAACCAAACGCATCAAGGACTTGCGTATCCAAGCCAACCTTGTGATAGGTCAGTGGCACTTCGTAAATTGAGGACGCATCAAGCGCAGGGATAACCTTATTCTCATCAATATTACAAAATAAGGCAATCTTACGCAGCTCTGCTTCAGGCACTTCGCGGTCAGCGCGGCAAAGCAAAATACGCGGACGAATACCCATCCCCATCAGCTCTTTAACACTATGCTGTGTTGGCTTGGTTTTCAGCTCCCCTGCCGCAGGAATATAGGGCAATAATGTCACATGAAGGAATAACGCACGATCCCGCCCCATCTCATTGCCAAATTGACGGATAGCTTCAATAAACGGCAAGCTTTCAATATCGCCAACCGTTCCGCCAATCTCACAAAGCACAAAATCGGCTGTCCCGTCTTTTTCACGTATAAAATCTTTAATCTCATCAGTCACATGCGGGATAACCTGAACTGTTGCACCCAAATAATCACCGCGGCGTTCTTTGGCTAAAACTTCGGTATAAATACGCCCTGTCGTCACGTTATCGTTTTTACATGCTGGATTACCCGTAAAGCGCTCATAATGACCCAAGTCAAGGTCCGTTTCCGCGCCATCGTCCGTGACAAACACTTCTCCATGTTGAAATGGGCTCATTGTGCCGGGATCAACATTCAAATACGGGTCAAGCTTACAAAGACGGACCTTATAGCCCCTTGCCTGTAACAACGCACCAAGAGCGGCGGAGCCGAGCCCCTTACCTAAACTCGAGACCACACCACCAGTAATAAATATAAATCTTGTCATAAAAATTTGCTTCCCAAAAGCGCTATGCCGCTTTTAGGCTCTGCCTTGAAACGGGTTAAATTACTCAGAAATGGGAGCTAAAGGAGCCGTATTTGACTCAGATGAATCACTTCCAGACGCCTTAGCTTCTGGGAGTTTGTTATCGCCCGTTTGATCCATTGTGTCAACCACCGCCGGAGGATTATCGAGACTTTCTAACAAACTTTTTGAGGAGGTGTGAGTCCCCGCCAATACAGCCAAGGTCAAACTGGTGCAAAAAAATAACCCTGCACAGATACCTGTGGCGCGTGTCAACGCACTTGCCGTACTCGCCGCCGTCGCAAGACCGCCGATACCGCCGCCCCCGCCGCCAATACCAAGACCGCCCCCTTCAGATTTTTGAAGAAGCACAAGCCCGATAATGCTTAAGGCTAATAATAAATGTATGACGAGTATGACTGTTTCCATGCCCCTCTTTTAAATCGCCTTAAAACCAATGTCACGCGATTTTTGTGCCTGAAAACGCAAAAAGATTATAACTTTTTGTTATTTTGGCACGAATAAGAGGTACAATAACGGTTCAAACATAAAAAAGGATGTCACGATGCGCTTCTTAACGCTCCTCTTAATCGCTTTTACTTTCATAAGCGCCCCTGCTTTCTCAGCGGATGAAAAAACAATGGAAGTCGAAGTCGAAGTCAAAGCCCAAGCGCAATACAGTCTGCCAACAAACCTTGAGCTTCCCGATCATCGGGGCAAAACACGTTCATTTGAAGACCTCACGGGTGAAAACGGCCTTGTGATCGTGTTCTTTCGCTCCGCCGAATGGTGCCCGTATTGTCAGGTGCAGCTTTTAGAACTTCAAATGAATAAAGAGCGCTTTGATGAACTCGGCTATAACCTTGTGGGTGTTAGCTACGATAATTTGCACGTTCTGGATCTATTTTATACCCGCAAAAACCTCGATTTTCCGCTTTTGGGCGATCCTAAATCAAAAACAATCCGCGCCTTTGGTATCTTGAATGAAGAACATAAAGAAGGCTCTTTTGCCTATGGCGTCCCTCATCCAACGATTTACATCGTTAATAAAAACAAACAGGTTCTTAAAACGTTATCGGAGGAAGGCTATAAAAAACGCCCTGAAGTAGACGACATCATCGCTGCCATTCCCACGAACTAGGACGCGTCAGCAATTCCCAGAAAATCATGCGCTTGAAGCGATGCACCGCCTATGAGCGCACCATTGACATTCTCAGCCGCGAAAATCTCAGCGGCGTTGCTTGGCTTAACGGAGCCACCATATAAAATACGCAGTTTATTGCTTGTTTTGGCTAGATCCTTTAGCTCGTTACGGATGAAAGCGTGCATGACGCGAATATCCTCAACCGTTGCAACCTTACCTGTGCCAATCGCCCAGACAGGTTCATACGCAATCACAATCGTATCCGCACTCGCCCCTTCAGGGATTGAACCAATAAGCTGCGTTCGCACAACATCTTGTTCAATCCCTTGCTCACGCTGCTGTTCAGTTTCACCTACACAGATAATAGCGATCAACCCCTGCTCTAAGGCCATGGTTGCTTTTTGCTTAATAAGCATATCGCTCTCACGGTAATACTGACGGCGCTCAGAGTGTCCTAAAATCACATAATCACAGTTCATATCTTTGAGCATCGCCGCAGAAACATCACCCGTATACGCACCCTTATCAAAAGGGGAACAATCTTGGCTGCCCAGTGATATCGCGCTCGTTAGCTCTGTTTGAACAGGGGCAAGATGCAGATAAGGCGGACAGACCAAAAAATCGTTATTCTTCAGCAAATCAGGGTTTTCTTGAATACCGCTCACGATATTTTTTGCCAAATCAAGCGCAGCCTCCATTGAGCCATTCATTTTCCAGTTGCCTGCGATAAGATTTTTCATGGTATTCCTTATAATATCTTGTTTTAAGTTATTGCCCCTTAAAGACCCACTCCTTATAGTGCCTTCACGATATTTTGAAAAGAGAGGATATTTATGCTTCGATCCATGCGCGATGGTGCCAAATCTGGTGTCATGAAATTTGTACTAATGGGCTTGCTCGTTTTGGCTGCGGCTGGACTTGTGCTGACCGATGTTGGCGGATTTTTCCGCGGCGGTGTGGCCGCAACCGATGTGGCAAAAGGCAAAGGCTTCACCATTGGCGCCCAAGAATTCGACCGCACCGTGCGCCGTACATTAGCACAGCAAGGGATTGCTCCTCAACAAGCCTACCAATTTGGCCTTGTCGATCAAATCCTCAGCCGCGAAATTCAAACCCGCATGCTCAGCCTTGAGGCTCAAAAACACGGCCTGATGATTTCTGATGAAGACCTCATTGCAGAAATTTCAGAATTAACTGACTCCATTGTCGCCGAAGGAGAAAGCAAAAAAGAAGCCCTCCAACAAATTTTGCGCGCGCAAGGTATTTCCGAAGGTGAATTTATCCAATCCATACGTAACGAAGTCCGTAACAATATCTTTCGCGGCGCCCTAATCTCTGGCACAGGCTATGTTTCTGATGCAACGGGGCGGGATTTATACCAATACGAAAATCAAACCCGCGACATTCAGTTTTTTGAACTGACCCTAAAAAGCGTTCCTGACATTGAACAGCCAACAGAAATTCAACTGGAAAACTATTTTGAGACAATCAAAAACCAGTTTTTAATCCCAGAACGCCGCAGCTTCACCATTGCAACACTGAAAGAAGCTGTTCTTGAAAATGCCATCGACATTTCAGAAGATAGCATTCGCGCGCTCTACGACGATCAAATCGACCGTTTCAAGAAAAACGAAATCCGTAAAGTCAACCAAGCCATCACAAGCAACTTGGATGAAGCCGATAAAATCGCCGAGCTTGCTAAAAAAGGATCAGGCATTCAAACGGCCGTTCAAAAAGTGACAGGTAAAAAAGACGCCTTCATGGGCGAAAGTGACTTTGAACAAAACGGTCTTTTGGCTGAAGTGGCAGAGCCTGTCTTTGCCGCCGCCTCTGGCGATGTAGTCGGGCCTATTAAAACGGCGCTTGGGTATCATATTATTAAAATTAACGCTGTGATCCCTGCCCGCACGCAGCCTTTTGACGAGGTCAAAACTGATATTAAAAAAGAAATCATGCAAACACGCATGATGAACGAAATGATGGACGCGGCAAATGTCATTGACGACCGCCTTGCCTCAGGTGAAGAACTAGAATCGATCGTCTCCGATATTGGCCTTACTGTTGAAAAATTTGACTCGATCACTTTGGGAGGCCTATCCAAGGATGGCAAAGAAGCTCTTAAATCCTATGAGGGCGATCGCGCTGCAATTTTAGAGGCAGCCTTCACCTATGACACAGGAGAATCTTCCCCCGTCATGGAAATGGGTGATGGGCGTTACATCACCGTACGCGTCGATGCCATCACAGAACGCAGTTTTGAGCCATACGAAGACAAAAAGGAAATGGTCAAGGCGCAGTGGATCGAACAACAACGCGACGCCGCAAACCGCCTTCGCCTGAGCGAAGCACTTAATACTCTTAATGAAACAAAAGACTTTGAGGCCGTCGCCAAGCAATATGGCGCGACAATCAAAAAGCAAACAGGGATTAAACGCCTTGGTGACATTAAAGATATTAAAAGCTCTGATCTCATCAACATGATATTTGATTCCAATAAAGGGGAGTATGTTTCTGCGAAAACAACAGACGGTCAAGTGATCGGCGTTGTAACGGCTATCACCCTGCCTGACCCAAGCAAAGCAACAGAAGAAGAGCTTAGCGTTGTTAAAGCCCGCGCCCAAAATGCGCAATCCCAAGACATCGTGGCGCAATATATCAACGCGCTTAATGACGAGTATAACGTCAAAATTAACGAGCGTCTTTTAGATCAACTCTATGCGACGCCAATAGATCAATAGAATGATAACAAGCTCGACAATCGACAGCTTTAAGAAAAATTTCCAAAGCGGCAAATCACAGCTGGTTTGGCAATGGATCCCTGCCGATTTAGAGACAACGGTTTCTGCGTTTTTAAAACTCTCAAAAAACAAACCCTATAGCTTGCTCCTTGAGTCTGTCGAAGGCGGCGCTGTGCTAGGTCGTTACTCCGCCATCGGCCTCGACCCTGATTTAATCTGGACTTATAAGGGTAATGAAGTCTCCATCCATGAAAACGGCACAACGATAATTGACACGCTCGCTCCGCTCGAGTCCTTACGCGCGCAAATCAACGCGAGCAAGATTGACATTGTCGATGACACCATCCCGCCTATGGGCCCTTCGGGTTTATTTGGCTATATGGGGTATGACTGCATCAGGCTAATTGAGGATATCCCCGATAACAATCCCGACCCAATCAATGTCCCTGATAGCATCATGATGCGCCCAACCTTGATGGTCATTTTTGATAACGTCAAAAACATGATGTGCCTTGTGAGTCCTGTCCGTCATCACAAAAACAACTGCGACAAAACCGCCGATCACCATTATGAAACAGCGCAAAGCATTATTTCTGACGCGCTCAATGCGTTATCAAATCCAATTGATCAAAGCGTTCTCTCAGGTCACAGTAAAATCCAAACACCCCTAAAAACAGACAGCAACGTGACCCGTGAAGGCTTTCACGATATGGTCAAAAAGGCCGTTGAGTATATTCTTGCAGGCGATATTTTTCAGGTCGTGCCTTCCCAACGTTTCAGTGTTGATTTTGACTTACCGGCCTTTGACCTCTATCGTTCCTTACGCCGTTTAAACCCGTCACCGTTTTTATTCTATATAAACTTTGATGGCTTTGCGCTTGTTGGCTCATCGCCTGAAATCCTGGTACGCCTTCGCGATAATAAAATGACTATTCGCCCGATTGCAGGCACGCGCAAACGCGGTATTGACGCGGCAGAGGATAAAACCCTCAAAGAAGACTTGCTCAATGACCCCAAAGAAATATCAGAACACCTCATGCTTCTTGATCTGGGGCGCAACGATATTGGCCGTGTGGTGAAAAACAAAACCGTTGATGTCACCGATCAATTCACGGTCGAATATTATTCTCACGTCATGCATATTGTATCCAATGTGGAAGGACAGTTAAAAGACGGTATGGACAGTCTTGATGCGCTGTTCGCTGGCTTTCCCGCAGGGACTGTGTCAGGTGCGCCCAAAATTCGCGCGATGGAGATCATTGACGAGCTTGAACCCGAACGCCGCAGCACCTATGCAGGCTGTGTCGGCTATCTGGACGGCAATGGTGATTTAGATACCTGCATTGCTTTGCGAACTGCGCTCGTTAAAGACGGCAAAGTCTACGTCCAAGCCGGCGGCGGCGTGGTTGCCGACAGTGACCCTGAATTTGAATATCAAGAGAGCTGTAACAAAGCCAAAGCCGTCCTTCAAGCTGCCGAAGATGCTATCAATATATCGCAGAGACAGAATCCTCTAGTGAAATAGGCTGATCGATTATCGGCTCAATTTTTTTTGCTTGGGGCATTGGCTTACTCGGCTCAATCAACAAATCACTCAGCGGCACAATCTCAAAACCCTTTTCCTCTAAAGTTGGTATCCATTGCTTTAGCGCTTTAATTGTATGCTCTTTGGGATGACCAATCGCGATGGCTTGTCCGTGTTCACCCGCAACGCGCTCCACATCTTTCAGCGCTTTGGCGACATAACTTGCTGTATCCTCATGGTCCAAAAACACATCGCGCACCGCATAAGGCACACCATAACTCTGCGCCATTTCTGCCGCGATAGACGTATGAATAGTGCGCGAGTCCAAAAAATAAAGACGGCGTGTTTTTAATTGCGTCATCAGCATTTCCATCGCCGCCGCATCTTGGGTCAACTGACTACCCATATGGTTGTTAATCCCTACAAAACCCTCTAGCTGTTGGGTCATGAGGTCAAACTCTTGCTGAAAATCACGGGCGCTCATACCTGTTCGAAGGGCCATAGACCCCAAATCCATTGACGGATCGGTAGCTTCCATCGGCATATGAATAATAATTTCATGCCCTTGGCTTTTGGCTTCGCGCGCCTGCTCCGCCACCTTATCCGCATAGGGCAAAAACGCGAGTGTGACAGAAGAAGGCAAATCAATCGCCCCTTTTGACCATTTGCGATTCATGCCGACATCATCGATAACAATCGCAATTTTGCCGCCCTTGGCGTTTCGAGGAGTCATCGCCTCTGGCTCAATGACCTTGGCCTCAGGCTTGCTCTCAAATTCTTGCCCGTTCTCAAATTCTTGCCCCATCACAGCGCCGGGCTCAGGCGCTAAATCTGACGAAGGCTCCGCCTCAAAGAAAACACTACCATCCTCCGGAAATACAATGCTTGGTGGGTTTTTGGTATAGATGCTCTGCGCCACAGGATCAAACTTCTGCGCCTCTAAAGCCGCCTGTTTTTGCGCCTGCTCGGCGTAGTATTCTTCCTTGATTTTGTCGTGATAACTATGCTTATCAAAAACAAAATAATTAACGACCAGCATCAAAGCAACTGCAATGGCCAAAAACTTGATCGTATCTTTATTGGAAGACGGTTTTAAGAATCTCATGCCGCTACGCTATCAAGGGGCTTGATAAACGTCCATAACCGCGCCATAACAATATACATGATTTTGATGATTGATAATTACGATAGCTTTACATATAACCTCGTGCAATATCTGGGTGATCTCGGCGCGATTGTTGAAGTCCACCGCAACGATAAAATTACTGTAGATGCCGTTATCGAAAAAAAGCCGCAAGGCATTCTCATCTCCCCTGGGCCAAGCGACCCTGACCATGCTGGCATTTGCATGGATCTTATCAAACGCGCCGCTGATGACAACATCCCGCTTTTTGGAGTGTGTTTAGGGCATCAGGCGATTGGCCAAGTTTTTGGCGGCAATATTATCCGCACCGCCCCAATGCATGGTAAAACCTCACAAATCTTCCATAAAGGCCAAAGCGTCTTTAAAAACCTCCCCAGCCCTTATGAGGCCACACGCTATCATTCACTCATTATCGAACGTGCCACCTGCCCCGATGTGCTTGAGATTACGGCAGAAACGCAAGATGGCATTATCATGGGCGTAAAGCACAAAACAAAACCGATCCACGGCGTGCAGTTCCACCCTGAAAGCATCGCGACAAAACACGGTCACGACCTCATCCAAAACTTTTTAAATCTGATATAACTGATATGTCTGATTTCACCCCTTTTTTAGATAAGGTCTTAAGCGGCGCTATTTTATCACAAGCTGAAATGACACAGGCCATGACCCTCATTATGCGCGGCGACGTTCCCCATGACGACCTCGCCCCCTTCCTCACGGCCATGAGCGCACGCGGCGAAGCCGTCTGCGAGATAACAGGTGCAGCAACTGTCATGCGCCAAATGGCAAGCGCAATAAACGCCCCCGCTGGGGCGATTGATTGCTGCGGTACAGGCGGGGATGCCTCTGGCACTTATAACATTTCAACCGCCGTCGCCATTGTTTGCGCCGCCGTAGGTGTTCCCATAGCCAAACACGGCAACCGCGCCGCCAGCTCTAAATCAGGCGCCGCAGATGTATTAGAGGCGCTCGGCGTTAATCTTGACTTAAACACAGCGCAATTGGAAAACGCCCTCAAACAATTTAATTTTTGCTTCCTCATGGCACCCCATCACCATCAGGCCATGAAACATGTGATGCCCACACGAAAAGCTTTAGGGCATCGAACAATCTTTAACCTCCTCGGCCCGCTCGCCAACCCCGCAGGGACATCGCGCCAGCTTATTGGTGTGTTTGATGAAAAATGGCTGCATCCTATAGCGCAAACGCTACATAACCTTGGCACGACCCGCGCATGGATTGTTCATGGCCTTGATGGTTTAGACGAAATCACCACCACCACGCAAACAAAAGCCGTCATTTTGGATAACGGCGCAATAACAGAGCGGCTATTTTCACCTGAAGATTTCGGCCTTAAAACCGCAAACGCACGCGATCTAAAAGGCGGCGATGCAAAGCAAAACGCTGGCGCGTTATTAGATATCTTAAAGGGTATGCAAAATGCATATCGTGATATCGTTCTTGCCAACGCCGCCGCCGTTTTAAATATTCACGGCTCTGCAAATGATCTATTAGAGGGCGTAACTCTTGCCGCCAAAACAATTGATAGCGGCGCTGCGCTCCAAACATTAAACGCTTACGCACAATATTCACAGGAACAAAAAGCATGAGCCAAACCGTCCTTGACAAAATATGCGCTGATAAACGCGAGCATGTCGCGGCGCAAAAAAAGCTATATTCTCTGAGCGATCTTGAACAACGCGCAAAAGCGCAAGAAAAACCACGCGGATTTATAACGGCCCTACAAAATAAAAAAGACTTTGCTCTTATCGCTGAAGTTAAAAAAGCTTCCCCCAGCAAAGGCATTATCCGAAGTGATTTCGATGCCCCTGCTATTGCTAAAATATACCAAGATAACGGCGCGGCCTGCCTCTCTATTTTAACTGATGCGCCGTATTTTCAAGGCCATGATGATTATTTTACCACCGTTAAATCCGCAGTCAGACTGCCCATGCTTCGCAAGGATTTTATGGTTGACCCATACCAAATAATTGAAAGCCGCGCACTTGGCGCAGACTGCATTCTTATTATCATGGCGGCCCTAAGTGATGATCAAGCCAGCGAGCTTTATGACACTGCAACGCAAGCAGGCATGGATAGTCTTTTTGAAGTGCATGATGAAGACGAACTTAATCGCGCCTTAACATTAAATCCAAAAATGCTGGGCGTAAATAATCGCAATCTCAAAACGTTGGACGTATCGCACGACACAGGATTACGTTTAGCAGCAAAAATTCCGAATAATATTTTAAAGATTGCCGAAAGCGGACTTTATACGCACGATGATCTTCACAAATTTTCAAATGCTGGCTATGATGCTTTTTTGATTGGCGAAAGTTTGATGCGCGAAGACGACATCGCTGCCGCTGTTCAAAATATTTTACATCATCACGTCTAAGACACTGAAAAATCACACAATAAAAATTTATAAAATTCTTGACACAAAACAAGAACGTAAATAGAATAATACAAGAACAAATATATTCTCTACAATAGGACACTGATAAAATGTTGACGCAAAAACAACGCGAATTGCTCATTTATATCCATGATAATATGAAAGACAGCGATGTTGCGCCCTCCTTTGATGAAATGCGTATCGCGCTTGGCCTGAAATCTAAATCTGGGATTCACCGTCTTATTTCTGCCCTTGTAGAGCGGGGCTATCTTGAGCGCCTCCCTCATCGTGCTCGCGCCCTTCAAGTGACCCGCTTTCCAAAAGAGCTTGAAGAAGAACGCAAAGAGCACGCACCTATCGCCGCCGCTATTGCTGCCTCTCAAATGACAAGCGTCCCTTTATATGGCCGCATCGCCGCAGGCTCGCCGATTGAGGCCATCCGCGATGAAAATGGCCATGTCGAAATACCGCCGACTATGATCGGCAATGGGGAGCACTACGCCCTAGAGGTTGATGGTGAATCCATGATTAAAGCCGGGATTAACGATGGTGACACGGTCATCATCAAGCGCTGTGACACCGCCAATGATGGAGATATTATCGTTGCACTCGTTGATGGCGAAGAAGTAACGCTCAAACGCCTGAAACGCGCCAAAGGTAAAATTATCCTCGTGCCCGAAAATGACGAATTTACCGAACAAGTTTACGAGCCAAACCAAGTGCAAATCCAAGGCAAACTCGCCAGCCTCATGCGCGTTTATCATTAATAATAAAAGTAAACTCGCCCCCACAATATTTTTTTGATCAAACGAACTGGGTTGGTGATTTTACCTCATTAAATCAATTCCTTATCAGCGATCACTTTCATTCCATGGGCGAATTCCGCGCATTTGTTGATCTGTTTTGATGTTCACTTTATCGCCTTTTACCCAAATCGCATGCGATCCGTTTCGCCAAACATTAAATCGGTCAACAATATATTTGGCATCGCAATCGCGGGCTTTAATCGGCTCAGTCGATAAAATCAAATCCGCCCATTTGCAATCTTCAACAACAGATCGCTGCGATGTTGCATAAGCGACTTTAACGTTGTCAATTTGGCCGCGGCATCCGTAAACATCGCATTGCAAACCAAGTTCGTCTGATTTCTTTCCATTTTTGGGAAATGTCTGTTTCTCACGCTGTTCTTGTCCGTTTCGCCGATACCAATTTTCGGCTGTATACCGATCTTGCCGCGCTGATGAAACCCATAAATCGCCCTTTTCGTCCTTCATCGACACCAATTTAAAATCAGGCGATATTTGAATATCTGGATTATGATAAAACGGCAAAGTCAGCGTTACGATTAACGCCAATCCAAATGCGACATAATTCAACTTGCCTTTCCAAACACACATAAACCAAAGGCAAATCGTAATAATGATAAACGCCCAAAACGGGAAAACGGCCGCGCGCGTTACAGCGCCTTCCATATTCGCCGTCCAATGCGCTGAGGCCAAAATCCAGCTAATTCCATATCCTGCAATATCGAGCGAAAATCCCTCTAATCCAATTGGCATTACGAAATAGGATAAAAGCAACGCAGGCATAACAATAAACGCCATAAGCGGAACAGCAATAATATTGGCAATCGTTCCATAAAACGCGAAGGTCTGAAAATGGTAAAGCGAATAAAACCCCGTAGCAAATCCTGCCACAAGCGTGGTTAAAACAACTCCAAGCAAATACAAACTCGCACGGCGCGTAAATCCCGCCTTGGAATAAAGCGCCGTCCAAATCGGTCTTAATCGCTCATAAAAACATACAAGCGCGACAACCGCCGCAAAAGACATCTGGAAACTCACGCTCACCAAACTATCAGGCGAAATCATCAACACCACAAACGCCGCAAGTGCCACAAGGCGCATCGAAATCGCCGTCCGATCCAAAACAATCGCAATCAACACAAGCCCGCTCATCATTAGCGCGCGCTGCGTTGGAATGGTCGCGCCAACAATCAACGTATATAAAACCGCGCCAAGAAGCGCAAAAACTGCCGCATATTTCTTAACAGGATGATGAAGCGCAAAATGAGGAATAAGCGCCATAATAAGCCGTGAGAAGAAAAACAGCACACCAACAATCATACCAACATGCATGCCCGATATTGCAAGCAAATGCGCAAGACCAGCATCACGCATCGCCTCAATGTCCTCTTTGGCGATACTGCCACGCTGCCCTGTCATGAGCGCATTGGCGATAGCGCCTTCGCGGCTATTGAGATAGCGTTCAACGCGGCTAGATAGACGCTCCCGTGTTTTTGCCCAAAAATGTGATAGGCCCGATGCTGGCTCTAAAATCTCTGGCTGGTTATAGGCAAAACCAACAGCGCCAAGACCTTGATAAAACGCATAACGCTGAAAATCAAATGCCCCTGGCGCAACAGGCGATGAAGGCGGATTTAGTTTAGCGAGCAATTTGACGCGCTGGCCTGATAAAAGCCCTTCATCTTTTCGCACTTTAAGACGGATTTTACGTGGCGTTTTCTCTGGATCTAAACGTTCAATTTCGAGATGATTTAAAATAATACGGCTGCCTTGCCCTGCCTCTTGCGGCTCAACACGCTCAATTGTGCCTATAATATCAACAGGGCCAACCGCCTTTGTGAGCATCGGCGTACCAACCAGATGCGTGCGCCACTGCGCCGCCGTAAAACCAAGGGCGATTAAAAACAAGATGAAAGCAACCAAGTTGCGTACTTTATGCCGCGCCGTAAAATCGCGTCGCTGATAGGTCATCACAAAAAACGCCAAAGCAATTAATGCCAAAATAGCGCCCATAAAAGCATGCGGCTCAGCCCTCAGACCAAAATACGCGGCAATTCCAATAGAAAGGAAGAAAGGTGACCACAAAAAAAGGCTATTTTTCTGCTGACCAATTTCCTGTAATATAAAATCTTGTATTGCGCGGATGCGTTGCTGCAACATACACCTAAAGCCTTGATTTATAGTCCAATTCACTATAACCAAATCAGACAAACACTAAAGCAAGATTTAAAAGAAAAGCACTATGACCGTCATTACACGATTTCCCCCCTCTCCAACTGGCTTTATGCATATTGGTAACGCGCGCACGGCGCTGTTTAACTACCTTTATGCGCGTGCAAAAGGGGGGAAATTTGTTATTCGTATAGAAGATACAGACCGCGCCCGCCATTCAGAGGAAGCTGTTGAGGTTATTTTTAACGCCCTTGAATGGATGGGCTTGGATTACGACAATACCCCGCAATCTCAATACGAAAACCGCGCCCGCCATGCCGAAATCGCGCATGCGCTTTTGGCCGCCGGCAAAGCGTATAAGTGCTATTGCTCTCCCGAAGAATTAGAAAAAATGCGTGAGCAATCCAAATCTGAAGGCCGCGCCGTAGCCTACAACAATTATTGGCGTGACCGCGATGAAAGCGAGGCGCCAAAGGGCGTGCAGCCCGTTATCCGGATCAAATCCCCCCTAGAAGGGGAGAGCATTGTCGATGACGTCGTTCAGGGCAAAGTGAGAGTTGATAATAAACAACTTGATGATTTCATTATCCTGCGAAGTGATGGCGTGCCAACTTATATGCTTGCCGTGGTCGTTGATGACCATGACATGGATGTGACGCATGTGATCCGCGGCGATGATCACCTGAATAATACATTCCGCCAAAACGTCATTTATGATGCGATGGGCTGGAAAAAACCCATCTACGCGCATTGCCCGCTCATACACGGCGCCGATGGGTCGAAATTCTCTAAACGCCATGGGTCGGTCAGTATCGAAGATTATAAAAATATGGGCTTCTTGCCCGAGGCGCTTAATAATTATCTGTTACGCCTTGGCTGGGGTCATAAAGATGAAGAGATCATCCCGATGGAGCGGGCGCTCGAGATTTTTGATATCAAGGGGATCAGCAAAGCCGCCTCAAAATTCGATTTTAAAAAATTAGAGAGTTTAAACGCGCATTACCTTAATGCTGCTGATAATGATCGCTTAGTTGATTTAATCTCGCCTTTCTTAAAAGAAAAGCACAATATCATCATTAGCGAGGAAGGCTTAACGCGCCTTCAGGCTGGTATGGATGGCATAAAAGAGCGTGCTAAAACGCTCATTGATCTAGCCGCAGAGTCGAGAATATATTTGGTCGATGCCCCCTTCCCGTATGATGAAGGCGCGCAAAAACATTTAACGCCCGCAGCAAAAACTATTTTGAAAGAAATTCTGACGGAACTTAAAGCGCTCAACGATTTTAATCATGAGGATATTGAGCATAAATGCCGCAATATCGCGCAAATCAAGGCCGATGGCAAACTGGGCAATGTCATGATGCCGTTTCGCGCGGCTCTTGCTGGTACAGATAAATCCCCCGCTTTATTCGAAGCCGCAGAAATAATAGGCAAACCAGAGGTGATTAAGCGTCTTGAGCACGCTATAGCCTACATCGGTACTAGCGCGTCGCATTAAAGAATAGTCATTTGATCTTACTGCCAAATAGGCCTATTATCTGTGGACATTGCATTGGGCTTTTCGTCCAAAAATTCATCACATCATAATGCCTATGGGGAAAACATGACCGATATTGAAAAAACCTTCACACTCACAAACGACCAAACCGGCGAAAGCTCTAAGCTTCCAATTGTTGAAGGAACATACGGGCCACATTGTATAGATATCCGAAAATTACAAGAACTTACAGGTCACTTCACCCTTGATCCAAGCTTTACCTCAACGGGTAGCTGTAAATCGCGCATCACTTATATTGATGGTGACAAGGGTATTTTAATGCACCGCGGTTATGACATCAAGGAACTGGCGACACAAAGCTCGTATCTTGAAACCTGCTATCTTCTTTTGTACGGAGATTTACCATCACAAACAGAACTCGATGAATTTACTTACAACATCACCTATCACACGATGGTACATGAACAAATGCGCAGTATTTACCAAGGGTTTCGCCGTGATGCACACCCTATGGCGATTATGTGTGGCGTTGTTGGCGCATTATCTGCGTTTTATCATGACTCGCTTGATATTAGTGATCCAAAACAACGTGAAATTTCCGCACATCGTTTGATCGCAAAAGTCCCCACCTTGGCCGCCATGAGCATGAAATATTCGATGGGTCAGCCTTATGTTTATCCTGACAACTCACTGAGCTATGCGGCAAACTTTTTAAATATGTGCTTTTCTGTTCCTGCAGAGCCTTATAAGTGTACCCCTGTTTTGGAACGCGCGATGGAGCGTATTTTGATCCTCCACGCCGACCACGAGCAAAACGCCTCAACGTCAACAGTACGTATCGCTGGCTCGTCTCAGGCTAATCCATTTGCCTGTATCGCGGCAGGGATTGCGTCCTTATGGGGGCCAAGCCACGGTGGCGCAAACCAGGAAGTGCTCGTCATGCTCGATGAAATAGGCTCGAAAGATCGTATCCCTGAATTTATCGCAAAAGCGAAAGATAAAAATGATCCTTTCCGTCTTATGGGCTTTGGTCACCGCGTTTACAAAAACTTTGACCCGCGCGCACAAGTTCTTAAAGAATCGTGTGACGAAGTATTGGCAGAATTGGGTATTAAAGACCCCCGTCTAGAGCTTGCTATGGAGTTAGAGCGTATCGCCTTAGAAGATCCTTATTTTGTTGAACGCAAACTCTTTCCGAATGTCGATTTCTATTCTGGCATCATCCTCAAAGCCATGGGCTTTCCTACCTCAATGTTTACGGTTTTATTTGCTGTATCGCGAACCGTTGGTTGGGTGTCACAGTGGAAAGAAATGATGGAAGAGCCATCGCTTCGTATTGGTCGTCCGCGTCAACTTTATACAGGCGCAGCGGAACGTCCTTATGTCCCGATGAAAAAACGCTAAAAATAAAAAATTATTTCAACTGTAACAAAATAAAATCAGCAGCCGTCTTAGACGGCTGTTGTTGATTATGCCCCATAATTTTTGTCCGAACATCATTAAACGCATTTTGCTGTGCAACACGCACCTGTTCATCGTTAAGAAGATGAAGCGTTTGTCTGGCTATTTTTTCTGGCGTGCAATTTTCTTGAATAAACTCAGGCACGACTTCTTTGTTTAAAATAATATTCGCCAAATGAGCAAAACGCGTTTTAATCAGCATGCGTCCGACAAAAGCCGTTAAGCTATTCATACGGTAAGCAATCAAATGCGGCACATTACACGCTGATAACTCTAACCCAACTGTACCAGAGACAGCAATTGCCGCGTCGCAGGATTTAAATATCTCCCATTTGTTTTGCGGAGAGACAAAAATATGCGCTTTTAAATCAACACGGCTCAGCGCGGCTTCAACGTCTTCTTTAATATGCGCCAAGGTCGGCACAACAAGTTCAATTGCTGGCTCTGCCTTTTTTACATTCCGCAGCGCTTCAATTAAAATGGGGGAAAGGCGTTTCACTTCACCGCGCCGACTGCCAAAAAAAACACCAAGCTTTTGTGAACCGTTTTTTTCTGCTTGAGCCTTAGCCTCAAGCACACCGCTTTCCATCATCGGATGACCAACGGCAATGGCTTCTAAGCCCTCTTTTTCAAAATAGGGCGGTTCGAAATGAAATAGACAAATTAGCGCATCAAGAAACTTTGAAATCTTCGCCGCCCGCTTTGGCCGCCATGCCCAAACAGTTGGCGCCACGTAATGCACTAATTTAGGGGCATCAAGACCAAGCGCCTTGCGCAATTTTTTATGCACACGAAAAGAAAAATCAGGCGCGTCAATCGTGATCACAATATCAGGTTTCTGTCGGATAATGTCTTGCGCCGTTTGTTCAATACGCCCTAAAAGACTTTTGAGCTTGGGTAAAATCTCAAACACACCCATCACAGAAAGCTCATCCATAGGAAATAAACTATTAAGCCCCTGCGCTGTCATCAACGTGCCACCAACACCAGAAAAATGTAAGTCAGGTGATTGCTCTTTTAAAGCCGCCATCAGCTGCGCCCCCAAAAAATCCCCTGAAGCCTCCCCTGCGATAAGGTAAATATGCTGTTTCATACATCTACTCCAACAATAAATAAATCATGCTCATCAGCAGATCGAATGACCGCTGCGCGATTAACAATCAAACTTTGCCCTGCATGAACGGCAATACCCGCCATATTTTTTGCCGCGCATGCCTTGATCGTGCCCACGCCAATAGTGGGTAAATCAAGATCCTTGTCTTGTTGAGGTTTGCAGGTTTTGACCAAAACGGCGCCTGCTTGTCCATGCAAATCAATAAGCGCGTTCGTCCCAGCCTCATTCTCAAGACCAATAATTTGACCATCTTTTACAATAACCGCCTGTCCGATATCCGCCGCACCTAATTGTTGAGAATGAGTTATACCAAGCGCAATATCACGTTGAAAATTGCCGCTGTCTTTTTGGGTCAAAACACCCCGTGGGGTTAAAAGATCGGGTAGAAAATTATGCACACCCCATAATTTAACGCCGCGCTGTTCCAGCTCTTTACGCGCCAAAACCAGCAATGCGTTATCCCCGCGCGCCCAAATCCCTTTGGAAATAAAAAACCAAAAGGCCGTCAAATCAGGCCAAAGCGTTAGCATTTTAGGACGATTAATCGCGCCAATAAAAACAATATCTTTTATGTCGTTTTGTTTAATCCATTTAAAAATTCGCCCTGCAGCGCCAATACGCGTTTTGATATGGGGATAATCTGCATAAATCTGCTCATCCGTTTGGCCATTAAAGCCAATAACATAAGAAGCAATATGATGATCATCACAATACTGCGTCAACAGACGGGGCAATTCACCACCCCCTGCAATAATACCAAGTTTTGAAAACGAAGGGGCTTTAGCCTGCACAGCTAGGCCGCTTTTTTGGGCGCTGGTTGGCACAGGCCAAATCTTTCTTTTTGACGGGCAAATTCAACAAGTTTCATGATCAAGTCATCCCCGTGATAAGCTTTTGAGACATCTTCAATGCGCTCATCAAGATTGCCTTCACCACTGAAAATCATGTTCACAGCTTTTTGAATTTGTTTGATTTGCGTCTTATCAAATCCCCCGCGCTCTAAGCCCACAAGGTTTAATCCTGCGAGTGTGGCCCGTTCGCCCTTCACACGGCCAAACGGGATAACATCGCTTTCAACGCCGCTCATACCGCCAATAACGGCGAATGATCCGATACGGACAAACTGATGCACCGCCGCAAGGCCGCCAATAAGCGCCCGATCGCCAACGGTAACATGACCGCCCAATGTGGCATTATTGGCCATGATGACATTGTCACCTAAAATACAATCATGAGCGACATGCACGCCAACCATAAATAACCCATTATCACCCACAATCGTTTTACCGCCGCCATCAACAGTGCCGGGGTTCATGGTGACATGTTCGCGGATTTTATTGTTCTTCCCGATAATAAGCTCCGTTTTTTCGCCCTTATATTTCAAATCTTGCGGCGCAGAACCGATCGAGGCAAAAGGATAAATAACTGTATTCTCGCCAATTGTCGTATACCCATCGACACAAACATGCGCTTTTAGCGTGCAGTTCTCACCAAGCGTCACGTGAGCGCCAATAACGCAATATGGCCCAATAAAAGACCCCGCGCCAATAAGCGCGCCCTCTTCAATGATAGCTGTTGGGTGGATGGTGCAATTGTCAAATACCATGGAAACCTTTTCTTTCATCTTAAGATATAGGAAAATCGGCTAAAACCCGCAACTCACATAGTTTTTCAGAGTGTTGCAGTGTAGATTTAATAAGATTAAACAGCGGCTTCTTGGTTGGTCAGCATCGCGCTAAACGTGGCCTCGGCGCAGATAGTATCGCCCACTTTTGCAACGCCCTCAAATTTCCAAACAGGACCGCGCTGACGCACTTTGGTGACATGGATGTGAAGCGCATCGCCGGGTGTAACAGGTTTTCTGAAACGTGCATTATCAATCGTCATAAAGTAGACAACCTTGCCCTTGGCTTCGTCGCCCAAAGTTTCAACCACCAAAATGGCTGAGGTCTGAGCCATGGCTTCGACGATCAAGACACCTGGCATGACGGGAACACCCGGGAAATGACCCATAAAATGCGGCTCGTTCATCGTTACATTTTTCAAGCCAACAGCGTATTCGTCCGCTTTATAATCAATAATCCGGTCTACCAATAAAATAGGATACCGATGCGGTATCATTTTCATAATACTTTGAATGTCAATCGTTGGTTTTTGGATATTATCTGTCATTGCGCTATTATTCCCATTTATACAGGGAGGTCAACATATTAGGGTTTTCGGATCACCCTTTAGTCGCAAGTTTTTTAAGGGTTGCCAGATGACGCAAATGCTCTTTCATAGGAAAAGCGGGCGAGCCCATCATTTTTGCCCCTGCTGGCACGTCATTAATAACCCCAGATTGGGCCGCTATTTGCGCCCCTGATCCTACGGTGACATGCCCTGCGACCCCAACTTGTCCCGCAATGACGGCGTAATCCTCAATCACCGCGCTACCTGCTATCCCTGCATGGGCAATGATAATACAGCCACGCCCTATTTTTACGTTATGGGCAATTTGAACAAGATTATCAATCCACGTCCCATCTCCGATAATTGTATCGGGGCCTGCGCCGCGATCAATAGTTGTATTTGCGCCGATTTCGACGTTGTCGCCAATGATGACCCGTCCCAATTGCGGCACTTTAACGTGCCCCGCGGGGTCAATTGCAAAGCCAAAGCCATCTTGACCAATACGGGCCCCTGGATAAATACGTGAATTCTCACCCATAATCGTATGGCTTATGGTTGCGTTTGCCCCAATACGGCATTTATCGCCAATTTGGACGTTATAATCGACAACGGCGTTGCTTCCTACCCACACACCCTTGCCCAGTATTGCGCCCTTTTGAATGACGGCGCCTGCCTCGATAACACACCCTTGTCCAATAACCGCCGTATTATCAACAAAGGCGGCATCAGAAATTTGAGCAGCAGGATAAGCCTCAGGGTAAAAAGCCTGCGCAATAAGTGCGTAACTTTTATAAGGATGTTTGGATATCAAAAGATGAACCCCTTCGGGCGCGTATTGCGCCATATCTTTTGACACAATGCAGGCACGCGCCTTAGTTATTTTGAACTGCTCTTTATATTTAGGATTATCCAAAAAACTAATATGGTCTGTCCCTGCCTCATGAAGAGCCGCAACATCGCTTACTATGAGTGAGCCATCAGCGTCATCATTCAATGTAGCGCCCGATAAGTCAGCTAGCTGTTTAAGAGTTTTAGGAGAGCTTCGATCGTGAAAACTAAGGTCGGCCATGAATGAATTATAGCCTTTTCTTATTGCCCTGCGAGGGGGATGCTTGTCACTTTTTGATTCATCCGCGCCAATACCTCATCAGTAATATCCATTTTTTTATCAACGATAACAACGCTTTCACGTGTTACTACGATATCAAATTTCTTTTCTTCGGATACTTCGGCGGTTGTTTGAATGATGATTTTACGAAGAGTTTTAAACGCATCCGCTAATCCTTTATCAAGAGCATTACGGCGTTTTTGAAACAAACGCCCCGTCTCTTGTAACTCTTTTTGGAGGGCTTCACGTTTTTTGGCAAACTCTTCAGGGCTAAGTTTATCTTTTTCATTAACAAGCGCTTTTTGGCTTTCCATCAATTTATTTTCAAGTGCTGTAAATTCTTTTTGAAAGCCTTCACGCTTTTTTGTATGCTGACTCTGCACACTTTTTCCAGCCTCTGACTCGCTAAGCAATTGGTCAACATCGACAATCGCAATCGATTGTTGTGCCATAACTGGCACAGCCAAAAAGCAAAAAAACAAAGTAAGCGTTAAAAAACGTATAGTCTTTTTCATGTTTTAGAACCTTGTTCCAAAGCTGAAGCGGAATGCTTCTTCCTCGTCATAATCTTCTTTGGCATAAGGCACAGCAAAATCAACACGCAGCGGCCCCAACGGAGAGCGCCACGACAATCCAACACCAGCAGAAGCACGAATACTGCTTTCGTCTAAAATCTCTGGCCCTGTTTCATCAATATCATACAGTGATCCAAAATCTGTGAACACATGTCCTTTTACACCAAGCTCCTCTGGCAAGCCAATCGGAAAACCAAGCTCAACCGATCCACGGTAATAGAAATTACCGCCCAAGGCATCATCTGTAATGCTGTCACGCGGTCCTACACCTGAGCGTTCAAATCCGCGCAAGGTATTACCACCAAGAAAAAAGCGCTCATTAATTTGAACATCTTCATCACCATACCCTGCAATACCCGCTACCTCACCAAGGACGTTGAAGATGACACTGCGTTTGTAAACAGGAATGTAATAATTCGATCCAAGTTTACCGGACACATATTTTGCATTCCCCCCGAGCCCCGCAACTTCATTATCGAGCCATGAGTAAAGCCCTTCAGTTGGGAATAAAATGCTATCACGATCATCATATGTGAGGCGCTGTGAGAGGGCTGATGTATTGCGCGTTCCCTCTTGGTCACGCACAAAGCGGGACGCATCCGCCTCAACATCCGTAATTTCATTTCTATCATAACGATAGCGAAGAGACTGACGCCATTTTTCTGAGAGCGGATACCCTACCCGTAAAGCACCACCTGAGTTGCGTTGATTAAACGATCTCTCATCTTGGAAATCACTTGTAGAGTGGTAAACATCAAAACCTGCTGAAACATCGCGGTTTAAGAAATAAGGCTCTGTGAAAGAGGTGTTGAATTCTGTTCGCTCACCCGCAATCGTGGTTGAGAATAAAAGGTCTTGACCTTTACCAAGCAAATTACGCTCACGAATACGCAAATCCGCCAAAGGACCATCATTGGTTGAAAATCCAGCCCCTACAGATATCTCACCTGTCGATTTTTCAGTCACATCAACATCAATAATCGTACGATCTGGCGCAGAACCTTGTCTTGTTTTAACAGAAACATTTTCAAAGAAATCAAGATTACGCAGACGCTGTTCTGAGCGAGAGAGTTTAGAGCGGTTAAACGGGTCGCCTTCAACAAGAAGCATTTCGCGGCGGACCACTTTATCAAGTGTGCGGACATTGCCCTTCACATCAATACGCTCGACAAAAACACGCGGGCTTTCACCAATGTTAAAACGAATATCAACTGTATCTTGATCAAGGTTACGCTCAACAGCAGGGCGAATATTGACAAACGCATATTGCAGATCGCCAAGCTTATCGGTCATATTATCGACCGTAGTTTGCACCTCATCAGCATTATACCATTGCCCGGGAACAAACGTCACCGTATCGCGCAGAACTTCACCGTCAAAGCCGCGTAACTGCGAATCTATTGCCACAGAGCCAATTTTATAGCGCTCCCCTTCTTCGACAGTGAAGGTTAAAAAGAAGTCTTTTTTATCTGCGGCCAATTCAGCATTAGATGTCACCACACGGAAATCAGCATAGCCTTCTTTGAGGTAAAAACGGCGCAATAATTCTTCGTCATATTTGATACGATCGGGATCATACCGATCATCAGAGGATAAAAAACGATACCAACGATTTTCTTTACTAGAGAGCTCACTGCGGAGAGTATCATTATCAAAAGCCTGGTTTCCAACAAAGCGAATACCTCTAATTTTAGTTATTTCGCCCTCTGCGACTTCAAACACAACATTAATACGGTTTTGATCAAGCTTGATAATTTTTGGCTCTACATTAGCGGCAAAACGGCCCGTACGGCGATAAACTTCATAAATACGCGTCACATCATTTTGTACTTTGGTGCGGGTAAAAACCTGACGGGGACGAAGAGAAATCTCGGCAAGAAGCTCCTCATCTTTAATCTCATCATTTCCCTCAAAGGCAATTTGGCTGATGATCGGATTTTCTGTGACATCCACAAAAAGAATGCCTGCATCCTGACGCAGCGACACATCAGCAAAAAGTCCTGTGCCATATAAATCCTTAAGCGCCGCGTTTAAACCCGTTTCGTCAATCTCTTGACCCACACTCACTCCAAGGTAATTCAAAACTGTGGTTGGCTCGATACGTTGCACACCATTGACACGAATTTCACGAACAATTTGCTGTGCCTGTGCGATTGGAACGAACGACACCATAATTGTCGTAAGCGTTAGCAATGACAGGCAAAGCCATTTAACAGTTGATCGCGTGAACATTCTTATTTTCCCTTAACTTAAATAACCCCTGATGGATCACATAAAAGCGTTAATTACATTACCAATTGGAAGACATCATTCAAATTCGCAAAAAGCATCAATCCAACCAAAAGGATAAAACCGACGCGAAAAGCGTACTCTTGAACGCGCTCTGGCACTGGCTTACCTTTTAAAGCCTCAATAGCATAAAACACCAAGTGCCCACCGTCTAGCATAGGAATAGGAAAAAGGTTAATAAGCCCCAAATTAATAGATAATAATGCCGTAAAGGTAATTATCGCAATTAACCCCGCTTGCGCCATGTCCCCTGCAATCGCACCAATACGGATAAGACCGCCAAGCTCGGTCGCGCTTCGTGTCCCCGTGACCATTTGACCCAAAGCACGTAATGTCGATCCCGTAATACTCCAAGTTTCTTGAACAGCAGAAGTCAATCCACCCCATAACCCATGATGCACAAACACTTCTGCCTTTGTTTCTGATACGACAAGACTGCCATATTCTGGGCTATCAGGTTCATTGAGCGCCGTGTTATTCTCTTGAAGTGGCTTAACAATAAACTGGTTAGCTTGCTCACCCTCGCCCATAGTAATCGTGAGTTGTTGATCCATTTTATCCATCAGAGCGCGGCGCGCCGAATCCTCATCAACAACATCCTGACCGTCAACTTTTGAAACGGCTTTTATCGCAAGGCCGTTACTAGGCCCAATAATCCCTAAAACACCGCGAGAATGACTAAAACCAAAGCGATCCTCCAGTGTTTCTTTTTTCGGTGTGACCGTTAACTCAATATTGTCGCCCCCACGCTCTATCTCAAATGTAAGCGGCGTATCGAGCGCCACGGTGACAATACGGCGAATATCCTCAAAACGGCGGACTTTTTCACCATTAATGCGCATCACTTTGTCATGGGGCATAAATCCCGCTTCTTCTGCAGCAGAGCCAACAATAACGCCCGCAGCATGCGGCGGGGTCACAGGCTGACCTACGACAATGTATAGCCCCATAAGGAGAATGATCGCGAATAAGAAGTTAATGCCTGGACCAGCCGCAACGATTAGCGCGCGCTTCCATACTGGCTTTGTATAAAAAGCGACCTGCTTTTCCTGCGCTGTATGCGGACGAACATCCCCGTCTGCTTTTTTCTCACCCTTGCTATGACCTGCACTGGCGGGGTCTGTATCGCCGAACATTTGAACATAGCCACCAAGCGGGATGAGAGAAAACTTCCAACGTGTGCCGTTTTTATCGTTAAATCCAAACAGCTCTTTTCCAAAACCAATCGAAAACGTATCAACTTTAACACCGCACAACCGCGCCACAATATAGTGACCCCACTCATGCACAAACACCAGAACACTGAGTACAATTAGGAATGTGCCCCCATAAAGCCAAACATTACTGGCAATCAGTTGAAAGAGATCAAAAATAGATGTCATAATTTATACCTTCGGAAACGGCCTGTGTTACGCCCAAATTAAACAACATGCCCTAATGTTAACGCGTCCAGCACTGATTCTGCCTTTAGTCGCGAAACAATATCGTAGTTTACGATATCATTCAAAGAGTTTAAAGGCGCAGTGTCCAGCTTATCAAGCGCCCTCGCCGTAATTTTATATATGTCCAAAAAGGCTATTTTATGGTCTAAAAAAGCCGCGACTGCAACCTCGTTTGCCGCATTCAGGGTAATACACGCCCCAAGCCCAGAATTTAAACAATCATAAGCCATACGCACACTTGGAAAGCGGCTCTCATCAACTGGCTTAAAGGTCAACTCTGATAAGGTTTTGAGATCAAGTTTTTCGCCCGCGCTCTCAATACGGTGTGGCCAGCCCATGACATTAGTGATAGGCGTGCACATATCAGACGCTCCCATTTGGCATAGAACTGATCCATCACAATATTCTATCATTGAATGTACAATAGATTGCGGATGCACTAAAACTTCGATTTTGCTGGCTGGCATATCAAAGAGCTTATGCGCCTCAATAATCTCTAAGGCCTTATTCATCATCGTGGCGCTATCAATAGAAATCTTTGCGCCCATGTCCCAATTGGGATGTTTCAGCGCCTGCTCAGGTGTGGCTGCCATCATTTTATCAAGCGACCAGTCGCGAAAAGGCCCGCCAGAGGCCGTTAATACAAGGCGCTCCACCGCGCTTTTATTGTCTGGTTCAAGACATTGAAAAATCGCGTTATGCTCGCTATCAACGGGCAGAAGCGTTGCGCCTGATTTTTGACAAGCCGCCAAAACCAAATCTCCCGCCGCAACCAAAGGCTCTTTGTTCGCAAGCGCAATAATACCGCCCTGTTCTATCGCCTTCATTAAGGATTGAAGCCCCGCCATGCCCACAATACCTGCCATTGTGATATCGGCCTTATGCGCGGCGGCATCTATGATTGCCTGCTCCCCTGCGGCGCATTCGATATTATGCCCGGATAACGCCTCCTGAAGCGCTCTATAGTGAGTTTTATCACCAATCACGGCAAGCTTTGCGCCAAAATCAATGGCCTGCTGCGCCAATTCTTTCACGCTTGTTTGCGCGGTTAAAACACCAATGCTAAACTTATCACGATGCTTGGCTATGACTTTAAGCGTGGTTTTGCCGATTGAGCCTGTGCTGCCAAGGATATTAACCGTTTTCATCTATACCCCTAAAACCAGCAAGACGATAAAAAAGAAAAGCGAGCCTAAGAGCATTGAGTCAATACGATCAAGCAAACCGCCATGGCCCGGGATTAAAACCCCTGTATCTTTAATGCCTGCTTTTCGTTTGGCCGCAGAAATGAGCAAATCTCCAACCTGACCCACAACCGTCAATGACGCCCCAATCCCAAAGGCATAAAATGCATTCGGAAAAGGTAGATAAGTCGGTTTGTTAAACAACTCTTTGAGGTGTGGCCCTATGGTATACAGCGCAAGCATATAAAGGCCGCTAAAGACCATGCCGCCAATAAGACCCGCCCATGTTTTATTCGGACTGATGGCGCGTGCCATTTTAGGGCCGCCAATCGCTTTACCAGAAAAATACGCGCCGACATCCCCCGCCCAAATCACCATGGCAACCGACACAACCATAAAAAACCCTTGGGTGAAATCCATACGAATAGCAATAAAGCTCAAAAAGCAGAGCGCAAAATAAATAAGACCAACGATTGCATAAAGCCAAAACCGTTTTGTTTTACGCGATAAATCCAACCATTCATGCGTCGCAAGGCAAAACGCCGCGCTCATCAGGATAAGAAATGGCAATCCCCCATAAAAGAAAATCGCAAGCGAAATCGGCCCTGCTATGACCGCAGAAATCAATCTCATTTTTAAGGAAGAAGACATAATGCCCTATCTATGCATTTTGGATTGCACCAAAACGTCGCTCTCTAGTTTTAAACTCACTGCAGGCCGCTTGCAAATCAGCCTCACCAAAGTCTGGCCAAAGCGTTTGCGTGAAGACAAACTCACTATACGCGCATTGCCATAAAAGAAAATTACTAATGCGTTGTTCACCACTTGTGCGAATTAAAATATCAGGATCGGGAATATCAGCCGTCATCAAAAATTGTGGTAAATATTCTTCGGCATTTTCAAAATTCGGCTCAAGCCCTTGGTCATTCAAATGCGCCGCCATCTTAGCCGCCGCATGCGCCAAATCCATACGACCGCCGTAATTGAGCGCGATAATAAGATGAAGCCCGTCATTATTTCTTGTTAGTGTTTCGGCATTATCAATCAGCGTTACAATTTCTCTGGAGAGTGGGCCACGCTCGCCGATCACCTGAAGCTTAACATTATTACGATGTAAGTCAGCCGTTTCAGAGCGTAAATACATACGCAAAAGACGCATAAGCTCATTCACTTCATCGGCAGGGCGGCTCCAATTTTCTGTCGAAAAGCCAAATAATGTCATATATTTGATACCCATTTCACCAGCAGCACGGACGGTGCGCTTGCACGCTTCAATGCCCTGATGATGCCCAGCCGTGCGCGGCAATGAGCGCCTTTGCGCCCATCTGCCGTTACCATCCATTATAATGGCGATATGTTGGGGAATGTCCTGTTTCAAAAAGAAATCTCCAATCAGACGGCTAAACCGTCATAATGTCTTTTTCTTTATCGCTTAGCGCTGCATCAACAATTTTAATTTTTGCATCCGTTAGCTCTTGTACTTCTTTTTCAAGGCGCTTTTTGTCATCTTCTGAATATTCTTTGTTATTCTTGATGCTATCCATACCATCGCGACGGACGTTACGAATGGCAACGCGTGCGCTTTCGGCATATTGACCTGCAACCTTCGTTAGCTCCTTACGGCGCTCCTCATTAAGCTCGGGAATAGGCACACGAACAACCGAGCCTTCAGATTGTGGATTTAACCCCAAGCCAGATTCGCGGATTGCTTTTTCAACGGCAGATACGGCGGAGGCATCCCAAACTTGAACAGTGAGCATGCGCGATTCAGGAACCGTAATATTCCCTACCTGATTCATTGGCATTTTCGACCCATACACATCAACAACAATGGGCTCAAGCATGCTTGCGGAGGCGCGGCCTGTTCTTAAACCCGCATAATCACTTTTGAGGCTATCAAGGGCGCCTTCCATACGGCGTGTTAAATCAGCTTTATCCATTTTCTTTTCCTCTTACTTTTTATTCAATAAAATTCATACTACCCGTTTGTGACTAGAGTATATGGCCCTTCGCCTTTTAGCGCGCGATCAAAATTGCCTGCATCTTTAATCGAAAACACCAAAATCGGGATGTCGTTTTCCCGCGCGAGGGAAATAGCCGTAGCATCCATCACTTTAAGGTCTCTGGTCAACACATCCATGTAAGTCAAACGGTCATAACGCGTTGCCGTTGGATCCTTGGCAGGATCGGCATTGTAAACGCCATCTACTTTTGTGCCCTTTAACATGGCGTCACAATTCATTTCAGATGCCCGAAGCGCCGCCGCAGTGTCCGTTGTAAAATAAGGATTACCCGTTCCTGCTGCAAAAATAACAACGCGGCCTTTTTGCATATGGCGCATTGCCTTGCGACGGATATAAGGTTCACAAATTGCCGACATCGGGATCGCCGACATCACGCGGGTTTGCACATCTATATTTTCGAGCGCGTTTTGAAGCGCAAGGGCATTGATAACAATCCCTAACATCCCCATGTAATCTGCTGTTGTGCGGTCCATACCCGCCGCCGCGCCAGATACACCGCGAAAGATATTCCCTGCACCAACAACAACACAAACCTCAGTGCCGCCATCAACGACTTGTTTAATATCTTCGGCAACACGATTGACAGTTTTTGGATCAAGACCAAACTGGTTTTCCCCCATCAGCACTTCGCCAGACATTTTCAATAAAACACGTTTATATTGAGATTTACTCATAAAGACCCCAGACCTTCATCAAAATTTGAATAAACATAAGGGAATGAACCACCAAAAGCAATTCAGTCTTTGGATATATTGTCAGATTTTATTTGGAAATATCTGAAGACAAATAAGCTTTTAATAAAAAAGCCGCTTCGATGAGCGGCTTTTTAAAATTTGTATCAAGGAGAAGATTAACCGTTGGCAACCTTGTTCACCTCAGCGGCAAAGTCTTCGACTTCTTTTTCGATACCTTCACCAAGCTGATAGCGTGAATAAGCTTTCAATGTTACAGGTGCGCCCACTTCTTTTGCAGCATTTTCGACAAATGCTGAGATTTTAGTTTCACCGTCCATGACAAATGTCTGATCCATAAGGCAGATTTCCTCATAGAATTTACGCATACGGCCTTCAAGCATCTTTTCAACGATTTCTGCAGGCTTGCCTTCTGAAAGCGCTTGCTCGCGGATTACGTTTTTCTCGCGCTCCATTTCAGAGGCATCAACATCATCCCGTTTCAAATATTTCGGAAACGCTGCTGCAACATGCATTGCGAGCTGCTTACCGAGCGCAGCAAGCGCTGCTTTATCGCCAGATGACTCAAGGGCAACCAAAACACCAATCTTTCCAAGCCCATCAGATACAGCGTTATGAACATAACCCACAACAGCGCCATCTGTAACGCTCAGCTTCTCCATACGGCGAACGCTCATATTCTCACCGATTGTCGCCACAAGGTTTGTGATCGTATCTTGTGTGCTTTTCCCATCAAGATCCGCTGCCATTAATTCCTCAGTTGAGTTCACTTTAAGAGCAACATCCGCAACCTGACGCACAAATCCTTGGAATTTTTCGTTACGCGCAACAAAATCTGTTTCAGAGTTCACTTCAACAATCGCGCCATTTGTCCCATTAGAAACAATCGCTACGAGGCCTTCCGCCGCTGTACGGCTTGATTTCTTATCCGCTTTCGCCATACCTTTTGTACGAAGAAGGTCAACCGCTTCTTCCATGTTGCCGTTCACTTCTTCAAGCGCCTTTTTTGCATCCATCATGCCTGCACCTGATTTTTCACGAAGCTCTTTGACCATTGCTGCAGTAATTTGCGTCATTTTCTTAATCCTTTATCTTATGTTTATGAATTATGTCATTTCGAACAGTTTTTATAAGCCAGAAAATCTTGCGCCATCGCATTATGATTTCTCGCCAAGGCTCGAAATGACAATTAATTTATTAACCAGCAGAAGCCGCTTTTTTCTCTGCTGATGCGTCTTCTTCCGCGGCGGCTTCAGTCGCTGCCGCTTTTGGCTCTTCTTTTGGCAATTTCACATCTACGTGAATAGCCTCACCCGCATCTTTACCAGATGATGCAACTTCGGCTTGAAGACCATCAAGGATCGCTTCACAGAAAAGATCACAGTAAAGTGTTATCGCACGAAGCGCGTCATCATTTCCAGGTATTGGGAAATCAACGCCGTCTGGGTTTGAATTTGTGTCCAAAATCGCAAAAACAGGAATTCCAAGGTTATTGGCTTCTGTTACGGCAATGTCTTCTTTATTCACATCAATGATGAAAATCGCGTCTGGCTTACCGCCCATATCGCGAATACCACCCAAAGCAAGTTCAAGCTTGGCATGTTCTTTTTGCATCATAAGAAGTTCTTTTTTCTTCATGCCTTGATTTGGTTGAGCTAAAGTCTCTTCAATTTCGCGTAAACGCTTGATTGAACCAGAAATTGTCTGCCAGTTCGTCATCATGCCGCCTAACCAGCGGTGATTGACGTAATACTGACCACAGCGCTTTGCGCTCTCGGCTACTTTTTCTTGTGCTTGGCGTTTTGTACCAACGAAAAGAACGCGGCCCCCTTTTGCAACAATATCACGCATCGTTTGAAGCGCATTTGACAGCAAAGGTGTTGTTTGTTGTAGGTCAAGAATGTGAACGCCATTACGCACACCAAAGATATAATCTTGCATCTTTGGGTTCCAACGACGTGTGTGGTGACCGAAGTGTACGCCTGCTTCAAGCAATTCGCGCATTGTAAATGTTGGCATAGCCATAGGGGATTCTCCTTTAAAAAGTTCCAGTTATTTCCTCTGTAGGCCTTGGTTGACGGGCAACACTGGTTAAGGAACCTACATGTGAATTTGCCCACACAATGTAGACATGCCCGTGTTTTATGGGGTTACGCCGTATAAATCAAGGAAAAAGTGACTAAAAACGTATATTTACGCGCTTTCTTGCAAACTCAAAAATCCGGGCGTTTTTTGAAGGCTCATAAGCACATGGGCAGGAACGCTCCAGCGGCCTTTTAGGGGAATTTCGACAATATCATCGGCAATATGGGCAAAAACGGTAATTTGCACAGGGCCAGCGCCATCTTCGTCCATCATACGTTTAATAATGTCTATCGGCTGTGAGCCCTCAATATGCACCCCTAAAGTACGTATTTTCGCCGCCAGCGCATCTTCAAGCACCTCAATATGTTGCCCTGTAAAGCGGATTTCTTCGTTTTGCTCTTGTGCATCAAGGCTAATCATCAAGGCCGTTCCGGGCACAAGGATATTACGGTTACGTGCGAGCGTGTCAGAGAAGATCATCACCTCAAACACACCTGTCGCATCAGACATCTGCAAAAAAGCAAATTTATTACCTGATTTGGCAGAGACGCGCTCTTGCTTACGGATCAAAATACCCGCCATTTGCAGGCGGCTATTTGATTTTTTGCTTAAAGCACGCGGCACTTCGGCAAATTTAGTAATGCCAAGCTGTTCCAATTGATCTGATTGCGTATCAAGCGGGTGCGCGGAGAGATAAAAACCGATCGCCGCAAATTCTCTTGCCAGTAACTCTAATTGATCCCACGGCTCAACTTTTATGAGCGGCGGAAGCTTTTCTTCCTCGCTATCACTTCCCCCGAATAAGCTCACCTGTCCGCTCGCTTTTTCTTCGGCTTTAGATTGGGCAAAGCGCAGGATCATCTCCATATTGCCGTGGATTTGGGCGCGGCTCATACCAAATTCATCAAACGCACCAGAACAAATTAATCCCTCCATCTGCTTTTTACTTAACACTTTAGAATCACTTCGTAAGGCCAAATTATCCAGTGACTTATAAACACCCCTTGCGTCACGCTCATCAACAAGCGCCTGCATCGCACCCTCCCCAACCCCTTTAAGCGCCGCCAGCGCATAACGCACCGCGCTTTTGTATTTTTCATGCCCTTCAATAGGTTCAACGCGGAACATCGCACCAGATTTATTAACACTTGGTGGTAATAAGGTCATGCCCATACGGTCAATCTCTTGCTTAAACACAGAGAGCTTGTCAGTATTGCCATAATCAAGGGTCATGGACGCCGCCATAAACTCCACAGGGTAATTCGCCTTAAGCCACGCTGTTTGATAGGCAATCAACGCGTACGCCGCCGCATGGGATTTGTTAAATCCATATCCTGCAAATTTCGCAATTTGGTCGAAAATGGCAGAGGCTTGCTCCTCAGGCACATCATTATGCTCCGCCGCGCCGACGACGAATTTGACGCGCTCTTTGTCCATTTCCTCTTTAATTTTCTTACCCATCGCGCGGCGAAGCAAATCCGCAGCACCAAGGCTATACCCTGATAAAATCTGCGCGGCCTGCATAACCTGTTCCTGATATATCATAATCCCGAAGGTTTCTTCTAAAATAGGCTGCAGTTTTGGGTGCAGATAGTCGGGCTTTTCTTCGCCGTTCTTGGTTGCGATATATTTCGGGATATTATCCATCGGCCCCGGACGATAAAGCGCCACAAGAGCGATAATATCCTCAAAGCGGTTCGGCTTCATCTTACGAAGGACATCTTTCATGCCCGCACTTTCAAGCTGGAAAACCCCTGTCGTCTCCCCCCGTGCCATCATCTCAAAGCTTAGTCTGTCATCAAGCGGAATGGTCAGTGCGTCAATCTCTTGGCCGTGATGCTCCCTAATCAGGGAAATAGCCTCTTGGATGACCGTCAGCGTCTTTAACCCCAAAAAGTCGAACTTAACCAGCCCCGCCTGTTCCACATATTTCATATTGAACTGCGTCACAGGCATGTCAGAGCGCGGGTCTTTATAAACGGGCACAAGCTTGTGAAGCTCCCTATCGCCAATAACCAAACCCGCTGCATGCGTTGACGCATGCCGGTAAAGCCCTTCTAGCTTTAAGGCGATATTAATGAGTTTTGCCGAGGTTTCGTCTTTCTCCCCTTCGGCCCGCAAATCCGGATCACTATCTAGCGCCTCTTGCAGTGTCATCGGCGCGGCGGGATTATTGGGGATCATCTTGGCAATACGATCGACAAGGCCATAGGGCATTTGAAGCACCCGCCCCGTATCCCTGACTACAGCGCGCGCCTGTAACTTTCCAAAGGTAATAATCTGCGCGACCTTGTCATGCCCGTATTTATCTTGAACATAACGGATAACCTCTCCGCGGCGATCTTGGCAAAAGTCCACGTCAAAGTCGGGCATGGATACACGTTCAGGGTTCAAAAAACGCTCAAACAGCAAATTAAATTGCAAAGGGTCAAGGTCAGTGATTTTAAGCGCCCAGGCAACGACAGACCCTGCACCCGACCCACGTCCTGGTCCCACAGGAATATCATGATCTTTTGCCCATTTGATAAAATCGGAACAAATAAGGAAATATCCCGGAAAGCCCATTTGCTCTATAACATTCAATTCAAACTCTAACCGCTCCCAATAGAGCGTATGGTCTTCCTTGGATGCATAACCATTATCAATCCGCCATTGCAGCCCCTCTTTAGACTGCGCCCGAAGTTCCTGAGCCTCATTGCGCCCGCTTTCTGTTTCAAAGGGCGGCAAAATCGGGTCAATCGCTTTGAGTATGAAATGACAGCGCCGCGCGATTTTTACGGTGTTTTGAACTGCCTCAGGGATATCCTTAAACAGCTCCACCATTTGATCGGCAGATTTCAAGAAATGATGCTTGGTTTCTTTACGCCGATCATCCTCGGTCACATAGCGCCCCTCGGCGATACAGAGAAGGGCGTCATGCGCCTCATGCATTGTCACACTGCCAAAGAAACAATTATTTGTTGCCACAAGCGGGATGTTCAATTCATACGCCAAATCAATCAGCGCCGCCTCCCGCGCTTCTTCCTCGCGGATATCATGGCGCTGAATTTCAATGTAAAAGCGATCCCCAAATATCTCTTGCAGCTTAACGATCTGCTTTTTCTGCGTCACACCATGCATCGTCCCGCCAGATAGACAAATCAACCCTTCGTGCGCGCCCGCAATGGCTTTTAAGGTCGTGCACACAGTTTTTCCGCCTTCACCGAGCATATAGGCATCACTAATAATTTTAGAAAGATTACGATAGCCCACTTCATTTTGCACAAGGAACACAAGCTGCTCGCCCACCCCATTTTTAGAGTCAAGGCTGACCTGACAGCCAATGATAGGCTGAAGTCCCGCTCCCGTCGCTGCCATAGAAAACTCGAGCGCCCCAAACATATTGTTTGTATCGGTCATCGCCACCGCAGGCATGTCCTGCCCTGCGACCAGCTTCACAAGTTCTTTCGGATGCATCGTCCCTTCCGCCAACGAATAAGCAGAATGCGTGTGAAGATGAATGAATTGTGGTGCGGGCATGGTTTAACCTACGAATTTAAACCCAAAAATCCAAGGAAAAACGAGAGTTTATTAACGCCTAATAACTTATCACACGCCCATTTTTGATTTCCATGATGCGGGTCATGCGTTCGGCAATTTGCATGTTGTGGGTGGCGATAATAGCGCCGATCCCTTGTTGCTTGACCAAATCAATCAAAATCTCGAACACGCTCTCTGATGTTTCAGGGTCAAGGTTGCCTGTTGGCTCATCTGCCAGCAAGAGCATTGGCTTATTGGCCAAAGCACGCGCAATGGCAACGCGTTGTTGCTCCCCGCCTGATAATGTCGCGGGACGATGTGATAGACGGTGCGAAAGCCCAAGCTTAGTGAGCATTTCTTCGGCCTGTACCATCGCGTCTTTACGCTTAACACCCGCAATCATTTGCGGAATGACCACATTTTCCAATGCTGAAAATTCAGGCAAGAGATAATGAAACTGATACACAAAGCCCAAATAATCACGGCGCATTTGTGTGCGCTTTTCATCCGACGCCTTGGCAATATCTTCGCCATTAATAATCAACTGCCCCGATGTGGGTCTATCCAGCAATCCCACCGTTTGCAAAAATGTTGATTTACCAGAGCCAGACGGCCCAACAAGTGCAACCATCTCTCCTGATTTAATCTGGACTTCAACATTGTTGAGGACAGTCAGGCTCTCCCCCCCTTGCTTAAACACACGCGTAATATCTTTGGTTTGAAGCAGAACTTCTGATGACTTGGAACTATTCATAACGCAGTGCCTCTACAGGGTCGAGGCGGCTCGCCCGCCATGCAGGATAGAGCGTCGCCCCTATCGAGATCACAAGCGCCATAGCCACCACGCCCAAAATATTATGCCATTCAATAATAGCGGGAAGTTGCGAGAGAAAATAAATCTCATCCTTAAATAATTCTGCGCCCGTCATGCTCTCAAGCACACCTTTAATCGCATCGATATTGGCAGCAAAAGCAATACCAAGCGCCGCGCCAAAAAACGTACCCGCAATACCAATGCTCGCCCCTGTCAGGACAAATATTTTAAGGATATTTCTCTTGGTTGCGCCCATGGTTCGCATAATGGCAATGTCTTTACCCTTATCCTTCACCAGCATAATCATGGATGAAATAATATTAAACGCCGCCACCAAAATAATCAGGGTCAGAATTAAAAACATGACATTACGCTCCACTGCCAGCGCATTTAAAAACGCGCTATTGGCATCACGCCAATCATAGACAGAGGCAAATCCGCCAACAGAATCTTGAACATCCGCCTTCACGCTCTTATTATTTTCAGGATCAAGGGTCATCACTTCAATCGCATTGACAGTGTCTTTCAAACTGAAAAATTGCTGCGCAGATTTTAAATCCATAAAGATAAACCCGCTATTATACTCATACATGCCGACATCAAATATAACCCCAACCGTATAGGTGCGTGAACGCGGCACAGTGCCAAACGGCGTGGCTTTTCCTTTGGGCGCAAGAAGCGTGATCGGACTACCAATCCCAAGCCTTAATTTATCGGCCAAATTGACACCAATCGCTACTTGCTGCTCTTTGAAATCAGATAAGGCACCCGCCTGAATTGTACTACATCTGAGGCTACTTGCCCCTTCATTACAATTGGACGGCTTTAAGGTGGACGCGGTAATCTTCGTGGCAAAATCCTCTCGGCTCATCGCCCGCACGAGGGCGCCCGTCGCTGATCCACTCACAGAGATAAGCACTTGCCCTTCAATAAGCGGTCGCACCGTTTCAACGCCCGCAATGCGCTCAATCCGATCAACAAGCGCCATGTAATTATCAATCTCCCCGCTTTGGGAATAAACATTTAAATGTCCATTCAACCCCAAGATGCGGTTAACAAGCTCTGCCCGAAAACCATTCATCACTGACATCACGATTATCAGTGTCGCCACACCGAGCATAATCCCCAAAAACGAGAACGTCGCGATAACAGAAACAAAGCCCTCCGCTTTACGCGCCCGCAAATACCGCCATGCCATCATTCGCTCAAGGGGTGAAAACATGTTTTAATACGCCTTTGCGATCAGAACTTTTTCACCATGATCTGCAATGGGCATATTACGCGTTGAAAGGGAGTAATCACTCATTACTTTTTCAAGCGCCTTATCTTCCAAAATAGAAACAGGAGCGCGGACAAATCCGATTTTTCCTGATTTAAAGAACGCATCAATCTCAGCAATATTTGTTACATCATACGTATTCTCATCACGGAACTGACGCGTGCGCTCTAACATTGAATCATGGATATCATCAAGGACGCTTTGCGCCTTATTCATAAACTCATCAACACTTAACGTCGTCTTGCTGTCACGTCCAATATCACGGCGGACATAGGTAAGCTGACCCGCTTCCATTTCACGTGCGCCCACTTCGACGCGGATTGGTATACCTTTTTTAACCGCGTCCCACATCTTATCAGGGGTACGCATATCACGATTATCAAGCTTCACGCGAAAGCCTTTTGCTTTAAGGTCATCGGCGAGTTTCGCGCAGAACGCTTCAACTGCATCGGCTGTATCATCCTTCACCACAGGCAATATAATAATTTGTTGGGGCGCAATGCGCGGCGGCATAATCATGCCGTCATCATCTGCGTGCATCATAATAAGGCCGCCAATCGTGCGTGTACTAAAGGCCCATGAGGTTGTATGGCACAAATGCTCTTTTTCATCGCGCCCTTGATAGGTGATATTAAACGTCTTTGAAAATGTTGTGCCCAGATCATGCGTTGTGGCCGCCTGAAGCGCCTTACCATCTTGCATCATCGCCTCAAACGCGTAAGTATTATTTGCACCCGGGAATTTTTCTTCTTCCGTCTTTAGTCCGATATAGCCATCAAACGCCAAATACTCTGTAAAGAATTTCTCATACAGGCCCATGACGTGGCGACAATCTTGATCCGCCCCTTCATGATCCGCAAAAGCGTTATGACCCTCATGCCAGAAGAATTCAGCGGTACGTAAAAACAAACGCGTCCGCATTTCCCACCGCAGCACCTGCGCCCATTGGTTTAATTGCATCGGCAAATCACGGTAAGATTGGATCCACCGTGACATCGCATCGCCAATAATCGTTTCAGATGTCGGACGCACAATATATGGCTCTTCTAATTTTGAGTCCGCGGCAGGTTGCAATCCCCCCTTGCCATCACTTTCAAGGCGGTGATGGGTCACAACGGCACACTCTTTGGCAAAGCCCTCAACATGCTCTGCTTCGCGGGAGAAAAAGCTCATGGGGATAAGGAGCGGGAATGATGCATTTTGCACGCCATAATCCTTCAGCCATTTATCAAAAATCTCCTGACATTTTTCCCAAATCGCCCACCCATAAGGCTTGATAATCATACACCCACGCGTTGGTGAATTTTCTGCAAAATCGGCGGCGCGTACAACTTGCTGATACCATTCCGCAAAGTCTTCTTCACGCGTTGGCGAAATGGCGGTACGTGGTTTTTTATTGTTCTGTGCTGGATTATTCATCTTTACTCTCGCTTTTATATTATTCTCTAAAATCGCTACCCTGAATCAGGCCATTATTATTCTCTAAATCATTCAAATCTGTGACAATAGATTTAAGCTCCTGCGCAATTTCTTCTTTGGTCATTTGCGGTTTTGGCTCTGGCTCTGCCATGACTTTTTCTAAAAGGCCACTCTCGGCGGCGTAACTTGTCATTGAGTCCAAAGGCTCTCTCTCTATCACTTCGGCTGATGGAGTTTCAGGAACAGGAGAAGGCTCAACTTTGGTCGCTGGCACTTCTTTAACGTCTGTTACAATACGCTGTGATTTGGCACAAAGTATCCCTGTTTGTGATGAGACGTCTTGGCCGTTTACAGAGACTTTCCCATCAGAATATATTTCCGCCACACCTAAATTTGTATCCGCATCAAATCCAAATTCTTTGAGCGCGCGTAATCTATTTTGTAATGATACATCAAGCGGGATCGTAATCACATCAGGCATACCAAATGTAGAAACACCAGCCACATCAGCAGGCATCACAGGCTTACCCTTCACATCAACACGCGGCTGATATATAGCGCCCTTCACGGCGCTTTGCTTATCCAAAAGGCGGCATAATGCGCTATTTTCTGGGTTCATCACACCCTCTTTCTCTTGCGCGTGCGCCTTCACGTGGGTTGAGGCAATCATCAATAAAACAATAAATATTAAATGCATTATTGTGTTCCTTCCCCATTATGAAGCGCTCTATCTTCTGTTACCATTTCACGCGACATTTCATAAAAATCAAGCACGCCATAATGAACCAACACAAAAATAATGAGCCAAACAACAGCAGATAGTCCCGCGCAAATTAAAAACTTCTCTTTAATACGCGGTTTTGCAGGCGCACTCCCCGCCATGCCTGTTTCTAATTTTTCTGGCGTTTTATTACCCCATGGCAGCACCGCAAAAAGCAGCGTCCAGAACACCATGAGGTAAACAATAATTCCCGCAAAAATAGTCATAAGTCTCTCTCTAAATAATGCTCACATGAACATCTGTTTTCGGTTTCATCTTTAACACATTATTCGCGTAACGACGAAGGGCAATCCGTATTTCTTCGGCAACAAATTCTTCAGTTTTGTTTTTACCTTTTTTCAGGTCACGTAAAACATCGTCTATTTCGTTAAACATCTCATCTTCAAAATCCATTCCCTCATCGCTGTCCTCATCAATAAGGCCTTGGGTTGATATATGCGGATCACTCAAAAACTCCAAGTTTTTATCAAGAACGAGTGAGGCATGAATAGCCCCCGAATATTGCAATTTGCGCCGCTCGGCAATCGCCTTATGACCGCCATCAATAATGCGTCCTGGCTCAACCGCCAAAACCCCCGTGGTGACATGATCAATAATTTCTGGCGTATGGGGCGCCAAATGGATCACTGATCCATTATTTGGGATGATCGTTTGCGGCACTTGGCACATTTGTGCCAATTTGGCGTGTGCTTCCAACATCACGCGCTCACCGTGGACGGGGATGACAAGCTGCGGCTTCAACCAATCTAACATCTCCACAATTTCATCGCGGCAAGGGTGACCTGACACATGAATACAATGTGACGTTTGGCTGGTTGTAATAATCTTAACTCCTGCGGCGGCCAAATTATTCTGCACGCCGTAAATATTTTTCTCATTCCCAGGTATTGCCCGTGATGAAAAGATAACTGTATCGCCGCGCTTGATACGGTAAAACTGGCTATCCCCGCGTGCGATACGCGCCATTTGCGCGCGTGCCTCACCTTGAGAGCCTGTTGCAATAATCACAATATTTTCACGCGGCAATAATTCTAGATCATCCTCATTCACAAAGTCTTGGATATCATTCAAATATCCGCAAGTTTTAGCGGCCCCCACCATACGATGTAAGGATCTCCCAACAAGGCCAACACTGCGCCCATTGGCTTCTGCCGCCTTACAAATCGAATGAATCCGTCCTATATTGGAGGAGAAAATAGTAATGACAATCGCGCCCTTATCATTTTCTTTAATAACCTCAGCCAACCCCTTTTGCACATTCATTTCAGAGCCAGAGCGCCCCGCAACATTCGCATTGGTTGAATCCCCAATATAGGCAAGGACGCCCTGCTTACCGATCTCACGAAAAGTTTTTTCTGAAGTCGGCACGCCCAACACTGGCGTAGGGTCTAAGTTCCAATCACCACTATGCAGGACATTGCCGTATTTTGTTTTTACAAATAACGATGCCGTTTCGGGAACGGAATGCGTTACAGGTATAAACTGCACCACATACGTGCCAATCTGAATTGTGGCACCCATGTCCACTACAACAATCGGCGCTTTTTTACACGCTGGCTCTTCTGCCATTTTTTTCTTGAGGATTTCGGCTGTAAAACGCGTGCAATAAATTGGGCATTTTAAGCGCGGCCATAAATGGGCGACCGCTCCAATATGATCTTCATGCGCGTGCGTGATAATAAGGCCGCTAATTTTCTTTTTATGTCCTTCCAAATATTTTGGGTTGGGCAATAAAATATCAATACCCGGGAAATTCTCATCGGCAAAACCGATTCCCATATCGACGACGAGATAATCATCATCACACTCATACACATTCAGGTTCACCCCAAATTGCTCTGATCCGCCAAGCGGTATAAAATTTAAGCCTTCAAACTCTTTTTTACTTTTTGCCATTATAAATCTCTAGTAACCCTTTCAAGGTTAAATCTTGGTCAATGATATCAATCACCTTTGTTCCTTGTGCGAATAACGGCGCAAGACCGCCCGTACCAATCACATAAGGCTTCACACCCATTTCAATTTCAATCCGTTTTAATATGCCTTCAATAAGACCGACATAACCCCAATAAATCCCTGATTGCATGGCCTCTTTGGTATTTTTACCTATGGCTCTCTCTGGTTTTTCAATTGCGATCATCGGCAATTTTGCCGCCGCCCGGTGCAATGCTTCGATGGATAAATTAATCCCTGGCGAAATCACTCCGCCCTCATAAGTATTATTCTCACCCACCACATCAAACGTCGTTGCAGTACCAAAATCAACAACAACAGCAGGCGTTTGATAATAGGCGCAAACCGCGAGCGCATTCACCAGGCGATCTGCGCCGACATCCTCTGGCTTATCCAGATTAATATTGATTTTATCTTTTAATAAATCACTGGTGACAAAAATGGGTTTAACCTTATAAGCTTTATCACACAAATCCATAAGCGGCGAATTGACCGCCGGCACGACAGAGCTAATCAGCACATCCTTAATGTCGCTCTCATCGATACCATAACGCACCATGAGCGGCGAAAGCAACGCAACATATTCATCCGCCGTGCGCCCAGAATTGGTATGCATACGCCACGCGCAAACTTGCTTTTCACCATGATATACGGCGAAAACAATATTTGTATTTCCTGCATCAATTGTCAGCAACATAATCGTCTTTTACTTTTTTGTTTCGTCTTTTGCTTTATTGGCCTCATCGGCCTCACCAAAATGAACATCGCCTGCGCGGATAATATGGATCTCGCCGGTATCATCTTCCAACTCTAATGCGCCATGTTCATCAATACCGCGAAAACTACCCTTTATTGAGCGGTTTGGCAAACGCGCTGTGATCGGGGCGTCAAGGCCGTGGGCCTGATGAAGCCACGCATCACGAATGGGAACAAAACCGCTCTTTTCCCATAACGCATATTGAGCCGCCAATTGCGCCAAAAACTCATCACGAAACACATTAATATAAACGGGTTTTTGCGCCACATTTTGCAAAGAAATCGCCAGTTCTGGCGCGGCAAAGATATTCACGCCAATGCCCAAAACAAGGCTCTCAAGCCCGCCTTTATTATCCAAATTAGCTTCAAGCAAGATACCCGACAGTTTCAGCCCATCAATATAAACATCATTAGGCCACTTTAGAGTTTTCTTATGCTTTTTTGGGTCAATATAGGGATCAAGCGCTTTAGACAGCGCCACCGCCACAACAAAAGAGAGCTCTCCCGCTTTATTAAGCGCGCAATCTGGGCGCAATAAAATCGACATATAAAGATTGCCAAGCGGCGCATTCCATTTATTACCGTGGCGTCCACGTGCATTTTCTTGTTGTAACGCCTGAAGCACATAGCCTTGCGGATCGCCGATCAAGGCACGTTCCTGCACGATGTCTTGCGTGCTTGGCGTATTGCCAATGACTTCAACGCGCCATTGTAATGTCATTGAGTATTATTTTCCGCAGTATCAGGCGTTGCTACATCATCAAGGCCACTAAAGAGCGAGCTTGCCGCAATGCGGCTTTGGTCGATTAACGGTGATGGATTAACAATAAAGAAAATAACGCCAATCACAGAAAGACCAATCACCAATTTACGGCTAAGTGATATTTCTGCATCAAATTTATCCGCAGGCTCATCAAAGAACATGACCTTTATAATCCGTAAATAGTAATACGCCGCCACCACTGAAGAAATAATCCCAAGGATCGCAAGCGTATAAAGCCCCGATTCAACGGCTGATTGGAAGATCAAAAACTTACCAAAGAAGCCAGCCAAAGGCGGTATCCCCGCCATAGAGAACATCAGGATCGCTAGAATATAAGCAAGCTTCGGTGCATTCTTCGATAGCCCTGCCAGATCATCAATATTTTCAACCGCGTTCCCGTCACGGCGCATGCACAAGATCACCCCAAACACACCCGCCGTCATGGCCATATAAATCGCAAGATAGACAATAACCGCCGTAATCCCCATCGCGCCCGACGCAGCAACCCCAATCAACGCATAGCCCATATTCCCAATCGAGCTATACGCCATCAGACGTTTAATATTATTTTGCGCAAGTCCCGCAAACGCCCCAAGAACCATGGAGGCAAGCGCAATAAACCAAATAATCTGAAACCACTCGCTTTGCAACGCAGCAAACGGTTCAAATAATAAGCGAATAAGAAGCGCCATCGCAGCAACTTTCGGGACAATTGCAAAAAGCGCCGTCACGGACGCAGGCGCGCCTTCATAAACATCGGGCGTCCACATGTGAAACGGCACTGCCGAAATTTTAAACGCCACACCCGCCAAAACAAACACAAGACCAATAATAACGCCAAGGCTCATATTATGAGAGAGCGTATCGCCCAAAATCGCAAAATTAGTCGTCCCCGCATACCCATAAAGAAGAGAGATACCAAAAAGCAAAATCCCCGATGAAATCGCACCAAGAACGAAATACTTCATCCCCGATTCCGCCGATTTAATATGGTCACGACGAATGGATGCCAGCACATAAAGCGCCAATGATTGCAGCTCTAACCCAACATAAAGCGCGAGCATGTCATGCGCTGAAATCATCAACATCATGCCGATACCACTAAACAAAACCAGAATGGGATACTCAAACCGCGCAATATAATCTTGATGCAGATATTGCATCGACAGCGCGACAGAGGCGATAAGACCGCCAATAACAAGCACCTTCATAAAGCCTGCAAAAGGATCCATGACAAACATGCCGTTTAAAATACTGACACGGTCCCATTCCAAACCAATTAAAATAAAGGCGGCAATGCCAAGGCACCAAATAACCGCGCCGCCAATAAAATTCGTGCTCTTATCGCCGCGTAAAACGCCCGCCACAAGAAGCACAAGCCCCGCTACAGCCAAAAACAGCTCTGGTAATATTGCGCCCAGTGATGAAAAATCAAAACTTGTCATGGCTTCATTATTCATGCGAGACACCTTTTACTGCACTTTTTACGGCGCTACTTTCTGAACGCTGCACGTTATCATCTGAGACAAGCTCGGCGTCAACGGATTTACCAATTTGCTCATTGTAATGAGTGAGCAATTTATCAACCGATGGCGACACACGCTCCATCACAAATCCAGGGGCAACGCCCAACCAAATCACCATCAATACGAGCGGCACAAAATAAAACATCTCGCGCTTATTGACGTCCTTCATCGCCGCCGCATCTTCATTTTTCTGAGCACCAAAAACAACGCCGCGATAAAGCACAAGCATGTAAGCAGCGCCCAAAATAACCCCTGTTGTCGCAAACGCCGCTACAACAGTGTTGGCTTGGAACGCCCCAAGAAGCACAAGAAACTCACCAATAAACCCAGATGTCCCCGGCAAACCAACAGAACCAAGCATAAGGATCATAAAGATCACCGCATATTTGGGCATATTCTGTACAAGGCCGCCATAACGCGCAATTTCACGCGTATGAAGGCGGTCGTAAACAACGCCAACGCAAAGGAATAACGCCGCGGAAATAACACCATGGGAGAGCATTTGGAATATACCCCCCTCAACCCCTTGCGTGGTGGCAGTAAAAATGCCGAGCGTTACATACCCCATATGCGCGACCGAAGAATAGGCAATCAGCTTTTTCATGTCCGTCTGCACAAGCGCAACGAGGGATGTGTAAATAATCGCAATAATCGAAAGCCAAAATACCATCGGCGTAAAAAACTCACTCGCCTCTGGGAACATCGGCAAAGAGAAACGAAGGAAACCATAGCCGCCCATTTTCAGCAAAACACCCGCTAAAATAACAGAGCCCGCCGTCGGCGCCTCAACATGGGCATCAGGAAGCCACGTATGAACAGGCCACATCGGCATTTTCACCGCAAAGGACGCAAAAAACGCTAGCCATAACCACATCTGCATATCCCGCACAACAGGATTAGCCATCAATGTCGGGATATCACTCGTTCCCGCTTGTAAGTAGAGCGCTAGGAGTGCAATTAACATGAGCACAGATCCCAGCAATGTATAAAGGAAGAATTTATAGGATGAATAAACACGGCGCGGCCCGCCCCATATTCCGATAATCAGGAACATCGGAATCAGCACGCCTTCAAAGAAGATGTAAAATAGAACGGCATCAAGAGCGCAGAAAGTCCCAATCATGAAAGTCTCAAGGATCAAGAACGCAATCATATATTCTTTAACCCGTGTCTTGATTGAATTCCAACTCGCCAAAATACAGATTGGCGTTAAAAAAGTCGCCAGCATCACAAAGAAAAGCGAAATCCCATCAATACCCATATGATATGAGATATTGAGTGATGGCAACCATTCCCCTTTTTCCACAAATTGAAACTCGCCAGAGCTTGCGTCAAAACGCATAAGCATAAAAAGCGATAGCAAAAACGTAAAGGTCGAGACAAATAATGCGGCGCGTTTAGCATTACGCGCTATCGCTTCTTCATCGCCGCGAATAATCAGCACAAAAAACGCCCCCACAAGCGGCAAAAACGTCAGCATCGATAACAAAGGAAATTCAATCATAATTTATCTCCGCCTACCCTTGCCCATTGGTTAATTTAAAGAAAAACCAACTAATGATCGCAATCAAACCAATAATCATCACAAACGCATATTGGAATACATATCCCGTTTGGAATTTGGATAGCATGGCACCAAATCCACGCGACGTTTTGGCAACCCCGTCAGGTCCAAGCCCATCAACAACATTGCGATCCGTCGCCCAGAACACACGCCCAAATGCCGCTGCTGGTTTAACAAAAACTGCATTATAAATTTCATCAAAATACCATTTATTGTAAAATAACGTATGAAGCGGCTTAAATACTTTTGTAAACACGCTCGGCAGGCCGACAAATTTCAAATAAAACACCCAGCCCAGCACAAGACCTAGAGCACCAGCAACAATAGGAAGCTTCTTAACCCAATACGGCACATGATGCGCGGCTTCAACGGTGTCATTTTCAGGCAGAACAAAAATACTGTCTTGCCATATTTGATGATGCCCAACAAATTTATCGTAAAAGAGATATCCAGCAAATAATGCTCCGGTGCCTAAAATCATAAGCGGGGTCAACATTGTTGGCGGGCTTTCATGGACATGATCCATTGTGTGTTTATCAGCGCGTGGCTTACCATGGAAAGTCATAAACAAAAGACGCGCCGAATAAAACGCCGTCATCACCGCCGCAGCAATACCTAGATAATACGCCAACTCCCCAAACCAAGTATGGTCAGCATAAGCGGCCTCAAGGATAATATCCTTAGAATAATATCCTGCAAAAAACGGCATACCTGCGAGTGCGAGCGAACCTATCCACATCAGCACATAGGTTGTTGGTATCTTCTTCCAAATACCGCCCATTTTACGCATGTCCTGCTCATTCGACATCGCATGAATGACTGACCCTGCCCCTAGGAATAACAGCGCTTTAAAGAACGCATGAGTCATAAGGTGAAAAATCGCCGCGCCATAAGCCGAAACCCCAAGCGCAAAAAACATATAGCCAAGCTGTGACATTGTTGAATAGGCAATCACACGTTTAATATCAAACTGCGTCATGCCTATTGTCGCCGCTACAAACGCCGTTGCCGCACCAACCAAAGTCACGACTAACAACGCATTAGGCGCATATTCAAATACAGGCGACATCCGCGCGACCAAGAAAACGCCCGCCGTTACCATCGTTGCTGCGTGAATAAGGGCAGATACAGGCGTTGGCCCCTCCATCGCATCGGGCAGCCATGTATGCAAACCCAACTGCGCCGATTTACCCATTGCCCCCATAAAGAGCAAAAGTGCAATTACCGTAATCGCATGGAAATCTTGACCAAAGAACGTCATGGTCGCATCGGCCTTGCTTGCCGCCATCTCAAACATGGCATCAAATTGCACCGTCCCAAACACAACAAAGGCTGCAAAAATTCCAAGCGCCAAACCAAAATCACCTACACGGTTGACCACAAAGGCCTTAATCGCCGCGGCGTTCGCACTGTCTTTGTGGTTCCAAAATCCAATAAGAAGGTATGAGGCAACCCCAACCCCTTCCCAACCAAAGAACAATTGGACAAGGTTATCTGCCGTCACTAACATCAACATCGCAAACGTAAACAGTGACAGATACGCCATGAAACGCGCCTTACATTTATCATGGCTCATATACCCAACCGAATACACATGCACACAAGATGACACAATGTTCACCACGCACATCATCACAACAGCAAGCTGATCAACGCGTAGCGCCCAGTTAATTTTAAAATCACCAGAGGCCATCCACTGCATCAAATGCACCGTGCGCGGATCACCATGACCGTCATGGCCAAAAATCACTTGAACAAATAAAACACATGATACAAACGCCGCGATTATAACGCCTGAACAGGTAATCAGCTGCGCACCCTTATCGCCCATCTGACGGCCGAAAAGGAACGCCATGAGAAAGCCAACCAAAGGAGGGAAAATTGCCAAATATTCCATTTTAAGAGGCCCTTAATAAGGAAGGAGACAATCCGATTAAAGGGAACTTTAAAATTACCGGCACGATTGGGTCTTGTGCGAAATGATCTGTCTTTTGAACTTTTACAGGCACTTTATTGGGAAAGGCGATCATAGCCTGCTGAGATGGCCTTTTAGAACAAACCACAACAAATTTACTGACGTGATCACCATCTCGATTCACAAAACCATCTTTTGTAACTCTGCGTACAACATCATTACCTAACACTTTTTTTGCCCGTTCCTCTAAATCCGATCTAGCCGCTTCGTAATCAGAGCTTGCCAGCGTAAAACCCTGAACGAGATAATCTTTTTTAAAACTTAAAATGACTCCACTTTTAAACATGGATGCTTACCCCTTCATGCTCGAAATATCTTCAACGGCTATAGAGCCTTTATTACGGAAGAACACTACCAAAATCGCTAGACCAATTGCCGCCTCTGCCGCGGCAACAGTCAGGATAAACAGAGTAAAGACCTGCCCCGTCAAATCCCCCAAATGCGCCGAAAACGCAACGAAGTTAATATTAACCGCAAGGAGCATCAGCTCAATACACATCAAAATAATGATCACGTTTTTACGGTTTAAGAAAATACCAAAAACCCCGAGCGTAAAAAGCATCGCGGCAAGGGTAAGATAATGAGACAAACCAATGTCAAAAAATTCCATGGCTTATACCCCCGTACCCGATGTAACTTTTTTAATCTCAAGTACATCTGATTTCTTACGCGCCTGTTGGTCAGCCACTTTTTGCTTACGCACACCTGGGCGCGTTCTGTGCGTGAGGACAATCGCCCCAATCATCGCCACAAGAAGAATCAGACCAGACACCTGAAAGGCAAAAACATAATCCGTATACAGCACGCGGCCAATTGCCTCGGTATTGGTAATACCCTCTGCGCTTTGCACAAATGGTACGGCAATATTATCTGCCGCATTGGGCGCAAACTTCCACGCCGAGAACACCGCTATTAATTCCGCCAGCAATATCCCACCGATAATAAGACCCATAGGCACATATTGCATCGCACCCTTTCGTAGATCAGAAAAGCTGATATCGAGCATCATCACAACAAACAAGAACAACACCGCCACCGCGCCTACATAAACAATCACTAAAATCATCGCAATGAATTCCGCGCCCAGCAAGATAAACAAGCCCGCGGCGTTAAAAAACGTCAGTATAAGAAAAAGCACAGAGTGCACAGGGTTACGCGCGGTAATCACCGCTATCGCGCTCACCAGAACAACCGCTGCAAAAAGATAAAAAGCCAGACCCGTTAGCATAGTGTTATAACTTATTATTATGGGGTATTGAATTGACCCGTGTTTTAAAACAAACACTGTTCTAATCTGATACGCGCAAGCGTGCAAGGGCGCATAAAGAAAAAAAAAGGGATATCCCTTTTGATTTTTTGTGATTTGAATGAAAAATGCCTTTTGCGGCGTTATGATAAATTTACTTGCCACCACCAGAAAGCTTGGGTGCGGCTAACCCCCCCAGCTTGGCCTCCACGCGCATCATGTTGTGCTTTACGACCACCAGTGCAAGCCATACGATAACGACCGCCCTGTAATTCGCTATGGATACTAGCGGCAGAACGGAAAGTTTCACTAATAGGCATACGTGATATGAGTCCCATAACATCCTCAATGTTTTATAGCTAGACTCTATCAAACTTTAAAAAGGGAATGCAAATTTACGAGAAAGTATAATGAAACTAAGGCCTTCGTGAGGCCTTAGGGTATTCGATAAAAAACTAATTAGGATCTAGGAGCAGCTGATAAGCCACCAGAGTTTCTGGCTGTAGCATATTTTTGTGCAACGCGGTCACCCCAACAAGCCATTCCATGCTTGCCTTCGGCGCGAGCTGCATTAATCATGCTTGCAGAACGAGGAGATGCCCCGCCCCACACTTCTCTTAGACCTGGTATACATACGTTTTTCATGATTTCACTATAGTACAAACAAAAAGCAGTGTCAAGATATTTGCATATCAGAAATGCATAAATAGAATAGCAATCCTGACAATCACAGAATTACCAATTTATTTAGGAATAAATACTTATATCATGCTATAATCACGTACAAAGGCGTTTTTGCGCCATTTGACAAAAAAACGAACTAAAGGCGTTTTGTTTAATATCAAGGAGTTAACCCCACCGCTCAAGCCCTCAGCGGAACGAACTGAAGGGGCTTTTAAAAGGTAGTATCAGGGTTGTAATATAGGTATTAATCGCTAAAACTTACCGATACGGCGCGTCGGCGGCCAGATTGCGTGCAATTTGCGCTTCCCAACGATCGCCATTATCAAGCAGTTTTTGCTTGTTATAATAAAGCTCCTCGCGGGTTTCCGTGGCATATTCAAAATTAGGACCTTCAACAATGGCGTCCACAGGGCATGCTTCTTGGCACAGGCCGCAATAGATACATTTGGTCATATCAATGTCATAACGCGTGGTTCGGCGTGATCCATCGGCGCGCGGCTCAGCTTCAATTGTGATGGCTTGCGCGGGGCAAATGGCTTCGCACAGTTTACAAGCAATACAGCGCTCCTCACCGTTTGGATAACGACGCAGCGCATGCTCACCACGAAAACGCGTTGATAATGGCCCTTTTTCATAAGGATAATTAATCGTCACACGCGGCATGAAGAACATGTATTTCAGTGTTAAGAGCATGCCCTTAACCACTTCAACCAATAAAAAGGAATTCAAAAAATGTTTCATAAGAACTATATATCTCAATTAAGGAAGCGCATCAAAGTAAACAAGCAGGCCAGACACGAGCACAACGTAAAACAAGGTAAACGGCAGGAATATTTTCCAGCCCAAACGCATCAACTGGTCATAACGATAGCGCGGAAATGTCGCCCGCGTCCAAATAAAGAAGAACATAACAAGCAAGGTTTTCAGTACAAACCAAATAACGCCGGGAACTATCGCCAGCGCCTCAATCCCAAACGGCGGCAACCAACCACCAAGGAATAAGACAACAGTCATCGCCGACATCAAAATCATATTGGCGTATTCACCCAGAAAGAATAGCGCAAAAGTCATCGCCGAGTATTCAACCATGAACCCGCCTGTTATCTCTGATTCGCCCTCAGGCAGGTCAAACGGCGCGCGATTCGTTTCTGCCAAGATAGAGATCAAAAACACGATCAGCATTGGAAACAATAAGATTTGAACCCATGTTGGACGATCCGCCGTGATAATTTCAGAAAGGTTTAACGTGCCCACACAAAGCAAAACACAAACAATAACAAGGCCCATCGATACTTCGTAGGATACCATCTGCGAGGCAGAGCGCAGGCCACCAAGGAAGGCGTATTTTGAGTTTGACGCCCAGCCCGCCATGATCACGCCATAAACGCCCATGGATGACACAGCGAACAAGTATAAAATACCGACATTAATATCCGCCAAAACCCATTTGGCATTAACAGGAATAACCGCCCACGCAATTAGCGCCAGCGTAAAAAGCAACATCGGCGCAATCACAAAGACAGGGCCATTTGACTGCGTCGGGACAATTGTTTCTTTGGAAAGAAGCTTAATTCCATCAGCAATAGGTTGAAGCAAACCAAACGGCCCAACCGTATTTGGCCCCTGACGGCGCTGCATTGCGCCCATGACTTTGCGTTCAAAATAGGTGTAATACGCCACAAATAAAAGGACAACGCCAATAATCGCGCCAATATGCGCCATCATAAACGCAAATGGCAGTCCATAAATAGTCCACAGGTCAGATGAGAAAAATTCAGTCATGACGTTCTTATTAATATGCTTTGCCCTATTTTTAAACCAATAAGATCAAATAAATACAATATTTTTAATTGACATAATAATAAAAAATATATTATAAACGCGCCATGTTTAACGGCGTAAAACTCACAACCTTCTTTATGGCTTCCACAATGCTCGCAACATCTGCAATTGCTGATGTTCAAAGCCCCTTTTTTACAGAAGTTGCTGAGGATGATATACGCCAAATAACAACGAGCGACGCCGAAATTCAGGCCGCCTGTCCGCAATTACAAAATATTTCATTACAAGAAATACCATTCATGCGAATCCCGATCATAAAAGGAACGCATGAGATTTATTTTCCAGCCGATTTAAATTTACGTGAATTCGAAGATAGAGAACGCGTTACAGAAATTGATGCATTCAGATTTCAGATGCTTCAAGCTGCCGATGGATCAGAACAATTTTTCATGCATATTAACTTCTTAGGTGGTAGCACAGATTCTGGCTTTCCCGTTGTCTATGCGATGCTCGCCTCCTATGGTTCAATCACAACTTATGCATCTGAAAATGCTGCCTCTATGGCTTTTACAATGCTGATTTCAGGAACGAATGGAAATAGATACGTAGATAATACCAGCTATCTCATGACACATGAAATAACAATGACAGATGAAAATGGTGCCACAATTCATGCAGATGATGCAGAAATTACGGACAGGGAGTCTCTTGACGAATTAAACCAAGCATTAAGGCAACTTATAGAAGCAAACTCAGTCACAAAGATAACCCCCGAATGCACAGCGGCCTTAGTCCAGTCAAAAACAGATGTTCAAATAATGCCGCAGGACGCCGTTAAACTTGGCCTTATAGATTATTCAATCGACTGGGCAAATATAACCGCAATGATGCGAGTTACGCCTTAACAGCGGCTTCAATTGCAGATTGACCAAGGGATTCAATAGGTTTTTGGATATTCTTTAATGTCCATGACCCATCTTCACCTTGCGTAACATAACCAACAACAAAGTGTTGCTGAGATGACGCATTATTTGAATTGGCCTCAAGGCCTTTCAGATCAATACTTAAAAATGGCTCTAAATTAATACCATCCATAAAGGCACATGAGGCATTTTTTACTTCAGAAAACTGTACGCGATCATTAATAGAAACAATAAAAGCCATCGCCCGAATATCTCTTTCGGTTTCTTGCAAAGAGTCAAGATAGACAGTCACATCTTCATCCTCAAAATCACCGCCGCCTGATGTGCTATCACCACGGTGAAAGATTTTGCCTTTATACTGCTCACGTTTTGGCTCAAGAGGTGTAATAATATCGCACACTTCAAGATCTGCATTAAAAACGGCGCATGAAAGATCAAGGTTATGAGGCGTTAAGCCACCAAGAACACCGGTGCTTTTTTCATTAGGGTCCCAAGAAAGACCTACCATGAGCTTCTTTTGATCTGAAGAAAAATTAAGGGTAATAATATTACTCATTACGCGGCCTCCTTTTTGGGTTTCGTGATGAACTTTGTCATATCGGGTTTGAAATAATGAGGGCCTTTCATGACCTTGCCATCGCCTTCGCGTCGAATGGGTTTTCCATCCGCGCCAAGCTTGGACATATTCGAGCGATGTACCTCGTTAAACGCATCCATTTTTATATTTTGTAAGCCAAAAGATAAAAAGGCACCATCGAGAACATATTGAAGGTCAATAAGCGCATCCAGCGTCTCGACAATATCATCGTTTTCAAGCGCCTCTTTCAGCTCATCGAGTTCTTCTTGGAGAAGATTAATACGAAGCTCTTTTGTCTGCATAGAACCCGTTGTCTGCTCAGACTCAACAGGCAAACCATAGGTTTCATGAAATTCTTGAACTTGGTCTAATGTTGTTTTCATTATTCCGCCGCCTTTAGGGTTTCATCGGGCATTACAAATTCTGCAGAGCATTTCATCATGGTCGCAGAGGCCTTTGTAATGACATTGGTCAGGTAGAAATTATCAATCGGGTTTTCAAACACTTTGGCAGTGACTGTGCCCTTTATATCGCCGAACGCGCCCCAAGCGGCAGGTGCAATCTCATCAACCATGCCAAAAGCAGTATATTGCGCGGTAAGCGCCGAACGAAGTTGCGCAAGATTATTGTAAGGTAAGGCATTTCCGCATTCTTCGGAAAGGGCGCGGATAATTGTCCAATCCTCACGTGCCTGACCCGGCGGGTCTATGGCTTGGCGGCCCCGTTGAACGCGTCCTTCTGTATTCATATAAAGGCCGCTTTTTTCGGTATAGGCCGCGCCTGGTAAAATAACATCTGCGCGGTGTGCTCCGGCATCACCATGATGACCTTGGTAAACAACAAACGCATGCGGATGGATATTATCGAGAGTTTGATGATTATCAACACCAAGCAAATAAACAAAGCCCATCTCGCCAAGGTCAAACGGATTGGTCAGAGTGAAACCCATCTCCAGCGCAGCCATGCGGCTTGCAGCATGATGAAGGACATTAAAACCATTCCAGCCATCTTTTACAACGCCTAGTTTTTCTGCCGCCGTGTAAAGCAAACCATGAAGCGCCAAACCATCTTCACGGGCAAAAACATCGGCGCCGACAATAATCATCGGGTTCTTGGCCTCTTTCAACGTCTTGGCGAAACCAGTTCGCGCATTTGAGAGTTTCTCTATATCCTGCGGCGATGTACCAATGTGCTCATACTCAAATGTCGCATCCATTTTCTCACCGATAAGGGCGATAGCAATGTTGCGCTCATAAAAAGCACGGCGAATACGGGCATTCAGTACAGCAGCTTCACGGCGCGGATTTGTCCCAACAAGCAAAATCGCATCAGCCTCATCCACGCCCGCAATACCTGAATTAAAGCGATAGCCTGATTTGTTCGTTACATCAAATTGCGCGCCATCTACGCGGCATTCGAGGTTATCGGCGCCGAGTGATTTCATAAGACCTTTAAGCGCGAACATGCTTTCTGCGTCGCAAAGATCACCCGCTAAAGCCGCCATATTATTGGCCTTAAAGGTCTTCATTTTATCGGCTAGGTAAGACAGAGCTTCAGGCCATTCTACAGCGCGCAGTTTTTTGCTGACTTCGTCTTTAATATATGGACGATCAAGGCGCTTTTTCTTAAGGCCATCATAGGCAAAGCGTGTGCGATCATCGATCCATTCTTCATTGATGTCCTCATTCAGGCGCGGTAAAATACGAAGCACTTCATTACCCCGACTATCGACGCGGATATTACAGCCCAGCGCATCATGCACATCAATACTTTCAGTTTTCTTCAGCTCCCATGAGCGTGCTTTAAAAGCATAAGGTTTGGACGTCAACGCACCAACGGGGCAAATGTCAATCATATTACCAGACATTTCAGTTGAGATTGCCTTGGCAATAAAAGTGCCGATTTCGGCATCTTCGCCGCGGTTGAGTTGACCCAATTCAGTCACGCCGGCAACTTCCTCACCAAAACGAACGCAGCGCGTGCAATTTATACAGCGCGTCATGGTAGTTTTGATTAAGGGGCCGAGCGGCTTATCCTTTACCGCACGTTTGTTCTCTGAGTAGCGTGAGCGATCAAAACCATAGGCAACCGCTTGGTCTTGAAGGTCACATTCACCGCCTTGGTCACATATAGGACAATCCAGCGGGTGATTAATAAGGAGCATTTCCATGACGCCTTTACGCGCCTTCTTCACCATCGGGGAATCAGTCTTCACCACCATGCCTTCACCGCACGCCATCGCGCACGAGGCCACTGGTTTTGGCGGCCCGCCTTCAACCTCAACCAAACACATGCGGCAATTAGCCGGCACGGTTAAACGGTCATGGTAACAAAAACGCGGAATTTCAATACCAATTTGCTCCGCCGCCTGAATGATGGATGTTCCCAGGGCAACGTCAACTTCTTGGTTATTAATGGTAAGTTTTGGCATGAGAGGTTTTTCTGACTCATAATTTGTTATAACGGCCTAAAATTGCCTAAAGCGAACATCAAAAGCAAGGGGCAATACGGCAATAAGATAAAAATATAACGCCTTTTCGGGATATTCTGGTTTTTAGGTAAAATTTCCTTTGATTACAAAACCATTGCCCTTTAAAAGATCAGGCATGGTACAGCGTATAGAAGTTTTCACCCTCACCGAAGATGGCCGCGCCAAAACGCTTGAGGATCAGTTCAAAAAATCAGGTCAAAAAGTCGATAGCGTGCGCGTTGTGGATGTTTATACGATTGAGGAAGGTATCAAAGATGCTGCTAGCCTCGATGATTGCCTGAAATCCTTTACCAATCCGGTGACGCAAAAGGCGTTTGTTCTTGAGGCTGGTCAAGAACCTGCCAATGATTACATGGAAACGGCAGGTGATTTTGATTGGGCGCTTGAGATCGGCTATTTACCAGGTGTAACGGATAATATCGGCCATACGGCAAGCGAGCTTACCGCTCTCACCTTAGGGCGCAATAAAACACTCTATAGCTCTCGAGTTATTCTTTTAAAAGGCACTTTGAGCGAAGATGATGTTAAGGCATTAGCCGCTGATTTGCATAATCCTCTAATCCAACGCGCCTCTAACAAGAATAAAGCCCAATTTACCAAAGAGGGCGGCATGGACGCGTTTATTCCCCGCGTTGTCCTAGATAATAAAGGCGCAGCCATTGATAGTGTTGATTTAAATGTATCTGATGAGGAACTCATCACGATCGGTAAAGAAGGCATCAAAAATGAAGATGGGACGCGCCGCGGCCCGCTTGGAATGTCGCTTTTATATATGCAGGCCGTTCAACAGCATTTTGCCAAAGAAGGACGCAATCCTACAGATGTAGAGCTTGAAACCCTCGCTCAGACATGGTCAGAGCACTGCAAGCACACAATCTTTGCGTCCCCTATCGATGACATTAAAGATGGTCTTTATAAGCATTACATTAAAGGCGCAACGAATGAGATCCGTAAAGCACGCGGCGATGATGACTTTTGCATCTCTGTCTTTAGCGATAATTCAGGGGGAATCATCTTTGATGATAACTGGATGATTACTGACAAGGTGGAAACGCACAACTCCCCTTCTGCGCTTGACCCGTTTGGCGGCGCGATTACGGGGATTGTTGGTGTCAACCGTGACTGTCTTGGGTTTGGTCAGGGCGCAAAACCCGTTTTGAACCGTTATGGCTTTTGCCTTGCTGATCCGCGTAAAGACCTTGAATATTATCGCGGTAAAAACAAAATGAACCCGACACTTTCTCCTGACACTATTATGAAAGGTGTTGTCGCAGGCGTTGAGGCGGGCGGGAACCAATCGGGTATCCCAACCCCACAAGGGTTTATGTATTTTGATGACCGTTATGTCGGCAAGCCACTTGTATTTGCAGGGACTGTCGGCGTTATCCCGCGAGAAATTAACGGCAAGCCAAGCCATATTAAATCTGCCAAAAATGGTGATCGTATTGTGATGATTGGCGGAAAAGTTGGCCGCGATGGTATTCACGGCGCAACGTTTTCCTCCGTGGCACTCGATGAAGGCTCCCCTGCAACGGCAGTACAAATTGGCGACCCGATTACGCAAAAGAAATTTATGGACGCTATTGTAAAAGAAATACGCGGCCTTGGCCTTTATAATGCCATCACGGATAACGGCGCGGGCGGCCTTGCGTCCTCTGTTGGTGAAATGGGCGAAAGCTCTGGCGGGTTTTGCCTCGCGCTTGATAAAGTGCCGCTTAAATATCCAGGCATGCAGCCATGGGAGATTTGGATCTCAGAGAGCCAAGAACGCATGACACTATCTGTACCTGCGCAAAACATCGACACGCTTTTCAAATTACTTGAAAAACGCGGTGTAGAGGCCTGGGATATCGGGGAATTTAATAATTCTGGCCGCGCCGTTCTCACATGGCATGGCGATACGGCGATGGATATGAGTATGGAGTTCCTCCATGACGGCATTCCAGAAACCCCGCTTAAAACAACATTCACGCGCGGTGGAGAGCCTGAGCCTGATATTGCAGAGCCAAGCGATTACGCCAAAATGCTAATTGATATGATGGGTCGCCTCAATATTTGTTCCAAAGAATTTGTAGCCGCGCAATATGATCATAACGTCCAAGGGTCTGCCGTATTAGGGCCCATACAAGGTCGCGGGCGTGTTTTTGCAGACGCCACAGTGTCGCGCCCTGTATTGAATTCCAAACGCGCCGCCGTTCTCTCCCAAGGGTTAGCGCCGCGTTACAGCGATATTGATACACACCACATGGCACGCGCCGCGCTTGATACAGCCGTTCGCAATGCTATTGCGGCAGGAGGAGATATTGATCATCTTGCCCTTTTGGACAATATTTGCTGGTGTTCCTCTGATGAGCCAGAGCGTTTAGGGCAACTGAAACGGGCAATGGCGGCGATTTATCACCTTGCCAAAACATACCGCACACCCTTTATTTCAGGCAAAGATAGTATGTTCAACGACTTCCGCGGTTATGATGCGGACAATAATCCTGTTACGATCTCTGTCCCGCCGACCCTTCTAATTTCAGCAATCGGCGTCATAGAAGATGTGGCACATGCCGTATCCATTGACCCGAAAGCGGCTGGTGATTTGGTTTATATCCTTGGCGAGACGAAAGACGAACTGGGTGGGTCAGAATATTATGACCATCTGGGGCATTTGGGCAATAACGTGCCAGAAATGCATGATGAACCAAACTATGCTCTCTACCGCGCTCTTACCATTGCCAACAAGCAACAGCTTTGCGCCTCTGCCATGGCTGTTGGATTTGGCGGCCTCGGTGTGACGCTTGCCAAAAAAGCAATCGCAAGCGGGCTTGGCATGGATATTAGTATTGATAGCGATCTTCGTCTTGATAAGCTCCTGTTCTCTGAAAGTCAGGGACGGATCATTGTGACCGTTTCCCCTGACGATCAATCCGCCTTTGAAACAACCATGAGCGGGTTAGAACATGTCGCCTTAATCGGTGAAGTGACAAACTATAATCACTTATATATCAACGGTATAAAAAACGATATTGAAGCATTATCTCAAAGCTATAAATCGACCTTGGGAGGGTATTAACGATGACAAACACCGCCCCAAAGGCAATGGTCGTTACTGGATACGGCCTGAATAGTGAGGAAGAAACAGCGTTTGCGTTTGAGCGTGTTGGATTTAACACCGTGATACGCCACATCAATGATCTGGCCGAAAACCCGAATGAACTTTACGAGATACAGGCGCTTTCCGTCCCTGGCGGATTTTCTTATGGCGATGATACAGGCTCTGGCAATGCGTTTGCCCAAAAGATGCGCCTGACTATCGGGGACGCGCTTAAAGAATTCGTATCGCGTGATACATTGACCCTTGGCATCTGTAATGGTTGTCAAATTGTTGTGAATTTAGGTCTAGCCCCCGCATGTGATGGTCAATACGGCGTGCGTCAAGTAGCCGTGACCCATAATGCTAGCGCGCGGTATCAATGCCGGTGGATTGATTTGGGAGTGACATCACATAAATCCCCTTGGCTTGAGGGTGTGGTCAACATGCACATTCCTGTCGCCCATGGTGAAGGGCGCTTTATGATGGACGATGCGACGCTAAAAACCTTAAAAGACAACGATCAAATCGCTTTGCGGTATACGAAAGACGGCAAACCTGCCAATGGTGAGTTCCCTTACAATCCGAACGGGTCAACCGATGATATAGCGGGAATTACAGACGAATCTGGCCGCGTATTGGTTCTGATGCCCCACCCTGAGCGCGGAATGTTCACATGGCAGCGCGATGATTTTGCAGTGCTGAAAGACCAAGCGCGCCGTTTAGGCATGCCTTTGCCTGAAGAAGCGGACGGCCTTGCCCTTTTTGAAAACGCCGCCCGTTATTTCGGTGTTAATGCGATGAAAAAGACGGGTTAATAACCAGACTTATTCTAAAATTCCCAAAAGCAACCGCTGTAAAAAATACCGAGCTTTTAATTAAGCAGCTTTTCTCACATCACTTGTCGAAACATGTGGAAAATCCACATCTGTGTCGGCAACGTGATTGAAATAGTTTGTGAAGATATTAAAGGCAATCACAGCAACCATCTCTAAAACTTCGCCTTCTGAAAAACCAGCCTCTTTAACGGCTTTTACGTCCGCATCGGATACATTTCCGCGGCTTTCAACAGTTTTGGCGGCAAAAGTAAGGGCGGCTTGGGTTTTTGCGTCCTCTGATTGGCCTTTAAGATTGTGCTTTAATTCTTCTGTCGTTAAGCCTGCGCCTTCACCAATTTTAGTATGCGCGGAAGCACAATAATCACAGCCGTGAAGACCCGCAACGGTGAGCGCTAGGCTCTCTCTCAGTTTTGTAGAAATTGATGTCTTGCCGAGCGCGCCTGATCCTTGCATGTAAAAATCAAGAACAGCGGGCGAATGAGCAAAAGTTTGAAAAATATTCGGCACAGAGCCAAGCTTTGCCTTTACGCCATCAAGTTGTTTTTGTGCCTCTGCGGCGGGTGATGTGTTTGGGGCGATACGTGCCATAATAGTCTCCATTTTTATAGGGGTTAAAATATGCATTGTGAATTCGTTAATATCATACGCTTGTTACAAATAAGTGTCCATTTTCTTTAAATAATAAAATTCATGTTGTGCGGATATAAGACTTAAAATATTTTACACTCACAATCGTATAATTATTATCGGTTCATACAACTGGGGGAATGAATGTTAATTGGATTTGTTTGTCTTTATATGATTATTTCAATTGCCGTTGGCCTATATGCGGCGCGGCGCGTTCATAATTCAACCGATTACGTCGTAGCAGGACGATCCCTCCCCCTTTACATCACTATCGCAACCGTTTTTGCCACATGGTTTGGAAGCGAAACCGTTTTGGGCGTTCCCGCGACATTTATTGAAGAAGGCTTAGGCGGGGTTATTGGCGACCCGTTTGGCGCGGCAATGTGCCTTATACTCGTTGGTTTGGTTTTTGCGGCGCGTTTATATCGCATGAAGCTTCTGACAATTGGCGATTTTTACAAACAAAAATATGGCCGTAAGGTTGAGGTGATTGTTTCTCTCTTTATCTGCACCAGCTATCTAGGGTGGGTTGCAGCGCAGGTCATGGCGCTTGGCCTTGTTTTTCACATTGTTACCCATGGGGCGCTTTCCCAAGAATGGGGCATGGTTTTGGGCATCTCGATTGTTCTGCTCTATACAATATTTGGTGGGATGTGGTCTGTTGCGATTACTGATTTCATGCAAATGGCCGTCATTACAATTGGCCTTTTCATTATTGCCTATGTTATTTCAGGCATTGCGGGGGGTGCAGATATAGTCATCAATCATGCGATTGATAACCAAGCTTTCAGCAATTTTTGGCCTGAGCTGACTCTGCCCGCCATATTAGCGTTTATTGCCGCTTGGATTACTCTGGGGTTTGGCTCTATCCCGCAGCAAGATGTGTTTCAGCGCGTCATGTCTGCCAAAGATGAAAAAACCGCCGTGCGCGGCACAATCATTGGGGGCGTGGCTTATTTCTTCTTTGCGTTTATTCCGATTTATCTGGCCTATTCAGCGTTCATTATTGAACCTGATACGGTGGCAACACAATTGACAGAAGACTCGCAAGTTATTCTCCCTTCGCTTATCTTAAATCATACGCCGCTATGGATACAGATTATCTTCTTTGGCGCGCTTTTATCCGCCATCATGTCAACGGCATCAGGGACGTTGCTCGCGCCTTCCGTGACCTTTGCAGAAAATATTTTGAAAGGCTTTATGCCCAAAATTAGCGATAAGAACTTTTTACGCCTTATCCGTTTTTGTGTTTTGGGTTTTGCGTGCACCGTTTTATTTATTGCAATTAATAGTGAGCTTTCCATTTTTGAGATGGTAGAGAATGCTTATAAAGTAACGCTTGTGGGGGCGATTGTGCCGCTCTTTGCCGGGCTATATTGGAAGCGCGCCCATACTGACGGCGCTTTGACTTCAATTGGCATGGGGCTTGTGACATGGCTTTCAATCGAAGGGCTTATTATTTGCGCAGACCAAGAAAATGGATGCACACTACCCTTGCTATCACCCGAAACAATTCAAGCCATTCTTATTTGGCCGCCGCAACTTGCAGGTTTTGTCGCGGCTATCATTGGCATGGTTTTGGGAAGTTATTTGATTAAAGCAAAAGCGTAACGCGTTCGCTCACATTTTTCGCGCTGGACCATAATGTTGTCGCAGACGCCGCTCTTGCGCCGCTCCAATGTCACTAGACATTATTCCTTTTGGATTTTCAGCCTGTGGGTCGCGCCGTGCAGGATATCCTTTATGACTTGGCGTAAATTCGTTACGCGGCAATCTCGGCTCTTCGCCCCATTGGCGATCTTCAGGCGGCTTAAACATAGTATTACTCCTTAAAAAGTGATTGAGATAAAATTAAGCCGCCTTCTTTGCCTTACGATAGGCTAAAATACGTGCTTCAACCTCTGGTCTAAAATGACGCATTAGTCCCTGAATTGGCCATGCTGATGCATCGCCATGCGCGCAAATTGTGTGGCCTTCGATCTCTTTTGTGACATCAAGAAGCATATCAATTTCTTCAAGCTCTGCATCCCCTTTCACCATACGGGTCATCACGCGCCAAAGCCATCCTGTACCCTCACGGCATGGTGTACATTGGCCACAACTTTCATGCTTATAAAAATAAGAAAGGCGCGCAATCGCATAAATAATGTCGGTTGATTTATCCATGACGATTAAACCCGCCGTTCCTAAACCCGATTGCACTTCGCGCAAAGAGTCAAAATCCATAAGCACTGTATCGCAAATCTCAGCAGGCAGGAGCGGACAAGACGAACCACCCGGAATAACAGCCTTTAGGTTATCCCAACCACCACGAACACCGCCCGCATGTTTCTCAATGAGGTCCTTCATGCGAATGCCCATTTCTTCCTCGACGACGCAAGGGGAATTCACATGGCCAGAAATGCAAAAGAGCTTAGTGCCTGTGTTTTTCTCATCCTTACCAAAAGAAGCAAACCAGCTTCCGCCGCGTCTTAAAATTGTAGGAACTGACGCAATTGTTTCCACATTATTGATGGTTGTCGGCGCGGAATAAAGTCCCGCCATAGCAGGAAATGGTGGCTTATTACGTGGTTGCCCTTTTTTACCTTCGAGCGATTCAAGCAAAGCGGTCTCTTCGCCGCAAATATACGCGCCCGCGCCCCTGTGTAAGGTCACATCAAAATCCCAGCCAGACCCAGCCGCATTTTTACCAAGCAACCCAGCCGCGCGCGCTTCTTCAATAGCCTGAACGACTTCAGATCCTTCATGCACAAATTCTCCACGAATATAAATAAACGCGTGATGTGCCTGCATAGCAAAACCTGCCAGTAGCGCCCCTTCAATAAGTTTATGGGGATCATGGCGCATAATCTCACGATCTTTACAAGTGCCTGGCTCCGACTCATCTGCATTAATAACGAGGTAATGCGGTTTGTCTTTCAGCTCTTTTGGCATGAACGACCATTTAAGTCCCGTCGGAAACCCAGCGCCGCCGCGACCGCGTAGACCTGATTTTTTCATTTCCTCAATGATCCATTCACGCCCTTTTTTAATCAGCGCCGCCGTACCATCCCAATCACCACGCTTTTTGGCGTATTCAAGGTTAAACGGCTCAAACCCATAAAGGTTGGTGTAAATTCTATCTTTATCGCTGAGCATTATAGCACTCCTGCCTTTTTGGCTTGTTCTTGTAATGATGTTGGCCCTGTTATTGCCATAGATCCACGTCGGCCATTTTGAGGGCCATGGGGCGGTATAATATCTTTTTTGAGGCTCTCTAAAATCTCGATCATTTTTTCGCCAGTTAGATCCTCATAGTAAAGATCATTCATTTGGATCATCGGTGCATTTGTACATGCGCCCAGGCATTCCACTTCCATTAAAGTGAAATAACCGTCTTTGGTTGTTTGACCAATTTTAATGCCAAGGTGATCTGTACACGCCTTTACAATGTCATTCGCATTACAAAGCCAGCAAGGCGTTGTCGTGCACAATTGAATAAGATATTTGCCGACAGGCTCAAGATTATACATCGAATAAAAAGTGGCAACCTCATAGATTTTAATTTTTGCGACACCGCAAATTTCTGCGATTTTATCCATTGCGGCGCGAGTAATCCACCCCCCGCCAATAGGCAAATCACCATAAGGGCCAGTCACCGCAATTTGGCGCTGCGCAAGATCAAGAAGCGGCATAATTGCACTATGCTCGCGCCCCTGCGGATAGCGCCCGATAATCTCTTTAACCGCTTTTGGATCTGTAAACTCGAAGCTGTCAGGCTGAAAACTAGCGTTAATGGCGTTTGATTTTTTCATCGTATTATCTCTGGTGTTATTACCGATTAAATAGGTTTTTATTTTGGCGTAAAATATAAGATTTTGAAAGCCTTAGCATAGGCTTTTCTATCAATAAAAAGCTCACGCTTCCAGCACTTATCGAAAGAAACAAACATAAACCGCAAAAGAGCCACGGCGCAACGTGGGCGGTGAGATCCAATTGCCCTATACACACGACCAAAACACCTATCGCAAAGGAATGGGATAAATAAAGAGAATAAGACGAATCACCTAAAAACCCAGCAAATTTGGGCATTTTCATATCAAAAGCGCCCCTTGGCAAAACAATCAGCGCAATTGTGAGCGCAGCAAAGGTCTTTTGTGGAAAAGACAGACCTGTTGCCGCATATATTTGCGCGGCAAAAATCAACCAGATAAGCGAGGCCGCAATCACTAAAACGCCGAGATATTTTATGATTGTGGGCAGTGCTATACCCTTTTTGACCATAAAACCAATCCAAATGCCGCTTAAAAAATTAAGAACGATCGGGGCGCTGATAAAATGAATAATCTCATTTTGTTCGGCGCTGCCGCGCATAAAGAAGACCGGCACAAGAAGCGCGATGGTCAAGGCAATCATAAAAAAGCGCTTGGGTATGAGCATAAAAAAAGCAAAGAGAGCATAGAAATACATCTCATAGTTCAGGGTCCAGCCGACTTTGTAAAACGGCATTAAAATGCCATCACCGTTATAATAGGGAATGAATAAATAGGTTTTAACAACGTCATTGATATTGAAGCCCAAATAATCAAGCTGCTGCGGCAGAATAAAATAAGCGATCACAAGCAAGGTTATAAAAAACCAATAAAGTGGAACAATTCGCGCAATGCGTTTTAACATAAAAGTTTTGGCGGCGCTTGCATTGAACTCTGCAGGGCTGGTGTAGATCATTATAAAACCGCTAATCACGAAGAAAAGATCAATGCCGTAAATAAGAGGCTCTAACTGCCCTGCAGAAAAATTTGTTAAACCATAAAGTGAAACAGTTTCTTTAAGTGCATGATAAATAACAATAAGAACGGCCGCAAAACCCCGCATCACTTGGATAGAATCAAGTGTGCCGCGCTCAGATAATATCGCGCCGCCTGAGACGGTCATTAACGGTCAATCTCACCAAAAACGATGTCCATTGAGCCAATATTTGACACAACATCGGCAAGCATGTGACCTTTACTGATAAAATCGAGAGCCTGAAGATGGGCAAAGCCCGGCGCGCGGATATGACAGCGATAGGGCTTATTTGTGCCATCTGCAACGAGGTAGACACCAAACTCACCCTTTGGTGCTTCGACCGCGGTGTAAGTTTCTCCTGCAGGGACATGGTACCCTTCAGTGTATAGTTTAAAATGATGGATCAGTGCCTCCATTGAATCTTTCATCTCGGCACGTGGCGGCGGTGACACTTTATAGTCATTCACCTTTACAGGGCCATCAGGCATGGATTTTAGACATTGGCGCATGATTTTGAGCGATTCACGCATTTCAGCCACACGCACCAAATAACGCGCGTAACAATCACCCGTTTTACCAACAGGCACGTCAAAGTTCATCTCTTCGTATACATCATAGGGCTGACTTTTGCGTAAATCCCACGCAACGTCAGACCCACGGAGCATTGGCCCCGTAAAGCCCCAGTCAAGCGCTTCTTCTGTACTCGCCACACCAATATCAACAGTGCGTTGTTTAAAGATGCGGTTATCGGTCAACAAGGTTTCAAGATCATCAAGGGTTTTAGGACAGCTTTCTGTCCATTCGAGCATTTCTTCAGCCAGACCCGCCGGCATATCCATGGCAACGCCGCCCGGGCGGAAGTAATTAGCATGGAGGCGTGCGCCACAAACGGCATCATAAAAGCGCATGCCTTTTTCACGTTCTTCAAATCCCCATAGTGCAGGCGTGATCGCCCCGACATCAAGGGCAAAGGTCGTAATGTTCAAAATATGGTTTAAAATACGTCCCAATTCACAAAACAAAACACGGATATACTGCGCACGGCGCGGCGGGGTAATCCCCAAAAGCTTTTCAACACCAAGGGCAAAAGCGTGTTCTTGGTTCATTGGCGCTACATAATCAAGGCGGTCAAAATAAGGAATAGCCTGCGTATATGTTTTATGCTCAATAAGTTTTTCTGTCCCGCGGTGGAGTAAGCCGATATGAGGGTCGGAGCGTTCAACGATCTCCCCTTCCATTTCAAGAACAAGACGCAAGACGCCGTGCGCGGCTGGGTGCTGTGGGCCAAAGTTCATGGTCATGGGTTTAATCTGGGTTTGGGCAGAGACTTCGATCACTTCTTCTGTATGCACTGAATGAACCATTATTTTTGTCCCCCAACCGTTTTGTCTGATTGTTTCCAACCGCGTTCGGGGATTGTACCCTTTTCATCTCCCGGCAGTTGAATGTCGGTCATCCCTTCCCATGGGGAGAGATAATCAAAACTGCGGTAGGCCTGCGTTAATTTAACAGGTTCGTAGACAACGCGCTGTTGTTCCTCGTCATATCGAAGTTCCACATATCCTGTTAACGGGAAGTCTTTACGTAAAGGGTGGCCATGAAAACCATAATCCGTTAGCAAGCGGCGTAAGTCTTCATGCCCATCAAAATAAATGCCGTAAAGATCCCATGTTTCGCGTTCATACCATCCTGCCGCGCTGAAAATTTTTGTTGCTGTTGGCACAAGCTCATTTTCGCCGACATGAAGCTTAATACGAATGCGCTGATTGAGGGTCATCGACAACATATGATACACAATATCAAAGCGTTTTTCACGGCTAGGATAATCTGCACCGCATATGCTTATCAGTTGTGTGAATCGGCAGTCTTTATCACTTTTTAGGAATTGAAGGGTCGCGCAGATATTTTCTGGCGCAACAATGAGGCAAAGCTCCTCATCATCAATTGAATGGTTGAGAATGATATCCTCTAACTCATCTCTGATATGATCGGCTAAATCTGTAAAGGCTTCTGTTTTGGACATAAAAAATACCGCGGTTGTTATTCGCGGTACTATAAAGAGTTAATCAGGGGTTTCCAATAGTTTTTGGAAAAGAATTCCCTATCTTAAAGCTGGAACAATCGGGCCTGGACCATTTGTCGGCGCATTCGTCGCCAAAGTGAAACCAAGACTTGTTCTAAACTGCTCAACGCCTTGCGTCCAGGCATCCGACATTATGGGTGCAAGTACTTCTAATTGACCTTTTACAGCATCAAAATTCTCTGGTTCAGTATTTTTAACATGCTCTAAAATCTTAAGTGCCCCTTGAAGGCCAACATCTGCTATTTGCTTGTAATCTGATCTTCCTTCTGTTCCATTACCTTGTGCGATGTCTCTGATCGCCGCAGGTAAAATGCGCGTCAGCTGGTCATTTATAGTTGCAACAAGCCCCTGATCACGGCGACCATTAAAAAGAGCATCAAAAGGGCCACGATCATTATTTGCAAAAGCATCAATAATGCGTTGTTTAGCACTAGAATTATCGGCTTCTTCCCATTCAGCTACGAAAGCGGCAGCGATGGTTTCTGGTGTATAAACATTAGGATTAAAATCTGCAGCGACTTCATCCGCAGTGCGATTACCATGAAGATTCTTGCCTGCAGCTTTTAAAAGCTCAACACCAAAATAACTGGGGTTGCTGAAAGTTTCTGCAGTGGCCTTACCACCAAAACCTGCTAAAGCTAAACTTGCACCGCCACCGAGTAAAACGCTGCGCCTTGTTACATCAACCATAATCACACTCCTATTTTTTTAGATTATGTAACCTACCCTTAAATTCGTATTACGTCAAATAAAATATAAGGATCAATTAGATTTAATCGGCTTTAGCGGGCAATACGCGTGTCTTCACGCTGAATTTTCTTTTGAAGCTGTAAAAGTCCATAGACAAGCGCCTCAGCTGTTGGGGGACACCCGGGGACATAAATATCAACCGGAACAATACGATCACATCCACGCACCACAGAATAAGAATAATGGTAATAACCGCCGCCATTGGCGCAAGACCCCATTGAGATAACCCAACGTGGCTCTGGCATTTGGTCATAGACACGGCGAAGCGCGGGAGCCATTTTATTGGTAAGTGTGCCGGCAACGATCATAACATCAGATTGACGCGGGGATGGACGGGGAATCATACCAAAACGGTCAAGATCATATCGGCTCATATACGAATGAATCATCTCAACCGCGCAACACGCTAAGCCAAATGTCATCGGCCAAAGCGAGCCCGTACGCGCCCAATCAAAAAGGGAATCAGCGGATGTTAAAATAAAACCCTTATCATTAAGCTGTTTTGACATCGCCGCAGGCACTACATCTTGCTGTTGAGGCGGCGGCATCGGCAGCTTCGTTGTAAAAGGCACATCAGGTGCAATTATATTTTTACGATCATGTGACATTTAATGCATATACCTTAGAGGGTTTTGTCTAACTATTTGGCCAGTTTTTCTTAATTCCAACAACTCAAATTCAAGTGCGCCTATATAAGCCTGATACTCCCATACAATCGCAAGCGCAGATGAGCTACGCAAATCTTTTTCAGCAGCAACTGAAAACTCTACTCCCACTCTAACGCGCCTTTATTCCATTCATAAATAAAGCCCACGGTGAGAACCCCTAAAAAAATCATCATCGACCAAAATCCAAACATACCAATTTCACTAAGGCTTATAGCCCATGGAAAAAGAAACGCGATTTCAAGGTCGAAAATGATAAAGAGAATTGCAACAAGGTAAAAACGCACATCAAATTTATTACGCGCATCGTCAAAAGCATCAAATCCGCACTCATAAGCTGCGTTTTTATTCACGTCAGGGTTTTGCTTACCCGAAACAAACGACAGCACAAGCATCGCGCAGGACATAACAACAGCAACCCCAATAAAAATCAGGATCGGGAGGTAATTCAAAAGAAGTTCCGTAGGTGCCATAAAAAAGAAAATAAACCCTGGCCGCGTTTAAGTAAACAGGAACATACGCAAATAGTGACGATTTAGACAAAAAAATATCCGCGTCACAGTGTTGTGAATACGGATAGATTTTAATTTAAGTTAATGGCGCGAGTGACGAGACTTGAACTCGCGGCCTCCGCCGTGACAGGGCGGCGCTCTAACCAACTGAGCTACACCCGCGCAAAAAACTTGATCTGTATTTAACGAAGAAAGCCTATAGCGTCAAGCATGAAATCCTAACAAAAAGAGGCTTTTATCGTCTTTTTAGCTTAAAACTTATGCTGCAAGCTTGGCTGGCTCTGTAAACCCAAGGCCAAATTCATCTGCAACGCATTTATAAGTGACCTCCCCTTTGCAAACATTAAGACCAGCCATAAGGGCTGGATTTTCTGCCAGCGCCTTTTTCCAGCCTTTATCAGCCAGTTGAAGCGCATAAGGAAGTACCGCATTATTCAGCGCATGCGCGGATGTCATAGGCACTGCGCCCGGCATATTGGCCACACAGTAATGGATCACATCATCCACTGTATAAACAGGATCGTTATGCGTGGTGGCATGGGATGTTTCAAAGCATCCGCCTTGGTCGATAGCAATATCAACAACGACAGAGCCTGGCCGCATTTTTGAGATCATTTCCTTAGTGACAAGTTTCGGTGCAGAAGCCCCTGGAATAAGAACCGCGCCAATAACAAGATCCGCGTCTAGAACATAACGCTCAATCGAATCGGCAGAGGACTGAATAACACGCGCTGTATTGCCAAAATGCTCATCGAGGACGCGAATTTGATCATGACCTTTTTCTAAAATTGTTACATCTGCACCCATCCCTACGGCCATTTGCGCCGCATGATAACCAGATACACCGCCGCCAATGACGACGACTTTTGCCGCCTCAACACCCGGGGATCCGCCAATAAGACGGCCACGCCCTCCAAGATGTTTCAGCAAGTACGCGCCGCCCACCTGAATAGACAGGCGCCCCGCAATTTCAGACATAGGCGCAAGCAACGGAAGTCCGCGACCATTGGGGCCAGTAACAGTTTCATAAGCAATTGCAACACATTTAGATTTCATCAGCCCTCTTGTTTGCGCTTCATCTGCTGCAAGGTGGAGATAGGTGAACAAAACCTGATCTTCGCGGAGCATTTCGCATTCAATCGCTTGTGGCTCTTTAACTTTGATAATCATCTCTGCTTGGGCAAAGATTTCTTTTGCTGTTTTCAGGATTTTTGCCCCTGCTTGCTCATAATCTGCGTCTGTATAATTAATGCCTTCACCACAATTTGTTTCCACAATCACATCATGCCCATGGGCAACAAATTCACGCACAGAAGATGGCACAAGCCCTACTCTATGTTCTTGAGGTTTAATTTCTTTCGGAACGCCTATGAGCATATTCTTCTCCTGATATGTTGTTAAGGCATAGATATTATCAGGCAAAGCAAAACGGGCAAGCCTAAAAAATGCCTTAATTTTCACAATTAAATCATAGACTTACCTTAGTATAGGCTTGATATCACATTAATTCAGCCACGCTTTAGTGGGATGGTAGCTTCACAGAAAGGATAAAAACAATGACACAAACACATTTAGAGATAAATCTGCAAGGTACAGAGTTCACGGCCTATGACAGCTACCTTATTGCCCTTGTCCAGCAAACTCAGTCACAATAAAATCGCTTCAAACAAGCCAGCCTTCAAAAAGCGCTGGCTTTGTTATTCTCAGTCTTATTTATTTTCGCGTAAATACCATAAAATGGCGATAAAGATCCCTTTAGTGGGTGGTAAGAGTATAAGGGAGAGAAGCGTAATATAAACGCAAATGATCGCAATATTGAAAGGCATTGAAAACCAGTTATAAACGCCTAAAGCGATTAATAGAGGGATTGTAAAAAGCCCGACAAAAAACATCGTAAACCAGGCGGGCCCATCATCGGCGTTTAAACCCTCAAAACTTTCGCCGCAATTTGGGCATTGATCGTGTTTTGTCAAATATCCCTTTAAAACACGTCCCTGCCCACACTTAGGACAGCGCATTTTCAGGCCATTCAGAATAAAAGGAGACAAATTATGGCCCGCCGATTTGATTAGCCAAGTTTTGCAGAACAGGACCCAAAGGCTTTATTATTTCCTTTGGGATGCCCGCTACACCCCTTATAGTCGCGGCAATCCATGCCGCTTGTTCTGGTGTTGGCTCTTGATGGCTATGATTTGATCCATGACCAGATTCGCGGCCAGTCATTGTTAAGTCGAGAGGATGAGGTCTTTTAATCATATATATTTAAGTAACACATCTAATTTATTATGAAAACATTTATTTAATGTTTTTGATAATAGATCGTACACACAAATAAAGCACAATGCCGTTTAAGATATGCCACATATAATGCACGCCGATTGGTAAGGCCTCACAAATCAACATATCAATAGATCTAAATGAGAGAGAAATGACAAAAAGCAACGCGGCTAATAACAATATCCATGGCTCATGTTTTTGCGCTCGTAAATGATAAGCCCCAAAACCAATCAGAAATATGAGCGCGGGGCTATATCCAAGCGACCCGTTAAGCCATGAATACGGCATCATGCCAGATAAAACAGAAAGTCCCAAAAATAAGATAAACAGGGCGAATATTTTCGATCTCTTCAAACCAATAACAAGGTGGCTATAGCTTATTAAAAACGAGATTTTGAATAACAAGATGGGTAGAACATCTGCAAATTTCGACCAAACATTCGCGTAAGTATGAAAAAGAGAACTGCCGATCCCTATCGCGGCAATCAGTACGATCAGTTTGATCACATAAGCATTTAAAGCATTTTTCTTTTTCGCCAGTATAAGCGCCGCGATCGCCGCTATAATAAAAGCAATGTTCGATAGAGCATTCAAAGGCTCGGCCATTAAACCTGGCTCTAAGCGCTCGCAATAAATGTCAATGTGTTGATGTAGACCCAAAGCTGATCCAAATATTTATAAGCTAAAATGGTGGGTGGTAACGGGTTCGAACCGCTGACCCTCTCGGTGTAAACGAGATGCTCTACCAGCTGAGCTAACCACCCCCATAAGAGATGTCAGTGTTTTAACCATCCCCGTTTAAAAATGCAAGCGAATATAAAGAAAAAAGGCCACACTAAATCAGTGTAGCCTTTGTTCAAATAATAGGAAGGGGTTAACTTACTTCTTGTTAACGGCTTCTTTAAGCTCTTTACCAGCTTTGAACTTCGCGTTTTTAGAAGCAGGAATTTTAATCGCTTCGCCTGTACGTGGGTTACGGCCTGTTGTCGCAGCGCGTTTAGCAACTGAGAATGTACCAAAACCAACAAAACGTGCATCATTGCCTTTTTTCAAAGTTGCAGTGATACCACCGAAAACAGCTTCAACAGCGCGTTGTGCATCTGCTTTAGTCATTTCAGTTTGTTTTGCTACGTGTTCAATAAGTTCTGCTTTATTCATAGGAGTGTCCCCTTATGTTAGAGTTTAATTTCATGAAGACGGTTTTATAAAGCAAATGTAAAACCATCTATCGAATCACTGAGAGTGGCTCTAGCCGTTTGTTTCTCTGTGTTTCAATAGAATCAGTTTTAAGCCCTTTTCAAATAAGACTCAATGATGAATCACGTCTTTCCCCTTATTTTCTGCAGTTTCTGGGGATATCGGGGCATTTTCTGCTGTTTTTTCGGTTAAAATCGGCTCTGGCATCTTCAAAAGAGCGTGAACGAGCACTTCTTCAATCGTGTTTACAGGTACGATCTCCAGATTCTTTTTCACTTTATCTGGGATATCCGCAAGGTCTTTCTCGTTATCTTTAGGGATAAGAACCTTGGTAATTCCGCCACGAAGCGCCGCAAGAAGCTTTTCTTTAAGACCGCCAATAGCTGTCACATAACCGCGCAGGTTAATCTCCCCTGTCATGGCAATATCTTTACGAATTTCAATACCTGTTAAGGCAGAAATAAGCGCCGTCGTCATTGCAGCGCCTGCAGAAGGGCCATCTTTTGGAGTAGCCCCTTCCGGAACGTGAACATGAAGGGCTTTTTCATTCAAAGCCGCATAATCAATTCCAAATTGTGCTGCTCGCGATTTAATCAGCATTTCTGATACGCGAATAGATTCTTTCATCACGTCTTTCAAATTACCTGTCATCGTCACTTTGCCGTCTTTACCCGGCATCGTTACCGCCTCAATAGAAAGAAGGTCACCACCAAATTCAGTATAAGCAAGGCCTGTGACTACGCCAACACGATCTTGTTCATCAATTTCGCCATAACGGAATTTTTTTACGCCTGCATATTTTTCTAAATTACGCGGTGTAATAGATACCTTCTCTTTACCGCCCATCAAAATTTCTTTGATCGCTTTGCGGCACAGATTGGCAATTTCGCGTTCAAGATTACGTACCCCTGCCTCACGCGTATAATAACGAATAAGATCACGTATGGTTTTATCCGCAATTGAAATCTCAGAGGGTTTTAATCCTGCCGCTTTAATTTGTTTTGTAATCAAATGGCGTTTAACAATCTCAATTTTTTCATCTTCGGTATAGCCCGCAATACGGATGACTTCCATCCGATCAAGAAGCGGTTGTGGCATACGCAGAGAGTTTGCCGTACAAATGAACATCACATCGGATAAATCGTAATCAAGTTCCATATAATGATCATTAAATGTGCCATTTTGTTCAGGATCTAAAACCTCAAGCAAAGCCGAACTCGGATCGCCGCGATAATCATTGCCCAGCTTATCAATCTCATCAAGCAAGAAAAGCGGGTTTGACACCTTGGCTTTTTTCATGCCTTGGATCACTTTACCCGGCATGGCTCCAATATAAGTGCGCCGGTGGCCACGGATTTCTGATTCATCACGCACGCCACCCAACGACATACGGACAAATTGACGATTAGTTGCCTTGGCAATAGATTGCCCAAGCGATGTTTTACCAACCCCCGGGGGTCCAACGAGGCAAAGAATAGGCCCTTTGACCTTGCTCACGCGTTGTTGCACGGCGAGATATTCAAGGATACGTTCTTTAACTTTTTCAAGACCATAATGATCTTGATCAAGAATCTTTTTGGCTTGTTTAATATCTTTGTGGACGCGGCTGCGCTTACTCCACGGCACGCCCAAAATCCAGTCTAGATAATTACGCACCACTGTTGCCTCGGCGGACATCGGGCTCATCTGGCGTAGCTTTTTCATTTCGTTCTTGGCTTTTTCACGCGCTTCTTTTGTGAGCTTGGTTTCTTCGATTTTTTTATCGAGTTCCCCCATCTCATCAAGGCCATCTTCACCCTCATTCAGCTCTTTTTGAATGGCCTTCATTTGCTCATTCAAATAATACTCGCGCTGCGTTTTTTCCATTTGGCGTTTCACACGATTACGGACACGCTTTTCAACCTGAAGAACGCCAATTTCGCCCTCCATAAAGCTGTAAATTTTTTCTAAACGCTCGGCAACAGTGCGAAGCTCTAACAGTTCCTGTTTTTCTTCGATCTTGAGTGTTAGATGTGACGCAATTGTGTCTGCCATTTTTGACGGCTCTTCAATTTGATTCACGGACACTAAAACCTCTGGCGGTATTTTTTTATTTAGCTTCACATATTGTTCAAACTGTGAGACCACAGCTCGGCTGAGCGCTTCAAGCTCATCAGTGACCACTTCATTCTCGACCAATTCAATGGCTTCGGCTTCTATATAATCACCGTCATCCATATATTTTTTGACTTCATGACGGATGCCGCCCTCAACGAGCACTTTAACAGTGCCATCTGGGAGCTTTAAAAGCTGCAGGATATTCCCTACTGTCCCAACTTTATGCAGATCACCAGAAGATGGATTATCTTCAGATGGTGTTTTTTGGGTCATAAGCAAAACCTGCTTATTGCCCTGCATCACATGTTCAAGCGCTTTAACCGATTTCTCACGTCCAACAAAAAGCGGTACGATCATTTGTGGAAAAACCACGATATCGCGCAAAGGTAAAACAGCAAAAGTTTTATGGGTTGAAACAGAGCTCGTGATTTTAGGCATGTTTTCTTTCTATGGATATTCGGTTGCGTTTGAGTTCGCTATTTATTCGCATTAACGCGCGTGTCAGTTACTTTTTTAACAATCAACATTATTTCTCACAATACACCAAAAATGCGAAAAAGGGGAAATTCCATCCCCTTTTTTGACTTAAATTTCTGTAATTTATAGGAAAAATTTATTTTTTCTTAGCGCTGTCATCATCTGAAGAAGCATTCTTAACAACAACCTCGTCAATAAGACCAAATTTCTTCGCTTCTTCGGCGGACATGAAGTTGTCGCGGTCCATTGATTTTTCGATCTCTTCGAGTTTCTTGCCTGTGTGCTTAACATAAATATCATTAAGCATAGAGCGGATACGTAAAATTTCACGCGCTTGGATTTCAATATCAGAAGCTTGTCCCTGTGCACCGCCTAAAGGCTGGTGGATCATAATACGGGCACTTGGTAACGCAAAACGCTTGCCTTTCTCCCCCGCTGTTAGCAGCAGCGATCCCATTGACGCGGCCTGACCAATACAAACCGTTGAAACCTGCGGTTTAATATATTGCATCGTATCGTACATTGCCATACCAGACGTTACCACGCCGCCCGGGGAGTTAATATAAAATGAGATATCTTTCTTAGGGTTTTCTGACTCTAAGAACAAAAGTTGCGCGCAAATAAGACTTGATACGTAGTCATTGACTTCACCTGTGAGGAAGATAATCCGCTCTTTTAATAAGCGAGAGAAAATGTCAAACGCACGCTCTCCGCGGTTGGTTTGCTCAATCACCGTTGGAATAAGGTGGCTGTTTAAAACTTCTAAAGGATCGCGCTCGCTCATTTGTCTAATACTTTCAAATTTATAAATTGTGAATCAACTCCCCAAAGATAACGAGAGGCCAAGCCACACGCAAGGGTTTCTTCTTCTGTATATTAACCGATTTTTATTGACATAATAAATAGTGATGCGTATTTTCCTGCAATGTCAGACAACACGCAAAATTCAAAACAACCGCAATCTCTAACGATTACTTTTAATAGTGCTACAAGAGATGAATTATATGAATTTTTTACTGATTTAATAAAAACGATACCAGAGGCGTATTTATTAAAACAATCAGAGCATCCATGCTTTATAATAGTGAACGGGGACGAGGCATCTGGAAAATCAATGCTTTGGGATATAGCCAGAGAAGTCCTCTTTGACCAGCATACAATTGAGGAAGAAAATAGCATAACCCAAGCGGGTTTAATAAAACAAAACCGTGACAACTTTCGGGACATTCGCGTATACGAAGCCTATGCGGGCATCTCAAAAACAAATATTTCTATGCGTTTAATTTGTGCGAATGCACACGCACTCAGTTCTGAGGAAGGCGTTTATGCGGATAGAATTTTAAAACGTTTACAAGCACTCTATAAATCCTGCCTATCCTCACAATGGACAGCCGACCCAACGGCAGAGGATTTTATAATTCTTAGCAATGCATTGCCTTTCATCGGTTTTGGGAAAGATACAGCACCTGTAGAAGTAAATATAGAAGGGCCGCATGATAGTTGGGAAGGCGCAAAAGGAAACTGGACGCGCATAACAACTGTTACCTTCAGAAAGCCAATTTTAATAAACGCCGCCTATGAGACGGGGCTAGTAAATAAATACTCAATGTAAAAAGGCCCCTTTCGGAGCCTTTTTCAAAATCTATCTACATTAGAAAACTACTTATCGTCTTTCTTCGCAGCCTTTTTAGCAGGTGCTTTTTTGGCTGGCGTTTTCTTTACAGCCTTTTTCTTTGGCTTAAATTCTTCGTCGTCTTCTTTTGTTAGCTCTTCGATGCTGACTGATTTCTCGGTAACAGTGGCGCCTTCAACGATAAGATCAACAACCTTTTCTTCGAATAATGGTGCGCGAAGCCCTTCCAAAGCTTGGGGGTTCTTTTGATAATACTCAAAAACCATTCTTTCCTGACCGGGATATTTCTGGGCCTCACTGATAACGGCGCCTTGCAATTCGTTATTGGCGACAGTCACACCATTGGCCTGACCGATATCGGCGATCACCAAACCTAAGCGCACGCGGCGTTCAGCAATGGCTTCTAACTCTTCTTTTTCGTCATCCGTAAGCTGCTTATCTTTTTGCTCAGGATCAGCGGCGCGTTCTGCCTCGATTTGTTGCATAATGCCTTCATACTCTGCTTTTTGCATGCTTTCAGGCAGATCAAATTGGTGATTATCATCAAGAATATCCAGAATCTGACGCTTGAGCTTCATGCGTGTATACGCCTCATAATCTTTTGAGAGCTGGTTTTCAACCGCGTCACGTAATGCTTTTTCGTCGTCAAACCCAAGCTCTTTTGCAAAGTCGTCATTAACAACAGCATCAGTGGCTTCGTGGATTTCTTTAATCTCAACATCAAATATAGCATCACGACCAGCAAGCTTTGCCGCGCCGTATTGTTCTGGGAATGTGACATTAACTTCAACTTTTTCACCTGCTTTTTTACCAATAAGTTGGTCCTCAAAACCAGGGATAAACTGACCAGAGCCAAGCTCTAGCTTCGTGCCATGGGCATGCATACCCTCATGCTCAACGCCGTCATCCTTCGTGCGGCCATGAAAATCCATGATCACAATATCGCCCGATTTTGTCGCACGATCACCAGATATTTTCTTGGAACCTTTATGCTGCGCCGTAATACGTTTAAGCGCATCATCAATTTCTTTTTTATCGAGTTTCGCGACAAGTTTCTCGAGCTTCATACCTTTGATATCCATGACTTTAAAGTCAGGAAGCACTTCAAGCTCCATCGTATATTTAAGATCTTTGCCTTCGTCGAATTCTTGCACTTCAATTTTTGGCTGCATTGCGGGGCGCAGTTTTTTGTCTTTAATAACCTGGCTCGTTGCATCATTAACAGCTGTTTCGAGAACTTCGCCTAAAACTGCTTTACCATAGCGTTTTTTGAGGATGTCCATTGGCACTTTACCAGGGCGGAAACCTTGCATTTTAACAGTTTTGCCAACTTCTAGAAGTTTGGCTTCAACGTGTTTTTGAATGTCATTTGCTGGAACAATAACTTCGAGTTCGTGTTTCAGACCTTCTGATTTGATTTCTTTAACCTGCATAACGCTCTTTCGTTTTTTTGTGATTTTTAGCCTATCGGCTGCTAATGGTGCGGGTGAAGGGACTTGAACCCCCACGCCTCGCGGCGCCAGAACCTAAATCTGGTGCGTCTACCAATTCCGCCACACCCGCACATTTAAGCCTTCAATTGCGCGGTTTTAAACCATCAAGGCGATCATGCCAAGGGGAATTTCAAAATTTTGACATTTTTTATTGAGATAAAGCTTATATGAAGAAAATAGACTTTCCTGGGGCGGCTGACGGGGTTCGAACCCCTTGCCGCTTCGCGGCAATTTTTAAAAAGAACGCGGGTTCACTTCATTGGAACTGGGGATACTGACTAAAGGTAAGATCTTTTATTCCTGGGGCGGCTGACGGGGTTCGAACCCGCGACAACTCGGACCACAACCGAGGGCTCTACCACTGAGCTACAGCCGCCACAAACAAGTGTGGTTTTGATATCGGATACGCCTATTATGGTCAAGTATTTTTGCAAATACAGCTTTATATAATTATCTGCCTATAAAATTCATTTTTTTCACTAAAAAATGTAGACGTGTGTTTTTATCGGTGTTAGAAAGCCTCAAATATTCTTTAGCGGCATAACAGTCATGCATCTTAAGAATGCCTACTTGCAACTTATATACAGGAGCCCCTTGGGAAATGTCAGATAAAACACTTCGATTTAAAAGCTTTAACGAGTTTAAAAAATTCACTGATGAAAATGATATTCAATTCATTGGCTTAGAATTCACAGACCCCCGCGGTAAACTTCAACATACCGACCAACATATTAATAGCTTTGATAAAGATATGTTTGAAAAAGGCGTTATGATTGACGGCTCTTCTATTGCAGGATGGAAAGCGATTAACGAATCTGACATGTGCCTTATCCCTGATTGGGGTAAATGTTTCGTTGACCCGTTTGCGGCGCAACCTACATTAAAAGTATTCTGTACAGTGGCCGAGCCATTGTCTGGCGAGCCTTATACGCGTTGTCCACGTGTTATCGCACAAAAAGCTGAAGCCTATGTGAAATCGTCAGGTCATGGAGACACAGCCTATTTCGGACCAGAGGCAGAATTTTTTGTCTTCGATGATGTTCGTATGAAAGCCAACATGAACGAAGTCAGCTATCGCATCGATTCAACCGAAGGTCCCTATAACTCAGGCACACCATACGAAGAAGGCAATACAGGGCACCGCCCAGGCATTAAAGGTGGATATTTCCCCGAAGCACCAGTGGATAGTGGCTCTGACCTTCGTGCAGAGATGCTCACCGTTATGGACGCTATCGGCGTTCCTGTTGAGAAACACCATCACGAAGTTGCCCCATCGCAGCATGAGCTTGGAATTTTCTTCTCAACATTAGTAGAAACAGCGGACAACCTTCAGCTTTATAAATATGCTGTTCACAATGTTGCTCATATCTATGGCAAGACTGCGACCTTCCTACCCAAGCCTATTTTTGGCGACAATGGGTCAGGAATGCATGTTCACCAATCCATCTGGAGCGGCGGCAAGCCACTTTTTGCAGGTGATAAATATGCAGGGCTTTCGGACACCGCGCTTTACTATATTGGCGGTATTATTAAGCACGCCAAAGCATTGAACGCGTTCACAAACCCCTCGACAAACAGCTATAAACGCCTTGTTCCGGGATATGAAGCCCCTGTTCTTCTTGCTTATTCTGCACGTAACCGCTCTGCGTCTTGCCGTATTCCTTATGGCGAGTCACCAAAGGCAAAACGTGTTGAAGTGCGCTTTCCTGATCCAACAGCAAACCCTTATTTAGCATTTTCAGCGATGCTTATGGCTGGTCTTGATGGAATTGATAACAAAATCCACCCGGGCGAAGCCATGGATAAAGATCTTTATGATCTCCCTAAAGATGAGTTGGCGCAAATCCCAACGGTTTGTGGATCATTACGCGAGGCGCTTGATTCTCTGACAGCAAATCATGACTTCCTGTTAAAAGGCGATGTCTTCACGAAAGATATGATTGAAGCGTATATTGATCTCAAAATGCAGGACGTTCTGCGTTATGAAACAATGCCGCACCCGATTGAATTTTTGATGTATTACTCATCTTAGAAAAATTCAAAGAAGTGAATAAAACAAAAAGCCGAGAAGAAATTCTCGGCTTTTTTAATACCGTTTATAAAACTATCCTATTTTCGGGAATCTAAATTTAAAGATTCTTTGTCCAAAACCTGATTACTTGGGGCCGTCAGTGTTTCATCATATTGTCTAATTGTTGCAACAACATGCTTATAAGCTTCTTGGTTTTGCGCCCAAGTGTAAAACTCTGCCCCACGACCAGGCGTTAAAAGGGAGGCAATGATGTAATATCCATCAGACTCCATAACGCTCACCCAAAGTTCATAATCAATTTGAGTAACAACATCAGGCTTCATCTCATAAACCTCCGTTGCCCCAAAATAAATATCAGAGTGGTAATCCAGAGTTTCAGGCCCAAGATATCGTCCTAAAGAATAATCGGGTATTTCAAGTTTTGTCTTAAAATCCTCAATCTCTTCTTGAAGCGTTGTTTTTTCAATTTTACTAACCAAAAACATACTGATTTGGCCACTCAAACTATCAATATTCTTACTTTGCACCAAAGTCGCCTTCATACGAGCGATAGTTTTAATTTTTGAGGGGATCAGATACCAAGAGGCTGGATAATCAAAAAATGCCTCATTTAAGAAACTAAAGCTTTCCATAACTTCGATACCCGAAGTGTCAATATTGGTGAGTTGGAATGACTTTACTACTTTTGCCTGTAAGGCGCGTTCTTCCATGTAGTGCTCTTGGGCGACATAATACCGAGCCAACACAATACGCGGCCCGTTAATAAACGCCATAACGCGCACCAAATAGGTAGTATTATCAATAAGTTGAACATAAAGTCCCTCTGCCTGTGTTTTAGAGATAACGCTAAGCGCTTCAAGGGAATAACCCTGACTAAATATATAATTTACAAACCAATGCTGCGCTTCAATTTCATAACCAAGCTCTAAAGCCTCAAGCGTAAAAAAGCTTCTGATTTGGTTTTTGGGTGGACTCACATATTCCGCAAATGTACCAAATAGCTTGACGGCGCTTTTTTCAACCCCTTCAAGGGCATCTATGCTGTCTTCAACTGAGACAGAATCACGCGGCTTTGCAGCGCGGAGCTTCCAGTCCTTAGGAATGCGAACCGTGTGCTCTAAAAACTGATCCTCGAATGGCATCTGCCTAATCAATGCTGTTTGGGCTTCAAACACATCATCAGGTATTTCCTCCACCTCAACTATTGGTGGAATTTTTTCTAAATCAATAACCTGCGCTTTGGCTTGAAGCGGGATAAAAAAAGCAAGAAACCCGGCTAAAATCAAAAGATTCGGGACATGTCTAAAAAAACTATGGTTGAGCGCTTGTAGGATCTTCATATTCTCTATTATATGCTATTTGGTTAATGAATGAAAATTGTGCCATCACAATGTGTTGATAATAAGGGATTTTAAATCATATGTCGGATCTTTTTGGGGCAAATACGAAGAAAAAAGAACAAGCCTATGATGCCTCATCGATTGAGGTTTTGGAAGGGCTAGAGCCTGTCCGTAAGCGTCCTGGCATGTATATAGGCGGCACTGATGAACGCGCCCTTCATCATTTGGTAGGGGAAATCCTTGATAACTCTATGGATGAAGCCGTTGCAGGTCATGCAAACAGGATTGAATTTCACCTTGATGAAAACCACGGGATCACTATTACCGATAACGGGCGCGGCATTCCAACAGACAAGCACCCCAAATTTCCAACAAAATCAGCTTTAGAGGTCATTCTGACCACCCTCCACTCTGGCGGTAAATTTAGCGGTAAGGCCTATCAAACCTCTGGTGGTCTACACGGCGTTGGTATTTCTGTTGTAAACGCATTATCTGATGACATGTGGGTTGAAGTTGCGCGCGATAAAAAGCTATATAAACAAACCTTTAGCAAGGGTCATGCAACATCTAAACTTCAAGATTTAGGCAGTGTTAATAACCGCCGCGGGACGAGTGTGTACTTTCATCCTGACCCAGAAATTTTTGGCAAAGATCCTAAATTCAAGCCTTCATGGCTCTATCAAATGGCACGGTCAAAGGCGTATCTTTTTAGAGGCGTTGAAATAAGATGGTCCTGCGCCCCCTCTCTAATAAAACCAGACAGTAAAGTAAAATCAGAAGAAGTCTTTCATTTTCCCAATGGGTTACTAGATTTTCTTAATTCAACACTTCAGGGCAAAACAACTGTAACCCCCAAAGCATTTGCGGGTCAGGCTGAGCTTCCTGATGGCGCAGGACGACTTGAATATGCGATTACATGGCCTGATCGTGTTGATGGGTTTATGCATTCTTATTGTAATACAATCCCAACCCCACAAGGCGGATCACATGAGCAAGGCCTTCGCAGTGCATTAACACGCGGGCTCAAGGCCTATGGTGAAATGGTGGGCATTAAAAAAGCGTCGCTCATTACTGCAGATGATATCTTGGGCTATGCAGGAGCGCTTCTTTCTGTATTCATCGGCGACCCACAGTTTCAAGGGCAGACCAAGGAAAAGCTAGTAACACAGGCCGCTAGCCGCTGGGTTGATATTGCAATTAAAGATCATTTTGATCACTGGCTAAGCGCCGACCCAGCGTCCAGCAAGATGTTGCTTGATCATATTATTGAAATAGCAGAGCAGCGCCTTGCCCGACGTGCGGAAAAAGAGACATCGCGTAAGTCAGCAACGCGTAAGCTCCGTCTGCCTGGCAAGCTTGCCGATTGTTCGCGCAACAATGCCGATGATACGGAGTTATTTATTGTTGAGGGCGATTCCGCGGGAGGCTCGGCAAAACAGGCGCGTATGCGCGAAACACAGGCCGTCCTTCCTCTGCGCGGTAAAATTCTGAATGTGGTGAGCGCAACAAAAGACAAAATTCGCGCAAATACTGAAATTCAAGACTTAATCCAAGCGATTGGAGCGGGTTCAGGCAAAGAGTTTGATCTAAATAAGCTTCGGTATGAACGCATTATCATCATGACGGATGCGGATGTTGATGGAGCGCATATTGCAGCGCTTCTTGTGACCTTCTTTTACACCCAAATGCGCCCTCTCATCGAAGAAGGACATTTGTATATCGCGCAGCCACCGCTTTATCGCCTCGCCGCTGGTCCTCTAAGTGCCTATGCGCGTGATGACGAGCATAAAGAGGAACTGATGGAAAGTGTCTTTAAGGGTAAGAAAAAAGTTGATGTAAGCCGATTTAAAGGTCTGGGTGAAATGCCCGCAGCGCAGCTTAAAGAAACAACGATGAACCCTAAATCGCGTATTTTGCTTCGCGTTGCTCTGCCTGATGTTATGGCTTCCATAGGGATTACAGGCGTGTTGCCTGATGACGAAGATGGCCTATCTTATCCGCTCAAAGCGCTTGATGAACTTGTCGATGATTTAATGGGCAAAAACGCAGAAGCCCGTTTCAATTTTATCCAAGACAACGCGGAATTTGTTCAAGATATCGATATTTAACGGCGCACTGAACAGTGGTCAATCAAAGCATTTGAAAGTAGTTTATTCCAAATATGAAGAAAATAATTGCTATCCTCGTCTTGTTTTTATTTGTGGCCCTTGTTTGGTTTGCGGCATTGCCTTACGCCATAAACGTAAAGTTACAAGCGCATCTTGCCAATCTTGGATACCAAAATACCACAATTGGCCACATAGAATTTGGCCTCAAGAAGATTGTAGCGCAAAATATTGAACTCAACGATACGGCAAAAACAAGTATTAAGACAATCCGTATCGGCGCATCGCCTCTTTCCATTCTTATGGGACACAGCATGAACGGGATACTTATTGATGGGCTTGTGACGCAATTGCATATGCGCGATTTACGAAGCGCCGTTCACGATAGTGCAACACCATCTTTTTTTAATTTGATTGATATACCTGCCGAAAATATTGAAATAAAGAACTTCGAAATAATGGTGCCCATTAAAGAGGTTAAACAAACGATAACAGGTCATATTCACATTAAGGGTGCGCCATCAGATCAGATCAAAATGGTCACAGGCCTCTTAAAAAACAACTCTTCACTCACGTCAATATCAAGTCATCTTAACGGCAAGATTGACTCTAAAGGAAATGGGATCCTTCATTTTAGGTTAGAAGATGTGGATTTCAACACGGCATTTTTTAATACGAATCGCGCAAGTGGTTGGCTAGATTATAAAAAAGCCCCAGACACACCCATTGAAGTATCCGGTCAAATTGACGCAGGCGCAGGGAGTGTTTTTAGAACAGCTGTTAAAAACATAAGTGTGGTTTTAGGCAAAGCACGTCAGACGGATGATGTTATGAACCTCGTTCTTCGGGCAAAAGCGGCAGGCGTTGATGATGCCACTCTTTCAACAGATATAGAGTTTTCACATGTTCAAAAGAAAATCATAGCCGCCCAAAGCGTTATTGATACGAGAGCATTCGGTGACTTTTTGAGATATTTGAAAAAAAACAATAGCTCGATCGTCAATGAGTTTCCCAATTTACTCGCGCTGAAAGAGACGCAAATAACAATAAACTTTTTGCCAGAAAAACGTTTTGCTGACGGCCCTCTTCCTTTTGACTTAAACGTAATTGCGACCAAACAAAACATTATGACAGGGACATTTCTGGTTTATCCCAATGATATGCAAATACGGGGTAGTGCTGAGACGGATATCAACATGACCAATGATATAAAATCACTTCTGTCTTTAACTGATGAACAAGTGTCAGATAATGTTTTGCGACTTGATGGTAATTTAAAAAGCGCCGTATTTTAGCGCACGTAAACTTTACGGATAATCACAAGAATCAAAGACAACCTTTGCAAATGATCGTGCGCCACTTTCAATTGTGAAGCGATATTCTCTATCCCCTGCAACGACCGAATATTTAATCGGCAAGGTTCTATTTTTCACTTCACGTTTTCCTTCGTAGTTAAAAACAACAGTAACGGGCTGTGTCGGATCATACCATGCCTCTGGCTTGCCTTCGCTGTTGCGCGCCGACTTACCATCGCCTTCAATGATGATAGCACCATCGGCAATAGAAACCTTACTTTTAGGGCCTGTATAAGCCGGCGTTGTGACGACAAAACGCTTCACGTCACGCTCAGAACAATTTGTAGGAGGGCGCGCAGAGCGAATAACAAAAGAGAGGCGCTCAGGGTCCATCCCTTGCTCAATTTGGCTACGCACCAATGTCGCTAAATCCTGCATAGGCCCTTTAGGGATAATACTATCGACCTGCTCTTGGAGTTGCTTATACCGTGTATCAGCCGTTTGTGCCTTTGCACTAATTTCTGTCACACTTTCTTGAAGCAAATCACGCTCTGCAACGAGGGCTTTGTTTTTATCGGTCAAAACGATGAGCTGCTCTGCTCCGTATTGTTTACCAAACCAAAAACCAAGAAGCATGGATAATAATACAACTGACAAAAACTTTAACAACGCATAAAAACGCTGCGCCGCTCTGTTGCGGTATCGTGCATCGGGGTTATAGGAGCTCAAAGACATAAATTATTTTTACAAACCATAGTAAAATTTTGCAATAGCGATATACGTTACCCAAATTATTAAAACAAGCGGGATACCTGCTTTCATAAAGTCACGAAAACGATAATGCCCAGGCCCCATCACCAAAAGGTTCGTCTGATATCCAATCGGCGAAGCAAAAGAGCAGTTTGCGGCAAAGATGACCGCAATAGCAAAGATAATCGGATCAGCGCCAATATTCACGGCCATATTCATGGCAATTGGTGTAAACAAAATCGCGCACGCGTTATTGGATAAAATATTGGTACAAAATGCCACAAGAATGAAAAGAAGAGAAACCATAAAAAGCGGTTGATCAGCAAATGGCACTTTAAGCAGCAATTCGGCTATAAACTGAGCCCCGCCCGTCGCCTGCAATGCAACGCCAAGGGCAAGCATTGCCCCGACAAGGAGCAAAATTTTACGGTCAATCGCACGTGTGGCTTGCCTAATATTTAAACAACCCGTTGCAATTAACGCAACCGCCCCAGTAATCGCCGCAACAGCAATCGACAAAACACCCGTTGAGGCTAAAATAACAGTTGCCAAAAATATAAGCCCCGCGATTGGCGCTTTTTTAGGCAAGGGTAATTCTTTTTTAGACCCAGACAAAACGATGACATCAGTTGTGTTGTCTTGCCGCATCGCGTTAATCTCACCTTGCGCCCCTGCTACTAATAAGACATCACCCGGCTCTAAACGGATACGGCCCAGACGGCGGCGGACAACACGCGCACGACGCTGAATACCCAAAACAATTGTGCCAAACTGTCTTAAGAAATCCACTTGATCAATTGTCATGTCAACAAAACGGGAGGCTGGAGGAATCATCAGCTCGGCAAGGATACGGGTTTCTGCAACTGTATCTTCTAGATCAACCGTTTTAGCGATGCCATCGGGGTCATCTTGATGCTCTTGCTCTTTTTCATCAATTGCACGCACTTCTTCTTCCGATAATAAGAAACCAGGATATTTTGATAGAACGTCGGCGAGCGCATCGCGAGTTGCCGCGGCAATCAGAATATCTCCTTTTTCAAGCAGATATCCCTCAAAAGGCGGCAAAATCAAATGTCCTTGGCGTTGAATAAGACGGATATTCAACTCTGGCAAAAGAAGAAATCGACCATTCACACATTCCATTCCGATCAATACACTACCTTCTGTAACATCAAGCTCTGCAACAAACTCTTTTGCATTCCCGCTCAACTCTTGGGTCAACGACTGACGGTTTGGCATTAAGAGCGGTAAGATAGTCACAAGATAAATTAAACCAACACCAGCAAGGATCATTCCTGGAATCAAAAAGTCAAAGAAACCGAGCGCTTCATACCCCTGCGCCACCATCGCACTGGATACGAGTAAGTTGGTAGACGAGCCAACGAGGGTCATCATCCCCCCTAAAATAGCAGCAAAACTCAATGGCATCATAATTTTACTGGGTGACACACCAGCAGAAATACCAATAGCCTGCATAATAGGGATTGCCAAAATGACAAGCGGCGTATTGTTTAAAAACGCGCTCGACATTAAGACAAAAAGTAAAATCGCAACGATAGATGCCCATGGTGGTAAGAATTTTGCTTTCACAAAAATATTAATCATTGGCCGCAATGAGTCCGTTCGGATAATGGCTTGCCCCATAACCAATAGGGCAAGAACAGCCAATAAAGCCGGGTTAGCAAACCCAGCCAGCAGATAATAAGCATCAAGAAGATTACGTCCATTTGCATCTGGCACAGGAAAAATCTGTCCAAAAAGTAACAGAGCCGTTAAAATAGCAACACTTGTGACTTCTAGTGGATATTTTTCACGCGCGAAGAAATAAACTGCTAATGCTGTTATCGCTAAGACAAACCACATATGAAAATCTGTATTGATAATAGATATCACTGAATAACCTCATCGATTTCATTTTGGTTTTCGTCGCTTGAGCTATCAATGCTGATGCCTGACGTTTGGAACTCACCTAAGTTCTTCAGTCCTATACGCGCCATAATCTGTGTATCACTATCACCAGAGGTGTCGCGAGTAAATGTTTTGAACCCTGTTAAAGCAAAGGTCAAACACTGCCCATTATAACCAAAACCCGATGCGATGGACCGAAAACCCTCATTGGTTCGATCAAAATCATATTGGCTTGCCCCAAAGATATACCACTCGTCATTAATGCTGTAAGTGAGGCCATTATTGATTTGCTCTCGGCTTTCATCAAGGTCTGTGCCTTGTAATCCCGCAGTGTAGAAATAGCGCGTTGATAACGCAAAAGGCCCCATAACTGCGTTCATATCAAGCTCATGACGTTTTGATGAAAAGTCATTTTCGTCCAATTGTATACGATAATCTAAATTAAGATTCTGCCCCAAAGACGTTGATATTTGTCCCACGTAATCAGAATGATCTTCGGATAGACCTGATCCTTTTGGGAAAGGATTATCATCACTTTCAAATCGATAGCTTTGCCCCAAGAAAACTTCACCACTATAACCGTTGTCTGCAAAAAGACCTGTTCTCACACCGTATGTTGCACGCTGTCCGTCTTCAACGCGGTCATAGCCCGGAAAACGGTTTGCAGTGAATAAAGTGATTGGATCGACAAAAACATCCTGACTATCTTCATTAGGAACACCATTATTAACATCGACATCTGAGGTCGATGTTAACGCAGCCAAAGGTTCAATGAGCCAATTCATTTTTTCAAACCGTTTTTGAACCGGATAGGCTACTTGGAAATGACCCGAGGCAAAACCACGTAACTCTGACGCACTCTCATCAAGATTATTTTGTACATTTGCCACATCACGATCGCTCACCTCATAAACGTCCCCGCGTGTCATGAGATCAAGCGTGCTGACAAACCCAACACCTGAAACAAAACGTCTATTCCAGCCTGCTTCTATACTGCCACGAGTAACATCTTGGTCGCTTCCCTCGCGGTTCAGACCGAGCGCAGAAGCTTCAAAACTCCAACGCCCCCCCAGAGTTTCACCCGGCACCCCCAAAAAACGAGAATAAATTTCAGGAAAAATATTAGGCTGATCAGCTCGACGATCACTGACACGCACATCTTGGAATGCTGTCATCCTTGCAAGTGCATAGTCACGATCAGAAAAACGCTCAAGATAAAGATTATTTTCCAAAACATCTTTATTCGTAATATTGTATTGACGTAGATACTGATCGTCGGTTGTCATTTCTAGATCAAGGCCTGCACGCCACTTATCATTAATGTCCCAGATACTCTCAGAAAACAAATGCCCTCTAAAATCGGCATCAAGCCTATTTTTAACGCCCGCATCCCTATCAGAACGCTCTGAAAACGTGGCGCTCCCTTCTCCTTGAAAAGACGCGTTTTCAAATCGGTGACGATATTCTCCCAAAACAACAGGCGCCTCGGCGCTTAGAGCCATAACACCAAATGTTGCATCACGATTAGGGGCGATATCCCAATAATATTGCTGTTCGTAAATTGCCCCAAGCTGACTGTCATAACCAGCGCGAGGCGCTAAAAACCCGCTCTTACGATCAACTGACCCATCGGGATGAGAAAAATAGGGCGTATATAAAATGGGCACACCCCCTAATTCAAAACGCGCATTTTTATAAGAGATGCGCTGCTCATCTTTATGATGCGTTACTTCATCAGCCTTAAGTTGCCACAAAACATTATCGGGGTTGGCTTTGCAAGGCTCACAGGGTGTGTATGTGGCATCTTTTAACGCCAGTTTATCACCATTTTGAGTTTGCTGTCCGTTTTTTGCAGTAAAACGAGATCCATCTGCCAAAAGCCCCTTAAGCCCAGTGACAAAACCCTCTTTCATTTGTTCAGAAAGCTGAAAATTTTCGGCAAAATAAACATCGCCTTGGTTATCATTTAAGACAACATTGCCATTGGCCTGAACAATATCCGTCGTCAGATTATAGGAGATTTCATCAGCACGTAAAATACGCCCCGCCTGAACCATCTCGACATTACCAAAGGCCGTTATAATTTGACCCGTTTCATCATGCTGAAGCATATCTGCCAGCAAGTCGACCTGATCGTCTGGATTAACCAGAGCGTCCGATGGCATATCAGGAGGCGTAACTGTGCTCAAAACCGCCTCATTTGGGAACATATCAAACGAAGGCTCTGCTGCTGTAGACGGCTTCAAGAGACTCAAATAAAGAACAGCGATGACCAAGGCTGGTATCGCCTTATTTTTAGAGAGTCTTAGGATCGTTTCAGAACAAATCATATGATGAAAAACAGCAGAATTAATAGAGTTATTGACGTTATGCCATAGCGAATTAGAATAAAGCGCAATAATAGAGAATGAAAGACTTATTTACCGCCGATAACGACGTTATTTTAATATAAAAATGGCATCAGACTATTTGAAGAAGTTTGGCATATCATCGCCAAAACCAGGCTGGTCTGCTGGCGCGTTGTCTGAGTAATTAAAATGTTTACCATCATCAAGATGCGCTGTTTTATCCCCATTTTTATCAACAGTAGGACGCTCTTTCTGCGGCTTCTTGTTGTTGTCTTGAACCTTAGATGATTGTTTCAGCGCAGGTTTTTCGGCTGTTTTTTTATCATCGCTTTTTTCAGATTTTGATTTTAAATCAACAACTTCTAACTGTTTCTTCAAAAGTTTCTCAATAGCATCAAGAAACTTCTCATCACGAGGCGTAGTAAACATCCATGCACGACCCGTTGCCCCAGCACGCCCTGTACGGCCAATACGGTGAATATAGTCATCCGCACTCATCGGCACATCATAATTAAATACATGAGATACATTTTTTACATCAATACCACGCGCTGCAACATCGCTACAGACTAATATGTCAACTTTCCCAGTTTTAAACGCCTCAAGCGTTTCTGTACGCGTTGCTTGCGCCATATCACCATGCATCGCAGCAGCAGGATACCCTTTACTCTTTAAATATTTTCCGAGTATATCAACATCCTTTTTACGATTTAAAAAAACAAAGGCATTTTCGACTTTTTCTTGTTTTAAAAGTTTTTCTAATAAGCGCTCTTTATCTTTTGGCTGGGTATGCACCAAGAATTGCTCAACAGTTACAGCGGCAGAGGCCGCAGGAGTCACTGAAATTTCTTTTGGGTTGGTCAAGAACTTCGCGGTTAACTTCCTAATTTCCGGAGGCATTGTCGCAGAAAACAAAAGTGTTTGGCGCGTTGGCGGCAGTAAGGACACAATCTTTTCAATATCAGGAATAAACCCCATATCCATCATGCGGTCTGCCTCATCAATCACGAGGATTTTAATATCGTTAAGTAAGATTGATCCGCGTTCAAACAAATCAAGCAAACGTCCAGGCGTTGCAATCAAAACATCCACGCCTTTTTCAAGGAGCTTAATCTGGTCCCCCATGGACGTCCCACCAACAAGCAAGACCTTGCTGAGCTTATGATATTTACCGTATTGGTCAAAGTTATCAGCTACCTGCGCGGCCAATTCGCGTGTAGGTGCGAGCACGAGTGAGCGTGGCATGCGCGCTTTGGCACGCCCCCCACTCAACGCATCAATCATAGGCAAAGTAAAACTCGCCGTTTTTCCTGTGCCTGTTTGGGCCAAGCCCACAACATCGCGTGTCATTTGGATGAGCGGAATAGCCATAGCCTGAATAGGCGTTGCCTCTGTATAGCCCATATCGGCGATAGCTTTTAATGTATTGGGATCAAGCCCTAAGTCTTCAAATTTCATGGCTGTACTATAACGTCCTTCTGTCAATAAGCAAACGTAATAAAATCAGCGGCTTAAAGCATAAATTAATGAGCGTGGTTATGATGAATACCGTGTTCTGCATAAATTACCGCGTTATGATCAAACGCATAGTAAATCACTAAATTAATAGCAAAAAGCGCAGTTGCAATCATAAGAAGCTTTGCAGAACGCTTTTTCTTTGGTGCGCATGGCGGATGACCGCAGCCAGTATCATGACAATCAATACGGCGAGAAATCTCGTGTAAGGCCCATCCGAAAACGATCATAACGCCCGAAAACAAAATCAAATGAACTTCATAGACATGAATCACATTGTGCAATGTAGCGAGACCAGTCGGCATAGAGGCCATAACCCCAAGGCCGCTCATCAGGCTTATTGCACTAATAACAGTCGGCAAACCACAGCACAGCACATGGCTTAGAAACGTACCAATGATTGTCCAATGAAAAATATTTTGAATGCGCTGCATAGTAACCTTAATTATTTTTTCACGAAATTAGTCATTTTTATCAAAATGTCTAGTATTTAGTGACATAATGGCGCGTTATCCCAAAAGCTTTTAAGCCCTATTCCCCAAAACACGCGCCGCAACGGCGACGTATATACTCCAAACGACTTCGCTCAATACGATAAAGAGCGATGTTGTGGCGTCAAAGTAAGCAAAAGCAAGGCCAACAGCCAGTGAGTTATTCATCGCGCCAGAGCTGATAATAAAGGGCACTTTTTCGTATTTATCAACAAAGAAACTAAAAGCGATACCAAATAAGTAGCACGCGCCAATAAGTACAACCATCACCCAAAACCCTGAGAATATAAGAGCAATATTGTCCAAAAATTCCTGTTTTTGTGCCGCAATCACGACCATTAAAATCACCGCTAAAATAATCACCGCCGCTGATTTATTGTAATCCTTTATGGCCTTATTAACCTTTGGTATTTTTGACACGCCAAAGAAATATACGAGTATCGGAATGAACACGACAAAAACGAGCGTGACAAACAATTTAAAAATATCAACGGCAACATATTGACCCAAAAAAGCAAATGTCCCTGGAATAAAAACAGGAGCGAGCACGCTTGATACAATCGTCAGACTTAAACCAAGCGCAACCTTTGCTCCCGTCAACGAACAAAGCGATGCCACCGCAACACCAGCAGGCATGAGCAAAAGCAAGAGCGCGCCGACTGCAAATTCAGGATAAATTGATTTCATCACAAAAAAACAAACAAGCGGAAATATTGCAAAACGCAAGAGCGTAAAAAGGGCAACCTGAAACACATCAATCTTAAGAAAATCAACTGGCCTGATATCGGCGCATGATAAAAAGATCAAAAACGCCGTCAATATGATCGCCACCTCATCAGCCGCACCCCCTATACTCGGTGCAACGAACCCCAATAGAAACCCAATAAGAAGCAAAAGCGAGAAGTTTTTTTCAATAAGTATTTTTATCTGCGCCATATTACGCCGCCCCTTTTATATCTATTTTATTTTTGTTATCAATGGCGTAAGCACCATCTTTAATGTGAAATTCTACACTATCACGTCCCTGCCAGTTGTTAATCTGAAACTGGCCTACAAGGTGGAATGGCATTACTTTTGACTGTGTCAATAACGCTTCACCAAGATCTGTTCCAACGCCGCTAAAGAACATACCTTTCATACGCATGCCGCCTTCCGCATCACTAAATAGAAGACGAATATGTTTATCTTTTAAAACATCTGCTTGATAAATTCGAAGATTGCTCAGCGCGAATAAAGGCTCGGGATTACCCATGCCAAAAGGGCCCATATTCGCCGTCAACAAATTCACAAAATCAGGTTTTGCACCCCGTACTGTTGCAAGGGCATCAATCTCTAATTCATCAATTATTTCATTATCTTGCGATAAATTTTGAATGTAAGAATAGAGATAATCTCGAAAGGCATCCAGTTTATCTGGCTCAATCGTGAACCCCCCAGCCATCGCATGTCCGCCACCCTTCACAAGCAACCCTTCATCCCTTGCCTTGATGAACATATCGGCCATGGAAACTCCCTTGACGGAGCGTCCAGAGCCGCGCCCCTCAATCGTGCCATCAGGATTTTCAGCGTAGGTAATACAAATTGCAGGTTTACCATAGCGCTCTTTAAGGCGTCCCGCTACCAAACCACTTAACCCAGGATGAAAGCTCTCATCATCGACAATTATAATCGACTTCATGTAGAGATTGGTCATTTCTACCTTATCACAAGCCGTTTTCATCATTTTTGTCTGAATGGCTTTTCGTTCCTCGTTACATTCTTCAAGCGCCATAGCAATTGAAAGCGCCTCTTGCGGGTCTTGAGTAGCAAGTAATTTTGCCCCAAGATCAGAACGATGAACACGCGATCCCGCATTAATCCGCGGCCCTATAGACCAGCCTGCATCGGTTGGTGTGGGCGCCTGTGTGATATTCCCCACAGCGCAAAGTGCCTTTATTCCCTCATTGGCATGACCCGCCATTTGGTCAAACCCAGCCTTGACAAAAAGCCTGTTCACCCCTTGAAGCGGTACCATATCGCAAACAGTCCCCAAGCCCAGTAAATCCATCCATGATTTCAGGGGCGCTTCCTTAATATGATGCTCATTAAAAAAACCCCTATCGCGAAGCTTACTATTTGTGGCCACGCAGACCATAAAGCTAACACCGCATGCAGCAAGCATATCAAGATTAGAATTATCATCGGCGCGTTTTGGGTTCACAATATGGTTAGCATTGGGCAAAGTCTCTTCAGGCTCATGATGATCAAGAACTGCAATGTCAAGCCCAAGCGCTCGCCCCTGAGCAATTGGCTCATGCGCTGTAATACCGCAATCAGCGATAATCACAAACGTTGCCCCTTGTTCTTTTAAGCTTTCAAAAGCGGCCTTGCTTGGACCGTACCCCTCATTGAGGCGATCGGGAATATAAAGAGGCGGATTAAGGCCACAATGACGCAAAAAGCGTGTCAATATCGCCGCCGATGTTGCCCCATCAACATCAAAATCGGCAAGAATTCCAATTGTCTTGGCACCCTTCTCAGCCGCCATAATATGATTTGATAAATCATCGCTAAGAGCTTCCATACCCGCCATTGAAAAAGGGTCAGGGAAATTATCGCGTAAGGTTGGATTAAAGAACGCATCAATTGAATCGCTTGCAATGCCGCGTTGACATAAAAGCCGCGCGATAAATTCAGGAAGTTGCTTGGTTTGAATAATGCGCGTTATCTCTGCCTCGTCTGCGTTAAAAAAGCGCCAGCTTTTTCCGCCCAAGGACTTTGTAACATTCAGCGCATTCGTCTCACCCTTATTCATCAACCGCTCTAAAGCCTGTTTTGCGGTGAAAATTATGCTCTGCTTGAATGCGGCGCACTGTACCGGATTTAGATCGCATGACAATAGAATGCGTCACCGCCCCCCCTGCATAACGGCGAACACCCGGTAGCATTGTCCCAGATGTCACGCCCGTAGCGGCAAACATCACATTGTCAGGTTTAGCAAGATCATTCGTTGTGTAAATACGATTAAAATAAGTAATGCCCCATTTTTCAGCACGCTCGCGTTCGTCATTGTTTCTAAACACCAAACGACCCAGCATTGAGCCACCTGTACACTGAAGCGCCGCCGCCGCCAAAACACCCTCGGGCGCGCCGCCTGTGCCAACATAAAGATCAATCCCGCTCAACTCTTCTGTCGTGGATATAATCGCGCTCACATCTCCATCTTGTATAAGAGAAATACGCGCCCCAGCTTCACGGATACCTCTGATAATATCAAGATGGCGATCACGCTCAAGCACACAAACCAGAAGATCTTCAACACTTCCTTGCTTGGCCTTGGCGACTTGTTTCAAAACATCACCAATTGGCGCCTCAAGATCAAGCACATTTGACGGTATTCCGGGCCCAACGGCCATTTTCTCCATGTAAACATCAGGAGCGTTCAAGAAGCCGTCTTTATCCGTCATCGCCAAAACCGCAAGAGCGTTTTGACCCCCTTGCGCGCAGATGGTTGTCCCCTCTAATGGGTCAAGGGCAATGTCAATTTCTGGCCCTTGCATATTGCCGACCAATTCACCGATGTAAAGCATTGGCGCTTCGTCACGTTCCCCTTCGCCAATCACGACACGACCTTTAATGGAGAGTGAGTTCAATGCCTCTCGCATGGCATCAACGGCGGCGCGGTCTGCTGCTTTTTCATCGCCGCGCCCCATCGTTCTCGAGGCCGCTAGAGCCGCCGCCTCTGTAACACGCACGGCCTCTAGAGCAAGGTTACGATCCATAGAGAAACTTTCATCAAAAGCTGGTTTGTTTTGTGAGGGGGTTGCAGACATATGTCTTCTTTCCATTAAGGGGTGAATCTATGCCTTGACCTTAACGAAGTGCTTAGAGTTCTTCAATTAGATTTCTTCAACGCGCAAATGCTTTGGCTTTGTCAAAATACTGTCTAATTTTTCAAGCGCAATCATACCCGCGAGAATGTCTTTATATTGCCCTTTATGGGTAATCATCACTATAGATTCAGTGCCATTGTCGTTAAAACCAGGCTGTATGAATTTATTGATAGACACATTATGGTTTTTTAAAACTGAGGTTATATCCGCAATGACCCCCGATTGATCCTTCACTTCTAAATGAAGATAGCAAGCGCTTTGAATATCGTTTGCATCTGCCCATGACGCATGTTGAAGCGTCTTTGCGTCTACACCAAACATCGGCGGCACATTGCCGCGCGCTATATCAATAATGTCTGCAACAATCGCAGAGGCCGTTGGCCCCTCACCAGCACCCGGCCCAACATTAAGAACCTCATTAACAAAATCGCCTTTTACACAGACGGCATTAAACACACCTTCAACATTACCAATGGCGCTTGTTTTCTTAACCAAGCACGGTTCCATACGTTGTAAAATTTTATCACCGCTTCGTTTTGCAATCCCTAAGAGCTTAATCTTATAGCCCATATCGGCGGCAAATTTAATATCATCAGCGGAAACGTCACGAATACCTGTTATCGAAAGCGCCCCAAAATCAGGCTTTACTCCAAAACCAAGAGCCGTCAGCAAAGTCAGTTTGTGCGCGGCATCAATTCCATCGACATCAAAAGTTGGGTCAGCCTCGGCATACCCTTTATCCTGCGCCTCTTTTAAAACATCCTCAAAGTCACGGCCTGTTTCGCGCATTTCTGTCAGAATATAATTACACGTGCCGTTTAAAATACCAAAAACGCCCGTGATATTATTGGCAGCAAGGCCTTCACGAAGTGTTTTAACAATCGGAATACCGCCTGCAATAGCAGCCTCATAGCCAACAGACACCGCGTTATCTGATGCCAGTTGCGCCAGATCTGCACCATGATGCGCAAGGAGTGCTTTATTCGCTGTGACGACATGCTTGTTGTTTTTAATTGAAGAATAAACAAAGTCTTTTACTGCACCTTCTGCGCCGCCAATCATTTCAACCACAAGGTCTAAGCCATTATGATTGCTCATAGTTGAAAAGTTTTTCACCCATTCATACCCAGATAAATCCACACCGCGGTCTTTGCCTTGATCCCGCGCACTTATCGCAATGATTTGAATGGGTCTGCCTGCGCGTTTTGAAATAAGATCACTATGATGTTGTAATATTTTCACAACACCAACACCAACAGTGCCAAGGCCAGCAAGGCCTATCTTAAGTGGGTCTTTCATATCAATAATCGTCTCTTATCTATCCTAGTAACCTGCTCCAGTAACAATATCAACGCGGCGCTGCTCTTCCTCTGATGGCGCAGGTACAGTATCGCCAAATGCCGTTGTTTTTAGTTTTTCTGCAGGAACACCTTTTTCGATCAAGGTTTTAGATACAACAAACGCGCGGTTCATAGATTCTTTGAGGTTCAAAATGCTGTTACGGATTGGGTCATTCGTTTGCGCGCGGCTGCTTGCATGCCCTTCGACCTTCACACGATCAACAGGAGAAAACTTAGCCGTTTCAGCAACTTGCGATAGTTTTTGCATATCACCAGAACCAAGGCGCGATGACCCATGGTCAAAGTAAATAACCGCATCACGTGCGCTCACATTACCAGAAGCAGAACTATAACGCGGAGCCATATTATTGTTATAAGCGCGCCCCGTATCCAAAGCTGGCATAGCAGAACCGCCAATGTTCGGAGAGACAGCAATTAATGGCTCACCATCAAGGGGATAAATCGTCACACTTGGGTCACCCATAGAAACACCAGCATTCATCGCCGGAGGACTAGGTAGTACCATAGGCACGCTAGCGCGCGGTGTTTGGTACTGTTCCAGATCACGATGAGCCAGCATTTCTGCTGGACTTAATGGCATCATTTCTACGTCAGGCGCAGGTAAAGGCGGTGGTAAGTTTGGCGTACCCATTACAATCCCATCATCAGATATGCTCGCAGACATTGTTCCCTTATGCGTCATAACCGTGTCAAAAGAGTCTGATTGAGAATTTGCCTTCATATTAATGTTGCTGTTTGTTTTTAAAACAGTGTCATATGAATCTGTTGCTGTTCTTGAACTTGGCCCTATCAAAACACCATCAACGGGGGCATCGGCGGGTACAACAGGCGCAAAGCTCGGATCAACAGGCGGCGGCACGGCAAGCGCGGCATTAGTCACTTTTATATCTGAACGATTTCCAAATGTCGCCATTTCACATGCGCCCAGTGCGATTGATAAAACCCCAAGGGATAAAACTATTGATGCCTTCAAGAAAAGCCTCCACTACCTAATGATTTGAATTCATCTGCATCCTGTCCGAAAACGTGCCGCGATGCAAGGCCAAGGGAGGTTTATTCCCCGAAATTTATGCCAAATATTCAGCCGCAAGCCTGACATAGTTATCAGCAGATTTTGGAAAGAAAGCGAGTTCTTCTTCGGTTAAGTGACGCATATAACGCGCAGGGCTTCCGCCCCATAATTGTCCGCTTGGTACAACTTTACGCGGCGTTAAAAGGGAACCAGCGGCCAGCATCGCGCGGTCTTCTAAAACAGCTTCATCTAAAATACACGCGCCCATGCCAACAAAAGCCTGATTGCCGATGGTGCAAGCATGCAATATAGCGCCATGCCCCACCGTCACCTCATCTCCGATATAAGTGCCAGATACACCGCGCGTTACATGGATAACGCAGTTATCTTGGATGTTCGTGCGTTTGCCAATACGGATTTCATGTACGTCACCGCGCACCGAACAACCAAACCAGATATTACTCTCCTCCCCAATATGAGTGTCACCTATAACGGCAGCATTTTCGGCGATAAAGACTTTATCTCCTATGGTCGGCATGATTTTACGATAAGGGAGCAACATAATAATATCCTAAAACGGTATCGGATATTGACGGTAAACTTTATCAATATCCGCCATAACGTCATCTGATAATTCAATATCAAACGCATCAATATTTGTTTTCAGTTGTTCTATATTTGTAGCCCCAATAATAGTTGAAGTCACAAAATTTTGTTTATCAACAAACTTGAAAGCCATTTGGCAGACATTAAGCCCATGCCTTTGAGCAATATCCAGATACCCATCCACAGCCTTATGCACATGCTCACTTTGTAGACGCCATGATCCAGAAGATAGCCCTAGCTTTTTCTCAACATCACCCCGAGACCCTTCTGGCAAAACACCGCCCTTATATTTGCCACTTAAGATACCTGTTGCCAGAGGCGACCATGGCAAATAAGCGACTTCTTCACGAACACAAACCTCTGCTAAATACGGGTCATCTGAACGATCGAGTAAGGAGAACTCGTTTTGAATGGATTCAACGCGCGGCATATTATGTTTCTCCGCAAGACCTAAATACTTCATGATACCCCATGCAGTGTCATCTGACAGACCAAAGTGACGAACCTTTCCCACCCTCACCACATCATGAATACCCGTTAGAATATCCATTAGATTATCTTCAATTTCAGCAGAGTTTTCAGCGGCGAAATCGATAATGCCCGCATGATTACGCCCAAAATGCGGAAAGACCCTGTTAGGCCAATGGAGCTGGTACAAATCAAGATAATCTGTCTGCAACCTCTCAAGGGAACTATCAATCGCCGCACGCACACCATTACCCGTTAAAGGGCCACCGCCGCGTATCCAATCAGGGCCAATACCCGCAATTTTAGACGCCAAAATCACTTGGTCACGCTTGCCATTTTTGGCAAACCAAGACCCTATATAGAGCTCTGTACTTCCTTGTGTTTCAGGATGAATAGGAATGGAGTATAACTCAGCTGTGTCCCAAAAATTTACGCCGCGCTCAAGTGCATAATCCATTTGCTCATGCGCCTCGGCCTCATTGTTTTGCTCGCCCCATGTCATGGTGCCCAAACAAACACGTGATACGTTGAGCCCTGTCCGGCCTAATTTTGAATATTTCATAAACGCTCCTAAAGATTAAAATACAAAAATGACCTTAATGATTTTGGGTAAGTTTGAAAGTGAGAAAATTTTAACAATAAAAAAAAGGCGCTCAAAAAGCGCCTTTTTGTGAATAATATGTTCGTCTTGAGAACAAATGTCATAGAGCGATTGAAATTAACGTTTCGCCCACTGTTTCGAACGACGGGCCTTGTGCTTACCAATTTTCTTACGCTCAACCACACGGGCATCACGTGTCATCATACCCGCTTTTTTCAGTGCTGGACGAAGCTCAGGCTCAAAGTTTTCAAGCGCGCGTGAAATACCGTGACGGATCGCGCCCGCTTGACCTGATAACCCGCCACCTTTAACGGTGCACATAACGTCAAATTGGTTCACGCGATTTGCAACAAGAAACGGCTGATTCAAAACGAGCAAGTGTGTCTGACGACAGAAGTAATCATCTTGGATTTTGCCGTTTACAACGACTTTACCTGACCCTTTTTTGAGCCAAACACGCGCCACAGACTCTTTACGACGGCCTGTTGCATAAGCACGACCAAGATCGTCAACTTTACGCTCTTTGATATTTGATTGACCCTGAACTGGGGCTGCTGCAACAACATCTTTTGCTGTAACCGGAGTGCCCTTAAGGTCTTTTAAATCTTTCATTGCTTCGGCCATGTTACGCTCTCTTATTCTTAGGGTTCATGCTCGCAATGTCGAGGACTTGCGGCTGTTGTGCTTCATGCGGGTGCTCTGCGCCTGGATATACGCGAAGATTTTTCATCGCAAGACGTCCAAGGGGTCCACGGGGAATCATACGCTCAATTGCTTTTTCAACAACGCGCTCTGGGAACTCACCATCAAGGATGGCACCTTTTGAGCGTTCTTTAATTCCGCCTGGATAGCCTGTATGCCAGTAAAAAATGTCATCTTCACGTTTTTTACCAGTGAGGTGTACTTTTTGTGCATTGATAACAACGACGTGATCGCCATCATCCATGTGCGGCGTGTAAGTTGGTTTGTGTTTACCGCGCAGGTGATTGGCAACGATTGTCGCTAAACGACCAAGAACAACGTCCTGTGCGTCAACGATGAACCATTTCTTTTCAATCTCAGCGGGCTTTGCTGAATATGTTTTCATCTGATTTTCCTTTAAGTTATGGCCTAAACCCTAAGTCTACACCTTAATTCTGGCGCTGTTTTGCAACATTACGAAGATTTAGTCAAGAAAAACCATATAAAACAGGGTGTTAAAATAAAGGTAAAATAATACCTCAAACTTATGCTGTTTATTAAACTGTGATCTAGGGCCTATTTAAACGGCAATGCGTTTGTGCAAAGCGAGTGTGAAGCGGCTGTTCAAAGTTACAAGCCACAGTAACTTCTGACGCGCGCGCAGGGACAACAAGCTCCCAATCCGCTGCTAAAAAATCAGGGTTTGTTATAAGGCTTGGATATTCTTGAGCATTCGCGGCGACAATAACCTCAATTTGTGCCAAAACCTCAGATGCAGAAGCATTTGGCTCTAACGAAGCTTGAGCGATCGCGGATAAAGTCCCAAATTGTGAGGCCAAAAAGACTTCATCTAAAGGTTCTTCTGGCATCTCTAACGGTTGATCCGTATTTGCGCCTTGAAACAATTCGAATAATGGCGTTTGAGCTGGCTCAACATGAGTGTAAGTTGCATGAATGACTGGAATATTGATGCCTGACACTTCTTCGGGCTCATAAGAGGGTAATGAACTTACTTGCGTTTGAGCTATTATAGGGTTCGGCTCAAGGGGTGTATTTGAAAAAGCAGCTTGAATATAAGGCCCTAAACCGCCCAAATCATTAGGCGCAATAGTCAAAGAGGCTGTTGAAACCGCAAGATCAAGTGTAAGATCTTCTTTTTGTGTATCAGAGAAAGATGCTTCACCCTTTGTGGAAACATAACTATCATTATTCAGGCTCTCAGAAGTGCCAAAAAACCCTGCGATAGCTATCGATGCCGCCGCTGCTAAGCGCTTTAAGCCGCCAAAAACGCCTGTTGGCGGCTTCGTAAACGGAACAACATTCGAAGCAATTTGCGCTTCTTGAACTGTTTCTTCTCTCACTACTGAAATAACGGCACTTATATCTGCCTCATTAAGATTTGCGCCAATCGCTCTTGCAAGATTAAAGGCAACGCGGTCATTCGTAAAAATCTTATAGGCCCTGTCACCAACACGCTCTTCAGAAGGAATGTTAATAACTCTAAAATCTGCGTGTTTTAGAACCTCGTTAGAACTATCTAGAATACGACTTAGCGACTCCGCACTCACTGCAATTCCCTCAGGGTGCTTAATCATTTCATGCGCCACTGGATCTGGAGAGGACACACGATATTCGCCGCTATCTAGGCGCTTAATATTAAGATGAGTCAAATATGGGTTATTGCTATTCACAAGAGCATCTAGGTTTTTTTTATCCATAATATATGGCTTGGCGTGAATATGGGCGGGCTGTCCGCTTAAAAAACGTGGCAACGTGATTGGCGGTTTTTCTTGCTCCACTGTTGTCAAATCAGGCACAGGCAGGACTGGTGGTGCAACAGCTCTAACTTCGCTTGTCTTTGCTGATAAATCTAATCCTAATCTTTGCGCAGCAGAATCAATAAGTGCCTCTCTTTCAGCTCTTTCTTTTGTCTGAATACCGGCAAGATGTTTGCGCAGACGCTCTGGCATAATCGTTACGGGAGGCGTTACAACTTCAGTTTCTTGAACAACTCTTTCTTTTGCCTTTTCCCCGCCGCTTACTTTACGAAGCAACGCGTCAACTTGATCTTTGGCATGTGGCTGGCTTTCTTGAACATAGGCAACAAAAGCGCTCAGTAGATCTTCACCGTTATTACCGACGAAATCTTTATATTGATAAGCTCTTTGACTTTCATTTGTGCCACTCAACGGACTAAGGCCAATTAAATCACCTAAAGATCTTAGTGCTTTAGGCCCTACACCCTTCATATCCACTTTAGCGTTAAGAAAATCTGGGAACAACTCTCTCAAATGAATAGAAGTGGTTGGGCTGTCATCTAAATTATCTTTCATCACACACACCTAATTTACTTATTAACACTTTATTAAGCATTGTTTTGACAGAATAATGCAAATTTGTCAATTTAATTTACATAAATATTAGATAGGGCGCTGATATTCCTCCCTGTAATTCGAAATATACTGACACTATCAAATCATGTTAGGGTGAGACATTACGGAAGGATTAATACGATGGATATGACGACACTCACACATTTTTTGGGCTGGTGTACGCTCATTAATATTGTAATTTTTCTTATCTCTACGGTTATGATTACCCTGTTTAAGGGTCTAGCTATGGGTCTTCATAAGAGGCTTTTTAACGTAGATGAGAGCTTTCTCACACAAAGTTATTTTAACTATCTGGCGCGCTATAAGCTTTTGATAATTGTCTTTAATCTTGTGCCCTACTCGGTTCTGCGCCTCGCGCTTTAAATTTCTTAAAAACCTGTGAAAAATAGCATGGAAGGAATAGACTCTGTCAAATACCATGTGCTTTACTCATTTCTCAAATGCAATAAATGAATAGCAACAGGGTGTATTTAATGTCACACGCAAAAACCTTATTATCAGCCGCAGTATTAGCCTTACACGCAAACTTTGCCGCAGCGCAGGAACAGCTCCTTACTCAAGATATTTCTATTGATGACACGTACCATACAAGAGAGCCTGTTTATGTTGTTTTGCCAACATCGAATGGGGAGTTAGTGCGTGATTTCACAGCGTGCACATCGGATAATCACCTCGTCACGGGAAACTTCGCCCTGCGCGCGGATATTGATTATGCGAACGCACAAATTGAAAATGGTGGATTAGAGGCGCTTAGTCGTCAGGCCTCTGTGGACGGATTCATGTACCAGCGCGCCTTAACAGAAGTGATTGGCAGCATGACATTGGCGAACTTAAAGAGTTCACAAATCGCATCAAGTGCTGACCAAGCCCGAATGAGAGAGAATGTCGCAACAGTCCATGCTCATTTTACACAGGCTAACTCAGGTCCTGTTGAATATAGTTTTCATATTAATGAAAGCTTGTTTAGACGCCCCAACACAAGGCTATGTCCCCAAGCATAAACGTCTGCATTTTTAATAGTCATCTTAAAGGTTAGAGCTAAGTCGTTTCACAAGCTTGCACGTATGCTAAAACCTATAAACTCACATTAAATGGAAACTCTTTAATCGGCTTATAATCGTTTACAAAACCCAAAACATGTTTTTACGTAAAATAACATTGACAGATAACCAACAAGTGGTTAATTTATTTTACATATTTATTAATGGGTTGCCTAAACATGGGTTATACAAAAAATGTAGCAGCTTTCGCTCTGGTTGCATCACAAGCATACTCTGCACAAGCTGATGAAAATAACGGCTGGTTTGCAGGCTTAGAATACGAGCAAAACGTTGACGCTTATACATTAACTATACCAACCAGTATGCTAGGGGACGGTCCGGTTTTAGACTACCTCCCTCACTTCCTTAGCATGAATATACTCAGCAGCAATTGCACCAACGCTTTTGCAGGACATCGCTGGGGCGGTGGGAATACAGATGTTGGTGGCTTAAGCTGGCGCTTTTCAGCATCTTTGAAAGCATCCAGTTGTCACTCCGATATCAATATTAACTTCGCCCCTAATCAATCATATGCATTGGCTAGAATGAACGAGACTGCTCACAGCACAATCCTCACTTTGATGGAGACCAATATGCCTCCGGCAATATTATCTCTCGCTGGTATTTATGGTGTTGATATAGATAATGTGACAAATATATCAGCAGATGCAATCACAGCCCTTATAATGGATCCAACCCGCCCCCTCCCAACAACAGAAAATGTCACTCTTGCATTTAGCAATGTTCCGGCTATTCCAAACCCAAGAGTAAATGCCGCCATAAACGAAGCACAAAACCATGCTTTGGAGGTAGTGAACGCAGCAAACGAAGCACGCGAGATTGTTGATTTTGTTTATTCTTTTCCTGATCAAGTAGATGATAATGGGAGAATGTTTGCCCTTGGTTTCGAGACTTCACTAGAAGCACGATATCATTTTGCAAGACAATCCTATTTTTATGCTGGTGCAGATAGTGAAGCGACCGTAAAAGCAAGCTTCCACGCTAATCCTCTGCCTCAGCTTTCTGATGAGACAAATTTTATTGTTCCTTTTTACGGCATTGAAACCACAGCGCGCCTTGGTGTTGCTTTTGAGGATGCAATTGGTAATTTTGATGTGGCAGCAGGATATAATCACCCATTCAGCACATTTGATATACCTTTAAATGATATTACACTAACTGGCATGGACAGCCCTTACTTAAATCTTAGCTTATCTGATGATAGCGGGTTTAAGATAGATACAACATATACACCAGAGCTAAAACAGGCAGGCTTTACCGTAAACTTCACTTTTTAACTCAGCCGGTCTTTATCCAATAAACTTTGTAATAAGAATTCTAATGGTCGGAGTGAGAGGACTTGAACCTCCGACCCCTCGCCCCCCAGGCGAGTGCGCTACCAGGCTGCGCTACACTCCGACGAGATGTTGATATCGAAATTACGGCGTAAAATCAAATAAGTATTTACAAGTATTTTTGAATTATGTTAATACTTCGCAAAATTAAATAGTAAAGGTGTGTAAAATGACAAATCAACTACAAGATATTAAAACAGATGTAGCGCCATCACGTGACTACCCTTTAGCAACAGGTGCGGCTGTATCAACTATATGCAGCCTTACTGACGGATCATATGAGCCAGGAAGACCCACAATCACTAATGATGACTTAGCCAGACTTGCAGAGAGCCTAGGACAGGGAAAAACAGCCGACCGAAATGACAGAGCCCCATCTCCTTGTGGTATGGACTTTTAAAAAATCTAAAAATGGAACGAACACGCGGCGAAAAAATATCGTTTTTTGTGGCTGTCTGCAAAGAGAGCGCAGATGACGGCGCCGCGTTTATTTTGAGCGATGTTTTTCAATCGCACGCCCCAGACACAAATGTGAATGCGGAAGTCGCGCGTAAATACAACGCGCTGACTGAATTTGCGGAGAATGTTTACATAGCACTAGATGGACAAAGATCTCATATAGGCTCACTAGGCCCTCGCCAATACGCCGAGATGATAAGAGATATGCATAATGGCACAAATGCAGAAAACAACAGAATTTATGCCGCATTTATGATAGCAGGCCACCATATTAGAGAACTTACAGTTAGAGAACTTACAGAGCGTCCAGATTATGTAGTGCCTGTGATTATTACTCAACCGCCACTACAATCAGGTTTAAGAGCCTAAGCTTTCACCATACTGCGGAGCGCTTTGAGCTCAGCGAGCATCATTTCTAAAACAGCGCGTTGTTTGGCTGACATTCCTGCAGGCTGCGCGGCCATAACTTGCGCGGTTGGTTGCACTTTCGGTTGTGGTGCGGGCGCGACACTTTGCGGCGCTTCGTTGGCGTTATTGGCTTCACCATCAACAATTTGACCTTTACCACGCCCCTTTAAAAGCTTTTGAACGCCTTTAATCGTATAGCCTTCGGTATATAAAAGATGATGAATACGTTTTAGCAAGGCCACGTCTTCTGGGCGATAATAACGGCGGCCACCCCCACGTTTAAGAGGTTTTACTTGTGTAAATTTTGTTTCCCAAAAACGAAGAACATGTTGCTGCACATCCAGCTCCGTCGCAACTTCGCTAATTGTCCTAAAGGCTGTTGCTGATTTTTTGATGGGTGATTGTTCGACGTTGTTAGCGGCGCTCGTTTGCGCTTTTTCAGATTCGCTAGGCACTCTTTTTTGAATGGCTTCCATCTCTACGTGGCTTTCAACGCGCTTTGTTTGGAAAGGTTGCTCTGACAAAGGAGGTTGAACGGCGCGCCCAGTTTGATAACTGACTTGATCAACAAGCGTTGTTTCATCAGACATAAGCGGCGGTGTGACACGTGTATGATTATTCATGGTATTTCTCTATTTCGTTAAAATAATAAAAGTTATAATTGTTTAAGACGTTTCGCCTGATTAACTCTCAGACTTTGGAGTGCTCATCGCTTGCGTTGCTTTATTAATTCTGTCTTTCAGAACATGTGAGGCGCGAAATACAAGAACACTGCGCGGGCTTATCGCCACTTCGATTCCTGTTTTCGGGTTACGTCCAACGCGCTCTCCCTTGTGTTTGACAGAAAAACTGCCAAAAGAGGAAATTTTAACACTGTCGCCTTTTGTTAACGCTTCCATCATCTCATCAAGCACTTGCTCGACAAGGTCAGAAGATTCGTTACGCGATAAACCCACTTGCGCGTAAACCGCTTCGGCGAGGTCGGCGCGTGTGATTGTTTTGCTTTCTGGGGGTAAAGTCATACCTGGCTCCGTTTGTTTGTATGCCTTACGCTAAGCCCCTGCGTTTTAACCGTCAACAGGTTGAATATATTTAATCACAAAAAAAGTGGATTATTTCAATGGGGTATAGTGATTACTTCAATTAATGAGGTTGTGGAACGAAGCATTAAAAAAATAGTTAATTTGTTAACTAATGCTTGAAAAGTTAACAAATTAACTATATAAAATTGCCATAACTTAACCCCTAATCCAAAAAATGGAGACAATAATGACTATATTATCTATTGCCAGCGGTTCGAGAAGAAGAAGAATTATGGAGGATAACATCGAATCCAGCACTTGGCAAAAAGCGGCAACCAATAAGGAAACTGGCGTTGCAGTAGCATCACGGATTGCGAAACATGCATTTATGGCCACCGCAGCCTATTCATTAACAGTTGAAACTGCGCCACAGCCATATACAGCCCTTATATTTGCCGCAGTCTCTTTGGCAGCGGCATCAGAGCACGCCATTATTAAAGACCGCCTTACAAATCGGGCAGGAGAATTTAATGATTTTGATAGAAACGCATCCAAGCTAGAATTAGGATATCAAAAAGCTCTTCGTCTTACAGTTGGCTTGGCGAACGAATATAATCCGATCCCATGCCTTCGTTCGGCTTGGAACACCCTTCCCGAGAGAGAGGGATTGCTTCGTAACGCAAGCAATACTGTGAATAGAGGCTGTCGAGCCCTAATAAGAGCGATGATGTAAACTCTTAAATTACTAATAACGCACAAGGGCGGCGCCCCATGTTAGGCCGCCGCCCATGGCTTCAATAAGCATCATCTGACCGCGTTTAATTCGCCCATCACGTACCGCCTCATCAAGCGCAAGCGGAATAGAGGCCGCCGATGTATTACCGTGACGATCCACAGTGACAACAACTTTATCCATAGGCATATCAAGCTTTTTGGCGGTGGATTCAATAATACGAATATTCGCCTGATGCGGCACAAGCCAATCAATAGAAGACGAATCAATATTATTATGTTTTAAAGTCTCTTCGACAACATCAGCCATATAATTAACGGCGTATTTGAATACTTCGCGCCCTTGCATTTGAATGACGCCATTTTCCCCTGTGGATGACACACCGCCGGTTGTTTGTAACAACGCGCGCTGCGCTCCATTAGCATAAAGATGCGTAGAATGAATTCCTGCGCCCGCAAGACCTCTATCGTTCTCTGCCGCTTCAAGGATCACAGCCCCCGCTCCATCCGCAAAAAGAACGCAGGTTGTTCTGTCTGTCCAATCTACAATTGAGGACATTTTCTCTGCGCCAATAACCAAAATACATTTGGCTTGACCCATTTTTATAAAATTATCCGCGGTCGCAAGCGCATAAACAAAGCCCGTGCAAACCGCCTGAATATCAAACGCTAAACAGGGGGCTATACCAAGATCCCCTTGAACTTTAACGGCTACAGAGGGGAAAGTGCGGTCTGGCGTTGTGGTTGCAACAATCACGCCGTCAATATCCGTAGCCGAAACACCAGCTGCCTGCATTGCTTTTTGTGCGGCTTTAATAGCCATCATGCCCGTTGTTTCGTCCTTGGCGGCGATGTGGCGTTCTTTAATACCGCTGCGCTGAACAATCCATTCATCGGACGTTTCAACAATTTTCTCTAAATCAGCATTCGTCATCACGCGTTCGGGCAAATAAGAGCCCGTGCCCTTGATTATAGAAGTCAAAGCCATTGTTAAATACCCACCTTATTAAACGCCAACAACAGAAATGAAGGATTCTTGATCCATTAGTTGTTCTATTTGCGCTGCGACGCGCTGATTAAATCCATTTTGTACCAAATTTGCAGCAACCATGATAGCATTAGCAGTCCCATCGGCGTCACTTCCCCCATGGCTTTTGACACACACACCATTCACACCAAGGAACATGCCGCCGTTATAATTACGTGGGTCAACTTTTGCCTTCATCTTCTTAATCGCGCCACGCGATAGGAAATACCCTAACATTGCAAGCGGCGATGATTTAAAAGCCTGCGTCAGATATTCTTTTGAGAGCTTACCAACGCCTTCAGCAGTTTTAAGCGCAATGTTTCCAGTAAAGCCATCCGTCACAATAACATCCACTGTCCCTTTAGTGATATCATCGCCCTCTATAAAACCGTAATAAACACCCGGAAATTCTACAGTAGATAGTATTGAGGCCGCATTACGAAGCTCCTCATGCCCTTTCATGTCTTCTGTTCCAACATTTAAAAGACCAACAGTTGGTTTCGTAATCCCTTGCACCACACGCGCATACACCGCGCCCAACACTGCAAACTGAGTGAGCACTTCGGCATCACAAGAGAGATTTGCGCCCAAGTCAAGCATCACACTTTTACCATGAATAGTAGGCATCACACTGGCAATAGCTGGGCGGTTAATCCCAGGCAAACATTTAAGTATGAGTTTTGACATCGCCATAAGCGCGCCCGTATTACCCGCCGACACAACACCATCCGCCAGCCCATCGCGCACCGCCTCAATAGCAAGGCGCATTGATGTATCTTTACTGTTACGAACGGCAACAGAGGGCTTTTCCTCACTCGCGATATGTTTATCGGTATGGCGAATTTCAGAATGCGGTATAATTTCAGGAAATTTATCCAGCTCTGGCTTGATTTTCGCCTGATCGCCAAAAAAGATATAGCGCGCACTGTCAATTGACCCGTGAGCCTTTGCGGCGCCAGCAACCATGACTGAAGGACCAATATCCCCGCCCATGGCATCAATTGCAATTGTTTGTCTGTAATTCATGGTTGAGACAATAAGCGATGAACGATAAAAAAGAAAAGAGTTTCGTTAAGGTTTTAACGAAACTCACAATATTCTTATTATTATCGAAAAAGGCGAGAAATAATTAATCGCGTGTTTCTAAAACCTGACGGCCTTTGTACATGCCAGTTTTCAGGTCGATGTGGTGACGGCGCTTTGGCTCACCAGTATGTGCATCTTCAACCCACTGCGTTACAGTTAACGCATCATGAGAGCGGCGCATACCACGTTTAGCCGGTGTAGTTTTTCTCTTTGGAACAGCCATTTTCTTGTCCTTATATTGTTTGAATCATAACTCTTTGTTGTGACTCATCGTTATTCTGGGCGCTTTATAACGAATAAAATGGGGGGAGCGCAAGGAAAAACGTAAGAATTTCTAATAATTCATCAAAATCCCGCAAAATCTTTCAAAATCGGCGCTAGCGCTTTTCTTTCCAGTCTTTAAGCGCTTCAAAGGGATTTTTCTTTAAAGGACTATCTTCTGCAGGCTTAATAGCCTCATCGCTATATTGGTAAGCCGCCCCTTCTTTTTTGGGATAAGGCGGAATGGCCAAAATCAAGTGCTGGACAGCCAATTCACCCAAGTCTATTTGACCCTCTATCATATCATCCGGCTCTTCCTCTTCTGAAGCCATTTCAACTTCAGTAGGGCCTTTACCGCTCTGATGCCCTTTATTATCACGCTCTTTAAGAGCCTTCATAAAGGATACTGTTGTCTCTTTATCCTCAAACCAGCCCTCTATTGGCTCATCAACGGTAAAATCAAACTCGTCTGCAGTTATGGAGCATTCCAGCGTCACCAAAGCCTTGAGCGTGCCATAAACATGAACAACGCGGCCCGCTTGTTCACGGTTAAGTGTTACCTCAGCTTCGAGCGATTCGATTGACACTACACTGGCACGCACTGCAACATCTTCGCGCTGCTTTTTATCTGCTGTGATCTTGGTTGTAACTGGCGTGTTTTCAACGCGCTCGGCATCATAATAAAAGCTCCATTCATTTTGGAAGCTTGGCTTTGGTCTTTTAGGCACTTTTTTTATCTTTCGTCATTTTCGTCAAAACTTCTGGGAAATTATAACCAAGCAACCCATGAACATCTTTACCGCGCATCGTCTCGCTAATTTGCTTCATGTAATAAGCCATCGCCATGATGTGTGCTGGCTCAATCTCATCATCCTTCAATGTGCCATATATATTTCGGCGAATAGCCTCTTCCAGCGCTTTATCCTGTTTGTCATCAATCGCATTGGCGTAACTTTGAACACGCCCTTTAAAGCCTTTCATCATACGTTTCATGTGCTTGGGTACGCTCAAATCCCCCACTCCTATCTCTCGCAGCGCCTTATCTGTAATCTTAAAATTCACATCAAATAGTTTTTGCGCCAGTTTTTCTTGGTCGGCTTTATTGAGCCCCACAATCAAAAACCCAACATGCACGCTCATCATTTCAAAGCGGCCATCTATTGTGTCCGGCACACCAAGGCTTTCATAAAACACCGCTTTGCGAGCCGTAAGGGCGGCATATTCATATAACTTATTGGCTTGTTGTTTACGCAAAGCGCGTTCTTTAAATAAACCAAACATAAGATCAACCTTTTTTGGGCATAGGATTAACGTATCTATTGATTTTTTAAGGCTTTGAAGGGTATAGATCAAGCATGAAACAATTAAATATCCTTTATGTATCTGTTTTTATTTTTGGCGCACTGGCCTTTACAGCCTGCACACCAACCATAGCAACGCGCGGTAATATTGTTGAAGACTTCCGCATGGCCGAAATCACGCCTGGTGTTAGCTCACGTACTAATGTCCTAAAATCTTTGGGTTCCCCAACAACCAAAGCGCCTTTTGACGATAATGTCTGGTATTACATCGGCCAAAAGACTGAGAAGAAGGGCATTTTTGATCCTAAAGTCGTAGACGAAAAAATCGTTGTCGTTGCCTTTAACGAAGAGGGAATCGTGGAAGTTATGGAAGAAATAGATGCTGAGCGCATGGACATCCCCCGCGTGCGCCGAAAAACCGAAACTGGCGGCAATGATGTCACTGTGCTTGAACAGCTTTTAGGCAATGTCGGCAAATTTAACGCCCCAGACGTTTCAGCAACGGGCGACAGATAGCAAAAACCCGCTTCCTATAGTATGAGAAAGCGGGTTTAGTGTTTGAGTGATTAATGATTATCAGATCATCAATCGGAGGAATTTTGTTTAAATGGGCTTTTGCTGAACTACCTGCAGCAAAACATCATTAATTTGATCATCACCTAAAACTTTTGCTGTGACACGATTTAAACGTGCCTTTAGATCATCCACCTTCAGCACACCGCCCTCAAGCGACGCCTTGCGGTTTAAAACACCATACATATCTTGGATATAAGCGTCCTTTAAACGCGGTGCCAGTGACTTAGCATTGGCGGCGGCTTCATCACCATTGGCTTCTAAAACAACAACCAATGTCACAACTTGTGAGACGCCATAATTATCAATAATTGGGAGAATAAAGGGGTCAAGGTTAACAAATTTAACCTCTTTTGCCTCTTTCATCGCTTCTTTGCCCTGCAATTCTTTTTCGGCCTTAGCCGCCTTAGCCGCCTCGCTCTCTGGGCCTATGGACGCAATCGCGGTATTTTGAAAATAAAAATACCCGCCCGCAGCCCCGCCGCCAGCAAGGACCAAGGCCAAAAATATCATCATTACAATTTTCATACGTAACCCCTATAAACCCTTAAAAAGACAGCCGATTGTCCCGAAAGCGTTAGTCCCTAACTATCCAAATAGCTTTGAATACTCTTTAAGGCTACAAAATAAAGGTTAACAATACGTGTAGATCAAGCGTTTTTATTGTTTTTCTTCAACAGGTTACCCCTGTATGAAAAATATGATTTTAGATAAAAAAAATGGCCCTGTTTTTTTAAACAGAGCCATCTTTGATTTATCTAATTTAAAAATTAAGACGCATTAACGATGGCAGTCACTAACTTGGCCGCAATTTGTGATTCTGTGTCATCTTTTCCAATTGTATCAATGATTTGACCATCAGAACCAACGAGTGTCACAAAGCCAGTTTTTGCACCAAACTTTTGCAAAAGACCACCGAGTTCTTCATCAGTTGCCAACACTTTTGTCGCTTCAATTGTTTCTTTAGAGCTAAAATCAAGCTTCACAACAGCAATCTTATCCATATTGATTGCCTGCATGGCCTGTTCCATTTTTGGCCCTAGCACTTTACAAGCGCTACAGCTGTCTGAGTAAAACACGACAGCTTTAACTTTTGGTGCTTCTGCCGTCATCGCTGGCTTTTCATCCATCATCTTTTTTGTATCCATGTCATCCATGGCATGCGCCTTAGGCATAAAAGCGAGAACAGCAAAAGCGAGTGTGAGTAATGATTTCATTATAATATCCTTTAAAAAGTTGCGTAAAAAATAAATTTACTCCACCCATTCGCGTTTGCTATAAATAGGGTTACAAAAAAATACAGATCAAATGAAGTTAGCGTGTTGTCTTTGCAACACCGTCAAGTATCGCATTCACGAGCTTGACTTCCGCATCATCATAAAATGCGCGGGCGGCGTGAAGATAGTCGTTGATGATAATGGGTGCGTCAATAGATTGATGAACCATCAATTCAAACGTCCCAGTTAAAAAAAGAGCGTATAAAAGAGGCTCTTTCGCCCGTTCTGTCGCTGGCTCAGGGCTCTGGCCATTTAAGGAAACGGCCATTTCTTGTTTTTGCTTTCCCGCCGCGCGGTTCGCATTAACCATCTCATTAAGCTGTTCGAAATGGGTGAAAGTGCCAATCACAATATCTTTGAACAATTCACAGTTTGGCGTAACGAGTTCGTCGCCATCAATGTCAATGCCCCCTGCGCGATGATTCAAAAATTCTTTTACAGCATCTTCGGGAGATTGCGTGTTTTTATTTGATAAAATTTGATAAACAGCCTGCACAGCCAGCAAACGCGCGGCACTGTTTTGCGCCTTTTTTGACCCTGTATTGGCTCTAGAAGGCGCTTGGTCTTCGTTTGTGTTGTGTTTATCAGGCTGATTATCAATCATAAATTTTCTTTATCTTTTAAGGGCTTATTGTGCGGCCTTGTTATGCAGCCTTCTTCTCTTGCATGAATGCGCGGCGATTTTCAAGCGTTTTGATACACGCATTTGCAGCTTCCGCCCCTTTTTGCACGAAATGATCAAAGAAATATTTTTGATGGCTTTCATGCTCATGGAAATTAAGCGGTGTTAAAACAACTGATAAGATTGGCACTCCCGTATCAAGTTGAACACGCATCATGCCATCAATCACCGTAGAAGCGACAAAGTCATGGCGATAAATTCCGCCATTCACAACGAAGCCGCAGGCAACAATAATGGCATAATCACCCGTTTCGGCGATCCATTTTGATTGAAGCGGTATTTCAAGACTACCCGGGACATCAAAGATATCAATTTGGCTTTTTGCAAAGCCCGCTTTTTCCATCTCAGCTATAAAGCTATCACGGCCCTGCCCGACAATATCATCGTGCCATTGCGCTTGGATAAAGGCGATCTTTTGACCGCCCAGTAAGTTTTTAGGATTAATCTGATTCATGGTTTTTTCCTTTCATCTGTTAAACAACCAGAATCAGGGCATGTGACTAAATGTAGCAAACACACTTCTCGGGCGTTGCTTCATCTAGACGCTCTCTTTCATCCGGACTATGACCGTCGGCTGAGGCTTCTCACCTCATCTGCTTGACCTTTTATACAAGAATATAAAAGCGCTCGCGGGCTCATGTCATAAAAACATATACCGCCGGTAGGGAGTTTCACCCTGCCCTGAGAACTATAGTCTTTATAAGGAATTGTAATTTTATTATCAAGAAGATTGCATATCAAGCATACGCGCCATGTAACGTGCGAGCATATCAATTTCCAGATGGACGCTATCGCCTTCTTGGCGCTGGCTCAATGTTGTTTTATCCCAAGTATGCGGGATAATATTAACGCCAAAGCAATTGCCCTCAACCTCATTAACCGTTAATGAAATACCATCAAGTGCCACAGATCCCTTAGGGGCAATAAACCTTGCAAGATCTTGCGGCACTTCAAAGCGCAAACGCCATGAGTCGCCCTCAGCGTTCAAGTGCGTTAACGTGGCAAGGCCGTCAACATGTCCAGATACTATATGCCCACCCAGTTCATCACCAACCTTCAAGGCACGCTCAAGATTAACGCGCGTGCCGATATTCCATGTACCGATAGTGGTTTTGGATATACTCTCTGCGGACACATCGACAAAGAACACATCCCCATTCTTTTCAACAACCGTCAAACAACAGCCAGAGCAGGCGATGGACGCGCCTATATCCACCATATTAAGGTCAAATGTGGTTTTGATACCAAGGCGCACATCGCCGCCCGTTTTATCGAGGGTCTGAACACTGCCAATATCTGTAATAATTCCTGTAAACATGCCCTTACCTTATTGTGCCTTCTCATAAATATCCAGCATATCTTGACCTAAAATGCGCCTATCAATAAATTTTAATTTTATTGAATTATTTAAATTATTTATATTTATTTCTTGAATTGAATTATAAGCGCCCGACCCTAAAATAGAAGCAGAGTGAAACCATAAGAACCGATCAAATAGGCCACACTTTAGAAAACCTGTCGCAACCTGCGCGCCGCCCTCTACAAGAACACGTGTAAGCCCTTTTTCTGCTAAAACACCCATCAAACTCTTCAGATCAATCTGACCGTCTTCATTAACAGGAAGCGTCAAAATCTCTGCACCCTTCTTCAACAGCATTTGCGCTTCATTTTTGGATTTTGATGTCACAACCCAAACGGGGTTTTTATCAATAAAATCAAAGAGTTTTTCCTGACTACTCAGTCGTAACTGCGTGTCTAAGACAATACGAACAGGTGCATGATCCACGCCCTCAATTCGCGATGTTAAGCTTGGATTATCCGCCAATATTGTGTTCACTCCCACAAGAATGGCATCATGTTGTGACCGTTCAATATGGGCAAATCGGCGTGCCGCAACACCCGTGATCCATTTTGATTCGCCGCTTGCCGTGGCAATTTTACTATCCAGCGTCGAGGCCGTTTTTAAAGTGATAAGCGGGCGCGCCTTCTCTCTTGCTAAAAAATACCCTGCGTTTAACGCGCGGCACTGACCATCTAAAACGCCAGTGACGACCTCAATTCCAGCATTTTGAAGCATGGATATACCCTGCCCGCTAACACGCGTATCAGGGTCGAGCGTACCAATCACGACCTTACCTAAACCTGCATCAATCAAAGCCTGAGCGCAAGGCGGTGTTTTTCCAATATGGGCGCATGGCTCTAAAGTGACAAAAGCGGTTGCCCCTTGAGCAGATTTGCCTGCCTGAGCGAGAGCCTGCGTTTCGGCATGCGGCCTGCCGCCATCTGCTGTTCTTGCGCGGCCTATAACAAGGCCGTCCTTAACAATAACACAACCAACACTGGGGTTTGGCGCAACACGCCCAAGCCCTGTCCGCGCCATATTCAGCGCCGAGCGCATGTGCCATATATCGGCATCACGATAACTCATTATTTTTGCTGCGCCTGAAGCTCGCGGACGTTTTCGAGGAAGGCGTTAAAGTCTTCTGGATTACGAAAATCTTTGTAGACCGAGGTATAACGGATATAGCCCACAAGGTCGAGCTGTATGAGTGCGTTCATAACTAAATCGCCAATACGGCCTGCGGCCACTTCCTGCTCGCCTTCGCTTTCAAGTTGGCGAACAATACCTGTTGCGGCTTTTTCAATTGCCGCCATCTCGACAGGACGCTTACGCAGGGCCACACTCATAGAGCGAATAATCTTGTCGCGATCAAAAGCCTGCAATCGTCCGTCGGATTTAATGACGATTAAATCACGCAGTTGCACACGCTCATAAGTCGTGTAGCGCCCCCCACAAGAGTTACAAGCGCGTCGCCGGCGGATTGCTGTATTATCCTCCGCAGGACGCGAATCTTTCACTTGTGTGTCTTCGCTATTGCAAAAGGGGCAAAGCATAATTTAGTGCCTTTATTGGCTTTACTTGTAAATCGGGAATTTTTCACAAAGCGCTTTAACACGCGCTGTCACTTCATCCAGATTTGCAGTAGGCTCTGTTTTATCTTCAGATTTTTCTAAATCATCGAGGATATCGGCAATCATATTACCGACCTCAGTAAACTCAGCAATACCAAAACCACGCGTGGTTGGCGCAGGCGTACCAAGGCGAATCCCTGATGTCGTAAATGGCCCTTCTGGGTCATTTGGCACGGTGTTTTTATTACAAGTTAAACCTGCACGATCCAGCGCTTTTTCTGCATGTTTGCCAAAGAAAGACTTACCGCGCAGATCAACGATAAGGACGTGTGAGTCTGTTCCGCCTGACACGATGTTATAACCACGTGCCTGAAGGCTAGAAGCTAAGGCGCGGCAGTTATCAATCACTTGCTGCGCGTATATCTTAAACTCAGGCTTGAGTGCCTCACCAAAAGCAACGGCCTTTGCTGCGATTACGTGCATCAAAGGGCCGCCTTGAAGGCCTGGGAAAACACCCATGTTGAAGCCTTTAGAGAATTTCTCATCATTCCAAAGAATTAAACCACCACGCGGCCCGCGAATAGATTTATGAGTTGTTGTCGTACAGACATCGGCATATGGAAGTGGTGATGGGTAAACACCTGCCGCAATGAGGCCAGAATAATGAGCCATATCAATCATGAGATACGCGCCAACTTCATCGGCAATTTCACGGAATTTTGCCCAATCAATCACGCGGGAATACGCAGAAGCGCCGCACACGATCATCTTAGGCTTGTGCTCATGCGCTTTTTTACGCACGTCATCATAATCAATCTGTTGATTATCATCAGCAACACCATAGGCCGCAAAATCAAACCATTTCCCTGATTGGTTCACCGGAGATCCATGCGTCAAATGGCCACCATGATCAAGACGCATACCAAGTACTTTATCACCTGGCTCAAGAAGAGCTAAATAAACAGCCTGGTTTGCCTGCGCACCAGAATGTGGCTGAACGTTCGCAAAGTTACATTTAAAAAGTTTTGTGACACGCTCAATCGCAATATTTTCGGCAATATCAACAAACTCACATCCCGCATAATAACGCTTACCCGGCAGACCTTCAGCATATTTATTGGTAAAAATAGAGCCTTGGGCCTCCATTACAGCTTTTGATACAATATTTTCAGAAGGAATAAGTTCAATTGAGTGCTGCTGACGATCCAGCTCTTTTTCAATTGCTTGGGCAATAATAGGGTCAGCTTCCTCTAATGTCGCTGTCCAGAAATTATCTGGTGTCATATCTTGTGGTTTCATTGCTGTGGCATTACTCATTTTAGGTCCTTTATTTTTGTTTCATTTTGTTTAATCGGATAATTTATCAATGCGGCGTTGATGACGCCCACCTTCAAATTCTGTTTCTAAGAATGTTTTAACAATATCAAGAGCAGCCTCAGTCCCCGTGATACGCTCTCCAAGGCACAAAACATTTGCATCATTATGTTCACGCGTGAGCCGCGCCATTGTTGCATTGGTACAGAGCGCCGCGCGAATTCCGGGGTTACGGTTACAGGCTATGGAAATACCAATTCCCGTGCCGCAAATCGCCACGCCAAAGTCAGCATCACCATCAGCAACAGTTTCGGCGACGGCCTTACCAAATTCAGGGTAATCAACAGAATTTTTGTCATCGCCTGTGCCCAAATCGATCCAGTTCAAATCAAAGCTATCTTTGATAAACTCTTTGAGGTTATAGCCCCCATGATCGCTAGCGATGGCAACTTTTAATTTCATCTATAGTCCTTGCCGCTTTTATAGGGTTTGCGCGGCTTTCATGCAATATAATTCTTACAATTCGTACCCATTCATCTGTGAAAAGAATTTAATCTATGATCTCTTTTTTACGAAGAACGTATTCAAGGCGTTTAAGGGCGTTTCGTTGTAAGATAACTTCTGGCGTTGTCGATGGCCCTTGAATGGAAACTTCAATAAGCGTTTTTGTGTCCATAGCAGATACTTTAACAAACTGCCCCACAGCATGCATCTCAATAATGACTTCACGATTTTGTAGCGGCATTTCCATCTTGTGATATACTATATCTATGAATGATAAGAATAAAAGAGCTGAATTTAATTGGGAGGACCCACTCCTTCTTAGTGAACTTCTAACCGATGAAGAGCGCATGGTGCAAGACACCGCAAGAGGCTTTGCACAAAGCACACTTTTGCCAGGCATTATCGAAGCCAATCGACATGAGAAATTTGATCCAAACATAATGAAGCAAATGGGCGCGCTCGGTCTTTTGGGCGCGACGCTAGAGGGCTATGACTGCTCTGGTGTATCTTACACGGCCTATGGTTTAATCGCGCGGGAGATGGAGCGCGTTGATTCTGGTTATCGCTCTGCCCTTTCGGTGCAATCCTCTCTAGTAATGTACCCCATTTATACTTTCGGCTCTGAAACACAAAAAGAAAAATTCTTACCAGGGCTCGCAAGCGGACAGCAAATTGGCTGTTTTGGCCTCACAGAACCCGATGGCGGATCAGACCCATCCACGATGGTCACACGTGCCAAATCTGTGAAAGGCGGGTATAAAGTTTCTGGCGCAAAACAATGGATTACAAACTCCCCGATTGCGGATGTCTTTATTGTTTGGGCAAAGGACGATGAGGGAAAAGTCGGCGGCTTTATCCTCGAAAAAGGGATGGAAGGGCTTGTTGCGCCCAAAATTGAAGGTAAATTTTCTTTAAGAGCCTCCATTACTGGCGGGATCATGATGGACGAGGTTTTTGTCCCTGAGGAAAATCGTTTACCTGAGGCCTCTAGCTTAAAAGCGCCCTTTATGTGTCTGAATTCGGCGCGTTTTGGGATCAGTTGGGGCGTTATGGGCGCAGCAGAAGCCTGCTGGCATCAGGCACGCAGCTATACAATGGACCGCGTGATATACGGCAAACCCCTTGCAGGCCATCAACTTGTTCAAAAGAAACTTGCCGATATACAAACAGAGATTACGCTTGGCCTATGCGCCGCGCACCGACTTGGGTCATTAATGGATCAGCACCGCGCCCCACCCGAAGCTATATCCATGTTAAAACGCAACAATTGCGGAAAAGCCCTTGATATTGCAAGATTATCTCGCGATATGTTGGGTGGTAATGGGATCGCCGATGAATACCACGTGATCCGCCATATGATGAATTTAGAGGCTGTAAACACGTATGAAGGGACACATGACATCCATGCCCTCATTTTGGGCCGCGCCCAGACAGGCATTGCCTCTTTTGAATAAATTTAAGAGTTTAACCAGACATTCCTGTAAATTGTGTCTGTGAGTTCCAAAAACGCTCGAGCATTTGCATGGTTTTTGTTACATCCTTCAATCGCTCTTCAGAGAGGTCTGTCCCCTGAATTTTACCCTCATGGCGTTTAAACATCTCACTGAGGACCTCATAAAGCCCCTTACCTTTTTCGGTCAATTTCACGCGTATAGAACGTTTGTCATGGACAGAGCGTTCTTGCTCAAGATAGTCATTTTCAACCATTTTCTTAACGTTGTATGACACGTTCGAGCCTAGGTAATATCCCCGCAAAGTCAACTCGCCTACCGTCATATCATCATGACCAATATTATAGAGGATCATAGCCTGAACGTTGTTAATGTCTTGTATGCCCTTACGGTCAATCTCAACCTTGACGACATCAAGGAAGTAACGGTGCAAGCGTTCAATGTGTTGAATGGCTTCATAATAGGCTGTGGTCAAAACGGTCTCTCCAGTTAAAAAATGTCGTGGATGACATTATTTCTATTGATTATAAGGCATGGAATACTCTAGTGATACTCTAAAGGTATGAATGTTTACATTCTCCCTAAAATAGCATACCTAGTATGGATTAAAAGCCCTTTAAAATTATATAAAATTTGATATGTCTGATAAACCTGATTTAAAAGCTTTCCTGCCCGCTGACTTAGCGAAAAACCTTAGCGAGCCTAAGTCTCATGCGGAGCTGATGAAGCATAAGCGCCTTACAGATAATGCGTTTCCGCACGTAAGAATGCGCCGCCTTCGTCAAAATGCCGCCATTCGGGATATGGTGCGCGAGAATAATTTGTCTCCAGACGACTTTATTTATCCGCTTTTTATTGAAGAAAATACTTCCGAACGCTCAGAAATTAAGAGCTTACCAGGCATTTACCGCGAAACCGAAAAATCTATGGGGGCGGTAGTGAAAGAAGCTGCGCGTGAAGGCGTTCGCGGCGTAATGGTCTTTGGCGTTTCTCATCATAAAGATCACACTGGATCAGATTCTATGGACCCGAACGGTCTTCTTGCCCGCATGATTGACCGTGCCAAGCAAGCGTCACCCGAAACAGCCGTTATCGCAGATTTGTGTTTTTGTGAGTACACAGACCACGGTCATTGCGGCCCTATTAATGAGCGCGGCGATGTTGATAACGATAAAACAATTGAAAACATTGCCATGCAGGCCGAAGTTGCCGCCGAAGCTGGGGCAGATATCGTAGCCCCCTCTGGAATGATGGACGGTCAGGTTTCTGTTATTCGTCATGCGCTTGATGTAACAGGCTTTACTCATATCCCCGTTATGGCTTATGCCGCAAAATTTGCGTCAAACTTTTATGGCCCCTTCCGTGATGCGGCTGGGTGCTCTCTTGGTCATGTCGAAAACGTGCCAAAACACCGTAAAACATACCAAATGGACCCTGCTAATGGCCGCGAAGCCATCCGCGATGCACTGATGGACGAAGCTGAAGGCGCTGATATACTTATGGTTAAACCAGGCATGGCCTATCTTGATATCCTAAAAGAACTGCGTCAAAAGACAGACCTCCCTCTCGCGGCCTATCAAGTTAGCGGCGAATACGCGATGATGAAGTTCGCAGCCCAGGCTGGCGCTCTTAATTTTCAAGATGTGATGTTGGAGAGCCTTATGGCTTTCAAACGCGCTGGCGCGGATATGGTCTTGTCTTATTCTGCCATTGAAGCCGCACGCTGGATCAAAAACGCCTAGGCGCTTATTGACCCTAAATTTCTGTATGTTTTGCCGCATCACCTTGAAAAAATAGGCAAATAAAGCCATGATGACAGGTATCGTATTTTTGCGATTCTTGCGTGTTTACTCTGTAATTACAAATTTCATAAGAAGGATTAAAAAGACCCATGAAAATTGTCGGCCTCGTAATGGTTTTATTCTGTACCTTTGGCGGTCTTTTGATCGCTATGGGCTTTGATATCCCTAAGTTCATTAAATTAATGGGCCTTATTGGTAAAGCCGTTCCAGGCGAATTTGTTATCATTTTTGGTTGCGCCGTCTGCGCGTTTATTGTCGCCAATTCCCCCACAACCATCAAAACGACACTGTCATACTTTAAAGCAATCACAAAACCTGAGGCGCACAGTAAAGACGACTATATTGAACTGCTCAGCATGCTTTATACTCTCTTTAAACTGGCACGCACAAAAGGGTGGCTAGCGCTTGAACAACATATTGAAAACCCTGAAGAAAGCTCACTTTTCGGTCAGTTTCCAAACTTTCAACATAACCACCATGCGCTTGTTTTCCTATGCGATTATTTACGTATCATCTCTCTTGGAAATGAAAACCCTTATGAGATAGAAGCGTTAATGGATGAAGAAATCGAAACAATCTCCCATCATGAACAACACCCCAGCCATGCCATGCAAACCATGGCTGATGGTATTCCTGCGCTTGGAATTGTTGCCGCGGTTTTAGGGGTTATTAAAACCATGTCATCAATTAACGAGCCCCCAGAAATTCTGGGTAAAATGATTGGTGGTGCGCTTGTGGGAACTTTCCTTGGCGTTTGGCTTGGTTATACGTTTATTTCACCGATTGCGGGGGCCATGAGAGGGCGCGCCGATTCAGAAATCATGTATTTCAAAGCTATTAAAGTTGGCGTTATTGCCTTCTTAAACGGCGCTGCCCCTCAAGTTTCTGTTGAATTTTCACGTAAGTTCTTACCCCATGATGTTCAGCCAAAATTCCTAGAACTCGAAGAGCATTTGAATGCGCTCCCTAGCCCCGCAGCATAAGGAAAAAGCGTAAACGCTATGGCTAATAAGAACGACGAGCTCAATAATATCATTATCAAAAAGGTCAAAAAGGTTGGCGGGGGCCACCATGGCGGTGCTTGGAAAGTGGCCTATGCTGACTTTGTAACGGCGATGATGGCGTTCTTCCTTCTTCTCTGGCTCTTAAATGTTTCAACCGAAGAACAGCTCAAAGGGATTGCCGATTACTTTTCCCCTACCCCTATGATATCTAAAGAAAGCTCTGGCGCAGGCGGCATGCTTGGCGGGACGACAATGGTTGTTGAAGGGGCAATGATATCTGAAAAGCAAGAGCCCGTGCCTAAAGAAGTGACCGAAGCGCCTGCACTTCGCCCAGGGACATTACCGCCCCGCCCTGACAAACAAGACATCGGACAAAGCGGCAAAAAACTGACAGATGAAGAAATCTTAGAGCAAATTCGCCAATGGGAAGAAAAAGCCTTCACGCAAGTGAAAGAGCAGCTAGAACAAGCGATGAAATCGGCAGAAATGCAAGAGCTTGTCGATAGCATGCAAATTGATATGACGCCTGAAGGCCTTCGAATTCAGCTTATTGACCAGGAAAACAAACCCCTCTTTAAAAGCGGAAGCGCTGCCCTTGAGGAACATAGCAAGCTTCTTTTGAAAAAAGTATCGGATGTTATCTTAAAAATGCCCAATGAGTTATCCGTGCGCGGCCATACTGACAGTGTTCCTTATGGACCAGGCGCAAGCTATACAAACTGGGAGCTTTCTGCGGACCGTGCCAATTCATCACGTCGTTATTTAGAGAAAAATGGCATTCCCGCCACCCGTGTAAACAACGTAGTGGGTAAGGCCGATACAGACCATCTTTTTGCTGATAACCCAACAGATGGGCGCAATCGCCGCATTAGTATTATCTTGCTGCATGAGTTCCTTGTGGTCGAAGAAGGCACGAATATGAGCACCCGCGCCAAAGCCCGCCTTGAGGAAGAAGAAACCGAAAAACAGCTCTATGAGCGAACCGAAGGCGCAATTCGCTTTCCTTAAGGTCTGAAAGTTAAGTCCCCAGCTTGCGGCAATCTTGCATATTGTGTTAACTCGCGCTGTAATTTTATGAAATCTGGCTTTTGATTATGGTCTATAGATTTTAAAATATGGCCTACAGATTGCAGGGTTTTTTCTGCTTGCTCTCTAGTTTGCGGCGCTCGTAAACCTAAGGATTTTGTATTAAAATGAACATCCGAGCCGTGTTTTCCTGTCAGATCGTATTGGTAATCCTCTATTTCTATAGAAATTTTTATGGATTCCATCCTCCTATCTGCTCCAGCAACACCGATATCAATTCTTAAATAGCGCCGACCATTGGCCTGATTAGACGTAATCGTGTAAAACCCGCCTCCCTCAACAAAATCATCTGTATTAGGACGCCCACTTTTAATAACTCTCTCTATCTCCCCCTCGGCTTTATGCCGAACCAATAACTTGGTTGGGACAAAGTGACTTCTGAGCGAATTTCCTTGACCGGGACGTTCAGAGTTAGGCCATAACGCATTAAATATATTTGTAGTTGCAGAGGGTATAACGTCTTTTTGTAAAAGAGATGCTAGCTCAGCACGCGTAAATTTAAAAAGCCTCGATTTCATAGATGTTTATTAACATAAAAGTATTCATTATGTCAAAATTTAGCTATTACCCAAACGTATTGCTCTTTGGGAAGCCATTGGGCGGTAAACGTCCTGCTTGGGCGCGGTTGCCAACCCATGGATTAAGATCGCCAACGAGTGTTTCACCCGTGCCGTATTTATAGGTCAAACCATCGGCCCAGATAAAGGTCTTAAAGTCCCCAAGGCCACCATCTTTATATTTTTGCAAAATCACGCCGCGGCCTTTAGTCATTTCAGGGATTTCTTCAAGGGCAAAGACAATCATTTTACGGTTTTTACCAATAACGGCAACATGGTCATGGCCTTCACCGATTGGCTTACAGAGCTTAGCCTCTACTTTGCCAGACACATTCAAAACCTGTTTTCCATTTTTTGTTTGCGCAAGAACATCGGCCATTTTCACAATAAAGCCACGCCCATCATCGGCAGCCACAATCATTTTTTCCTCAGGCTTATACACTTGCATATCCACAATATCGGCATCATTGGGCAAGTTCACGATAATACGCAGGGGCTCCCCAAAGCCGCGGCCGGGGGGAAGCTCATCCCCACCGATTGTATAAAAACGCCCGTTTGATCCAAAAACAAGAATTTTATCGGTTGTCTGCGCCTCAAGCACAAATTTTGCACGATCACCGTCTTTATATTTAATCCCTTTTGGATCAATATCGTGCCCTTTCATGGCCTTAACCCAGCCCTTAGAGGAACAAAGCACCGTAATCGGTTCTTTTTCAATCATGGCTTCTTCGAGGCTTTCAATATCCACAGGCTCTGGCGCTTTACCAATTTGTGTGCGGCGCTTTCCAAGGGCCGTTTTAGGACCAAAAATTTCTTGTAAGCTATTGATTTGCTTTTTAATAACGGTCCACTGACGCGCTTCGGACTTGATGAGTTTATCGAGAGCATCGCGCTCTTTTGATAATTCATCATGCTCCGTTTGCAATTCAATTTCCTGCAATTTATTTAACGCACGAAGGCGCATATTCAGGATCGCTTCAGCCTGAATTTCAGTCAGCTTAAACTCTTTAATCAACTCTTCTTTAGGATGATCTTTTGTGCGGATAATTTTAATAACTTTATCCACGTTCAGATAAACCGTCAAAAACCCTTCAAGCACCTCTAAACGATAGAGTACTTTTTCAAGGCGATGTTGCGAACGGCGCACCAAGACAACTTGCTGATGATCGAGCCATGCCTGAATAGCAGCCTTTAGCCCCATAACCTGAGGCACAAGGGCTCCTGACTCTGTGTACCCCAACACATTAAGGTTCATATTAAAGCGCGTTTCAAGGTCAGTGGAGCGAAAAAGCGCCTCCATAAGAAGCTCTGCTCCAACATTTCCTGAGCGCGGGACGAGCACTATACGTATATCTTCCGCGCTCTCATCACGGATATCATCAAGAAGTGGTAATTTCTTATTCATCACCAAATCAGCTATCTTTTCGATCAGCCGTGATTTTTGAACCTGATAGGGGATTTCAGTAATGATAATTTGATATGTACCGCGCTTAAGCTCTTCTACTTCCCATTTCGCGCGCACTCGAAACGCACCTTTACCCTCTTCATAGGCTTTAATGATGTTTTCTTTTGGCTCAACAAGAATACCGCCAGTTGGAAAATCTGGACCTTTAATAAAACTCGCCAGTTTTTTTGGTGAGATATCTTCATCCAGCATTGCTAATGCAGCATCACAAATTTCTGCGACATTAAAAGGCGGAATATTTGTTGCCATACCCACAGCTATACCTGTTGATCCATTTGCAAGCAGATTAGGAAAAGCACCAGGTAATACGACAGGCTCAGATTCTGATCCATCATAGTTAGGGCGAAAATCAACCGCGTTTTCCCCTATTCCCTCTAACATGAGTTGAGCAACAGCTGTTAAGCGAGCCTCGGTATATCGCATGGCGGCGGCGTTATCGCCATCAATATTACCAAAGTTCCCCTGCCCATCGACAAGCGGGTAACGCACATTAAAGTCCTGAGCAAGGCGCACCATAGCATCATAAACCGAGCTATCACCGTGGGGGTGATATTTACCAATGACGTCACCAACCACACGCGCCGATTTCTTGGGCGCAAGCTCTGGACGCAAATTCAGCTGTGACATTGCATACATCAGGCGGCGATGAACAGGCTTCATTCCGTCGCGCACATCAGGTAAAGCGCGATCCATAATCGTTGAGAGCGCATAAGATAAATAGCGCTCAGACAGGATTTGCCCCATCTGTTGATCAATTATTTTCGGTTCGATAGCGGGTTCGTTCTTTTTAGCCATGAAGCTTTTTAACGGCTTATTGACCAAAAACCAAGACGGATAATGTAATTAGTCCATAAAAGAATTATACCATGACAAGACTAAATTATATTACTGAGCGATTTCCACAGGCTTACGGTTTTCATCTATAGCGACAAAAGTGAAAACGCCCTCTGTGACCATACGCGAATTATTGATCGCTTCGGCGCGTGCGCGTGCCCATGATTGGACATGGACGGCGATAGAGCTGCGCCCTGTGCGGACGATTTCGGTATAAAAACTCACTTCGTCCCCTACAAAAACAGGTTGGTGAAAGTTCATACTATCAACCCCTACTGTCACGACGCGGCATTTTGCAAGCGAAGTGGCCTCTGATGCACCAGCTAAATCCATTTGTGAGAGCAGCCAGCCGCCAAAAATATCACCATAGGCGTTGGTATCGGCAGGCAAAGGCACGACGCGTAATGTTGGTATTTTGTCAGGAAGTTTTTGTGTCATGGATATATCCTATTTCATTATCGTTACAATGGCAGCATGTCGGCAAATCGTTGTTGGAATAATAAACGCGCTTCTGGCACACCCTTGGTATGGTGAGCAAAAACCCAGTGTTCAAGAAAATGGCCAGTCATTTTGAGAGCTATCAAGACATCTTCATTATCCCCAGCAGTATCTGCACGATTGCAATTAGGACGCAAAAAATGCGGTAAGACCAATAATTTCTCCTTATATGGCGCAGCCTCAGCGCGGCTTACGGCGCGGCCCGACTTGGGTGATACGTATTCAAGGGTCAACGGGTCTCCATGAGCGGCACATTTATCAAGCTCTAAACGAAAACCTAGCTCACGTAAAAGCGATATTTCCCACATAACATAGCTGACAGCCCAATAATCACTCTCAAAAGATGTCATTAGTTGAAGTAATCCATGATAAAGTCCTGTATGTCCCTCGCGCTCCGGTAATGCACAATCACATAAGCTACAGGCTGACAAAAGCGCGGCGAGCTTTAAGGGCTCATCTAAAATGCCATAAGGAAGCCCACCCTCAGGCTCAAGGGCATAAGTACCAAGACTTTCATTATCACGGGCGCTCCAATCACATTTGACTTGCGAGCCTGGCTCTAACATTGCACGTTTATTTTTACTCTGAGCACCATGAACATACCCCGCATGACGGCCATTATTTTCAGTCAACAACGCCACAATCGCGCCGCCCTCACCATGGCCGCGCGCTGATAAAACGATCCCTTGATCTGTCCATCTTTCCATGGCACGAGTATAGACATGACTGATATTAAAATCGACGCTTTAAGATCACTATGTGAAGGTATTTTGCTTAAAACAGGTTTATCGCAAGATCACGCCACTATTGTAATCGATCATTACCTTGAAAATGAGCTATCGGGTAAGACATCGCATGGTATGGTGCGCGTCATTCAAGTAGCAAACGCTATAGAAAAAATAGGGCTGCCCAAAAAAGCACCCGAGACGATAATATCTAAAACGAATATGGCTTTGATAAATGGAAACATGAACCTTGGCCCTGTTGTTGGTAAAATGGTTATGGATCAGGCAATCAGTCTTGCAAAAGAACACGGCATATCACTGGTTGGTGCCAATACGTATTTTGGCAATACAGGCAGCATGGCCTATTACCTGCGCCGCCTTGCTGATGAGGGGCTTATTGGGCTGATGAGTTGTAGCTCAGAATGTATGGTTGCTGCGCCTGATGGCAAAGAGCGCTTGCTCGGCACAAACCCTATTGGTCTTGGTGTGCCCTCCGACGAAGGCAATCATTTCATCGCTGATTTTGCGACTTCTGCGATAGCTTATGGTAAAATTTTAGTGGCCATGGATAAAGGCGAGCCGATCCCCACAGGCTGTATCATTGATAAAGACGGTAATCCGTCAACTGACCCCAAGGATGCGGCGCAAGATGGTGCCATTTTGCCGCTTGCCGATTATCGCGGCTTTGCCCTTGGGCTTTTTGTCGAGATGATTGGCCTGATGCTTGGCGGTGAAGTGCTTCATAATGAAACCTATGGCAAGGACGCCTTGTTTATAATCTCTATTGATCCCGCTCATTTAGGTGGCGCGCATTATTCAAAACGCGTATGCAATATCCTCAATACCATGAGACAAAGCACCCCTGCCCCGCATAAAAACTCCGTCAACATGCCCGGCGATCGATCATCAGCGCGTCTGCACGGTTCTATTCAGCGCGGCAGTATTGATGTCGCCGATAAAACACTGGAAAAACTGAAGGCTTTAGCATGAAAAAAGACATAAAAATTGGCGTCGCAGGATGCGGCGCACTCGGGTCAATTGTTGTATCAGCTCTTCAAAAAGGGATAGAAGGGTTTGAATTTATTGGTATTTCTGACACCGCCTCACCTGAAACAACTGCACCGAATATGAGCTTTAACGACCTCACCTCTCAATGTGATTGGGTTGTGGAATGTCTGCCCCCAAAGATCGTTCCCGAGATAGCAGATATCGTGTTATCGAAAGGTAAAACGCTTGTGATGATAAGCGCTTGTGCAATGCTTCTTTATCCCGAGCTTTATGAGAAGGTAAAAAATAGTGCGGGGCGTGTGCTGATACCCTCTGGCGCTTTATCTGGGCTAGACGCTGTTGTAGCACTTGGCTGTGCAGGGATTGAGAGCGCCAAGATTGCAACCACCAAACATCCCAGAGGGCTAAGCGGCGCCCCTTATATCATTGATAATAAGATTGATTTAGAGACCTTAAGTGAACCGAAAATGATCTTCAGAGGGAACGCCTTTGAAGCGGCCAAAGCCTTTCCCGCCAACGTCAATGTCGCTGCAACCTTAAGTATTGCAGGAATTGGGCCTGAAAGAACGCAAGTTGAAGTGTGGGCCGACCCTGCCATAAAAGGCAATTCACATAAAATAACAGTAACAGGCGGTACCAGCACCATCACATCAGAAGTGCTCAACCTACCTGATCCAAGTAACCCCAAAAGCTCTCAACTAGCGGGCTATTCCATCGTGGCCTTTTTGAAAAAACAATCGGGCAAAGTGCAGGTTGTGTAAATGTTACCACAAAAATCTTTTTACATGATCCGCCATGGTGAAAGCGTTGCTAACAGGGACGGTTATTTTAGCGGTAATCTTGACGTGGAATTAACGAATACCGGCAAACAGCAAGCCGTAAAGGCACGCACCACATTTGAATCCTTGCCCATAAAACCGACTATAATTATCCACTCCCACCTCTCTAGAGCGCGTGATACAGCGAGTATTATTAACGCTGGATATCAATTGCCGATGATAGAAACACATTTATTAGGAGAACATCACTTTGGCGATTGGGAAAAGATGCCTTGGCAGGACGTTCGTCCCGCTTTCTTGGCAGGCCAAAACCCACCCAACGGTGAAAGCCATGAGGACTTCAAAAACCGATGTCATAAAGGTTTTCAATTTGCGCTAAAGCACGAAGGCACCCCGTTAATTGTTTGCCATGGCGGCGTTTTTAGGGGCTTTAGCGCTCTATACGGAAAAGAAATGCATGGTATCACGAACTGCACACTCTATTCATTCGACGTGTATGAGAGCGAGCCTGACTTTCCATGGAAGATTACGCTGATTGAATAGCACGCCAAACATCAAGCGCCTGTTTTGATTCTTTTACATCATGCACACGGAAAATTTGAACGCCTTGATCATATCCGCGCAGCATAGCAGCAATTGATCCGGGCAATCGATCCTGTGGGTTAGTCTGTGGACAAATTTTTTCAATGAAGCTCTTTCGTGACGCACCCAGTAAAATTGGACAGCCTAGATTATGAAATTTATCTAAGTTATTTAGTAATTTAAGATTATCTTCTAATGTTTTACCAAAACCAATTCCAACATCAAGAATGACCCGATTTGGATCTATTCCTGCCTGTGCACAAACTTCAAGACGTTTTGCCAAAAACGCATAAACCTCTCCCTCCACATCACCGTAGAGGGGGTGATTTTGCATGGTCTCTGGTGTGCCTTTCATATGCATCAAGATGATTGGTATCTGAGCCTTTGATATGACATATATTGACTCATCATCATAAGCTAACGCACTGACATCATTAATAATATCTACGCCCAAATGAATTGCCTTTTGCATCGTATCAGCATGACGGGTATCGACCGATATTGGCGTTTTACAACCCGAGGCTTTAATACCCTCAATGACAGGAAGTATTCGTGCTTGCTCGTCCAGCGGAGAAACAGGCTTTGCCCCCGGCCTTGTTGATTCGCCGCCAATATCCAAAATACTGGCACCCTCCTGAACTAAGTTAAGTGCGTGCGCGATTGCGCGCTCTGGGTTTATAAAATTACCGCCATCAGAAAAACTATCAGGCGTGACATTGACAACCCCCATCAATAAGGGCTTATTTGATATGAGGTTTTTTAAATCCATTATAAACTTACACCATCAAGCCTCTTGGCCTCTTGCCCCTTAGGAAGCTCACGCAGAAGCATCATGATTGAATGACCCAAAACAGGATGAGTCCAATTCTCAGAAAGTTCAAATAAGGGCTCTAAAACAAAGGCTCTTTTGTCCATTCGCGGGTGCGGCACAATGAGCCGATCTGCTTCTTTAATAATGTCATCATGATATGCAATCAAATCCAGATCAAGCAAACGCGGCGCATTTTTTTCGCTCCGCACACGCCCAAATTCTGATTCAATATCGAGCAAAATACCCAATAGATCATGCGCAGATTTCTGTGTTTCTATCGCAATAACACCATTGTGATAATCAGGGATATTAGGATCAAAAGGAACGGGCGCCGTAAGCCAAATAGAAGAACGCTGGAGCACTTTTACGCCGCGCCCCTCTAAAGACTCTACGGCCTTAGACAACGTCTCTGGTGGCGTCCCAAATTGGCTAGGAAGATTAGCGCCCAATGCAACATAGATCATAAAAAAAATGCCCTCAAAAGTTGAAGGCATCTTAAATAAAATATCAAATGTTATAAAGGCTTAACTGCCCCAGGTCCTAAAATCACCCGAATCGACATGAACAAAATCACTACGTGAGTAGTAGCCCACCCCACCAGCGCGCAGAGACTCAGCAATATCACGAAGACGCGCCGTTGAATAATCTTCCATATGGAAGTCGATGGCCTGCCCTTTCATGTGAAGGGATTTTTTGGCAACCCCGCCAGAAGCCTGACGCAGCTTACGATTTGTAGAGGGACATCGATAACCAGAGAGTATATCAAGCGGTTGATTCCGCCCAGTTAATTTGTGCACTTGGTAAATTATATCCAAGACACGCGGATCCATAGGATATTCTTTATCAGCGCGGTGGTCGCGCAATACATGATTAATTTGATCAAACGCATCTGGTAAATATTTATCACCTACACGGTAAACGCCTGCAAAGCTCTCTCCTGTGTGTGCATTACGAAAAGAAATACGACGTGCACCGCCTTTACGTTGTGGCAGAGGAACAGCCATGGCAGGATTAACGAGGCCAGGAATAAGAAGTCCGCCAAGCGTTGCCGCGCCTATAGAGAGAAAGGAACGACGATCTATACCTTTGGGCATATGATTGTCAATTTGAACATCTAAGGGATTTTTATTTATATCGACCATGATATTTTATAGCTTCTTTATTTTCTTATCGTCTAATTAAATTTATCCAGAAAGGGGACTTTTCAGAAATAGAAAAAGCATGTTTAAAACAACATACATTCCTAAGGTTACTCATTAAAAGTTAACAAATCAACACTATCCTTACTTTTTTGTTCTTGCTCTGATTCTTGGCTCACGTTCTTCAAGACCGTTTCTGGTCTCTGATTCTGCTTTTGAATCATGGGCTTAGGTATGTCAAGCACTTGATTTTCAGCTTGAGTCTTAACCACAGTTTTAGACTTTTTTATGACGCGGGCAGGTGTAATTTTAGGCAAATCAGGCTTTTCTGCTACCATAGTGGATGGAAAACCAACCCCGTCCATATCATCCAGTGCGCGGCGCAAAACAGCATCACTACCATAAATATCATAACCATAAACAAGCTGCCCCTGATCCCCTATCCAAATTGTATGGTATAGAATATAGACAGGAATGTGACGCTCTGCGGCTATTTCGGTTTTACGGCCAGAATCAATTATTTTTTGTGTTTTTTCTGGCGTCCACCCTGTATTTCCCTCAAGAATAAAATTCGCCATTCGTACAGGATCTTCCATACGAATACAGCCAGAGCTTAGCGCCCGATTAGAGCGTTCAAAATAATTTGGCTCATTCGTATCATGCAGATAAATATTATAGGGGTTGCTCATAAACACACGTACTTTACCAAGCGGATTGCGACTTCCCGGAGGTTGTACCATTTGAACACCGTGCAACTCATTTTGGGTCATGGCTGACCAATCAACAGTTGTTGGGTCAATTGTTTGGCCGTTGTGAACAACTTCAATCCCTTTATTAGCAAGATACATAGGATCGCCTTGCAGACCAGGTAAGAAATCTTCTTTTTTAATTGTGGGCGGCACAGTCCATGTTGGGTTTAAACGCACCCCGGTAATTTCTGTATTAAATATATTTGTTGCGCGTTCTGGTCTGCCGACAACAACCTTCATATCAAAGGCAATCTTATCGTTTTCAATCGCCCATAAATGAGCAGCTGGGACATTCACAACAACGTAACGCTCTGGCTTTTCTTGTTCTACCCAACGAAGGCGCTCCATATTCACCAAGATTTGATTGATATGATCATCTTGAGTCTTGTTCATGATATAGGCTGTTTGAGGGCCAATAATACCATCGGCAGCAAGACCATGAGCGCGTTGAAACGCCATAACACTCTGTGCTAATTCGTCATCATAAAGCGTGTTATTAGGATTAGAATCATCAATAGTAAAACCCATTCTCCCACGCAGTGCAACAACCTCACTGCGGCGCGTTCCGGGCCTTAAAATGCCGTTTGATAAACGAACTTCCTCTGGTCTTTTGGTTACGGGCGTATTGTAAAGCTTAACAAGCTCTTTTTGCAGCATCTTGTAAAGCTTACCTTGAGGAGCAAAGCTTTCAAGAGCTTTTGAAACATTACGCGCAGATTTAATTTGAGATAGCACGGTTTCCGTAAGCAGTGGCTGCTTCCAATATCTTGCGTGCAAGCCAATATCGCTTGCATTAACGCGCATCCCTGATAAGTCGCGGGCATAGCGTGCCATGGCGTCGCTCAAGAGAAGCTCCAAATGTGGCGATTTTTTCAAATCAAACGGAGCTCTTTCTGCCTTTAAAACATCACGAATTTCACGCGTATGATATTGCTCCGGATTCAGTCCATGCTCCCATGCTTTTTCGAGAATATTTAAAATATTTTGCGGCGTATCTTGAGTTGATGTGAACTGAGAGATCAGCGAACTTGATGTCCACGCATAGGCATAATCATTCGCCCCATAAAAACCCATTAAGCCTTTGGGGTCTTGAAAGCGGATATTACCAATGCGCCCTTTTTGTAAAAGCGCTTGTAGGTCAGGATTTTGCCTACTTTGCTTAAACTCCTGCTGCGATTCCTGCATAGCATTAGGCTGTACGTCTGATCCGAGGGACTCCCTACTAGCGGTAATGCGTTCATCAATACCCGATGACATTTGAGCGTGAGCCACGCCGAGACCTAAAAAAGCCATCAAAACAAAAGCGATGAGAGCCACTACATGGCTATTTTTACAGGTCAGATTATTCATTTGAGTTGAGGCGACTTCGTTAATATCTATTTTATAAAATGGGGTTATAAATACATTCTATCATAAATAATACCGCAGATTACAAAAACCTCTTAAAGATCAACAAAAGTATGCGTCTCTCCTTTTGCACCAGGGTGCGTAACCGCCCCTTTTTCAGCAGAACCTACTGTTTGAGTATATTTCCAAATCGCTCCTGACTGGTAATTATGCGCCCGTGGCTTCCAGTTTTTCTTACGATCGGCTAATTCTTGGTCGGATAATTTTACATCCATCGTACCCGTTATGGCATCGATACGGATAATATCGCCATCTTGCAAAAGGCCTATAGGGCCGCCAACATAAGCTTCGGGGGCAACATGGCCAACACAAAAGCCGCGCGTTCCACCTGAGAAGCGTCCATCTGTGATAAGAGCAACCTTATCTCCTAACCCTAAACCATACAGAGCCGAGGTGGTTGAGAGCATTTCGCGCATACCTGGCCCACCTTTTGGGCCCTCGTTGCGAATCACAAGAACTTCACCTTCATTAATGTCTTTGGCTTGGACGGCATCAAAACAGGCTTGCTCCCCTTCAAAGACACGTGCAGGCCCTTCAAAGACAAGGTTCTCAAGACCAGCAATCTTAACGATAGACCCTTCTGGACATAGATTTCCCCTCAGGGTAACAACGCCGCCCGTCGGGTGAATTGGGGTTTTTACTGGAAAAACAACATCTTGATCTTTTGGGAATGTAACGCCTTCAAGATTTTCAGCGATCGTTTTTCCTGTTACCGTCATGCAATCACCATGAATAAAACCATGATCGAGAAGTTCTTTGAGCACAACACCAACCCCGCCCACATCATACAGGTCTTTGGCAACGTATTTACCGCCAGGACGGAGGTTTGCAATCAGAGGGGTGCGTTTAAAGATTGCACCAACATCATGCAAATCAAAGTCAATACCACATTCATGCGCCATAGCAGGTAAATGAAGGCCCGCATTGGTTGAGCCACCAGTTGCCGCCACAATTGCTGCCGCATTTTCGAAGCTTTTACGGGTCACAATATCACGAGGGCGCAAGTTATTCTTAATAAGTTCCATAACAGCGCGGCCAGAGGCTTCCGCGTACTCATCTCGGCTTTCATAGGGTGCGGGCGCCCCAGCAGAATTAGGCAAAGCCAAACCTATCGCCTCAGAAACACACGCCATGGTATTGGCTGTAAATTGACCCCCACATGCACCGGCGCTTGGACACGCAACGCATTCTAGTTCTTTCAGATCTGCATCTGAAAACTCGCCCGATGCGTGCTTACCAACACCTTCAAAAACACTAATAACATCAACATCTTTGCCGCGAAACTTGCCAGGAAGAATTGACCCGCCATACATAAAAACAGAAGGCACATTCAGGCGAAGCATAACCATCATCATGCCCGGTAATGACTTATCGCAGCCCGCCAAACCGACAAGGGCGTCATAACAATGTCCACGCATAGTCAGCTCAACCGAATCCGCAATAACCTCTCGCGATACAAGCGAGGAACGCATGCCTTCATGTCCCATCGCAATACCATCTGTCACTGTAATTGTTGTAAACTCACGCGGCGTACCGAAGGCCGCTTTGACCCCTTTTTTAACGGCCTGTGCCTGACGCGATAAGGCGATATTACAAGGGGCTGCCTCATTCCAGCAGGTTGCGACTCCGACTAAAGGCTGATGGATTTCTTCTTCTGTCAAACCCATCGCGTAATAATATGAGCGGTGCGGCGCGGATTTAGCCCCTTCGGTTACATAACGGCTCACAAGTTTAGATTTATCCCATTTTTGAGTCATCGTGCATCCTCTATTTTTTGATTTTTTTATAAATAAGGGCAATAAACGGGCGTTAATCGTTATTACCTTTTTTATTTTTTGATCGCGCCGCCTCAATCGCTTTACGAAAACGAATAGGCTTTTCAATAGGCGGTAGTAAAATATCACCAACACCCGTTCCGCGAACCATAACACGGCCATATCCAAAGATACGCCCTAAAGCGCCCTGAAGAACGTTGACCCCTTCAATACGGTCGATATTAATCTCGCCCACATAACGTGCAACAAGTCCGCGTTTATATGAAAGGCGATGTGACGTTACGGCTATTTCAGTAGTTGCGCGGATAATCATCATTTGTGCAAATTTAAGCAGACCAATACAGAAAATCATAACAGCAACAATTTTAACACCGGGGTGGATAGTTTTAATTTGGTCAATCAGCCCTAGACGCGCCATGGCACTATTATGAAAGATTAAAGGCTCAAACTTGATTGCAACGCCGATAATAACGACAGCCAAGCCAAAGAAAAAAACAATGTTAAACGCTGCTACGACATTATACATCCAATGAAAACGTGCCACATGAATCAGTTTTTCATCTTCTGCAAGTGACTGTTGAATATAAAGCATGAAGCCCCCTTTGCTTTATTAATTTATTAAATGTCTATTCATCACCAAGGGAAATACCTAAACCGCGCGCAGTTTTAACTAGCGTGCTGTCTTTATCTACCTCCTGATACGCCGCAATAGCGTCTTCGATAGCAACATCAACAACTTCGCGATTTTTCCATGCAACCATGCGATCAAACTTACCTTGTTCAATCAACTCAACAGCCTTAACACCGAAGGCTGAGGCCAATAAACGGTCATTATAGGTCGGCTGTGACCCGCGCTGGACATGCCCTAAAACGGTTACACGAGCCTCTGAGCCTGTCATTTTAGCGATTTGCTCACTAAGATAGTTACCAATTCCACCATAACGCTTTTGGCCATCGGCAAAAGTCACCCAGAATGGCTCCCCATCTGGCTTTTTGACAGCCTCTGAGACAATAACAAGGGCAAAATTACGCCCCGTGGCCTGCACGCGATTAATTTTTGCGGCCACAGCCTCTAGATTATATTTTATTTCGGGGATCAGGATAATATCGGCCCCGCCAGCTATACCTGCCGCCAGCGCAATATGCCCAGCATCACGCCCCATAACCTCTAAAATCATAACGCGGTCATGGCTCGCAGCAGTGGGCTGTAGCCGATCAAGAGCCTCCGTTGCCACAGAAACTGCAGTATCAAAGCCTACAGACGCTTCCGTCAGGCCAATGTCATTATCAATTGTCTTAGGAATACCAACCATCGGCACGCCGCCGGCCTGCGCCAGACGTCTTAAAATAGCGTGCGATCCATCGCCGCCAATTCCAATAACGGCATCCAGTCCCATTTTATCATAATTGGCGATAATTTCATTGGTGCGGTCTTTAAAAGTACCATCAGGCATCGGGAAATGGAACGGGTCACCTTTATTGGTTGTGCCCAATATCGTGCCGCCCATACGCATCACAGTGCCATCAAACTCTTGGGGGATTAAAACCCTATAAGCAGGCTCTTCTTTAAGCAAACCTGCGGTGCCCTCCAAAATACCGAAAGTTTCCCAGCCTTTTTGGTGCGCGCTGTGCACAACCGCGCGAATAACAGCATTCAAGCCTGCGCAATCCCCGCCGCTCGTCAGAATTCCGATTTTTTTAATTAGTTTTGCCATGGATTTTTTTACCGTCCTATATTAAGTGACTTAATTTTTTATCCTATTCGCGGCTCTAAACCAAGCCTAAACACGATAAAGAATAAATAATGGACAGAAAATTACTGATTAAAATCAAATAGTTTAACCTTTTGCTTATCAAATCCATATTTTTTTGATAAAGTAATAAATCCTAGTAACTTACAGCGTGTTTCTTAATTTCCAATGGAAGATATTTCAGACTTAGAAGAAAAGCTTGCAAACCTTGAGCGTGAGCACAAAGACCTTGATGAGGTGATAGAACGCCTTCGTCAAACGCCGCATGTTGATTTCTTACAAATGAAGCGCCTTCAAAAAAAGAAGCTGATGTTAAAAGATACCATTCAGCGCATACGCAGTGATCTTTTACCTGACATCATCGCTTAGCCCCCTTTTTTATTTATATATTGATTTTCAGGGCGAAATAGTGGATTTTGTGACCCATGACACATTCGGATCAAGACCCTTTAGTCGGTATCATCATGGGTTCCCAATCAGATTGGGATACTATGAACCATGCTCATACCATACTACACGAACTTCAAGTAAAGCATGAAGTCAGAATCGTTTCAGCCCATAGAACACCTGAGCGGATGACCCGATATGCGTCTGAAGCAAAAGACCGTGGGCTCAAAGTCATTATCGCGGGCGCTGGTGGCGCGGCGCATTTACCGGGCATGGTCGCGGCAATGACCCCATTGCCTGTGCTTGGTGTTCCTGTGCAGTCAAAGGCGCTGAATGGCATGGATAGCCTTCTTTCTATTGCCCAAATGCCTGGTGGCATTCCTGTGGGTACATTGGCGATCGGTGAGGCTGGTGCAAAAAATGCAGGCCTTTTGGCAGCTGCAATTCTTGCAACTAACGACCCAGAGCTAATGTTACGCCTTGAAGCCTATAGAAAGGCTCAAAGCGACGCTGTGGAAAACACCCCAAAAGATTAACATATTAAATTTTCATTTTTAGCCTGAGCCACAACCAAAACAAGTAAAATTAATTCTTGTTTTAGAGACAACTTCACGCCATAACATATTGTTATGAAACTAAAAATACAAATACTTGGAATTTTAGGCGGCGGTCAATTAGGCCGTATGTCCGCCCTTGCCGCGGCGCGTTTGGGGATCAACACAATTATCCTTTGCCCCGAAAAAGACTGCCCCGCTAGCCTTATCAGCACAGATTTTATTCAAGCGGATTATGAGGACGAAACAGCACTTAAAAAACTGGCAGATCAATGTGATGTCATTACATACGAATTTGAAAATATACCATTGAAAACAATAGAGTTTATACAAAAACATAAACCTGTTTATCCAGACCATCGACTTTTAGAGGTCTCACAAAACCGTCTGAAAGAAAAACAGTTCTTAAATGATATTGGTATTCAAACGGCTCCTTGGGCACCGTGTTATAGTGAAAATGACATTAAAGTAACACTTGAACAGTGGCAGACACCAAAATGCATCATTAAAACAGCGCGTTTCGGTTATGATGGTAAAGGTCAATTATTACATGATAATAACAGTAGTTATTTAGAGTCTTGGACAAGCTTACAAACTGACGAAGCCGTCATAGAAGGTATCATAGATTTTGATTATGAGATTTCCGTAATAGTTGCTCGTGATGTCAAAGGAACAATAAAAACCTATCCTATCGGTATTAATGAGCATAAAAATCATATCCTGTGGAAAACAACTGCACCTGCTAACATCCCCTCAAAGATACAAAGTAGCGCATCAAAACTCGCACATTTAGTTGCAGAGAAAATTGAGCTTGTTGGCGTGCTCACGCTCGAACTTTTCATTACAAAAGAGGGTAATATCTTGGCCAATGAGATTGCGCCGCGTACCCATAACAGTGGTCATTGGACGATTGAGGCCTGTCATGCCTCACAATTTGAAAATCATGTCCGCGCTGTCTGCGGCCTTCCTCTTGGTTCAACGGATGCCTTTGCCAAGGCCGAGATGATCAACCTTGTGGGCGATGATATTAGTGACATTCCATCCTATTTAGAGCAAGATAACGCCCATATTCACCTTTACGGCAAAACAGAAAGCCGTGAAGGCCGCAAAATGGGACATGTGACACTGATTTCTAACTTGGATAATGCTCATTAGGCTTAAAATCCCCCTAGACTCTTACTTCTCAATCTATAATCTGTGCGGGATATAGAGCATAAATTAGAGGGAATCATGACCAATACAGCATCAAAAGCAAAAGCAACGCGCATAGAAACCGACTCAATTGGTGAAGTGGAGGTTCCCGCAGACGCCTATTATGGCGCGCAAACACAGCGTTCGCTCCTTAATTTTAATATCGGCACAGAAAAAATGCCCGCGTCACTTATACGTGCCCTTGGTATCCAAAAGAAAGCGTCCGCCATGTCAAACATGGCACTTGGTATTATGCCAGAAGATATTGCGACGCCTATCATGAATGCTGCAGACGAAGTGATTGACGGCACACTCGCTGACCAATTTCCCCTCGCTGTTTGGCAGACAGGTTCAGGCACGCAAAGCAATATGAACGCCAACGAAGTGATCGCTGGTCTCGCTAACGAGGTCTTGACTGGTACCCGCGGCGGTAAAAACCCCATTCATCCCAATGATCACGTCAATATGGGTCAATCATCGAACGATACATTCCCCACCGTCATGCATATCGCTGCGGCAGAACAAGTGCATCATGCCCTTATCCCTGCGCTAGAGGAGCTTCATAGCGCCCTTGATGCCAAAGCCAAAGCTTTCGAAAAAATTGTTAAAAATGGACGCACTCATTTACAAGATGCTACGCCCCTGACGCTCGGTCAGGAGTTTTCAGGTTATGCCAAGCAAATTGAATATGGTATTGCGCGTATCGTGGCATGCTTGCCGCGTCTGATGCAGTTGGCGCAAGGCGGCACCGCCGTAGGAACAGGTATTAACTGTAAGGCTGGGTTTGATATCAAATTTGCCGAGACTGTCAGTGACATTACAGGATTAGAATTTGAAACAGCCGAAAATAAATTTGAAGCTCTCGCAGCACATGATGCGATGATTGAGCTTTCTGGAGCCCTGAATGTTCTTGCCGCGTCACTCATGAAGATTGCGAATGATATACGCCTTCTTGGCTCTGGCCCACGCTCTGGCATTGGTGAGCTCATTTTACCTGCGAACGAGCCTGGCTCGTCCATTATGCCTGGTAAAGTAAACCCAACGCAATGTGAAGCCATCACGATGGTGTGCGCTCAAGTCATGGGTAATCATACAACCGTTACTATTGCAGGGAGCCAAGGACATTTTGAGCTGAATGTTTACAAGCCTGTCATTATTTATAATGTGCTTCAATCCATTGAGCTTATTGCCGATGCCTCTGTCAGCTTTACCAAAAACTGTGTTGTTGGGATTGAGGCAGATGAAAAACGCATTACAGCGCTCATGCAAAACTCACTTATGTTGGTGACCGCATTAAACCCACATATCGGGTATGATAACGCCGCAAAAATTGCAAAAACAGCCTATGCAAATGGTACAACGCTCAAAGAAGAAGGCGTGAATTTAGGCCTGCTTACGGCAGAGCAATATGATGAATGGGTGAACCCCCTTGATATGATTAAACCACGCGACTAATGGACGCGATAAATGGATAAGGCCACTCTTGCCGAGATTTTGAACGCGCCGATCATTAAAAGATCAGTGATGATTTCAGGTCATGCGACAAGTGTATCAATTGAAAAACCTTTTTGGGACATTTTGAAGAAAAGCGCGCAAGAGCAAGAGACCTCAATTAATAAGCTCATCACACTTATTGATGATGCGCGCCCTAAAACAACGCATAACGTTAATCTATCTAGCGCCATAAGACTTTATGTTTTAAATCGTTTAAAATAACCCTTTAAGAAGATTGTTCACGGCATCCTCAGGTGTTTCGCTATTGAGAATCTCATTAAGAGCATCTTCTGGTTTTTCAATTTTCTTCGGCTCAACCACGGGTTCTGCTGTTGGTACGACGGCAGTTTCTGGTGCTACGTTATTTGTTGGATCTGGCTCAGGCACAGCATTATCGTTGGCAGGAGTATCCGTTGTCACAGGCGGCTTATTCTGCTCTCTCGGTAGTATGCCAAATTGTTGAAGCTTGTTGGTCACATCGCTACCTAATACATCAGGAAGCTCTTTAACAAGTTTACGTTTAAGCTTATCACTGACGTAATCTTCCAAGACCTTCTTACCAAACGTATCCGCTGGGTTATCAAGCGGCCCCTTTATTTTTACAGTAAAGGGCTCTAAATCTGTAATTTGCTTAAGTGTAATAAGATGGTCTGTATTGATTGTCCACTCAGGCAAGTTCACAAAACCTGTTGAAGCAATTTTGGATGTCTCGCTCTCAAGTGTCATTGATTCAATATTCACAACGCCTTTAGTGATTTTATAAGCACCATCAAGTGTATCAAATTGCGTTTGCCCGCCACTCGTCGCACCATCAATAAGACTAGTGACTGAATCAATTAACTTATCATTGACCGCAAGACCGCGTGCCATTTTATTCAGGTCAAATCCTTTAATAATAATATTCTTACCATTCAGAGCGGCAGTTCCATCTAATGCATTAATAAGCGCATTTGCACTTTCCCCATTAGATGTAACATCCAAATTAAATGCAACAGTACCCGAACTTTGCAGTTTTTTCGATTTGCTTAAAGCAAAAGCGAGCGCCTCAAGCGAAATATCATTCATCGCAGTATCAATTTTTATAGAAAGAGGCCCACCTGATTGGGACGGAGCATTTACGCCGGCGTTTAATGTTGCTTGACCGCCGAAAACTTCGGCCTTCATACCATTAATATTAAGCGCTCCATTTTGTACTTTAATAGTCGTTGAAGGCTGTGAAAAATTCCATGCACCATAAGTGATAGAGTTAGCAGACAAGTCTAAATCAACATTCATTGTATTCATCCAATCAACGTTAATAGGTGTCTTTGACCATCTTTCCTTAGACGATGAAGCAGAAGCACCAGAAGCATCAGCTCCCCCTGCTGATTGAGAGGCCGTTTTTGCCCCAAGCAATTGATCAAGCGCAATCGTGCCTGCTTGCAATGCGCCAGTAATACTCTGTTTTGATCCCGTCTGATCAATTTTTAAATTACCGCTAAATGTGCTCGCCCCTAAGGTGGTTTTCATCTCTGATAGGGTAATTACTTTGTCATTAAGAGATACTTTTGCAGCAAAGTTAATTGGTTGTGCTAAACCTTCGCTACTTTTGAAATCGGGAGAGACGACACGTATCGCCTGTATAAAATTAGGATGCTTTAAACCAACCCCCATGTCGCTTATTTGCGGTTTAGTCATAGCATTTTTAATTAGGCCGGAAATATCAAGCTGCCCATTCATAGCTTTAATATTTGCCGATGTGCTTAGAGAGTCTATCGCCCCTTTTACAGTCGCTGAAGCATCTACAGCCTTCAGGGTTTCAGGCAGTTTAGAGGCATCTACTTTTATCGCTTTAGCAAAAGATTGAATATCTTGCGTCTTTAGACCAAGCGTTAAATCAAGCCCCGATAGATCGCTCCTATTGCCTATGACACCATTCGCACTCATAGCCGCTCCCAGATAATCATTAACAGAAGCATTTTTGAGAGTGAGCTTATTACCAACGCTCTCACAAGTTAAACGCACGCCGTTGATCGTAACACCATTGGCTTGTAATTTTTGGATGCTAATATCAAAAACAGCATCAACAGGTAAATTAAATTCTTTAAGCGGCTTCAAGGCATCATTCGCATTGCCTCCTGCCTTACTTGACCCCGTTGATTGCACTTGCTCTGCACCGCTCACAGTTTTTGATCCGCCCGATAGCTTATCAAGATCAAGTTCGGTTGCAGAAATATCAATGGCAACTTGGTCACGTCCGCCCGCCAAAGATGGGGTATAACGGCCCCCTAGCCCAATAACAGAATCATCGAGCTTAAGAACACTATCCTTTAGGCTTATTGATTTTGGGGAAAGAACACCCTTTAAATCCCAACGTACAGCCTTAAATAATTGCGCTGTTTTGTTATCGATTTTAGGAACAAAAGCTTTAACTGCATTATCAAATTGACCGACATACCCGTCTATAGCAAAACTCGCAGTAGGATCGGCGTAAGTGACTGCCCCCGTTGAGGAAGAAACAGAGGATGACGCATAAGCAAGATTGACCTTGCCTTCTGTCTTACCCTGACCCGGAATGCCTAACGCCTTAAAGGTAACAACAGATTTTGCGCCTTTTTTATCAAGTGAAACAAAAACGCCTTTAAATGATTTACCATCAAAATCTATACCAGGTGTGTCAAAAGCAATTACCGCATCAATGGCCATAGGTAATGTCAGGCTGCTAGGAATGAAACCTTTATTATTTGTTGTGGTGTCATTTGCTGCAACGTTCTTTTGGCCACTTACATTATCTGATGAGATTGCTGAGACTTTGTTCAAATCAATGACCTGGTTAAATTTTAAATTTGCGTTCAAACGAACAGGATTTTTTTCTTTGAAATTTGAAAGGGCAACTTTTCCTTGTGCGCGTGCATCGCCGACAAAGGCAATAAGATCGTTGAATTCAATTTTATCTTGACCTGCGGTAAGCACGCCCTCTATTTCAATTTTCTGATTAAGGGCTGCTGGAACACTTCCTCCCAATTGCGCTGCAATCTGGGCTGGTTTTTGGACGCTCGCTTTAACTTGACCTTGGACATCAAAAGGTGCCTTTATACCAACGATGCCATTATAACTAAATCCTGCCTCTGCCTCAGGGATCATGAATTCTGCATTAATGCCAATACTATCCTTACGCGGGTCAAAGGAATCCATTTTCACATCAAGACGCATCGCAATATCATTATATGTCAGACCGCCATCAATAGCGAACGGGCCATTTAATGTACTAGCTTTTAATGTCGTATTGATTGCCTGAATGGAATGAGTTTTATCTTTTTTGTGATCTATGAATGTGAGGCTTCCGTTTTCGATCATCACACTGTTCAGCGCGATTGAATCAAGGGCGTTACTAGCTGCTTGATTAACTGTCTTATCAATAACCTTAGCCCCCTCTTCCCCTGCGATAACTTTAACATCAGAGAGCATTTCCATTTTTTTGGTTATCCACGACCCTTTGCCATCTTTTAAAATTTCAACCGTAATAACAGGGTCAATTAACTTTACAAAATCAACGGCAATTTCTTTTTTCAAAAGCGGCATGAGCTGAATGCCCACTTCGGCGCTTTTCATGGTAAGCAAGTTTTCAAATTTAACTTTTTTGGGCGCTTCGACAATCAGCCCCTCAATTTTCAAGCGCGGGCTTGGTAAAATTGCGAGCGAAAGATCACCTGTTACATCAACATTATAGCCTGTTGCTTTGCGCGCCTCTTCAATGATTAGCGGCTTGTATTTATTCCAGTCAATAAAACTTGGCCCAACCAGCACCGCAATAATAAGAAGAAATAAAAAAGATCCAATAAAAAGTAGCGTTTTTTTCAAAGCATTGCTCCTATGTATACAAATACGTAAATTATTTAGCCCTGAGGGGCATAAAATCAGTGATAGAACTTTATAATATGAAATATGCCCTATCTCAAATAGTTCCCTGTTTGAGAGGTTGTAATATTAAACTATGGCTTTTATCAGGCTAAGCTTTATAGGCTACCTATTTGAGAGGCCACTTTATCACGTGCGTCCATGGCAATATCCATATCATCTGCAGATGTTTGGTGCGCAATCACGCCAACACTGCCTTTTTTCTCAAAAAAGATGACCGATGATGACATTGAACTATTTGTACCAAGACACGCGAGTTCATACGTCGAATAGCCATTGCCTTGGCTTGCAGGAACTGAAGCAAAATCACCAGCGCAGCGGCTTTTTTGTTCGTTGATATAATTATTGGCAAACTGTGAGGCATTACCCACCTGCCCAGAATTGGCAACTTGCGCTACGCCAGAGAGTTCTGGCGTATTCCAGCGATATTGATAAATCTCACCAGGTTGTTTTTCCATACGAATACTGCCTGCAGAAATCCCTGCACGCTGTAAAACATTTTGGATATCACTTTGGCCAATGCTTGGCGCAGGGATTTCCTGTGGTTTTGGCGCCTGAAGAACTTGTGTCGGCTGGGGTGCTGCCTCAGGCACAACTGCAGCCATACGAGCACCTGTTGGTTCTGGAAGATCAAGAGGTGTTGCTAAACGTCCCATATTTGCCGCAACGTCAGTTTCCGCCTTAGCCACGCGGCGTTCCTTTTGGGAGAGCGCGCGTTGCAAGCTTGCAATGTCTGTTCCTTTTTCTGCAAGTTCTTTTTCACGCGCAGCAAGTGATTGTTTAAGTGTGGCAATTTCTGCCTCTTTTTGAGCGACATCTTGCTGTGAGACGATTGATTGGGAGCCACGAGAGGCAAGTTGCACGCTAAGCGCTGCTATCTCTTGATTTTTTTGAGCAGATTCAGCCGCAATTTCTTTCAAAAAATCTTCTTTGATTTTAAGAGAAGCCTGAAGGGCTGCAACTTCTTTTTGCTTTTGCTCCAGTGTTTCAGAGACCTGCTCTGTCCCTGATGATTTTTGTGAGACCGCAGTTTGTAGAGAACGAATTAGTGTATCTTGCTCAACAAGCTTTGAAGCCATTTGCTGATTTTTTTGTTGTTCCGTTTCAAGTGTCGACTTTAAAGTTGCTAATACTTGAGGTTCAACTTGAGGCGCAGACTCTTTCAAGGCTAAAGAGGATTTCAACTGGGCGATCTCAACATCTTGTTCAACAAGTTTAGACGCCATTTTCTGATTTTCTTGTTGTTCCGTTTCAAGAGTCGACTTTAAGGTCGCTAATACTTGAGGTTCAACTTGAGGCGCAGACTCTTTCAAAGCTAAAGAGGATTTCAACTGGGCGATCTCAACATCTTGTTCAACAAGTTTAGACGCCATAGTTTGCATCTTTGTTTTTTCTACAGCGAGTTCCGCTTCAACATTTGATAGCTTTATTTCTTTTTCTTTTAAAGTAGCTTCAACCGGATTTTTTGCGTTTTGATTTGCTACAAGCTGAGATTGTAACAGTGATATCGCAGTATCTTGCTCAATCAGTTTTGCGGAAATTTGCGCTGATTTTGTTTTTTCAGCATTCAACTCTGATTGAGCCTTGGCTAGCTCCGTCGTTTTTTCGTTTAAGCTTTGTGCTAAAGGATTGGCCTCATTAGCTTTAGCATTTAACTGTTCTTGAAGTGACGAAATTTTGGAATCTTGCTCCATGGTTTTAGCTGACAATTCCGCAAGCTTTTTCTTTTCAGCCTCAAGCTCTGATTGAGCCTTGGCTAGCTCTGTCGTTTTTTCGTTTAAGCTTTGCTTTAAAGGGTTGGCTTCATCCGCTTTAGCATTCAACTGTTCCTGTAACAGCGAGATTTTTAAGTCTTGCTCAATAGTCTTAGTGGATAACTGCGACAGCTTCTCTTTTTCGGCACTCAAGTTAGTTTGAAGCGTTAACACTTCATTTTCTTTTGTTGCTAGAATTGGTTCAAGTGGATTGGCAGCTGATTTTAGTGTCTGAATTTCTGCTTGCGCTAATTGCAACTTATTTTGCACCTCAGACAAAGCAATCATGTCTTTCTTGAGTGTCTCAACTTCAGAGAGTTTTTCTTTTACTCGCGCTTCATAGTCGTCAGCTCTTTTTTTTTCTAAAATAAGACGTTCATTAAGCTCTTTAACTTCTATTTCAAGCTCTGGCGAATTTGCCTTTTCTTGCGCTTCCTTCAGTTTATTCTCGAGCTCCATGAGACGTTCACGCTGATTGTCCGAGGCAACAGCAGGATCAAAGAGCATACTTTCCAATTTCTTAACCTCTTGTGAATGACTTAAACGCTGTGCCTCAAGTTGAGCACCAAGGCGTTGAATTTCGCGTTGAGATTCATTAAAACGTTGCGTTACCTTTTGTAAGTTAAAGTCATTACCTGTTTCATTCAATAATGCATTTTCTTGCGTGACACGTAATTCTTCTATCTCGGTTTTCAATCGTAAATTATCTGAAGTTGCGGCCTCTAACTGCGCTTCAAGCTCGCGCGCCTTTTGCATAGCTTGCGTTCCAATTTCAACTTTTGCACTATCAATAGCACCACGCGCTTGTTTTGCATCTTCAAAGAACTTTTTATTCTCGGCTTCTAACTCAGCGATACGCGCTTCAAACGCTGAAATTTTTGCCATGCGCTCTTGCTCTTTAAGGGCATCTGCTTCCGACATTTTTTGAAGCTCGGCGTCTTTGGCTTTACTCATCTCTTCTTTAAGGGCTGCCATTTCTTTTTCAAGTCGAGCGTTCGTCTCATTTGCCCTTTCAAGCTCTTCATTTGCTGCATCCATACCAGCACTGTCCGTATTGCTTTGCGCGCTGAGAGCTTGCTGCTCCAAAAATGAATTTTTTTCTTTCAGCACTTCAATCTGCATCATTAAATCAGCAATTTTAGGCTCCATATCCGATGTAGTAACAGATGGCATAACAGGGCTTGGTGGCACTGCAACTTTTGCAGGGATCTCTTTTGCAACTTTCGCAGCTGGCTGAATCACCTTTGGCTCATCTTTAATGACAATAGGCTCAGGGGCCTCAATAGCCTTTACAGGCTCAGGCGCTGATTTTGATTTGAAATTGCCAACCGTTTCAATCTCATTAGCAACAGGCTCTTTAGCTTTGGGCGTTACGACATTTTTAAGCGCTTGAGCGGCTTGCGCAAAAGGTGATGACGCTTTTTCTTCATTTTTTTCTTCGACTATTTCTTCAACTGTTTCTTCAACTGTTTCTTCAACTTTAGATTCGGTGTCATCGGAAAGTTTTTGTGCAGAAAAACCAGACAAACTCTCTGTCTTCTCGGCGCTCGCAACCACTGTATCATCGCCGCCTTTTAAAGCTTTCAAGCAAGCGTTCAAATCAGAATTACCACCTTCAAAGCCCGAGAGATCAAAGCTGTATTCTTTTCCATCCATTTCCACTTTAAGCGTATTGGATTTAGCCAGCGCTTTTAAAAAACTTTCATCCCATCCAAGGCGAACGACCATGGCCTGCTTAGAGGCAGGCATCATTTCATAAGCACGGATTTGTCCCGGCCCTGGTTGCAGCGTCAAGCTGTAGGCTTTATCAAGATCAAGAGTGTCATTTTGAAAATCAATTGCTAGAGAATACTCCTCTGCCATATTGCGGCCCATTGTGAAAACAATGCCCTCGTTGTACTCACGAGCGAGGGTGCAATAAGGGTCACCGCTCCCCCCGTTTGCATTAATTTTTGTAATCGACCAATTTGTTTGCGGTTTTAAGGCAACGCCTGATTTATCCTGCGCTTTCACATGAGTTACGCTTGAAACACCGCCTAGCGTAATCGCAATTGTGAGAGCGAGAAGTGATGTTTTAACAATAGGCTGACGCATTGATCATTTTCCTTATAGTCTTATAAAATAAAATAAAATTAAGCATTTATTATTACGCGTGCCCAATAATGGTTGTGCCATCGGGTCTTAATGTAACTTTATTAGCCATTTCGATTAGAAAAGACAAATAATGTCTGACGGCCCGTTATTGGATCTTTATTTAATTGTGCTTGGGGGTAAATTCCTTCCATCGCAAACTGTTCCAAAACGCTCTGAATGGCGGACTCATAAGACTGTGTATTATTAATACCACGTTTGAGTTCAAAATTTTGACCTGATTGCCAAACAAAATCAATGCCTGCCTGTTTTGACCAAAACTCTAGAACGCCTTGCAAGCTTGCCCCAGCGGGAGCGGACCACTTAAACGGCACGTAATCAACATCACGCGGCGGCATTACATCAGGAATAACAGGCGTAGGTGTGACTGGGTAAGCACCACGGGGCGCAGACACCATATCAGGAGAAACACGCGGCGCCATATTTCCGGAAGAGAGGCGCGGCGATGCTAAAGGCTCAGGCGGCGACAATTGCGCTAGAGCTGCCGGCGCATTGGGGCTCATCATAGGAGCGCCAATTGGCATAGGGGCAACAGGTATGGGAGCCATTCCAGCCATATCTGCACGAAGCCCTGTTGCGGCAGAATTTTGTGCAATCAACATCTGAACAGCTTCATTAAATGTGCCGCGATGTTCAAAATCACCCATAACTGGCGTTGGTTCACCCGCTTGCCATTGCACATCAACATTAGCGCGATCGCCCCAACGATTGATAACAGAAGCAATGCTCTCTCCGTCTTTTGCAGACCAAACCATCTGCTCTGTCGCCATATCGATATTTTTAACTGGGAGTGAGTTGTCTTTTTGACCTGTCATGCTGCGGGGTTTGGTGTTTGCACGATTATCATGTGGCGCAGCTTTACTAATATTTGATGTTCTGTTGCGATCTCCCCATTCAGGATAGGTTTTCAATGGCTCTAAAGACGCCATAGCTGCTGGCTCTGCAGGTTCAGGAACAGACCCACCAACTGGTAAAGGCACACTCGGCACTGAACCCGCCATAATTGGTGCAGGCGCAGGAACTGGCGCCGTTGTGAAAGGTGTTGGTGCAGCAGCCATCGGCGTGATTGGTGTCGGGGCGCCTGCTATCATCGGCTCAGGCACAGGCACAGGTGCAGGTGCAGGTGCAGGAGCTGGCGCCGTCATTGAAACCATCGGATCTGCAACGGGAAAAGCCGCCATCGGCGCGTCCATTGCTGGCGCAAAACATTGTTCCAAACGTGTCATGCCCTCTTCAATCCCAGAGAGCAAAAAGCGGAATGTATTTCCCTCAACGTCGATAATCAAAGGCGCATTTCGCGCAATACTTTTGTAAAATCCAGATGAGTCTTTAATTTTAAAAAGAAGAATGCTCTCAGAAAAAGCCGTGCTATCAACGTTATATTGTCCGCCATCGGTCGTGATAAGAGCGTTATATTTTCTTCCTTGACGGAAAATTTCTTGACGAAAGTCAATCGCCATCGCCATGACCTGACCGCCACCACCAGAAATCCGAAGGGAGAACCCGTTATCAAATCCAGCCGTCATCACACAAGGAAGACGGATATCGTTAAACTTTGCTGCTTGCGATAAAGGGGTTTTTTGAACTTGCCATGGATCAACAATATTAAATGTCGGAATATCAATCATCGCCCCTGCAGGCTGCGCTTTTGCTTCGATACCTATAAGGCAATAGCACCCTATTAAGGCCGTTATAATGAGTAGTTTTTTAGAAGAATGAAACATCGGATTAAATCGCTATCTACCTATCAAATAATATTTGAGTCTTATCATATTCAAGTATTGATCAGAACACACGTCTCATCACTACCTAATTTTGAATGTGAAAATCTCTATGACACTAAGCAGACAAAAGGCTTCCTGCAAGTTTTTTGTGGTCTTTTTCAGGGTTATCAAAGGGTTTTTTAGATTATAGTGGCCTTAATAAATTACGCATCGTTTTTCTTATCTAAACGCTGTGCTAGAGCCCCTTCAAGGAATCGGTCGATATCCCCGTCCAAAACGGCATATGAGTCCGTATTTTCAATAGCAGTGCGTTGATCTTTGACCATTTGATAAGGATGTAAAACATAGGAGCGAATCTGGTGTCCCCACCCTATCTCACTCTTTTCACCATGCGCGGCAGAGGCATCATCTTCTCGCTTTTGGATTTCACGCTCATATAAACGGGCTTTGAGCATATCCAGAGCCTCTGCTTTGTTCTTGTGCTGGGACCGTCCGCTTTGGCATGATACAACGATATTTGTCGGAATGTGCGTTATCCGTACGGCACTATCAGTCGTATTGACGTGCTGTCCTCCCGCGCCGCTCGAACGGTACGTATCAATACGCAGGTCTTTCTCCTCAATTTCGATATCAATACTATCATCAATAACTGGCGCAACCGAAACAGAGGCGAAACTAGTATGACGGCGCGCGCTTGAATCATAAGGTGAAATACGAACAAGGCGATGGACACCATTTTCTGTTTTAAGCCAGCCATAGGCCATTTCACCATGAATACGTATCGTAGCGGATTTTATACCTGCTTCTTCTCCATCACTCCGATTGAGGAGAGAAACCTTAAAATCGCGCCGATCCGCCCACCGCGAATACATACGCAATAACATCTCGGCCCAATCTTGAGATTCGGTTCCGCCTGCGCCTGAATTAATCTCTAAATAGGCATCATTGGGGTCAGCTTCACCAGACAACAAACTCTCAAGTTGCAGTTTTTCGGCCTCGATCTTCATAGCACTTAAAGACTTTTCAGCCTCAATCACTATGTCCTCATCCCCTTCGGAATCGGCAAGCTCAATAAGATCAATCGCATCGGCGACGTTAGTTTCAATTATTTTTACGGCAGATATTTGCGCCTCTAGACGATTGCGCTCACGCATAATTTTTTGCGCTGTCTCTGTATCAGACCATAAATCAGGATCTTCGGCTTGGGCATTGAGCTGGGACAGCTTTTCTAATGCTGCGTCCCAGTCAAAGATGCCTCCTCAGCAGTGATAAAGCACTTTGTATATCTTTTATGACTGCTTCGGTTTCGGCTTTCATCTTACTATAATACAAGAGGGCTATTAGGCGGCTTCTTGGTCCATCATCATATTATTTGTGAACACATCCTGCATCATTTCAATGAACATATCCATATTGTCCAAATCCGCAATACCCGTCAGCATTGCATTATCAATCATCATTGGCTCTTCTGACCACTTTGCGCCCATTTTTATGGCTTCATCACGCATAGCAACAGGGCCCGCAACGGTACGGCCATCAATTTGCTCACTCATAATCATTAAAGAAAGCGCATCCCCCATAACAGCAACAGGCTTATGCGCCGCCATAAAGCTACCGATAAAGCGTTTTGTGTGCGCTGTAGATTTTAGCTTTTCAATGCTGCGCTGCCCGCCTGGGATCAAAAGACCCGCATAATCAACACCCAGTGCTGTATTTAATGACGCATCAACAGCGAAATTGTGCCCCCATGCTTGACCTTCCCAGCCATTAACCAGACCTTGATTTGTGCTGATAATTTTGAGCGTGGCGCCCATCTCAATAAAGCTACGTTGTGCTTTAATAAATTGTTTTTCTTCGAAACCGTTTGCAACCAACGCTGCGACTTTCATGCCAAGCATAGCTTTTGTCATAGAAACACCCTTTTGTTTTTCTGGTTATAATTAGATTTTTGATAAGACGTTATCGAGTCTATATGCGAAGCCAGTGACTTAGTGTCTTTTAAGGCCTCGATCAAATCGTGCGAAGAATTAAGCGATCAAACCAAGATTGTCAAGCACAGCGAAGCAATTTAACCATATTTTTTATGTTAATTTAAAAATCGCCGCCAAATTCACATATAAACTGGAAAAAGTCCTTTTTTTTCAAAGATATCTTTACATTAAAGGGCACTCGCTATAAAAATGCAGAGATATTTTATTTTGCAGAAAAAATGCGAGGGAGTTTCCAAATGAAGGTCACACAATTACTAACAACAATTATGGGTGTTGCCGTCTTATCGACAGCGGCTTGCTCACCTTACTTACATAAATTCGAAGAGCAAAAAGCTTTGGAAGAAGCCTCTCCAATCGGAAATCCATTCACACAACGTTTAACGATGGAATATAAGAGCTTCGTTGAGAGTGAATTGACTGAATTTGACGATCATGCAGATAGCTTGCATTTTTCTCGTAAAGGTCTAGCAGCGGCACGCGGAGATATGGTAATGCCTGAACAAGTGAGTGATTGGCAACTACTACCTGGCCACGCTGAAGAGCTTATTGTCACACGCTCACGCCTCGTTAATGTTTTTGACCTAGGTGCTCGTGAAATCCAACCGGATCTCTCAGCGTTCGCACAAGCCCGTTTTGATTGCTGGATTGAGAATCAAGAAGAAAACTTCCAACCTGATGAAATTAGCGCTTGTAAGTCACAGTTCTTAGATGCACTGGCTCAGCTTGAGGCCGCAATGCCAGTGGCACCGCCACCTGCACCAGCTCCAGAGCCAACCGCATTTGACGTTGACCCATCAGAGCCAATGAAAGTTGAAGATGCGAAATACATCGTCTTCTTTGACTTTGACAAATCAGTACTTAATGCAGGAGCACAAAGCATTCTTGATGCTGCAGCTGAAGAAGCAAAATCACGTAGCTTAAACGCTGTGAATGTTGTGGGTCACGCTGATACATCTGGAAGTAATGCTTATAACCTTAAGCTTTCTAACAAACGGGCAAATGCTGTTCGTGACGCGTTGGTCGAACGAGGAGTTAGCCCAGGCTTGATTAATTCGAACTACCGCGGTGAAGAAGAACTTCTCGTTGATACGCCTGATGGTGTTCGTGAGCCGGCAAACCGTCGTGGTGAGATTTCTTTCCAATAAAGATTTCTAAAAAATAGATTTTGATGAAGGCCGGTTTATCCGGCCTTTTTCTTTGAGCACTCTAAGCCCATTTTATTGTTTCAATTCAAAGTGATGCGGATTAAACTCATTCCATGGATTATCGTCCCCTTCTCTATGTCATTGGCGTATTGCTTGCGATCTTAGCGCTTAGCATGACAATTCCCTTATTGGCTGATCTCGCTGTCGGCAATGAGGATTGGAAGACGTTTTTCTTTTGCCAGATTTTTACGGCATTTTTTGGCGGTATTCTTATCCTTACTAATGCCGGCCAAGGCTTTCAACTAAATGTGCGCCAAGCCTTCCTGCTGACTGCTTTTAGCTGGATCGCGCTCAGCCTATTTGCTGCAGCCCCCTTTGCGATGTCTAATTTGAATATGAGCCTCACTGATTCTGTCTTTGAGGCCGTGTCAGGGATTACGACTACTGGGTCGACAGTGATAAAGGGACTCGATACTGCGCCACCTGGCATCTTGCTCTGGCGGGCCATTCTACAATGGCTCGGTGGTATTGGTATTATCGTCATGGCACTCTCTGTGCTTCCCTTCCTAAAAGTCGGCGGTATGCAGCTTTTTAAAACAGAAAGCTCTGAAAATGAAAAAGCTCTCCCCCGCGCAACGCAGCTTGCGGCCTCAATAGGCTTAATCTATCTAGGGTTAACTATTATCTGCATGCTGTGTTACCAAATGGCCGGATTAAGCTCCTTTAATGCGTGGGCGCATGCGATGACTACAATTGCAACGGGCGGCTTTTCAACTTTTGACGCCTCCTTCAGCAATTTTGACACTGTATGGGTAGAAATTGTTGCTATCGTTTTTATGCTTATGGGTGGCCTACCCTTTATTTTATATGTCAAGGCCCTTAAAGGAAACTGGAAGGCGCTTTTTAGAGATTCGCAAGTCAAAACCTTTCTAAAAATCGTTGCCTTTGCAGTGATTTCAATGACAATTTATCTTATTGCCCAAGACCGCGAAGATTTTGCCAAGGCCTTACGCCGCGCGAGCTTTAACGTCGTCTCAGTGATTACTGGAACAGGTTACACCAATGGTGATTATGGTGCATGGGGCGGTTTTGCGGTGAGTCTAGTATTTTTTCTTATGGTCATCGGTGGCTGCGCGGGATCAACCACATGCGGTATTAAAGTTTTTCGCTTTCAGGTTCTCTATGCCGTTGCCATCACACAGCTAAAAGAACTTTTGCATCCGCACGGTGTTTTTATGCCCCATTATAATGGCAAAGCCCTGCCAAAAGGTGTTGCCACCTCAGTGATGAGCTTTTTCTTTGTTTATATCTTATGTTTTGCCGCGCTTGCCGTATCACTATCATTCATTGGTCTTGATTTTATGACGGCAATGTCTGGCGCGATAACATCGATATCTAATGTTGGGCCGGGTCTGGGTGATATTATAGGGCCAACAGGCACGTTTCAACCACTCCCTGATAGTGCCAAATGGCTCATGTGTATTGGTATGGTTTTAGGAAGGTTAGAGCTCTTCACAATTCTTGTTCTTTTTATACCACATTTTTGGAGAAAGTAATTATTGAACGCCATGACGGCGCGCAATCTCCATGACTTGGGCGTCAATTTCAGCCATCACGCTTTCAAGAAAAACCATCTGGCGTTTTTCCTTCTTTGCCAATGAGATATAATGCGGAATATTTACAGATCGGGTTAGTGCAATAGTATAGGCTTTTGAGCCCTCATTCATCTGTGTTGGGGTGAGTGATAAAACTATGTCAGCCTTGTAAACATTACCGCCGCTAAACATTCCCGCAACGCTTCCTTTCTTTATCGTCTTTGTGACCGCTGCACGCTCAATATCAAAAATTGCGTTTGATTGCACATGATCTGCAAGCACAAAACGATTTTGCGCATAACGGTTTAGCATCGTTGTCAGCGGGATAATCAAACTTTGCCCAACATCATCTAAGCCCGGCCTAAAGCTCTGCTTTGTATGAACTGCGCCCGCAAAAGAGAGTGGGGTTAAATGTGTATAGGAAATATCTGCAAGCGGTTTTCCTTGAGGCTTTGGCATATCTGCGCAGGCACTAAGAAAGGAAAATGTAAAAATAAGAATAAAAGCGTTAAGAGTCCTTTTTAACATTCTTAATCATAGTCTCAATTTGAAGTGGGTCAAAGATATAATCGGTGCTACAAAATTCACATTTCATTTTTATTTCACCGTCAACGGTCATTTCTTCACGGTCTTCAGCAGACATCATAATGAGTACATTCTCGACTTTTTCATTTGAACAACGGCAAGAGCGAGTCATCGGTGTTGGCGCAAACACACGCACGCCTTCTTCGTGAAAAAGCCGCAGCAAAATGTCATGCCCCGTTAAGTCGGGACTAAGTAATTCATCCTCAGTACAGCTTTCAAGCAAAACCATGGCGCGGCGCCAGTCATCTTCATCAAAATTACTAGCCTTGGCATTGCCACCTTCTTCTGGAAGACGCTGCAACATAATGCCAGCCGCTCTCCATACACCTTTGCGCATTCCAACGGCCATTTTAATACCCGTATCTATTTGCTCTGATTGTACAAAGTAATGCTGCACACATTCCACCAAAGACGCCCCTTTTAGCTCAACAATACCTTGATAAATCTCAGCGTGTCGCCCTTGATCAACTGTAAAAGCCAAATACCCCTTGCCCAATAATTGCGCCAAATGGTTATCATCACTCTCATCCAAATCATCAGAAAAACTGCCGAGCTGAGATACAATCTTCTCGAGGCGCTCTTCCTTAAAGGTCGCACAACCACGCACGCCCCCCTTTGATGTGATATCCGATACCAACATGGGAATCGGGCCATCCCCTTGGGTCTGAAGCGTAAATATCCCATCATATTTGAGCATAGAAGACAACAGCGCACAAAGCGTCATCGTCTCCCCCAAAAGCTGGCTAACCACTTTAGGGTATCCATGTTTGACGATAATATGATCCAGCACATTATCAAGACGCACTATGCGCCCTCGCAAATTTGATGATTCAAGTTGAAACGGCCTAATCACATTGCCCGTAATCTCATCACCCATTACAGAAAACTCCACGCATAATTATCTATTTAGCTTTTAATTTTATATCCAGTGCGCAGCATCTGAAGCGCCAGTGCAGATAAGGCAATATTAACAACGATCAGAAGCACAAGGCCAATCATGACATTCCCATCTGCATGCCCAATAAAGCCAAAACGGAACCCATCAATCATATAAAAAAACGGGTTATAATGTGCCAACTTGTCCCAAAATGGTGGCAATTGTGACACGGAATAAAATGTCCCTGATAAAAACGTCATCGGCGTGACAACAAAGTTTGTCACAGCAGCAATATGATCAAATTTCTGCGACCAAATTCCTGCCAAAAGTCCCAGAATAGCAAGCATCATACAACCCAAAACACCAAAGGCGAGTATGTACCAAATAGAATGCACATCCATACCAACAACCACGAAGATAATTAACCAAACAGCAAACCCAACAACCGCGCCCCGTGCAATCGCGCCCACAATAAAGCCTGTGTATAGCTCAGTTGCGGATAAAGGCGGCATGATAATATCAACAATATTACCCTGCACCTTTGCAATCACGAGAGAGGAGGACGTATTTGAAAATGCGTTTTGTACCATAGTCATCATAAGTAAACCGGGCGCCAAAAACGTCAAATATGGAATATCGCCAATCGTGCGTGTAATCCCGCCAAAGGCAAGGGCAAAAACAGCATAAAAAAGTAATGTCGTAATCATTGGCGCGACAATAGTCTGCGTGTAAACGCTCATGAAACGCCCAATTTCTTTACCAATAAGCGTTTGAAGGCCTACACGGTTAAGACTAGGTATTTTACGCGGGGTTAACCCCCTATTTATCTCGTCATTATGTTTTATTTGTTCGGCGGGCATAAGAGGCTTTCTGTTGGATTTAACCTTAAAATAGTGAATAATCAATACCATGTCATACCCAGCAGAAAAAGAGGATTTTACAAACGGTACTAAAACCGCGCCTGATCAAATTGATCTAAACACGAAAAAGCCGTTTGAGCGCAAAAAACCAAAAGTTCCGCGTAAAATCACAGAAAGATACCTTCATAATGCTGGGCTTGCATATTTACAACGTTTTTCCTCCAGCTCTGCCAATTTCAGGCGTGTCATGTTGCGTAAAATCGATAAATCGTGCCGTCATCACACAGATCAAGATAAGAACAACTGCGAGGCAATCCTTGATAAAATCATTTTAAAGTTTCAGGATTTAGAGTTACTTAATGATGATGTGTACCTTCGCGGTATGGTCATCTCCTTAAGTCGGCGCGGATTATCCTCACGTCTAATTCAACAAAAACTAATACAAAAGGGATTGCCGCTGGACGATATTAGCTGTGCCCTCAAATTATACGAAGAAGAAGAATATGAAACAAACGGACAAGCCGATCTTTACGCTGCCATTATTTATTGTCGAAAGAAAAAATTCGGGCCGTTTGACATTATGGAGAGAAAAGATCCGGAAAAGTCACTCGCCTCAATGGCGCGCGCTGGCTATAGCTATGAGATAGCACAAAAAGTTTTAAAAATGCCCATGCAGGTCATCGAAGAAGAATTTAGATTTCTTCTTTAACGGAGGGATCAGCAGCCTGCACCTCGGCTTGAGCCTGACGTTTTTTATTATGGGTTACACGCTCTGCTGGGAATACTAGGGTGACTGTTGTACCTACACCTTTTTGTGACACAAGCTCTAGTTCACCACCATGAAGACGCATTAAGGATTTCACTAATGTTAAACCCAAACCTGTACCTGATTTTGAACGGCTATGTTCTGTATTCAGTTGACCAAACGGTGACAGAGCCTTTTCAATCTCATCTTCATGCAAACCCACTCCCGTATCTGTGATTGATAAACGCAATTTACCATTTGAATCAATTTCAGAGTGAATCGTCATGACAGCGTTTTCAGGGCTGAACTTAACAGCATTCGACACAAGGTTAATCAACATCTGTTTAACGGCTTGCGCCTCACCTACCAAGCCTAAAGAGGTATCAATCACCTTGTTGTGAACCTGCATTTTATTTTGACGGATTTTAGTCCCCAATAGCATAAGCGTATTTGATACGATCTCGCTAATGTTTATATGCCCTTCATTAAGAGAGCGATCGCCCGCTTCAATACGAGAAACATCTAAAATTTCGTTGATAATCTGCAAAAGACGATTACCGCTTTGAAAAATATTGTCGGAATATTCAACATATTCTTTTTGCGCGATGTCACCAAAGGCTTGGTTCTTGATAATTTCAGAAAAACCAATAATAGAGTTCAGCGGCGTTCTTAATTCGTGGCTCATATTTGCCAAAAACTCAGATTTAGAACGGTTAGCAAGGTCAGAGCTCACCTTTTCTTCTTTTAATGCAAGCTCTGCTTTTTTACGCTGATCAATATCTTCCATGCTACCCTCGAAAAATAAAAGAGTACCATCATCATCATAAACGGGGCGCACATTTTCACTCACCCATATAATAGAACCATCATGTTTGCGTATACGTATTTCTTCAAAGCCAGCGGCCTTTGACGCAACAATAGACTGCAAGAAACGTTCACGCTTGACATCATCAACATAGATTTCATTATTAACATTCTGCACATTGCGTAGCATATCTTCAGGAGATTTATACCCCAAAATAAAGGCCATAGAAGGGTTTGCGCTTAAATACTGTCCTTCTGGAGTGACTTGGTAAATACCAGCTGCCGCATTTTCAACAATTGCGCGATATTTCTTTTCGGCTTCACTGAGTGCTTGCTCGGCGCGGCGGCGCTCTTCAACATCTGTGATCGTTCCTACAATCCGCAAATCTTTATTCTCATCTTGACGGATCATTGAGATTGTAAGCTCAACGGCGCGGAATGTTCCATTAGAAGTTCTGAGACGTGTAAACGCACGATAAGGTTGTTTTTGACCTTTTATCAGGAGTTCAAAATTACGCTTTTGTTCCTCTTGATCTTGAGAATAGAGCATATCAAAAAAGATACGCCCAATAGATTGATCCGTCGCAAATCCCGTTACTTTTTTCCATGTTTCATTGATAAAAACAATTTTTCCATCCACACCCAGCTCGAAAATAATATCGCTTACCGCATTAATGATCGCACGGTTTTCACGTGCTGATTTTTGGATCATGTTATTTAGACGCTCACGCTCGCTCATTTCTTGGCTAAGTTCATAATTTTTATAAGCAAGTTCTTTATTCATACCCGACAACTTGATCGACTGACGTTGATTGTTACGCACATAAAGAGTTCCGATAAGCGTCAGTGTTAAACCGAATAACAGCATAAGAAACGGAATTTTTCGTAAGAAAGACTCTCGCCCTTGAATAATTAAATTAATTTGGCAATTAATATCGCGACCAAGAAAATTGAAGTTAAAGAAATGCACTGTTTCATCAGTGCGACGCGTTAAATCAGCACTGTTATCTTTTGCAGTAAATTCAAAGAAAGATTCGCTCGATGTTTTATCTATTGCATTAAAATAGCTAATTGAGGTTTTCTTTTCTAACCAAGACATTTCTATAAAGTTTTGAAAATTTGTAATTCCAATCAAAAGACCATCTTTATTTTCGTGATTTTTTGCCCTATACATAACTCCAAAATACTTACTATCAATAATATTTTCTAAGCTCTCATCTAACGTAAGCATAAAACGGCTATCCGATTTTTGCCCCTTAAAGCTATCAAGCATTTTATCAATCACTTGTGCATCTTCACGAGGATTACTGGCAAAAGAGTCAATTTTTTTATAAACCTGCTGGTTAAGCTGTGCTGAATCTTCCAAATCATCAACCCACCAAATTTGGTCGAAATACTTCGTTTTTTCAGGAGATTGCGAGAGGTACCTGCGTAATTTTTCGTGGCTCATACCATCAGCAATCTGAATGGTGTAAGAGAGAGAAAATAAAGCATTTTCTGCTAACTCAAAATTCTGTATTGCCTTCTCTTCAACCTGCTCTATGGTCTGCGCGAGATCATCACGAACAATTTCTTCAATAAAAATGCTTAAGGTCGCAAAAGCTGTTATCGTCAAAATAAGTCCATTTATAAACACCATAAGCTGCGCCATGTTGCTCGAAAGCCACCCGTTGCTGCTCTTTATGGGATCCGGCACTGCAAGACCAGGTCTATAATTATCATTACCGACTAAAGACATAGATATCTCAACGTTATCTTGTTAATTTTATAGAAATACCCATAGATACACCGCGAAATACCATAGTCGCACTATAATATCATGCTACAAAGGTATTAATAGAGTACTAATAAAATCGAGATAAAGATAAGAAAATAGGGAGTTATTTCAACTTGTTAGGGTAATTCTAGCTAATAATCCGATTGACCAACTTCATTATTTTTTATAAACGAACTGCAAAAGGGCAAGGCAATGACCATTACATATGATGATTTTTTAAACGTAGATATACGTGTCGGTGAGATTATAGAAGCAAAAGATTTCCCAGAAGCTCGCCGCCCCGCCTACCAGTTACGTATAAATTTTGGCGATGAAATAGGCATTAAAAAAACATCAGCTCAGATTACTCAAAACTATACTTTAGAGTCATTACAGGGCAAATATGTAGCTGCTGTTATCAATTTTCCGCCAAAGCAAATTGGTCCCTTTATGTCAGAAGTTCTTGTATTAGGCTTCATGGACGAAAATAATAATGTCACTCTCGTATCACCAGACAAAGCTGTCCCATTAGGGGGGCGCTTACATTAAAGGCTATAACGGCAAATCTAAAATAACGCGTAAGCCTCCCATCGGGCTTTTATCTAATTCAATACTACCGCCATGCGATGAAATGATATCTTGTGCAATCGTAAGCCCTAATCCAACGCTTGCTGTTTTAACGTTGCGTGATTTATCACCGCGATAAAACGGCTTAAACACATCTTCATATTGGTCAACGCTTAAACCTTCTCCATTATCATCAATAAAAATACGAATAGAGCTCTCTTTTTTCTCTAAAGTCACCTGCACCATATCCGCAAAGCGGTCAGCGTTGGTAAGGATATTAACAATACACCGAATGATTGCCATTTCTTTAACGGGAACCATATATTTTTCTGCAGGCGCATTTAAAATAAACTGTGCATCCAAATGGGTAACGGAATCAATCGCACGCTGTGTTAATTCTTTGAGATCAACATCCCTTGTTTCTTCACCAGCCTCACCGCGCGCAAATTGTAAGTAAGCACTAATCATTTTTTCCATGTCATTTATATCAGCCTTCATGGCTTTAACGTCATCGGTTTCCTTCATCATTTCAAGCTGAAGCTTCATCCGTGTGAGCGGCGTTCTAAGGTCGTGTGACACACCCGCCAACATCGTTGTACGCTGTTGTATTTGACGATTAATACGGTCTTTCATATCAAGAAAAGATTGCGCCGCGAGCCTGATTTCGCTTGATCCGCTTACCTTAAAGAAAGGAATATCCCGACCCTTACCAAATCGATCCGCCGCCACCGCCAAACGCCGTATAGGACGAATTTGATTACGCATAAATAAAATCGCAACAATTAAAAGAACAAAAGACGCCCCAATCATCCAAAGTAAAAAGATATAAGACGACGAAGAAAAAATACGTTTTAGGCTAAAATTATAATTTAAAAATTGATTTTCTAATTGCACTTGAATCAGGACATCACGATCTTGCGTATTAATAGATATTTGATGCGGATAATCAATTTTGTACTCTGCCGCTTTGTCTAAAGCTTTATAAACAAGATAAGGCCATGAGTTAAATAGCGTAAATTTTGGCTTTTCTAGTTCTTTGAATGTCCCTTCTTCAGAGGTCAAAATAATTTTTAGATTACTCTCACTCGCTTGTTGAATCTCATAAAACTGATAACGCGGAGGCTCATCCGTAACCATTTGCGTGATCGCGGCAATTTCACCCATAACACCATCGACCAAACGCCGTGTGACCTCATCCCAATATCGATCCAAGAATACAAAAATTGTGATAATTTGAATAAGCAAAACAGGCACGGTTAAAATTAAAAGTGAACGTGCAAATAATCCTTTAGGCATGATTGATCTTATGATCCGAGTACTCACTTTATTCCTCCATAATTTCTGCGCGGAGCAAATATCCCTGCCCGCGCACAGTTTGTAAGTAACGCGGTCTGTTGCTGTCTTCTTCTAGTTTACGGCGCAAACGTGTTACCTGCACATCAATTGTGCGTTTATTGGGATCAAGGTTACATTGCTGCGATAAATAATCCCTACTCACCACATCCCCGGGGGTTTGCATTAAAATCTGCAATAAATTAGCTTCAACATTCGTTAAGGCGATGCGTGTTTGCCCATCAAATAATTCTGGATGGTCAATATCAAACTGCCACTGCCCTATTTGCACCTTGGTAATTTTACTGTTTTCTTTTGGTACACGTTTTAAAACCGCATCAATACGAAGGACCAATTCACGCGGATCAAACGGTTTAGGGATATAATCATCCGCGCCTGCCTCAAGCCCCAAAATACGATCTTCCACTTCACCCATCGCCGTAAGCAAAATTACAGGCGTTTGGTTGCCTTGGACACGAAGACTTTGAGTGAATTCAACGCCGCTATCGCCCGGCATCATAACATCGACAATCAAAATATCGAAACTATAGAGTTTCAAAAAACCCGCCGCTTCCTCTGCGCTACCTGCCACCATGGCAATATAGCCCTTTTCATTCAAATACCGCGCGACAAGGTCACGAATGCGCTCATCATCGTCAATCACAAGGACATTGACCTTATCGGCATAATTCTCTTTTAAGATTTCTTTTTTCACAGTGTATAGCTATAATTCTCTTTTTAATAAGATAACAGTAATAAAAGAATACAGGAAAATTGATATGGCTGCAGGTGATTTTAGTGATCGTGATGGATTAATCTGGATGGATGGGGAAATCATTCCATGGCGTGATGCCAAAGTCCACGTTCTGACACATGGGTTACACTATGCTTCTTCTGTATTTGAGGGAGAACGCGCCTATGATGACAACATTTTTCGCATGCATGACCATTCAAAACGCCTGATCCGCTCAGCTGAGCTTATTGATATGCAAATGACCCTCACCGCCGAAGAACTCGATACCGCAAAACGCGAAATTTTAGAAGCCAATAAGCTTACCAATGCCTATATCCGCCCTATTGCCTGGCGCGGCAGCGAGCAACTCGGTATTTCTGCACAAGCCACAAAAACACATGTCGCCATCGCCTGTTGGGACTGGCCGAGCTATTTCTCCCCCGAAGCGCGCGAGAAAGGCATATCGCTACAAACCTCTAAATGGGCGGCGCCCATGCCAAACACAGCCACCACGGCGAGTAAAGCCGCAGGTCTTTATGCAACCCACACTATGTCCAAACATTCCGCAGAAGCAAAAGGGTATACAGATGCGCTTATGCTTGATTACCGTGGTTATGTGGCAGAGGCAACGGGCGCAAATATCTTTCTTGTCCAAGATGGTGTTTTGCGTACCCCCGATCCTGACTGTTTCTTGAACGGCCTCACAAGACAAACTGTTCTCTCTCTAGCAGAGGAACTCAAAATCCCAACTGAAATATGTCATATCAAACCAGAGGAATTAAAAAACACTCAAGAAGTCTTTTTAACGGGCACAGCTGCCGAGGTGACTGCCGTGGGTAAAATTGATGATCTTGAGTTCTCAGTTGGGCCTATAACCCGCCAGCTCCGTGATGCTTACGAATCTTTAGTGCGTCAAAGATAGAAAAAACAAACAAAACTGCAAAAACAGCTAAGTCATTGATAAATATAATAAAATAGATATTTTTTATAGAAATTTGCTATTTCTTAATCTTTTTAGGTAATATTAAGCATAATTACATAAAAAGAGGCTTTATCAATTAATGGCAATTAGAGACCTAGACACAGCGCAGCAAGCACAGCTCATTCAAGAGTTGTCAGAGCTTATGGGCGCACCAGAAGGTCTTATTACAGCTGCTAACCTAGAAACAGTTGCTACGCGCATGTTTGCATCGGGGCAATCTTTTGATACCCGCTCCTCTGGTACTATCGAAGACCTCATGAATGGCGAAATGCCAGAGGCAACAGACCCACAATCACAATGGAGCCAAATGGCCAGCCGCGCCATTAATGGCCGCGCCGCTGCAGGGGACAGTATTTTCCTTCTCGAAGCTTTAGGTCGTGACGTCTATGGCGGTAATTTTGATATCGATGGAACGCTTACTGATCAAGAACTCGCAGAACTTAGCATTATTCGCAATGGCCTGGAAAATGGATTAACAATCCCTCAAATCGGCAGAGATTTTGAAGTTGCACGCTATGAACAGGCTCAGGCAGCTGCCGCCGAAGCAGAAGCGACACTTGATTCACAACAAGGTGTTCTTCAAATTCAAACACAAATGGCCGCTCTTGGTTGGATCGAAGAGTCTGACATAACAGGAGAATGGACACGTGACCAAGCCAGAATATTGGTTGATAACACCTATTCAGATATGCGTTCACAAGAAGCCCTCATCGGTGAGCACGGCGAACAGGGATTTTTAAACTTAACACGCGGCGCATTTACAGCTGGAGCAAATCCAAACCTGACGCTTGATATTGCTGGTGCAAATCGCCTTTTAGGTGAGTTCACACAAGGTCAGGATTTTTCACAAATCATTTCCCAAGCTATTACCTCTGGCGATGCAGATCAAATTCGTATAGCACAGGGCTTAACAGGTCAGCGCATCACTGGGGAATGGGATGAAGCAAGTTTAAATGCTGCTATTGAAGAATTAGAAGGTGGCGCAATCACAGAATTCCCACCATCAATGTATGGCCAAGCCAATCAGCTTATGTGGGGTGAATTACAAGAAGCATTCCAAGCAGGCACTCTTCCTCTTCCTGAAGGGGCTGACCCAAATAGTTTTGCTTTAGATCTTATGGACCCTGCCTCTCATGCTGCGTATTTTGAATTTGTAGCATCACAGCATGATCACGCCGCCGTTATCGCACAGGCCCAAGCTTTGAAAACAACAATTGGTGTTGAAGCAGCAGTCCAAGCACCAGCAGAAGCCGTTTTGGATGCAGGTGTGGAAGCAATCTATGATGCAGGAGAATCACCTTACGCTATTGAGAGCGCTGGAGCAGAAGCAGCTCTTCTGCGTTCAGAAGTTGCGCGCCTTGCAGGGGACACAGCCACTCAGTTATCAGAGCAAGAAATTGCTGTTCAAGAAATGGGCGCAGCGCTTGATGCCGCCGAAATCAACTTTGTTGAAATGAACATGACAATGTTCAGAACAGCAGGTTATCATTTAGGAGTTGCCGGAAGTGAGCATGCCGCCATTTTCCAAGAGGGCACCGCAGCAGAACTATCTGACTTTATTACTTCACGCACCAATGAAGAGTTGTATTTCATTTTATACGATAGCAATACATCTTTATATCCGGTCATCTCAGGCGCAATGCCAGGCGCAGGATGGCAGGACATTGTTGATGCGCGTCAAAATCTAGACATTGCGAGAGAAGAACTCGAAGCATTCCGTGCTCTCCATGGCGAAACAGCGCCAGTTGTTGCGCCTGAAGCGGAACCAGAAGTATCACCAGAAAGACCACAACCTTTAGGCGAAGATCTTGTGGCAGGTACCGAAACGACCGTTCAAGGCTTGATAGAAGAAGCACAAGTTGCTGCGGCAACTTATGGTTATGAGCCAGGTCAAGTAGATTACAGCTTTAGCCGTGCTTTAAGCGGACGTGAAACTGGCATCGCAGCCGACCCAAATGTAGCCGGAAGCGTAGTCAGAGCGAGTTTCTCATCTAGTGCTTTAGGCGAAATAGCCGATATTTCAGGCCAAATACAAAGAGCTGAAATTACACGAACAGGCATGAGCTTTACAGTCTAACAAACTGCTCTAAACATTAAATCTAAATAAAATAATGTCCCCATTGGCAACGATATATTCTTTGCCCTCTTGGCGCATTTTACCGGCGTCTTTTGCCCCTTGCTCACCGTTATTATTTACAAAATCATCATAGGCAATGACTTCGGCTTTAATAAAACCTTTTGTAAAATCTGTATGGATCGCCCCTGCGGCTTCTGGCGCTTTTGCACCTTTTCGGATAACCCAACTGCGCGTTTCTTTTGGTCCTACTGTGAAATAATTATGCAAGTTCAACAAATCAAATCCCTCGCGGATAATCTTATCTAATCCTGCTTCTTCCAGACCAATCGTTTCAAGGAATTCAGCGCGCTCATCGGCGCTATCTAGTTGTGCTATTTCTGATTCAATAGACGCACAAATCGTGACCGACTTTGCCCCTTTTTCAGCAGCCATCACTTCAACTTTCTTTGTCCAATCATTACCGGTCGCCGCGTCATCTTCGTTCACGTTGCAAATGTAAAGAATTGGTTTTGCCGTTAGCATCCCCATATTCTTACTCCAGCGCACCTCCTCTGGCGTCTCTGGCGTATAATCACGCGCAGGCTTACCTTCATCAAGAAGCGCTTTATATTTCAACATTAAATCATGCTGCCCTTTAAATTCTTTATCACCGCCTTTTGCTTTACGCGCCACATTATCAATTTGCTTTTCAAGACTTTCCATGTCGGCGATGAGCAGCTCAGTCTCAATTGTTTCAGCATCCCGCACAGGGTCAACACTGCCATCGACATGAGTAATATCATCATCTTCAAAACAACGCAGAACATGAAGGATCGCATCCGTTTGACGAATATTGCCAAGAAATTGATTCCCCAGCCCCTCGCCCTTACTCGCACCTTTCACAAGGCCCGCTATATCCACAAATTCAAGTTGAGCCGGAATAATTTTGGCAGAGCCACCAATCTTGGCAATCACTTTAAGACGGCTATCTGGTACTGCAACTTTGCCCACGTTTGGCTCAATCGTGCAAAACGGGAAATTCGCCGCCTGCGCCGCCGCTGTAGCCGTTAACGCGTTAAAAAGCGTCGATTTTCCAACATTGGGAAGCCCTACAATACCACAATTAAAACTCATTATTTTTTCCTTTATTTTAAACTTTAAAATCTTCGGCAACGCGCGTCCCAAAATTGCTTTTGTTTTCTTTTAACAAATGCTCAACGTGACGCGACACGATATCAATGAAAAACGGCAAATCTTTTTTTTCATCTTTTGAAAAATCCGACAGGACATATCCACTCACACGGTTTTTATCACCAGGGTGATCAATACCCAAACGCACGCGCCAATAGTCTTTTGCGCCCTCATTGCTGGCGAGATGGTTATCTATGGATTTAATCCCATTATGCCCCCCACTACCACCGCCTTGCTTGACCTTGACCTTGAAAGCAGGAATATCAAGCTCATCATAAAAAACAATAATGTTATCGGACGGGATTTTATAAAACTTCGCGCACGCACCAACAGATTGACCAGACTCGTTCATATAAGTCATCGGCTTCAATATCACAGCCTTTTGACTGCTAATGCGCCCTTCACTTAGCGCCCCTTGAAATTTTGACTTATACTCAGGGAAATGATTATCGGCGGCAATCTGATCGACCGCCATAAAGCCAATATTATGACGATTTGCCTTATATTTATCACCTGGATTCCCAAGACCAACCAACAACCACATATCGCCAATCTTCTTCTTTTTAAAAATACCCAACATAGGACGTTATAAACAAAAAAAGAGGACACTGAAAGAGCGCCCTCTTTTAAAATTAAACATAAGAAGAAATTATTCTTTATTTTCTTCTGCAGGTGCATCGCCTTGCGCTGTTTCGCCTTCTTCACCCTCTGCTGGCTCATCATCTAGTACGACGCGCGGAGCAGAAACGGCAGCAAGAGCAAAGTCACGATCAGAGATAGCAGGCTTTGCCCCTTCAGGCATATTAGCGTTGCTGATTTTTATGGCATCGCCAATTTGCGCTTTTGACAAATCAACATCAATGGATTCAGGAATGTTTTTCGCTTTACAGTTAATATCAACCTCGAAACGCACAACATTCAAAATTCCTTTTGCTTGCGCCGCTGGGCTCTCTTCATAACCAATATAGTTTACAGGCACAGAAACTGTGATTGATGTTTTATCTGTCACGCGCAAGAAATCAACGTGCATCACGTTATCTGTCACTGGGTGAAGCTGTGCATCACGCGCAAGAACAGTGTGCTTCTCTCCATCAACATCAAGCTCACAAATCATTGTGAACATGTGACCCTTGTTATATTCAAGGTTCGTCTCTTTTGTTGGAAGTGAAATAGTTACAGGTTCTTTTTTGTCACCGTAAATTACGGCTGGTGTTTGTTTATCACGACGGATTGCACGGGCGGCCCCCTTACCGGCTCCCTCACGTTTCGTCGCTGTCATCTTATATTGTCTAGACATAGCTTTTTCCTTTAAAATAAAATTATGGCCATCCTCCAGGGGTGGCAGGCCTTGTGATGGGCAATAAATAGCAATTTACCGCCTATTTCAAGGATTTATTTAGGAATGACGCTGTTTTTTAAGGCTTATTTGAACAACGCAGAGATAGAGCGCTCTTCAGCAATACGTTTTATCGCCTCCCCAATAAGTGGCGCAACCGAGAGCTGCTTAATATTAGACGCCATTTTAACAGACTCAGTTGCTGCGATACTATCGGTAATAATAAGACTTTCGAGCGCAGATTCCTTTACACGCGCAATTGCGCCGCCCGATAAAACACCATGTACCACATAAGCATCGACTGAAAGAGCGCCCATTTGCTTAAGCGCATCCGCCGCATTACAGAGCGTACCGGCAGAATCCACGATATCATCAACCATAATACAATGCTTTCCTTCGACATCACCAATGACGTTCATCACCTCAGAAATGCCTGCTTTTTCACGGCGTTTATCGATAATCGCCAAATCCGCAGTCATACTCATGCGCTTGGCTATCGCACGCGCCCTGACAACACCGCCAACATCAGGAGATACCATGACAATATTGTCCTTGCCTGCGAATTTCTCCTCGATATCTGGCACCAATACAGGGGATGCAATCAAATTATCGGTGGGAATATCAAAGAATCCTTGGATTTGGCCCGCATGCAAATCAAGTGTCAAAACACGATCAGCGCCGGCGGACGTAATTAAATTCGCCACAAGCTTTGCCGTTATGGGCGTACGGCTGCCTGTTTTGCGGTCTTGGCGGGCATATCCGAAATAAGGAAGAACCGCCGTAATACGGCGCGCAGATCCACGGCGTAGCGCATCTATAGAGATCAAAAGTTCCATCAAATTATCATTTGTTGGAAAAGACGTTGATTGAATAACAAAAACATCCTCACCACGCACATTTTCCTGAATTTCGACAAACACTTCCATGTCTGAAAATCGGCGCATACTCGCTTTTGTGAGGGGGATATCAAGGTATGCAGAGATCGCCTCTGCAAGTGGTCGGTTAGAATTACCGGAAATAATCTTCATTTTGGGGTCCTGTTTTGTAAAGGCCTTATTTTTGTATGCTCGGACTATAGAAAATTGTCGGATCAAAAATCAATAGGCGAATGGTTAAAAGAGTAAACTTTTCCTGCTCGGCCATTATTTTTGAATACAAATGGCTGAAATCTGCCGTCCATAGTCTGCCTCACCCCGATGTGTTGTGCGCCGATAGCTAAAAAAGCGCTCCTCATTACTAAAAGTATCAACGCCCGTAATCTCAATCTGTTTAACGCCAACACGCGCCAAACGCGAAGCAATATACCCCGGCAAATCAAACATCAAATGCCCCTCACGGCTGGCGGGCTTAAAAAAATGCTCATTGGCTTCATCTTGCTCCATGAAGGGTTTTTCATACCCAAGGCTGACCTCATAGGATTTAGGGCCAATACAAGGGCCAATTGCGACTGAAATACTGGAGAGCACCGCGCCGTGTTCGATCATCACCTCTACGGTAGCTTCGCAAACGCCTTTAATCGCGCCGCCCCAACCAGCGTGCGCCGCGCCAATAATAGGCGCCCCGTCCTTTTTTAGTCCCGCAAATAAAACAGGGCCGCAATCTGCCGTCAGAATACCCAACGCTAATCCTACTTTATCGGTGACCATTGCATCAGCCTTTGGCCTCTTATCACCGCTGGTTGATACTTGTGTCATGTAAAGACAATCAGACGAATGCACTTGCCAAACAGAGGCAAGCTGATCTCTAGAAACACCCAGAGCCCTCGTCACACGCTCGCGGTTTTGGACAACATGCTCTGGATTATCATGGGAGCCAGAGCCGCAATTAAGGCTTTTATACAGCCCCGCGCTAACACCGCCGCGCCGTCCAAAAAAACCATGAGAAATGGCATCATGTTTATCGGCGATTGACTGTGATTGAACTTCGATAATATCTTTTATCATATGGTAAACCCCGCCAGTTGAATTGTGCTATCGGATGAAAAGGCAATTACCTTAAATAAATCGCCCATTTGGTCTTTGTCTATTAACCGCATCAGCGCCACCTCAACATCTTGCGCTATATCAGGGCGGTTCATTTCTGATGCAGAATGCCTTAACGCTTCGGCTCGAATTTCGATCCCGAGCGTTTTCAAAAACGTAGATTGTGACACAGGGCCATGCACCATCATGTTTTTACCCATCATCTGCTCAGCCAAATTCCCAAAATTGACATGATAAGTAATGTCACATTCTCCTGGTGTTTCTAATATATCGCAATAAGCATGATTTTTGAGCGCCTGCAACGTGTCACCGCACCTATTATTACTGAACCCATAATCAATCAACAGGCAACTACCCCCTTGATTCAAAACAATATCTATAAGGTCATTCATAAATCTTTTCTGTTCATGTGACACTTCAACAATATCACCTAACCTTGGCTTAAACAGGGTGTTTTGCAGGCTATTTTTTTCAAAGTAAACAGAATCAAGAACGGCTCTATCATATATACGAAACGATCCGTTTTTATTAATGGTAATAGATTTTTGCGTCCAACCCGTGTCAGTGAGCGTATATTGATCCACAGGCAAGGCATCAAGAAACTCATTCCCAATTGCAATAATCGGAAGGCTCGGATCATGTGATGCGATGGACTCAAGGGTCATGTGCCACGTTGGCTCATATTCAGACAGAGCCTTAAATTGTGCTTTTCGTAAGACAGGACTCATCTCCATCAGATGAATCTTGGCAGCGCCCACAAACCCATCAACTTTATGCCCAACGCGCAAAATATCCGCCATTAATGTCCCGCGCCCCGGCCCCATCTCAAAAAGGATAAATTGCGCGGGCGCTCCCATTTTATGCCATGTATCAACAACCCACGCCCCAATCATTTCCCCAAACATCTGGCTAATCTCTGGCGCCGTTGTAAAATCTCCCTTTTTGCCAAAAGGATCTCGCGTGATGTAGTACCCATATTCAGGATGCCCTAGACACAAACCCATATATGTCGAGAGCGGCATAGGTCCCTCGGCCTTAATTATATCTCGTATAATTTTACAAAGAGGTGTTTCATTCATTCGGCGCTCTTTTTAAAATACGCCTGCGCGTAAAAGATCACACAAAGCCCTAGGATAAACATAGGAACACTCAACACTTGCCCCATAGAGAACTGCTGGACAATAAACCCAAGGTGAAAGTCTGGCTCACGGAAAAATTCAACCGCAAAACGTGCGAGCGCATAACCACTGAGGAAAACACCCGTAATGAACCCAGGGCGTGCCCGCACCCATGTTCGCGTTGAAAGCACAAACAACACGACAAACAAAACCAATCCCTCAAGAACGGCCTCATAAATCTGGCTTGGATGGCGTGGCTCTTCTCCTCCATAAGGGAATATCACTCCCCATGGCGCTGTTGTTACGCGCCCAAACAGCTCCCCATTCACAAAATTAGCCAAGCGCCCCAAAAACAATCCTATCGGCACCGCGGCACAGACAATATCCGCAAGGCGTAAAACATTAATTTTGTTATAAAGTGCATAACCAATAATCGCGACAATAACACCAAGGACACCGCCGTGGAAGGACATCCCCCCCTGCCAAATACGAAGCGCCGCAAGCGGGTCATGCATATACACATCAAATTGATAAAACAGCACATAGCCTAGACGTCCGCCCAAAATAACACCCAGAACGGCAAACGGGATAAAATTATCAATATCGTCCTTATTGGGTCGATGATTAGGGTTGAGCCCGACAAGATAAAGGGCATATTTCCAACCCGCTAAAAACCCCACAAGATACGCCAGCGCATACCAACGAATATCAAGCGGGCCAAGAGATACCGCAATCGGACTTATATCGGGGAATTGAATAGCCATAATTTACAAATACGGGTCTTCTTTTGCCATATAGTTTTGAACAAAATCAGTTACACCGTCCTCCAATGTGGTAAACGGCTTATCATAACCCTCATCGCGCAGATTTTGGATGTCCGCCTGAGTGTAGTATTGATATTTAGGCTTTAAGCTCTCAGGCATATCAATATAATGAATACGCGGCTCTTTCCCTGCTGCCTTGAACGTAGCCTCTGCTAAGTCCTTGAAGCTGCGTGCTTTTCCTGTGCCAATATTGTAAAGACCAGTTTTATCAGGATTATCATAGAGCCATAACATAACAGAAACGCAGTCTTTAACGTAAACAAAGTCACGCAATTGCCCCCCATCTTCATATTCGGCATGGTAAGACTTGAATAGCTTAGCCACAGCGCCGGCTTTGACCTGCGGATAGAGCTTACAAATGACACTCATTTGATCTGCTTTATGATATTCATTCGGCCCGTAAACATTGAAAAACTTCAATCCTGCCCATTGAGTCGGTATCGGCTCATTACGGGTTCTAAGGACACGCGACACGCGACGATCAAAGGCATGCTTTGACCAGCCATAGGCATTAAGCGGGAGAAGAGTCTTTAAGTGATCTGGACTATCAAGGTCTTTAAACCCTGCCTTCCCATCCCCATATGTGGCCGCTGAAGAAGCGTAAATAAAGCGTTTTTGGTTTTTACCACACCATTTCCAAAGGCGGCGAGATAACACAATATTTGTTTCCACAATCAAGTCAGCGTCTTTTTCTGTGGTTGAAGAGATCGCTCCCATGTGAAAAATGACTTCAATTTGATCGGTATGGCTCTCAAGATAATCAAATATGCGGTCTGGATGAACAATGTCACGGATCTCGCGCTTGGCTATATTCCGCCATTTATCTTCAGTACCGAGCGTATCACAAACAACAATATCTGTGCACCCATGCGCCTCTAACCCTGCGACAAGGTTCGATCCAATAAAGCCTGTCCCGCCTGTAACAATAATCATGCCCTTATCCCTCTTCAAAATGAATCATTGATTGAATAATGCTTAAGCCTACACCCTCACATCCTTTAGGTAAAAGGGAAACAAAACAGGATTTTATGTTTTTATCGTGGATATATTTTGAAAAGATAACTAGTTCCCTTGCCCCGACTCTCATCAGGGTGATAGCTATTTTCCATGCTAAAGAAAACAGACATTTTAGATGATATTGCAAAAGTTGCCGGAGGCGCCGCCGGCACCCTCAATAGCATCCGCCAGCAGATTAAAAATGACGTCAAAGCCCGCGTCGAAGAAGTGGCCATGCGTCTTGATCTTGTCCCCCGTGAGGATTTAGACCGCGTCGAAGCCTTGCTAGAAAAAGTGATCGCAGACCAAGAAGACATGGCCGCTCGCCTTGATGCCCTAGAAAATACCAAAGATAAGAAAAAGAAATAACCATGCTCAATCAAGAAGAACTCGATCTATTCCTTGATGTGAGCAATCCCTTGGATTTCATTGAAGATATCATGATTGGCCGCGATTGGACATTTGAACGCATGGATGAGGACTGCCTTACTGTTCAGGTCACCGGTAAATTTGGCACTTACGACATGACCTTTAATTGGCAAGATGATCTTAAGGCTCTTAAATTCTCGGCCATGATGGACTTAACTATCCACGTGACCAAAATGGATGATGCGTTTAGGGCGATGAGCGCAATTAATTCCAATCTATGGCTCGGTCACTTTGATATACAAACAGATCGCGGCGCGTGCATACCTACATTTCGATACACAAGCCTGTTACGCGGCATGACGGAGGGTTCAGGCGCATCCCATCTTGAAGATATGATTCAAATTGGATTAGCGGAATGCGAGCGTTATTACATGACATTCGACCTGCTTTCACGATTTACCGCCAATAATGATGCCATAATGTGCGAGTCAAAAATGGCTCTGGCCATGATGGATGTAGCGGGTATTTCGTAATCACGCTTACTAAAGGACTGAATATGCCCAATAGCACCCCTCTTCGCCTTATGCTTGTTGGTTGCGGTAAAATGGGCACGGCAATGCTTCAAGGGTGGCTTGACCGCGCACTCATTGAAAAAGCCTATATTATTGATCCTAACGATATTCCACCTTCCCTGACGCATGACCCGAAAGTGCATCATATTACCGATCTATCCAAAGTAGATTTTTCAAAACTAGACATGATGATACTGGCTATAAAACCACAGATTATGTCTGATATTTGTAAAAATATTGCCCCACACACGCCCGAAAATCTTCCTATTTTATCCATCGCTGCAGGGCAATCACTTGACAAAATAGGAAAATATTTCAAAGAAAATCAACCTGTTATACGTGCCATGCCTAATACGCCAGCGGCGATTGGCAAAGGGATAACAGCTGCAATTACGAATCACAGCGTTTCACATGAAACAAAACGTAAGGCTGAAGCCATTTTGCGCGGTAGTGGTGATTTATTGTGGCTCGATAATGAACCCTTAATGGATAGTGTGACCGCTCTGTCAGGCAGTGGGCCCGCTTACGTTTTTTATCTTATTGAGGTCATGGCCAGCGCAGGGGAAAATATCGGCCTTCCCAAAGATCAAGCCATGCAATTGGCCCGTCAAACAGTCATTGGTGCGGCCGCTCTTGCTGAAATAGACACGTCAACATTAGCGTGCACTTTGCGCGAAAAAGTCACCAGCCCAAATGGTACAACACAGGCGGCTTTAGATGTTCTTATGGATGGAAGGCTTCAGGCTATGTTTGATGAAGCGTTGAGGGCCGCAAAGGCTCGAAGCGTCGAGCTCTCCCAGTAAACGCTACCGTTCAAGCTGGCGTGGAAGGTTTTTGGGTAAAGACACGTCTGCCCCTCTTAAATATAATGGCTCTGGCCGCTCCCCTGCCTCTGGCAAAGGGCGGCTTAAGGCTAGATAACAAAGCAAAATAGGATCAGGCTGCATAATATTGCCCAACACACTCAGATTATCTAACCCCACATCAGCGACAACACGCTCTATGCAATCTCCGCCAATTTTATAGGCCAATAAGTCATAATATTCCGCTATGTTTGCTGCGCTTGTGGCAACGGGATCACCCTGAGGCTGCCCCGAACCATCATAAGCCTGCACATAAAAATCTTGACGTTTGGTTTCCAAAACAACCAATAGAGGGTCACGAATACCGTTTTTTTGATAATGCGCCCGCACAAAATCAAAGCTGTTAATCCCAATAACTGGGCAGTCCAGCGCCAAAGCGAGTGCCCGCGCCGTGGCAAGCCCAAGACGAAGACCCGTAAATGACCCGGGGCCATTGGTAACTACAATTAAATCAATGTCTTGGTAGGTAAGCTCTGCCCGCTTCAAGATATCCTGCGTCATAGGCACTAGCAATTTGGCCTGATCGCGCTGCGTTTCGACTTGCTCGCTATAATCATCTCCTTCAGCGGTCATTAAGGCGACATTACAACCTGTCAGCGCTGTATCAAACGCCAATATGGTTTTGCCTGTATGTATCGGATCATTCATGGAAGAGAGCATAGCGCCCCGATTTAAAATGCGCTATATATAACTTTATGCGGTTTATAGGATTATTATTATGTCTTAACATTGCGTTTCCTTTGGTGGCTTACGCGCAGGAAATCCATGAGTCCGATGAAAATGCGGTGCGTATCATTTCCTATTTCATGGTCGGTCAAGATTACGCCCCAGAAGCCAATATCCGCCTATCCCAGTTTGAGGCACAACTTGAGACAATAAGCGCAGAAAACTTCACTGTCCTTCCTCTCCCAGATGCCATCAAGTCATGGCAAACGGGCAACGCTATACCGCAACCCGCCTTCGCGCTGACATTTGACGGAGGGCATCGCTCTATTTTAACGCAGGCCGCCCCGTTATTAGAAAAATTTAAGACGCCCTATACGGTCTTTATCGACCCTGCCCGCGCCGATATTGGCGCTCCGCAATATCTGGGCTGGCGGGATATTAAGAAACTAAAGAAATCAGGCTTAGTGACAATCGGCCTTCACCCCAATAATTATGGGCATTTTACTTCTTTTGATGACTTTACCAAATATTTCAACAGCGCACGCGCAAGATTTAGGGAAAAAACAGGCGAAACACCCCTACTGTTGGCCTATCCCTACGGTGAATTTAACGAAGATGTAGCAGCACTTTTGAAGGATCAAAAAATAATTGCCCTTTCCCAGAACTCTGGCGTAGCAAATAAAACATCACCGCTCCAGGCCATTCCGCGCTTTACAATGACAGAAGATTACGCGGACGAAGTGCGCTTTCGCATGATTTTAAACAGCTATCCACTGCCCGCCAGCGACATTCTTCCCATCGTCAGTATTGCACAAAACAACAGCGCAATCGGGTTTTCGAGTGATCTCGATTTATCAGATTTACGCTGTTATAGCTCCAACGATGGGATTATTCCTGTTCAAACCCTAGATAATTATCGCGCCGAAATTCGGGTATCAAAGGCCGCACCTTTTGATCGCCACCGCATAAATTGCACATTGCAACATGACGAAGACAGCACGCGCTGGCTGGGCTTTTTACTGATATCTCAAGAATAAATTAGAGGCTAGATTGCCGCACTTCAAGGACTTCTGGAACGTAATGACGAAGCATGTTTTCAATCCCGCTTTTTAAGGTCATTGTGGAGCTTGGACAGCCCGCGCAAGCACCGCGCATTTGAAGATAGACTATACCTTTTTCAAATTTTTCAAACACAATGTCACCCCCATCCATCGCGACCATCGGGCGAACACGTTGATCAAGCAGTTCTTTAATTTGAACCGTCAGCTCATCATCATCGTCTTGCGCGCCATGCTTATCTTCAGGCGCTTGGCCTTCGTGAAAGAGTGGCTGGCCGATGGTGTAATGCTCCATGATAACAGCCATAATGCGAGTTTTAAGGGCGTCCCATTTGGCTTTTTCATCCTTGCTCACGGATATAAAATCAGAGCCAAAGAAAACATTGGTAATCTCACCCAATTGAAATAACTGCTGCGCCAAAGGTGATGCCGCCGCCTGATCTATTGTTTTAAACTCAGCGACACCCACTTCCATAACGGCGCGACCTGGTAAAAATTTAACAGTAAGTGGATTGGGTGTATTTTCGGTTTGTATGAACATATTGCTTTTTTATAAGGCCGCACAAACCAAGTCAATTAAAATAGGAGTAATCTAGTACTTTATTGACCCTTCAGGGCCGGTCTGCGCCCAGAAAAGCTTATCCGCGCCCCTCAAGAAATCCTCGTAATCACCGGTTTTCTTTTCATGATACATTTTTCTAAAATCAATAGATTTGATGATACTCCGAAAATCATAATCCCATGTTTCATAGGCATGATTAAGCGAAGAACACTCAACAACATAAAGCGTATCATAATAAAGCGAGGCAAATAAAATGCCGCGGCGCAATTGCACGACATCACCCGCCCGCAAGGACCACGTCCCGCGCGCATAGCTCGCATTCCAGCGTCCTAAGCCCGCACCATCATAGATTTTATTAAGGGTGTATTCATCATACAAACCCATATATTTTTGCCAAAAATCACGGCTCACGGCAACGCGCTGAACGGCGTCCCCATATTCTGCAGGGAAAATAGTATAGCGTTTATCAGACGAGGCGTTGATTTTACACACAGGCTTATCAGCGTTACCAGGCCCTTCGATTGTAAAAATCGTGGCGGGATTCATATTCGTTTGCTGTTTCCATGTATCAGGGAAGGTGACTGTTAGCCCTGACTTTGAGTCCTGCCATAGAAAATAATCCGCCTGCGCCGCGCTGGGTAAAGAAAGAGCAATCATGAATGATAATATTTTGATCATGGAATCACTATACCGCGCTCTTAAAGTGAAAGAAAGATTATCCTTTAATGAAAGTGCGCGCCTTTTGAACAATAATAGGGGCAGCGGGTGTTTTGGCTATAGAAGGGAATGGCCGTTCCGCAAGTCTCTTTAAGTGCTCAGGATCTAATGCTGTTGAAGCAACCCTTACAAAACCAGCCGTAGGGTCAACAGACGTTGCTATACATTCAGTTACGGTATCTTTTGGCATCACACACCTCTTATAATTAAATTACGTTTATTCCGCATTTTAAATAAGAATGTCTATGATTTGCGCGAAAGTCTATATGATTTACACCCAAATCCCCATAAAACTCTGAATAACTTAAGACCAAAAACCCATAAGCTTAATCGTTTCTTCGAGTGTCGGCTTTGCCAGCTCATTGGCCTTTTCAGCGCCAGCTTTCAAAATAGCGTCAATCTCCGCACTATCGCTCATAAGCTCGCTCATACGTGAAGTTATAGGGCTTAGTTTTGCCACAGATAAATCAACCAAAGCCGATTTAAACCCTGAGAACTGCTGACCACCATATTCTTGCATGACTTGCTCTTTGGTTTGATCGGCTAGCGCGGCATAGATGCCAATCAGATTGGCGGCTTCTGGACGGCCCTCGCATTCGCCATCATTGTGGGGCACGACGCCCGCATCAGTCTTGGCTTTTTTGATCTTATTGGCAATAGTATCGGCATCATCCGTTAAGTTAATACGTGTCATATCACTTTCCGCCGATTTGCTCATTTTCTGCGTTCCATCACGAAGCGACATCACACGCGTGGCTGTGCCCATAATGTAAGGTTCTGGTGGGATAAAGAATTCTTTTCCGCTGTTAAATTTCTCATTGAAACTGCCTGCAATATCCCGCGCCAGCTCTAAATGCTGCTTTTGATCTTCACCAACGGGAACATGCGTGGCCTTATAGATCAAAATATCCGCCGCCATAAGGATCGGATAAGAATATAAGCCAACAGAAGCCTTTTCTTTGTTCTTACCCGCCTTATCCTTAAACTGCGTCATACGATTTAGCCAACCCATTGGCGTTTGGGTCGTAAAGAGCCATGAGAGCTGACAATGTGCAGGCACGCTGCTTTGGACAAATATATAAGAGCGTTTTGGATCAACACCCGCCGCAATATACGCCGCAGCCGTTTCACGGGTAGCTTGCGCTAATGCCAGCGGGTTATGCGGCACTGTAATCGCGTGAAGATCAACAACACCATATAGACATTCATTCTTGCCACCCTCTTCATCTTGAAGCGCAACCCAGTTTCTAAGCGCCCCAAGGTAATTACCCAATTGAAGCCTGTTTGTTGGTTGCATACATGATAAAATACGTTTCATTTTTTATTTCCGCTTTTTTATTTTCTTTTTAAATATCTTTTTAATTCAGGAAGTTTAATAGCGCCCGTCCCGAGAATGACAGCACTGTAAACAAGACCGCCCGCCCCGACAAGCCCCATAAGAGCCAAAGCTTTTTTCACCTCCGTGCCATCACTCATTTGACTAATAAGATGGTCAAAGCCAATTAATGTTATGGCCATAAGCATGCAAGCCATAACAATTTTTAAAAAAACTTTTTTAAACCGATCGTCAAACTTTGCCGCCGCATTTTTTTTGCATTGGCGCTGTAACAATACAAACTGTAACCACCCCATCAACCCTGTCCCCAGCGCAATACCGACAACACCAATAAACTGAATAAGGATAAAGCTTAAAGCAATATTCAAAATTGTAGTAAGGATAGAAATCTTAACAGGCGATAGCGTGTCTTGGTTTGCCCAAAACACACTTGAATACACTTTGACACCAATATAAGCGGGCAATCCAATTGCATAGGCCATAAGAACTTTTGCAGTCATTGCCGTGTCCTCTGCGCCGAATTCCCCACGTTCAAAAAGCGTATGAATTAGCGTATCAGGAACAACAATGAGCGCCGTCGCCGCAGGTAAAGACAGTAACAAACAAATCTCCATGGCGCGGTTAAAAAGATTATTCGCCTCTGCCGCCTCTCCCTTTGCGAGCGCCTTTGACAAAAGCGGCAACAATGCTGTACCTACCGCAATTCCAACCATCCCAAGGGGAAGCTGATTTAAACGATCAGCATAATATAGATACGAAATGGATCCCGCCGCCAAAAGTGATCCCATAATCATATCAGCAAGCAAATTAACATGCATGACGCCTGCGCCTAAAACACCAGGCCCCATAAGCTTAAAAAGCTTTTTAATGTTAGGCGTAAACTCAGGTTTTTTAAGACGAAGACGAACCCCATATCGCTTTATCCAAAACAAAAGCCACAGGAACTGGGCGATCCCTGCTCCAAAAACGCCCCAAGCCATGGCGTGCCCTGCACTTTCTAAAATGGGCGTAAAGCCAATAAGGGCAATAATCAGCACCAAATTAAAAAGAATGGGGGCACCCGCAAATGGCGCAAATTTATCCCGCGCATTCAAAACCCCGCCCATAAGCGCCGTTAGGGACATCAATAATAAATAAGGAAAAGTAATTCGGCTCAACTCAACAGCTGTATCATAACGCACGGGATCACTTTGAAAGCCGGGGGCAATGCCATAAATTATAAATGGCATCAAAATGAGCGCAATCAACGTAAAAGGGACGAGGAACAAAAGCATAATCGCAAACGCGTTTGACGCAAACCGATCCGCCTCCCCATCACTGCCTTGCTCTAAACGCTCTGAGTATATAGGCACAAAAGATACACTAAACGCTCCTTCGGCTGTGACACGACGAAAAAAGTTCGGCAATTTCAGCGCCACAAAAAACGCATCCGCAATAGGCCCGGCGCCAAGGATAGCCGCGGTTAAAATATCCCGAACAAATCCCAGTATTCGGCTCAGCCCTGTAAGACCTGCCACTGTCGCCATCGCTTTAAAGAGTTTCATAGACTAAGTGTTTAGAGAAATTCGTTAAAATGTAAAGATGGATAAACTTAACCCATACTCGGATGATTATAAACTGATTGTCCTAGAGCAGATTGTAATGGGGACACAGAGTTGCTTTTTGCCCATGTCCTAAGCATTGAAAACGCCAATTTGACACTACAAGCATTTGACCAATCTACAGCCATTAACACTTTCTGCCCATCTGCAGCATAGGGCGGATGAAATGGAAGCGGGCGCGCCGTCCATTTCGCAAAAAAATGATAAAATGGGAGGGATTGACGATACGCATCTAACTCTTGTGCTTGCCGTTGAGCGAAGTGGCGCGCCTCATTTGCTATAGCTGTATCAAAATCTGTTGATTTTGCCTGCCATGCTATTTGCCGCATCGTTTTCCAAAAAGCCTCTGGTCGCGTGACACTCTTCTCACGACGACATACATAAACAGCATCATCAAACCTGAGCGCTATTTTTGCAGGTCGCACAAAAGGCTCCCTACTGGTTTGAATGACCTCACCAACAGCCAGCGTAAACGCACTGTTTAAGCTTAAATCACGCGTTTGTGTAAAAGGACGAAAAGGCATAACGGTGCTTATATTATAATTATGGTAAAAAATTCAATCAAAAAATTCCGTGATCTTTATAAGTTTGTGGTTTAAATAAAATTATGATGTTAAATCCCGAAAGTACACAATTTGGCCATGAGGCCGTCAGCCCCGAGCAAAAGACCGAAAAAGTGATCGAAGTCTTTGATTCCGTGGCCAGTAAATATGACCTGATGAATGACATCATGTCAGGGGGTGTGCATCGCATATGGAAGAATCACCTCATTCGTAAAATCCGCCCCCGCGCAGGCCTTCACTATCTTGATGTGGCTGGCGGCACAGGCGATATCGCCTTTCGTATCCGTGAAAAAGTCGGAAACGGTGCAAAAATCACTTTATGTGACCTTAACACTGAAATGTTATCCGTTGGTCGTGACCGCGCGATTAATAAAGGTTATCTCAATGATTTTGAATGGATTACAGGCAATGCAGAGGCTTTGCCCCTTCCTGATAACAGCGTCGATGTCTATACAATTGCCTTTGGCCTTCGCAATGTGACCCGAATCGATAACGCCCTAACAGACGCATTTAGGGTTCTTCGGCCCGGGGGGCGCTTTTTTTGCCTCGAATTCTCTCACATGGAGGAAAACTACATGCAAAAGCTCTATGATGCTTACTCTTATGCCTTCATTCCCAAGGCTGGGGAACTCATCACAAAAGATAGGGCAAGCTATCAATATCTCGTGGAATCAATCCGTAAAATGCCCACGCAAAACGCTCTTAAGGATAGAATAAGCAAGGCTGGCTTTTCAAAATCGACTTTTGAGAACTTATCTTTTGGCATCGCCGCGATCCATAGCGGGTCAAAACGCTAATATTGCTACCCAATCAACAACTATTTACAGAAATATGAAAAAAGACCTTGCATTTAATACTAAAAATATCTTAATTAGGGCATCCAAAAGTCAAATTTTGATTGTAATGCCACGTGCAAGTGTTTTAAGTGTGGCCTTATTGAAGACGTGGTGTTGATTAATTTTATGGAAGGAAATTCAAAATGAACAACAATGTAATTAAATCTGTATTTTTCGCAGCCGTTGTATTGGTTGCGGGTATCGTAGCAATGCAAGTTGTCTACAACAACGTAAGCGGTTCAGACGCTGAAGGTATGGCAGGTATTGCTCCTGCTGCTGGCATGGCTGAAAACATGGGCGATTATGCCTCTGATGCAATGGAAAACATGACTGAAGCAGCTGGTGAAGCGTATGACGCAACAACAGAAGCAGCAACAGATGCAATGGAAGCCGTTGAAGGTACAGCTGGTGATGCAATGGAAGCTGTTGAAGAAACAGCAACAGATGCAGCTGAAGCAATTGAAGATGCAACAACAACTACACCCTCAGAAGAAGCTGTAAATGCCGCTGAAGAAGCAATTGAAGAAGCCCCATCAGTTGAAGAAGCTGTTGAAGCGACTGAAGAAGCTGGCGAAGAAGCTCAAGACAAGCTTGGCATGTAATTGACGCTAAGTTGGCTTTTATTTAAGTCGATTTACAAATTGTAATGTTTTAAGGTAGCCCCGCCTTGCGGGGCTTTTCTTATTAAGGGATATAAATGCTGAACGGCAAAAGAATATTACTTATCATTTCGGGCGGTATTGCCGCTTATAAAGCAATTGAGCTGATCCGCCTTTTGAAAAAATCAGGGGCGCATGTGCGCTGTATTTTGACCCATGGTGGCGCCCAATTTATCACCCCTCTGACCGTTGCGGCGATAAGCGAAGATCATGTTTACACCGATCTTTTTTCCCTCAAAGATGAATCTGAAATGGGTCATATACGCCTATCGCGTGAAGCTGATCTTGTTCTTGTCGCCCCCGCCAGTGCAAATATCGTGGCGCAAATGGCGCATGGTTTTGCCGAAGATTTGGCGTCAACCACACTTCTTGCAACCAATAAACCCGTTATGATTTGTCCCGCTATGAACCCGATGATGTGGGAACATACGGCAACGCAAAATAACATAAACACCCTCAAAAAACGCGGTATTGTTATCATCCCCCCTGATGAAGGTGATATGGCCTGCGGCGAATATGGCGCTGGGCGCCTGCCTGACCCAGCACATATTCATGACGAAGTGATAGCGTTTTTTAAAACCAATAAGCCACTTCATGGATACAGGGCTATCGTCACGAGCGGCCCTACTCATGAGGCAATTGACCCTGTGCGTTATATTGGTAATCGCTCCAGCGGTAAACAAGGACACGCTATAGCGCAGTCGCTCGCTGATCATGGGGCAAACGTGACATTGATTACAGGTCCTGTTTCCCTGCCCGACCCACAAGGGATCAAAACAGTTCACGTGCAAACCGCGCTTGAAATGTTGGAAGCCACACAAAGCGCCCTTCCCGCTGATATTGCGATTTTTGCCGCCGCCGTTGCAGACTGGCGCATAGACAACGCGCCAACACATAAAATCAAAAAGAATAATGAAAAGAAAGCGCCTTCTCTTTTACTCATTGAAAACCCTGACCTTTTAAAAACAATATCAAATCATAAAAACCGCCCATCCCTTGTCATTGGTTTTGCCGCCGAAACACAGGACCTGATTGAAAATGCCAAAGAAAAATTGACGAAAAAAGGCTGTGACTGGATACTGGCTAATAATGTTGCAACCGATAAAGTATTCGGCAATGATCAAAATCATATTTACTTGATTGATCAAAATACGGTGCAAGAATGGCCAATCATGGATAAAAAAGCTGTTGCTGATGCCCTCAGTGAGGCCATTGTTGAAAAAATGAAAACGCATAAGAAAGAAAAATAATGCCCAATAATGACCCGATTCAAATTTCTCTTAAACCGATGGATCACGCCGTAGGACTGAACCTTCCGACTTATGCGACAGATCAGTCGGCAGGCATGGATTTAACCGCCGCCCTCGAAGAAGCCATAGAGCTAGGCCCCATGCAAAGAATGTTGATTCCAACGGGTCTCGCTATTGCTTTGCCAGATGGCTATGAGGCACAAATTCGCCCGCGCTCTGGCCTAGCACTAAAGCATGGCATTACCGTTTTAAACACACCTGGCACAATTGACGCCGATTATCGAGGTGAAATTGGCGTGATTTTAATCAATCTCGGGACAGAACCTTTCACTGTAGAGCGCGGCATGCGTATAGCCCAAATGGTCATCGCCAAACATGAAACAGTGTCATGGAGCGTTGTTGAAGACCTTGATGAAACCTCTCGCGGCACAGGCGGCTTTGGGTCAACGGGCACAAATGGTTAACCCCTTGGAAAAAAACACTTAAGCATAATTATTTTCCGAAATAATATTGACATAATTTATACTTTTATCTACTTATTATTTATGAGTGATAATCAAAACAGTCATATCATCCTAATAGATGCCGATAGCTTTCATGCCGCCCCTAAAGGCAAAGAAGAGGCTATGCAAAATGCCTTTTTAATCGAGTTTTGTATCAAGGCAATAGAGCACGGCTATCACATTTCCATTTTGTATAACAACCAAAAGCGAGACATATCGGCCCAACGTGCAAGAAACAATGCTATTGAGGGCATTAGACAGGGTGTTTTGGCAAATAGCGCCATCTCAAGATATCCTGCGACAAACCCTAACGTCCTGATTGAGGCCTTAGTGCCATACGGTGAATATCACGCCCCTGATCTAAACCCTACAAATGCTAAAAAATTAGATGATGCTGTCATGATTGTAAGCCCATACCCACAAGAAACATACCAAATGCTTGTTGGTGCGTTTAAACTTTTTGTTCCCACTTCGACAATCGACAATTTTAGTGCTTTCGCTCTGCAGCAAAGAAAACTAAATAGTGGCCCGAACGCGCATATTCATAATTCAGCAATAGCCAGTTTTCAGGCAGCCGCCTATCTGCATATCATTTTAAATGAAATCACGATAACGAATGCCCTACAGGATGCTATTGAACCAGAAGAGGCTCAAAAATTTTTACAAGACCCAAGATTAACATCATTTTCAAATGGCGAGCCCAAAGATTTGCGCCTTACAAGAGATTCTCCCCCCCTCTCTAAACATGAATTTCTGCTTCACAATTATTTTGCAAGCCTCATAAGATCTCAGGCCTGCCCTAATAGAGCAAAAGAGGCAATCCAAGACGCAAAAGATACCCTAGAAGCCCTTCGTCGGATAAGAGGTGGGAGAGACGCCGCACAAGCTATCGAAGAATTTGTTCAAAAAAACGTTCACCATCGCCCCTCTCATTTTTAAAGAACCGCCCAAAAACATTAGGAAAACCTTGATTTTCTGCGTGACGGGGGGCAGGTTGCTATTCTAAACTACCACCATGTCAAACACCGCTTTAAAATATGAATCCGCGCCAGATCAGGCGTTGACGGTAGAGGATTACCTGGCCCAGGGACACACGCCGATGATGGCGCAGTATCATATCATTAAGGCAGAGCACCTTGACTGCCTGCTTTTTTTTCGCATGGGTGATTTTTACGAACTCTTTTTTGACGACGCCGTTCAGGCCGCAGGGGCTCTCGACATCACCCTCACTAAACGCGGCAAGAGTAATGGCAATGACATTGCCATGTGCGGTGTTCCCTTTCATTCCTATGAGCCTTACCTCGCTAAGCTTATTCAAATGGGCTTTAAAGTCGCCATTTGTGAGCAAATAGAAACACCCGAAGAAGCCAAAGCACGGACAAAGCGTGAAGGTAAGCCTGCCTCTAAATCCCTTGTGCAGCGCGGTGTTGTGCGTGTCGTCACACAAGGCACTTTAACCGAAGACACTCTTTTAGATGCCCGCGAAAATAACTATTTAGCCGCGCTTACCGATATTGGCGGGCAATACGGCCTTGCTTGGCTCGATTTTTCAACGGGAAGTTTTTGGGTGCAACCTGTCTTACACAATAATCTAAACATCGCCATTGAACGCATTAACCCGCGTGAGCTTTTGCTATCTGACACCTTATCAGAAAAAGAGGGTTGTAAAGATATCCTCAAAGCCATCCAAAACAAACTCACGCGCCAACCACTTAGTCTTTTTGACGCCCAAAATGCACAGCGCCGATTAGAGAGCCTCTTTGGGGTAGAAACATTAGAGAGCTTTGGCACTTTTTCCCGCGCTGAAATTGCCGCTGCTGGCGCGCTCATTGATTATATTGACCGCACTCAAAAAGGCAAAATCCCCTATCTCGCCCGCCCTATACAAGTGAACACGGGCAGCGTGATGGAGATTGACGGTGCAACGCGCCGCAATTTGGAACTTATGCGGACTTTATCAGGGGATCGTAAAGGCTCGCTTCTTGCCACAATAGATCGCACAATGACAGGCGCAGGGGGAAGATTGCTTGCCGCGCGTCTCGCCAGTCCCTTAACCGACATCATGGCGCTCAATCAACGCCAATTAGAAATCGAAGCCTTTTTAAATGATAAAAAAAACCGTGAAAATTTTCGTGAAAAATTAAAATCTGCACCTGACATGGAACGCGCCTTGGCACGTCTTACTGTTGGGCGCGGCAGCCCACGTGATCTTGGCGTCATTCGTGATGGCCTCACCATCGCCGAAACACTCCACGCCCTTTTAAAGACAACAGGAAACACCGCCCTTGATACTATAGTTGGTCAGTTACAACAAAATATAGACCTGCAAAAAATAAACGATCTTTTTCACACCGCTCTTGAAGCAGACCTTCCTTTTTTAGACCGCGATGGCGGCCTTATTAAGCGAGGTTACAATACAAAATTAGACGAGCTGCGCACCTTAAGGGATAAGAGCAAACGCCACATTGCGTCGCTCCAATCTAAGTACAGAGATATAACAGGAATTGATACCCTCAAAATTTCTTACAACAATGTGCTTGGTTTTTTTATTGATGTCACCGCGCGGCACGCCGATAAACTTATGGTCAAAATTGGTGATAACGAAGTTGAAGCCCGTAAAGAAAACCCCTTCATTCACAGGCAGACCCTCGCCAATAATGTTCGCTTTACCACACCCGAACTATCGGAGCTTGAGCGTGACCTCGCCAGCGCCGATGACAAAGCGCTTGCCATAGAACAAGAGATCTTTAGCCAATTCGTTGAAAAAATATTCACCTTGAGCGCCGATATTGGACGCACAGCAAGCGGCCTTGCCGCGCTCGATGTGGCTTTAGCCCTGGCGACACTAGCGGCGGAGCAAAACTATGTCAGGCCAACCCTTGATAACTCAACGACTTTTAAAATAGAACAGGGCCGTCACCCCGTTGTGGAGGCCGCTCTCTCTAAGCAATCAGAAAATTTTATTGCTAACAATTCTGATTTGTCGTCGGGTCAACAACTTTGGCTTTTAACAGGGCCTAACATGGCTGGTAAATCAACATTCTTGCGCCAAAACGCCCTAATCGCCATCCTTGCGCAAATGGGTTCATACGTGCCTGCGGCCTCTGCCCATATCGGCATTATTGACAGACTTTTTAGTCGCGTTGGTGCCGCCGATGATCTTGCTCGCGGTCAATCCACCTTCATGGTTGAAATGGTCGAGACAGCGACAATTTTGAACCAAGCCACCAATCGCTCTCTTGTTATCCTTGATGAAATTGGGCGCGGAACAGCAACCTTTGATGGCCTATCGATTGCGTGGGCCTGCGTTGAACAATTGCACGAAATCACAGAGTGCCGCGCCCTTTTTGCAACCCATTATCATGAATTAACGGCGCTTCAAACTCGCCTAAAATCACTGCGCTGTTATTCACTCGCAGTAAAAGAATGGAAAGGCGACATTGTTTTTCTTCATACTGTAACCGAAGGCGCAGCAGATCAATCTTACGGGATTCATGTTGCAAAGCTGGCTGGCATGCCTGCAAATGTTGTCGCACGCGCACAAGAAATTTTAGGTATGCTCAGTAGCGGCGAGCAATCCAGCGCTCTGTCAAAACTTGGAGATGACTTGCCGCTCTTTTCGCAAACGCCGGAGCCCATTAAACAAAAACCATCAAAGACAGATCAGCGCCTTGCTGCTATTGACCCCGACACCCTCTCGCCCCGCGAAGCGCTCGATATCATCTATGACTTAAAAAAGAGTTTAAAAGACTGATAAAATATCCACTGCACCGATAGCGGTATAGCCAATATAAAGACCAATCATTATAATGATGATAGAGGATATAACCCTCACTTTATCCATGAAGCTTTGGGGGATTGTTTTTCTAAATAAAATTAATGGCAAACAGTAGATAACCATTCCCAATGAATCAATAATCATCAACATCGCCATAATGAAAAAGATCATGTTGAGTGTGATCGTATCAGGGTTAATGAAAACAGGAATAATTGAAGCATAAAAAACAATAATCATGGGATTGGAAAGCGTCAGCATCATCGCTGAACTCACATTATCTAAAAGGCTTTGTGTTTCTGCTTCTTCCACTCGCATCTTGGGATTAGGTGTTTGGAAGCCTTTAATCCCAAGATAGATCAAATAAACAGCAGCCAAAGATTTGACCAGAACCGATAGAAAAATAATGTCTATGTGCAATGTCTCAAGACCGATAAAAACAATTCCAAGATACACAGCAAGGCCAATATTAAACCCAATTAGAAATGTCCCAAGCCCCCTATACCCATCAGAAACTGAGCGTGTCATCGCCATCATAATTCCTGGCCCAGGTTTGAGAGCAAACACGAAAACAGCGGCAGCTAAAGCCAATAAAGATTCAATACTCATAAGTTTATCCTTTTAAAAAACTGCTTTTAAATCTTCGGCAGGAAGCGCGGTGTAACCAATGTACAGCCCCACGCCAATAATAACGATAGAAGAAAAAATACGCATTCCTTCTAAAAAGCTTGTATTGACCTTATGGCGATAAAAAACGAGCGGCGCGGAATAAGAAACAGCAACAACAGTTTCAACAACGATAATAACAAGGGATACAACAAAAAGATCATGCCACGTCAATGTAGCCACATCCAAAATTGTAGGAATAATCCCTGCGTAAAATATAATCACAAGCGGATTAGATAATGTGAGCAAGATCGAGGCTGAAAAATTATCAAAAAAATTACGCGCCCCGACTTCATCAACAGACAATCCTTTATTCGTTTGCTGCAACCCCTTCATCCCCATCCAGATTAAATACACCGCGGCAATAGACTTAATAAGAATAGAGATAAAAACCAAATCCACTTGGGCATATTTAAACCCGAAAAAAACTAGCATTAAGTAAAAGATACTGACAATATTAATGCCAAGCACAAACGTAAGGCACGCGCCCATCCCTTGGGATAGCGAACGCGACATCACCATCATCATCCCTGCCCCTGGTTTAATAGCTAGGGCAAAGACAGCCATCGCCAAAGTGAGTATCGCTTGCAAGGTCATAATATTGTCCACTCATGTAGGAAAATTAATGCGGAAATGCTTGTTTTTCACTGCTGTAAAGGATAAATAAGAATTTCTTCACGGTAAAGGACAAACGGCGCAAAACGCGCTCTAAAGCATTTAAGGGTCATTTTATGAAAAAAACGCCACTTCACGCAGTTCACATGGATTTAAAAGCCAAAATGGCAGAGTTTGCGGGCTACGACATGCCCATACAATATTCCGAAGGCGTAATGGCAGAACATAACTGGACCCGCGAATCTTGCGGCCTTTTTGATGTTTCTCACATGGGACAAATCACCATCGAGGGTGAAGGCGTTACAGAGTTTCTGGAAAAACTGACCCCTTCCAGCCTCTCAGTCCTCAAAAACAATAAAGCCAAGTACACTGTTCTCACTAACGAAGAGGGCGGCATGGTCGATGACCTTATTGTTACCCGCCTATCCGATGATAAATTCTTCGCCGTGATCAACGCGGGCTGTAAAGACAAAGACTTGACATGGATGAAAAGCCACCTGCCCCAAGGGCTTATGATTGTGCATTATGAGGCCCGCGCACTGATTGCCCTCCAAGGGCCAAAGGCGGAACAAGTGCTAAAAGAAGCTTTGGATATCGATGCCTCTGATCTTGGTTATATGGAATATATGGATTTTGGGCGCTGCTGGGTGAGCCGTCTTGGCTATACAGGCGAAGATGGTTTTGAAATCAGCCTGCCTGAAGAAGATGCGGTCATTGGCTGGAACAAACTGATGGCACATGACGCCGTTAAACCCGTTGGCCTTGCCGCTCGTGACAGCTTGCGCTTAGAGATGGGCTACCCGCTATACGGCCATGATATTGACGCGACAACATCACCGATTGAGGCTGATATTGCGTGGATTATGGGCAAAATGAGCAATACAGGATTTATCGGTGCAAAACGCATTATGGACGAAACCATAAAAGGCGCCAAACGTAAACGCGTTGGCATCAAAGTCACAGGGCGCGGTGTACCACGCGAAGGAGCAGAGATTTTCACACTTGAAGGTCAAAAAATCGGTGAATTAACCTCTGGAGGCTTCTCCCCCACCTTGCAAGCGGCAATTGGCCAAGGCTATATTGAAACCTCATTTGCAAAACAAGGGACACCTGTATTGTTGCGCGTTCGTGGGCGGGACATTGAAGGCGAAATCGCCGCAATGCCGTTTGTGAGCGCAAAAACCAAAAAAACTCTAAAAAAAGCAGCTTAATCTATAAAAGGAAGAAACAATGAGCGAAGTAAAATATACAAAAGACCACGAATGGTTAAACGTCGATGGTGACACTGCATGGATCGGTATTACAACCTATGCCCGCCACGCTCTTGGTGACCTTGTGTTTATTGAACTGCCCGAAGCAGGCCGCGCCGTATCAAAAGGTGATGACTTTGCCGTTGTTGAATCAGTCAAAGCTGCGAGTGAGATTTACACGCCCGTCACAGGTGAAATCACAGAAGTAAACGAAACACTCGCTGATGACATGGACGCCCTCAAAGAAGATATTGCCACAGGCTGGATCGTCAAAGTCAAAATGACCGATGCTTGCGAAATCGCTGGTCTGATGGACAAAGCCGCCTACGATGAGTATGTCGCAGGATTGGAATAAGATTTTTAATCTCACTAAACCTCTCTTTTTATAAGAACTAAAAGGAACATAAAATGCGCTACCTCCCCCAGACACAAGCTGCTCGCAAGGAAATGATGGACGTTATCGGCGTCAAACACGTTGATGAGCTTTTCTGCCAAGTTCCAAAAAAAGCGATGATAAACGGCAAAGCCAACCTGCCTGATCACATGGGGGAGTTAGAGGTTGAGCGCAAAATGCAAAGCTACGCCAATCAAAACGTGGATGCGCTGACCAATCGTTTCTTTCTTGGCGCAGGTGTTTATTTTCACCATATTCCAGCAACTGTTGATTACATCATACAGCGTTCAGAGTTCTTGACTGCCTATACCCCTTATCAACCCGAAATCGCACAAGGCACATTGCAATATCTATTTGAATTCCAAACCATGATCGCGCAAATTACTGGCCAAGAAGTGGCAAATGCCTCCCTTTATGATGGTGCGACCGCTATGGGTGAAGCCGCATTGATGGCAATGCGCGTGACCAAGAAAAATAAAATATGTTTGGGCAATAAAATACACCCACAATATATCGATGTGCTTGATATGTATCTTAGCAATAACGACAGTGCGACAACGTATGACATCGCCGAAGATGCTAATAAAATTGAGGACGACACAGCCTGCGTCATCATTCAGTCGCCTGACTTTTTCGGCAAGCCGCACGCTTATGACGCATGGCGTAAAGCATGTGATGAAAAAGGCGCTTTGCTGGTTGTTGTCATTAATGAAATCATATCCCTTGGCATGCTCCCAGCTCCATCTGAGGCGGATATTGTTTGCGGCGAAGCACAAAGTGTTGGCGTTGCCATGTCTTATGGCGGGCCACATCTTGGCTTTTTTGCTTGCCGTGAAAAATTCATGCGTCAAATGCCGGGTCGTCTTTGTGGTGAAACGCTTGACGCTGATGGAAACCGTGGCTTTGTGCTAACGCTTTCAACGCGTGAGCAACATATCCGCCGTGAAAAAGCAACCTCTAACATTTGTACGAACCAAGGGCTTTGCGCCCTCGCCTTTACAGTTCACATGAGTTTACTTGGGGAAGATGGCTTCAAACAACTCGCTCGTATCAACCACGAAAAAGCCTGTCAACTTGCCGATAGTGTAACATCAATCGACGGTATTGAGTTGGTTAATGACACCTTCTTTAATGAGTTTGCTATCACTCTGCCCAAAGGCGTGAACGCACAGGACCTCGTTGAAAAACTCGCGGCGCAAAAAATAATTGCAGGATACCCTGCCGATGAAAACACATTACTACTCGCCGCGACAGAAATCGCCACAGATAACGGCATCAAAGCCCTAACCGACGCTATCAAGGGAGCACTCTAATCATGACAAACACAGCAACAGCCCTAAATGATAATGAGAGCACAATGAGCACAATCGAAGTAAACGACAGAACACGCGGCCTGAACTATGATGAAAATCTTCTTTGGGAAAAAGAGCGCTGCGACACACCGGGCGTTGACCTTCCTGCCCTCAAAGATATGCCATCACGCACTGGTCTTCCAATGCGCGGTATGATCGGCCTCCCCCAAGTGAGCGAGCCACAAGTCGTTCGTCATTTTGTCCGTCTATCGACCAAAAACTATTCAATCGACAGCGGCTTTTTTCCGCTTGGCTCATGCACTATGAAGCATAACCCTCGTTTGAATGAGAAAAACGCACGCATGGCGGGCTTTGGTCACATTCACCCGATGCAACCTGAATCAACGGTTCAGGGCGCACTTGCGGTCATGCATGATCTCCAGGGCTGGCTCGCGGAACTGACTGGCCTGCCCGGTGTTTGCTTAACCCCTGCGGCAGGCGCCCAAGGGGAGCTTGCGGGGATCATGACGATTGCGCGTGCCCTTAAACTTCAAGGTCACCATGAAAAAACAGTTATGCTTGTCCCTGATTCTGCCCACGGCACAAACCCCGCGACGGCGGCAATGTGCGGGTTTAAAATCCGTACAATCCCAACCAAAGATACTGGCCGCGTCACTGTTGAAGCGTTTAAAGAGGCCCTTGGCGATGGCAAAGACATTGCCGGCATGATGGTTACAAACCCCAATACTTGCGGATTATTTGAGACAGATATCGCCGAAATCGTTGATCTGCTCCACGAGGCTGGCGGTTATTTCTATTGTGATGGCGCAAACTTTAACGCGCTGGTCGGTAAGGTACGCCCTGGTGATTTTGGTGTGGATGTTATGCATATCAACCTGCACAAAACATTCTCAACCCCCCATGGCGGCGGCGGACCAGGTTCTGGCCCGATCTGCGTTGCAAAAAGCCTTGAGCCTTATATCCCCTCTCCCATTGTGCTGAAAGAAGGCAACACCTATCGCCTTGAACGCAATGGGGAACGCGAGACAAATTGTGGACGCATGAAGGCCTTCCAAGGGCAATTTGGCATGCACGTGCGCGCGCTGTCTTATATGATGTCACACGGCGCGGATGGCCTGAAACAAGTATCCGAGGACGCGGTGTTAAACGCCAACTACATTCACGCTAGCTTGAAAAATGATTATCACGCGCCATTCGACGGGCCCGTGATGCACGAGGCGTTATTCACCGAAAAATACCAAGCCAAGCACGGTGTCACGACATTGGATATTGCCAAGGGATTGATTGAATATGGCATGCACCCCATGACGGTTTACTTCCCGCTTGTGGTTAATGGCGCGATGTTGATTGAGCCAACCGAAACCGAAGCCAAAGACGCGCTTGATCGCTTTATCTTGGTCATGAAAAAGCTCGCCGAAGATGCCAAAATCAAAGGCCCCGATTACTTCCACTCCCTCCCTCAAGCCGCCCCAGCCAGCCGCCTAGACGAGCTAAAAGCCGCGCGGGAGCCAAAGTTACGATGGGTCGAAGACGCTGCTTAAAACCTTATACAATACAAAAGAAAAGAAACAATATTGGCTATTAGGGCTTCTCGTCCTAATAGCTTCTTTTTTACAATATAGCTATGGATTGCTAGATTTTGCTTTAGGTCGCGAAGCTCCACAAGGTTTTATCTATGATTTTCAAGTTTTGTTAGGGGGACTTCTAGCGTTTGGAGCAGGTCTTTTTGTATGGCTCTCAACAAAAGAGAGCATTAAGAATGATAAAATAAAAGAATTAGATAAATACCGAATAAGAAAAGCTAGCCTAGCGACAGCAATACTTGCTGAGTTCACTAATATCAAAGTTCAAGAAGAACTACTAGGAATAAGAGACGTTCTCACAAAGCAACAAAAAGATATTCTAGATTCCCATGGTCGTGGCGAGAAAGAGTTTGAATTTAATGGTATATACTTTTTTTTCAAAGATGAAATTTTACCTGTTTATAACAGTAATACTAATAAAATAGGGCTATTAGACCCTAATGTAGCAGAAGTTGTTGTTATAACAGCGTCATTAATTACAACTGCAGTTAGGCAAATTGAACTAGTTGGTGAAAAAAATATTAATAGAAGCGTCACTAATATAGACGATGCGAATTACGCTCTTATATTAGCTTTAAAAGCTACATCACAAGCAATAAATTCAATCGATACCTGTAATAAAAAATTAGAAGAGCTAATATGTAAAAACCATAGAAGACTATCATCTATAAACGAATATTTTTGAAATTCCGTCATTGCGAGGAACGGAGTGACGCGGCAATCTTGCTACCTTTAGATTGCTTCACTACGTTCGCAATGACGATACAATCTTACTAAAAACGGTATTTTAACGCAAGGCGGCACATCCCGACCTGCGCTAGGATAACAGCCAATAGTGTTTTATTAATATTAGGTTACGTCGCATTATCCCCAATGACGCGCTATACCCTACACAAGATAACTCGCGGCTTGCATGTCGCGCACCTCTAGGGTCACGGCAACGGATAAGGCTTTGCTTGAAAGTGTTTGCACCGCAATCTCATGAAGCGGAGCGCCATATTTATTCTTGGTGGCGTCATCGCGCCCTTCCAATAATAAAAGCGTGATATGGCACATCGCGCCCGCATTGCCTTTATCCCCCACCACATAATGATCAAGGGCAATTGCGCGCGTTTTAATCCGTGATTGATCCACCCCCTCCTGGGCAAGCGCCGCATGCATTTTCTCAATCATGGGCTGTATCGCATGTCCAGCTTCTAGGTTTTTGGAGTATTCAACAATAATATGCGGCATCGTCTTCTTTCTTAAAACACATAAGTCTCAACAATGTGAATGGCAATATCAATCACAATCAAAATCACGATATACCATTCCACATGAAGCGTGTGGCGGCTATTGGTCAGATCAATCATCATTTGCGATGTACGGTAAATCAGATCAAGCTTTTCTTTAAGCGCGCCATGGCGCTCGCGTAGTTCATACTCATCTTCAAGGCGCACAAAAAGCCCCTGAAGCGCGGGCGGCTTATCCCATAGAAAATCTGGCTTATCGAGGATTTCAACCTGTCCTGCTATGCTGCGCTCCGTTGACAGCGTCGAGGCAATATTACGCACTAATTCACGCGTGCGCCTTGCGTTGGGGCGGCCTTTGTTTTGCATCTCAAGGGATATTGGCTCAATGCGGTCAAACGAAGCACTGACTTGCGTTTCATGATAACTCAGAACTTGGCTTTTTGCCAAAACATCGGCAATCACAAGAAGGCGGTCAATGTCCCATGCCTCAAGGTGAACGGCATCAAAGGAGACCTTGTCACCCTCTTTGGGGACACAATCAATAATCACGGTTTCGGTTTCAATCGCTTCAAGCGGGTTTGTGATATGTTCTTTGACCTGCTCTAAAAACGCTTCTTTTTGTTCTGCCGTCAGGCCGAATAAAACCACTACGCCATAACGAAACAAAACCGCCGCCCCTGCGCCCACCTCAATCATAAAGGGCATATTTTTAATAACAGGGAATTCACGAAATCCCCGCAAGTTTAAGCGATGTCCTAAAATAAACGCCTGCGCCTCAATCTCTTTTTGCGTTTCAAAGGCTTTTAACAAAGCACTCTTTTTCGTCATAATTTATTCAACTCCTATTAATTTTGAATTCACCAAAAAATGTACCACAATGGCTGCGCCATATCCCAACAAGATGACAGGCGCCCATTTCAAATGACCAAAGAACGTGTACTTACCCCGCGCAACACCCATTAACGCAACACCCGCAGCAGACCCAATGGATAGCATTGACCCGCCAACACCGCACGTCAGGGTCACCAACAACCACTGGAACTGATCCATGTCGGGGTTCATTGACAAAATCGCAAACATCACTGGAATGTTATCAATAATCGCCGAGGCAAAGCCCATCGCAATATTTGTAATCGTCGCGCCATAACCGCCATACATGGTCGATGATAATAGCTCTAAATACCCTAAATATGTTAAGCCGCCAACACTGAAAATAACACCAAAGAAAAAGAGTAAGGTGTCCCATTCGGCATTGGCGACTAGCTCCAGCACATCAAAATCTTTATCAGCAGACGCCCCCACTTTGCGAATAAAAAACGCCGTAATCATTAACAAGGCCATCCCTGTCATCATTCCCATAAATGGCGGCAGACCGAGGAATTGCTCAAAGGAAACCGCCATAGTAATAGTGCAGATACCAAGGGCAATAATCGTCTTTGCCCCACGTTTCATTTTAATCTTGTCCGTAATCGCCATAGGCTTATGCGGCACAATAAAAAAACTCATAATAATCGCAGGGACTAAAAAGCAAATAAGCGCAGGAAAAAAGAGCGGAAAGAAATCAAAAAACTCAATATGCCCTGCCTGCCAAACCATAAGTGTCGTAATATCCCCAAATGGTGAAAACGCGCCGCCCGCATTGGCCGCATTTACTATGTTAATACAGGCAATCGCCACAAATTTGGGGTCATTCATCCCTACTGCCATCACCACGGCGCCAAGCACAAGAGCCGTCGTCAGGTTATCCGCCACCGGCGATAGGCAAAAAGCAAACACACCGGTTGCCCAAAAAAGCTGGCGCATATTCATCCCTGCGCCGACTAATTTCGTCCGCAAAGCGGCAAACACATTGCGTTCCTCCATCGCCGCAATATACGTCATCGCCGCCAATAAAAAGAGCATAAGCGAGGCGTATTCTTCCAACCCATGCAGTACCGCACTATGAATTTGATCATGTGTAATCCCAAAATCAGGTGCGATTATACCAATCGTCACCCAAATAATCCCTGCGCCGAGCAAGACAGGCTTTGATTTCCTTAAATGCGTTTTTTCTTCAAACAAAACGGCAAGATAAGAAAGGAAGAATACAACAATAGCAAAAATCGCACCTGGGTGCGTAATCATGCTTACCCGCTCGACCTCCCCATCAACACCCCTCACACTTTCGGCGGCGTAACTGGGTAATAAAAACAGCCCCAAAATCACAAATAAAGTCGTACAAGCGACAATAATGCTCTTTAAAGGCAGAGTGGACAAAGGATAAAACATATATGGAAACCTTATGCATATAAAAAGCGGAAAATTGTTAAAGCTATTGTGGCAGAGCTACCTTTTTTGTCAACGCTCCCCTATGCTCACGCCCATGATAAAAATATTGATTCTAGTCGCCTTCACAGGCCTTTTAATCGGGTGTAGCGCCAAAGACTACACGCCCAGCCTCACGCCCATGCCTGAAAGCGCCCGCGATCTATGCGATGAAATCCTTACTCAATCCATCACGACCTTTTTGCAAAGTCGCGGCGCACCTATAAGTTCCCAATATGATTTTATTCGCGCCGATTTAAACGGCGATAATAAACGCGAGGGGCTTGTGATGATGAAACTTCCCCATTCCTATTGGTGTGGCTGGGCGGGATGCCCCATGTTTATCTTCACCCCGCGTCTTGGTGATTTTATGATGATGTCTGAAATTCAAAATGTACGCGGCCCTATTTTCATTGCCCCAAAATCAGATGGTAACAAACAACAATGGCGTAACATTATCGCCCGCGCCTCTGGCGGTAACACACCAGATCGCACTGTTGTTTTATCATACAGCCCACACGGCTACACCTCCAACACGCTGAACGCACCGGAATTCAGCGGTTCTGTGTATACAAAACCACATGATAAAGTATTTCGGTAATAGAAAATTTTAAGCGGTAACAAGCTGACGCAGGAAGCCAAAAAGATTGCGCCCGTGATCATTTTTATACGTCCAGTTTTGATCAGACATTTCAACTTCGTTCATGATGTTGCGGCTTTCTTCTAATAAACTGCGTGTATCGGGATCCATATGCTTAATTTCAAGAACATCAATTATATGTCGCTCTTGCTTGCACATATCGCCATCACTCCATGATAGCGCGCGCGCTAAAGCAAAAAAATCTCTCTTGTCTGCTGGCACAGTGACATATTCAAACATCGTGTTCACATCTTGCGGATTTTTAAAGTCATCAGAAAGCTGCTTAAGCTGTTTTTGTGAAAAGTTAAGGTCTTTAACCTGCTCGTTCACAAACGACACTTCATGCGGCGTGACAACCCCATCGGCATGCACCATAGCAACGACTGCCCGCCACATATAAAACCTGCTTTGATTCATTTCTGACATTTTTTAGTCCCGTCTTTTCCAATTAAGAGTTGTAAGCGCCTAATTCTCTGGCTCTTTGTTCAATAGTATACGCTGTCAAAACTTAACATCTTATTACCCTATGTGCAAAAGTACTTGAATTATACACCTTAAATATAGTAGAACAAACCATGAACATAAATAAGCACGCACCCGAACAAAACGGCCTAAAATGGCTTTTTTTAGATCTGAACAGCTATTTCGCTAGCGTAGAGCAGCAAGAAAACCCTGCCCTCATGGGTAAACCCGTTGCCGTCTTGCCTATGATGACAGACGCCACATGCGCGATTGCTGCGTCTTATGAGGCAAAAGCATACGGCGTTAAAACAGGAACAAAGATTTATGAGGCAAAAAAAATGTGCCCAGGCCTCATTTGCGTGCCTGCCCGCCCTGATATTTATGTCAATTATCACCACCGCATTCTGGAAGCGACTGAAAAATGCGTCCCCATTAACAAAGTCTGGTCAATTGATGAGTTCGACTGCCTGCTTTTAGGGCAAGAGCGACTTGAGCAAAACGCCCGCGCACTGGCAGACCGTATCAAACAGTCCATCCATACCCATGTCGGACAGGGCATTCACTGTTCTATCGGTATCGCCCCCAATAGCTTCCTTGCAAAAGTTGCCACGGATATTGAAAAACCAAACGGCCTTGTCATCCTTCGACCCGAAGAGCTCCCCGGACGGCTTTTGGACTTAAACCTCATGGATTTACCCGGCATTAACACCGCCATGCTCCACAGGCTTTATCAGGCAAAGATTAACTCCGTCGAAGCGCTCTGGAACACCTCTCCCAAACAATGCCGTGCCATCTGGCGCAGTGTGCAGGGGGAGCGTTTTTGGTACTGGCTTCATGGTTATGATGTGCCCCATCAATTAACATCACCCTCCATGATTGGCCATTCACGCATGCTTGACCCGAATATGCGCGGATTTGAAGCCACGCGGCAAATGGCGCGGCGGCTTTTGGTAAAGGCTTGTTATCGCTTGCGCCGCAAAGACCTCTATGCACGTCATTTAACCTTTAAAGCTCGCATGATTGATGGCAGATGGTGGGCAGGAACACAGAGCTTTCCAGCCCTTCAAGACCCGTTCTCTCTCCTCAAACATCTTGATGCCCTATGGGATCAAATGACCCTGGAATGCGGCTTTACCGCGCATGAGTTACAGGGTAATAAAATGATCTTTCGCAAAGTCTCGACCCTACTGCATCATTTATGCGAAGACGGTACAATCACAGACGATCTCTTTGAACAGCGCCTCCCAGAAGAGCAAGAAAAGCGCCAAAAGCATGAAAACCTCACCGCCGCCCTAGACAGCTTACAAAGAAAATATGAGAAAGAACAAGTCTGGGTTGGCGTTGTACCCAAAACATTGGCGGGTCACGTTGGCACAAAAATCGCCTTCTCCCGCGTGCCCGACAAAGACGAATTTGGGTATTAGTGCCGCGCTAAAATAGAGTTCAGCATGTTGTACATTATTAACCCTTCAGGCGGCTTCACATGCTGAAAACTAGTATCAGTATAATGAATCTGCGCAGAGTTTCCATTATATGCGACCGATAAGACCGACTGAGAGAGCCTAAGGCGTTCAGATAATCGATGCCAACTTTGCCTTTGCGGTGGCGCTCTATCTTCCACCAATGCCCCCACAGCTTCAAAAGCCCGTTTTAAATCTGCCGCTTTTACTGGTTCACCTGACGCACTATTGCGCCATTTCTTTAAGACCTCTATCGCGCCGATATCTGTGCTATGCGTGTTCATGCCCTCTATTCATCACAACATAATCCATTATGTCAATAAAAACAGCGTTGATATTCATGGAAAAATCACTTAAAACGCAGGCATGACTAAGAATAAGGAAGACATAACCCCCGTACATATTATCGGCGGCGGCTTGGCTGGGTCAGAGGCCGCATGGCAATGCGCACAAATGGGCGTACCCGTTATACTACACGAAATGCGCCCTATCCGCAAAACCGAAGCACACTCAACCGAAGGCATGGCTGAACTTGTCTGCTCCAATTCGTTTCGCTCAGATGATAAAGATTACAACGCTGTCGGCGTACTCCACGAAGAAATGCGCCTATGCGGGTCATTGATCATGCGCGAAGGCGACAAGGCCGCCGTGCCTGCAGGTGGCGCGCTCGCCGTTGACCGCGAGATTTTCTCCCAAAACGTGACCAAGGCGCTCGAGGAACACCCCCTCATCACAATTGAGCGCGGCGAAGTTGCAGGCCTGCCCCCAGAGGAATGGGACAGCGTGATTATCGCAACCGGGCCGCTGACCTCTCCTGATTTGGCCAAAGCCATCCAAGAATTAGGCGGAGAAGACGAGCTAGCCTTCTTTGATGCCATCGCACCCATCATTCATAAAGATAGTATTGATTTCGATACGGCCTGGTTTCAGAGCCGATATGATAAAGAAGGGCCCGCAGGAACAGGGTCAGACTACATCAACTGCCCTATGAACAAAGAGCAGTATGAAGCTTTTATTGCTGCACTTTTAAGCGCAGAAAAAACAGAGTTTAAACAATGGGAAAAAGACACGCCCTATTTTGATGGCTGTATGCCCATTGAGGTAATGGCAAGCCGCGGGATTGATACGCTACGCTTTGGCCCGATGAAACCTGTCGGCCTTACCAACCCGCATATCGCGGGATCCGACACAGATCGCACCCTTGGGCGGTGTCATGCCGTAGTCCAACTCCGCCAAGATAACGCCCTTGGCACGCTCTATAATATGGTTGGTTTCCAGACCAAGATGAAATACGCGGAGCAAATCGACGTCTTTCGCACCATCCCCGGATTGGAAAATGCAGAGTTCGCCCGCCTTGGTGGATTGCACAGAAATACCTTTATCAATTCCCCCAAACTCCTCAATGAAACGCTTCAAATGAAAGCACAGACCCGTCTCAGGTTCGCGGGTCAGATCACAGGATGTGAAGGCTACATTGAAAGTGCCTCTGTTGGTCTTATGGCGGGCAGATTTGCTGCGATGGAAAAAAGGGGACACGATATAATTACCCCTAGGGTCACGACTGCCATGGGTGCGTTATTGGCGCATATTACAGGCGGTGGTAATGCAGATACGTTTCAACCCATGAACATCAATTTCGGCCTCTTCCCGCCCTTAGAACTCACGCCAGAACAGCGTAAAGGCCTTAAAGGAAAAGAGCGCGGCAAGGCAAAAAAGAAGCTTATGGCGATCCGCGCCCGCACCGATATTTTGGATTGGCAAACCCCCTTGCTAAAACAAGCGGCATAAAGAAATAAACCTCACTTAAAAAGAGCGCATAGCCAGAGCTTTAACGGCAATAAAGGCAGCGGCATTTGTAAACGGGGGTCAAAGACGTCGCCCTTCACTTTTTCAATGCGCCGCGCATAAGCCTTAGCCATTCTTGCAAGGCTGTGGATAAACCTAAATTTTATCAACAACTCATCGTTTTGAAATTGTTTTTCAACCGCTTTAGCCTCTTGCATAAGATCATTTATAACTTGAATAATTTCTTTTTTCTTATTGAAATCATGTATTTTTTGCGCCGAAATATTATATCGTACCATAAAGTCTTGCGGTAGCAAGACTTGTCCATATTTCAGCATATAGGAGACGGCGCGTAGCAATCCAATCAGGCCATAATACTGCGAGACACTCTTTACGATACGCTCATCTTCGTTATGCTCCAATATTTTGAGGCTTAATTGGCTCAAAGGCGTGTTCGTAAAGTCACAATAATTCAAAAGCCCATCAATATTGGCGGGCGCGACCCCTTCTAGGTCAAACTCGCGCGCATAAATCAGCGTTTCGAAATGCTCAAACGGTAAATCATATGTTTTGATAACCTTAGCAAGAGGCGTCACGACTTCATGCTTGCGCGGTTCTTTGCCCTCATAAATTTCCTTAATCGTATCGCGCCACCATTGCAGACGGATCAACCCAATTGTCGTATCACTCACCACTTCACGCGTTTTGGCGATTTCATAATTAAACGCATAGAGCGCCCATAATGCACAGCGATATTTGCGCGGCATCAAAAGGCTGATTAAATACCGATCAGGGTCATGGCGGCGAACAATCTCTTGGCATTGTGCATAACTCACTTTTTTATCCACAGGGTGAATGGGCGGCGTTTTCGACATAACAAAATCTTTAATCTATTGCGGTTTCAAAGGGAACCAAAATATGGCACAACTATTTGGTCATTTATAAACACACACAACGAAAGGACAATTTTATGACCTTCACACTCCCAGAACTCCCCTATGGCTATGACGCGCTTGGCCCCTATATGTCGGCTGAAACCCTTGAATTCCACCATGACAAACACCATATGGCTTATATCACAAAAGGGAATGAGCTTATCGCAGGCACTGCGCTAGAAAAACTCTCCCTCGAAGAGGCCATGGTTGCCGCGCATAAAGACCCCGCAAAAGCAGGCTTATTCAATCAACTAGGTCAACATTTTAACCATATCCATTTTTGGCACTGGATGAAGCCTAATGGCGGCGGCACATCCATGGACGGTAAATTAGAAGCCAAAATAGCTGCGGATCTTGGTGGTTATGATGGTTTCAAAAAAGGATTTATCGACGCCGGTATAACTCAATTTGGGTCTGGCTGGTGCTGGCTTGCAATGGATAATGCAACAGGTAAGCTTGAAATTATCAAAACACCCAACGGTGAAAACCCCGTTGTGTTTGGCAAAACTGCGCTTTTGGGATGTGACGTATGGGAGCATTCCTATTACATTGATTATCGCAATGCCCGCCCGAAATATCTCGAAGCCTTCGTCGATAACCTCATTAATTGGGATTATGTTGCCGAACTTTTCGAAAAAGGGCCCATGGAGATCAAGGCTGCGGCATAAGATTGTTTTATAAAATTCTATTACACCATGCACAAAAAAGTCGGCAGCTGCCGACTTTTTTATGGCATTAAATTTATATTATGTATATATAAATTATGAGTTTGCTTTTTGCTACTGATTTTCATCAAGGCCCGGATATAAGACACAAAGTCAGTTTGTGGGGAAGCCTTGCTGATGATCTTCATTTCCTGACAATAGATTTTTGTCAACGTGAAGGCATTGGTATTTTCATGAATGGGGGAGACCAATCTAGCTATAACTCAGACATAACTAAGCACCACCAAGCAGCGGAAAGAAGTTACCAAAGAGCACAGGAATTCAGAGGATTTTATGCCCATGTTGTTGGCAATCATGAACCGACGCAACCATCATGGCGCGACAAACTTATAAGAAAATCATATTCTATTAACCAAAATGCCATGCCCTCGACAAAAATAATTGTTGCCCAGCCGAGAATAAAAGTCATCGAAAAAGCCGGCAAAAAACGATACCGCTACAAATATGGAAACAAAAAAGATGGAAATACCGAAATCATTGGCCTTATTGATGATATAACACCAGACCAGTGCAATCTTATAATTGGTTCGCACTTCGCTTTTGATCGGTCAAAACGCAAAATAGGTAACAAATCTAACAAAAAATCATATTATGTCGATAACACGCATGACATATCAGAAAAATTAAGAGCCATTTCTCGCTTTCGGCGAAGCATCGTTACTCTTCACGGGCACGAACATTGTTTTTCAATCTCATCCACTGGAAATCTTACAAGTTTGGTAATGCCCTCAATTTCACAAGAGGATGTGGACCAGCCAAATAGGCCTTGCGGGCTTTTTGCTGTCGTATCTGAATGCCTTGAATTAGGTATTTCTATTGAATTTAAAAAAATAACACTGCCCAACATCGGAAATACGGGGGATGCCAAAATTGAAACTGTCTCTCCTGAGTATATGCACCGCTATTCTAAGCCTTCATTAATCGGCGGCTAGACACTCACCAGCAAAGCCGCCACAACGCGCCGGCCTTCTGCGACCAAGACATTAAAAGTACGGCATGCCGCGCCCGTGTCCATAACATCGGGATAAAGTCCATTTTCCTGCAAATACTGTTGCAATGCGGACGGTAATGGCTTTATACGTTTTCCCGTTCCAATCAGCAAAACGTCAATCTTATCTTTTTGTGCAACAAGCGCATCGAAACTATGATTATTTAAAGATTCCAAATCAGTCACATCAGGCCATGACCTTGTTTCATCGGCAAAAACAAAAACGGCACTCTCATGCGCCGTCCCTGTAATTTTGAATCCTTTGTCTGAATAAGACTGAATAAGCTGAAGCCCTGCGCGGACAAGCGGCGTTACATCCATCCGCTCAACTCCCCTTACATTCCCGCCAATTTGACGCCAAGACTATCGATCATTTCATACGTCATGCCACGTGAAGCAAGATCGTTATCAACCTGAAACTGGTTGATGGCACGTAAAGTTTTTTGACCAACACGCCCATCAACAGGCCCCGCATCATAGCCTTTTTCAATGAGCGCGCGCTGAATTTGCATGATAACGGCTGGTGTCACATTGGTGTCACATAGAATGCGGCGCCATTCCAAACGTTCATCTTCAACAATTTCCATGCGGGTCACCGTTTCAAACTGCGCGGGCATTGTTTTGTATTCTGGCTGCTCAGGCGATACCAAAACGCGTTTTTCTATTGTTTTATATTCTGCTGGCTCTTCTACAAGGCACATAATTTGCCCTGTTGTTTCATCAACGCGTTGGTGGGGTCCTGTGCCTGGCTTCCAATAAGTGCGGGCTTCTTTTACTAAAACCTGCTCTGTCTCAATTTTATACTGGGCCGGAATAATACGCACGAGCACTTTTTGCTCCTCTGATACCTGCACACGCTCTGATTTTGCAAGTGTTTTTGCAGGGATTAAAACTTTAGCATAACATTCACCGGGCTTTGCATTAGGCGGTAAATCACTGCTACCTGATGGAGCAGGCATCGGCTCTTTTTCTGCAACATCTTCTGGCGCATCAGAAAGCATAGGCGTAGGCTTCATCGGCTCCATTTTCTTATCAGCAAGTGATACAGTGCCTTCACGCAGCGCCGAGGCCACTTTTGGAGTATTGCTATCGGCAACAGTATCTTTAACGGCTTTGGACACAACCTCTTGCGTCGTAATTTCAGTTACTTTTTCCGCCGCATCGACCTTCGGAGCATCTGTCATCATGTCGGCGGCATTATCAAGATCCGCAGCATTATCTGTCACTTCAACAATCTCGGCATCCGCCGTAGCCTTGAGAGTGGTCACAGCGTCTTTTTCTGCTTTAGCCGCTGATGGGATGCCCCTATTTTCTATAACAATATCATCAACACTGCCCATATTATGAGCACTACTCGATGAACAGGCACTCAACGCTAAAACAGATAAACCCATTAAATAAAATGACCGTGAAAAACGCATTGAAATCTCCTTTATAAATAAAAACTATTCTGTAACCGCTTCAGCTTCAGCTTTATCTTGGCTCGCACGACCTGTGCGGATATTTAAATACATCAACAAGGGCGACGCCACAAAAATCGAAGAAAATGTCCCAATGCCAATACCGAAAATAAGCGCATAGACAAACCCGCGGATAACCTCACCCCCAAAAAGCCATAGCGCAAGCAGTGCCAAAATGGTCGTAAACGATGTCATCAAGGTTCTGGACAAAGTTTCATTAATAGATTTATTCAATAGCTCATACAGGCTCATTTTCTTATATTTACGCAAATTTTCACGGATGCGGTCAAACACCACAACCGTGTCATTCATCGAATATCCCGCAATCATCAAAATCGCTGCGACCGTTGATAGGTTAAATTCCATCCCTGTTAATGCAAAAAGTCCAACCGTAATAAACGTATCATGCACAAGCGCAACAAACGCCCCCACGCCATACTGCCATTCAAACCGCACCCAGATATAAATCAGCATAGCGGCAATGGAAAACAAGACGGCATAAAATCCTTTTTGTTTGAGTTCCTCACCCACTTGCGGGCCAACAAATTCAACACGGCGATAATCAACACCCTCACCAAATTTTTCATTTAGCAAAACGCGCACTTTACCAATAGCGGCCTCTTGCGCGATTTGCGCCGTTTCGCCTTCTCTTGGTTTTTGCTCAGAAAGACGCATCAAAAGATCATTCGGCTCGCCAAATTCCTGAATGGACACTGCGCCTAAATCAAGGTTGTTCAAACCAGAACGCAAATCACTCAGATCAGGGTTTTGATTATCAACGCGCACTTCAATTAACGTCCCGCCCGTGAAATCAATGCCGTAATTAAGCCCATTGGTCATGAGCAAAAAGACCGAAATAACCGCAAGAAGCGTAGAGACACCAAATGATATGAAGCGAAACTTCATAAAATTAATATTGGTGTTATCAGGTATCCATTTAAAAATCATCACTATAAACCTTGTATTTTAAACCTTAAAGACTAAGCGTTTTGGGGTTGTTCTTTTTAAGCCATAAGACAACCAAAAGGCGCGTCACCATAATCGCAGAGAAATAAGAGGTAACAATCCCAATCGCAAGCGTCACAGCAAACCCCTTAATCGGGCCTGTCCCAAAAGAATAAAGAACAATTGTTGCAATCAGTGTCGTCAAATTAGAGTCAATAATCGTGGCCATCGCCCGCGAATATCCCGTATCTATCGCCGACATAATGCTGCGCCCATTTTTAATTTCTTCCTTGATACGCTCGAAAATTAGAACGTTGGCATCAACGGCCATACCAATGGTTAAAACAATCCCCGCAATCCCTGGTAAGGTTAAGGTAGCTTGAAGCCCAGACAGCAAAGCAAAAATTAACGACACATTGACCATAAGCGCAACATTGGCATAAACCCCAAAACGGCCATAGGTCATGAACATGAAGAACAGCACAAGCGCCATGCCAATCATGCTGGCAACCTTACCCGCCTCGACCGAATCCGCACCCAGCGACGGGCCAACAGTACGCTCCTCAATAATCGAAAGCGGCGCAGGCAACGCGCCAGCACGAAGAAGCAACGCCAAATCACTGGCTTCTTTTAAGGTAAAGTTTCCTGAAATCATACCACGGCCACCACAAATAGGCTCGTTAATGCGCGGCGCGCTAATCACTTCATTATCAAGCACAATCGCAAAAAGGCGGTTAACATTTTCACGGCTCAAATCACAAAAACGCTTTGCCCCGATGGTGTTAAAAGCAAAATTAATAGCAGGCTGTCCATTTTGATCAGGTGCATATTGCGCGTTGGTCAACATATCCCCCGTTAAACGCGGACGTCGCTCTACTGGGATGCTCTGCCCGACCTCATTGGCCATGGGCAATATCATCACTCCACCGCGTGCGGATTCATCTGCGCCAGAGGTATCCACCAAATGAAAAGTCAGTTTGGCCGTTTTACCCAGTAAGTCCTTAATACGCTGCGGGTCATCAATACCCGGCAATTGTACCAAAATACGGTCATCGCCCTGGCGCTGAATAATCGGCTCGCGCGTGCCTGTTTCATCAATACGGCGGCGCACGATCTCAATAGACTGGCTAATGGTTTGATCCTGAATTTCCTTTATTGAATCTGCTGAAAATGTCGCATGAAGCGCTGTGTCATTTTTTACATCAATCAAAAGATTGCGATCAATCCCGCGGATAATGTCGCGTGTCTTATCAATATCGGCAGCATCAGCAAGGGTGATAACAACACCATCATCTAAATCCGTCAGGCGTTTATAGCGTATCTTCTCAGAGCGTAATTCAGGGCGCAGCCCTTCAACCAGCCCCTCTGCGCGCTCTTTAATCACTGCCTTCATTTCAACCTGAAGGAGAATGTGTGATCCTCCTTGCAGGTCAAGCCCAAGGCTAATGGATTTAGATGGAAATATCCCCGGGAGATTATTCGCCGCCCAATTGCGGGCATCACTGCCAATAAAGTTCGGCGCGCTATAGGCAACGCCCAAAAAACACACAATAAGGATGGCAATAACTTTCCAGCGGGGAATATTAATCATAGAGTTTACTTCTTAACGGCTTTTTTAGTTTCTTTTTTTACAGTTTCTTCTTTCAGCGCTGGTTTTGCTGGCGCTGTTTTTTCTGCCTTGGCCTGAATGCTGGAGCGCAATGCCATCACTTTGACTTCGCCTAGATCAATTTCAACTTCATCATCACCCGCTTTAATCTTGCTAATCGTTCCAACAAGACCGCCAGAAGTAACAATTTTGTCACCTTTTTTAAGCGCATCAAGCATCAACTTATGCTCATTAAAACGCTTTTGCTGCGGACGAATAAGAAGGAAATAAAACATCATCACGAGAACAAGGATAAGACCCATATTCCACGCAAATGCGCTTGCTGCGCTTGGCGCTTCGCCCGCCAAAGCGGCTGTTTCCGCGCTCACGCCTGTAATTGTTTCTGTTGCTTGGGCATATGCCTTTGAAATAAACATTCTTAATCCTCCAGTAAAATGACGTATAGATGTGCTATCGCATTGAAATTATTAATATTGCAGGACTATAGCGCCTCACATGCCAAAGGCAAGATCAATAGGCACAAAAAACTGTAATGATTCACAGGCACAATCAAGGGACTATCAGCTCGTGATAGCCCTCATATCCTTGAAAACTGGTGCTATTGACTACCAGTTCCCAAAAATATTGTTGGTCACACGATCAATTCTGCTGTCAATTTCACGGTCTAACTGAGATTCTGCACGGTTTGCCGCTTGGTTTGATTTTTGTTCAACCTTGCTCTGCACTTTTTCCTGCGCCTTGCTCACAACTTTATTGCCCGGCTCTTCAGGATCAGGGGCGCCTTGAGCTCTGGATCTGCTGCGTTGCACATTCCCTTTTGCGGCCTGTTCACGCGCCTCAAGCTCACGAATATAGGCCTCTTGCTCTGCGGCTTTAACACGGGCTTCTAATTGGCGAATTTTGGCTTCCCGCGCTGCGCTATCTTCTGCGCTATAAGTTGTCTCTTGCGCCCATGCCTTAATCTGTCCCACAGACATACTCCCAAAGCACGTGACAACGCCCAGAGATAGTAAAAATAGGGTTTTATAAAAATGATTTTTGCGGTCGGTCATAACGCCCTCCTCATTGTTTGGAAACAAGGCATCATACCTTTTTTAACTTAAACGTCAAATAAAGCAAAAACAGCCCCTTTGGTGGGGCTGCCTTCATCACTAACTATAGGGCTTTTTTCGTTGCGACCCTATTGGTTCAAATTGAAATTTCCTCTGCTTTGCATGCCACCCATGCCGCGCTCTTTCATTTGTTCACGCTTGGCTTTGTGCTTAGCACGCTTGGCATCAACTTTGGCTTTTTGTTCATCAGTTAATGTGTCGTATTTTGCATCCATCTCGGCTTTGCGGGCTTCGTGCTTGGCTTTATACTCTGCGCGTTTAGCTTCACGCTCTTCTTCACTCATGGATTGCCACTGCGCGCGCTTTGTCTCCATAAGTTCCTTGCGTTCTTCAGGGCTCATGTTTTTAAGTGCTTCCATGCGCTCTTTATTCTTGCCTCCCCCTTTGAAATCTTGAGCCATCGCAAAAGTCGGAGACATCAACACACCAGCGGCAACCGCCATCATCAATATTTTTTTCATATTTTTTCCTTTATATCTCTTTTTTATAATTAGTCGTTGTAACGATCTCTTACATTTGCACGATAGTCTTGGCGTTTTTCTTGCTTGAACTCACGCACATCTTCTTTCTTATCAAGACGATTTAAATACGCATCATGACGTTTTTCTTGAAGCTCAGTTTTGCCTTCAAATTTATCATCACGATAGTCTTTACGGGCATCCTGACGCTTTTCTTGCTTAAATTCGCGAACATCTTCTTTCTTATCGCGTTTATAGGAGCGGACATCTTGACGTTTTTCCTTATAAGCACCATCTTGGGCGTATGCCGCAACCGGTGTAAAAGCAATAAGAGCGAGAGTTGCAACAGAGAGAGCTAAAAATGATTTTTGCATGATTTTTCCTTATGTGAGGTTGTTTTTGTTATTTCTATAGAGTTATACGCGTAGTCATCAAAAAACCTTCGATATTATTTTAAATTATTTTCTAAAGGTATTTTTGCGGATCTAAAGCCTTGGCTCCCTTACGAATTTCAAAGTGAAGTTGCGGGCTGTCCACTTGTCCGCTTGACCCCACTGTACCAATAGATTGACCGCGTTTCACCTCATCCCCCTTTTTAACAAGGGTTTTATCCAAATGGGCATACGCACTCATATATCTGTCTGCATGGCGCACTAAAATCAAATTACCATAGCCTTCCAAATCATCGCCGACGTAAACAACACGCCCGTTTTCCGCCGCACGCACCGCCGCCCCGCGCGCGGCTTTAATATTAATCCCATCATTATGAAGCCCGCCGTCTTTTGGACCATAATCAGAAATTATATTCCCATCAACAGGGCGCATAAATTTACCATTACCTGAGCGTTTTGGAATCTGCTCAATCGCTTTTGATCGCACCGTTGATGACGCTTGCTCAACTTTCGGCTGCACATTTGGCGTCACACCTTGCTCTTGCGCGTTTGAAGGCAGCGGCTCAGAGGTTATCACACGCGCTTGCTGATTATTATCACCAAGGGCTTCACGCTCCACACGATCAACTCTTGCGGCGCTTTGCGTTTCTTGCGGTACATCATAGCGCTCAAAATCATCGCGCATCGTTGGCGTAGGCAACCGCAAGACCTGTCCAGATTTTAATTGATACGGCGCACTTAAATTATTAAGTGCAACAATCTGACTTGGGCTCACACTATACGTTCTGGCAACGCCCTGCACTGTGTCATTGCGCCTCACTGTATGCTCATTGGGCGGGGGCAACTTAATCCGAAACCCCGATGTCAGCGTATAATTTTCAGAAATATTATTCAGCGTCACAATTTCAGTAATCGGCAATTGATACTGCTTTGAAATACTATAAAGCGTGTCGCCCTTTAAGACTGTATGCGCTCCCACACTTCCCGCGCCCTTGGACGCGCCATACCTTACTTCGGTTGACTTTGACGGCGCTTGCGAGCAAGCAGGTGCCATCAAGAGACAGGCCGTCATAACCCATAACGCTTTAGGCAATTTCACGGACATTTTCATCTTCTTTTGCAATATCAGGCAATAAGGGGACAAAACGCACAGGCATAATATCACTAATAGAATACGTATCTTGCGACTCTTTTTTGTACCGCTTTAACATTTGCGCGCCCGCATCACCATTATCGGGCGCCACAGGCGCAATCATAATCCCGCCAATATGAAGCTGATCTAAAAGCGCCGCAGGCGGCTTGCCTCTTGCTGCCGCGGTAACGATAATCCTATCAAACGGCGCTTGGTCAATGCCATGAATACGCGGCCACCCTCTCATCCCATCGGCACAAATCGCCGTAATATTACGAAGGCCCAGCATATCAAAGTTCTGCTCTGCTATCACATGAAGCGGCTTATGGCGCTCTATCGTGTAAACCCGCCGCGCAAGCTTTGACAAAACGCAAGCCTGATACCCCGTCCCTGTCCCAATCTCTAAAACTTTATGACGATCCGAGATCTCCAGCGCCCCCGTCATTTTCGCAACGACAATAGGCTGGCTAATCGTTTGCCCAAGCCCAATGGGCACGGCAATATCCTCATAGGCCTGATCTGATAACGCATCGGGGATAAAATGATGGCGTGGCACGCGCTCAATCGCATTTAAAACATTGATATCCTGCACCCCTTTGGTCCGCAAATCCATAATGAGGCGGATGGCTTTATTTTGATGATGGGCGTCAATCTGGATCACGGGCGAATACCTATAGAATACGTTAAATACTTTTTCAGAACAAAAAAGCGTATAAATACTATACAGATCAACTGATTCAGGGGCAAGACACCCTTTACCCTATATTAAACCCCGCATTTACGTAAAATTAGCTTTTTCAAGGCACTATAAGGCATAATTGAGGGGATTATGGCTTTAGGAAAACTAAGAAGTTGGTTTATGGGATCAGGCGCATCAGCGCCTGCAGCCGCGCCGCGCCCTCAAGACAGACAATTTGACGGCCCGCCCATCCCAACAGGCGAATGGGGTCTTATTGTTAATAAATTTGGCGATCCAGTCATTGGACGCAAGCCCGATGGGACAGATTTTATTGCACGGTACCCTTTAGAATACGATTATCGCGGCACCATTCCCGCTTACGATCCTCATAAATACAAAACGCGCGAAGAACGCATCGCCGCAGGCATGGCGCACGCCGTTCGTGACCATCAAAACAGAACACTCTTAAAAAAAGCGGTTTTCCTGCTCTCTCAGACTGATGATGGGAGACGCCTTTTAAGTATGGCACAGCGCGAAGGCTTTCATTTTGTTTTTGACCAAGACCGTATGGAAAAAGAAGGGGCGCTCGGTTTATGTGATTACACAAAAAAACAAATCCCCCTCGCCGAAGGCCAAACAGCCGAAAATGTCGCCCTCATTTTAAAACATGAACTTCAACATATGGACGATGGTAAAAACGGCGCGAGCTATAATATAAACCACACCTTAACATCCGCTCTTATGTGTGATCGCGCCAAAGAATCAAATGCCCGCGTATCCGAGGCAATCCAATGCGCTGAGAGTTTAAACGGCAACCCGCGCGGCCCCGAGAGACAATTTAGAACATCTGCCTTATTCGCTGAGCTCTACAAATCATGGCCTCACATGGCGCAAATCGCACATGACAATCTTGCTCTTGCAAAAGATGGAACATGGAACAATTTTGCTCGCGCCGTTTTTGATGGCTATTTCCAAGAGCAAGGTACCTTAGATTATTACGATCTCCGCCAGGTTGAAAAACGATTTAACAACGACGAAGATCGCGGCATCACAACGCCTAAACCGCCCATCATCAATAAACCAGTCAGCATGGCAACCTGCGATAAAGCCGACCACAGCGCAAGCCGACTTCACGACGCAAAAGTAAAACACTGGACAGCCCGCCTTGATGGTATTGCTGAAAATGACAGGTGGACGCACGATCAAGACACCCTCAAAAAGGCTATAACGGTGAAGGGAAGCCACACGCCCTATCTTATGGGAGATAGCAGTCCTGACCTTACGACCGCGCAATATATTGGCTTTGGCGCTAAGGCAAAAGAATTGCTCAACACGACACTAAAAATCGCTGCTCAATTTGCGCCAGATCGCGTTCAAGAAATTGAAACAGGTTTAATGGCACCTGACAGACAACAAGCAGCACAAACAACAATTACATCCCCTTACACACGTGATCAACGCTCCGATGATTTCCAAATGATCCGTCATCCTGAGCGCCATGATTATAAAGGGTATGAATTACGAAGCAGTAAAAGCGACCATACCATAACAACTGAAAACTTTGCCAAAGCATATGATGATTATAAAGATTGTTATGGCGGTGAATTAAACCGCCTTTCTCTGGCTGTTGAATACGCTTATCGAAATGGAAATATGCGCGGCAGCGTCGCAAGCATGGTCGAGGCAGGCTTTCGCGCGCCTCTGGCCGCCTTTCCGCAGGAATACATTATGGATCTTTGCAAAATGGTACAGCATGTCGAACAAACCGGCGAAATGCCTCAATACAGCGATGCAGAATTACAACTTTTCAGCCACTGGAAACAAATGGCTGAACGCGGCCTAGACCCTGTCTACGGAACAGAAGAGCTCAAAGAAACCGCGACCCTTTTTGATGACCAAAGCAAAGGATATTATGAAGGCTACCTTAAACCGTTTTTTGATAAAATCATCACAGAAAACGCGCCCAAACAAGACCACGCACATCAACCCCGCGCAACTGTCTAAACACTGACACGCTGATATAAAATCGCAAACCTGCCCCTTAGACCTCAAAGGAATACCCTAAAAGATCATAAAATATTGACTTATGTAAATAAATAACATAACGTGCGGCGTTCGACACTGTAAGAGTTTTAATGCGAGATATGAATAAAATTCACTCATCAATAGATCATCCCGAAGGGCGGCTTTTATCGGCCTATAAATCTGTTGCGCCTATCGGCTTATGGGTGGGGCGGCTCGATCATTTGGCATGGGGGCAAAGCAGCAATCTCTTTTGCTATTTCACCAATGTTGCTAATGATCAACCCGTGCGTCTGGCCGTGTTTTCAAACAATCTTTACCGCCCTTATAACAGTAAAGCAAAGTGGGGATTTGATACCCCCTCTTTATTAGGGCAGCATTTTAAAATCTCCACAGGCGTGAGCCGATCAAACTGGCCAACATTCTTGACCGCAAAGAAATGCGCCGCGCCAAAGGCCGCGTGTTAATTTACGCACTCGTGATTTTTTCAACGCCGCCCATATAGGGTTTCAGGACATCAGGCACAAAAACACCCCCATCGGCAGGATCATAGTAATTTTCCATCACAGCAATTAATGTCCGCCCCACCGCTAGGCCAGAGCCATTCAGCGTATGCAAGAACTCTGTCTTTTTTTCCCCTTTGCGCTTAAAGCGCGCATTCATGCGCCGCGCTTGGAAATCACCACAATTTGAACAGCTTGAAATCTCCCTATACGCATCTTGCCCGGGCAGCCATGCTTCAAGGTCATAGGTTTTTGCAGAACCAAACCCCGCATCTCCAGTACATAAAACAACGGTACGATAGGGAATGTCGAGAGCCTCCAAAATCCCCTCAGCGCAAGAGCGCATCCGTTCATGCTCGGCGTTGCTGTCTTCGGGTTTCGTGATAGATACCAACTCCACTTTATAAAATTGATGCTGGCGCAGCATTCCGCGCGTATCACGCCCTGCACTGCCCGCCTCTGAACGGAAACACGGGGTATATGCGGTATATCGACGCGGCAGTGTATCCGCCTCCACGATCATATCCGCCACAATGTTCGTGAGCGGCACTTCGGCAGTAGGAATAAGCCAGTCTCCGCGCGTCGTCTTAAACAGATCATCACCAAACTTCGGCAGGTTTCCAGTTCCATACATGGTGGCATCATTGACCATCAAAGGCGGAGAACACTCCATATAACCATTTTTATCTGTTTGCGTATCGAGCATGAATTGCGCAATCGCACGCTCTAACCGCGCCAGCTTGCCACTTAATAAAGTGAAACGAGAGCCGCTGAGTTTGGCCGCGGTTTCAAAATCCATCATGCCAAGGCTCTCGCCAATTTCCCAATGCTCCTTGGCGTTTTCCTTAGTTATGCGCGGCTTTCCCCACTGGCGGACTTCAACGTTGTCATGCTCGTCCTTGCCATCCGGCACATCCGCCTTTTGAATATTCGGCAAACTGGAGAGTATCGTTTTCAATTCCTCACCCAAAACGCGGTCTTGCTCTTCCAACTCTGTCATTTGCGTTTTCATCGCGGCGACCGCATCCATCGCTAGTTGGGCGTCCCCACCTGCCTTTTTAATATCGCCAATTTTCTTGGATTCATCATTACGTTTGGCTTGAATAACCTGCAACTCCGTCTGAACGGCACGGCGCTTCTCATCTAAATCCAAAATGGGGGCGCTTTGAGACGATTCAAATCCGCGGCGGGTCATCGCCTTATCAAAATCTGCTGGATTTTCGCGAATATATTTTAAATCGTGCATCTTGCACTCCTTGGTAATGACGTTAATGTGGTTGACTATATTATCGGGGCATACATTAATCAGGAGCGGCTATATGCGCAAGACCTCAAACAACATAATAAAAGAAATTGACGGCGTGCTGACTTGCACCACGCCAGCCAAAGCCCTGCCCGTTATTTTCGATAGCCCCCACAGCGGCACAGCCTACCCCGCAGAATTTGATTATTCCTGTGATTTTAATGACTTACAGCGCGCAGAAGATAAATTTGTTGATGAGTTATTCGCCTGCGCCCCACACCATGGCGCATCCCTTTTATGCGCCCATTTCCCACGAAGCTTCATTGACGTGAACCGCGCCAGTGATGATATTGACGAGGAGCTTTTAAACGCCCCATGGCCAAAAGACGCGCCGCCAATTAACCCCACCAACCGTTCATATGCAGGGATCGGCCTTATTCGCCGCCTTATTAGCCCAGGCGTCCCTGTTTATGACCGCGATTTACTGCCCATCGAAATCATTGAGCGCATCGCAAAGTACTACACGCCCTATCACGAAACCCTAAAAGGCCTTATTGATACCGCTCATTACAATTTCGGCAAAAGCTGGCATATAAACTGTCACTCCATGCCAACCCCCAAATCCATCGCCACATTCGGGCGTATTAATCCCGCCCAAGAGCCTGATTTTGTTCTAGGAGACCGCAACGGAACAAGCTGTGATCTTGACTTTACCCATGCTATACGAGATTTCTTAAAAGAAAAAGGCTACAAAGTTGCTATAAACGACCCCTATAAAGGCGTAGAGCTTGTCGACCGCTACTCCGCCCCCGCCAAAGGTCGTCACAGCCTGCAAATAGAAATCTCACGCGCCCTTTATATGGATGAAGAAAATTGTACAAAAAACAATAATTTCAATGGATTAAAAGATGATATGACTACATTAATTCAATTTTGCGCCGCCTACGCACAATCCAACTTAACGCAACAAGCGGCGGATTAAACTGAAAAAATGTTAAAAAAATACAACCAAGATTACAATAATTACTAAAACGTAAGATTTTTCTCTAATGCCCCATCCAACTCATTCATACTGGCCATCACCCCAAGGCTTTCAAAACTCGTGACGCCCGCATCACTTATTCCACAAGGGACAATGTCGCTAAAATGCGACAAATCGGGGTTTAGGTTAATAGATATCCCATGATACGTGACCCAGTGCCTCACCCGCACGCCGATGGCGGCGATTTTGGCTTCAACCTGCCCCTCACGCTCTACCCATATACCAACCCGCCCAGAAATTCTTTTTCCTGTAATATCATAGGCTTGCAGTGTGTTAATGATCCATTGCTCAAGATCACAAATATACTGTTTGATATCAGGGGCTTTTTGACGTTTTTTCAAATCCAACATCACATAAATGACCCGTTGACCCGGCCCATGATAGGTGTATTGACCGCCCCTGCCCGTCTCAAAAACAGGGAATTTTGGCGATAATAAATCCGCCGCTTTCGCGCTTGTTCCTGCCGTGTAAAGCGGTGGATGTTCAAGCAGCCAGATCAGCTCAGCTTTCTCACCGCTACGAATCGCGGCCACGCGCTCCTCCATCACCTTGACCGCCGTTTTATATTCAACGGGGCTTTGTGATATTTTCCACTCTATTTCATTATTGAAATCAATGTTTTGCATGATAAGGCCGTTTAATCATGAAAACTTATCAAATTCAAGATTATCCCGCTTGCCCCAAACATTCTTATTTGTTATCACATCACATCTCAGTGTGCGGCCGTGGCGGAATTGGTAGACGCGCAGCGTTGAGGTCGCTGTGGACGATAAGTCCGTGGAAGTTCGAGTCTTCTCGGCCGCACCAATATAAGATATACATCTAACTCTAAGATCAAAACATAGAAGGTCCTCCAAATGCCGACGAAAAATAAAAACGAGCAACCGCCAAAAGCCGCGCCGCAAGATAACTTACGCGAAGCCGCCCTCGATTATCACCGCCTGCCAACACCAGGCAAAATCTCCATGAAACCAACAACGCAGCTCGAAACGCAGCGCGACTTGGCTTTAGCCTATTCCCCTGGTGTGGCGATCCCGTGCGAAGAAATCGCCGCAGACCCCTTAAAAGCGCTCGATTACACCTCACGCGGGAATACTGTTGCGGTTATTTCAAATGGCACAGCCGTACTTGGTCTTGGTAATATTGGCGCGCTGGCGTCCAAACCTGTGATGGAAGGAAAATGCGTTCTTTTCAAGAAATTCGCCAATATTGACTCCTTTGACCTCGAGGTCAACGAAACCGATGTCGATAAATTCGTCGAAGCGATTGCTGTTCTAGAACCTTCTTTCGGCGGCATTAACCTTGAGGATATTAAAGCGCCAGAGTGCTTCGAAATCGAACGCCGCCTCAAAGAGCGCATGAACATCCCCGTCTTCCACGATGATCAACACGGCACAGCCATTATCGTTTCTGCCGCTTTCACCAATTGGTTGGAGATTATGGGGCGCGACATAAAACAAGTGAAACTTGTTGCAAATGGTGCCGGCGCGTCTGCGATGGCCTGTTTAAACTTAATGGTAGAGCTTGGCTTACCCCGTGATAATATCACCGTTTGTGACCGCGAAGGTGTCATCTATAAAGGCCGTATTGAAGGCATGGACCCCTACAAAGAAAAATATGCCAATGAAACAAACGCGCGCGACCTAAAAGATGCCATCGAAGGCGCTGACGTTTTCCTCGGCTTGTCTGGCCCCAACATGGTTACGGCTGAAATGGCCGCAAGTATGGCCGACGCCCCGCTTATCATGGCGCTGGCCAATCCAACCCCAGAGATTATGCCCGATGTGGCGCATCAGGGTAAACCCAACGCGATTGTCTGCACAGGGCGTTCAGATTTTACAAACCAAGTGAACAACGTTCTTTGTTTCCCATTTCTTTTCCGCGGCGCTCTTGATGTCGGTGCAACTGCGATTAACGAAGAAATGAAAATCGCCTGCGTGAAGGCCATCGCCGCGCTTGCCCGTAAAGAAGTAACCCCAGAAGTCGCCGCCATTTACCCCGGAGAAACTATGGAATTTGGGCCACAATACATGATCCCAAAACCCTTTGATCCGCGCCTTGGTGTCGAACTCCCTATCGCCGTAGCAAAGGCCGCCATGGATAGTGGTGTTGCCACCCGCCCGATTAAAGATTTTAATGCCTACCGTGAAAAACTGAAACAGTTCCACATTCAGAGTAATCAGGTCATGCGCCCTGTCTTTGATGTCGCCCGCAAAAATCCGAAAAAGATCGTCTACGCTGAAGGCGAAGAAGAAAACGTCCTTCGCGCCGTGCAAATGGTTGTCGATGAAGGTATCGGTCATCCAACCTTAATTGGTCGCCGCGCCGTGGTCTTAAACCGCATTCAAAAACTGCGGCTGCGTCTTGAAATTGATAAAGATTTCGACCTTTGCGATCCTGAGGATGACCCAAGATATAAAGAATACCGCAGGCTTTATCATGACATCATGAAACGCAACGGAATTTCCCCTGCTGTTGCGAAAACAATTGTCCGCACGAACACAACGGTGATTGCATCTTTGATGCTGCAACGCGGTGAAGTTGACGCCATGATCTGCGGCACAGTTGGTGATTTCCATGTTCATATGCGCCATGTCGGTGATATTGTTGGCCTCAAGCCGGGCGTTGAAACAGCTGCCGCGCTTCGCCTGCTTATCATGCCAAACAAAGGCTCCTATTTTGTCTGTGATACACATGTTAACCCAAACCCTTCTGTCCCCCAAATCTCAGAAATGACAATTTTGGCGGCAGAGCGTGTAAAACGCTTTGGCATTGAACCGCGCGTTGCACTCTTGTCTTACTCGAACTTTGGCTCCCGCAAAGATGAAAGTGCCTCAAAAATGAGCAAGGCTACTTTGGACATCAAACAACGTGATCCAACCCTCATGGTTGACGGTGAAATGCACGCTGATACAGCGCTCTCACAAAAAATTCGTGATATGCACTTGCCGGACTCAACATTAAAAGGTGAAGCTAACTTATTGATTATGCCTAACATTGACGCGGCAAATATCTCGTTCAATATGCTCAAAGTGCTCGGCGAAGGTATTCCCGTTGGTCCTATTTTGCTTGGTGTGAATAAGCCTGCTCATATCCTTACTTCCGCGACAACCGCGCGCGGTATTTTAAACATGAGCGCCGTTGCCGTGGTCGAAGCCGTGCATCAGCAACCTGAATCGCAGACATCAAAAGCAAAAAGTAAAAAAGCAGCCTAGAAACGGAGCGCCTGAATGAACGATGATCAAAAGGCTCCTGACACCCCCAAGGGCCTTGTTAATGAAGGCCATACGACCATTGGTGAGAGATTAGTAGACGTCTTCGAAGAAATTCAGGAAGAATCGGGTATTACGGGTATGTCTGATTATGACATCGCCGAAATTACCGACGCTATTCGCGATGAAAATATAGAAACCGTCACCGAACTCGTCACCGAACTCAGCATTCAAGACACTGCCGAACTTCTTCAAAAAGTAAATGACGAAGAGCGCAAAAGCCTTTTTGAAAATTATGGCGACAACTTTGACCCGCAAATATTCTCTTATCTGGATTCAAGCTTACGTAAAAACTTACTCTCTGACATGCCCGCCGCCCGTGTTGCGGCCATTGTCTCTGACCTCGACAGTGATGACGCCCTTGATATTCTCGAAGACCTCGAAGATGACTTCCAACAAGAAATCATCAAAAAACTATCGGCCAAAATCCGTATCGCGATGGAGGAAGGCCTAACATTCCCTGAAGAATCCGCTGGTCGTTTGATGCAACGCGAATACGTTGCCATCCCGCAATTTTGGACAGTGGGAAAAACAATCGATTATTTACGCGCCGCCGCCGATGAATTACCCGATGAGTTTTTTGACCTCATCGTCATTAACCCCTTTTATCACGTTGTCGGTGAAATCCCTTTAAACCGCGTACTGCGCTCCAAACGTAATGAGAAAATAGAAAACCTAACCCTCGATAGCCTTCACGTTATTCCTGCCGCAATGGATCAGGAAGAAGCCGCCCATATCTTCCGCCGCGAAGGGCTACTCTCTGCACCCGTGGTCGATAACGATAACCGCCTCATCGGTGTGATTACGATTGACGACATTATCGATGTTATCGACGAAGAAGCGCAAGAAGACATCTTGAAGCTTGCAGGGGTTGGTGAAGGCGACTTATACCGCGCCGTTCTATCTACCACCAATTCACGTTTTCGCTGGCTTTTTGTTAATTTGATAACCGCCATTCTCGCCTCTGTAGTTATCTCATTCTTTGATGCCACAATTGAGCAAATCGTCGCCCTTGCCGTGCTGATGCCCATCGTGGCCTCCATGGGCGGAAATGCGGGCACACAGGCATTGACCGTTGCCGTGCGCGCCCTTGCCACTAAAGAACTCTCAAGCACAAACACCATGCGCGTGATTTGGAAAGAAACCCTTGTCGGTACACTCAACGGCATCGCCTTTGCAATGATCATCGGCGTCATCGCCGCCCTCTGGTTTTCAAGCCCTATGCTGGGCATTGTGATCGGCGCCGCAATGGTAATTAATCTTATCTTTGCAGGGTTATTTGGCGCAGGAATTCCTATTTTACTCAATAAATTCGGTTCAGACCCTGCTCTATCCTCAACCGTGCTGCTCACGACTGTGACAGATATTGTGGGCTTTTTTGGCTTCCTTGGCCTTGCATCCCTATTCCTTATTTAATTTTTTTCTGGTAATTTGAGACTATGTCCGCATCAAAACTTATCCGCCCCTGCGTTGATTACAAAGACAGCTACATCGAAGCGCTTCGTGAATATCACCAAGAAGAGCGTTATCTATACCAAGACATCGGCGTTTTGGACCGCGACTTTGATGGCTTTGTCAAAGATCTCGCCTGCGAAAAAGGCTATCCCCACCAACCCTATCAAGACTGGGTTGAACCTATGCCTGAAACAATTGTCTGGATGGTTAAAGATGACACCTATATCGGCACGGTCAATATACGCCACCGCCTTAACTGGCATTTGGAAAAATGGGGCGGTCATGTTCATTTTATCGTGCGCCCCACAATGCGCGGTAAAGGCTATGGCCGTAAAATTCTCCATAAAGCCATGCCCATTATCAACTACATCGGCATTGACAACGCCCTTTTGACAATTTGTCCCAACAATCAGTGGGCTATCAATATCGCTGAACAATGCGGCGCCGTCTTTGAGGATGAAACCCAAGCCACCGACAAATTCCCCGCCGTTAAACGCTACTGGCTCAATTGCACATAATACTCTTGCAAACACCGCGCTTGTTATATACATAACCGAAAAAAATATAATAAGAGTGTGCTGAGAATGACCAAACCTGTAACCAATACAGTTGATGTTGCCAAACGTATTATTTTATATCTACTCCAAGATGATACCCTTGCGCGTTATCCTTTACTTGCCAGTCGTGAAGTATTTAAGCAACAAAGAGAACATATCCTCAGAAACCTCTCAGAAAAATCCCTAACTCAATGCTACCAAGAGGCACTCCACCCTTTCCTTCGGGTGACCTTAAACCCAAATATGCCCGACAATATTTATATCGAAGTGTCTGGCAAAGCCGATGAAAAAGAGGCATTCTTTGAAGCGCTTGAATTACTGGACGCCCGCTTAAAACAAGCTTTAGGAAAATCAGGGAAATCACTAATTATTGTCGATATACCAGAGATTGAGCCTCAAGCGCTTAAACCCATGAGAACAAGAGCTCATAACCCTTCAAATTTCAATGTCGCCTTTTAAAAAACGCGCTAAGACCGCTTATCGCTTTTGCCTAGCTTTTGCCTAAATTTGCCTGTAAAACCCTGTTTCATAATACTTTAAAGCAAGACATGGCACAGAAAAAAACAACACCAAAGAAAAAAACGCCGCAAAAAACCGCAAAAAAACCATCTAAAACGGTACAAAAAAGCGGATTTTTCAAAACGCTCATCGCAAAGCTCTTCAAGTGGGGCTTTGTTGTCGGCTTATGGTTTTTAATTGGCGTCACCATCCTCATGGCGTGGTACGCAAGCGAACTGCCAAGCGTCACCAAATCCATGGTCTTTGAACGCCGCCCTACAGTTATCATCAAAGCCAGTGATGGTTCAATACTTGACCGTTACGGCGATGTGAAGGGTAAAATTATTACCATCCAAGATTTGCCGCCCCACGTTGTGAACGCCGTCATTGCCACTGAAGATCGCCGTTTTTATAAACATTTTGGCTTTGATATTGTCGGCTTTGCCCGCGCGATGGTTGTGAATATTCGCCAAATGAGCTTTGTGCAGGGCGGCTCCACAATCACCCAACAACTCGCTAAAAACTTATTTCTCAGCCGCGAGCGCACAATCAAACGTAAAATCCAAGAACTCATGCTCTCTTTTTGGTTAGAAAGAGAACTGACTAAAGATGAAATTTTAAGCGCGTATTTAAACCGCGTTTACCTCGGTGCGGGCGCGTATGGCATTGACGCTGCTGCCAATGTGTATTTCGGCAAATCTGCAACGGAGCTGAGCGTACGCGAAGCCGCAACCATCGCTGGCTTACTCAAAGCGCCCTCTCGCTTTTCCCCTGCTTCAAACCCCCATAAATCAGCAGAGCGCACAAAGGTCGTGCTCGGCGCCATGGTTGATGCGGGCTATATCGACCAAGCTACCTATGACCAATTTGCTAAATTGCCGCCCTCACCCCGCAAAAAACCATCGAGCGGCGACACAATTCGCTACTTCACTGATTATGTCGTCTCACAATTAAATGACCTTATCGGAAATGTTGAATCAGACATCATCGTTGAAACAACGCTCAATAAAGACATCCAAGAAGAGCTCGAAGAGTCCATGACTAAGGCGCTCCTTCAATACGGCAGTGATAAAAATGTCGAACAAGGAGCAGGCATCGTCATTCGTCTTGATGGCGCTGTCTCGGCTATGATGGGCGGGCGTGATTACGGCGATAGTGAATTTAACCGCGTCACAAATTCTCTGCGCCCCCCCGGTTCATCCTTTAAGCCAATCGTTTATTTAACCGCCATCGAAGAAGGCTGGCAGATGAGCGATACCATCATTGACGAGCCTATTCGTTTTGGCCGCTATCGCCCGCAAAATTACGGTCATGAATATTACGGCGAAGTCACTCTGTACGAAGCGCTCACAATGTCTTTAAATACAGTGGCCGTGAACCTCATGCGCGATGTTAGCCCCACCAAAGTTATCGACATGGCTCGCCGTTTAGGGGTGACGGCTGATCTTGAAGAGGACTTATCCCTTGCCTTGGGCAGCTCTGGTGTACCCATGATCCAAATGGCCACCGCTTATGCAACATTAGGGCGCGGCGGTTTGGCCGTTGAACCTTATGCTATTTACAAAATCACCGATAAGGACGGTACGATCCTTTTTGAACGTGAAGAACCCCGTGATAACCGCCAAGTCGTTGCGGCGCAAAACGTCTATCAAATCACTACCATGATGGAATCTGTTATCCAAAACGGCACGGGGCGCGCCGCGGCAATCCCCTATCCTGCAGCAGGAAAAACAGGCACGTCACAAGAATTCCGCGATGCGTGGTTTATCGGTTATACGCCACGCTACGCCGCGGCAATCTGGATGGGTAACGATGATAATACGCCAACCAAACGCCTGACTGGTGGATCTGGCCCTGCCCGCGTCTGGCGTGACACCATGATAAAGGCGCACGAAAAATCTGGCGGTCCAACTTTTAACATCTTTAATCGCGCTGGTTTTGGCTCCTCTGGCTTTGATGATTTTCTCTCTCGCATATTAGGCGGGGATTCATTGGACGGTGAAGAAAGCCGGGCCCGCACATGGAATCGCCAAGGAAGCGGAGAACCCGAAGAATACACCCCACTAGGCCGTCACCAATGGGATGTGAATAATTAAATTATTCCACAAACATACCCTCTTCGTGAAAAATAGGCGGGCGGCGATAGGCGGCGAGTTTATCTTCGCCAATTTTATCCCAAAACGCCTTAAGTGCAATCAGTGACACCGTCGGCCCCCCAATATCCCAGCCAGAGCGCAACAGGGCATTATCCGCATGCTCCAAATATTCATCGGGCAGTGCTTTACGCGGCGCACGCAGACCACAATCAACCAAAACCTTGGTCACAAGCGCATCGCGCAAATCAAGCATATCGGCCGTAAACTGTATCGCCGATAACACCTTAATATCGGGATGACTATGAGGCACCATCCGCAAATGGCGCATAAAACGTGCGTATATTTCCATCTCGGGATTGTGATGATCATGCGCGCCCTTTGATGCAGGGGGCAGCGGCAAGGTGATATTTTTAAAAACAGTGTTATCGTTACTCTTTAATCTATTTGGGTCATGAATACTCATGAGATCCTCCTTTCGTAACTTGAAAACAAAGGCAGCATAAGCAACCGTCTTGTTTCTTAATGCTCGCAGATAAACGAACATCGTTACCAATAGCTTGACCTGAGAGTCTTAACGGAATCTTAACAAAAAATTTCAACCTGTGGGTAACTGCCACATAATCTGTGGACAAAAATGGCTAAGCCCTTGATATAGCGTCCACAGCTAACTTATCCACACGCTCGTTATTTTCATCACCCGCATGGCCTTTAACCCATATAAAAGTAACGCTATGACGCTGAACTTGCGAATCGATCTGCTCCCACAGGTCTTGATTCTTAACAGGTTTCTTGCTCGCACTTTTCCAGCCTCGCGCCTTCCACCCTTCAAGCCATTCTGTCGCACCTTGCAAAACATATTTACTATCGGTGTAGATCGTTACTGTTGATGATTTCTTAATAGCCTCTAACGCCTTAATCACAGCCATCATTTCCATACGGTTATTGGTCGTCTCCGCTTCACCACCAGACAGCTCTTTTTCGTGTCCGTTCCATTTTAATAATGCGCCCCACCCCCCCGGCCCGGGGTTCCCGCTACAGGCGCCGTCTGTGTAAATGACAATACTCATGATGAGCAGGTCGCTTTATATTCAGAAGGCAAATGTGCCACGATAACATTTAAAAAATCATCCGCTATTTTCACGCCTTGAAACGCCGTTGAAGGAATGGCAACCCCATACTTATCCGCAATCGCCTGATATTTCGGCAGGCGGTTTTCAAAAAGCTTTGGGAACACCCAGCGGGAAAATTCATCGGCATCCATTTCATTGGTATTAACAAAATTATTTTCTTTTAAATACAAATCAACCCATCCATCAAATTTTTCAGGAGAGAAAAAAAGCGGTTTGGGGTATTCCCGCGCACGGCGAAGTACTTCTTTTTCTTCCTCCGCGCTTGCCTTAATATAGACAATCAGTGAGTTCTCATCGACACTATCCAATAATGTCTCATCATCAATCTCACATAAACTGCCCGTTGAATCATTAATAACATTTTGAAACCCTTGTGCGTTTGCCTCTTTGACAATTCTTTTTAATTGTAAGAGCGACTGGCACTCCGCCTCATAATATTGTTTCTGACGGCGCTTAAATTCATCCAGCGATAATTTACCTTTACCCAACTTCCCCACATATTCAGACAGCATGGACAAATCCTCCGCCACAACAGTGTTGTCCCGCCCCAGCGTTTTTTCCAATTCTGCGCCCATATATTTTGTACCAATTTCTAAATCGCACGAATAATGAAACCATCCTTGCTCTGCCATAATACAAGACAAATATGTTTTCCCCACACCAGACATCCCCATCAAGGTAATGACTTTATGATCAATCGCATTGAAATCAGAAACAGTTATTGGCATTACGCCGCATCCTCTCTTAAAACGCGCGGGATATTAAAGACAACATTTTCTTGTGTGATGGACACTTCGCGTACACTAACATCATAACGGTCTTTAATCGCGGCAATCACTTCTTCAACAAGTACTTCTGGCGCAGAAGCCCCCGCCGTTAAGCCCAATGTTTGCACGCCCTCTAACCACGCCCAATCAATATCACTCGCCCGTTGCACAAGGCATGATTTTTCTGACCCATAAGACAACCCCACCTCGACAAGACGGTTTGAATTGGACGAGTTGGGCGCGCCAATAACCATGAGCGCATCACAATTTTCCGCAATCTGTTTAACAGCTGCCTGACGATTAGTTGTCGCATAACAAATATCTTCACGGTGCGGCGGTGTAATTTTAGGATATCGCGCCATCAATGCCGCCACAATATGCGCCGTATCATCCACCGATAATGTTGTTTGCGTACAAAACGCCAACTTGCTTTCATCTTGAACCTCAAGCCCATCAATATCCGCAATTGTCTCCACCAATAAAACTGCGCCTTCAGGCAACTGCCCCATTGTGCCCTCAACTTCGGGATGGCCCTGATGACCAATTAAAATCACTTGATTACCGGCGGCAAAGTGACGCTCTGCCTCTTTATGCACCTTGCTCACCAACGGACATGTTGCATCAATATAAAACATCTGCCGCGCCTTGGCATCTTCTGGCACGCGCTTGGGAACACCATGCGCCGAAAAAATCACAGGCTGCCCATCATTAGGAATCTCATGAAGCTCCTCAACAAATATCGCGCCTTTTGCCTTCAGGCTCTCAACCACAAATTTATTATGGACAATCTCATGTCGCACATAAACAGGCGCGCCATATTTTTCAAGCGAGCGCTCAACAATTTGAATCGCGCGATCCACCCCCGCGCAAAACCCACGCGGCGCAGCCAGTAATATTTCCATAGATTGTTTTGTCTCAGTCATCATTTTCATCCCTCTATTGGTATAAAAGACACAGGCGAATAAATCCATAATAAAACAGAATAAAAATTGGTCATTCTTTTAAATGCACTCTGGTCAAAAGGGGTTGAGACGGGTATTTTGTACCCATGATAAAAATAACACACGCAAAACGTACCGCCCTAACCCTAATCACAAGCGCCTTATTGCTTTCTGGTTGCGCCATGGTCGAAGGCGCCGGCCAAGATATGCAAAAGCTAGGTGAATATATCAGCAGCAAAGTGTCACCAAAAACCCAAGACCAATCAGACCAAGTCAATCAAAACCTCACTTCAATGGCCTCAAACTGTCCCGTGATCGAACAAGATCCATCGCTCACCATTTTACATGAATTTGAAAACCCATCCGCCCCCTCGACAGGGACAAAAATCGCGCAGGTTGATCTCGCCAGTATCAAAAATAATTGCGCGGTTGAAGGTGATTTTTTAGGGATCACAATGGATATCGCTTTTAATGCAACCCTTGGGCCAAAAGCCCGCGCAAAAGCCTCTGACCGCCCTTACTTCTCCTTCCCTTATTTCATTGCCGTAACGGATATGAATGGGGTCGTCTTAGCAAAAGAAGTCTTCGCTGTCGCCATGTCCTTTGAACAAGGGGAAGAAGCAGTCCAAACAATTGAAACCATCCGCCAAAACTTGCCTCTTGAGGCCGATGGTTCACTCCCAAATTATAAAATGCAAGTCGGCTTCGAACTCACCGATGAACAATTAAACTATAATAGCGGGCTTTAAATTTGCCACGGCTTTTTAATCCCCCCGATAGCAAGGGGTGATCTGTCATTTTTAAGGGGCTGATGCGTCACGGGATCAACCTGCCCCACCCTATTCTCAAACACGCCGCGCTTGGCCGTAAAAACAACATGATCAGGGTCGCCGTGTTCACGTTTGTAAGCCATAATCTTCTCACGTAAAGCGTCGTTGTCCTGACGCGAAAACTCTGGATTTGTTAAAATATGTCGTCTTACATGGGGGCGCATACCACTGACACCTGTCTGGCTCAATCCTGCATTGGGATGTGCAATTTTTTCTTCTAAATTTTCTATTCTTCGCCCGAAAGTATCAGCATCAACTAACAAACGTTGATTAAGTAATATTTTTTCCGCTGCCTGAGGATGCCTCACTCTCAGCTTATCCCAATTGCCATACATCAATTTACTAAATAATCCTTGATCACGGTTTGGGTAGCGTTCTCCATTTTGGTTTGGTTTATGATGTGCGTTGTCATAAGCAACCAATAATTTCGTTAGTAATGCAGACTGCGTAATTTCATTTGTGAGTGCCATACCATCAAGAACAATATTTCTTAGGGCTTTTTGCTCTTGCTCTAGGGCATGTTGCAGTCTAGCGCGCTCTTGCTCGATGGCATCTTGGGCATCTCTTTGCACCTTTGCAATCATATCTTCTGCACTTGCTAAACGCGCCTGCACAATTTCATGTTGCCACACGGCAACATCATCATGATCAGGGTTTGCATTGATACTATCTGCAATAACGCCAGCCTCATGTTGCAAATACAATAACTCATCTCCATAGAGCAGTTCACAGCCGCCCTCTTGAACATCATAAAATTTAACTATTTTCGATACGTCCAGCGTCCGTCTCTCAACAGCGCCCTGTTCAACCACTTCTATAAAGAAATCATCCCGAGGCTGTTCACGTTTACAACCTTGAGCCGCACCATCAAAATCGTTCATATCCATACTTTCATCTTATTGTGATAAGACTTCAATACAAAAATTATGACAATAAATCAAGAGTATTATGGTTATTTACCCTAAAACGCTGCTTGGTCTGCGCGGCATCATATTGACCCGTAAATCCCGCACCGCATCACCCTCAAGGACAGCGGCAGTCAAATGCCTACCAAAATAAAGCCCCGTATCGACATTAATACGGCTCGGCTTGATCTCAATTTCTGAAACTGATGTATGCCCATGCACGACGCGCTTTTCATGGATAATATCATTATCCAAAAACCCTTGGCGGATCATAATCAAATCTTGCTTCTTTTGCTTGTGAAGCGGCACGTGCGGCACAATCCCCGCATGCACAAAAACATAATCCCCGCACACATACATCAAGTCGAGATTATTCAAAAACTCCATATGCGCCGCAGGGACTTTTTCTTTTAATTTATCCGCAAGCATTTCAACCTGCCCACTTAACGGCTTATCCATATCCGCATAGACATCATAACTCGCCAGCGCATAAATACCGCCCCAATCCAGCCAGTCTTTACGCGGCCCTTGCGGAGATTTCATAAATTCAATCATCGCGTTTTCATGATTACCCATCAAAAATCTGTGCTGAATATGCGGCGCGTTTAGCTCGCGATCCATTAAACACTGAATGACCTGCGCGCTTTCTGGGCCGCGGTCAATGTAATCACCAATATAAACAATTTGCGGATCATCAACGGGATTGGCCTCAATATCCGCCTCAATCAAACGGTGCATCGCCTCTAGCTCATGGACATAACCATGCACATCACCAATCGCATAAATGCGCGTGCCTTCAGGTATTTTATACTGCGGATTATTTTCACTTCCCATGATTTTACTTTAGCCATAAAGTTTCCAAATGAAAACCGCGATTTATACAAGCCCTGTGTTTTTAAAACACGATACAGGGCATAACCACCCCGAATGCTCCGCCCGCATGAAAGGCCTGTTTGACCTTTTTGATACGGATCTAAAACACGTTGAGCAAAAAGAATTTTACCCCGCAGCGCCCGAGGACATCGCCCTCGCCCACCATGACCATTACATCGATGACCTTATGGATAAAATCCCCGATACAGGCACCGCCGCCGTCGACGTCGCAGGGGAATGTATCCTCTCCCCCGCCTCATGGGACGCGCTGATGATGGCGGCTGGCGCTGGCTTAACCGCCCTGAATGATATCATAGACGGCGACATCACCCGTGCCTTTTGCGCGATCCGCCCCCCAGGACACCACGCCGAAGCCTCCAAAGCCATGGGCTTTTGCTTCTTTAACAACGCCTTCATCGCCGCCCGCGCCGCCCAAGAAAGACACGGCCTGCCCCGTATCGCCATTGTCGATTTTGATGTCCATCACGGCAACGGCACCGATGCCCTCACCCGCGCCCATAACATGGCCAACCCCGATAAGCCAATCCTTTACATCTCAAGCCACCAACACCCCCTCTGGCCGATGACTGGCTTGCCGTCGGATAACACCGACCACATCATCAACATCTCCTTGCCCGAAGGCACAAATGGCGCGCAAATGATGAAAGCCTATGAGGACCTCGCCTTTCCTGCCCTTCATCTCTATGAACCTGATTTAATGATTCTCTCCGCCGGCTTTGACGCGCATAGGGATGACCCTTTGGCGGGTCTGGCGCTCCATGAAGAGGACTTTGCCACTCTCACAACCGCCTTGGCCGATATCGCCAATATCCACGCAAAAGGGCGCATCCTGTCACTTTTAGAGGGCGGCTATAACATCATTGCCCTGAAATCCAGCGTCCATGCCCATATAAATGCTTTATTGAAATAAACGCCAATCTGACATACACTCTCCCTCGCTAAAGACACAGGATAAGACGCAGGATATGACCGATAAAGCACCCGATCAGATGAGCTTTGAAGAATCGCTCCAAGAACTTGAAAAAATCGTTCAAAACCTTGAAAGCGGGAAAGCCCCCTTGGAAGAATCCATCTCCGCCTATGAGCGCGGCATCACCCTCAAAACCCAATGTGAAAAGAAATTAAAAGAAGCCCAAGAGAAAATTGAAAAAATCACCATGACCCCTGATGGTCAACTGGGCACTGTGCCTTTTACCGTGAACGAATAAGAACGAAATAATTTAATAATAAGCTAGTTACAGGAAATATAAAAAATGCCTTCACCGCGCGACGCCTCGCCCCGCCTTCAAAAAGCTCTCAATGACAATCTTGATGCGGTCAATAAAACCATGTCGCGGCTGCTTCCTGAAACAGAACTGGCAGAAAAAAAGCTCTTTGATGCCATGCGCTACGCCGTTCTGGCCGGTGGTAAACGCCTTCGCCCCTTTATGGTCATTGAATCCTCTAAACTCTTTAACGTTGATTCAGTGCGCGCGCGCCGCGTTGCCGCTGCCCTTGAGATGGTGCATTGTTACTCCCTTATTCACGATGATTTACCGGCGATGGATAACTCTGACAAACGCCGCGGCAAACCGACAGTTCACAAAAAATATGACGAAGCAACCGCCATTTTGGCTGGTGATGCCCTGCTCACCCTTGCCTTCGAAGTGCTATCAGACCACGACACCCATCCTGACCCGCATGTGCGTATTGAATTGGTACGTAAACTCGCTATTGCCTCTGGCGGGCATGGTATGGTTGGCGGTCAAATGCTCGACCTTATAGGCGAAACGGAAGAATTCGACCTTGGCACAATTTCCCGTATGCAGCGCATGAAAACAGGCAAGCTTTTCGCCTTTGCCTGCGAAGCTGGCGCGATACTGGGTAAAGCAGACGAGCCACATAAAAAAGCACTCTGCAACTACGCCTATGACCTTGGCCTTGCCTTCCAAGTAACCGATGATGTATTGGACGTTGAGGCAGACCCCGATGTCATGGGCAAACCTGCCAATCAAGACGAGCAGGCCGGCAAATCTACCTTCGTCTCCACAATGGGGAAAGAACAAGCAAAAATGCGCGCCGAGATGCTATCCCATCAGGCAATCCGCCACCTGCACATTTTCGACAGCCGCGGCGAAATGCTCAAAGAACTCGCTCTTTATGTTTTAGAACGCCGCGCTTAATCTAAATTTTATCATCCTCTGAGAAACGTTACAGTATCTCAATCGCTAAAGCTTTTGCACCAGCTTTAGAATGGGTGCATGGGGCGTGTTGTAATAAACTGGCTCATCTTTTGGCACTTGCACATCGTAAGGGCCTTCAAAGACGTTAATCCATGCCGCTTTCAATTTACCCGCAATATCGCTCGGGATTTCGGTGACATCTACCTCTTCAAAAAACACAAGAACGCGCCGCGCACTGGGATATTCCGACAAAAAAACACGCCCTGCCTCAATGTCTTCTTGAAGGGCATTATACACCGCCCCAAAAACATCAATATGCGTCACAACACCGCTTGGGGATTGCTTCACATCATACATACAACTCATAACACACCTATATTTTTTGATGTTTTGTAAAATACCATAAAGGTTTATGTCAACCAATTATTGATAGCCAAGCGCGCTGCGAGTCGCTACAAATATTCTATGCAATATGTCATAATCGCCAAAGATGCCGAAGATGGCGAAGCGCTGAACAGACGCCTCGCTGCGCGCGCAGACCATGTTTCCTATAGTGATGAGGCCGTCAAACGCGGCGAACAAATCATCGGCGCTGCGCTTTTAGACCGCGAAGGGGACATGCGCGGCTCTGTCATGATCGTGGATTTTGAAAATGAGGCTGCCCTCAAAGACTGGCTCGATAACGAGGCCTATGTTCGCGGACAAGTCTGGAAAGACATCGACATCCTCCCCTGCCGCATCGGCCCCTCCTTCAACCACTGCCTTCTAAAAAGAGCTTAGAGTCTTCCCCATATTTGATTCAATACCTCCAAATACTTCACGATGAACAAAAATAATAACCCCTGCATATTTATAAATATTATGTAAATTTGACATAGATCTCTCTAATGTGGTCAAATGAATTATAGGCAATGGAATCACCATCACGCATATAAAAACTAAACAAAGGCTGGGCATCATGGACGATCATTTTAAACTTTATGCAACATGCGATGAAAACGGCAAAGCATCAGCCGTGTTGGTTTTATTTGAACTCGGTGATAAAATTAGTGAGAAAATCAAAGATACCATGACGCCCTCATTAAAAGCCTTCCCTGCATAATTTTCCAAAAATACTGGTCATTTCGATACGATGGGGCTATAACTAACCCCTATCATGGCCAAAGAAAAATTACAGACACAAACAGGCGCTGGCGCCTCACAAACACCCTTGCTCGATCAGGTTCATATTCCTGCCGATATGAGGGGTTTTAGCGATGAGCAGCTCACACAACTTGCCAAGGAACTGCGTATAGCAACCATTGACGCCGTCTCCAAAACAGGCGGGCATTTGGGCGCGGGGCTTGGCGTGGTTGAACTCACCACCGCCATTCACGCCGTGTTCGACACCCCCGATGACAGGCTCATCTTCGATGTCGGGCATCAATGTTATCCGCACAAAATCCTGACAGGGCGCCGTGACCGCATCACAACACTCCGCCAAGGCGGCGGGCTTTCGGGGTTTACAAAAAGAAGCGAAAGCGAATACGACCCCTTCGGCGCCGCCCACAGCTCGACCTCCATCTCAGCAGGCCTTGGTATGGCCGTTGCCCGTGATTTACAGGGTAAAGACAACCATGTTATTGCCGTTATCGGTGATGGGTCCATGTCCGCGGGCATGGCGTATGAGGCGCTGAACAATGCAGGCGCGCTCAAATCCAACCTCATTGTAATCTTGAACGATAACAACATGTCCATCGCCCCACCCGTTGGCGCGATGAGCAAGTATTTAACAAATATCGTATCCTCAAAACCCTATCTCACCGCCCGTGAGGCCGCCAAACGCGCCGCAAGCTTGCTGCCCGAGCCTTTGCAAAAAGCCGCCAAACGCGCCGAAGAAACCGCCCGCGCGGCCCTAGGCGGCGGAACACTCTTCGAAGAAATGGGCTTTTATTATGTTGGCCCCGTCGATGGTCACAACATGGCCGAGCTTTTGCCCATTTTACGCAAAATCCGTGACAGCAAAGAGAGCGGCAAAAACGAAGGCCCCGTGCTCATTCACGCCATCACCAAAAAGGGCAAAGGCTACGCCCCCGCTGAGGCCGCGCCCGATAAAATGCACGGCGTTGCCAAATTTGATGTTGTCACAGGCAACCAATTTAAACCCAAAAGCAACATCCCCAGCTACACCAAAGTCTTCGCCCAAAGCCTGATTACAGAAGCCAAGCTGGACAATAAAATTGTCGGCATCACCGCCGCCATGCCCGATGGTACAGGCATGGATTTATTCGGCTATGAATTTCCCGAGCGTATGTTTGACGTCGGCATTGCCGAACAGCACGCCGTGACCTTTGCCGCAGGGCTGGCGGCCGAAGGCATGAAGCCCTTTGCCGCAATATATTCGACCTTCCTGCAGCGCGGCTATGACCAAGTGGTGCATGACGTTGCCTTACAAAATCTGCCCGTTCGCTTTGCGATGGATCGTGCAGGGTTGGTTGGCGCGGACGGTCAAACCCATGCGGGCGCATTTGATATCGCCTATCTGGGGTGCCTGCCCAATATGGTCTTGATGGCCGCGGGGGATGAGGTTGAACTGATGCACATGGTTGCCACCGCCGCCGCCTTTGACGATGGGCCAATCGCGTTTCGATATCCGCGCGGCGAAGGCCTTGGCCTTGATCTGCCCGCACGCGGCAGCATCATCGAAATCGGCATCGGGCGCATTGTCCGCGAAGGGGACGAGGTTGCCATTTTATCCTATGGCGGCAGATTAGGCGAGGCCCTCAAGGCTGCCGATCAGTTGGCACAAAACAACATAAACGTGACCATCGCCGATATGCGCTTTGCCAAGCCCCTTGATGAAGCGCTCATCCGCACCCTTGCCAAAAACCACAAGACCCTGATCACCATCGAGGAAGGGTCAATTGGCGGCTTTGGCTCTTATGTGCTTGAATTTTTAAACCGCGATGGCTTGCTTGATAATGGCAAGGTGAAACTGCGCACGCTCCACCTCCCCGACACCTTCCAAGACCACGACACCCCCGATAAGCAATACGCACAAGCGGGATTATTGGCGGCGGATATTTTGAAGGTTATTAAACAATAGGGAATTACGAATGAATGATACAGAGAACTTTAAATCTCATATTTTGAGCTTTTCTAAAAATATAGAATTGATTAGAGATTTCATCAATATGGTAGAGCCTTTATTAACTAAAGAGGGGAAAAAACAAGCCAAAAAAGATGCCAAACATTTATTGCCACTAGCTTATTTATCAGACAATGCTGGAAAGCTCTCAGCAAAAGACAAAAAAGCTATGACCCAAATAACTGGTATAAAATCAGTAAAGCAGATAGGAGATAATGGACTTGCTATCACGGTCTCTGATCTTAGTAAATTCAAAGGTATCGAGCAGGCTCTAAAAAGAGCAGAATTCTCTTTTGATAGGTCTAATTTTCTTTATGAGACTTCTCTGATTAGCCTTATAAGTGCAACAGAGTGGTTCTTTTGCCAAACTTTAAAACTTCACTTTAGTCGTTACCCAGATATCATTACAGAAAAAAGTGGCCTATCTTTTACATTTAAAGATCTTAAAAATTTCAAAACTATAACAGATGCTCAAAACTATTTATTAGAACAAAAAATAGATAGCATAATACGAGGTAGCTTTATTAATTGGATAGAGTATTTAAATACCACCCTAAAAATTAACACTAAAAATTTTAGTGCTTATCTTGACGATACATATGAGTTTTTTCTTCGAAGAAACTTAATGGTTCATAATCGCGGAATAGTAAATAATACTTATAAAAATTTTCTCCCTAAAAAGTTAAATTCTAATGACCAAATCAATATTGGCGATAAATTAAAAGTTAATAAAGAATATTTAATTCAAAAATCTTATTTGATAGAAATAATCTTTCTAGATATCGCGTCACAATTTTGGTTCAAACAAATAAAAACTGAAACAGAAATGAATGAATTTACTACAATCTATAACAATAACATTATCTATGAGCATCTTAAAGAAGAGCGATATGAAGTAGCATCTCACCTATCTAAAATAATGATGAACAATATGAAGTTACCCGAAAAAGATAGGGTATGTGCTCAAATAAATTATTGGATTGCTGAGAAATATATGGGTAACTACGAAACAATTAAAGACAGTATCATAAGCAGTGATTTTTCAGCTAAAGATAATATCTTCTTATTAGCAAAGTTAGCTATCACAGAAGATAATAAAAAGTTTTTTAATTTACTACCTTACGTTGCAGAACCTAAAGGAAGGCTAACTGAAAAAGACCTTCAAGAGTGGCCTTTATTTAATTTACAGAGAAAAAATAAGAGAAAGTTTGGAGAAGCATTAAAAGCGATAAGAGAACTTAAAGAAGAAGCTGCTTAAGCATTGACACTACAGGAATAAAATCCTATATTGTCATATGACTGATACACAAAACACACCCCCATACGACCCCGAAGACCAAACGCAAGAGCAAACGCCAGAGAGCGAGCGCATCAGCCCCTACACCCTCAACAATGATGTTACCATCAAAAGCCTGTCCAAATGCATGGGCGCGGCGCTGGGGGATGACCACCCCGCGGCGGATCTTGAAAAGATGAACAATATATTTGTTACCATGATGATCAACGAACATGACGGCCAATGCACCATGCGCCGCGAGGTTCAGGTGCTCGATACGCTATTTCATGGCCTGATTAACAAGGCAATCGACACCCCGCCCGAACATCGCGAGGAAATGGCGCGCTTGCTCACTATTGCGCTGCGCGCGCAAAAACAGGCGAGCGATACGCTCAAAACCGCCCTTATGGCGCCTTATTACGAGGTTTTGCGCGATTACATCGCCAATAAGCCTTCAGAGTCCCTTGTCGACAGAATCGCAAAACGCGAAGCCCAGTACACCAGAAGTTTTTCAAGCAAACAAACTGGGTTGCGCGAAAATGACTATTAAAACAACACCTTACCGCCGCCCTTGGTCGCCGCAAAAACGCGCCCGCATGGCAAAGCTTGCCAAAATACACCGCCCTTGGCGTTTTTCCACGGGGCCGCGCACACAAAAGGGCAAAGCGGCCAGTTGCCAAAACGCCTATAAGCACGGTCTGCGCTCTGCCCGTTATATTGCCGCCTATCGGGCGCTTATCCATCATTTGCGCGTGCAACGGGCACGTCACGCCCTTATGACAAGCGCATTAAATCTGCCTAAAACCCACAAAAATCCGCCGATAACGCTAGGTTTTGATGAAATCGCTCTTTATAATCGGCGCTTATGAACAAAATTCCGCTTCCCACCATCGTTCTGTTTGATATGGACGGCACAACCGTGCGTCACGTCCGCCCTTGGATTTTAAACGTGTTAGAGCGCATTGATGATGTGTTTTATAAAACTTCGCGTTTTATCGCGCGTCTGCGCCGCGGTCGCGAGATGATTGATTTTTCTGATGTACCTGCCACGCAAAAACGCTTGCTCGTGCATCGCGCCTTACACAAAGTGCGCCGCAAGGAAGTTGACGAAATCGTTCAGCCCTGCCCTGGAGTTTTGCCGCTGCTCAATTTTTTCAAAAAACAAGGCATCCCCATGGCTCTCGTGAGTAATGGTCTGGGTCAAGGTTACGGTCACGAAATCGTGGAGACTTTTGATTTAGGACAATATTTCAAAGCGTATGTTTTTCGCGAAGACGCCCAAAAATCAAAACCCCATCCAGATTCGCTTTTGCGCGCTCTCAAAATGCTCAAAGAAGATCCAACAAAGGACGACGTTGTCTGGTTTATCGGCGATCGCCCGAAAGATATTGCCGCCGCCATCGCCGCCGAAAAATTTTTAGAGTGCGATTTTGTGCCTTTCGCTTACGGCCTTCATGCGTCGGTTGCGATCCTTAAGAATAACATCAGCACCGACCACATCATTATGGACTACACCGATTTTTCATTACGTGTTGCCGAGATGTTCGAAGACCATAAAAACGGCAAGAACGGCGATAAAAACGGAAAAGTCGCGCCCTATCGCAACGCCTCAAAATCCGCTTCATAAACACCATAAGCTGGCGCGTTCATGATAATTTCCGCTTCACCCAGCGCATTGCCCAAGGTTTCTAAAACGCCTGTATTTTGTTTTAAAAAATGACCGAGCGCAACTTGTTGTGAAAACGCTTCAAGGAATTGCTCAATCGGTGATTTTGGTTTTGGCATCACGGTAATTTTCAAATCATCTTTGCCGCTTAAATTATATTCTTTCGCGACAAAATTCAGCGCATCATCCAAACCGCCAATTTCATCAACAAGCCCAATTTTCACCGCCTGCGATCCTGTCCATGCGCGACCTTTGGCAATTTTGCGCACCTCAGAAATCTCCATTTTGCGACCTTGCGCGACACGGCTCAAAAATGCATTGTACGTGCTATCAATCAATGCATTCATGCGCTGCGTTCCTTGCTCATCAAATCCTTGCGTGATTGATAACATATCCGCATTTTCACCCCATTGAATGTTTGCCCAATTCACACCAAGCTTCTCAAACAACGCGCTCAGCTCGAATTTACCCATCACAACACCAATTGATCCAGTCAACGTGCTCGGCAATGCGTAAATCTTATCCGCCGGCGCTGCAATCCAATATCCGCCCGACGCCGCCATTGGTCCCATTGAAACAATAATGCGTTTGCCTTTTTCCTGCGCCTTAACCAGCGCCCGACGAATAGTTTCTGACGCCGTTGGCGATCCGCCGGGGCTGTCTATGCGAACAATAATATCGGTTATTGATGTGCTTTCCGTCGCTTCATTAATTGCCGCGGTAATTTCGCCTGCATCCGCTTGCGCGGCTGATCCAGAAACATCGATGATTGTTCCTGCAATATAAATCAGCGCCACTTCTTTTTTGTTTGTTGCATGAACGACCGCTTTTTCATTAACTATTTTTTGTTTGTTGGCGTAATGGCTAAATTTGATAAATTCTATAGATTGATTATTGGCGGTTTTGACTTCCTCCATTAAAACATCGCCATAGTCAAGACGATCGATTAATTTTGCCTCAAGCGCTTCTTCACCAGTCAACATTCCTTTATCAACTTGAAGTTTAAACTGCGCTGGTGTGATTTCGCGATCTTTTGAAATTGCCATGACCATTTCAGAGGTAAATTCCTGAACGATAGAGCCAATCATTTCGCGGTTTTGCGCGGACATTTCAGAATTGGTTAAATTTTCCATAGCGGATTTATATTCCTCGCGCTGAAAAAATTGCGGTGTCACGCCGATTTTATCAAGGAGCTGACGCGCAAAAGGCATTTCCATGTTAATACCCGCAATAGAGAGCATCCCAACAGGTTGCATCCAAATCTCGTCAAAACTAGAGGCGAGGTAATATGTCCCTAAACCTGTTCCTGCACCGCTTGCGAAAGATGAGCCGTAGATGATGGCTTTTTTCCCTGTACTGCGGAAACGAGCGATAGCGGGGCGAAGTTCTTGGATATGCGTAAGGGAAACTGCGCCGCCTTTATAATTTAGAACAAAGCTTTTAACACGGTCATCTTTAGCAGCCTGATCGAGTGTATCAATCACTTGGCGGATTGTTGGTTGATCGAAAGGAAACGGCTCAAGCAATGTTGGCGTGCTCGCAATTTCTGTTAAACCGTTTTCCATTTTAAGGACAAGAACCATTTCATTGGGTAATGGCGGCGCCGCATTTTTCATGAGCTTGGTTGTTAAAAATACGCCCATAATCGCCGATATCAACACCATCGCCCCAAGCGCCATACAAGTGCGCGAGATGATTTTCCAAAGAATGCTTGGAATATTCCAGCGCTTTTTCTTTAGCTCTTTTTCTTTAGGTCTTGGCGTGTAATAAAATGAATCTGACATCGGTTTTCCTGATGGTTAAGTAATTAGAGGGCAATTGGAACATATCTGCAAGTAAAGTCAAAGGGCTTTTCAGTGACAGATGGCGTTAAATGAATGTGATAGCCGTGCGATTGAACTGTGTCATTTATGCAAACGGCCTTTTCGATATCAAATTGATAATCTCGGTGGCGAGAACTCCACTGCTGAACAGTCTTCAAGGCGCGAACTTTGGCTTTACTGTCTGTCGGTGCGACTACGACCATATTTTTGTGAAGCTCAGTAAACTCTTTTTTGGAGTAGCCCCCTAAGTTCACGAAATAGAGCTTATCCGCAATTTCATGGGGTTGGTCTTTCGACAGTAAAATGTCATATCCATCCGCATAATCAAGAGCGCCCCAGCAGTCGAGATGCAGACTTTCTGGATTTCCCCACCATTGGCGGCGTAAATCGTCATAGCAGTTTTCAATTGTATCGCCGATGCAAAAGCGAACGTCGTGCAGTTCGACATTTGATCCATCAATGTCGCCGCCGATATAAATCATGAAAAGATTCATTGTGAATACCTTACAAACACTGCGCTTTATGGCGAAGCCAATGATCAGCAAGGACGCAGGCCATCATGGCTTCACAGACGGGTGTGCCGCGAAGGCCAACACATGGGTCATGGCGGCCTTTGGTGATGATATCTGTTTCATTGCCTGCTTTATCGATTGTTTTAACAGGAGTCAAAATTGAACTGGTCGGTTTAAAAGCAGTGCGGACAACGATGTCTTGGCCTGATGAAATACCGCCAAGAATTCCGCCTGCGTTATTAGAGGTAAAGCCGTCCTTAGTGATTTCGTCGGCGTTTTGTTCGCCGCCCCATTCCACCGCGCCAAAACCAGCGCCAATTTCGACGGCTTTGGTGGCGTTAATGCTCATCATTGCTTTGGCAAGGTCACTATCGAGTTTATCGTAAACTGGCGCGCCGAGGCCTGCGGGGATGCCGCTCGCAACGACTTCGACGATTGCACCAGCGCTTGAGCCATTTTTACGTTGACCATCGAGGTAGTCTTCCCATGATTTCGCGGCGGACGCATCAGGACACCAAAACGGGTTTTGGTCGACTTGTGACCAGTCCCAATTGTCGCGGTTAATTTTATGGGGGCCAACCTGAACAACCGCGCCACGAATGGACACCTCTTTACCAATTTGGCTTTCGAGAATTTTGCGGGCAATGGCCCCTGCGGCAACACGCATGGCGGTTTCACGTGCCGATGATCTGCCGCCGCCGCGATAATCGCGAATGCCGTATTTTTGGTGATAAGTATAATCGGCATGGCCGGGGCGAAATTTGTCTTTGATGTCGCCGTAATCTTTTGATTTTTGATCGACATTTTCAATCAGAAGCCCAATCGGCGCGCCCGTTGTTTGCCCCTCAAAAACACCAGAGAGGATTTTGACCGTGTCTGGCTCTTGGCGCTGGGTCGTGAATTTGCTCTGGCCTGGTTTGCGGCGGTCAAGATAAATCTGAATATCGGCCTCAGTCAGGGCGATACGCGGCGGCACGCCATCAACGACACAACCAATGGCAGGCCCGTGGCTCTCCCCAAAGCTTTGATATTGAAATAATGTTCCGAACCGATTACCTGACATTAGCTTTTCCCTATTATAACTGCCAAGCAGGCAGTAAATGCGCTAATCATTGATGCAACAGCTGCAATCCATGCCGTTCTATTAGCCTTACGAGCTTCTTCTAAAACATCAAGATTATATTTTTGCTGAGATTCTTTTTCGGTTTTATGCTCCAACCATTGTTTTACAAAACCAAGTTCAACACCTCTAACAGATTGAGAATCTATCCAGTTCTGAGCTTGTGCTTTTCCGACGCTCTCACATGAAGCCCACATTTCCTCTTGCGTTCTAGCCACTAAGCCGCCTCAGATGTGTCTTTCTTTGGTGCGAGGGAGTTTAATAGTTCTGCGGTTTCTGCTGCTGTATCCACCGCGCACATACCGACGGTATGATAGCCGCTGTCAACGTGCAGGCATTCTCCTGTGACACCGCTTGCGAGGTCAGAGAGTAAGAATAACCCTGAACGACCAACATCTTCGATTGTGACGTTACGGCGAAGGGGTGAGTTCAGCTCGTTCCATTTTAAAATCGCGCGAAAATCACCAATGCCCGATGCGGCCAAAGTCTTAATTGGGCCAGCGGAAATAGCGTTGACGCGAATATTTTGGGGGCCAAGATCATTGGCAAGATACTTCACAGATGCCTCCAGCGCGGCCTTGGCGACGCCCATCACGTTATAATGCGGCATGACTTGCTCTGCACCGTAATAGGTTAATGTCACGAGGCTTCCGCCGTCCTTCATAAGTTTAGCGGCGCGTTGTGCCACAGCCGTGAAAGAAAACACAGAAATATCCATTGTTTTCAAGAAGTTAGCGCGCGTTGTATCAACATACATGCCATCAAGCTCATTTTTATCTGAAAACGCGATGCCGTGCACAACAAAGTCAATTTTGCCCCATTGTTTTTCAATTTCGGCAAAGGCGGCGTCAATGCTGCCTTCATCCGTCACATCACAAGGAAGGAGAATGTCTGAACCGATACTATCGGCAAGCGGCTTCACGCGTTTTAGCAAGGCTTCGCCTTGATACGTGAAAGCTAATTCTGCACCAGCTTCGTGGGCAACTTTTGATATTCCCCATGCGATTGAGCGGTCATTGGCGACGCCCATGACCAAGCCTCTTTTACCCTCAAGCCAGTTTTTTGCAGTTTTAGACATAAAAATTTCCTTTAAAGCGAATTATATCAGTATCCTACACATTATAAGAGCCGCGTCTAGCCTTCTTTAGCGCCCAATAGCTCACAATACGTGACAAAAAATGTCAAAAACCTTTATGCCGTTTCGTGATTTTGACCTTCTATTAACTTTTCACCTTTATTGTAGGGGAAGAATTGGGGCATCCCCGCTTTTTGTCATGCGCATTGTTTTGCCTAAGATGGTATAGTCGCGTATTATTCGAGTATCTCTTGAGCGTATCTCTAAAAGTTGGGTGTATTTTTAAAGGGGCAGCCATTTATGGCACTTGAAAAACAAAGAATTGAGTCTATTTGCCAAAAGGTATCACGTGAAGTGAGGGCAACCTATGAGACTCTGTCGATGTTCTTTATCGTTCATAACAATATTAATATTAATGAAATGTTCGCCTTGGCGGAACATGAGATTATTACCCATCGCTCTGGCGCATCAGCGCAGGCGATTATCCGTAAACAGGCAAAATCAACGGCTTCGTCATTTCTTGGTATGGCTGTTTTACAGGAAAAAGGGTTTTTGGGCCTATCGAGTAAAGATCATGGCCTTGCAATTTTTAACGTTAATACAGATCAATATGATAGCACCGAAGAGGCCATTGCGGGGCTTTATCATTTGGCATGGCACGCGATTGACCTTTTTGAAATCCGCCAAGACCCAAAATATAAAGGGAATTTCAAATCTGGCCCTATGGTCCCTAAGCGCTCGGAACTTAATCTGACAAAAGCCAATTTAATGGCCGATACTTTTTCAGGGTTAATGTTGGAGTTCAAAGGGAAAGAGGGCTTTATCAAAACGCTGGCTAATAAACGCGCGGCGGACTCTGTTAATACGCAAACAAATGCGCGCCCTGAGAGCTACCCGTTTATTATTGCCATGGATGCAACAATTTGCGCGTATGAAGAAATGCGAGAAAGTTCGAGCAGTAAAGAAGATTTGTTAACCCGCGCCCGTAAAGCCTCACTTGAGGTTGGGCAGGTTTTTGATGAAAATAACATTAAACAATGGTGGGATTTTTGTAAGCCCGCCCAAGACATGGCATGGCGTGGGTATAGCAAAGAAGACGTTTTAGGCGCAGCAGTGAACACATGCGATGATCCATATACGCGCTCTACTGGTTTATTGGTGAGCGAAGCCTTAGAGATTGCACCTTCAGAAGCACATGTGATGGAAAATATGTATAATCCATTTATTGACACAGAAAAGCAGCGCAAAATTCATGCTGAAATGGTCGATAGCGTGTTTGAAGAAGCGATTAGCATGGTCCAAACGATGGAAAGTAGTCGCCCCTTAATGAATGCAGCGAATGTCCAAAACGAAGGGCTTACCGATGGTAATATCCTTGGTTGGTGTGCAAATGCCCTGCAAGAAGCCGCAAAAGCATTTGAGCGTGCCTTAACAAGCGGCGCGTCCCCTGTCCAAGCGGCCCGTATGAATTTTGAGGGCGCAAAAAGTGACACCTCATGGGATATGTTGAAGGAGCTTGGCGATAATATAGTCGATCAGCGCAGAAAAGGGTTTGCCGTAACCATGGGCCATATTGCCGAAGTGTGTCATCAAAATCCGAGCTTTGCCCCTATTCTCTCTTCACTTAAAATGACGATGAATGATCCAGGCTACACACAAAAATTACAGGCGGCAAATGATCTTGCGCTCAGTAATGCACAGCCAAATGCTCCGGCGAACAGCCTGACACCTCAAGCACCAGCGCCCAAAGGACCCGCGCCAAATGCCCCAGCAAATGCAGGGCCTTCTGCGCCAAGCGCCGCGCCCACAACACCATCAGCGCCGTCTGCGCCAAGCGCTCCTGCTGCGCCCGGAATGGGTAATAAAAACGCCGCTATGCTCAAAGAAATGCAGCGCCGCCGTGAATTACTCGCGCAGCAAATGGCAGAAGGTAATGAAGGCAATGGCGATAATGCCGCTGAGTAAAAATAATTTTTTAGAGAATATAAAAAAAGCCGCATCGAATGACGCGGCTTTTTATATTATGATCTGTCGTATGGATTAACCAACAATTTCCCATGTGCCATCATTACGTTTACACGCAATACCGGTTCCGGTTTCCTGACGACCACCGACATATATTGTTTGTTCATATTCGCGGCAATAACGGCCACTTGCATCTGATCCATCACGAACTGGTGTAACATATCCAGAGTTACCACTTTCTGGGTTATTCCATGAAATGCTCTGTCCTATTGGGGATGAGTGCGCCTGTGAGTTTGCTTGTTGTGCAAAAAGCATATCGGATTTATCCAATGAACGCCCCACTTCACTACCCACGAGTGTCCCAAGAAGAACACCAATACCTGTGGCAAAAAGGCGACCATTTCCACCGCCTACTTTTGAACCCAAGATACCGCCTACAACAGCGCCAGTTACTCCGCCAACTTTTTCTTTTGTTCCTGAATTTTGAAGCGTTTCACACCCTACAAGAGCGAATGAGCCAAGCATCATTGCCGTTAAAGCAAAGAACTTTACCCCTTTATTTTTATTACATATTTTTAACATCGCGCTACGCCTTTCTCTATTTTGAATTGATGACTTGCGATTTATAATCCAACCGTTAAGTTATGCATTAAATACGACTAAAAAATGGTCAAAACAAGAAGTTTTAAAATCATGCCGACAAAAATAAGCGATTTGCCAGACAACCCTTACACCTTTTTTGAGCAATGGCTTAAAGAAGCGCAGGAAAAAGAGCTAAACGATCCCAACGCCATGTGCCTTGCCACGGCGACACCCGATGGAGTACCCAGCGCGAGGATGGTCTTGCTGAAAGGGCTTGATGAGCGCGGCTTTGTTTTTTACACCAACGGCACAAGCCGTAAGGGCGGCGAAATTGATAGAAATAAAAATGCCGCACTTTGTTTTCATTGGAAATCGCTGCTTAGACAAGTGCGCGTTGAAGGTGAAATTGAAGAAGTATCTCCCCAAGAAGCAGATGCCTATTATAATACACGCCATCGTGGTAGTCGTATTGGGGCATGGGCATCAAAACAATCACAACCGTTGGGGTCTTATGATGAGCTCAAAGAATTTGTGGAAGATTATGAAGCGAAATTTGAAGGGGAAGAAACTATACCTCGCCCACCCTATTGGAAGGGTTTTCGCGTCAAGCCACGCAGTATAGAATTTTGGATTGACGGCGAATATCGCCTGCATGAGCGTTATGTTTTCAAACCCATTAAGGGCGAAGAAAACGGGTGGCAACGCCACATGCTTTATCCGTAACCTTTATTAGTATTGAGAGAATGTAATGACTAAAGCAGAAAAGAAAACACAGATGGATAATACCGAAACTGAAAACACGCATGCGTTTGAGACGGATGTATCGCGCTTGTTGGATATCGTCGCCAATGCGCTTTATTCCAACAAAGATGTTTTCCTGCGTGAGTTAATCTCAAACGCTGCAGATGCCTGTGACCGTTTGCGGTATGAGGCTATTAATAATCCTGCGCTCAAAGAAAAAGACGAGGCCTTTGGCATTCATATCGCGATTGATCGTGAGGGCGACAAGCTAATGATCCGTGATAACGGCATAGGAATGAACAAAGAGGATTTAATTGAAAACCTTGGCACGATTGCGCGATCTGGCACGGCGGCAATTTTAGAGAATTTAAAATCATCGGGTAAGCCCGATGACATGAGCCTGATCGGGCAGTTTGGTGTCGGTTTTTATGCAAGCTTTATGGTTGCCAAAACTGTTGAAGTTATCAGTCGCAAAGCGGGGGATAACAAGGCGTGGAAATGGGTATCTGATGGCCGCACTGGCTTTAGCATTACTGAGGCGAGTAAAGATGAAGCCGCCTTGTTAAACGGCCAAAGCGGGACGCATATTACGCTCAATACAAAGCCTGATGCTTATGATTATTTGATTGATGATAAGGTTATTCAAATTGTGATGATCTATTCTGATCATATTGACATCCCTGTCTATTTAGACACAAAAGAAAAAGATGCCGATCAACCTATAAACGCGGCAAGCGCGCTTTGGACTCGTCCTAAATCTGAAATTACGGATGAGCAATACAAAGAATTTTATCATCACATCGGTCACGTTTTTGATGAACCACTTTTAACAACGCACTGGAAAGCCGAGGGCGTTATTGAATATACGGGCCTTACTTTCATTCCAAGCATGCGCCCTTGGGATTTATATGACCCGCAGCGCCAACATTCCTTAAAGCTTTACGTGAAGAAAGTTTATATCTCTGACAAAGTTGATAACCTGCTTTATCCATGGATGCGATTTGTTAAAGGTGTTGTCGATACGCAAGACTTACCGCTCAATATCAGCCGTGAGATGTTACAAAATAATCCTGTTGTATCCAAAATGCGAAGTGGAATTACAAAGAAAATTTTATCTGAACTCGATAAATTATCGCGCGATGATGAGCCTGCTTTTGAAACGTTTTGGTATCAATTTGGCGCCGTTCTGAAAGAAGGATTATATGACGCCGTTGAGCACCGCGATGATCTCTTTAAGGTCTGCCGTTTTAGAACAACAGATAAAACGGGCACGCTCACCAGTTTAGCCGATTACATAGAGCGTATGAAAGACGGGCAAGAGGAAATTTATTATATTAGCGGGGATAACGCCGATAGCTTGAAAAAATCGCCTCAGCTTGAAGGCTTTACCGCGCGGGGGTTAGAGGTGCTTTTGCTGACCGATACAGTTGACGAATTTTGGTTACAGATGGTCACTGATTATAAAGATAAAAAATTCCGTTCTGTGACCAAAGGGCAAGTCGATCTCAATAAATTTGATGATATAAAAGATGATCCGGCGCAATCTGATGAAGATAAAGCAGAAAAACAAAAAACAAGCGCTAGTGTCGAACTCCTCAGACAGCATCTTGAGAAAATTTTAAAAGATGATGTGAATTATATCCGTATTTCAAAACGCCTGACGGAGTCTCCTGTCTGCCTTATTGCTGAGGATGGGAGTGTTGATATGCACATGGAAAAAGTTTTAAAGATTCAGCAAAATTATGACCCGACAACAAAGCGTGTTTTAGAGATTAATAAAGACCATGCGCTGATTAAAAAATTAGCCCAGATGCGTGAAGAAAACGAAGAAAACCCCGTTATTAACGAGGCCGCACATTTATTATACGACCAAGCCATGATTATTCAGGGTGAAACAATCCCTGATCCGGCAGGCTTTGCCAAGCGTATGGCTGATTTTATGACGAAGGGATTATCTACTTAATAAAAATCTAGAGCATGCTTTGATAATGACGGCTGGTCATTTCTTCAATGTCATCGTCGGAAAATTCGAAATTTGTTGCGAGTTCTTCAATCATAATTTCGCGAATAATGCCTGTAAGGTCTTCCCCGCTTTCGCACCACATATCGAGTATGGGGCGGCGGTATAAAATGAGAACGTCATCATCATTGGCTGATTTTTTCTCTACGCCCGGTGAAATTTGTTTACCGCTTTTAAAAAGTGCCAAAAGCTCGTAAGGGTCCTCAAGCTCCATTTCGGCCTCGACAAGATCATCGGGCATATCTTCTATTTGTATTGCAAGATCTTCGATGTGATCTGATAGCTCATCGGGCATCAACTCCAACTGACCATTTGCAATGACTTGGAGGTCATCGAGGCTGGGCGGTGCAGAGAAGTTCATAATAATCTCTTGCCGATTCATATATGCTCCCTGCAGGTTTGTCTGTTAAATTGATTGTTAAGATTTTAGAGTGATTTTTCCATTTTGCCAATATGAAAAAGAGAGTTAAACAAGATGAATAATGTCATTAAAACCGCGCAAGCCTTAGATGATTGGGATATGATGCCAGATCAAAAATCAATTAAACGGGTCTTTCGTTTTAAAGACTTTAAGCAAGCTTGGGAATTTATGTCTTTATGTGCCGATTATGCGGAAAAGATAAATCATCACCCCGAATGGCTGAATGTTTATAGCCGCGTTGACGTCACCCTCACAACCCATGATCAGGGCGGGTTATCAGTGCTTGATGTTAAAATGGCAGAGCACATGAATGCGATAGCAGGGCAGTTACAGACACAAAAATAAAATATTCATGGTCTTTTAAGATTTATTTGATAAAATCTAAATGTAGGAGAACTTTATGGACACCACATCCGCTGTCGCCGCGCAAGTCGCACAAAGCAGAGCCAATTTTTCAATTGGTCAAATCAAGCAGCAAGCAGATGCGGGCAAACAAATTGCTGATTTACTGCAATCTGCTGTGGCCAGTGTCCCTAGCTCCCCCGTTAAAGGCGTGAACGTTAATATCAGCGCCTAAGTGTTTTTTCATTAAATTGTTATACTCTTAACATCTGGTGCATTTTCCAGCATGTTTTCTATGTCCTGGAGGTAGGGATAACTCTCAATTGTTCCCATCTTCCCGCACGAAAACGCGGCGGCAGCAGTAGCATAGCGCAATGCTTCTTTGAGTGTTTTACCTTGGTGCAAACAGGCAGTAAAAGTACCGCAAAAACAGTCCCCTGCCCCTGTTGTATCCACAACGTTATCAAGCTTGATTGATTCCATTGACAACCCCTCACCTTTTGGTGTGACAACAACAGATCCTTTTGCGCCCATAGTGATAAGGCATGTTAAATTGCCTAGTTGCGCAAGGGCATACGCAAGTTTTGCCGTACTTTGTTCGACATTAATTCCCATTTTTTCACCCAATTGCCTTGCTTCAATCTGGTTAACGATGAGATAATCAGCAAGACTTAGAACTGCTTTTGGAATTTCTAAGGCTGGGGCAAGATTAAAGACGATTTTTGCGCCGTTATCTTTTGCCCGTTTCATGACAATCGCATTTTGTTCAAGTGGCACTTCCATTTGTGTCAGAACATAATTTCCTGTGCCGAGGATTTCTTCTGGTGCTTGGTCGGCACTTACTTCAGCGTTTGCACCAGAGGCAATAATGATCTGATTTTCGCCTGTATGGTCGCGCAGCACCATCGCCATACCCGTAGGCAACTCTTCGGATATGGCAACGCCCGATGTTATAACTTCGTTACGGCGGAGGACTTTTTGCGCGCGAATGCCAGGGCCATCATCGCCCACCTTGCCAATAAGCGCCGTTTTAACGCCTAATCGCGCAGCAGAGAGCGCCTGATTGGCGCCTTTACCCCCTGGCGTCATAGAATAAGAGCGTGAAATGAGCGTCTCCCCGGCTTTAGGGAAGTTTTTCACCTGCATGTTTAAGTCCATATTGATGGCGCCAAATACAATAATCATGATTTGAAGATTCCTTTTTGCAAATAAAGTATAAATCATAATCCAAAAAATAAGAATAGCGCATGCACATCCCTTCCGAAACATGCATATAAAAAGGACATTAGTAATTAATCAACGTCCTTTTAAAATTTTGTAAAGAGCCTGCAATTAAAGAGCCTGCAATTAGTGAAGTGATGCGGGCTTAGTACCGTCAATTATTCCACATTTTTTCCCACCATGGGGTATCATCTGTGGTTGGTTTCATATCAAAAGATTGACCATTTTCTTCCATTTTCTTGCGGATATCGGCAATGTCCCACCCCGTGAGATTGGCAAGTGTTTTGGCTTCTTTTTCAAAGCGATCGGCAAGCCCTTTATAATATGATGTTGCCGCCTCACAGGATGCTTCTCCGCTCCAAGGGTGGCGCATCACGTAACGACCTTGAAAGTTCTCACGGTCTTCTGTGACTTGCAACACGATGTCTTCGGGGAAAGTTGTTGCATCATAACGCACATGCATACGGGTCACAAAAGTATCAACCGCTTGGGGCATAGGCGCTATAAGGCGTGCATTGGGCATGGGCTTTGGTGACGTCTCTTTTAACCACCACGCACCAAGCTTACGCAGTTGTTCCGCCGACAACGGATCGGCGGCGCATGGGTCGCACCACGCCATGTCCCATGCGTATTCGAGCATAACAGTTTTCATGTTTTCTTTTTCAACTTGTTTGGCAAACATGGCCTTGTAAAATTCACCAAATTCTTTTGCTACAAAGAGGGGAATATCATCATCTGTTGGGATTTTGGTTGTACGATAATTCACTGGCTCAACCCGTCCTTTTTTAGTGAGGGTAAAGAGCAGTAAGTCCTGCGGCCCTTTTGCGTTTAAAGTCCCAAGTCGGATAGGCAGCATAAATTTTTCAGATTCATATGCAACCTGAAGGGGGCGTAAATAGGTGAAACCTGATTTTTCAAAATTGTCGAGATTTACCTTGGCAACAAAAAATTTCATGTTTTGTTTAATATAACTGCCGAGCACTTTTTCAGCGCCTTTGGGGAGTTTATATTGTTCAGAATTTAGCCATTTTAATAAACCATCCGACTCTTTTGCAGACAAAACAAGGATATCATACTCACCAACTGTATATTCTTCCTCAATAGTCACACCAAGCGCTTTAGCTTTATTTTCCGCATCTGCGCGTTTCATCATCGCGACAGGCGCCGCTTGTGACATCAATTCACTGTGATAAATTTGATCACATGGATCGCTGTCGTAATATTCAACGAGGCGCGGCGCGGTATAGCTATCCAGGTGATCAATAAGGGTATTATCTGCCACATTGACTTGTGATTTTGTGATCACCGTTGGCACGGGAATGACGATTGCAAAATCTTTGACGTCCCCTTGAAAGTCATTAGCCATTGTCATCACTGTGCGATTTTCTTCGCGGCTCATGACAACTTTAGAGGCTTCATTGAACAAATCAGCATCTGCTTTTGCAACATAAAACCCACAAAAGGCGCTGGCGGTTGTCGGGATGAAAAGGGCCATAGCCATAAGGATCATAAAAATACGGGTCATAATTGCCTCCATTGGATACGGTTTGATTTTAAAAAAGTGTCAATGAGTGGTGTCGTTATACTGATAAAAAACAGGGCGAAAAATAATCCTTCACGAATTTGTAGGTGATATTGCATGACATATCCCATAAAGGCGACAGCAAAAGCAAATAGCGCTCGCCCAGTAATATGATCAGGCGTTGATTTTGGATCAGAAATCATAAAGAACGCAAAGATCAAAAGTGCGCCGCTTTGTATTGAGAGCAAAGGAATGGATATAGGATCACCAAGCCAAAAAGCACGGCCAAAAACAAACATCATCCAAAACGCCATAAACATGAGCGCCATATCGGCGCGCCGTGCCTTGGTTAAAACAAGCGCGGCAAAAACCGCCAGCGCAAACCCAAGCCATAGCGCACTGCCCCACTGCCCAGGGGACACCCAAACCATATTGGGAAACAAAAGGAGTAAAACAACGATGCCAAAATTGGCAGGGTTAAAAATATGTTTGTTATCGCTACGGATTAGAAATTTTGACCCAATCGCCAAAACGGCTGCGAGTGGATAAAGCCATAAAGCCGCACCTTTGAAAAGCAAACATAAAGACAGGCTGGTGATAAAAGGCGAGCGAACATCATAAACGGGCAGTTTAAAGTATTGGGTAAAAATAAATTGTGTCAAAAGACTTGCCGTGAATATGAGTGCAATTTGCTCTATCGCTGGTGCAAAATCATAGAGAAACAGTAAAAGACAAAGCAGGCTTGATAACATCATAATTTGAAAATGACGGGCATCAGATCCTATCGCTTTTAGTCCCTTGAGCATGGCATCTTGTTTAAGATTGAATTATTAAACATCTCACATTTATCAAGCGCCTTATCAAGAGCAGCCATAGTTTTACCCATATCGGCGCTGTCGTCTTCTTTCCATGTTTTAACAACATAAAGATAAAGACCGATCGTGCCTGTCACCCTTAAAGCACCAGAAATGCCTTTTGTGCTCATCCCTGCTGCGCCTAAAATATGGCTCATGGATTTACCAAGATGGGGGGCGCTTAAAATGGCTTCTTTGGGGTCACCCTTGAAACTGCGCATAATATTGAGTAGCGCTACGCGGTCTTCATTCAAAATGTCAAAACGCTCCATCAACAAATCAAATAGTTTTTCTCGGCATGAGGTGTCCTCACCCAAATCTGCGGCTTCAATCGCGCGGCGATTAACACGACGGTCATAGGCAGCGAGGATATCCGTTTTTTCATCAAACAGTTCAAACGCATCGCCGTATTCAACGCCTGCACTTTGAGCGATATCGGATAACTCAACGAGTTCCCATTTACCTTGCGCGGCGAGATCGAGCGCGGCGTTAATAATCTTATCACGCGCCGAAATTGATTTATCTTGTGGCTTTTTTTCTGCCATTTTGATGCCTTACCTTGTTTTTCGATGAGTATACTATAAAACATTATCAGATTATTCCAATAATGCACGAATAAGGCACAAATAAAACGTAAAGTAAGGATATTTCATGGCAAATGCGACTTCTAACCCTCCCACTTACAACCTCATCACCATTGGCAATGCGCTTATAGACTTGCTTGCTCACACCAATGAGGCGTATTTAGCGGCGCAAAAAGAAGCGTTTGGCATGGAAAAAGGGTCAATGAATTTGGTCGATGAGCAGCGCGCACTCGCCCTTTATGACGACATGGACAAGCCGATTAAGATGTCTGGCGGCTCTGCAGGAAATACAATGGCTTGCTTTGCGTCACTTGGCGGTAAAGGCGCATATATCGGCAAAGTGGCGAATGATAGCCTCGGCCAGACCTTTGCCGAGAGCTTACAGATGATTGGTGTTCATTACGACACAAAACCGCTCGAAAACGCAGCACCAACGGGGCGCTGTATGATTTTGGTGACCCCTGATGGCGAGCGGACAATGAATACATTCTTAGGCGCGGCGGTTGAGCTAACCCCTGATGACATTCCAGAAGAGTTGATTAGCGATGCCAAAGTGACGTATCTTGAGGGCTATCTTTATGATCCACCCCAAGCGATGGAAGCCTTTATCAAAGCTGCGCGTATAGCGCATAAGGCAGGACGCATGGTGTCACTTACCCTGTCAGATGCCTTTTGTGTGGGACGTCACCGCGAAGCGTTTAAAGATTTAGTGCTTCATCATGTCGACATTTTATTTGCCAATGAAGATGAAATTATCTCGCTATATGAAGCAGATACATTAGATGAAGCGCTTGATAGCGTTGAAAAAGAATGTGCGATTGCCGCTATAACACGCAGTGAAAAAGGGTCTATCATTATCAATAGCGGAAAACGCACACATATTGCGGCAGAGCCTGTAGCAGCCGTTGTTGACACAACAGGCGCGGGCGATGCTTATGCCGCAGGATTTTTATATGGCTTTACCCAAAATATGAGCATGGCAGAATGCGGACGCATCGCATCCATCGCCGCCGCCGAAGTGATCAGTCATATGGGCCCGCGCCCCGAAACGGCGCTTGCAACGTTACTGGATAAAAAGGCAGCTTAGATTCTTACAAACCCTTAATAAACAATAAAACAATTGTTTTCATAACTTTGTTTCTGTAGAGTGATACTCTTACGGAAATAGAGAATTGAATGGCGCGTCCTACTCAACAAGAATTAGAACAAAAACTCCGCTCAAAACAAATTATGAGGACGGACGAGGTTCTGAGCCTCTTAAGACAATTCGGGTTTGAAGAGCGCCGTTCAAAAAAAGGCACCTCACATATTCTTATTTGGAACCCTGATTATCCAGAATTAGGCACAGGGACTGTTGTGGCTGGTACGAAGAAAAGGGATAGCCAGTTCAACGCTATCAAAATGTGCTTACACATATTAGAAATAGAATCTGCTTATGCCAAAAAGCCATTACCAGAAGAAGGGCCAGAGCCGATTAATGTTATTGGGGCGTTTGCCAAAGTAACGACAGAAAATCCTGACCCGCCTGATGATGTAGAAATCATCGAAAGCCCCATTACACAAAAAACTTATTTGCGGCATAAGCAATATCCACAAATTGCGACAGAAATATTGGGGAGGGATACATCTACTATTATAGACAAATGCGCTTATATAAGAAATCGTGTTGAAAATTTAAAAGCCGCCCTTGATATCGCCGTACATGATTGTGACTTTGAAATGGAACAATATTCAAACGGCCATATTGTTTTAATGCATCCTGCCCATGCAGGCATTAGCGCTGTTTTAAGGCCTTTTACGCCGCGTCATGAAAATTGGACATCTATTAAAGTTGTTGAAAAATTGATAGACGATGCTGTTGCAAAAAAAGAAGAGTATGAAGAGGGTCTTCAACCCTACATTGATCATTATGGCTTAAAGGAATTAAAACCCTCGAGCAACGCACGTATTTTTGAAAAAGGTAACGCCTTTGATCTCACAATAATCGAAACTGTCCGTTTACCGATTACACCCAATGGCTATTTTTCACCAATTGACGGGATACGTCTTATTCAAGCATGCGAAAACGTGAACTGGCGTGACTTCCATAAAGTTATAAGACGCAAGCATGGGTTTATTGTTGATTTACAAGCAGATGGAACGCAAAAGTTTTCTCACCCTTTACATGATGTCACGTTTGAAATTAATAGCTCTGATTTAATGGCGCCTTTAGACGATCTCCTTGAAGGCTATCTGGATATGTCCGCCGAAGATCAAGAGTTAGAAAGTAAGAAAATTGAAAATGTACTTAAAGCTTACGGAGATCGTCTCAGGATTATACGAAATGCCGTAGCGCAGCATGACGAAGTCACAACACCATGGATTAAAGAAGTCGTCGACCTTATACCTCATTTAAACACAATGAAAGCAGACGGAAAAGTAGTATTAGGTGAAATTGGAAAATTTAAATTTGTTCTTGGTAATGAAACACACTCCCTACCCGTCTTATTTAGAAAAGGGGTTAGCCCTGACGGTAGAGCAACAAAACAGTTGATCCCCACGCCTGACACACTCAAAATATTACGCGAGGTAAAACAGCGGCAAATGTTAGAGGCAACACAGTCAATGCCAAGATTTTCCTTGCCTGTGACTAAAGAAAAAAAACCCAGAGTTGGCGATATTACAAGAATGTTTTCCCTCCCCCCTCAAGCCGCACCCCTGCCGCCGTTTATGGCGCAACCGCCCTCTCTTGGACCGAAAGCAGGTAAAAACTAGCCTAAAATAAAAGCGTTGTTGCACCCATACGCATTTGGTACAAAATAAGGATGCGGCTTTTAACTATTCTATCTTTGTTACTCCTTTCTTCTACGGCACACGCGCAAGAGCTCTTTGGGCTGGCTATGGTGGGAGAGGCTAAATATGGCGCAAAAAGCACTCACCTTGACTATGCTAATCCTGATGCGCCTAAAAATGGTGTTTTAAAACAAGCCTCTATTGGGACGTTTGATACGGTCAATCCCTATACGATTAAAGGGAATGCGGCTGATGGACTGAACCTTACGACAGATAAGTTAATGGGAAGGGTTTGGGATGAACCTTTTACACTCTACCCCCTTATTGCAAAATCGGTCAGCGTGCCAGAGGATAGATCAAGTATTGCCTTTACCCTCAATGAAAAAGCGCGCTTTCATGATGGATCAGCCATTACCGCGCAAGATGTTCTCTTTTCATTTGAAACGTTACGAGAATTTGGCCGCCCGAATATGCGCCGCCTCTATCAATTAGCAACGCCTGAAATTTTGGATCAGGGCCAAATCAAGTTCTCCTTAAGCGGCGATTATGACCGTGAAACTGTGATGATTTTGGCGATGATGCCTATTCTCTCTAAAGCATATTGGCAGGATAAAGACTTTAATAAAACCACGCTTGAGCCGCCCCTATCGAATGGCCCTTATCGGATTAAAGAGATTGAGGCGGGGCGTAAAATATCCTATGAGCGCGTTCCTGATTATTGGGGCAAAGATCTGCTGGTGAATAAAGGGCATCATAATTTTGATGTGATGACGTATGATTATTTCCGCGATGATACAGTCGCGCTTGAGGCTTTTAAAAAAGGCGATTTATCACTACGCCGTGAGTGGGATGCAGGGGCATGGAATAATTCATATAATTTCGATGCCCTCGAAAAAGGTTATGTCGTAAAAGAAAATATCGAGCATGGCCGCGCTGAGCGCATACGCGGCTTTATTTTTAACACGCGCCGCCCCCCTTTTGATGACATAAATGTGCGCCATGCGCTCAATCTTCTTTTTGATTTTGATTGGGCGAATAAAAACTTTTTCTTTGGACAATATAAACAGGTCAATAGTTTTTTCCCCAATACCGATTTAGGAAACCCCGCCCCCTCAGACTCCAGAGCGATGCGCGAGAAAATGCGCGAGGCTTCACGCCTTCTTGATAAAGCAGGATGGGTTATAAAAAATGGTAAACGCATTCATACCAAAACAGGGGCGCCCTTTACATTTCAAATTTTGACTGACACCCCATCGGCAGAAAAACTAGCACTTTCTTTTACCCGATCTCTCCAGAAAATGGGCATTGAGGCAAACGTGCGCGTTATGGATACGGCGGCCTATCGCGCCCGACTGAATGATTATGATTATGATATGATTTTATATCACTGGAATTCCACACTTTCCCCAGGCACAGAGCAATATCTCTATTGGAGCTGCGAGAGCGCCAAAACGCCTTCACGGTGGAATTATGCGGGCATTTGTGACCCCTCAATTGATGCCTTGGCCAAAGCCATACCAAGCGCCAAAACACGCTCAGAACTCCAAGAAATGGCGCAAAATTTGGATAGTAAGCTTATGAGCGGGCAGTATTTTGTGCCCACTTATTATAATCCCTATGATTTTGTGGCCTATTGGAAACCGCTCAAGCGCCCAGAAAACGTGCCTCTTTATGGGATGGTGCTCGAAACATGGTGGATGGAGCCTGCCCAAGGACAATGAGAAGTTGAGCGGCGCGCCCTGCCCTGCTATTCTCATCGTAATGTTGATTCAAAAAGGTTGTTATCGTGTCTAAAAAAATTCTCGTTCTTGGTTCATTTGCTGTCTTAATGAGTACGGGCGCTTGCTCTGCTTTTGGCTCGTTTTCATCAAAATTAGATGCCGCAGAGTTCTGGCAACGCCAAAGTGCAAGCTCGGCAATTTATATGCGTGGGCCAAAGGCACAACAAATGCTGCATCAAGATATCGCCAATTGCAGTAACGACATTAACGAGCTTCAAAAACTTGGTGCTATTCGTAAAGTCATGCCAACAGAATATAGTGGCGGCAACACCATGGAACCCCGCACAGCAGAGCAACAAAAATTAGATGAATGGGACACACCAAAACGCGATGGATATTTATATGCAGAGCACCTTCCTTATCATGATTTTGAAACCTGTATGTATACTAAAGGGTGGGAACGTGTTGAGCATCTTCCCTATACGGATGTTGATCGTGCGCGTGAAGAATACATGAAAAATATGGGACGCAACAAACCGCGCCGTGGTGGTGATCGTGAAAACGTGACATCATTAAACCCAGCGCAACAAAACCCACCGCCATACAAAAATTTGAATCAGTAGTTAGGCAGTAAGCGCTCTGTTAGGTTGTTGGGCAGGCTGATTTACAGCCTCTTTGAATACTATTTTTGATGCGAAGGGGGTACCGCCATATTTTATGATACGGCTCATTTGGATATCATCATCATAATCAATGACTGCGTCCCAAGATTCACCCAATAACAGAAACTTGCCTAATGTGTAAGGTTTTTTATTATTTTTAGAAAAAATCATACCCTCTCTAATGGTATGAAGTCTTTTAGATGCCATTTCTGCAGCGTCTTTGAACATATGGCCTAAACCCTCAACCATTTGATTGTGAATAAATTCGAGATCTTGCTCACCTAACCTGCCCGTTAAGTCAAAGTCCATATTTGCTAAATGGTATAAATCATCCGGTGCATTGAGATTTGCAAAATGTAATGCTTTTTCTAGGATATCTTCGGGAATATAACCTTCTAGTGCATTTAACTTAGCAGTTAAAATATAGGATAATGTTTTTGCGTCAGATACTTTTTCTGGCTCAGACATATCAAGGTTATATCCCATCTTTGCCCATGCATATCCGCCAACTGAACGCTCTGCAGAAAATTTTAACCGGCGCACGCCAAAGGCAACATCTAAGTCAATAAAGCGCATTGTAATATCACGCCCTGTCATAGCCCCTTGGCTACCTTGCTTTAACAAAGTATCACTTAGTAATACTTTGTTATTCAATATATCGTATTGTTGCGTATGAGAACCTAATTGAGGGTGATCTAACCAAAAGTTGAAAATTCCTGGTCTTATTGACGTGATGGCCAATTCAAATCCCTCTTTGAACTGAACTCTAAAAAGAGAAGCAATTTGGGCAGGTGTGAAACCAATCCACTTATTCCAATAAGCGATAGAGCCTTTTTGTACAGAGGTAAAATCGGATAGATATTTTATTTGAGGGATAGCAACAAAATCTTCTATACCAGAGGGCTCACCCCATTTTTGCAGTGTTGATACTAGTGGCACGCCGTAGGACCTCAAACTTATTAATTATTATGTCAATAACAACTTGTGTTTTTAGGGTATTCATTAATGTTCTGTCAAGTGTCTTGGCAGAGTATCCTTCAAAATCAATGAGTTGGTCATAGGTTTCTGGTGTTTGTGCAATAGCACAATGATCACCATACGGGGCATATAAATGCGGATAGCTGGGACCAAATAACCCTAAGGTTGGCACTTTAGCGGCGGTGGCGGCGTGCATTAGGCCGCTATCATTGCCGATATAAAAATCACATTTTGCAAGGGCGGCAGCAACTTCGCCAGGCATTCCTTTAGCTATGCCAACAATGCGGCGCTCTGGCGGGATGCTCTCTAAAACAGGCTTGGCTTGCGCTTCTTCCCCCGGCGCGGCAAAAATGGCAACGCGGGCATGAGGCATTACACCGTCATCAGAAGTCATCCAGTTGATGACCTCAATAAAATTTTCTGCTGGCCATGTTTTGCCTATCCAATTTGCCGAAGGTCCCACACCAATAACGGGCGCCCCATCGGGGATTAAGCTATTTGCAAAAGCCTGTTGGGCGGCAGTAAAGTAGAGGGAGGGCTCTGGAACACGCTGAAGCTTCATCACTTGCGCGGCCTGTTCAACCTTATGCTTTGTTTGATCAATATGCTTGCTAAAAATATAGCGCTTTTTGGCAAAGATTAGACGGGACACGGCGCTATCGCGCAAATCAATCACCATATCCCAGCGCGTGCCAATCGCGTCTTTCCACAAGTCAATCCAATGGCCGTGACGCTTTTTCTTTTTCATTTGGATGATGCGCTCAACATTGGGGAAACCTTCGAATATGCTAGCGGGCAGCCAGCCACATGCGATGGTGACTTTGGCATAAGGATACTCTATGAGCAAATGATTGAGCAAACCTGTCGATAAAATTCCATCTCCTAGGCGCGTTGATGTTATAAAAAGCACTTTCATAAGCGCTATTAGAGAGATAACCTATCCTCATGTCAAAAGCATTTTATGCCCCATTAAAAAACCGAGGCCTTCTCCATATTGAAGGACAAGATCGTTACGATTTCCTGCAAGGGTTGGTGAGTAACGATGTGCATAAGGTGAAGAGCGATAAAATCGTTTATGCCTGCCTTTTAACGCCGCAAGGCAAGTTCCTCCATGATTTTTTTATCCTTGAAGGTGATTGGTTTTTAATGATTGATTGTGAGGGCGGTACGCGCGCGCTTGATCTTTATAACCGTCTTAAACGCTATACGCTTCGCGCCGATGTGTTTTTATCGGTAGAGGAAAATAACGCCGTTTACGCCGTAATGGGTGAGAGCGATTTAGGTATTGTCGATCCACGTCATTTTAAAATGGGACGACGCATCTTTGAAAAACCTGACCTTCCCGAAGCATCTTTTGATGAATGGGATGCAGAGCGCATTGCCCTTGTCATCCCCGATGGCAGCAGAGATATGGAAGTAGAGCGCTCTACGCTATTGGAATGCAATATTGATAAATTGCATGGCATTGATTGGAACAAAGGCTGTTACATGGGTCAAGAGCTGACCGCGCGGATGCATCATCGCCATCTTGGCAAAAAACATCTGTATACAATAACAAGTGAGACGGCCTTGCCCGCACCGTTTAGCGACATTCATTTAAATGGCGTTCTAGCTGGTAATATGCGCTCATCCTGTGGCAATATCGGCCTCGCACTTTTAAAAGATGACGCAATACAAGGATTTAATAATGACAAAAATAGCTTACGTATTTTGGGACTGTGACAATACCCTCGTCCATACGGCAGAGCATCACTGGCTTAAAAATCTTCATGTGCTCAAACGTCACGGCGTTGATTTACCCGAGGAGCATAAGCATCGCGTCTTTTTACAAGGCAGCCCACAAAATTATGAATGGTTTATAAGCGAGCTTGGCCTAAAATGTGACCGCGACACCTATTTGCGCGAGGTGGACGCATGGTTCACTGAAAATGCCGGACAGATTAAAATTAGAGATGGTGTTATTGAGGCCTTGGAGCATTTCAAATCGAACAATATTCCCCAAGCCGTTGTTTCAAATGGGCGCACCCATTCTGTCCGCACTGTTTTGGATGCTGTTCATTTAAGCCCCTATTTTGATGCTATGCTGTGTAAGGAGGATTATGAAGGGCGCAAACCTGATCCTGAACCTTATCTGGCAGGTATCCGTGCCTTAGAAGCCATTCATGGCATATCTATTGATCCCGCTGCGTGTTTGGCGATCGAAGATGAAGAAAAAGGCATGCAATCAGCAAAAGCCGCTGGTATGCGTGTTTTATACCGCCCTTTAGGTGATGATAGGCCGTTTGATTTTCTTCTTTTGTAGATCAATCAGAAAAATTAAAATCTTAATCAAAATACCTGATAATTCATTTATTGGACATAATAAATCATCTTTTGTTAATATTTAAGTATTAGAGTAATGCTTAAAGGAAATAAAATACGATGAAACTCTCAAGTGTCTTTTCAGCAATTGTTAACCCCCTTGGCGCTCTATCCGAGGCTGCTGCTAAAACAAACATTCCAGATGCTTTAATGCCTGCAGTAGAGAGAAAAATAGCGGGAACTGATTATACTGCCGAAAATATGATTAAGCAGGGACTATCCAGAGTGCCGGGTGTTGGCGAAGCAATTTCATTAGGCGATGGTGGTAAATTTAATAAAGCACACGCTGATGTAATACAGGATATGGATGATCAGGGCATACCCGGTTTTGCAGTGAGAGAATATACGGCACCTGATGGGACAAATTATAAAATTGCTATTGATGCTAGTGAGACAATTCATGATGGTGGCGACACAGCTTACCCTATAACCGTTATTAATAATGGTTTAAGCCAAACAGCAGGCAGACCTGTTCTGGACACAAACCATGAAGGTGACCAAAATATTCAAAGGGAGTTGAATAGACTATATCAAGAAGCAAAGGCAGAGGCTGAAGGTGAGATTGTAGAGGCATTGCAGCGCGGTGTAACACCACAAGAGTACGAAGATCGGCTGGGTCGATATGACACATCAGAGGGTTTAGAATATCATCTAGATAGCGTTACAGAGATAATCAAAGACACAGATTATGACCCAGAACACAGACAAACAGATATGGATTACCATCTTAATCAGGCAAGAGAAGAGCTTGAAAAAGCTATGTCAGATGCTCGAATTGACATGAGTGAGGAATCTCTTAAACAAAGCGAAATCATGCAGCAACAGTTTAGTATGCTAGAGAGAATGGTTAGAACTGGGGAGCTTTTGAGCCCATCAGAGAGAGTACCAACCTATGCTCCAAGCCCTTAATGCTAAAATTAAGCTTAAATTAGCTGTCATAAGCAATAAGATAGGAAATAGAAACCATGCGATCGTTAGTGTTAATACACTAACGTTACGGTAGATTTGAATATCCTCTGTAAACATAACTGTTCTTGCCTTTATTTGACATAATAATTAGATATTTGTTACTATTATCTAATTATTTAAGATAACAAAAGGGCATGAAATGACAGGCTTTAATGACATTCGCAGAACAGTGGATCCAAGCGGCGCCGCCGAGGGAACCTATATTGATACAGAAACGATGTCAGCCGCCGCAGATGCCGCACAGGCACTAGCCACAGGTAATATTGGTGAAGCAACGAATGGGGCATTAGCCGCTATAGAAGAATTAGGCACGGAACAAGATGGTTTTGTCGTCGGTTATCAGGGCGGCGAAGCGCGCGCAGGATTTCAAGAACAAACAACAACAGAAGTTTTGGATGCGGATGGGAATGTTGTTTCATCGCAAACATTGACCTTTGGCGCTTATGCTGAGGCCGATGGGGACTTAGCCTTAAGTGCCTCCGCTGAGGGATTTAGGAATTTTGAAGATAGTCAATTATCCTATGGTGCGTCATTAGATGCAGGGACAGACGCCCTTACAGCCTCGGGCGCTGTATCGTTTTCACGAGACACAGATTGGGGCAGTTATGGAGCAGCAGCAGGTGCAAGCTTTCAAAAACCACTAGATGGATCGGAGACAAGTTGGTCTGCCGCAGTTCTTGGAGAGGTCACCTATGATAATAGCGAAATACTCCAACAATGGGGCACATATGCCTTTGCTGAAGCCGGCGTATATGCCGATCCAAGTGGTGTTGATCCAGTTGCACGTGTTGGCCTTGGGAAAGAGACAAGTTTTGGTGATGTGCGCGTCGGCGTTGATCAAAGCGGAGGGGTTGGGATCAGTACAAGCTTTAAATTCTAAATATTGCCACTGTAAAAATAATACCCAAGCCCAATAATAAATATCGCGTTACCGTAGAGCCCGTGCTCTATGGTAACAAGCGCGAGTGATTTTGTTTTGGCGTAGGTCTGGGCAAAGATTATCCCGGCGGCAAAGCTGAACACTGGCGCAATCCAGTTCACGAATAACACATGCGCAAAGGCAAATATAATCGCGCTGGCGATAATCATCTTTATCCCCTCCCCAAAAAAGGGCTTATACCGTGCAAAGAAAAAGCGACAAAAGATAAATTCTTGTGGTAAGGCCGATATGATCGGATAGATAAAAAATAGAGCAAGAATGAGCTGTGGCCGCTCCCGGGGCAATGCGAAAAATCGCTCAGGGCTATAGAAATAGGTAAAAATTATAATACCTATTGTCGCCCACGTAAAACGGGTGAGCATAGGCTTTAGATTGTTCCAATTCACCTGATCGAAACCCCAAAATGTTCTCCAATCCTTAAAAAATTTGAATTTATAGACAATCGCGCAAAATAACGTCGCCGACCATAAAAACGCGAACATGAAATGTCCATGCCCGCCCCATATAATAAAACCGGGTAAGAGAATACAAAGGCATAGAAATTCTAAAGCTAGAATTTTGTTGTTGTTAAGAACAGTCAAGATTACTTACGCCGCCTTCTTCGCTTTTCTAAGATTGTTTTGCTTAATTGCCTCTTGCGCTGCTGCTAATCTTGCGATTGGCACGCGGTATGGGGAGCAAGACACATAATCAAGGCCTACGCTTTCAAAAAAAGCGATAGAGGCTGGGTCACCGCCATGTTCACCGCAAATACCAAGTTTGATGTTGCTGCGCGTTTGACGTCCCTTTTCGCACGCACCAGAAATAAGTTGGCCAACGCCATCAATATCCAAGGTCTGAAATGGGTCTTTTTCAAAAATGCCCTGCCCGATATAATCAGGCAAGAATTTAGCGGCGTCATCGCGGCTTAAACCCAATGTAGTTTGTGTGAGATCATTTGTGCCAAAGCTGAAGAACTCTGCCTCGCTCGCGATATCACCCGCCATAAGGGCGGCGCGTGGCAGTTCAATCATTGTACCGATCATGTACTCAACGCTTGCTCCTTTTTCAGCAAAGACGGCCTCAGCCTGTTCCATCACGACTTTTTTCAAAATCGAAAGCTCTGATTTTGTTGCAATTAGCGGAATCATGATTTCAGGGATAGCTTTTGTTTCAACAGCGGCCTCAAAAATAGCGCGTGCCTGCATCGCATAGATTTCGGGATAGGTAATCCCAAGGCGGCACCCACGATGACCCAGCATCGGATTTGTTTCATGCAGTTCATCCTGACGGCGCTTTACGAATTTAGGATCAAGCCCAGCAGCCTTTGTAAAATGGGCCACATCGTCATCCGAATGCGGTAAAAATTCATGCAATGGCGGATCCAGAAGGCGCACCGTTACAGGCAGGCCGTTCATAATTTCAAATAACGCCGTAAAGTCTTTACGCTGTTCAGGCAATAACTTAGCAAGCGCTTCTTCACGTCCCGCTTTATCATTGGCAAAAATCATCTCGCGCACGTGTTGAATACGGCTTGGCTCAAAGAACATATGTTCAGTTCGGCAAAGACCAATGCCTTCCGCGCCAAATTTAAGAGCCGTCTTCGCATCCAGCGGTGTTTCGGCGTTGGTACGCACTTTCATGCGCCGTGCCTTATCCGCCCATTTCATCACTGTTTCAAAATCACCTGAAAGCTCTGGCTGGATTGTCTCAACCGCGCCCAGCATAATTTCACCCGCGCCGCCATCAATTGTAAGCAGATCGCCCTCGCGGACAACATGGCCACCAACACTTAAAGTCTTAGCCTTATAATCAATTGCGATTTGTCCCGCGCCCGCAACGCACGCACGGCCCATGCCCCGCGCCACAACAGCCGCATGTGATGTCATGCCGCCACGCGTGGTTAAAATTCCCGCCGCCGCGTGCATTCCATGAATATCTTCAGGAGATGTTTCAATACGGCATAAAATAACTTGCTCACCATTATTCGCACGTTCTTCGGCATCGTCGGCAGAAAATACGGCGATACCCGACGCCGCCCCCGGTGACGCAGGTAAACCTTTAGCAATAATTGTCTTATGCGCCGCAGGGTCAAGGGTCGGATGCAAAAGCTGATCCAGCGAAGATGGCTCTAATCGCAAGAGCGCAGCCTCTTCAGTGATTAGTTTTTCCTCAACCATATCAACTGCTATTTTAAGTGCCGCCGCAGCCGTGCGTTTACCTGCGCGTGTTTGAAGCATATAAAGCTTTTCTTGCTGGACGGTAAATTCAATATCTTGCATATCGGCGTAATGTTTTTCCAAGATATGACGGGTATCATCAAGTTGTTTAAAAACGGCTGGCATCACTTCTTCCATAGAAGGCATATCACTGCCCTCTTTTTCACGGCCATATTTTGTGAGCGATTGGGGCGTGCGGATTCCAGCAACAACATCTTCGCCTTGCGCGTTCACAAGATATTCACCATAAAAATAATTCTCGCCCGTTGACGGGTCGCGCGTAAAGGCAACACCGGTTGCACAATCATCGCCCATATTTCCAAAGACCATAGATTGCACGTTGACAGCAGTGCCCCAGCTTTCGGGGATATCGTTAATCTTACGATAGGTAATGGCGCGCGGCACCATCCATGAGCTAAAGACTGCGCCGATTGCGCCCCATAACTGCTCATGCGGGTCATCTGGGAACGGTCGGCCTAACTCACGTTGAACAAGCTCTTTATACTGTTTCACGATACCCTTCCATCCATCGGCTGTAATAGCGGTGTCTTCGTCGATATCCATATCACGTTTGTGCTGATCCATGATATCTTCGAAGTCATGGTGCTCTAACCCCATCACAACATCGCCATACATTTGGATAAAACGGCGATATGAATCCCATGCAAAACGCTCATCCCCTGCTTTAGCGGCAAGTCCTTTAACCGTCACATTATTAAGGCCAAGATTGAGGACAGTATCCATCATCCCCGGCATCGATACCCGCGCGCCAGAACGCACAGACACAAGAAGCGGGTTGTTTGCATCACCAAAAACCATGCCCATTTGGCTTTCAACGGTCTTCAACGCATCTTCGACTTGAGCTTTTAACGTGTCAGGATATTGTTGATTATTGTCGTAAAAGGCAGTGCAGACCTCGGTTGTAATTGTAAATCCTGGTGGGACAGGCAGGCCAATAGAGGACATTTCTGCAAGGTTTGCACCCTTGCCGCCCAAGAGATTTTTCATATCTGCTTTGCCATCAGTATGTTTACCGAAGTTATATACCCATTTCGTCATATTTTAGCCCTCTACTGCTATGAATCTTGAATACTCATGAATTTAAGCATTTTGGGCAGAAAATCTAGGGTTAAAGCACCATTTTAATTTTTGATTACAGCAAAAAAATATTTACATATATATTTTTATTATGTATAAGATCCAAAAAAATAGAGGACAAATGTAAAATGACTGAATTACCAACGGGTAAAGAAGACTTAATTAAATACCTAAAAGAGCAAGCTGGTGAAATAGATCAGGCTAGAGTAATACCAACGCGTGAACCAATTTTCACGATCCCTGCATCAGGCTCGCCTAGAACAACGTCTATTCAGGCTGAGATGAGCCAAGCTGCACAAATCGTAAGAGATAATGGTGAAAATCCTTATGAGGCATTTACAAAAATAATTGGGCGCGCACGAGCAAAAGTCTTAATTAGACTTTAACAATAAGGAAAATAAAAAATGACTGGAAAATCTCAGAGAAATTCACAACAACGTATATTAGATAAAATTGTTGGGGATCCGCCGCTTATTGCAAAACATCAAGAGATAGGGAGTTTAATGGATGCTTTCGCAGGCGCTGTAACAGCCTTTGAAACACCTGATATGCCAGCACGTATTCTAAAGATAAGTTATGATGCCTTAACACAGCGCGTTGCACAAAGTAAGCAGCCTAATGCACAAGCTTGCTTTACAAATTTTAACGCCCACTATGCTAAGGTTATAAGCGATATTACAAATCCTTTAGCATCATCAGACAGAGATCATCGTCCGCGGGGTACCGGGACACAGCGTCCACTGGCTCGCGGTCATAGGTAATACCGTTACCGTCAGGCATATAGCCTAATTTGATGTATAACCGTTGCGCGGGACCATAAGAGGCATTAAGCGGCACAGATATGCCGATTTGTGTTTTTCCCTGCTCTTCGGCTAATTCCTCACATTTATTGACAATTACTGTCGCAACGCCCTTTTGACGAGCACCTGGGACAACATTCAAATCCTGAATTTCGGGAATGTCTAATGCCTTATAAAGGGCATATTTGGGCGTAAAATTGAGCATGGCAAAACCAGCGTCACGCCCTTGCGTTGAGGCAATCAAAATAATCAAACCTTTTTCAAAACAATCTTCAAAATAACCATCGTCTTTTTTTCCCATTTCATCATAAAGGGCATAAAGGGCGGGGATATCATCTTGCGTTGCTTGCCTCAGCTTTATCATGGTTATTTCGTGTCCTTACAGCCCATAGCGCGCCCAAAAACCGCGGGTTTCAATTGCATCAAGCGCGTCAATAATAACATCCCCATGGAGGGATGACCGTGCAGCACCAAATGGCAAGAAGGATGGGAGCCATTTTTTATCAGGCGCAAACTCAATAAATTTTGTGTCCTCGCCGAACATCTCTTTCATGACCCCACTCACATCACCAATATCATCAATCAAGCCCTTATCCAGCGCATCCGCCCCTGTCCAAAAAGCGCCTTCCATAAGGTCTTTATCACTGCCTTTTAAAACATCCCCGCGCCGATCTTTCACCCAGTTTTTAAAATCCTCATGGATGCCCGCTTGTAATTTTTTAAGGCGCAAAATATCGTTAGGTTTTTCTGGCAAGAAGCTATCAAGGAATGATTTATCTTTACCAGATGTGTAAACGCGCCTTGAGATGCCATATTTTTTGATAAATTCATCTAACCCAAAACTGGCCGAAATAACACCGATTGAACCAACAATTGAGGATTTTTGAGCGAAGATTTTATCACCAGAGCACGCAAGCCAATATCCGCCAGAGGCCGCTACATCCTCCACAAAGGCATAAACGGGAACTTCTTTTTCCTCCGACAATTTACGTATCTGCGATGATATCAACGCGCATTGCACAGGCGCACCGCCCGGTGAATTTATAACAAGCGCCAATGCTTTTAGATCAGGAACATCAAAAGCCTTATCAAGAAGTTTTGAAAATTTTTGATAGCTAATGCCAGCCTTTTTCATTTGCGATGAGTCAGCAATAACGCCTGCCATACGCACAACTGAAACCATCGGTTTCATTTTAAATGCGGACCCTATATACGGTACAGTCGATAGATATTTTTTAACTTTAATCAGGCACATTATTCTATTCTACTTATTGGCTGGTATGCATTTCGGATAATCAGCAGGCGATACACGCTTCCAGTTTTGTGTTTTTCCAAAAAGCGATAACCCAAGATATCCGAGCACTTTCATGTCATCCTTTGATAAGACTTCTGCGTCTACATTATAGACATCACCTTCATCGGCTTTATAAATTTGGCCATCTTCCCACTCATTGGGGTTGTCTGTTTGCTTTTGAAGGCCTTTCATAATTTCCAAACCGCACATAGGGCGTGATCGTAAACGGGCATCGGGGTTCTTTTCATCAAATTGTAAGCCACCTTCAATGATCCACGCAATATACCCAACGAGCGTGCCGTCTTTATCGACTTCAACACGAATGGCAGAGCGTTCATTTTGAGTAAGCCACAACCCTTCAGGATTATATGTTTCAGCGGCCTGCGCTGATAACGGAATAAGCATTAAGAGTGCAATAAGATATTTCATAAGAATAATCCCTCCCCGTGACGTAAGATTTTATCTGCTTCTAAAGTATACCCACCGTCCTCTTCATGCAAGATCAGACCACTATGCATAATTGCGCCGCTTTTTCTGCCTTTTATGGCGCGGATGATAACGCGCTTGGCATTTTTGCCTGCTTTTGGCCAAAGAGGGATGATTTCTATCGCGCCAAAACGGCTTTCCATGGCCTGAAGAATTTTATGAATTTTTTCCGCCTGATGTATCATCGTCAGTGACCCATCCGGCTTTAAAAGCCGCGCAGCATTCATAACCCAATCACGCGTTACCATATCGCCCACATGCCCCATGGCTGTTGCTTTGGCATCATGGGGGGATCGCAAATGCGCGCCTGTGTCCAAATAAGGTGGATTGCAGATAATATGATGATAACTTGGCTCAAATTTATAGTGGCGAATATCGGCGCATAGAAAGGTCGCAGCTTTATCAAAACCATTCAGCGCCGCATTTTCGAGCGCAAGGTCACAATGGCTTTGCTGTATTTCAATACCCGTCAAAGAAATCTCTGAAACACGGTGAAGAACACATAGCCCCGCGCTCCCAACACCGCATCCCATATCAAGCAGGCTCTGCCCCGCCTGAATAGGGCATGCCGCGCCAAGCATCACACTGTCGAGTGACGTGCGAAAGCCATTTTCGGCCTGTTTAAGACGAAGCTGTTTATTGAGGACGGTTATCTCTTGTTTCATAAGCTATTTTGCGCTTTAACAATGAAGTTATGACAGCTTTAAAGCAGAAAAAAGACAAAATGCAAAGCCCCCTTGATATTTTGAGCGAAAGAATGGCAACCGACATGGATGCGGTAAACGCCATGATTGTGACACATATGCAATCAGATGTGGCACTTATCCCTACCCTCGCAAGCTATCTGATTGCTGCGGGTGGAAAGCGAGTGCGCCCGTTACTCACCCTTGCAAGTACAGCATTGTTTGATGGGGATATGACCCGCGCGCACCGGTTAGCGGCGGCTGTTGAGTTTATTCACACAGCAACGCTTCTTCATGATGATGTCGTTGATGACAGCAATCAGCGCCGCGGCAAAGACTCCGCTAATATCGTTTTTGGCAACGAGGCTAGCGTCTTGGTTGGTGATTTTTTATTCTCCCGTGCATTTCAGCTTATGGTGGCTGATGGATCACTCGATGTGCTTCGCATTCTCTCTAATGCCTCTGCCATTATTGCCGAAGGAGAAGTGAAACAGCTTTCCACGCAAAACAATCTTGAGACTACAATGGACGACTACCGCAAAGTAATCGAAGGCAAGACCGCATCGCTCTTTGCCGCCGCCTGCGAAGTCGGGCCTATTATTGCAGAGCAAGACATAAAAATCGTAAAAGCGCTGAGTGACTATGGAATGGCTCTGGGTATGGCCTTCCAGATTGTTGATGACGTGCTTGATTATGATGCCGACCGTTTAAAACTTGGTAAAGATATCGGCGATGATTTTCGCGAGGGAAAAATGACCGTCCCTATTCTTTTTGCACTTGAAAAGGCGAGTCCGCAGGAGCATGACTTTTGGACACGCACCTTAGGAGAGCGCAACCAAAATGAAGATGATTTTGGCCGCGCACAAAATCTTATTATAGAGCATGATGGTCTAAATAAAGGGCTTGTTATGGCGCAAGAATATGGCAACCAAGCGATCAACGCTTTGAGGCTTGTGCCAAATTCTGATATAAAAGAGATATTAATTAATATTATACAATTTATCATTCACCGCGATCACTAAGGTTTTACAATGAAAAATATCATTTTCGTATTTGCTCTTATCCTACCTCTTATGGCCTGTGCCTCAAGCCCAGTGCCAGAAAATGGTATTCGGCTTCAAATAGATGGAATGACATGTGAGCCTTGCGCTGAAACGCTGATTAAGAAATTTTCAAAAGAAAAAGCTATTGAGTCAGCGAACGTCGATTGGGAAACAGGTGAAGGAATGATTATCCAAAAGCAAGGCCAGACCTTAAAAGATTCCGAAATTGAAAAGATTGTCGATTGGTCAGGGTTTGAGCTGCTCTCGATTGAACGCGCACAAAATTAACAAAACTTGACGTTATACCCATAGGGGGTATATCATTAAAGGATGAAAATATATTCTTTCCATCCTCGTCCTATCCCTATCATTTAGTACTGCAAACGCCAGACCAGTGTCATACCCAACAGGATGGACATTGATGTTAATGAATGACGCTGATTCAAATTCGGCGCATGTGCATTACTCCCCTACTGCAAAATATTCCATCGGCGTGCGTCACGAGTATTTTCGTGATCCAAAGGTGAATGTGACCAGTTTTCAAATGAATAATTTGATTAAGCGTTGGAATAAGAAAAACGAGCAAGCAAATTTCTACGTTAAATCTGGCGTTGGCGTGGCACGAGATGATGGTGAGTATGACCCCGCTGCCTATACAGGTATTGCGCTTGATTGGGAAACAAGGCGTTATTTCACCTCATACGAGAACCGCTTTTTTTGGGCGGATGAAACAGAACAGTTTGCGATGCATAAGGCCCGCGTCGGCATCGCGCCCTATGTTGGTGATTACGGTGATTTACATACATGGCTTATGCTTGAGGCGCATTATGACGCCGGCGAAGAAGACACGTTTCACGTCACCCCCCTCGTTCGTTTTTTTAAAGGCAATACGCTTTTAGAGGCCGGATATAATTTAGATGACGGTGTCATGTTTAATTTTGTTCAACGATTTTAAAAGGAGTTTACGATGAAAAACTTACTAACCCTTACTCTCTTGCTAATTTTAACGAGCTTCACCCCCGTTAAAGCCGACACGCAATATGATGCGATTGTGCGCGCTGATGGTATTGTCTGCGATTTTTGTGCACAGGCCTTAAACAAAGTCTTCCTTAAAAATGAAAACGTCGAAAAAATAGATGTCAGCATGGATGAAGGAACCGTCAGCGTAAAAATTAAAAAAGGTGGAACCGTTACAGACGAAGAAATTCAAAAGATGATTGAATGGGGCGGCTATGATTTCGTATCTGTTACAAGGCCATAGATCATGAGCGATCACCCTTGCCATAGCGCAGAAAAATCAGGCCTTAACCGCGCTAGCGGTCAGATTGAGGGCATTAAAAAAATGATTGATGAAGGACGTTACTGCCCTGATATTTTAACGCAATTACGCGCAGTACGCTCATCACTTAAAAGCATTGAAGCCAATATTTTAGAACGCCATTTAGGGCATTGTGTGAGTGATGCAATTAATAGTGAAAATAAAAAGGATATTTATAAAAAGATTGAAGAAATCAAAGATATTTTTAAACGCTATGATGACTGATTAGTCGTCTTTATTGGCAACCTTCAATTGACCCAAAATAGCAAAAGGTGAATCCGCAGGATTAGTTTTTGCTTCTGCTTTATAAATACGCTCTCGCTCTTCTGGTTTGCCTTTAGATTGCTTATGATCTTTTTTATTAAATGGCTTTTTGTTTTTATCTTTAAAGCTCACCTTATCAGGATTGGTGAATTCTTTATTTTTAAACTTCGTATTTGGTTTTGCCGCGGCGCGTGGCTGGGCGTTTGCTTGGCTCGCTTTACCACGTTTCAAGGCAAACGTCGCCAATTCAGGTTTTGCTTGATTGGTGTCTTTGGGCGTGTCGTCTTGCACTTTTTCGATCTGGTCGGGCTCTGAGGTCATCGCACTCTCACCTTGTTCTTGAGGAACTACTTTTTCAGGCTCTTCTTTAATGGCAATCACCGCAGGGTCATTGATTTTCTTATGACCCATGGCCTCAATAATAGCATAAAGATCAGCAATATTGCTGCCGAGCCATTCCGCCATTTGGTGTTGGGCCTGAAACTTGCCTTCTTTGGCGTTATCATAGATCGCGCAAACAACGCGGTCTAACATATCAACGCGGCACGCACGCGGCCCATAAACAGGATAACCAATCGCCCGCAAATAGTTCTTATCCACATCCTCTTTTCCCTCAATCGAGAAAGAGACAATACCATCGGACGGCACATTCGCAGGGAGCGGCTTATCATTCCAAATCGTTAATAACAGCGCCTGCATACGCACAGCGGCAGGTTTTTTCAGTTCAGGGAGGTAGACCAATAAAGGGCCAAAACGGATCTTTTTAGAGCGCAGCGATTGACGCGCCGCTTCGTCCATTTGGTCAATATATTCTTGCACTTCTTCGCGGGGCAAAATACCAACCCAATCAAAAATCTTCTGAGCAATTTTTTTGGCTGGTTCTGCCGTAATATCATCTTCAAGCAGTCTAAACATCGGCTCAAGACCAGAGCGCACATAGGCATCAAGCCATTCTTGGATAGCGCCCTGAACAACATCAACGCCCGCCGCCTTCACCAACTCATTTTCATCGGCAACCGCTTTAGGAGCGGTTAAATGATCCCCTTTAACAATCCTCCCAATCTTTTCGCCAGGCAGTGGATTTGTTGGGTCTTTTTGCCACGTAATGTCTCCATTATGAGCAAGGCGTATCTGGTTAGGCTGCGAGTTTGTAAGCATGCTCCTTCCTACCTGAATTCACCCCTGCATGACAAGCAAAAAAGCTTTAGCCTTGGCGTCACACGTGCTAGTTTATTAAAAAACCTAATCTGACGGAGATTTCAATGCGCCTATTTACCCTTTTCTTTTTATGCCTGACCTTGGCGACTCCCCCTGTTATGGCAGCATCAGAGATAAATGATGAGGGTATGGCGGGCGCAAAATTGGTCGCCGAACAATATCTCGCACTATACGCGCCGCTTTTTGCGATGAGCCCCAATTCTGTTGTTAAAAAAGACGGCGACATAAAAGTTGAAAAGGCTGCTAATTACTACGCTGTAACACTGCCTGATTTAACAGTCATTAACAAGTCACCTGAAATTGCTCCAAAGGAAGGGCAAGCGCCTGCTCCCTCTGAGGAGTTTAAATTTAAACTTGGGATCACAAGCATGAATATTGCGCCGACAGATGACCCAAAGACATGGAAAATTGCGATTGCGATGCCAACACCTTTTTTGGTCACGGATAAAAATGATCAAACTGTTTTTCAGCTTGATATCGGCAAGCAACAAATGTCTGGCCTATGGAATACAGACTTACAGGCCATCGCAAAGGCAGAAGCCCAATATAATGATTTAAAATACAAATTTACCGGCAAAACAGCCAATCAGTCCATTGGTGGAGTAATTAAAGAAATCAAACTGACGAGCGATTCAACAAAAAATAGCGATGATAACTGGCGCTCTCTTGCACAAATCATGATGAATGAATTTGCTTTTGGTCTTATAGATGACCCCAGCAAAAACAGTGTGAGCATCGGCAACATTACGATAGATGGGGTTGTTGATGGCTATGCCCCCACAAAGATAAAAGAACTTTACAGCATGCTCAATACGGCCACACAAACACAAGGCAGTAACGAGCTTACAAGTGGCTATTTCACAATACTCCGTCAAGCGGCAGATATGTGGAATTACAATTTTAAAATAAATGACATTGTCATACGAAAAAAAGATAAAGGACAAACTGAAGTCAAAACAACATCGCTGAAAGAGGCGACTATTAAATTTGAAATGTCTGGCCTTAAAAACCCTCTTATCAATCAGTCAATCAGCTTTGGCTATAGCGGCCTGAACTTGCCTGTAAGCGCTAGCGGGAATGAAGACGCACTGCCAACAACCATGGCTTTTGGACTTTCTATCGAAAATCTGCCTATTGATAAACTCATCACCTTTGGCGAGCAAGCCATGGGTGCGTCAGCGGGCGCCGGTGATACAAAACAAAAACTGCAAGGTGCTGGGATGATGGCGATGATGGCTTTGCCGCAAACTTTTGCTGAAGCAGGTACAACGCTTCGTTTAGAAGAAACAAACCTTGCCAATAAAGATTACACCCTCGCTGCAAAAGGATATTTAAAAGCCTCAACACAATCTGCACTTGGCGCTGTTGCTGAGGCAAACATGAAATATGCTGGCTTGGATAAGCTCATCGCCCTTATTCAGCAAAAATCAGCAAGCATGAGTGAAAAAGATAAAATGCGCGCACAAAGCATGGTGTCACAGATTTCTTTCTTGAATAAGCTTGGCGAGCCTGATGCAAATAATCCTGCAATCAAGAGCATTAACTTCAAACTTAACCAACAAGGGCAAAGCCTGATTAATGGCAAGACAATGCAAGAAGTGATGATGCAAGGACAAGGACAAGGGCAAGAGGAAGACATCGCGGCTCAGTAAATTTATACCAAATAACTTAACACCCCATTGAGGCGCTGCATGCCCTCAATGGTTGGTTTAAGGTGAGTATCATCAAGCAATATCAAACCCTCATCCCTCAGGGATCTTATTTTATCTCTCAATAAGACTGCGTCCCATTTTTGCCCGCTTTCTTCCTCAATCTTGGATAAAGCGACACCCTCTTTTAATCGCATGCCCATCATCAAACATTCTAAAAAACGTCCCTGTGCGTCAACATCTTCATACGGGTGATACCCATGCCCATCAGCCATGGCGCGTTGCAGCCAGATATCGGGCGCACGATGCGTACGGGTTGCCCTCTTAGCGCCATCAATGGTTAATCGCCCATGCGCCCCCGGCCCTATCCCCGCATAGTCGGCGTAGCGCCAATAGGTTAAATTATGCAATGATTCCTGCCCCGCTATAGCGTGATTAGACACCTCATAGGCGGGCATACTTGACCCACTCATAATCTCTTGCGTTGCTTCATATAAATCAGCGGCTAAATCTTGCTCAGGTATTTTAAAATCACCACGCCCATGTTGAATATAAAACGGCGTGCCTTGCTCAATTGTTAGTTGATACAATGACAAGTGCCCTTTGGCATAGCTTAACGCTGTTTTTAATTCCTGCGCCCATACTTTTACTTCTTGGTTAGGCCTTGCATAAATCAGATCAAAACTAAAACGATCAAATATTTTATCCGCAATTCTAAGGGATTTGATCGCCTCATCGGCGCTATGCTCGCGACCCAAAAATTGCAAATCGGCATTGTTCAAAGATTGCACTCCGATTGAAACGCGGTTAATACCTGCCGCCTTGAAATCATAAAATTTTTGCGCTTCAATCGACGTTGGATTTGCCTCTAACGTAATTTCTGCCTTAGGATCAAGCGCCCAACACGCTGCAATTTCATCTATAATAAGTTGTACTGTCTCAGGCTCCATCAAGGATGGCGTTCCGCCGCCAAAGAAAATTGACGTGACAACGCGGCCTTTGGTTAATTGCGCGGTATAGGCGATTTCTTTTTTAAAAGCCTCACGCCATGCACCGTGGTCAATGCTGTTACTCACATGAGAATTAAAATCGCAATACGGACATTTTGATTTACAAAATGGCCAATGCACATAAACGCCAAAAAGATTATCCATGATCGCGCAAATAAGATTTAAATTTTTCTACTGCTATCGCACGGTGACTAATCGCATGTTTATCATCAGGATTCATTTCGGCGTAAGTTGTCTTATACCCCTGCGGCACGAAAATAGGATCATAACCAAAACCCATCGACCCGCGCGCAGGCCATGTTAAATGCCCCTTTGCAATTCCTTCAAAAATTTGATCCGGTTTGTTTGGCTGAACAAGCGCAAGCACAGCAACAAATTGCGCCTTTTGCGTACCATCAATACCGCAACATTCATCCTGAACACGGCGCATTGCACGCTTAAAATCACGCCCCCCGCCCATAGCCTCCGGCAGCTCAGCCCATCGCGCAGAATAAATACCAGGCGCGCCGCCCAACATATCAACAGCAAGCCCACTGTCATCGGCAAGGCATGGAAGGCCCGTTGCCTGCGCAGCAAGACGGGCTTTTAAAAGAGCGTTGCCCGTAAATGTATTTTCTGTTTCTTCTGGCTCTGGCAAATCAAAATCAACGGCACATTTTATTGCACCCACTTTTGTTCCAATAAGACTACCAAGCATTTTTTCAAACTCGACAACTTTGCCTTTATTGTGTGTTGCTAATACGAGCGTATCAATCATGAGTGTTATCCACGCGCTTTCGTTTTAAGCACATCTTTTTGCAAAACATCCAACTCACGACATCCTTTTTTAGCAAGCGCGAGAAGCTCATGAAATGCCTCTTCACTAAACGGGTCTTGCTCGGCTGTCCCTTGAATTTCAACAATTCCGCCTTTACCAGTGATAACAAAATTTGCATCCGTCTCAGCGTCCGAATCCTCATCATAATCTAAATCAAGCACAGGTTTACCTTTATAGAGGCCGCATGAAATAGCAGACACACTATCTTTCAGCGGTGATTTATCAAGAAGCTTAATATCAACCAAATATTGCATTGCAAGCTCTAGGGCAACATACGCCCCTGTGACCGAGGCTGTGCGCGTGCCGCCGTCGGCTTGCAGCACGTCACAATCGATCCGGACTTGACGCTCACCAAGAGCCTGCATATCAACAACGGCTCGTAAAGCGCGCCCAATAAGGCGCTGAATTTCTTGTGTGCGTCCTGATTGTTTCCCCCGCGCAGCCTCACGATCCATGCGTTTATCCGTCGAACGCGGCAACATGCCATATTCCGCCGTGACCCATCCTTTACCTGTATTTCTCATCCATCCTGGTACGTTTTCTTCCACGGTTGCCGTACACAAAACATGCGTTTCACCGCACTTTACAAGGCAAGACCCTTCCGCGTGTTTAGAAAAATGAGGAATAAATTCGATATCGCGCATTTGATCGAGTGCGCGGCCTGAGGGGCGTGTCATGGTTATCTCCGTAAGTTATGGTTCGTTAAAGTATACGTTGGCGACTTTAGGGGTTTCATCGCAATTGTCAATTTCATAAAAACCCCCTATATTATGACTTATGAGCGTACATGTTGATTTTTTAAGCCTTTCTGAACGCGCCCGTCAGGTTTTTATGACGGTGGTTCAAAATTATATTGAAACAGGTGATCCGACAGGATCGCGTACTTTGTCGCGCTCTATAACGGCATCGGCGGCAACAATACGCAATGACATGGCAGATCTTGTCGATCTTGGACTTTTACAATCACAACATATCTCATCAGGGCGTCTGCCCAGTGAGCTTGGCCTGCGCTATTTTGTTGATGGTCTATTAGAGCACGGCAAACTTTCGGAAATCGAACGCGCCGCCATGGAACACGAATGCAGCGGCGGCGATATACAGCCCGATCAGATGTTAGAGCGCGCGAGTAGTTTATTATCAGGCTTATCCTCCAGCGCAGGACTTGTTCTTGCGCCAACAAAAAGCCAAAAATCAATTCGTCATATTGAATTCGTCTCATTGGGCCCCAAACGCGCCATGGTCATCATTGTGCCCGATGATGGCATGGTCGAAAACCGCATCATCCCCGTGCCGTTAGGCATCACAAACGATATCCTAAAACAGGCAGGCGCCTTTTTATCTGAAAAACTATATGGCAAAACTTTTGCCCAAATGAAAGATGCAATTACAGAAGAAATTAATGCCCGCCGCTCAGAAATGGGTGATCTCACACAAAAAGTAATTGAAGCGGGTATTGCCATACAACTTGATGATGGAAAGCTGATTGTTAGCGGACGCTCAAACCTCCTTCAAGATATGGGCGCAAGCAATGACATTGAGCGCCTTCAATTCCTGATGGAACAGCTCGAATCAAAAGAGACAATTTCTCGCTTACTTCAAGATGCAGTGGATGCAAACGGTGTGAAAATCTATATTGGCTCTGAAAACAAAATTTTTGAGGGCAGCGGTCATTCTCTTATTTTCAGCCCCTACACCAATGGATCGAACGAAATTGTCGGGGCAATCGGCGTTATTGGCCCAACACGGCTTAATTATGCCAAAATTATCCCCAGCGTAAATTGCATGGCAGAGATTATATCCCGCCGTTTAAGTGATTTAGCGACATGACGTTAAAATCATTATTTGCGCTTAGGCATTTCAGCCGTTAATCTATGAGGTCTAATTAGGGTATTCATCATGAAATCAGCATTTTTAAGCATATTATTCATTTTCAGCCTCTCCTCCCAAGCTTTTGCTCAAGGGGGGCAAATCTTCATGCCGCCAAACTCTTCCTATAAAAATGAAGACATCGCAAAACAGCAGGAACAGCAGGCGAAAGAAAATGCAGCAAAAGGGTTTTTGCGCCCCGGCGTTCTCGACTTATCGCTCGTCAGCTACGATTATTTTGAGCCAGAGCAATTTGGTATTTTGCTCAATATCCCCGACTATGTGACGGGATGTTATCAATATAGCCCTCTCGTTTACAACGCCTCTTTTGTTGATAATAACTATATGGAAGTCGCTGTTCAGCATTACAGACGCGAAAAAATTCAAACAACGAACCCGAACAAAGATTGCCCTAGTGGGACTCAAGCTGTATCTGCACTTGTTATTGTCAATAAAGACGATCTCATGGATCGTGGTATTCGTGAGATACGCTTTTCAAATGGCACGGCAATTGATCGTTATTCTATTTTATACCACGAAGACCGAACCGAGCTTGTGCCCATGTCAAAAGCTGCATTTAACCCAAAAGGTCTTCAAGGATACGCAAAAGATCGCCTTATTCACTATAAAAAGCAAAATGATATTGTCGCTCTGCATGTTCCAATGATTAAGCCCGGTGATAGTATTAGCGCCGCAATTCACGCACACGCCAAGGAAATGGGGCTATCGCCTCTTGATAATTCAGAACAATTTCAAGCGACAAATACCACCTTTTATTTTAAAGATTCATCAGGCGCGGCCTTATCAAGTTTAGGCGACCAAGATTTTATTGAATTTGGTGAAATATCTGTTAAACGTCCCTATGAGGGCTCAGAGGGCTTAAAAGAGGTCAATACACTTTTACGCGTTTTTGCCACAAAGCCCGGCACAACCCTATAAATTCAAATCGTACAAATAAGAAAAAGAAACCAATGAGTAAAAACGAAAAAACTAATTCTAACCCTATTGAGGATGCAGACATCGACCCCTTGGCGCCTACATCGACGGAGCAGCCAGAAGAACAAACATCCCTATCTGCAGAGGAGCAAATCCACGCGCTCCAAGAAGAGCTCCTTCAGGCAAAAGACCGCACCATGCGCGCCCTTGCCGATGCAGAAAATACCCGCAAACGCGCCATCAAAGACCGCGAGGACGCTGGTAAATTTGCCATCGCAAGTTTTGCCCGCGACTTACTCAGCTTTTCTGACAATTTCAAACGCGCTATAGAAGCGATCCCAGAAGATATTAAACATATTGATCCCCGTATGGAAAACCTGATTGAAGGTATAGAGGCTATGGGCCGTGAACTGGGCTCAGTCTTTGACCGTCATGGCATTCGCAAAATTGAACCCATTGATGAAATGTTTGATCCCAACTATCACGAGGTCATGTTCGAAGCGCCCATGCCAGATAAACAACCCGGCATCATCATCCAAGTAGTCGAGCCAGGATACGTGATCAGCGACAGACTCTTACGCGCTGCCAAAGTCGGCGTCGCCAAAGCAGGCGTCGCCCCTGCCAGCCCCACAGAGCCCGGATCAAAAGTCGATATCCAAGGTTAGATTACGGACCGCTTGGTTTTGTTAGTTTATCAAGGCGCCGCATCGCTTTATCGTTTCTATCCGTGAAAACGGGAGCTAAGATAGTCAACATGTGTTCGGCTCTGGCTGTAAAAGCAGACAGCGTTTTTTGACTGAACTGATTTAGTTCTATGGCAGGAATCCCACCTGCTTTGTTAACATGAGCCTGTAATCCCATAGTAGTGAATTCAACATGAACGGCCTGCGATTCTCTATCAAAGCTTATGCGTAAATAAACATCTACATGCTTTCTACGGCCATCAACAATTCCCTCTTTTAGGCGGCGCTCCGCATACCATGTGCCTCTTAACAAGCTATCATTTTTATACCTCTCTTCACTCTCCGCCCCACGAATACGAAAAGTATGTATCAGTTTTGTAGGCTTGATTAAAGTTTGCTCATCAAAACCATCAATTAAATTTATGCGTGCTTCATTAAAAGGGTGAATGCTGTATTTATTTTGCGTGGCTTCCAAAAAATCACGTAAAAAGTTAACTGTTTTTAACAAAACAGGAGCAAAATCATGCCCTCTAGCGGCTTTTTGAAAATGCACAGTCCTAACCATATTGTTTACATAACATTAAAGATTGTACTATTCAAGAATAATTACGCAATAATATTTCACAACACTTGAAATGCTCTATCCCTTTTTGGTATAAGATTAGATGTGAAGCGCTGTGAAAAACGGGCTTTAATTTTGTAAAACATAGTCTTAAAGGTTGAATCATCAGCATTAAGGCTTTAAATCTTGCTTATTATAAGGAGAAGAAAATGTCTAAAGTAATTGGTATCGATCTCGGTACAACTAACTCTTGTGTTGCCGTCATGGACGGTAAAGAAGCCAAAATCATCGAAAACTCTGAAGGGGCGCGTACAACGCCCTCTATGGTAGCTTTTACAAAAGACGATGAGCGTCTAGTCGGGCAGCCCGCCAAACGCCAGGCAGTTACAAACCCCGAAAACACTGTCTTTGCCATCAAGCGCCTTATTGGTCGCCGTTTTAATGATAAAGACGTGCAAGAAATGGCCTCAAAAGCACCATTTAAAATCGTTGCTGGTGATAATGGTGATGCCTGCGTGGAAATTAACGGCGAGATCATGGCGCCTTCACAAATTTCTGCGATGATCTTACAAAAAATGAAAGAAACAGCTGAAAGCTATCTTGGCGAAAAAGTAGACCAAGCCGTTATCACTGTTCCTGCTTATTTCAACGACAGCCAGCGCCAGGCCACCAAAGATGCTGGTAAAATAGCAGGCCTTGAAGTGCTCCGTATTATCAACGAGCCAACAGCCGCCGCACTTGCCTATGGCCTAGATAAAAAATCATCTGGTACAATCATCGTCTATGACCTTGGTGGTGGTACATTCGATGTGTCTGTCCTTGAGATTGGCGACGGTGTATTCGAAGTAAAATCAACCAACGGTGATACATTCCTTGGTGGTGAAGACTTTGACACGCGCATCATCGAATATCTTGCAGATGAATTTAAAAAAGAGCAAGGCATTGATTTACGCCAAGACAAACTGGCGCTTCAACGCCTTAAAGAAGCCGCAGAAAAAGCGAAGATTGAACTCTCTTCTGCCCAACAAACAGAAGTCAATTTACCATTCGTCACCGCTGATGCCTCTGGCCCGAAACACCTAAACATTAAATTGTCACGTGCCAAGCTTGAGAGCCTTGTGGATGATCTTGTAAAACGTACAATCGAACCAGTGAAAGCTGCGCTGAAAGATGCGGGTATCAAGGCTTCTAACATTGACGAAGTTGTTATGGTTGGTGGTATGACCCGCATGCCAAAAATCATCGAAACCGTAAAAGACTTCTTTGGTAAAGAACCGCATAAAGGCGTGAACCCTGACGAAGTTGTCGCCGATGGTGCGGCTATTCAAGGCGGCGTTCTTCAAGGGGATGTTAAAGATGTTCTTCTTCTCGATGTGACGCCATTATCACTAGGTATCGAAACGTTGGGCGGTGTGTTTACGCGTCTTATTGACCGCAACACCACAATCCCAACCAAGAAATCGCAAGTGTTCTCAACTGCCGAAGACAATCAATCTGCCGTGACCATCCGTGTTTTCCAAGGGGAACGTGAAATGGCCGCTGATAACAAAATCCTCGGTCAGTTTGATCTTGTGGGTATTCCCGGCGCGCCGCGCGGCATTCCTCAAATCGAAGTGACGTTTGATATTGATGCCAACGGTATTGTTCAGGTCTCTGCCAAAGACAAAGCGACAGGCAAGGAACAGCAAATTCGTATCCAAGCCAGTGGTGGTTTATCTGATGATGATATCGAGAAAATGGTCAAAGACGCCGAAAGCAATGCGGAAACAGATAAAAAACGTCGCGCCGCCGTTGAAGCACGTAACCAAGCTGAAAGCCTGATACATCAAACGCAAAGCACGATCGCTGATCTCGGTGATGATGTTCCAGAGCAAGAAAAAGGTGAAATTGACAAGGCCATCTCTGATCTTAAAGACATCCTCGACAATGAAAAAGCTGAACCTGCGGATATCACAGCTAAAACAGATGTGCTAATGCAGGCCTCTATGAAGCTTGGTGAACTTGTTTACAAAAAACAACAAGAAGAGGCTGCAGCAGAAGGCGCAGAAGATGAAGTCAAACAGGCAAAAGGCAAAACGCCAGATAATGTTGTTGATGCCGATGTGATTGATGTCTCCGACATCAAGCTCGAAGATGACGAAGAAGACGATAAACGCGCGTCAAAATAAACAATAAAGGAGAGGGTCTTACCGCCCTCTCCTTTTACCATCAAGAAAAAGTATGCCATACACAATTGCTTATCTTGCTGATCATAAAAACCATTTAGAAACAGTATCCAAATGGTATTGGGATGAATGGGATCAACATGAAGGATGGAGCTTAGAGCGTTCTTTAAATTTTGCCAAGCAAGGCTGTCATAAAGACAGATTAGATATAATCTTGATTGCCTTAAATGAAATGAATGAGTGTATAGGAACGATACAGGCACTTGAGGAATGGGGAATTGGCGAAGAAATACCCAACCATTTAAGGCAATATAGCCCTTGGATTGGCAGTTTATATGTAAGGGAAGACCAGCGCGAGACAAAATTAGCATATGATTTATGCTATGCTATAAAACAAAGCATTGTAAAAATTGGCGTCAAAAACTGCTATGCCGCAACAGGCCATCTTGATAATTTTTTTAAAATGCAAAAAGGCAAAATTATTGATGAGACCTTTTTTGCAAATGAACAAATGAGGATCTACGCATTCTCTTTAATAAATTAAACAGATATTAGGATAGTCAATGTCTACAAACCATTATGAAACATTAGGCGTCACCAAAAGCGCAGACGCCGCGGAAATTAAAAAAGCATATCGTAAATTGGCGATGAAATATCATCCCGATCAAAACCAAGATAACGCAGAAGCGGAAGAAAAATTTAAACAAGTCAACGCGGCTTATGATGTTTTAAAAGACGAACAAAAACGCGCAGCCTATGACCGTTTTGGAGATGCGGCGTTTGATGGCTCTATGGGCAGCGGTGCAGGGCGCGGCGGCTTTGGGAATGCAGGCTTTGGCGGAAATTTTTCTGATATATTTGAAGACATGTTTGGCGATTTTATGGGCGGAAGCCGCAATAGCTCTGGCGCTCGCCGCGGTGCGGATTTGCAATACGCCCATGAAATCTCCCTCGAGGATGCTTATAAAGGCGTTGAAACCATTTTAAAAGTCCCTATGCAAGATGTCTGTGATGGCTGTAAAGGCTCTGGCGCGCAAGATGGAACATCTTCCCAAGAATGCCCGACATGCGAGGGCGCGGGGCGTGTGCGCGCGCAACAAGGTTTCTTCACCATTGAACGCGGCTGCGAAACATGTGGCGGGCAAGGCACCGTTATCAAAGATCCTTGTAAAAAATGCTCTGGCGCCGGTCGTTTGCGTAAGGAAAAAACACTTAAAATCAATATCCCTAAGGGGATTGATTCGGGGCGGCGTATCCGCCTTACTGGTGAGGGCGAAGCGGGTTTGCGCGGCGGCCCATCAGGTGATCTATATGTTCTGATCACCGTGAAACCACACAAATTCTTCCGCCGGGATGGCGTCCATCTGTATTGCCGCGTCCCAATTGCCATGACAAAAGCGGCCCTAGGCGGCGAAGTCGAGGTGCCAACCATAAGCGGCACATCAAAAAAAATTAAAATCCCCGCTGGCACACAAACAGGACAACAGCTTCGCTTAAAAGAACAAGGCATGCCTGTCATGCAGTCCAATACGTTAGGGGATATGTATATTGAGATCTTTGTTGAAACCCCAGTAAACCTAAGCTCGAAACAAAAAGAAGTGTTTAAGAAGCTCGATCAGGAATTACACGGAAAAGACGGCAAAACCTACTCTCCCGAATCCAGCGGCTTTTTCGACAAAATGAAGGACTTATGGTCTGATCTTAAGGATTAGCAATAAGGGTTAACAAAAATGAAAAATATTTGGTTTGAAAAATATGAACTCGACATGCTCAACGGTATGCGTAATGCCAATATGGCAGGGCATCTAGGGATTGAATTTCTTGAAATTGGTGATGATTACCTAAAAGCCCGCATGCCCGTAGATGAGCGAACAAAACAGGCCTTTGGCATCTTGCATGGCGGGGCATCTTGCGTGTTATCCGAGACGCTTGGCTCTGTCTCGGCATGGATGGCGATTGACCCTACAAAACACCGCGCTGTCGGCATTGAAATCAATGCCAACCATCTCCGCTCTGCTTCAGAGGGCTTCGTCACTGGTATTTGTAAGCCTATTCGTATCGGGCGCAGCCTTCATGTCTGGAATACTGAAATATTTGGCGATAATGACAAAATGACCTGCACCAGCCGCCTCACCGTTTCAATACAACCCAAATAAGCGCACATTACAAAAAATTAGCGATAATCTAACCGTTACGCCTTTACAAAAGGGGCTTAAAACCCTGATAATAAAGCCTAACGAATTCACAGGGGTTTTTCACCTCATCCAAAATGATGTATAATAGTACGATGTATATGCGACAACGCGCCAACAAGCTTGAGCTGCCAGGAAATCATAAATTTCTGATGTTGGCGTGTATTCTTATCTCTGCCTTGGGGTACGTCGCCGATGGTTATAAGCAAAAATCAACAAATGCTTGCTTAAAACGGATAGAAGGCAATAAAAAGATTGCGATGAGCAATTTTGACCGCGCATCAAAAACAAACAACGTCATTGACAGGAAACTAGCGGCGCAATATGCGGGCTATCTCTCTCAAAATTCAGATAAAGTCTGCGATGGACTTTAAAACAAATCAGGGCAATCAAATGAAAATTGGTGTTACAGGATATAAGGGCCGAGTTGGTCAAATTTTAGTGCAAGAAATAAGCGCGCATGCCTTCTTGGAATTTATCGGCGGCATTGAAAAAGACGATGACCCGCTGCCAGTTTTTGAAAAAGCAGACGCTATTATTGATTTCACTCACCCTGATGCAGCTGTTAAGCACGTTGCCCTAGCCGCACAAACGAAAACAGCCATGATTATAGGGACAACAGGCTTAACACAGGAACAAGAATCGAAACTTGCCGAGGCAGCAAAGCATACCGCCATCATGTACGCTGCTAATATGAGTGTTGGTGTAAATATGCTCCTTGCCCTTGTTAAACAGGCCGCGCAGCGCCTTGGCCCCGAATGGGATATCGAAATATTCGAAACACATCACCATCATAAAATTGATAGCCCCTCAGGCACAGCTCTTGCCATTGGCAAAGCTGCGCGAGAGGGACGCGGCGGCGTTGGTGATTTTGTGACAGATCGTACAGGTAAAAGAAATCAAGGCGATATCGGATACGCTGTCCAGCGCGGCGGCGATATTGTAGGCGAGCATACCGCAACATTTTTTAGTCAAGGCGAGCGTATAGAACTAGGACATCGCGCAACAGATCGGGCGCTTTTTGCAAAGGGCGCCTTACGCGCCGTACAGTGGATTAAAGACAAACCTGCTGGATTATATTCGATGCAAGATGTGTTAGATTTATAAAACCCTAAACAGCAGCCTCAATTTCAAGAAGACGTTTTTTTAGATCAATCCCCCAGCCATAATTACCAAGAGCGCCCGATTTTTGCACAACGCGGTGACACGGTATAATTAAAGAGATCGGGTTCTCCCCCACAGCAGTCCCCACCGCTCGAAATGCCTTTGGCCTGCCAATATCATTTGCCACATCGCCATAGCTGACGACTTTACCCCGCGGAATGGATAACAGTGCATTCCAAACTTCTTTTTGAAAAACCGTCCCTTTTATGTGAGTGCGAACAGAGCGCAAATGATCCCCCTCCCACGCCTCAAAAATACGATCAAGCGTGCCAAGTGTTGCCCCTTCTTCTTCGATAAACTCTGCGCCGTCAAAGTAAGCCTTCATGCGGATTAAACCATCGCCTTTATAAGCCCCCTGCTCAACGCTCGTCATAAATCCAAGCCAACAAAGCCCCTGCTCCGCTTGTCCAATAACAATTTGGCCCAATGCTGTATCATGAATTCCGTAAGTGATTTTTTGCATAAAATAGAGTATAAACGCCCTATGAAAAAAGACAATGTTATTGAATTTTTCTCCCGCCTTCAGGCCATTGAGCCAGAGCCCAAAGGGGAGTTAAATTATACCAATCCTTTTACGCTTTTAGTCGCCGTTGTCTTATCCGCGCAGGCAACAGATATTGGCGTCAATAAAGCCACCGAGGCGCTGTTTAAGGCCGCCGACACGCCAGAGAAAATGGTGGCGCTTGGTGAGAAAAAAATCAGGGACTATATTAAAACAATAGGTCTTTTTAATGCAAAAGCAAAGAACGTCTATAAACTCTCCCAAATACTGATAGATGAGCATAATTCAGTCGTTCCCCAAGATCGTGATGCCCTTGTTATGCTGCCGGGTGTTGGCCGTAAAACAGCCAATGTTGTTCTCAACATGGCCTTTGGTCAGCCCACAATTGCCGTGGATACCCATTTATTTCGCGTCAGTAACCGAACAGGGCTAGCCGGCGGCAAAACGGTTGAGGCGGTTGAGGCCAAATTAGAAAAGAAAATACCCAAAGAATTTTTACTCCATGCGCATCACTGGCTGATCCTTCATGGCCGTTATATCTGCAAAGCGCGCAAGCCTGATTGCCCCAATTGTCCCGTTAATGATTTATGCCGTTTTAAAAGTAAAACGCTGTAAACCAAGGCAACAAAAAAGCCAGACCGTTTCCAGTCTGGCTTTTATGAATTAGAGAGTAATACGCGATTAACTGTTAATCTTTATTTATGACGCAGCTTTATCTGCAAACGGAAGCTCTGCATGGTTATCTTGCTGAACTTTTGCTTTTGTCGTTTTCATTGTTTTCTTGGAAGTACGGTTTGCCCCTTGTGAATCAAATGGCATAACAGACCCTTCGATCATTGCGCCAGCTTCGATTTGAAGCTCTTTATAAGTCACTGAACCAATAATTGTCCCTGTAGATTGAACTGTAAGACGGCCATTCACTGTGATGTCGCCTTCGAAACGACCTGCAATTGTTGCTGATTCAATTTCGACTGTGCCGTAAAATGCGCCGCTTTCAGAAATATCCATGTTTGACGCCCCTTTAAGAGCCGCCTCAACAGTGCCCTCAACAATAAGGTAATCACAAGATTCAATTTCACCAGAAAGAGAGATCCCTTGACCAATCACAAGCTTACGCCCTTCTGACTCCGCTCTACCTGCAGGTTGCGGTGAATAAGACGGCGTGCTCGCACCCGGATATGATCCTGGGTAAGATGGACGTGAAACAGGCTGCGACGCCATTGGCTGCGCTGGTCTATTAAAGTTATTACCGGGAATATCGACACGGTTTTCTGTTTGTGTCTCTTGTTCTTTTGCTTGTGGTGAATTCATTGTCTCTACTTCCTTTTTCATTTCCTGAGGTTGAATTGTGTTTGGTGTGGTTGATTGTGCAGGATTGACCGTGCTGTTATTCATGTTTGGCGCTTGCTGCTCAGGCGTCTGAGAAGATGGAGCGTGATCTGGCTCTTGTGCTTCTATTGTCGTTTTTTTCTGCATATTATGAAACATAGCGTCCCCCAATAGGTTTGTTGCAAAAATGAACTGATACGGTCAGTACCGAAACAAATCATTGCTATTTATGAATAAAAAGACGCTATCACGGCGCTTTTAGTAGGGCAAGCCTGTAATTTTAAAAAATGAGGATTATTTTTTAACGCCTTGAAAAATAATAATTATCACTCGGGCTCTTCGAAAATGCACCTTATTACGATACGACAAGTACTCATAAAAATGTCTATAATCTTGCTTTTTGAGGCAAATTTCATAAAGATGCATCACCTCACTTAATAAGGAATAAATTATGTCTCTTCGCATTATTGAAATATCCGCGCCAGAAAGTGCCCAAGACAAAATCAGAGATCTTGGTGAGCGTTATAATGCGATTGATTGCTGGCAAGCGCCCCGCACTAGCTGGCTCTATAAAAACAAAAAGGGTGACCCGCGAACAACAAGCCGCCTACTCGTTGACGTCAAAGATCAACAAGAGCTTCTCGATGCCCTGCAACGTGCTATTAGCCGAAATGATGATTGGCGCATCACCCTCATACCTGTTGAGGCAACGCTGCCAAAACCTGAACAGCCAGAGAAAATCGACTCGCCCAAAAAACTAAAATTACGCGATATCTTGAAAGGCTCCATAACCCGTGAGGAATTGCACGATGAAATGGAAAAAAGCGCGAATGTTTCAATCGATTTCATGATTCTTGTCGTACTATCCTCATTGGTTGCTGGCATTGGGCTCATTCAAAGTGACGTGGCGGTTATTATTGGCGCGATGGTGATTGCCCCACTTTTGGGCCCTAACCTCGCCCTTGCCTTTGGCGCCGCCCTTGGGGATAAGGCTTTAATTATTAAGGCTGCAAAAACCAATTGTGTCGGCCTTGGCCTGACTTTGATGATCACCATAATTTCCAGCCTTTTCATTAGTAACGAGGCCGTTTTAAACAGCATGGAAATGATGAACCGCACAAATGTTGGTTTTGCTAGCATCATACTTGCCCTCGCCTCGGGCGCTGCGGGTGTTCTCTCTCTGACGATGGGCGCCTCAAGCGCCCTTGTGGGCGTTATGGTTGCCGTTGCCTTAATGCCCCCTGCCGTGACACTCGGGCTTACGCTTGGCAAAGGTCAGTTTGATCTGGCTTATGGCACGTTCTTGTTATTGGCAACAAATATTGTTTGCGTCAACTTATCCGCGCAGGCCATCTTCCGCCTTAAGGGGATCCGCCCCCGCACATGGTTCGAAGAGAAAAAAGCCAAACAAGCCTCAAAAATCAATACCATTTTATGGTTTGTCTTACTGGTAATCTTGGCTGCTTTGATCTGGCTAAAAACTGAGTATTCAGGCAGCTGAACTACTCATTAAAGTGATTATAAATTTTCTCGGCGATAGATTGGGATATTCCATCAACATTACGTAAATCTTCAATCCCTGCTGATGCCACATCCTTGGCTGATCCAAAATGAAGCAAAAGAGAGCGTTTGCGTTTTGCTCCTATTCCTGCGATTCCATCAAGCGCGGATTTGGAAATATCATTCTTACGCCGCGTGCGATGCGCCCCAATTGCAAAGCGATGCACTTCATCACGAAGGCGCTGTAAGTAATGAAGCGTTGGGTCGTTAATCGGCAAACTAAACTCTTTTCGATCATTCATAAAAAACTGCTCCCGCCCAGCATTACGGTCTGGCCCTTTGGCGATGCCTACAACGGTCACATCGTCATAAACACCCATTTCTTTTAGGGTTTGCGTAACCACGCTTAACTGCCCCTGACCGCCATCAATCAATAACAGATCAGGCCAATCCTCCGACTCTTTTGGCACTTTTTCTTTGAGCGCACGGGAAAAACGCCGGCGCATCACCTCGCGCATCATCCCATAATCATCGCTCTTTTCAGCGGTTTTAATGTTAAATTTACGATACGCATTTTTTTGAAACCCTTCAGGACCCGCAACAATCATGCCCCCCACTTGGTTTGTGCCAGATATATGTGAGTTATCATAAACCTCAACACGCGTTGGCGTTTTTTTCATACCAAATAGTTTTTGCACTTCGATCAAATGCCTTTTCTCACTGGCTTGCATGGTCATGCGCCGCGCCAGAGAATCTGCGGCGTTTTTTTCAACAAACTCAATAAGGCGTTTACGTTGGCCGCGCTCAGGCTTTGAAATTGTGACCTTCGCCCCGTCTTTTTTAAGGGCAAATGCCTGCTCCAACAATGCCTTTTCAACAGGAATAATATTCACCAAAATTGTTTTTGGCATGGGCTTGTTCTCATAAAACTGCGCCATAAAAACAGACATAATGGTATCGGTTTCTTCGGCCTTATCATGGCGCGGGAAATAGGCGCGATTACCAAAATTCTGCCCCCCGCGAAAGAAAAAAACCTGAATACAAGACTGCCCCCCCTTTTGCGTCAGTGCGAGGATATCTGTATCCCCCAGCCCTTCCACATTAATATCCTGACGTGCCTGCACAGCCGCCATAGCCTTTATACGGTCACGAAACTCTGCGGCGCGTTCAAAATCCTCGGCCTCACTTGCTTTTTGCATGAGTTTGCCAAAATATTCCTGTATGGCGCGGCTTTCCCCTGATAAAAACTGACGCGCTTGCTCGACTTGGTCGGCATACTCATCTTTGCTTACCTTATCAACACACGGCGCAGTGCATCGCTTAATGTGATACTGAAGACACGGCCGCTTGCGATTGGCAAAGATATTATCTGAACAATTACGCAGTTTAAACGCGCGCTGCAAAACTTGAATCGTATGATTAACGGCCCCGGCTGAGGCAAACGGCCCAAAATATTCCCCTTTTGGTTTTCGTGCACCGCGATGCTTTTTCACTTGTGCAAAATCATGATCCCCCGTGATCAGGATATAAGGAAACGACTTATCATCACGCAGCAAAATATTATACCGTGGCTTGAGCTTTTTAATCAGGTTTGACTCAAGTAACAACGCTTCAACCTCAGTATGTGTATGCACAAACTCCATAGTTGCCGTTTGCGACACCATCCGTTGTAGCCTGATGGGCAGCTTATCAACATGAGTATAGCTCACAACACGCTTTTTCAGCGCTTTGGCCTTGCCCACATAAAGAACCTCGCCAGTATCAGAAATCATGCGATAAACACCAGGCGTGGTTGGCAACTGCCTGACATAATCGGCAATAACCTGTGCCCCGCGGCTTAATGGGCCTGAAATTTTTGGTTTTTCACTCATTATCTGTGGACTTTAGGGCAGGTTTTGCAATTTCGCAACTTGCAAGAATAAGGCTGTTATGCTTTATAAGAGATGATTTTGATGGGGCTGTGGCGGAATGGTAGACGCTGCGGACTTAAAATCCGTTGACCTTTGGTCGTGGGGGTTCAAGTCCCCCCAGCCCCACCATTATCTTTTTTTCTGAAATTATTTAGACGATTAAGTTACCGTTTGTTTCAAATGTTGCTTCATCAATCCCTGTGAGGCCCGTTAAGCTCGCAACACTGACAAAATTTGTTCCCCCCGTCAGGCCATCCACATCAACGCCAACAACAGTATTGCCACCCACGGTTGTGAACTCAATATAGTCTGTAATCACGCCCGTATACCCTGAGATAAGATTGCTAAAATCAAGAATGTCATTTTGTGCAACACTAAAATCTTGAATAACATCAATATTACTTGTGTTATCAAAAACAAATCTATCTGACCCCAGACCGCCATAAAGTGTATCAATGCCCACACCACCATTGATTAGATTGTCGCCGCTGTTACCGCTTATAGTATCATTACCTGCGCCGCCATATAAAATATCATTCGAGGTATCACTATTGGCTTCATAAATAACAATATTGCGCCAACTCCCATTTCCGTCAGTACCTCCCCCATCATCGTCATTAGATAATGTAAGGTGTGAATACAAGCCAGAGGAATAATAGCCTCCTATACCTATTCTGTAATGCGCCCAATTACCCGATCCATCATAATTATCAAAATCTCTATTTCCTCCCCCTGAATCATTTTGCTCGCCATAAACTTTTAAATAATGCGTAGGATTGTTGATAATATTGTCATTATCAAAACCTATGGAATGTACTTCTCCTTCTAGAGTACTCCTAAAGTCAAATTCAATAATTGTGTTTGCAGTTATTGTGTAGTTGACAGCTATTCTCTTCCATAAATTTCCATCAAGGGTCACACCATTTTCGAGTTGCGTGACAGTTCCACCTACATCCTGTGACCCCCCGTAAGACAGTAAATTTACAGTCGAAACATTTAACCCTGTTGTTCCAATAATCGTATCATTTCCATCACCGCCATAGATGACATCAACACCCGCTCCTCCAATTAAAGTATCATTCCCCGCACCGCCGATTAAAATATCATCACCATCGCCGCCATCAAGGAAATCATCACCACCATATCCATATATCGTGTCATTGCCTGCGCCTCCATAGAGAAGGTCAATTGCATTGTCATCATTCATAAGACCGGCGTCCCATTCAATAACGTAGTCATATGACCTTGAAGTTCTCTCGTCATTCCAACCACCGCCGTCTCTTAACTCCAAAATGTGTTCTATACCACTAGCATTATTAGGCTCTCCACCATTCCAGTTCTCATAAGAATTACCTACTGCTGTGCCTGTAGTCCCTCCATTATAGAAATTATAACCTGCCTCCGCCCCATGTTCATAAACCCATCTCCCCTCAATTCCAGAATCAGTTCCACCAATAAAAACTCTCTGATCTAAAGAGAGTATATCTACAAAGCTATTTTCTGCTGCTGAAGTGATATTAACTAAATGCCCAGCCACGCCATTAAGTATAGATCCCTGGGCTGCCGCAGTAGCAGTTGCATAATTTGCATTCACTTACACATACCGATAAAAACTATTA